>Ga0308157_10000013_pt1 | contig 943773 bp, 879 predicted proteins | sample PhyBR1_FD_201035 | JGI IMG/M metagenome (GOLD analysis project Ga0308157, IMG submission 201035) | Phyllosphere microbial communities from UC Gill Tract Community Farm, Albany, California, United States - DLSLB.R1 | ecosystem: Host-associated > Plants > Phyllosphere > Unclassified | place...
GCGCTGGGAAAACTACGCTTTTCAGAATGTTGCTAGATTTAATTAGACCTGATAGTGGTGAAGTATTATCTAAAGATCAAAACGTAGCGCAAAACGATCATTGGAAAGATTACACAGCTTCTTACCTCGATGAAGGTTTTTTAATTGACTACTTAACGCCAGAAGAATACTTCACTTTTATAGGCAGTCTGCATAATTTAAGTGTGGCACATGTTGCAGATTATTTAAAACAGTATGAAGAATTTTTTAATGGTGAGATTTTAAATCGTGGTAAATACATTAGAGATTTCTCTAAAGGAAACCAAAATAAAGTTGGGATTGCTGCAGCACTAATGCAAAAACCAGAGCTTTTAGTATTGGATGAACCTTTTGCGAATTTAGATCCTACAACTCAGATTAGACTTAAAAGTTTAATTAAATCCTTGAAACAAACTCATCGTTTAACAACTCTGATTTCTAGTCATGATTTAAATCATGTAACTGATGTTTGTGATCGCATTATTTTATTAGAAAAAGGATTAATCATCAAAGATTTCCATACAGATGAAAATTCATTAAAAGAGTTGGAAGCCTATTTCTCTGAATAGACTTTGTAACAATTGTATAGTATTATGGTCAATTTGATGCCCAACTTGCGGTATTAAATTGACCATTTATTTTAAAGTGATTTTTTAAAATTACTTTGTATAATAAGCTTAACGTACAGTAATACAGTAGATAAAATACTAATATTTTTTAATTTGAAATGCTGAGCTTTAATTGGCATTACCTTTGAATACTTCATTTTATTAAATTAAAAATATAACTAAAATGATGACTTCAAAATTCAAAATAGCGACATTAAGTATTGCCTTATCATTAGGTGCAATGACTTTTCAAAGTTGTGATAGTTTAACTAACACACAAAAAGGTGCAGGTATTGGTGCAGCTGCTGGTGGTGTAATTGGTGGTATAATTGGTAAAAAAGCAGGTAATACAGCTGTTGGTGCCATAATTGGTGCTGCTGTAGGTGGTACTGCTGGTGGTTTTATCGGTAAACGTATGGATAAACAAGCTGCAGAAATACAAAATGCCATACCAAACGCAGAAGTTATCCGTGAAGGCGAAGGTATTATTGTAAAATTTGATAGTGGTATTTTATTCGACTTTGATAAGTTTGCTTTAAAAGATGCTGCTAAACAAAATATACAATCATTAGCAAGTTCATTAAATCAATATCCAGGTACTGATATTAAAGTTATTGGTCATACCGATAGCCGTGGTACTGAACAATATAATATGGGTTTATCTGAAAAAAGAGCTGCTGCTGTTAAAGCGTATGCTGTTTCTCAAGGTGTACCATCATCTCGTTTAATTACGATTGGTAAAGGTTTTGCAGAGCCAATTGCAGATAATGCAACTGAAGAAGGTAGAGCTGCTAACCGTAGAGTTGAGATTGTAATTGTTGCAAATGATCAATTGAAAAAAGAAGCTGCCACTCAAGGCAAATAATTAAAATTTATATCTACCTATAAATGTAAAACCCTGTTGTATTCAGTTACTTCAGGGTTTTTAATTTTATGATCTTTTGGATTTGTCATTCCGACTTTGGAGGAATCTATTAAAAATAATAAAAGTGGATCATCTAAAGATTCTTCGCTGCGCTCTGAATGACAAAACTAAATTCTAAGAATAAATATCCTCGAAATACGTAATTGCAAGCCCTTTAAGTAGTAATTCTTGTTCCATTAACGCATAAGACGGAATTGGTTTAATTAATTTCCAATGCGGCCAACCATCCTGATCTAATCCTTCTAATTCGTAAAAACCCATCTCACTTAACAAGCGACACGTAGCGATATGCATTAATTCTTCTTTTTGCCTTTTGCTATATTTACCAGGTCCTTTGCCTAATTCTTGTACACCAATTAAAAACAAAATTACTTTTAGGTCGGGCGTATCTGAATCAAATTCCTCTGCAATTTTTTGTTGCAAGGTTTTCCATTTGGCATGTATTTCTGCTGGCTTCATGTTGCAAATATACATTTATAGCAGCTTTATGACCTAGAGAATAACGCACATATACGTCAAATTTTTAGCTTTGTGTTATGAACAGTAAAATCAATACTGGCCTTTTGGCTTATGGCATGTCTGGCAAGGTATTTCATGCCCCATTTGTGAGTACACATCCTGGTTTCAACTTTGTTGGAATTACGGAACGTAACCAAAAACAAGCTGTTAAAGATTATCCATCGATTAAAAGTTATGATAGCATTGAAGAATTGATAGCTGATGAATCTATAGCATTGGTCATTATTAATACCCCAAATTTTACACATTACGACTATGCTAAACTGGCTTTAAAAGCTGGAAAACATATTTTAGTTGAGAAACCTTTTACTGCAACTAGTGCCCAAGCAAAAGAATTGTTTGCGTTAGCTAAAAGCGTTGGGAAAAAAGCATTGGTTTATCAAAATCGCAGGTATGATAGTGGGTTTAATTCGGTAAAGAAAATTATAGAGAGTGGGAAGTTAGGCAAATTGTTGGAGGTTCATTTTCGATATGATCGCTATAGAAACGAAATTAGTCCGAAGTTTTTTAAGGAAGAACCTTATCCTGCCAGTGGTTTATCTTATGATCTTGGCCCTCACCTTTTAGATCAAGCCATTTGCTTATTTGGCAAACCTGATAGTTACCACAAAGTATTAACTAAAAATCGTGTACATACAAAAGTTGATGATTATTTCGCCATTCAATTAAGTTATCCGAATGATTTGAATGTCTTTCTAACTGCAAGTATGTTAGTTGCGGATATACAGTCTGCCTTTGTTTTAAATGGAATGATGGGTTCTTTTAGTAAAAATCATGCTGATGTTCAGGAAGAACAATTATTAAAAGGAACAAAACCTACTGATGAAAAATATGGAATAGAAAATCCAGCAGATGCAGGTAAACTTACTTTAGTTACCGAAAATGGTGGTAGAACAACTGAATTTATTCCTTCGGAAAAAGGAGATTACATGGGTTTATTCGAAGCTGTCTATCAAAATATAGTACATGATGTTCCTTATCCGATTACAGAAGAAGATATTATTACACAGTTAGAAATTTTAGAAGGCTAGACCAGGATTAATAAGATTTTAGGATTTGTAGGATTTTGATCCTCGTATTATACGATTTCAAAGGCCCAAACGTAAAACTCACAACGTATAACGTACAACTTTTTTCCTACTTTTGAGCACCAAATATAAATACATGACAGATTACCAAATCGGTTCGGGGCAATTGTCTTTGGCCGTTATTGAAAACATAATTCAGGAGAAAAAAAGTATTAGTTTATCTGCTTTAGCAATTGAGCGCATTGAAAAGTGCAGGAAATATCTAGATGATAAATTAAATACAACTGAAGATCCGATTTATGGGATTAACACTGGATTTGGCTATTTACAAAATGTAAAAATTGAGACCGAAAACCTGACGCAACTTCAGCATAATTTATTACTATCTCACGCTTGTGGAACAGGACAAGAAGTACCTAAGGGCATCGTAAAACTAATGCTTTTGTTGAAGATACAATCGCTAAACTATGGGCATTCTGCAATTGCGTTAAGTACAGTACAACGTTTGGTAGATTTTTACAATCATGATATTTTACCTGTAATTTATACCCAAGGTTCACTAGGTGCATCAGGAGATTTAGCACCACTAGCACATTTAGCTTTGCCTTTAATTGGTGAAGGAGAAGTTTGGTATCAAGATCAAAAAATCAGCAGTGCTGAATTAAATAAAAAATTAAACTGGAAGGCACTTACCTTACAAAGTAAAGAAGGTTTAGCCTTAATTAATGGCACTCAATTTATGAGTGCTTATGGCACTTTTTGTTTATTAAAAGCGCAAAAACTTTCAGCTTGGGCTGATGTAATTGCAGCTATTTCTATTGATGCATTTGATTGTAGAATTGATCCATTTTTAAATTTAAGCCATATAATTAGACCACATCAAGGACAGATTGCAACGGCAGAGGTTGTTAAAAATTGGCTAGAGGGAAGTGAATTGATAGCAAGGAAAGGTAAACAGACACAAGATCCTTACTCTTTCCGTTGTGTACCACAAGTTCATGGTGCAAGTAAGGATAGCATTAACTATATCCAATCCGTTTTCGAAACAGAAATGAATTCGGTAACGGATAACCCTAATGTTTTTCCAGATGAAGATTTAATTATTTCTGCTGGAAATTTTCATGGACAGCCCTTGGCTTTAACCCTAGATTTTTTGTGTTTAGCATTGGCCGAATTGGGTTCAATTTCAGAACGCAGAACTTTTCAATTAATTTCTGGAACTAGAGGATTACCGCCATTCTTAGTGAAGAATGCTGGTTTAAATTCGGGATTAATGATTACACAATATACCGCAGCATCTATTGCAAGTGAGAATAAACAATTGTGTACTCCTGCGTCTGTTGATAGTATTGTAAGTAGTAATGGGCAAGAAGATCATGTAAGCATGGGCGCAAATGCTGCAACGAAATGCCTTCGAGTGGTAGAGAATGTAGAACGAATTTTGGCTATAGAACTGTTAACAGCAAGCCAAGCGCTAGAATTAAGATTACCAGAAAGATCATCGGTTAAAATTGGGAAATTGGTGAGTAAATATCGTGAACTTGTTTCTTTTAATGAGGCGGATAGACTTTTGGCAAATGATATTAAAGCAAGTGTTGAGTTTATAAGAACTGCAGTTATCTAAATCGTCATTGCGAGCAAGCGAAGCAATCTTAAAGCAATAGTTTTAAACCAAAGTTGTAAGATTGCTTCGTTCCTCGCAATGACGAGTAGTTTACTTTTTATACATTTGGTTCAAATTAACTGCAGGCATTTGTACTGTTGTTTGATCTGAGAAACTGCCAGAACAATTATTAATCTTAATATTTTCCACTTTAACATCTGCTATGTCGAAAGTGTTTATAGTAAGATTTTTAACTGCGTAAGCTTTGCTTTTATCCTCATAGCTGCTAATCTCTATATTGCTTTTACCATGAGTTTCAATTGATAAATTCTCAAATGAATTGTTTTGTGTTTTAAAGTCTGTACCATTTAACTTTACATTTAAAGACTTTATATCAACATTAGATAAATATAAATCGCCTACTTCTTCCGTGTTGATAGTAAAAGACTTTAACTCTAAATCGTTTTGCAAACTTATTGAACCTGATTTTTTAACATTCAAAATCAAAGAATCCAATTTAGCATCTAAATAAACACCTCTTGCATTTACAACATTTACTTGTTTAATAGTTGGTGCATAAACCCATATTGTAGTATAAGAATTGTCGTTTTTTTCTTGTTTACTATTATTAAAGGCAATTTGTAATTGGCCATTTGCATCAACATTAAAATTGATCACATCTTTTAGTTCTTTAGGAATCTTTACACCAAATTTTTCATCTTTAATAATATTAACATAGATGCCTAATCTTTTCGCGTCTTCAATATTTATTGATTCAAATGGAATAGCCATCGCTTTACTTTCCATGTTTTCGGTTGGAGTGCTAAAGTTTTCCACTTTTCGAACCTTATCCGCAAGTGTATCATTGCCTTCTTTATAGTATACTCGAGAAACATAAATCATTCCCATTAAAGGAATAAGAATTAATGCTAATGCAAATCCGATTAATAATTTATTACTTAATTTCATTTCTTTAAGGATTAAAAGTTTCTTTTACAAAAGTGTTGTAGCGGTTTTCCAATTCATCAAACCCGATGTTTAATAAATACATGTTACGGAAAACAACAGGAAGTTCATCGTCCATAAACTGAGTTTTTCTATAGCTTTTTACTTGTGCTATGGCATCATCTGCTATAAAAAACCCAATACCTCTTTTGTTATTAATTATATTTTTACTTTGAAGTAATTCGTAGGTACGCATTACTGTATTTGGGTTTACCTCTAGCTCTACAGCCATTTCCCTAACCGAGGGAACTTTTTCGTCTGCATTCCATTTGCCAAGCAAAATATGCTCGCAAACGTACTCTGCTATTTGAAGGTATATTGCCTTATTATCTCTAAATTCCATATCTATACCATTTAATATTAAACCTCTTTTTCTTTAAGGCGAACGTAAGTAAGGCTCCAAAAAATTAACGTGAGCGCAACCAATAGCAATGTTAGCCATATTTCTACATTATCTTTTCCAGAAAAATTACGGTTTGTTTGGTTAATAGGCGATCTATCATCAAACAATAGTTTTCCAGATTTAATAATAATTGCTGTCCAAATTCCAGAGAAAATCATAACCGAAATAGCAGTTTTGATGTAGTGGAACTTGTTAAAATAAATAGAACCTAACAAGAATATACTAGTAACAAAGAATGGAGCGTAATAGATAGGCAAAAACTTATCATCGCCTGTATTTTTTGAAAAGAAATATGCTAAATTATCATAACTGTTAATTTCTTTACCATTATGTACATAAGGTGTAAGCTGTTCCACACTTGTATAAATACTCCTTAACTTAGCTATAAACGCTAAATCTGTTAGGTAAAATATTAGTATAAAGCTAACTGTACTTAATAGGGCTGTAAATATAATCCCTGTTAAAAACTTCTCAAAAGTTGATGCAGGTATCATTAAATCTATAATAGCCTTTGGTTTTTGGCCCAAGTGCGCAAAATAATTACTTGCAATAACGGTAATAAACAAGAATCCTAAAATTAAAAACAAGGGTTCTCTAAATTGAAGCGCTCTTTCATAAAAAGGCGTTACTTCTGTAATATAACCCCATAGTGAAAGGCTATAAAAAGTAAGGATTACTCCTAGCGCAACCGCTAACGTAATCAGGTAAATTTTACCAAATTCTAGCCATTGTCTCTTCAACAAAAGACCAAAACGTTGTATGTTAAATGTGTTGTTCATGTCTGTTTAAGATTTAGTTAAAAATTGGTTTTAATTTGTTCTTTTCTGCTAGTACAGCATTAAATAGCAACTCTAAGTCAAGTTTACTATCTTCTTGATGAAAGTTTTGTACCACTGCATTATAACCGGATAAAGAAGGTTCAGCATAAATTACTTTATCATCGATTTCTTTTACGCGTTTAAAGCAAAGTTTGTCAGTAATTTCATCAACCGATGCTTTTAAGGCTACTTTATTTTCATCAAGCATAATTACTGTATCAATTAAATTATCTAAGTCTCTAACTTGATGTGTTGAGATGATAATGCAACGATCATCTGTTAGAGCCGATGCCATAATTTTACGGAATTGCGCTTTTGAAGGAATGTCTAAACCATTTGTTGGCTCATCCATAATTACCAATTTAGCTTGTGTAGCTAAGCCAAAGGCGATGATAACCTTTTTCTTTTGTCCGTAAGACATGTCAATTAATTTTTGTGCTACGGGAATATCAAATTCTCCTAAAAGCGCTGTAAAATACGGGTGATCAAAATTTGGATAAAAACCTGCATTTGCTTTTACATACGCATCAATTTTAATCGACGGCAAATAAAACTCTTCAGGGATAAAACAAATTTCCGCTAATAGTGCAGGTTGTCTTTTTGATGGGTCATAGCCCATAACATCCATTGATCCGCTATCTGCGTAAACCAATCCTGCGATGTTTTTTAATAAGGTTGATTTACCCGCACCATTTTTTCCTAGCAATCCATAAATATGTCCAGTACTTAATTGCATACTCATATTTTTGAATAACAGTTGATTTTTGCGGTAACCAAAATTCAGGTTGTTAATTTTAATCATATTCTACTGTATTAGTTAAATAATACACTAAAGTATGATGTTATTTTGAAACCACCAAATTATTTTTGAAATTAATTTATGTTAGGGTTAACCGTTTAAAGGAAATAGTGGATTCAAACGTTGTAGTAAATGAAAAAGCCACAGATTAACAGATTAAAATAATCTGCAAATCTGTGGCTTTAATTTCGGTTGGTAAATCCAACCTAATGAACAATTGAGCTATTGAACCATTAAACTATAGTAACGGAACACTAATTCCAAAACTTACATTCCGTCCTGAATTGTAAATACCAGCAGGTTTATATCTACTTAAGTGATTATAGTATAATTTATTGCCTAAATTTTGTCCGGTAACCCATACGTTAATTTTACCATTCTTAACTTTTAACGAGGTTCCAATACCAGCATCCAATAAAGTGTAACCATCTGTTTCTGTTTCGAAACTATCAAAACGATCTTGTTTAAAAACATTCGTTAAACCAACCTTGATAAAACTATCTTTCAATCCTTTAATTGTTGGTTCAAAACGTAATTCATTATTTAAACTTGCAGCTGGAATAAAAGGTAAAGCTGTATCGTTTGCTTTGTTAGTTCCTTTTACATAGGCGAAGGTATTTTCGAAATGTAAAGACTTAATTAAATGAAAATCTACAGAAGCTTCACCACCTAACAGCTCTGCATCTGTTTGCACATAACGATACAATGGTAATGTAGTCGTGCTACCATCTTCTTCTAAGAAAGGATGAGTTTCATTGTTAAAGTTACCTGGATAAATGTAATTGTAAATACGATTACTGTATGCGTTTAAGCCAACTGTTACTTTCTCCGCATTGTATTCTAATCCTAAATCGAATTGCAAACTGGTTTCTTGTTTTAAATTACTATTACCAATTTCGTATCTAAATGTACCTTCATGACGACCATTTGCTCCTAGCTCTGCAATATTTGGCGCTCTAAACCCTGAACCAGCATTTCCTTTTAAGTTTAGGTTTTTTGCAATTTCAAACGCAAAACCAATTGATCCAGAAATATTGGAAAACTTATTATTGAATGCTGTAAACACTTGGTTTCCGTCTGCGGTCAGATCATCACCATCTACATTTTTATAATCGTAACGAATACCTGCATTTAGTGCTCCATTTGTAAAATTACGTTTCAAATACGCAAATGCGCCAATATTATCACTTGTATAATCTGGTATTAAAAACTCATCTCCACTGTTTAAATTCGTTTGATGCATTCCTTGTACACCAATAGTTGGTTCCCAAACGCCACTATTTGCAAAAGAATATTTCACATCATAGGTATAAGAATTCAACCCTAAATTTAAACCTGGTTCAGTTGCGCTTTCTTCAAATTCTTTACGAATGTTTCGCTGAAAAGCCAACGTAGTTTTCAATTGTCCGCCACCTAAAAGGATATTACTATTTAAAGCAGCACGATAATGATTAATATTCTGGAACGGAAGATCAAGTTTTCTAGTTTGTGCTTCATCTTTGGTAATTATTGCTCCATTTTCATCTTCATAATCGCCATTTGCATTTGGACCATTTTCTACCAATCCAACATTTGTACTAAACTTTGATAAACTTAAATGTGCATAGCCCCAAGTTTTGTTCAAACCTAACATTCCGCTGAAATTAGTTTCGTTAAAACCAGAATTTGGAACTGTTTTATCGCCATAGCCAAAACCATATGCATTTTTATAAGATGCACGACCACGGTAAACGAACCCATTTGTATTGCCTTGCAACATTAAAGAAGATGCTGTTAAGCCATTGTTTGTGTTATAACTCGTGGTGAAGTTTCCATTAAACTCGCCAGGTGCTGGTACTAAATCATCAATAATATTAATTACTCCGCCTAAGGCATCAGAACCGTACAATAAACTTGCAGGACCTTTTAAAACTTCAATTCTATTGGCAGAAAATTGATCAACCTCAACACCATGTTCATCTCCCCATTGTTGGGCCTCTTCTCTTGCGCCATCCACAATAGTTAATACGCGGTTATAACCCAATCCTCTAATGGATGGTTTTGAAATGGCACCACCAGTTGTTACCTGAGAAATACCAGGCACTTTGGCAATTGCGTCTATAATATTTGTTCCTCCAGCCTGAGCTAACTTTTCTCTATTTACAGAAACTACAGCTAAACTGTTTGTTTTGTTATTCGAACTATAAGGTGTTCCTGTAATCACAACTTCCGCACTTTCAATAACAGATTGTTCTAGCTCAAATGTAATTTGACTACTAGCAGCTAAATCAACTTGCTTAGAAGTTGTTTTATAACCAACATATCGTACTTCTACTAAAAACTTCCCTTTAGCAGGAATACTTGTAAACGTAAACTCGCCATTGGCGTTTGTGGTAGTGGTTGCTTTTAAATCTGAAATGTAAATTGTAGCGCCTGAAAGTGGCTCTTTAGTGGTGGCATCGGTAACTTTTCCTTTAACTTCTGTTACTTCTACAGCTAAAACTGGGATAGAAAAACAGGCAAATAGTACAACCATTATTAGGCGTATCTTGTTCATCATCATATATTTTTAAGGATAAAACAGTGTATTAGTTTAAACTAATAGCTATTCATCAGGTAATTAAATAATAAGGGATATAAGCTTTTTGCTTACTCAATTTGTGAAATACTATGCCAAATTTGGCGGACCTCTTAGCGAGGTAGAAATAAGTTCTGCGTAAGAACTTGTTACGATAGCAATATTTTTCGGCATCAACTTACTTGTTAAATAAGTGATGTAAGAAGACGAAGTGATGGTATAATTCTTTTCGAAATGAGCTGCGCAAATTAAACAGGTATCTTGCTGTGTTTTTAGATGCAGTTTATGAGTACAATGTTTTTCAGCTGCAGTATCCACCACTTGCTCGTGATGGTGCAAAGCGCTCCATGGAGTTATCGCAAGAGAAAACACCCACAGCATAACTACCGTTAAAAATTTTTGGATATGTAAGCGCTTCTTTTTCAATTTCAATAGCAAACCTAAGCAAATAACATAAATTTCCTACATTTGGAATGTAACATTGCCTTGATATGACGACGAACATTGAAGAAGGTTTAAACCTTAAAATTAAGCAAACACCTACTGGAAGTACATTAACTTGTAAAGGTTGGGTGCAAGAAGCGGCCTTAAGAATGCTATTAAATAACTTAGATCCAGATGTTGCTGAGCGTCCAGAAGATTTAATTGTTTACGGGGGCAGAGGAAAAGCTGCTCGTAATAAAGAAGCATTAGTTTTAATTATAAAAGCGTTAAAAAACTTAGAGGAAGATGAAACCTTACTCATCCAATCGGGTAAACCAGTTGGTATTTTACCAACTCATAAAGATGCGCCACGGGTTTTAATTTCTAATTCTCAACTCGTACCAAAATGGGCGACTCAACAACATTTTGATGAATTAGAAGATAAGGGTTTGATGATGTACGGTCAGATGACTGCTGGCTCATGGATTTACATCGGATCACAAGGAATTGTACAAGGAACGTATGAAACCTATTCGGCCCTTGCCAAAAAACATTTTCAAAGCAATTTAAAAGGCACGTTAAATGTTACGGCTGGTTTAGGCGGAATGGGTGGTGCACAACCTTTGGCTATTACCATGAACCAAGGGGTTTGCCTAGCGGCAGATGTGGAAGAATGGCGCATTAAAAAACGTTTAGAAACTAGATATATTGATGAAATTGCCTACAATATTGATGAGGCAATAGATAAAGCATTAACTTATAAAAACGAAAATAAAGCCATCTCAATTGGTGTAGTTTGTAATGCTGTAGAACTTTTACAACGATTAATCGATAGAAATATCGTTCCAGATACGTTAACTGATCAAACTTCAGCTCACGATCCGTTAATTGGTTATTTCCCAGAGGGATTATCTGTTGAGGAAGCAAATGTACTGAGAACAGAAAATCCTGAAGAGTATACCAAGCGTTCTTATGCAACAATGGCAAAACATGTACAACAAATGTTGGAATTGCAAAAACGTGGTGCAATAACATTCGATTACGGCAATAATTTACGCGGTAGAGCTTTAGAAGCTGGTGTAAAAAATGCTTTTGATTTTCCGGGTTTTGTGCCTGCATATATTCGCCCTTTATTTTGTGAAGGAAAAGGTCCTTTTAGATGGGCAGCTTTAAGTGGTGATCCACAAGACATTTATGAAACCGATAAATTAATCCTTGAACTTTTCCCAGAAAACGAAAGTTTGCGCCAATGGATTACCATGGCTCAAGAGCGCATTGCTTTTCAAGGCTTACCAGCTCGTATTTGCTGGTTAGGACAAGGTGAAAGAGAAAAAGCTGGTTTGGCATTTAATAAATTAGTGGCTGATGGAAAAGTAAAAGCTCCAATTGTAATTGGTCGTGATCATTTAGATACAGGCTCTGTAGCTTCTCCAAATCGTGAAACCGAAGCAATGTTAGATGGTTCTGATGCAGTAGCAGATTGGCCAATTTTAAATGCATTAATTAATACTGCTGGTGGTGCAAGTTGGGTTTCTTTACATCATGGTGGTGGCGTTGGTATTGGTTATTCCATCCACGCTGGGATGGTGATTGTTGCAGATGGAACGGAAGATGCAGCTATTAGAATAAAACGTGTGTTGCATAATGATCCTGCAATGGGTGTTATCCGCCATGCAGATGCTGGTTATGATATTGCAAAAGATACGTTAAGAAAACATAGATTAGGATTGAAATAAATATTGTCATCCTGAGTTTGTCGAAGGATACATTAAGAAATAGTTAAGAAAATACTAACCTTATTTTTACTTAATTCCTTAATGTTGAAAAATGGGATCCAATTAAATACATTACAATGATAAAACAACTTTTATTGGTAGGCATGGGTGGCGGAATTGGAAGCATATTTCGATACTTAACTTCTATGCTAACTGCAAAGTATTATGCCAACACATTTCCTTTAGCTACATTTATTACCAATGTTTTAGGTTGTTTTATTATTGGATTATTAATTGGCTATTTTGCAGACTCCAATCCCGACAACAATTTAAAATTACTTTTCATCACAGGTTTCTGCGGTGGATATACAACCTTCTCTACTTTCGCTGCAGAGAATATTTCTTTACTACAAAGCAACAACTATTTAACCTTAATCACCTATGCTATAGGTAGTGTACTTTTTGGTTTATTAGCGGTTGGTTTAGGATTGATGCTGACAAAGGGCGCATAGCAACTTCGCTTTTTATTGCAAAGCGGTGATAAATAATGTCTTAATTTTGAGTGGTTTCTGAAACCAAGAACACATTTTTTACGTTTTTAAATAAAAAGAAAATGGCAACTCAAGCGCAAATCCAAAAAGGGTATATCGACTATGTGTTAACTCACAACGAACAACCAAAATCAGTTTATACTTTCGTGAAAAAATTAAAAATAACAGAGGCTGATTTCTATGCATTTTACGCATCCTTTGATAGCATTGAAAAAAACATTTGGTTTGAATTGACAGTTACAGCGATCGAAGAAGTTCAAACACAAGAACTTTGGGCACAATACTCGTCTAGAGACAAAATGCTATCGTTTTTTTACTGTTATGTAGAGCTGCTAAAAGGAAGTCGCAGTTTCGTGATTTATAGCTTGAGAAAACAACCGGTGAAACTTGGCACTCCAGCTGTTTTATCTGGCGTAAAACCAATTTTCGAAAACTTTGCAACACAAATAATAGAAGAAGGTTTAGAAAGTGGCGAACTTGCAGATCGTAAATTTTTTAGCAAGCGTTATAAAGATGCACTTTGGGTGCAATACGCGTTTATCTTAAATTTTTGGATTGATGATGACAGCAAAGGCTTCGAAAAAACCGATGAAGCGATAGAAAAAGGAATCCAAGTAACTTTTGATCTTTTCCAAAGATCTCCTATAGACAACCTTTTCGAGTACGGGAAATTCCTTTCGCAAAACGGAAAGTTGAAAGAAAAAATGGGGTTTTAAAACCAACATGAAAGCACAAGAAACAATGCCTACCACTAAGGTAGAGCGATCAGCAAAATTTGTAAAAACAGGTTTCCAAATTGGAGGCAACTATATTAAACATTATTCAAAAAAACTCTTCAATCCAGATCTAAGTCGTGATGAATTGAATGAAGATAATGCATCAGATATTTACAATTCATTGAGCGAATTGAAGGGTTCTGCCTTAAAAATTGCGCAGATGCTTAGTATGGATAAAAACATCCTGCCAAGAGCGTACGTAGATAAATTCACACAATCACAGTACAATGCCCCTCCTTTGTCAGGCCCACTTATTGTGAGAACTTTTACCAAAATTTTCGGTAAAACGCCTGAAAAAATATTTGATAAATTTAACATAAAATCTACCCATGCTGCATCTATCGGGCAGGTGCATGAAGCAGAATTGGATGGCAAAAAATTGGCTGTAAAGATTCAGTATCCAGGTGTAGGCGATAGTATTTCATCAGATTTAAAATTAGTAAAACCGTTCGCTTTTCGTTTACTCGGAATGAGTGAAAAAGAGTTGAATATTTACATCAAAGAAGTTGAAGAGCGTTTATTAGAAGAGACGGATTACGAACTAGAGGTTAGAAGATCTATCGAGTTTTCTGAAGCTTGTAAAAATTTAACAGATGTTGTTTTCCCAACTTATTATCCTAAGCTTTCTGGAAGTAGAATTATAACAATGGATTGGCTTGAAGGAATGCATTTAAAAGAATTTTTAAACACTAATCCTTCACAAGAATTAAAAAATAAGATTGGCCAAGCGCTATGGGATTTTTATAATTTTCAGCAGCATGAGCTAAGGGCTGTACATGCAGATCCTCATCCTGGCAATTTTTTAATTACAAAAGATGATAAATTAGGCGTTATAGATTTTGGTTGTATAAAGGAAATGCCAAATGATTTTTATGAGCCGTTTTTCTCTCTAACCTCAACAGATTTATTTGAGGATAAAGAAGAAACCATCAAGGCTTTTAGAAAGCTAGAGATGATTTTACCAAACGACAATCCTGCACAAATAGAGTTTTATTATAAGGCTTATAAAGAAATGATTAGTCTTTTCGCTAAACCTTATACTGCAGAAACTTTTGATTTTAGTCAGAATGACTTTTTTGAAGCCCTTTACAGTTACGGAGAAAAAATTGCTAAAATGCCAGAGTTTAAACAAGCTAGAGGAGTTAAGCACTTTATTTATATTAATCGTACCAACTTTGGTTTGTATAATATTCTTCATGAATTAAATGCAACTGTAAGAACTGATACCTATAAACCACACGTAAAAAGGAAATAACAAATCGCTTAGCCTAGCTGTTACGTATATAATTATTCATTACAAACATGAAAATTCTACTTACTGGCGCAAACGGCTATATCGGCACACGCTTACTTCCTGTGTTATTAGAGAATGGTCATGATGTGATCTGCATGGTTCGAGACCCACGGAGGTTTGCTCTTGAAAGTGATTTTGGTAATAAAGTACAAATCATAACAGGCGATTTGTTAAATCCTGAAAGCTTAAAAAATATCCCTGAGGATATCGAGGCGGTTTATTACTTAGTGCATTCTATGTCTGGAAGTGGTGCAGATTTTGCCGACTTAGAACTAAAGTCAGCACAAAATTTTGTACAACAAATTCAAAAAACTGCTTGTACACAAATCATCTACTTAACAGGAATTGCGAATGATGATGAACTTTCTAAACATCTAACCTCTCGCCTTGCCGTAGAAGAAGAACTTAAAAGCTCAGGTATATCCTATACCATTTTAAGAGCCGCCATCATCATTGGATCTGGCTCTGCTTCTTTCGAAATTATTAGAGATTTAGCAGAGAAACTTCCTGTAATGGTAGCACCAAAATGGGTAAAAACAAGGTGCCAACCTATTGCAATTAGAGATGTACTAGCTTACTTAAGTGGTGTTTTGAAAAATGAGAAAGCCTATAATGAAGTGTTTGATATTGGCGGCCCCGACATATTAACGTATAAACAAATGCTATTGCAATACGCCGAATCTCGGGGATTAAAACGATGGATCATTACGGTTCCAGTCTTAACCCCAAAACTCTCATCACTTTGGTTAAACTTAGTAACCGCCGTTCCATATTCTTTAGCAAGAAGTCTCGTTGATAGCATGAAGAACGAGGTGATTTGCAAGAACGATAACATACAAAAAGCTGTTCCTAAAGAGTGCTTAACTTATAAGGAAGCGTTGAATTTAGCTTTCGAAAAAATAGAACAAAATTCTATTGTAAGTAGTTGGAAAGATGCTTTGAATAGAGGCTATCTCGAAACGTCTTTTATGGATCAGGTAAAAGTACCCCAAAATGGAACTGTAGAGTATAAAGTTAAAATGCCTTTTCAACGAAAGGCGGAAGAAGTTTTTGAAAACATTTGGGGTATTGGTGGTAGTCGTGGTTGGTATTACTTAGATTGGCTTTGGAGTTTAAGGGGATTTTTAGACAAAATGTTTGGTGGCGTAGGCACTAGGCGAGGGCGTACCAGTAACGTATCTCTACAGCTGGCGATGTGTTAGACTTTTGGCGTGTATTATTGGCCGATAAAACAAATAAACGCCTGTTACTTTATGCAGAAATGAAAGTTCCTGGCGAAGCTTGGCTCGAATTCAAGATCATCCAATATCATGGTAAATCTTACCTCTCCCAAATTGCCACTTTTAGGCCGCATGGGTTATGGGGCAGAATGTATTGGTATGCCATGTTCCCTTTTCATTTGGTGTTGTTTAAAGGAATGGCAAAGCAGATTACCACATACAAGCCAAAGTGATTAGTAGCCTTTATCCTATTAGTGCAATTCTTTCTTCATCATAATATCAAGCTGCTCGTCCTCACCCATTTTAAACATATGCTTATCGAATGCTGTAAACCCATTCTTTTCATAAAATCTTATTGCCCGAGGATTTTTTTCCCAAACGCCCAACCATAAATAGGAATTATGTTGTTGTTGAGCTACCTCTAATGCTTTTTCATAAAGAAGCTGACCAACTTTTTTACCATGATAATTAGCCTTCACATAAATACGTTCAATTTCAAGAGCTGTTTCGTCTAGCGCTTCAGTTTGCGCAGTTCCTGTGTTTAATTTTAGATAGCCAACTGGGTTTTCATCTTCCCAAGCAACATAGAATGATGAATTTGGATTAGTTAATTCGCTAGTTAATTTATCATCATTAAAACTTTCTTCAAGATACTTATTCATATTCTCTTCGGTATTGCTATCAGCAAATGTTTCAAAGAAAGTTTCTTTACTTATGAGTTGAACTGTAATTAAATCCTGTATTGTGGCTTTTCTAACTTGTAAATCTTCCATTGTTAATTTTTCGTCTACAAATTTACTCAATAATTAAAGTATTGAATAGTTTTAAATAGACTGTAATGAAGACCTTTTCAACCATCTAAAAAAAATAAACAACTGTATTTTTTAAATTGACAACTGTAAAAAGAAAATAAACGACTGTGTTTTTTAAATCGACAACTGTAAAAAGAAAATAAACAACCGTATTTTTTGATTTGTCAACTGTTAAAGAAAAATAAACAACTGTGTTTTTTGAATTAACAGCTGTAAAAAGAAAATAAACAACTGTGTTTTTTAAATTGACAACTGTCGAAGGAAAATTGATAACTGTATTTTTTGAATTGACAACTGTTTTCTGTGCAATGTCAGTTGACAAAGAACAATTGTCAACTGACTTTTACTTAATGCTAATGTACAATGGTCAGATTCCTTGTCTAAAACCTAAAAAACGTATCCTTACCGCCTACTTTACCGCCAAAATTTTGAATATTGTAGGTTAACGTAACCAAACCATGTCTGCCTAAGTTATTTGTACGTGTATCGCGAATTGAGTTTTCACTAATAGAAATATATCTTCTTGTGTTGGTATTTAGAATATCATTAACAGCAAACTTTAATTGTGCTCTATCGTTTTTCATAAACAATAAAGTAAGAGCAGCATTCCAAATTTCTACATTGTTGCTAAAGCCAGCAGTTTTTTGAGTGTTATGTTGAATTTTGTAGGTGGTTTCCCAAACCATTTTCTTAGGCAAACGAACAATTAATTCAGTTTCACTATTGTGTGTGTAAAAATTTAAATCTCTATAAAAAGCATCATCATAAGTGCTCTTGTTATAGGCAACACTATATGATTCCCCTAATTCAAATTTATCGTTTAAGTTAATTCTACCATTAATTCTTGGGGCAATAGTTAAAGTTTTAGCATAACTTCTTACATCATTAACTTGTACAATATTGCGGGTATAATTAGAATAGAATCCTGTTCCCAACGTGAATTGTCTTGTCCCGTTTTTAAAGTCTTTATTAATGTTTCCACCTAAATAAAAACGCCAAATACCATCTGCATTAATTGGCGTATTTGTTTGAACACCTCTGGAAATAGTTCTCGCCATAATTATAGCATTATTCTGCACACTCCCATTTGAGTTTAGGTTGTAATTAAGCGAACGTTTTGTATCGTATTTATAAAAATTTAAGTTGACTTGATAAGATTTAGCTGGTAATAAATTCGGATTACCTTTTTGCTCAAATAAAGGATCAGTATTGTTAGTTACAGGCTGAATGTATTTTACATCTGGTTCTCTAAATGAGGGTGAGTAACTTAAATTTAATGATTTATACGTAATGTTTAAAGACGGCGCTATAAATTGATAATGTTGTTCGAATGATGGATACGAGCTGAAATCATTTTTTAAATCAATTGTATTAAAAACAAACCCTGGCTGTATACTTAAATCCTTTGTGGCTTTCCATCTTAAACTTGTTCTCGTGTTCGATTTATATCCCCTTTGCGTTACGGTTTGAGACAAATTTGGGACTTCAACATCATATGCTTGATCCAATGGATTTTTATAAAAAGTAGAAAGTGCATTTTCATTATCTAAATAATTGGCACCAACAGCTAAACTTAACCGTAATTTTTTACCGATTGGTTCATTGTAATTCGAACTCAAATAAACCCCAAAATTCCTAATATTATTATCTCTTAATTGATCTATACTTAATGATGATGGTGGGGCTGGCAAATATAAATTGCTACTCGAGTTGTTAAAATTATCGCTTAAATTATCTTTTTTAGTAATACTAACGCTGGTGTTCAACGAACGGCCTGCCTTTTTAAAATCTTTCCATAAACTAGTTAATAAAGAATAATCTGCATTATCGCCACGTAAGCGAGAATTAGTTACACCATTATTTATTAATTGGTTAGTCGTGTTTCTATTTTCTGTTTGAGCTGCCCCTAAATTTCTTAAAATGTTAAGCGTAACCGTTGGCTCAAAAGAGAGTTCTGTTAAACTATCAATTTTCCATTCGGCTCTTGCGCCAAAATTATGATTATAACTTTTGTTTTTCAGATTTGAAAAGGTACTTGTATACTGTTTTTCACTTCCTAAATTCTGGTCAACACCAACGAATTGATCGATTAAAGTTTTAGCTTGTCCAAAGAAATATTTTCCATTAACCTTGATTCCATTTTTGGTTAAGGTATTAAAATTAGCTCCAGCACCTAAAGATTGTTGCACACCTGTAGAAGTTCCTCCAAAGCCAATATTATTTAGTTCGAAACCTCCTTCACTGTTAATCATGATCGAATTTATACCCGCTCTACTAAAACCACCAATACGAGAAACATCACCAATACTAAAGCCAGGTTTATTAATATTATTGCCATACGCTAAAACGCTAACCTGCGTAGTATCTCTAAAAAAGTTCATAATACCACCGGCTTCAAATAAGTCATTTGGTCCGCCACCGGCATACAATTTACCAAAAGCTCCTTTTTTAATTGCTCTCTTCAGTTTTAAATTAATGACTTGCGGTGTATTTCCTGCCAATAAATCAGGGTCTCTTCTCTTTGCTTCTTTATCATCGCTTACCTGAATTTTATCAATAATATTTGCTGGTAAGTTTTTAGTCGCCATTTGTTGGTCTCCGCCAAAAAACTCTTTCCCATCAACCAAAATTTTACTTACAGCTTTTCCATTTACTTGGATCGATCCATCTGATGAAATTGCAACACCTGGTAGTTTTTTCAATAAATCTTCAACTACGGCAGTTGGCAAAGTTTTAAAAGATTCTGCGTTAAATTCTATGGTATCTTTTCGAACAATTATTGGCGGTCTTTCAGAATTGATAACCACTTCATTCAAGTTATTCGTTTTGCCTGAAAGCAATAACTTTCCTAAATCTACATTAAGTGCAGTTGACGATAACGTTACTTCCTTACGTAAAACGTTATACATCCAAGCATTAACTACCAAACGATATTTTATTCCAGCTTCAAGATTAGAAATCTTGAATACACCTTTATCATCTGATAATTTATAGGTGGTTAAAACTGTATCAGTTCCTTTAAAAACAGAAACCGTGGCATAATTTAACGTAAGTTTTTGATTTGTACTATCTAATAGAACTCCTGTAATACTTCCTTTTTGGGCAAACAAGAAATTAGTACATAATAGTAAAGCGAAGGCTAGTAAAATTCTTTTCATAAAATGGGATAAACAGCTAAAAGACACCAAAATTTTTATAATGTTACTCAAACCTAAAAAATTAGTTGATAAAAATAACGATTTAACAACTTTGTTACGATTATCTCGTAGGTGAGTTTAACATCATTAATCGAAAATGGTAAATCCTAACAGATTACTTTATGAAATGTGATGAAAATTAGTAAAAATGTGATGAATTAAGCTTTAGAGTAAGATTTTACTACTTACTTCTTTATCAATGGTGATATAACCAGGGTACTTAACCAAATTATTCCCAACTAGTATTGATGGTTTAATTTTAAGCGTAACCATTCCTTTCTTTTCTGTCCCCTTACTTGCACTCGTTAAAAATGAAGTAATATCCTCCAAAACTTTTCCATTCGCTATAAACTGATAAATATTGGCATTCAGTTGAACTGGTACAGTAACGCTTTTACCTGCGTCAATACTAACTCGTTGATCTACTGAACCATTTGCAATTTCTTGTCTATTGATAAGAATAATATATTCGAAGTTATTAATAGCAGCTAAAGTACCAGATGGATTAGTAATTTGAAGATTTAAATTTGCTCTTAAAGGAATGTCTTTTCTTAAATAACCTAAGGCTAATGCAGGAATACTCACCAAATTAACAGATTTTTCATCTATCAATTTTTTCACATCAGTACCAGCCAGTGTGATATTAGATGCATTCACCAATTTATAGTCGCATTGCTCTAATGCTTTAATTTGTTGAGCTTGTTTATTAATGCTACACGAAGACAAACCAACGGCCAATAGGCAAATTAAAAATAATTTATTCATGATATATTAACGACTAATTACACATAAAGGTATAAAACACTTCCTTTTGCTATATAACATCACTTAGAGCAAATTGTTACGTAAAGAAAAAATTCCCGTCCATTTGTTCTGTTAAATTTTAATTAATTTAGTCCAATAACCAAATCTTATGAAACGTCTGGCTTATTTTTTTGCTTTACTTTTATTATCTCCATTTCTTCTAAAAGCTCAAATGCAGCAAATGAATGCTGCTGAAATTGCGTTGGGCATCTCTAAACTAAGCGTTAAAGGAAGCGTGTTATATATTGCAGCACATCCCGACGATGAAAACACAAGGTTATTGGCGTATTTGGCAAAGGAGCAAAAAGTTAGAACAGGATATTTATCACTTACCAGAGGTGATGGCGGACAAAATTTAATTGGAAACGAGCAAGCAGAATTGCTAGGATTAATTCGCACCCAAGAATTATTGGCAGCTCGCCGGATTGATGGAGCCGAACAATTTTTTACTCGTGCAAACGATTTTGGTTTTTCTAAAACTCCTGAAGAAAGTTTTAAAATTTGGGGTAAAGAACAAATCTTAGCCGATGTAGTTTGGGTAATTCGCAAATTTAGACCTGATGTTATTATTACTCGTTTCCCTGAAGATGCTAGAGCTGGACATGGCCATCATTCGGGCTCTGCAATTTTAGCTAGAGAAGCTTTTTCAGCTGCTGCAGATCCTAAACGTTTTCCGGAACAATTGAAATATGTACAAGTTTGGCAAGCAAAAAGAATAGTTTGGAATACATTTAATTTTGGAGGAACGAATACAACATCGGCCGACCAATTGAAAATAGATGTAGGTTTATACAATCCACTTTTAGGGAAAAGCTATGGCGAAATTGCGGCGATTAGTCGTACAAACCATAAAAGTCAAGGTTTTGGCTCTGCTTTACAACGTGGAGAAGCTTTTGAATATTTTAGTCCTGTTGCGGGTGAGCCTGCTAAAAGTTCGCTTTTTGATGGGGTAGATTTAACGGTAACCGATAAAAATATAGCTGCATTGATAACTGAGATAAAAGCTGAATTTAATCCTGAAGAACCATGGAAATCTATTGATAAATTGAGCGAATTAAAAAAGATAATGCCTAACAACAAGCTTATCGATGATTTGATTTTAGCCTGCGCTGGTGTTTTTGCAGAAGCGATCGCACCAGAAAGTAATTATGCTATTGGAGATTCTATTCCTGTTAAAGTTCAGATAATTGTTAGGTCACCTACAGGCTATCAAAAATCGCCATGGAGTTGGATGCCTTCCATAATCGTAAATGATAAAGGAGAAGTCAATACATTTAATAATAATCAGTTAAGAACTTTTGATGTTAAACTTGCAACGTCCAATAGAAAAACAACACAACCTTATTGGCTCTTAAACAATCATCCTATAGGACAATATATAATTACATCACAGCAAGAGGTGGGCTATCCAGAAAACCCTACTCCAATAAGCTATGATTTTGAGATGCCTGTTGGAAAAACTTCCGTCAAAATTTCTTTACCAATCCAATATAAATATACCGACGCAATCAAAGGCGAAAAATATGAACAAGTTGTTTTGGCTCCTCAAGTTACAGCCACAATGAGTGAGAAAGCTTATCTATTTAATGGTAATTCGAGTAAAAACATTTCCGTTCAACTTAAAAGTTTTCGCAATAATAGCGCTGGTTTCATAACGCCTCAATTACCAAAGGGATGGAAGAGTAATCCTGAAAAAATTAACTTCAATTTAGAGAAAAAAGGTGACGAACAACTTGTGAATTTTACCATTACTCCTGGAAATCAAACAAACAATGGAAATTTAATTTTACAGGTAAATACGAATGGAAATGTTGATGATAAAAGCTTAAAAACTATTAGTTATGAGCATATTCCTAACATTACCATCTTTCCTCAAGCTAATGCCAAATTAGAAAAAGTAGATTTAAAAATTGTTGGCAAACGCATTGCTTATATTGATGGGGCTGGCGATTTAGTAGCCGATGCATTGAAACAAATTGGGTATGAAGTAACGCATTTAACCACCACACAAATTCTTAATAACGACCTGTCAATTTACGATGCAATAGTAACAGGTGTTCGTTTGTACAATATTAATAACGAAGTTAAGATCATACAACCCAAACTATTAGCGTATGTTCAAAACGGTGGGACATTGTTAATCCAATACAACGTAAATAATGGTTTAAAAACACAAAATATTGGCCCTCATCCTTTCAAACTTTCTGCTAAAAGAGTAACTGAAGAAGATGCTAAAGTAAATTTCCTAACCCCTACACATCCAGCTTTAAATTATCCTAATAAAATAACAGCTAAAGATTTTGAAGGTTGGGTACAAGAGCGGGGTATTTATTTTGCATCAGACATCGATCCAAAATACACCACAATTTTAAGCATGAATGATACAGGCGAAACAGCTGGCGATGGTTCTCTACTTATCGCCAATTATGGCAAAGGGAAATTTGTATATACCTCTTTAGTTTTCTTTAGAGAATTACCTGCAGGTGTCCCCGGGGCTTATCGATTATTTGCAAATTTATTAGCGCCAAAACAACCTTAATTATGGAAGAAAAGCAACCAGAGCAAGAATTACCTCCATTTGTAAAAACCTGGAAACAATTTTATAGATTACTAATTCTATGGCTTGCTTTTTTAATCGCATTGTTTTACGCCTTCACTAAATATTTCGAATGAGCTACGTAGATTGGGCAGTATTATTTACAACCTTACTAGCAATTGTGGGTTATGGCGTTTATAAAAGTAGTGGCGCACAAAGCATGCAGGCTTATTTATTGGGCAATCAAAGTTTGCCTTGGTATACCGTTTGCCTTTCGGTAATGGCAACACAAGCAAGTGCAATTACTTTTTTATCGGCACCTGGTTTGGCTTATTCATCGGGCATGAGCTTTGTGCAATTTTATTTCGGTTTGCCATTGGCGATGATTGTGTTGTGCATCACTTTTGTTCCTATTTTTCATCGCTTGAAAGTCTATACAGCTTACGAATATTTAGAACAACGTTTTGATTTAAAAACAAGGGCATTAACTGCTTTTTTATTTTTAATCCAAAGGGGATTATCAACTGGAATTACCATTTATGCGCCATCTATTATTTTATCAACTATTTTAAATATCGATACTACCTATACTACCTTATTTATTGGAAGTTTAGTCGTTTTTTATACAGTTTACGGTGGAACAAAAGCGGTATCTTATACACAACTCTTGCAAATGAGCATTATTTTTTGTGGTTTATTTGCTGCCGGAATTATGGTTGTTCATCTCCTACCAGGAAATATTGGATTTGGTAAAGCTATCGCTATTGCAGGAAAAATGGGAAGAACAAATGCAATTGACTTTCATTTCGATTGGGATAATCCATATACCGTTTGGAGTGGTTTAATTGGAGGGTTTTTTCTCCAACTTTCTTATTTTGGCACAGACCAGAGTCAGGTTGGGCGTTACCTTACAGGCGCATCAGTAAGCCAAAGTCGATTAGGTTTGTTGATGAATGGCTTAGTAAAAATTCCTATGCAGTTTTTAATTTTATTAATTGGGATTTTGGTTTTCACTTTTTACCAGTACAACAAACCTCCTTTATTTTTTAACTCTTACGAATTAAATAAACTAGAACAAAGTCCGTACAAAGCAGAGCTAAAAAAGATAAACGAAGAATATAACAAGTCTTTTGAAGCCAAAAAATTAGCAGTAATTAAGCTTGATAATGTTCTTGATCAGAGCAATAAAGCAGCTATTGACCAACAACGCTTAGCGGTAAAAAAAGCAGATGACCAGACAAAAAGCATTCGAAAAGACTTAACAGATTTAATGATTAAAAATGATAAGAATGCTGAAAAAAATGGTGCTACAAATGACAATAATTACGTTTTCTTAAGTTTTGTTACTCAATATTTGCCTAAGGGATTAATAGGTTTATTGATTGCCATTATTTTTCTAGCATCCATGGGCTCTACTGCAAGCGCACTAAATTCTTTAGCTTCTACTACTGTTGTAGATATTTATAAAAGATTAATTAATAAAGAAGCTACAGATCAACAATACGTAAAGGCATCTCGTTGGGCAACCATTATGTGGGGCGTGGTTTGTATCGTTATGGCTTTATTTACAAGTAAAATTGGCAATTTATTAGAAGCCGTAAACATACTTGGCTCTTTTATTTACGGGACAATTTTAGGGGTATTTATTGTCGCTTTTTACCTCAAGAAAATTAATGGAAAGTCTGTATTCTATGCCGCTATTTTATCAGAAATTATAGTTTGTATTTGTGGGTACAACAAAGTAGTGGCCTATCTTTGGTTAAATGTTATTGGTTGTTTATTGGTGGTTATTTTATCGCTAATTATCCAACAATACACAAAAAAGGCTGCTGAAAAAATTCCAACAGCCCTTTAATTTATTCCATTAGAATCTAATTTCTTCTAACTTCTGTGGTAGTAAAGGTCTTAGTTCTTGTTACAACTCCGCCATTAATTTTTGATTTTGCTTGACGTTTCGCGTCTTCCAAAACTTGCGTGTTTAATCTAATGTATTCATCATCTTTATTTGCAACAGCTAAATCAACTCCAGCTTGTGCAGTAACCAGTGCTCCGGCTATATCTCCCATTTTCAATTGTATTTTAGCTTTCCACAGTTTAATATATGGCACTTTTGGATTTGCTTTTTCAGCTTCATTCATCCAACCTAATGCAGTTGCTAAATCCTTGCCGTTATCTAAATAATACTGTGCTGCACCCACATAAGGTTTTTTATCTGTCTTCATTGCCGCATCAATACTAGCCATTACTTGCTCATCAATAGAAGTCGTAATGTTAACGGCTATTGCAGTGTTTTCCCACATGATGTGAAGTTGAGTAGAGGTTGGTAATACATTGGTAAATTGCATAGCAAAAGTTTCCACTTTATCTTTCACTTTCATTGGTTTTACTTTGATACGTAAAATATCGTCTGATTCTTTATACTCATATGCACCCCATTGCTTTGACGTTTTGTTTAAAATTACAGTCCACTCTGTTTTATTTGGAATAGTAAACAAACCATACTCACCTGCTGGAACATCTTGTCCTTCGATTTTTACCGCGTCAGTAAATTTGATTACAGTTGCTGAATTTGCTCCAGTACGCCAAACTTTATCGTAAGGTTCTAATCCTCCAAATATTTTACGTCCCTTTACATTTGGTCGAGAATAAATTAGTGTGACTTTCCCAAGCCCAAGATCTTGAATAATAGTTTGACCACTGCTTGCTTGTGGTAATTTAACACCTTGTGCATTAAGTTGTCCATGTATACCTAATGCCACAAAAAGTAACACAATACCTTTGATTGTAATTTTCATTTTTTTTGTTTTTAGTTTCCGATTAAAATTAAACATATCATTTAGATAAAATACCCTCTCTTAGAAATTTTCTTTTTTAGTGACATTGTTTAGCATTGATTAACCTATCTTGTTCAAAATTCATTCTATTAATGATAAATAATCAAACAGAACAAAAAAAGAAAATAAGCATTTTAGGATGTGGTTGGTATGGATTTGCTTTGGCAAAAAGTCTCATTAAGAACGGATATTCAGTTAATGGATCAACTACGAGTGAAGATAAAGTAAACATGCTTAAACAGGCAAACATTCAACCTTATCTCGTTAATTTCGAAGCAGATAAATCTGAGCATGAAGCTAGTTTCTTTGATTGCGACCTTTTAATTATTAGCATACCTCCCAAAAAAAATTCATTGCAGTTGTCGGATTTTCCTGCCAAAATTAAAAACATAACAGAAGCTGCCGCAAAAGCAGATGTTAAACAGGTTATTTTTATTAGTTCTACAAAGGTTTATCAAGATGGAAATTTTATTGTAGATGAAAATGTAACTCCTCAACCAAATACTGATTCTGGGAACGCGATACTTGAAGCAGAACATATTTTAACACAAAATCTAAGTTTTACCACAACTATTATCCGCTTCTCGGGGTTGATTGGCCCAGAAAGGAACTTGGCAAAGCATTTTGCCGGTAAAAAAAATATTGCTAATGGATTAGCGCCAATAAACTTAATTCATTTAACCGATTGCATTGGAATTACAGAGGCGATCATTCAGCAAAAAGCATTCGGAAAGATATATCATGGTGTAACTCCAAATCATCCTTCTAGGAAAGAATTTTACACTAAATCTTGTATTGTGTCTGGTTTTGAGGAACCATCATTTATTGACGAGCTTTTGGATTGGAAACAGATAGAAAGCAAAAACGTATCCGAAGTTTTAGCTTACGAATACGTTTTTAAGAATTGGGATAAATATTTTGAGACACTAGCTGATTAAGCCATTGCCAATTTACTTACATTACGATAAGGAAATGCGTTGAAGATATGTCTTCTAGCAAATCTACCTGGTGAATCTGCGTTTACTAATTTGATATACATTGCTCTTGGTACATCAAAATATTCGTAACCGCTACCATCAAAAAAATCGATGCGTAGAATTTGATCTTTATATTGAAAATCTTGAATATTTGATAAAGTTGTAGTTTGTATATACTCTTCTTTTGCATGCTCTAAAGTTTCTGGCGCAATGCTTAATAAAAAGTTGTATGCCTCGATAATTTCTTTGCTTTTCTCTTCAGCTTCTGTGTGTTTTTCTGCATCAGCACTAAATTTATCAGGGTGCCAATCTTTCATCAAGCCTCTATAAATACTCTTGATTTCTTTTAGCTCTGTAGCTTTAGTAACGCCTAATGTTTTTCTGTAATCTCCAACTTTCTTCATGAACCTTTTTTATATGTTATTGTTTATGAAATGATTGCAAGATTTTAAAACGCAACTCCCAGTAAAACAATTTTTGTGCAAAGGTACGCTTTTAAAAGGAAAATTCTAATAGTCGCTTTACAAATGTTTTATTTAGCCTTTATCCATACTGCAATATCATCAATTAGCTTTTCTGATACGTTTACAGGAACTTGGTATTGTGCCATTGTTCCTTTTTCTGTTTGTGGACTTAACAAATGATTTAATTCTGGATATAATTTCATGGTTGCATTAGACTTTTTGCTCAATGCAGCATTCCATAAATTATAATCGATTTCAGCTACCTGAAAATCATTTCCTCCTTGAAAAACAAGTATACGTTGTTTTATTTTTTTTGCAGCAGCTACTTGATCATAAGAATTTAAATCAACCCAATAAGATGCTGGCAAACCAATTACAAGCGAATCTGGTTTCATACCGCCCAACTGTGAAATTCTACTTTTTTCTATTGTGCCAATTGCTTCTTGCAATTTATCTTTAGTAGCTTGTGTAGTATCTTTTGAAAGTTCAAACATATATTTATTCTGATCTAAAATAATGTCAGTTAACTTTCTAGCGGGTGCTGCAGCTAAAATAATCCCTTTTAAATCTGGCGCCATACTTGCTAAACGAGGAGCAAGCATTCCCCCTAAACTATGCCCTAACAAATAAACGTTTTTCGGATCTACTCCAGAAACAGTTTTAGCTAAAGCAATAGCAGCTAAAGCATCATCAGTTACTTCTTCCTTAACTGTAAATGCACCTCTAAAATCATTTGGATAAATTAATGTTCTTTTTACGTAACGTACACTAGCAATTCCTTTTGTTGCAAGACCTAAAGCCAAATCCTTCAAAGGCTTATTTGGACCTACAGTTTCATCCATATCACCAGGCCCAGAACCGTGTACAAGAACAACTATTGGAAAGTTTTTAACGTTTTTAGGCGTGGTAATTATTGCCGCAAGTTGATGACCAGGCGACTGAAGATAAACCGATTTTTCTTGGTATAAGGTAGTATCGGCTACGTAACTCGGTTTTGTATATACCACAGCTTTTGGGGCCATAAAAAGTCCTACTAATTTTTCACTTTTATCGAAAGCTAGCATAAAATCTTGCTCATCCTTTTCGAATTTGCCATTTACAACTACCACATAATATTGCCCTTGTATTTTACTTTGAATAGCCTCTAAAGATTCTGTCTTACCTAATTTTGTTTTTACAGAACCCCACAATTGTTTTAAATTTTCGACAGAAATTTTAGCCTGTTCACTTTCTGCAAAATAAGCATGGGCTGTATCGAATTTGCCTTCTTCTAATAAGGTAAAAAACTCGTTGGCTTTGCCAAATAAGCTCAAAACATTTTGAGAGAATGAAACTGTACTGATAAATAATAGTGCAATTAAGAGGATGGTTTTCTTCATAAAAAAATTAATTACCTCACATTTAGTGAGATTCAAAGTTAATAATATTTAAATCGCTTTAATGTTAAAAACTGTGAAATAAAAACGCTGCTCCAGAAAACTGAACAGCGTTTTTTATTGTAAAAGAAATAGAGATTTATAAAAGCTCTGCTTCAATAGTTATTGTAGTATTTAACAATTTAGAAATTGGGCAATTTGCTTTTGCATCGGCAACAAGTTCATCAAATTTACTTTGTGAAAGGCCTGTTGCTTTAACTTTTACCTCTAAACGTATGTCAACAACCTCTCCTTTTTCTGGATTAAGATTAACAGTAGCTTTAGTCGTAATTTCTTCAGGTGTAATATTTTCTGCCGAAATATTAAAGCTCAATTTCATGGTAAAACAACCAGAATGTGCCGCAGCAACTAGCTCTTCAGGGTTTGTACCTACACCTTCTTCAAAACGACTTTTGAAGGAATATTGTGTCTGATTTAATGTTCCACTTTGTGTGGTCAATGTTCCTTTTCCGTCTTTTCCTGTGCCATTCCAAACGGCTGTTGCATTTCTTTTCATAATCGAATTAGTTTTAAATAAAGAAAGATAATTTATGGCAAATATGTGTGCTTATATCATGTATCTGACAATAAATTTACTCATATTTTCTCTAAACAAATTTAGTTTAAAATATCATTGCAATAAATATATTTGTAGTAACATTAAAATATAATACCGCATTGGCAAAAAACCCTAAATCGTACAAAAACATCTTAGTTATAGAAGATAATCATGCTATTTTAGATGTGATAACTTTAATTCTACAAAGTGAAGCTTACAAAGTCTCAGGACTAAATAAAAGTGCGAATATGATGGAACATATTCATGCTTTCCAACCAGATTTAATGATACTTGATATCATGCTTCCTGATGCTGATGGTAGGGAATTATTGACTCAAATTCGTACAAACGAAAAAACCGCTGAAATTCCAGTACTCATGATTTCGGCAAAATATACAGCTCAAAATATTCAGCATGGTCCACATAAACCAAATGGCTTTTTAGCTAAGCCTTTTGATATAGATGACCTTTTGGATAAAATTGAAGGTATTCTCGCAGGAAAAACCTATTAATAATAGTTGACTTAAGTTAACACCAATAAACTTCGTTCAGCGATATTTTCTTACATTTAAGAAAACTAAAGCTAATGAACGCGAACGAAGAACTCATCAACACTTTTTACACCTGTTTTAAAAATAAGGATTACAAAGGTATGCAGGCTTGTTATGCTGATAATGCTACTTTTAGTGATGCAATATTTAAAAACCTAAATGCATCACAAGTAAAAGCGATGTGGGAAATGCTAATTTTAAAAGGCAAAGATTTGCGATTAGAGTTTAGTGATATTTCTGCTAATGAAACTACCGGCAAAGCGCATTGGGATGCTTATTATACGTTTTCAGCATCTGGCAAAAAAGTGATCAACCGCATTGATGCAAGCTTTGAATTTGAAAACGGAAAAATCACTAAACATGTAGATTATTTTGATTTCTATACTTGGGCAAAACAAGCACTAGGAATAACTGGTGTTTTGTTGGGATGGACAGGATTTTTGAAAAACAAAATTCAAGCTACAGCATTAAGTAATTTAACTAAATTCATGAATAATGAAAGATAATTTCTCTACCCAATCTGTTCAGTATGCTAAGTTTAGACCAAAATATCCTGAAAAACTTTACGATTTTCTTTTTTCAGAAGTAGTAAATACTGAATTTGCTTGGGATTGTGCGACAGGAAATGGTCAAGTTGCTGTAGAGCTCGCTAAGAAATTTAATCACGTTGACGCTACAGATATTAGCGAAAAACAATTGATTAATGCGCCACAATTACCTAACATTACCTACAAAGTAGAGTCTGCCGAACAAACTGAATTCCCAGAAAACCATTTTGATTTAATTACAGTTGCGCAGGCCATTCATTGGTTTAAATTTGATTCATTTTTCGCGGAAGTAAAACGTGTTTTAAAACCAAACGGAGTATTTTCCGCTATAGGTTATGGCATTATGCAGATAAGCCCAGAAATAGATAAAATTGTTCATTATTTATATGAAGATATTTTAGGCAACTATTGGGATGAAGAAAGAAGACATATTGAAGACAACTATCTTAATATTCCTTTTCCATTTACAGAGATAGAAAGTCCTGCTTTAGAGATTTTAACCAAATGGAATTTTGAACAATTGGTTGGTTATCTAGAAACATGGTCTTCATTACAACATTACATTAAAGCAAACGGAGAGAATCCAATGACTTTGGTTTATGAAGATTTAAAAAAAGCATGGGGAAATAACGAACAAATGGCTATTCATTTTCCGCTTTTACTTAAGGTTGGAAGAAAATCTTAAGTATTCAGCTTTGCTATAATGGCAGCTACATCCAACTTTTGTTGATCTCCACTTTCCATGTCTTTTAAGGTTAGCAAACCGTTATTCATTTCATCGCCACCAATTAAAATCACATAAGGGATTTTTTTAGCGTCTGCATAACTCATTTGCTTTTTAAGTTTTGCCGCTGCTGGATATAATTCTGCAGAGATATTTGCAGTTCTTAATTGTTGCAAAATTGGCAAAGCATACATTTCTGCTACTTCATCAAAATTACTAATTAACACTTTTGTTCCTTGCGCTGCAGATGCTGGAAATAAGTTTAGTTCTTCTAACACATCGTAAATCCGATCGGCACCAAATGAAATTCCGACCCCTGTTAAATCTTTTAAACCAAACATACCCGTTAAGTCATCGTAACGACCACCCCCGCCAATACTTCCCATTGCAACTTCATTAGTTTTAACTTCGAAAATACAACCGGTATAATAATTTAAACCACGAGCTAAAGTTATATCAAGTTCAATAGTTGTTGCGAGTTGTGGGTTGTGAGTTGTGAGTTTAGAAACATAATCAAAAACAATTTCAATTTCTTCAATTCCTTTTAGACCAATTATTGAACTTCCCAAAACAGATTTCAAACTTTCCAACTTTTCAACGTTAGAACCTTCCAACAATATAACAGGCTTTAGTTTCTCTATATCAGCATTGCTGAAACCACGTTCTAACAATTCCTTAGTTACGCCCTCAAAACCTATTTTATCTAATTTATCAATCGCGACAGTCATGTCTACAATTAATGCTGGCTTACCAATAATTTCGGCTATGCCTGATAAAATTTTACGGTTGTTAATTTTTATGGTGAAATCGTTTAAACCTAAGTTTTTTAATGCTTCGTGATAAATTAAAATAAATTCAGCTTCATTTAATAAAGATGGAGAACCAACAACATCCGCATCACATTGATAAAATTCTCTATACCTGCCTTTTTGTGGTCTATCTGCTCGCCAAACAGGTTGTACTTGAAAACGCTTAAAAGGAAAAGAAATTTCACTTTGATGCATCACCACGTAACGTGCAAAAGGTACAGTTAAATCGTATCGGAGTGCTTTTTCTGAAATTAGTGGAACTAATTTATTACTATTATCATCTCCAGAAAAATCGAAGGACTTATTCTTAGGATCTTTTAAAAAATCCCCGCTATTTAAAATCTTGAAGACTAATTTATCACCTTCATCGCCATATTTACCTGTTAAAGTTTGCAAGTTCTCCATACTTGGGGTTTGAATTTCGGCATACCCATATTTTTTGAACACAGTTTTAATCGTGTCAAAAATATAGTTGCGTTTCACCATTTCTTGTGGTGAAAAATCTCTTGTTCCTTTTGGTAAACTCGGCTTGGTAATAGACATGGCGCAAAAGTACAAAAAAGATTAATGAACATGTTAAGACATACTCTTCTTGTTCTTTTATATCTAGGTTTATTTGGTTGATTTATTTTTTTAGTTGTAGACGTTTGCGATAACTTAATTGTCGCCAAATCCATTCTATTGGACCATAATTATATTTTGATAACCACCATTTGCTAAAGTAAACTTGTACCATATAAACTACAATCGCCAATACTACATAAAACCAAAGCGGTTTAGTGTTCCAAATACCTAAGCCAAAACCAGAAAAAACAAGCAAGCCAATTAAGTTTTGTGTCATGTAATTTGTCAACGTCATTTTACCCATAATAGCCATACTCGCAAAAGCACTTTTAAGTTTTCCTGCTATATAGAGCCAGCAAATTGCAGTTGCAATAAAAAGCATCGAACTTAAAATTATCCAATATCTGATATTGTAAAATTGAGAAACATGCCATTTCAATTTTTCATCTAACATTGAAAATCCTGTTAACAATACAGCCATAATCAAACAACTCCAAAATGCAGTTTTAATCCATTTTTTCTTGCTTTGCAAGTCATTAAAAAAGTTGATTTTATACAAAGAAAATCCCCATAAAAAACAGCAGAACATGACAACGTGAACAGTGTATAAATAAGGTTTACTAATTACTTGCACTAAATAAGTAGCTTGTAGTCCAAAGCCTAAAACATCTATTGGGTTATTACTTTTATATAATGGAAACAATTTCGGTACTTCTGCCCAATTTGTGTTTTTTAACGAATAGATATAGCTACTCAGTGCCGGAATAGAGAGCAATAAAATTAAACTAGTGATAAATGCAGTTTTTGCAGATGCACGATAAAAACACAACAACAACAAGCCTAGCAGTGCATAATCCTTTAAGATATCGCCAAAAAATAATGCACTATTCACTAAAGCTAATACCAATAACCAAAACATCCGCCCTGCGAAAAAGCTATATGGATTGTGCCCTTTTTCTTTAATATTATTCATGAGAACAGCAAAGCCATAACCAAAAAGCAAGCTCAATAGTGTCCACGATTTTGCAGAGAAAATAATGCTGGTCACATAAAAAAGAATGTTGGTGATGAGGTCTGGTTTAAAATTTGTCCAATCTCTACCTAGTGTGAAGAAATCGAAATAGTTCATGAGTACAACACCAAAAAGTGCCCAGCCTCTAAGTACATCAACAATTACTGTACGCTGGTTTAATTGAATTGGCTGATTAAGTACATTATCCATATGCGCTGAAATTAAATGTTTTAACTAAGATAATGTTATTTTTAATTAACACTGAAACAAAAAAAGCTACCCTTATGAGGTAGCTTTTTATATGCGTTAACAACTGTTAACTGAGAATTGCAAACTTGACTATGCTAATAGTCTGATTGGTTCTTCTAATAATCCTTTTAACGTTTGTAAGAACTGTGCTCCAGTTGCACCATCAACCACACGGTGATCACAACCTAAAGTCAATTTCATTACATTTCCAGGAACAACCGCACCGTTTTTAACAACGGGAATTGCTTGAATTGCACCAACTGATAAAATTGCACCGTCTGGAGAGTTGATAATAGATGTAAATTCATCAATACCAAACATACCTAAGTTAGAAACGGTAAATGTACTTCCTTCCCAATCTGCTGGTTGTAATTTTTTAGCTTTCGCTTTTTGACCGAAGTCTTTCACTTCTGCAGAGATATGAGATAAAGATTTTCCATCAGCAAAACGAACAACTGGCACTAACAAACCGTCTTCAACAGCCATAGCTACACCAATGTTTGTATGCTCGTTGAAACGAATTTTATCGCCGCCCCATGATGAATTAACAGCTGGGTGTTTTTTCAAGGCAATAGCAACCGCTTTAATTACGATATCGTTAAACGAAACTTTTACTGGAGCAACTGCATTAATTGCTGTACGAGCAGCGATAGCGCCATCCATATCAATGCTAACAGTTAAGTAGAAATGTGGAGCCGTAAATAAACTTTCTGCCAAACGTTTTGCAATTACTTTACGCATTTGCGAAACCGGTTGCTCAGTGAATTTAACCTCCCCAACATAAGTTGGAATTACTGGAGCAGGAGCCGCAGCTTTTTCGGCAGGAGCATTAGAAGTTGTTGCTGCTGGAGCTGATGCCGCAGCAGGTTTATAGTTTTCAATATCTTTTTTAATGATACGACCACCTTCTGCACTACCAGCAACTTGCGCTAAATCAATTCCTTTATCTTTTGCAATTTTCTTAGCCAATGGCGATGCAATGATGCGACCACCATTTGAACTTACAGCAGGTACTTCTTCCTTTGCTGGAGCAGCTTCAGTTTTTGCTTGTTCTTTTACTGGTGCATCAGCATTTTTATCAGCAGCTGGTTTTGCAGGAGCATCCCCTTGCGCTAAGATACCAGAAATATCTGTTCCTTCTGGACCAACAATAGCAATAATGCCATTCACTTTGGCTGCTTCGCCTTTGTTAACGCCAACATGCAATAAAGTTCCAGTTGCGTAACCCATCACTTCCATAGTAGCCTTATCGGTTTCTACGTCAGCTAAAATATCATCGTCTTTTACTTTATCACCAACTTTTTTATGCCATTCAGCGATAACGCCTTCAGTCATTGTATCACTTAATAAAGGCATACGAATTACTGTTACACCTTTTTTAGCTAATTCCTCTTCGCTTAAGCCACCACCCTGAGCTGGAGTTTCAGCTTTTGCTTCTTCTTTTGGAGCTTCTTCTGTTTTAGGTGCCTCTGGTTTTGCAGCACCTCCTTCAGCTTCAAGCGCAGCTTTGTAATCTTCGCCTTCTTTACCAATTACGGCAATTACAGCATCAACTGGAACAGCTTTACCTTCTTCAACGCCAACAAATAATAACGTTCCATCCCAGTAAGATTCTAAATCCATCGTAGCTTTATCAGTCTCCACTTCGGCTAAAACATCACCGCTTTTAACTTTATCGCCCACTTTTTTATGCCACTTCGCCATTACCCCTTCGGTCATGGTATCGCTCATTTTGGGCATTTTTACTATATCAGCCATTTATATATATCTATTGAAATGCGTTTTTATTAATTTTCTTGGTAAGGATAGTCTGATTGCATGTACACATCTTTGTACAATTCTGATGCATCTGGCCATGGTGATTCTTCAGCAAACTTCACTGATTCATCTACAATCTCTTTTACTTTTTCTTCAATTGAAGTAATCCAAGCATCATCAGCATATTTCTCTTTTAAAATCACTTCTCTTACTTGCTCAATTGGATCTTTTGCTTTGTATTCTTCCAACTCATCTTTAGTACGGTATTTTGCTGGATCTGACATCGAGTGACCTCTGTAACGATACGTTCTCATTTCTAAGAAAGTTGGTCCTTCGCCATTACGAGCACGTTGAATTGCTTCATCCATTGCATTGTGTACGGCAACTGGATCCATACCATCTACAGGAGCACATGGCATATCGAAACCTAAACCAATTTTATAAATATCTGTCATGTTTGTGGTACGCTCTACAGAAGTTCCCATTGCATAACCGTTGTTTTCGCAAACAAAAATTACAGGTAATTTCCATAACATCGCCATGTTAAATGCTTCGTTTAAAGCACCTTGACGAACTGCTCCGTCGCCCATGTAGCAAACATTAACATTTTTAGTTCCTTTATATTTTTCCGCAAATGCGATACCTGCACCTAAAGGAATTTGACCACCAACAATTCCGTGACCGCCATAAAAATTGTGTTCTTTGCTAAATATGTGCATCGAACCACCTTTACCTTTTGAGCAGCCAGTAATTTTACCATACATCTCAGCCATGATACTATTTGCGCTCACGCCTAAAGCTAATGCATGTGCGTGATCGCGATAAGCCGTAATCATAGAATCATCAGGTCCCATTGCAGAAATTGCACCAGCAACCACCGCCTCTTGACCAATATATAAATGACAAAAACCACGAATTTTCTGCTGTCCGTATAGTTGTCCAGTTTTTTCTTCGAATTTGCGCATTAGCAACATCGACTCAAACCACTTCAAATAGGTATCCTTATTAATTTCTACTGCACTCATGTTGAGGTATTGATTTTTTTGTTTGTGAGAGCAAATCTAATTTTTTTTATGCAATTTCTGATAAGAATTAATGTAAAATTATCCGTATGTAGTAGTCAAACTACTAGATTTCAGCCTTGTTCTCGAGATTACCCAATATTTATTTTACTGCAATATAAGGATATGTATAATTAATATTTTTCCCTTTACTACAATCACAATAAATTTTAGAATTACTTAAAAATAATAGAAAAATAATATTCTGTTTAAACTTTACCTTTTAGTTGATAAATTATTAACAGTTAAAAAAATTAAGATTCTTTGAAATAAATCGATTCAATACTTATTTTTCTTTTAAAAAAGAGCAAAATGTTAATAACTTTCAGTTTTAACTTAAATACATTTGGATAACATTTGTAAATAATCTATTTTTGCTCCCCTAACAATAAGCCCTAGTGGTGTACGTTTAAGTGTAAGTGTCATTTACCCAAACTTAACAGTATAACATGATTAAAAAGTTTTTGTTTTCTACCCTTATTGTCATTTGCAGTTTATCTACTGTATTTGCTCAAACCAAGACAAAAGAAACCAACAAATTAGAAGACCCAGATAATTTAGCCTCACAATATTTTTCGCAGGTAATGGGTGTTGCTGTAGATGCAACTTCTAACTTAAAATTATACAAATTCATTTACGAATGGATTGGCACTCCTTACCGCTTTGCGGGAAATACAAAAAAAGGAATCGATTGCTCAGCTTTTGCTAAAACTATTTACGATAAAGTGTTTAATACAACCATTTTACGTAACTCTCGTGATATTTTTAGCACAGTAAATCCATTGTCTAAAGATGAATTGAAAGAAGGTGATTTAGTTTTCTTCAGAAGTAATGGCCGTACAATTTCTCACGTAGGGGTTTATTTAGGCGACAACCGCTTTGCACATGCTTCATCATCTAGAGGCGTTGTAATTAGCAATTTAAACGAACCATATTATTCTCGCATCTTTTATAAGGGCGGAAGAATTTTAGAAGCGACGAAGAAAGATTTTGTAGAAGAATAATTAGTTAACTATTGACGTTAACACAAAACATATAATCCTTCCTGATAAATCGGGAGGGATTTTTTTATGAACACAAAACATGAATAAACTTTTTAGCATTACCTTTTTAACTATCCTTGTCGCTTATTTTTCAATGAGTTGTCAAAGTGAGACAACCGCAGCAGCACAAAATAACAAAGTTGATAGTATAAAGGTTAGGAAAATAAAAGATACAATTAGCATTACTGCTGTAGGCGATATGATGCTTGGCTCTGCTTATCCAAGTAAACTTAATTTGCCACCTGATGATGCAATTCATAGTTTTAAAGCTGTTGATTCTTTTTTAAAAGGAGATATCGTTTTCGGAAATTTAGAAGGTTGTTTTTTAAATTCAGGAAACTCAGATAAATGCAAAGGCATCAATCCAAATAATTGCTATGCATTTAGAATGCCAGATCGCTATGCGGAAATTTATAAAAAAGCCGGATTCAATGTATTGAGTGTCGCAAATAATCATGTTGGCGATTTTAATGCAAAAGGCAGAAAAAATACAGCTAGAATTTTAGATTCTTTGCAAATACAGTATGCTGGACAACTAAATAAACCTTTTGATATTTTTGAAATAGATAGTGTTAAATATGCATTTTGTGCTTTTGCACCTAATGAAAATACCGTATCTATTAAAAATATTGATAGTGCAAAAATGTTAGTTGCTGCACTTAAAAAGCAAGCAGATATTGTAATTGTTTCTTTTCATGGTGGAGGTGAAGGTGCAAATTTTGAACATGTAACCCGAAAAACGGAGATCTTTTTTAAAGAAAATCGTGGAAACGTTTATGCATTTGCACACGGTGTAATAGATGCTGGCGCTGATGTCGTTTTAGGTCATGGACCACATGTTACCAGAGCAGTTGAAGTATATAAAAATAAATTCATCGCTTATAGCTTAGGCAATTTTTGCACCTATGGCATGTTTAGCTTAAAAGGGCCAAATGGCTTTGCTCCGTTATTGCAATTAAAAATAAATTCAACTGGTGATTTCTTATATGCTGATGTAATTTCTGTAAAACAGGATAAAGTTAATAGACTTACTCTTGATGAAAATAATACTGCATTTCACAAAATAAAAGCACTAACCAACGTAGATTTTGCAGGTCACAACTTATTATTTAAAGATAACAACAGAATAACTTTAAAAGATTAATCAAAGAATGGGTAGTTATGTGCTAATTTCTTAAAATCTGCTCTAATTTCTCAATAGATTCGTATCGATCTATCTTTCCTTGATAATAAGTAGACCATTCGTTGTTGATACCAGGTGTATTTTCATCTTCACTTGCATTATTCACTTGTCGTATTAATCTACAGTATAATACATCTGGCTTAAGATAAGCGATCATATGCGTTTGTGTTTCAGACCAAATGCCACCCTTATTCATCCATGTATAACTGAGATTATTACCTAAAAGCATGCTCCCCTCTTTAAGAAAAGAGCTTCTTTCGAGTCTTTTAGCCTCAGTATTGTAGCTATATCTACTTGCGATACCATTGGATATTCGAATAATAGAAACTAACTTATCTCCATTATCATTTTTTAATACACCAGCCCAAATCCCATCGTATGAACTTGATGTAGCAATATGTTGTGCTTTAGCAGATAATAACAAAAAAAAGCAACTCATTACAAGTGCAATTTTAAGATTGAAGAAGTTTTTCATAAGCTTATTTTTTTAATAAACTTACATACTACTGTCTTAATAATATATACCTAATAATGAGTATTTTATCCTATAAAAATTAGAGGATCTTTAGGCTTCGTCTTTTGTATTTCTCACCAAGCCAATGCCCGATACAAAGAAAATAATGCCAATAATACCAACTACGATTAATTCACGGCCACCATCACTGTGTTGTACAAATCCCCAACCAGCATAAATTAACCCAATAATTCCTAAAATTGTAAGGATAGTTCCGAAAGTACGTTTAACATTCATAAGTTTAGATTTTATCCTCCTATAACAGTATAAAATGATTTTTGTTTCATAAAAAAAGCAGCACCAATTAAATGATACTGCTTTAAGAATTAATATATTATCTAATCAGTTTACCAAACTCCAAGTCTATTTTCTGGAGCGATATACATTTTAGCCGTTTTAGGGATATTAAAGGCTTTATAAAATGCTTCCATGCTATAAACTGGCCCATTTACTCTAAACATTTCTGGCGAATGCGGATCTACTTTTATACGTACACGCATATTCTCATCTCTATCTTTAATTCTCCAAACCTGTGCAAAGCTTAAAAAGAAACGTTGATCTGGTGTAAAACCATCAATTTTTTTGGTGGCCTCTTTGCCTTGCTCTGTTAATTTAAATGCGTCATATGCAATTGCCAAACCACCAATGTCTGCTAAGTTTTCTCCTAACGTTAAATTACCGTTTACATGTTGATTATCTAATAAGCTAAATCCACTATACATTGCTGCAACTTTATTGGCTTTTACTTTAAACTTATCCGCATCAGCTTTTGTCCACCAATCTTTCATGTTACCTACAGCATCATACTGACGACCTTGATCATCAAACCCATGAGTCATTTCATGACCAATTACTGCACCAATAGCGCCATAATTAATCGCATCATCTGCATTTGCATCAAAAAATGGAAACTGCAAAATTCCAGCAGGAAAAACGATTTCATTAAAGGTTGGATTGTAGTATGCATTTACAGTCGGCGGGGTCATTCCCCATTCTGTTTTATCAACAGGTTTTCCAACTTTATTAATCATTTCATTATAACCATGCGTCCTTGCACTACGAGCATTCCCTAAATAATCACCTTTATTAATGGTTACATCATCAAAGCTTTTCCACTTTGTGGTATAGCCAATTTTCTTTAAAAAGATATTTAGTTTTTCAGTTGCTTTCGCTTTTGTTTCAGCGCTCATCCAATCCAATTTTTCAATACGCGTTGCAAACACTTTTTGTAAGTTATTTACCAGTTCATCCATACGCTGTTTAGCCTCTGGTGTAAAGTATTTCTCTACGTATAATTGTCCTAGCAAATCACCTAAATTAGCATCAATTCCACTAACCAATCTTTTCCAACGTTCTGATTGTTTCTTTTGTCCGTTAAAAATTTTATTAAAATTGAAAGATGCATCTACAAATGCTTTGCTTAAAAGACCCGCATTTCTAGCCATGTAATTATACTTGAATTTAGTTTTCCAAACATCTAATGGTTGGTTTGCTAATAACGTACTTAATGTTTTGAAATAATCTGGCTGACCTACATTAACACTATCCGCCTTAATTTTCATCTCAGCAAAAAGTGCTGGCACATTTAAGTTTGGCGCCAACTGTGCAAATTGGGTAAGACTCATTTTATTATAATTTTTTTGTGGGTCTCTAAGCTCTTGTGGACTGCGGTGAGATTTTGCAATTTCTGTTTCTAATGCTAAAATGGCATTTGCATTTTTAGTCGCAGTTGCCGTATCAACTCCTGTTAACTTAAACAATGTACTAGCATATGTAACAAATCCAGCTCTGGCTACCTTAGAAGCACTATCGGTTTTAAAATAATAATCTTTTTCTGGTAATGATAGTCCAGATTGATAAAATGATGCAATATTTTTAACGCTATTTTTCTCATCTGCTCCAACATTTAGTCCCAATAAACCAGCTTCATCTGTTTTAGCCAATTCTGCTAATAGACTCACTAATTCTTGGTAATTTTTTGCAGCATCAATTTTTGCTAAAATAGGTTTCAAAGGTTCTGCACCAAGTTTCTCGATTGTAGTAGTATCCATTCCACTGGCATAATAATCACCAACTTTTTGTTGCATGCTACCTTTTGCTGAATTGCTTTTTTCGGCATCTTCAACAATTCCTCTTAGCTTCTTTAAATTATCTTCGTACAAGGTATAAAAGCTGCCCCAACCACTTTGATCGTCAGGAATAACAGTACTTTTCATCCATTTTCCGTTAGCATATTCAAAAAAATTATCTCCTGGATTAACTGTAGTGTCCATCCCTGCTTTATCTAAAAAGACAGTGCGCTCAGCGGTCTCGGTACTTTTGTTTTTACAGGCCATTAGCAAAGCAAGACCTATTAGTTGTAATCCTAATTTTAGTTTCATAAACAATTGATTAAAAAATATTTAAATAAATCTACATAGAAAATCAGTAATATTGAGCTTAATTTAAATCAAATAATACCATGAATTACATTCCATACGTTCTACTCTTTTTTGGATTAATTGTTCTTTTTAGTTCATTTGTAACCGTTAAACAAGGTACAATTGCAGTGATTACTGTTTTTGGGAAATATCGCAGACAATTAAGACCGGGTCTGAGTTTAAAAATTCCTCTAATAGAACAAATTCATTCTAAAATTTCTATTCAAAATCGCTCGGTTGAGCTTTCCTTTCAGGCAGTTACGCATGATCAGGCCAATGTTTATTTTAAAGCGATGTTACTTTATTCTGTTTTAAACCATGATGAAGAAACCATTAAAAATGTAGCCTTTAAATTTGTTGACGCTAGTAATTTAATGCAGGCCTTAATTCGTACCATTGAAGGTTCGATAAGAGCTTACGTAGCTACGCAAAAACAAGCCAATGTGTTAGCGCAGCGAAATGAAATTGTAGAACACGTGAAACACCAAATAGATCAGGTTTTAGAAAGTTGGGGCTATCATTTACAAGATCTTCAATTAAATGATATCACTTTTGATGAAGAAATTATGCGTTCTATGAGTCGTGTAGTGGCATCAAATAATTTAAAAGCTGCCGCAGAAAATGAAGGTCAAGCTTTATTAATTACTAAAACTAAAGGAGCAGAGGCTGATGGTAATGCGATTAAAATTGCAGCAGCTGCAGAACGTGAAGCGGCTCAATTACGTGGACAAGGTATTGCATTGTTTAGAGCAGAAGTAGCACATGGTATGACAAAAGCTGCTCAGGAAATGGAGCAAGCTAACTTGGATATCTCTGTGATTCTATTCACCATGTGGACAGAATCTATTAAACACTTTGCAGAAAACAGTGATGGTAATGTGATTTTCTTAGACGGCAGTACTGAAGGAATGAACAAAACGATGAAAGAAATGATGTCTATGCAAATGGAAAAAACTAAAAAATAATCCAAATCTAGTTTAATAAAAAAGTCCAGGCGATTAACCTGGACTTTTTTATGATATAATTATTACTAGTCTATTTATTAAAGTTTTGAGTTACACTAGCCGTTTTTGATCCATCTGTCAATTTCATCAAATCAACCATAATTTTTAAGCTTTCATCTTCTATAAAATCATACGCTTCTTCTTTTAAAGCTTTGTCTCCTTTTTTAACTGGAGCTAATCCTCTTGCAGCTCTTATTTGATTTAAACGAGCTAGGCCTTTTGTCTCTAATTGATCACGTTCTGCTTTTAATTTAGCTTCATTTAATGTAATTGAAGTTTCACCTTCACGTTTTTTAGATTCTGCAATATCATCTACTAAAGCTTTATAATCTAAGGAACCTGTCATTCTCTCATTGTGTAGTTTTACCAAATTCGCTTTTATTCCTGTCAAATCAGAAACAGCTACATAGTTTGATGCCTTAATCATATCAAAAGGCAAAGCCGATGGTTCAGTATCTTCTCCAATTTTATCTAAGGGATAAATTGATGGGAAAGTAACATCAGGAATAACACCTTTATGTTGTGTACTATTTCCATTAATACGGTAAAATTTACCCATTGTTAAGTTTAGTTGCCCAAGTTGAGGAATGCCGTCTTTATCTACAATAGTTACGCTTGTTGAACCAGGATTTTGAATTTTTTGTCCTACAACTTTTGCTTTTGTAGCTGCTATAACTGTAGCCATTTTTTGCAAAATTGTTGGATCGATCATTTCGTTAAGATCAATGGTACGTTGAACAGTTCCTTTACCATAGGTTTGAGTACCCATTACTATACCACGACCATAATCTTGTATCGCTCCTGCAAAAATTTCTGAAGCAGATGCACTTAATCTATCTACCATTACACCAAATGGGCCAGTCCATGCTGCGCCAGCATTTTTATCATCGTTAACTTTTATGGTGTTGTTAAACTCTCTTGTTTGTACCACCGGACCTTTATCAATAAATAATCCTGTTAAGTCAATCGCTTCATTTAATGAACCACCACCGTTAGAACGTAAATCCATTACAATAGCATCCACTTTATCCATGTTTTTCAAGGTATCGATTAATAAACGTACATCACGAGTGGTACTCTTATAATTTTTGTCACCTGCATTTGCGGCCTTAAAATCTGCATAAAATGCTGGCACTTCAATAATTCCTATTTTATATGGTTTCCCATCCGATTGAATGGTTTTAACTGATTTTTTAGCAGATTGATCAGCTAGAATAATTTTATCTCTAACTAAGGTTACGATAATTGGCTTAGAAGAAAGTTCTTGTCCACTAGGAATTACTTTTAATTTAACCGTCGTTCCTTTAGGGCCTTTGATTTTAGAAACTGTATTATCTATTCTCCAACCAATTACATCTTCAAATTCGCCATTTGTGCCTTGTGCTACTGCGATGATTTTATCGCCAGCATTTAACTGCTTGCTTTTAAAAGCAGGACTTCCAGGAACAATGTTTACGATTTTAGTAACCTCATTTTCTAATTGTAATGTTGCGCCAATTCCTTCTAGAGAACGAGCCATTTCTTGATTGAAAACTTCAGCGTTTCTTGGATTAAAATAATTGGTATGTGGATCAATAGCTTCTGTAAAAGAGTCCATCAGAATTTGAAACACATCCTGGTTATTGAATTTTGCAGCTTGAGATTTTAAACTTTGATAACGCTTGGTTAAAGTTTCTATATTTTTTGCTTGATCTGTTCCTGCAATTTTAAGATTAACCAACTCATATTTCACTCTTTTCTTCCAAATATCATCTAACGCAGTTGTGCTACTCACCCATGGCATTTTCTCTCTATCGTACACATAGGTATCATTTTGATTAAAATCGTATTTGTTTTTTATTTGAGCGATAGAGTAATCGATACGTTCATTATATCTTTTTAAATAAACATTGAATATATAAAATGGTGCACTTAAATCTCCAATTTTAAAATCATCATCCAACGTGGTTCTATTTTTTTCAAACTCAGCAATATCTCTAGCTAAAAAATAATATTTTGAAGGATCTAATGCCTTTATATATCTGTCTAAAATTAGAGATGAAATAGAATCATTCAGCTTTATCTGCTTATAATTATAGCCCTCAATTAACGAAACAACTTGCCTAAGCACCAAACTTTGTTGATCATCTGGTTTTATATTTTGTACACCATCAACCATTTTTTGTGGTTTAGGTGATGCGCTACACGCCAATGCTGCGGCTGTAAACGTAATCATCAATACTCTTCTCAACATCTCTTTAACTATTTTAAAATTCATTCTTATAAAATCATTATCCAATATGATACCAATTTCTCAAATAAACAAAAAAGATACAGCTTTAAACTGTATCTTTTTTGTAAACTTTGTAAAGTTAATTAATTCTATGCTGAAATTAACTTGCTTTTAATAGCTAACATCACCAAACCAACCACACTTTTAACCTTTGTTTTTTTAAAGATGTTTTTACGATGTGTTTCTACCGTTCGTTTACTTATCGCTAAATAAGTCGCGATATCTTCATTGCTGTATTCTTGGGTTATAAGTTTAATAATTTCTACCTCACGCCTGCTCAAAACATCAATTACTCTAGTACTTACTTTCGTATTCATAGCGTTTTGGTTTTAAATTATTACTTCATTTCCTTAAAAAGAAGCTGAAAACTTGCCACTTCCTAAGCTACAATAAACAGCTGATGATGTTGTGCCATCGAACATTTCTGCTAAAAAGGTTCCTTCAATTTTATCACTTGTTAATGAAGTGATAATAATATTTCCTCCACCGTTATTTGTTGTTGCATACGTTTTTCCACCAGTAGTGAATGACGCTGTTCTTGTAGCAGTTGTTAAGTTGTAAGTGCCTGCAGCTGTCACGTTGTCTACTTTAATAACAAGATTTGTACTACTTGCGCCTACGGCAGTAATGGTGTAACTTGTTCCAGATTTTACTGCTGTTGCTGCTGTTGCAGTCCATGTTACGGCGGCTGCACTTCCAACAGTTAACGATGCACTTGCAGAGCCGGCTGCTTTAACTTTTTCCTCGTCTTTTTTACAAGAAACAACTACTGTACTTAGCATTGCAAATGCTACTAGGATGATACTAATTTTTTTCATTTTTGATTTATTTTATTAAACAAAAATTGAAAAAAGTACTACTCCCTACAATACCTTTACACGGGTATATTCATCTACCCAACAGCAGGTATAGCTTAAATTATTTTATGCTCGTATGCATACTTTAATAGCCCTACAATGCTCTGTGTACACGTTTTTCTGAAAATATTTTTACGGTGTGTTTCTACGGTGCGTTCACTGATAAACAACATATCTGCGATTTTTTTGTTGCTATGTTCGCACTCTATTAATCGAATAATTTCTACTTCTCTATTGGTTAAGTGAGATTCTTCATCGTTGTTTCTAAAAGATTTCATTAACTCACGGGTTACCTCTTCGCCATAAAAAGTTTGGCCTTTAGCCAATTTATCTAGCGCTTCTAATAATTCTTGTTTCCCAGTGTTTTTAAGGATATATCCTGATATGCCTGCATCTACCATTTCTTTAATCACTTGTCGCTCGCCAAACATGGATAATGCAAGAACTTTAATATGTGGGTGCTTTTTCTTTACATTTCTTGTCAGCTCTACACCAGACATTTCTGGCATATTGATATCGGTAAGAAGAATATTTACATTCAGTTCATCAAGCCGTCCCATAACTTCTTTGGGCTGATTACTACAGCCAACGATAGTGTATTTTTCTTCGTTGTTAAGCAAAGACCGTAAACCATCCACTACTAATTGGTGATCGTCTACAATGAATAAATTTGTTGAGAGCATATTTTCCATTAGTCTACTATTTTTTTAAATGTGAGGAAGCTGTTATGAGATAATTTAAATGTATCGTTTTGAAAATCATACCAGTTCCATCTTACTAATTTACAAAGGAATATGAATAGCGACAAGTGTTCCAGATCCAAGTTTAGAAGAAAAATCTACCGCACCTTTTAAATACTCTACTCTACTTCTAATATTTTTTAAACCAATTCCTTCAAATTTTTCTAAGGATGCCGTATCAAATCCTTTTCCATTGTCTTCAATCATGGCATTAATTCCTTCATCGTCTTTCGTGAGTTGAATATCTAAACTATTTGCGCCAGAATGCTTGATTACATTATTAACTGTTTCTTGGATTACTCTGTACAAAACGGTTTCTACATTTTGATCTAACCGTTGTTGCAATCCGAATGTTTCTAAATTAATTTTCAGTTTACGAGCATCAATTTTATTTATGAAATCTCTTACAGCAGTAGCCAAACCTGATTTTAACAATACATTTGGTGCCATTTGATGCGAAATTGATCTTACTTCTTTGCAACTCTCATCTACCAAATTCAACGTTTTTCTGAACATTTCTTTGCTATTTTCATTTTTAAATGTCAAATCTTCCGTTAAAGCAGATAAATTCATTTTTACAGCTGAAAACATCTGTCCTAAGCCATCATGTAATTCACCAGAAATCCTTCTTCTCTCATTTTCTTCTGCATTTAAAACTGCTTTGGTTGCCAAATCTTGCTGCAATATTACTTCAGCCTGCAAACGTGAGGCCTGCCTCAATTTAACACTCTTGAAAAGCAAAAATCCAAACAATAATGTAATTACCAATGCACCAATAGCTAAACCTAACAGGATATTTCTTTTTAAAAGAAGTAGTTTTTGGATTTTATTTTCTTTATTAAGCAGTGCGATTTGTTGTATTTTTTTCTCTGTTTGATAGGTTATCTGCAGCTCGCTAATTTTATCCGTAGTTTGTTTATTATAAACGCTGTCTTTCATTGCAGCACTTTCTTTAAAGAACTTTAACGAACTAATGTAATCCTGTTTCTCTTCGAAAACATTTCCTAGTATTGCATACGCTTCTCTCAAATAATCTTTTGAATTTAGCTCCTTAAAAATCGCTATGCTTTGGTTAATATATTGTTCTGCTTTTGGATAATCTTTAAGCTTAGCATAGCAAGCCCCTAAATTTTTATAACACGATGCAATGCCTAATTTATCTTTCATAAACTCCCTAAATTGTAAAGAGTTGTTAGTATATTTTATTGCTTGTGTATAATTTTCTTTTTCGTAATAAACTTGACCCATTGTGTTGTAAATAGCAGCCAAATCACTTTTCATATTTAGATCGTTTAAATATTTAGCTGCCATTACACCATTTTTTAACGCTTGATCATACTTTTTTAATTGAAAATGATATTTCATTAGGCCAGAATAAGCACTTGCTAATAATGAATTTGCTTTATTCTTTTTAGCTAAACTAATTACCCTATCATAGCTTTCTTTGGCAGCATCGTACTTCTCATAGTTCATGTAAACATTGCCAATATTTCCAAGCACTAAGGCTTGCTTTACTTCATCACCTGCTTCTTCGTAAATTTTTAAAGATCGGTGCATGTAATCCAATGCTTCTTTATAATTGCCAAGCTGTTTATAGATGATTGAAATATTAGAAATAGATCCTGCAGCCTTAGCTTTTAAACCCAATTTCTCTCTTAAGACAAGGGATTTTAGATGATAATTTAGCGCCTCTTTTAGATTATTAACACGAGTGTAGGTGTTGCCAATATCACTATAAGCAAGAGCTACAGATGCGCTATCTTTTAACTTTTCGGCTAATTGCAATTCTGCTTTTCCATAAAAAAGAGCTTTATCGAAATTTATACTGCCATAGCTCCAACATAAATCACCAGAAACTCTTAATTTAAGTTTATCATCTTTAGCAGTACGGTATAAATTTTCAAGGCTATCAAGTACTTTTTGATCTTGAGCTTTTACTGTATTGAATACTATTAAAAAAATAAAAATTGAGAGCGTAAATTTCATTGGGATGATTTAGCACTCAAAATTACTTTTATTAGCAGCAGCACATATACCCACTAGCGGGTATTTTTATATAAACGATTGTGTTTTAAATAATTATAAGCCACCCTTAAAAGGGATAAAAATCGCAATAAGTGTTCCTTGACCAAGTGAAGAAGAAAAGTCTATAGTTCCATTCAAATAAGTCACACGAGTTCGGATATTTTTTAACCCAATACCATCAAATTTTTCCAGTTGATTTATATCAAAACCATTCCCATTATCTTCAATCATCACATTTATTCCTTCTTCATCTTTAGTTAATTGAATATCTAAACTATTTGCTCCAGCGTGTTTGATCACATTATTAACTGCTTCTTGTATGACTCGGTATAGCACCATTTCAATATTTTGATCTAGTCGATCTTGCAAACCAAAAGTGCTTAAATTTACCTTTAATTTTTTGACGTCTATTTTATCAATAAAATCTCTTATTGCACTTGTTAAGCCTGCTTTTAACAAAACATTTGGTGCCATTTGATGTGAAATTACACGAACCTCTTTGCAGCTTTCATCCACCAAACTTAGGGTTTTACCATACATTCTTTTACCGTGTTCATCCTTAAATTCAAAATGATCAGCTAATGCAGATAAATTTAATTTTACAGCCGAAAACATTTGTCCAAGCCCATCGTGTAACTCGCTAGCAATGCGTTTTCTTTCATTTTCTTCAGCATTTAAAACAGCTTTTGTCGCTAAATCTTGTTGAGCAATGACTTCATTTTGTAATCGAGCATTTTGCCTTAATTTATATCGATTATATACCAAATACCCAATAATTACACATAATAAAAAAGCCAGAGCTATTACCACGATAATTCCATCGCGTTGGTTTAATTTTAGTTTTTGAATTGCACTTTCTTTATTTAAAAGTTTAATTTTTTCCTCCTTCTTCTCCGTATCGTATCGCGTCTGTAATTCGTTTATCTGATTGCTTTTGGCAACATTAAATACAGAATCTTTTATAGATACATACCTTTTATGCGCTTCATAAGCTTGTCCAAAATCATTTTTCTGTTCGTAAATTTCTGAAAGCAATAAATAACCTTGTTGCAACATATCAGGATAATTTATTTTCTGACAAAAGGAAATAGCTTGCTTGGCATAACTTATCGCCTGATTAAAATCCTTTTTAGCGCTATTAACCTCCGTTAATTCAATTAAACAAATTGCAATACCATAGTTATCTTTCAATTCTTTTCGAAGTGCTAAGCTTTTTTGTAAGTATTCATTAGCAAAATCATAATTTTTCATTAGCCCATATACATAACCAATGTATTCTAAACTATAAGATTCACCTAGTTTCTCTTTGGCTTTTTGATAATAAAATAATGATTTTTGATATTGTTTTAAAGCGTTTGAGTAATTGCCCTCTTCCTCATACACCAATCCAATATTATTATGGGAATTCGCTATTTGAGCATCATTTTTTATGATTACTGCCTCATCCATAGCTCTTGTATAATAAAAAAGTGCCTGTTTAAGATCTTTGTTTTTCTTAAATAAGGTGCCAATTTCATTGCAAACTGCAGATATTTGCTCATGAAAATTGTTTTTTTCAGCAATAACTAAAGCATGTAGATAGATTTTTAATGCTTTATCATGTTTTCCTTTAAAATAAGCGATATTTCCATCAATAAGTTCTGCAGCAATCAACGAGTTATTGTCTTTTGCTCTTATCGCATTATTTTTTACCTGTATTAGAAGTGAGGTAGCTAATTCTGGTTGTGCTCTAAAGATATTTTTAGCAGAATCTAATAATTTATTTTGCTGGGCAATTACGGGTAATGATAAGATCAACACTCCTAGTACTGTTGTAATAGAAATGAAAATCTTTTTTAATAAATATGGTTTTTCAGGAGACACAAAACAAAGTTCGATTAATAAGCCAATAATCAAATACCCTATTCTACTGATTTTAAATGAATTCCTTATTTTTTGATATTTTGCTTCTCGGCGATAGTAGATCTGCTACTTTTAATCTGCTGCGCAAATTGAGTAATTTTTGCATTTTTTGCAAGCAATTCAGCTCTGTCTACATCTTTAATAGCTAAACTATATTCCTTCTTCTTAATTTTTACTAATGCAATGCCTAATACTGAATCAATGTAAGAAATATTATTTTTAAGCTGTTGTGCTAACATCCCCTGTTGGGTATAAAACCATAGCGATTGAGTAAGCTTATTAGCAGCGAAATAGATTTTTCCAAGTTGATTATACGATGCCATTTGACCAGATTTACTGCCAATTCGCGAATACGTTTTTAATGCCGCATTCAATACAACTTGCTCTGCTTCAGTATAATGAGAAAGCAATAAGTGTACATTACTCATTCTAAGTAAAGAAGCGCCATAACGACTAAATTTTTTATCGTTGTTATATTCAAATGCAGCTTTGCCAAATAAAATTAAAGCTTCATTTAAATCACCACGACGCTCATTACGATCTGCGTCTTCAAAAAATTCATCGGCTGTAGTCTCTTCCACATTCGATACCGAAATATTAATTGCGGATATCGGTTGAGGAGTATCTTGAGGCCCTGAATTAACATTTTGTGCATTTGATATAGAAATCAAAGACAAGCAAATAAGCGTTAAGCAGATTTTATTCATCCGATAAAGATATATAAAATTTAGTTAAACACCTGTAAACTACCATCAAAAGATGCCCAAACCATATATGGATGAGAATCGCAATGGTAAATTTCGCCTTTGGCTGATATGCCAACTACTCCTGCAAACCCATCAAACGGTTTCAATTCGGTAAAAGATTTATCGCAAGCAGCTTTTAAAGTAAAACCATCGGTTACACGGGTTACAATTTTAGCGGCTAATGCGCCACTTACAATATCTTCACCAACACCTGTACAAGAAATCCCTGCAAAATCAGTTGCAAAATTACCAGCTACCGTTGCAGAATCGCTCACGCGACAAGGAATTTCAAAACCTTTTCCACCAGTTGATGTGGCTGCAGCTAAATTTCCAGTTGCATCTAAAGCCACACAACCAACTGTCCCTTTTCTTTCCTGTTGATTTAATTTCTCCTGATATTCAGCTTGTCTTTGCGCAGTTATTGGATTAAAATAATCAAATCCATTATTTCTAGCAAAAGCTAAAGCGCCTTCTCCGCTCAACACCCGATCATCGTATTCCAATAACTTTTGGGCAACTTCAATCGGATTTTTAACATCTTCTAAATTGATAACCCCGCTAAATTTTTGGGTTTTACCATCCATTAACGATGCACTTAATCTCACTTTGCCATCACTTTGTATTTGAGAACCGATACCTGCATTAAAAAGTTCATTATTTTCCAATAAGCTTGTAGCGTATACCACGGTTTCTAGTGCTGTATGTGTAGCTAAAAAATGATAGGCTTTTTCAACAATTCCAGCTAAAGCATCTTGCTTCGCTTTTTTTGTTTCTTGATTGGTAGAAGATTCGCTAAAAAATCCACCGTGTATAATTACTTTCATTGAATAAATTTTTAATTATTCTGTCGGAACAACCTTAGGATGTTGAATAACTAATTGGTGACTTTTTAAATCGTAAATATCGCCATCACACATTACATGTACAATCATGTTTTTTATAGAAACCGGTTGCCCCATTTCTACATCCGTTAAATTGGTATCTGCCATATAACGGCCATCAACCAAAATTACCATGCCAGAACCAATAGCCTCCATTGTATTTTCATGAATATATAAACCAGTATCTTCACCTAAACCAATTCCTAAAATACCTGGATTACTTGCTGCAGCATATAATAAACGACCAATTCTACCTCTTTGTACAAAGTGCGTATCTACAATTACATCATCAATAAATCCTAATCCACCAGTTATTTTAACTTCACCTTTTAACAAGGCATCTTTACTACTTCCCTGATAAATCATGTTTTTAGAGCTAGCAGCAGCGCCAGCAGATGTTCCTGCGATTACAATTTCAGTATTTTCATATTTATCTAGCAAAATGCGATGAATTTCTGTTCCACCAAAAATAGAGGATAAACGCAATTGATCCCCACCAGTAAAAATGATTACATCTGCATTTTTTACACGTTCTGCATATTCAGGCCTATTTGCTTCTTCTCTGCTTCCAATGTTAAGTACACCAACATCATGCACATCCAATTGAGCAAAAGCTTTAATATATTCTTCGCCAACCCGTTCTGGAATTAGTGATGCAGTTGTCATAATTTCGAACCGAGACTCGTTTCCTTTAACAGATTCAGTAGTTATCCTTTTTAAAATTCCACGCTCAAAAAAGTTCATGTTCTGTGGCAGTCCGAATTGTGTTTCTGCAAAACTTCCAGTATTTATTGCACCGCCAATTATTATTAATTTACCTTTTGGAGCCATCTTATTTGTTTAGGTTTTCGCTAAAATCCAAATATATACCATTAGCCTAATAATTAACATTATTTTTATCAATATTATAGTTTTAATTAACATTTAAACTGGTTTTACTTTATTTTCTTAATCCAATAAAAACGATTGCAAAATTTAACGTTAGATAAAGGTTAATTTGAAAAAATTTTTATACTTTAATTTTTTCTTTGAAATTATTCGCTCTATCCGTAACGCTCCATTACCATACTTAAAATAAACAACAATGAAAATATTAGGCATACAGGTACTAAGAGGACCAAATATTTGGTCTATTAACCGAAAAAAATTAATCCAAATGCGTTTAGATTTGGAGGAATTAGAACAACGCCCAACCAATACAATAGATGGTTTTAGAGAGCGAATAGAAAAACTAATTCCTTCATTACAAACTCATCGTTGCTCTAAAGCAGCACCTGGCGGATTTTTATTACGCGTTGAAGAAGGTACATGGATGGGCCATGTAATTGAACATATTGCCCTCGAAATACAAACTTTAGCCGGAATGGATACTGGTTTTGGCAGAACTCGTCAGACAAAAACGGAAGGGATTTACAATGTTGTTTTTAGTTATTTAGAGGAAAAAGCTGGTGTTTATGCTGCCGAATCTGCAGTTCGCATTGCAGAAGCATTAATTGATAACAAAGAATATGATTTAGAGCATGATATCCAGCGCATGCGTGAATTACGAGAATCAGAACGTTTAGGGCCAAGCACAGGTTCTATTGTAGATGAGGCTATTTCAAGAGATATTCCATGGATTAGATTGAATAAAAGTTCGTTGGTGCAATTGGGTTATGGTAAAAATCAAGTGCGCTTTAGAGCAACCATGACTGAAAGAACGAGTAGTATTGCTGTTGATATTGCGGGCAATAAAGATGAAACGAAACGTTTATTAAGTGATGCAGCAATTCCAGTTGCAAAAGGAGTAACTGCATCTACTTTAGAAGATGTGTATGATGCGATAAAAAGAGTTGGCTTTCCTTTGGTTTTTAAACCTTTAGATGGAAATCATGGTAAGGGTGCAACCATCAATGTAAAAAATGAAGAAGAGGCAATTGCGGCTTTTCATTATGCCAAAGAATACTCACGACGAATTATCGTAGAGAGTTTTATAACCGGACATGATTTTAGGGTTTTGGTAATAGATCATAAAATGGTTGCCGCAGCTTTACGGGTACCTGCGCATGTAAAAGGCGATGGAAAATTTACCATTCAACAATTAATTGATAAAGAAAATGAAGATCCACGTCGTGGTTATGGACATGAAAATGTATTAACAGAAATTACAGTAGATCGCGATACATTAGACCTTTTAGAAAAGAAATCATATACATTAGAAACTGTTGCTCCAAAAGGAGAAATTGTATATTTAAAATCTACGGCTAATTTAAGTACTGGCGGGACTTCCATTGATGTAACTGACCAAGTGCATCCTCAAAATATTTTTAATTGTGAACGTATTTCAAGAATAGTTGGCTTAGATATCTGCGGTATCGACATTATGGCGCAGAATTTAACTGAGCCTTTAACCGAAAATGGTGGTGTTGTTTTAGAAGTAAATGCAGCTCCAGGATTTAGAATGCACTTAGCGCCAAGCGAAGGTTTGCCACGGAATGTTGCGGCTCCTGTTATTGACATGTTGTATCCGCCAGGAAAATCTGCTCGTATTCCAATTATCGCCGTTACCGGAACAAATGGAAAAACTACAACTACGCGTTTAATAGCGCACATTGTGAAAAATAATGGCAGTAGAGTTGGCTTTACCACTTCCGATGGAATTTATGTACAGAACACTTTGTTAATGAAGGGTGATACAACTGGTCCGTTTAGTGCAGAATTTATTTTAAAAGATCCTACAGTAGAAGTTGCCGTGTTAGAAACTGCAAGAGGTGGAATATTACGTGCCGGATTGGGCTTTAACAAATGTGATATTGGCGTGGTAACTAATATTCAGGAAGATCACTTAGGCATTTCGGATATCAATACATTAGATGATTTAACTCGTGTAAAAGCAGTAATTATTGGCGCAGTAAAAAGAAATGGCTGGGCTGTTTTAAATGCTGATAATGCTTATTGTTTGAAAATTGCAGCTAGTGCAGATTGTAACGTTGCATATTTTAGTATGGATGAAAAAAATCCAGTCATAAAAGAACATTGCAAAAAAGGAGGCATTGCAGCGATTTACGAAAATGGATATGTAACTATTAAAAAAGGCGATTGGAAAATTCGCGTAGAAAAAGCGACACATATTCCATTAACATTTAATGCTTCTGTTGATTTTATGATCCAGAATGTATTAGCCGCTACACTTACCACTTTCTTGTGGGGGTATAAAACCGAAGACATTAGAACATCTTTAGAAACGTTTATTCCATCAGCGGCTCACACTCCTGGTCGAATGAATATTTTTAAATTTAAAGACTTTAAAGTACTCGTAGATTTTGCTCATAATCCAGATGGTTTTAATGGCATTAAGGATTATTTACAAACTGTAGAAGCAACAGAACATGTAGGTGTAATATCTGGAACTGGAGATAGAAGGGATGAAGATATTATTGAAACAGCTCGAATTGCCGCTAAAATGTTCGACAAAGTGGTAATTTGTCAGGAGAAATATCTTCGAGGACGTAAACAACAAGAATTAATTGATTTGTTATTAGTTGGATTGAGAGAAATTAAACCAAATATGCCAATTGAAATCAATAATAATGGTGAAGATTGCATGAGAAATCTAATTGCTACGGCTAAATCAGGTTCATTTATTACCATTTTAAGCGATACAATTAATGATGCCATTCATAAGGCGACTTATTATTTAGATAAGGAATTAGATAAAAAGTAAAATAGAATTGAATAAAAACAAAAAATCCTCCCAACTTTCGTCAGGAGGATTTTTTGTTTAACCGAGAGTTTTTACTTAGGATTGGGAGTCTCTCAGCATCTTAATTTCATCATGTGAAGCTCTTAATTCAGCTTTTTGTTCTGTAATCATCATCCTTAAATTTGCTGATAAGCCCTCAGTTTCTAAAGCCATTTTGTATGCTTTTTGAGCGGCATCTTCACCAAATTCACAATTATTTAAAACTGCTTTACGATCATTACCTGAAAACATTGCTTTCACATCCATCCATGCTCTATATATTTTACCAGAGTTTGTAGTTCCTTCTTCAATATCTTCGCCTAAAGCCTGCACTTCTGTTGCTAAAGCCATTTTATGTCTATGGCTTTCTCTAATCATTTTCACAAAAAGCGTTTTCAAATCAGAATCTTCAGGACTTAATTCTTCAATCGCCTTTTCATAACCGTTAACTCTGTCGTTATTAATTAAGATGAGATCGTTTAATACTTCTGCGTTTGTTGTTCTAGTTTCCATATCATTATTGTTTTGATGTATTTTAAAAACAGCAATAAAAATGAAAAGTTTAAAATACCTTAGCGCATTTAGGAATACAATAAGCTTTGATATATTTGATCCGTAAACACATTGCTATGTATCCGAATTTTATAGAACATCTTAAAAAGCATATCTCCTTAACGGATCAAGATATTCAAGTCTTATCAACCTATGTTAAAATAAAGTCGATTAAGAAAAAGGAGTTTTTGTTAAAAGAGGGACAAATTTGTAAAGGCAATTATTTTGTAGAAACCGGCCTTTTACGGATGTTTTACATCAATGAAAAAGGAAATGAACAAATTACTCAGTTCGCTTTAGAAAATTGGTGGCTATCGGATTACATGAGTTTAATCATGCAAGCTCCCTCCAAATTCTATCTTCAAGCGGTAGAAGATTCGGAAATTGTAGTAGTTGAACATCAAAAACAAGAAGAATTATTTGAGAAATTGCCGCAGCTTGAACGATATTTTAGAATTATGATGCAAAGAGCATACGCCGCTTCGCAAATGAGAGTTAAATATTTTCATGATTTGTCCAAAGAAGAAAATTACAGGCAATTTGTTTCGCTATTTCCTAAATTTATTCAGCGCATTCCGCAGTATATGTTGGCTTCTTATTTAGGACTTACACCAGAATATTTGAGCGAACTACGAAAAAAACATCCTTAAATTGATTTCTTAAACCAGCTTAAGTTTTTTAAACGAGTCCCATTTTATCTTTGATGTATCAAATTAAAAGATCATAAAATGGAAAAACGAATTAATGTTGGCCAACTTGAACCAGCGGGTTATAAAGCCTTAATGGGTTTAGAAAGTTATTTAGCAACCACCACAATTAATAAAACTCATAAAGAGCTGATTAAAATTAGAGCTTCTCAAATTAACGGTTGTGCTTTTTGTATCAATATGCACACTACAGATGCGAGAAAACATGGCGAAACCGAGCAACGTATTTATTTATTAAATGCTTGGAAAGAAGTGCATGATTTATATACAGAAGAAGAACGAGCTATTTTAGCATTAACTGAAGAAATGACTTTAATTGCAAATGGTGGAGTTTCTGAAGAAACGTATCAGAAAGCAAAAAGTCTTTTTGATGAAAATCAACTAGCGCAATTAATGATGGCTATTATTGCAATTAATGCATGGAATAGAATGGCAATTGCAACACACCTGCAACCTGCTTAATTTCTATAATTTTGATAAAGGCAAATACCCTAAAAAGATTTCATCTTCAGGCAAATTGATGTTTGGAGTAAACTTTAAAGCGTATTTGCTTTTTGTTTCTGGTGATAAAATATCTTGGATCTCAAAAATATCATCTACATCAACTCCAAACTTATCATCTATATGAGAAGTAGCCCCTTCAAAAGCTGTGTGTTTATAAAAAGCTGTTTCTTTGGCTTGCTTAATTGCCACCGCTTTTTGATCAGATACTACTAGCATTTTATAATGCAATTCGTCAAATTCATCTTTTTTGTAGCCGCCTAAATTTAAAAAGAATAGACTGTTTAAATCAGCTTTTAATTCTTCATTTTTAGCCACAACTTCTACTTCATATCCATCAACTTTATTTACAATTCTCCAAGCATCTACATGAATTTTGCCTTTCGCCTCTGGCCAAAAAGCATTTATTTCTGGTATCAATTCTTGTATGGAATTACTAATGCCGAAAAAAATATCGTGTTGTTCAATATGTCTTCCTGCTGGCCTACAACCAAGTAAAACCATAAATAATTGTGCTGCCATTCTGTTTTTATATTATGATTTTAACTCTTCGATTAACTCTATACATCTTTTTTCTATCAATGCACAAACCGATTCAAATAATGAACTATCCTTGTAGGGATCGGTAACATCTGCTTCATCAGCCAAAAACAACTTTACTTTCTTTTTTTGTTCTTCAGTTTCAGCTAAGCTTAATACGTCTCTCAAATTGTATTTATCCATTACCAAAATATGGTCAAACTGATCAAATAAATCGGCTGTAAAATGTCTTCCTCTCTGAGCTGAAATATCATAGCCAAAGGTTTTAGCCATAAGAATGCTTCTTCTATCTGGCGCTTGCCCAACGTGCCAATTCCCTGTTCCAGCAGATGCAATTTCCCAATTTAACTGTTGTTCATTAACTAAATGACGCATAATACCTTCCGCCATTGGCGAACGACAAATATTACCTAAACAAACCATTAAAATTTTCACCTTACTTTGATTTTGCTATAAATTTCCAAACTATTGTATAATTTGTACCGTTATCGTTATGGGTTGTTGTATACGTCAGTTGTGTACCCTCAATTTTAGCATTAATTTCAGAATTATTATTCCTTGTATTAATTAAAGTAATCTGATCGCCATTTTTAGTCCATTTTAAACTATTATCATTTGCTACTAAGTCACAAAGCGGCCCATTTGATGCGTATCCATAAGTACCATTATTAGAGAATACGATTGTATAATTATTTTTAAGACAAGTACTAGGATCGCTTTCTATATAATCGGTTTCAAGTTTTCCATTATACATTTTGCCAGGTGTACGAGTAGCCGTTTTTAAAACCCAATTAAACTTTGTTACGTCTTCTATTTTTTCCTTTTTACAAGAAAGTAATGCGCAAATGCAAACAAATAAAATCAGCTTTTTCATGATAGATATTTTAACAGTTACTTATAAATATCGTTTAAAATTTTTGCTAAACGAACACCACCTTTAAGCAGTTGCTCATTTACAGTATCAATCCAATCAAAATTATATTTGTAACTTAATTTATCATCATTTTTAATACCAGTTGCATAAATTTTATTGCAGATTTGATATGATTCAAATACGCAATCTTTTAAGCTTGTTTGCTGCCAATTGATAACTTGTTGTTTTGTGGGATGATTAATTGCCTTGGTGTATTCTGTAAAACTCAATTGCTGAAAACCAACTAATCCTTCGTCCCAAACTCTATGTAGATTAGACTTCTCGCCAAACCAAGTCAATAAAATTTTATTGCCGCCTAAATCATCTTTTCTAGCGGTGTGCATAGGCTGATGCAAATCTCCAACTAAATGAATCACCATTCGTAAAGCTAATTTTTTTTGAGCCGCAGTACTCTTTGCATTTTTAAGTATGACAATCATTTCATTAAGTTTATTATAGATATTGGCCGCAGGCTGATTTTCTAAAAAACTATATACATCACTTTTCGATAAATCTACTGGAAGATTTACATAATGCCAGTTGCTCAAATAATTATAGGTCGTATCCGATTTTATAAAATCTGCCCAATTAGCGGCCATTGCCATACTCTCTGTACCTAAAATCTGTTTGATGGCCAAACGAGTTTTTGCTTGTAGATATTGATCAGCAACTTCGCCAACAATTCTATGTCCTAAAACGCCCCAAGCACCAGCTGTAAAAGGCACATAAATCAAGGCAAATACAATAACGATTTTCTTAAAAACAGATAATTTCTTCATTTTATAATTCTTTAGGCACACAAGTTATCTTTTCTTTTAGCACAAGTGTGCATTCTCTTTGGTCGTTTAAATTCTCTAATACTAAGCTAGTAGAACTTGATGATTTAATTTTGAAATTGCTAATATATTGCCCATTTCGGTAACATCCAGAAGCTTTTTGTTTATAATTTGCTTTTGTAAATGTGCCCGTTAACATCAATGTATCGCCTTTAACGACATATGTTCCTTTTGCATATTCTTTCCAAACGCCTTTATTAAAGCATGAATCTGAATAATAATTAACTTTAGAAAAGGTAGTTAAATCTACATAAAATGAATCGCAACTTATTTTGAAACGATGTTGAGTATAGTTCAACAACTTAACCGAATTAGCAATACTATCTTGATTCCAAACCCCTTGCAAAAATACCTCTCCTTTACCTTGAACATTGGGTAAGCGTGTGCAAGAAAAGGTCAAAGCCGAAAGACCAAAGATTAAAGCAAAGTGTATATTTTTCTTAAAAAAAAATGGCATCATTAAATAATTACATCGTTATGTTTTGCACCTTAATAGTAGCTTTCTGCTTTAGTCTTTTGGTTTAATTATTTAAGACTTCCAACCATGTCTTCAGGTTTTACCCATTCGGTAAATTGTTCGCTGGTTAATAAGCCTAATTCAACTGCAGCTTCACGTAAAGTTTTATTTTCTTTATGTGCTTTCTTAGCAATTTTAGCTGCATTTTCATATCCAATATGTGGATTTAAAGCTGTAACCAACATCAAAGAATTCTCCATGTGTTGTTGAATTACTGGTCTATTTGGTTCAATACCCACTGCACATTTATCGTTAAACGAAACACAAGCATCTCCAATTAAACGGCCACTTTGTAACACATTTGCTGCTATAACTGGTTTAAAAACATTCAACTCAAAATGACCATTGCTACCTCCAATACCAACAGTTACATCGTTACCCATAACTTGCGCACAAACCATTGTTAATGCTTCTGGTTGTGTTGGGTTTACTTTGCCAGGCATGATAGAAGAACCTGGTTCGTTATCTGGAATGATAATTTCTCCAATTCCACAACGTGGACCAGAGCTTAAAATTCTAATGTCATTGGCTATTTTCATTAAAGAAACTGCTACACGTTTGTAAGCACCAGATAACTCCACCATTGCATCATGCGCAGCTAAAGCCTCAAATTTATTTGGAGCAGTTACAAAAGCTAAACCTGTTAATTCAGCGATTTTCTTAGCCACTAATACATCATATCCATTTGGTGTATTTAAGCCTGTACCAACTGCCGTACCGCCTAAGGCCAACTCGCTAATCATTACTAACGCATTTTTAATGGCTCTAATTCCATTATCTATTTGTTGTACATAACCCGAAAATTCTTGTCCTAAAGTTAAAGGTGTGGCATCCATAAAATGCGTACGACCAGTTTTTACAATATCATTCCAAGATCCAGCTTTTTGATCTAAAGTATTTCTCAATTTTTCCAATCCTGGGATGGTAATTTCTACTGCTTGTTTATAGGCAGCAATATGCATCGCAGTTGGATAGGTATCATTTGATGACTGCGATTTATTCACATCATCATTCGGGTGAAGCACTTTTTTATCATCAGCTAAACTACCACCATTTAACACATGAGCACGATTAGCAATAACCTCGTTAGCGTTCATATTACTTTGCGTACCAGAACCAGTTTGCCAAATTACCAATGGAAATTCTGCGTCTAATTTACCTGCAATTACTTCATCACAAGCATTTGCAATTAATGTTGCTTTTTCACTAGACAATACTCCTAATTCAGTATTTGCTAAAGCCGCGGCTTTTTTCAAGTAACCAAAAGCATGTATAATTTCCTTCGGCATACTCGCCTCTGGGCCAATTTTAAAATTATTACGCGAACGTTCTGTTTGTGCGCCCCAATATTTATCAGCGGGCACTTGTACCTCGCCCATGGTATCGTGTTCTATTCTGAAACTCATGATGTTGCTCTTTTTTTGGCAAATTTAACCTTTTTGCCCCTTAAAGGAAATTTATTTAGAAACGTTACACAAATTAGAAAAATAGTGATTTAGTTCTTCGGGAACTTAAGTCCCGCTGTACGCTACAATCTTTTTGTTAGCCAACCTAGCAACCTCAAGAACAAAAAGTATTTTCGCTGCCATCGGGTTTAATTAACAACGTAATTACTTATCGGCAAAAAACGAATACTGTACAGAACAACACCTCTACTATTTCAAATAAGGCCTTTGCTGTTTTATGGTTTTAGTTTCGTTATTATTGCTACAAGTTTGATGAAAATTAAACTTAATAATATGAAAAAGATCATCTTCACATTTCTCAGCTTCATCATTGCATTTTCTACAGTAAATGCACAAAAAGGCATCAACTTTAATCGCATATATGGTGCGGGAGGTCAAATGCAAATGTGTGTTGACAGCTTAGCCAAAAACATCCACGGTACGGTATTCCCGAATTTACCTAACACAACCTTCAATTTCTTACCCGAAGTGAAGAATGTAAGTATCTCCATTAATTTTAGAAAGAATATTAATATAGAGAACTACCGGTACACCATTTTGGTGGATAACACAACTATTGCGCTAAACAAGTCGATCGACTTAGCAAAACTAAAAGATACTCATGCCGGGGGGGATGAAGAACTATTCAGTTCTACAACTTTTGGTATCTTCCCGGTAAAAGATAAAGTCATTACAATAATATCTTATGATATTGAAAAGCCACAGGATGTTTACAAAACTATTTTTTACGGGAAACCTATTCCAAGAGCTAAAATCCAGGCTTTTTCAAAGCGCTTCAAAACTGATTTAGGTGTGGATTACAGCTGGATAAAAGATCCAAAAGAAAAAACTAACCTTATTCTCACGGAAAAAGACGATGAACTTACCCTTGTAAAAGACTTATCTGATATTGATTATCTCTATAACACCACCATAAAAGATAAGAAAACGAATAAAATAATCTTCAAATCAACTGCATGGGAATACGGTAACATCATAAGTGAAGATCATAAAGCTGTACCTTATATAAAAATCGACAAAAATATTTTTAAAAAGTCGGGAGATTATGAAATTATTATTCAGCCATCCATTAACTGGACTAATTGCAGTGATTGCGATATTTCCACAAAAGAAATAGAGAAATATATAACCAGATATACGCTTTCTATAACTTTAGAAGAAGAAGCCTATACCAAAAAGGAACTTTTGATCTATACGTTTATTGTAGCATTCTCTATTGGATTAGTCTTTCTTGTAATCCTGTACTTCAACAAAAAAAGAAATAAACAAAAGCTGGCAGAAAAAGAGCAACAAAAAAATACTGCTAAACTTCAGCTTAACTCTGTTCGTTCACAATTAAATCCTCATTTTCTATTTAACGCACTTTCTGGCATTCAAAACTTGATGAACAAAAACGAAATAGACAATGCCAATAAATACCTTTCTAAATTTGCTAGATTAACTCGTAATGTATTGGATGATAAAGAATTGATTAGTTTATCACAAGAAAAAACTTTGCTAGACGATTACCTACAAATGGAACAATTGCGTTTTGGCTTTACCTATGAAATTCATAACTCCGAGAACTTAGACTTAACTAACATAGAAATACCAAGTATGCTGTTACAACCCTTTGTAGAGAATGCAGTAAAACATGGTATATCACAAAAATCTAGTGATGGAAAAATCATGATTGCATTTATTAAGCAAGCAAATGATTTGGTTTTAATTGTTACCGATAATGGGAATGGGTTTGACACAAAGAAAAAGAGCAACGGTTTGGGTCTTCCACTAAGTGACAGCAGAATAAAACTCTTAAATAGTATTTATAAAGAAAATCGCTTTATTTTAGATATACAATCAACTACAAACGGAACTAAAATAAACTTAACATTAACTGATTGGCTATAATAATGAAGGCAATTCTAATAGATGACGAAGTTTCCAATTTAGAAAACCTACGGACTTTGCTTAATAGGCATTGTCCGCAGGTAACAATAGTAGCAATAGCGCAAAATGTAAGCGATGCGGTTGATGTTATTGAAAAAAATTCACCTCAATTAGTTTTTCTGGATATTCAAATGGGTGAGCAAACAGGTTTTGATGTACTAAAACTACTTCCAACGCGTAATTTCGAAGTTATTTTTGTTACTGCTTACGATCAATATGGAATACAAGCTGTAAAATTTGCCGCCTTAGATTATCTTTTAAAACCTATTGATATTGAAGAATTGATCAATTCGGTAAATAAAGCTGAACAAAAACTAGCTGCGCAAATACAAACTTCACAACTTGATTTCTTATTACAACAACTAAAAAAGCCAGAAACGAGTGTGAGCACAATTGCACTACAAATGCAAAGCGAAATAAGATATGTTTCTTTATCAGAAATTATACGTTGTGAAGCAGATAATACGTACACTTATTTCTTTTTGGTGAACGGTGAAAGAATATTAGTTTCTAAATCACTTAAAGAATATGCAGATTTATTACGTCCAACCGGATTTTTAAGAACCCACCAAAGCCATTTAGTAAATCCGAAATATGTAAAAAGCTGGTTAAAAGAAGATGGAGGTGTTTTACTGTTAACATCTGGAGAAAAAATCCCGGTTTCTAAACCTAATAAAGAAACGGTTAAACAAGCATTGCATCGACTTTAACTTACATACAATTTATATACTACATTAACTTTGTCAATCTTAACAGTAACTATTAAATAAGATTGACAAAGTTTACTTCAAACAAAAGCAATGTTTAAAACTCTTTTACGTTTAAAAAGACAATAATTCTTATTTTTCGCCTTTTAAACCTGTTTATCCCTATACATGAAGTTTCGTTTACTCGTTGCAGCTTTTGCAATCACCATTATATCCATTTCATCTTGTACATCTAAAGAAGAAAAAGCTAAAAAGGCAGAGGCCGATAAAAAAGTAAGAACCAAAGAAGACGATAAAGCAGATAGTTTGCTAATTGCTTATGATCCAGCTAAAGGCGATCAATGGATTGCAGATTTTGCTCAAAATCTCCATAAAAAATCAGGGTTCAATGGAAACATGTTGGTCGCAAGAAAAGGCAAAATCTTATATGAAAAAGCAATTGGTTGGGCAGATTATTTACATCGCGATAGCTTAAAAATAAATTCAGAATTTGAATTAGCTTCAATTAGTAAAACCTTTACGAGTGTTGCAATTATGCAATTAGTGGAAGCAGGGAAACTAAAACTAACAGATGATGTAAAAAAATTCTATCCAAACTTCCCTTACGATGGAATAACGATTAAACTACTTCTATCACATAGAAGTGGGATGATGAATTATGTTTATTTCATTGATGACATTTGGCGTAAAGAAAAACGAGATCAAAAGAAAGGTGTATCAAACCAAGAAGTGATGGATATAATTGCTGAAAGAAAGCCAAATCCATACACTAAACCAGATAAAATATTTCACTACAACAACTCCAATTTTATGGTTTTGGGTGCGATTATAGAAAAAGTTACAGGCAAGCCTTATGCTGATTATATGATGGAACATGTTTTTAAACCTGCCGGCATGAAACATACACACGTTTATTCGACCACGGTTTATCCAAAAGTTCCTGTAGATGTAGTTGGACATGATCGTAATAATTTTAGATATTCAGTAGTTCAAAATTTCCTAGATGGGCCAGTTGGTGATAAAGGAATTTATAGCACGTTGCACGATTTAGTTTTATACGATAAGTATTTAAAAAACGGAAGATTATTATCTCAAAAGAGTTTAGACTCCGCTTACACTGGACACAATAAGCCTGTAAACGGCCATTTTAATTATGGTTACGGTTGGAGAATGTTTGATGGAAAAGGAATGGACAAAGTGGTCTACCATACTGGATGGTGGCATGGTTTCCGCCATATTTATGTTCGAGATCTAGATAAAGATATTGTGGTAATTTTCTTGGGCAACCTAACCAATGGAAGCTTAATGCATTTAGATGAGCTATTCAAGTATTTAAAAATGCCAATTATCCGTAAAGGAGCATACACAGGAAGTGGTTCATTACCTGGAACAGATGAGGATTAATTAAGAAATTTTATCAAAAGCGATTGCTCTTGTTCTTTTATTAAGGTAATTCTTAAGGAGTATGTTTTCTGGTAATTCAAGCATTGCATCTTTTTCAAAAAGTTCAATTACCGTATTTCGTGCTTCTTGTAAAATGATTTGATCTTTAGCCAAATTTGCCATTTTAAGTTCTAAAACTCCACTTTGTTGTGTACCGGTAATATCTCCTGGACCACGAAGTTGTAAGTCTATTTCTGATATTTCAAAACCATTATTGGTTTTAACCATGGTTTCTATTCGCAACTTTGAGTTTGGACCCAATTTATTTCCTGTCATTAAAATACAAAAAGATTGCTCGGCACCTCGACCAACTCTACCTCTTAATTGATGTAATTGCGAAAGTCCAAATCGTTCTGCATTTTCGATAATCATTACTGATGCATTTGGCACATTTACGCCAACTTCTATTACAGTAGTGGCTACCATAATTTGACTTTTACCATCAATAAATCGTTGCATTTCATATTGTTTATCTGCATTTGGCATTTGTCCATGCACAATACTAATTTGATAATCTGGCAAAGGAAACTGATAACGCATTTGTTCTACACCTGCTTCTAGATGCAATAAATCTAATTTTTCACTTTCTCGTATCAACGGATAAACAATATAAACCTGCCTACCTTTGGCAATTTCTTGTTTCATAAAACCAAACATTCGCATTCGCTGACCTTCAAATAAATGTTTGGTTTCTATTGGTTTTCTTCCAACAGGCAATTCATCAATTACCGAAACATCTAAATCGCCATATAAAGTCATGGCCAATGTTCGAGGAATTGGTGTTGCTGTCATGACTAAAATATGTGGAGGAACAACATTTTTGCGCCACAATTTTGCCCTTTGTTCTACACCAAAACGATGCTGTTCATCAATTACTACTAAGCCTAAATTTTTGAATTGAACTTTATCTTCAATCAGTGCATGTGTACCAACTAAGATATCTATCTCTCCACTTTCTAATTGTTGATGTAAAACAGTTCGTTGTTTTTTAGTTGTATTTCCAGTTAAGATAGCAACACTTACTAATTCACCTTTTAATAGATCAACCAATGATTGATAATGCTGTCGAGCTAAAATTTCAGTAGGCGCCATCATACACGCCTGATAGCCATTATCATTTGCCAGCAGCATACTCATCAAAGCTACCACTGTTTTTCCACTACCAACATCACCTTGAATTAGGCGGTTCATTTGACTTCCCCTCTGGGTATCTAATCGAATTTCTTTAATAACTCGCTTCTGTGCGTTTGTTAAATCAAAAGGAAGCATTGTGTTGTAAAATGTGTTTACTTTCTCTCCAACAGTGTTAAAAAGCACTCCTTTAAACTTTAAACTTCTTAATTGCTTGTTGTGCAATAATTGCAATTGGATAAAGAAAAGTTCTTCAAATTTTAATCTCCTTTCCGCATGTTGTAACATCGAAGTATTAGCAGGAAAATGAATGTGGATTAAAGCCTCTTTTCTGCTAATTAATTTATATTTCTCTAAAATATAAGCAGGCAAAGTTTCTCTAACTTCATTGATATGTAATTCAATTATATGATGAATTAACTTTTGAATACCCTTGCTATCTAAAAAACTTTTTTTCAGTTTCTCAGTAGAGTTATAAATGGGTTGTAATGTTAAATTTCCTGTAATTCCAGTTTGTCTGGGATAAGTTTCTAAATCTGGATGTGAAATACTAAAGCTACTATTAAACAAGGTCGGTTTGCCAAAGGCGATGTAAATACTGCCACGCATCACATGATCTTCTACCCATTTTAAACTTTGAAACCACACCAAATCCATCGTTCCAGTATCGTCCGCAAATTTAGCAACAATTCTTTTTTTATGTTTTTCGCCTATGGTTTCTTTACTCGTAATCCTGCCAATTACTTGTACCAATGGCATATCAGGATTTAATTCATTTATTTTATAAAATCGCGTCCTATCGATGTACCTAAAAGGATAATGATTTAAAAGTTGCTCATACGTAGATATACCCAACTCCTTTTGCAGCAGTTCGGCACGTTTAGGACCAACGCCTTTTAAATAAACTAAAGATGTATCTAAATTTGAGGCAAACAAAGCAGATTTATTTTCTCTTAAAAGTAAAAATATCTTTTATCAAGTTCCAATTAAAAAGAAAAACTGCGAATAATAATAATAAATAAGCTAGTAATTGATGTAGGCTTATTTTTTCGTCGAAATATAAAACCGCAACAGCAAACGCAATAATTGGATTTACATAAATAATAATTCCTAAGGTAGATGAAGGAATCCCGATTAATGCATACAAACTTAAAAACAGCGGAATAACCGTGAACACAACAGCGATGATAACGATATGACTCCAAAACCACCCGCCAGTTGGAAAGCCTTCATGATGGTATATATAAAAAGGCAACATTAATAACACCGCTACTGTTATTTGTAAAGCAAGCACATTCAATTTATCTAAGTGTTGCATCTTGCGTTGAATGATTAGATAAAAAGCATACAACGCTGCTATAATAACTGACCAAAGCACATCAATAAAAGAACCAGTCGCTAGCATAACAATACTTAATAACGCTATACCAAGAGATATTAATTTTAAGTTAGAAAGTTCTTCTTTTAAAATTAGAAAACCACCAAATGCTGTTATTAATGGACATACCATATAGGCAAACGCAGCAGATTTGAGGTTAATATGATTTACTGCATAAATAAATGTATACCAATTTAAAGTAAGCAATATAGTAGCCCCAATAATCTGATAAATGATTATTCGCTTTTCTTTGGGTAGTGCATTCTTAAAATAGTAAATGTCTTTTTTTAAGATTTTTCGTCGAAATAAAAGTATCGCAATCCAAATAACAACTAAAGAAGTAAATATGCGATAGTATAAAATTTCTTCAGAAGGAAATGCTTTGAGGTTTCTTAAAGGAATAGAGAAAAATCCCCAAATAGCTACAGATAAAAAAGCAGCAAATAAATAACGTGATTTGGATTTCAACAAAGCTTATGCTTTAAAAGCTGTCACCGATATTTCTACATTTACACCTTTTGGCAAACCTTTAACCGCAACTGTTTCACGGGCGGGAAAATGAGATTGGAAATAAGATCCATATACTTCATTTACTTCAGCAAATAAACTCATATCAGCTAAAAATATAGTGGTTTTAACAACATGATTAAACTCATATTCTGCCTCTAACAACACTGCTTTAATATTGCGCATTATTTGGTGTGTTTCTTCAGAAATTGACGAAAGGTTTAGCTCTCCATTTTCAGGATTAATGGCTACTTGCCCTGATACAAATAAAAATCCATTAGCCAATACAGCTTGACTGTACGGACCAATTGGCGCTGGTGCATTGTGGGTATTAATAATTGTTTTCATTTATTTTTTTAATATAAACCATTGTATCAATTTCCAGGTTATTCCACCTACAAATAATAAAATAGCAATTGCATTAATGATATGCATTATCTTAATATTGATGTTAGTTGGGCGTTGTGGATCTTTCTTTCTAAAGAAGTACATATACAAATGTAGGTATAAAAAAAAAGAGCTCCGAAATTTCGGAGCTCTTTTTATATCGAATTAAGAAAGATTAGTTTCTTGAAGTCTCAACACGACGATTTTGGATACGACCTTCTTCAGTATCGTTAGAAGCAACTGGATTAGCTTCACCAAAACCTTTAGTAGTTACTTGGCTAGCATTAACACCAGAGTTTACTAAGTAAGTTTTAACAGAATTAGCTCTGTCTTTAGATAATTTCATATTGTATGCAGTAGTACCTTCGCTTGAAGCATAACCTTTAGCAGTTATTTTACCACCGTTTTCACGCAATACTGAAGATAATTTATCTAAAGTAGGATAAGATTCAGTTTTTAATACTGAGCTGTTAAATTCAAATTGGATAGTTTCCCAACCAGTTACGCTTGAAGTCTCAACTTGAGTAACTGGAGCTGCAGCTACAGGAAGTGGACATCCTGAACCATCAACTTTAGTTCCAGCTGGAGTTCCAGCACATTTGTCAAATTGATCAGCAACACCGTCACCATCAGAATCTTTTTTCAAATCTTCAACTGATTTTTCTACGTTAGAAACACGGTTTTTCAATGCTTCAACTTCTTGACGTAATGTAGGGTCTTTTAATTCATCATACATCATAGCTACTGGGTTAACCCAATCCAAGTTAGGTTTAGCTTTTGAACCTAAAGAGAATTCTAAACCAGCAGAAGTATAAGAATATTTATCTTTTGAAGTACCACCAGCATAAACTCTATCAATATTATCTCCATCTACAAAGTTCATTGTATATGCTAAATTGAAAGATACGCGATCAGATACTTTAAATTTAATACCAGCACCTACAGGGATGTAAGCTTCTTTGATATAATCATTATCGCCATCTTCACCATATTGACCTTTAGTATTCACTACAGTACCGTTAGCTAAAGTAAGTTTAGGGTTATAAGCCATTAAACCATAACCAGCTGTTACGAAGAAGTTAACTGAGTTCTCACGACGTAAGAAATCAACAGTTGCAACATTCACAACACCTCTTAAATCAGCTGCATATTGAATATCAGTTTCAAATTCTTTAGCGCCATATTTAACACCACCAGCAGCATCTTTATTAGTTCCAGATAATTTACCACGGAAAATGTTACCTTCTAAGCCAAATGCATGACCTAATTGTTTGCGCAATGAGATACCGTAACCTAAGTTAACATCCCAGTTAGTAAAATCGTTAGTACCACCTGTAACAACAACTGGCGCTAAAACACCACCATTGATACCTAATGACCACGTTCTGTACTGTGCTCTACCACCAAATACTTTGGCAGAAGAAGACATTGCAGGAGCATCCTGAGCATTAGCAAGAGTTGTTACTCCCATTAAAGCTACTAAAGAAGCTACAACGCCCTTTTTTAAAGTAGAATAATTCATAATTTTCTTTTTTAAGGTTAAACAAATATTAATTGTATAATTTTTTGTAAGACAAAATTAAACAAATTTTTATAATCTCAAAACACTATACAAACTCCGTTCCAAACTTCTAAAGAACTGATCATTTTATTACATTTGGAAAAATTATCTCATTTAAAGATAGTAAAATAATGAAATACAAAGAAATAAGCTCTTCTCTATTTTTAATGAACAGAGAAAATTTTGCAAATCTATTGCCTGACAATGCAATAGCCATATTTCAGTCTAATGATGAATTTCCAAGAAGTGGAGATCAAAACTTTCCATTTAAGCAGAATCCTGACCTTTTCTACTTATCCGGCATAGATCAAGAGCAATCAATACTACTACTATATCCAAACTGTCCTAATCCATTATACAGAGAAGTCCTATTTTTAAGACAGACTAATGACCACATTAAGGTATGGGAAGGGCATAAATATACCAAAGACCAAGCTAGAGCAACCTCTGGGGTTAAAAATATATATTGGCTGGATGATTTTGACAACGTTTTACATAGTATAATTCACTATGCAGAATACATTTATCTAAATACAAACGAGAATGATCGTTATGCTCATGCTGTACCGTATCGAGATATTCGTTTTATTAAAGAGTTACGCGATAAATATCCCCTGCATAAATACGAACGAGCTGCGCCTTTAATGAGGGATTTACGAGCAATCAAATCTAAAATAGAGGTAGACCTTACCCAAAAGGCATGTGATATTACTAATGATGCCTTTAGAAGAGTGCTAAAATTTGTGAAGCCAAACATCATGGAATATGAAATTGAAGCAGAAATCATTCACGAATTTATTAAACAAGCAGCTACTGGGCATGCGTATAACCCAATTATAGCTTCTGGAAACAATGCAAACATATTGCATTACACGGATAATAATCAGAAGTGTAAGGATGGCGAATTGATTTTAATGGATTTTGGAGCTGAATATGCCAATTACAATGCGGATTTAACCAGAACTATCCCTGTAAATGGTCGGTTTACAACTAGACAAAAAGAAGTGTACAATGCCGTTTTACATGTAATGAAGGAAGCTAAAAAATTGATGGTTGCTGGAGCGGTTTGGAATACCTACCATGAAGAAGTTGGAGAAATCATGACGGAACAATTGATTAAGCTGAAATTAATTTCTTCTTCCGATATAAAAAATCAAAGTTCAACATATCCAGCATACAAGAAATATTTTATGCATGGCACTTCTCATCATTTAGGAATAGATGTGCATGATTTTGCCAGTAGATATAATCCTTTTGCTGAAGGAAATATTTTAACGTGCGAACCAGGTATATATATCCAAGAAGAAGGATTTGGTGTAAGATTAGAAAATGATATTTTAATCACAAAGAATGGAAACCTAGACCTAATGGCTAATATTCCTATTGAAGTTGATGAAATAGAAGGGCTTATGAATTCTTAATCCAGTTTTCTGTAAAACGATAAATATTGAAATCTGGTTGCATTACCGCTTTTTCGACATCTAACCGTAATTGTATGCGGTCAATATCTTTCATTCGATAATGCTGAATAATTCTTAGTGCTTTTTCTGCCATTAAGAATTTTTTACGCTCATTAATTGTGTCAATTGGCTTTAAAATCCATTTGCATACGGCGCTTATTCCTTCATTTTTATCTGCAATCGTTTTAAAAACTGGAATATTTTGATGTTGTTGAGTTACTAGTTTTTTAAGATTATTTGCAAAAGTATCTGCACCCTCTCTATCTGCTTTATTTACAATGAAACCTTGAGCAATTTCCATTAACCCAGACTTTATATTTTGTATTTCATCTCCCGATTCAGGAACGAGAACCACAACCGTTTTGTCTGCTAATCCCGCTATTTCTACTTCAGATTGACCTACACCAACAGTTTCTACTAAAATCAAATCGAATTTGGCAGCTTTCAACACATCTACCATTTCTAGGGTTTTAAGAGAGATTCCTCCTAAAGCTCCGCGGGTAGCAATAGATCTGATAAACACATTTGGATTATTAAATTGTTGAGCCATTCTAATTCTATCGCCTAATAACGATCCAAAATTGAATGGAGATGTAGGATCTACTGCCAAAATGGCTATTTTCTTTTTCTGCTCAATAAAATAGTTTGTAATCGCATTTACCAAAGTACTTTTACCAGCCCCAGGTGGACCAGTTACTCCTAAAACAGGCACCTCATTTTTAATATGAATTGCTTTTAATAAAGCCGAAGCAGGCTCAATATCATTTTCTACAAAAGTTAATGCTCTTGCTAAAATTCTAAAATCTCCTTGTTCAATTCCTTCCTTAAGTATCTGATGCGAACTCATTGCAAACTATCTTTATTACAAATAAACAGAATTTTATTAAGTATGTAACATTCAATATAGCTGCACTTGATATCGTTTGTTTTTGGTAATATTATATGCAGTAAACCGATCAACCTGCAAACAAAGAACAAAATATGTAGCTTTGTATGTTTTATACACTTTGAATGAAAACCTACTTCAGATTATTATCTTTTGCTAAACCTATAGAAAAGTTCGCTATACCTTATATCATTGCAACTCTTTTTGCCATCATTTTTAACACTTTTCTTTTTACACTATTAGGTCCATTAATGCAGGCCTTATTTCTTAGCGATAGTGGAAATACAACAACAGTTGCCGATGCGGGCGATTCATGGAATCCAATGCAGCAGTTTGATACTTATATAGGGAATATTATCTCCGATGATAAAATATTTGCGCTAAAGGTAATTTGCATTGTCATTATTGCTACCGTTTTCTTAGCCAATTTTTTCCGTTATTTTTCTCAACGATTTATGGAAGATTTAAGAGTGCATACACTTTTAAACTTGAGAAGAGCCGTTTTTAATAACGTGATGAACTTACACGTTGGTTATTTTAGTAATGAACGTAAAGGAGATATTATTTCTAAAGTTGCATCTGATGTACAAGTGGTACAATTTACGGTAACCAATACGTTGCAAGTGGTTTTTAAAGAGCCAGTACAATTATTATTTTTTATTGGTGTACTCATTTCTATTTCTTTTAAATTAACTATATTCTCGCTTTTGGTTATTCCAATTTCTGGATTTATCATTAGTAAAATAGTAAAAAGATTAAAACAACAATCTACTCAATCTCATGAATCCTTTGCTAAAATGATTGGTTTTTTAGATGAAGCTTTAAGCGGAATAAAAATTATAAAAGCGTTTAATGCAACATTTAGAATAAAAGAAAAATTTCACGAAGAAAATAAATTCTATTCTAACCTTAACCGAAAAATGGCAAGGAGACAACAATTGGCATCTCCAGTTTCTCAAACTTTAGGTGTTTTAGTAGTTGTATTTATTTTATTATATGGCGGAACAGAGATTTTAAGTGGACATGGAGATCTTACATCAGCAAAATTTGTGGTTTACCTAGCTACCTTTTCTCAAATCATGCAGCCTATTAAGGCATTAACCGATTCTTTTAGCGGTATCCATTCTGGAATTGCGGCAGGAGAACGTGTTTTAGATTTAATTGATACAAAGGCTGAGCTAGAAAATAAACCAGATGCTATACCCTTAGCTGAGTTTAAAAAAACATTGGATATAGAAAATGTTTCCTTTAGCTATGGAGAGAAGCAAGTGCTAAAAAATATTAATCTAAGTATTGAGAAAGGCAAAACAGTAGCCCTTGTTGGTCCATCTGGTGGCGGTAAAAGTACATTAATGGATTTAATTCCTCGTTTTCATGATCCCCTGATGGGTGATATAAAAATTGATGGTTACAACTATAAAGATTTAACAATAGAAAGTATTCGAGCTCAAATGGGTACGGTTAATCAGGAATCGTTTTTATTTAATGATACCATTTTCAATAATATAGCATTCGGAAAACCAGAAGCCACACAAGAAGAAATCATCGCTGCTGCAAAAATTGCCAATGCGCATGAGTTCATTTTAAACACCGAACAAGGCTATCAATCTTTTGTAGGGGATAGAGGGAATAGATTATCTGGCGGACAAAAACAAAGAATTTGTATTGCCAGAGCAGTTTTAGCAAACCCTCCTATAATGTTATTGGATGAGGCAACATCTGCATTAGATACTGAATCGGAAAAATTAGTGCAAGAAGCGTTAAATAATTTAATGCAGAATAGAACTTCCATTGTGATTGCACACCGATTAAGTACTATTCAACAAGCCGACCTTATTGTTGTAATAGATAAAGGTGAAATTGTTGAAAGAGGAACTCATCAAGAATTAATTGGAAATAATAAAGTGTACAAAAGGCTTATTGATATGCAAACCTTCAACGATTAATCATATTAAAACTTACCTTTTTGCCTTCTTAAGTCATTAAGCGCTTTTGTATAAATAGTTACTAACATAGAAAAACCATACTTTGTGTATATTTCCTTTATAAGTTGGTTGTTAAAAAAACCTTTTGCCAAGAGAATTTTCCTATACGAAAAAGCTTTCATTTGCTTGTTGAGTGCAGTTAGTGCATCTTTCTGATGACTAGTTAATAAAGCGGAATCTTGTATCAGGAAATCTATTTTTTCCCTTAAAAATAATTCCTGACTCATCATACGCATTTTATCTATGCTCATACTTTCTGAATGTAACCTAATTAATGCTATTGAACTATGATGATCACAATACCCAAAATAAAGATCTCCAATGGCACAACGTAACCAAAACTCCCAATCTTCGAGGCTTTTCAAGGTATCATTCTGTAGTCCAATCAAGCTAAAAACTTCACGTTTCATTAATGCCGCATTTACAGGCATGATATTTCTCCTCACTAACTCCATAATGAGATGTATTCCTTTTCCATTTAATTTTGGAATCCAGCTTGTTTGTGTCATCCGCCTATTAGCATAGGTTTCATGAACGTTATCTTCTTTAAAGTATAGTCCGTTTGTATAAGAAATATGAAGCCACTGATGTTTTTCCATATATTCAACTTGTATGGCTATTTTTTCTTCAGAAAGTAAATCATCTGCATCTAAAAATTGTATATACTCCCCCTTTGCTATCTCAATTCCAGCATTTCTGGCAGCAGGGAGGCCCTTGTTTTCCTGTTTATAGTAACTAAATCTTCTATCTGTAATGAAGGGCTGAATAATATCTCGGGTATTGTCAGTAGAGCCATCATCAATAATTATTACCTCCCAGTTTGAATACGATTGCTGCAACACACATTGGAGTGTTTGACCAATAAGTGCCCCATAATTATAGGTTGGAATTATAATGGAAACAAGAGGTTTATCCATATCTAATTTTAAAGGTTCATCTAGTTTGCCAGTATAGTAACAGGTTAAACGAGATTCTTCTGCATTTTTTTGTTCTGTTAATACCCTAAAAAAGCCGCTCAAAGATGCAAAATAAATAAGACAAAGCTATTTCCTTAACTCAGAAAAGTGCTAACGTAGCACTATAAATTATTTATATTATTTTTACCTCCATAATCCAAAACTTTTCAATTAGATGATAAAAGAAACTCGAGTAGAAGTTACCGTGTTAATGCCAGTTTTCAATAGTGAATTGTATTTAAAGGATTCTATATCAAGCATTTTAAACCAATCATTTACCAATTTTGAGTTAATTATAATAAATGATGGCTCTAGCGATGCTAGCGACAAAATAATACGCTCCTTTAATGACAGCAGGATTAACTACGTAAACAATCTATCTAACAAAGGAATAGTTTCTGTACTAAACGAAGGGCTTGATTTAAGCAAAGGAAAGTATATTGCCAGAATGGATGCGGATGACATAGCTACTACTCATCGACTTGAAACTCAATTGCAATTTTTAAAAGCAAACCCTGAGTACAAGCTTTGTGGTACTTATGCCATAAAGATGAATGAACATGGTGAAAAGAGCTCTAAAATTAGGCCTCCAAAGCAATATGAAAAAATTAAAGTTTCTCAACTATTCAAGAATTCATTTATTCATCCTTCAATACTTGCTGATGCTAGTATTATAAAGTCATTTGGTTATAAGGAAGCATATAAATATGCAGAAGACTATTTTCTTTTTTCCGAAATTACAATGCATCATAAAGTAATCAACATCAACAATATTGGCCTTTATTATCGTGTACATGACGAAAGCATATCCACAAAGCGATTAAATGAAATGATGGAAAGTGAGCGAAAAACGATGCATTACTTATTATCATATTTATTTGATGAGGTCACAGAAAAACGACTTGCAATCCATCACTCTCTTCTACGATTTGATCAAAATATTAACACTAATATTGTTGAAGTTGAACAACATCTTATCGCAATTAAGCAGGCAAACCGTTCCAAAAATATATATATCAAAAGTGTATTGGAAAAAAGACTACAAAAAGAATGGTTCAATACTTTAAATAAAAGTTCTGAAAACAATAAGCTATTGAAATTCATTTCTTCTAAATTATTCTCACTACGCTTTCTTAATCTTAAACAGTTAATTAAATTATCTTCCAATTAATATGCAACAACAAGAACTAATTTCTATTGCTCTTTGTACATATAACGGAAGTAAATACATTGAGCAGCAAGTATACAGTATACTTAATCAAAGCTACAAAAACATAGAAATTGTTGTAGTTGACGACAATTCTACCGATGATACATATCAACTACTAGAAAAATTAAAAGAGCAGCATTCTCAACTAAAGGTTTTTAGAAATAAAGCAAATTTAGGCTTCAACAAGAATTTCGAAATAGCGATTAAGCTCTGTAAGGGGAAGTATATTGCAATAAGTGACCAAGATGACATCTGGTTGCCACAAAAACTGGAGTTACTATTAAAAAACATTGGAGATAATTGGTTAATATTTTCCAATTCTGAATGGGTGGATGAGAATGGAGTTTCAATGGGGAGACAGATACTAAAGTCATCCTTTAGCATGAATGATCGTGACTTTAGAAGTATTTTATTTTATAATTCGGTGACTGGTCATACCGTATTATTTAATAAGGAATTTGTGGATTATTTCACACCTATTCCTGATCTAGGCTATTATGATTGGTGGATGGGTTTTGTAGCTATGTACCACAATAAAGCTACATGCTTAAATGAGTGTTTAACTTTGCACCGAATGCATAGTAGTTCGGTAACGACTGGTGCTTATAGTAATGATAAAAAACAGTTTAAAAAAGATCTTAATGTTGAAGCAGAAATTCAATTAGAGCAGTTTAGACAATACAAAAACTTAAAACAAGAGGACAAAAAATTTATTGAAAAAATAAGTAATGAATACCGTAAGGATTTTAGCTTTTATTTAATGTGGCTGATATTAATAAATTATCCAATCTATTTCCCTGACAAAAAAACTAGAAGCTGGCTAAGTAGATTAAACTTTGCTCGCAAATTGAAATAACTTCAACGGCCCACCTCGTATTAAATCTTTTAGTAAGTTTGCATGTTTAGAATAGTTTTTACAATGAAAGGTGTAAAAATGTCTTAAAAGAATTACAAGAATAATCAATGCTTTATGATGTTGCCCCAATCTATTTGCGCCGTATTAGTAACTTATAACAGAGTTGACCTTTTAAAAGAATGTATAAATTCTTTACTAAATCAAACCATTACATTAGATAAAATATGCATAGTAGATAATGGGTCAACCGACGAAACCCCACAGTATTTGCAGAGCATTAACAGCGATAAAATAACAATCATTACACAAAGTAATGTAGGTAGCGCTGGCGGATTTAATACAGCCATAAAATACGCTTATGAAAATAACTATGATTGGATTTGGACAATGGATGATGATGTTGAACCATTCACAGATTGCTTAGAACAATTACTTAAGCTTGGCGATATATCAAAATGTATCAACCCCTTAAGATTATTTAAAGATAACGATGAGGTTTATGAATGGGAGCATTACTTTGACTATAAAACCTGTATGCCTATTGTGCATAACAACATGTCCCTTAGAAATAAAGATTATTGTTTTGTAAACACTACTTGTTTTGAGGGAATGCTAATACATAGGTCAATTGTAGAAAAAATAGGGTTTCCTAATCAAGATTATTTTATTGCTGGTGATGATACCGAATATGGAGTACTAGCCAATCTTTATACAAATGTTGCTTATACTAAAACTGCAAAAATGTATCGGAAAAGGTTGGTTAGCCTGAATAAAATAAGGCCTCTACAAGCCTATTATGAGTTTAGAAATTTATTCTTATTGAAAAGGAATTTAAGAATGCACTTTTTACAACGAAACAGCCCTTCTTTTTATAGAAACCTTTATAGAGAACTTAAATACCGCACAAAGCTTATATTAAAAGGGAAGGAATATACCATGGCAGAAAAGAAAGATCTCATTTCTCGAATGATTAGGGGAATTAGAGATGGTATTAAACTTTATAAAGTAAAAACCAATGAATAATTTTTATAAAGTGTCTGTAATTGTACCATGCTACAATCAAGCAAAATATTTAGAGCAATGTTTTTCTTCGCTAACTAACCAAACTTACAGTAATTGGGAATGCATACTGGTTGACGATGGAAGTACAGATGAAACAGAAAAGGTAGGGAATGAATGGACGCAAAAAGATGCTAGAATTAAATATTATAAGAAATCAAATGGTGGTTTAAGTTCTGCTAGAAATTTTGGTCTAAGTCATATCACCGGAGACTTTATACAATTCTTAGATGCTGATGATTTTCTTGCCCCTGCAAAGTTCGAAAAGTCCTTGAGTCAAGTTACAGATAAAGATAATACGGTCATTATCACTAATTTTCTGCTTTTTGATGATAAAAAACAAAAAGAAAAACCAGCTTATTGTAAACTTGAGCAAAACTGTTTTAATCAAGAAGCTATTTTAATAGAATGGGATAAGCGTTTTACAATCCCTATTCATTGTGCTCTTTTTCCATCAAATTTAACTGCTAAATATTTATTTAGAGAAGATTTAAAAGCAAAAGAAGATTGGATATTCTGGTTGCAGATATTTCAAAATCAACCTAAAGCAATTTTTATTGACGAACCTTTGGCATTTTACAGAGAAAATCTAGGAGGGATGAGCCGTAAAGATGATTTTATGCAAGAAAATAAAATAAAGGCCATCAAAATAATAGAGCAAATCATTGACAATCCTTCTCTTTTTAACACCTATTTAAGATACAATAACGATTATCTTCTGAATGAAAACCACCTATTGCTTAAGCAAATAAAACTTCTAAAGTATAAACGAACCTTTAAATATAAATTAGAAAAATTATTACCGTCTTTTAAGAGAAAGAAAGGTTAGGGTTTAAATACTATTTGTAATCTTGTACATTATTATTCAAAGAATATGTCTATGAAATATGATTTTCTGATTGTGGGGGCCGGACTTTTTGGTGCAACGTTTGCCAATAGAGCCAAAGCCAATGGGAAAACTATATTGGTTATTGATAAAAGAAATCATCAAGGCGGCAATGTGTATTGTGAAAATATAGAAGGGATAAACGTACACAAGTATGGCCCACATATTTTTCATACCAATGATAAGACGATTTGGGATTTTGTAAATTCTTTCGTTGAATTCAATCGCTTTACCTATACACCGGTTGCAAATTATAAAGGAAAGCTCTATAATCTACCCTTCAATATGAACACCTTTTATCAACTATGGAAAACCAAAACCCCTCAAGAGGCGAAAACAATAATTGATACACAGATTTCTGAAAACCCAATTTCTTCACCAAAGAATTTGGAAGAACAAGCGATGAATTTAGTAGGTAAAGACATCTATGAGAAATTAATTAAAGGATATACCGAAAAGCAATGGGGCAGAAAAGCTACCGAACTACCTTCATTCATTATCAAACGTTTACCATTAAGATTTACTTTTGATAATAACTATTTCAATGACAAATATCAAGGGATTCCAATCGGGGGTTATAATAAACTAATTGACGGACTTTTGGATGGAATAGAAGTTAAATTAGGTGTTGATTTCTTTGAAGAGAAAGAAAAGTATAAAGATCTTGCACACAAAATTGTGTACACAGGTAAACTTGATGAATATTTCGGCTATTCCTTGGGGCATCTGCAATACAGAAGTCTAGCATTTGAGCACTCGGTATTAGATACTGAAAACTACCAAGGAAATGCAGCCATAAATTATACAGACTATGATGTTCCTTATACAAGAATTGTAGAACATAAGCACTTTGAGTTTGGGAAACAAGAAAAAACAGTAATTACCAAAGAGTATCCTTTAGAATGGAGCAGCGAAAAAGAACCGTATTATCCAATAAACGATAAAAGGAACGAGGATTTGGCCAACCAATATAAAGACCTAAAAAAGCAAGAGAAAAATGTTATTTTCGGTGGGCGCTTGGCCGAATATAAATATTACGACATGCACCAAGTAATTGGCGCAGCATTGAGTGTTGCTAAAAAAGAATTCGAGTGATGAGGAGTTAGCCTTTTACACCTATAAGCCTCTTAAATTTTGTTTTAAGGATTAATTTGATAATCACAAGTGTTAATCCATAAACAATAATAAAACGAACTATTGAATATACTATAGCTTCTCCTGGAGGCATCGTATCTAAAGACAATTTGAATGGTCTAACAATTTCAGATAGTACTCGTTCAATAATAATGAAATGAAGCAAGTATATTCCGTAAGTGGTTTGCCTTGGCTGTAATAATTTTTGAACCGATTTCATCGAGCCTAGCTTAAGTAAGATACCGAACATCACCATCGAATATGCAATATTCGTTACACGCAAGGTATTGTAAGGGTCTGCAATTTTTAGTTCCATCAGCTTAACTGTTTCAAGTGTTGCCAAAGAGAATAATATTACTGCAGCAGTAATTAATGCTATCATAGGCACTTTCCTTAAGAAGGCAGTCACACTTTCATAATATCTATTCAAAAAAACACCTAACCAAAGATATACTACAAATCCAAAGATCGCTGTAGTATGTTCTGCAGGAAACCAGCCACAATATAAATTGACACTGTAGGTGAGAGAGATTAAACCTAAGACAATGCCAAAGCTGACTTTATAAAGGTGTTTCTTAAATAGGAGTAAAATAACAATACAAATAAGAAAATTTAATATGAACCAGTAATTCGTATAAAATATGATGTAAAAGAATTGTCCAAAAGTTGCCGCATACCAAGTGGCGGGTAAATAAATTGCATCTCTTGTTTTGAAATACATAAAAAAACCATGCGCATTATTTAATATAATATATACTGCAATCCAAAATAACCAAGGACCAATAGTGTTTTTAAATCGATTTTTAAGGTATTGAAAAGGGGTGTATTCGGTGAATTTATAATTGATTAAAAAGCCACTGATTAAAAAAAATACGATGGTTGCAAATTTTGCCAATTGCATATAACCCGCTTGAATAAGCTGATCGCTTGGTTCGCTATACTTTATAAACCAGAAAGCCGACGAATGCTCAAATACAATTCCGAACATTGCAATGGCACGAATAGAATCTATAAAATCGAAGTTCTTTTTTGTGGGTGATAAGAGCGTACTTTCTGACATCAATTAGTGTAGGTATAATAAAAAAAGAGCAACAAAAATCGCTCCTCAAATTTTAGACTTTCATAATTGTTACAAGTTTAATTCGGTCAATTTTAATTAACTTTTACTAAGTCTAATCGTTTTAAATAACGGCATGAAAAACAAAAAAGGAGCCTAAATTATTAGGCTCCTTTTGTTTATTTAATAAAAAGTTGTTACAGTTTACGCTTAACTTCTACTTGTTCGTAAGCTTCTACAATATCACCAACTTCAATGTTATTAAAGTTTTGGATGTTTAGACCACATTCATAACCTTTCGCTACTTCTTTCACATCATCTTTAAAGCGTTTTAATGAAGCTAACTCTCCAGTGTAAATTACAACACCATCACGTACGATACGGATTTTGCTATTTCTAGTAATCTTACCATCCAATACCATACAACCTGCAATGGTACCCACTTTAGTAATTTTAAAGGTTTCTCTAATCTCAACGTTAGCTACAATTTTCTCTTCAAATTCTGGAGCCAACATACCTTCCATTGCCGCTTTAATCTCATTGATTGCATCGTAAATAATAGAGTATAAACGAATATCAATTTGTTCAGCCTCTGCTAATTTACGAGCACCTGGCGAAGGACGTACTTGGAAACCAATGATAATCGCATCTGAAGCAGACGCTAACAATACATCAGATTCTGAAATTTGACCTACTGCTTTACCAATGATATTGATTTGTATTTCTTCTGTAGATAATTTCAACAATGAATCGGCTAATGCTTCAATTGAACCATCCACATCACCTTTAACAATTAAGTTTAACTCTTTAAAGTTTCCAATTGCTAAACGACGACCAATCTCATCTAACGTAATATGTTTCTGTGTACGCAAGCCTTGTTCACGCATTAATTGTAAGCGTTTATTGGCAATCTCTCTTGCCTCAACTTCGCTTTCCATAGCGTTGAATTTATCTCCAGCTGTTGGAGCGCCTTGCATACCTAATACTTGTACTGGTACAGATGGACCTGCTTCTTCAACTTTTTGACCACGTTCGTTAAATAAAGCTTTCACTTTACCACTATAACTACCCGCTAAAATTGGATCACCAACTCTTAACGTACCAGCTTGTACCAATACTGTAGTTACAATACCACGTCCTTTATCTAATGTTGCTTCGATTACAGTACCAGTAGCTCTCTTATTAGGATTAGCTTGTAATTCTAATAATTCCGCTTCTAATAATACTTTATCTAATAGTAAATCTACGTTTAATCCACTTTTGCTTGATATTTCTTGCGATTGGAATTTACCACCCCAATCCTCAACTAAAATATTCATAGCAGATAATTGCTCTTTTACTCTATCTGAGTTAGCGCCAGGCTTATCAATTTTTGTAAAGGCAAATACCAATGGTACACCCGCAGCTTGTGCGTGGTTAATCGCTTCTTTAGTTTGAGGCATCACCGCATCATCCGCAGCAATCACAATAATTGCAATATCTGCTACTTTCGCACCACGAGCACGCATCGCTGTAAAGGCTTCGTGACCAGGTGTATCTAAGAAAGTAACTTGTTTACCAGAGTTTGTGGTTACTTTATATGCACCAATGTGCTGCGTAATACCACCGGCCTCACCTGCTACCACATTCGCTTTACGAATATAATCTAGCAATGAAGTTTTACCATGATCTACGTGACCCATGATGGTTACAACAGGAACTCTAGTTTCTAAATCTTCTGGTGCATCTTCTTCTTCAATTACACTATCGGCTTCTTCATCCGCTTTTACAAACTGGATTTCGTAACCAAATTCATCAGCAACAATTGTTAAAGTTTCCGCATCTAAACGTTGGTTAATTGAAACAAACATGCCCAAACTCATACATGTACCAATAATTTTAGTTACTGGAACATCCATCATATTAGCTAACTCATTTGCCGTAACAAACTCAGTAACTTTTAAAACTTTAGATTGTAATTGTTCTTCTGCTGCTGCTTCTTCTGCTGTTAATGCTACATCATCACGTTTTTGACGACGAAGTTTAGCACGTTGTGCAAATTTACCAGACTTACCAGCTCCACTTAAACGAGCAAGTGTTGCTTTAATCTGATCTTGTATTTCTTTTTCTGTTGGCTCTTCTTTAGGGCCTCCTGATGACGGAGCACCTGGTCTAGCATTTCTAAAGTTTGGACGACCACCAGCTGTATTGTTAGTGTTATTTCTAAAATCTGGTCTATTACCAACATGCGGAGCAGGTGTTCCAGCTGGGCGAGGTTGGTTTGTACCTTGTTGACCTTGATTTTGTTGACCTTGGCCCTGTCCTTGTTGAGGAGCATTTGGTCCACCAGGTGTTTTTTTACGTTTGCGTTTACGTTTTGCTGCTTCGCTATCGCCAGATGAAGCCACTGGTTGGTTTCTACGATCAGGAGTAGTTGGCAAAACAATTTTACCAATAATGTTTGGTCCTGATAATTTAACCGAACGAGCTTTAATAACTTCATCGTCCGGAGAAGCTGGAGTTTCTGCAACTGGAGCAACAGGCTGAGGTGCTTTCGGTTTTTCTTCAACCTTAGCTTCAACAACTGGTGCTTTTTCTTCTTTAACCTCAGCAGGTTTTTCTACAACTGGCTCCTCTGCTTTAGGAGTTTCAACAACTGCTGGAGTTTCTTTTTTAGCTTCAGGAGCTTTAACTTCAACAGGAGTTTCTTCTTTCTTAGCAGGACGAGTTTTACTATTTAAATCGTTAAGATCTATTTTTCCAACAATTTTAACACCAGGTAAAGATCCTTCTTCCGCTGCAGCTTCAACTTTAGCAGGTGCTTTTACAGGCTCTTCTACTTTAGTTTCAACTGGTTTTTCTTCCTTCGGCTTCTCAGCAGCAGGAGGAGTATATGAATGAAGGTTCTTAATTAGAATACCTTCGTTTTCAAAATCTTGTTTTTTTCTAGGCACCTCAGGAGCTTTCTCAGCTACTTCGGGTTCATCACGACGAATTTTACCTATAACGATCTGATTGGCTTCTTCTTTTACGATTTTATCCCCCTGAAACTCTCTCAATAATGTATCGTACATATCTTTTGAAAGTTTTGTAGTGGGCTTATTTTCCACAGCAAAGCCTTTCTTACCTAGAAACTCTACGGCTGTAGCAATCCCTATGTTAAGCTCTTTGGCTGCTTTAAATAAAATTATGGCTTTGTCGTCTGACATTTATTATCCTATTTTTTTACTAATTATATACAAAAGTAACGTTTATTCTTATTTATTCAAGCATAACACGTTATTCAAATTCCGATTGAAGAATTGCGATCACCTCTTTAATGGTTTCTTCTTCAAGATCGGTACGTTTTACTAATTCATCTACTGATAAGGCTAAAACACTTTTTGCTGTATCGCAACCAATTGCTTTTAGCTCATCAATAATCCAGCTATCAATTTCATCCGAGAATTCTTCGATATCCACATCCTCATCTTCTTCTCCAGCTTCACGATAAACATCGATTTCATATCCCGTCAATTTACCTGCCAATTTAATGTTATGACCACCACGACCAATTGCTAATGACACTTGATCTGGCTTTAAGTAAACTGAAGCATGTTTTGTCGCATCATCTAATTTAATAGAAGTGATTTTTGCAGGGCTCAAAGCACGTTGAATGTATAATGAAATATTGTTTGTGAAGTTAATTACGTCAATATTTTCATTTTTCAATTCTCTCACGATACCGTGAATACGAGAACCTTTCATACCAACACAAGCACCAACTGGATCAATTCTATCATCGTAAGATTCTACAGCAACTTTAGCACGTTCTCCTGGTTCGCGAACAATTTTCTTAATGGTAATTAAACCATCAAAAATTTCAGGAACTTCAATTTCGAATAAACGTTGCAAAAACTCTGGTGCAATACGTGAAATGATGATTTTTGGTGTTGCATTTACCATATCAACTTTAGAAATTACAGCACGAACTGAATCTCCTTTTTTGAAATAATCTGCTGGAATTTGCTCAGTTTTAGGCATCATTAATTCGTTGCCTTCATCATCCAATACCAACGTTTCTTTTTTCCAAACTTGATAAACTTCACCAGTTACAATCTCACCAACTCTATCTTTATATTTTTTGAAAATCTCGTCTTTCTCTAATTCTAAAACTTTAGAAACCAATGTTTGACGAGCTGCTAAAATCGCTCTGCGACCAAAACTTTCTAAGGTAATTTGTTCGATATGATCATCTCCAACCTCTAGATCTGGATCAATCGTTTTGGCTTCAGCAAGTTCGATTTCTAAATCATCATCTTCAGAAAATCCATCTTCCATTACTTTTCTGGTTCTCCAAATCTCCAAATCCCCGTTATCTGGATTCACAATTACGTCACAGTTTTCATCTGTGCCATATTTTTTACGCAACATACTGCGAAATACCTCTTCCAGTACGCTAATTACTGTAGGGCGGTCGATATTTTTGAAGTCTTTAAACTCCTGAAATGAATCGATTAAATTAATATTGCTCATTTTTCTATTTAAATGAAATTAAAACCTTTGTTTCTACTATTGTATTAAATTCAATCGAGGTCTCTATCAATTGAACTTTTTTACCTTTTTCTTTAACTTTCTCTTCTATTGAGATTGCATTATCGTTAACGGAAAGCAATTTGCCTTCTTTTGTTTCTCCATTGGATATTTTAACACTCAATTCTCTGCCAATATTTTTATGGTATTGACGATTCAATTGAAGTGGTTCACCAACACCTGGAGATGAAACTTCTAAATTGTAAGCTTTTTCGATGGTGTTTTCTTCTTCTAAATGAAAACCAACATGCCTACTAATTGCTGCACAATCCTGAATACTTATTCCCTCATCACCATCTACATGAATGATAAGTTTGTTATTTGGCAGCATTTTTATGTTTACCAAAAACAATTCAGGTCTATCCGCAATCTTTTCCTCTACGAGCTCTTTAACTCTTTTTTCTACCTGCATATCCTAATTTGTTGTAAAAGAAAAGAGGGGACTCTGTCCCCTCTTCTTCCTCTATTACGGTGCAAATGTACGAATAAATTTCAAAATAAAAAAGCCTATAAATGAGATATTTATTATCGCTTTAAGATTTCTTGCTGAGCTTTCACTTTATGACCAACATCAGATTTGATGATTTCAGTGCCTTTTGCAAATTGTGTATTCAACATTGTTTCAATAAGATAAGATTTTCCTTTTACAAAGGGACTTGTTGGTGTAAATAGTAGACTATCACCAGCAATACTTAATTTTCCAGGCCATTCAATTTCCATGCTTGTCGAATCGTCATCAGCAGGTGTTTGTAAAACTGATACTAAATTTTGATACGCCGTATCTGTATTTATGTTATTTTTAAGTTGCAATAAACCCGCAGGCTCTATATTAGTAATTACAATGGCGCTACTATCTTTAGAAAAATGAATGAACAGTGGCTTGTTATTTGTAGTACAACTAAATAAGAAAAGGCATAAAAGCCAAATTGATACTTTTAAATATTTTAACATTTAACTAAATTAACATTATGAAGTTGATACTCGAAATTTTATTGATGGGACTAGCCATGATGTTTGGCGCTTACATTGTTCCTGGTGTTACTGTAGATGGGTATGGAAGTGCAATTATTGCCGCCATTCTAATTGCAGTTGTCAATGCAACGATTGGATTAATTTTAAGGATTTTTACATTTCCACTAAATGTATTGACCTTAGGGCTTATCTCATTTATTATTACCGTATTGATGATTTTATTAGTAGATAGTTGGATGACAGGATTTAATACTTCTGGATTTTTAGCCGCTGCAATTTTGGCAATAGCGGTATCTATTATTAAAATGATTTTGGATTCTATTTTTGGAGTAGACAAAAAATAACTTAAAAATTAAAGCCACAGATTTGCAGATTAACTTAAAATCTGTAAATCTGTGGCTTGCGACTATTGTCATCCAGAACGCAGTGAAGGATCTCTCCCAAATGAGTTCCTCGCAACTCGGAATGACAAAGAGATTTAAACTCTATCGGTCGGTGTCTCACCGACCGAAATAAATTTGCAGTTTCTTCCCGACTTTCTGACTATTAACTTAAAATACTTCGGCTAATTACCATCTTTTGTATTTCAGATGTGCCTTCGTATATCTGTGTAATTTTAGCATCTCTCATTAATCGCTCTACATGGTATTCTTTTACAAAACCGTAACCACCATGTATTTGTATCGCTTCAACAGTTACATCCATAGCAACTTTACTCGCAAATAATTTAGCCATAGAGCCTGCTAATGTATACGATTGACCTTGATCTTTTAACCATGCTGCTTTATACACCAACATTCTAGCTGCTTCAATTTGAGTAGCCATATCTGCAAGTTTAAAGGCAATCTCCTGATGATCTGAAATTGGTTTACCAAATGCTTTACGTTGTTTAGAATATTCAAGTGCTAGCTCATATGCACCAGCAGCAATACCCAATGCCTGGGCTGCAATGCCAATTCTACCACCTTCCAACGTTTTCATGGCAAAAGAAAATCCAAATCCATCCTCTCCAATTCTATTTTCTTTTGGAACTTTTACATCATTAAACATTAACGAATGTGTATCAGACCCACGAATACCTAACTTATTTTCTTTCGGCCCGATAGTAAACCCTGGTGTTCCTTTTTCAACTATAAAAGCATTGATGCCTTTATGTCTCAATTCTTTGTGCGTTTGGGCAATTACTAAATAGGTGCTTGCGGTACTCCCATTGGTGATCCAATTTTTTGTACCGTTTAATAAATAGTAATCACCTTTATCTTCTGCGGTAGTTTGTTGAGATGTGGCATCAGAACCTGCTTCTGGCTCGGAAAGGCAAAAAGCACCAATTTTTTCTCCCGAAGCTAATGGCTTTAAATATTTTTCTTTTTGTGCTTCACTCGCATACGCTTCTAATCCATAACAAACCAATGAATTATTCACAGAAACCACTACAGATGCAGATGCATCAATTTTTGATAATTCTTCCATTACCAAAACATAAGAGACAGCATCCATACCGCTTCCATTATATTTTGGATCAACCATCATCCCTAAAAACCCAAGTTCTCCAAGTTTTTTAACTTGTTCCGTTGGAAATTTCTGATGTTCGTCTCTTTCGATTACTCCAGGCTTTAATTCTGTCTGTGCAAAATCTCTTGCAGCCTGTTGTATCATTAATTGTTCTTCGCTTAACTCAAAAAGCATAATTATGATTTATAAAAGGTTAGATTTTCCAAATTTAGTATTTCTTAAACAAATTACTATGGTTGCATAGTAATTTTTTCGATAAATAGGACATCTAGGATAAATTTAGACAATTTATTGCTGTTATATTTTAGTTTCAGCTATACTATGAAAACCTTTACCAAAGATGATTTTTAACATGCTTAAATTCAAAAATTAGGATTCATTTCTCCTACATTCCTCCCAGACTCCTCCTATGCTTCTCCTGCTAAATGCCGTTTGAGAAGAACAAACATAGGAGAAACCTCGAAGAACACTAGGAGAACTTAGCTTTTAGACTGACATATTCGGACATTTAACCTACTCGTTATTGTTCGAAAGTTAAAATTGCCAAAATAGGATTAGAAAATTCTAAAATCAGTTTGAAAAGCTCTGTATGGTTAAAAAGAGGATATTATTTCAAAAGCTTGTTGTTATCGTCTGGAAAAACGAGAATAGGTTGATATTTTTTTGCTTCTTCAATAGGTAAAGAACCATAAGACATGATAATTAAAATATCGCCAACTTGAACTTTTCTAGCGGTAGCACCATTTAGACAAATGGTACCAGTACCACGCTCGCCCCTAATTGCATAGGTTTCAAAACGTTCGCCATTGTTATTATTTACAATTTGAACTTTTTCATTTGCGATGATATTAGCTGCATCCAATAAATCTTCATCTATAGTAATACTGCCAACGTAATTTAATTCTGCCTGCGTTACTTTAACACGGTGTATTTTCGATTTAAGAATCTCGATAATCATACTGCAAAGTTAGTAATAAGTTTTTGTTAAGTAATTGGAAATTGAAAGGTAGGAGCGTTTAAACAGTACAACTTTACAATCTTCCAACATTTTAAGCCAAAAGCATATTGTCTATTAATCGTGTTTCGCCAACCTTTGCAGCTACAAGCGCTATAGGGTATTTAGTAGATTTATTTTCGATAGGTAATAAGGTTTCGCCGTCGGCAATAGTGAAATAATCTAACTCAACTCCGTTGGTTTCATTAATCATCTTTTTAGCGTTTTCTAATAACTGCATTAAACTCAGCATATTAAAATTATCATTCACATACTGTAAAGCTTTACTTAATACTAAGGCATTTTTTCTATCCGTTTCTGATAAATGAATATTTCTAGAGCTCATGGCCAATCCATCTTCCTCTCTTATAATTGGACAAGAAATAATTTCGACAGGCATATTAAAATAGTTCACCATATTTTTAATCATCAGCACCTGCTGGAAATCTTTTTGGCCAAAAAAAGCAATGTCCGGATGTACAGCATCAAAAAGTTTTTTTACAATTTGAGTTACGCCTTGATAATGGCCTTTCCTAAATTCTCCTTCCAACAAAAATTCTGCATTGCCTAAATCAATATGCCAATCTTCAGGTTTTGGAAAGCTTGGGTACATCTCTTTAATCGATGGCATAAATACAACATCACAACCCGCATCATTTAACATTTTAATATCGTGTTCTAGAGGCCTTGGGTATTTTTCTAAATCTTTAGGATCTGTAAATTGAGTGGGGTTTACGAAAATGCTACACACAACTATATCAGCCTGTTGCTGTGCTAGTTTAATAAGTGATAAGTGGCCTTTGTGCAAAGCGCCCATGGTAGGCACCAGTGCGATTTTAGATTTTGCTTTCTGCAATGGCGTTAACACGAATTGCAGTGCTGAGATTGTATGTATAATTTCCAAATTACCAATTGGTTTTAAAGGCTCAAAGTTGAACATTTATCTAAAACTTACAAAGCCTATTGTACAAGTTATTGATAAATATTAATATTTTACGTACCTTTGCCCCTTGATAATCTTTAAATTAACATAATTTAATATATACTATGGAGATGGCAAAAACGAAGCTACTGATTGTTACACACGAGATGTCGCCTTTCCTCGAACTCACTAAAATTTCAGAAATTACTCGTCAATTACCACAGGCAATGCAAGAAAAAGGATTTGAAATCCGCATTTTGATGCCAAGGTTTGGTAACATTAACGAAAGAAGAAACAGATTACATGAGGTTATCCGTTTATCAGGCATGAACATTATTATTGATGACAATGATAATCCATTAATCATCAAAGTTGCATCAATTCCAGCTGCACGTATGCAAGTTTATTTCTTAGACAATGAAGATTATTTTCAAAGAAAATATGTTTTCAGAGATAAAGAAAACAAGTTTTACGCAGATAATGACGAACGTACAATTTTCTTCTGCAAAGGCGCTTTAGAAACTGTTAAAAAATTAGGTTGGGCTCCTGACATTGTTCATTGCCACGGCTGGATGACATCTTTAGTACCTGCTTACATTAAAGCTACGTATAAAAACGATCCTACATTTAAAAATGCAAAAGTGGTTTACTCTGTTTATGAGAATTGCTTTACTGAAACTTTAAATGCTGATTTGCACAAAAAGGCAGTGATGAATAACATGACTGAAGATGATACAAAAGCGTTCATTAAAGCGGACTGTAACAGCTTGCATATGGGGGCAATAACTCATTCAGACGCCGTTGTTTTGGCGGATGAAAACGTAGATAAAGATGTGTTAAAATTTGTTAAAGATTCTAATAAGCCAACTTTAGCCTTTAATTTAACCGAAAATTACGAGAACTTCTTCAATTTTTACGAAGAAATCTCTGATGAGGAATTGGTTTCAGTAGCTTAAAAGCGAGCATTATTTTAATATTAAATATGAAATTTTCAAAACTAGACTTATTAACCCTGTTGATAAGTCTTTTTCTTTTCGCATCATGCGAAAACACGTCAACCATAGGATTAGAAGTAGACCCTAGTAGCGCAATACAAGGTTCTTTAGTTGATTCGATTACAATTACCTCTCGTACTATAAAAGAGGATGAAACATCTACACTTTCTGCCGCTAGACATCCTTTAGGGTATATGAAAGATCCACTATTCGGAACGACAGAATCTAGCTTAGCAATGGCTGTTAATTTACCAAACGATGCGTACGATTTTGGAACTACACCTGTAATCGATTCAGCAATTTTAGTTCTTAACTATGGTAGTGAGTTTTATGGAGACAGTACATCAACTTATAGTATTGATGTGCATCCATTAAATGTTAATATTTCAAAAGAAACTTCCTTTCTAAGTAATAAAAATTGGACTTACAATAGTCAATTGATAGGAAATAAAACAGGTAAGCTGTATCCAACAACAGCATACAAAGTTACTGATATTGTAGCTGGTAAAGCAGACACACTAAGAACCGTTACGCCACAAATAAGAATACCTTTGGATAAAACGTATATTCAAAATAACATTGCGAATTTGAGCGCTACAAGTTTAAAATACAATGCGAACTTTGCAGAGGCTTTTAATGGTTTACACATTCAAATTAATAAAACGAATTCTACTGGTAACGGAGGTATTGCTTTTTTTGATTTTGCAGGAACTACTTCAGCACTCGTTTTATATTATAAAAAGCAAAATGCAACCACTGCTACTGTAAAAGATACGGTATCAATCAATTTCCCAATTGCAAATACAAAAGCGCCAATTGCAGCAACTATTAAACATGATTATACAGGTACCCCAGTTGCTACTCAATTGAGCAATCCAACAGTACAGCAAACTGTAACATACTTACAGCCATTAGTTGGCTTAAGGAATAAAATTGCTTTCCCTTATTTAAACAAATTTGCGGCTAACATCGGTAAGATTGTGGTTAATAAAGCAGAATTAGTAATTGACGTAAGTACAGGAACAGATATTATTCCTTATGGAGCTGCGCCAAGACTTGCCCTTTATAGGTATGATATTGCCGAACAAAGACAAAATGTGCCAGATAATAATTCGGCAACACAATCTTCTAATGGAGATCCTCGTTCATTGACTCCAACAGTTTTTGGCGGATATTATAATTCAGTAACTAAGCAATATGTATTTGTAGTAACGAGTTATATCCAGGATTTATTGAATGGGAAAACAACAGATTATGGTACGTTTTTAGCAGTGACACCTACTAATGAATATCAAATCTATCCATCTATTTCTGCAGCCGCTAGATCTGTAATTGGTTCTTTTAAAAAGACTCCTGTTGCGGGCGATAATGTGATGAAATTAAACATTTACTATACCAAAATAGACTAAAAATTTATTTTACGCAACCGTTTGATTAATCCCTCAAAAGCAATACTTTTGAGGGATTTCTTATTTTTAATGGAAAAATTTATATGTGTGGAATTGTAGGTTATATTGGTTTTCGTGAGGCATGGCCAATCGTAATTAAAGGGCTAAAAAGATTAGAATACCGTGGTTACGATAGTGCAGGCATTGCATTAATCAATGATGGTGATTTAAACATCTATAAAAAAGCCGGGAAAGTTCAAGAACTCGAAAATTATTCTGTAGACAAAAATTTGTCAGGAACAATTGGCATGGGACATACTCGTTGGGCAACGCATGGTGCACCATCAGATCGAAATTCTCACCCACACACTTCCAACAATAGCAGATTAAGCATCATTCACAATGGTATTATTGAAAATTATGCGACCTTAAAAGAAGAACTCTTAAGAAGAGGGCATACTTTTAATAGTGACACTGATACTGAGGTTTTAATCCATTTGGTAGAAGAAATCTATAAAAATGAAGATGTAGACTTACTAGAAGCTGTTAGATTAGCTTTAAACGAAGTTAGCGGAGCTTATGCTATTGTTATAATGGATCAAGATAATCCAAACGAATTAATTGCCGCTAGAAAAGGTAGTCCAATGGTTATTGGTGTTGGTCAAGGAGAATATTTTATTGCTTCTGATGCTACGCCTATTATTGAATATACTAAAAACGTTATTTATCTAAACGATAATGAAATTGCTTTTGTAAAAAGAGATGAGCTTTTGATTAAGCGATTAGATAATGTAATACAAACTCCATACATACAAGAATTAGAGCTTCAATTAGAAATGCTTGAAAAAGGTGGTTACGATCACTTTATGCTAAAGGAAATTTATGAGCAACCTCGTTCGATAAGAGACTGTATGAGAGGCCGTATCTATCCTGAAGAGGGCAAAGTACAGCTAGGGGGAATTAAAGAGTTTGCGGACAAACTTAAAAATATAGATCGCATTATTATAGTTGCTTGTGGTACTTCATGGCACGCTGGTTTAGTTGGAGAATATTTAATAGAGGAGTATGCTCGTATCCCAGTTGAAGTAGAATATGCCTCAGAATTTAGATATAGAAATCCAATTATTACCGAAAAAGATGTGGTTATTGCTATTTCACAATCTGGCGAAACTGCAGATACAATGGCCGCTATAGAAATGGCTAAAGAAAAAGGCGCCACTATTTTTGGGGTTTGTAATGTTGTAGGAGCTTCTATTCCTAGAATTACTCATGCTGGTGTGTATACGCATGCAGGACCAGAAATTGGTGTGGCATCTACAAAAGCATTTACTGCGCAAGTAACGGTATTAACGTTAATGGCATTTTATATGGCGCAGCAAAAAGGGACTATTTCTAATTCAAAATTAGTAGAGCTATTAACAGAGTTAGATTGTATTCCTGATAAAATTGCTGTGGCGTTGCAATCGAACGATCTTGTTAAATCAATCTCAGAAAAATTCAAAGACTCAAGAAATTGCCTGTTTTTAGGTAGAGGAAGCGGTTTCCCAGTAGCTTTAGAAGGTGCTTTAAAATTGAAAGAGATTTCTTATATCCATGCAGAAGGATATCCGGCAGCTGAAATGAAACATGGCCCAATTGCTTTAATTGATGAAGAAATGCCTGTAGTTGTTATTGCTACTAAAAACTCATCGTATGAAAAAGTAATCAGCAACATTCAAGAAGTTAAAGCTAGGAAAGGAATTGTTATTGCTATTGTAACCGAAGGTGATACTGAAGTTAAAAAGATGGCTGATTATTGCATCGAAATACCTGATGCAAGTGAAGCATTTTTACCACTATTAGCAACTATACCACTTCAGCTATTATCTTATCACATTGCAGTTTTAAGAGGTTGTAACGTAGATCAGCCTAGAAACTTAGCAAAATCTGTAACAGTAGAATAGTTTTTAACCATTAAGGAATAAGATGAATAAGACTTCATGGCTCCTATCTTAAATGTTAAAAACCACTAGAAAACAAAAGGCTCGATAATATCGAGCCTTTTGTTTAAATAAGTTTTGAGCATTAAAAGGGCAAATCTCCAGTTTCATCTACTGGACTTACAAAATCATCCTCACTTTTAGGTGTAGTACCTCCATTATTAGCTGGTGTATTTTCGAAATCACTTTTCCTACCTAACATCGTAAAATTCTCTGCTACAACTTCAGTAACATACTTTTTAACTTTCTCCTTGTCCTCAAAAGAGCGAGTTCTCAACTTCCCTTCGATATAGACTAATTTGCCTTTTTGTAGGTACTTAGAAGCAACTTCGGCTAAACCTCTCCATAACACAATATTGTGCCATTCAGTTTGTTCTACACGTTTTCCGTCTTTGTTGTACGTTTCTGAAGTAGCCAACGGAAAACTAGCTACCGTGACCCCACCTTCTAAATGCCGAACTTCTGGATCTTTTCCCAGATGTCCCACTAAAATAACTTTGTTAATGCCAGACATAGATATAATTGATTAGTTTTTTAAATACAGATTTATAAAATCGCTGATTACTTTAGGATGAGGTAAATCTTCAAAATCTTCAAGTAAAACAGATTTAATATCTGTATGTAGATTAAAGTTAACAATATAATTATCTAAACCAAAAAATTGCACGTATATAATTTGGTGGCTTAATAAGTGTTTTTTTTGCATTATAGGTCTAATTTTAACGTTTTGTCCAAAAGTATCTTTTACACTTTCAATGAATGATTTTTCTTCAAAGTCAGGCTTTCCTTCAGTCTCAATTAAAGGGAACTCAAATAACTGTTGCCATACATCTCCAGGTTGGCGTTGTTTAATTAGAATTTGACCATTCTCTATGCCTACAAAATAGTTGAACCATCGTTCTCTAACTTTAAGCTTTTTTAATTTTACAGGTAAATCATCCACTTTGTGATGTTTATATGCATAACAGCTTATTTGTAGTGGGCATATATTACAAGCAGGCGATTTAGGTTTACATTGCAAGGCGCCAAACTCCATCATAGCTTGGTTATACACAGATGGTTTTTGATCTTCGATTAAATTCTGCGCTAGTTCTGAAAAGACCTTTTTTCCTATAGTAGAATTTATAGGCTCTTCAATTCCAAAATATCTTGCCAGTACTCTAAAAACATTACCATCTACTACTGCTTTCGATTGATTATTAGAGAAAGACGATATCGCTGCAGCTGTATATTCACCAATTCCTTTTAATTGAATCAGCTTTTCATAATGAATGGGGAATACTCCATTATGTATTTCCATTACCTGCTTAGCCGTAAATAACATATTTCTGCCACGAGAATAATAGCCCAGGCCTTGCCAAAGTTTTAATACTTGATTTTCTGTTGCGGCTGCGAAAGATTTAACCGTTGGGAAATGTGCTAAAAATTTATTGAAATAAGGTAATCCTTGCTCAACTCGGGTTTGTTGTAAAATAATTTCTGATAACCAAATCACATAAGCATCTGTAGTATTACGCCATGGAAGCTCACGTTTATTAATTTCATACCATTTTACAATTTCATTTTGGAAGTTCATTCCTTCAAAAATACGATCTAAATATATCATTTTACCAAAACTTGCATTAACATGATAAGTTTCCTTATAAATAAATCATCTTTTATTTTCCTATCTCATTAAAAAGCAATACTTTTGCAACCCCAAAACAGTTATAATATTTAACAACAATAACTTAATAATAGAAAAATATGACTAAGGCAGATATTATTTCAGAAATATCAACAAAAACAGGAATTGAGAAAGTAGACGTACAGGAAACAGTTGAAGCATTTTTCAAGGTGATCAAAAACAGCATGATTGGTGGAGAAAATGTTTACGTAAGAGGATTTGGTAGTTTCGTTGTAAAAAAGAGAGCACAAAAAACTGCTAGAAATATTTCTAAAAACACTGCGATTATTATTCCAGAGCATTTTGTTCCAAGCTTTAAACCAGCAAAAGTTTTTGTTGATAAAGTAAAAAACAACTCTAAAAAAGTTAAAGCAGAAGCTTAATTATTATGTTAAACACAATCCGTTCAAAACAAGTTTTTATAATTATTGCAATTTTATTGCTTGTTGGATTTTTGTTTACAAGACAAATTAAGGGTTTAGTTAAACCAAAGGATGAAGCGAGTAAAATGCCAACTCAGCAGACTACTGCAAATTCAACTACTACGCAATTAACTATTGAAGAGGTATCTGCTACTGCAAAAAACTTAGTAAGCAATGCAACATCAAAAGAAATTTCTACTTTAGAAAACGCTTATAATAGTGCTTCAGGAGCAGAAAAAACTACACAGGCTAAGCAATTAGCTCAAAAATGGGATGATGTTGAGCAAGCGGCTCCAAGTGCAATGTATTTAGAAGTTGTTGCAAATAACGAGCCTACATTAACAAATTGGTTAAATGCTGGAACTCGCTTTTTGAAAGCTTTCGATAATGCTGTACAAGATAGCTTGGTTCAACCAGTTATGTTGCAAAAAGCAAATGCAGCTTTTACTAAAGCATTAGCAATAGACTCTACAAGTAGCGATGCAAGAACCGGTTTAGGTACAACCATTGTTAACGGTTTAGGTGCACCAATGCAAGGTATAGCAATGTTATTGGATGTAGTTAAAAAAGATCCTAAAAACCTTAAAGCAAATATGCAATTAGGCATGTTCGCGATAAAATCTGGTCAATTTGATAAAGCAATTATTCGTTTTAACGATATAATTAACAATATTAAGGCTACACCAGATGCTTATTTTTATTTAGCTACTGCTAATGAAAACTTAGGCAATAACAAAGAAGCAATAGACGCTTATTTAAATAGCAAGAAATTAGCAGCTAACCCAACATTATCCAAATGGATTGATACTAAGGTAGCTGAGTTAAAGAATAAACGTTAATTAACAGAATTAATAAAAACATTAAAAACTTAAAATTATGCCAAGCGGTAAAAAAAGAAAAAGACATAAAATGGCTACGCACAAACGTAAAAAACGTTTAAGAAAAAACAGACACAAGAAAAAATAGGATTTTCCTATTAGTGTATTGATCAAAAATAAATACCTGATAATTCGGGTATTTATTTTTGGATTCAATGTTTTTTGGTCCATGTGTAATAAGGCATTAAATTGCCTTAAAATCTGTAGCTTTTGGTAAAGGAATTAATAATCGATTCGACTCCCACGGGGGTAACCATAGCTTTGATTGAAGATAAACATCTTGTAGAACTTCATAAAGAACACATTAACAACAATTACGCCGTTGGCGATATTTATTTAGGCCGCATTAAAAAAATTATGCCTGGTTTAAATGCTGCGTTTGTTGATGTAGGTTATGAGAAAGATGCATTTTTGCATTATTTCGATTTAGGTCCGCAAGTACAATCTTTAATAAAGCTTACAAAAATTAAGCGTAACGGCACAGTTAATGGTACTTTATTAGATAATTTTAAATTAGAATCTGACATAAATAAAGCGGGTAAAATATCCGAAATCGTCAGTAAAAATTTGATCCTTCCCGTTCAAATTGCTAAAGAACCTATTTCTACTAAAGGCCCTAGATTAAGCTCTGATCTTTCGATTGCAGGAAGATATATAGTTTTAGTGCCCTTTTCTAACGTAATATCCATCTCTAAAAAGATTAAAAGCAATACCGAACGTAATCGTTTAAAAAAGATTATTGAAAGTATAAAGCCTAAAAACTTTGGAGTGATTATCAGAACTGTTTCTGAAGGGAAAGGCGTTGCCGAATTACAAAAAGATTTATTGGATTCTGTGTCTAAATGGGAAAACTTTACGAAGAAGTTGCCCGAAGCAGAACCTTCTAAACGTGTTTGGGGAGAGATGGATCGTACTTCTACCCTAATCAGAGATATTTTAAGCACCGATTTTACAAATGTTTATGTAAACGATGCAAACTTGTTTGAAGATATTCGTTCTTATGTACATGAGATTTCGCCAGAAATGGAGAAAATCGTTAAACATTACAAACACAAAGAGCCTATTTTTGAGCATTTCGGTGTAGAAAAGCAAATTAAAAATGGCTTCGGTAAAACAGTTAATCTTGCTGGCGGAGCTTATTTAGTAGTAGAACATACTGAGGCTTTACACGTTATTGATGTAAACAGTGGTAATAGAACTGCTAGTAAAGAAAATCAAGAAGAAAATGCGCTTCAGGTTAATAAAGAAGCTGCAAAAGAAATTGCTCGTCAATTGAGATTGAGAGATATGGGCGGTATTGTGGTGATCGATTTTATCGACATGCACAAACCAACTAACCGTAAAATGCTTTTTGATTATTTACGCGATTTGATGTTACTTGATCGTGCTAAACACACCATTTTGCCTCCAAGTAAATTTGGCTTAGTTCAAATTACTCGTCAGCGTGTTAGACCTGAAATGAATATTGTTACGGTAGAAAAATGCCCTACATGTGATGGTACTGGAGAAATTAAGGCAAGTATTGTTTTAATGGATGATATAGAAAGTAATTTGACTTATATTTTGCAAGAGCAGAATGAAAAGAACATTACACTTTGCGTGCATCCTTATATTGAAGCTTTCATTAAAAAAGGATTTATTTCATTACAGTGGAAATGGTTCTTCAAATTTGGTCAACGCATTAAGATAAGATCCGTATCTTCTTATAACTTAACAGAGTTTCATTTTCTATCTTCAAAAGACGAAGAAATTAAATTATAAACAACTAATAAAACTGAGAGCCTGGTTTCTAAAAGAAATCAGGCTTTTTTATTGTTCATAAATTTTCAAGATTTTTCAGCTGAATAAATCTAAATTCGTAGTAACAAATCGTCATTAAAAATCGTAAATCTTAAATCAAATTGGCTAAAACAAAATCAGCATATTTCTGTCAGAGTTGTGGTTATGAATCTGCAAAATGGTTGGGCAAATGTCCATCATGTAATCAATGGAATACTTTTGTAGAGGAAATAATCGATAAAGGTGCAACTCATGTTCCAACTTGGAAATCAGCCGCAGGCACACAAAGGCTAAGTAAGCCGAGTAAAGTTGAGGAAATTCAAAGTGCAACCGAAGAAAGAACTACCACAGGCGATGCAGAATTAGACCGAGTTTTAGGTGGTGGATTAGTTGCCGGTTCGGTTATTTTAATTGGTGGAGAGCCCGGGATTGGTAAATCGACTTTAATGTTACAGGTTGCGCTAAATGTATCTGGCAGGAAAGTATTGTATGTTTCTGGAGAGGAAAGTGAGCAGCAAATTAAAATGCGAGCAGAAAGAATTACAATTAACCCGAAAGCAGATTGCTATATTCTTACCGAAACGTCAACACAAAACATTTTTAAACAAATAGAACAGTTAAAACCAGAAATTGTCATTATAGATTCTATTCAAACCTTACATTCTGCCCATATTGAATCTACACCAGGTAGTGTTTCTCAAGTTAGAGAATGTACAGCTGAGCTATTGCGTTTTGCAAAGGAAACAGATACTCCTGTTTTTTTAATTGGACATATTACCAAAGATGGCGCAATTGCAGGGCCTAAAATTTTAGAACACATGGTGGATACTGTGTTGCAATTTGAAGGAGACAGGCATCATATTTATCGGATTTTAAGATCTATTAAAAACCGTTTTGGTGCAGCAGCAGAATTAGGGATTTATGCCATGCAAAGCAGTGGATTAAGAGAAGTTTCAAATCCATCAGAGATTCTGCTTTCTCAGCGGGATGAAGAATTAAGTGGAATTACAATTGGGGCAACTTTAGAAGGCGCTAGACCGATGCTAATTGAAACACAAGCCTTGGTTAGTATAGCTGCTTATGGAACTCCGCAGCGATCGGCTACAGGCTTTGATACTAAGCGAATGAATATGTTGCTTGCCGTATTAGAAAAAAGATGTGGATTTAGATTGAGCGCAAAAGATGTTTTTTTAAATATCGCTGGTGGAATTAAAGTCGAAGATCCTGCGATTGACTTATCAATTATGGCGGCGATTATTTCATCTCATGAAGATATTTTTATCTCATCAAAAATTTGCTTTGCTGCTGAAGTTGGTTTATCCGGAGAAATTAGAGCAGTAAATCGTATTGAACAACGCATTTCTGAAGCAGAAAAATTAGGTTTCGAAAAAATATTTATCTCAAATTACAATCTAAAAGGATTGGTGAAAGATAAATTTAAAATACAAATAATTACCGTTAGCAAAATTGAAGAAGTTTTCTCTTTACTTTTTGGTTAACTCTCAGTTCAGTTAAGGAAATAAATTACCCATATTATGATTATCTGGTAAATATTTCTACACGTGAATATTGGGCGTCATGACTAAATTTTAATAGAATAATATTTAAATCATTATTTAACAGGTATTTATAAATATTAGTTGTCAAATCATTTATTTGGACAGCCTATTGCTTCTTACTTAGTATTGGTATTTTCATGATTACTAATAAATAGGGATGATTGACCCCCACTGCTTTTAAGTAGTGGGGATTTTTTTAAACCCTACAATTATGAGCAGAACATTCCTTATTTAAAAAGATTTTAAATATTTTTGTATCAGATAGATAAGAGTACATCCAATTAAAAATAGAGAAATGAAAAAAATTATTTTAAGTCTAGCCTTTTGTATGTTTACTGCATTTGCTTTTGCACAAGACGCAACTTCATTTGAAGGAAAATCTTTTGGGGAAGGTGTTAAAAAAGGAAATGTAATTACAACTTCAGAAGTAAATGCGAAACTTGGCAATGAAACCAAAAAAGACATGAAAGTTACTGGCTTAGTGACTTTAGTTTGTCAAAAAAAGGGTTGTTTTATGAATTTAGAGGCGCCAAATGGTGAAACTATCCGTGTGAATTTTAAGGATTATGCTTTTTTTATGCCTAAAGATTTAGCAGGTAAAAAAGTAGTAATTGATGGTTTTGCAGAAAGAACGGAAACATCTGTTGAAGATTTAAAACATATTGCTGAAGATGCTAAGAAACCAGCTGAGGAAATTGCAAAAATCACAAAACCTAAAAAAGAAATTGTGTTTGAAGCAAAAGGAGTCGTAATTTTGGAGAATTAGAAAGGTTCTCCTTTTTAATATTGATTGATTGAACCCTGCTCTCTCCGGAGTAGGGTTTTTTTACACAATTGCTTGTGTAAAATCCGAAAGTTAAATATTGTAACGTTTTGCAAACATCTGCATCCAATCTCAATACAAAAAACTCTATATTTATCTTAACACTTAAACAAAAACAGATATGATTATAGTCGCTATCATTGCAATTGCCGTTTTAATTATTGGCATTGGCATATACAATTCCTTAATTAGTAAAAAAAATCAAGTAGCAAACGCGTTTTCCGCTATAGATGTAATGCTTAAAAAACGTTTCGACTTACTACCAAACTTAGTAGAAACCGTTAAACAATACATGCAATATGAAGGTGATACGTTGACAAAAATCACTGAATTAAGAGGCAAAGCTTTAGGAACTAACGTTAGTGAAAGCGATAAATTAGCTTTAGACCAACAAATTGGAAGTGCTGTAAAAGGGTTAATGGTAAGTGTAGAAAATTATCCTGATTTAAAGGCTAATCAAAACTTTTTAAACTTACAAAGTACTTGGACTGAAAGCGAAGAACAAATTGCTGCCGCTAGAAGAAACTATAATTCTTCTGTAACTACTTACAATAACGCTGTAATGATGTTCCCAGGAAATATGTTCGCTGGTATGTTGGGTTATCAACCAATTGCCGTTTTAGAAACCGCTGAAGAAGAACGCAAAAACGTAAGTGCTAAAGAACTTTTTAATAATTAATGTCAGCAAATTTTACTTTACCTTCAGCTGTAGAAAATGTACTTGCTGAATTAGAAATTGAACGAAAAAAAATTGTTTCTAATAAATTGCAAGGCTGGAGCTTTATTGTATTAGGCATAATTTGTTTCGCTTGTGGTTCCATTCTAAGTCTAGCGATAGTTGCAATTGTAGGTTTTATCATTGCAATTCCAGGCATAATAATTTTATACCGCATTGGCGATACTGTTTCTAATTACAAAAGTCGATTTAAACAAGAAGTAATTGGGGCAGCATTAAGCTCAGTAGATAAAAGTTTAACATTAGACCCTAACAGAGGAATTACAGAATCAGAATTTACATCTTCACAGCTTTTTACTACATCTCCAGATCGATATAGTACAGAAGATTTAATCAGCGGAACCATAGAAAAAACGAGCTTCTATTTTGCGGAAGTACATGCAGAATATAAAACTGAAGTTCAGACCAAAAGCGGTAGGCAAGTTACTTGGCATGATATTTTAAAGGGAATAGTATTCACTGCTGATTTCAACAAGAATTTTAATGGCGTTACTGTAGTTAGACCTAAAGACTTTGGCAGTAAGATTGGCGCATGGTTTTCTAAAAATGTATATTCATTTGGAGATAAAAACGTTGTGGAGTTAGAAAATGACGGGTTTAACAAAAATTTTGTAACCTATGGTACCGATCAAATCGAGGCTCGATATATTTTAACTCCAGCAATGATGGAAAGAATAAATGATCTTAATCAGCGGTCAGCTTATACTATCTCTTTATCATTCATCGGTACACAAATGTATATTGCTTTCCCTTTGGATAAAAATTACTTCGAACCACCTGTTTTTAACACATTATTAAAGTCAGATTTATTAGATGATGACATGTCTGTGTTGACTTTTATGTATGATATTGTTCGAGAACTAGATTTGAATACCAGGATTTGGACAAAGCAGTAATTTGATAGCTACAGATTAAGCAGATTGAAACACTGGCGTGATCTCTCTGTAGTAGCCTAAGTTAAATAGCCCAAATTGAAGCGGTATACTTTTTTGTCATCCTGAGCTTGTCGAAGGACAAAAAAGATATAGCGGAAAGTTGGATTGACTTTAATCCTTTCACTATCGTTGCGCTTCAGCTTATTATTATCTCTAAGATTCTTCTTCGCTCTGAAGGCAAAAACAAAAAATCCCTCAACTTTCGTTAAGGGATTTCGCTTTCTTAATTAGCCTTCGACAAGCTCAGACTGATAGTATTTTAATTATTTCGATAAATACATCGATTTATCTTTATATAACTTACGGAAATAAGGATCTTCTAAATCTTTAATGAAACGAATGGCTTCGCCAGTTGATTTCATTTCTGGACCCAATTCTTTCGTTACTTCAGGGAATTTATCAAAAGAAAATACAGGTTCTTTAATTGCGTATCCTTTTAGTTTACGAACAATATTAAAGTCTTTTAATTTATTTACACCCAGCATAATTCTAGCTGCGATATTAATATAAGGTACATCATACGCTTTTGCGATGAACGGAACCGTACGAGAAGCTCTTGGATTTGCTTCGATTACATATACCTTATCATCTTTAACTGCAAACTGGATATTTAATAATCCGATTACATTTAAAGCTCTTGCAATTTTTTTAGAGTAGGTTTCCATATCAGCAATTACTTGTTCCGATAAGCTGAAAGGTGGTAAAACTGCACTAGAATCTCCAGAGTGGATACCTGCAGGCTCAATGTGTTCCATTAAACCAACAATATGCACATCTGTTCCATCGCTAATTGAATCTGATTCGGTTTCTTCTGCTCTGTCCAAGAAATGGTCGATTAGCACTCTGTTTCCAGGTAAATCTCCCAACAACTTAACAACCGCTTTCTCCAAATCTTCATCGTTAATTACAATGCTCATTCCTTGTCCACCCAAAACATAACTTGGGCGAACTAAAACTGGATAGCCAACTTCATTTGCAACCACAATTGCTTCTTCCGCATTTTCAGCTACACCATATTTTGGATAAGGAATATCTAATTCTTTTAATAAGTCTGAGAAACGACCACGATCTTCAGCAATATCCATGTCGTTATAAGCAGTTCCGATGATTTTGATATTGTTTTCGTGTAGCTTTTCAGCCATTTTAAGTGCTGTTTGTCCACCAAGCTGAACAATTACACCTACCGGATTTTCTAGCTCTATAATTTCGCGAACATGCTCCCAGAAAACTGGCTCGAAGTATAATTTATCGGCCATGTTAAAATCTGTAGATACCGTTTCAGGATTACAGTTTATCATAATCGCTTCAAAGCCACTTTCTTTTGCTGCTAATAATCCGTGTACACAAGAATAATCAAATTCTATACCCTGACCAATTCTGTTCGGTCCAGAACCTAGAACAATTACTTTTTTCTTATCAGAAACTATTGACTCGTTTGTGCCTAATTCATCTCCATTTGAAAGCGTTTCATTACCTACTAAAGAAATTTGAATTGGCGATTCTTCAAACGTTGAGTAGAAATATGGTGTTTGCGCTGCAAATTCTGCCGCACAAGTATCTACCATTTTATACACACGTTTAATTCCTAATTCTTTACGGCGATTGTAAACGTCATCTTCAGTAACATTACCTAAAACATAAGCAATTTGGATATCAGAAAACCCTTTTTGCTTAAGGTTGAAGAAAACATCTTTAGGTATATTATTTAATGAATAACGTTTAAGTTCTACTTCTAAGTTTACTAACTCTTGAATTTGAGACAAGAACCATTTATCTATTTTAGTTACCTTACGGATAGATTCTAGTGGAACACCCATGCTCATTGCATCTTTTATAAGGAACAAACGGTTCCAACTTGGATGCTCTAAACCATACATTATTTCGTCGATGCTTCTGTTATGCCTGCCATCTGCACCTAAACCTGCTCTACCAATCTCTAAACTTTGAGTAGCTTTTTGCAAAGCCTCAATAAAGCTACGGCCAATGGCCATTACCTCGCCTACAGATTTCATCTGTAAACCTAACTCCATGTTCGCTCCTTTAAATTTATCGAAATTCCAGCGAGGAATTTTAACGATAACGTAGTCTAAAGTAGGTTCGAAATATGCTGAAGTAGTTTTGGTAATTTGATTTTCAATCTCATCTAAGTTGTAACCGATGGCTAATTTAGCAGCGATTTTTGCAATTGGATAACCTGTTGCTTTACTCGCTAAAGCTGATGAACGCGAAACACGAGGGTTAATTTCAATCGCAATAATATCATCGTTATCTGGATTTACGGAGAACTGAACATTACATCCGCCAGCAAAATTACCAATGGCACGCATCATTTTTATAGCCTGATTACGCATTTCTTGATAACAACGGTCAGACAATGTCATTGCCGGAGCCACAGTTATTGAATCTCCTGTGTGAATTCCCATTGGATCGAAATTCTCGATAGAGCAAATAATAATTACGTTATCATTATTGTCTCTCAACAATTCCAATTCGTATTCTTTCCAACCTAAAACAGCCTTTTCTACTAAAACTTCGTGAGTTGGAGAAGCCTCTAAACCGCGTTTTAAAGCGGCATCAAAATCTTCTTTTTTATGTACAAAACCACCACCAGAACCTCCTAGCGTGTAGGATGGGCGAATTACTAAGGGAAATCCAATATTTTGTGCGGCTTCTTTACCTTCTAAATAAGAGTTAGCAATTTTTGATGGGGCAACACCTACACCTATATCAACCATTAACTGACGGAAAGATTCTCTATTCTCAGTTTTCTCAATCGCAGCTACATCTACACCAATAATTTTTACACCATGCGCTTTCCAAATACCACGTTCTTCTGCATCAACACAAAGGTTTAAGGCTGTTTGACCTCCCATTGTTGGCAATACTGCATCAATTTTAGGAAGATTTGGATTATTGTTGTGATCGATTAAAATCTGTTCGATCGATTCTAATGTTAAAGGCAGTAAATAAACATGATCACCGATCACTTTATCGGTCATAATGGTTGCCGGATTAGAATTGATAATAGAAACCGTAATTCCTTCATCTTTAAGTGAAAGTGCGGCTTGTGAACCAGCATAATCAAATTCGCAAGCTTGACCAATAATAATAGGTCCCGATCCGATAATAAGTACTGAGCGTATGGAGGTGTCTTTAGGCATTGTGGGGGTTTAAAAAAGTCTAAAGTAAAAGTCAATTTGACTGCTAGCTGGGAGAATTCCTATGCTATAAAATGAAAATCCCAACTGCTCTGTCGGGATGCAAAGATAGGTTTTTTGAAAGAAAAAATATGGTGTTTTTGAAATTATTGTAATAAAAAAGAGGGCATCGAGCCCTCTTTTTGTTTTTAACACACAATTTATATTTATTGTTGCAATTTTATTTCTCCTAAATCTGTCGTTGCACTATCTGTAACTGCAACATTTTCTACAGAAGCATCTTTATACGGGGCATTTGCTTTTACCCAAACGGTATACGTACCTTTTTTAACATTACTAAATACAAAAGCGCCATTACTAATCTGACTTTTTAAAGTGTCCGTTCCAGCAACTGCAACAACTTCTTTTGCGCCTTCGGCTGGCGTAACTTTACCTTGTATTCCACCTTCTTTAATTGAGCCGAATGCAAACAATCCCAATGATAAACCTGCAACAGCTAAAAAATTTAAACTCGCTCTTTTCATAATTTTAATTTTAGTTAAACTTCTATTAATTAAGCGTAAGTTTTTTCCATCCAGTGAGTTTAAATTTAATGTTTAGTTTTTGAGAGTTGCGTTTAAATAAACACTTCTATAACGAGCTTGTTTTAAAAAATATTGCCTGCTTTTTAAAGACTAAATCAAAAATGGTTGCAAATTACAATGAAAACGTCTTAAATTATAGACAGGAATCACCCACTTAAACGGCTAAAACTATTTGGAATAGCATTTGTTAACTATAGGTTAAATTAACAAATCAAATACCATGAAAAAGATAGCCTTATCATTTATTGTTTTAGTTGTTCTTGTTAGCGGTTGTGCTACAGTACAATCTATCATAAAATCAACATTTCCTTATACAGCTACATTAGTCATCCCGGCAGGTACAAAAAACAATGTAGTGCAGGTAACAACTAGTACTGCTAGTAGTTTTGATCAAATATTTGGGAATCAAAGTGGCACAGATTACATTAGAGATGTACGAGTTACTTCTGTAAGATTGGATGCTAGTAATCCAAGCACTCAAAACTTAGGAATATTTAAAACGGTAAAACTATTTTTAGTGAACGGAAGTTCAGAAGTCATGGTTGCGTCAAGAAATGATGTCTCAGAAAATATTGGCAACAATCTTGTACTAGATATAGACAATTCACGTTTTGTTGATGAGTATATCAAAGGAAGTAATTTGAGAATGAGGATGGAATACACGTTAAGAAATAGTTTAACGAGTGATGTGAGTGTAAGAGCGGCGATAAATTTTAGCTCATCGCCAAATACAAAATAGAACTAAAATTTCCTCAACAAGTTTGAGGATTCTTCATAAATAGTTTGTTTGGTTTATTGTCCGGTAGGGGTTGTTCCCTATCGGACTTTTTTGTTTTATACTTTTTAATGCTACTATTTTATACTTTTGAAACATGTTACTATTGATTGACGGTTTTAAAGAAAGTATTTCTCAATTCATTTTTGGAACTGGGGTATTGGAATGGTGTGGCGTTTTTACAGGAATTCTCTGTGTATGGTTAGCTGCAAAAAATAACATTTGGAATTGGCCGATCGCAATAGTGAGTGTACTGATCTACATAATTATCTTTTTCGAAAGTAAGTTATATGCAGATATGGGTTTGCAATTTTACTTTTTCGCTATGAATATTTATGGCTGGTACTATTGGAGTAAACAGAGAGATAATCCAGAAAAAGAACGACCAATTAGTCTAATTACTTCTAAAGAAATTGTATTATCAATAATCGGAATAATCATTTTTACACTGGCTTTAGGTTTTATATTGCACAAAAACACTGATGCTTCATTTCCTTTTATAGATAGCTTTTGTACTGCTTGTAGCTTAATTGCACAGGTATTTTTAGCAAGAAAAGTATTACAAAATTGGTTAATTTGGATATTTGTAGACATCATTTATGTAAGTGTATATTTCTCTAAAGAATTATATGCAACAGGGTTGATGTATGCTTTATATGTTATTATAGCCGCTATGGGTTATATCGATTGGAGAAAAATCTACCGTGAACAAACAAATTAAAAAAATAGCAATAGTTGGCCCAGAAAGCACGGGCAAATCAACTATGTCTCAACAACTTGCTAAACATTATAATGTGCCTTGGGTACCAGAATATGCTCGTTATTATTGCGCAGCTTTAACTTCCGATTGTACTTTACAGGATGAAATTAATATGTTTCATGGTCAGGTTGCTTTAGAAGAATCCGTATTGGCAATGGCTGATACCGATTTCATTATATGTGATACCACTTTTGTAACGGTTAAAATTTGGAGCGATGAAATGTTAGGAGAAACTCCTCAAATTGTACTAGATGCTTTAAAAACTCATCCCTATGATTTCTACCTCTTGCTTGATATCGATTTACCATGGCAAGAAGATCCATTGAGAGACTTTCCGCACATGCGAGAACATTTTATGGAAATTTGGCATAAAGAGTTAAAAGCACTTCATGCGCAATATGAAGTAATTGGCGGCATAGAAAATCGTCTGCAAAACGCTATAAAAGCCATAAATAATTTTCTACAGCAATAAACCTCGCACGTATATTTTCTAAAACTATTTCTTAATGTCAATCCTTTTGCATTACATTTGTACCATCAATAAGGGGTGCCTTGTTTTGTAAAAAACGCAAATACAGGCTGAGAACATACCCATTTTAAGGTTGAAGGTTAAAGGTAAAAAGGTTGAAGGTCTATGCATTTCGCAAACCCTCTAGCCTCAAAGCCCTCCTGCCCTCTACCTTAAATGCACCTGATCCAGATAATGCTGGCGTAGGGATGGTTTATGGAGTTTAACTAAAGTCGGGAGTACCCCTACTGTCGGCAGGTTTAACTAAAACAAAGAATACAAATTGAAAAAATTTAAGTTAGCAGTAATCACTGCACTATTGTGCCCAATCTTTGCTATGGCACAATTCAACATTTCGGGTACAGTATCCGAAAAAAACAGCACCAATTTACCAGGCGCAACTATCCGATTAAAAGGTAAATCATCGGTTCTTTCTAGTAATGAAGCTGGCCATTACGAGTTTAAAAACCTTCCAGCAGGTAATTATACTATAGCCGTGAGCTTTTTAGGTTACCAAAGTCAAGAGCAAACTATAAATCTACAAGCAAATGCTGTAGTAGATTTCAAATTAAATCAACTTACTTTTTTAGCCAATGAAATTGTAGTAAGTGCAACCCGAGCGGCTGCAAACTCAGCAAGTACCTACAAAAACATCGATAAGGAAACCATAGCTAAAAACAATTTCGGACAAGATTTACCTTTCCTTTTAGATAACACACCAGGCGTTGTCATCACTTCAGATGCTGGTGCGGGCGTAGGTTATACAGGTATTCGCATACGCGGAAGTGATGCAACTCGAGTAAACGTAACGTTAAACGGTATTCCTTACAACGATAGCGAAAGTCAGGGAACGTTTTGGGTGAACATGCCAGATTTTGCTTCATCTGTAGATAATATTCAAATTCAGCGTGGTGTTGGCACCTCTACAAATGGAGCTGGTGCTTTCGGTGGAAGCTTAAATATTCAAACTACAGCAGGTGAAACTGAACCTTATGCAGAGCTAAATAACACGTACGGATCTTTCAATACCTGGAAAAACACGGTAAAAGTAGGTACTGGTTTAATAAATGATCATTGGAGCTTTGATGGTCGTTTATCTCGCATTAAATCTGATGGTTTTATTGATCGTGCGGCTTCAAACCTTAAATCTTATTTTCTGTCTGGAGCCTATCATGGCAAAACCGATTTACTTCGTATTAATGTATTTTCTGGAAGTGAAAAAACATATCAAGCATGGAATGGTATTCCAGAATCTCGATTAAATGGAGATGTTGCAGGCATGAATGATTACATTTCTCGCAATGGGTTAAATCCTGCAGATGCAGCTAACTTATTAAACTCGGGCAGCAGAACGTACAACAGCTTCACGTATAAAGATCAAACTGACAACTATTGGCAAGATCATTATCAACTTTTGTACGCTAAACAATTTAGTGATCAATTCTCTTTTAATGGCGCTTTACATTATACCGCAGGGCGAGGATATTACGAAGAATTTAAAGAAGGTCAGAAATTAGCAGACTACGGTTTACAGCCAGTAGTTGTTGGCGCTACCACAATTACTAAAACAGATTTAGTGCGTAGGAGATGGTTAGATAACGATTTTTATGGGTTCACCTATGCCTTTAATTACAAACCTGCTACCAAACTGCAACTCACTTTAGGCGGTGCATATAATGAATATAAAGGTGCTCACTTTGGTCAAGTTATTTATGCGCAATACGGCAGTAATGGCAACAACGACAGGCATTATTACGATAACGACGGCTTTAAAACTGATTTTAACTCGTACTTAAAGGCTAATTTTAATCCGATTGAACAGCTTACTATTTTTGCTGATTTACAATATCGCCATATGTACTATACTGTTTTAGGAACAGAGAAAAGTTTAAATCAGTTAGACATCAAAGACAAACTTGATTTCTTCAATCCTAAAGTTGGCGCAAGTTATTTTGTTAATCCTAATTCAAATATTTACGCTTCCTTCAGCGTAGCCAATAAAGAACCGGGTCGTGATGACTATGTAAACGTAGAGGCTGGAACACTGCCAAAATCTGAAAGATTAAACAATTTAGAAGCAGGTTATCGTTTCAAAAATGCTAGCCTATCTACCGGTGTAAACGTATATGGCATGTGGTATAAAGATCAATTAGTTGTAACTGGAAAAATTAATGATGTAGGTGAATACTACCGCCAAAATGTAGATAAAAGTTATCGTGCAGGTGTAGAATTAGATGCAGCTTACACGATTAATCAGCAGTTTTCATTGTTAGCAAACGCAGCATTAAGTCGTAATAAAATTAAAAACTTTACAGAGTTTATAGATGATTATGATAACGGTGGACAAATTGTAAACACCTACAAAAGCACCGATATTTCTTTCTCGCCAAATGCTGTAATTTCTGGCGAATTAGTGTATAGCCCAATAAAATCATTGGCCTTAGGCTGGCAAAGTAAATATGTAGGCAAGCAATATTTAGATAATACCCAAAATGATACCCGCAAATTAAACTCATACTGGGTTAATAATGCACGTTTAGCGTACGATATGCAACTAAAAGGGTTTAAAAACATCAACATTGCTTTCTTAGTGAACAACATTTTAAATAACAAATACGAAAGCAATGGCTACACTTACGGTTACTTTTACGGAGGTGCGCAAACCACAGAGAATTTTTATTTCCCACAAAGTGGAACGAATTTAATGCTAAGTTTAAATTTGAAGTTTTAATCTTTTAAAAAATGCGTCATTGCGAGGAGTGCAACGACGAAGCAAACTATCTTACATGAGAGATTGCTTCGTCCGATAATCGGGACTCGCAATGACGTTTAAAAATCATCATCTATGAAAAAATATATAGAAAAACTTCACTTCATTACACATGATATTCCGCAACATTCGCATATCACACAAGCACAGATAGCTTGCGAAGCAGGTGCAAAATGGATTCAATACCGTTGCTTAAGCAAAGCTGATGATGACCTATTAAGCGATATAAATACCATTGCAGAAATTTGTGATGATTGGGGTGCAACTTTAATCGTTACCAACCATATTCATTTAAAAGGCAAGGCCGATATACAGGGTTTCCACATCGAAGACATGGATGCAGATTTTATCGCTCTACGCAAACAATTAGGTGAAGAATACACCCTAGGAGGCTCATCAAACACAGTCGAAAACCTAATTAGACTCGCCAACGAAGGCGCAGATTATGCAGGTTTCGGCCCTTTTAAAACAACAACTACAAAGCCCAACAACTCCCCATTATTAGGCATAAAAGGCTACGCCGATGCAATAGAGAAATTAAAATCAGCAAACATTAATCTGCCAATTTTAGCTGTTGGCGGAGTAATTCTACAAAATATTCCCTCACTTTTAGCAACTGGTATTTATGGTATTGCCGCTTCATCTGCCATTAACCAAGCTGAAGATATATATGAGGCTTATCAGGATTTTTATAGGGCAATGATTTAAGTACCATATGCAAAGGTTTGCCGATTATCTTCTTGAAATGGCGATACTAATGTGTTAGAATTCTTCAAATAAAAATTAAGCCTGTAATTTAAGATGCCCAGTCAAGCTGAGCATGACGAATCAATCGTAATTCATAAATCAAAAATTGTAAATATGAATGTCATTTTATGATTGTAAATAAAGCATCTCAATTACAACCTCTTATATTTGATAGTATTAAGCAATACTAAATATGCAAAGCGAAAGCACAGATATTCTCAACCTTGATGATGTAAAAACGTTGGTGGATGACTTTTACGGAAAAGTGAGAGACAATACCTTACTGGCTCCTGTTTTTAACGACGTAATAAAAGATAATTGGCAAGCTCATTTAGAAAAGATGTACACCTTTTGGCAAACCATTTTATTAGAAACACCTACGTACAGTGGCAGTCCGTTTTTAAAACACGCCAAACTTCCCATTGCAAAAGAACACTTTGATACCTGGATTAGCTTATTTAACCAAACAGTGGATGAACACTTTACTGGTGAAAAAGCAAGCGAAGCCAAATGGAGAGCTGCCAAAATGAGTGAAATGTTTCAATATAAACTAGATTATTACAAAAATAATCCAGCACAACCCTTAATTTAAAAACTCGAAATTGTAATTTTACTACAAATTGATCCCTTTGGAAGAGCAGCCCATCATTACCGAGAAAAAAGACCCATTTGCCGCACTCCGTTACCGAGAATTTCGCTCTTATTTAGGCATGCGTTTCTTCTTTACGTTTGCCTATCAAATGCAAGCTGTAATTATTGGTTTTCACATTTATCATTTAACAAAAGATCCATTGGCATTAGGTTTAATCGGTCTTTGTGAAGCGATACCTGCCATCAGTATTGCTTTATATGGAGGTTACGTAGCCGATAAATCAGAGAAACGCGGCTTATTATTGAAAATATTTAGTGGCGTATTCTTATGTTCCTTAATTATGTTGGTGGCTACTTCTAAACAAATGCACACTTACATTCCAACAAGCTATATTGTACCTATTATGTACTGCATGGTTTTCGGAGTAGGTTTGGCTCGAGGTTTTTTTGGCCCTGCTACATTTTCTTTAATGGCGCAAATTTTACCAAAAGAATTATATCCAAATGCAAGTACATGGAGCAGTTCTAGCTGGCAATTGGCGTCTATTTTAGGGCCAGCCACTGGTGGATTAATTTATGGCTTTTACGGCATTACACCGACATATATTGTTATTATCATCTTTATATTTATTTCCTTAATCTGCATTTTCTTTCTTAAGAAACATCAGCCTACTTTTATTCCTAAAGAAAGTATTGTAAAAAGTCTAACCGAAGGAATCAACTTTGTTTTTAAAAGTAAAATGATGTTAGGTGCGATGAGCTTAGACTTATTCTCCGTGTTTTTTGGTGGTGCCGTTGCCTTACTTCCAGTATTTGCCAACGATATTTTAAAAGTAGGGTCAGAAGGTTTAGGATTTATGAGAGCTGCTGCATCCAGTGGAGCAGTAATTACCATGCTGTTAATGACAAGGTTTTCGCCAATGAATAAACCTTGGCGCAATTTGTTAATTGCTGTTGCTGGCTTTGCTACCAGTATCATTTGTTATGGTTTATCAACCAGTTTTTATTTAACTCTCTTCTTCTTATTCTGCGAAGGTGCATTTGATAGTGTGAGTGTAATTATTCGTTCTACCATTATGCAACTCCTAACTCCCGATCAAATGAGGGGCAGAGTTTCGGCAGTAAATAGCATGTTTATAGGTTCATCTAATGAAATTGGTGCATTCGAATCTGGTCTAACAGCAAAGCTGATGCGAACTGTACCTGCTGTAGTTTTTGGGGGTAGCATGACGTTAGGTATTGCAGCAATTACCTACTTTAAAACAAAAAGTTTGTTGCCTTTAACACTAAACGATATCAAGCCTGCCGATAAAATCGAAGACCAGATTTAGGTTCCGTCAGCTAAAGCAGACGGCAATAAATAATTTTATCCGCTATTGCCGTTCACATACTTCTTTGCCGTTGGCTTCAGCCAACGGAATAAAAAAGAATACAATCCGACTTTAGCCTAAGATAAAACTTCGTCATTTACTCGCTCACCAACCTGTTGTCTCCACATGGCGAAATACAAGCCTTTTTCTGCTAATAAATCTGCGTGTTTGCCTTGCTCAATAATATGTCCTTTCTCTAAAACATAAATTCGATCTGCATGGCGAATGGTTGATAAACGGTGTGCAATTAAAATGGTTACATGACTGGTTAAAACTGATACATCTCTAATCGTCATGGTGATTTCTTCTTCTGTTAAGGAATCTAGTGACGATGTAGCCTCATCAAATACCAAAATGTCTGGATTACGTAATAAGGCTCTAGCAATTGATAAACGTTGTTTTTCTCCACCAGAAACTTTTACACCACCTTCTCCAATTACTGTATCTAATCCTTTATCTGCTCTTGCCAATAAATTCTGACAAGCGGCTTGATGTAAAACTCGCATACAATCTTCATCACTTGCAGTAGGTTTTACGAACAGTAAGTTCTCTCTAATTGTTCCCGAAAACAGCTGTGTATCTTGTGTTACAAAACCTATTTTCTCTCTCAACTGATCTAAATCTATTTCCTTACCAGAAGTTCTATTGTACAATACTTCTCCCTCAATTGGTTGATACAGACCTACCAACAATTTCACTAATGTTGTTTTTCCAGAACCTGATGGACCTACAAACGCAATGGTTTCTCCATTATTGGTAGCAAAGCTGATGTTATTTAACGCATTTGTTCTACCTGATAAATGTTTGAAACTGACATTCGAAAATGCTAAGGTTTCTATCTTTTCTAATCGAATAGGGTTAACAGGTTTTTTATCAACAGGTGTGTTTAAAATAGCTTTAAAATTCCCTAAGGACACTTCCGCCTCTCTCCACGATAAAATCACATTTCCTAATTCTTGCAAAGGGCCGAACAAGAAGAACGAATAAAACAAGAAAGAGAAATATTGGCCTGGAGAGATTGTGTTTTCAAATATTAAGATTAGTAACACCACCACCATTGTACTACGAACCAAGTTTACAGTTGTACCTTGCACAAAACTCATGCTGCGTACATACTTTACTTTTCTTAATTCTAAGCCTAATATTTTGTAGGTAGTTTTATTTAATCGCTCAATTTCTTGACTAGCTAAACCCAAACTTTTCACCAATTCGATATTACGAAGAGATTCTGTTGTAGAGCCCGCTAAAGCTGTAGTTTCTGCAACAATTGAACGTTGTATCGTTTTAATTTTACGACTTAAAAACCAGCTTAAAAAGCTAATAATCGGAATTGATGCAGCATAAATTAACGAAACTTTATAGCTCACAGAAAGCGAATAAACGATTACGAAAATCAATCCAATTAAACTCACAAAAAGAATGCTGATAAAAGAAGTGATGAACTTTTCACTATCTAATCTAACTTTTTGCAAAATCCCTAAAGTTTCTCCGCTTCTTTGATCCTCAAATACTTGATAAGGTAATTCAAGTGAATGTTTTAATCCATCGGCGTACATTTTAGCACCAACTTTTTGTACAATAATATTGGTAAAATAATCTTGAAAGTTCTTTGCAATTCTCGAAACCATTGCAGCACCTACTGCTAAGCCAACCAGACCCAAAACTCCCCAGATATATTCACTTCTACTTAATTCGTTGTGCCTATTGATGAATCTATCTAAAATCCTCCCTGTAAAGTACGGATCCATTAATGAGAAACCTATGTTAAAAGCGGCTAATACAAGTGCCAAAACGACAATCCACTTATGTGTTTTTAAATACTGAAGTAATAAATTCATTCTTTTTATTGTTTGGGTTTCAAAAATAAACAAAGGGAATGAAGCTATGCTACATTCCCTTTTAAATTACATTCTAACGATATAGAGATTAGATTGTCATGATATCTTTTTCTTTCACTTCTGCATGTTTATCTACTTTAACAATATATGCATCAGTTATTTTTTGAACTTCGCCTTCGCCAGTTTTTATTTCATCATCAGAAACGCTTTCGCCTTTTAGTCGTTGAATTTTGCTGTTAGCATCTTTACGAATATTACGAACAGTAATACGTCCTCTTTCCGCTTCCTCTTTAACTTTTTTCACTAAGTCTCTACGACGTTCTTCTGTTAATGGGGGTACAACTAAACGAATAATTACACCATCATTTTGTGGGTTGATACCAATATTAGCTTCCATAATAGCACGTTCTATTGGCACTAATAGAGATTTTTCCCAAGGTTGGATGATTAAAGTACGTGCGTCTGGAGTAGTAATTCCACCAACTTGCGCTAAAGGAGTAGGTGTTCCATAATAATCTACCATAATACCATCTAGCATTCCTGCTGATGCTTTACCCGCTCTTATTTTTGTTAATTCAGCTTCGCAATGAGCAATTGCTTTTTCCATTGCTCCTTGTGCATCTTCTAATTGTTTCTTTATGAGGTCGTTCATAATGTGTTGTATTTATACAAAAATATAAAAAAAATCTAGTTTGCTATGGGTATCTGCATTTCTAATTCGTACGCAAAATCCATGTACTTCTTTTCCCTTTTATCTTTTCCACCTGAATATCCAAATTCCCCTAAGCGCCAATCTTTTAAGTTATTTCTCATAAAAGCCTTCGGTGAGTTTACATTTTTCCCTTTAATAAACACGACAGGATAACTAAGCCAAACTCCATTTTTTGTATCAACTTTTTTAAAATTAGTATTTGGCTTTCCAGTATTCTGTGTCTCATAGCCAATGTAATAAGTACCCTTTTCTATAAAAGTACATAAGCTATCTAAATTAAAAACCATCTTCCCCTTTCTCAAGTTTCCATTAATGCTAGTATTCATCAACGAATTACTGGGTGTACCATGATTATCATTTAACATGATAAATCTAAATGCTCTAACCTCTCCAGGGAAGTTCTGATATGCATATAACGAAAATTTAGAAAGAAAACCTGATTTTTCAATTCTTATAGGGACTACCCTTTCAAACGTAGTTTGAACTGTGTTAGCCTCTCCCAAACTCCAGTTTCCTGGTTTATTTACAATCTTAATTAGTTTCGTTTTCGATTTACCTACAACTACTTCATTTAGTTGGTAAACAGCAGTTTCAAGTCTAACTATTGGAGAACTTTTTAATTCTTTAGTGGTAAATGTTCTATCGATATATCCCAATAAATGAAAGAGATACTTTTGATTTTCATTTAAAGTTAATTTTACATTTCCTGTAGAATCTGTAATTCCTAACAAAGAATTACTCTCTAAAAGTTGAAAAACTGAAACATCAGATAGTTTTTGGCCTGTTATATTCGTTACATTAATAGTCTCTTGTTAAAAACAAACGTTCGTTACTAAGAAAAGTAAAGAGGTTAGTAATTTCATTAACCTTGAACCAATGTCCCTATTTCTTCGCCATTGGCAATTTTCATGAAGTTGCCGGTTTTATTCATATCGAAAACGATAATTGGGACTTTGTTTTCTTCGCAAAGCGTGAAAGCTGTCATATCCATTACGTTTAATCCTTTAGCGTACACTTCTTTGAAAGTAATTTCAGCATATTTGGTTGCTGTAGGATCTTTTTCTGGATCTGCAGTATATATTCCATCTACACGTGTTCCTTTTAATACGGCATCTGCATTGATTTCAATTGCTCTTAATGCAGCTGCAGAATCTGTCGTGAAATATGGGTTTCCTGTTCCTGCGCCAAAAATAACAACACGGCCTTTTTCTAAATGTCGAACGGCTCTTCTTCTAACAAATGGTTCGCAAATTTGTTCCATTTTAATAGCAGATAACAAACGGGTTTTGATGCCTACTTTTTCTAAAGCATCTTGCAAAGCCATGCTATTAATTACCGTAGCTAACATGCCCATGTAATCCGCTTGCGCTCTATCCATTCCCGATTTTTCTGCGCTTAAGCCTCTAAAAATATTACCTCCTCCAATAACAATTGCTATTTCCAAGCCTTTGTCGTGAACTGCTTTAATATCTTCAGCATATTGTCTAACGCGTTCATTGTCAATACCGTATTGCAAATCGCCCATTAACGATTCGCCGCTCAATTTTAGTAAAATCCGTTTATACTTCATGACCTCAAAAATATTAACAATTTTTTACTTAGCCGCTATGCTTTTAAACAATTGATGTAATTATTTAATTGTGGATGGATTCTCCTCGGAATATTACTTCTTTTATGTTCAATTCTTTATCTAAAACCAATACATCTGCTTGGTAGCCCGATTGAATCCTTCCTTTCAAATTATCTTCTCCAATTAATTTTGCCGGATACAATGAACTCATTTTTAGTGCATCTTTTAGGTCGATACCACACTGGTTTACACAATTTTTAACGGCTTGCAACATTGTTAAAGACGATCCTGATAATGTTCCATCTGGCATTACAAATTTATCTCCAACTAACTGGTGCTGATATGGACCCGATAAACATTCTGTTACTGCATCGGTAATTAAGAACATTCTCTCCTTTAACAGTTTCTGACTAAACCTTATCACTTCAAAATCTACATGATTGCCATCGGCGATGATACTTGCCATAGCTTTATTGTGATTAAAAACTGCAGTCGGAATGCCTGGTTCTCTATGGTGAATTGGAGACATCGCATTAAATAGATGCGTGGTGGTTTGTATACCTAAGTCATAGGCCTTTGTGGCTTGTTCAAAATTCGCATCACTATGCCCTAATGATACCACAACCTGATTATCCAACAGGTATTGAATTACTTTTTCTTCCTGTAATTCTGGAGCAATGGTCATCATTTTAATTACACCATCGCCAAAATCAAGCAATGCTTTAATTTCATCAAGTTTCGCTTTGCGGATAAATTCACTCACATGGGCTCCCTTACGTTTAGGATTTAGGAATGGTCCTTCCAAGTGTAAGCCCAAGCAATTTTTCGCTATTTTTCGATGCTCTTTTGCAGCTGTGATGCATGCATTAAAAACCGCAGGAGTGTTTGTTGCAATACAGGTTAAAAAACTAGTTGTACCTGTTTTTAACAGATTTTCTTCAATAATGGTTAATGATTCTACGGTCGGGTCTGCAGAAAACAACTTCCCCCCAGCACCATAAATTTGGAGATCAATAAACGCTGGAATAATAAGATTTTCCCTTTGTGAAACACTTTCGGACTCCAGTACAGATTTAATTTTTCCATCTGCGATTTCTAACCCTTTTAAAGGCTTTATCGTATCTCCGTCAAAATAGTTGTAAATATCAAACGTTTGCATCATGTTAAGCAGCTGATTTGTGCTAAGGTAATATTTTAATCTTTTATATTGGTTCTTAGAAACCTTCAAAAATGGATAAAATAAACACCTCACAAAGAAGAAATTTTCTTAAAACCTCATTAACTCTTGGCGCTACAGCATTTATCAATCCATTACAAACGATGGCGAGCTTACCAGAAAAGGCTGATGAATTTGCTTTTTCAGTTGGACCATATTTGCAAACCAATTTTGGTAATGAAATGAGTATTTTATGGCTGACAAACAAAGTTGCTGCGGGTTGGGTAGAGTTTGGCGATTCTCCTGATAAGCTAAATCAAAAAGCATATGGCAAAGCCGAATTGGGATTAAAAGCCGCAAATAGTAAATTAAACTGTGTTACGCTTAAAGGCTTAGTTCCAGGAAAAACGTATTACTATCGAATTTATTCTAAAGAAATAAAAGATTTCCAACCGTATAAATTGACCTACGGAAATACGATAAATACTGAGACCGAAAGTTTTATCAATACAGATACTGCTAAAAAGGATGTTTCATTTTTAATGTTAAACGATATTCATGATCGTCCAAAATCTATTCCCTTATTATTGGATTTAGATACAGAAAAGAAGAATGACTTTATCTTTTTTAATGGAGATATTTTTGATTATCAAACTGATGAACAGCAAATTATTGATCACATGCTAAAACCTTGTGTTGATTCATTTGCAAAGAAAACACCATTCATTTATGTAAGGGGTAATCACGAAACGCGTGGAAAATTTGCCAGAGAATTTCCTCAATATTTTAAACATGTAGGTTACGATGCATTTAGCGTTGGTCCGGTTCGCTTTGTGATTTTAGACACAGGAGAAGATAAAGAAGATGCACATCCAGTTTACGCAGGAATAGTTGATTTTGATCAATACCGAATTGAACAAGCAGCATGGTTTAAAAATGAAATCAACTCTAAAGCATTTAAAAAAGCTCCATTCAGAATTGTATTAATGCATATTCCACCTCGTTTTTCTGGAGATGCGCATGGGCCTAAGCATTGCACTGAATTATTTGAACCCTTATTAAATCAAGGGAAAGTAGATTTAGTTTTAAGTGGACATACCCACACCTATAAAGTACACCAGCCAAATGAAGCATTAAATAAATACCCCTTAATAATAGGCGGTGGACCAAGAGATGGAACTAGAACATTAACGAAAATTACTGCCAATGCTAATGAAATCAACGTTAGTATGTTAGATGATCTAGGTAAGGAAGTAGGCAGTTATACTGCAAAAAGGAAATAAAAAAGGGTCGGTTAAATTAACCGACCCTTTTTTTATAAAAATGTTCTTGATTAAGAACCTAATTGTACTCTTTTGAAAGCTGTTACTGTTAATCCTTTAACTGTTTGGTCTAAGAATTTACGAACGTCGATCGAACCATCTTTAACAAACTCTTGGTTTAATAACGTACTGTCTTTGTAGAATTTATTCAATTTACCAGCAGCAATTTTCTCAACCATTTCTTCTGGTTTACCTTCTTGACGGATAACATCTTTAGCGATCTCAATCTCACGCTCAATAGTAGCAGGATCAACACCATCTTTATCAACAGCAACTGGGTTCATTGCAGCAATTTGCATTGCAACATCTTTACCAGCCTCAGTAATATCTGCGCCATTTGCGCCTTCAAATACCACTAAAACGCCCATTTTACCATTCGAGTGGATATAAGATACGATTTGCTCACCAGAAATATTTGCATATTCTTGGATAACAATTTTCTCTCCGATTTTACCAGTCAATTCAGTGATAGTTTCTGCAACTGTGCGTCCATCTTCTAATGTAATTGCTGCTAATTCATCTGCAGTAGCAGGATTGTTAGCAACTGCTGCAGCTAAAACAGCTTGAGCAAGATTACGAAAATCTTCAACTTTAGAAACTGGCTCAGTTTCACAAGCTAAAGCAACTAATTTACCATTAGTTCCATCTGCTGAAATATTGATTAATACTTGACCTTCAGAAGTAGCATTACCAGAACGAGCGGCAGATACTTTTTGACCTTTTTTACGTAATAAATCAACAGCAGCTTCGAAATCGCCATTGGCTTCTACTAATGCTTTTTTGCAATCCATCATACCGGCTCCGGTTTGTTGGCGTAATTTATTTACATCTGCGGCAGTAATTTGTACTGTAGACATTTTGTATGTTTTTTTTATTTTTTTTTATAAAATATTATGGGTTGAAGGTTACAAGGTTATGGGTAAACCCGCAACTCGTAACTCTCAACCCACAACTTAATTTAAGCTTCTGTAGTATCTTCTGTTGACGCTTGTGCTTCAGCAGTTTCTTTTTTAGTTGGTCTTTTAGCACCAGCTTCTCTTGGCTCTTTAGTTTCTGGAGCATCAGCAGCAGCTTTAACAGCTACAGCTTCTTTTTCAGCTTCATCATCTTTTTCGCGTTTGCGCTCGTCTAAACCTTCTTCGATAGCTTTGATAATTACATCAGTAATCAATAAAATTGATTTAGTTGCATCATCATTCGCTGGAATTGGAAAATCGATGTTAGATGGATCAGAGTTTGTATCCACCATTGCAAAAGTTGGGATGTTTAATTTCATCGCTTCTGCCACAGCAATATGCTCTTTTTTAACGTCGATTAAGAAAATTGCAGCCGGTAAACGGTTTAAGTCTGCAATACCACCTAATAAACTTTCCAATTTGATACGCTCACGTTGAATCATCAAACGCTCTTTCTTAGAAAGAATTGAGTAAGTACCGTCTTTAGTCATTTTATCGATGGTAACCATCTTTTTAATTGACTTGCGTACTGTTGCGAAGTTGGTTAACATACCACCTAACCAACGCTCGGTTACGAAAGGCATGTTTACTTTTCTTGCTTGTTCAGCAACGATTTCTTTAGCTTGTTTCTTAGTAGCTACGAATAAGATCTTACGACCTGATTTTACGATTTGTTTAATCGCTGCTGCAGCTTCTTCAGTTTTAGTTAAAGTTTTATTTAAATCTATAATGTGAATTCCGTTGCGTTCCATAAAAATATATGGTGCCATTTTCGGATTCCATTTGCGGGTAAGGTGACCAAAGTGTACACCTGCATCCAATAAGTCTTGATATGTAGTTCTTGCCATTGTGTTTGTCTCCTTTAAGATTAACGTTTACTGAATTGGAATTTCTTACGTGCTTTTTTACGTCCTGGTTTTTTACGTTCAACCATACGCATATCACGGGTCATTAACCCTTTAGCGCGTAATGCTGGTTTTTTCTCAGCATCTAATTCAACAATGGCTTTAGCGATAGCTAAACGAATAGCCTGTGCTTGTCCTGTAACTCCACCACCGTTAACATTTACAGTTACATCAAATTTACCAACTGATTCAGAAACTTCTAAAGATTGGTTAACAATGTATTGTAATGGTAATGTTGGGAAATATTCTTTGTGGTCTTTACCGTTAACGGTAATAACGCCGCTGCCGTCTTTTAAATAGATACGGGCAACTGCAGTTTTTCTTCTACCTGAAGTATTTGTAACTGACATTTCTTTTCTCTTTTAATTAAAGTTTAATGGTTTTTGGAGATTGTGCCGAGTGCGGATGCTCCGAACCAGCGTAAACAAAAAGATTGGTGTACAATTTTTTGCCCAATTTTGTTTTTGGTAACATACCACGAACAGCCTTCTCAACTACGCGAGTAGGGTGTTTTGCCATTAATTCTTTAGGAGAAATAAATTTCTGACCACCTGGGTAACCAGTATAAGAAACATATTGCTTATCGCTTAATTTGTTTCCTGTCAGTTTTACCTTGTCTGCATTAATAACGATAACGTTATCACCGCAGTCTACGTTTGGGGTAAACTCTGGCTTGTTTTTTCCTCTAATAATCATTGCGATTTTAGAAGACAAGCGCCCCAAAATCTCTCCTTGTGCATCAACTACAACCCACTGTTTATTAACAGTTTTGGCATTGGCAGAGACAGTTTTGTAACTTAACGTATTCACTTGCTTTTATTTAATTTGTTAAAAAATATTTATTATCCCTGTTTTTTAGGGACTGCAAAGATAGGGAGAATACTTTAATTACCAAAGGGTTGAGGTGAAAAAAATTGAAGGTTTTTAGTCATACAAAGTTAAGTGGTAGATTTTTGCTGAGAAAGCCATTAAAAAACAAGTTTATTCGCAGCATAAAAGCGACGAGTTATAATGTCCGAAAATGTCTGTGAATGTCCGGAAATGTCAGTATAAAAGTTAAGTTCTCCTAGTGTTGTTCGAGGTTTCTCCTATGTTTGTTCTTCTCAAACCGCGTTTTGTAGGAGAAATGCAGGAGCAGACTAGGAGGAATGTAGGAGAAATCGGCTTTGATTTGTTGTGTATTGTCATCAATAATCTACAAATCATCGGGTTTAAAACCAATTCGTTTTCTTGGTTTAGCTTTCTTTTCGGTTAGTTCATCAATATAACTAAATACCAGTTCTATATTTTTATCCTGATTATTCAATTTCTTTTTGATATTGGCTATTTCTGTTTTGAGTTCTCCATGTTCACTTAACAAAGTTCTCAATCTTGTAAAAACTCTTACAATTTGAATATTTACTTGTATTGCCTGTTGGCTATTCAACACACTCGACAACATTAAAATACCATGTTCTGTAAAAACATTTGGCAAATATGTTCTTCCACCCCTTCCAATCTTTGAGGTCGCAATTTGCGACCTCAAAGATTCCCATTCAATTTCAGTTAATTGAAACATAAAATCTTCAGGAAACCTTTCCAAATTTCTTCTAATTTGTTCGTTAATTCTTTTCGTTTCAACACCATAAAGTTCTGCTAAATCACTATCAAGCATCACCTTTAGTCCACGGATTTCATAAATTTTATTTACTACTGTGTTATCCATTATCGCGTTATTTTCTATTACCACAGTTTAAAACTAAATAATCCGAGACGTCAAAGGATAACGTGTCTATTCGTTTGAAACTAAAACTTGCTAGTACTTTTCTTTTTAAAAGTTCTAACTCAATTTCTTTAAATCGATCTTCAATTTTGTTCTCTATCAGTAATTCTTTCGATACCATTTCAAGTTGTTCTCCTTTCATAAGCAACTCAATATAATATAACCTCCTAAAGATTGATTAAAAAAATTTGAAACTTAAACTAGCAGACTATAAAATTTTCTTCAAAGTATAATTCTGTGATAAAATCGAAATTTTGAAACAAAAAAGCCCAAGCAATGTGCTCAGGCATTTGAATTATCGTAATTAGTTCAATTACTTTGCTCTTTTCAAATTAATCGACATGGTTTTAACTTCTTTGCCGTCTTTGGTATCGAACATTTCCATTTGTTGGGTATTGTCATCAATAAATTTCATAGTTTCTCTTATCACTATATCCTTACCAGAAATTACATCTGTTGCTTTACCTTTCATATTCATGGTTTTTGTTGCAGCATCAAATGTTCCTTCTAAATACATTACCCCTGTTCCCATATTATCTACCCATGTACTTACGTAAATTTTCTTTGAATTATCGTAAGCCAAGGTGTTTATCCCTTCAAAAGGCATGCCCTCAAAAGATCCTTTATAAGTAGATTGTTGATAGCGTCCCCCTAAAATCATTTTATTTTCACAAACTGCTTTATTTACACTAGGTGGTTGGTCTGGCGAATAATACATGGTAATTTCTGCATCCCATTTTCCATCGGCTGCTGCCATCATTTTATGAGGGTCTCCTGGAGTCATGTATGCTGCCCAGGCCTTATTCATAGCGGCTGTATCTACTTGAGCGGTTGTAGTTGCGGCTTTATCTACCTTTGCACTATCTGCAGAAGTGCCTTTTTTTTCGTTGTTACATGCTACCGCAAATAGCAACACAAAATACGAAGCAATAGTTAATCTTTTCATTTTTTTGTTTTTTAAGTTTCGGTCTTACTCAAATTTAAAAAATTATGCCTTCACTTCCTTGTAGTTTTTTGAAAAGTAAAGTATTAAATGGGTTATAACTGAAATAGAAAAGATAAAACTTATGGCTAGATAAGTAGCTGTATCACTGCTCATAAAGTCGTATTCAATAGCAGGGCGGATGATATATATGGCACCATATAGTGTTGTTCCAACAAAGTATAAACACCATAATCCTGTTAAGTAATGCCAAATTTTCCATCGGTAATTGTCAAGCTGATAACTTCTTAAACATAACCAACTAAAAACTATAACCACAAAAATTCCGGTGGTTGAATTAAATGTTCCATTTTTTAAATAAATCAACCCGTAAAGTACTGCTGCTATTAAATTAAAGTAAGATAGTTTTTGAAGCATATGAGCTAAGTAAAGTTTAAAAATGCAACTTATAAAGAACAAATCCGTTTTTATATTGTTAGAAATTTATTAAAACTTGAATTATGACAAAGCAAACGAAAATATTAACTGGTTTATTGGCTGGTGCTGCCCTAGGGGCAGTTGTTGCCTTAGTTATTGCGGCTGATAAAGATGACGAACTAAAAGGAAAAGTTACGGATTGGTTTTGTGATCTTTTAGATAGCTCTAAAGACAAACTTAATGCTGTAGGAAGTTTAGTAAAAGATAACTTAGCAAAAGTTAAGGCCTAAATTTGAGTATAAGGCTAACCAATAAACTATCTTTGAAACATGGATGTTTTTGGAAATGCTTTAACTGATTTTTACAAAAAAGGCAAAGCCGATATTTTGTGGTTGCACAATTCTTACGATGAGCCTGAAGAGATGCCAATTGACATCTTTTTTAGGGAGTTTGAGGAAATGCCAGATATAGAACATAAAGCCATAACCCTATGTTATGGTACGGTTTTAGATATTGGCGCTGGTGTGGGGAGCCATGCATTAATTTTGCAAGAAGCAGGTGCTGAGGTAACGGCTATTGATATATCTGCAGACGCAGTGCAAATCATGCAACAACGTGGCCTAAAAAAAGCCGTTGAACAAGATGTTTTTAAAACCACAGAAAAATACGATACGCTGCTGCTTTTAATGAATGGCATTGGTTTAACTGGAACTTTAGTAGGTTTTATTGATTTTTTAGGAAAGGCTAGAACGTTAATAAATCCCGATGGGCAATTACTTTTTGATAGCTCGGATATTGCTTATTTATACACTGAAACCTCAAAACCAGAAAATAAGTATTACGGAGAAGTTAGTTATTGCTACGAATATAAAAAGCAAAAAGGCTGTTGGTTCAACTGGTTGTATTTAGATAAAGAAACTTTAATGCGTACGGCTAATGAAAATGGTTGGGAATGCGAAATCGTTTTTGATGACGGAGAAGACCAATATCTAGCTCGATTAACGTTGGTTAATTAATTTAAACATTAAGGAATTAAGAAGATTTAGGCATGGTAAAATCCATCACCATAAATTGGAACTTTTCATTAAAAACTTAATTTACCTTAACTTCTTAATGTTAAAATTAATAGTAAAACCTATGCTTTTTCCTCCCAGATACAAGCAATATTTATAATGGTTTGCACTGCTTTTTCCATATCCTGTACTGAAACCCATTCTTGTTTACCATGAAAAGCATGTTCGCCTGCAAAAATGTTCGGGCAAGGTAAACCCATAAACGATAAACGTGAACCATCTGTCCCTCCTCTAATGCTTTGCCTCTTTGGTGTTAATCCTGCTCTTTCAATTGCTTCTATTCCATTTTCGATTAGTTGAGGATATTTATCTAGCACTTTTTTCATGTTTCGATATTGCTCCGTTACTTCAAACTTATATGTAGAATTAGGGTAAGATCTCAATACTTCTCTCACCAAATCCTCTAAAAAAGTCTCGTGAGATTTCAGCAGTTCATCATCAAAGTCTCTAATGATAAATTGAGCTTCTGCTTGCTCTGCATGGCCGGAAAAACTTACAGGATGAATAAATCCTTCTTTTCCGTTTGTTGCCTCTGGTGTTAATTTATCTTTAGGCAAAGCCGATAAAATGTCTCCCAAAATTTTAATAGCACTCTCCATTTTCCCTTTTGCAAAACCTGGATGAGCACTTACACCATTTATAAGCAGTTTTACACCATCAGCAGAAAATGTTTCATTTTCAATAGAACCCAATGTTTCTCCATCAACTGTGTAAGCAAAATCTGCACCTAATTTCTTCAAATCTGCTTTATCTACTCCTCGTCCAATTTCCTCATCTGGTGTAAATAATATTTTTATAGTTCCGTGTTGAACACTTGGGTTTTGAACAAGAAAAGCAGCGGCTTCCATAATTTCTGCTAAACCAGCTTTATTATCTGCTCCTAAAAGTGTGGTACCGCTTGCCGTTATAATATCATTTCCTAACTGATCTTTTAAATCCTTATGTTCCTCCAATTTTAAAATGATGGAGTTATCATCTGGCAAAATCAAATCTTCCCCTTGGTAATTTTTATGAATAATTGGTTTTACATTTTCACCACTACAATCTGGCGAAGTATCCATATGTGAGCAAAAACAAATTACAGGAACCTGCTTTTGGGTAGTACTTGGGATGGTTGCATACACATAACCAAAGTCATCCATGTGCGCATCTTCAATACCTATTTCTAACAATTCGGCAACTAATACTTTGGCTAAATTCTTTTGTTTTAAGGTTGATGGGCAGGTTTTAGCAATTGGATCTGATTGAGTATCTATTTTTACATACGTAAAAAATCTATCCTCTAGTTTATGCGTTGCATTTGAATAAATCATGCCCAAAATTAACATATTGAATGTATAAGCACTAAAGATTTTAAGGAAAATCACTTATTTCTCAAAATACATTTAAAGAGAAAAGAATGTTACAGTTTGCTCTCAAATAAAAAAGTAATTTAGAGGCTTAATTAGCATTCATTTTATGAAGAGATTATTTTTATTCCTACTTATTTGTATAAATATGGAAACTTTTGCACAACAAACTCCATACGAGCTTAGCAATAAAAAAGAAACAACTACATATGAAGCGGCGATTTCTTTTTATCAGGATTTGGCGAAAGCATTTCCGCAGCAAGCAAAATTGTTTACCTATGGAAGTACTGATTTTGGAAAACCTTTGCACCTCTTAGTTTTATCGAAAAAAGGCGTATTTGATCCTATCTCTTTAAGAAAAAACAACAAAAGAATATTTTTAATTAATAACGGCATTCATCCAGGAGAACCTGAAGGAATTGATGCCAGCATGATGTTTGCCAGAGATTTATTAAAAGGCAATAAATTACCCGAAGATGTGGTGATTTGTATTATTCCAGTATACAATATTGACGGTAGTCACAACCGCAGTGGGACATCTCGTGCTAACCAGAACGGACCAGTTGCGTATGGCTTTAGAGGAAATAGCAAGAATTACGATTTGAATAGAGATTTTATTAAAACAGATTCGAAAAATTCACAAGCATTTCAGCAGATATTTAATACATGGCAACCAGAGATTTTTGTAGATACACACACCAGCAACGGTGCTGATTATCAGTATACAATGACACTGATTCCTACTCAAAAAGACAAGTTGAATCCAATTTTATCTTCATACTTAACCAAAACGATGGTGCCCGATTTATATAGTCAGATGAAAGGAAAAAACTACGAATTGATTCCTTATGTAAACTCTATTAATGAAACTCCAGATGCTGGAATTACAGGCTACATCGAATCGCCACGTTATTCTACTGGTTATGCGGCTTTGCACAATTCCATCGGCTTTATGCCCGAAACTCACATGTTAAAATCGTTCGATAAACGTGTAGAATCAACTTATAAATTATTACAAACGTATGTAGACATTATTGTTCGTGATGCGAAAATTATTGGTGAAAATAAACGCAAAGCGGATGAATTTACTGCGCAACAAAAGGATTTCCCATTGGATTGGAAATTGAATCGTTCGGTTTACGATAGCATTGAGTTTAAAGGTTATGCCGCAAAATATAAACCAAGTGAAATTAGTGGTGTAGACCGTTTATACTACGATAGAAATGAACCTTACACTAAAAAAATAAAATATTGGGATAAGTTTGAGCCTAGTTTAATTGTCACCAAACCAATTGCCTACGTTATTCCAAAAGCATGGAGCAAGGTAATTGAGTTGCTTAAACTGAATAATGTAAGCATGCAACAATTGACCACAGATGCAAAACTAGATTTAGAGATGTATTACATTGCTGATATGAAAACCGCAACTAGACCGTACGAAGGGCATTATCAGCATTCGGCAGTGGTATTAAATCCTGTAGATCAGAAGGTGCAGTTTTACGCTGGCGATTATGTTGTGTATGTAAATCAACCAAATAATAGATATATTGTTGAAACGTTAGAACCTCAAGCTATTGATTCATTTTTCAATTGGAATTTCTTCGATTCTGTTTTAGGTCAAAAAGAAGGATATTCTTCTTATGTGTTTGAAGATACTGCTGCTGATTTATTAAAGAAATATCCAGATCTTAAACAAAAATTAGAGGCAGAGAAAGCAAAAAATCCTGACTTTGCAAAAAATGGTAGAGCGCAATTAGATTTTGTGTACAAAAACTCCGATTATTACGAAAAAACGTACATGCGTTATCCTATTGGGAGATTAAAACAAGACATCAAATTAAACCTAAAATAATACTATGAACTATCTAAACGATACGCCTGTAGCTTCGATTATATTTATATTTACTTTAATTACAAGCATTTACGCTTTTAATGATGCTACTTTATACGGTAAATTTATGTTACATCCGTATACCGTTAGCAAAGGGAAAAAACTATATACATTTATTACAAGTGGTTTAATTCATGCTGATTGGACTCACTTGTTTTTTAACATGTTTACGTTCTATTTCTTTGCGTTTAAGCTAGAGAGATTGATTGGGCATTGGCAATTTGGATTGCTATATTTCCTAAGTTTAATTTTGAGTGATATCCCAACGGTTATCAAACATAAAGATCATTTCTGGTATAACAGTTTAGGTGCTTCAGGAGCAATTAGCGCAGTTTTATTTAGTTACATTATGTTTGACCCAATGAGTTTAATTGGCGTGATGTTTATACCAATGCCAGCTATTTTATTTGCTATCTTGTATTTAGCTTATTCGTGGTATATGTCTAAAAATGCAAAAGATAATATTGGACACGATTCACACTTTTTTGGCGCTTTAACAGGCTTAATTTTTACCGTGATTTTTGTGCCTGGAATTATTCAGGATTTTATAGAGAAATTAACTGGAAACGGGTAAAAAAGGTTCTTCAAAATAACTCATTGGCGCTGTCGGATCTTTAATAATTTCAAACAACGTATGACCCCAAGGTTTCCAGAAGTTTTCTAAAACCTGTCCGTACGTTTTGTTTGTCCAAACATCAAAAAGCGCTTTGTTTTGTGTTCCTTTTAAAGGCATTGCATCAATATAAATTACATCTTCCACGGGCATAATTGTATATTCTGGCAAGCGATTAAATAAATAAGCAGAATAGAAAAATCGAGCGGCAAGTTCTTCAAATTGTTGCTCTGAAAGCTTTTTATCTTTTATAGAATCGATAATTTCTTGATGGTATCTTTTGTTCGTTCCATTATCTTGTAAACAAGCGATAATCGCAAAATCTTTAAATTTGAGCGAGAAAGTTAAGGTGTTAATTTCATCTCTGAAACTGAATGCTGTATCAGCATTTTCTAATTGCACAACCACAATAGACCAAGGAGTAAAATCTTCTAACACTACTTCTCTATAAATACTTTGCAACATGGTGTGTAAGTTGCCAAATTTGTGCATTAATCCTTGAGACATGTTCATTCCATCGCCGCTTAATTGTTGCAAACGAATAGCACCTTGCATTTCGATATACAAAAAGCTGTACATCAATTTACCAATCCAATTAAACAAATCTATCTCTGGCAAAGCCGAAACACCTGTGTATCCTTTTCCAAAAGCTAATGCAATTTTATCTTCCAATGGAGAAATAAACTGATCATAAACCGTAACGTTACACGGTACCACTAAGCTTTTATAGGTACGAATAGTTTCATCTAATAATTGGATTTTTTCATCGCCAGTTAAGTTTGCCATGCTCAAAAGCCAGTCTGGCAAAACATCAATAGTTGCCAAAGGCGATGAAAAACTATCACCGCTTAAAAAGCATTTATCGTTCTTAAAATCGAAGTTTTTGAAAGGATTGTATAAGGCAGTATTCATTGCTGCAATATTAGCTAATAAATTGATATGATAAATCAATATCAAGTCAAAAGACTTTTTTAAACTTCGTCATTGCGAGTCTCCGATTTTTCATCGGGACGAAGCAATCCTTCTAAGCATGATAGATTGCTTCACTCTAACACTTTATCCTCACTTCAGTTCTCAATGACGGAGCTTTAAAAAATGAAAAATCCCCAAATCATAAGGACTTAGAGATTCTTCGCAGGCTCAGAATGACAAACTCAACTAATATCTATTATAAAAATAGCTAATCTCTTCTACCAATTGGGCATAAATTGGTTTGGTAAACTCTACAAATAAGGCATCTGGAGCAGGAGGTAATATTTCTCTCCTTTTGGTCATGCTTAATTGTTGTTTGGTTAAAGCTCTTTCATCACCTTTATAGCTTGCCCAGCTATCTTGCCAAATGTAAGTTCCTGGCAAACGTTGTTGCTTAATAATTTTGTTAGTTTGATAATCATAAATAGTCATTGCTAACAGACCAGATGATGAAACCTTTTTATCGAAAATACTCAATGTTGCTTTTACAGTTCCATAAACTTTACCGTTTGCTCGGGTTTCTTCAATCACAACACTATCTCTTTTAAGTTTCTCCACTCTTTCTTTAACATAGGTCTGACCAACTACAAAATCGTCAAAATTTAATCGTAGCACTTGATCTGGAGTTATTTTCTGAGCGTTTGCTTGTTGTTCGGAATAAAAAATCACAAATCTATTCTTTTGGTAATTGCTCATAAATTCATTTACCTGTTGCTGAAAATATTGATTGCTCAGTTTATAATAATTACTCTGAACCAAAACAGGCTGCACAACAACTTTTAAAACCGCTGCCCAATAGGCATCATCCATTTTACGCTGAACATCTTTATATTTTGGATAGAAGTATTGCGCTTTTTCAAAATTAAAATAAGCGTTTTTAGCACTAACACGATTGTTTTCATTTAATTGATCTACACCTAAAGCATAACGAGCTTCGGCCGCTTTGTATTTACTATCCTCAACTTCATTGATGAATCTTGGAGGATTTGGCACTAAGCTTTGTGCAACAGGCGAACTGTTAATCTCATCACTTAGCTGATTGATTTGTTGATAATGGCTTACTATAGTTTCCCATTTTAAAACGTTCGAAGAAAGTTTAGCTTCATCAATTCTTCTTAAGTGATCTTTTAATGCCAACTCATAAGCAGCAGGTAAAACTTGCATTGCTTCTGTATTTTTTGGCGAATTTTTTAAACGATCCACTGATTTAGAAACTGATGCATCATAATTTCCTTTTTGCAAAGCATTTTTTCCGGTGGTACATCCAACAATTAGTATGGATAAATAAAGAAAATACCGTAATCTTGAACTAGTTTTCATGGCCTTTGTGTTTAGCGTTAACAAATATACTGTTGGCACGACTGCCTTTTAATAATAGACGATAACAAATGAAAATAAGTTGCAAGCAGTTTGAATTAGAATTAAAACATCCCTTTTCAATTTCCAAATTTACGAGAACAAGTACGCCATTATTACTTTTACAGCTCAATTATGAGGGTTTTATTGGCTATGGTGAAGCAAGCATGGTTCCCTACATGGGAGAAAGTCAGGCAAGTGCTGCGGAGTTTATTGCGAAAGTAGATTGGACTCGATTTAAACATCCGTTTGATTTTGCAGAAATTCATCAGTATTTAGATAGCATTGCACCAGGAAATCCGGCAGTAAAAGCAGCAATAGATATTGCTTTAAATGATATAAATGGAAAGATTTTAAATCAGCCTTGCGCTACAATTTATGGTGCTGATAAAACTAAAATGCCTGTAACTTCTTATACATTAGGCATCGATACTCCCGAAGTTTTAAAAGAAAAAGTTGCCGATGCCAAAGGTTTTAAAGTGCTAAAAGTAAAGTTAGGTAGAGATAACGACAAAGAGTTAATACAAACCATTAGAAGTGTAAGCGATTTGCCGCTATACGTTGATGCAAACCAAGGTTGGAGTGATAAAAAACAAGCAATTGACATGTGTTACTGGTTACACGATCAAGGGGTATTACTAATTGAGCAACCCATGGATAAAAATAATTTAGAAGGAAATGCCTGGCTTACACAACGCAGTCCGATACCAATTTTAGCAGATGAAGCCGTACAGCGTTTAACGGACTTAGAGGGGCTGAAAGGTGCTTATCATGGCATTAATATCAAATTAATGAAAACTGCTGGGATGTACGAAGCGCATCAAATGATTTTAAAGGCTAGAAGTTTTGGCATGAAGATATTGATTGGCTGCATGAGTGAAACTTCTATTGCTACCTTAGCTGGCGCTGCATTAGCTCCGCTTTGCGATTGGTCTGATTTAGATGGACCTTGGTTAACTAAAAACAATCCTTTTGACGCACCAGAAATGAAAGGTGGACGCTACATTTTAAACGATTTACCAGGTTTGGGGTTGACAGGAATAAAAGAAGATTTGTTTCAATAATTATATCGTTGCATCTGAAACCAACTGACTAAAAAAATTGTCCGTTTCGAGAAGTTTTGTTGGAGTTCCATTAGCTGTAATTTTACCGTTTTCAATTATGTAAACTCTATCAGCAATTTTGGCGGTCTGCATTTTATGGGTAATCAAAATAATTCCCATCTCATTTTTCAATTGGCTTAACAGCTGTAAAATAAATTGCTCGGTTTTTCTATCCATTGCAGCGGTAGCTTCATCTAACAATAACACTTGAGGTTTACGGTACAAAGCCCTAGCTAAAGCTACCAATTGTTTTTGCCCACCAGATAAATTTATTCCTTCTTCACCAACCAAAGTGAAATAGCCTTGCGGCATTGCTTCAAAGTATTTGTTAAAACCATTTTTATTGCAGAAATCTACAATAGCTAATATTTCTTCTTGTGCGTTTCCAATAGCGATATTTTCTATCAAAGTACCATTAAACAACTTAATTTCCTGCGGCACAGTTGCCACAATATTTCGCCAAGTAGGTGTATAGATATCTTCAATTGGTATACTGTTTACTAATATTTCTCCTTGTTCTGCTTGGTAAAACTTCTCCAACATTGCCATTGTAGTACTTTTACCACAGCCACTTTCACCCAAAATAGCAATCATCTCTCCTTTGGAAATCTCAAAGCTAATGTCTTGTAAAACAGCTTTGCGACCAGCAAAGCGAAAAGAAATATTTTTTACTTCTAATTGTTGAAAATCTAAAGTAGTAATTTTTTGTTCTTCAAACTCCGGTTTAATCGAAGTGAAATCATACATTCTATCAAAGGCAACTTTGGCTTCTTGCAATTGCAAATTAATTTGCGACAACCTAGCTACAGCAGGAATCAATGTACCGGCCAAAGAAATAATTGCCATCATTTCGCCTACCTTTAATTGTTTATGCAATACCATAAACGATGCTATTGTAATTAGCAAAATGCTTAATACTACACTTATGATATCTGTTGTTATAGAAAATCGATTGCCTAGTTTTCCTAATGCAAAAGACTGGTTTTGTAAATTACCATAAATCGTATTTATTTTGCTTGTAAATAGATTTTCTTGACCGTGTGCCTTAATTACCATTATGCCATTGATGGTATCGATATAGTTGCTTTCATTTATAGCACTAGCAACCATAACTGCCGATTGATGTTTTTTAATTGTTTTGGTAAAACTTAATATGACCAATGCAACAATAGGTATAAAAGCAAAAGTAACCAAAGCAATGGTCAAAGAATAATTGATTAGGAAAAACGAAGTGGTTAGCAGAATAATAATATCTATAAATACTGAACCAGAAATATAAGCTATATTTTTTTGAATGCGGGCGGTATCATTCATCCTAGTAATCATATCACCTGTTTTTCGCGTATCAAAAAACGATTTTGGCAAATGAACCAACGCTTTAAAAAAACTACCAACTATTCTACTATTGAAGTCTTTGCTTTGCAATAACAGAAAATGTTGTCTTATAAAACTTAGCCCAGATCTAATTAATAAAACTAAAAACAATAAAATTAAGCTGATTATTAACTTTTGCTGATTACCAGATGGTAGTATTTTATCAATTAGTTTTTGAGAGAATATAGCTGTAGATAGATTAAGGATTGTTGCCAAAACACCTAAAACCATTGTTATGGTTAATACATTGATATCATCTTTTATCAATCTTTTAAACCAAAGCCATTTTGAATTATTTTGTTGTTTTTTAAGTTCGAAGTTTTCATTTGGTTGAAGTTTCAATAAAGTTTTGCTTTGCCAAATCTTTTCTAGCTCTGTTTCATTAACTTGTTTTAAACCCTTAGCAGGATCACCAACAATAAATACTCTTAAATAAGGATCATACCCATAGCAAACTATATAATGTTGCAAATTCCCCTCCATTAAAACATGCAAAATACACGGTTCATTTAAGGTTTTTAGATTAGGCAAATCAGTTTCAAAAGCCTCTGCATTAAATCCAATTTTATTGGCACTTTGATACAAACCTAATAAGGTAGTACCAGTTGTGTTTGTTCCACTTAATTCTCGCAGTTTTTCTAAGGTATTAGTACCCTTATAATATTGGATTAATGAAAGTAGACTGGCCACTCCGCAATCGCTTTGATCTTGTTGTAATGAAAATGTCTTTTTAAGAATTGATAAATTGAGCATCTATAAATATTTTATAATTGCCTCAATCTTTGTTTCCCCATGATATTCTTTTACCAATTTATGTTGCGCATTGTAAATAAAAACAGCAGGTACACTTGTTTTACCAAACCACTTATAGAACTCATATTTAGAATCTTGTAAAAAAGTAATATTGGGATAGTTTAAGTAATATTCCTGTTTAAATTGTTTAATCTCTTTTATGGTATTAAAACTTACCATTACAATTTGAATACTTTTAAAGAGAGTAATATTTTTGTTTATCTCTTTTGCCTCGTACTGGCAATGCTCACAATCTGCATTAAAATAGAAAATGCAAACAGCTTTATTCTTTGATATGAAACTATTTGTGATGGTAGTACTATCTAAAGTATAAAAAGTGAAGTTAGGTAGGGTATGTTTGGTTATGGCGGTTAACTGATGTTGCTTTTTAGTTTTAACAATTTTAAAAATCATAAACCCTCCAAAACTGACTAAAATGATAACAAAACAGCTTAATAGTATAATTCTTTTTCTCATGTTAAGCTTGTGGGTTTAAATTAAGTGTAGCAAACATTATAAGTATAAGCCAAATACATAATGCAGGCAAATAACTCGCGAGTACCATATTTAAAGCTTTTTCGTAGCTTTTTGCTGCAAATTTATATGTCCAAAAACCAAGTAGAAGGATATATAGCAGTTCAAAAATATTTAGCGTTTGTAATGGGTAAATCCATAACAACCCTATAGTTTTAACCTCAAAAATATTTAACATAGAAAACGGGCTAAATATCTGTATATCTTTTAATACATAGTTTTTTTGGATTATCAAAAACCAAAATACTTTAATTAACATCGGCGCTATAAAAATAATCTCGGCTAATAATGCTATTTTAAAGGCTTCGCTAAATTTGATTTTAATATCAAAAAACATAGATCCAACCAACAAGCAACAGGCAACCAAAGAGAATTTTATAGAATAGATTAATGGCAGAAATGAATAGCTAAGCCATCCCCATTTTGCCTGCAAATTTAATATTTGCTCAATCCTATCGTAGCTTAATTGTTCAGCATAGCTATTATGATAAACCTGATTAGTTAATAATACAGATTGTGTTAAATAATTTATAGCCGTTAAAAAAAAGCAATAAAATATAAATAGCCATACTGTTGAGTAAGCTTTAAGTTGAGTTAACATTATAGATGGTTTAAAACTGTATCTAGATGATTAGGATTTATACAAATAAGATTATTAAAACAATAAAATCCCTTTTCATTTAATGATATAGTTCTTCCCAATTAATAATCGGGAAGAACTATAATTACCTCATACCAAAATAAAGCTCTCTAAAATACTTAAGATGATAGTAAGGCATGCCTAAAAACATTTTCCATAAGCCCTGCTTTTTTAACAACCCTAAATCAATTAGTCTAAGGCCATCTACAAACGGCCTGTACAAGATTACATAAATTGCTAAACCAATACAAAATGTTGGTGCGTCAATAAATTTTGCTGCCCAATACAGTAGTGGCATAGGAAGAAGTATAATTAAATAGTATGATAATAATTTCATAATTAAGCATTTTTACCTATACAAGCTGCAGCTACAAAAAAAGCTCCTTCTGGCTGTATTGCACTCATAAGTCCTAGTGCGACTGATGCCCAACCATGGTTTGTATATGCATCAGCAATACATTGGGCTACATCTTTCCCGTCTACTAATCCCCCCTCAATAACTTCCATTTGTTTTAAATTTAATGTTTTCATAGTTTTTATAATTTAAAAATACACCTACTCTTTTAAAGATTTTCGGCAAGCTCTTGCTGTTGGCCAAACATTAAACCAAATGTATATGTGTTTTCAAAGGAAAAACAAACTTTTACCCTACAAAAAATGTAGGGTAGTTTTTTTGGCAAACCAATTTTATTTACATCGATAAATTTTTCTCTTAGTAGTATATATCGCTTTCCATCTAAGAAAATTGTGTGAGTAGAAATTTAAATTCTTTCTCTACTATTAAAGATTTCAAGCAAAATTATTCAGAACAAAAATGGTTAGTGGTTAAACTTGAACCTGAAATGCGAGGAAAGCTTAGATTTTAGCAGTAAAAATGTTCCTGATTGAACAAAAATGCATTCTTTTTAAACTAGTGAAATTTTAAAAGATATAATGTTTAGCTACTTTAGTTACTACCTAAACAAATGAAAACAGCAACCGGAAAAGTAATTAAGGCTTTTAGAAAACACTTAAATTACAAACAAGACTTTGTCGCAAAGAAAATTAATATTACTCCTGAAACATTAGCCAACATAGAAAACGGAAGAGTAGGGATAGACTTAGAAAAGCTTTACTTAATAAGTCTTTTACTTAAAGTACCAGCTAGAGAAATACTATCTCTGATATTAGAAATATTTGAGAAAGGAAATGATGAAGGTTTAACTAGTGCAGTGAAACAGCTCCGAGTAATTGCTGATGATGAAGATTTGTTGGAATAAACCTACTTCTTAAAATCTTTAAGGGTTTTAAGCAGCTGGATTTTAACATAAATAAATGCCACAAAAGTTGCTGCAAAAAATGCAACAACCAATGGGCTATTATTATTAAATGACCACCCCATTCCAAAAATGGAAAGAATGATTCCTAAATTGAAAAGTACGTTTAAGAAAATCTTTTTACGCATTAGTATACTGGCATATTTGGATCAAAAGCCTCTTGCCAAGCTAAAATTCCACCTTTTAAATTGTATAAATTATCGAACCCATGTAATTGCTCTAATTGCATAATTGCTGCAGCACTTCTTTTACCACTACGGCATTGTACAATTACAGGTTTATCGGTAGCAATTTTATCTGTTTCAATTAAAATTCCACCCAAAGGGATATTTAATCCATCAAGATTTGAAGTTTCATATTCGAAAGTTTCTCTAACATCAATTAGTTGAAAATCTTCTTTATTATCTATTTTCTGTTTTAATTCTTGTACCGAAATTTCTTTCATGATTTTATATTTTTTTCAAATATACAAAAAGCAGTTTTACAGGCAACCTCAACAAAATCGTTTAAAAGTAAAAATCCCAGTTAAAACCGGGATTTAATTTCTTTTGAGCGTATGTAAATTAAGTGTTATTTTGATTTATCTCCATTCATTGCCTTATTCGTTGCAATTAAGTTTTGCGTCATTTTAGCATTAAAAGAAATTTCTTGCTTTAAAGCCACAAAAGCATTTTTAATATAAGCCATAGATTTTAACGCCTTCATTGCTTTCATTACACCTGCACTTTTAATTTCGCCTGGCATGGTTATTAATTCTTTTGAAGATTTCACCAAATCAACTCCCATCGTTACAAACATTTTTGATAATGCAATTAATTGATCGGGTTGTATTGGCGTAACTGTACCTGCAGGAGAGCCATCCATTGTTTGACCAGTAATACTTGCATAAAATTGAGGAATAGAACCTCGAGTAGTTTTCATTTGACCAAGCAGTTTTGACGCCATTGAGGTTAAAGCATCTAACCCGCCAATTCCTGTTTCTTTTGGTGCTTCTAATTTATCTGCTTTAGCGAGTTTCGCTAAAAACTCTTCAGATGTTGCTAATGCAACCAAAGCTGCACGTTGAGCTTTCAATTCATCTAACGATAATACTTTTGAATCCGTTACTTCAGCAGGATTGTTGTCGACCACCTCTTCTTGGGCGTTTGCAGCAAAGCATAATGATAATGCAAATGCCGCTGTTAGTAATAGTTTTTTCATGATGTTTAATTTTTAATAAAGATCAGAATATCAACATATTACATAAATACCGTCTTCTTGGTATTTTCAACTACCCATTGCCACGTAGTAATTTTATAGCTTAAAAAATCATTTCATCATATTGAAATAAGTGATCGTTAAAGAATTCGAAAAATACTGTGTATTTTATTCCTTGATTTTACTGTAACAACTTGCTTGTAAAAGCGTTTAATAATAAATCTTGGTTAATTTTGCTTTAATTATGAATAGCATCTCTCGTTTCTTTTGGTTTTGCTCTGGCACACACCTTTCTACTTTAGAAAAACATCCTACAGAACATAATAAATACATTGGTATTGGGGCAACTATCTTTTTTACTGGATTGTTCGCCGCACTTTCTGGTGGTTACGCTATGTATTTTGTATTTAAAGGCGGAGATTTTGCATGGTTATTCGCCCTGTTTTTTGGTATCATTTGGGGCTTAGCTATTTTCAATATGGATAGATACATTGTATCCAGTATTAATAAAAATGCCACTACAAGCAAGCAAGTTTGGCAAGCAACACCGCGTATTCTTTTAGCAATTATGATCGGGATTGTAATTTCTCGTCCGTTAGAACTTAAAATTTTTGACAAAGAAATTAAAGAACGTTTAAACGTAAGCTATTTGAATGGTCAGCGCTCTAAAATTGACACGCTGAACAAGGCTTTCGATAAAAAATATACCATCGAAATAGGCAAACTAAACGATGCAAAAGCACAACGCGATTCATTAGCTGCAGCCATCAAGGCAGATAGGCAGAAGTTGAACTTTGAGATTTTCGGAAATAAAACAACAGAAACCTCTGGCGTGATGGGTTATGGTCCTTATGCCAAAAGAAAAGAAGCAGAGCTGAAACAGCGTGAACAAAACTTAGATACCTTAACTAACGATGTTCGTACGATGGAGAAATTTGTAGATGGCAGAAAACAGTTCGATGGTTTAATGACTGAAAAACTATATACCACAAAACAACTCGATAGTTTAAGCAACATTGCAGGTTTTGCAGATCGAAATTGGGCATTAGGTCAGTTGAGTTTTAATGTAGATGGAACCCGAGATTTAAACACTTCTTTAGCGGTTACATTTATTGGCCTTTTATTTATTTTCTTTGAGTGCTTACCCGTTTTTGTAAAACTGATGAGCAGTAGAGGCCCTTATGACCATTCTGTAGAAAACATAGAAATCTCACAAGTCCATCTCTCTGATAAGGAAAGAGAGTTTGAGATTGAAGTAGCAGACGGCATTCACGAAACTCGTGTAAGTACGGAAATAGAAAAGCGTAAAGAACAAATTCGTACTAAAGCACAACAAGAATTGCGTGGCGAACATTAGCAAATCAGTCCATTCGTAATAATTTTCACACAATTTGTGTTTTTTTATTGAATAGCACTACCTTAAGGCATTATTTTAATCTAATGAAGAAAATTATACTTGCCATAAGCGTGTTAGCCACATCAATTGGTGTTAAAGCACAACAAGAAATTAGTTACGAAGTTAGCTTCCCGAATGCCATTCACCATGAAGCGCAAATTAGCATGTCTATTCCAAATGTGCCTGCCGGACCGTTAAAAGTTCGAATGAGCCGTTCTTCACCGGGTAGATATGCAACTCACGAATTCGGAAAAAACGTATATAATTTAAAAGCATTTGATGCTAATGGTAAATCTTTAGCTTTAAATCAGCCAGCTGGCGATGTATATGAAATTCCAACTCATGGCTCAAGCGTAAAAATAACGTATACTTTATTTGGCAACTGGATTGATGGCACTTATGTTGGTTTCGATGAAACGCATGCGCACATGAATATGCCAGCGACTTTCGCTTTTCCACTTGGAATGGATAATCGCCCTCGTATTGTAAAATTTTACTATGCAGAAAAGCAAGACTGGAAAGTAGCTACCCAACTTAAACCAATGGGGAAAGACAGGTACTATGCACCAAATTTGCAGTATTTTATGGATAGTCCAACAGAAATAGCAAACTATAAAACTGCAAGTTGGGAAGTAAAGAATCCAAATGGAAAAACACAAACCATCCATTTAATTTCTCACTCAGATGATGAACAAAAAACCATAGATGATTATGCTGCAATGGTTAAGAAAATGGTGGCAGAGCACATGGCAGTTTGGGGAGAGTTTCCAACTTACGATTATGGAAATTACTACTTTTTGCAAGATGTATATCCAGCTAATGCAGGCGATGGAATGGAGCACAGAAACTCGACTTCAATTGTACAACGTACACCAAAAATTGCAGGTTATGAATCAGCATTGTTAGGGACATTTTCTCATGAATATTTTCACAGTTGGAATGTAGAGAGATTAAGACCAAAAGGATTAGAGCCATTTAATTTCGAACATTCCAATATAACCGATGGGCTTTGGGTAGCTGAAGGTTTTACTCAATATTATGGTAATTTATTGTTGGCGAGAGCAGGTTTTAGAACAGTAGATAATGCTGCACAAACTTTTAATGGCTTAGTGAATGCGGTTCTTAATTCGCCAGGCGCTAAGAACTTTACGCCTATTCAAGCTAGTCGTTATGCGGTATTTGCCGATGCAGGTGTGGCAATAGATCAAACCAATAAAAACAATATTTTTACTTCGTACTACACGTATGGAGCAGCAGTTGCTTTAGCGCTTGATCTTCGTTTACGATCGGATTTTAAACTAACGCTTGATGATTATATGCGGGCTTTATGGAAAGCATATGGCAAAACTGAAATTGCATATTCGATGGCTGATTTAGAGAAAACGTTAGGTCAACTGACAAAAAATCCAGCATTTGCTGCAGATTTCTTTAAAAACTATGTGCACGGAACTGCTAAAAATGATTACGCTAAATTATTACTAAATGCAGGTTTCGTTTTAAGAAAAGCTAATCCTGGAAAAGCATATACAGGTTTTGGAAGAGTGGAATTTGAAAATGGAAAAGCAATATTAGGTGGCACAACACAAGGTACACCTTCTTATGATGCTGGTTTAGATATTGGCGACATTCTTTTAACGGTTGATGGCCTTGAGGTTAAAGATCAAGCTGCTTTAACTAAAATAACCGATGCGCATAAGCCTGGAGATGTAATTACCATTATGTACACTTATCGTGGTGAAGAGAAAACGACCAAACTTACTTTTAGTGAAAATCCTGCTTTAGAAATAGTTTCGATAGAGAAAACTGGTGGTGTTTTAACTCCAGCAATGCAAACTTTTAGAGACAATTGGCTAAACTCACAAGTTAAATAACCCCAACCCCTAAAGGGGCTTAAAGAAATAATATATTTATAAAATGAAAAGAACAATTTACACCCTATTGCTATTGTGCACCGCTTCAATTGCATTCGCACAAGACATTAATAAAATCATCACAAAAGATTATGTTGATCATTTGATAAAAACACTGAGTAGTGATGATATGCAAGGCAGAAGAACATTTACACCTGGCATTGATAAAGCGGCTACTTTTATCGAAAACGAGTTTAAACAAATTGGATTAAAACCACTTGATGGCGCAACAGGATATCGCCAAACATTTTACAAATACCAATTAAAACCTTCTTCAGTTAATGTAACTATTGATGGAAAAATTGTTGATAGCCAAAACATCGCTATCGTGGGTAACAATTCGAAAGAACTTTCTTTTGATCAAACTACTGGTGATGGATGGATTAAACTTGATCCAGGAAAAGATTTCATGAGCCAATACAGAACAATTAGTAGAAGCGGTAAGAAACAATTGGTGTTAGTGGATGTGAAGTTTGTAGATATGTTTAACCGTTTAAAGGCTCAACCTGCAAGGGCTGTTGATGAAAAAGACTTAACTCCTGCAAAACCTGGTGCACTAATTTTTATTTTAGACAAAGATACGGTAGCGAAAGATTTTAAGGTTGACTTAAAGAACGAAGTGGTGAAAATGCCTTTATTTAATGTTGCTGGTATTATTCCTGGTAAATCTAAAGCAAAAGAATTGGTTATTTTTTCTGGTCATTATGATCACATGGGAATTGTTGCTCCAAAAGAAGGCGATAGTATTATGAATGGTGCAGATGATGATGCTTCAGGCACTTCGGCTATGATTGCGTTAGCTAAATATTATAAAAAACTAAACAACAACGAACGCACCTTAATTTTTGTTGGTTTCACAGCTGAAGAAATTGGCGGTTATGGCGCTCGTTACTTCTCACAACAACTAAATCCTGATGATGTTGTTGCCATGTTTAATATTGAAATGATTGGTAAAGACAGTAAGTTTGGTAAAAACACCGCCTTTATTACAGGTTATGATAAATCGGATTTCGGACAAATTTTACAGAAGAACTTGGCAGGAACAGAATTTACCTTCCATCCAGATCCTTACACTGAGCAAAACTTATTTTACAGAAGTGACAATGCAACTTTAGCAGCATTGGGTGTTCCAGCACATACGATTAGTACAGATCAAATTGATATTGACAAACACTATCATCAAGTTACAGATTCTTACGAAACGCTTGATGTAGAAAACATTTTATCAACGATTAAAGCAATTGCTAAAAGTGCAGTTAGTATTGTAAAAGGCATTGATACGCCAACTCGTATACCAAAATTAACTGGAAGACAGTAGAACTATCAAAAGGATTAAGCTTAAAGCGCCAACTCCATTATATAATCATTCATTAAGAAACCGTTGCCAATTTCAATGTCAACGGTTTCTTTTATTTTAAAGCCCGCCTTCACATAAAAATCCTTAGCCTTATTGTTCCTGTTTACATTTAGTTGCAGTACTTTTCCACCCTCGTGAATAATTAAATCTTTAACTTCATTCATCAGTATTTTACCTACACCCTTACCATGTGTTTCTGGCAAAACATATAATTTGTGTAATTTATAAATGTGGTTTTCGCTATCTACATTAGAAAATCCAGCAAAACCAACATCTTTATCTTCTTCTGTATCCGTTGCAATTAAAAATGTATAACCTTTTTGTAGTTGCGATAACAATTCCCCTCTACTATACATTAAATTCAGCATGTAACTCAACTGCTCTCCACTTAAGTAGTCGCTATATGTTTGCGGCCAAATTCGCTCTGCTAAATCGATAATAATAGCTAAATCATCTTCTTTTGCTCGTCTTAAAACTATCATAACAATTCACTTAAAAATAAATAATCGGTACTAAAATTAAAACTAACAAAGCCATCTTTCAATACCACAAAATCTCCATTCTCTTGTTGTTTTAAATTGCTTGTTTCGAAATAAGAAATAATATCGATATGAAAAATTGAGCCTGCTGGTTTCCAAACACTAAAGCCTGGTTTTACCGCATAGCTCTTTTCTGTTTCAGTAAATAATACAATACTAATTTCTGGTAAAAATTCAGCTAAGTCATCAAATCGATTTTCTTTGCTGATAATATTTACCGCAGGATATTTCTCTGCAATTAAATATTTAACCACCGTTTGCAAATTAGCAGTTTGCGAAAAGATCCATTTTGTATTTTCTTGTCGTTGTAAATGATCATCTGCTCCAATTACCACATCAACTTTCAATCCCAAAGAAATTGCTTTTTCATATTCATCTGCTGCCACTAATAAAGTTGGGCTCCATTCTAGCAACTGACCTAAAAATTCTTCATCAAAATTACCTAAATGATGAATATATAACGCCGGTTCTTGTTTCTCTCTTACAATGTGATGTGATGACATGTAGCGAAGATAAAATGAATTTCAGTATTTATTTTACTATTTAGCAAATATTCAATTTACTATTCGCCTATCCTTTGGTGAGCTGAACCCTTAATGCTGTTTTTTCGTATAACGAAACCTAAAATCAAAGGAAATAAGCGCTAAAAATCCTTAATTCTCCAAAATAAGGGTAAAAATGGATGAAAAATACCCATAAGTAGGTATTTTTTGTTCCCTCCAATTTATTGACTTTTAATAAAATAATCCTACCTAAAGGAAAACATAATAATTAATAGTTAAAAATAGAAGAATAATATAATGCTAAACGAAAATTAAAGGCAAGCTATTACGATGCTATTTAGGTTATCATACAACGCTCTTAAACCAAACAAACTATATCAATATTATGAAAAATCCACAAAAATTATTCGTTTTACTTGGGCTACTTATGGGTTTTACTACCCTAGTAAAAGCTCAAGCTGGCGATGCTGAAAGTGCAGTAAAATACCGCAGAAATTCACTCCATCTAATCTTACTCGAATCAGAAGATTTTCCTAGAAAGGAAACCGTAATGAAAGCATACAGTAATGCTCCATTTCCAGAAAAATATAATAATCATTTTATTGGTTTTAATTCTTTTGATCCTACACAATATGGTGTAGTAGGAACAACTCAAACAGCAGCTGTAAGTTCAAAAAAAGGCATGTTTAGTAGTTTGACTGCCGCAACAGGCGCAGTTAAAGGAAGTGATGGTGATGGCTCTGAGATGTCATTAGTGATCAATAAATTCATTAAAGAGAAAAAGGTTGCAAATCAACTTATAGCCAAATGGTTTAATCGTCAGGCTGATGGTTCTTTTGACATGAAACTTGTAGCAGAAAGAGGTTCTTATAATGCAACTGAAATGGAGGCAAATATTGCAAAGGGATCTGCAAGAGGAACGGCTTCATTAGCTGATGCCGGTGAAGAATTGATAAAAAACACTTTTGTTGTGTTTACAAAATTGAAATTTGTAAGCAACGAACCTATCGCAGCAGCCATTAGAATAGCTGCTAAATCACAAACCTCTAAACTAGGTACTTTCGGACAAATGCTTGCAGATAAAGCAGCCGATGCCATTTATAACAAAACCAAAGAGGGCTATTCTGTTTGGACAACTTCTTATTTATATCGCTTAAAATGGAACGACACCACCGCAGCTGTTTTTTACGATAAATGCTGGATGGACAAAAAAGGGTTAAATGTGAAGAAAAAACAAGCATTTGACAATGCTACCGATTTTGATATGGAATTTGTAGGCAGCGAAAAATCTAGCACACTCGTTACCTTCTCGTTAAAATCTAAAAGAACTGAAGATGAAGTTGTAGAGCTGGCAACAGTACGAAACGTAGATAACGTTTTTGCCAAACTTCAAAAAGAATACGATGTATTTAAACCAAAAACGCCACTATATTCAGGTGATCCTATCACAGCTAAAATTGGTTTGAAAGAAGGGATAGAAGGAGGTGATAGATTCGAAGTGTTAGAGCAAACGTTAGACCCTAAAACTAACTTAACAACCTATGTTAGAAAAGGAATCATTACGGTTGACAAAAACTCTATCTGGGATAATCGATACAATGCTGCCGAAGGTGAAGTATCCGAAAAAGAAGATAAAAAAAGCAAGTCTAAAACTCCACTAGATAGAACAACCTTTAAAGGCGGAAAGAACTTCGCTGCCGGAATGCTAATCAGACAAATTAAATAAACCAAACAATTTATAATTTAATACACAGATGAAAAAACACATCTTAAGTTCGCTCTTATTGTGCTTGTTTATAGTTGGGTTTACCCTGACTGCTCAAGCGCAAGCGCATGCAAAGAAAAAGGCCGACGAAGCAACCGAAGCTTGGAGGTATGAAGTTGAAGTAGCCGGAACTGGCGTACAAGGAACCTATTTAATTAAAGTATGGTCATATTCAAAGCGCTCAGATGTTGCGATTGAACAGGCAAAAAAGAATGCAGTGCATGCCATCATATTTAAAGGGTTTCCAGGAAAAACAGGTATTGCAGGGAAACCACCACTCACTACAAACGTGAATATTGAAGAAGAAAAGAAAGATTTTTTTACTGACTTTTTTAGCGAAGGTGGTAAATACATGAAGTTCGTTTCTTTAGCGGCTAATGGCGCCGTAGCAGCAGAAGACAGATTAAGAGTTGGTAAAGAATACAAAATTGGCGTACTAGTTTCTGTGAATGTTGCCTTACTAAGAAAAGATTTAGAAGACGCAGGAATTCTAAAATCTCTTAATGCTGGCTTTTAATCTTTAAATTATGAGAACTAAATTATTAAGCGCTGGTTTAGCTGTATTGCTATGCTATGCGAGCTGCTCAACTCCTAAAATTGCAAATAACTATTACACGCATAAAACAGAATGCGTTAGTGTTGAGCTAGATGGAACTCAAATCGTAAATGCGTGGTCTAACACAGCCGAAACAATAACTGTTATTGAGCAAGCTAAAAAGAATGCAATCAATGACATTTTATTTGGAGGAATTGTAGAAGGAAAAGCAACATGTGATGTGAAACCTATCCTTGCCGAAGCAAATATCAAAGCTCAAAATGAAGCCTATTTTAATAAGTTTTTCGCCGATGGCGGAGAATATAGAAACTACGCTTTTATTAAAGATGATATGGTGGAGGTGAACTTTTCAAAAGATCCTCAGTATGCCAAAAGAATGATCAATAGTGGATTTATCATTAAAGTTAAAAAACCAGATCTCAAACAAAAAATGATTGCCGATGGCATTCTTAAACAATAAACTAGCATAAAGATAGATATGAAACTAAAAGTCATGAAAATAATGCTCTTATCTTTAATGATACTGGGCTTTACCACATATGGATTCTCTCAGGCAAAAAAACCTACCATTATGGTGGTACCAAGTGATGTATGGTGCAATCAGAATGGGTACATGAAAGAATTCGATAACCAAGGAACGAAAGAAAAAGTTCCTGATTATAAAAGAGCATTTCAAGAAAATGCCGATCTACTAGCAATGATTAGTAAAATTAACGGTTTAATGGCAGATAGAGGTTTTCCTTTAAAAAACATGGAATCCGTAATGAAATCATTAGCCTCTGAAAGTGCTGAAGATGCAATGCTAACCTCTAAAAGTGGTGGTAGTGGTGTAGTTGAATCTCCAATTGATAAATTAAGAAAAACTGCTAAAGCCGATATCATTATGCAGTTAACATTTGAAGTTTTAAAAACTGGACCTAAAAAATCTATCCGTTTTACGTTACAAGGCATTGATGCCTATACCGATAAGGAAGTTGCAACAGCTGGAGGAACAGGAAATCCTTCGTTTAGTGCAGACCCTGCAGTAATGCTAGAAGAAGCAGTAATTGACAAGATTGATAATTTTAACGCAGGATTGCAACGTCATTTTGATGATTTATTTGCGAATGGCCGTGAAATCATTGTGCGTGTGAAGAAATTCGAAAAATGGAATGGTGATTTAGAAAAAGAATACGGTGGCGAAGAACTGGGTACGATCATCGAAAATTGGATGAGAGCAAATACCGTTAAAGGCCGATTTAGCACAAGCGAATCAACAGAAAACATGTTGTTATTTGAGCAAGTGCGTATTCCTTTATACGATGCTTCAGGCAATGCAATTGATGCAAGAGGGTTTACTAGAAATCTTCAGAAATTCCTTACCGCAGCCCCTTATACCATCGTAAATAAACTAATGACCAAAGGACTTGGCCAGGCAGTAATTGTTTTGGGAGATAAATAAATTTAAAAAGCTAAACATGAAAAAATTACTAATTTTCTTTATTGCTCTTTCTTCTGTTTTAGGCGCCTATGCTCAAAACAGCCAGGGTAAATCAGATGATTTAGGTAGAATAACGCTTGCTGCGTATGTACCCGATCAAATTGAGAGAATGCCAGAATCAGCTAGAAGCATTTTGTCTAATAAGTTAAATCAGCTAATCTCTCAAAATGGAATAGGTGGCAGCAACGTGAGCGAACGATTTATCATCACTGCTAATGTTGGTGTACTTTCAAAAGATATTACGGCTACAGCTCCAACCATGATTGCATTATCTTTAGATGTAACGCTTTACGTTGGCGATGGCATAGACGGCACAAAGTTCGCCAGCACTACAGTTAGTGTAAAAGGCGTGGGAGAAAATGAAACGAAGGCTTATATTTCTGCTATAAAAAACATCAATGGCAACAATAGCGCTATTCAGTCATTTTTAGAATCTGGAAAAGCTAAAATCTTAAAGTACTACAATACACGTTGCGATTTCATTATCAGCGATGCGCAAAGCCTTGCCAGTCAAGGAAGATATGAAGAAGCATTTTATAAATTATCTGGCATACCAGAAGCAAGTAGTGCATGTTACAGTAAAGCAAGAGCGGCTATCATTCCAATTTACAAAAAACACATTAACAAAATTTGTCAAGTACGATTAATGGAAGCTAAAACCGTTTGGGCAGCCAATCAGAATTTTGAAGGCGCAAATAAAGCTGGTGATATCTTATCACAAATTGACCCTAATTCTTCTTGCTATACTGATGTAAAAAACTTTGTGAATCAAATTGCAAAAAGCATCAAAGAAAACGATAAGCGTGAGTGGAATTTTATCTTCAAACAACAACAAGCAGATGCTGATGTCTTAAAATCTGCATATACAGCAGCGGCAGCCTATGCCAATTCTCAACAACCACAAGCTATAGTTTATAACGTTAGAGGTTGGTGGTAATTTAACTATTTCAAGAGAATGATCAACATTCTCTTGAAATTTTAAAACGCATTATGGATTCCTTTGAGTAGTATCAGATCCTGATGTTCCTGAAGAACCATTAGACATTGAGTTCTGTTGTTGTGAAGAATCTCCTGCTAATGTATCAACTGGAGCCATTGTTGTAGAATCCATTGAAGCTGAATCCATTGAAGTTGAATCCGTTTCTCCTTCACTTTTGTTGGAAGAATTGCAAGCGGCTATGCTTATTCCAAAGCATAAACCCGCGACGAGTAATTTTAAATTTTTCATAATTATTTCTTTTTTGGGACTTTTGCACCTTCTTTTCTAGCTTCTGATAAGCCTATTGCTACTGCTTGTTTTTTAGAAGTTACTTTTTTACCGGTACCGGTTTTTAATGTGCCTTCTTTTTTTTCATGCATCGCTTTTTCAACTTTATCGCTTGCTTTTTCTGAATACTTTGCCATGTTTGCTACGTGTTAAATAAAACAAATTGCATTCATTAGATGGTATATTTTGATAAACACCCAAAATAAATAACGGTTTCGGAAAAATATTTTTTTTTGATTAAAGCATTTAAGACCCCTCTGCTAAGATAAATTCCTAAGCTAGCATCCAACAAAACACTACCTTTCTTGTCTTAACTTATCACGATGCATTGTTCCCCAGTCTGCTAAAGCATGCAACACGTTGGTTAAACTCCCTGCATATTCTGTAAGCTCATATTCTACAACTACAGGCATTTGTTGATGATGAACTACTCTTTTCACAAAACCATTTAGTTCTAATTCCTTTAACTCAGCCGAAAGCACACGAGCCGAAATTCCATGAACAGCCCGTTGAATTTCATTAAACCGCTTACTTCCATCTCTTAGTCCAGAGATTACGCGTAGCTTCCACTTCCCGCCAATTACATATAAAGCATCCCCAATAGGATTTAGAAAAGCATTACAACCTTCCTCAGTGTGCTCGTGTTCCATAACTATTTGATTATCATAATACTATACAAAACATTACCACTAACCTTTTGTATACTACTAACTTTTTACAACCAAATGTAAATAGATTTGTCGACATAAATTATATAAAACAATGAAAAAGATATTACACATTATTTCTAGCCCAAGGGGAGATGCCTCTTATAGTATCCGATTAGGAAATGCCATTATAGATAAAATCAAATTAGCGTATGCGGATAGTACCGTGAAGGAAGTTAGCTTGGTGGAGGAGCGCTTTCCGCATTTAGAAGAAGCCCATTTAAATGCTTTTTTTACGCCAGCAGCAAACAGAACTTCAGAAAATTTAGTTGCCATAAAGCACTCCGATGAAGCCATTGCTGAAATTATGGATGCAGACATTATCGTGCTTGGCGTACCGTTATATAATTTTGGTATCCCTTCTAACTTAAAAGCATGGATAGATCATATTAGTAGAGCTGGAGTGACTTTTAAATACGATGAAAATGGACCAGAGGGATTAATCAAAAATAAAAAGCTGTATATAGCTTTCTCTGCTGGAGGAATTTATACAGATGGCCCAATGGCAAGTTACGATACTGCAACCCCTTACCTAAAATCGGTATTTGGTTTTCTGGGTATAACCGATGTAACTGTTGTTCGTGTAGAGGGTACTTCGGTTCCCGGAGTTCAAGATAATGCCTTAGCAAAAGGAATTGAAAGTATTGTGATTAACTAAGTCTTATCCCCTTTTCTTTACAAGCAAAAGGGGATAATTCTATTGATTTAATCATCATCCTGTGCGTGTACTGGTATACTAACTACTCAGCACCAACTCCTACATTAATCCGAGTCTTGTTCTAGAAAATGACCAATTTTAAAGAACTGATTACACCAAAACCATAAGGTAACCTAAACTAAAGTAGGACTAAACAAGAACTCTTCTAGGACATAAGTCGCGGTAAGGTCGCCATAAGGTCGCCGTAATGTCGCGGTAATGTTGCGGTAATGTTGCGGTAAGCATTAAAAAATAATTGGAGTTTGTAACGGAAAATCGTTGTATATTGAAAGGTTTTTAAATATACATTTTTTATGGCAAAGGCTCGTTCAATTATTAAATTAAGTGGCACCATTGGTGATACTACTTTTGTAGATAGCAACGCATATGGTTTTCACGGGAGGAAGAAAAGAACGGTCTGGGAAAAATCTGAAGGGATGATCTCCAGTTCAACAAACCAAACTCAAGCTAACTTAATGGCAAAAATCATCTTTGATGCCGTTAATGAATTTGCACCAGGCTTCAAGAACGGCAAGTTCTGGAGTAGACTCGTTTCTCTTCTCCGTCAGCAGAAAAAGGCTAATCAGGTTTATAATTATGATGGTTTTAATGGAATGGAAATGAGATTAGATTACCCATCTTCAAAAAAAGGTAGGTTTACGCTACATCATAAAAACGAAGAGGCAAAGTGTGCTCTTGACCTTACCTATTATTTAAATAAGACGGCGGGTTACAAGTTAAGTCTATTGCGTATTGCCACTGATGAAACCTTGTTAATTCCTTACGCTATAGAAACGTTGGAAGGAGAAACTAAGGAGGGAGAAAAAATAGGGACTTTACATTTCCAATTCACGGCCTTACCAGAAAACGTTCAAGTACTTTATGTCTTGCACTGTGAACAACTTAAAAATGGAAAGCCAACCGGTTTAATCAGTGGAAAAAGTGTTGTTTTTCTGAAAGCTAGTTAAAGCATAGATTAAGGGTGAATTGCATCAAAAACATTTCTCTCTATCATACATTTTCTTAAAAAAGTATTAGCACCTTTGCAATGGGCAATAGGGTTGGCTAAAACAAACCTTAACGAGAAAAATTCCAAGAACCACACCTCGTGGTAAAGTTGAAAAAGTAATTTCATAAAAAAGGATTTAATTCTGCAATTCATTCGCCCTTAAACTTATAAAGAACTAAACACGATTACACGATATGATGACTCAAATAAATTTATACTATCCTCTTTGGAAGAAGTACCTTCCTGTATTTGCTATACAACTTAAAAAAGCACTAACCGAAGAACAAGAGATCGGCTTCACTAAATCTGACCTGCACAGCTTAGGCAACCGTAACAAGGCCGATTATAGCTTTAGCTTAGAAATAGAAAATGGCAAAGTAAAAAATAATATTTCTGGTTCTGCTGTTGCTAGAGATTTATTTGATGTTTTAAGTAGTAGTCCTAAAATAAAAGAACTGTTGCAGGAAAATCATTTTAAGTTTAGCTTGGGCAAAGCATATATTTTAAAAATTTCTTCTTTAAAATTAGCACCTACAGAGGCATAGCATATTGAAATATGAAGTTGGGCTAGATATCTTTATATTTGCGCTCATTACTGGTCCCGTAGTTCAACGGATAGAATAGGAGTTTCCTAAACTTTAGATATGAGTTCGATTCTCGTCGGGACCACAAAAAACATAAACAAAAAGCATAAAGGGCTGTAAATTTAATGTTTACAGCCTTTTGTATTTTACGGTAATGAGGCCTTAATAAAAGAGGAAGTAGGTCATTTCTTTGATTTTTGGCCCACGTTTTTATTTTCTTCCCATAATGTGACCTGAAAGATCGTATGAACGATTTGATATATTATTTCATTCACTTTAATAAGCAGAAACTCTGTTCAAAGTTTACATGATTGATATATTTTCATGAGATAATGACTACAGTTCAAATGGGGTATTAATAATACAAAAACAAATAACCTGAGAGTTTGTTGTATGATAAATGAATATTATTTGCTTAAAACTTGCAAATTTCATTTATATTTCATATATTTGTTTTATTAATTTAATTATCATGTTAGTATCCTTTGCAGTAACAAATTTTAGATCAATCCGTGAGAGGATTGAACTTAATATGATTAAGTCCGGCTTAAAAGGGTTAAACTCTAACTTTTTTAAGGCTCCTAACAAAAAACAACTTCTGAAATCAGCAGTAATATTTGGTCCGAATGCCTCTGGTAAATCAGCCTTCCTAATGGGAATTAAAGCTCTGGAATATCTGGTACTTGAATCTTCTGGTTGGAAACCAGACGAAACAATCGATCCCTATGAACCACATAGATTGGAAAGAAAGTATGCCAATAATCCAGTGAGGTTTGAAATTAGCTTCATAGCCAATAAGCTACAATATGATTACCGCGTTAAGTTCACCGCACAACGGATTGAAATGGAAGAACTTTTCTATTATCCAAATAGTTCCAAAACCTTACTTTATTCTAGATTGGCGGGAAAGGACATAAAATTCGGAGATTACTATAAAGGACCAAGGAAAACCCTTGAGAAATTGCTTTTGCCCAACCAGTTATTTCTTTCAAAAGCTGCCGAGAATAATGTTGATGTACTATTGGATGCATACCGATTTTTCACTAAGGGTATTTCGGTATATCCAATAATGGGTGATTTCTATGAAAACAATTTAGCTAGGCTATATGCAAGAAAACTGGCGGAAGACAAGGGCTCATCATTCTCGAGAAGATTTAATGCGCTAATCTGCGCCTTGGATACTGGTATTACTTCCGTTTCTGTAGAAGAGGTGGATTGGAAAAACTATAATTTTCCAGGAAATATGGCAGAAGACATCAAAAAGAAGTTTCAAGAAGATTATAAATATGACATCAAGACGAGCCATCCAGTTTTTGATGGAAACAATGCTGTTGATAATGCTTTCTTTGATGTACAGGACGAATCTGCTGGAACAAAAAGCCTTTTTGCTATAGGTGGTGTAATTATAGAAACCCTCGATACAGGGGGCGTGCTTGTTGTGGACGAATTTGAAAAGAGTCTACACCCAAGTATTACCAAGTTCTTGATCCAATTATTCCATAATGACACCATCAACCAAAACAACGCTCAACTTCTTTTTGCAACACATGATATCACCCAGTTGTCTAACGACAATTTTAGAAGAGATCAGGTATGGTTCGCTGAAAAAAGTGAATTTGGTGCGACTAAGTTATTCCGTTGCTCGGACATTCTGGGCATCCGCCTGAATACACCTTTGGATAAATGGTATGAGTCGGGAAGATTTGGAGCAACACCAATAATCAATGATGTAGACTTTTTAATTGAGATGCAACAATAATAAGATGAAAGTTAATCAACGGATATTGATATTATGTGAGGGGTTGACCGAGTATTACTATGCTCGGGCACTTCATAGCGAACTGCCTCGAGCGGTACAGCGGTCGATATCCGTAGAAGTAGACTATTCTCAAAAGAATGATCCAAAACATCTAGCTAATGAAGCGGTTAGAAGAGCAAAAAAAGCAAAAAAGGAACGAAATGCCTATGATGCGATCTGGCTTTTTTTCGACCACGACCACAGCCCTCATCTTGATGCAGCCTTCGATATAATTGAAAGTCATGGGATGAAATCTGCGTTTTCCGCAATCTGCATCGAACATTGGTTCATTCTTCATTATGAAGATTGTGGAAAGCCATTTGCCAACGGCGCTGAGGCAATGGAGCACTTGAAAAGGTTATGGCCAGAATACCATAAAACCAAGTCCAAACCATATGAAAAATTGAAGGAGAATCTAGAAAACGCAAGAAAGAGAGCTATTATTCTCATGAAGAACAAGGAGAAGGGACTGCCGCTGTCAAAGCGCAATCCCTATTTTTCTGTATGTGACCTGATAGATTTTTTTAAAGCCTTACATAAGCAATAATATTTAATTTAAAATTAAAACATTACAAATGAACAGTACTTAGAAGATTAAAATGGAGATGTAAATGAAAGGCCGGAATGTTAGCGCATCCCGGACCTAAAAATTTTACTCATCTGTGCCGAAAGAAAACAATAGGGTTAGATGAACATTGTCTAGTAACAAGTGCAAAAATATAAAAACTTCGCATAATCAAGAATCATTTTATATTTTTCTAACATAACCCTTCCTTCCGACCCATGGGCGGATCTGAACTATGCCTCACCAGTCAGATCATTTTACTGTAACCACTTGCATCAGTTAAACTTGATAGCAGGCAATTTTTTACCATTTATACAATAAAAAAATGACAAAGAGATTTAGTCAGAACTCGCTTTTTTTAAACGAGTCAAATAGTAAACATCGATTGAAGGTCAAAAGTTTGATGACTTTAGTTGAAAAGCATCCCTATAGGGAAAATATTGAAAAGACTTTCGGAACGGAAGCAATAGGAGATGAATTTATCCTAATTGACCACATCGATACAGTCTATAGCCGCCTTACAAAAATTCTTAAGGAAAACAGTCGTTTTAATATCCAGGCAGCCAGAAAGAATATTTCCCTAGTGGAGCAGATAATCGAAGTCGAGGGAATTGCTGGTACGCCTATAAAATTTGTTTTCGACGAGTGCGTAAATGAAAATGGAGAAATCATCAATGACCTAGAGGCTTTTGCCATTTATGATGCAAAGAATATGTTCTTGAACCAATATGAGATGGCCAAGTATGCCAATCATTTGTACAAAGGAAAGCAGTTTGAACTCGTGAGGTATAACATCGAATATTTTAAGAGCCAGGCGGCTGAAGCAAGGGTCTCAGGCAAACCAAGAAGTTATCGTTTGATTGAGAATGATGGGGAACTTTTTGTGAGAGGAATCACTTCTGTTAATCAGTACAATGAATATGGAGTTGATTTTGCATTTGTTGTCGCTATGCTAACATTCCATCAGATTATGAAGGATTTTCCAGGTGATAATTATGCCATTTCGAGCGCTGCTTTGAGCGCATCTAAGCTCGAGGTGATTGTAGAAAGTAAAATACTGAAAGAAGCTGAAGGTTTTGGAAAGGTAAGTTCGTCTACGGTAGTATCGACAAATGACCTTGGGAATGCCTCATTCAAGTTCCTTAACATAGTTAAGGTAGGAATCCAAGAATCGAGGGGATTCTACATTTTCCCGGATTCAAAATCGGATTACAAAAATGAACTGGTCATACCGCATAATACAAAAGCAGACAAGGTGCTTGCAATGGTGAGGGACTCCAAAGATGTTATCCATAGTACAGATGACTTCATTGATGAGCTAAAGAAGGTAAAGGGAATCAAAACTCCTGACGAACTTAGGGTGCAGATTCTACTTAGGCTCGAAAACAGTAAAACTGAACTCAAGAGTATGAAAAACGTGAAAGACCTTTTCAGTAAGAGCATCAGCAATACAATAGAGAACTTTGCCAAGTTATTGGAAATGTGCAGAAAGGCAGAAGAACTGGATATAGATTATGATTTAAAGGACAAACTACGCTATATCATTTCCGAAATTATTCTAAACAAAAAATCAAAGTAGACCACAAAAGCCATTCTTTAGGATGGCTTTTTTAGCTTAATGTGCTACTATTTTCAATTATTTACAAAGTTTACACTTTTATTTACAATCCAAACTGCTCGATTCGAAGAATGTCAATGTAGATTCGCTTAATCAATTTTGAAAGGATATGAAAAATAAAAAAAATGTAATCTATGCGCTCATTCTAGCGCTGGTTGTAGTGAGCGGATTAGTATTCGCAAATCGTGAAATTAAAGATGAAACTCCTGTGAAACCATCCTTAAAATCATCGGCTATTGCTAACAAAAAAGCCCGCTTGATGGGTGACAAGAAAAAATGGGAAAATTCCCCTGATGGCATAAAGTACAAAGCATGGGAGAATTCTACTGAAGGTAAAAAGGTGCATGCCAGTCATGATAAGATAAAGAAGGACATCAAGGCTTTCGCAAACATGGAGGCAGTAGTAACATCTGTTACATTTCAGCGTAGCGGGAAATCATCAGGAATAAAATGGTTGATCGTCAAGATTGATGGTGAAGAATACATGATGCAATTTACTCCTAAAGAATTTGAGCAACTAAATGGTCTGAAAGTTAACGACAAAATTAGTGTAAGAAGCCACAGCGCAGGGTATTCGCCTAATCATCCTTATTTAATTGTATCGGGCGACTATATTGAGCAAAATGGTAAGCAACTTTTTAAACGTGATTTTAGTAAAAACAATCGCTGCTGAGATTAAAGGTCTTTAATCTTATTGTTAATCAGATTAATTACTCCGTCTAGTTCTTGAGCACATCTATCTACCATGTCGATAAGTTCTTGTTTTTCTTTAGGGTCAGAAGCCTGTTTAATTAAGGTCATTAATCCAAGGATCGAAGCAACGGGTTTTCTTATTTGGTGGGAACTGATCCAGGATATTTCACGTAAGGCAGCATTTTGATTTAAAACTTCATTTTCAGATGCCACCCTGCTGCTGATATCGCGGAAATTACAAACGATAGCATTAATATGCTCATCTGCCAACATATTTGTAAATACACATTCCAACCAGATATAGTGCCCATCCCGATGACGAGATCTATAGATAACCAAGATAGGTTTAACAGGATTCTGCAACACCTCATTGAAGGTTTTTTCTACCAGTTCGTTGTCATCAGGATGAATAAGTTTGTGGATATTACTGTTTAGCTGTTCATTGCTCCAACCACTGATGCGTGTAGCGGATAGGCTTCGAAAAAATACATTAAAATTTCTATCCAACAAGCTTATGCCATCATGGCTATGCTCAATCAATTTACGAAAGCGGAGTTCATTGGCTACTATCTTGCTGGTTTGTTCTTTAACTCGGCGTTCCAGTTCTTGGTGCATAGACTCACGCTGATCTTCAACGATCTTACGTTCAGTCTGGTCACGGGTCATTTTTGCGAAACCAATGTGCTGCTCATTATGATATAAAGGTGTAAACACAATATTCGCCCAAAAGATAGAGCCATTACGCCTAATACGCCAACCTTCACTTTCGTAAGTTCCATTTTGCAATGATAGCGCAAGATTATGTTGGGGTTCGTTATTTAGAATGTCGTCGGGAGTATAGAAAATTGAAATGTGTTTACCAACGACATCATTTGCCTGATAGCCTTTAATTCTAGCAGCTCCGTCGTTCCAAGTGAGGATATAACCTTGGGGATCGATCATAAAAATAGCATATTCTTTAACACTGGCCACTAATAACTGAAATAGTGCATCGTCGATATTGGCAGAAGTGCTTGGACTATTTTGCATGGCGAGGAGGTTAATGCTTATGCAATTTAATGTTTTTTCTCAATTTAGTCTAATTACTTTTATTTCCAACTGTAGCGTAAAAGTAGTACTAGATCTAGGATCTAAAATTAGTAATTTGCTTCCTAATTCTCTATTGCATAAAAAGAAGTTACGATGAATAAAAGGATGATCCCTGTTTTTGCAGCAGTTGCCGTGCTATTAACCCTATGTAGTTTTGTAGTATCTTATTTAGTTATTGAAAAACAGGAATATAAAATCCATGGAGAGATTGTTTATAACCAGAAGAAACATAGCATAACGTTATCATGGCCATCATTCGGTTCTTCTGGAAATTATGTAATTACTAGAGGAGGAAGTCGTTTGGCTTCAGATTTTGTAGTAGTGGATTCAACTTCCAAATTGACATTTACAGATGCAAAACCAAATGCGGATAAGTACGAAAATTATTATAAAATTACACGTAATGCGATCACTATTATAATTTCATTAGAGAACCAGATTTTTGGTGACAATATGTATTTCTATGATCGCAAATATGAAATTGTAGAAACTGCTCGAAACGAAATTAATTCGCACTTTAACACCATTGGCCGAGGGGGCGCAAATGGCGAGTGGACTACAAAGCGTCAGGCCTATTATTTCAAAGCAAATGTGAATGGGCAAACGTACGATTCGGGAGGCTCAGGTTCCGCATCATCAGCAGCTGCGAACGCGATAGAACTAGGATTTTATGCGCACATTGGAGGCTTAGGCAAAGTACCTGATGCTGTTAAATTAGGTGCTATCTTCACCAGGCCCCACCTTTCGGGCGGGGCAAATGCTACCTGCACTTTTTGGCGTTCTGTAGAAAATGTAGCTGTGATGCGAGATTTTGCTTGGACAGTTTCTCAATCCACTAGTGCACGAAGAATGCTGATTGAAAGCACGTCGAAATATATTTCAGATATTGGAACAAGCAACTTTTGGGGGAGCGGCGGTTTTATTGCCGACACGCATTACACATCAGTTAGACCAAACTGGGGCGGACAACAACAATGGTACACCAGAAATACGGTTTTCCCGTCAGGCTCAGGAAAAATGGGTGGTTCCTATAATATGGTTTACCAAGGATGTGTCAATCCTCCACAGGCGGATAGTGTCAATTCTCCCATTCCTACTACACCGATGATCAGAGAAAAACCTTTTCTTTTTATAGATGACGATCATGAATACAAAATATTTGTTCCAGCATGGCAAAAAGATAGAATAGGTGTTTCTTGGTCATCAACAGCTATGGGCAAAGGGAAAGTTCAAGATTTGTTGACCGATTGGTATGTTGCTAAAGAAGGCGATACTGAAGTAGAAATAAATAATGCGTTAAAAGCTGGCAAAAATATATTTTTCACACCCGGGCATTACGCATTAAATGCGCCTATTCAAGTAAATAGAAAAGATGCCATCTTACTAGGTGCTGGGATTGCCTCGGTAACCTTAGAACCTACCGAGAAAAACAGGTGGGGATGTATTTATGCTGACGATAAGGATGGTATTATCATTGCTGGATTATTGATGGATTCGTTCAATAGTACAACGTATCAAATTAGAGTGGGTGTAGAAGGAGCAAATGCAGACCATGCTGCAAATCCGATTTTGCTTACCGATATTACGTGTAGAGTGGGTGGAGTTCAATCAAAAAACATTCAGATCCATGCTTCTATGCAAATTAACAGCAACAACGTTATTGGCGACCACTTCTGGCTGTGGCGTGCTGACCATGGTACGCAGCGAGGCGGAAATGCCCGTTGGACAAGAGATAGATGTAAAAACGGACTTATTGTTACCGGTGATGATGTTACGCTGTATGCCCTATTTGTTGAGCATTATCAAGAGTATGAAGCGCTATGGTTTGGAGAGCGTGGCAGAACCTATTTCTTACAAAACGAACCCCCATACGATGCGCCAACTCAAGCAAGTTGGAGCAGTCAAGGAGGCAGAGTTAAGGGTTATGCCGCATTCAAGTTGGTCAACAAGGTAAAAGAATATCAAGGTATAGGCATGGGCTCTTATGCAGTTTTCACTGGAACAGACGGAAATGTGAATAAAAGTAATGGCTTTGAAATACCTAATCGTCCAACTGTGAAACTTGAAAAGTTGTGTATCACTCGTTTCTCTGGTTCAGGTAATATCCAAAACGTAATCAATGGTATTGGTGGTAGCACAGCAACTGGTGTAAAACGTGTGGCATCTTATAACAATGGCGCAGGGATACAACCTTACGATGAAGAATTTGATTTACCCAATCGTGAATCATATCCTGCTTATATTGTAATGGATAAGTAATGGGTATTTGATTGATTGGCGAACATGCTAACCATATGGTGGTAAAGCTTAGTTATGACTCACATGGCTATTAGTACTCGGACAAATGGGTTTTAAAGATTTTTTATGACTAGGCCATGCTTTGGTTTTCGCCATTCCCATGGTGCAATTGGATCGATGTCATTCTATATCCTCTTTATTTTACGATTAATCTTGCTTCCTATCCTATTTCTTCTATCGTATATATTCAAAGACAAATCAGATTATGTGATGATTTGAAGGTAATATTGATTTGGAAAGTAGAGATTTCATTTTTTAGGATGATAATTAGTACATAGTGGGCTAATTACACTTAAAAAAATCATAGTCTTTTAGGTCAGGGTATTTAACGTTTATTATGAAAAGGGTTAAACTAGATTAATGTTCTACTATACCTCATTACATTTTATAAAACAGCTATGTATGCTTAAGCCTTGAAAAACTCATCCTAAAGTATTAGAAATCCAACTGTGGCTACCTATTCTGGTATTTCGGACTTGTATTGTTTGTACTTATAGTGCTTACATTCGCCGATAAAACCGATTGAATTCCCATAAAAAATATGAATAAAATTTTACGCTTCTTACTATTAATAATAGCGTTATGTGTCATTTTGCCTGCTAAAGCCCAAATGATTACCCGAAAATTGAATACCTTGTATTATGGCTTTCAGGAAATACCAGTATACAAAGGGTTTGAAAATGGGAAGGAAAAATTCTATCTTTCTAATGTCCCAAGTGCCCAAAATCCGCTATTGCCTAAAATAGTGACTCATTTCTCAGTCAATATAAATGATTTGCAGCTGGGCGGTATTCATGATAAGGACTATGTGTTTGTAGATAGTACGGATAATGGATATGGACCTTATGATATTATAGATAATGGGACTCTATTAATTAAGGGTATAGATGCGGTTACACTTTATTGGACCGCAACGCAGACCTTTGGTTATTTTGACCAATTGAATTATAATACCACAAATCCACAAATGCATTATTTTGGTGTCAGTAATAAGCCGACTGAAATAGATACATTAAGGATTGGAGCAAACACCAACTTCCCAAGGGCTTCTACTGGATTCATTGATTCTCTGCTGGCCACTAATAATTTTTTGTACTCCGCAAATACAAAAGCCTATACATTGGATGTAATGGGGCATGAGGCCCTACATGAAATCTTGTGGTACATAAGTTCCAATTACAAGCTCAAGCATATCTGTGAGCTTTCTTATATGGTGGAATCGATAGCTGATGAATTTGGTATACTGAATAAAAACTACGTGTTACAAAAACTGAATCCCAGCTTGGAATATGACTGGGATAAAAAAGATAGCTTTAACAAATTATCGTTTAATTCCAGTAGTTTTAAATCTATAAAAGAAGCGGGTTTCCCTACCACTTATCTGGGTGAGAATTATGATCAGCTGAATAAAGATACCCATAACAACAGGAGTCTAATACCTTATTGGTTCTATTTGCTGTCCCAAGGTGGATCTGGTCATGTTGATGAGAACATCGCAAATCCAGCTTTTAACATTGTAGGCATTGGGAGGGGACGTGCTGAGAAAATCTTATGGCGTGTAGTTAGGGATAACCTGCCTGGATATGGTAGTGGTGCCACTTGGCTCAACTTCCCGGAGGCGGCGGAAAAAGCCGCAGTAGATATCTACGGTATTAATTCGCTAGAACTGGTTTCTGTTCGTGATGCCTGTGCGGCAATTGGTTTAGGGTTATCCTCTACAAATTATTTGGGATCATTCCCAAAAGACGGTGCTACGGAGGTAAATCCTTGGTCTATGGTAATCATGCAAAAAATACTACAATATGCAGGATTGGAGCAGAAAGAGTTTGAGGTCGATATCTCTACTTCCAAATCATTTGGCCCTAATGACCATTTCTACACCATTAAAAACGGTGATATTGATTACGATCCAGTTAGCACTAGCATTGTAACAAAGAGTCTTAACCTACAACCCAATACAACGTATTATACACAGGTGCGTGCCACAGTAATAGGAGAGTGCCGTGGCAATGGACTGTCGGCTGAAGCCTGTGAACAGCTTTCTGACAAACTCCTTAAAGGTTATGGTATTCATTCCTTTACCACAGATAGTCGCGGAGCAAATGCTCTTGCGATAGAAAAAGTACATCCTTGGGGCGGAACTGAGTTTGGTTGCAATACGGTCGCTACAGCAGACCCATTAATTCCTGTTGATAAGTACCATATCCGTATCTATAGGGAAAAGGAAGACGAGCATTTTACAGAGTTATATATTAAATCCAATCCTGCTCTAGCCATACAACGGTTGATCGATCCAACATTGATTCTAAATGCAGATGTCGACTACAAGTATGATATCGCTGCTGTGGGACAAACCGATATCTTTGGAAATGACGTGAACGAGGGGCTTCCATCTGAAAAGATAACATTCGTTACAAGTATCCCAAAAACACTGGCTTTTATACTTCCTGATATCTACCCCTTTAACCCACACCCCTTAATACTTAAATGGGAGCCTGTTCCTGGGATTGAGCCTACGCAAAAAGAAGCATACTTGGTTGAGGTTCACAATCTAGACAATGTCTTAATCCATTCTGAAATTGTTGATGGAACAATTAGCAAAGATGGGGTATGTGCTAGGGAAATTGACATGTCCGTGTTCAAAGACCAGCCACAAGGTGGTAAAGATGGTATAGAATACTATACCTTTAACATCACACCTCTTTCTCCAGAATTAACAGATGATGAATTAGCCGTGAAAAACAATGGGGAAATGAAGAACAAGGATTTCCAGTTCCAGCTGCTTTGGAACAGAACACAGCCAAAACTTTTTGAGCCTATTGGAAATAATACCATAAATATTGATCCAACCACTGGAAAGGCCAAATTTCACTTTACCCCGCCCATGGATTCCAATTCTCCCTATACCGATACCTACCACTTGGAAATTGCATCCCCAGATTTCAACAGTCCTGAAAATATTATTATAGATGTACCCAATCAGTCTTTTATTCCTTATTATGCCAATACACCTTCGTTTTTCTTACTTGATTTTCAATTGGATCTACCTCAGCTACCTTTAATAAAGAAATGGAGGATTACTGCTACTCATAATGGAGTGAAGGGAAAGCCTAGTGCGGATGAATTCTGTATATTTCCAGCGCCTCAAGTTTTTGGTGTCGAGCCTTCAACTATTGGAGTGGATTATGATAACGTACAGTTTAGCTGGGGTTGTGCTGATCATTCTCTTGGTGATTTTAGAATACTGGTTTTAAACCATAACGGAGGACCTTCCATCCCATCTTGGGACGTCCATTTTAATGCTCCATTTGATGTGCCTTTTTCTACAAACAGTCCAAATGCGCTAAAGCCTTCTACTGATTATGAAGTAATTGTTTTTCCAATCTTAGGCGGAGAAGTGGATATTGCTCATGCTGCCCATAGTTTTTTTTCTACTAAACCAGAAATGAAAACCCCGCCTACTTCAATGTGCTTAGATCTTGGTTTAACATTTGATTTCAGTGAGTTAGCAAATCTGCCTTTAAATATTATTATAAGAAATCCAGAAGGGGATTTATTCGATTTTAAGCAAGTCACCTTAGATGGTTTATGGGATGGGAATAAGTTTGATTTAGGAGCTTGGGGGGGCAATTGCAGCATAAATGGTAAAGTAAAACCAGGAGACTATACAATAATGGTAAAAGTATTTAAATCGCCGGGGTTGACACCTAATTGCCCTACAGGTTGCGGTTCTTTTTATGTAGGGGCAGGTGGAAGCAACTTTGAACAGGCTGTATCTACCAATGATTATTATAAGGACAGAACCTGGTCATTTCCAGTTACCATACACTAACTTCTAACAAAATTAACTCATTAAGATAAAAACATGCATACTAGCAGATATATAAAAAGCAAGACAGTCTTTTTAGTCCTGATATTTTTACTCATTTTTCTTCAGACATACAGCCAACAAACAGCACCTGCCGCTGCTATACCTGCGGAAATTTATAGTGAAAGGGTTGGTGTACCCGGAACCGCAGGCATCAGCTTACCTATTAAGGTTAGGCATTTTACAGGAAGTAATCTATCAGCCTTTGCCTTAAAATGGGACCCATCAGTAATGACTTTTATTAAAGTAGAACGATTAGGATCAAAAGGTATGACAATAGACGATTTTAATGTAACACAAGCAGGAAGAGGGATATTAATGTTCTCTCCCAAAGGAAAATGTCAAGCTCTAGCTGACGGAAGTGTGTTAGTTGCCCTAAAATTTAAGGCAATAGGTAATGCCAAAAAGAATACTCAGATAACTGTTGAAGGTCAGTCTTTACCAATAGGTTCAGTTTCTGTAGGAAAAGATCAAACAGAATTGGTCGGAATCCAAAAATTTGATGGTAGCCTAAGCACTACGCAGGCTTATCCGAATCCTTTTGTAAGTGAAACCAGAATTACTTTTAACCAACCACAACAAGGAATAGTTTCTTTCTCTATCACCGATTTGAACGGAAAACTAATAAAGCACTGGTCAGAAAATAAAACCAAGGGAATCCAAGAAATAGTCTGGAAGGGTACTGGTTCTGGAGAGAATATAGTTCCCGTAGGAATATATATACTTACTCTGAAATATAACGGTATAGCTAAAACGATTAAACTCATTAAAAAAGAGTAGAGTAATTCAAAATATGTAGACAAACTTTATGTTATAATTTCTGGCTTCTTTTTAGATAAAAGTTAATTATCTAACTTAGCTTACACAACATAAAAAATGAAAGCTAACTATTTTCTTTTCTTCCTTTTTATTTTTACGAAAACCCAAGCCCAAACTATCTGGTATAATCCCTTGCAACAAAAATACCCAGTAGTACAAGGGCAAGCACAGCCAGCAGCAATTGGTGCAAGTTTTCAACGCTTACCAAATACATTAAAGGACGATGTAAGACCCCCAGTTTGGGTACTCTCACAAAATACGGCAGGCGAATACATTGAGTTTAGCACTTCAGCAAAAAAGATAAAAATTCGTTATCAAGTTAGCGGTTCATTGAACATGGCACACATGCCATCAACTGGTGTAAGTGGAGTAGATTTATATGCACACAACGAAAAAGGAATGTGGGATTGGTCACCGGGTGCTTATGCCTTTAAAGATACGGTGACTTATACCTTCGATAACTTAGCTGCAAAACATGGGGAAATCTTCAGGCTATATTTGCCTTTATACAATTCGGTAAAATGGTTAGAGGTTGGAGTTGATGAAGCAACACCACTAACGTTTTTGCCTATTAATAGTCAAAAACCAATTGTAGTATATGGTACTTCGATTGCACAGGGTGGCTGTGCAAGTCGACCTGGTTTAGCATGGCCTTCTATTCTTGGTAGAAAAATAAATACCACTGTAATTAATATGGCTTTTTCAGGCAATGGCAGATTGGAAACGCCGATCATTAACCATATTGCACAGATTGATGCTAAGCTTTTTATTCTAGATTGCATGCCCAACTTAGGCTCAAGAACGCTTTATCCAGAAGATGAAATTAGGAAAAGAATAAATGAAGCGGTAACCACATTACAGAAAAAGCAACCTAATGCACCAATTTTATTGGTAGAACACAGTGGAGGTGGAAGTGAGCATGTATTAGATACCGTTAAGAACACAGAATTTAGAACGTCAAGTCAAATACTTGCTAAAATATACAACGAACTCAAAGCAAAGGGAATTAAAAATATTCACCTATTAACCACAAAAGAAATTGGAATGGGTATTGAATCTACAGTTGATGGGGCACACCCTAACGATATCGGGATGATGGAACATGCACTAGCTTTTGAGAAGAAATATAGGGAGATATTTAAATAGTTGATTAAAGTAGGCCTTCAACTATATAAAACGCACAGAGCTAAAAATCTATTGTTCACTCTGTGCGTTATGCATAAAACTTATCGCACTACACTTCCGTTCTCAAATTTCCCAGTAGGTGCTACAAATGTTAGTTTACCTTCAGAATCTTCGGCCATTAATATCATGCCTTGAGATACAATTCCTTTAATTTCTCTTGGCGCTAAGTTGACTAAAAGGCTCACCTGTTGACCAATGATATCTTCCGGCTTGTAATATTCGGCAATGCCCGAAACTACCGTACGTTCGTCTAATCCTGTGTTTACTGTTAGCTTTAATAGCTTTTTAGTTTTATCTACTTTTTCTGCTGCAATAATAGTGGCTACACGAATATCCATTGCTCCAAACTGATCAAATTGGATATTATCCTTTGCAGGAACTAAAGTTGCGTTTGCTTGTGCATTTGCAGATTTACTGTTATTTAACTTATCAATCTGAGCTTGTACTTCTTCGTCTTCAATCTTGCTAAATAACAATTCGGGCTCATTCAATTGATGTCCGCGTGTTAACAAATTCATTTTACCTGCATCTTCCCATTGATAACCGCCATAGTTTAGCATCTTCATCAGTTTGTCTGCTGTAAATGGCAAGAAAGGTTCGATTAAGATTTCAATATTTGCTGCAATTTGCAAGCTGATATTTAAAATGGTCCTTACTCTATCCTCGTCAGTTTTAATCACTTTCCAAGGTTCTGTATCCGCCAAGTATTTATTACCCAAACGAGCTACATTCATCACCTCAGATAAGGCTTCTCTAAAACGATAATTTTCTATGGATGCACTAATTTTTGCAGGATAAGTAGCTAGCTCATCAATTACAGCTTGATCTTGCTCTGTCACCTCCATTAACATTGGCACTTTACCGTTAAAATACTTATGCGTAAGCACAGTAACGCGATTAATGAAGTTACCTAAAACGGCAACTAATTCGTTGTTATTACGAGCTTGGAAATCTTTCCAGGTAAAATCGTTATCCTTTGTTTCTGGAGCTGTAGCAGTTAATACATAACGCAAAACATCTTGCTTGTCTTTAAACTCTAGTAAATATTCGTTCAGCCAAACTGCCCAGTTTTTAGACGTAGATATTTTTTGACCTTCTAAATTTAAGAATTCATTTGCTGGCACATTATCGGCTAAAATATAATCGCCATGCGCCATTAACATTGCTGGAAAAATAATACAATGGAAAACGATATTATCTTTCCCTATAAAGTGGACTAGTTTAGTCTCTTCATCTTTCCAATATTCTTCCCAATCGCATTTATCGGTTTCTACCTGGCGGATGTAATATTCTTCTGCTTTAGGATTCCATACGTCGAGTTTTGCGTAATTACACAGTTCTTTTGTGGCAGAAATATAACCAATAGGTGCATCAAACCACACGTATAAAACTTTACCATCGGCTCCTTTTATTGGAACTTGTATTCCCCAATCTAAATCTCTTGTCATGGCTCTTGGCTGCAAGCCTGCATTTAACCAGCTTTGACATTGGCCATATACATTTGGTCGCCATTCTTTGTGACTTTCGATATAGGTTCTTAATTTATCTTCGTATTTATCTAATGGTAAAAACCAGTTCTTCGTTTCTTTACGTACAGGTGGTTCGCCAGATAAGGTAGATTTTGGATTGATTAAGTCTGTTGCGTTTAATGTACTGCCACAGTTTTCGCATTGATCGCCGTAAGCATTTTCATTTCCGCATTTCGGACAAGTTCCTGTAATGTATCTGTCTGCTAAAAATGTTTGTGCTTTTTCGTCGTAATATTGTTCCGTAATTTCTTCTGTAAAAACGCCATCATTGTATAACTTTTTGAAAAAATCAGCTGCAGTTTGATGGTGAGTTAACGATGAGGTACGGTGATAAATATCAAAAGAAACACCAAATTCTTTAAAAGAATCACCAATAATTTTATGGTATTTATCTACTATTTCTTGAGGGGTAACGCCTTCTTTTTTAGCCTTTAACGTAATGGGAACGCCATTCTCATCAGAGCCACAAATAAACTTTACATCTCTTTTGTTCGAACGCAAATAACGCACATAGGTATCTGCGGGTAAATAAACACCTGCTAAGTGACCAATATGCACCGGACCATTGGTGTAAGGCAAGGCTGCCGTTACGGTATATCTTTTAATTTTACTGTTATCCAAAACTATTTATTTATTTTGGCAAAGATAAGTGTTTTACCTATGATTAAACAGCCACCATATTTAAAAAAAGGAGACAAAATTGCAATTGTTTGTCCTGCTAAGAAATTACCCAAAAGTATAGCCCATGGAATTTCCGTTTTACAACAATGGGGATTAGAGGTAGTTATTGGAAAAACAGTAGCTGGTTCTTATCACCAATTTTCGGGAACCGACGAAGAGAGAACTGCAGATTTACAGCAGTTTTTGGATGATAAAAGTATTAAGGCGATTATCGCTGGTCGTGGTGGTTATGGTACCATTAGAATAATCGACAAACTTGATTTTACTACATTTAACGAGCAGCCAAAATGGTTAATTGGTTTTAGCGATATTACCATTTTGCTTTCTCACGCATTGGCGGAATTAAACACACAAAGTATTCATGCGCAAATGCCTTATACGTTTGATGAAAGTACTCCTGAAGCTTTAGAAAGCTTGCGAAAATCTCTTTTTGGCGAAGCTGTTTCTTATACATATCCTAGTGAATTCCCTAATCGAGCTGGTGAAGTTGAAGGGATTTTAGTTGGCGGAAATTTAAGCTTATTAATTGCTGTTGAAGGTTCTATTTCTGAAATGGATTATACCGATAAAATTCTCTTTTTAGAAGATGTTGGTGAACATGAATATTCGATAGATAGAATGATGCGTTTATTGAAAAGGAAAGGGAAGCTAACTAAATTAAAAGGACTAATTGTTGGTGCTTTTAATGAAATTTCGGAAGAGAAAATCCCTTTTGGGCAAACGCCAGAAGAAGTAATTTGGGAATTGGTAAAGGAATATGATTATCCTGTATGCTTTAATTTCCCAACAGGGCATATTGATGATAACCGAGCAATGGTTGTCGGTAAAAATGTATCTTTAGCAGTAGATAAAAACAACGTTCAATTAAACTTTTTATAAAATGGCAATTCTTGACAACCTAGGTAAATACCGCAATACTGGATTATTATTAATTAGACTCGGCTTAGGCGTGATGTTTATGATTCATGGTTTTCCAAAAATTATGGGTGGTGTAGAAACTTGGAAAGGACTTGGTGGAAGCATGAAATTAATTGGCATTGATTTTTTACCTGTCGCATGGGGATTTATGGCTGCAGCAACCGAAACTTTTGGTGGCTTTTTATTAATACTTGGTTTATTCTTTCGTCCTGTAAATATCTTATTGGTTTTTACAATGATTATTGCCGCTTTGGTTCATTTTAACAAAGGCGATGGCATTGGCGGTGCTTCCCACGCTATTGAATTGGGCATTGTATTTTTCGGTTTACTATTCGTTGGCCCAGGGAAATATAGTATTGACAAGAAGTAAGTATTAATTAAGAACATTCGTCATTCCCAACTTGATCCGATAGCTATCGGATGGGAATCTTAATGCGATTTCACCTTTCTGCGCATTAGGATTCCCGTTTTCACGGGAATGACGCAATAGAGTTAAGGGTTAATCTAATTCACCAAGAAAATAGCATTGGTAAATAATTGCTTTCCGTTTTCCCAGAAAGAGCGGAATAAAACATCTGTGCCTAAGTAAACTATATTTCCTCTGCCTGCTTGCTGTACCCCATACAATAATCCTGTAGCTAATTTCTTCTTCACCTTTTCCCCTGCTATGCCAGCCATGTAACTATTTGCTTTTAGCGTACCCACATTCCAGCCATTTTCTAAAGGTTCGTAAATTCTTTCATCTGTTTTTAAGGTATAATAATAGGTGCCCAAGCCCGCAGCAAGTGGATGACTCTGATCCAAGCTCACTTTATATATTGCTCCAGGGATAGAATTTTGCAGATCATCCTTGTCTTTTTCAGCGTATTTACGTTCGTTGCTTTCTTTTTCATCCTTTTTAGGATATTCTTTTTTCTTAATGTCGAACGGTTTCTTACCAACCATGGATTGAATTGCATCCTCCATTAAAATAAGATTACCACCCGCATTAATCCATCCGCTTAATTGCTCCGCTAGTTTTTCTGGATAATTCCCGTCTGGCAAAATCAACACATTAATTTTATTTATATCTAAATATGCTGCACTTTGTACACTAATTAGACTTACTGGGTAGTTTAACTCTTGTTCAAAGAAATGCCAAATTTCCCCAACACTTTGCGACGAAACTTCTTGTCCAGTAGCGACTGCTATTTTTGGTGATGTTAGCAGTCGGTAAACCGAGGAGCCAAAGTCTTTTCCTTTTTCTACATAACCACTCGCAATAGGATAAAAAGATGTATTATTCTGCTTGGCTATTCCCATTAACACAGCGCTAAAATCTTTAATGTTTCGTTCGTTTTCCGTTCTATAAATTAATAAAGAACCAGCAGGATAGACTTTTCCTCCTATTGTAAATCCTTCTTCCGCCAGGCGAACCTTTATTTTCTGTTTTTGTAAAGCCATTAAAATTTGTGCATCTGCAACTGCATTCCATGGCATTACCCACGCATAAGGTTTGCTAATGACTGGAACGTTTTCCTTTTTCTCTTCTATAAAGGTGAAACTTCCTGATACCGGCTCTTTAACTGCATATGCTTTTAAACCATAAGCATAAGGCAATGCCCAAGCCGTAATATCGTAGGTGTTAGAATCGGTTACCATGGTTTGAGGCTCAAAAAGAACGTTTGCCATTACCGAACGTGGCTGTTGTAAATTAACAATCAGATCGTTTCGTTCGACTTTAAAATTCTCTACTTTTTGAGTTTCGTAATTATAGCCATTTAAGGTACGATCGGCACCAAAAGCGAAAGCAATGTGGTTTCTGCTCAGCAGTTCGGCCATTTTACGCAATCTTGCTATGTTTTGAGCTTTTACCACATAGCTCTTGTAAATTCCTGGTGGATTTATTGCGCTTTGCTCGAAGTACTTTTTAAACTCACTCACCAATTTCTCTGCATGCGTAGAGACGGTTTCTAGTGTAGCCATTGAAGTCGTAAAGTGATGGTCAATTCTATCTTTCAATGTTAACGTGTCTCCATCTGATGTAATTACAGCCAAACCAGCTCTAATTCCTCCTTGCTCGTAAGTCATCCCAATTGCACCATTGTAAAGTGGATAGGTATCTCCATATGACGGATATAAAAGATCGAACCGCTCTTTTGTAAAATATTGCCAGCCATTTTCATCAAAATATTTAGCGTTATTTTTTCCTACAGTGATTTGAAATTCTCTTTGCCAAGGTGTAATGTCTTGATGAACAGGTTCCGCCGCTGGCGCAAAATAATATGGCTCATTGTAACTTTGTTCATGAAAATCTACATGCACTTGTGGCATCCATTTATGATACGCTAATAATCGTTGTTGTGTTTCTATTTGTGTTTGCCAAGCCCAATCGCGATTCAAATCATAATAATAGTGATTTGGCCTGCCACCTGGCCAAGGTTCGCTATGTTCGCGAGCCGAAGGATCTGGATTTGGCAAAACCCCGCTTACCATATTAAAATAACTCACGTACCTTTCTCTCCCATCTGGATTTAAACATGGATCTATAATGACTACTGTATTTTTTAACCACTCTGCGGTATTGCTATCTTTTGCTGAGGCCAAGGTGTACAAAACCTTCATCGCTGTCTCTGTAGAATTAGCTTCGTTGCCATGTACATTATAACTTAACCATAAAATTGCCGGTTGTTTGGCGGTTTTTACACCACTTTTATCCGCATTTGCTAAATTCAAATTAGCCTTTCTAATCTGTTCTAGCTTATCCATGTTATCCTTATCAGAAACAATGGCAAGTACTAATTCTCGTCCCTCATATGTTTTTCCGTAAGTCTGTAATTGAATGTTCTTGTTTGTTGAAGCTACTTTCTTAAAATAATCAACTACTTTTTGGTGTGGTGTAAAGCGACTACCTAATGGATAACATAAAAATTCATCAGGCGATGGAGTTTGAGCTAAAACCTCAGTAGCACTAAAACTTAAAAATAATAGAGAAAGTAAATAAATTTTCATATAACAGGAATATTTATCAATATACTAAAAAGGATTTTGTATTTATCTTTGCATTTGTAATTTTACGATGAAATTTATCCGCTTTGCGAAATGGCAAGTACCGAACAGCTTTACCAACATTATCTAAAACACACTACAATTTGTACTGATACAAGAGCCATTACCGAAGGTTGTTTGTTCTTTGCACTGAAAGGAGATAATTTTGATGCGAATACTTTTGCTGAAAAGGCTTTAAATCAGGGTGCTGCTTTTGCTATTGTAGATAATAAGCAATACGTAATAAACAACCAATGTATTTTGGTTAATGATGCATTAACTGCTTTGCAGGATTTAGCAAAACACCATCGGAAACAGTTGACTATTCCAGTTATTGGCTTAACAGGAAGCAATGGTAAAACCACTACAAAAGAGCTAATTAGAGCTGTACTCGCCGAAAAATTTAAGACTTTTGCTACCAAAGGAAATTTAAATAACCACATTGGTGTTCCTCTGTCTATTTTAGCTTTACAAAACGATGTAGAAATTGCAGTCATTGAAATGGGTGCAAACCACCAAAAAGAAATAGAATTTTTGTGTGAAATTGCACAACCTACGCATGGCTTGATTACAAATGTAGGCATGGCACATTTAGATGGTTTTGGTGGCTTTGAAGGTGTTAAAAAAGGGAAAGCCGAATTATATGCTTATTTAAAAGCGCATCATGGCTATGCATTTGTTAATCGCAATAATCCTTATTTATTAGAAATGAGCGAGGTTGCTGGATTAAATAAAGTGGTTTATTATGGGAGCGAGAAAGAAAATGCAATTAGTGGAAAACTGCAACACAGCGATCCGTTAATTGAATTTGAGTGGGCTACACCCAATGCCAATTATCAAGCGAAAGCAAATTTAACAGGCACTTATAATTTCGAGAATATTTTAGCAGCGATTTGCATTGGTTACTTCTTTGAATTAAGCGCTGAACAAATTAATACAGGTTTAGCAAATTATTTTCCAAATAACAACCGCTCACAATTATCAAAGACAGAGAAAAACACGGTGATTTGTGATTTCTATAATGCTAATCCAAGCAGCATGAGTGCAGCGTTAACTAATTTGAAAGCGCTAAGCTCAGCGCATAAAACTGCCATTCTTGGAGATATGTTTGAGCTGGGTACAGAATCTCCACAGCAACATGAACTCATAGTGAAACTAGCTTCGGAAAGTAATATTGAAACTTTAATTTTTATCGGTAAAGATTTTTACGCATACAAAGAAAAATATGCGGGTCATTTTTTTAATACCCCTGCAGATGCCACAATTTATCTTCAAGAAAATCCTGTTGTAGATAATTTAGTGTTGTTAAAAGGTAGCAGAGGAATGGCATTAGAGCAATTATTGCATTTGCTTTAAAGTTCATTGGTTGAAATAGCTCATTAGAGTAAACGCCTAAGCATCCTTGTTAAGGAGCTAATCAACAATATTATTTTATTCTTTCTAACGCTGCTTTTAAATCTTCTTTAATTTTTTCTGGTGTGCCAGCACTCGCAATCATTGCATTTGCAACACTTTTAAATTTTTCAAAATCTTTCACTTTAATGTAGATAATGGCTTTCACAAAATCTTTCATGTAAGCTTTATCAGCATCTTTCTCCGTCAGCTTTATATCTTCAAACTTTTTTAAAGTAGTTTCCAATTTACCTTCACTTAATAAAGCAGGGCCAATATTCATCATTGCATTACACACCTGATCGAATGTTACTTTTGCTGGCGTGTTCGTTAAAATAGCATCAAATTCCGAAATCGCTTCATCGGTTTCTTTATTATCTAGTGCATATTGTGATTTAAAATAGTGGTAAACAAAGAATGCTTTTTCGGGAACATATTTTTCTAATAACGTTTTAATGATCTCAAAATCTAAAGTTTCATCATCCAATTGTTCATGTTCAGAAAGTGAATAACCCAAGGTCAGGCTTATCAGGCGTTCATTAAAATCATCCTCAGTGTAATTTCCAGTTTGTAAAATTTTGGCTTTGTTATTCGCTATGTAGGCTAAAGATTTTTGATCGGGCAAAGAATTCGCATAGTTCATAATCAAATCGATTAAGTCCGCATTTCCTAAAATATCAGTTTGTTTAGCTAAATAGTCTTCACTGATTTGATCGAAATCTTCATCTTCAAATTTCGTTGCTTCTTCCGCAAATTTTACAAATTGAGCATTGCTCATTTCCATTGCCGACTTTTTCGAAATAAGGAATTGAGCATTTTGTCCTAAATCTGTAAACTCTGGTGCTTTGCGAAATCCTGTACCTCTATGAAGTACGGTACCATCTGGATTGATAAATAATAAACTAGGATATGATTCCACAGAAAATCGCTGTGCTAACAATAGGCCTTCGCCTTTTTCCATGTCGTATTTTACATTGATAAAATTAGCATTGTAATAATCAGCAACTGCTTGATCTTTATACGTTTCGCTATCCATCATTTTACAAGGACCGCACCAAGTTGCATACGCATCTAAGAAAATCACTTTATTTTCTTTTTTTGCCTTTTCTAGAACGGTAGTCCAAACTGGATTATCTAAGAAATTTATTTCCGCTGCTGAAGCAGATATAGTTATCAAGAAAAGGCAAATTGCCCATATAATGTTCTTCATTAAAGTTTTGAATTTTCTGTAATTAATCCTGTTTCTTTGCTACAGTTATTCCAATATCGCTAATGCCGATTAATGGATTATCACGCATGTTTTGCTCTATTTCAATTTCGTATTTTCCAGATTTCGGAAAACGATAATTAGTTAGCAGTGGAAAGTTATACGTGTACAAATCTCCGGAACCTTTGCCCAACCATTCGCCGTCATTTTTGGCTAATTTAAATTGATAACGTGTACTTTTATGTAAGCCATTTCCTTTTAAATGCATTACTACATATAAATTCGCATAACGATAATCTGTAGTGTGACGAAGCTTAAAATAAAGTTGATACGCTTGGGTAATATCCTTGATTTCAACAGTTGTTTTTATACTCTTGGCATAAGTCCAGCTATTATCCGGAACATTTACATTGGTGTCAATAATGTTAGTATTACTACATCCTGTAAGGAATAGCAATAGACATAAGAAAGGCAATATAAACTTCGTTTTATTCATTTTTCGGCTTTTCAGATGATGAATCTGTAGGTCTGTTTTTATTGCGATTTTTGTTCCTGTTTCTATTATTCCGATTCGGTTTTGGTGCATTAGGGTTTGCTGGAGCCCCACCTTCTACTGCAGGTTTTTGAACTTGCGGTTTTTGTTGCTGAACTGGCTTAGCTTGTTGAGCTGGTCTTGGTTGTTGCTGCGAATTACCTTGAGGTTGATTGCGATTACGATCGTTTCTGTTATTTTTATTGCGATTGTTATTGTTGCGGTTTTTATTTCTATCGTCTAAACGAGTTAAACTATCCTGACCAACCACATTTTCGTAATCGTGTACTTTTTCAACTATCGTTGTTGTTTTTAATTCTACCGCTTCGTCTTTTAAATTAACTGGTTTTTCTCCTTTTTTATTCATTGCCATGATTTCTTTCACACGGTCAACTTTTAAAGGAATCCAATCTTCTTGATTAGCGTAACTAAACCACATTAACTTTTTAAAGATGTCTGTCTTTTGATGACGAGCAACGCCAACTTCAGTTTGTAAAGCTTCAATACGATCTGGAATATCTTTCAACGCATCCAAATAGGTATCTAATTCATAGTTTAAACAGCATTTTAATTTACCACATTGTCCGGCAAGTTTTAATGTATTTAGGGAAAGATTTTGATACCTAGCCGCAGCTGTAGAAACAGTTTTGAAATTTGTTAGCCATGTTGAACAGCATAATTCTCTACCACAAGAGCCAATTCCACCTAAACGACCTGCTTCTTGACGCATTCCAATTTGGCGCATTTCAATTCTGATACGGAAAGTTTCTGCCATTTTTTTAATCAGCTCCCTAAAATCAACACGACCTTCTGCTGTATAAAAAAATGTAGCTTTTGTTTTATCACCTTGGTAATCTACGTCGCTAATTTTCATCGACAAACGTAAATCTAAGGCTAATGTACGAGCTTTATGCATGGTTTCCCATTCCATATCCTTCGCTAATTTCCATTTATCTACATCAGCTTCTGTAGCCTTACGATATATTTTACGAGTTACCTGATCTAGCGGTGTTTTGCGACGCTTCATCTGCATACGCACCAATTCTCCTGTTAGAGAAACGTGGCCAATATCGTATCCACCAGTTGCACCTTCTACTGCAACTAATTCGCCTATTTCGAGGTAAATATTTTCGTTATTTAAAAAGAATTCTTTTCTAGCGCCTTTAAATTTTACTTCAACAACTTGAAAAGGTATATAATTAGATGGCATATCCAAATTTGATAGCCAGTCGTGTACTTCCATTTTTTGGCATCCGCCAGTAAGACATGAGCCATTACTTTTGCAGCCAGAGGGGGCGCAACCGCCACCTGTCGAACAACTTCCACATCCCATATTAATTGTATATATATTGAGTCCCTTTCGGGAGCGTTTTAAACTTAATTATTTTTACTAATTGTAAAGATACATCTAAAAACAGAATTTTTGGATTCGCATTCCGCTCGATGTGGTAATGTGCTTTTTCCAATTCGTTAATTAGCGCTTCTACCATGGCTAAATTTAACACGTTTGTAGAAAGCTTTACTGCAATTTCTAAGGTTTGATGTGGCAATTTTACCAAATCATCAGCTCCGCTTAACAACAAACTACATTCACGCAAAAAATTGATTCCGTATTTTAAAAAGTTCTTCTGATTTTCTCTGCCCCAACTTGCGGCCGTATCTGTAAAAGCAATCATTGCTGGTACTTTATTTCCAAAACCCATACGCAACCATTCTGTAAAATACCCTGCATTATTATTTGGCGTATCGTTTAATAAGGCCTTTGCTTCTATCAAATTCCCATCCGCTAAAAAACTATATTCTGCTGCCTGGTTATCTGATAATTGTGATTTGTGAATGAGGTAATTTTCAATATCAGTATCAACTAGCTTTGGAATTTTAACAATCTGCGTTCGCGATAAAATAGTCGATAAAATTTGTTCTTGATTTTGAGCGACTAAAATAAATAAGGTATTTGCAGGCGGTTCTTCAATAATTTTTAACAAAGCATTTCCTTCTCTATCCAAAAATTCTGGCAACCACATAATCAATACTTTTGTATCGGCTTCAAAAGCTTTGTAACTTAATTTCTTGATGATATCGTGACACTCGGCAATGTTAATATTGGCTTGTTTATTCTCCGCACTCAGTTTTGAACGCCAAATATCTAAATCAAAATAAGGATCTTCGAGCAATAAATTACGCCATTCTTCTAACACATCTACTGCAATTTTAACATCTTTTGATGCGAAGAAAGGATAAGAGAAATGTAAATCTGGATGAATATATTTTTCATACTTGCGACACGATGCACATTCGCCGCAACTATCTGTGTTTGTTTTATTTTGACAATTGATGTATTGAGCATAGGCTATTGCTAACAGCAAAGCGCCACTTCCTTCTGGAGATAAAAACAATTGCGCATGACTTACCCTGTTTTCTACAACAGTTTGAATCAACTGTTTCTTTAAGCTTTCCTGTCCAATTATCTCTTTAAACTGCATTGGTGCAAAATAAGAAATAGTTTGGAGAAATAAGATTTGAGATGTTAGATATGAAATTTAGCAAACAGATTTGTGTAAGTGTAAGCTACACTATTAAGATAGTGCAGCTTTAAACTGTTTTTTAATTTAAAACCTATACCCAATGCCAATATTTGCACGAATACCAGCCCAAGGTCCATCAAACTTTACATTAGCACCATTACCAGTTACAGTAGATTTTACTTTGCCAACAGGCAAATCAATATCATTTAACTGATCTCTTAAACTTTGTTGCTCTTGTGCATTTAAAGCTTTTGCACCTGATAACTCTCCTGAAGAAAAACCATATTGAGGCCCAAAAATAGACCAATCAAAATATACTTTGTTAACTATACGCCATTGAGCACCCAATAAAATGCCACCAGTAAATGTGTTTAACTTACCACTTAGCGGCATAGTTCCGGTTGTGTTTTCTGATTCGAATTCATAATTAATGAATGCATTGTAGTTTGCATATCTTAAAAATGGCGCTACATATAACCCTTTAAACACACCTTTACCCATATAAAATTTAATTTCAGGAGTGATGGCGAGATTTCCTAACTCTAAACTTCCCAATTGCTCATCAATGCTATCAAAAGATGAACTGAAAGGCAAAGAACCTTTTGGCATAAGTCTTAAGCCCACACCAACACTAATTTTTTTATGGATGGCTCTTTCATACTGTACAGAAAATGTTTTTAAGGCAAGTGAGATAAGATTCATTTTAAGCAAATTCTTTCCTTCGTTTGTTACAGTAGCGTTTTGTGTTTGTGCAAAACTTTGTAAAGTACAAATGCTGCCAATAGTTAATGTAATAATTTTTTTTGTGAATGTTTTCATAATAGATTTTGTTTTCCTCTCAACAAGCCAAAATGCATGCCGTTAAAAATCCTCACTTAATTATCAAAAAATCAATGCCCGAGGCAACATTAGAGAGTTATTTTCCACAAATTGAGGATGTTAATCTTCACTTCTCTTAAGATAAAAATTAGTTGAAAACATACCGCAAAACTCATCATTTTAAAAATCTTATCTTTGCCAAATGGCACGCATCCTTGCTTTTGATTATGGCACCAAACGTATCGGCATTGCTGTAACAGATCCCTTGCAAATTATCGCAACAGGTTTGGATACAATACACCCAAAAGATGTGATCGATTTTCTGAAAAAATACATGCTCACTGAGCAAATTGAGGCTTTTGTACTTGGAGAACCCAAACAAATGGACGGTTCGCCATCAGAATCAGCACAGCATGTTAAAGGTTTTTCAACGATTCTAAAAAAGAACTTCCCTACTATTCCGCAATACTGGATAGACGAACGTTATACCTCTAAATTAGCAGAGCGAACTATTATGCAAAGCGGATTTAAAAAGAGTGATAGAAGAGATAAAGAAAGGGTTGATACCATAGCGGCGACAATAATTTTGCAATATTTTATGGAACAACACCGTTTATAAACACAATGATTAGCGAAGAACTACAGAATTTATTGTTAAAATACTGCGAGCCAGAGGATGAATTGTTGCAGCAAATAGATCGAGAAACTCATCTTAAAGTGCTGATGCCTCGCATGTTAAGCGGACATTATCAAGGTCGTGTTTTAAGTTTGCTTAGCAAAATGAATACGCCTAAAAGGATTTTAGAAATTGGCACTTTTACAGGTTACGCTACCTTGTGCTTAGCTGAGGGTTTAACAGAAGATGGCTTGATTTACACGCTAGATATTAATGCAGAACTGGAAGAAATGGTTCGAGGAAATTTTGCGAAATCGCCATTAAATTCGAAAATAAAATACATCATCGGCGATGCTCAACAAAGTTTAAAAACTTTAGCCAACGAAACGTTCGATTTAGTTTTTATAGATGCTGATAAAAAAAATAATGGAACGTATTACGATTTAATATTTGACCAAGTAAAATCTGGAGGAATTATTATCGTAGATAATGTGCTTTGGAGTGGAAAAGTGCTAAATAACGCACAGGACAAAGACACCAAAAATATTAGCAGTTTTAATGATCAAATTGCTGCAGATAAAAGAGTTGAAAAATTAATATTACCTGTTAGAGACGGGCTTTTTGTAATACGAAAAAAATAATTCAGTTGTCAGTTGACAGTTTTAAGTTGGCATAGCGCTAACAATTGGACAATTAAACAATAACAATGAAAAAAACACTTACTTTATTTATCTTATTATCAACCTGTTTTTTTGGTAAAGCGCAAACTACACAAGATTATATTGCTGAACATGTAGATTATGCACAAAAATTAATGCGCATAAATCAAGTCCCTGCAAGTATTATTTTAGCAGTTGCTATTCATGAATCTGCTGCTGGCACAAGTAAAATTGCCCGTTATTTAAACAATCATTTTGGTGTAAAAGGACCAAATAGCAGTAGCGAAATCAATTCGTCTTATAGAGATTATCCAACTGTAGATTCTTCTTATAATCACTTCGTTTCTTTTTTACATAGTCGTTCTTATTTCAACGTTTTGTTTAGTAAATATGATCAATACGATTATAAAAATTGGGCAAAGGGAATTCAGCGTGGAGGTTATGCAAGTAGCCGCACTTGGGCATCACAAGTTATTGCATTAATCAAGAAGTACGAATTATATCAATATGATGACAGACCTGATGATTATATTGAAACTGTAATCCCTACAGCAAATGTGGTAGCAAAATCAACAAGTAGTCGCAAAAAATCTCGTTCATCAATTGCTAAAAAAAGTAAAATGTATACCATAAAAACTGGTGAAAACTTAAATAAAATTGCGGAAAGAATCGGTACAACTTCTGCGGCTTTAATGCAGAAAAATGGATTGAAATCAGCAGTTGTACAACCTGGTCAAAGAATTAAATTATAATGAAAAAAATTACGCTCATTTTAGCTATTGCTATTTTATTTTTTAGTGCTTGTAAATCGAGACAGTATAGTAGAAATAATAAGCAAATTGAAAAAGCTGCAACTAAAGAGAACCCGAATTTTACAACGTATACTACTTTAACTTATATTGATGCTTTTAAAGCTGTGGCAATTGAAGAAATGAATGCGTATGGTATTCCAGCAAGTATTACATTAGCTCAAGGTATTTTAGAATCAGGTAGTGGAAATAGTAGTTTGGCTAAATATGCAAATAATCATTTCGGTATTAAATGTACATCTGACTGGAAAGGAAAAGCATATTATAAAGACGATGATCAGAACAACGATTGTTTTAGAGTGTATAAAGATGCGAGAGAATCATACAAAGATCATTCTGAATTTTTAAAACGTAAGCGATATAGTTTTCTATTTGAATTGGATAAGAACGATTACAAAAATTGGGCGCAAGGATTAAGGACTGCTGGATATGCTACAAATCCAAAATATCCAGAAATGTTGATAACAGTTATTGAAAAGTATAAATTATATCTATATGATCAACCTGAAAGTGAAAGCGAGAAAATTTCAAGAGAAGATCGTGTTTTCACTGAAATAAATGCAAACATTCCTGTAGAAAAGAAAAAATTTACCCCAGTTGATGTAGCCCCTAAAGATCCTCCGACTTCTTCAACTACACCAAGTAACGAAAGTTATTATACGGTTAAGCAAGGCGATACTTTATTTAAAATTGCTCAGCAATACAAATTAACAGTTGATGAATTGAAATCACTAAACAAGTTAAACGACAATAACATTAAAATTGGTCAAAAACTTTTGATAGTTAAATAATGTTAAGAAGAGCATAACTCTTTCTAACATATTGTAGTTTTGTTAAACAAATGAAATTCTCGGGCTTTTTCTTATTGCTATCGCTATGTTGCTTTCAACTCTTTGCACAAACTAAATCCGTGCAGGGCTTTGTTGTAGATAAGGATAGTAAACAGAGATTAGCAAAAGTTTATATCTACAATCCTGCAAACGACAGTGGGATTTACAACAACAACAAAGGAGAATTTACAAGTACTGCCAAAGTTGGCGACACGCTTTTTGCTGCGCTCAGCGGTTATGGGATGGATACTGTGATTTACAAAGGTCAAAACGCAATTGTTTTTCAACTAAAATCTTTAAGTATCAAACTAAAAGAAGTTAAAATTTATGGTAAGGCGCCAAGTCCCCAAGATCAATACAGCAAAACTTTAAAAGACTATAAATATGCGCTTGATAAAGGAAATACAAGTGATTTATTGAACATAGGATTAGGCGGCGTTGGCTTGGGCATCGATGCGATTTATAATTTACTAAGTAGACAAGGCAAAAACGCTCGACATCTACAAGCAATTTTAGAACACGATTACCGTGAAGCCATTATCGATTATCGCTTTAGAGCAGATTATATAAAATCCGTTGTTTCAACAAACGATACAGAGTTAGCCGATTTCATGTTACAATATCGTCCAACCTATCAGTTTGTTTTATCAGCTTCAGATTATTCTTTTGTACAATATGTAAAAAACAGCTTTGCCTCTTACAAAAGAAACCCTGCTATGTTTAGGTTGCCGAATTTACCAAAGATGAATCCACCAACCAGTTATCAAAATCAATGAGGTTTTGGTTTATCATATTGCCAAAATTATCTGCAAATGCAATGGCAATATTTCCCTTTATCTTGTTAAAAAGTAAGGCTCAAAAACAAGATCAGATTTTAATTAATCATGAGCAAATTCATCTTCAGCAACAGCTAGAATTATTCGTTTTCCCATTCTACTTCTTTTACCTGTTAAATTATTGTATCAACCTTGTTAAGTATAGAAATCATTACCAAGCTTACTTTAACATTTCTTTTGAAAAAGAAGCGTATCATTTCGAAAAGGATTTGAATTATTTATCCAAGAGGAAGTGGTGTAGTTGGATAAAATTTTTACGTTAGCGGTTCACATTTATCAGCTATCAATGAAGATGTTATCACACGTTTTATCATAAATCACTTTTATTCCGCATAATTTTTGTTTTTATTTGCAATACAAATGAAAAACTTATTACTTGCCTTTCTAATCGTATTTGCATTTTCCTCACGTCTAGCTGCTCAAGAGATAGACACAATTCCTATTCCTACAAAAGATTTAGATATCAAATTGAAGCGCAGTCCTCTTCCTTCTAGAATGGGAACTTTACAATTTCAACCGGTTAAATTAAATCCAGCGTTAGTAAATGCGAAAATAAATTATTGGAAAACCAAAACATCAGTTGGCATTAATATTAATCAAGCATCATTTAGCGATAACTGGAAAGGTGGCGGAGTAAACTCATTGGCTATTGGCGGTTTAATAAATTATAAGGCCGAATACAGCAAAGAAAGTTATAGCTATGTGAGCGAAGTTATATTGCAATATGGCAAAGTGAAAAATAAAAATCAGTTGCAAAAGAAAACCAACGACCGCATTTATTGGGATAACAAAGCTGCCATACAGCTTTCTAAAAACTGGTATTTCTTTGGTTCGATTAATTTTGAATCGCAATTTGATAAAGGATTTTCATATCCAAAAGATGCTGCAGGAAATGAAAAAGAAAACCTATTATCTAAGTTCATGTCGCCAGGTTATTTAACAGAATCAATAGGTTTTGAATATAAACCAAATAAGTTTTTTTCTACTCGTATTGGTACAGGTACGGCCCGACAAACTTTTGTGTTAGATACAGATTTGTATAAAACTAACCCCAACAATTTTGGAGTAAAACAAGGAAAAAAATTTAGAAATGAATTAGCTTTTCAAATTGTAACTAGTTTTGAAAAAGAGATTTTCCAAAATATTACCTTAAAAACACGGTATAACATGTTTATTCCTTATGATAATTTTGGGCACATAGATCACCGATTAGATGTAAACCTTGTGGCAAAAGTTAATCGTTTTATGAATGTTTCTCTTACCGGAGTTGGTTTATATGATAGAGATACGGATCTTAAAATCCAAGGCAGTCAAACCCTAGCGCTAGGATTAATGTTTACTTTTCCTAGGTAAAATAGTTCATTTGTATCATTAGTTCATTTATGTATAATGTTTAGTCGTCTTGACTAATGAACAATTGAACTAATGATACTAATAAACAATTAAAATTATTTTTTCTTTTTCACTAAATCTAAGTAATCTATATAGTACAATACTTTTATAGATAAGCTGTTATTTTGTGGTCCAGATAGCACTTTATCAAAGTTTTTGCCATAACGTTTAGTCAAGAACTTTTCGTTAGTTTCTGCTGCATCTTTGTAAGTAATACTTAACTCACTGCCTGGTGTAAATTGCCAAACGTAAGCAAGGTCAATATTAAAAACATTATAATTTCTGTCTACATTTTGCAAAGCAGGACCAGTGTATGCATTTAATCCGCCAGTACTATTTAATGCATAAAATTCTTTGTTTCTTCTATCAGACCAATAATGTCTTACGCCCAACTGTATTCCCATTTTATTGCTGAAACTATATTTGGCATCCATTGTATTTTCTACTGTGTTTCTATCGTATCTAGAAAAAACTGATTGCGCACCATTAAATCCAACCCAGCTTACATAATCATAACTAGGATTAAAGTTTAGATCTAAACCAAATGCTAGTTTATCACTTACTCTTAAGTTTTGAAAGAAGTAAAAATTATAATTAACCCCATCAAATAAATCAACTTTAGTTCTAGTTACATTTCCACCAAAGTTGTATGCTTTTGCTCTATTTGGGTTAATGTAAATTCCTAAACGATAACTTCCAGGCGCTTTATAAATTTGTCCGTTTCTAGATTCATAAAAGTCATTTGATTTCGCTAATACATTTGCATTCAGCTCTGCCGACCATTGATTTTTAAACTGAACATAGAAGCCTGGAAAAAATCCTAAGCTTTGATAATCACCTGGCTTAAATCTTCTCGAATATTCTATTTCTGTCCATGCCTGAATTTGATTGTACCATTTACCTGGTTTATAAACATTGTATGCAACGTTTACAGATTGATTGAAGAAGTTATTATTGGTATAAAATCCCATATCAGATGGGTCGAACCTAGTATCTGAAAATTCTTGTCCGTAAGTAAACGTGTATGTTCCACTTTTCTTTCCTAGTGATAAATCATAACTGTAACCATTGCGATTCTCTTTAATCGGATCAGCAGTTACATAACTCATTTTGGCAGCACCATCAATAAAATAAGTATTCTTTTTATCGTTAATATTGAAAAGTGCTGCACTCACGTTTGCATCGTATGCACTTCCTTGTCTTAAAACATTTGTATTAATTACACTAACAGAACTGTTATTTTTTAACGATTGATCCAATACAAAAATATTGTAATTGGTTAAAGGTTGACTTTCAAATCGGCTTCTATTTCCAGCTGCATCTTCCACCTCTGTGTACATTTTATTAGTGATGGCATTAAAAACACCTATCCCTAATCCTTTGGCAGTACGGCCAGAAATTTTGGTTGCATTTAATACTTTCCCTTCTTGGGGATCTTTAATTACCTTATCTGTAGATTTTAACCCGCTTCTATCAAAATAAGATGGAATAGATCCAATGCGTTTAGAATAAAATAAATCTCCCTTATTGAACAACTCTGTTCCTTCTGTAAAAAACTGACGGTTTTCATTAAATTTAACTTCAAATGGTGTAAGATTTAATACTCGATAATCGCTCTGAACTTGACCAAAATCGGGAATTAAAGTCATATCTAAGGTAAAACTTTGGTTGATGCCATATTTTACATCCATACCACCATTGATAGAAGCTTGTGTGTTTTTAACACCCGGCGTATTATAAGGATAATTACTAATTAATGTAGAAACGTAAGGTGAAAACGACAAACGCAACGGCGCTTTAATACCTTGCAAACCTTCTAAAACCCCACTTTGATTAATAAAACCACTTACTTTAGGATCTACAAAATTCCAAAAAGTTTGTCGGTTTGTTCCTGTTCGTTTACGAATGATATTCATTCCCCAGTTTTGAATATCCTTACTAGAAAATCGCAATGCGGAATACGGAATTTTAATTTCTGCCGTCCAACCTTTGTCATCAATTCTTACAGCACTTTCCCAAACAGCATTCCAGTTTGGATCTTCATCACCAATAAGCGAATATTTAGCATCGAACTGAACACCAGCAGCAGTAACAAAAAAACCATTACCATTCTGTCCATCTAAGAAAGTATCAAAAACAACGCCTATAAAATCGGCATTACCAATTTGATCTCTTGCAACAAGTTCATGCACAACGCTATCAGGTTTATCATACATTCTAGCCGATACATAAATCGCGTAATCATCGTATAAAAACTTTACATCCGTTCTACCTTCTCTAGGTTCCACACGGCCTGGAACCGGTCTGTTCTCCACAAAATCTGTAGCTATTGGAACTCCATCCCAAACAGCATCATCTAAAACACCATCTATTTTGGGGCTTACTGAAGTTCTTTTAGCTTGAACTTTCTTTTTTATTGGAGCATTCTGTGCAACGCTAATGGTCACGGTAAATGCTAGGATAATAAAGGTAAAAATTAGTTTCATTCGGTTTGTTTTGTTCACTATAAGACTGCACTTCATTATGAAATGTTGCACGACGTCGAAAATATATTTTTTGTTTATTTATGGGAGGGGCAATTTTTCCATAGCAATGCCAAGAGAGAAAAAATAATCTCCCATTGGCATTGTTGGTTCATACTTATTTTTTCTTAATCGATTGAAAGTACTTTCAACGAAATGTATTTATCGATGGTAGAATAGTTACGACCTTTTTTTCGCATTTCTGTGATAAATGCTGGGGTAACTCCAGTTGATTTTGCACCCATTACATCGCCAATGTCAAGCTTTTTAAAGCCAAGTTTTAAATAGCTATTGTATTCTTCTGGTGTGAATCCTAATGCTTTTAAACTTACATAGTTTTCGGTTTCAAGGTTTGGAATAACAGCATCGAATTTTTTGCAAAATGCTGGTGTTATACCCAATGCTTTGATGGCTAAAAGATCTTCATCTGTAAATCTATACCCAGCATCTTTAAAGCTTTTAATAAATTCGGGAGTAATGTTCATCGCTTTTTTTGCAATTAAAGATTCCAACGCATCGTCGTCTGAGTTTTTGTCTCCTTTACTTCCTTTGCTACCTTTTGCTCCTTTTGTATTCGCATTTAAGTTAACATTCAAATTAGCGTTTAGATTCGCATTGTTATTCTTATTTGCGTTTGCATTCTGATTAGATTCTACCTTCGCAATTCTTGCAGTTTTAATATCTTCACCAGTAATTCCTTGTGCTTTAAGCGAAATTAATTTACTTGCTGTAACATCTTTATATCCAGAATTTTTAATATCGGTTACAAAAGCAGCATCAATATCTAATGCTTTTAATGGAATAAGATTTTGTAAGCTAAGTTCATTAAGGCCAGCTGCTTTTAAACTGCTTATGTATTCTTTGGTAACTTTTAATGCAGCCAATGGAATAAGATCATTTTTAGAAAGCTGAGTATAACCTTGCGATTTTAACATGGTTACAAAATCTTTTTTAATGTTGATTAGGAAAAACACGAACATGTCTTTTTCTTTATCGGTTTTAATGCCTTCTGTATTTAAGAATGAAACATAACTTTCGTTCGCGTTAAAATTATATTCTCCCATTCCAACATTACCATCAAATCTACCCGTAAATTGTACTGTTCCAGCTTCGCGGGTTAAAGAAAATTGGCCAGTTGTATTTTGTGGAAGATTTTTAAATTCTGAAAGGTCAAAATCGTTGTTGCTATTGCTATTTTTATCCTCTTCTCCTTCAAAACGGATTTTAACTTTGCTTCCTTTAATGGTGGCAAACCATGATCCTTTAGTTGGGATAGTAGTAAGTTGGTTTGGTTTATTGGCAGTTTTAGGAGTTGTTTTTCCATAAGCTACAGGCTCGTTTAATACTGAAATAAATACGAGCAACAATGGTAAAATACAAAGGTATTTCCATGTTGAATTAAGGCTAGATTTTTTTGCGTTCATCATGATTAATCTTTTTTTAAGTACAGATTGGTTATAATTTGTGGTTAAACTAATTGGAAAGTGAGGTGCAGAAACTTTAACCAAGCTCATTTGGTAACTGGTCTTTTCTACATCAGAATGTTCGAGTAATTCATTATCGGTTAAAAACTCAAGGTTATCTTCCATTGCTTTGCGGTAAAACCAAGCAAACGGATTAAACCATTGAAAAATAAGTGCCAGTTCGGCTAATAGAATGTCGTAACTATGCCCTTGTTGAATATGTATTTTCTCGTGTAAAATAATTTGGCTATACGTATCCCAATCGTATTTTTCTGGGTTGATAAAAATATGATTCCCAAAAGAACATGGAGCCTGATCTCCTGTAAGCTCAACAATTCGATAACGCCCATCTTCAATAGAAGGACTCCGATAGCTTCTATATAGCAATAAACAGAGTTGAAATAAAAAGTTTAGACCAAATACAGCAACACCAAGCCAATAGCCCCAAACAAGCACCTTAAAAATTGAAATGTCTTTAAAGAAAGATTCTTTTTTAACTGGCGCAACATTTACAACTTGGTTAGCAGTTGCTCCGCTTTGTGTAGTAGAAACCGTGTTTGAGATTGGCAATGCATCTGCTTCTTTACTTTTGATAATAGACGAAATTGTAGTTGTATTATCCGCATTGCGAAACGACCATTGTGCTGGAACTGGGATAAGCGGTAAACTGAAAGATAAAGCCAGACAGCCTAACAGTACAAAGCGGTTAAGCGGAAAAAAAGTTTCTTTTTGCAATAATACTTTATAGAACAAGAAACATCCTGCAAGAATAAGGGCAACATTTAAGGCATAAAACATCATGGCTTTTTAGTTTTAATGAGGTTAACTATTTCTGTTAGTTCGTCTTCTGATAGGTTTTGTTCTTTTGCAAAAAAAGCCAACATACGTGGATATGAATTATCAAAGTATTGACTTACCACATCTTTTAAAGCATGCTTTTGATATTCTTCCCTACTGATAAGCGGGAAATAGCAAAACATGTTGCCAACTACATCATGACCTAAAAACCCTTTTTCTTCCAAAATTTTTACCATTGTTGCTACACTATTGTAATGTGGCTTTGGATCTGGAAGTAATGGAATAATATCTCTAATAAATGCTTTCTCTACATCCCAAAAGGTTTGCATAATTTGCTCTTCTCTTTTTGCCAGTTTAATCATCTTCTTTTAATTTGATAAACGAAGGTAATACTAATTAATTAATAACAAAACTAATCGATTAGTAGATTAGTAACTTTTTTGATACAACACCGTTGAGAGTAAGAAAAAATAAGATTTGAGAGTTTCTCATTGCCTTAATCATTTGCCATCAAGTATTGATTATCAGCAACACCATTAACTATCTCTTATGGATATCGTCCATTTTTAATATCTTTGCACTTTACACAACAAGATTATGTTTGAGAATTTACAGGATAAGCTAGACAGGGCATTTAAAGTTTTAAAAGGGCAAGGAAGTATTACCGAAATCAACGTGGCTGAAACCATGAAAGAGATTAGGAAAGCTTTATTAGACGCCGACGTAAATTATAAAACAGCCAAAGCTTTTACAGATGATGTAAAAGAAAAGGCTTTAGGTTTAAACGTACTTACAGCAGTTTCTCCTGGTCAGTTATTGACCAAAGTAATGAACGATGAACTTGCTGCTTTAATGGGTGGTGAGGTTACAGAGCTTGATTTAAAAAACAATCCTACTATTATATTAATTGCAGGTTTAAATGGTGCAGGTAAAACTACATTCACTGGTAAACTTGCTTTGCACTTAAAAAGTAAGGGCAAAAAACCTTTAATGGTTGCTGGTGACGTTTATCGTCCTGCGGCTGTAGATCAATTACAAATTTTAGGTGAACAAATTGATGTTCCTGTGTACGCAAATACAGTTTCTAAAGATCCAATTGCGATTGCTTTGGAAGGTATTGCTGAAGGTAAAAAGAACAACAATAACGTAATTATTATAGATACAGCTGGTCGTTTGTCTATCGATGAAAGCTTGATGAATGAGATCTCTGAGGTGAAAGCGCAAACTAAACCTCATGAAATTTTATTTGTAGTGGATGCCATGACTGGTCAGGATGCGGTAAATACAGCTAAAGTATTTAATGATAGACTTGATTTTACTGGGGTTGTATTAACCAAATTAGATGGTGATACACGTGGTGGAGCTGCTTTATCTATCAAATCTGTAGTTAACAAACCAATTAAATTTATTGGTACTGGCGAGAAAATGGAGGCACTAGATGTTTTCTATCCAGATCGTATGGCTTCTCGTATTTTGGGCATGGGTGATGTTGTTTCCTTAGTAGAAAGAGCACAACAACAGTTCGATGAGAAAGAAGCGGCTGAATTACAGAAGAAAATTCGTAAGAATAAATTCGATTTCAATGATTTCTATAACCAAATTCAGCAGATTAAGAAAATGGGTAACATGAAAGATTTGATGGGCATGATACCTGGTGTTGGTAAAATGATGAAAAACGTGGACATTGAAGATGATGCTTTTAAAAGTGTGGAAGCAATTATCCAATCGATGACTCCTTTTGAAAAAGAAAACCCAGATAGTATACAACAAAGTCGTCGTGTACGTATCGCCAAAGGTTCTGGTCATAAAATTGAAGAAGTAACCAAACTGATTAAACAATTTGAAGACATGCGTAAAGTAATGAAGCAATTTTCAAATCCAGCAGCTGCTGCTAAAATGATGAAAAATATGCCGAAGATGCCACAGGGTAGAATGTAGGTTATAACAGAATTGAAAAATCCCGTTACTTACGTATCGGGATTTTTTTTGTCTTATTTTACCACCTAAGACATCTTAGCAAACCTAAGTTTTAGCTTTGCTCTAAAATGCTCTTAGGTTTCTTAGATGGTAACAACATTTATTTCCTAAAAGGAAAAATTTATCCTTAATAGTTAAAGAATTTACTTCATAGTTTCATTTTTAAAAAGGAATCTACAAATCCATTTTGCTTTGCATACATTTAAAACTATGCTTGTAAAAACCTATGGAAGTGCCGTTTATGGAGTAGATGCTTTAACCATCACCATTGAAGTAAGTGTTGTAAGTGGCACCAAATATTTTGTGGTCGGCTTACCTGATAATGCTGTAAAAGAGAGTATGTTTAGAGTGGAGAGCGCTATCAGAACTTCGGGATATCACATGCCCCGGCAGCGAATTGTTGTAAATCTCGCACCTGCGGATATTAGGAAAGAAGGTTCAGCTTATGACCTGCCTATTGCGATTGCGATTTTAGCCGCTTCAGGACAAATTAAAACAGAAGAATTAGATAACTACTTTATTATGGGCGAACTTTCTTTAGATGGTGGTTTGCAAAGTATTAAAGGTGCTTTACCCATTGCGATCCAGGCTCGTAGCGATGGGTATGCTGGTTTTATTTTACCCAAAGTAAACTCCAGGGAAGCTGGGATTGTGAACGATGTATTGGTTTTCGGCATGGAAACTTTAGCTGAAGTAATTGATTTTTTCAATGGCAAAGAAAAACCTGAACCTGTTGTTGTAGATACAAGAGAAGAGTTTTTTCGACAAATAAATAGCTACGAGCAGGATTTCTCTGATGTTAAAGGTCAAGAGAATATTAAACGAGCATTAGAAATTGCTGCTGCAGGTGGGCATAACGTAATTTTAATTGGTCCGCCGGGAGCAGGAAAAACCATGTTGGCTAAACGATTACCTACTATTTTACCCCCTCTTAATTTGCAAGAAGCTTTAGAAAGCACCAAGATATATTCGGTGGCAGGTAAATTGCCTGTGGCTAATGCATTAATGACCGAAAGACCTTATCGTTCTCCCCACCATACTATTTCTGATGTTGCTTTAGTTGGTGGGGGAATTAATCCGCAGCCGGGTGAAATTTCCTTGGCACACAATGGTGTTTTATTTTTAGATGAATTGCCAGAGTTCAAACGTTCGGTATTGGAGGTAATGCGCCAACCTTTAGAAGATAGAAAAGTAAGTATCTCTAGGGCTAAGTTTTCGGTAGAATATCCATCCAGTTTTATGTTGGTGGCTTCCATGAACCCTTGTCCTTGTGGATTTTTCAATCACCCAGAAAAGGAATGCTTATGTGGCCCAGGAATTGTACAAAAGTATTTGAGCAAAATATCTGGTCCTTTATTAGATCGAATTGATTTACATGTAGAAGTTACGCCTGTTAATTTTACCGAATTGTCTTCATCCCGCGATGCGGAAAAAAGTAGTGAAATTAGAAACCGAGTAATGAAAGCCAGAGAAGTGCAAGACAAGCGATTTGCAGAAAATGATGTGCTCCACTTTAATGCGCAAATGAGTCCAAACATGGTTAGACAAATTTGTGTAATTGATGAAACTGGACAATTACTTATTAAGCGAGCCATGGAAAAATTGGGTTTATCTGCTCGAGCATACGATCGCATTTTAAAAGTTTCTAGGACCATTGCAGATTTAGCGGGAAGCGAAACCATTGAGGCTGAACATTTAGCAGAAGCAATACATTATAGAAGTTTGGATAGAGAAAGTTGGGCTGGTTAGGTTAATCTAAAACATGTATCGAAAGCTTTCTCCTTTAAGGACGATCGTGTTTATCCCAAATATTTAACTATTGCTTCACCGATGTCTTCAACCTCATCATTAACTTCTACAATCGGTTGATCGGTTTTGTAATCAATTCGCATCCATTTTAAATTTTTGTTGCGAACAATTTGTGTATACTCTACTCCCCATTTAAAAATGGTGTAGGTATTATTTTCTTCTGGAATAACTTCGTAAATGATGCCATTTACTTTAACATAAAATGATTCATCCATTATTCAGAATCTTCTAACTCATCGTCCTCTTCTTCTTGTTCGGGATTTAATAAATACGCAGAGATTAGTTTCCCTATTTGATTCACTTCTTCATCGTACTCAAATAAAGGCAAGGCGGTTTCTTTATCAAATTTTATCCATTGTTCGGCATCGTCTTTTTGAATTTGTGCATATTCTTTGCCTTCTTTAAACACGACGTAAACATCATTTCCCTCTGGGAAAATAGCATAATTGATATTGCCAATTTCTAAATCAAATGGTTGTTGCATTGTTATTTTGGTTGATAGTTAATAGTCGATAGTTCATAGACCTATTGGCTATATGCCATTGACTATAAACTAAGGGCTAAATTAATTCTTTAACTCTTTAAGTTGATTAATAAATGTAATAAATTTTGGGCTCGAATAGTTTGCCGCCCCTTCTCCATTAAAGGAAACTCTGCCTTTTTTATCGAATACAATGGTGGTAGGTAGTGAGCCTTTAAATATACTTTCGGGTATATTACTTGCGAAGTTATACACCGGTAGTTTATATTTTTTCCTATCCATGTAGGCTTGGGCTTTGGTAAAATCGCTATCGGCATCTACTAATAAAAAGACAACTTCTGGATCGTTTTTATATTGCTCGTACAGTTTATTAACGGACGGCATTTCTGCTAAGCATGGTGGACACCAAGTTGCCCAGAAGTTGAGGAAAATAATTTTTCCTTTTAAATCGGCTAGGCTAACAATTTTTCCATCAGCATTTTTAAATTTAATGGAAGATAAATCGGTACTAGCAGTTTCCGTTTTGGAGGTTAAATTAGGTTTAAACAACCCTATTTCCATTAGGCCTTGTAACATGAATGCTTTGGCGGCAGGAACAAATAAAAGAAGTAAAATTAAGGCGATAAATAAGCCATTGAAAATATGCTTTCTTGTTAATTTTTGCTTAAAATTCGTCTTATTAGTTGCCATATTTATGAAAAGCTGCTGCATTACTAATGCAAAGCTACGGCTTTATTATAGAAAGGGTTTTTGAATTTATAAAATTGACGAATTTATGCTTTTAACAAAAAAAGAGCCGTCGCATAAAAGGATGGCTCTACGAAAAAGCTATTTGTGTGTGAAAATAGCGGCTCCGAATTTGGTTTGATCTACAGTTGCTTTTAAACCTTTGGCATAAATGGTATAGATCTTCCCGCTTTCTATTTTAATATCGGCAAGTGATGTTTCTAGTTCACTTGTTGTTGCATTTTTAACATTAAATGTTACTTTATCTGCAGCATCGATGTTTTCGAAAGTTGAATATTCTTTAAATGCTTTATTGGTGAAAAGATCAGTTGTTTGTCCATCAATTGCCAAGCTTAATGCTCCAGCATCTGGACTTAAGTTTACAAATCTAATTCTTGCTTTACCCGTTGCTGGTTTGGTAAGATCATCTTTGATTAACAGGAATTTGATGTTCTCTAACTTATCAACTACAAATAATGAATAACCCATCTGTGGTTCAAGTGTAAGTTGTTCTGTTTTTAAACTGGTGTTAGTGCCTGCTTTAGCAACATCAAATTTTCTATTGCCAGAATATGCATTTAAATAATCGACTTTACTTCCAAAAGAAAATTCGTTAAAGGTTGCCAAGCTGTTATCTACATATACATTTAATTTTTCTGTAGTTGGCGATGCATGGATGATACTTAATCCCGAAATGTCTACTGGTTCGTAATCTGTGTTTTTTGAACAAGAAAGTAATCCTAAGGATAATGTAACCGCAGCTAGTATAGCTTTATAAGTCGTTGATATTTTCATAATTAAATTTTAAGGTGTACAAATAAATTGGGTTAATTGGCCATTAACTTTAATCTATACGAGAAGTGCGCAGTAAACGCTACAGTAAGATTGAATTATTTATAATTATGGATCGACTTTTTTAATCGGCATCTACACGAAACACCTTTCCACCAAATTTAGAGATGTTGTAATTTACACCAAAGGTGAAAACTCGAGTAACTTGGTTACTTCGGCTATCTACAATAGAATTTCCAGACACATAACGAGTTAAATTATTCCCCTGATTTAATAAATCGTTCGCATTGATGTTAAGGCTTAACGATTGATCTTTAAAAAATGCTTTGCTAAAATTAGCATTCAATATAAAAGGATTTGTGTTTGCTAAAGAGTAGCCCGAATTAATTTGTTTAGCTGCGCTAAAGCCAACAAAGTAAGATTTTTTTAGCGTAGCTCTTGCAGAAAGTGATAGATTTAAATTTTTAACATCTCTATTACTTTGATCAAAAGTTGCGTTGCTGTTGGTAATGCTGTAGTTTACGTTTGTATTTACGTTAAGTTTTTTCAATCGTAATGAACCGCTTAGGTCTGTTCTAAAATTGTGTGTTCTAAAAAATGTGGCCCCATTTATTTGACCTAAATTAAAAAGAGCGATATCGTTAATTGAATTTAGGTTGATGTTATTGTTTGAGTTAAAACTATAACTTGTACCGGCAGTGATATTGGCTTGTTTCAAATTAATGGTGCCCCGCAAATTCTGCGATAAGTTTATTCCTTTATTAAACCGTTTAATGTTATTAATAAATGTTGCTCTGTTTGAAAGGTTAATGTTACCACTGTATGAAACTGAAAATTTATTTTTTTTGAGTGGAATATTTAGGGTATAGTTATCTCCCAAATTATAGGTGCCGTTTGTATTTTCAAATCGCGTTTCTTGTTTTAAACTGTTTAATGTATCGGGAAGTAAAATAACATTATTTACAATTTCATTTCGAGTGGTAGAAAAGCTTAATCCGGTTTGTACCGATACGCCCGATTTTAAATGTACATAGTTAAAATTTGAAGAAATGTTATGGTTAAAGGATGGTTTTAAATTTGGATTTCCTACAATAACATTTTGTAAGTTTTGCGCATTTTTTACCGGTTGTAATTGGAAAAGAGAGGGTGCATTATTGTTTCCCGTATAACTAACCGAAATTGTTTTCCCCTTCGCCATTGTTCTACTTAAATTCAGATTTGGAGAATAATTAAACGCATTATTGTTTATTTTTTGATGCAGATTTAGGTAATTACTGCTCATTAGAGTTGGTCGAGCATTCATCCCAACATTATAGCGCATCTTCTTATTGGTGTAATTGTAATTTATACCTAAAGATTGACTTATGACCATGGAGGTATATTGTGTACTTAATGAATCGATGTATCTTGGTTGACTGGTTTTATTATCAAAAACCAGGGTGGCAACATCGTTACGACTACGCATTACAGAGGCTGCGTAGTTAAAACTCAAGGCTTGTTTGGCTAAAGTATCTTTCAATTTTTTTAATCCAAGGCTATAATTAATGCCAACATTAACATTTTGATTATTTCCTTCAGTGATTAGGTTTCTATTTAATAGCGAATCTTTCTCTAAAACCTGAGTATCTTTATTGTAGTAGAGTGTATTTGTACTTATGTTTTGATTTGAATTAGTTGAGCTTGTGGAAACCATGAAGTTTGCGGATAAACTATTTCGTTTATTTTTTAAGATTTTCGCAAAACCTACATTCGCATTTATTCTAGGTGATTTATTGGTTGATTGACTATTGTTTCTACGGTCTTGCTTAATAATTCCTAGCTGATTATTAACTGATTCGTTTAAATTGTTGCCCTGATTGTACGATATACCGATGGAACTATTTAAGAAGATTTTTTTATTGTTAAAACTAAAGTCAGAATTTAAATTTTGGTTGCTATTTCTATTTTCTCCATTACTTTTTGTGTTTGTATAAAAGGTACCTAATGGATTTGGCGTTTCTACCGACTGTTCTGTATTAAAAGCAGAAGTGTTTCGCCCAATATTATACCCAACACCAAAGTTTCCGTATTTCCCTAATTTATTACGATGGGTTGCAGATAATCTTATGTTTTCATTTTCTCCAGCGCCGTTGTTTGATGTGGTATAGTTTAATCCTCCACTACTTTGTTTCGTATCACGCCATAAACTCATGTTTCCGCTACCACCTAGTTGGTCGTTGGTTCCAGCAGTTATACCTCCATTACCAAATTGCCCTTTATTCATCCCAGGTTTGGTTACGATGTTTAGCATTTTAGCTGGCTCACCAACCTTTATACCAGTAAAATTTGCTTCATCTCCAAAATCATCAATAATTTGAATCTTAGATACAATAGCTGCTGGTAGTTTGGCGATAAAATCTTTTACATTGTTAGTAAAGAAATCTTTGCCGTTTACACGAAGCTTAACCATTTCTTTCCCCATTGTTTTAGCATTGTATTCCTCGTCAATCTCCAATCCAGGGAACTGCTTTAATAAATCAGCTATGTTATCTCCCTCAAAAACCTGAAATGCCGCAGCGTCGTATTCAACAGTATCTTGCATTACTCGTATGGGATTGGGTTTCCCTTTAATGAGGACTTCTTTGAGCATGTTTCCAGCAAACTTTAGCTGAATCCCTTTAATTTCTAATTCCTTTTCTTTACCAAAAGTATAGCTACCACTAAATTCTTGGTAGCCTATCATTTTGACCGTTATTGAAAATGATGCTGTTTTAATTTTAGAAAAATTGAAATACCCATCATCGTCGGTAGTGGTACGAAGTGTATCTTTATCTGTAATTAATAAAACATTTGCATTGCTTATTGCGGTTTCACTGGTGTCGGTAACCAGCCCATTCACTCGCTTATTGGTTTGTGCAAACGCAGTTGATGCACACAACATCAATACACATAATAGCAAAAGTGAGTGGCATTTTTTCAAGAGATCGGGATGATTATCTATACAAACTTAATTTTTAGTTTTCTACTAGTTGTATTTTTTACAAAATTTAACTAAATCTTTAAGTTTAGATTAGAAAATAGGCCCTTTTCCATAAGAAATTAGGAAAGATTTACTTTCTTTTCAATTCGATAACCGTAATTTCTGGCCAAATACCAACTCTGCCAGAGAAACCAATAAAGCCAAAACCTCTATTTACATTTAAAACTCTTCCGTTTTCTTCTTTAATCCCCGCCCAATGTTTATAGCGTAAACTGACTGGACTCCATTTGATACCAAATAGTTCAATGCCGAATTGCATTCCGTGTGTATGACCTGATAAGGTTAGGTATATTTTTGAAGGATTATTTTTTACTTGTGCCTCCCAATGTGATGGATCATGAGAGAGCAAAACTTTAAATTCTTCTGTTGTGGTATTTTGTAATGCTTTTTGTAAATCACCACGCTCTCCAAAACCTAAACCCCAATTTTCTATCCCTGCTAAAATGATTTTCTCACCATCCTTTTCTATTTCTACGTGCTCATCTAACAATAAACGGAAACCTAATTCTTGATGGTATTTTTTAAGCTGTTGTAAATTTCCACGTTTAATTAAGTCATTTTCCCATTTCACATAATCGCCATAATCATGATTTCCTAAAATAGAAAACTGCCCGTATTTGGCTTTAATCTGAGAGAAATGACCAATGTAAGGTTTAATTTCTTCTGCTTTGTTGTTTACTAAATCCCCTGTAAAAACAAATAAATCGCTGTGTTGCTTGTTAATTAAATCGATGCCTTTTTGTACTTCGTTAGGATTGGTAAAACTACCAGCGTGTACATCAGATATTTGAGTAATGGTAAATCCATCAAATGCTTTTGGCAAATCATCAAAATATAAGGTATGCTTAATAACACGATAGGCATATTTGCCCCAGAGCATCCCATATAGGAAAGCAAAAAATAAGAACAAAAATAAGGCTAACCCAATTTCTACAGCAACTATAGACCTTGGCGGAAATATAAAATGATGAAAAACCGCAGCGATTAATCGATAGCTGTCATTTATCAAAAGTACGCCAACAAATAGCAATTCGCTAGCAAAAAACATGATAAACGCATGTACGGCAAGCATAAAAAACTTGTCTGGTTCGCGACTTTGTAATCGAATTACTGCTGTAATCATTAAAACTACAATTAGCGCTACCACCGACCAAAAAATTAATGGAACATATGTTTGTGACGCTAAAACTTGTAATCCGCCCAATGTATAAGCATTTAACAGCAGAAAGAAAATAGTAAAAATGGCTACTGGTACCAGCGAAAGTCTTCTTTTCATTTTATATAAATAAACCACATAGGCACATAGATAACATAGCCCAATGGTATAAAAAACTATGTTCCCTATGTTTCTATGTGGTTAAAGAAACATTTGATTAATCGTTATATTAACTCTACACTTCTGCTAACAAATGCTGTTAATTCTGCTCCTGTTAACATTCCTTGAGAAAGTAATGCTAAGTCAACTGCTTGTTTTGCAAATTTGCTTTGTTCTTCTTCGTTTGTTGAAGCTAAAATTTTGCTCACCAACTTATGGTTACCATTGATCGCAACTTTATAGCTATCTGGCATATTACCGTAAAAACTCATTCCGCCTCCCATTTTTGCCATGTCTTTCATGCGACGCATAAATTCATCCATAGTTACGGTAACCGGAGAATCATCTGGATTTAGACCCACAACCTCAACGTTGAAATTTGGTTTTGCAATTGCTTTTTCGAAAATCGCTTTAACGCTTGTCGATTGCTCTTCACTTAAAACAGATTCTAAAACTTCGTCTTTTTCAATCAGTTGATTCGCAACACTCGCATCCACACGTTTTAATTGTGTTTTCTCTAATTTTTGCTCTAAACTGCTCACAAAGTGATTATCAATTGGAGAGTTCATCACCAAAACATCATATCCTTTTTTCTCTGCCGATTGGATAAATCCATCTTGTTTTTCTGGATCTGTGGTATATAAATAAACTACTGTTCCATTTTTATCCGTTTGAACTGGTGCGACTTTTTCTTTGTATTCTTCGAAAGTAAAATTCTCGCCTTTGGTATTCGTTAGCAATGCGAAGTCTTTTCCTTTATCGTAAAATTTCTCTTCGCTAATCATTCCGTATTTAACGAATAAACCAATGTTACTCCATTTTTCTTCGTACGCTTTACGGTCTTTGTTAAACAATTCAGCTAATTTATCCGCTACTTTTTTAGTGATGTAGCTGTTGATTTTTTTAACATTGCTATCAGCTTGCAAGAAACTTCTTGAAACGTTTAGTGGGATATCTGGCGAATCAATTACCCCGTGTAATAACATCAAAAATTCTGGAACGATGTCTTTTACTTCATCAGTAATAAACACTTGGCGACTGAATAATTTGATTTTGTTGCGTTGCATATCAAAATCATCTTTCACTTTAGGGAAGTATAAAACCCCTGTTAAATTGAAAGGATAATCTACGTTTAGGTGAATCCAGAATAATGGATCTTCAGAAAACGGATAGAGCTGTTTGTAGAAATCTAAATAATCTGCATCTGACAAATCTGCAGGCGCTTTCGTCCAAATTGGATTGGTAGTATTGATAATATTATCAACTTCAACCGATTTATATTTTGGTTTATCTTCTGCGTCAACACCATCTTCTTCTTGCTCTGTTTTAGTTCCGAATTTAATTGGAACAGGTAAAAATTTAGCGTATTTATCTAAGATTTCTTGTAATCTATGTTCGCTTAAAAATTCTTCAGATTCTTCATTAACATGTAAAATAATACTGGTACCACGAGTTGTTCTATCACCATCCGAAATTTGGAATTCAGTACTACCATCGCAAGTCCATTTTGCTGGTGTAGCACCTTCCTGATAAGATAATGTTTGAATTTCTACCAAGTCCGAAACCATAAATGCAGAGTAGAATCCTAAACCGAATTTACCAATGATTTCGTTGGCGTCTTTTGCATCTTTGAATTTTTCTACAAACTCACTAGCGCCAGAAAAAGCAACTTGATTTATGTATTTTTTGATTTCCTCTGCAGTCATACCCAAACCGTTATCGCTAATGGTAATGGTTTTTGCTGCTGCGTCTAAGCTTACTTCCACTAATGGCTCCCCTATTTCGCCATTGTACTGACCAAGTGCAGCTAAACGTTTTATTTTTTGAACCGCATCAACTGCGTTAGAAACTAATTCCCTTAAAAAGATTTCATTATCCGAATACAGGAATTTCTTGATGATTGGAAAAATGTTTTCTGTGTGTATGGAAATACTTCCTTTTTCTGTTGTCATATTTGTTTTATAATTTTTTGATTATACCTAGGCTTATCAATGCCTGTTCCAAAATGCTTTATAGGTCAAAATGACAGAGTTATGCGTTTGATATCCATTTATAATCTCGCAATCTTATGTATCTTTGTTGCTCAATGGAGTATAACGTTCACACTTTACACAACGGCATCCGACTTTTGCATGTGCCATCTGCATCGGCAATTTCTCACGCTTGTATTATTATCAATAGTGGTTCTAGAGACGAGGATGAAAAGCAAATGGGTTTGGCTCATTTTATTGAACATTTAATTTTTAAACGCACAGAAAAGCGAAATACCAATCAAATTTTAACCCGATTAGAAAGTATTGGCGCAGATTTAAATGCATATACCACTAAAGAATATACTTGTGTTCATGCTTCTTTTTTAAATCCATATTTAGATAGAACATTAGAACTTTTTAATGATATTGTTTTCCATTCTATATTTCCAGAGGATGAAATGGAGAAAGAAAAAGGAGTTATTTTAGATGAAATTACTTCTTATTTAGATCAACCTGAAGAAGCAATAAACGACGATTTTGAAGATCAACTTTTTGCTGGTCATCCCTTTGGGAGAAATATTTTAGGCACACCTGAAACCGTAAATGCATTAACAAGAAAAGATATTTTAAAGTTCATCAAGGATAATTACAGAACGGATGAAATTGTGGTTGCCGTGATTGGAAATTACTCTTTAAATAAGTTTATAAAAGTTGGTTCTACACATTTTGAATCTGTTCCAGCAAATTTATCCGCTAAAAAAAGAACTGCACCTATTCCAAATAAATCGCAAAACATTATTGTAAATAAGCAAATCTCACAAGCGCATGTAATGATGGGTACGCAAGCTTATTCTTTGCATCATCCATACAAGGCTGGTTTATTATTACTCAATAATATGCTTGGCGGAACAGGAATGAGCTCGATTTTAAATTTACAATTGAGAGAAAAATACGGCATCGCTTATACAATAGAATCTAATTATAGCCCACTGAGCGACACAGGAATTTTCGCTTTATATTTTGGTACAGATAAAGAAAAATTAGACAAAGCATTTAGCCTAATTGCAAAAGAGTTCAAAAAAATAAAGGATAATCCCTTAACAGAAATTCAATTGCAAAAAGCTAAAAATAAATTTATTGGACAAATTGCTTTAGGCGAAGAAAATAGAATTGGACTCATCATTTCTATGGCAAAAAGTCTAATTGATTACAATAAAATTGATGATTTAGAAACTGTATTTAATAAAATTAGAGCAGTTAGTACAGCTGATATGGCAACCATTTCTAACGAAATTTTAGATGAAAGTAAGTTAAGTTCACTCACATTTTATCCAACAGAAAGCTAAGCATCCTGATAGCTATCAAAACATTGCTGTCATCAAAACGACAATTTAGTAATAAACCAATCTAACAATTCGTGTATTTTTGTATTTTTGTAGTATGAAGTTACCAATTGTAGCCTACGGCGATCCTGTTTTAAAGAAAGTTTGTGTTGATATTGATGAAACATATCCTGATTTACAACAACTAATAAAAAACATGTTCGAAACCATGTATAATGCTAGTGGCGTTGGTTTAGCTGCTCCTCAAATTGGTTTACCTATCCGTTTATTTATTGTAGATACCAAAGGTGATGAAGACGAAGAGGCTTATGTGAAAGTTTTCATCAACGCTCAAATTTTAGAAGAAACGGGTGAACCTTGGGCTTTTAATGAGGGATGCTTAAGTATTCCAGAAGTGCGTGAAGACGTAACGCGTAAACCAAACATCTTAATTAGATATTACGATGAAAATTGGAAACTTCACGAAGAAAAAGTAACAGGATTTCCAGCTCGTGTAATACAACATGAATACGACCACATTGAAGGTAAATTGTTTACTGATAAATTGAGCTTGTTGCGCAAACAGATGTTAAGAAGTAAGCTAGACAATATTTCTAAAGGGAATGTACAAACGGATTACAAAATGCGTTTTCCTAAACAAAACAGAAAAAGATAATTTGATTGACAATTTTTGATTTACGATTTACGTCAACCCAGATTAATCGTAATTCGTCAATATAAAATTTAAAATTTACTGGTCTTCGCTACGAAGTTTATCTCCACTAAAGATAGTTTGCATTAATCTGCCCCAAGCAAAAGGATTCAGTAATGGATTCGTTTGACGCATATTAACGTTCATCATCCGATCGAAATTGTAACGGTAATTTCCATTGCTAATTTCTTGACCATCTCTTGGTAAGGTAGCAATCATTCCTCTTAATGATTTTGGCGACACATTTCTCTTGGCAATAGCCATATCATCGTCAGCTACTTTCATAGAGAGAAAATCTTTATTAAACTCTTCAACTGTTGCCCATGGGTTAACTCTTACCGCTTGCAAATACACCACCTCTGATTTTAACTTAACCATTGCTGTATATTTATGCTCGGAAATTTCGCTTGGTAATATTAACGTTTTACTGGTAAAACCAACTGCAGAAAACACTACCGTATCACCCGGGTGGGCAATAAATGAATAATAGCCTTGGTAATTTGCAGCGTATTTTTGTTCCTTAACCGATAGATTAGTTATAGTTACATAGGGCACAACTATATTGCTGTCAGCATCGGTAATAATTCCCGAAAACTGCACCAATTTGTTGCTTTTGGTATCGCTTTGCGCAAAAGCCGTGGCAACAAATAATAGCAATATAATGGTTAAGCTATATTTCATTTCACAAAAATAAGTGTAAATGCTGTATTGACTAGTTAAATTGTGTTAAAATCTAATCTTGTTCTGCTAAATCTACTGCCACAACCCCTGTAATTTCAGGCACTGCTTTCATAATAGCTTGTTCAATTCCTGCTTTCATAGTCATGAAACTCATTTTGCAAGAACCGCAATTACCCAATAATCTTAATTTAACAACATGCTCTGGCGTTATCTCTTCTATGGCAACATTTCCACCATCAGCTATTAAATAAGGCCTGATAGTTTCTAATGCTTGCTCCACTTGTTCCGTTAAATTCATCTTATATTTTTTAAAGTATAAAAATAGTAAATTTTTAGCAATTTGCTGTCTGAATGTTATTTATAGAAATCTGTTGCGCCATTTTACCAGCAATTTCTGCAAATGCTGCCGCCAACGGACTTTCTTTATCCATTGAAATTGGTTGTCCACTATCTCCAGCTGCAGTAATACTTTGCACCAATGGAATTTCTCCTAAAAATGGTGTTCTATATTGTTCTGCTAATTGTTTTCCGCCATCCTTACCAAAAATGTAATACTTGTTATTTGGTAATTCTGCTGGTGTAAAATACGCCATGTTTTCTATTACGCCCAAAACTGGAATATTAATTCCTGGCATTTTAAACATGGCTAATCCTTTTCTTGTATCGGCCAATGCCACTTGTTGTGGAGTAGTTACGATTACCGCTCCTGCAATTGGGAAACTTTGAGAAATAGTAATATGAATATCTCCAGTTCCTGGAGGAAGATCTACAATTAAATAATCTAATTCTCCCCAATCTGCATCATTAAACAACTGTTTGATAGCATTTGAAGCCATTGGTCCACGCCAAGGCACAGGCTGATCTGGGTCTGCAAAAAATCCTAATGAAAGTAGTTTGATGCCATATTTTTCAATTGGTAAGATTAAGGTCTTTCCATCTTCTGTTTCTCTTGCGCTTGGCTTTGCACCAACTAAACCAAACATAATAGGCACAGATGGTCCATAAATATCTGCATCGATTAGGCCAACTTTAGCGCCATCAGCAGCTAGCGTTACGGCCAAATTACTAGCAACTGTAGATTTTCCAACTCCGCCTTTACCAGATGAAACTAGAATAATATTTTTAATCGCCTTTAGTTGTGTAGTGTCTAATGGCTTAGTAACTTTTGACGTAATATTAATATTGATTACCGCATCTACTGCAACAAAATGTTTAATCGCATTTGTACAAGCATTCTTCAGCATCTCTTTCATCGGACATGCTGGCGTGGTTAACTCTAATGTGAATCCAATCGTTTTATCTTCAATTTTAACATCCTTAATCATATGTAGTGTAACCAAATCTTTTTTCAAATCTGGATCTTCTACATTTCGTAAAGCTGCTAAAACCTGTTCCTCAGTAATTATCATTCCTCAAAATTAACAAAACATAGGCATAAAAAATTTTCTATCGCCCTTTTTGTTGTAATTTTAACACGAACTAGACGAAACTGACAAATGGTTGTTAGTTTGTCGAACTCCGTGCAACAGATGAAATACAATTAATATCTTAGCACGAAATAAACATTTGCCCTAAGCGTTTGTTTAACAATAATTTCTACTTTAGTTTATGCATCTACCGAAAATTAAAATCCCTAAAAAATATTTAAAGATTGGTGCCTGGGTTTTAGGCGTTTTTTTACTCGTTTTTATTTCACTTGGAGCAATCGCTTATAGCAAAAGAGAGGCTCTGCTTAAAAAAATGATGGCAAAAGCTATCGCAAAAGCGGATAAAGATTATGGACTTGAAATTAAAATTGGTTCTGCTGGTTTTACGGGGCTAAGCTCTGTAAACATGAAAAATATTTCAGTGGTACCAAAAGACAGAGATACATTATCAACGATTAACGATATCACCATTGGAGTGAAAATATTTCCATTGCTGTTTGGCAATGTGAAACTGTCAGAAATTAATCTTAACCAAGGAAAACTGAATGTTGTTTTAAGAGATTCCCTAACGAATTTGGATTTCATTCTGAAAAGAAAAAAGAAAGATAGCACATCCTCCACAAACAAAGTTGCATTGAGCGATTTAGCTAGCAATTTGTTGAATGAAGTTTTTTATAAAATTCCTGATGATATGGAAATTAAGAACTTTTTGATGCAATTGAACGATAACGATACAGCATCAGTTAAGTTTTTAACTACTAGTGCAACCATTGATAATGGAGAATTAAAATCGAATATTTTAGTAAATGATACCGCAGCAACTTGGCATGTAAATGGTAAACTACGACCGAGTAGTAAGCGATTAAATTTGATGCTTTTTGCAGATGGGAAGAAAGTAGAGCTTCCATATTTAGAGCGAAAATTACACACGAAAGTGAATTTTGATACGGTTACAACCGAGATGAAAGATGCAGATTATAGTGGTGATGATTATAAAATTTCTGGTTCGTGGTCTATCAAAAACTTGCTGATTAATCAGAAAAGGATTTCGTCTGCTGATGTCATTGTACCTGATGCAAAAGTGGATGCAGATATGTTAATTGGTGAAAATTACATTTGCTTGGATAGTACGTCAACAGTTTACCTAAAAAACGCTTCTATTCATCCTTACTTAAAATATACATTGTCTCCTAACAAAATTTACGAGATGAAACTAAATGCAGAAGAACAAGATGCGCAAGCTATTTTCGATTCTTTTCCATTAGGATTGTTTGAATCGTTAGAGGGAATACAGGTAAAAGGCAAACTGAAATATAACTTAGATTTTTATTTAGATACATCAATACCTGATAGTGTAAGATTTAATTCTACACTTACACCTACCGATTTTAAAATTGTAAAATGGGGTAAAACAGATTTGCAGAAAATTAATTCTACTTTCGTTTATACACCGTATGAATATGGAAAACCAATGCGAAATATCACCATTGGCCCCTCTAATCCTAATTTTACTCGTTTGGACGATATTTCCTCCAATTTTAAAAATGCACTATTAACTTCTGAGGATCCTTCTTTCTTTAGGCACAAAGGTTTCGTAGAAGAATCTATTCGAAAATCTATTGCTGTAAACTTTAAAGAAAAGCGCTTTAAACGTGGTGGAAGTACAATTTCTATGCAATTGGTTAAAAATGTTTTCTTAAGCAGACAAAAAACGTTAGCCCGCAAAGCGGAAGAAATATTAATTGTATGGTTAATTGAAAACAACAAATTAATTAGCAAACAACGGATGTTAGAAGTCTATTTCAATATTATAGAAATGGGCCAAAATGTATATGGAATTGGCGAAGCTGCTCGTCATTATTTTGGTAAAACACCTGCCGAATTAACTACTGGTGAAGGGATTTTCTTAGCGAATATTGTTCCCAAACCAAAGGTTGCTCTTTACAAATTTATGAGCGATGGTAGTTTAAAAGGATATTTATTACCTTATTTCAATTTCATTGGAAATACCATGGCCCGAAGAGGTTTAACACCTGCTGATACTAGTGGTTATGGTTTTTATAATGTGCGTTTACGTGAAGGATTACGACAGTATTTATTACCAGATTCTGTGGTGATTGATACTAATAAAATTGAAGGCGAAGAGGATGACATGATGCCTCCGGGAGGAATGCAAGATAAATCTAAAAACCTTTTTGACCGTTTATTTGGTCCACCAAAAAAAGATACTTTAATTAAAGCTCCTGTAAAAACTGATACTGTAAAAACTAAAAAACAATTACGCCAAGAAAGACGAGAACAACGGAGAAAAGAGAACGAAGAGGGCGGTTAAACTATATCCAATGAATAAAATTCAGGTACACGATAAAAACTTTGAAATCTTGTTGGAAAACGAGACAATTAATAAGCGAATCCGTTTAATTGGTATTCAGCTTAATGTTGACTATGAAAACAGGTGCCCCGTTTTTATTGGTGTTTTAAATGGTTGTTTTTTGTTTATGGCCGATTTAATTAAGGAAATAGACATAGCTTGCGAAGTGGGATTTATTCAAGTAGCTTCTTATAAAGGAACTGAAAGCACCGGCAAAATAAAAGAGGTTTTCGGATTGCCAACTGATTTACACAATAAAGATGTGGTTTTGGTAGAAGATATTGTGGATACAGGTTTAACGTTAAAATATATTTTAGAGAAAGTTCATGCACAAAAACCCGCATCGGTAACAGTGTGCAGTTTATTATTTAAACCGAAAGCATTAAAAGAACCTATTGAAGAGTTAAATTATGTTGGCTTTGAAATTCCTAATGAATTTGTGGTTGGTTATGGTTTAGATTATAACGGCTTAGGACGAAACTTAAAAGATATTTATAGAGCCATATAGGATTAATCTATCAGTTTTTTTTCCGATTTTTGCCTCACTAAAAACAAAAACAATGACTATACATAAAGAAGGTTACACCACCATTGCGCTTACTGTTTTATTTATCATGGTACTTAATGCCTTTGTAGATTATAAATATGCAGATTTGGCTTGGTTACGCTGGTTTACTTATACCTTATCTTTTGCTCTTTTTGTGATCGTTTTACAGTTTTTTAGAAACCCTTCTAGAACTTTTACTTCGGGAGAAAATTTAGTGATCTGCCCTGCAGATGGTAAAGTAGTAGTAATTGAAGAAACTGAAGAAGGTGAGTATTTTAAAGATAAACGTTTGCAAGTTTCTATTTTTATGTCGCCAGTTAATGTACATATTAACAGAAACCCTATTTCTGGTGTAGTGAAGTTTTTTAAATATCACCCTGGTAAATATTTAGCTGCTTGGAATCCAAAATCTAGTACAGAAAACGAACGTACAACTACCGTAGTTGAACATAAAAATGGTACCCCAGTATTATTTAGACAGATTGCTGGAGCTTTAGCTCGCAGAATTGTTTGGTATATTAAAGAGGGAGATCAAGTTGTACAAACTGAACAATTTGGGTTTATTAAATTTGGTTCAAGAGTAGATATTTTTTTACCTATCGGAACAAAAGTAAACTTGCAATTAAATGAAGTTGTTAAAGGCGGGATTACTGTTCTAGCAGAATTGAGCTAACCTCCTGCAAATCCTATCTTAGACTTTATTTACAAGTTTTACGCCTTAGGTTTATCAGCGACTTGACGCTGAGTTGGATAAGCAAAATCAGAGTTGTATTGATGGACTATCTCGATAATTTTAAAGTTAACTTCTTCTTTAATTTTGAGATACGTATTGAAGTCTGGGTTTTCTACGAGATATAAAATCTGAATATTTAAAGCAGAATCTGCAAAACTATCAAAAGTTGCTACGCCATCCGTAGTATCAGGATTTTGTGCTAAAAATTGATTGATTTCTGTAATAATCTTTTTAATCATATCGGCTTCAGTTTCATAAATGATACCGATATTAAACTTAACTCTACGGAAATTTCTACGAGTCATATTTTCTAAAACACCATCAATCATCGCCCTATTGGGGATAATTAAGGTTGTTTTATCCGTGCTACGTAAAACCGTACTTCTGAATCCAACTTTTTCAATTGCACCTTCAATTCCATCAACTTTTACCAAATCACCTACGGTAAATGGTTTATCAATAAAAATAGTAAAGGAGGCGATGAGATTTTCCAATGTTTCTTTTGCTGCTAATGCAATCGCGATACCGCCAATTCCTAATCCAGTAATTAGACTTAATGCATTTACTTCAAAAACATAGCCTAACAATACAAAAAAGCCTATGAAATAGATAATGAACTTGAAAAGTTCTTTTAAAAATGGCACTAACTGATCATCTGCTTTGTTATCAGATTTTATAGCTCTATGCATAAATACATGTGCTACAAAATCGATAATTCTTAAAATTATCCAGAAGAATGAAAGAATAATTAGAAATAAAAATATCTTATCCAAAAGCTCACCAAGCGTAAATACTTGTAATACTTTTACTTTATCAACTAGTTTATGGTAATGGAAAACTTCTACTTCAAGCGGGTGCTTTAATTGATTTATCGCTAAATATAAAGTAGTTAACGTGATAAAAAATTCGAATGGTTTTAAAAGCAGAGCGATGAAAGTGTCTATTTTAACTTCATCAGCAAATTTTTTGAACAGTTTAAATAAGAGCTGACTTAAAAATCGTGAAACGATTCTTTTAAATAAAAGTCCCAGTAAAATAATACCCGTAAACATACAGTATGCCCGTATGATGTTGCCCCAAAATACCTGTTCAAAAAATTGATTATCCATTATACCAATTGTTTCAGTGCAATTTCAAATGCCGTACTCGATAAATTTGTTCTTTTGTTAGCCTTCGTATACACAGCTTGTAAAGCATTTCCAATTACGCTTGATGCATCAGAAAAAATTGCATCGTCGCTCATTTCTACATTACGTTGCATTAAATATGCAAAAACTCTAGCCATTCCACAATTTGCAATAAAATCTGGAATTACCGCAACATGATTATCGGCGTGTTCCATAATGCTTCCAAAGAATATTTCTTTATCTGCAAAAGGCACGTTAGCCCCACAAGCAATTACTTCTAGGCCGCTTTTTATCATTTTATCTACTTCTTCTTGCTGGACTAATCTTGAAGAAGCTGCTGGAACAAAAATCTCAGCTCCTACGTTCCAAATTTTTTCACTTGCTTCTGCAAAAGGAATTAAATTATCAGCAACCAACGTATTGTTTACTCTATTGTTAAACAATGTTTTTACTTCTTCTTCTGTAAATCCTTCTGGTTTAATTAATCCACCAACGCGATCTATAATTCCTACAATCTTAACGCCATGTTGAGCTAAATAATAACCTGCCGCAGCAGCAACATTTCCCCAACCTTGTATAATTGCTTTTTTACCCGCTAATTCTCCGCCCCAAATGTTATAATAATGCCTAATTGATTCAGAAACACCATAACCGGTAATCATATCGGCTACTTTATATTTTCTTTTGATATCTGGTGTGTAATCTAAATCTTCCAATACTTTAGAAACACCATAACGTAACTGACCAATTTGGTGAATACGTTCGTTTTCTCTAGCTTGGTAATGTCCGCTAATTACTCCTTCTTGTGGATGCCATAAGCCATAGCTCTCGGTAATTGGAATAACTTCGTGTATTTCGTCTATATTCAAGTCTCCGCCAGTACCATAATAGCTTTTTAATAATGGCATCACTGCTTTGTACCAACGTTCTAAAACTTCTTTTTTACGTGGATCTGCTGGATCGAAATTAATACCAGATTTTGCTCCTCCAATTGGCGGACCAGAAACAGTAAACTTAACCTCCATTGTTTTGGCTAAAGATTCCACTTCACGTTTATCTAAGCCTTTGCGCATACGTGTACCACCGCCAGCAGCTCCACCACGTAATGAATTGATCACTACCCAGCCTTCTGCTTCAGATTCCTTGTCTTTCCATTCAAAAACAATCTCAGGCTGTTTCTCTTCGTACTTTTTTAAAAGTTGTTTCATTTCGTTCATTTCAATTCTATTTGGTGCGGCAAAGATATAAACAAAAAAACCTCCACGAAACTAATCGTGAAGGTTATATATCTTATTAAAGAATATTATTTTCTTAAAGACTTGATACGAGCAGCTTTACCAGTTAATTCACGTAAATAGAACAATTTAGCTCTACGTACTTTACCGTGACTGTTAACTTCTACTTTATCAATATTTGGAGAATTAATTGGGAAGATACGCTCTACTCCAACACCATTACTCATTTTACGAACAGTAAACGTTTCGTTTGCTCCAGCGCTGTTACGTTGAATAACAACACCTTGATAAATTTGAATACGTTCTTTATTACCTTCGCGAATTTTATAGTGAACACTCACTGTATCTCCTGATTTGAAAGAAGGAAACTCATTTTTTGCAATTACTTGCTCTTCTACAAATTTTACTAAATCCATGATTTTAAGCTATTAAGCCGATTTTTTGTTGTTTAAAATCGGACTGCAATATTAGGAAAATTATTTTAAAAATAAAAGTGATGTTCGAAATTTATTTATTTTCTAACAATTTATAGTTTTTCCACACTCGCTTATCTACTTTAATAAGTCTGGCCTACGTTCTTGTGTGCGCTTAACGGCTTCTTCGTGGCGCCATTCGTTTATTTTTGCCTCGTGCCCGCTCAACAATACATCCGGAACTTTGTGTCCTCTCCAATCAGCTGGACGTGTGTACAGCGGAGCGTCTAATAAATCTCCTTGAAAACTATCAGATAAAGCGGAGGTCTCATCGTTCAAAACTCCTGGAATAAGCCTGATTACTGCATCAACTAAAACTGCGGCTGGCAATTCTCCGCCAGATAAAACATAATCTCCAATAGAAATCTCTCTTGTTACATAAATATCGCGTATGCGTTGGTCAATACCTTTGTAATGCCCACATAAAATGATGATATTTTTTTTCGTCGAAAGTTGGTTTGCAATAGTCTGATTTAATGTTTCTCCATCTGGACTCATGAAAATAATCTCATCGTATTCACGTTCGCTTTGTAATTGTTCTATGCAAGCTGCAAATGGAGGCACAGACATAATCATTCCACTTCCTCCGCCATAAGGATAATCATCCACGCTTTTTTGCTTATTAGTGGCATAATCTCTTAAATTATGCACTACAATTTCTGCAATACCTTTTTTTTGAGCTCGCTGCAAAATAGAGTGTGCAAAAGGACTTGTTAATAAATCTGGTAAAACGGAAATGATATCAAAACGCATCTTGCAAAGATAAAGTTTTTCCCCAAAGAGATACCAATGATAGATGTGATGCCCTAATTTGACAAATTAAGGAATTAGCTAATTTTTAAAAGTAAATTATCTTAAACTCTAAATCGTCCACTGATCGTGGATAATGGCGACCAGAAAATATTGATCATCTTCCTTTTCGAAGACCAAACGAAGACTTGCCCAATCCATACCTTGGTTTTTTTGATCAAATCCACTAAAATGATAATCTATAAAATGATGGTTTGGATAAATGATTTTGAGATTGTTCAACGAATTTCCTTGCTTAATAATTTCATCGTAACCAACTGCTTCCGCATTTAGATAATCCGCATTATAAACAAACTTTTTAAGATAGGCTGGAACTGTTAATTTAATTGGATCCCCTGTGCCATCCAAATTTCCCCATGTAAGTACCCATCTTTTATGGATAGATTCTAAAAAGTCTTCTGGAGTGAGTTTTTTAGATTTTACTGTGTCAATAAAACCATAAGGAGAAAATCGAACACCATCATTTGAAAAATATTTACTAAGCTCTTGAAAGTTGCTTTCCTTAAGAAAAATTAAAATTTGCCTTCCAGTTGCTTTAATAGAGTCTTGCTGAGACAAGCCATCATCTTTAGGGAGTTCTTTTTTTGCAGTATCTGCAACTTTTACAGGTGTTTCTTCTTTATTTTCTTTCCGATTATTACAGGAAGAGATTAAGAAAAGTAATACGGCAAATAGCGTTAAATGTTTCATTTAGATTTAACGAAATAGCCTATCTATTGTTTCAATTTATTAGTTAGAAAGATAAATATCCAGCAATCCTTCTGGTAAATCGACATATACTATTTTCTCTTCATCATCAATTTCTACAATCATATCTTCATTTAAAGGAAATAAGATCTCTTTCTCTTTATAAAGTAGAGTTGCTACAAATTGTTGAGGATATTCATTAACCTCGATAATTTCACCAAGTTCACCATGTGTTTCATCGGATACCATAAATCCTTTTAGATCATTATATGTAAAATCATCTTCATCACGTTCCGGCATTTTATTTAACGGCATGTAGATTTTTTTCTTCACCAAAGCCTGAGCTTTATCTATATGATCGATATCATCAAAATAAAAAAGACCCGTTTGGTTTGGATATAATTTATGCGATGCCACAAAAAAAGGAACCATTTTACCATTCATGTCAGCAAAAAGCACATCCAGATCTAAATCTTCATAGGCATCAAATTCGAAATATAGTTGAACTTCTCCTTTTAAACCTTTTGTTTTAGTGATGTAGCCGATATAAAATGATTCTTCCTTGGTCATGTTCCTTTTATTAAAACTTGAATAGATTCTTTGTCTCTAGAGACAAAATGGGGTTAGATGCGGGTTAAAAAAAATAGCGTCCCGAAATTCGGAACGCTATAAATAAGTTAAAACAAATCTATGATTATGCTTCTTCTTTTGTTTCTTCAGCCGATTCCTCAGCAGCAGGAGCTTCTTCAGCAACTGGAGCCTCTTCAGCTACAGCAGCAGTTTCTTCAACAGCTGGAGTTTCTGCTACCACTTCTTCAGTTGCAGCTTCAGCAGCAGGAGCTTCTTCAGCAACTACTTCTTCTTCAACAACCTCTTCTACTGGAGCATTTTTCAATGCAATTGCAGCAGCACGGTCAGCATTTTTCTTAGCTTCAGCAGCTAAAGCAGCTTTTTTAGCTTCACCTTTGCTTGCACTTAAGCCTTCGATTTTTCCTTCAATTTGACCACCTTTTGCTTCTAACCAAGCTGCAAATTTTGCATCTGCTTGTTCAGTAGTTAAAGCGCCTTTTTTAACACCACCTTGCAAGTGTTTTTTGTACAAAACACCTTTGTAAGAAAGGATAGCACGAGCAGTATCCGTAGGTTGTGCACCTTTGTTTACCCAGTCTAAAGTTTTTTCGAAGTTAATTTCGATGGTTGCTGGATTGGTGTTTGGGTTATAAGAACCTAAACGCTCAATAAATTTACCATCTCTTGGAGAGCGAGAATCTGCTACTACCACGTGGAAAAAAGGTTTCCCTTTTTTACCGAATCTTTGCAATCTGATTTTAGTTGCCATTTTTCTTTAAGTTTATGTATTCAACATAGTTCCCGGAGCTTCGTGCTTGCGGGGATGCAAAAGTAAGTAAAATACTAATAACTAGCAAACTGCATTAATTTTATATTCAATTAACATAATTCTACACGCAAATTTGGATATTTACACCATGAAGATAGCCATAGATATGGACGAAGTCCTAGCCGATCCAATTAAAAAATTTATTCAACTTTATAACCGTGATTACGGCATTCCGTTAGATTTAAAAATAGATGCTGGTAATGAAATTTATCATCATATTCCCGAGCATATCAACAATAAATGGTTCGATTATATTAACGAAAAAGGATTTTTTAGAGACTTAGAACTAATTGAAGGAAGTGTTGAAGCCGTTAAAAAACTACAAGAAAAACACGAGGTTTACATTGTATCTGCGGCAATGGAATTCCCAAATTCGCTAGAGGATAAATACCATTGGTTAGCAGAACACTTTCCGTTTATAAGCTGGAAAAACATCATTTTTTGTGGCGAAAAAATCGTAAATACAGATGTAATGATAGATGATAGAGCCAAAAATTTTATTGATTTTAAAGGCAGAACTTTGCTTTTTACTTCTCCTCACAATTTGTTGTTAACAGATTATGAACGTGTGGATACTTGGGAACAAGTATTAGCCAAATTGCTGTAACAATTTTTCAAAATTAACATCGAAATATAAAAACCTAAATAAGATGTTAATTACAACCACAAATACCATTGAAGGCAAGAAAATTGTGAAATACATTGGTCTTGTAACTGGCGAAACTATTATTGGCGCCAATATTTTTAAAGATCTTTTTGCGGGTATCCGCGATATTGTTGGCGGACGATCTGGCTCTTACGAGCAGGTGTTACGCGAAGGCAAAAATACTGCAGTAAATGAAATGCAACAATATGCTGCCGCAATGGGAGCTAATGCAATTATTGGAGTAGACTTAGATTATGAAACTGTTGGCAGCGGAGGTAGCATGCTAATGGTTACGGCAAGTGGAACTGCTGTTGTACTTGAAGATTAAATCAATAGTTTATTAGTCATTATTTCATTGCTTAGGTGCATAAATGAACTAATGACTAATGAACCGTTATTTATAAAGATAAAATCTCAACCAACCTTAGCCAAGCTGGAGTAATTTTTTCTGCGTCGATGTGTTTAATAGCGTGTGAAAAAGGGGTAAATACAATCTCACGATTAACTTGTCCTGCCATTACATCGGTTTTGCCTGCCAACAGTCCTTCTACCGCAGCCACTCCCAAACGACTTGCTAAAACCCTATCCATACAACTAGGTTTTCCGCCACGTTGAATGTGTCCTAAAACAGAAATACGAATATCATAATTAGGGAATTTTCCTTTTAAGGCTTCACCAACATTATATGCGCCCCCTGCTTCATCACCTTCGGCTACTATAATTATTTTTGAGGCTTTATCTTTTCGTCCGTTTTCTAATCTAGACACCACATCTTCGACCCCAATTTTTGCTTCAGGAATCATAATTGCTTCTGCCCCCACACCAATTCCGCTTCTCAACGCAATTAATCCAGAATCCCTTCCCATTACTTCTACAATAAATAACCTTTCGTGAGATTCTGCTGTATCTCTAATTTTATCTACGGCATTTACAACAGTGTTGATGGCAGTATCGTATCCAATCGTAAAATCTGTTCCTTCTAAATCGTTATCAATAGTACCAGGTAAGCCAATTACAGGAAAGTTAAATTCTCTAGAAAATAAGTCTGCTCCAGTAAAAGTTCCATCTCCACCAATTACAACCAAAGCATCAATATCGCTTTCAACCAAGTTTTTATGCGCTAATTCTCTTCCTTCTTTTGTTCTAAAAGCATCGCTTCTAGCCGTTTTTAAAATCGTACCCCCACGCTGGATAATATTTGCAACAGATTTACCGTCCATTGGTATAAAATCCGCATGAATTATGCCTTCATAACCTCTTAAAATACCTGTTACTTTTAAATTATGGTATAAACTTGCTCTTACTACAGCTCTAATTGCTGCATTCATTCCTGGCGAATCGCCACCAGATGTTAATACTCCTATGTTTTTTATTGTACTCATTTATTTCTTTGTATTCGCAAATTCAGCCAATCCTTTGTTGAGATAAGCTATATATTTATCAATATCGTATTCTACTCCAATTGGTGGAGAAACTAATTCCTTTTCGTCATTTCCTAACAGCACGTAATAAGGCTGAGAAACGGTTTGAAATTTATCGGCTTGTAAATGTTGGAATTTTAATCCAACCGTGTTGACTTTTCTTTTTAATACTTTAGAATCGAATTGCTCATTCTCTGGAAGATCAGTTTTATCGTCGGTGTAAATCGCAACAGCAACATAATTATCGTTTATAATTTTAAGCACTCTTGGATCTGATAAAACTTTGGCTTCCATCTCTCTACAATTTACACAACCATGCCCTGTAAAATCTAGGAACAAAGGTTTATTTACGCTTTTTGCATACGCAAGCGCTTCTTCATAATCAAAGAATCCGTCAGTTATTTTATACTCGAAGCTCAAGAAATCACTATATTTTTTCTTACCAGTTGTTTCTGTTTTCGCAGTAACTGTACCCCCTTCGGTTAAAACAAAATCTTGTGTTGATCTTGGTGGAACTAAAGAACTTACAGCTTTTAACGGTGCTCCCCATAAACCTGGGATTAAATAAAATGCAAAAACAAAACAAGCAATAGAGAGGAAAAGTCTTGGGATTGAGACATAAGGTAAATCACTATCGTGTGAGAATTTGATTTTTCCCAATAAATAAACACCTAAAAGGATAGCCAGAACAATCCAAATGGCTAAGAAAATTTCTCTATCTAAAATTCCCCAATGGTAAGATAAATCTGCAGTCGATAAGAATTTTAAGGCTAAACCCAATTCTAAAAAACCTAATGCCACTTTAACCGAATTTAGCCAGCCGCCAGATTTTGGCAGACCTGTCATCAAACTTGGAAATATCGCAAACAGTGTAAATATTATTGCTAATGATAACGAGAAGCCAAACATCACTACAACTGGCGTCCATAAATCGGTATTTATTGCAACTAAAGATGTTCCGATTAACGGCCCTGTACAAGAAAACGAAACCACCGCAAGTGTGGCTGCCATGAAAAATATACCGCTTAAACCTTTAGAATCTGATTTTGCATCTAACTTGTTTACAAAAGAACTTGGCAAGGTGATTTCAAAAGCGCCCAAAAAAGAAACTCCAAAAATAACAAGGATTAAAAAGATCAGAATGTTAAAAAATCCATCCGTTGAGATTTGATTTAATGCGCTTGCACCCCAAATCAATGTAATAATAACGCCTAATCCAACATAAATTACAATAATGGATAATCCATAAATAATTGCACTTCTTATTCCCTTTCCTTTGCTTTCTGCTCTTTTGGTAAAAAAACCTACAGTAAGCGGAACCATTGGGAATATACATGGCAGAAAAAATGCCGCCAATCCCGCTAATAATCCTAAACCAAAAGTTACCCATAATGACACGGGTTTTGCTGTGTTAGTTGTAGCTATTGATGTTGTGGTTTTTGCGCTATCAATCCCTGCTTCTGAAGCTTGCACTTTGCTGTTTGCAACGCTATCTTCTGTAGATCCAATAGTTGTAAACTGACTATCATCTGGAATTGCATTTGACACAGTATCTGTTTGCGGTGTTAACGCAACACTTTGATTAGGGTTTATCAGTAAAAAAATGCCGACAAAAAATAAAAGGAAGCTTATCTTTTTCATTATTGTTATTTAAAAGTCGTGAAATTAAGAAATCTTTTCATTAAAGACAGTGAATACGGACTTGCCGTTAGTTACATTGCAGAACAATTACATTTTGTTGCCATCAATTTATTTTACAGGAATGTTAAGTGTAATTTCATCTGCCGGCAAGCAGCTTCTGTCGTTACAAACCATAAATTCTACTTTTGCTTTAACAACCGTTGCCGTTTTATTCATTTTTAGCTTCTGTTGAAAAACGACTTCATTCTCAAAATACGCTAAATCCATCTTTACGGTTTTATCATATTTCCTGATTGGTTTTGGCTCTGTTGTTTTTCCAATTAACTTAAAGTCTTTGGACGATGCAAAATTAAATTTCAATCTCATCGCATCCGATTTTACACTTTGAGCATACATATGCCATCTTGTATCAAGCTTTGCTTTTAAATAAAGTATTGCTTCTGTTTTGTTTACTCTTTTAGCAAAATAAGACCATTTTATCGGTTTTTCTAATTGTGCAAAAGCAGCAAAATTCAACATCGTTAAAGCGAAAAGAAAGACAACTTTTTTCATTTCTAATATGGTTTATAAAAAACAAAAAGCCTTTTAACATCGTCAAAAGGCTTCTTGTTTGATATGATAAAATTACTTAACAGGAATGCTGAATGTTACTTCGTTAGGTGGTAAACATTGTTTATCGTTACACACCATAAACTCAACTTTTCCTTTTACAACTGTAGCACCTTTATTCAATTTTATTTTTTGTTGGAAAACTACTTCGTTTTCAAAATATAATACGTCCATTTTAAATACCTTTTCATATTTGGTAATTGGCTTAGGCTCTGTTGTTTTTCCAATTAATGAAAAATCCTTTGATGGAGCGAAAGTAAAAATGGTTTTATTAGGACCGCCTGGTTTTATATTCTGAGAATAAATATGCCAATCGTCTTCAATTGTAGCTTTTATGTATACAACCGCTTCAGTACTGCTGATTTTTTTTCCATAATATGCCCAACTTACTGGATTATCTAATTGCGCAAAAGCACCAACAGCACTAAAAAATACTAGTGTTAAAATTAAAATTATTCTTTTCATTATGTGTGATTTAAAAATTCTATTTCTTTAAAATTATATTCCTTTATCTTTCCTTCTTGTTCTACGTTTAATAATCCTAAATCTGATACCCCTTTTATTATCCCTTCAAAAAGCTCGCCATTTTGTCGGTATGTTGCTGGTTTATCAAATTTGTATAGCTTCTCAACGTAGCTTTGCCTTAAAAATGTATAGTTACCTGCTTTTAATGCTAAATACAAACTTTCTATTTGACTGCAAATTTCCATTAATAGCTCATCTAAATTAACATCTTGTTGTAAAATTTGATGTAACGATGTTGCTTTACTTTTTAACCCTTCGGCAAATTCTTGTTGATTAATATTCAATCCTATACCAATTACGGCAGTTTTAATGGTATTACCAGTCACCGAATTTTCTATTAAAACACCCCCAAGTTTTTTATCAAAATAATAAATATCATTCGGCCATTTTATGCTAATGCCATTTGCCACATAAGTGGATAAAGCTTTATTAATAGCAATGCTAATAGCCATATTTAATAAAAACTGTTTATTTAGCGGTAAAAATTTTGGCTTTAATAGAATACTGATCGTCAGATTTTTTCCAGGTTCGGCACGCCAAGTGTTTTGTTGCTGGCCTCTTCCTGCAAACTGGTCATCTGCCATAATTACAGTTCCTTCTGGTAATGGCTCGGATTTTGAGACCAGGTTCTTTAAAAAATTATTGGTAGAATCGACCGCCAATAATTTGATGCGATTTTGACCAACAAATAGTGTTGAAAAAGTGTTATTTTGCAAGTGTTGATTATATTTGTTGATAATCAAAATTAAAAATTTTTAATGGTAAAAAAGAAAACCGCAAACCTTTCTACATACCTCTCAGAAATAGCCGTACATGGCATTCAAGAAAAAAAGGGAAATGATATTGTTCGTTTAGATTTAAGAGAACTAAATAGCTCCGTTTCTGACTATTTTATTGTTTGCAATGCAGATTCCTCAACTCAAGTAAAAGCTATTGCTGATAGTGTTGAAGATGAAATATATAAATTAACCAAAACAAATCCTTGGCATAAAGAAGGTCAAGAAAACGCCGAATGGATCATCTTAGATTACTTTGATATCGTGGTTCACATTTTTAAAACAGAAAAACGTGAGTTCTTTGGAATTGAAGATTTATGGGGCGATGCAGAAAGTACATCTTTCAAGAGTGCTTAAGCAATTATTTACACACATTTGAATTAACATGAAAGAAAATCAAAATAAAGATACCAAACCGAAACAAATTAAACGCATCCCAAACATTCCTAAAAAGCCTCAAAAAGGTTCTAAATTCAACATTTTTTGGGTTTATGCGGCAATAATAATCGGATTATTAGTAGTTAACTTTATGTTTAACTCTGAAACGGTTAAAGAAGTGAACTATGCCACGTTCGAAAAAGATATGTTATTAACTGGCGACGTTGAAAAAGTTGTTTCCTATAAAGTTGATGACATCGCAAGAGCGGAGGTTTTCATTAAAGCTGATAAAAAGACAGATCCAAAGTATAAAAAGTATATTTCTCAAAATGCATTTAATACTTCGGGAAATGGACCGCTAGTATATTTTAATGCAAGTACGTTAGATGATATTTCTAAACAGCTAGAGAAATCACAGGCAAATTTACCAGCGGGTAGTGTAATCATTAAACCTACTGTTGTTTCAAAATCAAACGCTTGGTCTGGCATTTTTATTCAAATCATATTGCCTTTATTGCTTTTTGCAGGTCTTTGGATCTTCATGATGCGCCGCATGGGTGGTGGCGGAGGTGGTGGTGGAGGCCAAATCTTCAATATTGGTAAATCTAAGGCTACCTTATTTGATAAAGAAAGCCAAGTTAGCATCACATTTAATGATGTTGCCGGCCTAGAAGAAGCAAAACAAGAGGTAATGGAAATTGTAGATTTCCTTAAAAACCCTAAAAAATACACAAATTTGGGAGGTAAAATTCCAAAAGGAGCTTTATTAGTGGGTTCTCCAGGTACTGGTAAAACATTATTAGCAAAAGCTGTTGCGGGTGAAGCTCAAGTTCCATTTTTCTCTTTATCAGGTTCTGATTTCGTGGAAATGTTTGTGGGTGTTGGTGCTTCACGTGTACGTGATTTGTTTAAACAAGCAAAAGATAAAGCGCCTTGTATCATCTTTATTGATGAGGTTGACGCAATTGGTCGTGCTCGTGGAAAAAACAGCATGATGGGCGGTAACGATGAGCGTGAAAATACTTTAAATCAATTATTGGTAGAGATGGATGGTTTCGGAACAGATTCTGGAATTATCATTTTAGCGGCAACAAATAGGCCAGATGTTTTAGACTCTGCTTTAATGCGTCCAGGAAGATTTGACAGACAAATTTCTATTGATAAACCTGATTTAATTGGTCGTGAGCAAATTTTTAAAGTTCACTTGAAACCAATTAAAACAGCAGAAGAGGTTGATGCTAAAAAATTATCTGCTCAAACTCCAGGTTTTGCGGGTGCAGAAATTGCCAACGTTTGTAATGAAGCTGCATTAATTGCTGCTCGTCGCAATAAAGAATCGGTTGATATGCAAGACTTCCAAGATGCTATTGATCGTGTAATTGGTGGTTTAGAGAAGAAAAATAAAATCATTTCTCCAGAAGAGAAAAAAATCGTTGCATATCACGAAGCTGGTCACGCAATTGCAGGATGGTTCTTAGAACATGCCGATCCATTGGTTAAAGTTTCTATTGTTCCTCGTGGTGTTGCTGCTTTAGGTTATGCACAATATTTACCAAAAGAACAGTTCTTATATACTACAGAGCAGTTAACAGATGGAATGTGTATGACGATGGGCGGTAGAGTAGCTGAAGATATTGTTTTTGGAAAAATCTCTACTGGCGCACAAAATGATTTAGAGCGTATCACTAAATTATCATATGCAATGGTAACTATTTATGGAATGAACAGCACCATTGGTAACGTTTCTTTCCACGATCCACAAAACGAATATAATTTCAACAAACCATATTCTGAAAAAACATCAGAAATGATTGATAATGAGGTTAGAGCTTTAATTGCTGATGTTTACGTAAAAACAAAGCAATTATTAACTGATAAACGCGAAGGCTTAGAAAAATTAGCTCAAAAACTGATTGAAAAGGAAATTTTATTCCAAGCTGATTTAGAAGAAATCTTAGGTAAACGTCCGTTTGATAACAGAACTACTTACGATGAATTTGTAAACGGCACTGGCGATCAAACTCCTGCTGCACAAGGATTAATTCATGATGGTGTTGGACCAACTACTGATCCAAGCGCTCCATCTACCAATGCAGAAGAAGAAAGCAAATAATTTTCTTTATTAGAAACAATTGAAGAAGCAATCTTAATAATTAAGGTTGCTTCTTTGTTTATATGGGCTAGGATAAGTAATTTTGATCATCAACTATGAAAGAGAACATTTCTTCAAAGGAACTTATGCTTAAAAAAATTAGGAAGGCCTTGCTCGAAAAGCGAGATAATCCTTATCCTAATTTAGAAGAAAGTCAACTGTACAAACCCAACACAGAAGAGCTAGAAATTTTATTTGCGGAACAATTGACAGCTGTTGCCGGTAATTTTATTTTTTGTGAAAACGGAGTAGATTTTATCGAAAATATTCTCGAATTAGCAGATAAGTTTAATTGGAGAAAGATTTATTGCTGGGAGCCAGAATTACAGGCTTTGTTAGCTAATTATGAATTTCCTTTTTATCAAACGGACAAAGATTTTGAGCAAGCTGAAGTGGGTATTACGTTGTGTGAAGCGTTAATTGCTCGTAATGGTTCTGTAATGGTGAGTAATCAAAATGCTGCCGGTCGTAGATTAAGTATATTTCCTCATCAACATATTGTTATTGCCAGAACTGGGCAGTTGGTTTTAGATTTGAAAGACGCTTTTCAACTACTTAAAAATAAATACGGCAATCAAATTCCTTCAATGGTAAGTAACATTACTGGTCCAAGCAGAACTGCAGATATTGAAAAGACTTTAGTGCTTGGGGCTCATGGGCCAAAAGAATTATTTGTATTTTTAATTGATGATTTTTCCTAAAAATTTTTAATTTCAATTAAAATATAATATTTTTATACTAGATACCAAATTAGTATACGGTTCAGAATGGGCAACGAAAACAAAATTTATTCAGTTATTACTGGAACCGGGAGTTATATACCCGAAAATATCATCTCAGGAGACCACTTCATGGATTCTTCTTTTTTCGACAACGGAATTAAGCTAGATAAAGAAAATACCGAAATCATAAATAAGTTTAGTGAAATTACTGAGATAGTCGAACGTCGTTATGTTTGCTCAGATTTACTAAATAGTGATATTGCTACTTTGGCTGCAAAAAAAGCGCTTGAAGATGGCGGTGTTGACAAGGAGACCTTAGATCATATTATATTTTGCCACAATTTCGGCGATGTTAAATTGGGTTCAAACCGCATGGATATGTTGCCCGCTTTGGCAGCAAAAGTAAAGCAGCAATTAGAGATAGAAAATCCTGATTGTGTTGCTTACGATGTTATTTTTGGCTGCCCTGGATGGGTTCAAGGTGTTATTCAAGCTGATTATTTAATAAGAAGTGGAGATGCCAAAAAAGTTCTAGTTATTGGCTCAGAAACCCTTTCTAGAATTATTGACCCACACGATAGAGATAGTATGATTTTTTCTGATGGCGCTGGTGCAGTAATCTTTGAAGCGAAAGAATCTAAAGAACCTACGGGAATAATTGCTCATAAAAGTCAAACATTTGCTAGCTATGCCTCGCTTTTAACTATGGGTAGTAGCAATAACCCAAATGAAATGAATGGGAATACCTATTTGAAAATGAATGGTCGTAAACTTTACGAGTTTGCAGTTATTAATGTTCCTCAGGTAGTAAAAAAAGCAATTGATAAATCTGGAGTTCCGCTTGAAAAAATAAAAACTGTATTCATTCATCAAGCTAATGGGAAAATGGATAATGCTATAATGAAACGCTTATTTAAGCTGTATGATTTAGATTCAGTTCCAGAAAACTTAGTTCCTATGACTATTTCCTGGCTAGGTAATAGTTCGGTCGCTACCATTCCCACACTAATTGATTTAGTTTTGAACGGTAAGGTTGAAGGTTATAAAATCGAAAAAGGCGAATATGCAGTTTTTGCATCAGTTGGCGCTGGCATGCATATTAACGCTGTGGTTTATAAGTTTTAGCCACCTATTCTTTTTAAACCTTGTTTTGCTTCTGTTTCAATACTATTTTCATCTTCATGATTTTTCATGTTTATGGCCGTATTAAAACTCGATTTCGCCTTGGCTTGATTTTTCTTTTTTTCGTAAATCTTGCCCATTTGCACAGCTGATTTTGCTGCATAATAATATTTTAGATTCTTTCCTATATTAATCGCGTTCTGATAATTTGTCAATGCAGCATCGTCCTTTTCCAAATTATCATTTATTCTTCCCAAACGATAAAAATATTCTGTTTTGTCCTTTGTCGATGCAAAATCATCAACTTTATTATCCGCTAATGTAGCCAATGCTTTTGTTAAATATCCCCCATCAAACAACAACCTTGCTTTAAGCAAATCAATATTTGGAATTGGCCCATTTGCTTCATTAAGCGCTTGTTTATCTCTCTCGTGATACGTGTATCCGCTACTTTTAGTTTTCGCCATCAAGGCTGAAAATCCACTTGTGTCGCCCTTTAATAGACTAATCCATGCCAAATGTAGATTAGTATCTTTAATATAGTTTACGCCTTTGTTAGTTTGTAGATATCTTTCAAAATAAGTAGCTGCAGAATAATCTAGTTTATTCAATTTGGCAATTCCCATTAAATAATCTAAGTATGGAAAAGCTTGATATGCCGCTCCAGTAGGTTTGTCTGTTAGTATATTTATTGCTTCATCATTATGTCCATTTCTTGCACAAACATAAGCCTGTAAATATGCTTTTAATAAGCTACTGTCTGCAATTCTTGCTGTATACTTCATTGTTTTTGCATAGGCTAATGGGCTGCGGGCCACATCAGATAATACATAAGCATAATTAAAAACGGCTTCTTCATAGAATGGCTCGTAAGTAGATTTAGGGAGATTTTCTGCCAATTTATCTAGCATATTTACTCCAGTTTGCAAATTACCTTTTAGTCCGAAAGTTGAAAGTGTTGATTTTAAAACACCATCAGGTAAAGCGCCCATAACGGCATTAATTATACCCAACCCTATCCCATTTAAATGAAATCCTGGAAATTTTTTTGTGTTTTCCTGTAGCAGATTATTGGCTTTATTTATTTCTCGAGCAGCAGCAAAATAAGCCCCATATCGCCCTCTAATTAACGCCCATTGCAAATTGATTTGTGCTTGAGCGTATAAATAATAAGGGGAACTTTTGTCATCATCACTAATCTGATCTATCCTATCATCTTTATTAGATTCTAATCTTTCAAATTCAGATTTGCTTTCTGTTGTTAATAAATAGAAATAATCTGCATAGTTTTCCAATAATGGAACTATTGAATTATTGGGATGAATTTTCTTTTCAGCGGCGATTAATTGTCTAGCGGCTCCTAGTTTTAACTCAAAAATATTTTGATAGGCTTTTAAGCAATTGGCATTAAAATCAAAATTAGCAGAAGCTACAAAAGACGAAAAGAAAAGAATGGAAAATAGAGAAAAGAAAGTGGAAAATTTTGGCATTTTGATTTGATGCATGTATGGCGGACCGCTTTTATAAAGTTTAAGTTAACGAAATATATAACGTAAAAAAAACCACTATGTTTTGATTAATAATTTTTCAATTCCTAAAAGTTCAATGTACTCTTTATCCATAAAAAAAGCCAGACTTTCATCTGGCTTGGTATTTATATTTGGTTTTTGGTTGTTATGCTTCAGCTAATTCCTGAGTTAATGCCTCATCCACTAAAATTCTACCACAGTGCTCGCAAACAATAACTTTTTTGCGCTGACGAATATCTAATTGGCGCTGAGGTGGAATTTGGTTAAAACAACCTGAGCAAGAATCTCTATCAATTGTTACAACAGCTAATCCATTCACGGCATTACTTCTTAATCTATGGTAAGCAGTTAATAAACGCTCCTCAATTTGAGTTTCTGCTTTATCAGCTTTTTTAACTAGCCCTTGTTCTTCTTTTTCAGTTTCTGAAGTGATTGTTGCTAACTCGCCTTTTTTAATCTCTAAATCACCTTTTCTTGATTCGATATTTGCTAAAGCTTGTTCGTAGATTTCTGTTTTAGAAGCGATATCAAAACCAAATTCTTTGATTTTTTTCTCGCAAACTTGTATCTCTAAATTCTGAATTTCTACTTCTTTAGTTAAAGCATCGTATTCACGATTGTTTTTTACATCTTCTAATTGTTTTTCGTATTTTTTGATTAAAGCTTGTGCTTCTTTAATCATGTTTTTACGATTTACAATTGCATCTTCAGTATCGTCTAATTCAGCTTTGATTTTTTGTATACGTGTTTCTAATCCGGCTACTTCATCCTCTAAATCAGCCACTTCCATTGGCAATTCACCACGAATTTGACGTATTTTATCAATCTTTGTATGTAGGTTTTGTAATTCGTATAAAGCTTTTAGCTTTTGCTCTACTGTTTGTTCCATTAAATGAAATAATTTATGGGGTTTGTGTTATGCTCCGTTAAACGGATTGCAAAGTTAGGAAATTTTTCTTGAATATTATCTATCAACAAATTAGATGTAAATTGTTCACTTTCATAATGACCAATATCGCAGATGATTAGTTTCTGTTCTGCATCAAAAAATTCGTGATATTTAAAGTCAGCGGTAATAAAAGCATCAGCGCCAGTAGCAATTGCATCCTTCAATAAAAAGCTCCCCGAACCACCACAAACAGCCACTTTTTTAATCTTTTTCGATAATAATTCAGTGTATCTAATCACTTTTGCCTGCATTTTTTCTTTAACAAGTTGCAGGAAATCAATACTATCCATTTCTTGTGGTAACCAACCAACCATCCCAGCGCCAACATTTTCTAATTTATTTGCCAATGGATAAATATCATATGCTACTTCTTCATAAGGATGATTTTCTAATAACGCCAGTAAAATTTTTCGTTCATCTTGCGTTTTAAAAATCGTTTCTATCCTTACTTCCGCTTCATGATGCTGCACCCCTTTTTCACCCACAAAAGGATTTGTTTCTTCGTTGCCTTTAAATGTTCCCTCTCCTTCGGCATTAAAACTACATTCGCTATAGTTCCCTATATTTCCTGCACCAGCGGCAAACAATGCATTTCTAACTTTATCCGCTTGCGCAATTGGGCAAAATGTAACTAGCTTTTTTAATAAATTATTTTTGGGCGATAAAATTTTAGCGTTTTGTATTCCTAACCTTTTACAAATTTCTCCGCTTACTCCATCAGCTACATGATCTAAATTAGTATGAGTAGCATAAAGAGCAATGTTATTTTTTATCGCTTTTAGCACAACTCGCTCTACATAAGTTTTTCCGTTAAACTTTTTTAATCCTTTAAAAACTATCGGATGATGGGTGATGATTAAGTTGCAGTTTTTTGCAATCGCTTCGTCAACAATCTGTTCTGTACAATCTAATGCTACTAAAGCGGCATGAATCTCATCGTTTGCATGACCAACGATTAATCCAGAATTATCATAATCTTCTTGATAATTAAGGGGTGCAATACTTTCGAGGAAATTGGTAATCTCAGCTAACTTCATTCTATAAAAATAACAAATCCTTACCCGTTTTTAAACAGATAAGGATTATTTATAAAATTTGTGTGTGTTAGTTTATTGAAAACTGCCCATTCTTGTCATTTGCAAACTTTCAAAAACCATCTTTTGATTGTGCTCAAATGCTAATTCTTTGTGGTTAATGATATCTACAATTGATCCGATAAAACATAATCCAGCAGTAAATAAATATAAAATACCCATTCCTATTTGTCCGATGATGAATCGTTGTAATCCTGGAACTAAACAAAGACCAATTACACAGAACAAAAGCATATCACTTGGATTTTTTCTTTTGCCCGAATAAATCATTAAAAAAGTTCTTACCTGTTGTTCGTTTAAGCCGTTAGTGGCGGTTTGTAAGTAACTATATTCTTGCGGGGTGATGCCCGGTAATGCCATAAATTGTGCGTCAAACATTGTTAATCCTCCTTATACTTTAAATTAAATCCTTTTTGTTTATTAAATAATTGTTTGGTGAGTTGATAAATGCGGTAGCTAATTAAAATCAATGATGGTATACCGAACCAATGATATGAAAAACTTGCACTTACATCTCCGTGAAACAATGCAGTAATTGACCTTCCTAATCCACATCCTGGGCACCATGTTATTCCTAAATTTGCTAAAGGGCAAAATGTGAAATGGTGATCATGAGGGTTTGCTGTTGCCAACAATATTAAAGCTAAAACCCAGAAAAATAATTCTAGCGGAAAGCTTTTAATGTACTTCATGTTTCGCGTTTTATATTATTTAGAAACAATGTTAAGTTTTTTGTTACGGCTATTAAATTCAATTCGACGAAACTAAAAAAAATCTCGACCAAACCGCTAGTTGCCTCGAACAAACCGTATTCAAATTTGTATTAATGATGTTAAATCTCATTACGAACATCTATTAATAATAATTTTTTACCTTTACCTAGTGAATATTCGCGACCTGATTAATCGATATAAAAAGGACGATCGTGTTGTTGCCTTAGCACAATCGTTAAATAAAAGTAAGGGGACTAAAACCCAACTAAAGGGATTGGTGGGTTCTGCCGATGCCGTAATTGCCGTTTCAACTTATTTTTTACTACACAAACCGCAGCTTTTTATTCTACCAAATAGAGAAGAAGCCTCTTATTTTTTATCAGATTTAGAAGGAATATTAGATAAGGAAGTCTTGTTTTTCCCTTCTTCGTTTAGAAAAGCTTTTGAGTTTACACAAATAGATACAGCAAATGTATTGGCAAGGGCCGAAGTTTTGAATGAGCTTAATCATCAATCTGAATACGGAAAAGTTGTGGTTACCTATCCTGAGGCATTGGCCGAAAAAGTAATTGATCGTTCGGTTTTAGAAAAAAATACCTTAGAAATTAGTGTAGGTGCAACCTTGGGCATCGATTTTATCAATGAGTTTTTATTTGAATACGATTTCGAGAGGTCTGATTTTGTATATGAACCAGGTCAGTTTTCTATACGTGGAGGTATCGTAGATATTTTCTCTTTTTCTCACGAATTGCCATATCGAATTGAGTTTTTTGGCGATACTGTAGAAAGCATTAGAACGTTTGAAATTGAAAGTCAGCTTTCTGTAGATGATGTAAAAAGTTTAACCATCGTACCCAATGTACAAGCTAAATTTTTGACAGAAAATAATATCAGCCTGTTAGATTATATTGAAAAAGACACTCAGCTTTGGTTTAAGGATGTAGAGTATACCATTGACATTGTTAAAAGTGGTTATAAGAAAGCGGTGGAACTTTGGAAAGCATTGGGTATTACCGAAAAACAGCAAAATCCAAATTGGCTGGATCCAAAATTCTCTTTTACTGATGAAAAAATGCTGTCGGATTTATTTCAGGATTTTTCGTTAGTAGAATTTGGTAAACAGTTTTTTTATCAAACGGATAATGTAATTCAATTTGAAACGAAACCACAGCCTTCTTTTAATAAAGATTTTGATTTGCTGATTAAAAACCTAAAAGAAAATGAAAGTCAGCATATTCATAATTTCATCTTTACAAATTCCACTAAACAAACCGAACGTTTATATGCAATTTTAGATGATATTGATAAAACTGCAAAATTTACTCCGGTAAATATTCCGCTTCGCGAAGGATTTTTAGATGCGCAGCAAAAAGTTGCTTTTTATACAGATCATCAGATATTTGATCGTTTTTATAAATATCAATTAAAGAAAGGTTATCAGCGCAGCCAAGCAATTACACTAAAAGATTTACGCGAATTAAAGCCTGGAGATTTTGTAACCCATATTGACCATGGAATTGGAAAATATGCTGGTTTAGAGAAAGTAGAAGTTAATGGCAAAATTCAAGAAATGATTCGGCTGGTGTATGCCGATAATGATTTACTTTATGTGAACATCAACTCCCTAAATCGCATTGCGAAGTTTAGCGGAAAAGATGGTACGCAGCCCAAAATGAACAAATTGGGTACGGAAGCTTGGGACAAACTCAAAAAAACCACAAAAAAAAAAGTTAAAGACATTGCCAGAGATTTGATCAAGCTTTATGCGATGAGGAAAGCTCAAGTAGGTACTGCTTTTGCGCCTGATGGTTATTTAGAAACCGAACTCGAAGCTTCATTTATTTACGAAGACACTCCCGATCAAGTTAAGGCAACGGCTGATGTAAAAAAAGACATGGAAGCGCCGCATCCTATGGATCGATTGGTTTGTGGCGATGTTGGTTTCGGCAAAACGGAAATTGCTATTCGTGCCGCTTTTAAAGCTGTAGCAAACGGGAAACAGGCCGCCGTTTTAGTGCCTACCACAATTCTTGCGCTTCAGCATTTTAAGACATTTTCGTCGCGTTTAAAAGAGTTTCCTTGTACAGTAGACTATATTAATCGTTTTAAAACCTCAAAGCAAATTAAGGATACTTTAGAACGTGTCGCCCAAGGAAAGGTTGATATTGTAATAGGCACCCATCGTTTGTTAAGTAAGGATGTGAAGTTTAAAGATTTGGGAATCATGATTATTGATGAGGAGCAAAAATTTGGCGTAGCTGCAAAAGAAAAATTGAGAGCTTTACGTGTAAATGTAGACACACTTACATTAACGGCAACGCCAATTCCTAGAACGTTGCACTTCTCATTAATGGGCGCTCGAGATTTGTCGATTATGAGTACACCGCCGCCAAATAGACAAGCGGTTAATACAGAATTACACGTTTTTAATGATAAATTAATTCAGGAAGCGGTACAGTTTGAACTGGATAGAGGCGGTCAAGTTTTCTTTATTCACAACCGCGTGAACGATTTAAAACAATTAGGTGGATTAATTCAAACTTTAGTACCTAAAGCGAGAATTGGCATTGCACACGGGCAATTAGATGGTGATCAGTTGGAAGATGTGATGCTCGATTTCATTAATGGAGAAAAAGACGTTTTGGTAGCCACCACAATTATCGAAGCGGGATTAGATATTCCGAATGCAAATACAATTATCATTAACCATGCACATATGTTTGGTTTGAGTGATTTACACCAAATGCGTGGTCGTGTTGGTCGCTCTAATAAAAAAGCATTTTGTTATTTATTGAGCTTGCCTTTATCAACTTTAACTAACGAAGCTAGAAAAAGACTAAGTGCTATTGAAGAATTTTCTGATTTAGGAAGTGGTTTTAATATCGCTATGCGTGACTTAGACATACGTGGAAGTGGGAATTTATTAGGCGGTGAACAAAGTGGGTTTATTGCCGAAATTGGTTTCGAGATGTACAATAAAATATTGGATGAAGCCATTCAAGAATTGAAAGATGCTGAGTTTAAAGATTTATTTAAGGACGAACCGCAGCGAGCATTTGTGAACTTTACTCAAGTTGATACGGATTTGGAGTTGCACATTCCGGATGATTATGTAACGAGTATTACAGAGCGTTATAATTTATATACGGAACTTTCGAAACTAGAAAACGAAAATGAATTAGTGGCGTTTGAGCAAGAATTAAAAGATCGTTTTGGACCAGTTCCCCAACCTGTGAAAGTGATGCTTAAAGTTTTACGTTTACAATGGGTTGGTAAACGATTAGGCTTTGAAAAGTTGAGTTTTAAGAAGAATATTTTACGTGGTTACTTTGTGAGTGACAAACAATCTAAATTCTTCGATTCGGAGGTGTTCAATAAGATTTTAGCCTTTGCGCAAATTCATCCACGTTTGTGTAATTTGAAGGAGGTAAAAGATAGTTTGCGAATTTCTTTCGATAACATTACAAATATTGACGAAGCAATAGAAATGTTGGAAATGATTTTATAGTGATTGTCATCCTGAGCTTGTCGAAGGATTTTTTATATAACTCTTAGATTCTTCCTTCGTCAGAATGACAAAAAACAGTATGGATCCACAAATGCTAAATGAATTAATTACAATGAAAATGCCTTTTGGTAAATACAAAGGCTGGGTACTTTCGCGTTTGCCTGAGCCTTACTTAGTTTGGTTTCATAATCAAGGTTTTCCCCCTGGAAGATTAGGGCATTTATTGGCAACTATGTATGAAATTAAGTTAAACGGCTTGGAGTATTTGTTGGAGGGGCTGAAGAAGTAGATTTGTCATTCAGAGTGCAGCGAAGGATCTAACTAAGCGAATTCAATTCCATAGATTCCTCCAAAGTCGGAATGACAAAATTTAGCTAAATCTCACATCCATTTTCATCACAAACCGCATCATCATTTTTATTTAACGATTTCAATTGTGTTGTTGGCTGAGCTGCTTTCCATTCTTTAAAACTTTGTGTAATTGCTTGCTCAAAAGTATTAATTGGTTGTGCGCCAGATAATGCATATTTTCTATCGAACACGAAATAAGGAACTCCTCTAACGCCCAATTGCTGACTTTCATAAATGTCGTAACGAACTGCTTCTGCAAAATCATCTCCTTGCAAAACGGTTGCGATTTCACCTTTATCCAATCCTAATTCTTCAGCAATGCTGATTAATGTTTCTTGTTTAGCAATGTCTTTTGCCCCCATAAAATGCGCATTAAATAACGCTTCTTCTGCTTGATCTTGTAACCCTTTGCTGGCTGCAAAATGAAGAAATCGATGTGCATCAAAAGAATTGGCAGGAATATTTGTTGCAAAGTTTAAATCTAAGCCAACGTTTGAAGCCATTTCAACCACTTGTCCTGTCATTTGTTTCGCTTGTTCCAAAGACATGCCTTTGCTTCTCGCTAAATACGTGTATAAATCTTCGTTATTGGTATTGTGATATTCTGGATTAAGCTGAAAACTTTTCCATTCTACTTCGACTTCATTTTTAAAGGGCAATTTTTCAATCGCTTTTTCAAAATGCCTTTTACCTATATAGCAAAACGGACACATCACATCAGACCAAATTTCTACTTTCATACTACAAAGATAACCTTGATGATTTTTGGAATGGTAAGCTAAAAGTAAAAACCCCACTAACCAAAATGTTAGCGGGGTTTTCGAATTTCACCATTGCAAAACAATGATTAAGTCTTTACTTATACAATTGGTTAAACATCCATTTAAAGGTTCCATGAGTTTGCGCTCTAAAAGTAATTTCTGGACCGAAAGCAAATAACTTTCCTTTGCCATAATTTGCTTCAAAAGCAACTACCCCATCTTGTAAATAGCTTTGTCCCCAAGCCCAACCACTACGTAAAGGCGTTGCGTTAGCGAACCAAGCTAAAGGTTTAATTTTTCCACTAGAAACAGCATCTGCACTTAATTTAAATACAGGACTATTATCAAAATATACATCAGCGGTGTTATCCATTCCCCAGTTTGCTGGTTGATTTTTATCTAATGAAACATTTAAAACACTACCTGGCACATAATATTTCTCAGCTGGCAATCTTTTTTCTACACCTCCTGTTAGTTCTACCATCGCATTGCGAACTGGCAAATTTAAATGCGCAGCTAAATTAGTGGCAGTACCAATGGCTACAATTTCTCCTCCCGCTTCTAAAAATTTCTTTAATTGAGGAATTGATTTATCCTGCGTCATTCTTCCCAAACGAGCTCTGTATTCTTCTGGAATAGTTTCAGGAGCTGGGCTGCCAAATCCACCCCTTCCGCCTACACCAGCTGTTGCGTTCGGATTGTAGGCTGGAATAGATCCATCAACAAAAACAATCACGTCATATTTGTCTTTTAAGTTTCCGGCATCAATATCTGGAGCATAAATTACAGTTGCATCAAAGTGATATTGTTCCATAATAAAGCGAATCCATCCAGAATCCATTGAACCTCCATACGTATCCCATAATGCAATACGAGAAGGAGTAATTTTAACTGCTTTTGCAGGTTTTTGTGCTGCTGTAACTCTCATACCAAAACCATGTTCAGTCTTATTCAATATATTTTTAGCTTTCGCAGATGCTGGTACATAAAATGATCCGTCAGATGTATTGCGATAAACTTCTGCTCCACCTTTCAATAATTCATTAACAGCCAAATAGCTTTCGTTCGCCGATGAACTTAATGTATATCCTCCACCTGAAGGAAGCGCTTTTGATGTTGCTTTTATTAATTCTCCATAAGGTAATTTTTCAAAAGGTCCATCAAATTTATCTTGAATTCTGTCGAATTTTACGTTCATCAAATACGCTAATGTCCAACCTGCAGCATCATAAGGAGCAATTGGCGGGCCGCCCTCGTATTTAAAATCGTTAGGGTGATCTTGTGGTTCGAACATATCTAAAACATGCGGACGAAAAGCTTGATCTGTTTTAACAACATAACTTCCAGCAGGATAATTTTTACCAGCAACAGTAAATGGAGCCGTTGCTTTCTGAACCGAAATACCCGTTCTAATCAGTGCGTTTAAGAAACGTATAGCTGTTGTAAAATCTGGCTGATCTGCCGAAAGAATATATCCTCTTGCATCGCGATTAGCTGGATTTTTCATCACCGTATCTAAATATTTAGTAGACATTGCACCTCTTCCTTCAAAACCTCCGCCTTGAGTTGCGGCGCTAGCTGGTCTTCCAGCTTGTGCGGCAGCGTTAATGGCTTCAATCTTTTTAGGCGAGAAAGACCAAGTGTCTTTACTTCCTCTATCAATTGAGTTTTTGCCCATTTGATAAATATTATACAGCAATTCATCATGATAGCGTTGTGCATAATTTAACACCGCATAGTTCAATGAAACAGAATAATCTATCGAGTTTTTAAAATACCATTTTTGCGGTAAAACCGGATTTGGAGAATCGCCATTAGGCAATAAACGAGATGGTACCAAGGGAATATCAGATGGAGTTGGACTACCTACAATTTCGGTTAATAAACCAATCATGTTGTGGAAATAAGTCGTTGTACGCAAACCACCATTATACCATGTAGAAAATACAGAACCTCCACGTTGTGTATAACCTGGTTTAGCTTCAACATTCATTCTATTGTGCATTGCCGCACCAACAGCATCGATACTCGTTAATATAATTGGGTCGAAAACATAATTATACGGATCACGATACGGTGGACCAGCAACAACTGTTCCTGCCGGGCCAGCTTGATGATGATTGTACATAATTTGTGGTATCCATTCTACAAAAAGTTGACGACCAATATTTTGAGTTTCTTTTAAGTTTAACATGAAGAAATCTCTATTATTATCGTGACCTGCGTATTTTTCGTACAAACGCGGAAGGCCATTTATAGATCTTTTCTTCGGATCCTTTTCTCTCATGTACCAATTACTCACTAATTCTTGTCCATCTGGATTAGCATGCGTCATTAACACAATTACATTATCCAATATTTTATTGGTTTCTGCATCAGTTCTGCTAGAAAGATTATACGCCATTTGTATCAATTGATGTGCGCCAACAACTTCATTTGCATGTAAACCTCCGTCAATCCACACTACCGCCTTTCCTTCTGCTGCCAAAGATTTAGCCTGTTCTGGAGTTAACCCTTCTGCGTGTGCTAATTTTTGAGAAATCTCTTTATATTTTTCTAGGTTTTTTTGATTTTCAGGAGAAGTGACAATCAGCATGTATTGAGATCTTCCTTCTTCGGTTTTACCTATATCGACAAGTTTTACTCGTTTTGAGGTTTCTGCTAGCTTTTTAAAATAAGCTTCCGTTTGGGTGTAATTCGCGAGCTGATAATCATCGCCAATGTTAAAACCAAAATGTTCTTTGGGAGTTGGAATGTTTTGTGCTTCTACTACTTGAAAGCAAAGAAATAATGCAAGAAATAGTAGACTACGTTGGTAAAGTTTTGCCATGAGGTTTAGTTTAGTTTGATAATAATCAAATATAAACAGAAAACGAACTAATGTATGGCTGTTATTGATTTGTTACAGACTACTAATGCAAGATCAGATACAAGTAAACATACACAACTGGTGCAGCGATCAACAAACCGTCAAAACGATCTAAAAATCCACCATGGCCTGGTAAAAAACTTCCTGAATCTTTTGCATCAAGACTTCTCTTTAACATTGATTCTACTAAATCTCCAAGCGTACCAAAGCACACAATTAAAATAGACATGCCTGCCCAAACGATCGGCTTCATCTCAGCAAACTGCATGGAAATCAAATAAGAGACTACTAGACTTGTAAACATGCCGCCAAAAAAACCTTCCCATGATTTTTTTGGAGAATGTCGTTCAAATAATCTATGTTTTCCCCATTTTACACCAAACAGATATGCGCCCGTATCATTTGCCCAAAGCAACAATAAAAAGGCAAGTGGTAAGTGAAAGTTATATAAATTAAAGTTGGCCAAAAAGCCTAAGGAATAAAAGAAACAGAATGGAATGGTGACATAAATAAAGCCAACAAAGGTGTAAGAAATATTAGCAAATGGGATTTTTTCCTTTTTATACAATTCGAAAATAAATACCGAAAATATAAGCGGAACTATGAGTAATAAATACTTTAACTCAAACTGAAAATAATGATAGCTTGCTGTTAATAAAAAGATAATTACCGCAGCCAAAACCGCAATATTTCTATGGGGCCTAATGCCTGAAGTTTTAACTAATTTATAAAACTCTAATAGTGCAACAATGCTTAAAATTAAGTAAAACCCTGTAAAAGCGTAGCCATTTATGAGTGAGCCAAGCATCACTAGGGTAAAAAAGAAAGCGGTTATTGCTCTGGTCTTCATTTAATAATTGTAGGTTGTGGGGTGTTTTTTTCGGTTGATTTCTCTTTTAAAATCCAAAACAAAGCTAGGGTTAATATTGCACTAATTAAATAGCCATACCACGCAACCGAAGTTCCTTCATCGCTAGTTATGGGTAAATTGTGCTTTTGTAGATACCAAGCCATTGCAACGGCATATCCATTATTTAAAAAGTGAGCGAAAACAGTATACCAAATGCTACCCGTCCAAAAATAGATGTAGCCAAATGCTGCGCCTAAAAATAATCTCGGAAAAAACCCAAAGAATTGAAAATGTATTGTGCTAAAAATGATTGCTGATGTCCAAATAGCAATGTGTGGATTTTTGATTATTCGTAAAAGAGTGCGTTGTAAAGCCCCTCTAAATATAAACTCCTCACAAATAGCAGGTATAATGGCAATTACTAATAGATTAATTAAAAATCCACTAATGGAATTCATTTTTAAAATGGCTTCTGTCGTTTTTGTGCCTTCATCTTCCATTCTTCTCATCCAATTTTCTAACCACTTTAAACCTTCAGGAAAGTTCATTTTCTGATTTAATTCATTCACAAATCCTAAAATTGGCGTAGAACATAGCATCAATATAAAAACCAATAAAATAAGGCTTGCTTTTGGCATTTTCATGCCATAAAAATGTTGTGGTTTTTTACCTTCGGTAATGCCTAAAAATATAGCTGGCGCTAAAAAAAGACCTATTTGTTGTGCAGTAAGTAATATTTTTAAAGCTCCAATATATTTCAAATCTCCTGTCATCCACCCTGTGTTATGGAGTAAATCTAATCCATAAATTCCGAGGCAGATTAAAAATCCAATAATCATCGCTATTACAAGCCCCACCACAGCATAACCGCCTAGTAATAACAGCTGTAAAAATGGATTGATTTCTTCTCTTGACGTTTGTGTAACTTGCATTATTTGTAAAATCCGTAACTTTGTAAATAATTTTGGTTTGAAGATAGAAAAATGTCTGTAAAGATAGGAAATATAGATTTGGGAGAATTCCCTTTGTTATTAGCACCAATGGAAGACGTGAGTGATCCGCCTTTCCGTTATGTATGCAAGCAAGGTGGGGCAGATTTGATGTATACAGAATTTATTTCTTCAGAAGGCTTAATTCGGGATGCAGCAAAAAGCCGTCAGAAACTAGATATTTTTGAATACGAAAGACCTATTGGGATTCAGATTTTTGGTAGCGATATCGAAAGTATGCGTGAAGCAACAGAAATTGCGACTTTAGCTGGTCCTGATATTATGGATATCAATTACGGTTGCCCTGTTAAAAATGTAGCTTGTCGCGGAGCAGGATCTGCTTTGTTGCAAGACATTGATAAAATGGTAAAAATGACAGAGGCGGTTGTAAAAGCAACACATTTACCCGTTACTGTTAAAACTCGTTTAGGTTGGGACGACAACACCAAAAACGTAGAAGAAGTTGCTGAAAGACTTCAGGATATTGGTATTCAAGCATTAACTATTCATGGTCGCACAAGAGCACAGTTGTATAAAGGTGAAGCTGATTGGACCTTAATTAGAGAAATTAAACGAAATCCACGTGTTAAAATTCCAATTTTTGGTAATGGCGATGTAGATAGCGTAGAAAAAGCGGCTAATTGGAGAATGGAATACGAAGTAGACGGAATTATGATTGGAAGAGCCGCAATTGGTTATCCATGGATTTTTCGCGAAGTAAAACATTTCTTTAAAACAGGAGAACATTTGCCTGGCCCAACACTAGATGAAAGAATTGTAGCTTGTCGTACTCATTTAGATAAGTCTATTGAGTGGAAAGGGCCAAAAGTTGGTGTGTTTGAAATGAGACGTCATTATGCCAATTATTTTAAGGGTTTACCAGATTTTAAACCGTATAGAATGATGCTGGTAAAAGAAGAAAATATTGCTGTAATTCATCAGATTTTAGACGAAGTGGCAGAAAAATATGAGAACGTTGTTCCCTTTTCAGAAATGGCTTGATTATTGAAAAGCATTTTATAAATTTAACAAATGGTTACAGCTATAACACAAGGTGTAAAAATTTCGGTAGAAACCATTTACCAAGACGAGCATTCTAATCCCGCAAACGAACATTACATGTTTGCTTACCGCATAGAAATAGAAAATTTATCTGATTATGCAATACAATTAATGCGTCGCCAATGGTTTATCTTCGATTCGAACGGCTCAATTAGAGAGGTTGAAGGAGAAGGTGTGGTTGGTGTTCAGCCAGTAATTGAACCTGGCAAAAGCTATTCTTACGTGTCTGGTTGCAATCTTAAAACAGATATTGGCAGTATGCGTGGTCATTATTCAATGAATCGTTTGGTTGATGAAACCAGTTTTGAGGTAGATATCCCAGAATTTCAATTGATCGTTCCTTATAAATTAAACTAAGATTCCATCTTGTTATTTTAGGAGATGTCGATGCATTATTCAAAGATTTCTCCACTACGGTCGAAATGACGGATATATAAAAAAGGGATGATAACTAGTTATCATCCCTTTTTAGTTTTCATTGGTATTCTTTAATTTCTATTTCTGCCAAATAGCATTGATGCGTAATATAATAAGTTAGCTAATGCCCCAAGCGCTGCGACAACATAGGTCATTGCTGCCCACCAAAGCGCATCTTTTGCTTGTACATTTTCTTCATCACTTTGCATTACACTATGATTATTTCTCAACCAAAGTAATGCTCTTTTACTTGCGTCAAACTCTACCGGTAATGTTATGATACTGAATATGGTTACTAACGCTAATCCAGCTACACCAATTCCTAATACCAAGGGATTCCCGGTAAAACCGATTAATAAAACGCCAATTATAAGTACCCACTGCAAAAGGTTAGAAGAGATGCTTACAACAGGCACCATATTAGAGCGCAATTGCAACCAATGATATGATTTTGCATGTTGTACCGCATGTCCACATTCATGAGCGGCTACTGCTGCTGCAGCAACACTCCTGCCATAATAAACATCTGTACTTAAATTTACTGTTAAAGAGGCTGGATTATAATGGTCAGTAAGTTGACCTTCTAAGCTCATTACATTTACATTATAAATACCATTATCGCGTAGCATTTTTTCAGCTACTTCTTTTCCTGATAGGCCAGAACTAAGCTGAGTTTCTGCATATTTTGTAAATTTATTTCTAAATCGCCACTGCACAAACATGCTCAGTAGTAGTATCGGAATAATTAAAATTAAATAAGTTCCCATATTCGATGATGTATGTTTTTCAATATCTTTAAATCAAAAAGCGTTCCCATATTTAAAAGACATAAAAAAATTACAATACATTTATCTATGCTTCATAATTTATCCTACTGGGAAAAAAAGAATTTCTTTCATGCCGATGTTATTATAATAGGTAGTGGAATTGTAGGTTTAAATGCTGCAATCACAATTAAATCAGAAAACCCAAAAACAAGTGTTTTAATCCTTGAAAGGGGCTTTCTACCATCAGGAGCGAGTACAAAAAATGCTGGCTTTGCCTGTTTTGGTAGTGTTTCAGAACTAATAGAACAAGAAAAATTAAGTGGAACTGACGGGCTACATCAATTAATTTCAAAAAGATGGAAAGGACTTTTAAAGCTTAGGAATTTGCTTGGTGACGACCGTATTTCCTTTCAAAATAATGGTGGATATGAATTATTTAAGCCACAACAAAGCGATCTAGCTAACGATTGTGTAGCAAAAATGAGCCATTTTAATGCTCTAATTGAGGATATTGTGCTTCAAAAAGACACCTATTCCTTAACTAATTCCAAAATTAATTCTTTTGGTTTTAAGGGTATTGATGTGCTTATTGAAAATGATTTAGAAGCACAAATTGATCCTGGTTTAATGATGAAAGTACTTTTGGCAAAAGCCTTATCAATCGGGGTACAGATCTATACAAGCTGTAAAGTTGAAGAATTGTTAACCGAAACTAATAGTGTATTAATTAAAACTAACCAAGGAGATTTCTCTTGTAAAAGGCTTTTATTAGCTACTAATGCATTTGTAAATGAATTATTGTCAGATGATTTAGCTGTTGTACCTGGTCGCGGACAAGTGATCATAACTAAACCTATTCCTAACTTAAAGTTAAAAGGCACTTTTCATTACGATAAAGGATATTACTATTTCAGAAACATTGATGATAGAATTCTTTTAGGTGGTGGTAGAAATTTAGATTTTAAGGCAGAGGAAACAACTGAGTTTGGTGAAACAGCAGTAGTTCAACAAGCGTTGGTTAATTTATTAAAAGAAACCATTTTACCAGAAACCCCTTTCGAAATTGAGCAAAAATGGAGTGGAATAATGGCCTTTGGTGCTCAACTAACACCACTAATTGAAGAAGTGAAACCTAATGTTTTTTGTGCTGTTCGTTGTAACGGAATGGGCATTGCTATTGGTAGTCAAACTGGGCAAGAAGCAGGAGAAATGGTTGTAAGGAGTTTGTAGTTAATTATCATTACATTAGTAAATTGGCTCATATTTTTCTATTTTTGATAAAAATATTAGCAAATGGAAATCGCGGGTATAGCATTATTAGTTATCATTTTACTTGTCCTTATTATTTTGTTATTGCGCAAACCAGCCGTTCAAAATAATACTGAAACCATCACTTATTTAAAAGATGAAAAACAGAAACTAGAAGATGAATTAAATGATCTTCGTGAGCGTTTTAATGCAGAACGAAGCAATCTCATTAAAGCAGAAGCTTTAGTTAATTCACATCGTGAGAAATTAACTGAACAACAGAAAAATCTAGAAGATTTACAGCAAAAATTCACCTTAGAGTTTTCATTAATTGCCAATAAGATTTTAGATGAAAAGTCAGCAAAATTCACCGCACAAAATCAAACTAATTTAGATTCTATTTTAAATCCATTAAAAGCGAATATTAAATCCTTTGAAGAGAAAGTAGATAAAGTTTATCAAACTGAAGCTGCTGAAAGAAGTCAATTGAAAGGAGTTATTTTTCAATTAATGGATCAAAGTAAGCAAATTCAAACGGATGCAAACAATTTAACTAAAGCACTAAAAGGGGATAGTAAAAAACAAGGAAATTGGGGCGAAGTAATTTTAGAAAGAGTTTTGGAACGTTCTGGATTGGTAAAGGACAGAGAATACAGAATTCAAGCTAGTATTAACAATGAGGGTGCCCGTTTTCAACCCGATGTAATTGTTTACCTGCCTGATGAAAAACATTTGATTGTAGACGCTAAAATTAGCTTAGTTGCATACGAAAGAATGATGAATGCAGAGTCTGATGAAGAGAGGTTAATTAACTTAAAACAGCATTTACTTTCTGTAAAATCTCATATTGATGGATTAGCCAGTAAAAACTATCAAAATTTATATCAGATCAATTCACCAGATTTTGTGCTACTTTTTATACCTATCGAATCATCATTTAGTGTAACTGTTCAAGCTGATAATGAATTATTTAATTATGCCTGGGATAGAAAAGTAGTTATCGTAAGTCCTACCACATTATTGGCAACTTTACGCACCATTGCTAGCATTTGGAAAGTAGATAGACAAAATAAAAACGTTTTTGAAATTGCTGAAGAGGCTGGTGCTTTGTATGATAAGTTTGTTGGCTTTTTAGAAGATATGGAGAAGATCGGCAAACACATTGACCTCACCCAAAAAGCACACGATGATGCCTTTAAAAAATTGCAATATGGCAATGGAAATCTAATTGGTAAAGTAGAGAATATTAAAAAGCTTGGTGCAAAGACAAAGTCTAATAAGCAAATAGATTCTAAGTTTTTGGAAGAAGATTTGGAAGACTAATATCCTTTAAATTTTTGTCGCACTTTTTATCAAATTAATACTTTTATTATCAGATATATTTAAAATAATTACCCCGCCCACAGCTCTTGAACCATATAAAGCCGTTGCTGTTACTCCTGTATAAATGTTTAATTCATCAATGCTTATTTCCTTTTTAACTTGATGTAATCGACTAATTATTTTAATGTTAGTAATATCGTTTATAACCAGGCTATTTTTCTTGTCTTTTTTAAATACAAAGACGACGATTGGTTTACAACATCCAGTATATTTATTCGGGCTAGACAAAATCGGTTTTATTCCATCTGGAAAATACTTTGGTATAAACACATTTGTATCTAACACCGTTCTTTCTGCGATAAAATTAAATTGTGCTTCTTTAGTTAATTTTTTTAAAGAATCTAACCAGTTATTATTTTGTTTTTCTGTAAGGATGAGTTTCTTTTTTAATTCGGTTGTATCTATTTTATTTTGACCAAAACAAACCTTAGAAAGAAGTAAGCAAAAAATAAATAAAAAGTTTCTCATCAAATTCTTAGTTAGGTATTAATTATCTTTTATAAAATTTGTCATCCAAAGCGCAACGAAGTATCTCAAAGTAACATTTCTTGTAAACTAGGGTGACACAAAGTATAATTACCCTTTAAAAGCATTCCAACCTTGCGCTTTTATTTCATGAGAAATATTAGATTTTGAAATCATATTACATCCCGAATTTTTATCAGTAATGTGACCAATGATACTGATATCAACATCATTTTTCAGCTTAGTATAATCACTTTGTTTAATGGTAAATAATAACTCATAATCTTCACCACCATTTAATGCACAAACTGTTGGATCTAAACCTAATTCACGAGCAGTTTCATACGTCATTGGGTCGATAGGAATTTTTTCTTCATACAATGTACAGCCTTTTTCAGATTGTGTACAAATGTGTAAAATTTCAGAAGCTAATCCATCAGAAACATCAATCATTGAGGTAGGTTTTATCTTCATTTGAGCTAATAAATCAACAATATCCCTTCTTCCTTCTGGTTTTAATTGACGCTCAATAATGTAATCTTTACCTTCTAAATCTGGTTGTAGTTGTGGATTTTCTAAAAAGATTTGTTTCTCTCTTTCCAAAATTTGTAGCCCAACATAAGCCCCGCCTAAATCCCCAGAAACACAGATCAAATCACCTTCTTCTGCACCATTTCTATAACATACATCTTCTGCAGCTGCATGACCAATACTTGTTACAGAAATGACTAATCCTTGTTTACTTGAAGAGGTATCTCCACCTATTAAATCGATGTTAAATTTATTGCATGCTAACTCAATACCTTTATAAATTTCTTCAACAGCTTCTAATGGAAATTTACTCGAAATACCTATTGAAACTGTAATTTGAGTAGCAATTCCATTCATTGCATAAATATCACTCAAGTTCACTTGAACAGCTTTATAACCTAAATGCATCAATGGAACATAAGCTAAATCAAAGTGAATTCCTTCTAATAATAAATCAGTAGATATTAACACTTGATCCTTAAAATTTAGTACTGCAGCATCATCACCAACACCTTTTACACTTGTTTCGTGTTGTATTTTAAAGTTAGTTGTTAAGTGTTTTATTAATCCAAATTCACCTAAATCTGATATCGCTGTGCGTTCTTTATTTTCAAACATAATTTTTTATACTTTTTTGTCATCCTGAGTGCAGCGAAGGATCTATATAATAGATTCCTCCAAAGTCGGAATGACAATTTTATACTACAATCCCAAACTTGCTGAAATTTCTAACATTCTTTCTATTGGTTTACGAGCTTCTACAATAATATTTGCAGGTACTGTAACCTCAGGTAATCCATTTTTTAAACACAAATACAATTTTTCTAATGTATTTCTTTTCATGTATGGACAATCATTACATGCACAACTATTATTTGGTGGTGCCGGAATAAAGGTTTTTGTAGGGTTTGCCTTTTCCATTTGGTGAATAATTCCACTTTCAGTAGCTACAATAAACTCCTGCGCATCACTATTTATCGTGTATTTTAATAAACCCGTTGTACTTCCAATATAATCGGCCATAGCCAAAACAGTTTCTTCACACTCTGGATGTGCAATAAATTTAGCATTTGGATGGCGTTCTTTTAATTTGGTAATCTTCTCTCTGGAAAATATTTCGTGAACCATACAAGCACCATTCCACAACACTAAATCTCTACCTGTTTTTTTAGCAACCCAAGCACCTAAGTTTTTATCTGGACCAAAAATTATCTTCTGATCTTTCGGTAAACTTTCCACAATTTGAACGGCATTTGTTGAAGTACAAACGATATCACTCAATGCTTTTAACTCAGCTGTGCAATTCACATAGGTAATCACCAAATGGTCTGGATATTTCTCTTTAAATTTCTTAAATAAATGTGGTGGACAGCTATCTGCCAAAGAACAACCAGCTTTTAAATCTGGCAATAAAACAGTTTTTTCTGGCGACAAAATCTTAGCAGTTTCTGCCATAAAATGCACCCCCGCAAAAACTATAATATCTGCATCAGTCTTAGCCGCCTCTTGAGATAAGCCTAAACTATCTCCAATATAATCAGCAATATCCTGTATATCAGGTTCTTGATAATAATGAGCTAATATTACTGCGTTCTTTTCTTTCTTTAATTTTTCAATTTCATCGAATAAATCAAGTGTTGGATCAATTGCTTCATCCACAAAACCTTTTTTATTTAATTCTTCTAAAACATCAATCATCATTTTCTTTTATGGGCATCAATCTTTTGTAAAGATACCGAGTTTCAACACTACAATAGATTCTAATTATTTTATATAAAGAAGAATCTTATTACTTATTAAGGTGTTGGTACTGTGAGTAAGTTCTTCATTTAAATTGTGTAATGTAAGTTATCACATACTTACCAACATTTAGTATTCAATTTTATTTTAAATTAATACTGATTTACAATGCTATACTATTTCGCTTAGAAACTTATCAATACCAAAATGTGTATTGTTAATAGTGGTATAAAAAGTTAATAAACTATGCAAAGTTGCTTAAAAATAATGTAAAAGATTGTGTCAAATTACCTTTTTACATTAGCTTTAAACTTTCAAAAATAGTTGTTGGTTTTATTTAGACATTCTGCTAACACTATTTAGGATGTTCTTAACAATTGTTTGATTTACGTTATTTTTAATGAGAAAAGTTGATTTTTTAGTCATAGGATCGGGTATAGCAGGTTTAAGTTTTGCATTGAAGGCTGCACAGCATGGAAAAGTATTAATAGTTACCAAATCAAATGAAGATGAATCTAATACAAAATATGCCCAAGGTGGAGTAGCTGTAGTGGTAGATAAATCAGATTCTTTTGAAAAACATATAGACGATACCTTAATTGCTGGAGATGGTTTATGCGATAAAAATATTGTAGAAATTGTAGTAAAAGAAGGTCCTCAACGGATACAAGAGATTATAGATTACGGAATTAACTTCGATAAAAATACAGCAGGAGTTTTCGATTTAGCTAAAGAAGGTGGTCATTCTGAGCACCGAGTTTTACATTATAAAGATGTTACTGGATACGAAATCGAGAGTGTGTTATTGAAGCAGATTCATGAAAATGAAAACATAGAGATATTAACACACTACTTCTGTTTAGAGTTAATTACCCAACATCACCTAGGTGAACATGTGGATAAGAGTAGCGAAGATATCAACTGTTATGGTATATATGCCTTTAACACAGAGCTTAACGATGTGGAGAAGATATTAGCAAGTGTAACCGTAATGGCAAGTGGCGGAGCTGGTCACGTCTATTCTAACACTACAAATCCAATTATTGCGACAGGCGACGGAATGGCAATGGTGTATAGAGCAAAGGGAAAAATTAGAAATATGGAGTTTATTCAATTCCATCCAACAGCTTTATACAATCCAGGAGAATACCCTTCATTTTTAATTTCTGAAGCGGTTCGTGGTTTTGGCGGCGTTTTAAGAAGAAGAAATGGCGAAGAATTTATGTATGAATACGATGAACGTGGATCTTTAGCCCCTCGCGATATTGTAGCTCGTGCCGTTGATAACGAAATGAAGAAATCAGGTGAGGATTTTGTGTATCTAGATATTACCATGAGAAAGAAAGCAGATATTCTAACTCATTTTCCAAATATTTATGCCAAATGCTTATCTATAGGAATAGATATGACTAAAGATTTTATTCCCGTTACGCCTGCATCACATTACATGTGTGGGGGTATTTTGGTTGATGAATATGGAAGATCTTCTATTAAAAACTTATACGCTTGCGGCGAAGTTTCTTCAACAGGATTACATGGAGCAAATCGCTTAGCATCTAATTCCTTACTAGAGGCGACTGTTTTTGCACATCGCATTTATCTATCTGCATTAGATAATTATAAAAATAATATAATCCCTAATGAAATTCCTGAGTGGAATGAGCAAGGTGTCACTCAATCTAATGAAGATATTTTAGTTACACATAATCTTCGTGAAACTCAAAAAATTATGAGTGATTATGTAGGTATCGTTCGTTCTGATTTTAGATTAGATAGGGCAATGCGACGCTTGTTTTTATTGTACGAAGAGACTGAAGAATTCTATAAAATGAATAAGGTTTCCGTTAAATTATGCGAATTAAGGAATGTAATCCAGGTAGCATATATGATTATTAAATCAGCAGTTGCCAGAAAAGAAAGTAGGGGATTACACTATACCACAGATTACCCAGAACACGCGAAAGAGCTTGTTGATACAATAATCTAGTTATCAGTTTTCAATTTAAAGTTATCAACGAATATTTTCTAATATCTAAGAACTAACTACTATATACTTATAAAAAATGCCAGTTATATTACCAGTAAAAGGAATAAACCCAAAGTGGGGAGAAAATTGTTTTATTGCACCAAACGCAACAATAGTCGGTGATGTTGTAATGGGCAATAATTGTTCTATTTGGTTTAATGCAGTTGTTAGAGGCGACGTAAACAGCATTACCATTGGTAACGATAGTAATATCCAAGATGGAGCTGTCATTCATGCTACTTATTTAAAAGCATCAACACATATTGGCAATAGGGTTTCTGTTGGTCATAATGCAATTGTACATGGCTGTGAAGTTAAAGATCATGTATTAATAGGTATGGGAGCAATTGTAATGGATCATGCTGTAGTAGAAGAATATTGTATTATAGCAGCAAGTGCTGTAGTTTTAGAAAACACCATTTGCGAAAGTGGCTATTTATATGCTGGAACTCCTGCAAAAAAAATAAAGCCCATTACTAATGAGCAACGGGCCTTATTAAATAAATTACCAGATAATTATATCATGTATTCAGATTGGTTTAGATAACTATTCTTTAGGAATAATTAGTTTTTCTTTTCTATCCCAATTGGCTTTAATAGATAATTCTAAGGGGGCATACCATATTTTTTCTGGTTGAAATCCTTGTTTCACATTTCCAGTATCCCAAATACCATTTTTATTTTCATCATATACAATTCGAGCAAAATAAATGCCAGCCCTATATTTACTAAACGTTACGGTTGTATTTTTATAAATGCGTTCGCTTGATATCACAACTTCTTTCTTTTCATTCACAACCTGTAAAACATAGTTTTTGGTGGTGTCTGGTACTTCTACATTTAGAATTAATGTGCCATAATCATCATCATTCCCTAATTTAAATGTTTTAGTGATATCTTTATTTTTCGAATTAAAAATGCCAGTTAAGGCTCCATCACCTAATTTAAGTATATATTCTTCTTTGGTTTTCCAAGGATATTTAAAACTATAAGTTAAAAAATCTGAGCTATCTTTTACTAAAGTTAGTCCCGTTCGTGGAATAGAATCTTCCAATAATGTAATCTTGGTTGCATCGATTTTATCTATAGGAAAATTGAAATGTAATTTTAAATCTTGGTAAGGGTTCAAAAGATTTCCTTCTAAATTATCTCCTGCTTGAATATTTCTAGTATACGTATCTTTTTTACCCCTTGTAAATTTAATGGTATCTAGACCTTTCCCTTCATCTTTTATGGCAACTTTTATAGAGTCAAAACTCAAATCATTCAACCAGATTTTAACGGAGTCATTCATTTTATTAAAGCGAACTTTTTTATTTGCGTCTATGTTAGCAGGTTCTATTATAGTTATTTCAGGCTTTCTGAGCTGTTGATTAAAATTCATAGAAATACTGCCATCACCATTTAATTTTCTGTCAAGAATTCTAAAGTCGCTGGCCAATTCTTTAAAAACAGTTAAATTTACACTATCTAAATTCTTATCTAAAACGAGTGGCGTTTTAATAAAACCAACTTCATCTGAATTTTGCTGATAAATTTTATCTCCACCTTTTTCACGTAAGGCATATATTTTATAGGTGTCTTTTTTTAGATTATTCAATTTATAATTTCCGCTACTATCGGTCGCGGTATAAATAGCTGGTTTCTTTTTGCCAAAAAGAGTGTCACGCGAAAGCGGAAGGATAAACACAATCGTTTCTATTTCCGGTTGACCAGTTAGTGCATTTTTAACATTTCCGCTTATGCTTAACGAATCAAGTGTTGGTCCAGTTGCAAAAACATATGTGAAATTTTTAAGCACGTTTCCTTCTGTAATATCCGCAATGGATTTACCAAAATTTAAGGTATACGTTGTGTTTTTCTCTAAGGAGTCTTGCAGTGTGATTTCTATTTTTTTAGTATTGCTACCTTTTAAAATAGGAGGGCGTTCTTGCTCTGGTGAAATCGAAAATTCTTTAAACTCATTTTGAAGTTTAAAGTATTCATCAAATTCAATAGTTATTTTCTTTGCCTTAAAATTTGTTGTCAAATTTTTTGGCTCCATTTTCAAAACCTTCGGTGGCTTTGTATCTTTTGGGCCACCCTCTGGAGTTCTTATACTTGCGCAACCGTAAATTAATGCAATTATCAAAATCAGATAATGGAAATACGGTCTATTTGTTATTTTTTTAATTTTCGACATTTAGATGCGCTATATTTAATTCGACATTATTTTTGATGTATAACATTAAAAAAGCAAAAAAGCCTCTTAAATCGCTTAAAATTAAGCCGCTTCTTTTTATGGTTTAATTATTTGATAATCAACTATTTGATTGTTATTTTGTAATATGAACCATTAAAACTGAAATATCTGAAGGAGAAACGCCAGAAATTCTAGATGCCTGACCTAAAGTTCTTGGTTTAATCTTCAACAATTTTTCTCGAGCCTCTTTTGATAAAGAAAGGAGTTTGCTATAATCAAATTCTGGATTGATAGATTTATCTTCCATCTTTTGCATTTTGTTTACAATCTCATTTTCCTTTTCAAAGTAACTTTCATACTTAATTTTAATCTCCGCTTGCTCAACCGTTTCTTGATCAAATGTATTTAAAAAAGAATCAAAGGCTGGGCTTACTTTTCTAATATCGCTAATTCCTACCTGAGGTCTGCTTAATAAATTTACTAATTTAACATTTTGATTTAGCGCAGAAGTTCCTAAACTTTCCAATAACTCATTGGCATCGCCCATCTCAATCCCTTGTTTTTTTGCAAAGGCTACTATCGCATCAGAGTTTTCTACTTTTTGATTTACAATCGCTAAACGTTCATCATTAATTAAGCCAAGTTTGTGAGCGATAGGAGAGAGCCTAATATCAGCATTGTCTTGTCTCAATAATAAACGATGCTCTGCTCTAGAGGTAAACATACGGTAAGGCTCTTCCGTACCTTTAGTTACTAAATCATCAATTAATACACCTATATAAGATTCAGAACGTTTCATAATCAACTCATGTTGATCTGTAACCTTTTGATGTGCATTAATTCCAGCTATAAAACCCTGACTAGCAGCCTCTTCGTACCCTGTTGTCCCATTTATTTGACCCGCAAAGAATAAATTACTGATTAATTTGGTTTCTAAGGTTAATGAAAGCTGTGTAGGTGGAAAATAATCGTATTCTATAGCATATCCTGGGCGAAACATTTTAGCATTTTCAAATCCTGGAATTTGAGTTAAGGCTTTATATTGTACGTCTTCTGGCAAGGAAGTTGAAAAACCATTTACATAAATTTCTACTGTATTCCATCCCTCTGGTTCTACAAATATTTGATGTCTTTCTCTTTCTGCAAAACGATTTATTTTATCTTCGATAGACGGACAATATCTTGGACCAAGGCCTTTGATTCTACCTGTAAACATAGGTGATTTTTCAAAACCTTCTTTTAATGTTTCGTGTACATTTGCATTGGTATAGGTAATCCAGCAGCACCGTTGATCGCTTGGTCTTTCTACATTGGTATAAGAGAAGCGTCCAGGATTTTCGTCGCCCCATTGCTCTTCCATTAAACTATAATTTAATGAACGACCATCAACTCTGGGAGGGGTTCCTGTTTTCATTCTTCCTGCTTCGAAACCAAATTGAGTTAATTGTTCAGTAATTCCTGTAGCCGCTTTTTCACCAGTACGACCACCACCAAATTTTTTCTCTCCAATATGAATTAAACCATTTAAAAAGGTACCGTTGGTCAATACCACCGCTTTGCCCATAATCTCTACACCAAGCGCAGTTTTAACACCAACAACAGTGTTGTTTTTAATGATTAATTCGCTAACCATTTCTTGCCAGAAATCTACATTTGGCGTTCTTTCTAAAGCCAATCGCCATTCTTCAGCGAAACGTTTTCTGTCATTTTGCGCTCTAGGGCTCCACATAGCAGGCCCTTTAGATTTGTTTAACATGCGAAATTGTAAGGTAGTTTTATCAGCTATAATACCTGAATAACCGCCCATCGCATCAATCTCTCTCACTATTTGTCCTTTGGCCACCCCACCCATAGCGGGGTTACAGCTCATCTGAGCTATAGTTTCCATGTTCATGGTAACTAGCAAAACGGAAGAGCCAAGGTTTGCAGCTGCAGCGGCAGCTTCACAACCTGCATGTCCGGCGCCCACAACAATTACATCGTATTCTTTAAACATTGATTTTTATTTGTGTTTCACGTGAAACGACTACTAAAATTAATTAATCTTCAGAAATATTAATCTTGTTTCACGTGGAACTTTTCTTTTTTGTATATAATTTAATTAATCCATACAGCGCAACAATGCTCCATACGGCTTCTAAAATAACAAACGGCATAAATGGAATTAACCAAGAAGCATAACCTGCAATGGCAGCGCCAAAGAAATTTAATAGCCCATAAGTTGCACTTTCTGCTTTTATTACTTTTAAACTTTGTAAAAAGAAGGCAATTAATAATAAGCTTACGCCAAACGTTGCAATAATATCTGATGTTTCCATTAATTTGTTTTCTCTGAAAGTTCTACCCAACGCTCCATTATGCCTTCTAATTGTTTATTTAGTTTTTCTATTTCTAATGAAATTTCTTGAATTTTCAAATAATCTGAAGCATCTACAGCGTTCAGCTTCCTAGTTAATTCCTCGATTTCGTTCTCTTTTTCAGCAACCGTTTCCTCAATTTCATCCAATTCTTTTTGCTCTTTAAAGCTTAGTTTTTTAGTAGAAGTACTCGGTGAAGATTCTTCAACTTTAGTTTTTTTCTGTGCAGTAGTATCTTTAGCTGGGTCTAAACTAATCCGGTATTCTGAATAATTTCCATTGTAAATACTTACACCGCCATCACCTTCCATGATAAACAATTGCTCACTCATTTTATCCAAAAGATATCTATCGTGAGAAACCAACATTAATACACCAGGGAAATTTTCTAAGAATTCCTCCAATACATTTAACGTATCAATGTCCAAATCGTTAGTTGGCTCATCTAATATTAAGAAGTTTGGGTTTTGCATTAATACCTTCATCAAGTGTAAACGTTTCTTTTCGCCGCCACTTAATTTCTCTACCATGCCATGTTGCTTTTTAGGGGGGAAGAGAAATAAGGTTAATAATGCAGAAGCTGATATAGTTTGTCCATCTGCCATTTTGATATATTCAGCATCAGATTTTACAATATCAATCACACGTTCTTTTTCATTGAACGCTAAACCGCCTTGTTTATAATATCCATAAACCGTTGTATCGCCAACATCTACTTTACCATGTTCAGGTTTTAGATAGCCAGTAATAATGTTCAATAAGGTTGATTTACCTGTTCCGTTTTTACCCGCTAAGCCAATTCTATCACCTCGTTTAAACGTATAAGAAAAATCATTAATTATTTTTTTATCATCAAACGATTGACCAATATGATCTAATTCAAGAATTTTATTGCCTTGACGAGACATTTTAACATTCAAAGTAACCTGTTGATTGTCAGAACGTTGCTTTGTTTTTTCTTCTAAATTATAAAAGGCATCTATTCTGCTTTGAGATTTAGTTGTACGAGCAGCAGGCATGCGCCTCATCCACTCCAATTCTTTTTTCAATAGGTTCTTATTCTTCTGAAAAGTGCTTTCATCAGCGGCTTCGCGTTCAGCTTTCTTTTCTAAGAAGTAAGCATAATTTCCATTGTAATTGTAGATTTTTCCTCTATCTAATTCAACAATAGTATTGCACACATTATCTAAAAAGTACCTATCGTGAGTTACTAAAAGAATGGTTTTATTACCAGAAGTTAATAGTTTTTCTAACCATTCAATGGTGTCGATATCCAAATGGTTGGTTGGCTCATCTAATACATAAATCTCAGGATCTTCAATTAACAATTTTGCTAAAGCCAAACGTTTTTTCTGTCCACCAGAAAGCGTATCTATCTTTTGTTGCAAATGGTTAATTCCCATTCTGCTTAAAATAGTTTTGATTTCGTGCTCGTATTCCCATGCATTGTGTTCGCTTAATTCTTCATACAAGCGGTTCAATGTTTTCTCATCAGGATTAGGATCTTCAATCAATTCCTCGTATTCCTTTATTAACTGCTGTTGTTTATTCTCTAATGAAAAAATAAAATCACTTATAGAATATCCATCTGGAAAAGAAGGTTCTTGATCTAAAAAGCCAATTTTAACAGCTTTATTTTTTACAATTTTTCCCTCTAAAGGAGAAAAGCGTTCGGCTAATAATTTTAAAAGGGTGCTTTTCCCTGCGCCATTTATACCTACCAACGCCACGCGTTGACCAGGGTTTATGCCCAGTGTTAAATTTTTGAAAAGCCATTCATCATGGTATCCGTGGCCTAAGCCTTCAGCTGCAATTAGTGTACTCAAAGTATTTTTTAACGATTTATCTAATAAGAAATTACCGCAAAAGTAAGGATTAAAATTTTGGAATAGGATGAACGAGGTAATTGTAAAGACAGAATTTAGTAAAATCAACATCGAACGAGTAAAATGAATCGATATGAGGACGGATTTTTATTAAGTTTTCCCTAGGTCAAGACCAGGGTAAGTCCGCATCTAGTCCGCGTCTTTCCAACAAAATGCGGACTAGGTGCGGAGTTACTGTAGATTAAGTACGAAGCAAATACGAACAAGATTAGATTTGAATCAATTTATTAAGACTTAAATATGGCTATGTAATGAAAAGCGGGTTTTAAAAAGATTTAACAGATAAACTTAATTCAAATTAAATTTATCCTGTTTTACCTTCATCACGTTCGAAGCAAAAATGATAGAAACAATCAATACACCAATAACAATCGCTAATGCAAACTGAATGGCGGAGTAGATTTTACTTCCAGTAAATAAGCTTTGAGATTCTCTAATCAATTCTTTACCTACTTCGATTTGAGTTTTGGTTAATAAGGAAAGGTTTTGTAAAATACTCTTGTAAGAATTATTCAATTGTTCTAACGCAATCTCATCACCTTTTGCTGCAGAAATCAACTGTTTTTCAAGCTGCTGATGAGCTTTTAGTTTTTCTTTTAAATGCAGCAAATGATCTTTTTCATTAGTTACCAAAAAAGTTTGCTCGTATTTTTTTAAAACAGAATCTATTTTAGAATCTTGGGCGCCAAGCAACTTTGTAGTTTGCTCAGTCCCTAAAATAACCGAGCGTTGGTGTTTTTCTAGTATATCCTTCTTATCAAAAAGCAATTCAGAAACATGAAATAAATCTGTTGCCGGAACTAATCTATCGTTATACATAGAAACGAAAGCATTATTCATGCTCTTTATGCTTTTATCTTCCAAAAGTCTGATTAAAATAGTGCAGATCATGATACAAAAAAGCAACAATGCAATCTTAGATTTTTGTTGAATAGAGAAGGCAATTTTCATAAGCTCAGAATTCGTTTCAAGGCAAAATAACTAAAGAATACAATTCTGCCAATTCAAATACATAAAGTGACTTATTTATGCCAAATAATAAACTTGATTCTCTACGCTGTCACCCTGAATTTATTTCAGGGTCTTTGATGTAGGCATATACTAAAGATGCTGAAATAAATTCAGCATGACGATAATTGTTATAAAACATAACGCACAAAAAATGCGGACATCCATCCGCATTTTTTCTAACTAAACTAAAAACTAAACTAAATTTATGATGGATTATGAATTTTATAGGGTAACTAAATCATCTGCTGTAGGCAATTCTGCTTTTGCTACTTTAGCAATCGAAACATTTTTTGATTGAATATTAGTAGTTTCTGCAACAAATTGTCCCATGTTTACTTTTGCAACGCTTCCAACAACTGCATTGTAATCTGTAGTAGATCCCGATAACGTTAAGTTTGCTTGATCTGCAATGTTAGTAGATAAACTTACTGTGTTGGTGTTTAATGTCGCTTTTGCTTCATCTTTTAAGTTCACATCTAAACTTAATGTGCTAAACTTTCCAAAAGTTTTTACCGTTGCATTGTTAGATGCAGAGATAGAAGTCAAGCTGTTTACATAAACTACAACTGTTAATGTTTCTTTGTTAAAAGAACTGATGCGTAATTCGCCATCTTTTTGTTGTACCAATGCATTTTTAGAGAAGTAGTTGTCATAAACTTTAACACTCTCGTCTGCACTTTGAACCAAAATCAATTCAACGTTTCCAGATACATTGATTTTGTTTACTTTTTTAACTTCAGATAATACAGTTACTTGCGTGTTATCTTCTGCTTTTACATTTATTGTTGCTGTTGTTAATACTAATCCTGTTGCTACTAATGCGATTAATGATTTGATAGAAGTTTTCATATTTTTATTTTTTAAAATCTTTGTTTTATAAATTGTTTTCTTTTTTGTCGCCGCCCTCTTTCAGGCTGGTTTCGTATATAAGACGACGCTAAGGGCAAAAGGTTGCAGCGTAAATGGCTGTATTATACCTACATCGTGTAACTCTCGACGAACGCCTGTAATATTTCGACCAACAGGCACTAAAAAAATTAGGGGAAAATCAAGTTCAGCAGCAAACACTGCGTAAGTCCCGCTTTCAGCTTTACTTCATGTTCTTCCCGATAGCTATCTGGATCGGTTTAAAACAATAAAAACAGTATTTCACAGCAAAAACAGTCTCCTGTTTTGATTTGAGAAAAGAAAAAGCCAATTTTATTAATTCTGTAACAACTTAAAAAACTTAGTATGTCAGCCTATAAACGCCGTGAATTCTTAAAGCTCTCTTCATTATCGGCCTTGCCACTTATTGCATCAGCTGTGCCATTTAACACATTTGCTTCAGAAAAAGTTCAACCGCTATCAAAAGATAGTGAAGCAGTCTATTTCATTAACGACGGTATTTTTTATCGGCCAGAAGATTTTATTAATAAGCTACAAGAAATAAATGCTGCTGCCCCAATAGAAAGAGATAGTTATGGAGAAGGAGGTGCTATAGAAAAGCTATTGAAGAAATTTATAGAAATAACCGGAAAAGAAGCAGCAGTTTATATGCCAACAGGCACATTAGCAAATCAATTGGCCATTAGTGTTTTGTGTGGGGATAATACGAAAGCATTTGTTCAGGAAACGAGCCATGTTTATAGAGATGAAGCAGATGCATCTCAAACATTATTTAATAAACGCTTAATTCCGTTAGCAGAAGGCAAAGCGCATTTTACAGTAGAGGAATTGAAAAAATCTGTAAACTATCATAAAGAAGGAGAAGTATTTGTAGCTGGTGTTGGTGCAATTTCAATAGAAACGCCAGTAAGAAGATGTGATAATCAAGCGTTTCCCTTAGATGAAATTAAAAAGATTTCCGCTTATTGTAAAGAACAAGGCTTTAAAATGCACTTAGATGGTGCAAGATTACATATGGCTACAGCGTTTACCAATTCAACAGTTAAAGAATACGCATCGTATTTTGACACGGTTTACATGTGCTTATACAAATATTTAGGCGCAACAGGCGGTGCGGTTTTGTGTGGCGACAAAGCAATAATAGACAAAATGCATCATCTTATTAAAATTCATGGCGGTGGAATATTTAATAATTGGCCAAGTGCTGCAGTTGCTTTGCACCATTTAAACGCCATTGATGAGACGATGGAAAAGATCAAAGTAAAATCTAAAGAGCTTTTTGATCAATTCAATCAACTTAAAGGCATAAAAGTTAGTCCGATAGAAAATGGAACAAATCAATTTAATGTTTTATTAGATAAAGGAATTGATCCTCTGAAGCTGAATACAAGGTTAAGGGGAGAGCATACTATTGTTTTTGGATTACCACAAAAAGATGGTTTTGTGAAAATTAAGGTAAATGCAACGCTGTTGAGAAGAGATAACAAATTAATTTTGGACTCTTTTAAAGAAGCAATCGCATTTGCAAAAGTTTAATGAATATATCGGCTGAATATCCTTCCTAAAACAGAATTTTAATTCTATTGCCAGTGTACTAGAAAAATGTTTTTAAACCTTTCGGTAAAAAAATCAGTCAGAAATGGGATAAATTCAATTTCAAACTTTACATTTGCACACTATTTAGAATTAAACTTAATAACGATATGAAATTATTTGCCTCATTGCTAACGGCATTTGTACTAATTGGTACGCAACCAGCTACCGAAGCGCCTAAAAAAAGTAACCAAAGATTATATGTTTCAAATTATGAAAACGTATTGGGAACTTCATTAGAATTTAAATTTACTAGCGTTTCTGAAGCAGAGGCAGAAAAAGCAGAAGTTGCAGCATTGGCTGAAATAAATAGACTTTCTTCCATATTTAGTGCTTACGATGGAAAGAGTGAGTTTAGCCAATGGATGAAAGCGGATTTAAATAAACCGGTTAAAGTTTCTAAAGAGTTATTTGAGATGTTGAATCTATTCGAGCAATGGAAAACGCGTACAAATGGGGCACTAGATGCTTCATCTGCAGTTGCTGTACAACTGTGGAAAGACGCAGCAAAAAAACAAGTTATTCCATCAAAAGAAGAAATAAATGCTGCAGTAACAGCAATGAAATCTGCCCACTATCAATTAGATGCCGCAAATTTAACAGCTACTCGTTTAACTAATACACCATTGGTGATGAACACCTTCGCAAAAAGTTACATTATCAATTTAGCTTGCGATGCTGCATTAGCATCATCAAAAATCAATGCTGTTGTTGTAAATATTGGTGGAGATTTAGTGATTAAAGGGGATGTTGCAGATGCAGTAAACGTTACAAATCCTTTAGCGAATGCTGAAAATGATGCACCATTAGCTCATTTATTGGTGAGTAATAAAGCAGTTGCAACTAGCGGAAATTACCGTAGAGGAGAACAAATAGGAAAACATTGGTATTCGCATATTGTAGATCCACGCACAGGAAAGCCTGTGGAAGGTGTAATTAGTGCAACTATTGTAGCTCCAAATGCTACTGATGCAGGCGCATTAGCAACAGCATTTAATGTTTTATCGTTAGAAGAAAGTAAAGCATTAGCTGCTACCGTAAAAGATGCAGAATACTTAATCATTACCAAAGACGGGAAAAGAGTAGAAAGTAAAGGATGGAACGCATTAGTTGATCCACAAGTGAAAGAAGCTAAAGCAGAAATCGCAAAACCAGTTTTAGCAAATGCACAAAAACCATGGGATTCGAAATTTGAATTGGCAATAACTTTCGAAATGAATGTAATTGCAGGAAATAATCATCGTCCGTTTGCTGCAATTTGGGTAGAAAACGAAAACAAAGAATCGGTACGTAATTTGGCTTTATGGTACAACAAAACTAAATGGGTTCCTGATCTTAAAAATTGGTACCGCATTAATGGCGATAGCTTTAAAGCAGATAAAGCGAATTACGCTTCTGTAACAGGCGCAACTCGTTCGCCAGGAAAATACACCATAAAATGGGATGGAAAAGATGATAAAGGAAACTTTGTTGCCCAAGGAAAATACACCATCATGATCGAAACCTCAAAAGAACACGGTACAGATGAAATTATCCGTCAGCCAATGGAATTAAAAAAATCTGCTAGAAAAGCAACTTCAGCGGGCAATGTTGAAATCTCAAACGTAACTTTTGACTTCTATAAAAAATAATCCAGCACCGCTTCCTTCGAAGAAGAAAGTAGCTACCAAAGCAAGTAATCCGAAAAAAGAAGTAGCCAAGCTATCGCGTTGGCTACACATTTATCTTTCAATGGTGAGTTTTGCCATTGTACTTTTCTTTTCGGTAACAGGTTTAACACTAAATCACCCCACGTGGCTTGGTGGAGATAAACAAGTAAACGTTAAAAATAAAGGTGCTTTAAATGTTAAATGGGTAAATAATCCGGATACTAATAAAATTGCCAAACTAGAAATTGTAGAGTTTTTACGCAAAACCCACAACGTGAAAGGGTATGTTAGCGAGTTTAGGATTGATGATACTGAAGTAAGCGTTTCTTTAAAAGGGCCTGCTTATTCTGCCGATGCATTTATTGATCGCGAAACAGGAAAGTACGAGCTTTCTGAAATTAAAATGGGCATTGTCGCCGTAATGAACGATTTACACAAAGGAAGAGATTCTGGATCGGGTTGGGGGTGGATTATTGATATTTCTGCAGTGTTTTTAATTTTGGTTTCACTCAGTGGATTAATCTTGTTGTGTTTTATTAAAAAGAGACGCGTTGCTGGATTTATTACGGGAATTATTGGGCTAATTATCTGTTATTTAATTTACGTGATTTTCGTCCCTTAACAGTAAATCTAAAGCTTTGTCAAAATTATAACAAAATGGATAGAATTTTGACAAAGCTAAATTTTAAGCTTTGCTAAATAGAAATCTTCTTTTTCAGTCATTAAGGTTTTTGCCGCTTTTGTTTTGTCTTTGTAACCTAACAAATGCAATGTTCCATGAATCATTACTCGGCATAATTCATCTAATGTAGTCGATTTAAAATTAACGGCATTTTCCTTAATCCGATCAAGGCTAATAAAAATATCGCCCACAATCATTTTAAGCTCTTCTGAGTTATCAAAAGTAATAACGTCGGTATAATCGTCATGTTGAAGATAATCTTGGTTTATACGCAATAAATACTCGTCGGAACACAAAATGAAGTTTAGTTCAGCTAACTGATATCCTTCAGCTAAGATTGTTGCTTCAATCCAGTTTCTGATACTAGTTTTATGCTTTAATGTGTATTGAATATCTTCTGTGAAAAAGGTAATTTTTGCCATTTTTATTTTAAATGAGATATCGTCATTGCGAGGCATGAAGCAATCCTAAAGCGTTAGAAAAGAAAACCAGCGTTGTAAGATTGCTTCGTGCCTCGCAATGATGAATTAACGACTGGGCGAATTTAGCAATTTAAAATATTCAGCTATTTTATTTTTGTAGTAATAATTTAAGTTTGGCGGCAGTTTTTGGATCACTTCACTTTCGCTTTGCTGTTGCTTTTTAAATTTATCAAGCATTTGCTGGTACGATGGAGGAAATTCTTTTGCGGCATTACTTTCTCTTTTCGAATCTTGATCTTGTTCGCGTTGTGCTTTATCTGCGTCTAATAATTTAGTCATCAAGTTCTTCTGACGATTCATCGTTTCTTCAGAAATTTTCTTGTTCACTAAATCTAATTCAGTCTGCTTCATTTCCTGCGTCATTTGGTTTAAATTACCGAGGGAGCCTTTTCCATCTTTATTCTCTTCTTTGTTTATTTTTTGCAAAGCTTCTCTAATCATTTGCTGTTGTTGCGCCATTTTCGCAAATTCTTGGCTCATTTGTCCTTTAGGCACAGTTCCTTTATTGCCTTCTCGTTGCATTTTATCTCGGGCATTTTGCATGTTTTTATTCAATTGATCTTGCATTTGCTGCAATTGTTGCATGCTTTGTTTTTTGCCTTTACCCTTACCAGATTTTGCATTTTTCATCGCATTTTGCAATTGGTCTAGTGCCTCATTTAACATTAACGCTAAGTTATTCAGCGAAGTCATGGTAAACTGTTGCGAACGATTTGCTTCAGCAGTTCGTCTATCGCCTAAAAGATCTATAGATTTTCCAATGTTGAAATTAATTTTATCAACTTCTGCATTTACCACACTCTCAATTTGTGGCACTCGTTTGCTTAAAGAAAATAAACTATCAGCAATAGTTTTCATGTTGTCTTTAATGGTATTTTGCTGCTGCACATTGGCCACATAAGAAGGGTCATTGCTGTTCATTCTCTTCAGCGCAAGCATTACTTTTTCTTGCGCAAAAGAGGTGCTCAATAAATTTTCCAATAAACGGCGTAATTCTTCTGCGTTTGTTTTAGCTTCTTGCTCTTCTCCTTCTTGCTGACTTTCTTTCATTTTTTGAGCCAACTCTTCCATTTGCTCGCCAGCTTTTTGTTGTTTTTCGGCAGCTTTTTGTTTATCGTTTTTAGTTAGCTGTTCTTTGCTTTCTTGCTGACTTTTCTCAATTTGTTCCGTTTCCTTTTCTGGATTTTTAAAAGGGTTTGGTCTTTCTAGCTCTTCATTTTTATCTTCTAGTTTTGCTAATTCTTTCTGTAAATCCTGAAAATCTTTATTTAATTGATCTTGTTTATTTTTTAGATCTGATACGGGTGCATTTTTATCCTTGCTTTGCTGGCTTAACTCTTTTTGTTGTTTTGCCATTTCTTCCAAACGATCTATTTTATTTTGCAGATTTTGCTCAAATTCTAATTGCTTGTATAACTCTAAGATCCGATCTAATTCATTTTTCAACGATTTATTGTCGAGTTGCATTTTAGAAAGCTGATCACGTGTTAAATCCTTATTATTCATTTCCATTAATTGCTGCAGTTTTTGCAATAATTCTTTGGTTTTTTCATCAAGTACATTATTAAAAAGTTCATCAATTTGTTTTTGCTTTTCTTTTAATTCCTCATTAATGGCATTGTTTTCTGTCTTTTCAAACGTGTTTTTCTCGTTCTGTTTTTTAATGTCTTTAACCGCTTCTTCTAATTGTTTTTGTTTGTCTAACAATTGTTCAATCTGTTTTTTATCTTCAAAACTAAGCTGTTTTTTATCTAGTAAATTCTGGCTTAACTTTTTACTTTCTTTTTCTATAGAACTCGCTAATTTAATAGTTGATTCCATCTTTTGTTTGAGCGATTCACTAGCAGAGGCTAGTTTCTCTGCTACTTGCTGTTGCGTAAGAACTTGATAGGTTTTTATTTCAGACTTTGAAACCTTAGCGCCATTTACACCATCGTTATCGGCCACTTCAAAATAATATTCCAAAACTTGACCAGGTTTTAAGCTAGTTGTATTCAAATTCCATAAATAGAAAAAAGTATTTTCTACTTGGTTGTTTTTGATGGGAATGGATTTGCTTTGTACGCTTATCACTTTCCCATTTTCCATCATTTTGTAAATGAACTTTAAAGAAGAAAAACCATAATCATCGGCAATGTTTCCTGAAAAATAAAGGGCTTTACTGCTTACAGAGTCTGGTGTTTCTGTAACTGAAATGCTTGGAAATTGATCAGCAATAACGTTTAGTTGGTGGCTTAAAGAATCAGAACTGCTTACAAAAGTGTTTTTAGGAATAATTTGATAAGTGCTATTTTTTCGCACAGTTGTGCTAAATGTTGCAGTATTGTTATTCACTTTTAAATTGTGAGATTGATTTTGGAGGATAAATGCTAATTCTTCACTATTTTCTGTGTGTAAATCCCAAATTATTTTTGTGCCTTCTGGAATTAATAAATCGCCAACATTGTTTAGCTCTTCATTTTTTCTTTGAAGATAAGCTGGATAAATCAACTTTGCACTCATATTTAACAGCGAAGGACGAGGCTTTACATCAATAGTAAAAGCTGCGGAATTAAAACCGCCACCAAAAAACCGTAACGATTTGTTTTTTTGAATGTTTTTGAATGTATAATTGAAATGATCGATGTTTTCTTTGGCCAATTTATACGTGTTTGCCCCATCTTCAATGTAAATATCTTGGGGAAATTCATTGCCATTCAATTGCAGCTTAACGGTAAAATCATCGCCTTGCGTAACACTTAAATTCTTGTTTAAAATTACAAAGTCGAAAGGGGCTTTTGGTAAAATTTCTTCATTGTAACGGATGAAACTAGTTGTGCCTTCTTTCAGTATTGCCGGCGCAATTATTCCAATAACAAGAATAAGCGTTAATGGGATTAAAATATACTTAATGTGTTTTCTGTTATCATTAAGATTAATAGCGCTTGCAAACGGAATAGGTTTTAAATCACTAATTTTTTGGTCAATTCCAGCTAGAATTAACTGGCTATTTTGAGGAGAATCATCAGCCAATGCTTTAAGTTGCAATGTGTTTAATAAGCGATCTTTTACATTAAAAAAGTGATTGCCAATTAATCCTGCAGCCTGTTCTATACTTAATGTTTTACTTAGCTTAAAATAAGAGAGTGCAGGTTTAATAATCCAAAAACCAATGGCAATTAATGCAATACATAAGAATGAAAAGAACAAGGTTGTTTTTGTTCCAGTTCCTGGATGAGTGTAATATACTAACACAAAAAGGCAAAGATATAGGCCTAAAATACTAGCTGCGGCATAAATGCTTCCACGCAAAAGCTTATTTAAATAGAACTTTCGAGTAAACTCATTAATCTTAGCTAATAAAAGATCGTAGTTATTGGCCATGTTTTGTTAACGGAAATAGACGTAAAAATAGTGTATGTAACTTATGGATGAATATTCTATTTCATCTTTGTACTTTATATCGGATAAGTTAACAAAAAATCAATATAAATTTTGTTTCAAAATCTTACTTTTAACACATTAAAACAAACACATGAAACAATTATCAATTGCTGGCTTACTCGTATTAATGATTTCTACAAGCGGAATTGCTCAAAAAACGATTACTACTTGGAATAAAAACCAAGTCATTGCTCACCGCGGGGCATGGAAAAAAAATAACCTTCCCGAAAATTCAATTGCTTCGTTAAGACAAGCATTTAAGATAAACTGTTTTGGATCTGAGTTTGATGTTCATGTGACCTTGGATAGTGTACTAGTAGTAAATCATGATCCGACTTTTTTAGGCATGCCGATTTCTAAATCTACTTACAAGCAGTTATTGACAAAAAAACTTTCCAATGGAGAATCGATCCCGACTTTAGAAAGCTATTTAAAAGAGGGAATGAAACAGAGAAAAACCAAGCTTATTTTAGAGTTAAAGCCTCAAAATATGGGTAAGGAAAGGGATGAGTTTTTAGCAGAAAGTGCGCTAAAAATGATTAGAAAGCTAAAGGCTGAGGCATGGGTAGATTACATAAGTTTTAGCTATGACATTTGCACCTATATTATTGCACATATGCCAAATGCTAAGGTTGCTTACCTTGCAGGAGATGTAGCCCCTGAAAAACTAAAAGCAGATGGTTTTATGGGTTCAGATTATCATTATTCTGTTTTTCAAAAGAATAATTGGATTGCACCATCTAAAAAGCTCGGCTTAACCATTAATGCTTGGACAGTAAATACTGAACCAGAAATGGAATGGCTGCTGGCAAATGAGGTTGAATACATCACTACGAATGAACCTGAATTACTATTTGAAACCATAAAAAAATCTCCAATAGCCAGCGGATGGAAATTAAAATGGTCTGACGAATTTAATACTAAAGGTTTACCAAATTCTAATAATTGGACGTATGATGTTGGTGGCTCGGGGTGGGGAAATAACGAAAAACAATTTTATACCAATGCAGATACACTAAATGCAAGCGTAGATAAAGGGATTTTAAATATTACTGCTCGCAAAGCGGATAAGGAAAACAAGAACTACACTTCAGCAAGGTTAGCTACCCGTAAAAAATTTGATTGGAAATACGGACGTGTAGAGGTAAGAGCAATGTTGCCAAAAGGAAGAGGTTTATGGCCGGCAATTTGGATGTTGCCAACAGATTGGAAATATGGATCTTGGCCAAAAAGTGGAGAAATAGATATCATGGAACATGTTGGCTATGATCCAGATACAGTTCATGGAACAGTACATACAGAAGCATTTAATCACGTTAAAGGTACACAAGTAGGAAAAGCGCTAAAAATCGAAAACCCTTATAGCGAATATCATGTGTATGCAATAGAATGGTTTGAAGATCGTATTGATTTCTTTATTGATGGAAAAGGCTATTTAACCTTTAAGAATAACCATAAAAGCTTTTCTGAATGGCCTTTTGATCAACCGTTTCACTTATTGTTAAATGTTGCAGTAGGTGGAAATTGGGGTGGTGCAAAAGGAATTGATGAATCTGTTTTTCCAGCTACTATGAAAGTAGATTACGTACGCGTTTTTCAAAAGTAAAAGTCTTAAAACAAAAAAGCCCCGATTGTTAAATCGGGGCTTGGTAAAATATGATAATAATTAGATTACTTTCACATTAACGGCGTTTAAACCTTTTTTACCGCTTTCAACATCATATTCAACTTTATCGTTTTCACGAATTTCGTCAATAAGACCTGTTGAGTGTACAAAGATTTCGCTATCGCCGTTTGCAGGGATAATAAATCCAAAACCTTTTGTTACATTAAAAAATTTTACTGTTCCTTCTTGCATTGTATTGTATATTAATAATTAAGTGCGCAAGGTACATAATTTAATTTTAATAAATGCAAATACCTCATTTTTTGATAAATATACTATAAAGTGAAGGTTTACTTAGATCGTTTTCCGGTTACAGTTAACGTTATTTCACTAGAATGTGGAATGCCCAAAGTTTTACCCGGAGTAATTTTTAATAAGTTTTGCAAATAAACATCTATAATTCCTTGTACCAATTTTTTGCGGGACTCAAGGTATTCTGGTAAAACGATACTTCCTAATCGGTTCAAATGCATTTTTCCGTTTGCATCTACCACTACAGAAAAATTGTATGCAAACTCTTTATAAGATCTTAGAATTTCAATCTCGTATTCTGGATAGAGGTAATCGTAAGATCTTGGGCGATGGTTAAGTTCATCTACAGTACTTATTTTCTTTGCTGTTATAAACTTACTTTTTGGTTCGAAAACTACTGGCTGCCTTGCCGCAAACGCAGTATCTGGATTTTTAGGATTTCGATAAGTCCGTTCTGATAAACGCTTAATGAAAAGTGTATCTGCTTTTGAGGGCCTTTGGAGTTCCTTAATAGTCGTATGTAATTTATTTTCGATGTAATCTTTTGTATAATAGGTACAGTAAACATCCGAACGCTCATCATCATCGCCCATTATTTGTTTACCATTCACTTGTAGTCGTTGCAAAATCAAACTGTCTTTGCTAATTACCTTTGCTCTAAAAAATTCTCTAGCGAAGTTATAAACCTTTGCGTGGTCATGCTGAAGATAAAAACCCTGCATACGAGCTATTTCTGGACTATAGGCCAGCATTGTATCAGGCGCCTTGAACTCTATTGTCCAAGTGGGTTCTTGTTGAAATCCGACTTCATTAAAAGATAATCCATTTTTAAATCGTCTTTTCACTTCATAAAAACGGATGCCATTCACGTCTTTAAAACTTAAGTTGTTTTCAGGCATTTCTGAAGGATCACTAATTTTTTTTTGCTTTTTTGACTCTGATTGGCAAGCAGATAAAAACAAAATACATAGAACAACGGAAGAAACGGCAATAGTTTTAAACTTCATCTTAAATCGGACACAAAGTGATTAACAGCGGCAAATATATTATTGTTTCTTCTTTAGCAAAATAACATTTGCAACTTTTCTTGCGCCTTCGTGGTCCCATTTTTTATTATCGGAAGGATAATTTACAATGCCGTTTTCTGGTGCATTGTAAACCCATAACGTTGTAGAACCGCCACCATCTAAATTAATAGCGCTTGTACAGCCTAACCACCGCATTACTTTAGTTAATTCAAAAAGACTTACTCCAGCAGAATTTTCTTGTCTACCATCCACAGTAAGTAAAATGATTTTTCCATTAGGCTTAATTCCAATTGCACTTCGTGGATGTCTTAATTTATTAAACGCAGAAGTATCTAAGGTTTCGTCTACATGGTTAAATGTTAACAATGGTCCACTTAGCATGACGTTTTTCTCGGTCAGATTTTCTTCCCAATTCGAAGTATTATCCCATTTTTTTAAAGCGAGTTTTCCGTCTTCGATAACAATAGCGGCCATTTGATGTCTTGCTCTAGTATTATTCTTTTCCAATCGAGTAGAATTAATTACCTGTCCATCCACTTTAATAAAGTCGACCGAACCGCCGTTTTTTACATCGAAAAAAGTTCCGTTTATGGCTACAAGCGCATTATTTTCTTTACCAAAAGCTGGTGTTATTTTGAGTTCTTTTGGAGATGCACCAATTCCAAATTCAGGAGAATTGCCTTTATTTTTTACTTCTACATAACTAATATTTTGATTAGCAAGAAAAAGGTTTTTTTGATTGAAATGATGGGTAATTAATTTTGTTTTTGGCGCAATGCGCTGTTTGTGCCATTTTGCAGTTACAAATGCAACTGAGTCTACATTTTGAGCAAAAGTGAAATTGCTAAGCGCAATAAATAGGAAAAATAGGGTTCTTTTTAACATAACGGAATTAACAAATTGAATTATACTCTACGTTTTAATCTAATTAGCTTAACAATTGTCCTATCTTTTCTCCAAATTTCTATAAGAACTGCTTGTCCATCATTTGATTTGAAAAGATTGCTAATATCATCAAGAGTATAACTATATATAGGTTTAAAATTAATAGAAGTTATTTCATCATCTACTAAAAGCCCACCTTTTTCTGCGGGAGAGTCGGTTTCTAATCTGCTAATGAAATAACGGGTATAAGGTTTATCTGTCATATAAATTTCAATGCCAGACATATCATGTTCAAAAGGAATCCAAAAGTGATTATTCCTTTCTAAATACATATTACCATTTTTATAATCAAAGATTACATTAAAACGGCTTAGAATTTCGGAGCCAAGATTTCCATTTCTTTCCTTCACTCTCACCTTCGTTACGACATCACTATATTTAGGAAAATTAGTTAGCACATTTTTAAGCTGAAAACGTCCTATTTGAAGAGTTTTAACTCTCCCAATGTGCCCGCTTATCTCACCACTTAACCCTACCCCTAAATTCCCATAAATATTGGGCGAGGGGATAGGGAAATTAGTGTTGTTATAAGCTTCAAGAGATAAAGAATGACTAGCACCACAGTCGACAATAACTTTAGCGTCTATTAATCCTGTTTGGGGAGTTTCTACTTTTATATTAATGTAAGGCTTATTGTCAAAAAATTCTAAAGGTATTTTTTCTCCCCTTAGCTTAGCCTTTCCATCATTAATACTAAATTGGAGCTTTTTTTGAACGTAGTTTATTTTTACTAAAAAGCTATTAAAAAAGTTATATCCGATAAGGCCATAGATTTTTTTGCCCACATAGCCAGACAGATTAAAAAAGTCTTGCTTAAAAATTACTGTCGGTATTGTTGCAATATTTGCATCACCAATTTTTACACTTACATTATTTGTTAAAAAAGCATCAATTTCATCTCCTTCTCCAAAACCATTAATTTTAACAGATCTTGTTCCTTTAATAGATAAACTATCTTTTAATATGGGATCTGTAATTACGAGGGGGCCGACTCCTGTATCTAAAATAAAGTTAAATGGACCTTTATCATTGATATATATTGGAATAATGATTAAATTTTTAATAAAATCAAAGTTTAGTGAGTTCTTTTTGATGGAACCCTCAAAAGTGAAATCTTGCGCATAACAACGGCTCACAAATAGACATTGTGATACCATCAATCCAATAATTAAAGAGAATAACTGGATTTTTATTGCCTTTTGCCAATATTTCATGAAACTAAATTAATAAATTAGGGCGCACATTTTTATCATAAATGGATTTATAAATGGAAAACCTTTCTCAGCACTATAAAAAACAGCTTATTTATTTGATTCTAATTATTACAGGTTGTTTTTATTCTTGTGCACCCAATAAAATCATAGCTCATAAAGTTAAGAAAGAGTTTAAAAATTCAGCAATTATTAAACAATATCAAGTTGGATTTGCACTTTTCGATTTAGCAAAAAAGGAAATGATTTTTCAGAAAGATGCTGATAAATATTACACCCCGGCATCAAATACAAAATTATATACGTTTTATGCAGGATTAAAAATGATGCCCGATTCCATTCCATCACTAAAATATATTGAGAAAGGAGATTCGCTGATTTTTTGGGGAACTGGAGACCCGTCATTTCTGCATACTCAATTAAAAGGAACTAAAGCATTTAATTTTTTAAAATCAACCAATAAAAAATTGTTTTTCTCCCCAGGCAGATATACTGGAGATTTCTATGGAAATGGCTGGCAGTGGGATGACTATAATGAATATTACCAGGCAGAAATTAATGAATTACCACTACTAGATAATATGGTTTTGGTAAGCGCTACCGCAGCAGGATCAATGCATATTTTACCACAAACTTTTGCTTCATGCTTTGTAAAAGATAGCCTAAATGTTAAACCATTTAGGGTTATTAGAGATTTTAATGTGAATCGATTTAACTACCCTAGCACTGTTATTCCAGCAAAGTATGCGCAGCAAATTCCGTATAAGGTTAATACTTCAACAACAGTAAATCTTTTAAGTGACACTTTAAATAAATACGTAGGAATTATAAATATGAAAATGCCAGCAGAGGCAAAAACAATTTATAATGTAAAGAGCGATTCGGTTTTTAAAGAAATGCTTTTGCCTAGCGATAATTTTATTGCAGAGCAATTATTATTGGTTTACGGAAATAAATTGGGTGAAGAATTAAGCACCGCTAAAGTGATAAATTACGTTGAAAAAGAATACTTAACGGATTTACCTGATAAGCCAAAATGGGTTGATGGCTCTGGATTATCAAGAGGGAATTTATTTACGCCAAGAGATATGGTAAAGCTGTTAGAATTGATTTACGGGGAAGTAAATAATCAAGAAAAGTTGTTTAACATGTTGCCTGCTGGAGGAAAAACAGGAACACTAAAAAATGCCTACCCAAAAACAGATAATCCCTTTGTTTTCGGTAAAACCGGAAGCCTTTCGAATAACCATAATCAAAGTGGATATGTAGTAACCAAAAAAGGAAAAGTTTTCATTTTTTCTTTCATGAACAATAATTTTGTTTTACCTACGGCAGATGTTAGAAAGGAAATGGTTAGGGTGATGACGTATATTCATGAAAACTTTTAAGATGAAAAAATTAATAATAGTAATTGCGATTTTAAGCTTTTGTTGTTCGGCATATGCGCAAGAACAGATCATTTATCAAAGTAAAAATCTTCCTAAAGCAGATACTACATGGGTTTTTAAACCAAAAAACTATAAAAAGTTAGATAAGCTTCCAGTTATTTTTTTGCTACATGGATACAGTGGAAATTACAAACAATGGAACGGTATTATGGGTGCCCAAAAATATGCAGATGAATACGGTTTTATCATTGTTTGTCCTGATGGCTTATTTAGCAGCTGGTACTTGAATAGTCCAGCAAAGGCCGATTGGCAATATGAAACATTCTTCTTTGACGAGCTTTATCCTAATATTAAACAGAAATACAAAGTGGATGATCAAAACATTTTTATCAGTGGTTTAAGCATGGGTGGACACGGAGCCCTTTATTTATTTATAAAAAGACCAGAACTTTTTAGTGGCGCAGGAAGCACGAGCGGAGGTGTGAAATTATCAGATGGATTTGGTAAATTTGGATTAGGAGAATTACTTGGAAATCCATTGGCTGATAATGAATTATGGAAGAAATTCTCCGTTTACGATAACATTGATAAATTAAAAGGAAATACAAAACCAATTATTTTTGATTGTGGAGCTTCTGATTTTTTCTATGCTTCAAATAATCAATTAAAACAAAAATGTGATGAATTGAAACTTAATGCAACGTATATTTCTCAGCCTGGAGCGCATAATAAAATGTATTGGGCAAAATCTATTAAGCAACAATTCGAATTCTTTAAAGTCCAATTAAAATAGAGCTATGAAATTAAAAAATCTACTAATTGCTTTATCTTTTATTTTAACCATTAGTGCATGTAAAAAGAGTGATATTGCACCAGCGCCAGATCAATCAAATCCTGTCACGCCACCAGTTGTTACGCCTTATACACCAGATAATAGCTTTAAAATAGTGGCATATATGCCAAGTTATAAAGACCCAGAAACGATAGATATTAGCAAGTATAAAATGATTACACATCTGTTCTATGCTTTTTTAGAGATTAATCCATCAGGCGATGGATCCTTAAACCCTCTTTCTCAACCAAAAAGATTTGATATTGTTAAACAAAGATCTATTGATAGCAGGGTGAAATTTGGAATTTCAGTTTCTGGCTCTAGTGCAAACTTTGCTACTTTAGCAAGTTCTGCAACTGCTCGCACTAAATTTGTAACTAATGTAGTTGCTTTTGCAAAAAATAATAATTTAGATGGAGTTGATGTGGACTGGGAATACCCAAGCACTTCAGGGACTACTCCCTCGGGAGATAATTTTACTTTGTTAATGAAAGAATTATCCGAAGCACTGCATAAAGTTAATAAGTTTTTAAGCGCTGCGGTTACACCTGCAGTATATGCAGGTGGTATTAGAGATGGAATTAAACCAGAAGTTTATCCTTATGTAGATTTTTTTAATATCATGCAGTATGATGGACAAACCTACGACACAAGCAATCCTAACCAGCACGCAACTTATAATATGAGCGTTTCTAGTTTAGATATTTGGTTAAATAGTAAAGGATTGCCTAAAGAAAAAGCAGTTTGTGGAATGCCATTGTACGGTCGAGAAGCATTCACGATTTCTTCAACAGGTGCAGCAATAGCTGGAGCAGCAATATCCTATAGAAATATTGAAGCTGCTGGAGCAGATGTAAATTTAAATTCTGCAACAGTGACAGGGAAGGATTGCTGGTTTAATGGAATTGCCATGATTAAACAAAAAACTCAATTAGCAAAAGAAAGAGCAAATGGAATTATGTTTTGGGAATTTTCTTTCGATTCTAATTCTTCAAAATCATTAATAAAAGCCGCAAACGATCAACTTGGAAGAAACTATAATTAATGCAAGAAAAAACAGGGTTTAATCAACTTAATGCGCCTCTATCATCAAAAATCAACATCGATGAACAAAACTATCTTTATTTTGGTGGCACGGCGTATTTAGGTATTCCTCAGAATAATGAGTTTATAAAACTTTATGTAAAAGGAATTGAACATTTTGGATTAAATAATGGAACAAGTCGAAATAATAACGTTCAATTAGGCATTTATGATGACGCAGAAAAACATGCTGCAAATAGATTTGGTTCAGAATCTGCATTAATCTTATCAAGTGGATATTTAGCAGCGCAACTTATTGTAAAGGAATTATCAGCCTTTGGCGAAATAAGATATGGTCCTGCAACGCACCCCGCATTGTGGTTAAAGGAGGACCCAAAAACAAAAGGTTCGTTTAACAACTGGGCAAAAAAAATAGTCGAAGATATTAACTCAAGTGTAAAGAAAAATTGGATACTAATTAGTAATTCGATAAATAATCTTTTCCCAGAAATTTATGATTTCTCTTTTATCAATCAAATCAATAAAGAAAAACAGGTTGTTTTAATAGTTGACGATTCACACGGAATCGGCGTAAATAACAATGGTTTAAGTGCTTTATCTGCAATTCCAAAATGTGAAAATGTCGATGTTTTATTGATCGCTTCAATGGCAAAAGCATTAGGTGTAGATGCCGGATTAATTTTAGGACCAGAGAAAATTATCAAACAATTAAAACAAAGCAATGAGTTTTTAGGTGCTTCGCCTCCATCTGCTGCGGGCCTTTTTGCTTTTATGCATGCCGATGAAATTTACAAAAATGAATGGTCAAAACTTCAAGAAAACATAGCACTATTAAGTAATGTTTTAACAAATAATGGAGATTGGCATTTTATAACAGGTTTTCCTGTGTTTTTCTATAAAAATGTAGACCTTAGCGCCAAACTATTAAAACGTAATATTTTGGTTTCATCATTTCCATATCCTGATAAAGATGGGCCAATAGTAAATAGAATAGTTTTAAGCAGTTGGCATAGCAAAGCTGATATTCATGAATTAATAACAAACTTATAGACAGACACCATGAGAAATTTTATCCTTATCCTTTTAATGATTTTGCTTGGACAGCAGAATTTAAGTGCACAAAAAACTGTAAAGGTTTGGGTGGTTAGACATGCAGAAAAACTAACAGACGATCCAAAGGATAAAGATCCAGATTTATCTCCCGAAGGAAAAGAAAGAGCGGAAGCGTTGATGAAAGAACTTAAAGGAGAAAAAATTGATTCTATTTTTGCGACAAATTATAAAAGAACTAAGTTGACAGGATTTCCATTGGCAGATAAGATTGGAATTTCTGTAAAAACATATAATCCAGAAGATCAAAAAGCACTTGCAAAACAATTGATTACAAATGCTAAAGGGAAAAAGATTTTAATTGTTGGTCATTCTAATACAGTACTGGAAATAGTAGAAGCATTTGGCGCTACAAAACCTGTAAAAGAATTAACTGACGACGATTACGATTATCTTTTTGAAGTAACTGTTAAAGGAAGCAAGGCTGATGTTAAAGTTAGTCGCTATGGGAAAGAACACCATAGTAAAGAATAGAAATTACAGCTTTTCAAATGGGATATCCATTAAATCGTAATTTTGCCAACCATTAAAATCAAAGTGCCACCATTCATTATAAATCACTTTAAATCCATTTTCCTGCATAGTGTTAATTAAAAAATCTCTGTTTTTAATTATTCCTGGCGGAAGATTTTGGAAGTGTGGTGCTGCCTCTGCAGCAAAGCTATCGTAAGGAGTTGGCATTGGCACATCTTTGCCGGTTTTTAGATCGATAATAGTTAAATCTACAGCACAACCACGATTGTGTTTAGAGCCTTTTGCGGGGTTCGCCACAAAGTTTTTATCGCTAGCTTTTTGATAAAAAGAAACGGTAATTGCATATGGACGATAAGCATCAAAAATCTTCAGCCCGTAACCTTTTTTACTTAAGATAGCTTGGATTTTCTTCAAATGCTCTACCACAGGTTTCCTAGCGAAGGCTCGAGCTTGTTTATACATAACCTGATGCATAAAATTATTTTTAGTTGCATAGCGAATATCTAAAACAACTGATGGAATAGCCTTTTTAATTTCTACCAGCTCATTATTTGGATTTGTTTTATTGTCTGCGGTATAAATTTTTAAATCATTTATAACTTTTAACCCATAGGGATTTTGAGCATTTTTTTGTGCGCAAGAATTAAGGCAAAGCGCTAATAAAAAAAGAAGTAAAAAGTTTTTCATCGACTATTTATTGATTGGAAACAACGAGTAATTCTAAATCCTTAAAAGGAAGATTGTACATGTTGGCTAAATCTTTATTGGTTAAATGACCTTGATAACAATATAGCGCTTCACGGATGCCCGGTCTATTCCAAACCATATTCATTAAACCACCCATATCGCCGATATCAACTAATATTGGTGCAAATATATTTGTTAGCGCATAAGAAGCTGTTCTCGGCACTCTAGATGCGATATTTGGAACACAATAATGAATAACATCATGTTTAATGAAAACAGGGTCTTTATGATTAGTTACTTCCGATGTTTCGAAACAACCACCTTGATCTATACTTACATCCACCACAACTGAGTGAGGCTTCATTTTAGCAACGGTTTCTTCCATTACTAGGCAAGGACTGCGGCCGTGTTCGGAGCGAATGGCGCCTATCACCACATCACACGTAGTAATAGCTTTTGCGAGCACAATGGGCTGCATTACCGAGGTAAAAACTCTACTTCCTAAATTATTCTGTAATCGACGTAATCTAAAAATAGAACTATCAAAAACTTTTACTTCTGCTCCTAAAGAAAGTGCAGTACGAGCAGCATATTCTCCAACAGTTCCAGCGCCTAAAATAACAATTTCAGTAGGTGGCACGCCAGTGAATCCTCCCAGCATTAATCCTTTTCCACCAAACGCACTACTTAAATATTCTGCCGCAATAAAAATAGATGCGGCGCCAACAATTTCGCCCATGGCACGTACTACACTTAATACATTTCCTTCATCACGTAAATTCTCAAAGCATAAAGCATTAATTTTTTTATGAAGGATAGCTTTTAAATTCGCATCTTTTAGTGTGCCAATTTGCAAAGCAGAAATAAGCGTTTGGCCTTTGTGCATCAACCCAATTTCTTCTAAAGTTGGCGGAGCAATTTTCACAATAATATCTGCCGCATACACATCTTTTTTGCTGAAAGATATTTGTGCACCTTGTTCGCTGTAATCTTTATCGGTAAAATTTGCACCAACCCCCGCTCCAGATTCTATAACAACTCGATGGCCATTGTTAACTAATAAAGCAACAGATAATGGGGTAAGCGCAATCCGACATTCTTGAAACGAAATTTCTTTTGGAATGCCAATATATAAACTATTGCTTTTTTTATTGGTCTCCAGCATCGACTCTTGAGTTTGCATTAAACCTCTTTGAGCAATGGCGGCCATGCCTTCGCGAAATCCTGTAGCCATGATTTATCGGGTTGTTTTAGGTGTTTGAAGATACAGAAAATCTATGAATACCTCAACATTAAATCTTAATTAGAAATCCTACTGAAATTAAAAGTTCGTTGGGTTTGTCCAGTTATTTTGATCTCAACTTTTATAAATTTTTCAGGTAATAATTCTTCAATTTTTTGAGGCCATTCAACTAAGCAAAAAGAATCGCTATAAAAGTATTCTTCATAGCCAATGTCGTAAGCTTCTTGTAGGTTTTTTATTCGATAAAAATCAAAATGATACACCAAGCCTTTGGTACTTTCGTATTCATTTACAATTGAAAATGTTGGACTACTTACCACATCTTCAACTCCTAAAGTAGTACAAAATGCTTTGATGAAAGTTGTTTTCCCCGCGGCCATTTCTCCCTCGAAAACAAAGAATTTTTCGCCATTGGCAAAAGCTAAAAGTTGTTCGGCAACAGCAGTTAATTCAGCTACGCTATTAATAGAGATGGATTTCATTTATACAAAGATAGATTCTAACCACATAGAAACATAGTTCATATAGAAAAGTATTATTATCTAACCTATGTTTTCTATCTGTCTATGTGGTTATTTTATCATTATTTAGAACTATAAGTGACAACAGGAATAATCATTTCCTCTAATGAAATTCCTCCATGCTGAAAAGTTTCATTATAATAATTCACAAATTGATTATAATTGTTTTGGTACACAAAATATTGATCTTCTTTCGCAAAAATATAATTAGAACTAATATTTATTTTAGGAAGTTGTGCTTCGTGTGGATTTTTAATTAAAAACACTTCCTTTGCATTGTAGTTTAAATTTCTCCCTTGTTTATAGCGCAAATTGGTGTTTGTATTTCTATCGCCAATTACCTTGCTTGGGTGTTTTACTCTAATTGTGCCATGATCTGTTGTAATAATCAGTTTTACTCTTTTTTGAGAGATTTTCTTTAACAAATCCAATAAAGGCGAATGCTCAAACCACGATAAAGTCAATGAACGATAAGCAGCATCATCATTTGCCAATTCGCGAATCATTTGCATATCAGTACGAGCATGAGAAAGCATATCTACAAAATTGTAAACAATCGCGTTAAACTCGTTTTCCATTAAATTATTTACCTTTTCTGTTAACTCTTTCCCCTGATCAAAAGTTAAAATTTTATGGTAGCTAAACTTGCAATCTTTACGTAAACTGCGTTTAATCTGATCACCTAAAAAAGTTTCTTCATGTAAATTTTTTCCACCTTCATCATCGTCGTTTTGCCACAAGGAAGGGAAACGTTTTTCCATTTCTAAAGGCATCAAGCCTGAAAAAATAGCATTACGAGCATACTGAGTTGCTGTTGGTAAAATACTTGAGTACGTATCTTCCTCATCTAAACGGAAATATTCAGTAATTAACGGATTGATAATTTTCCACTGATCGTAACGTAAATTATCAATCAGGATAAAAAAGACTGGAGTATTTGAATTAATTAATGGGAAAGCTTTCTTTTTTAATAACTCATTTGACAATAATGGCGCCTCTGCCTTTCCATTAACCCATCCCAAATAATGATCCTCAATAAATTTAGAGAATTGAGTATTTGCCTCTGATTTTTGCATGGTTAAAATTTCATGCATTTGTGGGTCGTCCAATTTTTCAAGTTCAAGTTCCCAAAAAACTAATTTTTTATACACTTCAACCCATTCTTCATAACTTAATTTATCATTTAAAGTCATCCCCAAACGTCTAAAATCTTGTTGGTAAGCAGAAGAAGTTTTCTCACTTACCAAACGTTTATTATCTATAATTTTCTTTATAGTTAATAATACTTGTTTTGGGTTAACGGGTTTAATTAAGTAGTCGTCTATTTTAGACCCGATGGCATCTTCCATTAGATTTTCTTCTTCACTTTTCGTTATTAGTACCACAGGCACATCAGAACGAATATTTTTTATTGCAGAAAGAGTTTCTAACCCACTTAGACCTGGCATATTTTCATCTAAAAAAACAAGATCAAAATGCTCTTTACCAAACGCTTCTAATGCATCATTCCCATTGGTAAATGTTGTCACATGATATCCTTTTTCGTTTAACAATAAAATATGTGGTTTTAACAAGTTAATCTCATCATCGGCCCATAAAATTTTGGTTTCCTGCATTATATATACTTTTTATGTAAATTAAAGTTTTTAAAAGCGCATGTCTTTTTTACTATCGATAAAAATAGCAATTTTTGTACCGTATAATTTATTTTTGAGAGTTGAACAAAAAGAAAATAATAAACGACCCTGTTTATGGGTTCATCAGTATTCCTTCGGCCTTAGTTTACGATCTAATTTCGCATCCGTATTTTCAGCGGTTAAGATATATCAAACAATTAGGAATGACGCACTTGGTATATCCTGGGGCGTTACATACACGTTTCCATCATGCTATTGGCGCAATGCATTTAATGAGTTTGGCACTCGAGGTATTAAGAAACAAAGGACATGAAATAAGTGCAGAGGAAGAAGAAGCCGCAACCATAGCGATTTTACTACACGATATCGGACATGGTCCTTTTTCTCATGCATTGGAGCATACACTAGTCAATGGAATTAAGCATGAGGACATTTCTATGCTTATGATGGATCGTTTAAATGAAGAATTTGAGGATCGATTAACACCTGCCATTACTATTTTTAAAGGTAAATATTACCGTAACTTCTTTTGTCAGCTGATATCTGGTCAGCTTGATTTAGATAGAATGGATTATTTGAATCGCGATAGCTTTTTTACGGGTGTAAGTGAAGGTGTAATTAGTTTTGATAGAATCATTAAAATGTTCAACATTGTTGATGACCAATTAGTGATTGAAGAAAAAGGCATTTATTCTATTGAGAAGTTTTTAATTGCTCGTAGGTTAATGTATTGGCAAGTTTATCTGCATAAAACGGTGATCGCTGCGGAACAATTACTCGTTAAAATTTTAGAAAGAGCAAAAGAATTGGCATCTAGTGGGGCAAAATTATTTGCGACACCAGCTTTGCAACATTTCCTACAGAATGATATCACTGAACATAATTTTTTTGAAGACGAAAATCATTTGCTACAATTTTCAAAATTGGACGATCAGGATATTTATGCAGCCATAAAGGTTTGGGAAAACAATGAAGACCTCATTTTATCAAAATTTTGCCAGATGTTAAATTCACGTAAACTGTATAAAGTAGAAATCACAAATTCACCTCCATCTGCCGAAAGAATAGAGCGTTTAGCAAATCAAACTGCTTTAGCACTAAACCTAGAAGAAGATGATGTGGCTTATTTTGTTTTTACAGATACCATTAGAAACAGGGCGTATAATGCAGGGAATAGTAATATTAATATTTTAATGAAGAATAATGAGTTGGTAGATATTGCAAAAGCATCAGATTTATCTAACTTAGAATCTTTAGATAAAACCGTGAAAAAACATATTCTTTGTTATACAAGAGACATTTAGCATTTTTTAACAAAATATTTAACCTTTTGCAACGTTTCGTGTCTTATCCTTGTAATGTAAGATTAACAGGTGTTGTTTATTTGTTCATATCAATTTAACATTTAACTTTGTAACATGCAATTTACTGCCAAGCAGATAAGCGAATTTTTAGACGGCGCCATAGAGGGAGATGCAACTGTAAAAGTTGGAGAGCTTTCTAAAATAGAAGACGGCAGTACTGGTTCGTTATGTTTTCTATCAAATCCTAAGTACGAAAGCTATTTGTACACAACAAAAGCCTCTGTGGTTATTGTATCAACAGACTTTGTGCCGTCACAACCTGTAAATTGCACCTTAATAAAAGTAAAGGATCCGTATAGTGCATTTTCGGTACTATTAGAAAAATATAACGAAGCACTTAATCAAGATAAAACGCAAGCAGGCATAACGCAGCCATGTTTTATTCATCCGACAGCAAAAATTGGAAAAAATGTTTTTATTGGTGCATTTTGTTCAATAGATGAGAATGTTGAAATAGGTGATAATTGCAGAATATATACCCAAATATATATCGGATCTGATACTAAAATCGGTGACGATTGTACAATTTATCCTGGAGTAAAAATATATAACCGTACTAAATTAGGAAATAGAGTAACAATTCATTCTAATGCAGTAATTGGTAGTGATGGATTTGGTTTTGCACCACAAGCCGATGGAACCTACAATAAGATTGCGCAGATTGGCAACGTTATTATTGAAGATGATGTTGAAATAGGCGCAAATACAACTATTGATAGAGCGACAATGGGTTCTACTTTTATCCGTAAAGGAGCAAAATTGGATAACTTAATTCAAATTGCACACAATGTTGATGTTGGCGCTCATGCTGTAGTGGCGGCACAAAGTGGAATTTCTGGAAGCACTAAATTAGGTGAGAATTCAGTAATAGGCGGACAAGTAGGAATTGCAGGGCATTTGAATTTAGGAAAAGGAACACAAATTGGTGCTCAAGCAGGAATAAACTTCAATACAGAAGAAAATAAACAATGGCATGGTAGTCCAGCACAACCTTTAAAAGAATGGATGCGCTCTACCGTAATATTTAAGAAGTTGCCAGAAGTTGATAAACGCATTAGAGATTTAGAGGCTAAAATAGCAGAGCTAACAGCTATTATAGAGAATATAAGTACAATACAAAAATAAGAATGAACGTTAAGCAAAAGACCATTAAAGGCGAAATTTCGGTTAAAGGTGTAGGTTTGCACACAGGTGCAAATGTTACGTTAACTTTTTGTCCAGCACCTGATAACCATGGTTTTAAATTTCAAAGAATTGACCTTCCTGGACAACCAATCGTTGACGCAGATTGCGATAATGTAACAGATACCGCTAGAGGAACCACCATTACTCAAAATGGCGCAAGCATTAGCACAGTAGAACATGTAATGGCATCGTTAGTGGGTATGGATTTGGACAATGTTTTGTTAAAACTTGATGGTCCTGAAACGCCAATTATGGATGGTAGTTCGATTTTATTTATAGAAGCTTTAGAAGAAGTTGGAGTAGTTTCTCAAGATACAGACAGAGAATATTTCACTATTCCTCATAATATTACCTATACAGAGGCAGATAGAAAAGTAGAAATCGTGGCTATGCCATTAGACGATTATCGCTTCACATGCATGATAGATTACAATTCTCCAGTTTTGGGAAGTCAACATGCAGGTATTTCTAGCATCGCTGAATTTAAAAAAGAAATCGCTTCATGTAGAACATTCTGTTTTTTACATGAATTAGAATATCAATTGCAAAATAACCTAATTAAAGGTGGCGATTTAAATAACGCAATTGTAATTGTTGATAAAGAAGTAACAAAACCTGAATTAGAACATTTAGCCAAAATATTTAATAGATCTGCTATAGAAGTTGCCCCACAAGGGATTTTAAATAATATGGAATTGCGTTACCAAAACGAACCAGCCCGTCATAAATTATTAGATATGATTGGCGATTTGGCTTTGGTTGGCGTTCATTTAAAGGGCCACATTATGGCGGCAAGACCTGGGCATGCAGCTAACGTTGCGTTTGCGAAAAAGATTAAAGCCGCTATAAAAAAAGAAAAGGGAAAAAAAATACAAAAAGTGTATGATGCTAATGCAAAACCATTGTATGATGTAATGCAGATTATGGATATTTTACCTCACAGACAACCATTTTTGTTTGTTGATAAAGTATTAGAACTTAGCAAAACACATGTGGTTGGCGTTAAAAACGTAACCATGAACGAAGATTTCTTCAGAGGACATTTTCCTGGTGCACCAGTAATGCCTGGCGTAATACAAATAGAGGCAATGGCACAAGTAGGCGGAATTTTAGTGTTAAGTACCGTCCCTGATCCTCGTAATTATTTAACCTATTTCTTAAAAATAGATAATGTGCGTTTTAGAGCACAAGTTTTACCAGGTGATACCATTGTTTTTAGATGTGATTTGATGGAGCCAATCCGTAGAGGAATTGCTCAAATGAAAGGCATTGGTATGGTAGGAGAAAAAGTAGTGGTAGAAGCCGAAATGATGGCTCAAATTTCAAGAGTAAAAGATAGCGAAACAGCATAATGATACAACCTTTAGCATATATACACCCACAAGCAAAAATTGCAGATAATGTTGTAGTTGAGCCATTTGCTGTGATCCACAAAGACGTTGAAATTGGCGAAGGAACTTGGATAGGTTCCAATGTTGTAATTATGGATGGAGCCAGGATTGGGAAAAATTGTCGAATTTTTCCAGGATCAGTAATTTCTGGTATTCCACAAGATTTAAAATTTGCAGGAGAAACAACTACTGCAGAAATCGGAGATAATACCACCATCCGCGAATGCGTAACCATTAACCGTGGCACAAAAGATAAATGGAAAACAGTTATTGGTAAAAATTGCTTAATTCAAGCGTATTCTCACGTTGCACACGACTGTGAAGTGGGCGATTTCTGTATATTTTCTAATAGTACAACTTTAGCTGGCCACATTACCATAGGTGATTATGTAGTTTTAGCAGGTTTGGTGGCTATCCACCAATTTGTTAAGGTAGGGTCACATGCTTTTGTAACTGGTGGATCATTAGTGCGTAAAGACGTTCCTCCGTATGTTAAAGCAGCAAGAGAGCCACTTTCTTATGTGGGCATCAACTCTGTTGGTTTAAGAAGAAGAGGGTTTTCTCCAGAAAAAATTAACGAAATACAAGAAATTTATCGTGTACTTTTTGTTAAAAATAATAACGTTACAAAAGCGTTGGACATCATTGAAGCAGAATTTCAACCAACTGAAATTCGAGATGAGATTGTCGATTTTATCCGCAACTCTAACCGTGGTGTAATGAGAGGTTTTGGTACAGGAAGCTAGTTCATCCTCCAGATGGAAATCAGCCTAAATAATATTGGTCGTAGGTTTAATAAAGAGTGGATATTTAAAAATATTAACTACAACTTTAAACAACGAGAAAAATATGCTATACTGGGCCCAAACGGTTCAGGCAAATCAACCTTGTTAAGCGTTTTATTAGGAAGCTTAACTCCCTCTGAAGGGGAAATTTCTTATACTAACCCTACGGAAATCAGAGTTGAACGAGTTTATCAATACATCAGCTTTGCTGCACCCTATTTAGATTTAGTAGAAGAATTTACCTTACAAGAAACGATTGATTTTCATTTTCAATTTAAAGCTTACGCTGATGGGTTAAGTGCTTCGAGTGTTCTAAGTCTTCTTGGTTTAGAAAAATCACAAGACAAAGCTTTAAAACACTTCTCATCAGGAATGAAACAACGTACTAAGTTAGCTTTAGCTTGCTGTACAAATACACCTATTTTATTATTAGATGAGCCAACGTCCAATTTAGATGCACAAGGAATAGATTGGTACTTAGCTTTAATAGAAAAGTTTGCAGATAATAAAATGGTAATTGTTGGTTCTAACCAAGCGCATGAATACAATTTTTGCGAACATCAATTAAGCATTTCTGACTATAAATAGACGTCGGTAACTTGTCAATTGAGCATCAAATAAAACAAATTTTTAGGTGGTTTGAGTTCAAAAACTAGCCTATTTCTCTTTAAATCCATGCTGTAAAAATATTTTTGATTTGATATTGCAGAATTGAAATATTGTATATACCTTTGCGCCACGAAATAAGGCGTAATATTTAGCTAAATTTCAAACAAAATTAATAAAAACGATTGCTAGCAATTATCAATCAAGACGATTAGTCAAGAGATATTTAGCAATTGAAGAATATAAAAAGAATAAAATAAGAATTTTCATAGTTTAGTTTTAGGTTTAGGTTGATTGTAGCTTCGGAGTGGTTCCCGAAGCTATCTTTTTTTACAGCTTTTTGAAAAATAGTTTTTACCTTGCGCCTTCAAAAAACAACCAAATTAGTAGTGATTTTTTAAAATATCATGGCAAAAGCATCAGAAATAAAAGTAGGAAACATCCTTCGTTTCAACGGAGAGTTGGTTACCGTTGAAGAATGGAATCACCGCACACCAGGTAAAGGTGGAGCATTTTATACAGGAAAATTTCGTAACATCAAGACTTCTAGACTTGTAGAAGCTCGTATGAATACAGATGAGGTAGTAGAAATTTGTCGTGTTGAAACTAACGATTATCAATATTTGTACGAAGATGGAGATTATTTAGTAGTAATGGATAACACATCGTACGAGCAATTTAACGTGCCTAAATCTTTATTTGGTGCATCAATTAAGTTTTTAAAAGAAGGAATGAGCATTTTGGTAGCTTTAGAAAGCGAAGAACCAATCCAAGCAAGTATTCCGAATTTTGTAGAAATGGAAGTGGTGTATTCAGAGCCAGCTGTTAAAGGCGATACATCTACAAATGCATTAAAAGCTGCGACAGTTGAAAACGATGTTGAGATTAAAGTTCCAATGTTTGTAAACCAAGGCGATAGAGTTAAAATTGATACGCGTACAGGCGAATATGTAGAAAGAGTAAAATAGAGATTTCTTTTCTTACGAAATAACGAAGCCGCAGATTAGCTGATCAAATCAATCAGTAAATCTGCGGCTTCTTTTTGTAAATTTGTATACTATGCTTAAATCAATCTTAAGAAAACAAGCCTTACAGCAAAGAAAAAACCTTAGCGAGGACCAAATATCCTCATTGAATAAAAAGTTGCTAGCGCAGTTTAAAAAGCTTGATTTATCCAACATTAAATCTTTACATATCTTTCTGCCAATTGCCCATCAAAATGAACCCGATACTTTTTTGTTTATCGAATGGTTGCAAAAAAATCATCCTGAAATTCAAATTATAGTTCCAAAAGCAGATTTTGATTCGAGTTTAATGAGTCATCACCACTATATTGATACAAATGATTTAAGAAACAATCACTATCATATCCCAGAACCTCAACAAGCAAAACCGTTTAATGGCATACCAGATATGGTAATTGTTCCGTTAGTAGCTTTTGATGAAAAAGGTTACAGAGTTGGTTATGGAAAGGGGTTTTACGATCGCTTTTTACAAAATATATCCACCCAAAAAATAGGCTTATCTTTTTTTGATGCTGTAAGAGAAATTAATGATGTACATTTGAATGATATACGGTTGGATAAGTGCATCATACCCAACAAAATCATCGAATTTAATTAGTTAAGAATGGAAAAGGAATTTAAAATAACTTCAGCTAAGCATTACGAAGAAACCATGATTAACATTTTCGAAATGCAGGAACAAGAGGAACCTTTAACTGCTGCACAGATAGCAGAAATGGAACTAATGATTAAGGCTGCTGATAAATACGAGGCAGAAGAGCTTTAATAAAATCAGTTATTAAATACGCAATCGTTTTTCCCGTAGTCAAATCTTTTCTTCCATCTGTCAATTCAATTGCACCTTCACAAATGTGTAAATAACTGTATTTTTTCTTGTCGGACAAGAGAATTTTCCGAATATCATTTAATGCAAATCCTGATGGGCTAATTGCGCTAGATAATACGTTTTCAATACTATCCAAATCAATTTCTAAGCCGCAAGGCGATGGTAAATCTGCTGTAAGTTCAGACCATTTTTGATAAATTGATGTATCACTTTGTAGGATATTTTCAAAGTAAATGGCTTTTACAGTAGAATTATTTTCTAGGTATTTTGGCAAAGCCTGATTTACATAATTTTCATGCAAGCCAAATATCCGATACTGATTTAAAATTCCATTTTTTAATGCGAAACTAAATCCGTTTCCACTGTGCCTACCTTCTTCCGTATTTCTTAAATCTGCGTGAGCATCTATGTTAACCACATTTATAGATTGTTTCAAACCTAAAGATGTGCCTAGAATTATAGGGTATGCATTGTTATGTCCACCACCAATTACAATAGGAATTTTTTCGGCAGCAACAATTTTTTCTATAATTGGAGAAACTAAATCATCAATTTCCGAGACTTTTTCTCTTAGGGCATCTATGCTTTTATCTGCAGGTTCTGCAATTTCAAAATGACCTAAAATCAAAATTTCCTCACCAGATAAAAAAGAATTGCTTTGCGTATTAAGTAGCGCTTTTAAAGCTGCGGGCCAAACAGTTTTTGCACCACCAATTCCGTAATTTGCTCTGACCCCAATATCTTCGGGAATACCTAAAAGAACAAATTTAGCTGAAGAGTTTTTTAAGTCATTTAACGTATAAACTGTTTGCGCTTTTTCGCCCAATTTTATTTCACCCGCTCTTTGATTTACTAGGGTTAAAACATCACTTTGCGAATAAATTTTAAAACTATCCATTGTAAATTTCCCCGTTTAAAATAACAGTTTCTACTTGCGATTGTCCAAAACTATAAGGCAAAAAAGCTAAAGAAGGCATTTCTCGAGTAATAAATAAATTCGCTTTTTTACCTATGGCAATACTTCCTATTTCTCTACTTAACTCCATCGCGGCAGCACCATTTAATGTTGATGCATTAATAGCTTCTTCTGGAAGCATTTTTAATTTTATACAAGCTAATGAGGCTACAAAATTCATATTTCCAGAAGGCGTAGAACCAGGGTTATAATCTGTAGCTAAAGCAACTGCAGCATTCGTATTTAGCAATCCACGAGCATTTGCAAAAGGAATATTTAAATAAAAAGAGCACGACGGTAAAAGTGTTGCAATAGTGCTAGTATTGGCTAAAGATTTTAACACCTCATCATCAGTTTCTTCTAAATGATCTACCGAAATTGCATTGTTTTTAACGCCAATTTGAACACCACCAGAAACCGAAAGCTGGTTGGCATGAATTTTTGGTTTTAAACCATATTTTGCCGCTGCGGATAAAATTTCATCAGTTTCTGCAACAGAAAAGAAACCTTTTTCGCAAAAAACATCAATGTAATCGGCTAATTTTTCTTTGGCAACAGCAGGAAGCATTTCTTTGATAATGAGATCGATATAACCTTGATGATTATTTTTATATTCTGCTGGATACGTATGCGCTGCCAAAAAAGTTGCTTTAATTGGAATTGGAAAGGTTTGCTTTAATCTTTCAATAACGCGGAGCATTTTCAACTCACTTTCCACGGTTAAACCATAGCCGCTTTTAATTTCTAAAGCTCCAGTGCCTTGCTTAATCATATCGTTAAGACGAATACTAGCGCTTTCAAAAAGCTCGTCTTCCGTAGCTTGCTGTAGTTTATGAGCAGAATTTAGAATTCCTCCTCCAGCGGCAGCAATATCCTCGTACGTTTTGCCAGCTATTTTCATCACAAATTCTTCTTCGCGTGGAGCTGCAAAAACAATATGTGTATGACTATCACACCAACTTGGAAATACGAATTTTCCTTTCGCATCTACAGATTTAAGGTGTGAAATAGAGGGTGGAATATTATCCATCAATCCAAAGTCCTTTATTAATCCATCTGCTAACAAAAGCCAAGCATTTTCCAATACAGGTAAATTAGTCATTTCGCTGCCACGAAGTACTAAAGTCTCTTTTGGATGTACGCCTACAAGGCCTTTGATATTGGTGATTAGCATGATTGCTCGTTAAACTAAATTAATAAAGAATGATAATTTTTTTTGCTTCTCTTTTCTCTTTTCCATTTGCAAAATAAACTTTTGGATGAAACCTGACTTTTAAATTAATTAAATCCTTTGTTACGGAATTTAATATAGGATAGAAATCCAACTTCCCAGCAATGTAGGTTACATTTAAATTGTTTGCATCAGAAATTAATATGTATTCCTTTAAATGATCAACTCTTGTAATCTTCCCTTCAGTATATGTTGAATAACTACCAACCTTATCAAGCAATGCATTTATTTCATGTAGAAATTCAGGATATTGTCGGAAAATAGCTTCATAACCATTCAATAATGGGCTCAACAAAGTTTTAATCTCTTCAAAATGGTCTTCTTTTAACAAGATATTAGAGTAATTAATTGAACTTTTTATTTTATATCTAACCGTTTTATATCCATGATACTCTAACGTTATGCACTGAAGGTAGTTCTTTTTGGCTTCCTCTATATCTCCAATATTTCCATAAAACTTCCCAAGTTTATAAAGCGTTTTAGAGAGCATTCCTGTAGATTTGGTATCTGTACTGTCGATTTCCATTATCTTGTAACACTGATCTAGTGCATCATTTAACTTTAATTTAGCTAAAGGGAAATCTCTATCTCTCATCAAAACTTCTGACCAAGAAATTAACGCCTCAGAGATACTTGTCCTGTTAATAATTTCATGTTTTTTAGAATATTTTTCGGATTCACTTTCAACAGCTTTATTTAATAATTCTAATGAAAACTCGTAATCACCTAATCTACTTCTTGTTTGCCCATAAGCATTGAGTATTATATTATTGTCTGGCGATAAGTCATATGCAATTTTATACTTTTCGTCTGCAGCAGAAATCTTGTTTGACTTACGCTTAATATTTCCCCACAAAAGCCAAATTTGTGGGTCATCGTTCTTTAATTCAGATGCTTTTTGCATTAGCTGGTCAGCTTCAAACAAGTGGTCTTCATGGGATTCCATAACAGCCCAATTTCTATAGGTAGAAGAAAACTTAGGTGCAATTTCTATAGCCTTTTTATAATTTTCTACAGCTTCGGTATATAGCCCTAATTGATATTTTTGGAAAGCTGTTTGTATAAAAATTGCGGAAATCTTCTCTTCTTCAGATATAGCCCCTAAATTATGTAAGCTGAACCTATATTCTCTTTTTGCCTGTTCTGAAGCTGTTACTGTATTTTCAACGGTTGAAATTCGATTTAATATTCTGGATTTTACCTCTTCGTTTTTTGATAATTGTTGTCTTACAAAACCTTTTGTTAAGGGAAGAATAAAAAACTTACTTGAAATTTCATTTTTATCATTTTTAAATTGTTCAGGTATGACTAACGAAACCAAAATTAATTCTTCAATTGCATCATCAAACTTTAAATGGTCAATCTCTACAACATATCGTAAAAGACTTGAGCTAGGAGCTTCTTCAAAACAACATAATGCATATAATATATTCTGGGAGTCGTCATTTAACATTCCAAATATTTGTTCAAAACAGAACTTAGATATATCTCCTGTAGCATCGTCAATAGAGTCTATAATTCTATTGATATCCCTACCTCTTGCTACTTGCCCTACTACCCATTTAATAGCTAAAGGATAATTAGAAACTTTATTAACATATTTTTTAATGACTTTATCTTCAAGCTTAGCTAAGCTTTCGATCTGTTTATCTTTTGCAACTTGTCTAAATAAAAATATCGCTTCTTTTTCCTTAAGTTGCTTAAGTTCATATCTTCTTTCAACTTGGCCAAGCCCCTTTCTGCTTGTAATTAGGAATTTTATATTTGAAGGGGCATCAATTATAAAATTGATTATTCTTTCGTCTGTAACAGTTTCTAAATTATCAATAACTATTAATGGATTGTCAGTAATGTCTAACAACTTTAAAGCTAGCGACTCCTTTTCTTCAACACTAGTTATAGCTTCATTGCTTATATCAAATTCAACAACTTTAATAATGGTGTCAAGAAGTTCTTCGTAACTTTTGAATGTTGGTTCAATGTCCTCAATTCCAAATGGAGAAAGTTTATTTTCTTTAGCACTTAACCAAACAATTAAATCAAATTTTTTAGAACTGTGTTTTTGAGTAATTTCTTGGATAACTTTTAAAGCCAAGGAAGTTTTACCAACACCACCTGCCCCAGTGATTGTAATAACAGGAAACTTTGCAGAATCCAAATATTTTATAATTTCTTTTATATCATCATCTCGTCCAACAAAGCCCCCTTCGTATTCAAAATCGGGAATTGGTAAGTTATTTATTATTCCGTTGGTTTCAAAAAAATCAATCGTAAAGTCTATAGGAACTTTTATAGTGACTTTTTCAGGATTTCTTTCAATTTCTGTGATTAGATTTTTAACAGAGCCATTAGAATCAGTATAATTAACTAATAATTTACAGTTTTCAATAAGTTTGTCTAAATCGATTGAGGTAAAAAAACCTTTTATATGAGCAATTTTACATCTCAAACTATAAAGAGTAGTCATTATCGTTTGAAATTCATTTTTTGTTAATTTAATATTACCAAAAAACTCTTTAAAATTATTTTTATAAATACTTATCTCTAATAAATCAGGAAAATCTGAATTATCAAAAAAATCATTTGGATCCTCCCAGTATAAAATTTCTGATTTCTCGTTAATCTTATTTACAATACCAGAAGGAATTCCATCTATATAATTAGCATTCAATGAAGATAATTTTTGAATTATAGTTCTTCTAAATTCTTCTTCAAACCGAGATATTATAGTATAACCAAAATCTCTTCTGTTATATATTGTTGTCATACGTTTATTCTATTTCTAATAAAACTGGGCAATGATCTGAATGCAATGCATCTGGTAAGATTTTAACATTCTTTAATCTGCTTTCCATTTGTTGAGTAGCCAAATGGTAATCGATTCGCCAACCTAAATTCTTACCTCTTGACCCAGCTCTATAACTCCACCATGTGTAATGATGTGGATCTTTATTAAAATGACGGAAAGCATCAATAAAACCATTATTCATAAATAACTCCATCCACTCACGTTCTTCGGGTAAAAACCCAGATGAATTTGCGTTCGATTTTGGATTATGAATATCTATCGGCTTATGACAAATATTGTAATCACCAGAAATAATTAAGTTTGGACATTGTTTGCGTAATTCATCAATGTACACATCAAAAAAGCGCATAAATTCATATTTTTTGATCTGTCTTTCATCCCCACTTGAGCCAGAAGGCATGTATAAACTCATCAAAGAAAAAGTCTCAAAATCAGCTCTTAATATTCTACCTTCTGCATCAATCCAAGGTTCACCACAACCGTAAGAAATATTATTCGGCTTAATTTTAGTTAAAATAGCTACGCCGCTATATCCTTTTTTCTCTGCAGGAAACCAATAATGATGATAACCCAACTGCTCAATTAAGGCAATAATTTCTGGAATTTGTTCCTTTAATGCTTTCACTTCTTGCAAGCAAACCATATCTGCATCGGTAGCTTGTAGCCAATTAAAAAGCCCTTTTGTAGCTGCGGCACGAATGCCATTTACGTTATAAGAAATTATTTTCATCACTTCGATTTCTTTGTATTATGTGTTTTTTTCGACTGTATTTTTAGCCAATTCTTTTTCTAGTTTTTTAGCCTCACGTTTAGTTAAAACGGAAACCGTCATTTTGATATCGTTTTTTGGTCGATTGTTTTTATCGGTGGTTTCTTCTGCAATTGCATCAACCATTTCTAATCCTTTCACTACCTCACCGTAAACTGTATAATTGCGATCTAAATGAGGCGTACCTCCAATTGTCTTATAAATTTGTCGCTGCCATTCTGGAATTTTGAATTTCATGCGTTTGGTTTCTACTAGATTTAATAAAGAATCTGTCCAAACTTTTCCTTGCACAATATAAAATTGGCAACTGCTTGATGCTTTTAATGGATTAACATCATCCCCTTCTCTTGCAGCAGCTAAAACTCCCTTTTTATGGAACAGACTATCTCTAAATTCTGATGGAATAGTATACCCTAAATCCCCATTTCCTAATAACGAATCTGGTTTTGCATTTTTAGAATCAGGATCACCACCTTGAATCATAAATGCTTTGATCACCCTGTGAAATAAAGTCCCGTTGTACGTGCCGTTTTTAGCTAATTTTAGGAAATTATCTCGATGCAAAGGCGTTTCATTATACAATTTAATGATGACTTCACCTTTTGAAGTGCTAATTTTAACGTATTGATTTTTAGGCTTTGCGGCAAAGGCTTGTATAAAGCAAAGGCTTAAAAAAAGAAATAGTATTTTTTTCATTGATTAAATTCTGTTTTTAATGGTGATGAAGCTGTTAAGATTTAATCGTTTTATCGCGGATTTTGAAATCATAACGGTTTTCATGTAGAATGAATTTATGCTAAGTTATTTAAAAAAGTACAACAGCCTTATATCCGCTCTAAATTTTTATTTACCATTTTTTAACAAACGCTAAAATCTGATTTCAAAAATTTATGTATAGCTTTGCTTTCGATGAAGTTAAAGCAAAAATTTGCCCTTAGTCTTTGTACCTTTTACCTAGTAAGCGTAATTGGTGTGGCGTTGAGCATGCATTTTTGTGGAGGAAAACTTGCTTCGGTTTCGGTTTATACTGATAGAGCTGCATGCAAATATTGCAAGGCAGAAGCTAAAGACAAAAAGGACGATGGTTGTTGTAAAAACACTAAAGTTGATGTTAAAGTTAAAGATAGTCATCAAGCCGAAAGCTCTTTTAAACTCCCTAAACTTTTTAGTTTAGAAACGTTTATCCCTACTAAATTTAGTGAGCTATTTAAACCAGTTATCCCTGCTTTTTTTAGCAAATTGGAAAATAAAGCTCCGCCAAGATCCACGAGTGTAGCCATACATGTGTTCAACTGCGTTTTCAGAAATTAGCCAAATAAATACAAAGTAATAGCTTTAATAGCTGTGCTTAAGTCTATTCTTATTTCCTAAAAGGGAGATAATTAATGTATTTATTTAAAAATTCGATAATGAAAACGATTAAAATCACCATATTATTTTTGATATTTTTTGCCATAAAAGTATCCGCTCAACAAGTAACTACCGTAGAAATGCAAGTAACAGGATTAACCTGTTCAATGTGTTCTCAGGCGACTGAAAAATCTTTGCGCACATTAGATTATGTAAGCAATGTTACGCCAGATTTAAACAAAAACCTTTTCGTAATTACATTTAAAAAAGATAAAGCTGTAAGTTTTGATCAACTAAATAAAAAAGTGAAAGATGCTGGATTTTCTGTTGGAAAACTGGAAGCTACGATGAACTTTAATCAGGCAAAAATTGATGAAAACGGTCAAACTATTATAAACGGTACTGTTTATCGTTTTACAAACGCAAAAGACAAAGTACTAAATGGACCAGTTAAAGTAAATGTAATTGATAAAGGGTTTATCTCAAACTCGGCTTTTAAACAGAAATCGGCAATAGTAAAATTCGATTCGTATGCAAGCGGAACAGTGCTTGTAAACGGCAAAAAGACAAGAGTTTATCATTTAAGTATTTAGCAAATGATAAAGAAAATAATTGCATTTGCGCTGATTGTATTTAGCGCAAACCACTTGGTGTATGCACAAGAATTGTACGTGTTTACTGAGCCAGCTAGCAATATGCCATCTAAATCTATTGGCATTCGATTAACGAATGAAGGGTTTTTCAGTCCTGATTTTAGAAGTAGATCTGTTGGTGAAGTCATGATTGGATTAAATAAAAATCTAATGTTTCATGCCCAAGGATTTCTCTCTGACATGGATGGAAAATATAGATCGGAAGGTGGGAGTTTCTATGCTAAATATAGATTTTTATCATCTGATGAAGCACAAAGCCATTTTCGCGGAGCTGCTTATGGAAGAATTAGCACAAGTAAAAGACCAACTTATACTGAAGATATAAATTTGGAAGGCGATAATTCTGGCTGGCAAGGTGGGCTAATTTTTACACAGCTAATTCATAAGTTGGCTTTATCGGCTACACTAGGTTATAGTCAGGCTTTTGAGAATAAAAGCAAACAATTAATTGGAATGCCTGAGCCAGATAAAATGCTAAATTATAGTTTATCGTCTGGTTATTTGGTATTACCTTTTGTGTATAAAAACTACAATCAGCCCAATTTTAATGTTTATCTTGAAGTGTTAGGCAAAACTAATCCAGAGAACGGGAATTCTTACTTAGATTTGGCTCCAGCTGTTCAATTAATACTAAATAGCAGAACCAGAATAGACTTGGGTTATCGCTTTCAAGCAGCAGGAAATCTAAAAAACAGATACTTGAAAAATATGTATTTGGCCAAAGTAGAATTTAATTTTTTCAACGTACTAAAATAAAAAAAATGAAAAAGACAGTTTTAATCATCACCATTATATGTACTACTATTTTATCTGTAGTAAAAGCTCAAAATACAATTAGTAAAAAAGAGTTTAACAAAACTTTGCAAGCCTATTTCGATACTAAAAATGCTTTAGCAAAAGACAATGTTAGCTTAGCCAATACTAGTGCGAAAAATCTAATCGCATCATTGGCAACTTTTCCAGTTAAATCATTATCTACAGCACAGCAAACTCTTTGGAAAATACAATCAGCGCAAATTAAAAAAGCTGCAAATGCGATGGTAGTACAAAAGGATTTGAAAGAACAACGCAAAAGTTTTTGGCCACTTTCATCAGCGATGTTGAAATTAACGCAAGAACTGAAATTAAATGCGACTGATGTATTTGTTCAGTATTGTCCTATGGCTAAAAAAAGTTGGTTAAATGATGTTGAAGATGTTCAAAATCCATTTTACGGTAGCCAGATGTACGATTGCGGTGAGGTGACAGAAACTATCACTAAAAAATAATGAAACTGTATATCAAAAATATGGTATGCAACCGATGCAAAATGGTGGTTAAAACTGAGCTCGAAAAGCTTGGTTTTAATCCCGTTTTTGTAAAGCTAGGCGAGGTAGAACTTGTACAAGAAAATCTAAATACTGCACAAAGTGAAGCGATTAAAAAAGCACTAAGCAATTTTGGTTTCGAACTGTTGACGGATAAAAAGAAACAAATAATAGAACAAATTAAAACAACAATAATCGAGCTAGTTCATTATCAAAACGAACCTTTAAAAAGTAATCTTTCTGATTATTTGAGCAAAAAGCTTAACACAGAATACGCTTATTTAAGTGCAATTTTTTCTGAAATAGAGCAAAATACCATTGAAAAATATTTTATCCAACAGAAAATCGAAAAAGCAAAAGAACTGCTTACTTATGGTGAACATTCCTTGAGCGAAATTGCTTTTCAGTTAAATTATAGTAGTGTGGCACATTTATCTGCTCAGTTTAAAAAAATAAGCGGACAAACTCCTTCTCAATACAAACAAAGCCAAGATTTGAATCGTAAAACTTTAGACGAAATCTAGTCAACCTCATTTCTTATCTTACATCAACACTTAGAAATTCCTTAGTGTATACTTTTGCATAAGTAATTCATCAAAAGGATTTTAATTATGGAAACGCTAAATCAATTTAAGAATTTCACTGCGAAATTAGGTCAAACAGAGTTGATGCCCGTACTTTTTATGGGGCATGGTTCTCCAATGAATGGGATTGAAATAAATGAGTTTAGTGAAAAATGGATGGAAATCGCTAAAAGTATTCCTATTCCACAAGCCGTACTAGTAGTTTCTGCACATTGGTTTACCAAAGGAACTCGAATTACAGCGATGGATTTTCCACCAACAATTCATGATTTTGGAGGATTTCCTCAAGCGCTTTTTGATATTCAATATCCCGCACCAGGCAATCCAAAATTAGCACAAGAAACATCAGATTTAGTACAATCTACTTCAATTATTTTAGATCATGATTGGGGTTTAGATCATGGCGCTTGGTCGGTTATTAAACACATGTATCCAAATGCAAATATTCCTGTTTTACAGCTTAGCATAGATTATACAAAAGATGCCCAATATCATTATGAATTGGCAAAAGAGCTATCCGCTTTGCGTAAAAAAGGGGTGTTGATTTTAGGAAGCGGAAACATGGTGCATAACTTAAGAATGATGAGTTGGGAAATGATAAATGGTGGTGGTTATAATTGGGCAATTGAAGCTAATGAAAAATTCAAAAACGCGATTTTAAACAAGAATCATCAGCCCTTAATTAATTACCAAACCATGGGGAGTGAAGTACTATTAGGTATTCCAACACCCGAACATTATTTGCCTTTAATGTACACGCTTGGGTTGCAAAATGAAAGCGAAGAAGCAACTTTATTTAACGATAAAGCGGTAGGTGGATCATTAACAATGACGTCTGTACAAATAGGCTAATCACATTTTTCTTGTAATTATATAAATCTTTTTAGTTAGGATATAACAGTTTGGTAAACACTCGTTGTAATTTTGTGTTATAAATAATTACAATGAAACATACTTATCAAGTTACAGGAATGACCTGTTCTGGGTGCGAAAATAAAGTGAAAAGCAATTTACTTTTAGTGCCAGATATTACTGATGTCGAAGTTTCTAAAGACACAAATTCGGCAACAATAACCATGGAAAAACACGTTGGCTTAAACACCTTACAAAATGCTTTAGGTGGCAGCGATTCAAAATATAAAATTTCCGCACAAGCGCATAACGAGGTTCTCGAAGAAACTAAATCATTTTTTGAAACCTATAAGCCTGTGCTTTTGCTCTTTGGTTATGTAGGCGCAATTTCTCTCATCGCTAGCTGGCAAAACGCAACTGTAAACGGCATGTTGTTTATGCGATTTTTTATGGCTGGATTTTTTCTTTCGTTTTCGTTTTTTAAACTAATAAACCTAAAAGGATTTGCAGAAAGCTACGCGATGTATGATGTTGTTGGCAAAATCTTTAAACCATGGGGATATTTGTATGCGTTTATCGAATTAGGTTTAGGCCTTGCTTTTGCGCTTAATTTTAACCCTGTTATAACCAATTGGGTTACATTAATTGTAATGATAATTAGCGTAATTGGGGTATTGCAAAGTGTTTTAAATAAGAGAAAAATACAATGTGCATGTTTAGGCGCAGTTTTTAATTTACCAATGAGCACATTAACAATAATCGAAGATTTTTTGATGATTGCAATGAGTGCAATCATGTTAATTTTATTATAATGAAACCATCATGAGCAAACACTCACAAACAATAAATACTGCTCATGATAGCTTCATCACCTTTAAAAAAATTATATACTAATGAAAAAAATACTAATGGCATTAGCTGTTACGACAGCTTTATTTTCAGCGTGTAATCATGTAGAAAAAGCCAAATCTAATGATCATTCTACCATGAATCATAAACCTGTAAAAAATGAAATGATGCAGGCAATGGATGAAAGTATGATGGCTATGCACAAAGCGAAACAAACTGGAAATCCAGATTATGATTTTGCTTCGATGATGATACCTCATCATGAAGGAGCAATTGTAATGGCTAAGGCGATTGTAAAAAATGGAAAATCTGCAGAATTAATCAGTTTTGCAAACAAAGTAATTGAGGCACAAAAAAGGGAAATTAAAACATTCCAAGATTTCTTAAAAACAGCATCTCAAAAACCTTCAACTAGTGCCGATAAATTTAAAGCTGTATTAGCTGTGTCTATGAATCCAATGATGGATGGAATGAGCAAAGTAAAATTGACCAATAATATAGAAAATGATTTTGTAGCATTAATGATTCCTCATCATCAAAGTGCAGTTGATATGGCAAAAGCATATTTACCGTATTCAAATAATACTCATATTAAATTAATGGCCGAAGACATTATTAAAGCTCAAGAAAAAGAAATCAACTGGCTAAATACAAAACTAAATAAATTTAAGTAGTGATTTTTATTTTAAAGTCGATTGAATATGAGCTAAATGATGTTTACCATGCCATACATAATTACCAAGCAAATACCCTAAAGTAAATTCTTTTTTTGCCTCTGGGTGAAAATAAGTTCTCTCAAAATCACTGGATTTAAGCGTTCGAAGTAAAACCACTAATCGCTCATGAATAGCCTTTAAAATAGCAATGGAAAGCTGAATATCGCCAGTTTTCCCATCAGGTAACTCTGCCCATTTATCTTCAAAATACGGGCGAATAGTTGGGCATTCTTCCGTTAAAGTTAGATGAACACGAGTGTATGCGTTAATGTGACTGTCGGCTAAATGATGAATTACTTGTCTTACGGTCCATCCATCTGGACGATAAGGAATTTCTAAATCAGCCTCGCTTAATGATGAAGTAATTGTTGTAATTTCTTGAGGGAAATTCGACAATTCTTCAATCCATAACTGAATTTGTTTGGAATCAATATTTCCTGGCGGAGTATATTTCCCTATGGGATATTTTAATTTTTCTAATTCTTGCATACTATTACATAATTCTCTTTAGTAGTTTTAACACCCAATCCTTACCGACATACGACGGATAAATCATACTGCTAAAGTCTATTCTCGATTGGAAAACCACTGCTCTTTCATGAGAGAAATTTTTGAAACCAAAAAAACCGTGACAACTGCCAATTCCACTTCCATTTACGCCTCCAAAAGGTAGTTTAGGATTAGAAATGTGAACTAAAACATCGTTTACGCAGGTGCCACCCGCACTTGTATTTTTGATAATGGATTTGATGTTTGTCTGATTTTTGCTAAAGATGTATAGTGCCAGTGCTTTATTTTTTGAGTTGATTTGGTCAATTACTTCTTCTAAATTTTTGTAAGAAATAATAGGCAAAATAGGGCCAAATATTTCTTCTTCCATTACTCTTGCACCTTCAGGTATTTTGCTTAATATTACCGGGTAAATGGTTTGGTTAGATTCATCAAAAGTTCCACCTAAATCTATTCTAGCACCTTTTTCTACTGCTTCATCTACTAAAGTTTTTAATCTTTTATAGTGTTTTGGACTTATAATTTTTCCATACACCTTTGTGTCTAGCTTATCAGTTTTAAAATACATTTTGTTTACTGCAGCTTTGTAAAGCCCAATAAATTCATCGAGCTGTTGCTCGTGTACAAAAACATAATCTGGCGCAATACACGTTTGTCCAGCATTAACTAATTTACCCCATGCAATTTTTTCCGCTGCTTTTAACAAATCTACATCCTTATCAATTATTGTTGGAGATTTCCCACCCAATTCTAATGTTACGGAAGTCAAATTTTTAGCGGCAGCTTCCATCACTATTTTCCCAACTTCGGTACTTCCAGTAAAAAAGATATGATCAAAAGGCAACTTTAGTAATGAAGTAGATAGAGTAGCATTCCCTTCAAAGCAAGCCACCTCTTGCTCGTCATAAGCTTCGGCAATAATTTTACTAATAACTTTGCTCGTTGCCGGACTAAGTTCTGAAGGCTTAACTATAGCACAATTTCCAGCAGCAATTGCAGAAATTAATGGGCTCATAACCAACTGAAAAGGATAATTCCAAGGTGCAATAATTAAGCAAACGCCTTTTGGCTCATAATATATTCTGTTTTTCGAAAATGGGCTAGTCAATGTACTGCCAACATGCTTGGGGAACATCCACCCCTTTAAATTTTTGATGGCGAAATCGAGTTCTCCGTAAATAAAAAACAGTTCGGTAACAGAACTCTCAAAAACACTTTTACGTAAATCACTGTTTAAGGCTTTATATAGAGCACTTTCGTGTTTTTTTATGGCATCTTTTAGCGTTTTTAATTTAACTATTCGTTGTGCAGCATTATTTTTTCTAAGCGTATATTTGTATGCTTGTTGAGTTTTAAAAACCACGTCAACCTTTTGTTCCATATAATTGAGCACTAATGGGTTTGTGAATTGTTAAATATAGTTAAATGGAGATAGAATTCATCAAAAACACACCTAATTAAAGCATATTGCATATATAATCTTATAACACTATAATGAGAAAAATTTTATTTTTTGTTTTGATATTGATGGTATTTTTTGCGGAAGCTAAGGCGCAAAAAAAACCAACAGGAAAGGTAAAAGAAGAAAATTTCAAAGCTGCTGTTTTAGTGTTAGGAAATAGAAATGCTGCAGTTGCTGCTGCCATTCAATCTGCTATTTCTGGTGTTAATACCACTATTTTATTACAAGCAGGCGGTTTTGATATTGCTTCTCCAATTAATGATTTGAGCTCTGGGTTTCAGGATAAGTTTCTTAAAAAATATAAAGAAGGCTTCTTTTTAACGAAAGATTCGGTAGAACTAGGCGGTTCATTTGATAAATTGAAAGCAAACTCGATTTTAAAGCTCATAACCGATAGCATTAAAAATTTAAAGGTGATTAGAAATGTAATGTGGGTTAAAGCAGAACGTTCTGGAAATAATTGGAATTTTAAACTAAGTGATGGAAGCACGCTTAAACCTAAAGTATTAATTAATGCTGGAGATGAAAAGCTGAACGAGGCGTTAAAAATTGATGTAAAATCATCGCAAAAATGGGCTAAGTTAGCATATCACACAACTATTTATAGAACAAGTGTAGCTGCAGGAAAATCTGATAATGGAACAAATGCAACTATCTTTTCATTATATGATTTCTTTATTCCACAACAAGAGAATTTTGTTTGGATTTGCGATCCACAAAGTATGGAGCTTGGTCAAGCTGCTGGTGCAACCGCCGCTTATGCTGCCTTTTATGATACTAAAACTTCACTTTCTAATTTGAAGAAAATACAAGGAGAATTAATTAACTATAAGTTAAATTTAATGCCTTATGCAGATATAAAAACAGCAGATACCAATTGGAAAGCAATCCAGTTTGTTGGTGTAACTGGAATTTTAAAAGCAGATATCAATGGAACAGCAGCTAATTTTTCTCCAGATAAACTGGTAACTACCGAAGAAATTAAACAACCGTTTAAGGATTTTTATTATAAAGCTCAAATCTGGTTTGATGACTATAAATCCCCACAAATGACAATTGGGTCTGCTATTGATATGGTTTGTTATGTGGGAAATAAATCTTTAGAAGACACAAAAAAAGGACTAGAAAAAAAATGGAAAACGACGTATCAATTTAAAACGGAATTGGATTTAAAACGGCAGATAAATCGTAGGGAATTTGCCGTTTTATTGCAAGATTATATGCCTCCATTTAATGTAAATGTAGACTCGAATGGTAAAGTAGTTCGGTAAGTTTATTTTTACCGTTTTATGGATGTGTAACATTTATAAAATCTTGTAATGCTTTAGATTATGTAACTGCTTTTTTATATAAATTGCAAGCATAACCTAAACAAACATGAAGAAACTTTACCTTTTTAACCTGTTTTTTCTGCTATTGCTATGCAATGTCTTCGCACAAAATCAGCAGGATTATAGTAACAATGCTCGCTTAGCTCAGAGAGTTAAAGCGCTTGCAGATAAATACCCACAATGGGTCAAAACAAAATCTTTAACGCAAACAATTAGTGGCAAAGACATTTGGATGTTAACCATCGGATCTGGTAAAACAGAACAAAAACCAGCCATTGCGGTAATTGGTGGAGTAGAGGGAAAACATCTCTTAGGTGTTGAAATGGCTATCGGCTTTGCTGAAAAATTAATGGCATCTTCTGCTACAGATAGCATAAAAAACATATTGAATAAACAGACGTTTTATGTGTTTCCGAACATGAGTCCAGATGCTACCGAGCAGTATTTCGCTAAAGTAAAATATGAGCGTAGTGGAAATGCGACTAAAACGGATGACGATAGAGATGGAAAAGTAAATGAAGATGATGTAGATGACTTGGATGGAAATGGAAAAATTACTTGGATGCGCATTCTTGATCCGACAGGAAAATATAAAATAAATTCAGATGATCCTCGCTCTTTATTGCTAGCTGATGCCACTAAAGGCGAAACTGGAAAATATATTTTATTATCAGAAGGAAAAGACAACGATAAAGACGGCGATTTTAACGAAGATGGCGACGGTGGAATTCATTTCAATAAAAACTCAAGTTATAATTTCAAGGGCTTCGTTCCAGGTGCTGGAGATTACGCGGTTTCAGAAAAAGAAAACAGAGCACTTTTTGATTTCTTGTTCGATGCGTTTAACGTGTATGCTGTCGTTACCTTTGGCCCGACAAATAACTTATCTACGCCAGTTACTTTTAATCCAGCAGCAATTTCTAAACGAGTAATCACAGGTTGGTTTGATAGCGATGCAAAATCAAATGCATTAGTTTCTGAACGATACAATAAAATTACAAAAACGAAAGATGCACCAAAAACGCAAGCAGAAAGTGGCGATTTTTCACAATGGGCATATTTCCATTACGGACGTTTAAGCTTTAGCACACCAGCGTGGTGGGTTCCTAAAACTACACCAGATTCAGCTCGAAAAGAAAAGAAATTTACGAACGAAGACGCAACAGCATCTTACTTACGCTGGGCAGCTAGTCAAGGTATTACCGATACATTTACACCATGGAAAGCAATTTCTCATCCAGATTTTCCAGGCCAAACTGTAGAAGTTGGAGGTGTTGATCCTTTTGTATTGATTAATCCGCCGTATAAAATGGTGGATGGAATTGTAGCTAAGCATACTGACTTTATTGTAGGACTAGCCGGAATGGCACCTCAAATAGATGTGGTAAATGTGAAAGCTGAAAAAGTTTCTGATGGCTTAACTCGTGTTACGCTAAGTGTTTTAAATACTGGAGATTTACCAACCTATACTAAAATTGGCGATCGAAGTTATTTCTTAAAAAAGATTACAGTAAAAGTTAATTTGAATGCAAACCAAACCGTAGTTAGTGGAAGAAAAACTCAATCGTTAGAAGGTATTCAAGGTAAAGAGTATAAAGAATTAACATGGTTGATAAAAGGCAGCGGTAAAATAACAATCGATGCTGGCAGCCCAACCACAGGCAGTAAATCTATTGAGGTATCACTATAATCAGACAAGACAATGAGAATCAAACATACTATTCTTCTGGCTGTACTAATTTTGTGTGCCGGAATTTTAAAAGCTCAAAAACCCGAAAATTTGTTGGCAGCAGTTGGAACGCCACCAAACCCTAAAGTGCAAATTAGCTGGAACCGTTACAATGATCACACAGCAATTACAGAAATTTGCAAGAAACTAGCTGCGGCGCATCCAAACTTGGTGAAACTTGAATCGATGGGAAAATCTTTTCAAGGAAAAGAACTTTGGATAATGACCATAACAGACACCAAAGCTGGAAGTGCAGATAAAAAACCAGCGATGTACATTGATGGAAATATCCACTCTAACGAAATACAAGGAAGCGAATTTGCCTTATATACAGCATGGTATTTAGCAGAAATGTACGATGCAGGCAACAAAGCAATCCAATCTTTATTGGCAGATAAAACTTTTTATATCGCACCAACAATTAACCCCGATGCAAGAGATAATTTTATTCATCAAGCAAATACAGCGCACTCTCCTCGTACTGGATTAATTCCAATTGATAACGATAGAGATGGGGTAACGAATGAAGATGGTTTTGATGATTTAGATGGAGATGGCAATATTGTAATGATGCGTCGCAAAAGTGCAACTGGTCGTTACAAAGTTGATCCAACAGATTCTAGGCGAATGATTATGGTGGGGACAGATGAAAAAGGTGAATATGAATTGTTAGGATCGGAAGGAATTGATAATGATGGCGATGGTTTTGTAAACGAAGATGGTGAAGGTGCATATGATCCTAACCGCGATTGGGGGTGGAACTGGCAGCCAAATTATATTCAAGGCGGTGCGTATAAATATCCTTTCTCAATACCAGAAAACAGAGCGATTTTAGATTTTGTAATGAAACATCCTAATATTGCTGCGGCACAATCTTACCATAATAATGGAGGAATGATTTTAAGAGGCCCGGGCGCTTTAGAAGATTTAGATACCTACAATGCCCAAGATGTTAGGGTGTACGATGCATTAGGTAAAAAGGGAGAAGAAATGCTTCCAGGGTATAAGTATTTAGTGGTTTATAAAGATTTGTATTCTGTTTTTGGTGGAGAATTAGATTGGTTTTATGGGGGAAGAGGGATTTATACATTCTCAAATGAATTATGGACAGGCTATTCGATGTATAACAAAACTGATGGAGAAGACAGCCAAACACAGATTTATACTTTCGATAAAGATCTGTTGATGAAAGATGCATTTGTAGATTGGCATCCGTACAAACATCCTACTTATGGAGATATCGAAATTGGTGGATTTAAGAAAACGTATACGCGTTTGCACCCAGGATTTTTGCTAGAAAGTGATGCACACAGAAACATGGCGTTCAGTATTTACCATGCATATAACACACCAAAATTAAATGTTGAAGAAATAGAAGTGAAAGAAATTGGTGGTGGATTGACGCAAGTAACGGCAGTTGTAACCAACGATAGAATGATCCCAACACACTCTAGTCAAGATGTGAAAAATAACATCGAAACACCCGATATCATCTCTTTAACAGGGGGAAGTGTAGTTGCAGGAATGGTAGTAAACAACCGTGATATGAATTTTACTACAGAACAAAAAATGGACCCAGCTAATATCAAAGTAACTAACATTGCAGGTAATTCTTATGTAACTGTTCGTTGGTTAGTAAAAGGCGGAAGTAAGTTTACAGTGAATGTGAGTAGTAAAAAAGGCGGTTTAGCAAGTAAATCAAACTAATCGATTTGTCATCCAGACTTGTGCCGATTTTACATCGGTAGCGTAGCGAAGGATCTATTAAATAATAATTATGAAAAAATATCTAGTCCTCTTTTTGCTTTTAACGGGTATAGCGCAAGCACAACAGCTTGCCCCTTTATCTGTTCAGAAAATAATGCGTGACCCAAAATGGATAGGTGTTTCTCCAACAAATTACCGTTGGTCTGAAGATAGCAAAACTGTTTTCTTTACATGGAACCCTGAAAATAAGGAAAAGGATCAAGCCTATAAAGTAAATGTTTTAACTAATAAGCCAGAAATTGCTGCAGATAATGAAGCAACAAAAGCTGTGGGAAATAATTATACTTACAATAAGGATAAGTCCTTAGCCTTATATGAAAAAGGTGGAGACATTTACTTTTACAATTTTAAAAGCAAAAAAGAGTCGAGGTTAACCAATACAGTTGATCGCGAAAACGGAGCTTACTTCCTGTACAATAACGATGTTGTTTTTCAACGTGCCGATAATTTGTTCCAACTGAATTTACAAACCAACGAGTTAAAACAATTAACCAATTTTGTAAAAGGAAAAAGAGGTGCTGCGGTTGCAGGACAGCCAGAGAGAACTCTGCTAACACTACAAGATACGTGGTTAAAAACTGAACAAACAGAGCTTTTTGATATCATTAAAAAACGGAATAAAACTGGAGGAAGAGGTCAAGGTTTTGCTGGGCGTGGGCGTTTTGGCGCAGCCGATGCGAATCAAAAAACCATAAAACCTATTTATCTTGAAGACAAGTTTTTATCAGGTCTAGTGGTTAGCCCTGATGGGAGATTTGTGAGTTATCGTTTGACTACACCAGTAACTACAAATCACAACACGATTGTTCCTAATTATGTTACCTCTTCTGGTTATACTGAAGATATTCAAGGACGTACTAAAGTTGGAGAGAACTTAACCGTATCTGAAAGCTTTTTATACGATGGAGAAAAAGATAGTGTTTATACAATTAAAACAACTCAAATTACAGGAATAAAAGATTTGCCAGATTATCTAAAGGATTACCCTAAACAATTAGAAGAACGAACTCAAAAAAATGAAGATCGTAAGGTAAATCTAGGAAGCCCCGAATGGAATGAGAACGGAACTACAGCTATTATTACGGCTGATGCACAAGACAATAAAGACTTATGGATTTTAAAGTTAGATGCGGCAACAGGTAGTGTAACTGTACTAGATCGTCAACGTGATGAAGCATGGATAGGTGGACCTGGAGTTGGTAGAGGTATAGAATGGATAGATAATAGTCGTTTTTATTTCCAAAGCGAAGCGACGGGTTATTCGCATATCTATGTTTTTAATGTTGCAACAAACGAGAAAAAACAAATCACCTCTGGTAAGTGGGAAGTTCAAAGAGCACAATTATCAAAAGATAAAACTACTTTTTACATCACTGCAAATAAGGAACATCCTGGCATTACACATTTCTATAAAATTAGTGTAAATGGCGGAGAATTAGTTCAGATCACTTCTATGAAAGGTGGTAATGAAATCACTTTATCACCAGATGAAAAATGGTTGGCTATCAATTATTCATATATGGATAAACCGTGGGAACTATATATCCAAGCGAATAAACCAGGCGCAAAAGCAGTTCAAATTACAAAATCTACTACGGCAGAGTTTGATAGTTACAAATGGCGTCAACCAGATTTAGTTTCGTTTAAAAATCGTTATGGAGATGATGTATATGCAAGAGTTTATCCAACAGCAAATCCTCACCCAAATAAGCCTGCAGTAGTGTTTGTACATGGTGCTGGTTATTTACAAAATGTTCACTACTGGTGGAGTCAATATTTTAGAGAATACATGTTCAATAATTTACTGGCGGATAATGGATATACGGTAATTGATATTGACTATACAGCAAGCTCTGGTTACGGCAGAAATCACCGTACTGGAATTTATAGAGATATGGGCGGTAAAGATCTAACCGATCAAGTGGATGGGGTTAAAATGTTGGTTGAGAAGTATGGGGTTAATCCTAAACATGTAGGCTTGTATGGTGGGTCGTATGGTGGTTTTATTACTTTGATGGGACTGTTTAAAGAACCAGAAGTTTTTGCTGCTGGTGGGGCTTTACGTTCGGTAACAGATTGGGCACATTATAACCATGGCTATACCGCAAATATTTTAAATGAACCGTTTAATGATCCAATTGCTTATAAACGCAGCTCGCCAATTTATTATGCCGATAAACTAAAAGGAAACTTGTTAATGTTACATGGCATGGTAGATGAGAATGTACACTTCCAAGATATTGTAAGATTGACTCAGCGTTTTATAGAACTTGGTAAAGACAATTGGGAACTTGCTGTTTATCCAGTAGAAGACCATGGCTTTGTAGAACCAAGCAGCTGGACAGATGAGTACAAACGTATTTTTAAATTGTTTGAAACAACGCTGAAGAAATAATTCGTTTTAAAGAAACAAAAGCCACAAGAATTATTTTCTTGTGGCTTTTTTCATATATGCCCACCGCGTCATTGCGAGGAACGAAGCAATCTTAAAGCGAATTAAAAGGGGTTGTAAGATTGCTTCGTGCCTCGCAATGACGATATAGACAAAAACTAATGATCCACATTAATTTATAGTTTTTGTCTATATGGCTATCAACATTAAGTATGTAAGATAAGTTAAACTTGGTTGTTTAAGAAGGCTTATTGCCTTATCTTTGCAGAAAAATTAATTTATATATGGCTATAGTAGGTAAAAAATTCCCGAGTGTTAGTATTGATGCAATGTCTGAAATGGGCGATGACTTGAAAATCAATATATTTGAAGAAGCAGTAAATAAAAACTCTAAAGTGTTGTTATTCTGGTATCCAAAAGATTTCACTTTTGTTTGCCCAACAGAATTACATGCATTTCAAGCAGCTTTACCTGATTTTGAAAAAAGAAATACAATCGTAATTGGTGCATCATGCGATACAAACGAAGTTCATTTTGCATGGTTAAATACAGCAAAAGATAATGGCGGTATTGAAGGTGTAACTTATCCTTTATTAGCTGATACACATAGACATTTAGCAAATATCTTAGGTATTTTAGATCAAGATGTTGAGTATAACGAAGCAGGCGAAGAAGTGTTTTCAGGTTCTAATGTAACATACAGAGCAACGTACTTAATTGATGAAACTGGTAAAGTATTCCACGAAAGTGTAAACGATATGCCATTAGGCAGAAACGTAAAAGAATATTTGCGTTTAATTGATGCATATAGTCACGTACAAAAACATGGTGAAGTTTGTCCAGCAAACTGGGAAGAAGGTAAAGAAGCAATGAACGCAAACAGAACTGGCGTTGCAGAATACTTAAGCGCTAACTAATAAAACCAAATTTTATGTTTTTAGAATTAACAGAAGATAACCTTCAGCAGCATTTAGCTGATCACAGCAAAGTGATGGTTCAATATGCGGCATCTTGGTGTGGCAATTGTAGAATCATGAAGCCGAAGTTTAAAAAAATGGCATCAGAAAATGAAGAAGTTGCATTTTTAATTGTTGATGCTGAAAAATATCCTAACTCAAGAAAGTTTGCTAACGTAGATAATTTACCAACTTTCGCAGCTTTTGAAAACGGCGCATTGGTGGATCAAGTTCAAACGAATAAAGCTGAAGGATTAGCAGAATTATTTACAAAAATAAAGTAATGAAAATTCCAGTTATAAGACAGTTGTTTCAAAATAGCACTCCAGAAAAATTGGAGGCAACACTAGAGGTTTTGGAAGCGTTTTGTGAGTTTAGAGGCGTAAGTGAAACTGAAGTTGATGTTGCAGGCGAAATGATTACCAATATTTGTGGAGCATTAGAAGTTCATCAAATGGTACAGGATGGTGCAGTTGAGAAAGATGCATTAAATGCTTTCGGACAAAGAGTGATGGGATCAATTGATCGTTAACGATTACTCATTTAATGAATACTAAAGACCCATAGATAACTGTGGGTCTTTTTATTTATCTATCGTTTTGTGCTTAACTTCTTTCAATAATAAATCGCTAACCGTTGTCCACTTTATTTCGGGGTAACGGTCATTGTCGTAGATTGCAACTTTCGCTCTTCCGCCCATCATATCTCTCATGTATTGCATTCCTTGCCACGCAGGATAAAGTTCATGTTTTGCAGGATTGAAAAATCTAATGGTTTTAATTAGTGCGTTTAACAACTTTAACCCTCCTGGCCTAAAAAGCTTATATTCATGACCTGTTACACCTCCTCCTACTTTAGCCATTTCTCTAGGTGTAATTTGATCGCCGGCGATGTGGTAATAACGTGGAGATGATTCCTCTAATGCAACACAAGCGGTAAATTCTGCTGTATTGTCCATCGTAGTAAAATCGAGAGATTGATCTGCATTTCCCCAATACAGAAGTTTCTTTTGCTTAAATAAAATCATGGGTATTTTATCCGTAAGCATATCCATAAAAGTTCCATTAAAAATGGTTGTTGCTGCAATAGGAGTTTGATCTAAGTAGCGATGAAATTCACGTCTTAAATCTAAATTTCTGTTCTCACCCTCTTTAAGGTTTGTAAAATCAATGGAGAAGTCCGAAGGAATAAAGCGCTTAACTCCAGCCGCAATAACTGCATTTAATAACCTTTTCTGCCCATCGATAATTACTTCTCTCAAACCTGATAATGCAGAAATCACGCAGTGTGCATTTTTACAAGCGTCTGTTAGTTGCTGAATGGATGAATAGTCTACAATAACAATTTTTACACCCAAACTTTCCAATTCTTTTACTTTGTTTGCATCACTATTTATTCTTATTAATGCATGTACAGTTGCATCTTTCTCTCGTAAAGCTTTGCTAATTCGTGCACCTAAGTTACCAGTAGCACCAGCAACAACAATGATTTTTTTCATGAAGTAATTGATTTCATGAGCTATAACATCAGAATGCAATTATAGTTTGAGGCCTCGGCCCTAATTGTTTATTAAATAACCTATAGATTCTTTTTAGTTTAAACAGGTAGAAGCTTTCTATATTATCAGTGAAATTCTTTGTAACTATTTTAATAGTAGAATGGATTTACAAAAAACAAATTGTAATATTACTATCTAACTTAACGACTATTACATGATAAAGAAATTAGTATTGACCACCTTTTTGGGACTGGTTTTATGGAACACAAGCCTGTTAGCGCAGGATAAGAGAACTACTGTATTTGGTGTTGAAATGCGTACAAATGCTCTTGAAATCGGAGCAGAGTATTTAAGCCCTATGAAAGACATGAAAGAATTATTTGGTGAATTTAGTTATGGTATTGCGGCTCGTTATCGTTTCGGTATTACCGAACATAAAAGTTTACTTTTTAGTTTGGGATATGAACAATTCAAAGGTGGAAAGGTACAAGGCTATACTCCTAACACTTCTTATACTACAAGCCTTGGCTTAATTCCTGTTAAATTTGGCTTACATTTTAAAGTAATAAAGACCCTTTATATTGCTGGAGAAACGGGCGTAAGCATCTCTACTGGCGTGCCCAATTATGACAAGTATGGAGGTACAAATATTAATGATTATAAATTTAGTACAGTGATGTTTAACTTTTCTCCGTCTATTGGTTTCCAGTTACCGCTTGCTAATAAAAACTACATAGATTTAAGCGCTCGGTATGAAGGAATTGCTGATCAAGGATTAAGGTCATTCGCTGGCTTTAGAGCAGCTTATGCTTTAAATATTTCTAGATAAAATTAAATAATACACACCAAGTATCTTAAGTAAACCAACTGGTTACTTAAGATACTTATGTTTTAAAACTATTTAAGCCAAATTTCGTCCTGCATTAACAATACCATACACTGTACGAATGGCTAGCTTTTCATAAGCCTGCTGCAGCTCTTCATTTAGTTTATGTTGTAGCCTTTCTAAAGCATAGTGCTGAATTAGCACCAATGGTAAAATTATTTTCTCACGTACAGCAATAGAGCGCTTCTCTACAGGATAATTTTCCATTAAACTATGATGACCAGCCAACTTCAACAACATGGTTTTAGAAAGCTCGAATTCCTCATGTAAGGTTTTCCAGAATTCACCGTATGTTTTGTCTTTCGCTAAGTAAGCTGTAATGGTAAAATCGGATTTACTCATAGACATCATACAATTGTCTATAATGGTTTTGAAGTATCCTGATTCCTGATATGTTTTAATCACTTGCTCCCAGTTACCAGCTTTTTCTTGATTTTTTAAAGCGGTTCCTATTCCATAAAAACCAGGTATATTTTGTTTCAGCTGGCTCCAAGAAGTTACAAAGCTAATCGCTCTTAAATCTTCTAATTTCAAGGCTTCACCAGAGTTTCTTTTCACTGGGCGACTGCTGATTGTAATTTTAGAAAGTAAGGTTAATGGAGATAAGGTTTCTAAATAAGGTAAAAACAAAGGATGCTGACGTAAAGCTAAAAAAGATTCATAACTATCCTTTGCCATTACATCTAAAGTGTTATAATTTTCTGGATCTAACAACACATTGTGTTTCTCTTTTACTCCTGCAGAAATACCCGCATTAATCAATTGCTCAATGTTAAATGCAGCGCTATCGATAGAACCGTATTGCGAACTAATCGTCTGCCCTTGTATAGTCAACTGAATATTTTTGTTCGCAATTTCTTTACCCATTGATGCATAAAAACGATGTGTTTTACCACCACCACGAGAAGGCGGACCTCCACGGCCATCAAAAAATGCTAATTTGATATTGTGCTTTTCCGAAACGGTAGTTAAATCAACTTTTGCTTTAAAAATAGACCAGTTGGCCATTAAATACCCACCATCTTTTGTACTATCCGAGAAACCAAGCATAATATCTTGTTTTCCGCCTCTGTGAGCTAAATGTTTTTGATAAAAAGGATGAGTATACAACGTCTCCATGATTTCGGCTGCGCCGGATAAATCATTTACCGTTTCAAAAAGAGGTACAAAATCAATCGTCAATTCATCAGCTTCCCAACCATTCCATAAAAACAACTCCATCAATTGTAAGATGTCGCTTGCCTGTTGGCAATTACTTATAATAAAACGGTGACAAGCCATTTCTCCATTGCTTTGTTGCATCTCTTTAATTTGGGCAATGGTTTGTAAAGTGTCTTCAATCAAACTACTTTGTTCACCGCTGTAAATTATCTTGGCATTTCTAAAAGAAAGGGCTTTTATTTTCTCTTCTTCAGGTAACTCAGCATAATTCTCACTAAACAAGGCGTTAATTGGTTTTTGCTGACGGCAATACGCATGCACATCACGCAAAATGCGACTATCTTGTCTAATATCTAAGGATGCAAAATGACTACGGTACAATTCAACTTTACGTAATAAATCATCTACCAAATCGGCAAAAAGTCCATCATGATCACTCGTTAAAATGTCTTTAATCTTGTGTAAGTTTTCTAATAAGAAATCTGAAATATCTTGTGGTTCTAAATTACTATCGAACGCATTTTTGTACAATACATCTTGTAAAACAGCAATTGCATCTTCCACCCCTCTAAATGTAATGCGACGTTTTATATTTCTAAAATCACGGTAGTAACATCTAAATAAAATTTGACGCAACATTTTAGAAACTTGCAATGTTGTTTCTGGATGCACATTCGGATTGCCATCTCTATCGCCACCTGGCCAAAAACCTAATTCAATAATTTTTTTAGGATCGATGTGGTATTCGCTCAATAACTGATTTAATCCAGATTGGATATTTGCTGCGGCGAAATAGAATACGTTCTCTAAATACCATGCTAAACTCAACGCCTCATCAACAGGTGTTGGCGATTTTTTATTGAAAAAAGGCGTTTTACCCAACTGTTGCAACAACTGATTAATGGTAGTGATATCGTTTTTTTTGATGGCTAAGGTTAAATCGTTAATAATAGCCAATACACTACCAGGATAAAATTGAGTTGGGTGAGCGGTTAAAACCAAACGCAAAGAAAAGTCTTCAATGAGTTGATCAACCTTGTGATGTAATTTCTTATTGTCGTTCGCTTTTAAAAACAAAGCACGTAACGAACTCTGTTCATCAGTAATATTTAGCTTATTAAATGAAGCATCTTCAACAGCATCAAACAATACTACCTGTCTTTCTATATATTGAATAAACCTAAACAGTAAATCAATAATATCCTTAGGATCTGTATTTGGCGTATATTTCTTAAAAAACTCTTCTATTAGCTTTGCTGGTGTTTCATGATGTTTTACACCTTCTTCGCAACTTTTAATAAACAAGGGTAATAAGGTTCCAGTGTCTTTTACCTTATAAAATGGAAGGGTTAAAAATAAACTGTTGTATAATTCGAAACGAGAGATAACCTCGTTATTAAATACTGATTCTCGCTGACTAGTAGGTTGGTGTGCTTGCATGTGGATAAGATAAGGATATTGCGCTATACCAACAAAAATAATACAAAAAGAAAGAAAAAGTTAATAATTATAAATTTTGAACTTTTGCAAATAAGTCTTATCTTGTGTCTTATTAAAGGTTAAACAAATCTTTTAAAAGTATCCACAAGGTTTTGTAAGAAAACTCTTGTACAAATTGTTAATTTTTTGGGAAAAAAAAGCCCCGGCATTTATGTCGGGGCTTTTTTATTTATTACTAGTTTATTATTCTTTGCGTCATTCCCGCGAAAGCGGGAACCAAGAAGTGCTCAGCGTAGCTAATCTTAAAGCTATATTCTCTTTCAATAGCATTACGATATCCAATCAAGTTGGATATGACGAGAAGAACTAAGTTAATGGGCATCGGTTACTATATTCGCATTCTTTTTAAACTTTTGCAGGTACAGCAAAGGAATAGAGAACAACATAATCAATCCGGCTACCCAATAGGCATCATTGTAAGTAAGCAACATCGTTTGCTTAATCACAGATCCTTCAATTGCTTTCATGGCCATTAGTTTCGCATCTAAATAAGAAGCGCCCTTTGTCATGAAATTACTAATTAAGCCATTTAGCTTTTGTGTAAATGAAGGATTGTATTCGTTGATATTCGTTAATAAATTACTTCTGTGAAAGCCAGCACGAACGTGGATAAGCGTAGTTAATGCAGCAATTCCGAAAGAACCACCTAATTGTCTGCTCATGTTGTTTAATCCAGATCCTTGTCCAATTTCAGGCCCTTTTAAATCTTGCATAGCCAACGTTGTTAATGGAACAAACAATAAAGCCATTCCAAAACCTCTAATCACTAATGGCCAGAAAAAGTCACCTGTTCCAGAAGCTAAGGTCGATTTACTCAACATCCAACAGAAAACAAAGAACAAGAACATTCCGCCTGTCGCCATAAATTGTGCTGGTACACCTTTCTTCAGCATAATACCGATAAATGGCATCATTGAAATGGTACAAATTCCGCCTGCAATAAATAATTTACCTGTTTGTAGCGCTGTAAATCCTAATAAATTTTGTGCAAAAACAGGGAATACAAAAACAGAGCCATATAACCCGAATCCTAAAATGAAGGAAGTAAACATCCCGATAGAGAAACTTCTTTTCTTCATGATCTTGAGATTTACAATCGGATGATCGGTACTTAGCTCTCGCCAAATAAATAACAGCAAACCAAAAACTGAAGTTGCAGCCAATACAACAATGTAAGGAGTAGAGAACCAATCTTCACTTTCACCTTTTTCTAACAACGTTTGTAAACTACCAACGGCAATAGCTAATAACCCTATACCATACCAGTCTACTGGTTTCCCCTTACCATCTTTTGGCGTCTCTCGAATAAACGTGATCGTACAATAGGCGGCGAGTATCCCGACGGGAATATTTACGTAAAAAATCCAAGGCCAATCGGCAATCTCTAAAATGTAACCCCCAATTGTTGGTCCAACTGTTGGCCCTACAACCGCACCTAAACCAAACAAAGCAGTTGCAATACCCACATCCTCACGAGGCCAAGTTTCTATCAAAATTGCTTGAGCTGTAGAAATCAATCCACCACCTGCTAATCCTTGCAAAATCCTAAACAGAATCAATTCATTTAAGGATGTTGCATTACCACATAAAAAAGAAACAAGGGTAAAAACGATGATGGAGGTTAAGAAATAATTTTTACGTCCAAAGCGACTGCCCAACCAACCCGACATGGGCAAGATGATTACGTTCGCAACGGCGTAACCTGTAGATAACCAAGCGATGTCCTCGAGGGTTGCACCTAAGTTACCTTGTATTTGAGGAATTGCTACGTTTACAATCGTGGTATCAATCAGCTCCAACAGTGAAGCTGTGATTACGGTAAACGTAATAATCCATTTTTTAAAACCTACTTCGGCCATTGTTAATTATTTATAGATACAGATACTTTCACGCTCATTCCTGGACGTAATTTTTCTAGTAATTCTTTGTCTTTTCCTAAAAATTTGATTTTTACAGGCACACGTTGCACCACTTTCACAAAGTTACCCGTTGCATTATCTGGAGGCAATAAAGAGCCTTTTGCACCAGTAATTGGAGAAAAGTTGTAAACTTCTCCTTCAATTGGCTGATCTGGATAAGCATCAACAGTAATTTTAACTTTCGAACCTGGTTTAATTTTTTCTAATTGCGTTTCTTTAAAATTCGCAGTTACGAATAAACTGTTTTCATTTACAATAGCGAACAACGATTGACCTGGTTGTACCAATTGTCCTCTTTGAACATTCTTTTTAGAAACAATACCTGTTGCCGGTGCTTTAATTTGTGTGTATGATAATTGTAGTTTAGCAAAATCAACATCAGATTGACGTTGAGTTACACCAGAACTACTCACACCCAATTGAGATTGAGTTGTTCCTACTTGTTTTACAGCTGCATTATATTGATCTACCGCTGCTTGATACGCTGCTTGAGCTGCTGCTTTTGCAGCTTCTGCCGATTCTTTATTGGCTCTTGCCTGATCGAAAGCTTGTTGTGTAATAGCACCATCTTTAATCAAATTTGCATAACGATTAAAGTCTTTCTGTGCTAAATTTAATTTCACATTTGCCGCCTGAACATTTGATTGAGCAGCTTCGATATTTGCTTTTGCTGTACTTGTATTTGCAGAAGTTGCAGCAATTTGTGCTTGCGAAACACCTACGCCAGCATTTGCGCCAACTCGGCCAGCTTGTGCTTGCTCTAACTTGATTTTGTAATCACTATCGTCTAAGGTTACTAAAACCTGATCTTGATTCACTTTTGTGTTTTCTTCGAAATTAATATCCTTTACATAGCCGCCTACACGAGCTACTACCGGACTAATATCTCCGTCAATTTGTGCGTCATCTGTATCTACATGTTTGCTAGCATACATATATTCACTAATACCAAATGCTGCACCCGCAACTAACAAAATTGCTAATACAATTGGTAAAACTTTATTTTTCTTTTTTTCTGGTTTCGTTGTCATTGTCTTTATGTTGTTATGGTTATATTATGGAGTAATTTTTCCTGTAGATTTTAATAAAGTATAGTATGCTAACTTCGCATCGGCTTTTGCCAACTCTAAATTGATTTTAGCTTGATATAAAAGTGTTTCTGCATCAATTCTATCTGTAGCAGAAGCGATGTTGTTTTTATATTTTGATTCTAATAATCTATCGTTTTCAGTTGCCTGAGCGATTGAAGTTTCTAAAATGTTAATTCGTTGTACAGCTAGATTATAATTTTGATAGTTTCTATTCAACTCTGTTTTTACATTATCAGCTAACACATCTTTTTGCAAACTGATTTCCTTTTGTTGAATTTTAGCTTCAGCTACTTTATTCTTATTGTTCCATAAAGAAGCTACGTTCCAAGAAATGGTTGCGCCAACAGTAACAGGCATAATAAACTGCTCTGAAGGAGGAATGAAGCTGCCGCTTGGGTTAATGTAATATAAGTTTGCACCAACGCCCACAGTAGGTCTGGTGTTTGCCTTGATCGTTTTGATATTAAAATCAGCTACTTTATTTTGTAAATCTAATTGTTGTAATTCCTGGCGATTTGCAAAAGCAGTGCTGATGTAGGTGCTTAAAGGCTGTACCGTTTGTAAAGGCAAATCGCTTTCGGCAATGGCAACTTCAGTATCTTCAGGTAAACCTAAAAGGATATCTAAATTGTAATTAATGATTTTGCGATTGTTTTCAATTTCTAAGTCTGTTAAAGAAACATTGGCTTGTTGCAATTGAAACCTTAACACATCATTTTTAGTGACTATGCCTTGCTCAAAAAAGCGTTGTGCTTGTTTTAGTTGACTAGCAATGGCTTCTAAATTTTGAGCAACCACTTTTTTGCTTTGCATTACTTTAAAAAGAGAGAAGTAGGTATTGATTACTGCATAGCTAACTTCTTCTTTGTTTTTGTCGGCATCTAAACGAGCAACATCTGTTAATAGTTTAGTGCTTTCTTGTGCGTATTTATATTTGCCACCACCATAAATAACTTCTTGAATGGCTGCGGTACCTACAAAGGCATCAGCTCTGCTTGGCAAATGAATTGGATTACCACCACCAATGGTTAATGTATTTGTAGGAATTTCGGCATGGTTGTATAAAAAACTTGCAGAAGCACTCGGTAACACATTGTCTTTTACAACAGCAAGCCTCGCAACAGCTTCATCAATTTTATTTTGCGAAAGCTTAAGGTTTTTGCTATTGGCAACACCTAAATCTATGGCTTCTTGTAAGCTAAGCTTTTTAACTGTTTGCGCATTAACTACAAGTGGCAGTAGTAATGCAGTTAAGAGGGTTTTAAATTTATTAGTTATCATTTATTTGGGATTATTATATAAGATTGTACGAGGTGTTGTAAAAATGCAGACAAGCGTTGGCGAAGTTCTTCGCGTTGTTTATCGTTTTCTATATCAAAGTTCGGGTCATCTATCACTTTATCGGGTTGAGAAGAGACAGAAGTAATTGCACCGAATATGGTAGCAATAAGCATACGACCGTCTACTTCTTTAAAGCTGCCATCCTTTACACCAGCTGCAAAGATTCCTTCTATAACTAGGCGGTTCTCTCTTAGCGCATCTTTTATTTTGTTGTAGATCTCTGGTCGTTGACCTAAAGAAAGTTCTCTTTGCATCATTCTGTGAAAGCAAACATTAGAAAAAATCTTTCTAGTGTATTGATCGATCACTTTCATTAGTTTTTCTACAGGAGATACTTGAAGCTCACTTATTTCTTTTAATGTTGATTTATGCCCAGAAATACGTGCTTCCATAATTTCTAGAAAAACGCCCTCTTTACTTCCAAAGTAATAATTAATCATCGCCATGTTGGCACCAGATTCCTTAGCAATTTGACGAGTAGAAGTACCCTCGAAACCAAATTCAGAAAACAGCATTTCCGCCGCTCTAAGGATATCAGTTTTTTTATCAGTTTTTTCCATTTGTCTTTTTGATGGGCCAAAGTTAATCAATCGATTGATTAACTTCCAAATTTTTGTGATGTGGTTTTACAATTGAATGATAATTGAGTATTTTTATCTCGATTCTATTTATTAGTCAATGAAAAAATTATCCCTATTTAAAGCCTTTTTACTAGTCCTCACCTTAACTTCCTTTATTTCAAAACCAGAAATAAATTCAACTAACAGCTGGGTAAGAATTAACCTATTAGGTTATCAGCCAAAAGCAACTAAAGTTGCTATTTGGGCGACTAAGACCCCATACGTTCCAGATAAATTTGAGTTAATTGACCAAAATGGTAAAGTTGTGTACACATCTACGGCAATTAAATCATTTGGTTCTTATGGTCCATTTACCGCAACAGCTAGGTTAAACTTCTCCGATTTTAAAGCACCAGGTAAATATTTCATTCGCATTGCGGAAATTAAATCTCCAGAAATTATCATTAACGATGAAGTGTATCGCCACACGGCAGACTTTGCCCTGCGTTACATGCGTCAACAACGAAGCGGATTCAATCCTTATTTAAGAGATAGTTGCCATACTCACGACGGGTATGTATTGTATGGCGCAAAAGCTGGTATAAAAGATAGCACACATATGGACGCGTCTGGCGGATGGCATGATGCAAGTGATTATTTGCAATATTCCACCACTTCTGCCAATGCTACCTATCATTTATTAATGGCATATCGAGATTTTCCTCAGGCATTTGCCGATACAAAACAAGCCAATGGTTTGGATGGCAAAAACGGAATGGCCGATGTGTTGGATGAAGCAAAATGGGGTTTGGATTGGTTGGTAAAAATGCACCCAAAAGATAACATCATGTTCAATCAATTGGCGGATGATCGGGATCACATTAATATGAGAATTCCGAAAGAAGATAGCCAGTATGGGAAAGGTTTTGAGCGACCATTGTATTATATAGATGGTGAGCCACAACAACGGGGTAAGTTTATGAACAATACAAAAGGTACTAGTTCTACCGCTGCAAAGTTTACTAGCGCTTTTGCTTTGGGCTCTAAAATTTTCGCATCGACTGATGAAACCTATGCACAACAGTTAAGAAAGAAAGCAATGAGTGCATTGGCGTATGCAAATATCAAAAAAGGAGTAACACAAACCGTTTCTGTGAAATCGCCTTACATTTATGCAGAAGATAATTGGGTAGATGATATGGAATTGGCGTATGCATCGATGCCATTAGTAGAAGAAAAGTCGTGGAGAAAAAGTGAAAGCATTGCATTCGATTACGCGAAGCAAGAAACCATTACGCCTTGGCTGACTAAGGATACTGCAAATCATTATCAGTATTATCCTTTTGTAAATATTGGACATTATGAGTTGGCAAAAAATTCACATCAGTATAAAAAGAAGGTAGCCAACTATTATAAACAGGGCATTGAGCAAGTATGGGCAAGAGCACAAAAAAATGCTTTTTATCGTGGGGTTCCATTTATTTGGTGTAGCAATAATTTAACAGTTGCCTTTGCACAACAATGCATGTGGTATAAGCAATTAACCGGTGATGAAAGTTTTACTGAATTAGAACAAGCAAATTTCGATTGGCTTTTTGGGTGTAATCCTTGGGGAACGAGCATGGTGTATGGTTTGCCAAGTTGGGAAGACACACCAACGGATCCACACTCGGCGTTTACGCATTTAAAAAATTATCCGATAGATGGCGGTTTAGTGGATGGACCTGTTTATACCAGTATTTATAAAAATTTAATCGGTATTCAATTAACCAAACCAGATGCCTATGCTGATTTTCAAAGTGATTTGGCAGTGTACCATGATGATTATGGAGATTACAGCACAAATGAACCAACAATGGACGGAACGGCTTCGCTCATTTATTTATTGGCTGCGTATGATAGTAGAACGAAAACTATTCCGAAAGAATTTCAGAGTTTGCAAGGTGCAATTATTAGAGGTAAAACCACCGAAAAGAAAATTGCTTTAGTATTTACAGGTGATGAATTTGCAGATGGCGGAAACAGTATTAACAAAACATTGGTTGATGAGAATGTAAAGGCTTCTTTTTTTTTAACAGGGAGATTTTATGGAAAACCCAAAAACAGAAAATTAATTGAAGCGTTAAAAACTAATGGGAACTATTTAGGGCCACACTCTAACGCTCATTTGTTATATAATGACTGGACTAAAAGAGATAGCTTATTGGTTTCAGAACTTCAATTTAAAACTGATTTGATTTGGAATTATAGTGCAATGGAAAAGTTTGGGATAAGAATGGATAGTGCGAAATACTTTTTGCCACCTTATGAATGGTACAACCAACAAGTTGCAGATTGGACAAGTCAAATGGATTTACAATTGATAAATTTTACTTCAGGCACTCGATCAAATGCCGATTATACGTATCCAGAACTAGGCAAATCGTATCGGAGTAGTGAAGAAATTTATAAATCGATACTGGAGTATGATAAAAGTAAACCTGATGGGTTAAATGGTTTTATATTACTATTACATATCGGAACAGATCCAAGACGAACGGATAAATTTTATGATCGACTACCTGAATTGATCAAGTACCTTAAAAAATCAGGGTATGAGTTGGTCAAAATCAATGAATTATTAAAAGAGGAGCATTAAATGCGTTAAACTTTTTAAAATAAATATTTACCTTTGGCACAAATTATATATAAAGATGAATACAGAAGACAATAAAAATAGCTTTGAGTGGGTTTGGTACGTAATTGGCCTTTTAACAGGTATGGCATCAATTTTATCGGTAACAACTAGTTTTGGTTGGGTAATTTTAGGCGGTATTTTAGGGTTAATCTTCGCAGGAGTATTTTTAAATAAAATTGTAAAAGGTCGCGAATACTAGATCTTTTTTACTATTCCTTTAATTTTTATTGATATGAAGAAATTAAGCATATGCCTTGTTTTGGCATTATTTAGTTTTGCAGTACACGCACAAAAAACACCAGGGGCAATTAAATTTCCTGGTCTGGATACTAGTCCACTGGATGCTCTTTATTATCCGCTAAATGCGACAAAAGTAAAAAAGGAAGATACATCAATGCCTATCATCAAGGTGTTGTATTCTCGTCCACAAAGAAAAGGGAGAGAAATTTTTGGTGTTTTAGAACAATTTGATAAAGTATGGCGCTTAGGTGCAAATGAAAGCACAGAGATTTACTTTGATAGAAAAGTAACTATCGGAGATAAGAAAATTAAAGCTGGCACGTATAGTTTGTTCGCTATTCCAAGTAAAGATAAATGGACGATCATTGTAAATAAACAGACCAGCAGATGGGGGCTTACTTACGATGAAACCAAAGATTTGGTAAGAGTCGATGTTCCAGTAACTAAATTAGAAAAACCTGTTGAAGCGCTTTCTATGACTTTTACAGATTTAGAGGACGGTGCTAATTTGGTTATAGCATGGGATTTTACTCAGGTTGCTTTACCGATACATTTCAAGAAATAAGTTCATAAAGATATCACCACCTTAGAAATCTAAGACACCTTAGTTGAGTTCTTAACTAAAATGTCTTAGGTGGTTAATGATTTACTTTTTTTGTGCTAAATCTTTTCTTTTTCTCAAAAAACTATCTAAGTAAAGTAAGCCTAAGGCTACATCAACCAATATGAAAATTTGAATAGTTGTTGCATTAATATGTTTCGATACATCAAAATTTAGTGTTGGCATTTTGAACTCGAAAGTTGCATTGCTTTTTGCGACAGCGTAAATAAATAGACCTATGATAGATAAAGCGAAGAATGTACCAATGCTATAAATAATACGATTGTCTATTTTCGTTTTTAATGCAACAGGTTTTAATTCTAAATTCACTTTGTCCATAACATTTCGTGTAAAAGACATAGATGGTTCCTCAAAATCAAGTTTGTTCAGCTCGTTATGAACGGCCATTAACTCTTGATATGTGTTATGGTATTGAATATTGACCGCTATTTTAGTTTCAATTTCAATTTTTTCTTCGGCAGTACAATTACCGTCGATGTAGTTCCAAAGTTGTTCTTCTATCGTGTTCATATCAATTCCTTTACTTCATCCTTTAACAAATACTGTAATTTCTCTTTTAATCGTTGTCTTGCTCTGTGCAATTTTACCTTAACCGTATTTGGTTCCATGCTTAAAGCTTCACCAATTTCTTCTAAACTTTGTTCGCCTTTATAAAACAAACTGATAATTGCGGCATCGTCTGGTAAAAGCATATCAATTGCTTGGTTTAAGTACGCATAGCTCGATTTCTTTTCTACTATATTGGCATCAAAATGAGTACCATTATTTGCGATTTGTAAAACGTTTTCATCATCATTAATAGATTGAGTATCCAATCTCTTTCTGCGTAAAAAAGTCATCGCAGTGGTATAGGTTATGGTATATAGCCAAGTAGAAAATTTAGAGGTTTGCTTAAACGTTCCCAACGCTCTGTATGCTTTAACAAAAACATCTTGTGCAACTTCCTCTGCATCTTCTCTGTTTTTTGCGAAACGTAAGGCTAGCGTAAACACAAAGCGCTGATGGTGTTTAACTAACACCGCGTATTTTGCGGTATTGCCGTTCAGCACTGCTGTAATTAAATCTAGATCTGTTTCTTTTTGCTGCATAAGATATAACTAAGACGCAGAGTTTTAAAGTTAGGTTACACCGAGTTGGTTAATTGTTTTAATGGTGTAATCGGGTAACTGTTATATATACAATACAAGTTCGCAATTTAAATCAATTAACCGATTTAAACAGTTTAACAAAAAAACTTACTAAGGGTGTAACCTAATTTTTTTTAATGTAGTCATAGTATTCAGAACACGGTTCATAAACGAAAAAGAAATAGTTAACATTAAAAAAATAAGATCATGGAAGGAATATTAGTACCCATCACATTTTTCATTTGCACATTCGCAATGATATTCGGAATAAGATATTTTAACAACAAAGAAAAAATGGCAATGATTGAACGAGGAATAGATCCTGGCGTTCGTAAATCTACACCACAACCATTCTTAAGTTTAAAATTCGGCTTATTATTAGTTGGCCTAGGTGTTGGTCTTTTAGTTGCACTATTTACTGTAAGAGGTGTGTTTGGTGGCAACATGACTGATGCTGAAGAAGGACAATCTGTAGCGATTTACTTCGGTTGCCTAGGTATATTTGGCGGACTTGGTTTAATCTCTTCTTATATTGTTGAGAAGAACTGGTTAGATAAACATAGTTAGTTAAAAAGTCGGGAAGTCCGAGAGTCAAAAAGCCTGGAAGTTTATAATAACTTCCAGACTTTTTTGATTCTATATCTTCGGGCTTCCCGACTTTTCGGACTTTTCCGACTCAAATTGGCTTCGGCAAAATGGCAACAGTTAATCGGCTTACACAATTCATCTTCCCTTTATCGTTGTACATTTTAATTTCCCAAACTTGCGTTTTTCCACCTAAGTGTAAGGGTTTACAAATACCTTTCACAAATCCAGAACTTACTGGACGAATGTGATTGGCATTTACTTCTAAACCAACAGCAATATATTTATCTGGATTGATGCACATATAGGATGCGATACTTCCTAAGGTTTCAGCTAAAACTACTGATGCACCACCATGTAAAATTCCTGCAGGTTGATGTGTTCTTTCGTCAACTGGCATGGTTGCAGCTACATAATCTTCACCAACTTCTGTAAACTCAATCCCTAATACTGCGCCAATATGATTTTTTGGTCTATCATTCAGCATTGCTGGAGTAAATCCCTGAAACCAAATCATAAATAACGCTCTTTAATCACATTTGTATGATGAATAATGTGACCAGCAAGGATGTAAACTAAAGATCTTACACTCATTTGTTTTCCGTTTGCATTTCCAATAACGTTCAGTTCATCCTCATTTAAAGAATTAATGAGATATAAATTGGCTTTTCTTAGCAACGTAAATTCTTCAGCAAAACTAAATAAACTACGATCTTGGAAATTTGCAGCAGCTACATAATCATCTTCTTCAAAACCCGGCAATGCCACTTTTTCGCCTCTAGCAAAACTTAATAATCTAAACACTAAAATGCGTTCAGTATCTACAATATGACCTATTAATTCTTTAATTGTCCATTTACCAGGAGCATAAGCATAATCTGCTTTTTCGACTAAACTATTAATGAACTCTGCAAATTCTGTAGCTTGTTTAGTTAGTATTTCAATTACATCACCTTCAACAAGGCGAATGTAGGTGTTACCCCATTCTGGGTACTCCTGTGTTTGTGGTCGGTTCATATGTAATACTGCTTTTTAATATAATTCTAAAAGTTGTGCCTTTCCCTAATTCAGAGTCTTTTACAAATATTTGTCCTTTATGGTAGTTTTCTATTATCCTTTTGGTTAAAGATAAACCTAATCCCCAACCACGTTTACGAGTGGTATAACCTGGTTGAAAAACGGTATCAAACTTAGAACGAGGAATACCCCTTCCTGTATCACTAACGTCTATAAATACTTCTTCTTTGGCTAGGTTTTCTATAATATTGATGGTAATTGTTCCTTCGTTTTCTATTGCATTTGCGGCATTTTTCAATAAATTTTCAATTACCCAATCAAATAATGGAACACTGAGTAAAGCTCTAACCTGATTATCTCCTGTTATAATGAAATTGATTTTATCAGATGTTCTGACTTTAAAATAATCTACAAAATTTTGAATAACCACATACACAATGTGGTCCTCAAGTATTGGTTTTGAACCAATTTTAGAAAAACGATCGGTAATAATTTCCAATCGATGAATATCGTTTTCCATTTCTGCAACAAGCGGGTCGTCCTCCGCATCAAACCTGGATTTTATAAGCTCTACCCAAGCCATTAGCGATGAAATTGGCGTACCTAATTGATGCGCTGTTTCTTTTGCCATACCTACCCAAACCTGATCTTGTTCTGCCTTTCGAGCCTGACTAAATGCTACATAGGCCGCTAGAACAAATAGGGCTACTACGCCAAGTTGTATGTATGGAAAATAGCGTAATTGGGTTAAAATGAATGAATCTTTGTAATAGGCAATTAAAGGCTCTCCCTCACTACCAACCATTCTGGCAGGTAAATGCTGCTCCTTCATTTTGGCCAATTGCCTTACATAATATAAAGAGTCGTATTGTTTGGTAGTATCACTATCGTATAATGTTTTAGTACTGTCTAACCCATCATACAAATAAATTGAGCCATTTTCTTCAGTGATGATAACAGCCATTTTATTGTTTTTCTTAATCAGATCGAAAACGCCAGTTAGCTGCTCGTTATCATACATCTTCATCTGCTGTTCTAATACTTTAACACGAAGTTGGAACTGAGCGGCTTCTTCGCGTTCCATTTTTTTTACAAAGAAATCAGAATAAAAAACGGAAGCACCACCAATAACGATAGCAAAAACAAGTAAAAATATCTTCCAACGACGCTTTTTCTGATATGGGTTCATAAGGGTGATGGCAAATTACGAAAAAATGTAAATGTAAGATGGAAAATGTATCATAACAAGACTCAACCTCAGTTTACCGACCATTTTCTGTTTTCCATCGCACATCTTCCATTGAAATCTTATCTTTGTGCCGTAATGGAAAAGAAAATTAGAGTAAGATTTGCTCCAAGTCCAACTGGGGGCTTACACTTAGGCGGCGTTCGCACCGCATTATTTAACTATTTATTTGCTAGAAAACACAACGGGACTTTCGTTTTACGTGTAGAAGATACAGATCAAAATCGTTTTGTGGCTGGCGCAGAAGAGTATATTGTTGACTGCTTAAATTGGTGTGGATTAACACCAGATGAAAGCCCACAAAAACCAGGTGCCTTTGGACCTTATCGTCAAAGTGAACGTAAAGCAAGTTATAAACAATATGCAGAGCAATTAATTGCTGATGGATATGCCTATTACGCATTCGATACTCCTGAGGAGTTAACAGCCAAAAGAAATGATCAGCCTAACTTTTTGTATGGACAAAAAAGCCGTATGCAAATGCGCAATTCTTTAACATTAGCACCAAATGAAGTGGCTAAATTAATAGCAGAAAACACTCCATATGTAGTACGAATTAAAATTCCAGAAAACGAAACTGTTTCTTTTGTGGATATGATTAGAGGACTGGTAAGTTTTGATACGAATTTAGTGGATGATAAAGTTTTGCTAAAAGCTGATGGAATGCCGACCTATCATTTAGCAGTTGTTGTAGATGATAAAGCGATGGAAATTAGTCATGCTTTTAGAGGAGAAGAATGGTTGCCATCTGCACCGATTCATATTTTATTATGGAAATATTTAGGCTGGGAAAATGAAATGCCAAAATGGGCGCATTTACCATTGATTTTAAAGCCAGATGGAAATGGAAAATTAAGTAAACGTGATGGAGATCGTTTGGGTTTCCCTGTATATGCCATGAATTGGACAGATCCAAAAACTGGTGATGTGACTAAAGGATTTAAAGAATTGGGTTTTATGCCTGAAGCTTTTGTTAACCTTTTAGCGATGTTGGGTTGGAATGATGGGACTGATAAAGAAATATTTTCATTAACAGAACTGATTGATTTATTCTCAATAGAGCGCATTAGCAAAGCTGGTGCAAAGTTCGATTTCGAAAAAGCAAAATGGTACAATCACGAATGGATAAAACAGTCAACAGCTAGCAATTTGCAGGTTAAAGTTCGTAGTTTATTAACCGAAAAGGGAATCGAAGTAAAAGATGAAAGTTTACTATTAAAAGTAATTGATTTAGTTAAAGATCGCTGTAATTTATTGGGTGATTTTGTGGGTCAAAGTGTTTACTTTTTTTCTTCACCAGTTGAATATGATTTAGCTGCGGTTAAGCCAAAATGGAGTCCTGAAAAAGCTGCATTTTTTAAAGAATTTAGTCAAAACATACAAGCTGATGCAACTGCATTACAATCTGAAGAACAATTTAAAGCGTTAGCAGAAACCAAAGGAATTAAACCTGGAGAATTAATGCTGCCATTCCGTATTATGCTAGTAGGAGGCAAATTTGGCCCTGGCGTTTTTGATATCGCTACTTTATTAGGTAAAGCTGAAACACAAAGCAGGATAGAGAAGGGCATTGCAGCTTTCAACTAAAAGGATATTTTTTAAATTGGTATAAGAATTGTCTCCAATTTTAAAACTAAATCAAAATCTATGCAGTGGTTCGGAAAAGGAAGTCAAAATGTTGAAGACGGAAGAAGTGGTGGCGGTGGTCGTGTAGCCTTAGGCGGCGGTGTTGGAATTATTGTTGTTATTGTTGGACTATTGTTTGGCAAAGACCTAACGGGCTTAGTAAGTCAGATGCCAGCAACTGAACAAGGCGAAGTTAAGAGAGGAACGCCAACTGATGCACAGGGGAAATTTGTTGCTGGTGTTCTCGAATCAACAGAGCAAGTTTGGGAAGAGCAATTCAACGCTTTAGGCACACCATACGAACAACCAGCTTTAAGATTATTTAGAGATGGTGTACAATCTGCTTGTGGTAATGCAAGTTCTGCAGTTGGCCCATTTTATTGTCCAGGTGACCACAAAGTTTACATCGACTTATCTTTTTATGATGAGTTAAAAAATCGCTTTGGTGCTGCTGGCGATTTTGCACAGGCTTATGTAATCGCTCATGAAGTTGGTCACCATGTGCAAAATTTGCTAGGTACGTCTGCTAAAATGGAAGAAGCTCGTGGTAGATTGAGTGAAGTAGAATACAATAAACTATCAGTAAAATTAGAATTACAAGCTGATTTTTATGCTGGTCTTTGGGCGCACCATGCACAAAACTTAAAAGATTTTAAATTGGATGAAGGGGACATCGAAGAAGCTTTAAATGCTGCTAATGCAATAGGTGATGATAAGTTACAAAGACAAACGCAAGGTGAAGTAGTTCCAGATGCATTTACGCATGGTACTTCTGCTCAAAGAGTATACTGGTTTAAAAAGGGTTTCGATACAGGGGACATTAGGCAAGGAGATACTTTTAACTCCTCAAAGTTGTAAGGCTACTTGATATTCTTAAATTTTTTTAAATTTTCTAAAACAATTAAATAAAATTTTTGTTTTCATTTCTTATAGTGATTTTATGCAGTAAAAATCATCTATATTTAAATGCCAAGTTTTAATTATTTAATGAATGATTCTTATTGTAGATGATACACCGGAAAACCTAATTTCTTTAAAAAAGGTTTTCGAAAAACATGATTTTGAAGTAGATACCGCCTCATCTGGAGAAGAGGCTTTGAAAAAGGTCCTAAAAAATTCTTATGTATTAATTATTCTTGATGTTCAAATGCCAGGTATGGATGGCTTTGAAGTAGCAGAAGCAATTTCTGGCTACAGTAAAGCTAAAGAAACTGCCATCATATTTTTATCTGCAGCAAATACAGAGTTTAAATTCATAGCAAAAGGATATTCGTCTGGAGGTTTAGATTATATTACTAAACCTGTTGATATGAATATTTTACTACTCAAAGTAAAAACCTTTTATCGCATTTATGAGCAGAATAGGAAGCTAAATGAAATGCAAAAAACACTGCTTGAAGAGATTGAATTTCGTAAGGAAGCAGAGCGAAAAAAAGACGAATTTATCAGTATTGCTAGCCACGAATTAAAAACACCATTAACCAGCGTTAAGGGTTATGTGCAATTGTTAGAAAGAAGTGTAAATAAAGGTGACACCGATACTGTTAAAAAACATCTAAGTAAAGCACAAGCGCAACTTGAAAAACTGAATAGTTTAATAGCTGATTTACTGGATATTTCTAAAATTGAAAGTGGAAAACTTAAATTCAACAAACAAAATTTCTCTATCGATAGTCTTTTAGACAACGTCATAGAAGTGATGTCTCAATCCAATCCTGAGTTTAAAATACATAAAAAAGGTTCGGCGAATTGTGAAATTTATGGCGATGAAATGCGTATTGAACAAGTAATTGTGAATTTTTTAACAAACGCAATAAAATACTCACCGGGAACTAGTGAAATTCTGCTTACAATAAATGTAGAAAACGATGAACTTTATGTAGCTGTAAAAGATTATGGGATTGGTATGCTTCCAGAACAATTGGATCATGTGTTTGATAAATTTTACCGCGTAGAAGAAACCTCACAACGTTTTCAAGGATTAGGAATCGGCTTATATATCTCTGCAGAAATTATTAAAAGACATGGTGGACGTATTGGTGTAAATAGTACCTATAATGAAGGTTCGGAATTCTACTTTACGATTCCCATTAATTTACAAACTGATGTTTAATGATTAAAAAACTACTCTTTAAATGAAATTATCTCTAAAAACTAACCTTCGCTTAGGGCTTGGTTTATCATTGATCATATTGATCTTAAGCTCATTAGCATCTTATGTAAGTATCAGAAATTTAATTAAATCTGCCGATTTGGTTGCGCACAGTAATCAAGTAATGGACGGTTTAGAAAGGATTATTTCTACATTAAAAGATGCAGAAACAGGGCAAAGGGGATATCTATTAACAGGTAATAAAGTTTTTTTAGAACCCTATGTTGGTGCTAAAGAAAAGGTAGATGCTTTATACAATAACTTAAATGCAGAAACAAAAGATAACCCTTTTCAGCAACGTAAATTAGATGAAATAAAAGAAATACTTGATACAAGAATAGGAATTCTTCAAAAAACAGTAGCTATAAAGGAGAATAATGGGATTGTCTCTCAGGCCTACTTATTAGATGGTAAAGTATACATGGATAAGTTGCGTCTAATTATAAAGGAGATGCAAGATGAGGAGAGAAGGTTATTAGCCAATCGTACAACAGAAATGAATACATTATCTGGCTATACTCCATTGTTAATCATTTTGGCTTCAGTTCTCTCTCTACTTATTACCATTTTCTTTTATAGAAAAGTTGCCTCTGATTTTGATGATCGCACAAGATTGCAACAAAAATTACAAGACATAAATGATGAAACTGCAAAGAGAATACAAGCGATTCAAGATATTGCTCGACAAATTTCAAATGGTGATTATAAAATTAGATTAGATGAAGTTGCAAAAGATGGATTAGGTAGTTTGGTTGGATCGCTAAATGCAATGGCTGAATCGCTACAATATTCGTTTGGCTTATTGGAAGATAAGGAATGGTTACAATCTGGGGTAGCCAAACTAAACGACCAAATGGTTGGCGAAAAAGATCTTAAAACATTAGCAAATGACATGTTATCGCACATTGTGGAACATACAAAAAGTCATGTCGCAGCACTTTACATTTTAGAAGAAGACAAAAATTTATACTTAACTGGCGGATATGCATTATCTGCAAACAACAAAAGCAATAAAATAGCGATTGGTGAAGGATTAATTGGACAATGTTTAAAATCTGAGAAACTTATTTTATTAGATAAAATTCCAGACGAAGAAACAACAATTAGCTATGCTACCGGACAAACAAAACCAAAAAATGTAATAGCGTTTCCATTACATAGGGATGGAATTATGGTTGGTGTAATTGAATTAGCAACATTAATTCCTTACACACCAAGAAAAATAGATTTTTTAAATGCTATTTCTGGTAATATTGGTATTGCAATTCATGTTGCACAAAACAGAAAAAAATTACAAGAATTTTTAGAAGAAACACAAGCTCAGGCAGAAGAATTACAAGCACAACACAGCGAACTGGAAGCTTTAAATGCTGAACTTGAGGCTCAAACACAAAAAATTCAAGCTTCTGAAGAAGAACTTCGTGTGCAACAAGAGGAACTGTTGCAAAGTAATCAAGAGCTAGAAGAAAGAACGAGTTTGCTTGAAGAAAAAAATCAGCTCATTCAAGAAAGAAATATTGATATTCAGCAAAAAGCGGAACAATTGGAGCAAAGTACTCGCTATAAATCAGAGTTTTTAGCTAACATGTCGCATGAGTTAAGAACCCCTTTAAACTCAATTTTATTGTTGTCTAAATTAATGGCAGATAATGAAGATTTGGATACAGAATATACTGAGTATGCATCTGTAATTCAAAGTTCTGGACAAGGTTTACTTAATCTGATTGATGAGATTTTAGATCTTTCAAAAATAGAAGCTGGTAAAATGAGCTTAGAAATTGAAGAAGTTAAATTAGAAGAAGTGATAACTGATATGCACTCTTTGTTTAACCCAATTGCTAAAGAAAAACGTTTAGAATTTGATGTTGTAGTTGACAAAAATGTACCAACATATATGAATACAGATAAAATGAGATTAGAACAAATCTTAAAAAACCTGTTATCAAATGCATTCAAATTCACTTCAGAAGGAAAAGTAAGCTTATCATTATCAGCTGATACAAGTCGAAACGCTCTAATTTTTAAAGTTAAAGATTCAGGTATCGGCATTGCCAAAAATAAAATGAATATGGTTTTTGAAGCTTTCCAACAAGCAGATGGATCTACACGACGTAAATTTGGTGGAACTGGTTTAGGATTATCTATTAGTAGAGAATTAGCCAAATTATTGGGTGGCGATATTCAATTGGAAAGTGAAGAAAATGTGGGCAGTGAGTTTACATTGATTGTTCCGACGCAGTATAAAAATGGAGTTTTAGGAGAACAGATAATCAATTTTGAAACACAACATACACCTAGCTATACAGAACCTGCTCCAGAACGGTATACAGTTGAGCATATTCCCGTTGATGTGGAGGATGATAGAGCGAACATTGGACCTTCGGATAAAGTAATTTTAATTATTGAAGATGATACCATTTTTGCTAAAACCTTACTCGATTTTACACGAAAAAGAAACTATAAAGGTATAGTTGCAGTGCGTGGAGATGTGGGGATAGAATTAGCGAATGAGTATAATCCGTTGGCTATTTTATTAGATATTCAACTACCAGTAAAAGATGGCTGGCAAGTGATGGAAGAGTTAAAATCAAACCCTAGTACACGACCTATTCCAGTTCACATTATGTCTTCGCTTTCTGTTAAAAAAGAAAGTTTGCTAAAAGGAGCGGTAGATTTTATCGATAAACCTGTGGCTTTAGAACACATGAAACAGATTTTCGAAAAGCTGGAAGATGCATTAAGTAGATATCCTAAAAAAGTATTAATTGTTGAAGAAAATGAACAACATGCTAAGGCTTTAAGTTACTTTTTAGGCACTTCTAATATTCAAAATATAGTTTCTAAAAACGTAAAGGAAAGTATTGAAGCACTTCAAAAGAAAGAAATAGAGTGTGTGATTTTAGATATGGGGATTCCAGATAAAAGCGCATATGAAACTTTAGAAACAATTAAGAAAAGTGAAGGATTAGAAAATCTTCCAATTATAGTTTTTACTGGAAAAAATTTATCCAAAGGAGAGGAAAGCCGTATTAAGCAATATGCAGATTCTATCGTTTTAAAAACAGCTCATTCTTATCAGCGTATTTTAGATGAAGCAGGTTTATTTTTGCATTTGGTAGAAGAAAAGGAAAAACAAAGTCCTGCTGTGAGAACTAATTTAGGCGGACTAAACGAGGTGCTTAAAGATAAAGTAGTATTAATTGCAGATGACGATGTGCGTAATATTTTCTCTTTAACGAAAGCCTTAGAACAACATAAAATGAAAGTGTTGCCCGCCATAGATGGTAAAGAGGCCTTAAGAGTTTTAAGTGAAAACCCTAAAGTAGATGTAGTGTTAATGGATATGATGATGCCTGAATTGGACGGTTATCAAACTACGAAAGAGATAAGAACAATGCCTGCTTACAAACAATTACCCATTTTAGCTGTTACTGCAAAAGCAATGATGGGAGATAGAGAAAAATGCATTGCTGCAGGAGCATCCGATTATATCTCTAAACCTGTTGATATTGATCAATTAGTTTCTTTATTAAGGGTTTGGTTGTATGATAAGGTTTAAATTATTGTTTTATAATTTATGGAAGTTAAGACAAAAAAAATATTAATAATAGACGACGACAGTAGGAATATATTTGCACTAAAAGCAGTTTTAAAAGCTAAAAAATTTACATGTTTATCTGCCAGCAGTGCTCAGCAGGGATTTGATATCCTTGCAAGTGATAAAGATATAGCAGTTGTTTTGATGGATATGATGATGCCAGACATGGATGGATATCAAGCAATGGCTGAAATGAAAAAAGACCCAGAAATGAAAGCAGTACCTGTAATTGCAGTTACTGCACAAGCCATGGTGGGCGATAAAGAGCGTTGCATAAATGCCGGTGCTGTTGGCTATATTTCTAAACCAGTTAATGTTGATGAATTGGTTCTTCAACTAAAAAACTATATCTAGTGTCAAACGCATCCTCTATAAATGACGATCAAGTAGAAACATTAATTACCGATGTTTTAGAACAATATGGATATGATTTTACGGGCTATTCAAGAGCATCTTTTAAAAGAAGAGTACTTCGCTTATTTGGCTTAGATAAACAAGTTAGTTTTGCCGAATTTAGATATAAGATTGGAAATGATAGTGTTTATTTTAAGCGTTTTGTAGAACAAATTACAGTAAACGTTACAGAAATGTTTCGTGATCCTGGGTTTTACAAAGCATTAAGAGAGAAAGTTTTCCCAAACTTAAGCACATACCCCTTTATAAGAATTTGGCTAGCTGGTTGCTCAACTGGTGAAGAAGTATACTCAATGGCAATATTGCTTAAAGAATTGAATTTACTCAATAAATCACTAATTTATGCTACGGATATAAATCCGACAGTATTAGAAAAAGCAGCTCAAGGTATGTTTCCACTTAGTCAAATGAAGCAATATTCAGAAAATTACATCGCATCTGGCGGAACAAAAGATTTCTCATCATATTACAGTGCAAACTATTCTTTGGCTAAATTTGATCATGAATTAAAAGCTAAAATGATTTTTTCTACTCATAACTTAGTTTCAGATCATTCTTTTAACGAATTTCAATTAATATTATGCCGTAATGTGCTAATTTATTTTGATAGAGATTTACAATTTAAAGTTTTACAACTTTTTGATAACAGTTTAGAAAAATTAGGGTATTTAGCATTAGGAACAAAAGAAACAACCGATTTTTCACCAATTAGCAAACGCTATAAAAGATTAGAAACTGAAAAAATTTGGAGGAAATTAAGCGATGAAAAACTGTAACGCTTTAGTTATTGGCGGCTCTGCCGGAAGTTTAGATGTGCTGATTAAGGTATTACCAAATATTGATATCAACATTCCTTTTCCAATAATTATAGTCGTACATCGTAAACAAGGAACCGATTCATTGTTATCAGAGCTTTTATCGACTAAAACAGCATTAATAGTTAAAGAAATTGAAGAAAAAGAAAGTATCTTGCCAGCAACCATTTATATTGCACCCTCAGATTATCATTTATTGATAGAAAAGGATTTAACTTTTTCACTAGATTATTCGGAGAAAGTAAATTATTCAAGACCATCGATTGATGTAACTTTTCAGTCGGCAGCAGAAGTTTACGGAGATAAGCTGGTGTGTTTATTGCTTTCTGGTTCGAACTCTGATGGAGTAAATGGGTTAATTACTGTAGAGAGTTATGGTGGAGAAACTGCAGTACAAGATCCGCTGACTGCACAAGTAAATTACATGCCTGCACAAGCAATTTTAAAGGCTAAAATAGATAGGGTTTTGAAAATTGAGGAAATGGCAAACTATATAAATTTATTAGGTAAAGGCTAAAAAAACATGAATAAAAAGGTATTTATTTTTGATGATAATGAAGATATTTTAGAATTATGCACTTTAATTTTAGAAGATGCAGGTTATGAAATTAAAACTTCTGCTACCTCAAATCATATTGTTGATCAGGTATCAGCATATATGCCCGATTTAATTTTCATGGATAATTGGCTGCCAGATGTGGGTGGAATTGAAGCAACCCAAGAATTAAAAAGTCATGACGATTTGAAGCATATTCCAGTAATTTATTTTTCAGCTAATAACGATGTAAGTTCTTTAGCAGAAAAAGCAGGTGCTGATAGTTTTTTACCGAAACCATTCGACATTCAAGCGCTAGAAGAAATTGTACATACATATATCGGAAAGTAAAATGCCTTACATAGTTTAACTATATAAGGCATTTGAATATGAATAGTCGCCCGTTTCCCGTGAAAACGGTAATCGTAATGCGTAAAAAATCTAAATCAGATTAAGATTCCCAATCGAGTTGGGAATGACGAATAACCTTAATTCTTCATTCTACCTTGCTCATCTTCTGTTCCAGTAGAACGACGACGTGCTGGTTTAATTTCATTTTTACCAAAGCGATAAGTGAAACTGATTCTTCCAATTTGGGTATCGTTCTTTTGGTATAAATCATATGTTAAACCCGGATAAGCACTTGTAATATTTTGCTCATTGGTATTAAATACATCACTAAGTGCAAGTTTTAAACTAGCTTTTTTGTTCATTAAAGATTTACTTAATCCCATATCTACATAATATCTATTACCTATGCTAAGCGTTCCATAATCTAATGGAGATTCGTAATTTCCACTTAATTCTGCAGTTAATCCTGGTATGATGACAAAAGTATTTTGCATTTTATATTGGAAAGATGTTTTACCAGTTTTTAATTTTTGGCCTGCTAAATTAGGAGCCTCAAAACTTAAGTGAAAAACATTGAAATTATTATTCATATCCCACCATTTGAATGGTTTAATTGGCACGTTTAAATTGGCGCCATAGCTTACATTTTTAGCAAGGTTTGCATTGGTTTGATATAATGCTTTTTTAGATTCGTCTGGTAATAAAACCTGCGTAATTACATCATTTACTCTACTATAATTAACAGACAATAAATATTTCTGTTTAAAGGTGTAGGAAACTTCAAAATTGTTCGTGTATTGAGGATTTAAGAATGGATTTCCTTTATTGTAAGTATATTCATCTAAATAATAAACAAATGGGTTTAAGGCATCGTAACTTGGTCTGTCAATTCTACGGCTGTATGAAAATCCAATTTGATTATCCTTAGATAAAGTTTGTTGCAAAAAGAAAGTTGGGAAAAAATCCCAATAGCTCCTTTTAACCACTTCATTGTTGGTGATTAGATTACCTGTAGAATTTGTCTGTTCTACTCTTAATCCAAATTGTATGCTAGTATTTTTAAACTGTTTATTAAGGTTTGTGTATATAGCATTTACATTTTCATCGTACACAAACTGATTACTTCTTCTTACATCGTTTTGCCAAACATTATTCAACAATTCTTCAGCTCTTAAATTGTTATCTGTTTTAACCCAGCTACTTTTTACACCAGCTTCTAACTTTATAGTTTTGCTCAATGATACATTGTAATCTACTTTAAATGCTTTAATATCAATTTGGGTTGGTGTAGTATTTCTGATTACACTTAATGGTCTAATTTTACTTCCATTGGCAAAAAGATAATCATTGTAGTAGTCTGCAATGTCTCTTCCATTAAAACGAGAATAGTCTAAATCTGCAGAAATTTCTGAGCCAGCCGTATCTAAAATCGATTTATAATTTAAATTGTAAGCGATGTTATTATACTTATCACGTGTTTGCGAAGTGGTATTAAGTAAAGAATCTGTTTCTGTATAAGATTTTCCAATCAAGGTTTTATTATCAGTAGTCTCTTTACCAGAATTTAGGTAGCCATTAACTAAAAAACCGATCGTGTTTTTTTTGTCGATAAAATAATCTAACCCAGCTTTAAAATTATTGTTTTCACGTTTTCTATAATTTTCGCCTACTTGCATAAAATAGGTTTTTGGACTACCATTAGAAATGCGGTTAATTTCTAATAGGTTGTTATTTCTAAAATTGCCGTAGTTATAGTTTCCAAATACATTTAGTTTTTTAGAACGATGGTTTAGAGTTAGACCCGCATTTCCTCTAAAATTTTTGCCTTGAGCCGCGGTTAATGAAACGCTTCCATTAGTACCACCGTTTTTGCTCTTTTTTGTTTTGATATTGATAATTCCGGAATTACCAGATGCAGGGTATTTTGAAGAAGGATTTGTAATTAACTCGATCGTTTCAAGTTCTGAACTTTGCATGTTTCTCAATAAATTTGCCACATCTGCATTGCTCATATAGGTTTGCTTGCCATCTAATAAAATTAACACGCCTTGTTTTCCTTGCATCGAAATATTATCATTCTGGTCCACTGTTACACCTGGTGCTTTTTGCAAAACTTCTAGTGCAGATGATCCAATGGCAACGCTGCTATTTTCTACATTCATCACTAACTTATCTGTTTTGCGCTCTATAAGTGGCTTAATAGCAGTTATACTCACCGCATTTAGCGTTTTGCTATTCGACTTTAAACGAATTTCTTCTAAGCTTAAAACTAAGTTGCTTTCAGTTAATTGAAACGGTTTCCCTTTGAAGATATCATAACCCATCATATTCGCTTTCACGAAATAAGAACCAGTATTGATGTTTGCGAATTCAAATTTTCCATCTGCAGTAGTTAAAGCGGTTTTAACTAAAGATGAATCGGACGATTTAAAAAGACCAATCGTTACAAAATCAATTGGCTTGCTTTGTTCGTCTACAACAACGCCACTTATGGTTCCTTGCTTTATGTTTGCAGAGGCGATTTTTCCTGTTAATAATACAAATAGTAATAAGTAAATAGTTTTCATTTTGTGTTTGTTTGGTTTAAAAAATAGGGCATAAAAATTTCACAGCGTTCGCACGCAAATTTTTTTCATTTCCAAAATTTTAAGTTTAGTTCAAAAGACCGGAGGCCTTTCTGTTAGTTTGTATCGTATAGACGAGAAGAACCTAAAAAAGGTTACAGAAAATTTATTCTTTTTTTCCTGTCGGAATTTTTTAAAAAACAAAAGAGCCCAATTAATTAGTTTAAATGGGCTCTTTTACAGAAGGATACTAAATTATTTCATTCCTAAAACGTCAACTCCTTGTTCAAAAACAATATCAACAGGAATACCTTTTTTACTTAAACGGTCTAAATCTTTTTGTAATTCTGGTTGGATAACTCCTTTTTCTTTTTGCGCTTTTTCTACAGCAACTTTATTTCCATTGCCTTGCAACGTAATAATGAAATTGCTTAACTCATTCATCGCATTTGCAAATTTGTCGAAATCTACACGATACGTTCCATTTGCAGTTCTTTCAAAAGCACCTTTCTCTTTAAAGAAATTGAAACATTGCATATTTGCTTTTCCATGCGCTTCAGATGCACCAAATCGAACTGAACGAAGAATACCAGCCATAAAAGTGGTGTAGTAATCTTTAATGTCGCCAGTTAATTCTCCTTTTTTAAGTAAACCAGTAACCATGTACAAGCCTAAAATATCTGCCTTGCCTTCTTCTAACCAAGAATATTGTTCTTTTAACGCAGAGCGAATGGTTCCTTTACCGGTAATTGTATTTTTTATACCTAAACCATGCGCAACTTCATGAAACATTACATTGGCAAAAAATGCATCAAATTTAATGTATTGTTGTTGGTCTTTGTCAATTAATTCTTTTGATATTGGCACTAATATTTTATCAAACTTAGCCTGCATTGCATTTTTCAACTGCGAACGACGTGTTCCTTTTTTCTGTTGAATTGCTTCATCATTTGGTAAGTTTACGGCAATAGTTTTCGATCCTGCATTGCAATCTCCAGCATAATAAACTACATCGTATGCATTTAACTCCGAATCAGTTCCTGGAACTTCTTTTTTATACTTTGCATCAACTGGTAACCCTTTTTGTAATTCTGGCAACATCGATACGTATTTGGCCAAACGTTTACTCCACACTTTATCCTTTACTAAAACATACGATTCGAAAGATGCACGAGCATTAAATAATTTATCCTCGTAATTTTCTATCGGGCCAATTATAATATCTAAACCATTGGTTTTCATATCTAACCAAGCGTAATCGCTTGCAGAATAATCATCGGTAACTAAAGCATCAGCTCTAAGATTTAAGTATTTTTTTAAGCCTGCATCATCCGCCAGCAAAGCTGCTTGTTTTAATAAACTACTTGCTTTTTGTAATTCGGTAGCATAAACAACATGATATGGTACAGAAATCAATTTCCCTTTCTCCGTTCTAATAACAGAGTATAATCCGTATTTATCTTTTACATCCGATTTTTCTAAGGCTTCTTTGGTCATCCCAGCAGGATAAAAAGTTCCAGTTTCTGATTTTGGACCAATTCCAGTTACAAAAGGTTTATCGCCATTTAGCCTATCCCATGGACCATAATTAATATCTATAAACTGTTTAGTTTTTTCATCTTTAATAGAGTTTTTAAGGCTATCACGCTGTGGATATGCTTGTTTCCAAAATAAATCATCCATTATTTTAGCAGCTTCTATTAATAAAGGCAAAACTTTTCGCTCGCTTACGGTAAGCTGATTAAGATTGGTAGTTAATCTTACTTTCTCGTAAATTGGTAAACGTTGTGCTACGTATTCTTGTAGAGAATCTTTTGTCGAGTTGTCTTTTTTATCAGTAGTTTGACTAGAATTACTACATGCAAATAAGCAAGCTGTAATTGAAAAGCCGATAAATAAAGTCCCTATTTTATTAATGTTTTTCATTTGGTTACGAAATTGTTTTTCATTTTGTTTCAATGCACTAAATTAGCAAAAAATATAAGCATGTATAATTTTAATATATTGCATGCTCAACGTCTTATTCCTAAATATAAATCATGTTAGTAAACAAAATTACATTAAAAAGCGCTGTACTACTTTCCTGCGTATTGTTGTTAACCAATTGTAGCACTAGTAAATATGCCGCTACAGATAAGGTATATAAAAATATGGCAAAAGGCTTTTCTAAAATAATTAAGGCCACTCCGCCAGAAGGTCAGACTATTGATTCGTTAAATAATGAACAATATTTTGTGGGTACTGTAAACATGGGTATTCGCAAACCTAATTATGTAATTATACACCATACTGCACAAGATTCTACTGCACAAACGTTAAAAACGTTTACCATTGCTAGAACTGCTGTTAGTGCACATTATGTAGTAGGTAGAGATGGAAAAGTATATCACATGGTAAATGATTATTTAAGAGCACAACATGCAGGTGTTGGGCGTTGGGGAAACGATACTGATTTAAACTCTTCTTCTATTGGAATTGAGTTAGATAATAATGGGACTACAGATCCTTGGACAGATGCTCAAATTAATAGTCTTTGTTCGTTATTAGCAACATTAAAAAAGAAATACAGTATCCCTACCGCTAATTTTATCGGTCATGCAGATATTGCACCAACACGTAAACCAGATCCTAATAATTTCCCATGGAAAACATTAGCTAATAAAGGATTTGGATTGTGGTATGATGATGTTTTGCAATTGCCACCAGCAGATTTTGATACTACTATTGCACTAAGAATTATTGGGTATGATGTAAGAAATTTATCTGCTGCAATTACCGCGTTTAAACGTCATTTTGTGGGTACAGATATTACACCAAAATTAACAGAACCAGATAAATTGATTTTATACAACTTATACAAGAAGTATATGTAGGAAATCCTAGTAATAAAAAAGCCGCAGATGCGCTGATTAATTGAAATCAGCGCATCTGCGGCTTACTATTTTAACCTAATTATGCTTTAGGCTTCCAAGCTTCTTTTAATGAAACAGTTCTATTAAAAACTAATTGACCAGGTTTCGAATCTTTATCTACACAGAAATAACCTTTACGAATAAACTGATAGCCTACACCTTGCTCGGCAGTTGCTAAATAAGGTTCAATGTACGTTTGTTTAATCACTTCCATACTTTCTGGATTTAGATAATCTTTAAAATCACCTTCTTCGCTATCTGGTGATTCTACAGTAAATAAACGATCATATAAACGAACTTCTGCTGTTTGAGCATGTTTTGCACTCACCCAATGAATAGTTCCTTTTACATTAATACCGCTTGTATCTTCACCACTTTTCGATTCTGGAATATATGTGCAATGAATTTCGGTTACATTGCCGTTTTCATCTTTCTTAAAATCTTCGCATTTAACAATGTAAGCATGTTTTAATCTTACAGTTGCGCCAGGCGCTAATCTGAACCATTTTTTAGCAGGCTCTTCCATAAAATCTTCACGCTCAATCCACAATTCGCTACTGAAAGGAATTTCACGTGTTCCACCTTTGTCTTCAGCTTCTGGATTATTTTCACCAATTAAAGTTTCTTCTTTACCTGTCGGATAATTGGTAATTACTAACTTAATAGGGTCTAAAACAGCCATTACACGAGTAGCTCTTTTATTTAAATCTTCGCGAATGCAAAATTCTAATAAGCCTAATTCAATTAAGTTTTCTCTTTTGGCAATGCCAATACGCTCACAAAATTCTTTAATACTTTCAGGCGTATACCCTCTTCTGCGTAAACCACTAATAGTAGGCATACGAGGATCGTCCCATCCACTAACTAAATTGTCGTTTACCAATTGCATTAATTTGCGTTTACTCATTACCGTGTACGTAAGATTTAAACGAGCAAATTCGTATTGTTTTGAAGGAAAGATCTCTAGTTGCTCGATAAACCAATCGTACAATTCACGATGTGAAACATATTCTAACGTACAAATAGAGTGTGTGATGTGTTCAATACTATCACTTTGTCCATGCGCAAAATCGTACATTGGATAAATGCACCAAGAATCGCCAGTTCTATGGTGATGAGCATGTTTAATACGATAAATAATCGGATCACGCATCAACATATTAGAACTTGCTAAATCAATTTTAGCACGTAATGTACAAGCGCCATCTTCCAATTCACCACTTTTCATGCTCGCAAATAAAGCCAAGTTTTCAGCTATGCTGCGACTTCTATAGGCACTTGCTTTACCTGGTTCTGTTGGTGTTCCCTTTTGTTCTGCAATTTCTTCAGCTGTGCTATGATCTACATACGCCAATCCTTTTTCAATCAGTTTTACTGCAAAACCATGTAATTGATCAAAATAATCAGACGCATATAATTCGTTTTTCCACTCAAACCCCAACCAATGAATATCCTCTTGCTGGCTATTTACATATTCTGTTTTCTCCGTAACCGGATTTGTATCATCAAAACGCAAATTGGTATAACCACCATATTTTTGGGTTAATCCAAAATTAAGGCATATGGCTTTTGCATGGCCAATATGTAGGTATCCGTTAGGCTCTGGCGGAAAACGTGTAACCAAAGTTTTCGTTTTTCCACTACTTAAATCATTCTCTATTAGCTCTTCAATAAAGTTCAATGATTTTTCTTCACTCATAAAAATTATAAATTATAGACGCCAAAGTTAAGAAGATTAAGGGTATTTTAAGGTTGTTTTTAATGGGTTGATTAATAAAACAGCTAATTTATTTACATTTACACTGTATTTTGTTGGTTTGATGGTTAGTTTAATGGATGCCATTAACAATTAACCCGTTTAAATAACAAACCAACTAAAATCGAAACAACCAAAAAACCAGAGATGAACAAAACATTGAACAGACCGATTAGAGTTTTAGTGGCAAAAGTGGGTTTAGATGGGCATGATCGTGGAGCAAAAGTAATTGCAACCTCACTACGAGATGCGGGTATGGAAGTAATTTACACAGGTTTGCGTCAAACCCCAGAAATGGTAGTAAACACTGCATTGCAAGAAGATGTTGATGCGATTGGAATTTCTATTCTTTCGGGAGCACACATGACGGTTTTTCCAAAAATTGTTGCTATCATGAAAGAAAAACAACTGACAGATGTTTTGTTAACTGGCGGAGGAATTATTCCTGAAGGAGACATGAAAAAGCTACAAGATATAGGTGTGGGAGAACTTTTCCCGCCAGGAACGCCTATGGCAAGCATTGTAGAATATATAGAAAATTGGGTAATTAAAAACAGAAATTTTTAAGAAATGATGTATCAGCAAATTGTAACAGAAATAAAAGAAAGTATATTTTACATCACTATAAATAGAGAGCAGAAACTTAACGCCTTAAATAAAGAAGTGTTAACAGAATTGGCGGAAGCAATTAAGTTCGCTACGCAGAGCGATGAAGTTCGTGGTGTATTATTAACTGGAGCTGGAGAAAAAGCTTTTGTAGCTGGGGCTGATATTTCTGAATTTCAAAACTATAATCTGGAAGAGGGGAAAGAGTTGGCAAAAGTTGGTCAGACCAATGTTTTTGATGCCATAGAAAATTGTCCAAAACCTGTAGTTGCAGCTATTAATGGTTTCGCCCTTGGAGGAGGATTGGAATTGGCAATGGCATGTCACATCCGTATTGCGAGCGAAAATGCAAAATTGGGCTTGCCAGAAGTAACCTTGGGTTTAATACCTGGTTATGGCGGTACACAACGTTTAACGCAATTAGTTGGAAAAGGCAGAGCAATAGAAATGATTACGACGGCAGATATGATTACTGCTGAAAAAGCATACAGAATTGGTTTAGTAAATGAAGTTGTACCACAAGCAGAATTAATCACCAAAGCGGAAGAGATTTTAAATAAGATTAAACTTAGAGCTCCATTAGCAGTAGCAAGTGCGATAAAAGCAGTTAATTCATCCTTTAAAAAAAATATAAATGGATTTGATGTAGAAATTGAAGAGTTTGCAAAATGTTTTCAAACAGAAGATTTTAAAGAAGGTGTTGGCGCATTTCTAGAAAAAAGAAAAGCTACTTTTAAAGGGAAATAAACTTTGTTAAATAAAATTTTTAAAACCCATTGGTGATTGATTATCAATGGGTTTTGTTTTTATACGTACTGTTGGGTAGTTAAATATACCGATGCAAGGGTATTTTATGAAGCAGTGTTTGTTGCAATATTTGTCTAAACAAATAATAAATTAAAAACCAACAAACATGAAAAAATTAGTACTCACTTTATTGGCTGGTGCAATGTTGCTAGCTAATGTAAATTTAAAAGCACAAGACTCAAAAGGCGGAGTAAATGGGTTTAGATTTGGTATTGGATTAGAAGGTGCATTGCCATCAGGCGGATTGAAAGTGTACGATGCTGGAGCTGGATTAACCTTAAGATTTAGTCAAGGTATTGCAGAAAACTTTGATGCTACATTAACTTCTGGCGGAATGGCATTTTTCCCTAAAAGTTTTAGCGGTGCAACCACTAATACTAAAGCATCTATTTTCATTCCTATTAAATTAGGTGGACGTTATATGTTCTCTGAAAATTTTTACGGAATGGCTGAAGCTGGAATGACTATCGCTAAGACCTATACTGTTAAGAGTTTTAGTGGTACAACTCCAACGTATGGTTTTGTAAGTAGTTCAAGTTTTACCTATGCTCCATCTATCGGTGCTCGTTTTGGTGGATTTGATATTGGTGTAAGATATGAAGGTCTTGATGGTGGTGGATTTATGGGTTTAAGACTAGGTTACGATTTTTAACTAAAAGGAAAATAATTTCTTTAAAAGCATCAAAACTCTTTGATGCTTTTTTATTTTGGCAAATTTTGTATGATTTTCAATAAAAAATAGTGTAGAAAATATTTCCCATATCAAAAATTTCTTATATTTAGCTATTATTTGTAACCAGATAATAAGCGTATGAAGAAAATATTAATAGTTGATGATGAGGTTAATATAGGCCTGTTGTTATCAAAATTCTTAACTAGAAATTCATTTAGTGTTGAAACTACTACAAGTGGGAGTTCTGCTATGGAGTATCTTTCTAAACAAAGATTTGATTTAGTTTTATGTGATTACCGATTGGAGGATACCGACGGAAAAGAGATGCTAATTAAGATTAAAGAAAACTATCCTAGCACTGGTGTAATTATAATTACTGGTTATTCTGATATTAAATTGGCAGTAGAACTCATTAAATTGGGGGCATACGATTATATCACAAAGCCGCTTTATCCAGATGAGATTTTAAATACTATTAATAAAGCAATTGAAACTCAAATTGCATTAAACCAAAACAATTCTGAAGCTGGAATAACTGAAAATAAAAAAGATAAAGCAGCTAAACAGATTCAAGCGGAAACTGGAGAATTTGTGGTTGGAACTAGTAGCGCTTCAAGAGACTTGATGAAGCAGATTATGCTTGTTGCGCCAACATCATATAGCGTAATTTTAACTGGAGAAAGTGGTACGGGGAAAGAATCGGTTGCTAAAACCATTCACTTAAATAGTCCTAGAAAGGATAAACCATTTATTGCAATGGATTGCGGTTCTTTAACCAAAGAATTGGCAGGTAGTGAGTTTTTTGGCCATGAAAAGGGGTCTTTTACGGGAGCTTTATACACTAAAATTGGTCATTTTGAGATGGCAAATGGCGGTACCTTATTTTTAGATGAGGTAGGCAATTTATCGTATGATATTCAAGCAGCTTTATTAAGAACAGTACAAGAACGAAAGATTAAACGCATAGGTAGCACCAAAGAGATTGATTTAGATGTACGGATTATTGTTGCGACTAATGAAAATTTAGGGGAATCTATTCAAAAAGGAAGATTTAGAGAAGATTTATACCACAGGTTTAATGAGTTTTCTATTCACTTACCACCGATTAGTGAAAGAGGAAGAGATATTATGGTTTTTGCTACTACATTTTTGATATTGGCAAATCAAGAATTAAATAGAAATGTACAAGGTTTTTCGGCAGAAGTAGAAGAATGTTTTTTAACCTATAATTGGCCAGGAAATGTTCGTGAACTTAAAAATGTTGTCAGAAGAGCAGCTTTATCAACAGAAACAGAAGAAATTCAGTTAAAAGCATTGCCATTAGAAATTTCGACTTATGCAAAAGCAGCTGCCATAGAAAATGCAGTTGGTAATTCTATATTAAGAACAACTCCGTTAAGCAAACCAAAAAATTTAAAAGAAGCCGCACTAGAAGCTGAGTACGAAACCATTTTAAATGTATTAAGAGAAGTAAACTTCAACAAAACTAAAGCCGCTAAAATTTTAAATATAGACCGCAAAACGCTTTATAATAAAATGAAAGCAATAGATGCAGAGAATGAGTAATCAGTTTTTAAGACCTTGATTAAAACAAAACTGACTAAAACAATTTGAGGGCTTTTGTGTATTATAGTATATCTAAAAGCTCCGTATGTCTCTATTTACCTATAAACAGCGCAACTACATCAATCTTGTTATTATAATAGCATTAGGTTGTTTAATTGCTTATTCCCTCATGGGAATTTTTGGCTCCTTATTAAGTACGCTTGTTTTATATACCATCTTACGGCCAAGTTATATTTACTTAACAGAAGTAAAAAACTGGAATCGTAGGTTTACAGCAATACTCCTTTTATTTATCTCAATTATTGTTTTAGTCCTTCCATTTTATGGATTAAGCAGCATGGTGATTGAGAAGATTACAGAACTTAAAAATGATGAAATCTATTTTAAAAACATCCTTTTCAAGTTACAACATCTATTGCCCGTTGGTGGCAATGCCCAACAAATTATAGAAGATGGTTTAAAAAATATTGGAACATGGGCAACAGGCTTATTTCCATCACTAATTTCGGGTGTATTTAATATAGTACTCGGATTATTATTGATGTATTTTTTGCTCTACTTTATGTTAGTAGAGCGAGAAGCGTTTGAAAATGCATTAGTAAAATATGCGCCATTCAGAGAACAAAATGCATTTCGCTTTGCAGAAGAAATGCGGAATACAACCTATGCAAATGTAGTTGGACAGGGCTTTATTGCAATTGTCCAAGGTTCATTAGTTAGTTTGGCATTTTATGTTTTAGGCTATAAAGATCCGCTTTTTTGGGGTGTAGTTACATCTTTTATTTCTCTTGTGCCAGTATTGGGTCCGCCAGTAATATTTGTACCTGCCGCTTTATTGCAGTTGGCAGATGGACATAACTTTGCTGGTTGGGCAATGATAATTTTCGGATTTGTTGTAATTATCAATATTGATAATGTACTCAGATTTATGATTGCGAAAAAAGTTGGGAATATTCATCCAATAATTACCGTAATTGGCGTAGTTATTGGTATTCCTTTATTTGGTATATTAGGGCTGGTATTCGGACCGCTATTATTATCTTATTTTTTCTTGCTCATTAAAATTTACGAAACCAGTTCGATGGCTTCAGAAAGATTAGAAAGAATTAAAACAATTCACGAGGAGGATGAGTTATAAAATAAGATTAACAATAGCATAACATCAGCAATGCTATATTTGAAATATAAATTGTTAAACATTTAAAATTAAAAAATCATGAGTGATAATTCAAAAGTTGTAGTGGGACTATTAGCTGGTTTAGCTGCGGGTGTAGCATTAGGTTTATTGTTTGCTCCAGATAAAGGAAGCGAAACTCGCGATAAATTAAGTCAAGCGTTAAAAGATTTTGGCGATTCTATTAAGGATAAAGCTGCAGATGAAATTAATAATTTAACTAGCTTGAAAGATAAAGTTGTAGATTCTATTAAAAGTAAACTTCGTGATGTAGAAGATGAATATTCTTCAGAAGTAGAAAACGTTTGAGCTATTTAACAATAACAGATAATGGAAGAGAAAAAAGAAAAAGATCTTGAGGAGATTTTTTTAGATGCTAAAGCGTATATCGATACTAGAATTGAATATACCAAACTATCAGCTGTTGAAAAAGGCTCTAAAATATTTGCAGATTTAATTACTAATGCCGCTGTAATTATTTGCTTCGTATTGGCATTTTTATTTGCTTCATTTACGTTAGCATTATATTTATCGACTGTTTTAGGTAGTTATGCAGCTGGCTTTGGCTGCGTTGCGGGTATCTATCTACTGCTATCTATTATTGTTTATATAACTAAGGACAAATACATTGAAAGACATTTGGTAAATCTATTTATCAGAAAATATTTTGATAAAGTAGCCGATAAAGAAGAATTCGATGAAGATAAATTATAACAATATAAACACTTTAGACGATTTGCATAATCAAGTGCAGTTGTTAAAGGCTGATTACAAGCATAGGGGTGTAATGCTTAAAGAAGATTCTAAAAATTATATAAAGCAATTTTCTTTAGGTAATATGATTAAAAAATTTGCTACACCAAGTGGTCTTTTAAAAATTGATGAAAGCACACATATTACTAGCAAAATCATGTCAATAGCCTTACCTATGCTGTTAAATAGCACTATTTTTAGAGGTTCTGGTTTTCTTACAAAAGCACTTGGAGCATTAGTTTCTGGTAAAGTTGGTAAGTCACTAGATGCAGAAAATTTATCTGGAATTTTTAATATGGTAAAATCGCTATTTAATAAGAAAGGCAAAAAGAAAGATGCTGCTTTCGTAGATTATGGCATCCCGCCAGATAGCGAAACGTATTAAAAAAAGCCACAGTAAAAGCTTTGGCTTTTTTATTTCAATAGTTCACTTGTTCATTAGTTTGTATAGCGAACAAATACAAAAGGTCCTAGCAAATTGCTAAGACCTTTTTGTTTTTATGCAATTAGCCCAATGATACTATTGAACTAATGATACAATGAACTATAAATCCGTTTTTATCTTTAATTCTTTCAATTGTTTATCATCAATTGTGCTTGGGCTGTCAATCATTACATCTCTACCTGAGTTATTTTTAGGGAATGCAATCACATCTCTAATAGAATCTAAACCTGCGAAAATTGAACACAATCTGTCAAATCCAAAAGCGATACCGCCATGAGGAGGTGCGCCAAACTCAAATGCATCCATTAAGAAACCAAATTGCTTTTGAGCTTCTTCAGTACTAAAGCCTAAGTGTTTAAACATTAAAGCCTGTAAAGCTCTATCGTGAATACGAATAGAACCACCACCAATTTCAGTTCCATTCACTACCATATCATATGCATTAGCACGAACATTTTTAGGGTCTGTATCTAACAACGCAATATCTTCTGGTTTCGGAGAAGTAAATGGATGGTGCATGGCATGGTAACGCTCAGTCTCTTCATCCCATTCTAAAAGAGGGAAATCTAACACCCAAAGTGCCGAAAATTTATCTTTATCACGCAGACCTAAACGAGAACCCATTTCTAAACGAAGTTCACTTAATTGCTTGCGAACTTTATCAGTTCCACCAGCCATTACTAAAACTAAATCGCCAGGTTCTGTTTGACAAACTACAGACCATTTTGCTAATTCTTCTTCGTTATAAAATTTATCAACTGATGATTTTAAAGAACCATCTTCGTTATGACGTAAATAAATTAAGCCTGTTCCGCCAATTTGAGGACGTTTAATAAAGTCTGTTAATTCATCTAATTGTTTGCGTGTATAATGCGCACAACCTTTCGCATTGATGGCAATAACTAATTCTGCAGTATCAAAAACAGAGAAATCCTTTCCTTTAACAACATCATTCATTTCGATAAATTTCATATCAAAACGAGTATCAGGTTTGTCAGAACCATACCAACGCATCGCATCAGCATATTGCATACGCGGTACTTCAGGCAAATCGTAATTACGAACCTCTTTAAATAAAGTACGTATTAAACCTTCAAAAGTATTTAGGATATCTTCTTGCTCGATGAAAGACATTTCGCAATCGATTTGTGTAAACTCTGGTTGTCTATCCGCACGTAAATCTTCATCTCTAAAACATTTTACAATCTGAAAATAGCGATCAAAACCTGAAACCATTAACAGTTGCTTAAATGTTTGTGGAGATTGTGGCAAAGCATAAAATTCACCCCCATTCATGCGACTTGGCACCACAAAATCTCTTGCACCTTCTGGTGTAGATTTAATTAAAACTGGAGTTTCTACTTCAATAAAATCTAAAGCATCTAAATAACGACGAACAGATTGAGCCATTCTATGACGTAAAATCATATTATTTCTAATCGGGTTACGACGTAAATCTAGGTAGCGATATTTCATGCGTAAATCATCACCACCATCTGTTTTATCTTCAATTAAAAACGGAGGTAATTTGGCAGCGTTTAAAATCTCTAATTCAGTTACTTTAATTTCAATTTCTCCGGTAGGGATTTCTAAATTTTTATTTGAACGTTCTACAACGATTCCGCTAACTTTAATTACAAACTCACGTCCAAGACTACGAGCGCCAGCACATAAATCAGCATTATCATTCATGTTAAAAACCAATTGGGTTATACCGTAACGATCGCGGATATCTATAAAAGTCATCCCGCCTAAATCTCTAGAATTCTGCATCCAACCGCAGAGTGTTACATTTTCGCCTAAATTTTGCAGTGTTAACGCACCGCAAGTTGTTGTTCTTAACATGTTTAAATTAAATTTTGAGCCGCAAAAATACCGATTTTGTTTTAATCAGTGGCATAAAGAAACAAGGTTTTTGAATTGGACAATTCCGTAGCTTATTAAAGCGATTTCTTCTCTGCTATAAAAATACTATGAGTGGAGATTTCATTTCCCTTTGGATATTTCTTACGAACTAGATGCAATTGATTTAAATTATTCTCGTTTAACATTTCTTGCAAATAGGGTGTCTCATGGTAATATACAAATAAGCGATATTCTCCATTACTCGAGGTTTCATAAGTTGATTGATTATAATCGCCCTCTATTGTGCTCAAATAAAGTATGCCGCCATCATTCAACAATGCAGCACAATCTTCTATTAATTTGGCGCAATCCGTTTTGGAAAGATAAGGCATACAAAAACCACAAATAATGGCGTTGTATTTTGTAGCTATTTTATGCAAATCTCTACAATCCATCACTTTAAAATTGGCATTTGGATTATTTTTCTTAGCCAACTCAACCATATTCGCTGCAGCGTCTATCGCATCAATTTTAAAATCTGGTCTTTTAGATAAAAGATATTGAGTAATATTTCCAGGGCCACAACCTATCTCTAAAACTTTAGCATTTTGCTTTTTAATATACTCACAAAATAACGCATAAGTGTCATCGTACAAATCCATATGCATAAATTTGTCTTCATAAAGCGATGCCATTTTATCCCAGGCTTCGAAACTTTTCTCTTGATTTTCCATTGCGTAGTTAAAGGTAAAAAATTAAAATAAACCCTTGCTTATTGATTTAACTGCGGTAAGCCAGACTCAGCATGATTTTTTTTTCTACCTTGATGCAACGTTTTTAAAATTATCCTGTCTATTAACATGAACGTTTAGAATTTGGAAACTGTATACATAGATAAGCACGTAGAGCTAGTAAATGATTGCCGAAATGGTAGTCGCACGGCACAATTTGAAATTTACAAATTGTATGCTAATGCGATGTATAATGTGGCGCTAAGAATTGTAAATGACGACGCTGAAGCGGAAGATGTTTTACAGGAAGCATTCTTAGATGCATTTAATCGCATTGCGGATTTTAGACAAGAAACAACATTTGGTTTATGGCTAAAGCAGATTGTAATTAACAGATCAATTAATTATTTAAGAAAGCGAAAAGCAGAATTTGTATCCATAGATGAAGTAGAAGTAGCTGATGAACCTAGCTTCGATTATGAGGAAACAACGCTGAAAGTTGAAGCGATAAAAGCTGCAATGAACGAATTGCCAGATGGCTATAGAGTTGTGTTAACACTTTATTTATTTGAAGGATACGATCACGAAGAAATAGCACATATATTAAAAATAACAGAAAACACATCACGCTCACAATACATGCGGGCAAAAAGAAAGTTGAATAGTTTATTAGAAATGAAAGGAGTAGTAAGATGAACAATAAATTAGAGGGGTTTGTAAAAGACAATAAGAAAGCATTCGAAGTAAAAGGTCCATCAGACCAATTATGGGAGCGAATTTCTACAGAGTTGGATAAAAGACAGCAACCGAAAAAAAAAATTGAACTATATAAATGGTTCAGTATTGCGGCTATGTTGGTAATTAGTTTCGGTATTTATTTTACCTATAACTACCAAATGGCAAACAAAACAATTGATGTTGCCGATGTAAACCCAGCTTTTGGAAAAAAGGAAATGCGCTTTGCTAGTTTAATTGAAGAAAAAAGAGATAGTTTAGAAATTTACGCAAAACGAAATCCTGATTTGTATCGAAAATTTATTGACGATATGAACAAACTAGATAACGATTACGAGCAGCTTAAAAAACAATTACAAACCAGTCCAAATCCAGAAATAGTTGTAAGGGCAATGATGAAAAACCTCGAAATACAATCTAGTGTATTAAGCCAGCAGTTATCCATTATAAATCAAGTCAATCAATATAAAAAGGAGAATACAATATGAAAAAATTAGTAAGTATTTCGAGCATGCTGTTGCTCGCTATACAAGTAAACGCTCAGCAGCAACCAGAAGTAACGATTAATGTTAATCCAAATCCAACAATTTCTGTTAATGTTTCATCAAATAAATCATACGCTGTTAATACTAGTGTTCATGTAAGTCCTGATGTAAATGTAACAACCTCTGTAAATGTTCAGGAACAAGCTGATGGACCAATGAAGGCTAAAACGTTTTCGAAAACATTTAGTGTGGACAAAAGCGACAAAATAAATTTAAGTAACAGGTATGGAGAGATGGTTATTAAGATCTGGGACAGAAATGAAATTAAAGTTGATGCGGATATTAAAGCCTATAGTACAAGCGATAACGATGCACAAAGATTATTAGATGATGTTTCAATTACTGCAACTAAAACCGGAGATTTAGTTACATATAAAACAAACATTGAAGATAAAAATAGCAATTGGGGAAAGAGTATTAGAAATGGAAAAGTTCTTTGGCGCAAAGAAATTAAAGTGAATTATGTAGTATATATGCCTGCAAATAATGCACTAACACTTTCAAATATGTATGGGAATGTGAACATGGGAAATTTGGCTGCCGCACTATATGCAAAAGTACAATACGGAAATTTTACAGCAGGAAATCTAAGTAGTACTAATAATTATATTTCTGTGCAATACGGAAATGCCAATGTACAAGAGTTAAATAAAGCAGTAGTTAAGCAGCAATATGGTAAAGGTTTAACTATTGGCACCGTAGGAACATTAGATTTAGATGTACAATATGCTGGCGCTGATATTATGAACATAAAAGGTAATGCCGTTATTAAACAACAATATGGAAGTGGATTAGTTATTGGCTCAGTAGATAATTTAGAATTAAATGCACAGTATACCAACGTTAATGTTACTACAATTAATGGCAACGCGTCAATTAAACAAGAGTACAACAAGATTTCTATTGGTAGCGTAGGCAAACTAAAATTAGATGCTCAATATACGAGTGCAACAATTGGTAGTTTAAAAGGAGATGGATATTTTGATATGGAGTATAACAATTTGAACATTGCTAATATCAGCCCTGCTTGTAAAATCTTAACCGTAAAATCGGAGTATGCAGATATCAATTTAGGCTTTGCAAACGGTTATAATGGTAATTTTGAAGTTAATAAAACCTATGGTTCATTCAAGTACGGCTCAGATATAACTTCTAAGCTTGTTTCTTCAGATGATGAGACTAAAAAATACAATGGCAAAATTGGTAATGGTGGCGTTGCCGATGTTAAAATAAATGCTGAATATGGCAATGTAATTTTTAAATAAACAAACCAAACAAATAATACCAAAGCCTGTTGATATAAATCAATGGGCTTTTTTTATATTCGTGCCAAGATAAATTAACTATGGAATTACTAACCAGTCCTGAAGCGTGGATTTCGCTTTTTACACTAACGCTTTTAGAAATTGTTTTAGGCATCGATAATGTAATATTTGTAAGTATTATTTTAAATCGAGTAAACGTTGCATCGCAAAAGAAAGCACGTTTAATTTGGATGATTACAGGCATTATTTCGCGTTGTTTAATGTTATTTGGCTTAAGTTGGTTATTACAGCAAAAAGGCAATTACATTATCCCAGAAAGTTGGTTTGGCAAAGGCTTCGATTTAGCAAGTTTAGTGATGCTATTTGGCGGATTGTTTTTACTGTATAAATCTGTTATGGAAATTCACCATAAATTAGAAGGTGAGGACCCAAGTACAAATCAAGAAAATAAGAAGCCATTAGCATTTGGTGCTGCTATTTTTCAAATTATGTTGATTGATGCAGTTTTTTCATTCGATAGCATCATCACCGCTGGTGGAACTGCAAAACATTTAGAAGTTATGATTATTGCCGTAGTAATTGCCATGATCATCATGTTTACATTCAGTCCAAAAATAGCTGGTTTTATACACAAACACCCTACCTTAAAAATGTTGGCGCTATCGTTTTTGGTGATGATTGGGTTAAGCTTAATTATAGAAGGTTGGGATGCAGCTGCCGCACATGAAATGCACCTTAAAAATTATATCTATTTCGGCATGGCCTTCTCTGTTGGCGTAGAAGTTTTAAATATGATTTTTAGAAAACGACAACAAAAAAACAGACTGGTAGAATTGAATGAACCAAGGATAGGCGATAAAGAGAAGTAAGAGGTTTTTAAATAATATTGCCCCAGATTCGCAGATTGGTTTTGTAATCTGCGAATCTGGGGCTTTTTTCTTTAATATTCTTAAATAAAATCTTCGTTTCTTTACGCCTCAAATCCAAAAATATGATTACTTTCTCCGAAGCAACATTAGCAGAACTTTCTATACACAGAATTGGAAATAAACTCCAAGACGAATTTTATGTGCTTTCAGATCAATCTATGCATTTGGAAGACGAAATGTTAAAGCAGTTGTTGTTGCAATATTTTTTATCTCCGTATGAAAAGGTAAACGAGATTTATCGTTTCATGCATCCAAATAACGATCTCAATTTAAATGAGGTCTATCATTTTGCAGCAGAAATTTTTGCAAATGGAGCAGTTTTCCACGATAATACTAAAAAGCTAGCTACTTATTTATTCGAAATCTCTAATCACCCCAAAATTAAATCGGGAGAATTGTATGTCGCCTATTTTGAGAATGTACAAATAGAAGGCGATTTACATGATGCCATTGGCATTTTCAAATCAGAAACAAAAGAAAGTTATTTAACAGTTTACCCAGAACAAGGTGGCTTTGGCTTAAAATACGAGCAAGAAGCCATTAACATTAATAAACTGGATAAAGGTTGTTTAATATTTAATACTGATGCAGCAGAAGGCTATAAAGTTGCAGTAATAGATCAGACTAATCGTAGTGCGGAAGCTGTTTATTGGAAAGACGAATTCTTAAAACTTAAAGTTCGTAACGATAACTATAGTCAAACACAAAATGTGTTGGGTGTGTACAAAAGTTTTGTAACCGAAAAACTAGATGAAAATTTTGAAATTTCTAGAACAGATAAAATAGATTTGCTGAATAAATCAATGAAATATTTTAAGGAAAAAGAAACCTTTGATATAGATGAATTTGCAAATGAAGTTATCGCTAATAAAGAAGGGATAGAATCCTTTAAAAGCTACAAGAAAAATTACGAAGAGGAATTTGATAGTCCTATTGCGGATAACTTTGATATTTCTGATGCCGCAGTTAAAAAGCAAGCTAAAACATATAAAAACATCTTAAAATTAGATAAGAACTTTCATATCTACATTCATGGCAATAAAGATTTAATAGAAAAGGGATTTGATGATGATCGTTCGATGAATTATTACAAAGTTTACTTTAGAGATGAACAGTAGATTTACTTTAGTATTTTAGCTTAATGGCAATCCCGCATAAAATTCTTACTCGTAAAGATGAAATAACCGCTAAATTTTTTGAGCTGTTAGAAAAACATATGAAAGAAATTATGTCGGGTAAAGTAGATAAGATGTATCACATTAAGGATTTTGCCGCTCTTTTGTTTATCCATCCTACACATTTTAGCAATACCATTAAACTAACCACTGGACATTCGCCATGCCATTTTGCAGAAGAAAGAACAATGGATGAAGCTCGTAAAATGCTGAGCGAAACGCCAATGTCGATAGCAGAAATTAGTTACAAGTTAACGTTTAATGAGCCGACAAACTTCACAAAATTTTTTAAATCCTTTGAAGGTATAACGCCTAAACAATACCGAAAACAAATTATAGAATCGGAAATAAACACCATTAATTCGGAAACTAGCACCATTTTTTAAGCACATTTAAGTGGATATTTGTATATAATTTAAAAACAAAGAATATGCAAACACAAAAAATAGCTCTAGTAACTGGCGGTAGCCGCGGACTAGGAAAAAATATGGCTTTGGCTCTTGCCAAAAAGGGTATCGATGTTATTTTAACATATAACAGTAAACAAGCAGAGGCTGATGAAGTAGTTTCTTCGATAGCAGCTTTAGGGCAGAAAGCAATTGCACTTCAATTCGATGCTGGAAATGTGAAATCGTTCGATGGTTTTATCGAGCAAGTAAAAGCAGCTTTAACCGAAAAATGGGGGCGAGAGAATTTTAATTTCTTAATTAACAATGCTGGAATAGGAATCCATAAAAACTTCGCAGAAACCACAGAAGAAGATTTTGATTTGTTGAACAACATTCAATTCAAAGGAGTTTACTTTTTAACTCAAAAATCTTTACCAATCATCGCTGATGGCGGAAGAATTATAAACTTAGCAACCGGCTTAACTCGCTTTGCTTTACCAGGATATAGTGCATATGCCGCTATGAAAGGCGCAATTGAAATATTTACCAAATATTTAGCGAAAGAATTAGGATCAAGAGGCATTGCTGCAAATGTTGTGGCCCCAGGTGCAATTGAAACAGATTTTGGTGGTGGTGTTGTTCGTGACAACGAACAATTAAATGCTGTAATAGCTTCTAACACTGCACTTGGAAGAGTTGGTTTGCCAGATGATATTGGCGGAGTAGTTGCTTTTTTGTGCTCAGAAGAAGGTCGTTGGGTAAACGCACAAAGATTAGAAGTGTCTGGCGGGCAGTTTATTTAATTGCTCTGGGCGTTTAATAGATTCTAAAACTTAAAACAGAGCCTTTAAAAACCTTACAGGATAATAACTTGTAATTTAATTTTTAAAGGCTTAGTTTTAAGGTGTATGAGCTCAACAACTAAACCAAATAGCATCTTTAAAGTAATTGGTGCATCTTCTTTAGGCACACTAATCGAATGGTACGATTTTTACATTTTCGGCAGTTTAGCCACTATTATTGGTGCACAACTTTTTCCTGCAGATGCAGGGGCTTCAGCATTAATTAATACACTTGCGATTTTTGCAGCAGGCTTTATTGTCCGACCATTTGGGGCATTAGTTTTTGGCCGTTTGGGCGATTTAATAGGTAGAAAATATACATTTCTACTTACGTTGGTATTAATGGGTGGTTCCACATTTTTAATCGGACTTATCCCATCCTACTCAAGCATAGGATATGCTGCACCTATTTTAGTTTTAATTTTGCGTTTAGTTCAAGGCTTAGCTTTAGGGGGTGAATATGGCGGTGCCGCAACGTATGTAGCAGAACATGCACCAAAAGGTAAACGCGGTTTCTTTACCAGTTGGATTCAAACTACCGCAACTTTAGGCTTATTCCTTTCATTAGGAATTATAGTGCTTTCTAAAAACTTAATCGGTTCAACTGCATTTGCAGATTGGGGTTGGAGAATTCCATTCCTGCTGTCTATTTTATTGGTTGGAGTTTCCATTTACATCCGTTTAAAGATGCACGAATCGCCAATGTTTACTAAGCTTAAAACAGAAGGCAATATTTCTAAAAATCCATTAAAAGAAAGCTTTAGTAAAAAGGGCAACTTCAAGATGGTACTCTTAGCCTTATTTGGCGCAACAATGGGACAAGGTGTAATTTGGTATACAGGTCAGTTTTATGCACAATCCTTTATAGAAAATACCTGTAAAATTGACTTTAACGATTCGCGATATATTTTACTTTGGGGAATTGCTTTTGCTACACCGTTTTTTGTGGTGTTTGGTTCTTGGAGCGATAAAGTTGGTCGCAAATGGATAATGTTGACAGGAATGTTGTTGGGTATTATTTTTTATCGACCAATTTACCAGCTGTTTTTAGATAAGAGCGACGTAACTACTTGGAATTCTCCAGTTTTAAAAGAAGATGCGCCAATAATCACAAGAGTTGCATTACAAGATAAAGGGGACAGTTTAATTACGAAAAGTTCAAAAATGAATTTGGCGAATGGCGCATCGTTTAATTCGGTTTCGATAGATACTGTATATGCAGATTCGAATAAAATGATCGGTCATGCATCGCTAGTTAAAGATAAAGTTTTACCAACTGCAACTTTTTGGCTTTTTGTAGGGCTAGTATTTTTCCAAATCTTATTAGTTACAATGGTTTACGGCCCGATTGCGGCATTTTTGGTAGAATTATTTCCAACGAAAATTAGATATACTTCAATGTCATTGCCTTACCATGTAGGTAATGGAGTTTTTGGTGGCCTAGTTCCTTTTATAGCCACATTAATTGCCAGTTTTGCGGGTTCTACACCTCTTTCTGGGTTATGGTATCCTATTGGAATTGCCACATTAAGTTTCATCATTGGAGCGATTTATTTATCAAATAAAAGAGACGAAAACGTTAACGATTAAGCATATGAAATCAATTAAAAAAATATTAGGCGTTTTCTGGATTATTTTAGGTCCAGCAGCAATGATTTTTATGGCTTGTCAAGCTTGGAATAAAATAAGCAAAGCTGAAGCAGGAATAGCACAAACCAATACGGCCTTGCAATGGGGAATTATCTTATTAATTTTTATTCCGATAGCAATTGGCTTGGTTATTTTTGGTAAATATGCTTTAGCTGGAGAATATGATAAACTACCAGAGAGTTCGGAGGAATTATAACTTCTTAATTGATTAAAAGTAAACTTTGTCAAACTTCTTTGAACCTTGCCAAAAGTTTGACAAAGTTATTGCTACAAAACTCTAACTAATAAACCTTTTAAATATTCTCCCTCTGGGAAAGATAAACGCACAGGGTGATCTTCAGGTTGTGAGAATTGTTTAATAACTTGTACTTCTTTCCCAGCATCCAATGCAGCCCAAGCAATAATCTGTTTAAAAGTTTCAATATCTACAGCACCAGAACAAGAAAAAGTAGCTAACAAACCACCACTTTCTAATAACAATAACCCCAAACGATTAAGATCTTTGTAAGCACGGGCAGCTCTATCCAATGCAGAACGAGATGGTGCATATTTAGGTGGATCCAACACTACGATATCAAATTTCTTTCCTTCTTCTTTGAAAGCTCGCAACTGTTTATTTACATCTGCTTGTATAGCAGTATGATTTTTTGAATCGAATTTATTCAATTCAATATTTTGTTTCAACGTCTCAATCGCTAATGCCGAACTATCTACACTCGTTACTTTTTTTGCACCTTTTTTGAATGCATTTAAACTAAAACCACCGCTGTAGCTAAAACAATCAAGCACATTTTTGCCATCAGCATATTCCGCCAGTAATAAACGGTTATCACGTTGATCACAATAAAAACCAGATTTTTGCCCTTCGGCGATATTAATATGATAGGTAATCCCATTTTCCTTAACAGCGATGAAAGCTGCGGGAGCTTCACCCCAAAGCAAGCCATTTTCTGCTGTAATTCCTTCGTGTGTACGAGCGGTTGCATCACTACGATCGAAAATCCCTTTGGGTTGTAAAGCTTTGACTAAGATATCAATAACGATAGATTTTGCTTTTTCAATCCCTGTACTTAAAATTTGCACAGAAAGAAAATCAGCATATTTATCGACAATTAAACCTGGTAAAAAGTCGGCTTCGCTAAAAATTAAGCGGTAGGCATTTGTGTCTTTATTTTTTAAAAGATGTGCTCTTGATTCTATCGCTGTATTAATTTTTTGTTCATACCATGCTTCATCAATTACATGATTTTCATCCCATTCTAATAGACGAACAGCAACACGAGATTGATCATTGAAATAACCATACGCTAAAAAATCATTATTCGCACTGCAAACTTTAACCACATCTCCATTTGCTGGAGTTCCTTTAATTTTTTCTAATGCCCCAGAAAACACCCATGGATGGCGTTGCAAAACTGCTTTTTCCTTACCTTTTTTTAGCTTGATTTCTACCATGTTGCAAAGGTAATAAAATAGTTTTGGGTTGATGGTTAATGGACGATGGCCATGAACTATTGACCATGAGCCCTTACGGAATTACATATAAATTGTATTTTTACCAAATGGAAGAAATAACCTGGAGCGATTTTGAGAAAGTAGAACTAAGAGCAGGCACCATCCTTGAAGTTTATGATTTTCCAGAAGCCCGAAAATCAGCTTACAAAGTAAAAGTAGATTTTGGCGAATTTGGAATTAAAATGAGTAGTGCACAAATTACCAAACACTACACAAAAGAAGAGTTAATTGATAAACAAATCGTTGGTGTAATCAATTTTCCTAAAAAACAGATTGGTAAATTTATGAGCGAGTTTTTGGTCACGGGTTTAGCAGATGCCAATGGCGATATTGTATTAACTTCATTGGATAAAAAAGTGCCAAACGGCAGCAAAATTATATGATTTTTGGTAATTCGCAGGTTTTAAAAATCGTAATTCTTAAATCTAAAATCGTCAATCAATTATGAGTTTCTATAATTTCGAAGAAAACGAAAATCCAACAGTTGCTGACGAGCATTTTATGCGCTTAGCTTTAAACGAAGCTAAAAAAGCATTTGATGTTGATGAAATTCCAATAGGAGCAATAGTGGTTTGTCAGGGTAAAATTATTGGACGTGGACATAATTTAACAGAACAATTAAACGATGTAACTGCACATGCAGAAATGCAAGCTTTTACAGCTGCCGCACAAACATTAGGAGGTAAATATTTAAAAGACTGTACTCTATATGTAACTATTGAGCCTTGTGTAATGTGTGCTGGCGCTAGTTATTGGACACAGATAAGCCGGATTGTTTTTGGCGCTCACGAAGATAAACGAGGTTTCACCAAGATAAATCAAAACCTTTTACATCCAAAAACTGTTTTAAAACGAGGTGTTTTGGCTCAAGAATGTGGCGCTTTAATGAGCACATTTTTCTTAAATAAACGTAAAGAAAGTTGACAAACAATTGAATAAAACTTAACCTTTGTGAGTTATATTTGTACATTAACATTTTTAAACTTAAAATAATAAATATTATGGCTTTTGAATTACCTGCGTTAGCATACGCAACAGACGCATTAGAACCGCATATTGATAAATTAACTATGGAAATTCACCATGGTAAACATCACCAAGCGTACGTTACTAACTTAAATAAAGCTTTAGAAGGTAAGCCTGAAGCTAATTCGAGCATTGAAGATATCATTAAAAATATTTCAAAATTCCCTGCAGCTGTACGTAACAACGGCGGTGGTCACTATAATCACTCTTTATTCTGGACAGTATTAGGCCCAAATAAAGGAGGTGAGCCAACTGGCGATTTAGCTAAAGCAATTAATGATGCATTTGGTTCTTTCGCTGATTTTAAAACTAAAATTCAGGACGCTGGTGCAACTCGTTTTGGTTCAGGTTGGGCTTGGCTTTCAGTAGGTGCAGATAAAAAATTAGTTATTTCTTCTACACCTAACCAAGATAATCCATTAATGGATATCGCTGAAGTAAAAGGTACTCCAATTTTCGGTATTGACGTTTGGGAACACGCATATTATTTAAAATATCAAAACATGCGCCCATCTTATTTAGCGGCAATTTGGAACGTGGTAAACTGGGACGCAGTAGCAGAACGTTACAAAAAAGCACTATAAAAATTTTCTTTTTTAGAAAGCAAAAGCGGGGCAACTATCAAAGTTAGCCCCGCTTTTCGTTTCAATCTTTTTATTTTTATGTGGCTCTCACCCTTACCAGTCGAAGCGTTTTCATCCTAGCAGTGCTTCGATAAACTCAGCGTGTTAGAAGACATTACTGAAAAAAGTCGCAACATCTAATGTAGAATATTAATGATCATTGGAAAGAATAATGTCAAGTCTTCATTAGTTATAAGTTTACTCGCATTTGAAACGGACTTAGTTCGGGCCCAATTGTCACAAGTCCGAACAAACCCCGAACAAACCCCGACCTAAGTCCGTCTCAACAATTGACTATTTGTAGAAAGAAAATCTAATAGGTAGAATAAGATAAAGAATTTGGAAATTTAAAATAATTCCATGTTTAAACTTATAATGATTTGAAAAGCTGATTATTGATTTCTTTTGGAGAGATAGTGATTACTAAGATAATGTTGTAAGCTTGGACATAGTAGCAGAACGTTACAAAAAAGCAGTATAAAAAATACGATAAGAGAACTTTTAAGGCTTGTTGACGTCAAAATCAGCAAGCCTTATTTTTTTAACGATTATTTCTTAAATTTGAACTATGAGAAAACTGATTGTAATGATGATGTTGGTGCTTGGCACATTTTTTTCTAGCAATGCCCAGAAAGCTCCAACAGCCGAAGAATTGGCAAAAAAAAATGTAGATGAATTACAAAAGCGTTTAACATTAAGTCCAACACAAAAAAGCATAGCCTATAATTACGTTTTTAATATGTATAAAGAACAATTGTTGCTGTTTAAAAAGCAACAAGCAGGCACCTATAAAGACGAAGATGAAACCAAAATATACAGACTACAAAACGAAACTAACGCAAATATTAAAGCAGTTTTGAAACCTGAGCAAATAGTGGAGTTTAATAAGTTAATAGAAGAACGTTTAAGTGGAGTAGATCCAACTAAGAAAAAGAAAAAGAAAAAAGGTGAAGAAGAGGAAAAAGTAGTAGGTATTGAAGGTCTTAAATCTGGCAATAATTAAATTCCAATTACATCTTTCTTTTTATTGTTTTTCATGCTTTTAGGGATAATTGCCAATATTTCTTCCCGAAGTGCATTTAACATTCTTTTTTTAATGAAGTTTTTGTGTGTAACTAAACTAATTTCACGCACAGGTTCTGGCGATTTAAAATAACGCACCTTGTTAAGTTGTTTGGCACTTAGATCGCCTAAGGCCAATTCTGGTAATAACGTTGCTCCATCATTTACATCTACCATTCTAATTAGAGTTTCCACACTTCCAGTATTATAAGTTAGTGATTGTAAGCGATTATTTTTTGTAGAACGACAAATATTCAATACCTGCGAACGCATGCAATGCCCCTCATTTAATAGCCAAATATTTTCATCTTCTAAATCATCAGCATCGATAGTTTTCTTTTTATAAAGCTTACTGTTTTTGCTAATGTAGCTTACAAAATTTTCATAATATAAAGGCATCTCACTAATGTTAGCATCAACTAGAGGCGTAGCTAAAATGCCACAGTCAATTACACCAGTTTTTAAATGATGAATAATGTCTTCGGTAGTGTATTCCCAAATTAATAATTTTAAATCTGGATATTTTTCTAACATCGACGCAATTACTTCAGGCAATAAATAAGGTGCAATAGTAGGAATAATGCCAATTTTTAATTCGCCAATTACATCTTGCTGTTGACTACTTATAATTTCTTTTATTTTTTTATTTTCTTGTAAAACGATACGTGCTTGAGCGATAATTTGTGCACCAATTTCTGTAGGAATAATGGGCTGTTTGCTCCTGTCGAATATTTTAACGTTTAAAAACTCCTCCAACTTTTGCACTTGCATACTTAATGTAGGTTGAGTGACAAAGCATTTATCTGCAGCACTTACAAAGCTGCGGTAGGTGTCTACAGCTACAATATATTCGAGTTGGACTAAGGTCATATAGTTAAAATTGATTATTAAATATAAATATATAAACTTTGATGATAATAGTGAAGCTTGGGCATTAATTGATTTTATTACCAATGCAGCAATAAAACAATAGAGCCAATTACTATTGCTAATTAAATCTTACTTTTGTGTTTTAAGAATTAAAGCGTGGGTAAAGATAAATTAAGAAAATTTGCAGAGATAGATACCTTTCCAAATGTATATCAATTGCATTTAGGTAAAGTGATGCAAGGGAAATGGGCTTCAAGTCATTTTAAGAACGATAATCAGGTTGTATTAGAGCTAGCTTGCGGAAAAGGCGAATACGCCGTAAACTTGGCAAAACTATTTCCAGAAAAGAATTTTGTTGGTGTAGATCTAAAAGGAAATAGAATTTGGCGTGGCGCTAGAACTGGAGTAGATGAAGGCATTCAAAACTTAGCATTCTTGCGTATTCAAATAGAAGATATTTTGGAATATTTTGCACCAGGAGAAATTGATGAAATCTGGATTACGTTCGCAGATCCACAACCACAAGAAAGTAGAGAGAAAAAGCGCTTAACTTTTCCAGGGTTTTTGGATAAATATAAAATTCTATTAAAACCAGGTGGTAAAATTAATTTGAAAACAGATAACGATGGTTTATATGCCTATACCTGCGAAAAAGTAGCAGAATTAAACCTTATCACACATAAGAATACAGATCATTTATATAAATCGGAGTTTGCAGATGAAGTTTTATCTATAAAAACCCATTACGAAAGAATATATTTAAAACACGATAAAAACATCAATTATATTCAATTTTCATTCAGCTAATGGAAGCATCATTTTATGAACAAGTGTTTGAAATTGCTCGTTTAGTTCCTAAAGGAAGAGTGACTTCTTATGGCGCAATTGCAAAAGCTTTAGGTGCTGGGGGTTCAGCTCGTATGGTTGGTTATGCAATGAGTAATGCCGGAATTGCACAGCCGAAAGTTCCCGCACACCGAGTAGTTAATAGCAGTGGATTGCTCACTGGAAAATTTCATTTTTCACCACCCGAGTTAATGCAACAACTGTTAGAACAAGAAGGAATAAAAGTTGAAAATGATAAAATAAAGGATTTCAAAAAAGTGTTTTGGAACCCCTTAGAAGAAATATTTTAATTGGTTTTTGCTTTGTAATCAGTTAAAATAAATACAATAAATATAGCTATAGCCAAACCAGCATAATAAAAGTGATCTGCCATATGCTTACTAAAAACAGTGAGGGCAAGAGCGGCTAGAGAGAAGCTTACTACGAGTTCAATAAAACCATGAACAGGGAATGGAACCAGTTTTACCGCTCCACCTCTAAAAACGGTAAATAGTGTTAGCAAAAAGTGAATACCACCAAGCACCATCGAAAAGGTTGCGGCTGTAGTTGATAAAGCGATTATATTTGGTGCGATAATTAAAAACAAGGCAACAACATAATCTAAAATGGCGTGAATTTTAGGATTGATGATTTTCATGGGAATTAGGGATTAGGTTTTGAAATTACAAAAAATAGTTATTCAATATGGGAAAATTAGTAGAAGAATTTAACAGCTATCGTACAAAAATGAACGATAGAATTATGGAGACATCCAATACAAACATTAAGCGTTTTTTTGCTTTAGACACTACAACTTACGCTGACGGCGCTTTAAATGTAAAAACCAAAGAGATGTTAGGTTTAGTAGCATCAATGGTTTTACGTTGCGATGATTGCATTAAATATCACTTGGAAAAATGCTATAACGAAGGTGTTAACAGTGCAGAAATGAACGAGGTCTTTATGATTGCAAATTTGGTTGGTGGCTCAATTGTTATTCCTCATTATAGAAGAGCCGTTGAATATTGGGATGAACTTTCAGGTAGTCTATAGTCTTAAGTCAATAGTCTTGAGTATTTGAAAAGAAAACCTATATTAGTTCATGGGTAAATTCAGAGAACTTTTAGCTTATAAAAAAGGATTTTCTTTATTAATGGAAATATTTGAACTTACGAAGGGTTTTCCAAAGGAGGAGATTTATAGTTTAACAGACCAAATAAGAAGATCTTCTCGATCTGTTTGTAGTAGCATTGGCGAAGCATATAAAAAACGTAATTATCCAAATCATTTTATAAGTAAGCTATCAGATTCAGCAATGGAAAATAGTGAAACACAAGTTTGGTTAGATGTTGCATTAAGCTGTAAATACATATCTGAAGAAAAGTATAATTCATTAGATGGACAATGCGAAGAAGTAAGTAGGCTTTTAACTTATATGATAAATAACCCTGCTAAATTTTCATAATATGACTCAAGACTTAGAGCTTACGACTAATGACTTTATTTATCGTTGCAAATGGTGTGGCACGGATGAACTTTACATCAAATATCATGATGAAGAATGGGGAAAACCTGTTTATGATGATAAGATGTTATTCGAATTTTTGGTGTTAGAAGGCGCACAAGCTGGTTTAAGTTGGATTACCATTTTACGCCGTAGAGAAGGCTACAGAAAGGCGTTTGCAGACTTTGATGTACAGAAAGTTGCGAAATTTACAGAAGCTGATGCAGAGCGATTAATACAAGATGAAGGAATTATTCGTAACCGATTAAAGATTAATTCAACCATAAAGAATGCGCAATTGTTTATCGCAATTCAACAAGAATTTGGCTCTTTTGCGGATTATATTTGGGCGTATTTACCCAATAAAAAGCCAATTGTTAACGATTTCAAAAATGGAGGCATTCCTGTAAGTATCGAAATTTCTGACGCCATTGCAAAAGACATGAAAAAAAGAGGATTCAAGTTTTTTGGAACGACAATTTGTTATGCGTTTATGCAAGCAACGGGAATGGTAAACGATCACGTAATTGGCTGTGTTGCTAGATAGAGAACTAATCTCAAATCAGAAAGAGAAAAAGGTTATTCAAGTTATTTTTTCCCAGAAGAATTGTAAGCTTTGATGTAGGCGGCTAAATTTTTTGGATCAAAACTCTCGGTTGCTTTTATACTTTCGGCCAGATCTTCATCATTCGTTAATTTCTGCAATAAAATGGTCTTTACCGCATTGCTATTATCCAAATTAACTTCTTGCATTGGTCCAGTTCCTGGTTTTTCTAAAAAGTAACTAATTTTTCCTCTAGGACCGGTACTTCCCTGATCATCATTTCTTCGGCCGCCGCCCCCAATAGTTATACCACCGCCAATTCCACCACCAAAACCTCCACTGCCTATTCCAACTCCAAATGTTGGTCTAACTTTTACTTTAGGCTGTGGCGCTTGTGCAACCACTCCTTTATCGCCGTATGAATATAAATTTACAGTACCAGTTTCAAGTACTTTAAAAAAGCGAAACTCCATTTTCTTCTTCATTACAATGGGTTTACTCGCGTAAGTTTCACCATTCCACACAAAAGATTGGATATCCTTTGCCTGATACTCAACAATAGTTTGATCGTCTTGCATAAGAGCAACCGAGCTAAAATTTGTGCCTTTAATTACACCACGAACAAAATTTCCTTCGCTAATTAAAACAGCATCTTGTGCAGATAACTTGACACCGAATAGGAGAAATAAGATCAAAAATTTAAAAGCTTTCATACGCACAAAATAACGTTAATTTTCTAGTCTTGTTGCATTGTCTTCGTAAAGAATAACGAGCAGATAATAAAGATAATAAAGAAAAATAAAATCTAAATACCATTATCAAATTTGGTGGCTATTCTTAACTTTACACTATCATGGATAATAAAAAACTTTTCCTTTTAGATGGGATGGCGCTAATTTACCGAGCGCATTTTGCATTGAGTAAAAATCCTCGTTTTACGTCTAGCGGTGTAAATACATCAGCAGTTATGGGCTTTGCGAATACGCTAATGGAGGTATTGAAGAAGGAAAAACCTACTCATATTGCCGTAGTTTTTGATACGGAAGCACCAACTGAAAGACATACAGATTTTGTGGCGTATAAAGCACATCGCGAAGCAATGCCAGAAGATTTATCGAAGGCATTACCTTATATTTTTAAATTGATTGAAGGATTTAATATCCCAGTAATTACCAAAGATGGTTTTGAGGCCGATGATATCATTGGAACCATGGCAAAGCAAGCAGAAAAACGAGGTTTTCAGGTATATTGTATGACGCCCGATAAGGATTTTGCACAACTGGTTTCAGAAAATATTTTCATTTACAAACCAGCTCGTATGGGAAATGAAATGGAAATATTAGGGGTAAAGGAGATTTTAGCTAAATGGGAAATCGAAAATGTACTTCAAGTTATAGATATTTTAGGCCTTTGGGGCGATGCGGTAGATAACATTCCGGGTATTCCAGGTATTGGTGAAAAAACGGCGAAATTGTTAATTAAGCAATATGGCAGTATGGAAAATATTATTGCCAATAGCCATGAATTAAAAGGGAAACAAAGAGAAAACGTAGAGAATTTTGCAGAACAAGGATTGATTTCAAAAAAATTAGCTACCATAATTTTAAATGTTCCAGTAGAATTTGATGAAGAGAAATTATTGGTTGAAGAACCTAGTAGAGAGTTGTTAGAGCCTTTATTTGCCGAACTTGAATTCAGAACTATCGGTAGACGCGTTTTTGGTGAAGATTTCAGCATAAACGATGCAAAAAACACAAGCCAACAAAAAGATTTATTTGGTAATGATGTTGCAGAAGTAAAGCGTAAAGAATTTGTCGAACAACCATCGTTATTTGATACGCCAATTGATGCTAAAAATATAGATAATACACCACATCAATATTTTTTAATTGATGATGCTGCAAAGCGGAAGGAACTAATCGACTTGTTATTAACGCAATCTAGCATTTCATTCGATACAGAAACTACTGGAACTGATGCTAATTTGGCAGATTTGGTCGGCTTATCATTCTCAATAAAATCAGGCGAGGGTTACTATATCCCATTGCCAGAAGATAGAGAAGTAACACAACGCATCCTGGATGAGTTTAGAGTAGTGTTAGAAAATGAAAATATTGGAAAGATTGGTCAGAATATCAAATACGATATGTTGGTGTTAAAATGGTACGATGTTCACGTAAAAGGGAAATTATTCGATACCATGTTGGCTCATTATCTAATTGATCCAGATACACGTCATAACATGGATGTTTTATCTGAAAATTACTTGGGTTATACACCAATTTCTATCACTACTTTAATTGGTGCTAAAGGAAAAGCACAAGGAAATATGCGTGATGTACCAGTAGAAAATGTTGTAGATTATGCAGCAGAAGATGCGGATGTAACCTTGCAGTTGGCAACTATTTTCGAGCCAATGCTAAAAGACAGAAATGCAACGAAATTAGCTGAGGAAATAGAAAATCCTTTAGTTTATGTATTGGCTGATATTGAAAAAGAAGGGGTTAAAATAGATATTGAAACCTTAAATGCATACTCAATCGAACTGCAAACAGAAATTACGAAAGCAGAGCAAAGTGTATATGAAAAAGCAGGGTTGAAGTTTAATTTAGCATCACCAAAACAATTAGGTGAAGTATTATTTGATCATTTAAAATTAGATCCGAAAGCTAAAAAAACGAAGACAGGTCAATATCAAACTGGAGAAGATGTGTTGACCTATTTAGCAAGCAAAAATGATATTGTTCAAAATATTTTAGATTTCCGCCAGCTGCAAAAATTAAAATCAACGTATGTTGATGCATTGCCTTTAATGGTAAATCCTAAAACTGGTCGTGTGCACACCTCATATAATCAGGCAGTTGCTGCAACAGGTAGATTGAGTTCTAATAATCCGAATTTACAAAATATTCCTATAAGAACAGAGCGAGGTCGAGAAGTGCGTAAAGCATTTATTGCGAGAGACGATGATCATATTTTATTATCTGCCGATTATTCACAAATCGAATTGCGCATTATTGCGGAAATAAGCAGAGAAGAAAATATGCTAGATGCATTTAGCAAAGGCATTGATATTCACACTGCAACAGCCGCTAAAGTTTATGGAATTGCGATCGAAGATGTAGATTCTACTCAACGCAGAAATGCAAAAGCAGTAAATTTTGGTATTATTTATGGTCAGTCGGCATTCGGTTTATCCCAAAATCTAAATATACCGCGTAAGGAAGCCGCAGAAATAATTGAACAATATTTTACGCAATATCCCGGTATTAAGAGATACATGAGCGATACCATGAATTTTGCTCGTGAAAACGGATTTGTTGAAACCATAATGGGTAGAAGAAGATATTTAAGAGATATTAATTCAGCCAATCAAACCGTTAGAGGTTATGCAGAGCGAAATGCGATTAATGCACCGATACAAGGTTCTGCAGCAGATCTAATTAAAATTGCAATGATCAATATCCACAAAGATATGCAAGATCAAAAATTAGGTTCTAAAATGACTATGCAAGTGCATGATGAGCTAGTCTTTGATGTGTTGAAAACGGAAGTTGAACAAATGAAAGCCATTATAACACATCGCATGAAAACCGCAATTAAAACACAAGTACCGATAGAGATTGAAATAGGCGAAGGCCATAATTGGTTGGCTGCACATTAAAGTTAAAGCATGAAAAAATTACTAGCGGTTATTTTATTATTTGTTTCTAGTTATACATTCGCACAAGGAACAGATACTATTAGGTATTTTACAGATTTCAATCTTAAAAGAGTTAAAGAAAAGAAAGCTGAAATCATCTGTAAACTTTATCATTCGGATAGTTTGAATTGGACATTAGATATGTATAGTAAAAACAATGTAATTCTTCAGAGAGAAACATATACAGATACGCTTTTAACCACTAAGCATGGAATATATAGGGAATATACTTCGGGTAAACCAACTTTAGACGGTAAATTTTATAATAACTTGAAACATGGTGATTTTAAGGTGTATAGCTTAAGTGGTGAATTGTTGGAATTATATAAATATAATTTAGACACTTTGAAATCAGCTACTAAATATTGGCCCGCTGGCAATAAAAAGGAAGAAACTATTTATGCGGCAGATAATAAAATTGTTGAACAAACCATCTATTACAGTGGTGAAAAAATTTCGAGTAGGGAAAAATTCTCTTTAGATGGAAAGTTGATTGATAGTACTTATCTAGATATTGATGGAAATTCAATATCAAAGTTTAATATAGAAGCCCCACCAAGATATCCTGGTGGAATTCAAAAACTTTATGAGTTTATAACAAAGAATTTTAGAATTCCTCCAGAAGCATTTGATGTTCAGGATAGGATAAATATTAAATTTACTATTACAGAGAAAGGAAAGATAGAAGACGTCAAACTTGATAAAGCTGGTTATCCTAAAACTGAAGAAGAAGCAATACGAGTTATGAAATTGTGCCCTGATTGGTTGCCAGGAATGGTGGCTGGAAAAGCGGTTAAATTTGGCTATAGTGTTCCAATCAACTTTAATAGACGCTAATATCTCTTATAATACGTTAAGCTATTAAGAGTTAAGTTATATGAAAAAGATAGTTTTTTTAACAGGTATATTGTTAGGGATTGTTAATCTAGTTTTTGCACAGCAAGACACTACTACGGTTTATTCAGCTCCTGGTTATTCAAAGGACCCATTACGTTCTAAATGGAAGAAAACTGTCGTAAAAAAGGATAGTTTATGGGTAGTGAATTTTTATAATAGGAAGGATATTTTACAAGAAAAAATCAGCTTTGCAGATAAGAATTTAGAAGTTAGAAAAGGTCCATATGCATTTTATGAGAATGGTAATTTAAAAGAAGAGGGTAATTACGAAAAAGGATACAAAAATGGTGTATGGAAAAAGTATTATCCTAATCAGCAACTAGAAGAAGATGCCTATTATGTTTGGGGGAATTTACATAGCATTTTTAAATCCTATTGGGATAATGGCCAACTTAAAAAGGAAGGAAAATATTTTCGTGGTAAAAAGATTGGTGTTTGGCGCTCATTTTATTCGGATGGAAAACCAGCGCTTAAAGAAAGATATACAGAACAAGGTGAATTGATTGATAACGAATATTTTGATAAAGATGGAAAAAGTATGAACAGCGCTAATTTTTCACTTCATGATTAGTTTCAGTAACTTCATATAATCTTCATTTATAAAGGGGATTTTAGATCAAATAAAAACAAAGAAAACATGAAAAAATTATTAGGTCTTATTGCGATTGCAGTATTGGGTATCAGTACTACTTTTGCACAAACAGCTCCTGCGGCAAAAGCAGCGACTAAAAAAACTGCTGTAAAAGCTCAAGTTAAAGCTGCGGCTCCTGTTGCTAAAGTTGAAACCAAAACGACAGTGGTAAAAGCTACAGCTCCAGTTGCGGTTAAAAAAGAAGTCAAAAAAGTAACGGTTGCTCCAAGTGCAGGTCTTAAAAAAGATGGCACACCAGATATGCGTCTGAAAGCTAACAAAGCAGCTAAGGTTGCTGGTCCAAAGAAAAAAGATGGTACTGCTGATATGCGTTACAAAGTAAATAAAGAAGCAGCAAAGAAAAACTAAGTCATAACTAGTTATTAATAAAAAAGCCTTCCAAGTTTTTGGAAGGCTTTTTTTTATAAGTCTATTGTTTCGCCAATAGCTGGCAAGAATAATAATTTTTGCGCTCGTTTGAAACTTTCAACTGCAACTTTAGAATCGATTTCTATGACAGGGAAAGTATCGTAATGCACACCAATAATTTTACTACAATTGATATAATTAGCTGCAATAACAGCATCATCTACATCCATAGTATAATTCCCACCAATTGGTAAAATGGCATAATCTAATTTGTAAAGATCAGCTAATAATTTCATTTCTAGTGTTAAGCCTGTATCGCCAGCAAAATAAATTTGTTTGTGATCCAATTCTAAAACAAAACCGGCTGGGTTTCCTCCGTAACTTCCGTCTGGTAAACCAGCAGAATGTGTTGCCCAAACCATGCGAACTGTTCCGAAATCAAAAGTGTGTTTTCCAAAATTCATGGGATGTACATTTTCAATTCCTTGTTTCATTACCCATCCAATTACTTCTGGTATAGCAATAACCTGAGCTTTTGTTTGTTTCGCAAGTGCAATTAAATCGCCTACATGATCGCCATGTCCATGACTGACTAAAATGTAATCAGCTTCAATTTTTGTAATATCTATTTTACTAGCCAAAGGATTTGAGCTAATAAAAGGATCAAATAAGAATTTTTTACTATCTGTTTCTAATAAGAAACACGATTGTCCGTAATACGTATATTTCATATCAAATACTTTTATCCGCCAAACATACCACCAAGTCCACCTAACATATCTTTAGTAGCAGCTTGCATTTCAGTTGCGCTCACTTGATCTGCTTGAGATAATGCTTTATTTATAGCCGTTAATAAAAGCTCTTCAACTTCTTCTTTGTCGGCATCTTTGTAAAAATCCTCATTAATTTCTATCGCAGTGATGGCTTTATTTGCGGTTGCCGTTACTCGAATTGCGCCTCCTTCAACTTCGCCAAATACAGAGATTGTATCTAATCGTTTTTTAATTTCATCTGCTTTTTGCTGAGCAGCCATTAATTTATCAAACATGAGTTTAGTTTTTAATATAAGTGGAAAATAAGATAAATTGTTTTAAAATTCTAGCTACGTTTTTTTCTTGGTTTAGCACGTTCATATTGCGATGGCCATTTTACATCGTCACCTAATTCAATAGCTGCATGTAAAGGGAAATATGGATTTCTTAAAAACTCTCTCGCTATTAAAATTAAATCGGCTTGCCCATTTTGCAAAATGGTTTCGGCTTGTTGTGCCTCAGTAATTAAACCAACAGCACCTGTTAAAATTCCAGTTTGTTTTTTAATATCTTCTGCAAATTGTACTTGATAACCTGGCGATAACGGAATTTCTTGTGCTAAAGTTAATCCGCCTGAAGAGGTGTCAATTACATCAACACCTTTAGTTTTTAGCAAAGCAGATAAACGAACTGATTCATCTGCATTCCATCCTCCTTGAGCCCAATCAGTTGCTGAAATTCGAACGAATAATGGATTTTCTGCGGGCCAAACTTCTTGTACAGCTTCTACAGTTTCAAATAATAAACGAATTCTATTCTCAAAACTGCCGCCATAATTATCTGTTCTTTTATTGCTTAATGGCGATAAAAATTGATGTTGTAAATACCCATGAGCGGCGTGAATTTCTATCACTTTAAAACCTGCTTTTATAGCTCTTTGTGTGGCAGTTTTGAAATCTGATTTTACTTTTTCAATTCCATCAATAGTTAATGCAATTGGAGTTTTATCTGTCGGATTAAATGGGATTTCACTAGCCGAAACGGTATCCCATCCACCATTTTCTTTATCTAATTGTAATGGATTTTCCCATGGGATATCAAAACTAGCTTTTCTACCAGCGTGTGCTAATTGAATACCAGCAATAGAACCGTTCGCATGAATAAATGCTGTAATTTCTTTGAATTTTTCAATATGTTCATCTTTCCAAATTCCTAAATCTCCTACAGAAATTCTCCCTTCTGGAGAAACGGCAGTCGCTTCAGTTATAATCAAGCCTGCGCCCCCAACAGCTCTGCTTCCTAAATGAACCAAATGCCAATTATTTGGAAAACCATCTGTTGCAGAATACTCACACATTGGAGAAACCACAATTCTGTTTTTTAGGGTAATATTTTTTATGTTAATCGGTGTGAAAAGTAATGACATGTAATATGATTTTGGACAAATTAACAACATGAAATTGGATTTGTTTCTATGGATTACATATCCAAACAATTTAATGACAAGCGGCGAATTTATTAGTTCATCAACCTTTTATTAAAACCTACAAATAACTTAAATAAGTTTTCATAAACGGTAAAAGGCAAAGTTTCGGGTTTGTCGAAAACATCGTGATAAGCAGAAACTCCACCCTGGGTATAGAGAAAAAAAGCTGGAACTCCTTTTTCTGTAAAGAAATAATGATCGCTATTTGCGGCCTTTCCTCGAGGATTTATTTTTACTAATAATTTATTAGCATCGTTTACTTGATTTAGTAAAGTAAATTCTTTAGGATATTGCGTTGCATTTACCACAGTTGCCCCAGTTTCTCCAGTGCCAACCATATCTACATTGATTAGAAATCTTATTTTTTGTAAATCAATTAATGGATTTTCAGTAAAATATTTTGAGCCTAAAATGCCAGCTTCTTCTCCTGCGAAGCAGATAAATGCAATGGTATATTTTTGGGGATTTACTGCATAATATTTAGCTAAGCTTAATAAAAATGAAACTCCGCTTGCATTATCATTTGCACCTGGAAAGTAAGTGTCTTTTCCCATGCCACCTAAATGATCATAATGTGCTGTAATTAAAATAACGGAATCGGGGTTGGTTGTTCCTTTAACAACAGCACAAATATTTGCTGCTTTAAATTCTGGAATAAAAACATTTTCGATAGTCGTTTCTATGCTTTTTGGGGTTTCATTAAGTGCTGATTTTTTGATTGAAATTTCGGTATAATCGTTTACTTTTTGTGAAACGGACCAAGTCAATTTATCCTTCAAACTAACTAATATTCTATCTCTATCATCTAAAAAATTTACACTATCTTTTTGTGTTAAATCCGCTACTGCTTTCACGCCAACACTTGCTTGTCCAACTATAAAATCTTCTCCCGGAATTAGTTTTCTGCCATTAATTTTTAGCTCCATTTTTCCCGGAAAAGTATTTACGGAAAATGAAAAGGGTTGTTTAAAATCCTTTCCATCCATAGGTTGTAAACCAAAAGATTTAAACTGAGATCCAATGAAATCTGCTGCTTTACTCATTCCGTTCTTGGTGTAGCCTCTGCCCCAAAATTCTTTAGAGGTAAGCGTATTTAAGGTTTTTCGAGCATAGTTTAAATCTTGGGCATAACTAGTTAAACTAGCTAACAGAATTGAAATAATCAGGATTTTCCTCATAAATAGCAGCTTTTTGGCAAGATAATAAATGATTGATTAAAAGGTAAATTTACTACATAAGAAAGCCGCAGATGTACAGATTTTCTATTGGTTTTTCTCCTCAAGTAATCTGCGCATCTGCGGCTCATCAAAGTTTACTTAGCTTGCTTTTGCTAAATAAGAATCTATAACTTTTTTAATATTTTCTTTATTTTTAGCTGAGTTCCAGTTTTCTTTTGCAGACTGATCTCCGAGTGCAAAGAATTGCTCGTACAATAATTTGTCATCCACTTTTGGAACAAGTTTAAGGTAATTATTTTCTGCAAAAATTACATCCCATGTTTCACGAGCATCTTTCCAAAATGATTGTTGTTGTTTCCACCATGTTTGTGCATAACCAAAAGATTTTGGATCGGTCTTAACAAATTCTTCCATTCCCTTTTCCATTGCCAAAAGTTTATCACCTTTTTCAGAACGGATGATTTTTTTATTGTCTTGCTCAAACATCCAACCATTTGCTGTTAAGTAAAGATTGTTGCCACGATTTAACACATTGTAATCGTTACGTTCTGTATTTTCTCTACGTGGAAGCGGAGAATCTGTATTGCTTTGCCATTGGTGCCTGCCATCAACATGTACCCAAGTTCCTATAGCTTGGTAACGTGGACTATCATCTACCTGAAAAACTTTTTGAGTCCATTTTCCTTTTACGTCATTTGCAGAAAGAGTTACTTTTTTCCATGCATTATCCTTGTCGTAAGCTAATAGTTGAGTATCTTCATAAGTCCAATCTTCTCTCCAATGTTTTATAATCATACTGTCTCCTCTCATCACCAACAAATGTTGAATAACAATTTTCTTAGGAGAGTCTTCTAAAATAATGGCAATTTCTTTGGCTGAAGAACGATGTCTTTCATGAAATTTATAATCGTCATCTGGAGAAAAAGTTTCTGCGTAATTAAAAGTTACTTTGTAAAATCCAGCTAGAGCTTTAATTGCTTCTCGATCTTGGTCTAGTTTTGTTTGGGCATTGATGCTTGATGCAAAAAGTACTAGAACGAATAAGAGGTTTAGTTTTTTCATTTTATATTGAGTTTAGTTTTTTAGATTTTTTCTTTCTTCCGAGCCAAATTATCACTCCAGTAACGGGCATACTTGCCGCTATTAGACTTGCAAAAAAAGCTAATATTTTTCCTGGCAAACCCATAACTGCTCCAACGTGGATATCGTAATTCATTCGAGAGATTTTATCAGCTGTGCTGGCATTCGCAAATTTGCCATACATGTGTTTAACTTCAATTTCTTTTAATGTATGTTGATCGAAATATTGATAATCTGCTTTCCAATACGTTTCTGGATCTGGGTTTTTAGCAATTTCAATTGCAGCTTTTTCATTTTCTGGAACATGAACATCCAAACTTCCCTTAAACGATGGGTCTTCTTTTACAAAACGAGCCCAAAGTATATCAGCTGCTGCGGCATTTAAACTTAAAGAACTTGTTCGCGTCGTATCAGAAAAAGTTTCTTCAAACACATTCATAGATTCACCGCCTGAGCTTACCCAATAAACAGATTTGGCAAACCATTGAAAGCCCATTACCATTCCAGATAAAGCGATGAAAATAACAATGAAAGTCATGTAAAAGCCTAACACGTTGTGTAAATCATAATTTAGTCTACGCCATTTTGATTTCAATTTTACGCTAAAACGTTGCTTTCTTGCAGCCTTACTTTTTGGCCACCATAATACTAATCCTGAGATTAATAACAACACAAAAATCATTGTAGCTGTTGTTAATATCGGTTGACCAATTTCTGGGGGTAGCCATAAATAGTAATGTCCGTTAATTACAATTCTGAAGAAATCTTCACTCATGTCTTTAACTTTTATTACTTCACCAGTATATTGATTTACAAAAACGATGTAATAGTATTCTGGTGCGTCATTGTAATAAACCACTTGTGCTGTTCTTCCAAGCTGATAATTAATGCTGTGTGCTTTTTTGTTTGGCAGGGCTTTATCTGCAATTTCCTTTAATTTTGTAGGAGGTAATAATGGTTTGTTTTGTATTTCAGTAAAACGATAGGTTTGTACTGCATCTTCTATTTCTCGTTCAAATGCTAAAATGCAACCAGTTATGCCTAAGAAAAGCACAAATAGCCCAGATGTTAATCCAAGCCATAAGTGCATTTTACCTATCCAATATTTAAAACTCTTCGTTTTTTTCTTTTCGGACATAAAATGAGTTAAAATTTATAAGCAACACTTAAACGGTAATTTCTAGGTGCTTCTGCTTGCCATGAATAAGCAGGTTGCGTGTAATCTGGAGCATTCCAATAATCGGTATAATATGCACCAGAGAATAAATACTTATCTAAAATATTAAATGCATTTGCAGTAACTTTTATGGCTTTGTTTTCCCAGAATAAACCACCATCTAATTTGAAATAGTTAGGTAAGTTTTTATTGGCGTTAGAGCCGTCATAAGTTCCAGTTGCTCTACCAGCTAAATACGTAAAGCCTCCAGAGATTCCAGTTCCTTTTAGTACTCCATTTTGTAATGTATAAGTTAACCATGCATTAGTGGTATGTTTTGAGAAACCAGGAACAACTTCTCCAACAACAATACTCGTAACCCCTTCAGCAACTTTAGTTACTTTGCCATCTGTATAGGCGTAGTTGGCAATTAATCTTAAACCAGCAGTAATTTCACCTCTTAAATCAAATTCAATTCCTTGAGCTCTTTTTTCTCCTACAACTATGCTAAACGTTTCGCCAGCTTTATTTTTTGGATCACCAGTTAATTCATTTTGTTTAAGTATTCTATAGGCAGAAAGTGTGGTATTCCACTTGCCATCAAACCAATCCTTTTTAATACCAATCTCGTGGTTTGTTCCAGTAATTGGATCTGGAGTTCCACCACTACGCAATAATCCACTTTGTGGAGTAAAAGCTTCGTCATATACAGCATATACAGCTGTGTTTTTATCAAGGGAAACACTTAATCCAACTCTTGGTGTAAAATGTTTTGCTTTATCAGAAGGGCCTCCCCAAGCAGATTGACTTACATAGGTATATCTTCCTGCTAAGGTCAAACGGGCTTTATTGTTAAAGAAACCAAGTTCATCTTGTACATAACCGCTAAGGTATTTCTGATCCATTAAACCACCAGCAGCAATTGCTCTTTGTAATAAAGGCGTTTCTCTATCAAAATTAGGATAACCATTAGATGGAAAACCATAATTTGGATTGTTTAAATCAAATGGAGAAGATGGTAAATCTAAATCATGCGATTGACCCCAATCAGCTAGATAGTTTTTCTTTCCACCATCAAAACCTGCAATAATTCTATGGTTTATTCCACCTGTTTTTGCTTGCCCATTAATAAATAATTGAGCTAATTTAATCGTGCTTTCAGCATCCCAAATCCCAACATTTCTAATTACAGTATTATTGGAGTTGATTACAGATGGCCAAGAACTTGTTCCATTTTGTAAATATTTTGAATAAGCAACTTGAGCGGTTAATTTCCAGTCAGTGCTAAAATTGTGTTGTAAGTTCAAGAAAACACTATGATCGTTAATTCTTGTAGGTTGCACACCAGGTTGCGTAAGGGTAAAATTTCTTGGTAATGAAGCATAGCCTCCATCTGGTTTAAAGATATAATATGAACCAACTTCGGTCATTTTTGCATTTTGCAAAGTGTATTCAGCTGTAAGTTTAGTGCGATTTGATAGTTGATAACTCAATGACGGAGCAAATGTATACCTATCATTTTTTTCAAAAGGTCTAAAAGAACCTTTGGTTTGTACAGCAGCATTTAATCTAAATAATAATTTGCCATCGTTTGTTACTTTATGATCAAAGTCTAGTGTTGTTCTGTATAAATCGAAGCTTCCAACAGTTAACGAAACTTCGCCTTTATTAAATCCAGTTGGCTTTTTAGTTACAACATTATACATACCACTTGGATCACCATTACCTAACATAAAGCCAGCCGGTCCTTTTACGAACTCGATGTGTTCAACAATGCTCATGTCTTCAGTTAACGGTCCCCAGTACGACGAAACAAAATTAAACCCATTGCGCATAGCTTGAATTTGAGAACCACGCATGGTAATGTTAGTATATAAATCTCCCCAATGCTCTAATCTCGTTGCACCACTTACATTTTTAATTAAACCATCGCTCATGCTAATAATTTGCTGATCTTTTAATGTAGAATTGCTTACGGTTTGTATATTTTGTGGAGCTTCTAAAAGGGGTTCGTTTAATCTAAGTGAAGCAGATGGTAAGCTGACTTTATACCTGTTATTTTTACCTGCAATGGTCACAGCTTCCAAGATTTGGCTGTTTTCTGTTAAAACAAAATCAATTGTTACAGTTACTCCAGCAGTAATAGTTATGTTTTTTTCTTGAGGATTAATGCCAACGGCACTAACTTTTATAGTGTAAGCACCAGGTTTAACTCTTGGGAATGTGTATTCTCCATTGTCATTAGACACAGCGCTCATAGCATTGTTTTTCAAGCCGATATTTACGTAAGCTGCGGGCTTGCCATCGGTACTTGTGATTTTGCCTTTAATACTACCGTGTTGTTGTGCAAATGCTGATGCAGAAAATAAGGGTAAGAGCAAGATAATTGTAAATCGTAGTTGTATTCGCATGATTGTTTTTATTTGGATTAATTCTAAACAGTCGCAAATTAACAACGAAAAACATTGCTATCCAAATTATTTTGAATAATTCTAAATAAGGATTGAAACATCTAATTTATTGCTCATCAAACATAATTTTGATTTTGCTGTTAGTGATGAGTGAATATTAGATCAAACGAACCCTATTTTTTAATTAAAAATAGAATCCTAAACTCTTATCCCTCATTAAGAGAAGATATTAATTGTGATGTGCTTATTGTTGGCGGAGGAATTACAGGCGCTTTAATGGCACATGCCTGTATACAAAAAGGTTTTAATACAGTTCTTATAGATAAGCGAGAAATAGCTAACGGAAGCACTTCTGCAACGACTGCTATGCTACAATATGAAATTGATATTGCGCTATATCAGCTCATAAAAAAAATTGGAGCACAAGGAGCAGTAGCAAGCTATCAAGCATGTAGAGATTCTATTCATCAATTAAAAAAAATAACAGAGGACATTAATTCGGATTGTGATTTCAAATCTAAAGAATCGTTATATTTTGCTAGTAGTCCTAAGGACCTAAAGTGGCTTAAAACGGAATTTGAAACCAGAAAACAAAATGGTTTTAAAGTAGAATGGCTTAATGCTGTTGACATTAAAAATGCATATGGTTTAGTGGCAGAAGGCGGGATATTATCTGAGGACGGTGGCAGTATTGATGCATTTTGCTTAACACATGATTTGCTTAGTTATAATGTTAAAAAAGGATTAAAGGTTTTTGATAAAACAGAATTAAAAACAGTAAAGTATAAAGATGATAGCGTTACGGTAATAACACATACAAAAGCTGAAATTAAAGCAAAAAAAATAATTTATTGCACGGGGTATGAAACTCAACAAATGTTGCCTAAAAAAATTGTAAAATTAAAAAGCACCTATGCAATGGTTAGTGAATGCATGGAGAATTTAAACGATAATATTTCAAAAACTCTATTTTGGAATACTGATGCACCATATTCATACATGCGTAGTACAGAAGATGGAAGAATGTTGTTTGGAGGAGAAGACGAAGATTTTAAAAATGCAATAAAAAGAGATTTATTGTTAGATAATAAACAGGCAAAACTGCTTAAAACTTTTCAAAAATTTTTGCCTGATATAAACTTTATTGAAGATTTTAGGTGGTCTGGCACTTTTGGAGAAACAAAAGATGGGCTACCTTATATTGGCGCCCACCCTAAATTTCCGAACAGCTATTTCTGCTTAGGTTTTGGAGGTAATGGAATTACTTTTTCGGTTATTGGAGCAGATATAGTTACAGATCTAATTAATGGTAAAACCAATTTGTTAGCCCATTTTTTCCGGTTCGATCGATAATTTATTGATGTAAAATAACCTGGATGCTTAATGGATGCTCTAAACTATTTGCTGGATTAATCAATCCTCTCGAAATAATGGTATAATACTTACCAGCAGTTAAAACAGCATCAGCTAGTGTTGTTTTAACACTCCCTGCGCCATCTTTTAAATCAAATGAATATGTGCCCGCGGCAAGTGTTGTAAATGAACTTGCAGCTTTATACGCTTTACCTGTAATTAAAGAAGTTCCATTAGTTACGGTTAAATCCAATGCAGGGGCATCTGGTGATAAATTAATAAATCGAATAAAAGCTTTATCAGTCGAATTTGCACTTACATCATCAGTTACTAATAAACCATCTAAACTACCGGGTCTATCAATTAAATAAAAAGTTTGATAAATATTTGGAGTTAAAGAAATGCTTTTAGTTAACAAGCTCTCTGATCGTCCAGCTGTTGTAAATTTTATATTCTGAGTGCCCGCAGTATATTGGGCATATTTGGTCGATCCTCCGAATGGTAAGGCCGCACTGTTTAGTTTTCCATCATTTAAATAAACATCATATGTAGCAAAGCTAGGCGATGCATTTACAACACTGAAGGCAACAAGATTAGAGGATTCAATTGGTGTCTTTTTGCAAGAAATCAAAGTTGTGAGGGAAATTAAAATCAGTGAAAAATAAATTTTCAACTGAGGTAACTTTTTTAATGGAGTGGTTAAGTAAATCTCTTTCATATTGAAATAAATTATAAGGATTTTGTGAATAACTATACGCTAAATTTTTACGAATCTAGTACATGCAAATATTGGCTTTATCTAAATAAAATGGATGTTAAACTTTGTTAAATGATAATCTGTCAAGAAACAAGGTATTAAGCACATTTTAATTGTTTATTTGAATATGATCTGTTTTAGTCAAAATAGTTTAATAAAACAGGTAAAAAATGCAAAAAAATCAGATTCTTATTGCACAACTCAATTTTTATTTAAACCTTTGCGGCTCAAGTAATTTAATACAGGTTAGCATATAAAATAATGAGCAAGCAGATCATCCATAAACTTTCTATTTTAGAAGCAAAAAATATTGCATCTAAAAGCTTGTTTATTGAGCGCTTACGACCCGTATTTTTTATCACTACGAATCGGCAAAATTATACGCCGCGTATTTAGTACATCTTACTAATACCAATGAGGAATTGATCCTCTCTAAAAACCCAATTAACAAGAATATCTTAATTTTTCGTTAGAAAACGAATGAATATTGACGAATTTATAGTCCAGGTAGCCATCCCAGAGCATCGTGTTTTTGCTGAAGAGATTGTGACCGAAATGGCCGAATCTGCTAAAGCTCGAGGTACGGGCATAGCAAAACGCTCGCCTGAGTACATTTCTGGTAAAATGGAAGAAGGAAAGGCGGTAATTGCTTTTCACAAAGATGGTACATGGGCTGGCTTTTGCTATATCGAAACCTGGAGCCATGGACAATTTGTAGCGAACTCTGGCTTAATTGTAAGTCCACAGTTTAGAAAAGCAGGATTGGCAAATGCCATTAAAAAAGAAATTTTCGGGCTATCGAGAACGTTATATCCAAAAGCAAAAATATTTGGATTAACTACTGGTTTAGCTGTGATGAAAATTAATTCTGATTTAGGCTATGAACCCGTTACATATTCTGAATTAACACAAGATGAAGATTTTTGGAAAGGATGCCAAAGCTGCGTGAACTTTGAAATTTTAAAAAGCAAGGATCGTAAAATTTGTATGTGTACAGCTATGTTGTATGATCCTTCAGAAAAGAAACATGAAGCAGCTAAGAATTTTGCCGAAGAATTGCAAAAAAATCCAACGTTATACGAACGTTTCATGCGCATTAAGCAACGTTTAATTTTAAAACCAAAATCAGGATTAAAATCCATTTTTGTATTGTTTACCCTTTTACTTAATAAATAAATGAAGAAGAAAGTTGTTTTAGCATTTAGCGGAGGATTAGATACCTCATTTTGCTGCATTCACTTAGCAGAAGACCGTAACTTAGAAGTTCACTCGGTAATTGTAAATACTGGTGGTTTTTCTGATGATGAATTGCAAGAAATTGAAAAACGTGCTTATGCTTTAGGTGTTGCATCTCATGCCGTAGTAGATGAAACTGAAAATTACTACAATGGTTGTATCAAATATTTAGTGTTTGGCAATGTATTGAAAAATGCAACATATCCACTTTCAGTGAGTGCAGAACGTGTAAGTCAGGCGACTGCAATTGCTAATTATGTAAAGAAAATTGGTGCGGATTATGTTGCACACGGAAGTACTGGAGCTGGAAATGATCAAGTTCGTTTTGATATGATTTTCAATATTCTTATTCCAGGGGTTGAAATCATTACACCAATTAGAGATTTAAAATTATCCCGCGAAGCGGAAATAGAATATTTAGCAAAGCATGGTGTAGAATATAGTGCAGAAAAAGCAAGGTATTCAATAAATAAAGGGTTATGGGGAACATCTGTTGGAGGAAAAGAAACATTAACTTCTAACGAGACTTTACCAGAAAGTGCTTGGCCAACTCAAGTGTCAGAAACAGAAGCAAAAAGAATTGAATTAACCTTTGAAAAAGGAGAATTAGTTGCTATTGATGGAGAAAAATTACATCCTGTAACAGCTATCCAAAAATTACAAGCAATTGCTCAGCCTTTCGGCATTGGTAGAGATATCCATGTAGGGGATACGATTATAGGTATTAAAGGACGTGTTGGTTTTGAAGCTGCGGCTCCAATTATAATTATCAAAGCACACCATACATTAGAAAAACATACGTTGACCAAATGGCAATTAAGCTGGAAAGAACAGTTGTCATCGTTTTACGGAAACTGGTTGCACGAAGGTCAATTTCACGACCCAATTATGCGGAATATCGAAGCATTTTTAACCGATACTCAGAAAGTAGTAAGCGGAAAAGTATTTGTAGAATTATTACCATATCGTTTCCAAATTATAGGTATTGAATCTAACCACGATTTAATGAGCAATAAATTTGGTAGTTATGGAGAAATGAATAACGCTTGGAGCGGAGATGACGTAAAAGGTTTCTCTAAAATATTTGGGAACCAAGTAATGATTTGGCATAAAGTTAACGAAGAATAAAATCGTCTTTTGCGAGAAGGAACGACGAAGAAACTCAGTAATAAATTAATCATAAATGATAAACGTTCTTTCAAAAGAAAATAGCTTAAGCCATTATAAATGGGGAGACAATTGCGACGGTTGGAATTTTGTAAGTAAAGCTGATGCAGCGATTAAACAAGAATTAATGCCTGCTCAAACTGCCGAGAAATTGCATTTCCATACGTATGCAGAACAATTTTTCTTTATACTAAAAGGACAAGCGACATTTTTTATTGAAAATGAGACCGTTTTAGTCAATGCAAATAATGGCCTACAAATAAAAGCTGGCGACAAACATAAAATCTCGAATGAAACAGGTCAAGATTTAGAATTTATACTTTTCTCCTATCCATCAACTCAAAATGACAGAACAGATTGTGAATAGTAAAAAAATAAAAGCAGGTATAATTGGTGGGGCCGGATACACCGGAGGTGAAATGTTGCGCATTCTAATTAACCACCCAAATGTTGAAATTGCTTTTGTAAATAGTAGTAGTAATGCAGGCAATTTAATTTCTGATGTCCACACAGATTTATTTGGCGATACTGATTTAAAATTTACGAGTGATATTTCTCAAGATATTGATGTACTTTTTTTATGCGTTGGACATGGCGATGCGAAGAAGTTTTTAGCAGCAAACCAAATTAATGAAAATATCAAGATCATCGATTTATCTCAAGATTTTAGGCTTAATGCGAATGCAAGTTTTTCGAATCCAAACTATGGACTTAAGGCTAAAGACTTCATTTATGGTTTGCCTGAACTAAATCGTGATGCGATAAAAAACGCTAAAAATATTGCAAATCCAGGTTGTTTTGCAACTTGTATTCAATTAGGATTATTGCCTTTAGCGGCAAAAGGGCTAATTAAAAGCGAAGTTCATATTAATGCTACAACCGGTTCAACTGGTGCTGGACAAAGTTTGTCAACTACTTCGCATTTCAGTTGGAGAAATAATAATCTTTCGATTTATAAAGCATTTGAACATCAACATTTAAATGAAATTGGAGAAAGTTTAGTACAACTTCAACCTTCCATTTCAGAAACTTTGAATTTCATTCCACAACGTGGTGCTTTTACCAGAGGGATTTTGGCTTCAATGTATGTAGAAAGTAATTTGACTTTGGAAGAAGCACAAAACATATACGAAGATTACTACGGTGCTCATCCATTTACACATGTAAGTCGGAAAAATATCGATTTAAAGCAAGTTGTAAATACCAATAAAGCGCTGGTCCATGTTGAAAAACACGGTAATAAATTATTTATCATCAGCATTATTGACAACTTATTAAAAGGCGCAAGCGGACAAGCAGTTCAAAATATGAATTTGCTGTTTGGCTTGGAAGAAACGGCTGGCTTGAAATTGAAAGCAGCATATTTTTAGGTAGAGGGTAGGAAGGCGGAAGGAAGGAAGGTTTGGGTGCAGACTGACAGAATTTTAAATTATGAGAGATTATCAAAAACTAGATGTTTGGAAAAAAGCACACTTATTTACGTTACAAGTTTATAATGAGATTTTGCCCATAATGCCTAATGAAGAAAGATTTGCATTAACTCAACAAATTCGGCGAGCAACGTATTCAATTCCCTTAAATATAGTAGAAGGAAGCGGCAAACATACAGATAAAGATTTTACAAGCTATCTTGATAATGCACTTGGTTCTGCAAAAGAAGCAGAATATGCTTTTATATTAATTCGAGATTTAAATTATATCACTGAAGATTTATATGTCGTAGTTAATAAAAGCATCAATGAAATTAAGGCGATGTTAATCGCATTTATTAAATTTTTGAGAGGCGATGGAAAAGGCTAAGCAACTTAAACCCTTAACCTTCCAACCCTCAACCTTTAACCTTTATTAAAATGAATTTATTCGACGTATACCCTCTTAACGATATAGAAATAACTAAAGCAGCAGGCAGCAATGTTTGGGACGCCAATGACAAAAAATATTTAGATTTATATGGCGGTCATGCCGTAATATCTATCGGTCATACTAATCCTCAGTATGTAAAACGTTTAACGGATCAATTAAATAAAGTAGGGTTTTATTCAAACTCTGTTAAAATCCCTTTGCAGGTTCAGTTAGCAGAGAAATTAGGTCAGGTTTCTGGCAAAAAAGATTTCCAATTATTTTTATGTAATTCTGGTGCCGAAGCAAATGAAAATGCTTTAAAGTTGGCATCGTTTTACAACGGTAGAAAAAAAGTAATTGCTTTTTCTGGTGCATTCCACGGTCGTACATCTTTAGCTGTAGCAGTTACAGATAATCCGAAAATTGTAGCACCAGTTAATCAAACTGATAACGTAATTTTCTTACCTCATAATAACGAAGTTGCATTAGAAGAAACATTTAAAGCGCATGGCGATGAAATTTGTGCTGTAATTATAGAAGGCATTCAAGGTGTTGGCGGAATTAAAGAAGCCTCAAAAAGCTTCTTGCAAAAAATTCGTTCACTTTGTGATGAATATAATGCAGTTTACATCGCTGATTCAGTTCAGTGCGGTTATGGTAGAACTGGACAGTTTTATTCACATGATTACGCTGGTATAGAAGCAGATGTTTATACCATGGCAAAAGGAATGGGTAATGGATTTCCAGTTGCAGGAATTTCAATTGCACCAAAATTTAAACCTTGGCATGGAGAACTAGGAACAACTTTTGGCGGAAATCATCTAGCTTGCGCTGCGGCGTTAGCTGTTTTAGAAGTTATGGAACAAGATAACTTGATGAAAAACGCTGAAGAAGTTGGAAATTACTTAATCGCTGAACTGAAAAAATTTGAACAAGTTGTCGAAGTTCGTGGTCGTGGTTTGATGATTGGTATTGAATTGCCAGAAGAATTAGCGCATGTAAAAAAGGAATTGTTATTCAAACATTTCATTTTTACAGGAGAAGCAAAGCCAAATGTAATTCGTTTATTGCCAGCGCTAAACTTAACGAAAGCACATGCAGATGAATTTTTGACTGCATTTGGTAAACTAGTAAAATAATATTGTTATGCTGTTGAAGCATCTTTAATCTTTAAAGAATGAAACTTTTCACTTCCGTACATGATGTTCCAAACATCAAACAATTTGTAAACGATGCATTGGCATTAAAAGCAAGCCCTTATGCCAATCAAGATTTAGGCAAAAACAAAACATTGGGTTTAGTTTTTATGAATCCAAGTTTACGTACACGGTTAAGCACACAAAAAGCTGCGCTTAATTTGGGTATGAATGTAATGGTAATGAACATGGATAAAGAAGGTTGGGCTTTAGAAACGCAAGATGGCGTGGTTATGAATGGTTCAACAGTTGAGCATATTCGCGAAGCAGCAGCAGTTATGGGAGAGTATTGCGATATTTTGGGCTTACGTTCTTTTCCAAAATTAACCAACCGCGATGAAGATTACAACGAAGATTTCTTCACTAAATTTGTACAGTATTGTGGTGTTCCTGTAGTAAGTTTAGAGAGTGCAACTCGTCATCCTTTGCAAAGTTTTGCAGATTTAATTACCATTCACGAAACTTGGAATCCATTAAGAGTTGGTGCGAATGCCAAACCTAAAGTTGTGTTAGCTTGGGCGCCACATGTTAAAGCATTACCACAAGCTGTTCCAAATTCTTTTGCCGAATGGATGTGCAAAGCTCAGCAGGAAAATATGTTAGATTTTACAATTGCTCAACCAGAGGGATATGAACTTTCAGAAGATTTCACTACGGGAGCAAAAATAGAATACGATTTAGAAGCAGCCTTAAACGGAGCAGATTATATCTATGTAAAAAACTGGAGTAGCTATAAAGAATATGGTAAAGTTTTAACGTATCCAGACGGTTGGATGATGAACAACGAGAAGCTAGGATTAACTAACGATGCAAAAGTAATGCACTGTTTACCCGTTCGTCGCGATTTAGAGTTGTCATCAGAAATATTAGATGGGCCAAACTCTTTGGTTATTCACGAGGCAGGAAATCGCCTTTGGGCAGCGCAAGCAGTTTTAAAAACAATGTTAGAAAAATTAAAATAAACATAGTTGCAAGTTATGAGTTACAGGTCTAGGCGTCTAAATCTACAACTTACAACTTACAACCCAACTCAACTATGAAACAACTTACCATCATCAAAATAGGCGGAAATGTAATTGATAATTCTAAAAATCTACATCAGTTTTTATTAGATTTTACAGCTTTGCCTGGAGATAAAATTTTGGTTCATGGTGGTGGTAAAATTGCAACAGAACTTGGCGAATCTTTAGGTATTGAAGTCAAAATGGTTGATGGTAGAAGGATTACCGATATTGAAACTCTGCGCATTGTAACTATGGTTTATGCAGGCTTGATCAATAAGAATATGGTAGCGCAATTGCAAGCAAAAGGATGCAATGCGATAGGCTTAACAGGTGCAGATGGAAATATAATCAAAGCAAAAAAGCGTCCAGTAAAAGAAATAGATTACGGTTATGTTGGCGATTTAGATGAAAATTCTGTGTCATCAACTATGTTGGATAATTTATTAAAAGCCGGGTTAACACCTGCTCTATGTGCAATTACGCATGATGGAGATTCGCAATTATTAAATACCAATGCAGATACCATTGCTTCGGCTTTGGCAGTTGCTATGTCAACAATATATGAAACTAGGTTGGTGTATTGTTTTGAGAAAAAAGGTGTTTTAAAAGATGTAAATGATGATAATTCGGTAGTGAGAGAAATCAGGGCAGATGAATTTGAAGGTTTAAAGGCAGATGGAACGGTTCAAGGGGGAATGATTCCTAAGCTGCATAATGCTTTCGAAGCGATTAAAAAAGGTGTTTCGGCAGTTTATATTGGCAAAGCCGATGAACTTTCTGAATTAAGTAATGGACTATTTGGAACCAAGATGTTAAAATAAGAAGATATACAGCAACCATTAAACTAGAATCATGAAAAAAATAACGATTATCGGTAGTGGAAACATTGGCCTTTCGCTTGCAAAAGGCCTAGTAAATAAAGCCTACTGTAAGCCTGATGACATTACATTAACTAGACGCAACCTAAAACTCATGACTAATGAAGTAGCTGCTGGTTTTAATGTGAGCGATAATAATATTGTCGCAATTTATAATGCTGATATTGTTGTTTTAGCAGTATTGCCCCAACAATTAAAAAAGGTTTTAGAAGAAATTGCATCCTCAATAAATCCAGAAAAACAATTGATTATTTCGGTAGTTTCTGGTGTAAGTTGTGAAGATGTGCGCAAAGAATTGGGCAATAATGTACAAGTGATTAGAGCAATGCCAAATACTGCAATTGCAATTGGACAAAGCATGACGTGTATTGCTAGTGATAATGCGATCGATAAAAATATGAAAGAAGTAACTACACTTTTTGAAACAGTTGGTTCGGTAGTTACCATTAATGAAGATTTAATGACTTCGGCAACTGCCCTTTGCGCTTGTGGTATTGCTTTCTTTTTACGTAGCATCAGAGCCGCTTCACAAGGTGGAGTTGAAATTGGATTTCACGCACATGATGCGTTGAAAATGGCAGTTCAAACTGCAAAAGGAGCGGCAGATTTGTTGCTATTAACCCAAAGTCACCCAGAGGGAGAAATCGATAAAGTAACTTCACCAAAGGGATGTACAATTGCAGGTTTAAATGAGATGGAACACAATGGTTTTAGCTCGGCATTTATTAAAGGAATTAAGCTTTCGGCTAAAAAAGCAGCTGGACTATATAATGATTAATTTGAAATGAGGAATTTCGAAATCTTAAATCAAAATTATGATTAACAAACTCATACAAGAAAGTACCGAACTGCTGCGTGAATTGATTAAAACACCATCTTTTAGTAAAGAAGAACAGCAAACAGGTAATAAAATTGAACTTTTTTTGCAACAACACGGCGTAAAAACTATTCGTAAACTGAATAACATTTGGGCTTACAATAAATATTTCGATCAATCAAAACCCACTGTTTTATTAAACTCACATCACGATACCGTAAAACCAAATTCTGGCTACACACGCAATCCATTTTCTCCAGATATTGTAGATGATAAATTGTATGGTTTAGGAAGTAATGATGCTGGCGGCTGTTTGGTATCGTTAATTGCTACTTTCTTATATTTTTATCCACAAGAAAACCTAAAGTATAATTTTTGTTTAGCGGCAACTGCCGAAGAAGAAATTTCTGGTAATGATGGCTTAGAATTGGTAATCCCAGATCTTGGTCAGTTAGAATTTGCAATAGTTGGCGAGCCAACAGAAATGCATTTGGCCATTGCAGAAAAAGGTTTATTGGTGATAGATTGCATTGCTCACGGAAAAGCTGGTCATGCGGCAAGAGATGAAGGTGAAAATGCAATTTATAAAGCTTTACAAGATATAGAATGGTTTAAGACTTATGAGTTTCCGAAAGTGTCAGAAGTTTTTGGGCCAGTAAAAATGACAGTTACCATTATTAATGCAGGTTCACAACATAATGTAGTGCCCGCAAGTTGCACGTTTACCGTTGATGTTCGTGTTACCGATTCATATACCAATGAAGAAGTAGTCGAAATTATTAAACAACATGTAAACTGCGAAGTAAAACCTCGTTCAGTTCGGTTAAAACCGTCAAAAATTGATAAAAACCATCCAATTGTACAATCTGGAATAGCATTAGGTAGGAATACATATGGCTCTCCAACTACATCAGATCAAGCATTATTAGATATTCCATCTTTAAAATGTGGTCCTGGTTTTTCTGGTCGTTCGCATATGGCGGATGAATTTTTATATGTTCATGAAATCGCCGAAGGCATAAATGGATACATCAATATGTTGAAACCTGTTGTAGGCGGAAAATAAATCGTCATTGCGAGGCACGAAGCAATCTTAAAGCGTTATGTTTTGCAAATCGTAAATCGTAATTTTAGAATCGTAAATCAAATGAAAATGCGTAAGCAAACTTCATCACAATAGAAATAATAGTAACGATGAAAATCTGGCAAAAAAATATTGAGGTAAATAAAGGCATCGAAGCATTTACAGTTGGTAAAGACAGAGAACTGGATTTACAAATGGCAGCTTTTGATGTGTTGGGTTCATTGGCGCATGTGGAAATGTTAGCCAGTATTAATTTGCTAACAACTGATGAATTAGCTGAAGTTCAAACTGCGCTAAAAGTTATTTATAAGGAAATTGCAGAAGGTAAATTTACCATCGATGATAGCGTAGAAGATGTACACTCGCAAGTAGAGTGGTTATTAACGCAACGTACTGGTGAAGCAGGCAAAAAAATTCATAGTGGTCGCTCACGTAACGATCAGGTTTTAGTGGATTTAAAATTGTATTTCAGAGCTTGTATTCAAGAAATAGTAGAAAATACTTCAACTCTGTTTAACCAATTAATTTCGTTAAGCAATACACATAAAGACAAATTATTACCAGGTTATACACACTTACAAATCGCTATGCCATCATCTTTTGGCTTATGGTTTGGCGCTTATGCAGAAAGCTTAGCTGATGATATGGAATTAATGTTGGCTGCGTATAAAGTTTGCAATAAAAATCCATTAGGCTCTGCAGCAGGCTATGGTTCTTCTTTCCCGCTAAATAGAACGATGACTACCGAATTGTTAGGCTTCGAAAAACTAAATTATAACGTAGTTTATGCCCAAATGGGAAGAGGAAAAACCGAAAGAATTTTAGGTCAGGCGATGTCATCAGTAGCTGCAACTTTAGCCAAGATGGCAATGGATGTTTGCTTATTCATCAACCAAAACTTTGGATTTATCAGTTTCCCAGATGAATTAACAACGGGTTCGAGCATTATGCCGCATAAAAAAAACCCAGATGTTTTTGAGTTAATTCGTTCACGTTGCAATAAAATTCAGGCATTACCAAACGAAATCGCCATGATGACGACTAATTTACCTTCTGGGTATCATAGAGATTTACAACTATTAAAAGAAAACCTTTTCCCTGCAATTACTTCTTTAAACGAGTGCTTGGAAATGACAACGTTTATGTTGCAAAACATCACCATTAAAGACCATATTTTAGACGATAAAAAATACGATTATTTATTTAGTGTAGATGTAGTTAACGAATTGGCCCTAAACGGAACTCCATTTAGAGAGGCTTATAAAATTGTTGGTGAAACTATTGATAAAGGAACATTTTCGCCAAATAAAACCGTTAAACATACACACGAAGGAAGTATTGGTAACTTGTGTAATCAAGAGATTACTGCTATGATGAATGAGGTATTGAGCCAATTCAAGTTTGAAAAAACAAATCAAGCCATTGCCAATTTATTAGCTTAATATAAATTAAATATATATAAAATGAATGTATCACTATTAGCAAACACACTTATCGGCTCGGAAATCATTAAAATTGGTAACGAAGTAAATGATATGAAACGTAAGGGTGCTCAAATTGCAAACCTAACTATCGGTGATTTTGATTCATCCATTTTTCCAATACCTAAACCTTTAGAAGAAGCGATAGTAAAAGCATATCGCGAAGGCCATACCAATTATCCGCCAGCAGATGGTATTTTACCATTACGTGAAACAGTTGTAGAAATTTTAAAAGATCGTTACGATTTAGATTATGCACTTAACGAAATTCTAATTGCTGGGGGTTCTCGTCCGTTAATTTATTCGTTGTATTTAGCCCTTATTGATCCAGGAGATAAAGTAATTTACCCAGCACCATCTTGGAATAATAATCACTATTGCCACCTGTCATCTGCCAACGGAATTGCGATAGAAACTACGGTAGAAAATAACTTCATGCCTACCGCAAGTCAAATACAACCACATTTAAAAGGAGCAACTTTATTGGCTTTATGTTCGCCATTAAATCCAACAGGCACCATGTTTACGCAACAACAGTTGGAAGAAATTTGCGACATCGTCATCGAAGAAAATAAATCACGAACAGCAGATGAAAAGCCATTGTACATTATGTACGACCAGATTTATTCGTTGTTAACTTTTGATAAGGAACACGTAAACCCAGTAAGCTTACGCCCAGAATTAAAAGATTTTACCATTTACATTGATGGAATTTCTAAATGTTTAGCAGCTACTGGAGTTCGTGTAGGTTGGGCATTCGGACCAGAAAATGTAATTGGAAAAATGAAATCTTTGTTAGGGCATATAGGTGCTTGGGCGCCAAAAGCTGAACAAGTTGCAGTGGCAGATTATTTCAAAAATAAAAACTTGGTTGATGAATTTCTAACCAGTTTTAAAGCACAAGTTCAAGCAAGTTTAGATGAATTATACAACGGTTTTCAACAATTAAAAAACGAAGGTTTTGCTGTTGACGCAGTTATCCCAATGGGGGCAATCTACCTTACTTTAAAAATAGATTATATAGGAAAAACTACACCAACTGGCGATTTACTAAAAAACAGTGCCGACGTGAATTTCTATTTAATTAAAGAAGCGCAAACAGCAATCGTTCCATTCTCTGCTTTTGGTAATGATGAAAATATGCCTTGGTTTAGAGCATCAATTGGAGGTTGTTCATTACAAGATATTAAAGATATGTTGCCTAGAATTGCATCTGCATTAAGTAAGTTGAAATAAAATATAAAACCCTCGTAGAATTTTAAATTACGAGGGTTTTTACTAATGAACCATTGAACCAATGAACTATTTAAACTCACTCGTTTTATGGAATTCAATATCTGGATAATCTCTCATCGTCATGTTAATCATGAACTCATTATCCGCTAAATAAACTGGGTTACCATCTTTATCTTCACCAATATGTTGTTGCTTACGTTTCAAAAACTCTTCTAATTTTTTAGGGTCTTTTGAAGTTACCCAGTTAGAACGTGTGTAGGTCAACATCCTAAAATGCGCTTTCGCACCGTATTCATGTTCTAGTCTAAACGCAATTACCTCAAACTGTAAATCTCCAACAGCACCAATAACCTTTCTATTTCCAGGTTGCATAACGAATAACTGAGCAACACCTTCTTCGGTTAATTGTTGTAAACCTTTTTCAAGCTGTTTAGTCTTCAAAGGATCTCTATTCTCAACTTCCTTAAAAATTTCTGGAGAGAAGCTCGGGATACCTTTAAATTGTAATTTCTCACCCTCGGTCAACGTATCCCCAATTTTAAACGTACCGCTATCGTACAAACCAACCACATCACCTGGCCAAGCCTCTTCCACAATACTCTTTTCATTGGCCATAAAATCCATCGGGTTAGAGAATTTTATTTTCTTGTTGTTCCTTGTATGATAGAAGAACTTATTACGCTCAAACTTACCTGAACAAATCCTCAAAAACGCAATTCTATCTCTATGATTTGGATCTAAATTCGCATGTATTTTAAATACAAAACCACTAAAATTCTTCTCCGTTGCTAAAACAGTACGTTCTTCAGCTTCTCTACTTTTCGGACTTGGAGCAATATTTATAAATGTGTCTAGCAATTCCTTAATCCCGAAATTATTAATTGCACTACCAAAAAATACTGGTGCTAATAATCCTTCCAAATACATTTCCTTATCAACCTTGCCATAAACTCCCTCAACTAATTCCAATTCATCTTTTAGGTTTGATAAAGCGCTTGCAGGTAAGAATTTCTCCAGTTTCTCATCGGCTAAATTATCTACTTCAATTACTGGAGCACTTATTTTCTTTTTATCAGGCTCAAATAAATTTAGGTGATTATTATAAATGCTATACACCCCTTTAAACGTATGACCTTGCCCAATTGGCCAACTTAACGGACATAAACTTATATTCAATTTACTCTCAATTTCATCTAATAAATCAAAGGCATCTTTACCCTCACGATCCATTTTATTAATGAAAATAATAACTGGAGTATTCCGCATTCTACAAACCGACATTAATTTCTCTGTTTGTTCCTCAACACCCTTAACACAGTCAACAACTAAAATTACACTGTCAACCGCCGACAAAGTTCTATACGTATCTTCTGCGAAATCCTTGTGACCAGGCGTATCCAAAATATTAATGCGCTTACCATTATATTCGAAACCCATTACAGATGTAGCTACTGAAATACCACGCTGTTTTTCAATTTCCATAAAATCGGAAGTGCTGCTTTGGTTTGCTTTATTCCGTTTTACGGCGCCAGCAGTATTAATTGCCCCACCAAACAGCAAAAACTTTTCAGTTAAAGTAGTTTTACCGGCATCGGGGTGACTAATAATGGCAAATGTTTTTCTTTTTTCTATTTCAGGATTAACCATGGATTTGTATTGAGAATGAGTGCAAAAATTTAATAAAATAGCGAATACAGCAAAGCTTTATAAAAAGCGAAGTGGAAATAAAATGGCTGTAGCTTGTTTCATTGCACCACAAAGGTAAGAATATTTTATAAAGACTTTAATAGGTCCTCATGCTGAATTTATTTTCTCATCTTTCATGCAAAAGCATATGTTTCTATACGGCAAACAAGTTGAAGCGCAAAGTCAAACGCATCAATTGAAACCACTCCGGCTTTACGCTAAATCTTTTTGTCCTTCGATAAACTCAGGATGACAAAAAGTATATCGCTTCAATCCGGGCTATTTAACTCAGGCATGTGTAAGTAAACCAAACAACTCACAAAAAGACCAATCGATTAAGTTAACCCCTAATAGAGCAGCCCAGCACATTTGAATTGGGGCTTAAAGTATTGGAATGGTAACTCAGGGTATTGGAATGATAACTCAGAGTAGTGGAATTGTAACTCAGAACACTGGAATAACAACTCAGACCATTGAAATTGCAATTTGCTACCCTTATACCTTCTCTGCAATCCAATTTAGTAATACAACACAAAAAAAGCCGATTTCTCAACCGGCTTTCTCTTATTCATACTAATTATTTATCCTCTTCCTGGGCGGCCACCACCTCTTTCACCACGACTTTCTGAACCACCAGAACTTCTTTGTTGAGGTGCTGGTTGAGAACGTTCTACACGTTGTGGTTGGGGTCTTTCCATTCTTTGAGGTGCTTGTTGCACCGGTTGTTGGCGTTCAACTCTTTGTGGTTGAGCTTGCGGCTGAGGTCTGCTTTCTCTTTGTTGAGGAGCTTGTTGTACAGGTTCCTGACGTTCTACACGTTGAGGTTGAGCCTGTGGTTGAGGCATTTCTCTGCTACGCCCTACTCGTTGTGGTTGGTTGTCACCGCTTTCGCGATTTCTTCCAAATACACTTGGTCTAGAACTAACACCCTCATCATTTCTTGGTGTACCAACGCGATTATCATTACCTCTACTTGGAGTAGCATTTACTTCACCTCTTCCCGGGCGAGCAGATATACTACCATTTCCTCTATTTTCATTTCCATTACGATCGCCTTGTCCGAAATTGCCATTGCTATTTCCTCTTTCTGGGCGAGTGCTTACATTATTATCTCTTCCATCTCTTCCAACAGGACCACGATTAATACTTCCTTGTACAGCATTTCTTGGAGCTGCATTTGTATTCGAGCTACCTCTACTAGGTCTTGGATTATAGATGTTAACTGTATTATTATCAATTCTACTTGCTCCAGGTCTGCTGCTTCTATTTACATTATAAACAGTCACATTCTGATTGGTAGCACGTCTAACCTCTTCTGCTCTAGGGCCAGTATAATAAGTCCTGTTATTGCGAACATAAGTATTATTAATAATCACAGTATTCTGAATATAAACTCTATTTCTGCCACCGTAATAACGAGGATAGCTATTGTAGTAAATGTTGCTGTAAGGAATAAAGTTCCAGCACATATCTGGTATTCTATATCCGCCTCTACCAATGTTGATGCCTATACTAATGCTTGGACCTAAAGGAGCCCATCCATAATAGCCACCACCACTTCTCCAACTTACCCAAGCCGGACCCCAAACAGTATCTGGTATCCAAACCCATTGGTTATACCTGTTGTATATCCAACGACCATAATGGAAAGGAGCCCATCCCCAATCATAGTTAGAAACCCAAGTATTTCCATACTCAGTCATCGCCCAACGGCCATTGCTATAGTAAGGCCTAAAATCTTCCTGATCTACATCAGGGCGCCAAACGTAGCCATATTGTGGATCTTGGATCCATGTGCCATAAGGCGACAATTCGTCGTAAAACGATTGCAAGGAAACATCCTCTTGTTGCGCCATGACTTTTTGTGTGGTTCCGGTAAGAAGGAGCATGAGCCCCAGCACAATTGCCGGTAATTTGATCATGTTTTTCATTTTTGTGTGTTTTAAAATTTATAATTAACCTAACGCTTTGTGTATATCAATTTGAACACCATTTTTAATAAAGGATTAATCAAAAATTAATAATCTTCTTAATTATCACCTTTTAACGCTTTTCTTTACAATTAAGTGTTTTAAGGTATGCCAAAAAGCAACTCCTAGTATGTGTAAAAAATAAGGCGGGCAGAACTAAATTTGCTACAATTTATTAAATACAGTCAAACAATAACGTTAGTTTGTTGTTTAGCCAAACCTTTATAAAATTTTAGTGGTTCAAGTTATTGCCTTAAAACCGTACTTTTGCCCTATATTATTTATTATGCAAAAAGGTACCCTGTTTTTAATCCCAGTCCCGTTAGCAGAAAATGCAACGCAAAAATCTTTCACGCCTTATTTAATTGATACCATCAATGCAATAAAAACGTACATCGTAGAGAATGAAAAAACGGCTCGTAAGTTTTTGAAAGAAGCGGGAATAAAAACACCACAAAGTGAATTACTTATCCATGATTTCGGAAAACACAAACGTGGAAACTCTTTGGTGCCTTATTTTACACAGTTAATGTCGGGTATTGATGTTGGGTTAATGAGTGAGGCTGGTTGTCCAGGAGTAGCAGACCCAGGTGCAGAAATTGTTTCAGAGGCTCACAAACGTGGGATAAAAGTTGTGCCCTTAGTTGGTCCAAACTCAATGCTACAAGCTTTAATGGCTTCTGGCTTTAGTGGACAAAGCTTTACATTTCATGGTTATTTACCAATTGATAAGGTAGATAGGGCAAAGCGGATAAAAGAATTGGAAAGTCTTTCAGAAAAAAATAAACAAACGCAGTTGTTTATGGAAACACCTTTTAGAAATAATCATTTATTAGAAGATGTGTTAAAAAATTGCCATGGAAGCACTCAACTTTGTATTGCTTGTAATATTAATGGCGAAGATGAATTTATTAAAACCATGACGGTGGGCGCATGGAGAGGGGAAAGAATAGATTTACACAAAAAACCGACTGTATTTTTAATCTATAAAGGCTAATTGTTGTTTATTGAGCCAATAGATTAGGATTAGCGATACATATTTTTCTGTTCGATAAACTCCAACACATTATCTGAAACAAAAAACTGAATATTTTTCTTGTCTTTTAATGCTTTGCGGATAAAAGTAGAAGAGATTTCCATTTCTGGCGTATCTGTAAATGTAATGGATGGATGATTTTTCCACTCACTTACCTCTGCTCCAGGTCTAGGATAAACATAAATATGATAGTCTCTCAATAGAGTTTCAAAATTCTTCCATTTTTTAAGAGAACTTAGATTATCAGCTCCCATAATAAGCACAAATTCCTTTTCAGGATAACGTTCATGCAGATAGGTAAGCGTATCTATCGTATAAGAAGGCTGCGGTAATTTAAACTCTATATCACTTACTTTAATTTGAGGCGCATTTTCTGTGGCTAATTTTGCCATTTCCAAGCGGTCGTACATATTTGCTAAACCACTTTTTTGTTTTAATGGGTTGTGAGGAGAGACAACTAACCAAACTTCGTTTAAACCACTAAAAGTTGCCATATAATTGGCAATAACCAAATGACCAATGTGAATTGGATTAAAAGAACCGAAGAATAAACCAGTTTTCATTTTTATTAACACTAACTGTTAACTGCTAACTGTAGAAAATCTCCAACTAACTTTTCAGCTTCTTTACAAGCAATTTCTAAATCATGGTTTTTGAGTATCACATCAAATTTATCTGCATATAATAATTCTTTTTCTGCTTTGATAAATCGTTCTTGTAGTTTTTCTGTGCTATCTGTTCCACGACCAGTTAAACGTTCTTTTAGCACTTCTAAAGATGGTGGTTGCACAAAAATCGCCAAGGCATCTTCTTCATATTTACGTTTTAAACGTAAACCACCTTCTACATCAATATCAAAAATCACATGTTTACCTTCATTCCAAATTCGTTCAATTTCCGAACGGAGTGTGCCATAAAAAGTACCATTATACACTTCCTCAAATTCTACAAACTCCTGCCGAGCAACTTTATGTAAAAAGTCTTCTTTGCTAATGAAATAATAATCGTCTTTGTGTTTTTCACTACCTCTAGAATCTCGTGTAGTAGCGGAGATAGAAAAACTTAATTGCGGAAATTTCTTCAATAAGTGTCTTACAATGGTAGTTTTGCCAGCTCCAGATGGTGCAGAAAATATAATGAGTTTGCCTTGTTTCATTTTAATCGGAAAGTTGAAAAGCTAGAAAGTTGGAACGTTAAAACATTTCAACCTTACAACTTTACAATACATTTAATAACTGTTCTTTAATTTTTTCTAATTCTTCTTTCATACCCACTACCAATTGTTGTATATGTGCATCATTAGCTTTTGCGCCCATGGTATTAATTTCTCTACCTATTTCTTGAGAAATAAAACCAAGTTTTTTACCATTCGCATCTTTGCTTTTTAAAGTTGCCATAAAGTAATCACAATGACTTTTTAGACGAGTTTTTTCTTCTGTAATATCTAATTTATCAATGTAATAAATCAATTCTTGCTCTAAACGGTTTTGGTCGTAATTTACTTTACCAACTGTTTCCTCTAAAAATTGAGTAAGTCTAGCTTTAACCTGCGGAACCCTTAACGGAGCAAGCTTATCTATTTCTGCAAAAAAATTAAGTATATTTTGAATGCGAAGCTCTAAATCAGTTCTTAAAACAGATCCTTCATCTTCTCTAAATTGGCTAAAGTTTGCTAAAGCTTTTAAAAAAGTCTGATGTAAAATCTCCCAATCATTTTCATCCACTTCTTCCTCGGTATAGGTAATTACTTCTGGAAAATTTAAAGCTGTTTGCAAAAGATTAGCTGAATTAGCGCCTAATGAGGCATTAATTTCTTCTAATTGTTTATAATATCGAGTTAATAAAACCGTGTTAATAGTAGCACCCTTTTGATTATCGTCACTACGTTCAATATTTATAGAAACATTTACTTTTCCACGCTCTATATCTTTGCTGCAGGTATTACGCAACAAAAGTTCTTTATCTGAATATGCTCTGGGTAATTTTAAATTTAATTCTAAAAACTTCGAGTTTAAAGATTTTATCTCTACTGCAAACTTTACATTTTCATGATCTGTAGAGGCCAAGCCAAAGCCTGTCATTGATTTTATCATGTGCAAAGATAGTAAAAAGTATAAAGTTTTGACTTCAACAATAAAATTGACAATCTAATAGGTTTAGCTATATTTTAAGATAGCTTCTTCCATTAAGGTATATACTTTCTGTTTCAACATGCCTAAATCCTCTATTTGTAAACCTTTTACATCCACAGGAGTGATAAAAACGGTAGTTAGTAAACCTGGATGGGCTTTTAGGGGATGTGTTCTAGGTAATAATTCTCTATTATTAATCATTACAAAAGGCATTAATGGTGTTTGTGTTTCGATTGCAATTTTAAATGCACCATCATAAAATTCACTAAGCGGAGCAACACTTTTATTCATTGTTCCCTCTGGAAAAATAAGGATGGATTGTCCATTTGAAATATCCTGTTTTAATGAAGCCACCGATCGCTCTCTGCTTTCTTTGCTACTTCGATCGATCATCACTACTATGCGTTTATAAATCCATCCAAAGATTGGAACTTTGGCCATTTCTATCTTCCCCAATGGACTGAAATATTGAGGTATACTAATGCAAACTGCAATTGCATCTAAATAAGAACCATGATTGCCGACATAAATATGAGGCACTTTGCGGTTAATTAAATGTTTGTTAACGGTTTTAACCCAAAAGAAAGTGGTTAAACTAAATCCCCATGCCCAGCAACGTAAAAAAAATAGGCCAACTCGTTTACCTGTTGCTGGAGCCAAAAGTGTAGTGGCTAATAGCACAAAAGGTAATGCAATGAACATCAATATGATAAAAATTAATGCGGCATAGCATAAATAGAAAGTAGATAAAACTTTACCCATTTATTAACGTTTTTTAACTTAAGGGATTACAAATAACCCTTAAGTTTACAAAAATAAAATTAACTCCGTAATGAGATTGGCTCGTTTATCTTTTTTTAGCATTCTATTTCTATTTTCTTCTGCATATGCTTTTGCTCAACAAGAATTTATGCTGAACGGTGTATTGCTTGAAAATGGAACAAAAATTAGAATTGCCTTGGGAGAAATTAGCAATAAACGTAATCATTATAGTGTTGGTAGTAATGACATGGGCTTGTTTCAAATTAGAGCAGTTGTTGGTGATACCTTAGAAATTATCAAAAGAGGATTTAATGATGTTCAAGTCGTAGTTGCTTCTACAAAAGATATGGTAGTTACATTAAATAGGGGAACTACATTAAACGAGGTAGTAATTAATGGGCAAAGTAAAAAGCAAGCGTTAGATGCTATTAAAAATGATTTCAAGAATAAGGGCTCTTTTTATGATGGGAAACCACCACTTCTTTCCTTCATATTTTCTCCATTAACAGCAATTTATGAGCTTTTTGGACGAACTCCGAGAAATGCTCGAAGATTTAATAACATGTACGTTTCTGAACTTCAAAACAACCAAGTAGATCTACTTTTCAATAAATCTACCATTAATAAGAATACTGGTTTAGAAGGAAAAGAACTAGAAAACTTTATGGTTAATTATCGTCCTGATTATGAAAAAGCAAAAAACTGGACAGTTTACGACGCCACAAAGTGGATTAAAGATTCTTATAAAAATTATACAGATACTTTAAGTAAGTCTCATAAAACAAATGAGTAAAATTAAACTTCAAGCCATTGTTTTTCTTTCAACCCTGTACTTTTGCAATGCTGCTAAAGCGCAACAAGAATTTACGCTGAACGGAGTGGTTTTTGAAAGTGGCACCAAAATTAGAATAGCTCTTGTAGAAATTAACAATAAGCGTAATCATTACAGTGTTGGAAGCAATGACATGGGCTTGTTTAAAATTAAAGCTATTGTTGGCGATACCTTAGAAATTATTAAAAGAGGGTTTAATGATGTGCAAATGGTAGTCGCTTCTACAAAGGATATGGTAATTACACTTAATAGGGGAAATACATTAAATGAAGTGGTAATTAACGGGCAAAATAAAAAACAAACACTTGATGAACTTAAACATGATTATGTAGGTAAAGGGTCTTTTTATGCTGGTAAGCCTCCCTTAGCATTATTAAACCCTTTTGGTGGAAGTCCGCTTACTTTTTTTTATGAGCTATTTGGTAAAACACCTAAACAAGCAAGAAGATTCAATAAATTATACAAAGCCGAATCGCAACAAAATGAAATAGACCTTTTGTTTAATAAATCTACCATTAATAAGAACACGGGTTTAGAAGGAAAAGAACTAGAAAACTTTATGGTTAATTTTAGGCCCGATTACGAAAAAGCAAAAAATTGGACAGTTTACGATGCCACAAAGTGGATTAAAGATTCATATAAGAAATATACGGATACTTTGAAAAAACCTTAATCAATTTTCAGCTGACAATTTGCAGTTCTAAATCCAAAACCGTTATTGTCAACTAAATAGCTAACGATTCACAAGCTTTTTCTGCAGCTAATTTCTCTGCATTTTTCTTGTTGTAATCTCTACCAATACCATGATTTTCGCTATCGATAATGGCATGAATTGTAAATAATTTTGCACTTTCTCCTTCGCCATTTTCTACCATGTCAAAAGAAATATCTTTGCCGTGCCGCTGACACCATTCAATTAACTTACTCTTGAAATTCGTTTCCGTCATTTCTAAGGTATGCACATCAATATATGGCTTAACAATACGTTTGAGTAATAGATTTTTGGTGAAATTGTAACCTTTATCTAAATAAACAGCACCAATTAATGCTTCAAAAGCATCTCCTAACATAGAATGATGTTTGGATTGTACATTTACTGTTTTCTGATCAAAAACAATCAGTTGATCAAAACCCATTTTACGAGCAAGCTGATTTAAATTAGCTCTATTCACAATTTTAGAGCGCATTTCTGTTAAAAAACCTTCCTCTTTATACGGGTAAATTTTGAAAAGAAGCTCTGCAATTACGGAGCCTAAAATAGCATCGCCAAGAAATTCTAAACGTTCGTTACTACTTCTACTGCCATTTTTTAAAACTTTAGCAACAGAACGATGTCTGAAAGCCATTTTATACAAAGTCACATTTCCAGGAATGAATCCTAAAATGTTTTTAAGTTTTTTTACAAACTCTTTGTCTGGCGATAAATAAAGTTTATATAAATTGAAAAACGGCATTAAGTCTTATCACAAAAAATTAAAAGTTAGCTGTGTAAAGTATAAATATACAATACAAATAATCAACAAAGATATTTTAGTAGGTTAACCTTCGTATTTTTTGAAAATAACAGATGCATTATGACCACCGAAGCCAAACGTATTACTTTGTGCTGCACGAATAGTACGTTTTTCAGCCTTATTAAACGTAAAGTTTAATTTCGGATCAAACTCAGGGTCATCTGTAAAATGGTTAATTGTCGGAGGAACAATGTCATTTTTTACAGCTAAAATAGTTGCAATTGCCTCAATAGCACCCGCTGCACCTAATAAATGTCCTGTCATAGATTTAGTAGAACTGATGTTCAATTTATAGGCATCTTCACCAAATAAATCTACAATCGCTCTGCTTTCACTTACATCTCCAAGCGGAGTAGAAGTGCCATGAACATTAATATAATCAATATCAGCAGTTGTTAATTTTGCATCTCTTAACGCATTAGACATTACTAATTTTGCGCCCAAACCTTGTGGGTGTGGTGCAGTAATGTGATTTGCATCGGCACTCATACCGCCACCTACAATTTCGGCGTAGATTTTAGCACCACGAGCTTTAGCATGTTCTAATTCTTCTAAAATAATGGTTCCAGCACCTTCACCGGCTACAAAGCCTTCACGATCTTTATCAAAGGGACGTGATGCGGTTTTTGGATCATCATTTCTAGTAGAAAGCGCATGCATGGCGTTGAAACCGCCAATACCAGCTTCGTTGATAATTGCTTCAGAGCCACCAGAAATAATAATATCAGCAATATCCAAACGAATATAGTTGAATGCATCAATCATGGCATTGGTTGCCGAAGCACAAGCAGAAACAGTAGAAAAATTTGGTCCACGTAACCCATATTTCATAGAAATGTGACCTGGAGCAATGTCAATAATTACTTTCGGAATAAAGAAAGGATTAATACGAGGTGTTCCATCGCCTAAAAAGAAAGTTTTCATTTCTTCTTGAAACGTTTTAAATCCACCTATGCCTGAGCCCCAAATTACGCCAACACGGTTGGTATCGATTTTTTCCCAATCGTAACCACCATCTTTAACGGCTTCTGCTGTAGCTACTAAAGCATACTGCACAAATGGGTCTAATTTGCGAGCTTCTTTTTTATCCAAATGATCTTCTGGATTAAAATTCTTCAACTCACATGCAAATTTTGTCTTGAACTTTTCAGTATCAAAACCTGTAATTGGTCCAGCGCCGCTCACACCATTAACCAACCCATCCCAGAATTCTGGAACAGTATTGCCAATTGGAGTGAGCGCACCTAAACCTGTAACTACTACTCTTTTTAATTCCATTTATACGTATTGTACGGAAAGCGTATTTTATTACTTAACGTTTTTTTCTAAATAAGCAACTGCTTGACCAACAGTACCGATAGTTTCAGCCTGATCATCAGGAATCGCAACATTGAATTCTTTTTCAAATTCCATAATCAACTCAACGGTATCTAAAGAATCCGCACCTAAGTCGTTTGTGAAAGACGCTTCTGGCGTAACTTCGCTTTCATCAACACCTAGTTTTTCTACAATGATAGCCTTAACTCTTGAAGCAATATCAGACATAATTTTATAATTTAATGGTTAAATAATTCTGTGCAAAGAAAAATAAAATTCTAACACTTTTCAAATGTTTTTATTTCTCAATCAATTTTAATGTTTTTATTTCAAACTTAATGTAAAATTAGTTTTATAATTTCGTAATTCTAAAAAAATATTCTGTTTTGAACAAAACTTATTTAAAACTCTCTTTAGACCTTGATTTTGTTTTAATCGCTATAACGGCATCTCTAAAAGATTATATTCTATGTCACAAAATAAATAATAGCTTAGAATTTGAATTCGAAAAGGTTGATGATCACGAGGTTTATTACAATATTGATGAAGCTCCACTTTCATTTTCTAAGTTTTATTATTTTGTAGAACAAGGCGAAATAGAGTATTATTTAGTTAACAATCGAAATAGCGAAGGGTTTTTGATTCCTGAAATGAATAAAGTAGATTTTTTTATGATTATTCATCAATATATCGATAAAGAAGATCTTAATTTTATTTTAACTCGATTAAATAAACTGCCTGATATACAGGTAGCTGCGCAGATTGATCCCCTTAAATTAAAGTCGAAAGAGAATTTAGTAATGTAAATTTTATATTGTTCGTGTATTAAATACACTATATTTGAATCTTAATAAAACTGAAACACAACATAAACAAATAGATAAAACAACGTTATTTTCCATAAATTCCTACTTTTTGTTTTATCTCAATAAAATAATAAAAAATGAAACCTTTTCATTCAAGAACTAAAATAGTGGCCACTTTAGGCCCGGCATCAGCCAAACCAGATGTTTTGTATAGCATGTTTAATGCAGGACTAGATGTTTGCCGCCTTAATTTCTCTCATGGTTCTCAGGCTGATCATCAAGAAGTTTTAGATACCATCCGTAGCATCAATAAAAAATATAAATATAATGTTGGAATCCTAGCCGATTTACAAGGGCCAAAAATTAGAATTGGAACTGTTAAAGATGGTGGTATTCATTTAGTTAATGGTAACCGTACGGTAATTACTACTAAAGAATGTGTGGGTAACGAAGAACGCATTTATATTACCTATGAAAACTTTCCACAAGATGTGAAAGCAGGTGAAATTATCCTTCTAGATGATGGAAAATTGCAAATGCGAGTAATCGAAACCAATTATAAGGATGAAGTTGTTTGCGAAATTGTACATGGTGGTATTTTAACATCTAGAAAAGGTGTAAATCTTCCAAATACTAAAGTTTCTATTCCTTCATTAACCATAGAAGATCGTAAAAACTTAGAATTTGTTTTAGAAAATGATGTAGAATGGATCGGGTTATCTTTTGTGCGTAACGCGGAAGATATTACCGAACTAAAAGATATTATTAAAGCAAGAGGCAAAACTGCAAGGGTTGTTGCTAAAATTGAAAAACCAGAAGCAATTGCTAACATCGATGAGATTATTGCAGTTTCTGATGCGATTATGGTAGCTCGTGGAGATTTGGGAGTAGAAATGCCAATGGAAGAAGTGCCATTATTGCAAAAAATGATTGTACAGAAATGTAGAGCTGCTTCTAAACCAGTAATTATTGCTACGCAAATGCTAGAAAGCATGATTACCACACCTCGCCCTACACGTGCAGAAGTAAATGACGTAGCAAACTCAGTTTTGGATGGTGCAGATGCAGTAATGCTAAGTGGAGAAACTTCGGTTGGAGAGTTTCCATTAATTGTAATCGAAACGATGCAAAAAATCATATCTAACATTGAAGATAATAGCTACCCTTTCCACCCAGAGAAATTTTTAATAGCAAATTCAGATAGTTTCTTAAGCGATGCAGTTTGCGATTCTGCTTGTTTCCTTTCTAAGCAAACTAATGCTGTTGGTATCGTTTCAATGACATTGAGTGGGTATACTGCTTTTGAAATTGCTAGTCACCGCCCAGAGTCTCCAATATTTATTTTTACAAGTAACGAAAGGTTATTAAATACGTTGAGCTTAGTTTGGGGTGTAAGAGGATTTTATTACGATAAATTTGAGAGTACCGATAATACCATTACTGAGGTTAACGATTTCTTGAAAAAGAAAAAACTAATTAAAAAAGGCGATGTAATTATCAATACAGCTGCTATTCCAATGGAAGTTAAAGGTAAAACAAACATGCTTAAAATTACTGTTATAGACTAAAACTAACCAAATATAAATAATAAGATGCCCTTGCTTTGCTTGGGCATTTTTTGTTTTCAGGAAAGGAAAGACTAGCTTTAAACTTTAGATGCTTGCCGTATTTAACCTATCGAAATGAAGATTTTAATTACTAGAAGGATACCTCAAAAAGGAATTGAATTACTTGAAGAAGCAGGGCATACGCTTACAATTCATTCGGAGCCAGTTGCGTTAACAAAAATAGAACTAATCAACTTGGCAAAACAGCATGATGCGTTATTAAGTGTAGGAGGAAACCAATTAGATTTCAGTTTTTTTGAACAATGCAACCATTTAAAATGCATTGCTTTAATGAGTGTTGGTTATGATAATGTGGATATTAACGCAGCAAATTTGTATAAAATACCTATTAGTAATACCTCTAATGTATTAAGTAAAGCTACTTCTGATGTGGCTTTTTTATTAATGCTTGCCGTTTCTCGTAATGCGTTTAATATGCATAAAAAAATTGAGCAAGGTAGTTGGAAAAGCTTTGAAACAACGGCAGATTTAGGCATCGAATTATACGGTAAAACCTTAGGTGTTTTTGGCTTGGGTAGAATAGGCATTGAATTAGCAAAAAAAGCTAAGGCGGCTTATGAAATGAAAATTATTTATCACAACAGAAAACGAAATACGGAAACAGAAGATTTACTAGATGCAACGTACGTTTCTTTTGATGAGCTATTAGCGCAAAGCGATGTTATTTCTGTACATGCCAATCTTTCTGACGAAACTCGAGAAATTTTCGATCAAACTGCTTTTTTGAAAATGAAGCCATCTGCACTGTTTATTAATACATCAAGAGGAGCGGTACATAACGAAAAAGATTTAATTGAAGCTATTCAAAATCGAACTATCTGGGGAGCCGGTTTAGATGTAGCCAATCCAGAACCGATGGATAAAACTAATCCCTTACTTAATTTGCCAAATGTTTGCGTGCTTCCACACATTGGTTCTGCAACTGTAGAAACTAGAGATCAAATGGCATTAATGGCAGCAAGAAATATCATAGCTGCATTAAATAATCAAAAAATGCCACAAGTGATTAATAAAGAAGTTTACGATTAGTTAAATCGTCACTTTGAGTAAATGTATTATTCCTAATACGTTGAAATCAATAAATAGAAAACATCCTATTTTTATCCCATAAGAAAATAAATTATGAAAAAATATTTACTTACGGCATCAGCAATCGCATTCACATTTGCTGCAAATGCCCAACAAGGTAGTCTTACCGCAAAAGACTACGAAAGAGCCGAGAGCTTTATGAGTTACAATACCGAAAAATTTATTGACGGAACACCAGGAAGATTGAACTGGCTAGACAATGATAAATTTTGGTATACCGTAAGGAATCAAAGTGGAAATCAGACTTTTTTGGTAGACCCAGTTAAAAAGACAAAAACATTAACTACAGCATATACTGCTGATGCTGCCGCTGCAGCACCAGGCGGAAGACGCTTTGGAAATAGAAATGAAGTAGTTTCGCCCGATGGCAAAAAAGCAGTATTTATTAAAGACTGGAATTTGTGGGTTAGAGATGTAGAAAGCAAAAAAGAAACGCAATTAACCACAGATGGCATTAAAGATTACGGTTACGCAACTGATAATGCTGGTTGGACTATGAGCGATGGGCCAATTGTGCGTTGGTCGCCAGATTCGAAAAAAGTAGCTACTTTTCAGCAAGATCAAAGAAATGTGAGCGATATGTATTTGGTAACTACAAATGTTGGTGCGCCAGTTTTAAAAGCTTGGAAATATCCTTTGCCGGGCGATAAAATAATTGCTACGATTAGAAGAGTAATTATCGACGTGGAAAATGCAAAAGTAGTTAGCTTAAATATTCCTGCAGATCCACATAGAGCTACATTGAGCGATGACATTGCAAGTAGCGGTACGTTCGATGATATCGATTGGAAAGCTGATGGTTCTGAAATGGCATTTTTGTCAACGTCAAGAGATCACAAACAAGAGAAATTTCGCATTGCGGATGCCAATACTGGAGCGGTTCGTGAAGTATTTGAAGAAACTGTAAAAACACAATTCGAATCGGGTCGTGGCGCAATTAACTGGCGTTATTTGTCAGGTTCAAAAGAAATTATCTGGTATTCTGAAAGAGATAATTGGGGACATCTTTATTTATATGATTCAACTACAGGCAAACTAAAAAATCAAATTACAAAAGGCGATTGGTTAGTTTCAAAATTGCTTAGAGTAGATGAAAAAAATAGAGTGCTTTACTTTATGGGCAATGGCCGTGAACCAGGAAATCCATATTTTAGTTATTTCTATAAAGTTGGCTTTGACGGTAAAAACCTAACTTTATTAACTCCAGATCAAGGAAATCACACCATTACCTTCTCTCCATCAAATAACTATTTTGTAGATACGTATTCTACTCCAGAAACACCTGCAACGATGGCTTATAGAGATATGAAAGGGAAATTGGTAACTAGCTTGGAAAAAACAAATGTTTCTAGATTAGCGGCAACAGGTTGGAAGGCACCAATTTCAGTAAATGTAAAAGCGGGCGATGGTACAACAGATATCTATGGCTTAGTGTTTACACCAACTAAAATGGATGCGAACAAAAAATATCCAGTTATCGATTACATTTATCCAGGTCCACAAGGCGGAAGCGTGGGTAATTGGTCGTTTTCAGCATCAAGAGGTGATCATCAAGCGTTAGCTGAATTAGGATTTATTGTAGTGGTAATTGAAGGCACAAGCAATCCTTTCCGCTCAAAAAGCTTCCATGACATGAGCTACGGTAATATGGCGGAAAATACATTGCCAGATCAAATTTCAGCTATTAGACAATTGTCAAAAACATATCCAATAGATACCAACAAAGTAGGTATTTGGGGTCACTCGGGAGGCGGTTTCGCAACTGCAGCAGCAATGTTCCGTTATCCAGATTTCTTTAAAGTAGGTATAGCTGAATCAGGAAACCACGATAATCGTAACTATGAGGATGATTGGGGCGAACGCTACAATGGTTTAGTAGAAAATTCTAATTATGAAGCTCAAGCAAACCAAAATTATGCGAAAAACCTAAAAGGAAAATTGATGTTAGCACATGGTATGATGGATAATAACGTTCCGCCATCTAACACCATGTTAGTGGTAGAAGCATTAGAAAAAGCTAACAAAAGTTTTGATTTAGTCCTTTTCCCTAATAGCGCACACGGTTATGGCCCTTACTCATCGTACATGATGCGTAGACGTTGGGATTATTTTGTACAAAATCTATTAAATATGGAACCACCAAAAGATTATTTGTTAGGTGGGGCACAAAGACCTAGAAATTAATACTACATAATATCATGTAAATAACGAAGCCATCTTTCTAACAAGGAAGATGGTTTCGTTATTTAAAAGCAGCAACAAGAAATGTTAAGGTCTGTTAAAGTTTTAATACCCATCTAATTAAGGTTTAATTTAGCTAGGTGAATTAAATGATGAAAACACTCTTTATTTTAGCATTCTTACTATTTTCTAATCAGCTTTTTGCACAAAATGTAAATGGATATGTGCTCGATGGGGCTACCAAATTACCTATTCAAAATGTGCAGGTTATTACTGAAAATTCAACAGTATTTACAAATGCAGTAGGGAGGTTTAGCTTAGGCAATCTTAAAAATGACGCAAAGATTAGTTTTAGGAGTATGGGCTATGAAACCTATGAGCTAACGATTAACAATGAAACGGCTAAAGACACACTCAGAATTAATCTTAAATCTGCTCCAATAAGTTTAAAGGAAGTAACTATCAGAGCTGCTAGAAATTATAAGCTAGATTCTTTAAATCTTAGAAAAGAATATGCAGCGGTATTTAATTACAAAGCACCAAGTTTAAGTGACATTTTTATTCAAAAATCACCATCGTATAAATCTCCATTTGCCAATACCAATCCAAATTCTACAGCATCTATTGTTAGTGTAAATATTTTACAAATTTTCAGCTTATTAGGAAAGAATAAAACGCCGACTTCTAAACTAAAACAAACCTTATTAAAAGATGAAGAACAGAATTATGTAGACCATGTATTTTCGAAAGATAAAATTGAATCAATCACACATTTAAAGGGAGATTCCTTACAAAATTTTATGCAGCGCTATCGACCAACAGTTCAAGAAGCAAAGCGCCAGAATGAATATGAAATAATACTATATATTAAAAAGAGTTACGCAGAATTCATAAAGCCTTAACTGTTATTCTTTATCTTTCTTAAATGAGTTAGATGGATTCACATGATCTGCCAATCCATAACCTTTTTGTTGTTCACCTTTATCATCCAAAAACAGCAAAACAATTAGTGAAATGATAGGAATGAGGAAAGAAATAAAAAACCAGAACCAAAAATTTCTCCCCATGCTTTTTGCAAAGACTCCAGCAACTATTTGAGGAATTAGCATTACACATAATAAAAGTAACTCTGGCATGACAAGATAGTTTGATGCAACAAATATAAATAATAGTAAATTAGCTAATATCAAAATTAAGGATGGAAACTAAAGGAAGAGTTATAATAACAGGCACAACTGGTATGGTTGGCGAAGGTGTACTTTATGAGTGTTTACAAAGCTCAAAAATTGAAGCAGTTTTAGTTGTTAATCGAAAACCTTGTGGATATACTCACCCTAAATTAAAAGAAATTATTCATCAAGATTTTTTCGATTTCTCTTCTATAGAATCTGAATTAACAGGCTATAATGCTTGCTTTTTTTGCTTAGGCGTTTCTTCCGTCGGAATGGCTAAAGATTTGTATTTTAAGCTAACTTATACGTTAACACTTCATGTAGCCCAAACGCTAAGCAGATTAAATACCGATATGACTTTTTGCTATGTTTCTGGAGCAGGCACAAACAGTAGCGAACAGGGCGGCATAAATTGGGCAATTGTGAAAGGTAAAACGGAAAATGATTTAATGAAATTGCCATTTAAGCAAGTGTTTAATTTCAGACCAGGAATCATAAAACCCATTAAAGGATTAAAACACACGCATTCATTCTATAAATTTTTTATGTGGTTGTTTCCCATTTTAAAGGGCATCAATCAAAATAGCTTTGTGAGTCTACACGAAATAGGTTTAGCCATGATAAATACACTAAACTCTAACAATGAAAGAAGAGTTTTAGAAGTAAAAGATATTATCCAATTGGCAAAAGAATAAAAAAGCACCAGTGTTTACTGATGCTCTCTTAATTATTCTCCTCTTTTCCGTTGATTATCTTTATTCGAGGTTTGATCCGATCGTTGTCCACCAGCATTGCTGATGCCATTTTCTTTTTTATCCAATTTGATATTGTGAGTTGCCCTATCTGCTTTTGAACTACCTTGTACAGTTGGGTTGTTTTTTGGTGTGCTTACATTTTTCATAACATACATTTTAGGTTAATACGATGCGGAGCGATGTTACTATAACTTTCTAATTCATCATATTGTTTTAAGAAATGTGAATGTCTTTGTAAACAAAAAAGACCGCCTTTATAAAAGCGGTCTCCCTTAATTAACAAGCGAAATTACGCTATCGTTAACTTAAAATTTAATACCTAAACCTAATTGGAATACTTGGTTTTTATACTCAGGTGTTTGTGTACTTCCGTTTTCATTATTTTTCTGGAAATCCAAAGCATAACGACCATTAATGCCAACTTTATTGCTAAAGTCATATCTAAAACCAATTACACCACCTACTAAACTCTTTTTAAATCGGTCAGCATCATCTTCTACAATTTGTTGTTCAGTTGAACCGAAACCATTCTCAAATTTATTATTAGTAGATAATAAGAATGATACCTGAGGACCAGCTACTACATTTAATCCTTCAGCCAATTTAATACTAGCTAAAATAGGAATATCAATAAAATGTGTAGTTTGGGTAAAATCACCAAAAGTAGAGCTTGATTTATAACCTTTAGTAGAGTATAAAGCCTCTGGTGTGAAAGCTAAATTAGGCAACAACGGAATATCTAACGTAATACCTGCATGGTAACCTACCAAATAATCAGTTTTAAAGTCGTTGTTTCCATCATCTTTAATGATGTTAGAATAGTTGGCACCAGCTTTAATCCCTAATCGAATAGCCTTATCTGTTGATTGTGCATTTGCAACGCCTGTAATAAACAAGCCCATTGCTAGAATAATTATTTTTTTCATCTTTTTTACAATTTTAATTTCTTACCCATAAGGAATAAATGTGCCAAAGTGATTTAATTATTCTGTTAAAATTGTAAAATAACATAGTTATAAATTGAATATTAGCTATTTAAACAATGTTTAAACATTTAAAAAATTAAAAGCATAGCCGATAAAAATACCCACTAAAGTGTATTAAATTTAATACAATAACTTGCCGATCACTCGGATTATCTATTAAATATTTAATATTGGCAATTATGTTTTCTGCATGTTTGAAGCATTAACCTTTAATATTTTACCTAATTTTATACCCAATCTACAATCGGAAAAAATGAAAAAAACACTAGTTTATACCTTAAGTATTGTCATCGGCTTTGCCACAACACAAGTAAAAGCACAACAAACACCGTATATCGAATTATTAAAGCAAGAACCAAAATGGGTAGATTCAGTATTTAAAAGACTGAATAAGAAACAAAAGATTGCACAAATGTTTTTCGTTGCGGCTTATACCAATAAAAGTAAAGCATTTACAGATTCAATTGGAAAAGTAATTAGAAGAGAACGCATTGGCGGATTAGTATTCTTTCAAGGAGGTCCTGGTAGACAAGCAGCATTAACTAACAAATACCAAAAATTGGCTCGCGTACCTTTATTAATTGCATCAGATGGCGAATGGGGCTTGGGCATGCGCTTAGATAGTACAATTGCATATCCATATCAAATGGCATTAGGAGCTGTACAAAATAAAGAATTGATCTATAAAATGGGTTTAGAGGTAGCCAAAGACTTTAAAAGAGTTGGTATGCACATGAATTTAGCTCCAGATGTAGATGTAAATAACAATGCAAAAAACCCGGTAATTAATTATCGTTCATTTGGCGAAAACAAGTACAATGTAGCCGAAAAAGGTGCGGCATATCTAAAAGGAATGCAAGATGGCGGACTATTAGTAAGCATTAAACATTTCCCTGGTCACGGCGATACTGATGTAGATTCTCACTTTGATTTACCTCAACTTAAATTTACCAAAGAGCGCTTAGATACGTTAGAAATGTATCCATTTAAAGAATTAGTAAAAAAAGGTGCTGCTGGGGTAATGATCGCACACATGAATATTCCTTCGTTAGATGCAACTCCAAATATGCCTTCAACTTTATCTAAGCCAATAGTTACGGGTATCTTAAAAGAAGAAATTGGTTTTAAAGGAATTATTATTTCTGATGCAATGGGTATGAAAGGCGTAGTTAAATACTTTAAAGACGGTGAGGCCGATGTAATGGGTATCATTGCAGGGAACGATATTTTAGAATTATCTGAAAATAGCAAAAGAGCTGTGAAAATGGTTCGTCAGGCGATAAAAGACCAACGTTTGACCATGGAGCGCATTGATGAAAGTGTAAAGAAAATTTTAACTGCTAAATATTGGGCCGGGTTAAATGTAAAGCAAACCATTAATGAAGATAATGTGGTTGCAGAAGTAAATCGTCCGGAGAGTTTGACGTTGTTACAGCAATTAGCCGATGCGAGTATGACCTTGTTAAAAGGAAGAGAGTTTGTACAGCAATTAACCCCTAATAAAAGAACTGTAATTATAAATATAGGAACACCAGATGCAACTGTTTTTCAAAAGGAATTAGCTAGTATGTATAAAAATTCGATTTCCTTTAGCTTAGAAAAAACTGCAACTGCTAATGCAATTGCGAAAGTATTAGCAGAAATTCAGCCAGAGGATCAAGTAATTATTGATATTGTAGATACACGTTTAAGACCAGGAAATGGAATGGTATTAAGTGCAGATTTAAAAATGTTTATGACAGATATGGCTAAGAAAGATGCAGCATTTGTATTACTAGCTAATCCATATAATTTAGCAGCCATGCCAGGATTGGAAAATGCAAAAGCACTTTTGGTAGCGTATCAAAAAGAAGATTTCATGCAAAAAGCTGCGGCTTCGGTATTTAAAAACCAATTGATGCCAACAGGTAAATTGCCAGTTTCAGTAAACAGTTTCTTTAAATACGGAGACGGATTGTAAAATTAAAAAAGGGAAGCACCTTAGTGATGTTTCCCTTTTTTAATCATGTAATGATTACTAATACTTATTATTCTCAGGTTGTAGTGCTGCGTAATTCCAGTTTTTCAAAAACTCCGTAATTTTCTTTACACTATGACCATTTCCTTCTTCTAAATAAGCAGAATTTTGCGTGTGAATTAGCTTTCCATCCCCATCTAAAATTAGAAATACCGGGAAACCAAAACGACCAGGGTAATTGAATTTTTTAAGAATTGCTTCATTTTTGTTCTCTGGGCTCCAGTTTAATAAAACAGTCTCATAATTTTTATTTAGAAGATCTTTTAACTCTGGTGTAGAATCAACTAAGTCGTGAAAACGAATACACCAAATGCACCAGTTTCCTCCAACCTGAACAAACACATGTTTTTTTGCAGCCTTGGCTTTTGCTACCGCTGCATCAATATCTGCCTGTGCATTAGCTTGTGGGTTGTAAAGATGAACAGCTGGTTTTGTTGCAGTTTGTGCAAAACCTACACTTGCAATAAACAACGTAAAAAATATGGGAAGTAATCTTTTCATAATTAAAAGTATAAATATTTGCCTCAAAATTAAAGAATAAAATAAAGACTAGTGTTTTGGTAGAGTAAAATTATTGTTGAAAATCTGCTTTTCAACTCTAAAGATTTAAGCGTACTTTGGGAATAAGTATTTTAACATGTCTAACAAACCACTCAAAATTCTTCAAGCCTCTGCTGGTTCTGGTAAAACGTTCAGTTTAACAGCACATTACTTGGTTTTGCTATTTAGTGGCGAAAATAAATATCGTGAAATATTAGCGGTAACTTTTACCAATAAGGCAACCGAAGAAATGAAAACCAGAATTTTAGAGGTTTTGGTTGGGCTGGCGAAAGGAAATCCTGCTCAAAAAATTGAAGATTATAGGAAGCTGGTTTTAACGGCTTATCCAAATCTTAGTGCCCAAGAATTACAGTTCAAAGCTGAAAAAATATATAGAAAAATCCTTCACGATTACAGCCGTTTTTCTGTTAGCACCATTGATGGTTTTGTGCAAAAGGTTATTCGTGGTTTTGCTTTTGAATTAGGCTTAAATGCTGATTATAATTTAGAGATGAATTATGATAAAGTAAAAGACGATTTGGTAAACAAATTAGACGAAGCTTTAGACCACAACAAACCACTTTTAAAATGGATTATAGATTTAGCCATTGAGCGAATTAGCGATAATAAGAGTTGGAACTACAAAATAGAACTCTATAATTTAATAGGCGAAGTATTCTCGGAACGCTTTCAGATTTTCGAAACTGCCGTTGAAGATTTGGGCTTAGAAAACATCGATGAGTTATTTAAAAAATACATCAGTGTTACCAAAGCCGAGATTAAAAATTTCGAAGAAGAAATAATTGCTTTGGCTACAGAAGCCAACGAGGCAATGGATGTTTTAGGTGTCGAAACAGAAGACCTAAAAGGAAAATCTAGAAATGGTTTAAAGAAAATTATTTTAGTCGCCAGAGGCGATTTTTCTCATCTCGAAACACTCTTTAAGTATATTGATGAACCAGAAGAATGGTTTCAAAAAAATGTAAGTCTGCCAGATGTTTATGAAACGATTAATCCTATTCTGCAGAAGATAAAGGCTCATTACTTAGCACATTTGCCAAACTATAGTTTAGCAATTGCCTTCAATAAAAATCTATACTATTTAAGATTGATGCAAGAAATTGCAGTTTTGCTAAAACAATACAGAGCAGAAAATGATAACCTTTTAATTAGCGATGCACAAAAGTTAATCTCTGGAATTACCGAAGATGCAGGAGACAACCCATCCTTTATTTGGGAGAAGGTTGGGAATAGGTATCGTAATTTTTTATTCGATGAATTTCAAGATACTTCTACTAGTCAGTGGGGAAGTTTCAAGTCACTTTTAACCAATGCGATTGCTACACCAAACCCAGAAGTTATAGACCATTTAATTGTTGGTGATACCAAACAATCTATTTACCGTTGGCGTAATGGCGATTGGAATATTCTACACAAACACGCCAAAGTAGATGTTGGCGCACATAATGTTTTAGAAGATAGTTTAGCTGAAAATTACCGAAGCACAGAGAACATCATTACGTTTAATAATTTTCTTTACAAACAAATTCCTTTGACTTTACAGAATGAATTAAACGAAAATTTATTAGGTAAACCAGAAAGTATTTCCGCTTGGTGGCAAGCACAGAATTACCAGCAAATTATAACTGATATTTATGCTGGCTCTACACAAAATTATGCGCCAAATACATTAAAGGGTGGAACGATAAAAATAAAGAAATTTGGTAAAGACGACGCACCCAATGAAGCTAGATTTACAGAAACTGTTTTTAGGGATTTGGCTTTAGCTGATGTTATCAATGAAATCAATTACCTAAAAAATGAACAGAACTATTCGTTAAAAGACATTGCCATTTTGGTTCGTTCTAACAGCGAAGCGATGTTGACTGTTCAGCAATTAATGGAGCAAAATTTACCAGTTTTATCTGGTGATGCTTTGTTAATTTCTAATAATTCAGCAATTCAATTAATCATCAATACTTTAAAAGTGCTGATTGGAATTGATGAACAAACTGCATTGTACAAAGCAAATTGTATTGCGTTGTATCATTCTTTGCAAGGAAAAGAACCAAATGCAAATCACTATTTAAACTTAAATGGTGTTTCGTTAAGTAGTTTGTCTAATGTTCTTCCATCCACTTTGTGCGAAAATTGGCAAAGTTGGTTACAATTGCCCTTGCCAGAATTGGTAGAGATTTTAATTGAAAGTTATGGACTAAAAAACCTAAGCGAACACTTGCCATACTTGTTAGCATTTAGAGATTTAACAGCTAATGCAAGCAGGATGGGAGAGAAAGGAATTATTGCATTTTTAACTTGGTGGGATGAAGATGGGGGGAAAAAATCTTTGCCATCGCCAGAAGGAGTTGATGCTATACAAATCATTACTATTCACAAATCAAAAGGTTTGGCCTTTAGAGCTGTTTTTGTGCCGTTTTGTAATTGGGAAATAAAAGGGAAAGCAAATTCCACTTTTTGGGTTTCATCAGAAGATACAGTTTACAAAGAGTTACGAGGTATTCCTTTAAAATACACTGAAGATTTATCCAATTCATCAATTTCAAAAGCCTATTACGAAGAGCTTTTGTACAATAATATGGATGCTTTGAATATGCTTTATGTTGCAACGACAAGGTCGAAAGATTATTTATACATTGCTACAATGGCTAAAAAAGAGCCGAAATTATCTACAATGGGCGACGTAATTAACTTCACCTTTGATGATAAATTTGATGAGAATAACTTGTATGCAATTGAAGATTATGTAAATCTTGAAAACAAGGTTGAGGAATCCCATTTCATCAGCTTAGCCACTTATCCTACCACTACTCGATTATCTGAATTATATGTTCCATCAGAAGAAAAACATTTAAAGCATTTAGTGAACATCGAAAAGTCTGGAAGAAAAGGTTCATTACTCCACGATATCTTGGCAAATGCCAGTACAGAAAAAGAAGTTGATACTTATATTACAGGATTGGTTTTACAGGGAATTGTACAAGATGAAGAGCAATCAGATTTGAAATCGGCTGTGCTTGAAGTTTTAAATAATGCCGACTTGAAAACGATTTTAAGCAAAGCAACAGAAAGTATAACTGAGAAAAATATTATTGATGCTAAAGGAAAATTGCACCGACCAGATAGAGTTTTAATTACCAATGATGAAGTAATTATTTTGGATTATAAATTCACTTTAGAAGAGAGCGATAAACACATAGAGCAGATAGATAATTATAAAAATTTGTTGTTGGCTATGGGATTTGAAAATGTGAAAACCTATTTGTTTTATGCGGTTAGTGGAAAGTTAAAATTGGTTTAGGATGGAAAAGTATATGAAACCATTTTTACAAGAGGTTGCTGAAGATTTGATAGCGAGGTTTGGTTCGCAATTACAAAATTGTGCTATCATTTTTAATAACAAAAGACCGTCTGCTTATTTGCAGAAACATTTGGCAGATATTATCCAAAAACCTTTTTTTAGCCCCTCTTTTTTTACTATACAAGAGTTTTTTGCAAACGCTACAAAATACAAGATTGCTGATTTTTACCTGCAGTTTTTCACTTTGCATAAAATCTATAATCAGCTATTAATAGAAGAGAAATTGGAGACTATTTCTAGTCATAAATTTTTTCCGTTAGCTAAGATTATTTTAAGTGATTTTAGTCAGATAGACAGTGATTTGGTTGATGCAGAAAAGCTGTATCAAGATTTGGAAGATATTTCCATCATCAGTAAAGACTTCGATTATTTAAGTCCAGAACAATACGAGTTTTTAGCGCAATTTTGGACATCCTATTCTGAAGGAAAACATAAAAAGCAGCAAGAACTTTTCATAAAGATGTGGCGTAGAATGCCAAAACTTTATCATAAGTTTCACGAAAAATTAAAAGCGCAAGATTACATTACCAACGGCCAAGCTTATCGCCTGTTGGCAGAAGGAAATATTAATCAGCAAGAATTTTTAAAAACCTTCGACAAAGGAAAGATTGTTTTTGTTGGTTTTAATGCGTTAAGCAGCGCTGAAGCCAGAATATTTACGCAATTGCAAGAGGGCGAAAAAGCCTTGTTTTACTTTGACGCTGATGATTATTATTTAAATGACCCATTACAAGAAGCAGGATTATTCTTAAGAAAAAACATCAACCAGTTGGGTTTAAAAAATGTGTTCGAAAATCAGCTAAGTCTAATGAAAACAGCTGAACATGCGGTGAATGTTTTTAAAGTTCAAGGACAATCTGCACAGGCAAAAATTTTGAACCATATTTTGGTTGATGATTATGAAAACTCAGCAGATGTTGGCTCAACAGTTGTTGTTCTAGCTGATGAAAGTTTGCTCATCCCAACCTTGCAAACCATCCCAACAAACTACAACGGCAATGAAATCGACTTAAACGTTACCATGGGGTTTGCATTGGCTACTTCGAGTATATTTGGCTTGGCAGATTTATGGTTGACTAGTCAGTTGGAGGTTTTGCAAAACAATGTTGTCTCTTATAAAAATGTAGAAGCTTTTATTACCCATCCCTTATCTGGTTTAAGCCAAAAGATGAAGGATAAAATTCAGACAGCTTTACTAAACGAAAACATTGTAGAAATAGAACATCAACGGTTGTTAAAGCAAAGCGGATTGTTTGAGGTTTTTTATAAAAAGATTGATAAACCAGAAAATGTTGTCACTTATTTATTAGAAGTGCTCGATTATGTTTTAACTCGATTATCGAATGCGAAAACACTCAAAAAAATTGATGCGGAGTTGTTTGTAAAAACCATTCAGGAGTTGAATAGATTGCACGATACTTTTGGAAAACATATTGCCAACGAAGAAATTCCTTTTGTTATTTATCTAGTTCAAAAATCTTTACAGGCAATTGCAGTTCCTTTAGCAGGCGATCCATTAAACGGAATCCAGGTAATGGGTTTGTTAGAAACCAGGAATTTGAACTTCGATAAGGTTGTTATTTTAGGTTTTAATGAAGGAATTATTCCAAAGTCATCAATAGGAAATAGCTTTATCCCAGATAGTATTAGGCGTGTATATGGCCTGCCAGTACTAGAAAATTTAGATGCAATTTCATCTTATATGGTGTATCGTTTACTACAGCGAGCAAAAAACATCAACTTTGTTTATAACAGTTTAACAGATGAATCTACTTCTGGTGAAGCCAGCAGAATTCTCAAACAATTAGAGTTTGAAAGTGGCTTCGACTTTAACTACAATGAGCTTAATCTTGATGTAAAAACAGAACCATTTAAAGAAGTTAAGATTGAGAAAGTTAGCAATGAATTTATTCAAAAAGCACTACAAGTTTATTTAGATAAAAAGAAGACACTTTCTCCATCTGCTTTAACCCAATACATTTCAAATCCGATAGATTTTTTCTTCAATTATATTGCAAGTATTAAAGAACCCAAAGAGGTTAGTGCCGTAGTAGAAGCAAACGAAATTGGGTCGGTTTTGCACAAGGTGATGGAATATTTTTATCAAGATTTAAGAGTTGCAGAAATTACCGCAGAGCGAATAAATGAAAGAAGGAAATTAGTTCCTGCACTTATCCAGAAAGCATTCAACTTTGTGATGTTTAAAAACGCAGATAAGGTTCTTGAATATAAAGGAATGCAAAAAGTGGTCTTGGCAATTGTAGACGCTTATGTAACTATCATTTTGGATCAGGATGTTAGACAAACCCCTTTCAACATCATTAGTTTAGAACAAAAAGTAGAAGCTGAAATTGCTTTCCCACTTAATGGAAAGGAAGCGAGCATTAAGATTTTTGGCTATATAGATCGAGTTGATGTTAAAGATGGAGTTACAAAAATTATAGATTATAAAACGGGTAGTGATAAGCTGACTTTTAAAGATATTCCAGAACTCTTTAATTCTGATGGTAAGCACATTAATAAGGCGCTAATTCAAACATTGCTGTATACTTACGCTTATGAGCAGTTTGCAGGTAAAACTTGCGTAGAACCAAATTTGTACATTGTTAAAACCATGAATAAGGATGGAATTTGGTTTAAATCTGGCAGACAAAACTTATCTGGAGATTACCTCGAGGAAATTAAGCCTGAGTTTTTAGCAGAGCTGAGAAAAAAACTAACTGAATTGTTCGAAGCACCTTATTTTGTAGCTAGTGCCATTCCAGATAATTACAAGTATTCTATTTATAAAACTTTGTTTGGGAAGTAATAAACATATACAAAAATGCTAACCTTAAACTTTTCATCTTTCCCAGTTTTAGAAACCGAAAGATTACTACTTAGAGAACATGCATTATCAGATGCTGATACATTATTCGCCATGCGAACCAATGAAAATGTAATGCGTTTTATCGATCGTGAAAGACCAAAAACAATTAAAGATATAGAAACATTTATAGCTGCTTTTAATGATGGATTTAAGCAAGGTCAGCATTTAGCTTGGGTAATTGCATTAAAAGAAAATCCAACTCAAATGATAGGTTCCATCGGCTATTGGCGTACAAACTTGGCTAATTACCGAGCAGAAATCGGATACATGTTACACCCAAACTATTGGAGAAAAGGAATTATATCCGAAGCTTTGAATGCAACAATCGATTTTGGTTTTAACGAAATGAAATTGCATACCATACAGGCTAATATTAATCCAGGAAATGATGCTTCTCGACAAATTCTACTAAAACATGGTTTTGTAAAAGAAGCTTATTTTAAAGAAGACTATTACTTTAATGGTAAATTTTTAGACAGTGAGATTTATTCTCTTTTAAAATAGTTGCAAGTTATAGGTTGTGTGTTGCATGGCTGGGTATATAGGCTAATTGCTTATCTTAGAACTTATAAATCATGACTTGTAACCTATAACTCGCAACTCATAACTCATTTATGTTAAAAACAGCAACACCCATCCTCGCCTCCTTAAATGCCGATGAAACCATCAAATTCTATACAGAAAAACTAGGGTTTACCTTTCATAACAATTGGGATGGATATGTAATCTTCAGTAAAGATGAAATATCAATTCACTTGTGGCCAACAGACGATGAAAACATTCCAAAAAACACAGGCTGTTATGTGTATGTAACCGAAGTTGATAAACTTTATGCTGAATACGAGAAGCAAGGCGTTGTTCATCCCAATGGGAAATTAAAAAACATGCCATGGAAAATGCGTCAATTTTCTATTTTAGATAATAACGGAAATATCATCCATTTTGGAGAGGATATTTCTAAAGAAGAGGAATAAAATAATACGGATTAAAGCGATTAGAGAACTTAATTCTGTGTCACAAAATAATTAGCAAGGCGTAAGTAAAACAGACTTTATAATTACGATACAATAGTTATATTTGCGCTTGGTAATTTTTGAATAAACAATGAGAGAGATCCAATTTAGAGAAGCACTACGCGAAGCATTAAGCGAAGAAATGCGTAAAAACGAGAACATTTTTTTAATGGGCGAAGAAGTTGCGCAATACAACGGTGCATATAAAGTTAGCCAGGGAATGTTAGATGAGTTTGGCGATAAACGCGTTATTGATACTCCAATTGCAGAATTAGGTTTTGCAGGTATCGGTATTGGTGCAGCAATGAATGGCCTAATTCCAGTGGTAGAGTTCATGACTTTTAACTTCTCATTGGTAGCAATAGATCAAATTATAAACGCTGCGGCAAAAATCCTTTCTATGAGTGGCGGTCAGTTTTCTGTGCCAATCGTTTTCCGTGGTCCAACAGGTAATGCAGGACAATTAGGCGCACAACACTCTCAAAATTTCGAGAACTGGTTTGCAAACTGCCCAGGCTTAAAAGTAGTAGTTCCATCAACCCCATATAACGCTAAAGGTTTACTAAAAGCATCCATTAACGATCCGGATCCAGTTATTTTTATGGAATCTGAAGTAATGTATGGCGATAAAGGCGATGTGCCAGAAGGCGAATACACTTTAGAAATTGGTAAAGCACAAGTTGTTAAAGAAGGTACAGATGTAACCATCGTAACTTTCGGTAAAATGTTAACTCGCGTAGTAAACCCTGCTGTAGAAGAGTTAGCAAAAGACGGCATCAATGTAGAGGTGATCGATTTATTAACGGTTCGTCCTATTGATTATGCAACTATTATCGAATCTGTTAAAAAAACTAACCGTTTGGTAATTGTAGAAGAAGCTTGGCCATTAGCTTCAATTTCTTCTGAGATTACATTTAACGTTCAGAAAAATGCATTCGATCATTTAGATGCACCAATCTTACGTATCACCTGTGCAGATGTACCACTTCCATACGCTCCAACACTTATTGCAGCTAGTTTACCTAATGCAGAAAGAGTAGTGAAAGCCGTTAAAGAAGTAATGTACGTTAATAAATAGTATCAACTTTGTCACGCTGAGTTTATCGAAGCGCATAAAATATAAATCCTCTAAGTTTTCTTAGAGGATTTTTTTGTTTCCACGTCTTCTTTGATCAAAATGTTTAAAAGTCTACCCAACCTTTTTAGTCTAAATCCATAAATTAGCCAGTTCTAAAACTACATATGAATACACATTTCCAATCTATTGCAAGCGCATTAAACATTTCAATTAAACAAGTAAGCGCAACCCTTGCCTTATTAGATGAAGGGGCAACTGTACCTTTTATTTCACGTTACCGTAAAGAAGTAACAGGCAGTTTAGATGAAGTACAAGTTGCTGCCATACGAGATTTAGCACAACAGTTAAGGGAGTTAGATAAACGTAGAGAAGCTATTTTAAAATCGCTTACGGAGTTAGAGAAATTGACACCTGTTTTAGAGAAACAACTAAACGAAGCCAAAACAATTACAGCTTTAGAAGATATTTATTTGCCGTATAAACCGAAACGTAAAACCAGAGCATCGGTAGCTAAGGAGAAAGGTTTGGAGCCTTTGGCATTGCGCATTTTAGCACAAAGTAGAATTGATCCATCGCAAGAGGCTGCGGGTTATATTAACGATAAAAAAGGCGTAGCGAATGAAACTGAAGCTTTAGCTGGTGCTAGAGATATTATTGCAGAATTGGTAAGTGAAAACGTGGAAGCTAGAACTAAAATGCGTCATCATTTTATGCAAAAGGCGACTTACAAAACTGTTTTAGTAAAGGGAAAAGAAGAAGCCGGAATTAAGTATAAAGACTATTTTGAATGGGAAGAAAGTGCTAAATCGGCGCCATCACATCGTGTATTGGCAATGTTGAGAGGCGAACAAGAAGGGTTTTTGAAATTGGATGTGCTTCCGACAGATGAAGCAGCGATTCAGTTATTGGAAAATCAGTTTGTAACCTCTAATAATGCCTGTGCAGATCAGGTACAATTGGCAATAACGGATGGTTATAAAAGATTACTTCGCCCAGCCATGGAAACGGAGTTGAGAGCCACAATTAAGCAAAAGGCAGATGAGGAAGCGATTAAAGTTTTTGCAGAAAATGCCCGTCAGCTATTGTTGGCAGCACCAATGGGGCAAAAAAATGTATTGGCCATTGACCCAGGTTTTAGAACGGGTTGCAAGGTTGTTTGTTTAGATAAACAAGGGCAGTTATTAGTTAATACGACAATTTACCCACATACTGGACAAGGAAATTTAAAAGATGCGGCTTGGCAAATCACTCAGCTATGCGAGAAACATGAGATTGAAGCGATTGCTATTGGCAATGGAACTGCTGGCAGAGAAACAGAAACTTTTGTTCGTGGTTTAAAAATACCTGATGTGGTTGTAGTAATGGTGAATGAAAGTGGAGCTTCTATTTATTCGGCATCGCCTTTGGCAAGAGAAGAATTTCCGACACAAGATATTACGGTTCGTGGGGCGGTTTCTATTGGTAGGAGATTGATGGATCCGTTGGCAGAATTAGTGAAGATTGACCCGAAATCTATTGGTGTTGGGCAATATCAACACGATGTTGATCAGAATAAGCTGCAACAAAGTTTAGATGATACAGTAATGAGTTGTGTAAATGCTGTTGGTGTTGAATTGAACACGGCTTCGAAACAGGTGTTGGCGTATGTTTCTGGTTTGGGCGATACGTTAGCACAAAATATTGTGAATTATCGCAATACGCATGGGGCGTTTAAAAATAGAGAGAGTTTAAAGAAAGTTGCTCGTTTGGGCGATAAAGCTTTTGAGCAAGCTGCTGGTTTTTTGCGTATCCGCGATGCGAAACAAGTGTTGGATAGAAGTGGAGTGCACCCAGAACGTTATGATTTAGTGAACCGAATGGCGAAGGATTTAGGTTGTACAGTTGATGACTTGATGAAGGATGTAAATCTGCAAAAGCAAATCAATTTGCAACGTTATGTAAGTGCTGAGGTTGGTTTGCCAACGTTAACGGATATTGTAAAAGAATTAGCCAAACCAGGTCGTGATCCGCGTGAGCAGTTTGAAGCGTTTAGTTTTGCTGATGGAGTGAACTCGATAGAAGATTTAAAAACTGGAATGAAATTATCGGGCATTGTGACCAATATTACTAATTTTGGCGCCTTTGTAGATATAGGTGTTCATCAGGATGGGTTGGTGCATACTAGTCAGTTGGCGAATAGATATGTGGCAAATGCGAATGAGGTGGTTAAAGTGAGCCAGGTTGTAGAAGTAACGGTGGTTGATATTGATGTGGCTAGGAAAAGAATTGCTTTGTCGATGAAAACGGAAGAGAGTCAGAAAGACCGAAAGTCGGAAAGACCGAAAGATGATAGAGCAAAGAGTTTTGTTGCTAAATCAAATCAAGAAGTTGCTAAACCTCAGCCACAAGCTAAAAAAGAAGTAGATGGGGATTTGCAAGAGAAGTTGGCGAAATTGAAGGGATTGTTTAAATAGGGGTTTCACCACCTAAGAAACCTAAGATCATCTAAGTTGTTAATCTCGGCACATCGTCTTTGCGAGGTTCATTCTCCGATTTTTCATCGGTAATGACCGTGGCAATCTCCTTTTTGGTTTGTTTTTAGGAGGGGATTGCTTCACTTCATTCACAATGACGAACGATGTACTTCACGGATCTTTTTTATGAAAGATGCTGAAATAAATTCAGCATGACGAGCGTACTATAACTCTATCTGTCTTTTAATGCTTTCTTCTAAAGAGATTAGCGTTTCAGTACGTTGTATTCCTTTTACTGCTTGTATTTCTTCGTTGAGTACATGGCGCAAATGATCGGTATCTCGACAGGTTATTTTGGCAAACATACTATAAGAACCGGTGGTGTAGTGTAATTCAACTACTTCTTTTATTTTACTGAGTTGTTCTACGGCATCCTTATATAAGGAACCTTTTTCTAAGTAAATACCTAAAAAGGCGGTGATATCAAATCCTGCTTTTTTAGGATCAATAATTAAATGTGAGCCTTTGATGATACCCATATCTATCAATTTTTTCATCCTGACGTGTACGGTTCCGCCAGAAATGATGAGTTCTTTTGCGATTTCAGTATAAGGTTTTGTTGCGTCTTGCATCAACTGTGTTAAAATCTGAATATCGAGGTTGTCAATTTCTAAATTTTGAGTTTCTTTTTTAAGCATAATTTTCTTAAATTTTATTGATACTGCTAATTTATTACAATTTTCGTAAAAATAAAATAAATTGATTAAAATATTTGCAACATATTTGGTATTTGTCTTATGTTTGTATCAAGCAAGTACAACAAAGTAGTTCTTAAATCATTTGCTTATACTCTGTAGGGTGGTGAAATTGGCAGACACACCTCCTTGTCTCGGTGGTAGAGAAGATGGGAAAGCCGGTAACGGTACAACCACTCTATGAAGGTTCGACTCCTTCCCCTACAGCAATTGGTCCGAAGTCTAAAGCCGGCAGTCCGAAGTCAAAATGACTAAAGACTTACGACTTGGAACTCAAGACTTTTTAATAATGTTGGGTGGTGAAATTGGCAGACACACCTCCTTGTCTCGGTGGTGGGGATTATGGGACAAACGCAATTTATGGGTTGACCACAAATTAATTTTGAATTGCAGCTAACTACCCCTTGAAGGTTCGACTCCTTCCCCAACAGCCAGTTTTATAAATAATAAGTTAGTTAAGGAAAAGCGGCCCAGGTACAGGTCGCTTTTTTTGTGGGGATCAGGATTTTTAGGATTTAAGGATTTTCTGGATTAGGTGGGCACTAAAAAGCCACAGATTGACAGATTTTCTTTTTGGGAATTTTCAAAGAAATCTGTTAATCTATGGCTTAAAATAGTTTACGGTTATTTTATTCCGTATTTATCGCTAAACTTTTTATCTAATTGTTTGTGCAAATTATCTAGGTTAATATCTCTTCCTTGAATAAATGCTTGTTCTACTTTGTTACCAATCATATCCAAAGCGTCTCCACCCGAGATAAAGAATGTAGCGTCTTTACCAATTGCCAAACTACCTGTAGTTTTATCAACTCCCATAGCCATTGCAGCATTTAAAGTGATGGTTTTAAGTGCATCTTCTTTGCTCATTCCCCAGGCAGAAGCTGTACCAGCCATAAAAGGTAGGTTACGTTGTCTCCAGAAACCATCACCTCCATCAAAACTAATCACTACTGTAACGCCAGCATTGCTTAAACGAGCCACATTTTTGTAGGGCATGTTTACATCGTCATCAACATTGTTAGGCAAAGATTGAGGTTTTTTAACGACCACAATTATATTGTTAGCTTTTAAGAAATCAGTTAGCAAGTACGCTTCATCACCACCAACAATTACTGGCGTAATTCCAAATTTCTTCGCAAAATTAACAGCGGCTACAATCTCTTTTTGTCCATCTGCTGTGATAAATAATTTCTCAGTTCCATTAAATACACCTTTCATTGCGGCCAAACGTGTATTGGTTACTGCAGGGGTTGTTTCGGTATATACCTTAGCTTCTGAGAAAAACTTATTTAATTCGAGTATTGCATTATTGGTGCGTTCGTTAGGATCAACAGCAGTTGCGCCAACACCAAGTCTGCCGCCGAAACCAAAACCACCTCTTCCTCTTGGAGCAACAGGCCAGGTCATGTGCATGGCATCTTCCTTTTTAATTGCTGCATCTTCCCAGTTCCATGCATCTAGTTGTACAACAGATGAGCTACCTGAAATTGTACCGCCTGAAGGTGTGATTTGAGCCATTAAAATACCATTGCTACGTAAGGTATTAATTACTTTTGAATCTGTATTATAGGCGATAATAGAGCGGATATGTGCATTATTTTCTCCTAATTCATCATCATCAACAGTTGCTTTTACTGCTTCGATTTCAATTAATCCTAAATTAGTGGTTGGAGAAATAAAACCAGGGTAGATGTGTTTACCATTTGCAGAAATTACTTTTGCATCTGTAAGTGCCAACTTTACAACGGTTGCATCGCCAATACCAATGATTTTGCCTTTATCAAATATTAAATAACCGTTTTCGATTACTTTTCCATCGCCTGTGTGAATAACAGCGCCCATTACCACAGTTTTTTGTGATTGTGGTTTTGCTGGAGAAATAGTTGCTTGTCCGTAAGTTAAACTTACCGACGCAAATAATGCTATAGCTGTACTTATATACTTATTCATGATTGTTTGCTCCTTCCATTTCTAGTTGATTTTGTTCTGCCCAATAATCTTCTTCAGTTTCACAAGCGTACAAACGAGGAGGTCTATTACCAAAAGCACGTTGTGTACTTGCACCAGCATTTTTGCTTGTTGCTAATTTTTGAATGATACGAGCTTTTTCTTCTTTTTGTGCAACTTGTAAAGCAGCATCACGATCCATATCCCAATATGCAATACCATCAACAAAAGTTTTTTCTGCTTTTGCGTAAATAGAAAGTGGATTAGCTGACCAGATGACAACGTCTGCATCTTTACCAGCTTTTAAACTTCCAACTTTGTTATCGATGTGCAACATCTTAGCAGGATTTAAAGTCACCAATTTCAACGCTTCTTCTTCCGAAACACCACCGTACAATACAGATTTACCAGCTTCTTGATTTAAGTGACGAGCCATTTCAGCATCATCAGAGTTAAATGCAGTGGTAATACCTACGTTGTGCATAATTTTTCCGTTATACGGGATCGCATCTTGAACCTCCATTTTGTAAGCCCACCAATCTGAGAAGGTTGAGCCAGCAATACCATGTGCTTTCATTTTATCGGCCACTTTATAACCTTCTAAAATGTGAGTAAATGTGTTGATTTTGAAACCTAAACTATCGGCTACATGAATTAACATGTTGATTTCACTTTGTACGTACGAGTGACAGGTAATGAAACGTTTGTTGTTTAAAATTTCAACGATTGCATCTAATTCTAAATCTCTACGCACATTGTTGCCTTTAACAGCTAATGCTTTTTCATATTCTTTTGCACGAGTAAATTCATCAACAAATGTTTGCTCTACACCCATACGAGTTGATGGGAAACGTTGATTATTTGATGAAGAACTTTGTTTAACGTTCTCGCCTAAGGCAAATTTGATGAAACCATCTGCACCAGCAAACTTTAATTCTTCTGGTAATTTACCCCAACGTAATTTAATTAATTGCGATTGTCCACCGATTGGATTCGCCGAACCGTGTAAGATTTGAGATGAAGTAACACCACCAGCCAACTGGCGATAAATGTTAATGTCTTCAGAGTTGATAATATCTCCAATTCTTACCTCTGCAGAAACAGATTGTGCACCTTCATTGATACCACCCGTTCCAGCAATGTGTGAGTGTTCATCAATTAAGCCAGCTGTAATGTGTTTGCCTGTTGCATCAATTACTTTTGCTGTACCAGCTGATAAATTTTTACCAACGGCTTTAATTTTTCCGCCTTCTAAAAGTACGTCTGCATTTTGTAGAATACCTTCTTTTTCGTTGGTCCAAACTGTGGCATTTTTTAATAACACTGCTTCCTGAGTAGGAACTTTTTCATTACCAAATGCAATAAATGGATAGATTAAAGCACCATTCGCTAGTACTGGTTTTGCAGGTTCATCACGTTTTGGCATTTCTTTGGCCGCTTCTTTAAACGTCCCATTCCAGAAACCAGCAGGGGCGGAGTTTATGACTACATCGCCACTAAATGCTACTGGATTTCCGTTCGTTAAATAACCGCTTAGGCGAACATCACCAACTGGATTTTTCTTTAAATTGAAACCGATAGTTACCCAATCACCAGTACGTGTAAAAGTTGCAGTAGTTTTAACGCTATCAGCCCCTAAACGCTCAATTGAAGCCATTGGCGCAGTTGCAGTTCCTGTAATTCTTAACACTGTTGAACCAATGCCATCGATATTTAAATTATAAGTTCCGCGTAAATCGGTAACATCCATTCTGTTTACCACAAAACGTTTTCCTTGTACCCAGTTTTCGAAAATGATGTTTCCAGCTTTAAAGATATTATCAGATGTAATTAAGAAATTGGCCAATTTGCCTTTTTCGATAGAACCAACTTTATCGCTCACCCCTAAAATTGATGCAGGTATTTCTGTAACCGATTGTAAGGCTTGTTTTTCTGTTAAACCGTTAGTTATAGCTTGTTGAATGTTTGTCCAGAAGTCTTTTGGCGTTTCTAAACCAAAGGTAGTCAACGCAAATTTTACACCTGCTTTTTCTAATACACCTGGATTTGTTGGCGCTAATTCCCATCCTTTTAATTGCGACAAACTTAAATTTCTAGCTTCGATTGGGTCTTCAACATCAAAAGCTTTAGGGAAACTAATTGGAATAATTAGTGTTGCACCGGTTGCTTTTATTGCATCAATACGTTGGTATTCATCTCCAGTAGATTTGATGATGTACGATTTACCAAACTCTTTTGCAATTTTATCAACACGTAAAACATTTGCCCAACCATCTGCTTCAAAAAGCTGCGGTAAGGTTTGTTGTTTGTTGAATTGTTCTAAGGAGATGTTATATTCTTCCTTCTGATTTTTATACCAGCTTGCATCTAAATAAGTTTGACGCAATAACGCGATAGAACCCATTAGTGAAGATGGATAATCGTTGGTAGACGTACCTCTATTAAATGAATAATTTGCTGCACTTTGATCGTTAAGCATTACGTCATTTTCTTTTCCGTCATTTAATGTAACAGCCGAAGATGTACCACGAGCAATACCATCGCGATTAATTACGTTCACACTACCAAATCCAGCTTTGCGTAAATCATCTGCTTTTTTGGTATCAATTGTAAAAATAGTTCTCACTTCCGTTTCTGGACGAATACTTTCATTCCAACTGTAAGCTCCTTTTTTAGTAGAAGTGAAAACAGATTGTCTACCGAAGAAACCACCTGCAGGAGCAGTACGTTGTGTTTCAGGAATTCCATAAGATGTAAAGGCATCAATTAAGGAAGGATAAATATATTTTCCTTTTAGGTCTATCACTATATATCCTTTTGGAATAGCGGTACCTGTACCAACCGATTGGATGGTTTTGTCTTTGATTAGCAACACACCGTTACTAATGGTTTGATTGGCATTTACTACAATGTTTGCGTTGGTAAAAGCATATAATCCTGGTCTTACATCAAAAGAACCATTAACAGGATAAGTTTGCTGCGCAAACAAAAATGCAGTAGAAAACACCAACGCGAGCGCAAGTAGAATTTTCTTCATCATGTTTAGTTTGTTAAGTCCTTAAATCTATCGATAAATAAAGATTTAAAATATTTATAACATGTTTTTTACTTAGAAAGGATATAAATTATGTATAGTTTGGTGAGATCTGAAGAACTTTGAGATAAAGACCAATTATTTATTATTTTTGAAATAAAAAAAGCCATGAATTTTTATCAAATTTTAAAAAGTGCACACTCTGGTTGGAGATATATTGTTTTTGCTTTACTTGTAATCGCAGTTATTAATGCATTATCGGGATGGTTAGGCAAAAAAACATATACAGAGGGTACTAGAAAGCTAAATGTCTTCACATTAATTAGTGCACATATTCAGTTATTATTTGGACTGGGATTGTACTTTATTAGTCCGCTTACAAAAATAGCTTCTTCTGAGCCAATTGGCCGTTATTGGAAAATGGAACACATTAGCATGATGATCTTGGCCATTATTTTAATTACGATTGGTAATTCAAAGTCTAAGAAGGTTACAGACGCTGTAGCAAAACATAAAGCTGTTGCTATTTTCTTTGGTTTGGCATTAGTAATTATTGTTGGAGCAATTTTTATGATGGTAAAAGCAGATCCTTCTAGAACTTTCTTTGGAGTTTCTTAAAACATTGCATGTTTAAGCCTAGACAAATTCTTATTTTAATTGCAGTTTTAATTTTGATCTGTTTAACTGTAAGCCTTTTAAAGAATGATTTTGTGTCATTTATTTTGCCGGGCTGGCATACTACTATCTATCCACCTTATTTTGTATTTTTCTGTTTAAGCTTATTTATAGCGTGGGTTTTTGCAGGTATGCTAATCTGGTCGATATACAAAGAATATAAACGAAAAAACATCAACAATTCAAGTAGTTAAATAGAATAAAGGATTCAATTTGAATAAAAAACTCAAAATATTTTGATTATTTAACTTTTTGTATATTTTTGCTGTTCAATGATTAACAATAACTTACATACATGGCAATGGCGTGGTACTCAAAAGAGTTTCGTCGTAGCTTTGTGCCCCTTATAGTTTATCAACCTAAACCTAAACCACATTTAAAACCCGACGTAACCACACGCCGGGTTTTTTTATGTCCGGCGACTTAAGTCACTGCAAAGAGTAATTGAATAAAAGAAGAATGAAAACATATACGATACAAACACATACCAAAAAACGATTAGCAGATACTACTACTCCAGTAAGCATTTATTTGCGTTTACGCGATGTTTTCCCGAACACTATATTATTAGAAAGTTCGGATTATCATAGTCGTGAGAATGCGACAAGTTATGTTTGCGCTGAACCAGTTGCTGGGATTATGCTCCAAGATGGGAACTTGACTACGTATTTTCCTGATGGTACAAAAGAAGCAAAAACTGATTTCATTTTAGCAGATGAAATTGCTGCGTTTAAAACTCGCTTCAATCCGATTAATCAGACAAAAGATAAACACATTTCAACAGGTTTATTTGGTTATTTTACATGGAATGCTGTTCAACATTTCGAGGATATTTCATTTACTTCGGCTACGCCAGATGATGAGAAAATCCCGACCATGCAATACCATGTGTATAGATATATCATTGCGATAGACCATTTTAAGAATGAAGTTACGCTGGTAAAAAATGTTTTCAATAATGATGAAAATGAAGATTTAACAAAAGTTGAATACATTATTCAGAATAAAAACTATCCAGAATATAGTTTTAAAACCAATGGAGAAGAGCAATCTAATTTAACCAACGAAGGTTTTATGGATATGGTAGAGCAAATGAAAAAGCATATTTATCGTGGTGATGTTTTTCAGATTGTGCCATCGAGAGCTTTTAATCAAGGTTTTTTAGGCGATGAATTTAACGTGTACCGTTGTTTGCGTTCTATAAATCCATCTCCATATTTGTTTTATTTCGATTATGGCAGTTTTAAGTTGTTTGGTTCATCGCCAGAGGCACAAATCACCATTGGTAATAACGTAGCAAATATTTTCCCGATTGCGGGAACATTTAAACGTACTGGAAATGATGAGGAAGATGCGGCTTTAGCTAAAAAATTAGAGCAAGATCCGAAAGAAAGTGCTGAACATGTGATGTTGGTTGATTTAGCTAGAAATGATTTGAGTAGACATTGTAGCGGAGTAGAAGTGAAATCGTTTAAAGAAGTGCAGTATTATTCGCATTTAATTCACTTGGTTTCTAAGGTGAGTGGAAATCTACAAGATGGAGTAAGCGCATTTAAAGTAGTTGCGGATACATATCCAGCAGGAACTTTAAGCGGTGCACCAAAATATAAAGCCATGCAATTGATCGATCAATATGAGAAATTAGGGCGTAACTTTTATGCTGGTGCAATTGGCTATATGGGCTTTAATGAAGATTTTAATCATGCCATTATGATTAGAACTTTTATGAGTAAAAATAATCATTTGCATTACAGAGCAGGAGCAGGAATTGTAGCCGATTCTATTGCGGAAAATGAATTAAACGAAGTGAATAACAAGATAGCGGCATTGCGTAAAGCAATTGCAATGGCAGAGGAAATATAATGAAAAAAACAATTTTAGTAATCGATAATTACGATAGTTTCACCTATAATTTAGTGCATTTAATTAATGAATTAGGGTATGAAGCCGTAGTTTGGAGAAATGATAAATTTGCATTGGAAGATGTCAATGCCTATGATAAAATTTTGCTTTCACCAGGGCCGGGAATACCAGAAGAAGCAGGTTTGTTGTTGGAAGTTATCCAAACATATGCGCCAACAAAAAGCATAATGGGAGTATGTTTAGGTCAGCAAGCAATAGCCGAGGTTTTTGGTGGAAGTTTATTGAATTTAGGTAGACCAATGCATGGAATTGCTACACCAATTACAATTTTAGATAAAAACGATTTAACATTTAAAGGCTGCGTAGAACCAATTGAAGTTGGGCGTTACCATTCTTGGGTGGTTGATCCAGCAAATTTGCCAGCAAGCTTAACGGTAACTGCAACTGATGGCGATGGACAAATAATGGCTTTACGTCATAAAGAATTTGATGTTTGTGGCGTACAATTTCACCCAGAAAGTGTATTGACGCCAAGCGGAAAACAAATGATGAAAAATTGGTTAGAGAATTAGCATTTGCACAAAATGAACATTTTAGATAAAATCGTACTACGTAAAAAAGAAGAAGTTGCTGAAGCTAAGCAGAAAATTTCGGTTCAAGAATTGGAAGCCAACTCAAATTTTCAACGACAACCTTTAGTTTTCAAAGATTTTTTAATGGATGAAAAACGAACTGGAATTATTGCTGAATTTAAACGTCGTTCACCATCTAAAGGTTTAATTAATGGTACAGCTGAAGTAGCTGAAGTAACTCAGGGATATAATTTGGCTGGAGCCTCTGCGCTGTCAGTACTAACAGATACTGATTTTTTTGGAGGAAAAGCGGAAGATTTATTTCAAGCTAGGGCCGTAAATCAAATTCCGATTTTGAGGAAGGATTTCATGATTGATGAATACCAAATTTTAGAGGCTAAAGCTTGGGGTGCGGATATCATTTTATTAATCGCCTCAATTTTAACGCCACAACAAATTATAGATTTTGGTAAACTAGCCCAAAACTTAGGTTTAAACGTTTTATTAGAGGTTCATAATCTGGAGGAATTGGAAAAATCAATTTGTCCTCACTTGAATGCAATAGGTGTAAACAATAGAAACCTAGGAGATTTTACGGTAAATATTCAAACTTCGTTCGATTTAGTGGATAAAATTCCAAATGAATTTTTAAAAATTTCTGAAAGTGCAATTGATAATCCTGAAGTTATTAAACAATTAAAAGCAGTTGGGTACAATGGATTTTTAATTGGCGAAAATTTTATGAAAACTGAAAATCCTGGGCAAGCGATTAAAGAGTTTGTTGCACAACTTAACTAGTGCTTTTCAAAAAAATCAAACATTAATCTCTATGTAAGGTTTTCTAAGTGCAAAACCAAACGAATATAGATTTAGTATCTTTGTAACTATACATGGGAAAACAAAAAACATACGACACCGCCCTTAAACAAGAACGAGCGGTACTTGTTGGGGTGATTACGCCTGGAGAAAAACCTGAACAAACAAAAGAATATTTAGATGAGCTGGCCTTTTTGGTAGATACGGCTGGTGGTGCGGTAGAAAAAACATTTACTCAAAAAATGTTGAAACCCGACAGAGCAACATTTGTTGGGACAGGTAAATTAGAAGAAATACAAGCTTATGTAAAAGCTGAAGAAATAGATATGGTGGTTTTTGATGATGAATTATCGCCATCTCAACTGCGTAATATTGAGCGTGAACTGCAGGTTAAAATTTTAGATAGAAGTAATTTAATTCTCGATATTTTTGCAGGTAGAGCACAAACTGCACAAGCAAAAACACAAGTAGAACTAGCGCAATTGCAATATTTATTACCTCGTTTAACGCGTTTGTGGACCCACTTAGAGCGTCAAAAGGGTGGTATTGGTATGCGTGGACCGGGTGAAACGCAAATTGAAAGTGATAGAAGGATGATTTTGGAGAAAATCTCTTTGTTAAAAGAACGCTTGAAATTAATTGATCGCCAAAATGAGACACAACGTAAAAACAGAACACAATTAATACGTGTGGCATTAGTGGGATATACCAACGTTGGTAAATCTACCATTATGAATATGTTGGCTAAGTCTGAAGTATTTGCTGAGAATAAATTATTCGCAACGCTAGATACAACTGTTCGTAAAGTGGTTATAGAGAATTTGCCTTTTTTACTATCGGATACGGTTGGGTTTATTAGAAAACTACCTCACCATTTGGTAGAATGCTTTAAATCTACCTTAGATGAAGTAAGAGAAGCGGATATTTTAATTCACGTGGTGGATATTTCTCATCCAAATTTTGAAGATCAAATTCATACAGTTAATGAAACGTTGAACGATTTAGGTGCAAGAGATAAAGATACCATCATGATATTTAATAAAATTGATGCGTATGTTACACCAAAAGCTGATGAATATAACGAGGAAGTGGAAACTGCACCTTTAACGTTAGGAGATTTTAAAAAGAGTTGGATGGCCCACCATAATGCACCAGCAATTTTTATATCAGCTACTAAAAAAGAAAATATTGAAGAGTTTAAGCAATTGTTATACGACAAGGTTAAAGCCATACACACTTCACGATATCCTTACGATAAGTTATTATATTAGCTTAAACAATAACCCATTTTATGATGAAGAAACTAGTTTTATGTAGCATTTTCTGCTTTTTATGTATTGCATCCAAAGCTCAAATAGTAAGTTTAAGTACAGCAGAATTAACAAAAGTAAAAAGTTTAATTCGTTCAGAGGCTGATGTAAAAAAACAGTGGGAAGAGATATTAAAAACAGCTGATGAATCGCTTACAGCAACTCCAAATCCTGCTGATACCATTTTAACAGAAGGAATTTTACAAGGTGATCCGCGTAAAACTAGAACTTGGAAATCTATTGAGGATATGCAAAAAGTGTATTCACTGGCATTTGCTTATAAAATTACTGGAGAAAAGAAATACTTAGCTAAAACGAGTGAATTTTTATTGGCTTGGGCGCAAAGAAATCAGCCGCAAGGCAACCCAATTAACGACACCAATTTAGACCGGATTATTTTTGCATACGATCTGGTTAAAAATGATTTGTCAGATGATATCAATATGGCGACAAATCTTTGGTTAATGAAGGTTGGTCTACAAGAAATAAAATCTTTTAATAAGGCGGCAAATGGTAAGAGTTTAACTTATATGAATAATTGGAACTCTCATCGCATTAAGGAAGTTGCAGAAGTTGCCTGGGCAATTAACAACGATAGCTTGAAAACATGGGTAATTGATATTTATAAAAAACAAATCGCTAAAAACTTAAATCCAGATGGTAGCAGTTTTGATTTTCATGAAAGAGATGCGTTGCACTACCATATTTATGATGTGGATCCATTAATGGTTGCCGCAACTATTTTAAATAGAGATGGTAAATTTGGTGAAAGTGCGTATAATTATAAATCGCCAGAAGGAAATTCGTTAAAAAACTCAGTCGATTGGTTAGTTCCATTTTTTACAGGAGAGAAAACGCATGCTGAATGGGTAAATTCTAAATCATCTTTTGATAAAAAAAGAGCTGCTAATGGAGAAAAGGGTTATATTGCAGGAACACTATTTAAGCCACAAGAAGCAAGAACAAGCATTGCCTTGGCAAATTATTTCGATAAAGGAATGTTAGCGATTTATCAGGCAAATATTGATAGTAAATCAAAATATCCTACTTGGCAATTTGTGTTAAATGAGGTAAAGAGAAAATAAGAATATGGAAAGTAAAAGACAACAGAAGTTTGCAGGATTATTACAAGAAGAGCTTGCTGCCATTTTTCAACGTGAGGGAGCGGCTTACTTGCCCAATACATTAGTTACCATTACAAAAGTTCGCGTTTCGCCAGATTTAGCCGTGGCTAAAGTATATTTAAGCTTTTTAAACACCAATAATACTAGCCTTTCTGTAGCTACAGTAAATTCGCATGCTAGCGAAATTAGATACAAATTAGGTTCACGCATTCGTCATCAGGCAAGAGTTGTACCAACACTTTCGTTTTTTGTTGATGATACCAATGAATACGTAGAGCACATGGATAAAATCTTTAATAAAATTGCGAAGGAACGTAAAGATACCGACGAAGAAAGCGATGAGCAACACTAGGTATATTCGCGAACCAGGAAACTTTTTTACTCACGTTATTCCAGCACTTTTAGCAATTCCAGGATTATACCTTTTGCTACAAAGATCAAATACTTACTTTGAGTATTCGGCAGCGTATATTTATGGGATTGGTGTTCTAATTTTATTTGGCGTAAGTGCAACATATCATAGTGTTCCAAAAACAGAATATGGTATTCGCTTTTGGCAAAAATTTGATCATTGCTGCATTTATTTAATGATTGCAGGTTCTTTTACGCCAACTGCTTTACTGGTTTTTGATGGCTGGTTGCGTTGGGTATTATTTGGTGCAGTTTGGTTAATTGCATTAATTGGCTGCCTATTAAAGATATTTAATCGACTGAAAAGCCAAGCATTATCTACCGGTTTATATATAGCCATGGGATGTTTGGTAATTCCATTTCTGCAAAAAATGTTACAAGTACTACCAACTGCTTCAATTATTTGGTTAATTATTGGTGGCGTATTTTATGTTGGCGGCACCTATTATTACGCAAAGGATAAAACTTTAAATAGATTTTTTCATAGTCACGAATTATGGCATATATTTGTGAATTTTGGGGCACTCTCGCATTTTATTTATAATTATGTTTATGTTTTTAATGTGTGATGAATTCTCTACAAAAACTTCAGGATTTCTTAACTAATCCAATACACAAAATTGGGAAAGTTGTTGATTTTAATCCATCAACTGATAAGTTACTACCTTTCGATTTTACAGCAAACAATACAGAATTAACAACCGAAATATTAGCGGATACGAATTTATTCTCCCTTTGGGTTGATAAAAAATTAGTTGAAAGTAATGCTAAATATGGTATTGGAGGTTATAATGAACACCGTACAATTTATAGCAGAAGCGGACATTTTGATACGAATGAGGAACCACGAAGATTACATTTAGGAATTGATATTTGGGGGCCAGCAGAAACGCCAATTTATAATTTTTACGATGCAAAAGTGCACAGTTTTCATTTCAATGATAATTTTGGAGATTACGGCGCCACCATAATTTTGCAATACCAATTGGATGATTTGACTTTGTATGCACTGTATGGACATTTAAGTTTAGCGTCGTTAACAAATTTAGAAGAAGGACAATTTATCCAAAAAGGAAAACATTTTGCCAGCTTTGGCATTGCCGAAGAGAATGGTCACTGGCCACCACATCTACATTTTCAATTAATGTTTGATATGGAAAATAAAAAAGGTGATTATCCTGGAGTTTGTCAATTTTCTAAACGCGATACTTATCTACACAATTGTCCAGATCCAGCATTAATTTTGCAACATACTTTTACATCGGCTTTGCCTTAAATTTCGTAAATTTAACTATGTTCAAAATTGCAGCAGCTTTTCTTCTGTTAATTTCTGTTTCAGTTAAGGCGCAAGAGCCTCAACTAAAGGGCGGATTATCGTCTTTTTTAACGGACAACAAAATCTATCCACCGTATTCCTTACATAACTGTATTCAAGGAACAGTTAGCATTGGGTTTAAATTAAACTCAAAAGGAAATATTTACTATTCAGCTATTAAAAAAGGAATAGGAACTGATTTAGACGATGAAGCACTACGATTAATTAGAATGACCAATGGAAAATGGATAGTTCCGTTAACGCATGATACGACAACTTTAGTAATAGTTCCCGTTAACTTTTCATTAAGTGGTTATGATTGTGATCGAAAAGATAAAAAAGAAATTGCTTTAGCCATCAAAGCATATAAAGACGAAGAGGAATTGACCAACGTTGTACTCAACTTTTACCGCAATAAAGAAAAAGGGAATTTCAAACAAGAAGATGAAATTAAGATTTTACAGATTAAAGCCGATTTGGGAATAGATGACGAATATTTAAATACAAGAGTTAATTCTGGCCTTAAAAAACAAAAGCAAGGCGATATACAAGGTGCTTGTGAAGATTTTAACTTTGTAAAATATATGGGCTCTGATAAAGCGAATGATTGGCTCCTAAAATACTGTAAATAATATGCGCATACTTTTTCGTTCTCTTGCTTTTTTAGATTTAATATCACTGGTTTTTATGGCGATGCAATTGTGGAATATTGCAAATCATTATAATGAAATGCCAAATCAACTTTCTGTAAAAGTAGAAGCGATATTAATGTTTCCCATGTTTTTATTAGTACTAGTTGGCGCTTATGGGTTATTCTTCACCCAGAAATTCGGTTTTATACTCTATTATATTCAATTTCCATTCAGGCTTTATTTATGGGTTTTTACTGTCGGATTTATAACTCTTTTACCTGAAGCACTTGATAATTTCGAAGATAAATGGCCTAATATTTTGTTGAAAGTCTGCATTATGGTAGAATTTATTAGGCTGTACTTAACCGTAAAAGGACAACTTAAACTGAAGGACCAGCAATAATATGTATGGCTTTTGGAATTAGTTTTGCCTCAATTTCATTCACTTTTCCAATATATTCGCCGTCAACTTGAAAATGCGCTTTATGTTTTGTCGTTATTTTTAAGTTAGACGCCTGAAAACTCTCAATCTTTTTAGGATTCCAAGGTAAATTGCTCACCCATATTTTAAGAATTTCCATTACTGCATATTCTTTTACCAGAATAATTTCGAAAAGAGTATCGTCAAGTTTCCCATCAGGATTTATTTGCAAACCAGAACCGTATTGTGTAGCATTTGCAATGGCAACCATTGCCGCTTTCTGTTTTATTAATTTCTTTCCAATTTTAAACTCAACATCCATTTTATGATGATTCCAAAACGCCTGCCATGCAGCTTTTGCATACGTCCACATTCCACGGCCATGTAATTCGTCAAATTTTTTAACTAAAAAGGCATTAAATCCAATGTCAGCTAAATGGATACACAATTCATCATTGACTAAAACAGCATGTATTTGTTTTGGCTTTGCGGTTATCGTTAACGCTAAAGCTTCCTCTATTTCCAGAGGAATTCCTAATTCTTTAGCCATTCCGTTAGCAGAACCTGCCGGGATAATCCCAATAGGTGTACCCGTTTCTAATAAACATTCAGCCACCAATTTTAAAGTTCCATCTCCACCAACTGCTATTACACGATCTGCTTTTGATTTTTTGATGGTTGCTTTTAAATCGATTATTGCACAATCTTTAGGCAATTCATAAATCTCAATAACCTCTTCTTTATCTTTAAAAAATATCTTTATTTCTTTTTTAAAATCTATAGTGCCATTTCCAGAGCCCGGGTTTACAATAAAAAGTAGTTTTTGAGTTTTCGATTTCACAAATGAGTTAATTATTTCCTCATTACAAACAACTTATCTTAAACTCTGTTTTAAATATATCATGAATAACGCTGCAAGTGTAAAAGTATATCACGGTTACGGCCACACACACAATTTAGTTGTTTATGGACATGTGTTTAAATTTAAAGCAAAAACTACGCAGAATTTTAGCAATAACCTTTTTGTAAACATTGTTCATTTATTTAAACTTTTTGTAGTTAAACCGTATGCTTTTGCAAGAGTTAGATTAAATTTCTACGAGCAAATTGTGTATCAGAAAGCCGAATACGATGGCTTTTTTAAGTTTGAATGGAAAGCAGAAAAAGATGTTCCGGCAGGTTGGCATAATGTTAAAGTGGAGGCATTAAATGACGACGATGATGAAGTTATTGCCGAAGCAGAAGGAAAAATATTTGTACCACACATTACCCAATATGCTTTTATTTCCGATATTGATGATACCATTATGATTTCTCATTCTGCTACAATTGCAAGGCGATTACGAGAACTTTTTATCAAAAATCCGCATACACGAAAAACATTTCCATCCGTACAAAAACATTATCAATTTTTAGCCAAAGCACACACGGAAATAGATCAACCAAACCCGTTTTTTTACGTGTCGAGTAGTGAATGGAATTTGTATGATTATTTAGTAGAAACCTTTCGTTTTAACCAATTGCCAGAAGGAGCATTCTTGTTAAATCAACTTAAAAGATGGAAAAGCTTGATTAAAACTGGTAAAACTGAACATGAAGGTAAGTTATTAAGAGTAATGCGAATTATTGACGCTTTTCCAAATCAATTGTTCGTTTTTTTTGGAGATAATTCACAACAAGATCCAGCAATTTATCATGCCATTTCAGAGAAATATCCTTTAAATATTGCTGCTGTTTATATTAGAAATATAAGGCCAGAAAGACAAAGGAATACAGAAGAATTGTTAGCAAAAATAGAGCAACAACAAATAAAAACATGTTTATTTGTGCATAGTGATGAAGCAATAACGCACTCAATAAAAATCGGATTGATTAAATAATAAAGTTATGAAAAGAATATTTTTAGGATTTATCCTTGTAATTGTATTGCAAGCTTGTTCGGAAAAACTAGGAATGAATGGTGTTGCAAATACTAAATGGGTTTTAAGCGAATGGCCAGGGCAAACAATGCCTAGCACTACAAAAAAAGCAACTTTAAACTTTGATGCAGATCATAAAGTTAGTGGTAAATCTTTTTGCAATGGCTTTGGAGGCATGGCGACAATTGATGGTGATAAGATAAAAATTGGCGAATTAATTGGTACAATGATGTATTGTGAGGATGTTGGTCAGGCAGAAAGTAAATACACTGAAGGCTTAAAGTCAGTGGATTCCTTTAAAATAGTTGATGATAAATTGCAGTTATTAAAAGGCGGGCAACTAGTAATGGTTTTCACAAAAGCAGAGTAATTAGCTAATTGATTTTCCGAAAGGAGAAAAAGCTAAATTCATCAGTTTAAAATGCTGTAACCCAAAGGGGATGCCCACAATTGTGATGCAAAATAACAGGCCAAAAATTAAGTGAGTTAGTACAATCCAAATTCCGCCAAATACTAGCCAAATAATATTCATGATGGTTGATAAACAACCAATATTTGAGGAGGTATCGGTTATTTTAACGCCAAATGGTGCTAAACCAACTATAGCAAATTTAAAACATTGAATGCCAAACGGGATGCCGACAATGGTTAGGCATAAAACTAATCCGCCAAAAATATATTGAAAGAATATAAAAATTCCTCCAAAAATAACCCAGATAATGTTGCCTATAAAACTCATATTTTTTAGACGGGAGCAAAGGATTTTTGTTACAATTTTTGTATAGTTAGTAGTGAGCTAAAAAGTCTATAAAGAAATTTTAAAAAATAGAGTAAGTTAGTAAGATGAAAAATGTTTTTTTAGGGCTAATTGCGATAATTTGTTTCCAATCATGTGTTAAAGAATTTAATAGTCGGTCGTTCTCTAAAAATAGTTGGATGCTTAGAAAGTTGAATGGAAAGAGATTGCCTGCAAATGTTTACCCATACTTATCTTTTGATGGACATAAAATAAGAGGTACATTTGCATGTAATACATACGAAGGTAGTGCTACAATTACAAGTGACATTATAAAGTTTGAAAATATTTCTAGCACAAAGAAAATATGTTCGGGTTTAAATGATGAACAAACCGAATATCTAGGTTTATTAGAAAAGGTAAATGGAGTAGAAGTTGTTGGAAGCAGAATGTTCTTTTATGTTAAAGGGAAACGGGTTATGGTATTTTATAAAAGCGCTTTGAAAGATGGTTTTGGCAAAAGATGATATTATTTTCCCTGATACAGCTTTAGCCAGACCTGATGGTTTGCTTGCTGTTGGTGGCGATTTAAGTGTAGAACGATTGTTTTTAGCTTATCAAAATGGAATATTTCCGTGGTTTAACGAAGGTGAACCTATTTTTTGGTATGCCCCTCATAAACGCTGTGTAATTTATCCCGATAGGATTAAAATTAGCAAAAGTATGCGCAAGGTTTTACAAGCTGAAGTTTTTGAAATTACCGTTAATCAGGTGTTTGATAGAGTAATTGAACAGTGTGCAAAAACACCAAGAGTTGGACAAGACGGAACTTGGATTACAAATGATATGCAAAAAGCTTATCTGAATTTGCATGAAAAAGGTTTAGCGCACAGTGTGGAAGTTTGGCAAGACAAAAATCTAGTTGGCGGTTTGTATGGTGTTAAAATAAACAACATTTTCTGCGGAGAAAGTATGTTTAGTTTGGTAAGTAATGCTTCTAAAGTTGCTTTAATTCACTTGAGTAAAAATATGGGATTTGAGTTGATCGATTGCCAATTACCAAATGAACATTTAATGAGCTTGGGTGCAGAAATGATAAGTAGAAAGAAGTATTTATCGATGCTTAGCTCACTTTAAAATTTCATCAACTTGATCTCTTGTCATACCGGGTTTAATTGCTGGTAAATACAACGCAGAGATAATATGAATATCAAAAGCTTCAATTTTAATGTCGTTGCTATTTTTAATGGTAAAAACACTACTTGGAGCTAATTCAGAACTGCCTGAAAAACCAATACATTTCACAATATTTTTTTTGATGGCATTTTTAATATTTATTCTGCTTCCAAATTTTTTGGTATTAATTAGACTTTGACCCCAATAGATTTCACCACCATTAGTTGCTCTAACTCTGTAAGATCCTATAGCATCTAACGGCTTGTTTGTGGAAGTATATGCTTGAAAATCTGCTGGTTTTTCCCCGAAAACTAATGTGAAATTTTCTTCAGATTCATTAGCTGCTTTTTTGATATCAAGTGGAGTTATTTTCTTTAGTAAATTGAAAAACGAATCGACTTCTTTAACGAGATAAGCTGATGTATCCCCATAGATTTTATATCGAATCGGTTTTGCCCATTTAGATAATGTTTCATATTCTCCAATCTGTTTTCTCTTATACACAATTTCATCGAAAACGGTTTTTTCGTTTTCAGTTAGCTTCTGAGCAAATGAGTTTAAACTCGAAATAATTAGCAGAAATAGAATGAAATTTTTTGAGACCTTCATAAATCTAATTTAATAACTCCTTAATATCATCCTTAGATAAGGATTTAAAGAAACTTTCTTCCGTAGTAATTAACGAATTTGCTAAAGATTTCTTACGTCTTTGTAAGGCTAGTATTTTCTCTTCAACAGTGTCTTTCGAAATAAATTTATAGATAAAAACTTTTTTATCCTGACCAATTCTATGAGTTCTATCTATGGCTTGTTGCTCAACAGCTGGGTTCCACCATGGATCTAAAATAAAAACGTAATCGGCTTGAGTTAAATTTAAACCTACACCGCCAGCTTTTATTGAAATTAAAAATACTTTTAAATCTTTGTTCTCTTGAAATTCAGCTACAATTTCTCCACGATTTTTTGTGCCGCCATCTAAATAAGCAAAAGGAATTTGTTGTTTTTCAAAGCAATTTTTAAAAATGCTAAGGTGCTTTACAAACTGTGAAAAAATCAACACTTTATGACCACCTTTTAACACATTGTCTAAAGTGTGCATCACATTTTTGAATTTACCAGAATCAGAATCATACTCTTCATCAATCATTACTGGGTGATTTGCCAACTGCCTCAAAGCAGTTAGTCCTTGCAATAACTGAATTTGTTTTTTGGCGTATGTTCCATTATCCATACTGGTCAACAAATCATTTCTATAAGCCGATTTAGTTTTTTCGTAATATGCAGCTTGATCCTCACTCATGTCGCAATAATAAATTTGCTCTGTTTTTGGGGGAAGTTCTGCCGCTACTTGTTCTTTCGTTCTACGTAAAACAAAAGGCTTGATAATAGCCTGTAATTTTCTTGCTTTTTCTTCGTCTTTGCGTTTTTCAATTGCCTGCACATATTCTTCGTTAAAAAAAGATTGTGTGCCTAGTAATCCAGGATTTAAGAATGTAAGTTGAGTCCATAAATCGGCAACAGAATTTTCTACAGGTGTACCACTCAAAACTAATTTATGTCTAGATTTTAGCATTCTAACTGCTTTGAAAGACTTAGAAGATGGGTTTTTTATATTCTGACTTTCATCTAAAATAATGTAATTGAAATAGAATTTGCTAATTAATTCCACATCAACACGAGTAATCCCGTAAGTTGTAATTACGACATCGTACTTATCGAAAAGGCTAATATCTTTATTTCGGAAAGTACCAGTATGTGCGTGAATTTTAAGTTTCGGTGTGAATTTTTTCGCTTCGTTTAACCAGTTATAAATTAGCGAGGTTGGCATAATAATTAGCGAAGTGCTATGTGTTGTATTTTGCTCATCTTCCTCTTTCAGTTTCTGCAACATTGCTAAGGTTTGAATGGTTTTACCCAAACCCATATCATCGGCCAAACAACCACCAAAATTATATTCACGTAAAAAGCTAAACCAATTGTAGCCAGCTTTTTGATAATGTCGCAAATCTCCTTTAAAATTTACGGGCATTTGAGTATCGGCAATCTGCTCAAAATCATTTAAGCGTTGCAACTTTCTATCTAATGTTACATTGGCTAAACTATCTTCAGCTAAATCGTTAATTAAACCAATGTGATGTTTTTTTAATTTCAGATTTTTACCGCCATCAGCTAAGCTAAACAAGCTACTGTATTGCGTAAACCATTTTTCTGGAATGATCGCAATATCTCCATCTGGTAAAATAAACTCCCTTTTTTTATGAAGAATATGTTGTTTTAACGCAATAAATGGAATTGGATGAACACCAAAATAGACTACTGCATTAATGTCAAACCAGTCATTATCTTCTTTAATCTCAAAATCAATTTTATTGGTGCCAAAAACAAAACGTTTGCCGCTACTCGCTTGTTCAATTTCAAAATCTTGCTCTTGTAAAGTTTCGATGTGTTCGTTTACCCAAGTAATTATCGCATAAGCTGGATCATCATTCTCGCTTAAATTGGGTAATTCTAAATGATGAAAAAGTGCACTTACTTTTTTTAATCCTAGGCTTTGTAACGTAGAAAATTTTTGCTTTTCCCAGTCGGTGTTGCGTTTAATACGCGTAAATGTATAATTGTCTTCGTCTTTACTTAAGCGGACAGTAACTTTATGCTCGTTGCCCATCGCAAAAGCATAGTTTCCGTATTTAAAATAAAGCTGAATTTGCGAAATGCCACCATCAACATAAATAACTTTTAGTACTGCTGTTGGATCATGTTTCTCCGTTTTAATTTCAAATCCCTCTGCGTACACATGATGTTTTTCTATCAGCGGAGCTACAAATTTTTCGAAATAAGTTTCTTCTGTAGCTTTAGGAATTGCGATATAACGCTTGTTTAAAAATGGAACAAATTTCTTTCCTTCAATGTCTCCTTCAAAATAATAAAGCACATCATTTAGCAGCATCCAAGCAGGTTGATTACAAACTACCTGTGCATCTTTAAACATAAAATCAATGCGTAAACCTTGATATTTAATGGTTGGAAAATAACGGGTTTCTGTTTCTCCACGTCTAAAATGGAAAAGTACAGTTGCAGGTTCAGTAGCTAAATCTATTTTTCGCTCTGCAGGCCAACCATCTTTATCCATTAAGTATAAACCGTCCTTTATTTTAAGGATTTCAAGTACTTCTGCTAGTTTCTTTTCAATTTTTGGACGAACGCCTTCGTAAAATTTATCATCGTAGAATTTACTAAAGAATTCAAAAGGTCTGATTGCTTTTTTATGATACTTTTTGATGATGTAATCTTGTTCTGTATCATCTAAAATCTTGATTAATTTAAAATCAACCTCTGTTAAATGTTTAGAAAATTCTTTAGCAGTATGCGTAAATAAACGCTGATAAGTTAAAGAAAAATCGCCCTGCGGATTAAGTTGGACGATGTGAGGTTCAATTAAATAGCCTAAAAACTCATGCTTGCATAAGGAATATACGATTTTGCAGGGTTTGGAACTATTTACACGTAACATTGGCAAGGGCTAAAAGAAAGAAAAGATAAGCAGCTAAAAATTTCTAAACTTACAGTATTTCAATTTCTAATCAAACTGAATAGATAAATTTTTTTGTTCATCTGCTCATCTATCTTGATAAATGAAAAATTTCCTATCACTGTTCGTCGAAAAATTACAGCCGTTCGTCGTGAGTTACTTGCTCATGGTCTAAAAGGAGCAAAAGCGCTGCAACCTTTTTAGAGTATTGGCGTCTTAATTACGAAACCTGCCAGCAAGGGCTTGCAGAAAATAAAAAATTATAAATATCAGATAAACAATTATTTAAAATATTAAGAATATGAAAACTTCTATTAAAACAGTATTCGCAGCAGCATTAACACTAGTAGTATTAACCAGTTCTGCATTCGCATCAACAGATGTAAAAGAAAACAATGTTACCATCTTAAATCAGGTAAAAAACATTAACAAAATTGTAGTAAGCGGCAACGTTGAAGTACTATTGGTACAAGCGCCAACTGAAAGCGTAAAAGTATACGATAGCTATTACTCAAAAAATGCATTGGTACAACAAGAAAACGGTGTATTACGCATTAGCTCTTTTCAAAAAGAAACATTAACTGTAGCAGTGTATGTTCGTAATCTTTCTTCAATTGAAGGTAGAGATAACTCAAGAATAAAAACTTACGGTAAAGTGAATTTCTTAAGTTTAGATGTGATTTTAAAAGATAAAGCAACTGCTGATCTTAACACAACTACAGTAAATTTATTTACTTCGGTAAAAGATGATGCAAGCTTAAAATTAGGTGGTTCAACTTCTGAATATTATGCAGTGTTAAGCTCAAATGCAAAATTAAACATGGGCTGTTTTGTAGCCGAAACTTCAAGCGTTAACTCTACTGCAGCGGTTTTAGCAAAAGTAGCTACGGTTAAAAAACCAACTTTAGAAAGTATTGTACTAATTGACGAGTTAGCTAAGTAAGCGGGAAGATTTAAAATAATAACCCATCATATATTTTAAGAAAATGGCTCCGAATTTCGGAGCCATTTTCTTATTAAAACTTTGTCATTCAGAGCACAGCGAAGAATCTTTTATCAAATCATCAAAGAAATTCCTCAAGAGTTCGGAGTGACAATTATTGTTTTTACAAATCAAATTTAATTCCTTGTGCTAAAGGCAAAGTATTTGCGTAATTAATAGTATTTGTTTGTCTACGCATGTAAGCTTTCCAAGCATCAGAGCCACTTTCTCTACCGCCGCCTGTTTCTTTTTCGCCACCAAAAGCACCTCCAATTTCTGCGCCAGAAGTACCAATATTTACATTTGCGATACCGCAATCAGAACCTTGAGCAGATAAAAACTGTTCAGCTTCTCTTAAATTCAACGTCATAATTGCAGATGATAAACCTTGAGGAACACCATTTTGCAAAGCGATAGCCTCCTCTAATTCTTTGTATTTTATCAGATATAAAATTGGAGCAAAAGTTTCATGCTGAACAATTTTATAATCGTTTTTAACTTCAGCAATGCAAGGTTTTACGTAGCAGCCAGAAGTATAATCAGTGCCACTTAAAACACCACCTTCTACAACAAAATTTCCACCTTCGGCTTTACATTTTTCAATAGAATCTAAATAGCTCGCAACGGCATCTTTATCAATTAATGGTCCAACATGATTGTGTTGATCTAAGGGATCTCCAATTCGCAGTTGACCATAAGCTTTAACTAATTTAGCGGTAAACGCATCATACACACTTTCGTGAATAATTAAACGACGAGTAGAAGTACAACGTTGTCCTGCTGTACCAACTGCGCCAAATACAGCGCCAATAATAGACATATCTAAATCTGCATCCTTAGAAATAATAATGGCATTGTTTCCACCTAATTCTAATAAACTTCTTCCTAAACGAGCGCCAACTGCAGCACCAACTGCTTTGCCCATTCTGGTAGAACCTGTTGCTGAAACTAATGGAATTCTACCATCGTTACTTAATAATTCGCCTACTTCTCTATCTCCAATAACTAAATTAGAAACGCCTTCTGGTACATCATTATCTGCTAAAACTTTTGCTATAATATGCTGACAAGCAATAGCTGTTAAAGGTGTTTTTTCGGATGGTTTCCAGATGCAAACATTTCCACAAACCCACGCCAACGCGGTATTCCAACTCCAAACCGCAACTGGAAAATTAAATGCCGAGATAATCCCAACAATTCCTATCGGATGCCATTGCTCATACATACGATGATTTGGTCGTTCGCTATGCATGGTTAACCCATATAACTGACGTGATAAACCTACTGCAAAATCGCAGATGTCAATCATTTCTTGTACTTCACCAAATCCCTCTTGTAAACTTTTACCCATTTCATAAGAAACCAACGTTCCCAAAGCTTCTTTGTTGGCTCTTAATGCTTCACCAAATTGACGCACCATTTCTCCTCTTTTTGGAGCAGGTACAGTTCGCCAGTGTAAAAAAGCTTTTTGCGCAGTTTCGACTACTCCATCATAATCTTTTGCAGACGCAACTTGTACTGATGCTATCTTTTGACCATCTACTGGGGAGTAGCTGTCAATAGTTTTTTCGCTAGCTGTTTTGCCCCAATTATTGCCTGTACTGTAGGCTGGATTACTATTTTCAATTCCTAACTGCTTTAAAACGGCGTTTATATTTGTTTTCATGTGATGATGTTTAATCTGAAAATCGATTTATACAAAACAACAAAAAATTAAGCAGGTTTGCCAAATTATAAATAGCCGATAATGTTTTGTAGCTTTTTGCCTACATTGTAACTTTATGTATCAAATTAAATCCAATCAAAAAATATAAACCATGAATAAACATTTTATAGCCGGATTAATGAGTCTGGTAATTGTAGGTGGAATTTCTTCTGCAAATGCTCAAGAAGAAAAAGCAAAAGTTAACCCAACTTATCGGGTTACGGCCACAAAAGTTAACGATTTAGTGCATACCAAATTAGATGTCAGCTTCGATTACGCAAAGCGATATTTATATGGAAAAGCTTGGATAACGTTAAAACCTCACTTTTACACTACAGATTCCGTAACTCTTGATGCAAAAGGAATGGATGTTAAAAGTATTTCGGTAGTTGGTGCTAAAGGAAATACACCATTAAAGTTTACGAACGATAAAGAGAAATTATACATTCAGCTAAATAAAAAATATGTTAAGGATGAAAAATATACCTTATACATTGATTACACAGCAAAACCGAATGAATTAACGATAAAAGGAAGTGCTGCAATAACCGATGCAAAAGGGCTATATTTTATCAATCCTGATGGTACAGAAAAAAATAAACCAACACAAATTTGGACGCAAGGCGAAACTGAGGCTTCATCTGCTTGGTTCCCAACGATCGATAAGCCAAACCAAAAAACAACTGCCGAAATCTCTATGACGGTTTTGTCTAAATATGTGACTTTATCAAACGGTAAATTAGTTTCGCAAAAAGCAAACACAAACGGAACAAGAACAGATACTTGGAAAATGGATTTGCCGCACTCACCGTATTTATTTATGATGGCTGTAGGCGATTTCAAAATTTATAAAGACACGTACAAAGGCAAAGAAGTTAATTATTATTTAGAGCCAAAATATGCGCCTTACGCTAAAGCGATTTTTGGAAAAACACCTAAAATGATGGGTTTCTTTTCTCAAGTTACCGGTGTTGAATATCCTTGGAATAAATACTCACAAATAGTTGCCCGCGATTATGTTTCAGGTGCAATGGAAAACACAACAGCTACTTTACACGGTGAAGCTGTGCAAGCAACAGATAGAGAGTTATTAGATGGAGATCAAGAAAGTACAATTGCACATGAGTTATTTCACCAATGGTTTGGCGATTATGTAACTGCAGAATCATGGTCGAATATTACAGTAAATGAATCATTTGCCGCTTTTTCAGAAATTATTTGGAAGCAATACGATGCAGGTAAAGATGCAGCAGATAGAACGAGATATGAAAAATTAAACACGTATTTATCATCAACCCAAAATGGCGAAAGCCCAACTTTAGTTCGTTTTAACTATAACGATAAAGAAGATGTTTTCGATAATATCAGTTATCCAAAAGGAGCAGTGATATTGTATGCATTGAAAAATCAAATGGGCGATGAAGCCTTTTTCAAATCATTAAACCGTTATTTAACAACAAATGCATTTAAAAATGGAGAAGCTCAGCAATTACGTTTGGCATTTGAAGATGTAACAGGAAAAGATTGGTCGCCATATTTTAACCAATGGTATTATGCAGGCGGACATCCAATTTTAGATGTGAAATATGATTATAAAGATGGAAATGCAACTATAAATGTGAAACAAATTCAAGCCGCATCTGTACAAACATTTACACTTCCTATAAAAGTTGATATTTACGTTGGCGGTAAAAAAACTACTAAAGAAATTGTAATTAATAGTAGAGAACAAAGCTTTAGTTTTCCAGTTTCTGCAAAGCCGGATTTAATTGATTTTGATGCAGATAAAATTATAGTTGGACAGGTTAAAGAAGATAAAACATTAGAAAATTATATTTTCCAATATACAAATGCACCATCTTATGCCAATAGAATAAAAGCAATTGAGCAAGCAACATTGAAAAATAAAGAAACTGCTGCTCAGCAAATGTTATTATTAGCGTTAAAAGATCAGAATGAGGCATTAAGAGCATTAGCCATTAAAGGGTTTAATGTAAAAGATGAAACTATCAAAGCAATGGTTGGCTCAACATTAGCTGCTATGGCAAAACAAGATAAAAATTCAAATGTTAGAGCAACTGCATTGGCAAGACTAGCAACATCAGGCGATAAAGCGTATTTGCCGCTTGCAAAAGAAAGTTTAAAAGATCGTTCTTATAAAGTAGTTGGTACAGCTTTACAAGCCATCAATATGATAGAGCCAACTTCATTAAACGAAGTAATGTCTGGTTTAGATGCAGATACAAAAGCACATATTCCTAATCAATTGGCTCAAGTTTATGCTGCTTTAGGTGATGATAGCTACAATGATTTCTACTTGAACATAGTAAATAATGAAGGCATCAATAAATTAGCTCAAGTAGTTGGTTTTTATTCTTCTTATTTAAGTAAAAACACGAATCCAAAAATTACACAAGCTGGTGTTCAAGCTATCATTACTAATATGGATAGAACTAAATTGACACAGTATTTTGGAAAACAATTTGTGCAGGTATTTACTACTGCAGAACAAGCTAAATTAAAAGCAGCAGAAACAGCTTCGAGCCCAGAAGCAAAAGATAATTTGCTTAAACAAGCGAGTTATTTTAAAGCTGGAGCTGAAGAGCTAGCTAAGAAATAAAGCTATAATCTTCAAAGAAGAGAGGGCATAAAAGGTGGTTTTAAACCTTAAACCTGATTTTAAATAAATATGTTTGTATGAACAGAAACCAAATGTTTAATTTTTTTACATACATGAAATGTAAATCATTGTATTTACATTTGAATAAAGCTAACCTCTCTAAATAATGAATGAAGTCTTATTAAGTACTCTAACTGGGTTAATATCTGGAATAATTTCCTCAGTTCTTTTCTTTTGTATGATATCCATGCTAAGACCAAACTTGACTATTAGTGGAGATATCTGTAAAGGGATAGATGATATTGGTGTTTTTTATGGGATAAAAATATTAAACCATTCAAAATATGATGTTATTGACCTAAAAATAGAGCTAATACTAAAAACCCCATTCAATTCTAATGGTGGCTTAAATCATTCGATGGAATGGATAAATTTGAGAAGAGACAAAATATTATTATTGCCAAGATATAAAAAGAATGATAAACATGGAGATTACGCATTAATAGTAGCTACAAGAGATGATTTGGAAAATATGTGGATCAATAATGCTCAATTTATAGAAGTTAAAGTTCATGGTAAGCACTCTTTTAGTGGGATTAGAAAGTCTTTTGATAAAAAATATTACACAAAAAAGAGTTCAATTAAAGATGGTATGTTTAATTTTGGCAAAACATTTGATATTTCATAAATAATTATAGTACATTTAGATAACTAGTTTAATCAACTAATCATGAACTGCGACACAATTTTAATTTAAAAGGAAATTTATTACAAGCTCCACTAATTAGTGGAGCTTTTTCATTTCTTAGTTACAACCTTCTTTCCTTCGGGTATCAATGATATAAATAATTTTCCACCCATCTTCTCCTTTAAAAAGTTGGAAGGAATTAACGCCACAATGGCTAAATTTTTCACCAACATAAAATTTATAATCCGTCCAAACACTAGCAAGATTAGCATCAATTAATACTTTGGTATACACAATACGTTCATCGTATTTTTCGGGATGTGGAGCACCAACGCTTTTAATAAAATCGCTTACGTTTTCTGTTCTCACTACAAATTTTCCATTCTTGTTTTTCGCAATGGTCTGCATAGTGTTTTGCGCTGCAAAAGCTTTACGTATCATAACTGTGTCGGCATTTCTCATCCCATCAAACAATAAATTAATAGTTGCTTTTACTACTGTTTCTTCGTCGCTAGATTGCGCATAAAGCTGAATGCTTCCAAATAGGGACAATAATAGAATAAAGCTTAATCGTTTCATGACTTCAATTTTACTGATTTAAGTTAAATATATGGTATTTTTGTAAATAGTTAAAAGAACAAAGGTTGTAATCCAACTGCCCGCACCATTCACACTAGCATAAAGCTAAATCTTTTATTACTAATCAATTACCTTGTAGAGTGTGTGTATGTTGAAAATTATTTTCGTAAGTCGGCTTGTAAAAAACGTAAACTTATAAGGTATTTGAAATAATAGGGTTGTTCTTTAAATATTCGAGACATGGAAGAAGAATTTGAATTTGATTTTAACGATGATGCGCAAAACTCTGTAGAACGCTACGAAGAGATGATCCGAAACCAGGATCAATACTTTTTTGATGCGCAGGCATTTGAATATATAATTGACAATTATATAGAAAAGAACGACCCGGTTAAAGCATTGCAGGTTATTGAATATGCTTTAAACCAACATCCGTATGCTGCGGTTTTTTTAATTAAGCAAGCTCAATTATTATTATTTACCAATCAGGTAGATAAGGCATTTGCTGCACTAGAAAAGGCTGAAATGTTAGAGGCATCTGAGCCAGACATTTATGTATTACGTGGAAATATTTATCAGAACTTAGATCGCCATGCAGAAGCTTTAGAAAATTTTGAAAAAGCATTAACATTAGCAGAAACTACCGATGAAATTTTATTGCAGATGGCGTACGTATATCAAAATATGCACGACTATGAAACTGCAATTGTTTACATCAAGCGAAGCTTAGAACAAAATATGGAAAATAAAGACGGTTTATATGAACTCGCCTTTTGTTATGATATTTTAGATAAACAGGAAGAAAGTATTCAATTCTATCAAGAATATATTGATAGTGATCCGTATTCTTATGCGGCATGGTACAATTTAGCAAACTCCTATCACAAGTTAGATTTGTTTGAAAAAGCAATTGATGCCTACGATTATGCTATTTTAATTAAAGAAAATTTTGCTTCAGCTTACTATAATAAAGGCAACGCTTTAGTGCAGCTAGACAAATACCAAGAGGCGATTGATGTTTATAAACAAACTTTTGAGTACGAACCACCTAATGCAGATACCTATTGTGCGATTGGAGAATGCTACGAAAAGCTTGAAAAAATGGACGAAGCCCGTTCTTATTACAAGAAATCGGTAAAAATGGATTCGAAAATGGCTGATGCTTGGTTTGGAATTGGTGTAACGTTGAATTTTGAAGAACGTTTTTTCGAATCACTTCATTTCTATAAAAAAGCATTGGAATTGGATGAAGAAAATCCAGATTTTTGGTTTGCTATGGCCGATGCACATTATAAGTTAGGTCAGATAGAAGAATCTGTAGAAGCGTATTATAAAGTTTTAGAATATAATCCGCTAGATATTGAAGCGTGGTTAGATTTTTCAACTGTGTTATATGAACAAGGAAAATTAGTAGAAGCTTCAGAAACGATGGCCGAGGCGATTAAAAATAATCCAGACGCAGCAGAATTATATTACAGAATGGTGGCTTATTTATTTGCGCTTGGTCAAAGTAATGATGCTATTGCATATTTAGAAACGGCTTTGGTGACTGATCCAGAAAAACATTATATATTGTTCGAATATTTACCTCAATTACAAGATAATGGGTTGATTATTGAAGTAATCAATAAGTACATCAAATAGAAATTAACAAGAAATAACAGCTTTATTTAAAAAATAGCAGAGTTTTTTTAACCTTTGCAGCATATATGAACTACAAATTAAATGATATTCCTGATCGCTCGGTAAAACCTCGTCAAAGTGGATTAACTATGGTGATGGATAAAGGCCTAAGTCTTAGACAAGTTGAAGATTTTATAGATATTGCAGGCGTACATACAGATATTGTAAAATTAGGATGGGCAACCTCTTTTGTAACTCCTAAATTAAAGGAAAAACTAGCTATTTATCGCGATGCTGGTATTCCAACTTATTTTGGTGGAACATTGTTTGAGGCTTTTGCTATCCGTAACCAATTTGATGATTACCGTAGAGTTTTAGACGAATTTGGAATGGAATACGCTGAAGTTTCGGATGGTTCTATGGATATTGAACACGATGAAAAATGCGAATTTATTAGGAAATTATCAACTCAGGTTACAGTAATTTCTGAAGTTGGTTCTAAAGATGCGGCTAAAATATTTGCACCGTATAAATGGATTGCCTTGATGAAAGCTGAAATTGAGGCTGGTTCTTGGAAAGTTATTGCAGAAGCTCGTGAAGGTGGAAATGTGGGCATTTATCGCGGTACGGGTGAAGTAAGGGAAGGATTAGTTGATGAGATTTTAACACAAATACCTGAAGAAACAATTATTTGGGAAGCCCCACAAAAAGAACAACAAGTTTGGTTTATCAAACTAATTGGTACAAATGTAAATTTGGGTAATATCGCACCTGCGGAGGTTATTCCTTTAGAAACTATTCGTTTAGGTTTAAGAGGTGATACTTTTGATTATTTCTTAAATAAAGGAAAATAAAAAATATAAAAAACTCGTCATTGCAAGCATAGCGAAGCAATCTTTTTAGCAAGAAAGATTGCTTCGTCGTTTTACTCCTCGCAATGACGCAACAATTAACATGAGAAAATTCGGATTAATCGGCTTTCCTTTATCGCATTCATTTTCAAAGAAATTCTTTTCCGAAAAATTCGAGAAAGAACAGATAGCAGATTGTAGTTATGAATTATTTCCGATCGAAACTGCAAGTGGAATTGAAGATTTAATTGCTGCAAATCCATCGCTTTGCGGATTAAACGTAACTATACCACATAAAGTAAATGTTATCCCCTTTTTAAATGAAATTGATGACGCAGCGAAAGAAATAGGAGCCGTAAATTGTATTTCTATTAATCAAAATGATGATAAACCAAAATTAAAAGGATACAATACGGACGCATATGGTTTTTCTGAATCGTTAAAACCACTATTGGAAAAACATCATCAAAAGGCATTAATATTTGGGGATGGGGGCGCAGCGAAAGCAGTTAAATACGTGTTAAATCAGTTGCAAATTCCTTACTTAGTGGTGGTGAGAAATCCTGCTCAAAATGCAATCCTATATTCAGCAATTACCGAAGAAATATTAAATGAATACACAATACTCATTAATACAACTCCATTGGGAATGTCACCAAATTTAGATTCTTATCCACCAATACCATATCAGTATTTAAACGCACAACATTTAGCTTACGATTTAGTTTATAATCCTGAAGAAACTGAATTTTTGAAAAGAGCAAAAGATCAAAGTGCAAAAATTAAAAACGGATTGGAAATGCTATTTCTACAAGCAGAACGTTCATGGTATATTTGGAATACATAAGATGAAGAAAAATATTCTTTCCCTGTTCGTTTTGCTCTCTGTTATCGCTGCTTGTACCAGTGAAAGTACAAACATACCAAAACCTAAAGGGTATTTTCGAATAAATTTTCCAAAAAAGGAATACAGAGTATTCAATTCTGATTGTCCCTTTACGTTTGAATATCCTGTTTACGCTCAAATAACTGTAGATAGCGATAAAAATGCGCAAGCGTGTTGGAATAATATGAATTTCCCACAATTTAATGGTAAACTTCATCTTACTTATCATGGTGTTTTTTCGGAAAAGAATTATAACGAAATGACAGAATCTGCTAGGACATTAGCCATGAAACATACAATTAAGGCGAATTCAATCGACCAAAGGTTAATTAATTATCCTGATAAGAAAGTATATGGAATTTACTACGCTATTGAAGGTAATACAGCCTCTTCAGTACAATTTTTCTTAACAGATAGTGCTAAACATTATTTTAGAGGAGCATTGTATTTTAACGAACGTCCACAGTACGACTCCATTCAACCAGTAGTTAAATTCCTTAAAAAGGATATTGATCGAATGATCGAAACATTTAAGTGGAAGAATTAAGATTGTTAAATTGCAAAATTGCTTTATTGTTGGATTTTTCCAAAACTACCAAGCTATTAACTATCAACCATAAAACTATTATCTTATTATGATCAGTTTAAAGAAATTTACATTTAATCCTTACCAAGAAAACACCTACGTTTTATACGATGAAACCGGAGCATGTGTAATTATAGATCCAGGAATGTACGATGGAGCTGAGCAAAATGAATTGGTAACTTTTATTAAAGAAAATCAATTAAAACCAGAACTTTTACTGAATACTCATTGCCATATTGACCATGTGTTAGGGAATAAATTTGTGTTTGATAATTGGTCATTAAAACCACAATTTCATAAAGGAGAATTATACATTTTACAAGCAGTTGCAGGTTATGCACCACAAATGGGCATGCGATATGAACTTTCTCCAGAACCTGAAGTTTTTTTACCAGAAACTGGTACTGTCAATTTCGGTCAAAGTAAACTAGAATTGGTTTTTGCACCGGGTCATTCGCCAGCACATTTATGTTTTTATGCAGTTGATGAAAACTTTTTAATAGGTGGAGATGTATTATTTTACCGAAGTATAGGTAGAACGGATTTGCCAGGCGGGAATCATCAACAACTAATAACTAGCATTAAAGAAAATTTATTTCAACTGCCAGATGATTGTGAAGTATTTCCGGGACATGGTCCTTCTACAACCATTGCTTTTGAGAAAATGAATAATCCATTTTTAGTGTAGTTAGTAAACGTCATTTTTACCGCTTACATTTCCATATATTTGAAAGGTGAATACAGCATTTTATATTGCCCGCAGGTATCTTTTTGCAAAAAAATCGACCAATGCCATAAATATTATTTCGGCAATTTCTGTCTTGGGAGTTTTTGTAGGAAGTACAGCATTAATCATCATTTTATCTGTATTTAATGGTTTTGAAGAAGTGGTACTTAAGATGTTCAATACCATCACACCACAAATCATTATCATGCCATCAAAAGGGAAAACTTTTAATCCAAATACAGTTTATCTAAAAGAATTGCAGGCGAATAAATCGATATTCTCTTATACAGAAGTCTTATCAGAAAATGCATTAATTTGGTACAATAACAAACAATCACCAGCTTTAGTTAAAGGCGTGAATAGCGATTTTTTAAAAAACAAGAGCTTAGATACCATCATGATTGAAGGTAATTTCGTATTGGAAAACAAGAATGGACCGAACGCAGTGATCGGCTCTGCTTTACAAGCTTATTTAGGTGTAAACTCTAGCGATCCTTTTGAAAAACTACAGATATATTCTCCAAAAAAGGGCGTTAAAGCGAATTCTATAAATCCAATGGATGATTTTACAGTATTGAGTATTCCCCCATCTGGAGTATTTGAAGTTCAGCAAGATTTCGATAATTTAATTATTGTACCCTTAGCATTTGCTCGAGAACTTTTAGGGGAAGAAAAAAATGTGTCGGCTATAGAAATAAATGTAAATGATGATGTAAACGCTGAAACTTTAAAAAATGAGATAGCTCAAAAATTAGGACCAAACTTTGTAGTTAAAAACAGAATACAACAAAACCAAGGATTATATAATGTTTTAGGTTCAGAGAAATGGATGGTTTATATTATCCTAACCTTCATTTTAATTATCGCTATATTTAATATTATTGGCTCTTTAACCATGTTAGTTATCGATAAACTTAAAGATATTTCTATTTTGAATAGTCTTGGGGCTGGGAAAAAATTAATTAAAAGAATATTTTTGGTCGAAGGGATGATGATAACGTTAACGGGTTGTATCTTTGGCTTATTAATTGGATTTGTTTTCTGTTTATTACAACAACGTTATGGATGGGTTAAAATGGGTGAATCGAACTTATTAGTGTCCAACGCTTATCCAATTGCTTTTAAATGGAAAGATTTCGTACTCGTTTTTATCACTGTTAGTATTTTTTCTTTTGTTGCTTCAGCTTTGGCATCAAATTTAAGTGTAAAGAAAATAGATCAATTAAATCAAGATCTTTAAGACATGAATGACTATAAAAAATTAATTCTCTTATTATTTACATCAATGATTGTTTTATCAGCATGCCATAATGATAAAAAATCGAATGATGATTCAACAAAAAAAATCATAGCTAAAGGACTTTACAGCTTCGGTCCGGAAATTAAATCTTTTACAGATTGCGAAGAACGAAGAGAATATTGGGTTGCAGATAGCGCTAAAACATTAGAATTGGCCTATAATAATTTAGGGTTTGAAAAGCCATATACCCCAGTTTATATAGAAGTTGAATGTAGATTAGTAAAATCTGATACAACAACAGTTACGGGCGATTATGACTCAACAATGGTGGTGACGAAGTTGCTTAAAATTAGCAAGCAAATTCCTGAAGGGCCTTGTTCACAGTAATTTAAGCAACATATAAATTCTGCTTAAAGGGAGGGATAATTTCGTTTTTAATTGCTTTTTCAAACAAAGTATCGATTGCTTTCTTTCCTTCTTCGCCTAAATCAATTGAATATTTATTGACGTACAATTCTATGTGTTTGTACATCACGGCTTCATCCATTTCTTGTGCATGTTGACGAATAAACTCAATTCCAGATTTAGGATTAGCAAAAGCATATTCAACAGATTTTCTAATCAATCGATTTACTTTCTGCTGTATTTCTAAACTTAATTTTCTATTAATTACAATTCCACCCAAAGGGATTGCACAGGCTGTTAATTGCTCCCAATACGTGCCTAAATCAACTACTTTATGCAACCCTTTATCCTGGTAAGTAAAGCGATTTTCGTGAATAATTAAACCCAAATCAATTTCTTCGTTTAGTAAGGCATTTTCAATTTCAGAAAACACCATTTCTTTTTTATTTGTGAGTTGAGGATAGGCAACACCTAACAAAAAATTTGCAGTAGTATATTTGCCAGGTATCCCAGTTGTCAGCTGACAATTTTCAGCTTTCAATTGCTGATTAATTCGCTCAAAATTTTCTTTTTTGCAAATCAATAAAGGACCAACTCCAAAACCTAAAGCGCTACCAGCATTTAAAAGAGCGTACTTTTCTACTACGTAAGCAAATGCATGAAAACTTAATTTAGTAATATCTAATTCGCCTAGCATTGCCTTCTGATTTAAGGTTTCTACATCATCAAAAGAAACATCAAAAGTTAAACCCTCTGTGTCAATTTTTCCATGAATTAAGGCGTCGAAAATAAACGTATCATTAGGGCAAGGTGAAAAACCAAGTGTAAGTTTCATAAGACAAAAATAAACCTTTGCTCTCAATAAGCCACAGATTCGCAGATTTTTTACAAATTTTGGTTAATTCAATACTAATTCCCCAAATTTAATCTGCGCATCAGCAGCAAAAAATCAAATGGTATTATTGCTTAAAAATTCGATCAACCAATCATTTAAATTTTTAATAGCTAGTCCAATTTGCCAATTTTCTTTATTCCTCGGCTCCACATAGTTGGAAATACTTCTTACTTGTGCACATGGAATTTGTAAGGTATTACATGCATAAAATACAGCGGCACCTTCCATACTTTCAGTTTGTGGATTAAATTTTTGTTCAATTTTTGCGATGCTATTAGCATTACCATGAACTTTATTCACTGTAATTCCCCTCACAATAGGCAAATCAACTATCTGATAAGTGGCTTTAAACGTATTATCTCCAAAGCCTAATTCATCAATCGTAATAAATTCATCATGATTTTCTGCGCCTAATTCAGCAAATGTATCTGTGTTAATGTTAACTAAATTTCCCAATGGAATATTTTTATCAAAACTTCCAGCAAGGCCAACATTTAAAACCAGATTGTAAGTACTATTCAAATACCTACCTAAAGCGAAAGCTGTAGCCGTCATGCCTACGCCAGTTATCAGTATATCAAATTTATCCTGCTGTACAAAATTTTCATCTGGCAGATTAAAATGCTCAAATACTTTACCTAACTCAGCTTTAGTGGCGGCAACAACCAATAGTTTCATAAGGTAAATGTAAATAAATTCTTTCTATGCTAAATGCTAGGTCGTGAAAGGCCTATCTACTATCAACCTTAACCAATATATAGTATATTTGTTCTTTATTTGATACAAAATGATTTACATAACACGCAGAGAGAGTTTTAATGCAGCTCACAAATTATCAAGAACAGATTGGAGTGAGGATAAAAATACGGAGGTTTATGGTAAGTGTGCAAATCCGAACTGGCATGGGCACAATTATCAATTATATGTAACTGTTAAAGGAGAAGTCAACCCAGAAACTGGATTTTTAGTGGATTTAAAATGGTTAAAGCAAATAATTAACATCTATGTGGTTGATAAAGTAGATCATAAGAATTTAAATTTAGATGTAGATTTTATGAAAGATATTTTGGCATCTACAGAGAATTTAGCAATAGCGATTTGGGATATTTTAGCACCTCATATTAATGAAAGCGGAGCACAACTACATTGCATTAAAATTTACGAAACCGAAAATAACTTTGTAGAGTATTTTGGTTAATAACCATTAAAAGCAACTTATAAACTAATGGAAAACGATAAATACGATCACGAAGAAGAAACAATAGGCTATCAAAAAATAGATCGATACGATGATGAAAAAATCGCTTCGGTTGCTATTCATTATAAAGATATTTTAGGGAAATTAGGTGAAAATCCAGAACGAGAAGGTCTTTTAAAAACGCCAGAACGTGTAGCGAAAGCCTTGCAATATTTAACGCATGGTTACGATATTCAGCCGCAAGAAATTCTTCGCTCTGCAATGTTTAAGGAAGAGTATAGCCAAATGGTAGTGGTAAAAGACATTGAAGTTTATTCGATGTGCGAACACCATATGTTGCCATTTTTTGGAAAAGCGCACATCGCTTATATTCCAAATGGACACATTGTTGGCTTAAGTAAAATCCCAAGGGTGGTAGATGCATTTGCTCGTCGTTTACAAGTACAGGAACGCTTAACAAATGAAATAAGAGACTGTATTCAGGAAACGCTGCATCCTGCAGGTGTAGCAGTTGTAATTGAGTGTAAACACTTATGCATGTCGATGCGTGGAGTGCAAAAGCAAAATTCAGTAACTACAACTTCAGCATTTACTGGCGAATTTATTAGTAACGATAAAACAAGAGCAGAGTTTCTGAGGTTAATAACAGCAGATCTCCACTAAACCAATTTAAAAACAATTTAAACAAACAAACTTCCCTATCGGGATTTAAGATATGAAAGCATATATATTTCCAGGGCAAGGCGCCCAATTTGTAGGAATGGGTAAAGACCTTTATGAAAATCCTTTAGCAAAAGAATTATTTGAAAAAGCCCACGAAATTATAGGTTTTCGCATTAGTGATATCATGTTTAGTGGCACAGATGAAGAGTTAAAACAAACAAATGTAACGCAACCTGCTATTTTTCTTCACTCTGTAATCTTAGCCAAAGTTTTAGGAGATGATTTTAAACCAGATATGGTTGCTGGACACTCTTTAGGAGAGTTTTCTGCATTAGTTGCTGCAAATGCATTATCATTTGAAGATGGCTTGAAATTAGTAATAGCTCGTGCAAATGCAATGCAAAAAGCATGTGAACTTCAACCAAGTACTATGGCTGCTATTTTAGGTTTAGCAGATGAAGTTGTAGAAGAAATATGTGCAAATATTGACGCTGTTGTCGTTCCTGCAAATTACAATTGCCCAGGTCAATTGGTTATTTCTGGTAGCATTGAAGGAATTGATGAAGCATGTTTGAAATTAACAGAAGCTGGAGCAAAAAGAGCATTAAAATTAAATGTTGGAGGTGCTTTTCACTCACCGTTAATGGAACCTGCAAAAGTAGAATTACAAACAGCAATTGAAAATACTGATATTTCATCGCCAATTTGCCCAATTTATCAAAATGTAAATGCGAAACCAACTACTGATCCTGAAACAATAAAGACAAACTTAATTGCTCAGTTAACTGGTGCAGTACGATGGACACAAACAGCTACAAATATGATTGCTGACGGAGCCACAGAATTCGTAGAAGTTGGACCTGGAAATGTATTACAAGGCTTGGTTAAAAAAGTAAATAGAGAAGTACAAACTAGCAGCGCAAGCATAGTTTAGTTGTTCAAAGTTGTTTAATCAAATGAAGCAACTGTAGATAATTAATACCATATTAAAATAACTTAACGTGAGTATTGGAGGTAAAATCAGGTTTCTATTATTATTATTAGGCATTTGCTGTATTATTACGGCATTGTCTTTAAATAATTCGATTACCAAGAAAGATCTCCTTTTACATGAGGCTGCAGTATTACAACAAAATTTAGCAGCGAAAGAGAGGGTTGTTCAGGGTTATTTGAATAATCCTGCCAAAATAAACGAGCTAAAGCAACTTTATAAAGACGATAAACTAGCAATAAACTTTATAAACACCAATAGAGTAAATGGTATTAACGTATTAGTTTATAAAGATGGGGATCTGCAATTTTGGAGTTCCATTAAATCATTTCCCACAAATGTTAATCGTTTAAAAGAAGGAACCTCATTTACTCAACTGCTAAACGGTTGGTATGAGTTAGTTAAAAAAACGTCAGACAACTATACTTTTGTGTTTCTAATTGCCGTAAAAACACAATTTAGTATAGAAAATCAATACCTGAAAAACCAGATTGTACCAGAGCTTTTTCCTAGAAATAGTTTAGATCTAGCAACTTTTACAGATAGAGAGATTACAGAAATCTTTAGCATTCATAAAGAATACCTTTTTCCTGTTAAACTAAGTGAAGAATATTCAAAAAACATCTATGCTTCTATACAAGTATGGTTATGGGTAATTGGCCTTTTTAGCATCTGTTTATTTATAAATTATTATTGTTCGTGGTTAGCTAAAAGAGGTTTAGTTGTTTCGGCTACCCTAGTGTTAAGTGTATTTTTTATCGCCTTTAGGTTATCAGATTTACAATTTTTTTGGTTTAATCATCAATTTAACCTCGAAATTTTTAGTCCCTCCATTTATGCTCAAAGCGATTTCTTTCCATCGCTTGGGGATTTACTTTTAAATGTGATCGCTGTAACATGGATTGCTTTATTTGCATATACACACCGTCATCAATACATTTTGCCAAAATGGATGGTTAAAGGTAAAGCAGTTGGAATTTTATTCCATGTATTATTCCTGCTTATTTTATCTGCTGCCGCCTTTTTAATCGATGATATTTTCTTTGGGCTCATATACAATTCAAAAATTAATTTTGACATTACTAACATCATTAACCTTGATTGGATAAGCTGGGTATGTATCTTAATTTTATGTATTGTTTGGTTAAATGTTTATTTAGCGACCAACATTTTTATCAAGTTAAGCAAACAACTCAAGGTTATGAATAAAGAAAGGCTAATTGTTTTTTTAACATTGTTAGCTGGCTATTTTATATATAAGTTAGTTGTCGATTTTAATGTTTTCTTTTTAGTTTATGCTTTACTTATCTTCATTATAGGATGGAATAATTATATTCAATTCCGTAAATTTTCGATAGGAATTTTTGCCATTCTTTTTTTATGTATGGCCTTTCTTACGGCAATTAAATACATCAGATTTAACGATATTAAAGAGCGAAGTAATAGAGCAGCTATCGCAGAAAAGCTATTAAATGCTGATGATCCTAAGGTGATAAACTCTATTGATAGCTTTGAAAAGGGAATTTCATCCGATTCATCTATTGTAGAGTATTTTAAAGACCCTCGACTTACCAAAACATTCAGCTTCCACGATTATATTGAAAAAAAATACCTTGATGGGTATTTATCTCGCTTCGAATACAATATGTATGAATACAATAATCGAGATTCAACATTAAAAAATGAGGAAAGCATTCCCATTTCAAAATACAAAAACTTGGTAAGATCAGGAGCTGTTAAAACACCAGAAACAACCTATTCTTACCGAATTAATGACACTTTTGGTTATCAAAATTACTTTGGACTTATTCCAATATTTGAGGGGAAGAATCTATTGGGAACACTAGTAATCGAATTAAAATCTCAACCGTATGATATTAATAGTCATTTCCCAGATTTATTAATTGATGGAAAGACGAAAAGTGATGAAGACTTTACCGATTATTCTTTAGCTTTCTACAAAGATAATTTGCTGTATAGCCAATCTGGAAAGTATACGTATCCAATGGTTAATAAACGATTTAAAGGTGCTGTAGGAAAAATTGAGTTTGTGAATGATGAAGCACAGGATGAAATCGATGCAGGGACGGATAAAAAGGTAGCATATAGCCATGCAGTTAATCGGCCTAATAGCTCTAAATTAATTATAATAAGCAAGGAAAAAGTATCATATATTGCTCGTTTAGCTACATTATCTTTCTTCTTTTTAGTATTTATTTTATTTGGGATTATACTTTATCTGCTGATTTGGATAATTAAAAATATTGATGATAATAAAGCTGGCTGGTTTAGTTTTAATCGATATTTAATGATTAATGCGAATAGAATTCTTTACAAAACTAGAATTCAAGTTTCCATTGTATTGTCTGTAGTTGCAACCTTATTAATTGTAGGGTGGACAACCTTTTTCTACATTAAAGATGAGTATTTAAAGCAACAAGAAAATAGCATTAGAGAAAAGTTAAGAAAAGTTCAACTCTCTTATGAAAAACAAATTTTAAAAACGGGCGGAATTAAAAACGATAGCGAATCTGCTTATGCATTTAATCAGTTTGCCGATGTAAATGCAGCCTTTTTAAACCTTTACGATACCAAAGGAAATTTATACTTAACCTCTTTACCCAAAATGTATGACTACGGTATAATTGGAAAAAAGTTAGGGCCAAGGGCATTTATTTCCCTAAACTTAATGCAACGTTCAGAGTTTTTAAATTCTGCCGAGAAAATTGGAACTTTTACTTATGCTGCGGCGTATGCTCCAATACGTAATGCACAAAATGAAACTGTTGCCTACATCGGCTTACCATACTACGCAAATGAGGCCGATTACCAAGCGAAAATTGGGCTGTTCATTAATACCTTAATTAATATTTATGCGTTAGTTTTTGTGTTAATTGGTGTGCTTGCAGTATTCCTAGCTAATCAGATTACCAATCCACTTACGTTTATTCAAGAAAGTATTAAAAAAACTAAACTAGGGCAAAAAAACCAGCCTATTGTTTGGCATCGACAAGATGAAATTGGATCACTCATTAAAGAATATAACAAAATGATTGCTGCTTTGGAGATAAGTGCTACTAAATTAGCACGATCGGAAAGGGAGAGTGCTTGGCGAGAAATGGCAAAACAAGTAGCGCATGAAATTAAAAACCCATTAACGCCATTAAAATTAGGAGTACAATTACTCGAGAAATCATGGAAAGAAAATGATCCTAATTTTGAAAGGAAGTTTGCAAGCTTCAATAAATCATTTATTGAACAAATAGATAGTTTAGCTACAATTGCATCTGAGTTCTCTAATTTTGCTAAGATGCCGGATACTAAATTGGAAGATTTAGAACTCCTACCAGTAATTGAACAGGCCATAGCAGTATTTAATACATCAGATAGCATTGAAATTGTAGTGCTAAATCGTACAAATAGAAAAGTAATTATATTAGGCGATAAAGATCAGTTGTTACGTACGTTTAATAATCTCCTTAAAAATGCAATAGAAGCCAGTGAAGGCAAAGGCAAATGCGTAATTCAAATTCGTCTTATAAACGACAATAAATACGTTTATGTAGAAGTGCAAGACAATGGAAAAGGAATTGATTTAGCCTTACAGGATAAGATTTTTGTGCCTAATTTCACTACAAAATCTTCAGGTACAGGTTTAGGACTGGCCTTTGTAAAACAAGCTATAGAAAACGCTGGTGGTACAATAGAATTTACATCAGAAATTAATCAAGGAACCACATTTTATTTAAGTTTTCCTATTGTTTAATAATTGAATAAAAGAAGGCTTAACGTAGCTTGATTTGACCTTTGCCCATTATAAAACCATCAGTATACAGAATAATAGAGTAAGTCCCTTTCATAAACTCTTTTGGGTTTGTCCAATCAATTTTATAAACAGCTTCGTCATTATTATATGAGAATTCGATAGCACTACTGTATTGCATTTGCTGGCCATCTATCTCAAACATATTATTCTCATTAGCAACTAAGTTTCCTGCTGGATCAAATACTCTTAGATATACTTTGTGATAATTTTTTTCTGCTAATGAATTAGGCACAACAGAAAATTCTATGGTGAATTTGTTAGCAGTGCTAGCACGAGTTACTAATACATTTTTTCCGCTTTCTTTAACTTTAAAAGCATTAATGTTAATATTAGCCGCTTTTAACGCTGCGCCTACTTTTACTTTAGCATTTAAATTCTGATTTTCCTTTTCAAGATTTTCTGCCTTTTCGCTGTACGTATTTGCAGTTGTTTTAAGGCTATCTCGCTCAGATTTCAGGTAGGTATTTTCCGTTTCTAATCGCGTAATTTTATCGTTGTAATTTTTTACAAATTCTCGTAATTCCTTAACCTGGTTTTGCGCTTTTTCTAAATCACCATGTGTAAGCTGGCCCTTTTGCAAAGCCAATTTTAATTCAGCTATTTTTTCTCTAGCTAACTTTTGCTCTTCTTGTAGCTTTTCGCTTAAGGTTACGTTTAACGAATTTACTTTATCGAGTTCTACTTCAATTTTTTCTACTTCAAGATTAAGGCGATCTTTTTCGGTATTTACAGTTACAAAGCGATTGCTCTGTTGTTTATCTTTAAAATATAGGTATGCATTTATACCTAAAAGTGCAGCTATTACAATAACTAAAAAGTAAACTTTATTTCTATCGATTTTATTAACGGGATCTTGGTCTTGCATGTTTATTAAATTTCAAATTGGCCAAAATATGCCGCCAATTAACTTAATCTAAGTATTTCGATTTTAAAGGACAGCTAACATAATTAAAAAAATGAAAAGTGTAAAATTTGTAGCACTTTTGTGTCAGATTTTTTAAAAAAAGTCGTTTATAAAAAAGTCTAAGAGCAATTAATGTACTTTGACGACTACAAATCAAACCTGTTTTTCTTTTATACAAAACCAAATAATGAATAAAAGCCATATTTACGCACTTTTACTCTTACTAGCTGCTCCGTTTTTTTCTAACGCACAAAACACTACAAAAATTGCTCCAAAACGCGAATTTAGAGGCGTTTGGGTGGCCTCGGTTACAAACATAGATTGGCCCTCAAAACCTGGTCTTTCTGCCGATCAACAAAAACAAGAATTTATTGGGATATTAGAACAACATAAGAGAAATGGCATAAACGCTATTATGTTGCAAATTAGGCCAACAGCCGATGCCTTATATGCTAAATCTAGAGAACTTTGGAGCCATTGGTTAACAGGTACACAAGGTATTGCACCGGCCCCTGGCTACGATCCTTTGGAATTCGCAATAAAAGAGGCTCACAATAGAGGAATGGAGTTACATGCATGGTTTAATCCATACAGAGCAACAATGACTGCGGGACAATTGGTTAGCCCAGATCACATTACTAAAAAACGTCCAGAATTATTCTATACCTATGGTGGTCAGAAATTATTTGACCCAGGATTACCAGAAGTGCAAGCGTACATTGTACAAATTATTTTAGATGTAGTTAAAGAATATGATATTGATGGGGTACACTTTGACGATTATTTTTATCCTTATCGCATAGAAGGGCAAAGAATTAATGATGCTGCTACTTTTGCAAAATATCCTAATGGGTTTACAAAAATTGATGATTGGCGTAGAAATAATGTTAATGTACTGATAAAAACAGTAAATGATAGTGTTCACTATTATAAGAAATACGTAAAGTTTGGAGTAAGCCCTTTTGGCATTTGGCGGAATTTTAGAGAAGATACATTAGGTTCTAAAACAAATGGTCTATCAAACTATGGAGAGTTATATGCGGATTCGAGAAAATGGATAAAAGAAGGTTGGGTAGATTACATAAATCCGCAAATATATTTCACTTTTGGGAGGTCTGCCGCACCTTTTAGCGTGTTATTAGATTGGTGGGGGAATAATACTTATGGAAGGCATTTATATATTGGTCAGGCCGCTTATTTAGTGCGGGTGCCAACAAAAGTAGATCCAACATGGATGAAATTCGATGAAATCCCTAATCAAATTCGGTACATGAGAGAGAATAATAGAGTGCAAGGAAGTATTTTTTTTAGTTCTAAATCACTTTCTACAAATGCTAGATCTCTTGCTGATTCACTTAGAAATAATTTTTATAAATACCCGGCTTTACCACCACAAATGCCTTGGTTGGATGATGTGGTTCCTAATGTTCCTCAGAATTTAACGGCAGATGCACTTCAAGATGGAGTTAATTTGAAATGGGACAAACCTCTAAAGGCAACTGATGGCGAAACAGCATCTGGTTATGTGATTTATCGATTTGAAGAAGGTGAAAGAATCAATGTTTTAAACCCGAAAAACATAATAAACATTAGTTTTAGAGATTTTACTTTTTATGTAGATACAAATGCTGAAAAAGGAAAAAGATATAACTATTTGGTTACCGCTTTAGATCGTTTAAAGAATGAAAGCGAGCCTAGTGGACCAATTGGTGTACAAGCGAAATAGAAATTAAAATAATTCTTTAGCAATTAAATTTTTTTCTTTTAGTTGAGTTAGCATATGGTCGAGCTGTAAATCTGTTAAGCCATATATACTTTCTTGTGCCCAAAATGCTTGATATAGTTCAGCTTTGCTGGAAATGCCCAAACGTATTAAACTTAATAGAACTTCTTCGATATGGTTTAATAGAGTAATTGGATTAGGGAAACGTAATAAATGTGCTTTAAGTGCTTTTTTTAGGAGTAGTAAGTTGCCAAAGTCTCGAGTTAGAAATCCTTGAATTTGCTCAACATCATTGTCAATATATAAATCCCAAGCTTCTGCAGCAAGTTTTAAATCAGCTTTTTGTAATTTGACTTTTTGAGCTAAAAGTTTTTTTAGCTGCGTTGGATTCAATTCGCCTAAACCTCGAAAATTTGGCATTCCCTCTATAGTTTCTGGACAGATTAAAGAAATAGAATTATTTTCTCCAGAATTTAGAATAGAAAGGATATAAATCAAGTTAACTTGACAAGTTAGATCGTATTCAAACCACAAAATAACTTCATCGTATTGCTCAAGATGGTTTAATTTTTCAGCTTCTTTAATTACTTTCTGTTCGTAATTGATAGGGTTTTCTCCAAAAGTTTTACAAATCCAATCCGACCGAAGTTCCCATAAATTCGCTTTTGAAACTGGCCCATCAGCTAAAATTTCACGCCAAACTAAAATATCTCCTTCAATTTGCGTTTGATTGAAAACAAATAGAGTAGCATCCCCATTTAAAATGTGAAGTGTTTTCATGCTGTGAATTCTCTGCAGCTACACTTTAATAATAATATTTCTCTTATACATAATCCAAAGTATCACATAAAAGAAAAGTATTACGAATATCGCATAAGCTAACGATGCGTTTATTGGTGAAAAATGAGGAGTGAAAAAAGTTTCATTAAAATAGGTTAACGCACCTGTTTTATCCCCATCAGCACGTTTAATTTTAATCATATTTAGCAAGCGAGGCATCAATCCAGATACAAAAAATACAGTGATTGCATTTACGCCATAAATTACAAAAGGTTTCGTAAAACGATTGTATTGGTGTACATCAATAATCCAATAAGAAAGTGCTAAAACAATAGTGGCCAAACCACCGGTATAAAGTACGTATGAACTTGTCCATAACGCTTTGTTTATCGGAAATTCTAAATCCCACAAAAGACCTGCAATTACACATACACTCCCCACAGAAAATAACCAAGCAATTTTTGAAGCAGGTTCAACATCTTTACGTTTCAAATAAACGCCAACTAAAACGCCGAATAATCCAGTTGCAATAGCAGGTAGCGTACTTAATATACCTTCAGGATCCCAAGTAACAGCAGATTTCCATAAATGTGCTTCAGTTAAAATAGTTCTATCTAACCAAGCACCTAAATTAGTTTCTTTTTCAAGATTTGCATAGCCCACACCAGGTACAGGCACAAACATCATTAATGCCCAATAGGCTAAAAGAATAATAATAATCGTTCTAAAAATATTTTTTTCAGATGATTTTAAAAATATCACAGAGCAGATAAAAAACACCACTGCAATACGTTGTAAAACACCTGGAATACGAACGTTTTTAAGTGCTTCTATGAAATTATAGTCATGAAAATTTCTAGGGAAAATGGCTAATATAAACCCTAATCCAAACAAAATTAAGCCTCTTTTTAATGCTTTAAGTATTGTTTTTTGATGAGATTTAGGATCTTCTTTTTTGCTGCCCATTGCATAAGCTATGGAAACACCAACTATAAATAAAAAGAAAGGAAATACAAGGTCTGTAGGAGTACAGCCATTCCATTCAGCATGTTCGAGTGGAGCGTAAATGTGATTCCAGCTTCCTGGATTATTAACTAAAATCATTGTGGCGACAGTTAGACCACGGAAAAAGTCTAATGATAATAATCGCTGAGGTTTAAGTTCCATTTCTTTATGTTAAAATTATCTTCTATAAGACTAATATATAGAAGATAATTTTAAATCATTAATAAAAAATGAAGGCAAAAAGGGATTTAGAATTTATAGCGAACAAAAGCTTCCATCGCTTCGTAATCTGCTAAACCTAAATTATCGTAAGCTTTTGCGGTTTCTCTGTTCCTATCTTCAGCTCTTTGCCAAAATTCTCTAGCATCATCGCCTGGAAAAACAGCTCTATCTTTTTGAGATTGATGTTTGAAAATAGCAAACTTTTTACGTTCCACTTCTTGTGGACTAAGAGGAACTGCCATTTCAATTTCGTGTGTTTCAAATTCTAACCATGCACCACGATACATCCATAACCAGCAATCTTTAACCCAGCTTTCTGTTTTTTGTAATCTTTTTAAGGCTTCTAAAATAATATTGAAACAAACAATGTGTGTGCCATGAGGATCTTCAAAATCGCCTGCAGCAAATACTTGTTCAGGTTTAATTTTTTGAAGTAACTCCATTGTTAATAAAACATCAGCCTCAGTAACTGGGTTTTTTTGATTTTTTCCGCTCTCATAAAAAGGCAAGGCCATAAAATGAATGTGATCATCTTCTAATCCGCAATAACGAGCCCCAGCAATAGCTTCTCCTTTTCTAATTAAGCCTTTAACAGTTTGTATTTCTGGCGTGTCTATTTGATTTGGTTTTTTCTGCTCCATAAATTGGCGCATTCTGGCATACATGTTTTTCATTTCAGGGTGTGCCATGCCCATCTTCTCAGAAAAATCATTGTTAAACTCTACAAAACGCAACGCATCATCGTCCCAAACAGCAGTGTTACCCGAAGTTTGATAAGCAACATGTACATCGTGTTTCTGATCAACCAAGCGAATAAATGTTCCCCCCATAGAAATTACATCATCATCTGGATGTGGAGAGAAAATAACAACACGTTTTTTTGCTGGCTCAGCTCTTTCAGGTCTTTGACTATCATCCGCGTTCGGTTTGCCACCTGGCCAGCCTGTAATCGTATGTTGTAATTTGTTAAAAATATGGATGTTAATATTGTAAACAGGACCTTTTTCTAGCGCTAGTTGCGCCATGCCATTGTTATTGAAGTCGTCTTCAGTTAATTTTAAGATAGGTTTATGCAACGTATTTGCTAACCAAATTACTGCTTTTCTAATTAATTGATCTGTCCAAACACAATCTTTTACTAGCCAAGGTGTATCAAATCTAGTTAATAAAGAAGCGGCATCTTCATCTAAAACAAATTCTACATTATCAGAAAGTTGTAAATAAGTAGCAGGTACATCACTTGACATTTCTCCTTCTACAGCTTTTTTAATAATTGGAGATTTTTTACGGTTCCAAGCCATTAACACAATTTCTCGTGCTTTAAAGATGGTTCCAATCCCCATTGTAATCGCCTTAGTAGGTACAAAAGATTTACCGCCAAAATCGCGAGCCGCATCTCTACGGGTTAAATCATCTAAAGTAACTAAACGCGTACCCGAGTTAGGTGCAGATCCCGGCTCATTAAAACCAATGTGACCTGTACGTCCAATACCTAATATTTGCATATCTAAGCCGCCTAAATCGCCTATTTTGCGTTCATACTCTAAACAAAAAGCAGGAATTTCTTCCAATTTTAATGTACCATCTGGAATATGAACATTGTTTTTATCAATATCAATATGATCAAACAAATGCTCGTTCATAAATGAAACATAACTTTGAGCAGCCGTAGGTTGCATTGGATAATATTCATCCAAATTAAACGTAATCACATTTTTAAAGCTTAAGCCTTCCTCTTTGTGTAAACGTACTAATTCGGCATAAACTGCAATTGGAGTTGCGCCAGTTGCTAATCCTAGCACTGCATTTAAATTGTTTTTTTGTTTGTCTTTAATAATGTTCGCAATTCTATGCGCTACATTTATAGAAGCTTCTTTAGGGTTTTTAAAGACTGTAACAGGGAGTTTTTCGAACCTCGTTTCTTCTAAAAGATTTAATCTTGCCATTAATTCTGGTATTATTTAGTGAACGGAGCAGTAAATATAGGCAGTAATAAGCACTTTTTAATAAAGGTTATTTACTTTTATCGCAAGTATTTTTGTGAAATACCATTAACACTGCATTCAAACGTTTGATATCTAGAAATATTTTATTCTTTATGAACACTACTATTAAAAGACTCTATTCAATAGCGAATAAAAAGGAAAGATTAATTATTGGACTAATGTCGGGTACTTCTATGGATGGTTTAGATATCGCATTATGTCGATGTAGAAATAGCGGGAGTGAAACAGAAGTAAAGTTGCTAAACTTTATAACAATGCCTTATCAGAATGATTTTAGAGCAGATGTAAAAAGTATATTTTCTAGGAGAGATGCAGATTTAGAAAAAGTGTGTTTATTAAATGAACTTATAGGGCTTACGCACGCAGAGTTGATATTAAATGCATTAGAAAAGTGGAATATTAAAGCTGAAGATGTTGATGTAATTGCAAGTCATGGACAAACCATATTCCATGCGCCAAAATCATTACATCATAAAATCAATTACCCGAATGCAACTTTACAAATTGGAGATGGAGATCATATTGCTGTGAAAACTGGCATTATAACCATAGCAGATTTTAGGCAAAAACATTTAGCAGCTGGTGGAGAAGGTGCTCCACTTGCGGTTTATGGAGATTATTTGGTGTTTTCTAAAAAAGATGAAAATAGAATAATGTTAAATATCGGAGGGATTGCCAATTTTACTTTCCTGCCGGGAGATAAGGATGCTACTAAAGTTTTTTCAACGGATGTTGGCCCTGGTAATACGTTAATGGATCAATTTGTACAATTGCATTATCCTGGAAATTACTATGATAAAAATGCAGAAAGAGCAAGTAGAGGAAAACTGAATCCATCTTTACTGAAAGCACTATTAAACAATGAATTTTTCGGAACTTCTTTTCCTAAAACTACAGGGCCTGAACTATTCAATTTAAGTTATCTGCAAAAAGCGCAAGAAATTAGTCAAACAACAACCATTAGTAATGAAGATGTATTGGCAACTCTGTGTCACTTCTCTGCAAACGCAATTATTGATGCAATTCAAAGAACCATTGATTCTGCAACACTGCCAAAAATATTCATGAGTGGTGGCGGAATGCATAATCCTTTATTGGTTAAAATATTAAAAAGCGCACTGCCGAAAGCAATTTTTAGCACAACCGATGAATTAGAAATTAATCCAGATGCCAAGGAGGCTGTTCTTTTTGCATTACTAGCAAATGAAACCTTAGCAGGAAATCCAATTAATTTCGGAGATAGAGAAGGGGTTCCTTCAGTTTGTATGGGCAAAATCTGTTTGCCAAATTAGTTGCAAACATTCTGAGCTTAAAAGATGTGTTTCCGATTTTTTTTAAAGAACGAACTTCTTTGAGATCAATATTGTCTTATAATGAACTAAGACCCCCCAAATACTAATCATCATAACATAAATCCATTGCTGGTTTTTTTAATAAGGTATTCCTTCCAATCAACGTTAGTATAACACCAAATTAAATCCGCATTAAGTCCGCATTTTATTAGAATAACGCGGACTAGATGCGGACTTACCATGAAGAAGACTCAATCAACTTTAAGAGCACGACAACATGATAGAAAGTATATAGCTTTTAAGAATACTTCCAAATGTATTGCTGGTTTTTGCTGGTTTTTGCAATAAAAATTCGGTATCAATCTTCAAAATACTTGTTAAATTTCTTTTTTTAGTAAAAAACATTTATGATATTTACTTGACAATTACTTATTTGCGTATTAATGCGTGTTTGGTAAATGTCAAACAAATCAACAAAAACAAAAAAATTATTATTAAACCAAATTCATGTTTATGAAAAAAAAATTACTCATGCTGTTTTTGGGCACGTTTTTGTTCGCTATGCAAGTTATGGCGCAACAAATAACGGTTACTGGTAAAGTAACTTCAGCAGAAGATGGATTGCCCATTCCAGGTGCTTCTGTAAAAATTAAAGGCAGCGCCTCTGCTGTTCAAACAAGTCCTGATGGAAGGTATTCTATCCAAACCAAAGCAGGCGATGTGTTACAATTTGTTTATTTAGGAATGACAACATTGGAACAAACTGTAGGTACTTCTACTACAATTAATGCTTCATTGCTTTCAGATAGTAAATCTTTAGGTGAAGTTGTTGTTGTAGGGTATGGCACACAGAAAAAAGGAAACCTTACTGGTGCTGTTTCTACAATTGATATTAAAAAGACGTTAGAGTCTAGACCTATTGCCGATGTAGGAAGAGCATTACAAGGCGCTTCTCCAGGTTTAAGTGTGGTTGTACCTTCAGGTGAGGTAGGTTCTGATCCTACCATAAAAATTAGAGGCCAAATCGGTTCATTTAGAGGAACTTCTGCACCTTTAATCTTATTAGATAACGTAGAAATTCCTAGTATCCAGTTGGTAAACCCTAGTGATATTGCTTCAATTACTATCTTAAAGGATGCTGCTGCCTCATCTATCTATGGTGCTAAAGCTGCTTTTGGTGTTGTTTTGATCACTAGTAAGCAAGGCTCTGGGGGTGCTAAACCATCCATCGCCTATAACAATAACTTTTCTTTCCAAAATCCTTCTAAAGAATATAAAATGGGCGATGTAAATACGCTTAAATATATTATAGACGCTTATGAAAGAATTGGTACCACTACCCCAGTAGGTGCATTTTATTTTACAGATCGTGCCAGCTATGAAAAAGCAGTAGCTTGGAAAGAAAAATATGGAAATACTATTGGAGCAAATGATCCAACCATATACGGCAGAGATTGGTATGTAAATAGTGCTGGGCAAAAAATGGGTGTTAGAACTTATAATCCATACGATTACATGGTTGAAGAATGGGCGCCAAGCCAGTCACATAACCTATCAATTGGTGGTACAACAGGTAAAACGTCTTATAATATTGGTGGAGCTTTGCTTGATCAAAGTGGTATGATGAAACCTGCAAAGGAAGACAGATTTACACGATATAATGCGAACATGCGTATCAGTAGTGAGATTAACAAATACATTACTGCACGTGCTGGAGCAATTTTCTCAAGAAGAAATAAACAATATGCATATGTAACCTTACCGGCTAATGCCGATCCATGGTTATATTTATATCGTTGGGCTCCGATCTATCCATTTGGTAATGATGATCATGGAGATCCAATTCGTAGCCCAGCAAGTGAAGCGGCAGCTGCTAACACGGCTAACATTCTTCAGAATTATATGAATCTGAATTTGGGTACAACGGTAAACATCATGGATAACTGGAAAGTTGATTTTGATTATACGTTTACCAATCAAGAATCGATTAATAAACGCCCAGGTACTCGTTTTACCGCTAGAGACTCTTGGTCTGCTCCAATAGCTAGAGTAGATGGTTCTGGAAATCCTGTATTTGTTAACAGCGAAGGTCAGGTAGTTCCTAGTACTACGACTGGAGCAATACGTGCTTATGATCTTAATTATGCAACGTATACTGCTAACGGTTCTACACCAGATCATTTTTATCGTTCTGCAGAAAATTATTACAACCATACAATTAATGCCTTTACTACCTATAATTGGAATTTAAATGAAGCTAATAACTTCAAATTCATAGCTGGTATTAACAGAGTGGTTTCTACTACAGAATGGAATTCTTCACAAATTACTAACCTAACAGATATTAATAATCCACAATATGGCTTAGGAGTAGGAACTGTAACTGCTAACGCTGATAAATATTGGGAAGGTCAGTTAGGTTACTTTGGCCGTGTGAATTATGCCTTCAAAAATAAATATTTATTTGAAGCAAACATTCGTTACGATGGTTCTTCAAAATTCCCTAGTCGTTTATGGTGGAGATGGTTCCCATCAGCATCTGCAGGATGGGTAGCTAGTGAAGAGAAATTTATGGAGTGGGCAAAACCAACCCTATCGTCTTTGAAATTTAGAGGTTCTTATGGAACTATCGGAGATCAAACTGTACCTAACTCGTTATACATTTCGTTAATGGATGCGCCATTATCTACTTGGATCGGTGGTAATAATACAAGAGTGGTTTCTGTAACTACACCTCCATTAGTAGCAAGCGATATCGAATGGCAGGATATTACGACAACAAACTTTGGTGTTGATGCTGGATTTTTGAGAAATAGCTTAAACTTTACTTTTGATATTTACCAAAGAGATGCGACCAACATTATTGTTCCTAAAGAAGGTATCCCAGCAACGCTTGGTATAGATGCACCACAAAGTAATTATGGAGCATTAAGAACAAGAGGATGGGAGTTCGGATTGAATTATAATCATAAATTCGAAAATGGAATAGGTATCAACCTAAGTGCCAATATTTCTGATGCAAGAACTACTATTCAAGAATATGGTACCTCAACAGGAGTTAACTCTAATTATACAGGCAAAACGTATGGAGAAATTTGGGGATACCGCACCGATAGATTGTATCAACTTGGTGATTTTGAGTTAGATGGTGCTGGAAAACCACAATTAATTACGTTAACTGCTTCTGAAAGCGCATTTAACGCTGGAAAGAAAGCATACAAATTGAAATCAGTAAACGGTGTAAAACCTGTTTATCAGCCATTCTTGCAAAATAGTACAACCTTTAATTTCGGCCCTGGTGATGTTAAGTTTAAAGACTTAAATGGTGATGGAGAAATTACCAATGGATCGGCGACATTAGGTGATCATGGCGATTTAGACAAAATTGGAAATTCGACACCTAGATACGAGTATGGATTTAGATTAGGAGCAGATTGGAAAGGATTTGATATCAGTGCTTTCTTCCAAGGAGTTGGTAGCCGTCAAATTTGGGGTGAAGGATTTTTAGCGATTGCAGGTTATAATGCTGGAGATGGTGCAATGCCAGCTGCATTTGTAGATGACTATTGGACACCACAAAACACGGGAGCTTTTTATCCAGCTGCTTATAATAATGCTGGAAGTGGAACTACAAATAACATGCAAGTGCAAGATAGGTATTTATTAAACATGGCTTATTTGCGATTGAAAAACTTGACAGTTGGTTATACATTACCGCAAAACTTGTTAAAAAGGGTAGGTATAAGTTCAATGAGAGTATACACCTCATTAGAAAACATCATTACTTGGGATCACTTAAAAGGATTACCTATAGATCCTGAAGCACCTGCTGGTAATATAAATGTATTCTCTCCAAGCAGCACGTATAACTCTGGACGTACTGGTGTTGGAATACCAACTTTTAAAAGCATGTCATTCGGTGTTCAATTAAATTTTTAAAATTATACATATGAAATTTCATAAACTTATATATAGTATAGGAATAGCAACAATGTTGTTTGTTTCCTGTAAAAAAGATACACTTGATCGTAAACCACTGACGAGTATCCTCGACGATCAATATTGGCGTAATGAGGATGACTTAAGATTATTTGGTAATGGATTTTATACCAATTATTTCAATGGGTTTGCTACAGGTTTTACCTTAGACTACACACCTGTTAGAGGATATACCTTTAATGATGATTTAACAGGGAAAAATGCACAATCAGCTTTTGAAAGTAGTGTTCCATCAAGCAGAGGCTCTAATTCTGAAGCTGCTGCATGGCAACCACAGTACGGAGGCCCGACTTGGGATTTTGCTTGGGTACGTAAAGCTAATATTTTCCTAGATCGTATAGAAACTAAGGTTAAACCAAATCTTTCTTCTGATGCGTATAAACATTGGACTGCCGTAGCTCGCTTTTTTAGAGCGTTTGAATACAGTAGGTTAGTAAGTGTTTTTGGAGATGTTCCTTATTTCGATCAGGAATTATCAACAGAAGATCTGCCTATCTTGTATAAAGATCGTGAGGCAAGAGGCCTAGTGATGGATAAAGTGTACGATGACTTGAAATACGTAATGGCCAATATGCGTGAAAATGATGGTACACAGTATCTAAATAGATATATGGCAGCTGGCTTTATCTCAAGATTCATGTTATTTGAAGGAACTTGGGAGCATTATCATGGAATTGACGCTACTCGTGCTAAAAAATATTTAGAATTTGCAAGAGATGCAGCCGATTATGTAATCACAAGTAATAAATACAATTTTAGTCGTGACTTCAAATCGATTTTCTCTTCAGAGAGTTTAGCAGGCCATCCTGAAGTTTTATTGTATAGAGCATACGATGCTGCTTTATCGGTTACGCACAGTACGTTATCTTACCAAAATGGTACAGAGGTTGTTGGTGTGGACGCAAACTTAAACTTTATTCGTTCATTCATCGTAAATGATGGTAAAACATGGAATAACTCTGCAGTAACTGGGGCAAAAACTTTTACGATTGCAGATCTTGTTAAAACAAGAGATCCTCGTTTTGAAGCTTCATTTATGGATAAACCTTCAAGTAACTCAGCAACTTTGTTATATGGCTATAAATTTGCGCCAAGAGAAGCAATAACTTATATTGGAAAAACTTACCCTTCGCAATATGGTAGCAGCACCAACACAAGTGATTCGCCAGTATTACGTTTGGCTGAAATAGTACTGAATTGGATTGAAGCCAAAGCAGTTTTAGCAGAATATTATGGTGGTACTGCTGTAGCACAAACAGATATTGATAAATCTATCAATGCGATTAGAAATCGACCATTGGATGCCGCTGCTGCTGCTAAAGGCGTTCAAAAAACTGCACCTCTATTATTAGCTGATTTACCTGTTGATCCAAATCGTGATGCAGATGTTCCTGCTTTGATCTGGGAAATCCGCAGAGAAAGAAGAATGGAGTTTGTTTTTGAACAATTTAGGCTTGGAGACATCAAAAGATGGAAAAAACTAACCTACATGAACTTCAATAAACCAGAATATTTATTAGGTCCATGGATAGATTTACCAGCTGAATTACCAAGCGCATTAACTGCAGCAGCTGCTACAGCTAAAAATGTGAAAGTAATGAAGGCAGATGCTAATGGAAATCCTAATGGTACTATTGTAACCTATGATGGTACAAATGCTGCAAGTATGGTTGGATTTTGGATGGTAACGAATGCCTCAAATAGAGCGGCATTTACAGACAAATCTTACTTATCTCCTGTTGGGCAAACTCAAATACAACAGTATACTGAGAAAGGGTATAAACTTACTCAAACCCCAGGTTGGAATTAGAAATTATAAACCATAAAAAAGGCCATCTATTACAGATGGCCTTTTTTATTATAGCTAACAAATTATAAAATACGTAATCCTTTTACCCTATAATTTTCTAAAAGTGAGTCCTCAGGTTCTAATTCAGTAATGAAATAACTTATATTCTCCAGTGATGCCACTTTAATTCTAAGGGATATATTTAGTTTTTCAGAAATACATAAGATTGCAGATTTTCTAGATGAACTAAGCATTGTTTTTTTCAGCTGATTGATTTCCCAATCAGTATCTGTAAGGCCATCAGTAGGATGTATAGCGCTAGTACCTAATAAACATAAATCGGCATTAATTTCAGAGAGCTGACTAATTACATGGCCACCATAGGTAATTTGAGAGTTTTTAGAAAACATACCTCCAATTAGAATTACCTCAACTTTCCTATACTTAGCTAACTCAACAGCTACTAATGGACTAATCGTAAAAAAAGTGGCCGCTAAGTTCTCAGGTAATTGTTTTACCAATTCAATTATAGTAGTTCCGCCGCCTGTTAAAATCACCATCCCATCCTTAATTAAAGGAATGGCTTTTTTGGCAATATTTATTTTTGCATCCTTGGCATAAACAGTACTATCATCAAAACTAGAATGATAAGATTTAGAAAGAGCGCCCCCATGAACTTTATATAATAAATTATCATCAGACATTTCTTGTAAATCTCTTCTTATGGTGTCTTCAGAAACATTTAACAAATGAACAAGATCTGAAGTAAGGACTCTATTATGCAAATTAATCTGTCGCATAACAAAATCGTGGCGTTCTTTTTTTAACATATTTAGCGTTTGGAATACTAATATATAAAAATAAAAATATAATGCTGTTTTTTGCTGGTTTTTGCGCTAAAAATTTGTTATTGCTACTAATTCACGCAAGATTTCTTTTTTTTAGTGAAATATATTTATGATATTTACTTGACAATTGCTATTTTGCGTATTAATGCAGGTTTGGCAGGGGAACCATAATCAACAAAAACAAACTTAATTATTAATCAAATTTTATGAAAAGAAAACTACTTTTGCTTTTCGTAATGTGTTTTTTGTGCTTAACGCAAGTTTTTGCGCAACAAAAAACAATTACGGGTAAAATCCTTGATGAAGACAGGCTACCATTGCCTGGTGCATCAGTTAAAGTCAAAGGCCTTCCGGTAGGTGCTGTTAGTTCTTCCGATGGTGTTTATAGTATCAAGGCTGCGCCAGGCCAAATTCTTGTATTTAGTTTTATTGGAACTATTAGCCAGGAAATAACTGTAGGTGCTTCTAATTCAATGGATGTAGTACTAAAGTCAGATGCTAATCAATTATCTGAAGTACAAATCACTGGTGCATTGGGTATCAAAAACGATAAAAGAGCTTTAGGAGCTTCAAGTCAATCTGTTTCTGGTTCTACAATTGCACAAACTCAAAGAGAAAACTTCGTAAATGGTTTACAGGGTCGTATTGCAGGTTTAACAATCAACAGTACATCCGGAACTCCAGGAGCTTCAAGTCAAATCATTTTAAGGGGTATTAGTTCTATTAATAGTAGTAATCAGCCTTTAATTGTAATTGATGGTATACCTTCTGATAATAGTACATTAGCAACGAGTAATTTTGCTTCGAGTGCAACTGGTGTTACGGCGAATTCACTTGAAAATCGTGGCGTAGATTTTACTAACCGTTCATCAGATTTTAGTTCTGAGGATATTGAAGACATTACGGTATTAAAAGGTCCGGAAGCAGCAGCCCTTTATGGTATTGATGCTGCAAACGGTGCAATTATTATCACAACAAAACGTGGTAAAGCAGGCGATGGACGTGTAAATTACAGCAACAGTTTTAGAATTGACCAAGTTACAACAGTTCCAAACGTACAAGATACATATAGTTTAGGGTCTAATGGTATTGGTGACATTGCAACGCTTGCTTATTACGGACCAAAATATCCAGCTGGAACACAAATTTATGATAACGTAGATGGCTTCTTTAAAGTAGCACTTACTCAAAAGCATAATTTATCTTTCGAGGGAGGTTCTGATAAAGCTACGTATAGAATATCAACAACCTATAATCAACAAAACGGTGCTGTTCCGAATACAAGTTATGATCGTTTTACTTTGAACGCTGCATCGACAGCAACAATTAATAAGTGGTTAAAAATTGATTTGTCAATGACGTACAGTTATTCACAAAATGATAAAGTTTTTAAAGGTGCCGGTGGTCCACTAATTGGTTTAATGATTTGGCCAAGAACGGATGATGCAAGGAATTATTTAACAAATGCTGGTACTAGAAGAAAGATCTTCTCGGCATTGTCAAGTAGTGCAGAAATTGATAATCCATATTTCAACGTAAATAAAAATAAATCTGATGACGAAAACAATAGAGTTTTTGCAAGTACAAGCTTTATTATAACTCCTATAAAAGATTTTACGTTTACTACAAGAATTGGTTTTGATATCAACTCATTCCAGTCAGAAATTGTAAAGCATCCAGAAAGCTATTACGGTTTTGCATACGGAGGGTCATATGATCAATACAAAGGCAATACTCGGAATATCAATGTTAACTCTTTTGTAAATTACAAGAAGGATTTAATGCCTAAACTTAACTTAAGTGTTTTAGGTGGTGCTGAGATTAAATCGGAAGATTCTAGAGGTTTAGGTAGTTATGGTGAGAAATTTTTAGAGCCAAACTTCTATTCTATTAATAATACAGATGCATTAACCAGAAAAACATTAAGCACTATTGTTCAAAGAAGAATTGCTTCTGTATATGGTCAGGCAATATTGAATTATAATAAATTAGTTTATTTAACAGCTACGGCAAGAAATGACTGGAGCTCTACTCTGCCGATAGCAAATAATTCATTCTTCTATCCTTCACTATCTACAAGTTTCAATTTTACTGATTTGAAAATGTTTGAAGGAATTAAAAATATCTTGAATTACGGTAAATTAAGAGCAAGTATTGCTCAAGTAGGTAGAGACGCCCGTCCTTATAAAATTTATACCGCTTTACAGTATGAAAACTTAACTGCTGGTGGTTATCGCTATGGTTTTACTGGACCTAATCCTGGATTAAAACCAGAAATTGCTACATCTTATGAGTTTGGTACAGAATTATCATTCTTAAAAAGTAGAATTAATTTAGACTTTACTTACTATAGAAAGAAAACTGACGAGCAAATTGTAAGAGATATCAGAGCGAGTTATGGAACTGGTTTTGTACTTACAGATTTAAATGGTGGTAATACTGAAAACCATGGTGTGGAGATTTTATTAACAGGTAAGCCAATTTTAACTAAAGAATTCAGTTGGAATGTGATTGCCAACTTCGATCGCTCTAGATCTAAACTTATTTCACTACCAAGAGATGTGCCTGAGTCTTATAACTCTGATACATGGTTATATGGTGCAGTTAGAGCGGGTGTAAATCCTGGTAAATCACTAACACAATTTACAGGTCAGTTCTATCTTAGAAATAACGCAGGTGAAATTTTGATTAATCCAAGTACAGGTTTACCACTTAGAGATGCTGGTTATATATCAAATGATACAGACCGTTGGCCAGATTGGACCCTTGGATTAACTAATGAGTTTAGCTATAAGAACTTTAGATTATCGTTCTTAATTGACTTCAGAAAAGGTGGTGATGTATTAAATGCAACAGAACATTTATTGACTAGACTTGGATTATCGAATCGTACGTTAGATAGAGAAACTCCAAGAGTAATTAAAGGTGTACTAAGAGATGGATTAGAAAACTCAGCAACACCTACAGTAAATAATATCGTAGTAAATCCTTATTTTGATAACAGATATTACACTGAAATTAGTGAAGAACTATTTATCGAAAGAAACATTAATTGGATTAGAATGCGTGATATTACATTGTCTTATACTGTTCCATCTAAATTAATAGCAAGACAAAAATTTATTAAATCTGCTTCTATTTTTACCACAGCAACAGATGTTTTCCTAATTACAAATTATTCAGGTGCTGACCCTATCGCAAATGGTAATAATGCTGCTACAGTAGGTTCTGGTGGTATGGGAATTGATTATGGAAATTTCCCTACATCTTTAGGAATTAATTTCGGAATAAGAATTGGTTTGTAAATTAATCGAAAATGAAAATGAAAAAAATTATATATAGTGCGGTTGCCATTTTAATCCTTGTGAGTTCATCAGGATGCAAGAAATGGTTGGATGTGAATGTCAATCCAAATAACCCTCAAGTAGTTGCGCCCAATTTATATTTAGGGCCAATGTTAACAAATTTTGTATTCGCTCAACAATGGGATGGCCGATATACAGCGAAGTATGTGCAAAATTGGGCTCAAATTTCCTCATTAGATACTTATGATCGAATGGGCTACTCATGGACAACTGGGAGTAACAATGGAGGTGAAATGTGGAGAATGACGTATTTCCTTTTAGGATATAACCTAATTGATATGATGCGATTATCTGAAGAACAACAACGTTGGGATTTGTTGGGGATAGGATATACATTAAAAGCATTCGCATGGTTACATACAACAGATCAACATGGGGAGATTATTTTATCTCAAGCATTTGATTTGAGCAGAAAAACTTTTGATTATGATACTCAAGAGGCTGTATATGTTGAAATCTTAAGATTACTTGATCAAGCAATAGTAAACTTAAATAGAGTTGATGGTGCTGTAAATCAAGCATACATAGGATCCAATGATGTATTTTATGGTGGAGATAGAGTTAAATGGTTAAAATTAGCTTGGGGCTTAAAAGCAATGGCAATGAACCATTTAAGTAATAAAGGAGCTTTATACAAACCAGTTGATATTATTACAGCTGTTGATAATTCTTTTATTGGCAATGTTGATAATGCTAAAATTAAATTCTCTGGCGCTGGCTCTACATCTTCAAACTTTTTCAGTCCAACAAGAGATAATCTAACATCAGTTAGACAGACATCGTTTTTTGTGAAATTAATGGATGGCACTCAGTTTGGTAGTGTAGTAGACCCAAGATTAAAAAGGTTGCTTTTCCCTTCAACCGATGGTAATGTATATGGTTTAGAACCAACTTATGGATATGGCACTTTAACCACGCAGCAAATGCCATTAAAAAATCTATGGGGTACTACAACTTCTGGTACAGGACAAACTGCAAATTATATTTTTAATGAGAAATCTTCATTCCCTGTTGTCACTTATTCGGAATTACAATTTGTAAAAGCAGAAGCTGCGTATAAAAAAGGTGATAAAGGAGTGGCAGTAGATGCTTACAAAAAAGGTATTGAAGCACATATTGATTTTGTTAATCAAGCTAATGCCGAATCTGCAAATCCAAATGTTACACAGATTTCTGCTTTAGAAAAGTCGACTTTTGTAAATGCAGTTGTTCCTACTGTATCTGATAACTTAAGATTGAGTGACATCATGAGCCAAAAATACATTGCTTTATGGGGTTGGGCATTTTTAGAGACGTGGACGGATTTAAGAAGATATCATTATACTGATATAGATCCTGAAGTGCCGACAGTTAAAGTGTTTAAGGGATTTGCTGTTCCTGCAGTAGATAGAATTTCGTCTGATAATTTAAATAAGCCAGTGTACCGTTTACGTCCACGCTATGATTCAGAGTATACTTGGAACATAGAATCGTTAAATAAAATAGGTTTAAAACAAATTGATTATCATACTATTCCTATTTGGCTTGCTAACTAACCAATAAATTTAAGATTATGAAAAAGAATATATATATATTTTCAACATTTATACTCGCTTTGATATGTGTGTTCACAGCATGTAAGAAAAATGCTGTTGTAGACATTACAAAGCCTTACTCTGGAGGGCAATTCAAATATTACAATTTTGCTATCAATGCACCTTCAGTTAATTTTTTTGCTAATGATAGTAAAACTGCTGCAACTTTATCAAGTACTGGGACAGAAACAGCAGCAGGGACTTTATATGGCGGTGTAACCCCTGTTCGAGGATACTCGCTTTCTCCAATAGGAACAGTTACATTCAAAGCCATTACGCCGAGTACAATGCCAGTAGCTGTTGCCACAGGCCAAGGTCCTTCGATTGAAATAGCTAGTGTTACAAAGGATATAGTTAGCGGTAAGAATTATAGTTTCTATACAAGCGGAATTTATGATTACACCACTAAAAAATCTGATGGTTTTATTATCGAAGATATTTTACCAGCTCCAGATACATCAATTGCTTATATTAGATTGGTAAATCCTGGGCACAATACCAGTACTCTAGCTTTAGAAGTAACTCAAACCTTTACTAGTGTTCCACCTGGGGGGCCTAATCTTGTAATTGTTACGACTCCAATTACAGGTATTGCCTACAAGACAGCTTCTCCTTATGTAGCCATGAAACAAGGTTCATACACATTAAGGCTAATAGATCAGGCAAGTGGTAAAGTAGTATCAAGAGGGGCAACATCTTTTTTCAAGAATAGATTATACACATTTACACTTAGGGGGAATCTAATAACTGGTTCGCCAGCTGCTTTCCTCGATTTTACAGAAAATCGATAAATTTAACTTTTATTAATTACTAAGCCCATTTGAAATTTTCAAATGGGCTTTTTGATTCTGCAATCTATATCTGAATCATATTCAAAATTTTATACTTTTGTAGCAAAGAATAAATACAATGGCAAGCTTTACACTTACTCCTGAAACCTGGGAAAGGGTTAAAATTAAATTTTTAAGAAAATATCGTGATTTAACTCAAGCAGATCTTTCTTTTACGTCTGGTCAAGAAGATCAATTAGTGGAAAAGCTCATGACTTTGGTTAAAAGAGATCAAAAATATATCGAATTTACTATTCGTAAAGCATTAGCAGATCCTAGCGGCAATCGCTTATAATAACCGGTTTTAAATCCTAGCACTTTTTTGTAAGTTTACCTGTATTAATAAAAGGTAAATGAAGAAGGTTAAAATAGGCATCTTATTGTTTTCCATTGGCTTGTTATCATTAACATTTGCCTTTAAAGAAGATTTATTTCTAGTATCTAAAAACCTAGATGTTTTCGCGTCACTCTACAAAGAGATAAATATCAACTATGTAGAAGAGACAAATCCTACAGACATGATGCGGACTAGCATTGATGCAATGTTAGATGGGCTTGATCCTTACACTGAATATATTCCTGAATCTGAAATAGAAGATTACAAATTAAAATATGTTAGCACTCAATACGGTGGTATAGGTGCGGGCACGTTATTTATTGAAGGAAAGCTTTTTGTAAATGAAGTAAGTGAAGGAAATCCAGCAAATAAACAGGGGATTAAACCCGGCGATCAGATTGTAAAGATTAATGATATTGATACAAAAGGAAAAGATAGAGGTGAGATCAGCCAATTATTACGTGGACCTAAAGGCTCTTCATTGAGTTTAGTGATCATTAGAGATGGTACAGTACTGAGTAAAACTCTTGTTAGAGAAGAAATTAAACAGCCAAATGTATCCTATTCAGGTATTTTGGATAATCAGATTGGCTATATCCGATTGGATAAGTTTTTAGAAAATTCTGGGCAAGAAGTCGCAACGGCATTAGAAAATATTAATAAAGAAAAACCAAAAGGCATTATACTCGATTTACGTAACAATGGTGGCGGTATTTTACAAGAGGCTGTTAAGATCGTAAATCTATTTGTAGATAAGAACATTTTGGTCGTTACCCAAAAAGGCAGAAACCCTGAAAAGACAGTTGCATATAAAACGGTTAATCAACCCGTATCTCCACTGGTACCATTGGTTGTCTTGGTGAATGGCTCATCGGCATCAGCATCTGAAATCGTGGCAGGCGCACTGCAAGATTTAGATAGAGCAATTATTATTGGGCAACGCAGTTATGGTAAAGGGCTTGTACAACAAACTTTTAATCTCCCATACAACAGTTTAGTTAAGGTAACTGTTGCTAAGTATTATACGCCATCTGGTCGATGTATTCAGGCTTTAGATTATGCGCATAAAAATCAGAATGGAGAAGCGGAGAAATTTGCAGATTCTGTGATGAAAGCCTATGATACAAAAGCTGGTAGAACAGTATACAATGGCAATGGGGTTTATCCAGATGTATTTATAGCACCAATTAAATATAGTCCTATTACTATCTCACTAATCAATAAAAATCTTTTGTTTGATTATGCTAATAGCTATAGAAAGGCAAATAAGGAAATAGCAAATGTTAAAACCTTTCAATTAAGTGATGCAGATTATACTCAATTTGTTAATTCATTGGCAGATAAAGATTATAGTTATACATCTCGCACAGAGCGTTTATTATCAGATTTAAGAACAGAAGCAGAAAACGAAAACAAGCTAGTGGCTGTTAAAGGAGATTTAGAAGAATTGAAGTCGAAAATATTAAGTGCTAAAAAGACCGATTTAATAACACATAAAGCAGAAATTAAAAGAGTGCTAGAAACTCAAATCATTAGTCGTTATTATTTCGAGAAAGGGAAAATTGAACAAGCATTTCAATACGATAAAGAAATATTACAAGCTAAAGCGCTATTTAATAATCAGCAACAAATGCTATCCATTCTTAAAGGAGATGGCTTATATAAAACAATTGGAAGCCCAATAAAATCTTTCACGTCAGAAAATCTAAATTGATGCAAACGTTTGATTAACTATGTTTTAAGTTATGAGCTGTAGTTTAAAACTTATAATTCTACTCCTGTAAGTGTTAAAAAGTGTTAAAATTTAAATTACTGTAAATCAGATATTTATAATTCTTATTAATTAATTTAACAGAGTAAAGTTTTGATTCATACATACTTTTACTCATATTTAGGAATTAATTAACTATTAACTAACCTAAATTTTATTAATTTATGAAAAAACTTGTACTAAGTTTATTCATCTTGTGTACTTTATCAGTAGCTGCTTTCGCTCAAGAACGCACAGTTACGGGTACAGTTACTTCAAGTGAGGACGGTCTCCCAATTCCTGGGGCATCTGTAAAAGTAAAAGAGGCTCCTTCTGCCGGGACTATGACAAGTGCAGATGGAAAATACTCTTTAAGAGTTCCAGCAAATGGAAGAACATTAATTATTTCTTACATCGGATTTACACCAAAAGAAGTTGCTATTTCTGGAGGTAGTGTGAATGTTTCACTTGCAACAGATCCGAAAGTTTTAAATGAAGTTGTTATTGAAGGTGCTTATGGAACTAAACAAACAGCAAGATCAACTTCTGCAAATACTCAAAGTGTTTCAGGTGAAAAGTTGAACACTGTACGTTCTAACAACATTAACAATGCATTAGCGGGTAAAGTTGCTGGTATTCAAGTAAGAAGTCAATCTACAGCTGCATTAGGTAGAAATACTGATGTTAGACTGAGAGGTGCGGGTGGTTTTGGAACAGGAAGTGGAGCTTTATATGTTGTTGATGGAACAATTTTGCCAAATGCTGACGATTTGAACTTAGATGATATTGAAGATATCTCTGTATTACAAGGTCCTGCAGCTTCGGCTTTATTAGGTTCACAAGCAGCAGCTGGTGCCATTTTGATCACTACTAAAAAAGGTAGAAAAGGTTCAGGTTCTGGAATTACAGTAAACCTTGGTGCTACTTTTGAAGATCCATATATCTTGCCAAATTATCAGAATTCATATGCTGGTGGTGCTGCTGCAGATTTAGCTAAGTATACTTGGAAAAGCACTGATCCTATAGAGTGGAAAGCTTTAGATGGTAAATATTATCATGACTATAGTGATGATGCAAGTTGGGGCCCTCGTATGGTAGGTCAAGAATATATTCCTTGGTATGCTTGGTACGGTGGAACAAAATACTCTTACAAAACTGCGTCATTAACTCCTCAACCAGATAATGCTAAAGATTATTATCAAACAGGTGTTGTGTTAAATAACACAATTACGTATGGTACAAATGGAGAGAATTACAATTTCAAAATGTCTTATGGCAATCAGTATACTTCTGGTATCACCACTGGTACAAACTTGCAGAAAAATACTTTGAATTTGGTTGCAAATTATGACCTTTCAAAACACTTTACTGTTGGTGCAAATATCAATTATGTTAAAACAGTATTGCACGGAGATATTGATGATGCTTATTCTAATCAATCTTCTGGATCATTTAACCAATGGTTTCATAGAGATTTAGATATGGGCATTATGAAAGAATTACGTGGTTTAACAACTAAAGGTCCTGGTACTACCAATATCTTTGCATCTTGGAACCACGCTAATCCTAATATTTATGATCCAGCTAATCCAAAAAACTTTTATGCTGCTAATTTTTGGTATAACTTCTATACTTACTTTGATAATATTTCTAAAGTTAATCAAAGAGATAGATTGTATGGTAACTTGTCATTAACTTATAAAGTAAACAATGACTTGAAATTTACTGCTACTTACCGTAAAAATCAAAATACTTCATTTACTGAAAACAAATACAGCAGTAAATTATTTGATAGTGGTTTACAAACTTTTGGTAACGATCCAAATGCAAGAGGAAACTATTTAACGGCAAATACCTATTCAAACAGAGAAAATTACGAGTTGATAGGTCAGTATAGCAAAAAAATCAAAGATTTTACAGTTGATGCAACTGCTGGTATTGATATGTTCTCTGCTACATCCAAGTCTGTTCAAATTCAAACAGTTAATGGTTTAGCAATACCTGATTTATTTACTGTAAATAACAGTGTGAATCCACCAACTTTAACTAATAGTCGTTCACAAGATAGATATAGAGCACTTTTAGCTAGAGCAACTTTTGGCTATAAAAACTTTGCCTTTATCGAAGGATCAATACGTAATGATTGGTTCTCTACTCTTCCAGGAGATCACAATGACGTATTATCTAAATCATTAGGAGGTTCATTTGTATTTAGCGATTTATTACCAAAAGAATCATTCGGATGGTTATCTCAAGGTAAATTGAGAGCATCGTGGGGAGAGATTCCGCAATCATTAAGTGCTTACGATTATCCAGGCTTCTCTTATGGAGTAAATGCTTTGAAATGGAATGGTTCTAGCATATTAATGCAAACACCAGATAGATTGGTAGATCCAGAAATTAGAGGTGCTGTTGCAACAAGTAAAGAGATTGGTTTAGATTTGAAATTTTTAAACAATAGAGTTGGAATTTCTGCAACCCTTTGGGATGCTACAGAAAAGAATTATCCAAGAGCTATCACTATTAATGGTGCTTCAGGTTTTACTTCAATCTTAACTAACATTGGTCAGATCGACAGAAAAGGTCTAGAATTACAATTAACTGGTCGCCCTTTGGATTTACCTAATTTCTCATGGAACATCTCTGCAACTTATGCTAATTTGTTAGATAACAAAGTTGTTGAGGTTAGTAAGAAATACGGTGTAACTAGAATTGGTGGTGTTGATGGTGCTGGACAAGGTTTGCCAGGTGTAATTCATGAGGAAGGTAAACAATGGGGTCAATTATTTGGTGCTGGTAAAAAGAGAAATGCTGATGGTATTCCTTTAGTAGATGCCAATGGTTTCTTTATCAGTGATCCATTAGTATTTTTTGGAAGTATTTTACCTAAACATACAGGTGGTTTGCAAAACTCTTTCGTAATCTTTAAAGACTTCGAAGTAAATGCAAATATAGATTGGCAAATAGGTGGTAAATTCGCTTCATTATCAAACATGTATGGTTCTTACAGTGGTTTAACTGCTCGTACGGCTGCAGTTAATGATAAAGGAATGAATGTACGTGATGCAGTTGCAAATGGGGGTGGAGTTAGAGTTGATGGTGTTAGTAGCACTACTGGTTTACCAGTAACTTATTATGTTGATGCTCAACAATATTATCACAACTTGGTTGATAACAAAACTTTTGATGATTATATCTATGATTTAACTTACGTTAAATTACGTGAAGTTTCATTAGGATATAAAATACCAGTTAAAAAATTGGGTATCAATAAATTCGTGCAGAATGCAACATTCTCAGTTGTGGCAAGAAATCCAGTATTAATCTATGCTAAAACCAAAGATTTCGATCCTTCTGAAATTTCAGGTAATGGTGGTGAGTCTGGTCAGTTGCCAGGTACAAGAGGATTTGGATTTAACTTAAGAGTTGGTTTTTAAGTTTAGGGATTAAGAATTTACATTAAAATAAAAGACATGAAAAAAATATTAAAATATTCATTTGCCTGCCTACTTTTATTGGCAGCAGCTGGGTGTAATAAATTCGAGGATTTTGGTAACACTAACGTGAATCCATCAGCAGTTAATGATGCTAATCCTGCGGCTTTATTATCCAATGCTATTCAGGGTTTACAAGCTCGTGCATTTGAAATAAGACCAGGGTATTATGCTCAGTATTTTTCTGAAACACAATATCCTGAGCAATCGCTTTATTCAATACCTCAAGTTAGTTTTGCTGGTATTTATAGCGGTGCATTATATGATATGCAAAATGTGATATCTTTAAGTACATCTAGTAATAATCAGATACAAGTAGCCAAAATTATCCAACAGTATATTTTTTGGACAATGACTGATCGCTGGGGAGATATTCCGTATAGTCAAGCATTAAAAGGAATATCAGTTATCGCTCCAGTTTATGACAAACAAGAGGATGTTTACAAAGGCATGTTATCAACTTTAACAGCGGCTGTTGCTGCTATTGACGGTGGTTCAGTTGGCGGAGATATTGCTTACGGTGGTGATGCAGCTTCTTGGAAAAGAGTTGGTAATTCATTAAGAATCTTAATGTCTATCCAATTATCTAAGAGATATCCAGGTGCATCTGAATATGCAGCAACTCAATTTAAAGCTGCACTAGCAGATGGCGGAGGTTATATAGCTACGAATGCACAAAACTTGCAGTTAACGGCTGATGGTTCTAATTATCAAAACCCTTATTTTTCAATCTATAATGGTCGTAACGATTTGGGACAAAGTGCTACAATGACTAATATTACAAATGCAACAGGTGATCCAAGACAAAATTCATTTGGTGGCGCAAGTGAACAAAAGGGACAAAATGCAAGCTCTAATATTGGTGTACCATATGGTGTTAATAGAACTGTTGTTACAGCGTTTACTGATGCTAACCCAGGTTGGGCACGTGTTTTAAGAGGCGATTTGCGTACAGATGTACCTGCAAAACCAACATATATTATTACTGCAGCTGAGGTTGCTTTAGCAAGAGCAGAAGCAGCTAACTTAGGTTGGACTACTGAAGTTTTAGCAACTGTATATGCTCAAGGTATTGCTTTATCATTTGAGCAATGGGGTGCAGGTGTACCTTCTCCAGCTTATTTAGCTCAGGCAGATGTAGCACTTACTGGTGGTGTTGCCAATGTAAAAAACATAGCAGTACAACGTTGGTTAGCTAGTTACCCTGATGGCTTGCAAGGTTGGAATATTTGGAGAAAATCTGGTTATCCAGTTTTAACTCCGGCTCCGAATGCAACAAGTACTAAAAAGCAAATCATAAGAAGATATGTTTATGGTACAGATGAACGTACGTCTAACTTGGCTAATTTAAATGCTGCAATTGCTCGTATTCCTGGTGGGGTAGATGAAGGTGAAGCAAGAGTTTGGTGGGATCAATAACATTTATTTATTTATTAAAACATAAAACAATGAAACATACAATATTAAGATGTCTAAGTTTCGCCTTAGTGGGTTTAACTTTCTTCACATCTTGTAGAAAGGATGCCTTTTACAATGAAGATAATGAAGAAACCAATGGAGGTAGTACCATTATTAAGGTAATGGGCGGTAAAGAGCCAATAGTGTTTTTAGATGCACTTAGCGGGATTAAAAAAGTTACTATTTTTAGCTTAAGAAAAGATGCTGGAAATGCTGATGCACTTAATCAAGCAACTACGGTTAACTTAACATATGATCCTGCAGTACTTGCTGCTTATAATACTGCACACCCAACACAATCTGCTGCAGAAATTTTACCAGATGCTTTATTTACTATTGCAAGTAATGGTATTACAAGAACAGCTACCGGGTTTGAAGTTAAATTTGCTCCAGGTGAATTTGCTAAAGATTTCGATATCAACTTGAATTTTGACAATTTCGACTTTGATAAAAGATTTGTTTTTCCATTTAAAATCACAAGTAATATTACTACACCAAATGTTGTTCAGTCTACTCTTGTAATGACGGTAAGTGTTAAAAATAAATGGGATGGTATATACACTGTAAGTGGAACAATGGTGGATGTAACTAATCCGGCATTTGCGCACTTTTCAACTAGCCCTACTATTACTGCTGACGCACCTTATAGATTGCAGTTACGTACAATTAGTGCAACCAAATGTGTGATTTGGGATCCTAAGTACTTCAATGGTGGTGGTAATTTTGATCCTTTTTATACTGGTACAGGTGTTAGTTCTTTTGGATCATTTGATCCAATTATAGAATTTGATCCAGCAACTAATAAAGTTATTGGAATTACTAACTTCTATGGTGCTGATGTAGCAGCTACACTAAGGAATGCAAGATTAGACCCAACGGGTGTTAATCAATATACTCCTTCAAACAAAACTTTGTTGATTAAGTATAACTTAACTCAGAAAGCAGGTCTTACTCCTGCATTGGCTGCGCCATTTGTAAGAGCGACTTGGGATGAGAAATGGGTTTATGCTGGTTCGAGATAATTTTTAATAAATAGTTTAAAGCTCCCTTCCAAAAGAAGGGAGCTTTTTTTTGACCAATTTTTATATTAATTAATTTGAGCTAAATAATATATTGTTAAGTTTCTCGTTTAGATAAAGTTAATTTGATTAATACTAAATTTATATCTATATTGACAATAACGACTATATAATAGGAATATGAAAAAAGGAAAAATATTTACATTAAGTTTAATTGTTTTTACGCTGTATTTAACAGATGTTGTTCAGGCGCAACAAAACAATAAAATTTCACAAAATGCTGGTGGTAGTCTATTACGTGTTAAAAAGTCTAATGGTGATGATGTAATTGGTTCACCATATTTATTAGAAGAATGGGTAAAAGGTAATGTTAAGTTTAAAGATAATACATCTGCTAGAAACGGTGACTTTAAATATGATGTTATTGAAGATTTACTGGTAGTTAAATCTGAAAGTGGAGAAGAAAATATATTTAGTGATCCAATTGATGAATTTACTTTAACTGTTAAAGGTAACTCTAAGCTTTTTAAGAATGGATTCTCTGGCGAGAACGGTGTAAACGGAAAGAGTTATTTTGAGGTTATTTACAACGGCAAAACTAAATTATTAAAGAGGTATTCTAAGACCATTATAGAAAGTAAAGGTTATAATACTAGTACAATTACAAAAAAATATGAGGAATCTAGTTTGTATTATATAGCCAAAGCAGATAACAAGCTAATTCCAATCAAGAAAAATGAGAAATCAATTCTTGATGCTTTACAAAAACCAGAACTAAGTAAATATGTAAAGGATAATAAGTTAAATCTGAAGTCTGATGAAGATATCGAGAAGTTATTGGCATATTATGATACGCTGTAATAAAATTCTAGTTAAAAATGAAAAGGGCAAATTACTAAGTAATTCGCCCTTTTCATTATTCTGCGTTGCTAACTAGTCCATTGCATGCAATCTTACCTTAAGCCCATCCATAGATGGGTTTAATTGTAACTGGCAGGCTAGCCTAGAGTTTGGTAATAAGTCTGGTAATGTATCTAACATTGCGTATTCATCATCACTCATTTCGTTAAGTTTTTCTTCACCCTCCATTACATCTACGCAACAAGTTGCACATAGAGCCATACCACCACAAGTAGCTAGGATATCATACTCACTAGCTTTTAAAAACTCCATTAAACTTAAGCCCATGTCGGTAGGGGCAATTAAAGTGCTAATATTACCTTCACGGTCCTCAACTTGTATAGAAATATCGTTTGTTTCCATTCTTAAAATTCAGTTACACCGTTAACAGTAGTGTATTTCATGGTATATTTAATACCTGGGTTCATATATTGATAAGCACTATGACTCATTAAAGCAGCTTCGTGGAAACCACATAAAATTAACTTTAATTTATTAGTATAGGTATTAATATCACCAATTGCATAAATACCCGGGATATTAGTCGAGTAGTCATCAGTATTTACTTCAATGGCACTTTTGCTTATGTTCAAATTCCACTGCTCTATAGGGCCTAATTTAGGGCTTAAACCGAATAAAGGAATAAGATGATCTGCGGCAAATGAAGTTGTTTCCATTGTACGATTATGTATTACTTCTACATTTTCTAATTTTCCATTGCCAGAAACAGAATTTAAGTTGCTATTTAAAACCAAGTTAATCTTTCCGCTTTCTGCCAATTCCATTACTTTAGCAACCGAATCTGGTGCTCCACGGAAACTTTCACTACGATGTACTAGGGTTAATTCCGAACAAATATCGGCTAAGAAAATCGTCCAATCTAAAGCAGAATCACCACCACCTGCAATTACCATTTTTTGACCTCGATATTTCTCCGGATCTAAAATCATGTAATTGACACCTCTTCCATTTTCGAATTGTTCTAAGCCAGCTACAGCAGGTTTACGAGGTTCAAAACATCCTAATCCGCCAGCAATAACGACTACTTTAGCTTCGATAATGGTACCCATGTTAGTAGTTAATACAAAATCTGCTTCTCCACGTTTTTCTAAGCCTTCAATTCTTTCGCCTAAGGTATAACCTGGATGAAAAGGTTTAGCCTGCTCTACCAAATTGTCAATTAATTCTTGAGCCAACACAGTTGGATATCCTGGAATATCGTATATAGGTTTTTTTGGATAAATTTCTGAAAGTTGACCACCAACCTGAGGTAAGTAGTCAATAAGGTGACAACGCATTTTTAATAATCCGGCTTCAAAAATGGCAAATAAACCAACAGGTCCGGCGCCAATAATGGCTATATCAGTAGAAATCATGTATTAAAATTTGATGCAAAGTTACAAAATCACAAACACTATTTAGATATGTTCCAAATTATTTTGAATTAAATCTATAAATTCAGTAGTTTTTATTTTATAAAAATGCCATTAACTATTAAAACAGAACTATATTTTGTTGCAGTGTTGCATGCCCAAATGGTAAGATGCTAAAAATTAATCATTTTCCCCTACCTTTGAGCAATACATGAAGAAAAACATTTATTTCGCTTCTGATTTTCATTTGGGTGCACCAACTTATGATGAAAGTCGTAAACGTGAAGAGCGTATTGTAAGTTGGTTAAATTTTATTGAACCAACCTGTGCTGAGCTCTTCTTGATGGGCGATGTTTTTGATTTTTGGTTCGAATACACTAAGGTGATTCCAAAAGGGTTTATACGTTTGCAGGGTAAATTAGCACAAATGGCTGATTCTGGAATTAAAATTTATTTCTTTAAGGGAAATCACGACATGTGGGTAAATGATTATTTTAAGAAAGAGATCGGAATTGAAATTGTCAGTGACGAATTAATTATTGAACGAAACGGAAAGAAATTTTATTTACATCACGGGGATGGATTAGGTCCGGGAGATGCGAAATATAAATTTTTGAGGAAAATTTTCAGAAATCGCTTTTGTCAGTGGTTGTTTTCTATACTACCACCACGAATTGGGTTATTTATTGCCAATGGTTGGTCTGGAAATAGTAGAATTGCTAGCAATAAAAAGGAAGTGTTTCTAGGCAACGAAAATGAATGGCTTGCGATTTTTGCTAAGGAACAATTGGAAAAGGAGCACTTTGATTTTTTCATTTTTGGACATCGACATTTGCCTTTAGATATTCAATTAAATGAAACTAGTCGCTATGTGAACATTGGCGAGTGGATCAATTATAATTCTTACGGTGTTTTTGATGGAGAATATTTGAGCCTCTCTTATTATAAAAGTGTTTAATGTATCCGCAAACTGAGAAGTACTAACTGTACTTATTCTTTCCGCTTTTTTTGCTTATTTTTGCATCTTTATTGCACAGGTTTGTGTTAAATAAACCCGATTGAAGTGGAATTTTCTTTTTCCGAAAATTTTAAACGTAAAGCGGGACTTGCTTTGTTTAGTGTAGCGAAGCATATTTTCAAAAGAATTTAAAACTATGTTAGAGAAATTAGAAGCGATAAAGTTGCGTTGGGAAGATGTAGAAGAGCAATTGAGCAATCCTGATACAATACAGGATATGAAGCGTTTTGCTGCTTTAAATAAGGAATATAAGGACTTGGGCAAGATTGTAGATGAATATAAAATCTACAAAAATGTGATGAGTAATATTGAGGCCAACAAAGAAATTTTGAGTACTGAGAAAGATCAGGAAATGCGTGAAATGGCGAAAGAGGAATTGGATTTGTTATTGGAACAACAGGAAAAAATGGAAGAAGCTATCCGTTTGATGTTAATACCAAAAGATCCAGAAGATGCTAAAAATGCAGTTTTCGAGATTAGAGGTGGAACTGGAGGAGATGAAGCAGCATTATTTGCAGGCGATTTATATAGAATGTATAGCCGCTTTTTTGATCAGAAGGGTTGGAAAGTTGAAACTGTTGATGTAACTGAAGGTACCGCTGGTGGATATAAAGAGGTGATTTTAAAAGTGACTGGAGAGGACGTTTACGGACAATTGAAATATGAATCTGGTGTACACCGCGTACAACGTGTGCCTGATACAGAAACGCAAGGTAGAGTACATACATCAGCAGCATCGGTTGCTGTTTTGCCAGAAGCTGAAGAAATCGATTTGTACATTAATCCAGCAGATATTGAATTGCATACATCACGTTCTGGTGGTGCAGGTGGTCAAAATGTAAACAAAGTAGAAACTAAAGTACAATTAACACATAAACCATCTGGTATTGTAGTAGTTTGTCAGCAAGATAGATCGCAGTTGGGTAATCGTTTAATTGCAATGGAGATGTTGCGTAGCAAATTATATGACATTGAATTGCAGAAAAAGAATGGTGATATTGCGGCTAGACGTAAAACAATGGTGTCTACAGGAGATAGATCTGCAAAGATTAGAACGTACAATTATCCACAGGGAAGAGTAACGGATCACCGTATAGGTTTAACGTTATATAATCTAAATGGTGTAATGGATGGTGGTGTACAAGAGTTAATTGATGCTTTACAATTTGCAGAGAACGCAGAAAAGATGAAAGAAGGTGCTGTCATTTAATGACTTACAATTATTTTAACTTTTTTGTTGTAAAATAAATTAAAGACGCTATATTTGCAATCCCAATCCGAAAGTGATTTTGTTTTGGGAAACGGGCCGGTAGTTCAGCTGGTTAGAATGCCGCCCTGTCACGGCGGAGGTCGCGGGTTCGAGTCCCGTCCGGCCCGCAAAAAAAGCCTTAACGAAAGTTGAGGCTTTTTTGATTCTTAACTTATTTCAATCGTTTTGGCAAAAAGGTTAAGATAATGCCTTTAAAATTTGCTAATAGATCCCAAAACTTTCTGTTGCTGTCTATTTCACTTTCGCCACAATCAATGGTATCACTTCGATTAATAATAAAATCTGCAGCTTCTTCTATCAAATTTAGACTAATTAGATTTTTCATCGCCTTTGCAAAATAACTCGCATAGGCATGCGCCCATATTTCAATAATTAAAGAGTCGTTGGTAATTGCTAATTCTTTCCCGAAAAAACTTAAATAGTCTATTTTGATACTTTTAACCAAAACTTCGGAACGTTGCTCGATATCTGTAGTCAAAAATTTTTGTAATGCTTTAGGTCGTTTAATCCTGATAAGTTGTTTATCAAAAACGACCAATAATTTGCAACCGCTTAGCTCATATGTTTTTTCCATTGGTATAAGCTTTTTTCATGTAGGTGATTACTTCCTCATTCACATCTTCTGGGAAATAAATCCTTAAATGATGATTGTAATCATTGCTTCCTGGTACGGCTGCTATTTTACGAAAACAATAATTATCTTCAAAGGGCTCTTTAAAAGGGAATACAATATCCATAAAATCTTTTCCTAACTTAATGATATAAGCAAATCGGTTATTGGCCACTATAGCGATCATCGATTTTGTCGCTTGCAATTTTACATCTCCAATTTCATTATATTTTAAAATAAAATGGTTGAATAAATCGACTGTAGTTTCACTTTTCCCCATGAGAAAATCATTAATTGTTTTATCTCCACAATAATGAACTTGGTTAGAGTTTTTAAAAGTCTGATTACATAAAATACAAGTCCACATAATTGGAATAAACAAATAAAGTAGGGCTAAGTTAAATATTTGAACAGATTATCAAACGTTTGCGTTGTGTAAATCACTAGATTCTTGTAACGCAAAAGGGTATTTTTTATAATTTACAGTTAATTAACAACAACCTGAAAACCAAAAACACAAAATGGAAAGAAGAGATTTTATTAAAAATGGTGCTGTTGCAGCTGCAGGCATAAGCATTTTACCTACCGGAACTTTATTTGCAAAGGATAACGGTAGAGTGAGATTAGGCTATATTGGCGTTGGTGCAAGAGGAATGAGTCACATTAGCGAAGGAGTATTAAGAGATGATGTAGAAATTGTGGCCATTTGCGATACACAAGAGAGTTCGTTAAAAATATGTAGGTCATTCATTGCCAAATCAGGCAGGCCAGCTGCTAAAGAATATACAGGCGGACTTGATGCGTACAAAGCATTATTAGATAGAAAAGATATAGATGCCGTAATTATTGCTACACCATGGCAATTTCATCACCCACAAGCTATATATGCGATGAAAGCAGGCAAATATGTGGGTTGCGAAGTAATTGCAGGTCTAACTGTTGAAGAGCACTGGGATATCGTAAAAACTTCAGAAAAAACAGGGATGCCTTATTCTACTTTAGAAAACGTTTGCTACCGCAGAGATGTAATGGCGGTTTTAAATATGGTTAGACAAGGGGTTTTTGGAGAGCTTATTCATTTAGAAGGTGGCTATCAACATAATTTAAGAAACGTACTTTTTAACAACGGCAAAAATTATTATGGTGGCGGAGTAGAATATGGCCCTAATGCTTTAAGTGAAGCTCAATGGCGTACTCAATTCAATATTGATCAAGATGGAGATTTGTATCCAACTCATGGTGCTGGTCCAGTAATGCAATATGCAAATATTAATAGAGGTAACCGATTTACAAATTTGGTGTCTTTTAGTTCTAAGGCACGTGGATTAGCGAGTTATGTAAATGATCTCTCACCTGGGCATCCAAATTCGAAAATTAATTATAAAAATGGTGATGTAACTACAACATTAATTAATTGTGCAAACGGTGAAACTGTATTGTTGTCGCACGATACACATTTGCCTAGACCATATTCTTTAGGATTTAGAGTGCAAGGAACTGAAGGTATTTGGATGGATGTTGCTAAATCTATATATATTGAAAAACAAGCGAAAAGAAACGATGCTTGGGAACCAGTAAAAGAATGGTTTGATAAATACGATCATCCAGTTTGGAAAAAATATGCAAAAGAAGCTGAAGGCGCAGGGCATGGTGGTATGGATTGGTTTGTTTTTAATGGCTTTATTCAGGCTGTAAAAGCGAAAAAACAGACGCCAATTGATGTGTATGATTCTGTGACGATGAGTGTGATTACTCCTTTATCTACGAAGTCTTTAAAAGAAGGAAACAAACCACAGGAATTTCCAGATTTTACAAAAGGAGCGTGGAAAGATAGAAAAAATGTATTCGCCCTTGATGATAGCGGATTTTAAGATTTTTAAAGAGGCTGAAAGAAATTTCAGCCTCTTTTTATCCTTTATGACTTTCTATAAGTTGCGATTCGATTATTGTTTTATAATAACCTTGTGTTTCTTCATTAACATCGCTATTTAATAAATCTAATAACGTATCAATTGCTTTTTGCCCTTGTATTGCAGGAAACTGCTCAACAGAAGCAACTGGAGGATGCTCCATAAAACCAATAATTGAAGAATTCGCATAACTTACAAATTCAATCTCTTGATCAAGATTTAAGTTTAAACGTCTTAAAGATTTAATCGCAAAAGCAGATACATAATCATTAAATGTAACGATAGCCGTTGGTTTACGCTTGTGATTTAATAAAGTTTCTAATGCTGTTTTAGTACCGACTTCAGTTAAATCACAATCAACAATTAAAGTAGGATCAAACTTTAGCCTGTTTTTGTAAAGCGCTTTGATATACCCTTCTTTCCTTTGTCCGCTAGCAACAAGTGTGCTTGGCCCATTAATTAACCCAATACTCCGATGGCCTCTTTTCAATAAATAATTAACCGCTTCAATGCTACCCGTTTCTATATTACAAGCCACATAGTGGATGTTTTTGATCGGTGGAATTCGATCAAAAAATACAACAGGAATTTGGTGTTTTCTCAGCAATTCAAAATGATCAAAATTAGAAGTGGTTTTAGCTACCGAAACTAATAAACCATCAATTCTATGGTTTTTCATTTTTTCTACTAATTGCTTTTCTCTTTCTTCATCATCATGAGATTGAGCCAATAACACAGTATAGTTTTTCTTGTATGCAATATCTTCAATTGCACTAATTGCAGAAGCGAAAAATGCTTCAGCCAGTTCTGGTAAAATTACGCCTATCGTAAATGTTTTCCCTTTTTGAAAAAAGATAGCAGTTTGATTAGGCTCATATTCCATTTCTTTGGCCATTTGCTTCACTTTTTGCTGTGTAGTTAAGCTAATGCTTGGATGGCCGTGTAATGCCCTAGAAACTGTTGAAATAGACAAATCGAGCTTTTTTGCGATTTCTTTAATGGTAATGGGTTTCTTAATCATCTGTCTGTTGCCGCCAAAAGGCTTTCCGAAGATAACTATTTTATACTATATATTAAATATCAAACGTTTGTGCTAAATTAATTATCATTTTGGCTATTTAACGCTGGTTAAAATAGCTCTTGTTCATCACGATCTGCTACAGGAATCTTCTTTAAAAAATCGTCAAATGCTGGCCCATCATTATCAGAATAAATGCCGTAAGCATCTAAAATGTAACCAATATTTTTCTCGTTATCTTCTACTAAATACAGTACAGAATTATCTGCTGGGTCAGACATCCCCTCAAAACGATATGTTTTCACAATGGTCAATTCATCAGGTGTATATATTTTATTTAAACTAGTCGATTGCATTTTCCCATGATCTGACATTCTAATTTCATTGTCTTTTCCTTTAAGTCTTAACTTCTCTAATATTTGGCTTAAAGTATTCATTTCTACTGGCTGTTCCATGATTTTAATATTTATGTATCGTAAAAACAACAGCAATTGAAATTGGTTTTTTATTTCGGATAGATAATTTAAAAATTAAAATTTTTGATCTTAAGGAATTTGATATTGGAAATATTTCAGCATTAAATGAGCTGTAAATTGAAATTTGGTTAAGGAAACTAATCAATTTATGAAATATGTTATAAAATGCCATCCTATTAAAAACCTAAACAAGATGGCAACACTTAACATTCCGCAAAACGGCAAGGCTGTAAAAGGAAGAACCAAAAAACCGTTACCCAATGTAGATTTAACTGCAATGGTAGATTTAGCATTTCTATTAATCACATTTTTTATGTTAACAACGTCTTTAGCTAAAATGAAGGCTTTAGAAATTGCTAAGCCAGTACCTCCAGAACCAATTGACTTTGGTGATTATCCTGCATCGAGAACAATGACCATCCTATTGGTTAAGAATAACCAAGCAGTTTATTATATGGGAGAAGCAAAGAATGCAGCAATGCAAACGATTAATTTGAGTGCAATTAAAAAAGAAATTCTCTCAAATAAGCTAATGGTAGCTAAAACACACAGTAGTGCTCGAGAAAAAGAAATGCTGGTGATTATTAAACCTACTAATACTTCAAACTATAAAAATTTTGTAGATGTAATAGATGAAATGAATATCTCGGACATTAAATCTTATGCAATAGATGATAAATACATTGCTGACAGAGAGAAAGCATTTTTGAAAGAAAAAGGGATATAAAAAAAGCCCTTCCGATTTAGTTGGAAGGGCTTTCATATTGTTTAATGCAATTGGTTATAAACCAAATGCAGCTTTTACTTTATCTACGAAATCAAGTTTTTCCCAAGTAAATAATTCTACAGTAACATTCTTTTCTTCACCATTAGGTGTTTTAAAAGTTTTTGTAACTGTTTCAGGTTTACGACCCATGTGTCCATAAGCAGCAGTTTCGCTATAAATCGGGTTTCTCAATTTTAAACGTTGCTCAATGAAATAAGGACGCATATCGAAAATTGATTCTACTTTTTTGCTGATTTCACCATCAGTTAAATTAACTTTAGAAGTGCCATAAGTTACTACGTTTATTGAAGTTGGTTTTGCAACACCAATTGCGTAGCTCACTTGAACTAAAATTTCGTCTGCTAAACCAGCAGCAACTAAGTTTTTAGCAATATGACGAGTTGCATAAGCCGCACTTCTATCTACTTTACTTGGATCTTTTCCAGAAAATGCACCACCACCGTGAGCACCCTTTCCGCCGTAAGTATCAACAATAATTTTTCTTCCTGTTAAACCAGTATCGCCATGCGGACCACCAATTACAAATTTTCCAGTTGGATTAATATGATAGGTGATTTGATCGTTAAATAAGTGAGCATATTGAGGATATTTCGCTTTAATTCTAGGAATTAAAATAGAAACCAAATCTGATTTAATTTTTGCCAACATTGTCGCCTCTTCATCAAAATCATCATGTTGAGTTGAGATTACAATCGCATCAATTCGTTGTGGTTTATTATCATCAGAATATTCTAAAGTTACCTGAGATTTTGCATCTGGACGTAAATACGTAATTTCAGCATTCTCTCTTCTTAAATTAGCCAATTCGATTAATAACGCATGAGATAAATCAAGAGCCAAAGGCATATAATTTTCAGTTTCGTTAGTTGCATAACCGAACATCATTCCCTGATCGCCTGCACCTTGCTCTTCTTTTGTAGTTCTATCTACACCTTGGTTAATATCTTGAGATTGTTCGTGAATAGCTGATAAAATTCCACAAGAATTTGCCTCGAACATATATTCACTTTTAGTGTAACCAATTTTTTTGATTACATCTCTAGCAATCTGTTGTACATCTAAATAAGTTTTAGATTTAACTTCACCTGCTAAAATAACTTGGCCAGTAGTAACTAGAGTTTCACACGCAACTTTAGATTCGCTATCGAATGCTAAAAAGTTATCAATTAATGCGTCCGAAATTTGATCTGCAATTTTATCTGGATGACCTTCAGATACAGATTCTGATGTAAATAAATACGACATTTTAAATAATTAATTCTTTAATAAAACTTATTATGTAAAATGGATTTTGATCCTGTAAACAGGCAGTAAAAGGAAGTGTAGTATTGGTTAGCACTTTTTTTTACGTGGTTGCAATCCAGCTAATATTTCATAGCATCGCAAATCAGTCCACTTTTAACAGTGTAAAATTACTATAAATATTATTAATAGTCAAAAAATATCAGGTATTTTGTGCAACCAAATCCTTTGTAAATTGTTAAAAGCAAATATCTTATTTATTATTAATCCAATATCTGGCGGTAAAAAAAAGCAGAAAATACCTGGATTAATAGATGCTTATCTTGATAAAACTAAATTTAATCCGAATTTTAGTTTTACCGAATATGTTGGTCATGCAGCAGAATTAGCAGAAGAAGCCGCTAATAAAAATTTTGATGTAATTGTTGCTGTAGGGGGCGATGGGACAATAAATGAGATTGCACCCAAAGTAATGCAGCTAAATAAAACCTTAGGTATAATTCCTTTTGGCTCTGGTAATGGTTTAGCTCGATTTTTGAAAATCCCAATGGATTCTAAAAAAGCAATCCAATTAATTAATACGTTTAATACTCAAATTATTGATGCAGCCAAACTAAACAGCAAATACTTTTTTAATATGGCAGGAATGGGTTTTGATGCTCATATTAGCTCGGTATTTGCAGGAAATAAGCGTAGAGGCCTAAAAGGATACATAGAAATGGGCTTAAAGGAAATGATTGCTTATAAGCCGCAAACCTATGAAATTGAAATTGATGGAATAAGTTATAGTCGAGATGCCTTTGTAGTGAGCATTGCAAACTCATCTCAATATGGTAATAACGTGTATATTTCACCAAAATCTTCTTTAACAGATGGATTATTAGATGTTTGCATTGTGAAACCATTTCCACTATACAAATTGCCAATACTAGCCTATCAAATGGTGAGGGCAACTGCTGATAAATCTGAAATGATAGAAATAATTAGAGGCAAACACATTAAAATTAGCAGAGTAAAAGAAGATTCTATTCATTTAGATGGAGAACCTTTCTTTATGGGAAAAGATTTAGAAATAGAAGTTATTCCAGCAGCTTTGAAAATAATTTCGGCAACAAAGGATTAGGATTGAGAAAATTAAAATATTAAACAGTGGCAAAAGAGAAAAAAAAGATAATTAACGATTTTGGTGGGATAATGTATTCAACAGATCCTTCATTTGTTTATGACGACGAAACAACTGCGACTGATGAGCCAATTCCAAATGCTCAACAAGATTTAAGAGTAACTCTTGATAAAAAAAATAGAGGCGGTAAAGCTGTAACATTGATTACAGGTTTTAGAGGAGGTGATGAAAAATTAGTGGAATTGGCAAAAATGCTAAAAACAAAATGTGGAGTTGGTGGGGCAGCTAAAGATGGAGAAATTTTAATACAAGGAGATTTTAGAAATAAGGTGATTTTAATCCTCCAAAAAGAAGGTTATAAAGTAAAAAAATCTGGAGGTTAATATAGTGTTAATTTTAATATAATAATTTGATAATAAGCATTTTAAATGTTAGTGTATTTGCCACAATAAGTAAAATTTTTCCAAAAAAAGCGTATTTTTTGCGTTAATATCTGCTTAGCTTTGCATGATATTAGACCAAATATATGAGCAATAAAAATGTAAAGCAGCCCGATTTAGGCTATCTAAATTTAAGTGCTAAAACAGTTAAATATCAATTAAGTGTAGCAGAATTAGTTGAAGAAGCTTTAAAAAATGCTGAAGGTACGTTAGCTGATAACGGCGCACTGGCGGTTGATACAGGTAAATTTACTGGACGTTCTCCTAAAGATCGTTTTATAGTCTGCGATGAAGTAACTGAAAATACAGTTTGGTGGGGCGATATAAATATTAAAATAAGCCCAGCACATTTCAATCAACTGTTTGATAAAATAACTAGCCATTTAAGTACAAAACAGATTTATGTTCGTGATGCATATGCATGCGCAGATGAAAATTATAAAACTACCATTCGTGTAGTTACAGAAAATGCTTTCCAAAATCTTTTTGCAAATAACTTATTTCTAAGATTTCCACAGGAAGAACTTCCCGAGCAACCAGAGTGGACAATTATTGCAGCACCTTCATTTTTAGCCCACCCTTCAACGGATGGAACCCGCCAGCCTAATTTCTCTATTTTGAATTTCTCAAAGAAGATGATTTTAATTGGCGGTACAGCATATACTGGCGAAATTAAAAAGGGAATCTTTTCTGTATTAAATTTTATCTTGCCAGAACAAAAGAACACATTATCAATGCATTGTTCTGCTAATGTTGGAGAAGATGGAGATACAGCTATATTTTTTGGATTATCAGGAACTGGTAAAACAACATTGTCTGCAGATCCAAAAAGAGCTTTAATAGGTGATGATGAACACGGATGGGGAGAAAACTCAGTTTTTAATTTTGAAGGTGGTTGCTATGCAAAATGTATAGATTTAACAGCGCAAAATGAACCTCAAATATATAATGCAATTAAATTCGGCTCTTTATTAGAAAACACAAACTATTTTCCAAATACACGTATTGTTGATTTTTCGAATATTGAAAAAACAGAAAATACAAGAGTTGCTTATCCTATAAACTATATAGATAATGCGATGGTGCCTTCAGTATCATCAGTCCCAAAAAATATTTTTTTCTTAACTGCGGACGCATTTGGAGTATTGCCTCCAATTTCTAAATTAACTCCAGGTCAGGCAATGTTTCACTTTATATCTGGCTACACTGCAAAAGTAGCAGGTACTGAAGCTGGTGTTACTGAACCTCAATTAACTTTCTCCGCTTGTTTTGGTAAGGCATTTTTACCATTACACCCTGCTAAGTATGCCAAATTATTAGGAGAAAAAATGGAGAAGAACAAAGTTAACGTCTGGTTAGTCAACACAGGATGGAGTGGCGGTCCTTATGGAATAGGAAATAGAATGAAGTTGAGTTTCACTAGAGCGATGATTAGTGCGGCATTAAATGGTAGTTTAGCAAAAGCCGATTTTGTAGAACACCCTGTATTTGGCTTATTAATGCCAACAAATTGCCCAGATGTGCCCTCAGAAATTTTGAATCCTCGAAATACATGGTCAAACAAGCAAAATTACGATAGTAAAGCAAATGAATTAGCTGGGGCATTTTTAGATAACTTTAAGCAATTTGAAGATTTTGCCAATGAAGAAATACAAAATGCACTCCCAAAAGTGGTTGAAAACGTACATTAATGTATTTTTTTTGCTTAAAATTTGTTTTTAATTAAATTTTTAGTTTTAATTGCGGAAGATTGTCTCGAACAAAGACAATCTTTTTTGGTTATACACTTAGCCTAAAAGAAAAAGGGCTAGCGTAACGAATTAATTGTATAACGATAATTTAATTTGTAATTTAAAATCAATTTATAAATTTGCTAACGCAACAATTGATTTCAATAAACGTTGTGTGTATTACTATATTATTTAAATAATTTCTTTAAATTTAAAACAAGTACTAAAACTAAAAAACTAAAAAAAAATGGCAAACGCACCAAAACCAACAACAGTTAAAAAAGAGAGTTCAACTGCATCTAATTTATTTGCAACTCTTGTTATTCCTATTTGTATCCTTATCGGGATATCACTTTTCATTTTTGTATTGGGTAAACCATCAAACTTTACAATTGATGATTCTATTGCAAAAGCAAACAGTACAGTTTCATTAGCTTTCTTTAATGATGATACAGCTCACATTTTACCTAAAGTTGGTAATTATGGTGGTATGGCTTACAAAGGCGGATTTATCGTGCCAATATTAATGGGTATGCTTTTAATGGTATTTGTATTCTCAATTGAGCGTTTAATTGTAATTGGTAAAGCTACTGGTAAAGGAAGCTTAGATTCTTTTGTTAAAAAAATTCAGTCACTTTTAAGTTCAGGTAATATCTCAGCAGCTGCTGCAGAATGTGATAAACAAGAAGGTTCAGTTGCGAACGTAATTAAATCAGGCCTTAAAAAATATGGTGAGATGGAAGACGAGAAAAACATGGACACTGATCAAAAATGTTTAGCTATCCAAAAAGATATTGAAGAAGCTACTTCATTAGAAATGCCAATGTTAGAGCAAAACCTAACAATCATTGCTACTTTGGTATCAGTAGGTACATTAATGGGTCTATTAGGTACAGTAACAGGTATGATTAAAGCGTTTGGTGGTTTAGCTAACTCTGGAGCACCAGATCAAGCGGCATTAGCAACTGGTATTTCTGAAGCTTTGATTAACACGGCTACTGGTATTGGTACTTCTACATTAGCGATTATCATGTACAACATCTTAACTTCGAAAATCGATAAATTGACTTATGCTATTGATGAGGCAGGTTTCAGCATCATCCAAACTTACGCTTCTACACATAAATAGAAATTATTTTAATTTTTTTTACCGGCTTTATGGAAAACCGGAAGAATTAACATCATTAATTAAAATATTATAATTTTTATATTATGCCTAGAGTAAAAGTTCCAAGAAAGAGTACCTCAGTAGACATGACCGCAATGTGCGATGTGGCCTTCTTGTTGTTAACTTTCTTTATTTTAACGGCAACTTCACGTCAACCAGATCCGTTGGATATTAAAACTCCATCGTCTACGGTTCAATTTAAAGTGCCTGATAAAGATTTGGCAATATTGAGTATCGGTAAAGGAAAAGTTTTTATGGAGATCATTGGTCAAGACGTAAAAAAATTGACCTTACAAAAAATGGCTACATTATATGGTACCTCATTTACAGAAGATGAAGCAAAACGTTTTGGTGTAATTTCATCATTCGGAGTTCCATTTGGTAACCTAAAACAGTTCATTAATTTGAATGGTGATGATCGTGCAAAATTTGAAGCAAAACTAAACGGAATACCTACAGATTCTACCACTAATGGCGAACTATATAGATGGATAGAACAATCTCGTAGAGCTACTGCTGAATTGCATAATACTGAAATGAGAGTAAGTATTAAAGGAGATTCAAAAGAAGAATATCCAACAATTAGAAAAATTGTAGATGTACTTCAAAAACAACAAGTTAATAAATTTAGTTTAATTACAACAGCCGAATAAGCTGCTAAATAAAATATAGATATGGCAGAATTAAATACAGGCGGGGACGGTGGCAAAGGCGGCAAAGTAAGAAGTAAGAAACAATCTACACGTGTAGACTTAACCGCGATGGTTGATTTAGCGTTCTTATTGATTACGTTCTTTATGCTAACTACTTCCTTATCAAAACCATTAGCAATGGATATTGCTAAGCCAGATAAAGATGTTAAAGATTTAAATAAACTTGAATTGAAAGCATCTCAAACGATGACAATCTTATTAGGTAAAAATGATAAAGTTGCTTGGTATATGGGGGTTCCAAATCCGAATACACCGCCAACAATTGAAAGTTTGAGCAATATAAGAGCATCGCTTTTGAAAAACAAAAAAGAAGTAAAAGATAAAATGGGGAAAGACATTATTATTGTAGTGAAACCTACTGATGTGTCTACTTACAAAAATTTTGTTGATATCATGGACGAATTGAACATTACTAAGACTAATGTTAATGCGCCAGCTATTGATGATGATCCTAAACACCTAATGGATAGCGAGAAAGAAGCTATGAAAGCAGGTGGAATTTTATAAAATAATAACAAATTAAAATATTAAGCAATGTTTGGATCTAAAATAGATTTATTTAACAAAGAGTGGCTTGATGTAATATTTGCCAAAAAGAATAAGAATTATGGAGCTTACGAGCTTCGTCAAACTAATGCGGCTAATACATCTAAATCACTACTTATTGCATCCGCAATATTTATATTACTGTTCTTAGCGCCAAAAATTTACGCTCTGATTGCAGGAATATTGCCTGAGCCACCTAAGGAGAAAGTGGTAGAAATGGTGATGCAAGCACCTCCACCAATTAATCCAGATGTGAAAACTCCACCACCAGTTGAGCCACCACCACCGAAGCAGGATCAAATTAAGTTTCCTCCTCCAATTGTGAAGCCAGATAACGAAGTGCGTGACGAAGAACCGCCTAAAGCAGAAGATTTGAAAAAGGCAGATCCTGGACAAAAAACAATTGAGGGTGATCCATCAGCAGATATTGTGCAAATTGCACCTGCAGGTGAAGGACCAAAACAAGCTGCACAAGTAGAGGATAATACGGTGTATAATTTCGTAAGTATGGAGAATCCACCAAATTATCCAGGTGGTATTCAGAAATTCTATGATTATTTGACCAATAATATTAAATATCCAGCAATGGCAACTGAAGCTGGAATCTCTGGTACACTATATTTATCTTTTACAGTTGAAAAAGATGGTTCTGTTACTGACGCTAAAGTTGATAGAAAAGTGGGATATGGAATGGATGAAGAAGCAATTAGGGTGCTAAGAGCAAGTAAAAGATGGAATCCAGGTATGCAAAATGGTAAACCAGTACGTGTTAAATATAATATTCCAATTAAATTTAACTTGCAACAATAAACATAAAAATGTTTAATCTGAATTACTTTAAACAGAAATCGCCTCAACAGCGATTTCTGTTTATTTTAGGGCTTACTATGTTTCTGTTTTATTTGGTTTTAGGTGCTATTCTAATTTTTTGGAAAGATCTGATTCCATTGGAAATGGAAGCGAAATATAGAATCATATTTGGGATAGGATTAATAGCTTATGCTTTGATTAGATTTTATCGTATAATCAATCAAAAAGATCCGATATGAAAATGAAAAGTATAGGTTTTGTATTCATATTAGTAACTATTTTATCTTGCAATAGATCTCCAAAGAAAAGCGGGGTTGAACAGACAAGGACATCGGGGACAACTGAGTTGTTGGTTGATGAATCCTTTGCTCGTATTCTAGATGATCAAATAGAAGTTTTTAAAAGTGATTACCCAAATGCAAAAGTAACTACTGTATTAGGTAATGAAAATAAGATTTTACCAGATTTTTTAAACGGAAAAGTTAAAATGATGGTATTGTCTAGGATGCTAAAACCCGAAGAAGAACGTTATTATAAACAAAAGCAAATTGCTATTTTTACAGATAGATTTGCAATCGATGGAATTGCACTTATAACAAATACAGCTAACATAGATACTAATATCACGGCAAAAGATGTGCTTGATGTTTTAAAAGGTAATGCTAGCAGTAATAAAAAGTTGGTTTTTGATAATGCATATTCTAGTACAATAAGATATTTCATAGACTCCGCAAAGGTTAAAGAATTACCTAAAACAGGAGTTTATACATTACAATCAAATAACGATGTAATTAAATACATTGCCGAGAATAAAGATTATATTGGGGTAGTTGGTGTTAATTGGCTATTAGAAAATAATAAAGACATTTTGGCGTATTTGCCAAAAGTTAAAGTGATGGGTGTTAAGAATTTAACTGGTAAAAAGGGCGATGATGCTTTTTATAAACCTACCCAAAACAACTTAATTAAAGGAATTTATCCCTTTTTAAGAAATGTATACGTTATAAATGCTGAAGGTAGAGATGGTTTAGGCACAGGATTTGCAAATTGGTTAACTAGCCCTCGTGGACAGTTAATTGTACTCAAATCAGGACTAGGTCCTCATAAGATGGTATCAAGAGATTTTAACATAAGAAACACGAACTAAAATTAATATTAAAACTAATGAGATGAACGTTGCTGTAGCAGAACCAAGAAAGATACAGGAAAAGTTATTTCGATTAAAACAAATGAAGACGATGAAAATGATTAAGAAAGCAATAACCTTAAGTTTAGGTTTGGTAATGATGGGTGGTGCCTCATTTGCTCAAAGTTTAGCTGATGCAAAGAAGGCAATGGATGCGGAGCAGTACCAAAAGGCTACCTCTATGCTAAAAACTTTGGTAGCATCTCAAGCTAAAGATGGTGATAATTATTTTAGCCTTGGTAATGTTTATTTATTAACAGATGAGATTGATTCTGCAAGAGCTGCTTTTACTAGCGGAACAACTGCAGACCCAAAAAATGCGTTAAACTTTGTTGGCCTTGGTCATGCTGATCTAATGTCGGGTAATGCAACATCTGCAAAAACAAATTTCGATAAGGCAATAGAGCTGGGGAAAAAAGATTACCAAACTTATTTGCAAATTGGCAAGGCATATTTAGGACAAAAAAAACCTGATTATGCTGCTGCTCTACCAAACCTTCAAAAAGCAGATGAATTAGATTCAAAAGATAAGGATCCTGAAACATTTTTAGCTATTGCGGATTACTATGCTATGCAACATAAAAATTCAGAAGCTTATAACATGTATTTAAGAGCAACTGATATTAATCCTGCTTTATATCGTGTTAACGTACAAATTGGTAAAATGTATAAAGAAGCTTATGCATTTGCAGAAGCAGAAGCACAGTTAAAAAAGGCGATAGAAGCAGACCCTAATTATGGACCAGCTTATCGTGAGTATGCAGAATTGTTACTACAATGGTCTTATCAAGATCCGAAAAATGGAGCAGCTAAAAGAGCTGATGCATTAACTAATATGAAAAAGTATTTAGATTTAACGGATAAATCTTTTGAGTCTCGTCTACGTTATGCTCAGTTTTTAGTATATGCTGAAGATTTTGCAACATTATCAAATGAAGTTGCTACTTTAAATGCTCCTGATGCTAATAACCCTAAAACGTTTGTTGTAATACGTATGCGTGGATATTCTGCAGTAGAAAACAAAAATTATCCTCAAGGTGTACAATTTATGAATGAATTGTTTGCCCGTAAACAAGATACTGCTCGTATTCTTGGATCTGATTACCTTTATTTAGGTAAAGCTTTACAAGGCACTGGTAATGATAGTTTAGCAGTAGTTAATATTACAAAAGGAGTTGAGTTAGATACTACCAAAGTTGAGGACTTAGCGGAGATTGGTAAAAAATTCTACGCAGAGAAAAAATACGATAAAGCTATTCCTGTGTTTAAGAAAGTAGTTTCATTGAATTCTAAAAACCCTAACATGGCGATGAATTATTACTATTTAGCATTAGCTGAATACGTAAAATCTGGCGCTAAGGATAGAGCTTTGCTTGTAGAAAGTGATTCTGCCTTAGCTAAAGTAATCACGTTAGCTCCTGAATACGATCCAGCTTTTCTTTATAGAGCACGTATCAATAAGGCAATTGATGTAATTGATAATCCAGAGACTCAAAAAGGGTTAGCAGTTCCTTTTTATGAAAAATATATAACACTTTTAACAGTTACTAAACCAGAAAAAGCTGCAGCAAATGTTAAAAACCTAGCTGATTCTTATAATTATTTGGGCTTCTACTATTCAGGTGTTGATAAAGAGAAAGCAAAAGAATATTTCAATAAAACTTTAGCTATCGATCCTGCAAATGCATATGCAGCAGATAATTTGAAGTTACTAAGTGCTCCACCAGCACAACCGAAAAAAGCACCAATTAAGAAATAATAATCTTAATTGTTAATAAAGAAAAAGGCAGGGTTTGTAATCCTGCCTTTTTCTTTTAATTTTGTCTAAAATAATACAAATGGAAACCACAAGTACAGCCCACGATTTTTTACCTATTATATTTCAAGTTATTGTTGCTTTGGGATTTGTTGTAGTAACTTTATTTGCTACTCACTTTTTAGGCCCTAAGCGTAAGACAAATGATAAACTCTCTACTTTTGAAGCAGGAGTTAAATCAGTTGGTAATGCTCGTCAACCATTTTCTATTAAGTATTTTTTAGTTGCTATTCTCTTTGTATTATTTGATGTTGAGGTAATCTTCATGTACCCTTGGGCTGTAAATTTTAGAGAATTGGGGTGGAACGGTATTATTGAAATGTTCATTTTTATGGGTACTCTTTTATTAGGGTTTATCTATATTTTAAAGAAAAAAGCATTAGATTGGAATTAATTATTTAGATTAATTCTAAATGCCAATACCTTAATCTATTTGCTTTTAAAATATTGTAAATTTGTTGCTTATTCTCCATTAGGAATAAGCATTTTTTGTTTAAAAACATGAGTGAAATCAATATAGTAGATGCGCCACCAGGCATAGAAGGCTCAGGCTTTTTTGCTACCAACCTAGATAAGGTTATCGGATTGGCCCGTTCACATTCATTATGGCCTTTGCCTTTTGCTACTTCATGCTGTGGTATAGAATTTATGGCAACTATGGGCTCCCACTACGATTTTGGTCGTTTTGGTGCAGAAAGATTAAGTTTTTCTCCACGTCAGGCAGATTTATTAATGGTTATGGGGACTATCGCTAAGAAAATGGCGCCAGTTTTAAAACAGGTATATTTACAAATGGCAGAACCTCGTTGGGTAATTGCTGTTGGTGCTTGTGCATCTAGCGGAGGTATTTTTGATACCTATTCTGTGTTGCAAGGAATTGATGAAATTATCCCTGTAGATGTGTATGTTCCAGGTTGTCCTCCACGCCCAGAAGCTATTTTGGATGGTTTTGGAAAAATTCAAGAGCTAGTTAAAAATGAATCAGGTAGAAGAAGATATTCAGATCAGTATAAACAAATGTTAGCTTCATACGGAATAGAATAATGGCTAAAGCGACAAACACAGAAATCATTGATTTGCTAGGCGAGAGATTCGGAGAGCAACTTTTTGATGTGACAGAACCTTATGGATTGCTAACTTTCTCTACCACTAAAGATAAAATTATAGGTGTTTTGTCTTTCTTGAAGGAAAATGGAAAAATCAATTTTAATTTCTTAACTGATTTAACTGCGGTTCACTTTCCTGAAAAAAACCAGATAGCTGTAGTTTATCATTTGCATAGTATGGTTAGTGGGGTAAGAGTTCGCGTTAAGGTTTTTCTTCATGAAAATGATGTAACTATTCCAACAGCATCCACATTATGGAATTCGGCAAATTGGATGGAAAGAGAAACGTATGATTTTTTCGGGATTAAATTCGAAGGACATCCTGATTTGAGAAGAATTTTAAATATGGATGATTTAGGCGTACACCCAATGCTTAAACAATATCCTTTAGAAGATCCAAACAGAGTTGATAAAAAAGACGAATACTTTGGTAGATAACACATGAAGCACAATCAACCAGTATATACAGATAATGATCCGCAGAGCGAATTGGTAACCCTAAATTTAGGCCCAACTCACCCTGCTACACACGGTGTTTTTCAAAACGTTTTGCAATTAGATGGCGAGCGTATTGTTAGCGGAGTTTCTACTATCGGATATATCCATAGAGCATTTGAGAAAATTGCTGAACATCGTCCATTTTATCAAATCACACCTTTAACTGATCGTTTAAATTATTGTTCATCTCCAATTAATAATATGGGATGGCACATGACGGTTGAAAAATTATTGAATATCCAAATCCCGAAACGTGTAGATTACCTTCGTGTAATTATCATGGAATTGGCTAGGATTTCAGACCATATCATTTGCAATACCATTATTGCTCAAGATACCGGTGCAACTACAACTTTCCTTTATTTATTCCAGTTTAGAGAACATATTTACGAAATCTACGAAGAAATTTGTGGTGCTCGTTTAACTACTAACATTGGAAGAATTGGTGGTTTAGAAAGAGATTTTAATGACATCGCTTTTGCAAAAATCAATAAATTCTTAAAAGAATTCCCAGTTGCATTAAGAGAATTTGAAAGTCTGTTAAACCGTAACCGGATTTTTATTGACCGTACAGCTGGCGTTGCCGAAGTAACTCAAGAAAATGCATTAAGTTTTGGTTGGACTGGCCCATTGTTGCGTGCAACAGGAGTTGATTATGATGTTCGTACAAGCGAACCGTATTCATCATATCAAGATTTTGACTTCGAAATTCCGGTAGGCACGAGTGGCGATATTTACGATCGTTATTTAGTTCGTAATGAGGAAATGTGGCAAAGCGTAAGAATTATTGAACAAGCTATAGAGAAATTAAAATCTGAGCCTAAAGGTATTTTCCACGCTGATGTTCCAGAGTTTTATTTACCAGGAAAAGAAGAAGTTTATAACAATATGGAAGCATTGATCTATCACTTTAAAATTGTGATGGGCGAAATTGATGCACCAAAAGCAGAAGTTTATCACGCTGTAGAAGGTGGTAATGGAGAACTTGGTTTCTATTTGATAAATGATGGTGGAAGAACGCCTTACCGTTTACACTTTAGAAGACCTAGTTTTATTAATTATTCAATGTTTGCAAAAATGAGCGAAGGCATGTTGTTATCAGATGCCATTATTAACATGAGTAGCATGAACATTATTGCAGGAGAATTAGATGCTTAAAGTAGAAGAACAACAAACTGTAGAATTTTCATTGACTTTAGTAGAAAAGTTTGATGAAATTGTTAGCCGTTATCCTGCTGGAAAACAAAAATCAGCTTTGCTACCTATTTTACATTTGGTGCAAGCAGAATTTGGTTGGACTAGTGTGCCTGCAATGGATAAAGTTGCTGAATATTTGAATATAGAACCGATTGAAGTGTATGAAGTTGCATCTTTTTATAGCATGTACTTTTTACAGCCAAAAGGAAAATATGTATTAGAAGTTTGCCGAACTGGACCTTGTTGTTTAGTTGGTGCAGAAAAAATAATGGACCATATTGAAAGTAAGCTTGGCGTTAAAGAAGGCGAAGTTACTGCTGATGGTTTATTTAGTTGGAGAGGTGTAGAGTGTTTAGCAGCGTGTGGTTTTGCTCCAGTATTACAAATCGGTCCGGAATATACTTTCTATGAAAACTTAACTGAGCAATCGGTTGATGCATTAATAGACAATTTGCGCAATAAATAATGGGACGTAAACTATTACTAGAACATATCAACGTACCTGGCATTAATACGCTAGAAGTTTATCGCCAGAAAGGTGGTTACCGTGCCGTAGAAAAAGCTTTGAAAACTTTAACACCTGATGAAGTGGTGGAGGAAGTAAAAAAATCTGGTTTACGCGGTCGTGGTGGTGCGGGTTTTCCAACGGGGATGAAATGGAGTTTTTTGGCTAAACCAGAAGGTGTTGCCCGTTATTTGGTATGCAATGCTGATGAATCTGAACCTGGAACTTTTAAAGATAGATATTTAATGACGTACATTCCTCATGCGCTAATTGAGGGGATGATCGTTTCGAGTTTTGCTTTAGGTGCAAACACGTCTTATATCTACGTTCGTGGAGAAATGATGCCTCAAATCCGTATCCTAGAAAAAGCAATTGCTGAAGCTAAAGCTGCTGGATTTTTAGGTAAAAATATATTAGGTTCTGGATATGATTTGGAACTTTACGTACAACCTGGTGGTGGTGCTTACATCTGCGGAGAAGAAACTGCTTTGTTAGAGTCGTTGGAAGGTAAAAGAGGAAATCCTCGTATTAAACCGCCGTTTCCGGCAATTGCTGGTTTATATGGTTGCCCAACAGTAGTAAACAACGTTGAATCGATTGCTGCAGTTGTTCCAATTATCAATGATGGTGGAGACGAATATGCAAAAGTTGGAATCGGTAGAAGTACAGGAACCAAATTAATATCAGCTTCTGGAAACTTGGTAAAACCAGGGGTTTATGAAATTGAATTGGGCTTACCAGTTGAAGAATTTATCTATTCTGATGAATATTGTGGTGGTATCGCCAATGGCAAAAGACTTAAAGCTACTGTAGCTGGAGGTTCTTCTGTGCCAATTTTACCTGCAAATTTAACCTTGAAATATGCTAATGGCGAACCTCGTTTAATGAGTTACGAATCACTTTCTGAAGGTGGGTTTGCAACAGGAACGATGATGGGTTCAGGTGGTTTCATTGCTTTTGATGAAGATCAGTGTATTGTTAGAAATACTTGGAATTTTGCTCGCTTTTATCACCACGAAAGTTGTGGACAATGTTCACCTTGTCGTGAAGGTACAGGCTGGTTAGAAAAAGTATTGCACAGATTAGAATACGGGCACGGAAAAATGAGCGATATCGACTTGTTAGTTGATGTGTCTAAAAAAATAGAAGGAAATACAATTTGTCCATTGGGCGATGCTGCGGCTTGGCCAGTTGCAAGTGCAATTAGACATTTTAGAGACGAGTTTGAATGGCATGTAAAAGAGCCAGTGAAAAGCTTAAGCAGCAATTATGGTTTAGCCAATTATGCTGTTCCGATAGAGAAAAAAGTTGAAGAAGTTAAACAGGATAATCTTTAACCATGAGTGATTTAATGAAAGTTACCATTGATGGTATAACGGTAGAAGTAGCACCAGGCACAAGTATTCTCAATGCTGCAAGGCAAATTGGAGGTGATATTGTTCCGCCTGCAATGTGTTATTATTCTAAGTTAGAAGGTAGTGGTGGTAAATGTCGTACGTGTATTGTTAAAGTAACTAAGGGTTCCGAAAAAGATCCTCGTCCAATGCCTAAATTGGTTGCGTCTTGCCGTACCAATGTAATGGATGGAATGGAAGTTCAAAACATTACTTCTCCAGAAGTTTTAGAGGCTAGAAATGGTGTGGTAGAAATGCTATTGATTAACCACCCTCTAGATTGCCCGATCTGCGACCAAGCTGGTGAATGTGATTTACAAAATTTAGGTTACGAAAACGGATTACAACGTACTCGTTATGAGTTTGAACGCCGTACGTTTGAAAGAATTGACATAGGTGATAAAATCCAGTTACACATGAACCGGTGCATTTTATGTTATCGTTGTGTGTTTACTGCCGACCAAATTACCAATAAACGTGTTCATGGTATTTTGAATCGTGGAGACCATTCAGAAATTTCTACCTATATACAAACAGCCGTTGATAATGATTTCTCAGGAAATGTAATTGATGTTTGCCCAGTTGGAGCGTTAACAGATAAAACATTCAGATTTAAGAACAGAGTTTGGTTCACTAAACCTGTAGATGCACATAGAGATTGTAACCACGAAAAATGCAATGGTAAAGTAACACTTTGGTACAAAGGTGCTGATGTTTTACGTGTTACTGCTCGTAAAGATCAATTCGGTGAGGTTGAAGAATTTATTTGCAACGAATGTCGTTTTGAGAAGAAAGCAACTTCAGATTGGGTAATCGAACATCCAACTCATATTCCTGACACTTCGGTAATTGCATCAAATCATTACGAAACATTTAAACCGTTACCAGTAATTAAAGAAAATTTGGCTTTGCAAGAAGCTAATAAGGTTGAACTAGAAAAAACCAGTAAATTCTAATGGATATAAATTTTGTAATTGAAAAATTTGCGCTGGTAACCATCTTGTTTTCCATTAGTTTGGTAATAGCGATGTATTCTACCTATGCTGAACGAAAAGTGGCTGCGTTTTTACAAGATCGTTTAGGTCCAGATAGAGCTGGTCCCTTTGGTATTTTACAACCTTTAGCCGATGGTTTGAAAATGTTTATGAAGGAAGAAATTATTCCTTCAAACGCTAGTAAATGGTTATTTATGGTTGGTCCAGGTTTGGCTATGCTTTGTGCTTGTATTGGTACAGCAGTAATTCCTTGGGGTCAAGATTTAAACATCAATGGAAGAGTTGTTCCATTGCAAGTAACCGATATTAACGTTGGCGTGCTTTATCTTTTTGGCGTTGTTTCGTTAGGCGTTTATGGAGTAATGATTGGCGGATGGGCATCTAACAATAAATATTCATTGTTAAGTGCAATCAGAGCAGCATCTCAAAATATTAGTTATGAAGTTGCGATGGGTTTATCTATCATCGCTTTGCTTTTAATGACAAATACATTAAGCTTAAAAGAAATTGTAGCGCAGCAACACGGTTGGCACTGGAATGTTATCTATCAGCCACTAGGATTTATCATTTTTATGGTATGTTCTTTTGCAGAAACTAATCGTGCTCCATTCGATTTACCTGAGTGTGAAACTGAATTAATCGGTGGTTACCATACAGAATATTCATCAATGAAATTAGGTTTCTATTTATTTGCTGAGTACATCAATATGTTCGTATCATCTGCAGTGATGGCAACATTATACTTTGGTGGTTATAATTATCCTTGGATGGATACAGTTGCTGCTCATGTTAGTCCAAATGCGGCTGCATTAATAGGAACTGGAGTATTGTTTATTAAAATATTTATGTTCATCTTTTTCTTCATGTGGGTACGTTGGACAATTCCTCGTTTCCGTTATGATCAGTTGATGAATTTAGGGTGGAAAGCATTAATTCCGTTAGCTATTGCAAATATCATTATCACAGGGATTGTTATCGCTGTTGTAAATAAGTTTTAAGAGAGAGATATGGAATCATTAAGTAATAAGAAAAAGGTACTAGAACAAAAACCACTTAACTTGGCAGAGCGCATGTATTTGCCAGCTATTGTTAAAGGTTTGGGTACTACAATGAGCCACTTTTTTAAGAAAAGTTCAACTATTAGATATCCAGAGCAGGAAAGAGAATTTTCTATCAACTGGAGAGGAATGCATTCTTTAAAAAGAGATGAAGAAGGTAGAGAGCGTTGTACTGCTTGTGGGTTATGTGCATTATCATGTCCTGCAGAAGCAATTACCATGATTGCAGCAGAACGTAAACCTGAAGAGAAAGCATTATACAGAGAAGAAAAATATGCAGCGGTTTATGAAATCAATATGTTGCGTTGTATTTTCTGTGGATTGTGTGAAGAGGCTTGCCCTAAAGAGGCGATTTATTTAGATGGACCAATTGTTCCATCTGATTATTTACGTAAAGATTTTATTTACGGTAAAGATAAATTGGTTGAAGCTCCTTTAGAGAAATAATATAATACAGTCGTCATTGCGAGGAACGAAGCAATCCTAAAGCAATGGACTTTAACGAATGAGATTGCTTCGTGCCTCGCAATGACGAGACGGTTAATAAACTAAACAAAAAGAAAATTAATGGGTACATCAGTATTCTATTTCGTAGCAACATTAAGCATCATATTTTCACTGATGGTTATCTTTTCGAAGAACCCAATTCACAGTGTTTTATACTTGATACTTACCTTCTTTACTTTTACAGTTCACTATGTATTATTAAATGCACAATTTTTAGCGGTTGTAAATTTCATTGTTTACATGGGTGCAATTATGGTTTTATTCCTATTTGTGTTAATGCTTTTGAACTTGAATAAGGAAAATGAACCCAATAAATCAGCATTAGTTAAAATTTTAGGCGTAATAGCTGGCGGATGTTTATTAGTAACCTTAGTTGGTTCATTCAAAGCAGTTTCAATTAATAGTCCTTTGGTATTACAAAATCCAAATTTGGGATTAGTTAAAAACCTAGGTAAAGAATTATTCGGCCCATTCATGTTGCCATTTGAATTGTCATCAATTTTATTGCTAACAGCAATGGTCGGTGCAGTATTGTTAACTAAAAAAGAAGAAAAAGCAAATGGATAATTTAACTTCAACCATGCAAACAGTTCCGCTTAACCATTACATTTGGTTATGTGCTATTATCTTCACTATCGGAGTAATGGGTGTGTTAACACGTAGAAATGCGATTGTTATTTTTATGTCGGTAGAATTGATGTTAAACTCTGTTAACCTTTTATTAACAGCTTTTTCGGTTCATCATAATGATCCATCAGGACAAGTTTTCGTGTTTTTTATTATGGCTTTAGCAGCTGCTGAAGTAGCCGTAGGACTAGCAATTATTGTAATGGTTTACAGAAATACGCAGTCGATAGATATTAATGTATTAAATCGCCTTAAGTGGTAATTAGATAGAGATGATAAATAGTTTACTTTGGTTAATCCCCTTACTCCCGCTTTTAGGCTTTGTAATTAATGGCCTTGGCAGAAATACCTTTAGCAAAAACCTAATTGGTTTTATCGGTAGCGGTGTAATATTTGCTTCTTTTGCATTAAGTGTTGCTTTATTTTTTGACTTACATTCAAGTGTTCAAAGACAATTTCCGGTAGATCTTTTCGATTGGATTAGCGCTGGTAATTTGCATATTCCACTTTCGTTTTTATACGATCCATTAAGTGCAATTATGTTATTAATTATTACAGGTATTGGATTTTTAATTCATCTGTATTCAATTGGTTATATGCATGATGATGCTGGATTTGGTAAATTCTTCAGCTACTTAAACCTATTTATCTTCTTCATGTTGATATTGGTTTTAGGCTCAAATTACATCGTAATGTTTATTGGATGGGAAGGTGTAGGTTTATGTTCTTACCTATTAATCGGTTTTTGGTATACCAATAGCAATTACGCAAGCGCTGCTAAAAAAGCATTTGTGATGAATAGAATTGGAGATTTAGGTTTTCTTTTAGGAGTTTTCTTGATCTTCAATACATTTGGAAGTGTAGAGTTTGCTAAAGTATTTCCTCAGGCCGCTTCAATGATGCCTGGATCTGGAACAATTACCTTAATTACCATTTTATTATTTATTGGAGCCTGTGGTAAATCTGCACAGTTACCTCTATTCACATGGTTACCTGATGCAATGGCTGGTCCGACACCAGTTTCTGCTTTAATACACGCAGCAACAATGGTAACTGCTGGTATTTACATGATTGCTCGTTCAAGTGTGTTATTCGATTTAGCACCAACTACGCAAATGATTATTGCCATTATAGGAACAGCAACTGCTTTAATTGCCGCAATAATTGCTTTAACACAAACCGATATTAAAAAAGTATTGGCTTATTCAACGGTATCACAATTGGGATATATGTTTTTAGGCTTGGGCGTTGGTGCGTATACAGGTTCATTCTTCCATGTGTTAACTCACGCTTTCTTTAAGGCATTATTATTCTTGGGCGCAGGTTCTGTAATTCATGCAATGCATCATGAACAAGATATGCGCCACATGGGTGGATTAAAATCTAAGCTTAAAATTACGTTTGCGACGATGATGATTGGAACTATTGCAATTGCAGGTTTACCACCGTTCTCTGGTTTCTTCTCTAAAGATGAAATTTTAGCTCATGCTTTTGAATATAATAAAGTGCTTTGGGCAATCGGATTATTCACAGCATTTCTGACTGCTTTTTACATGTTTAGAATGATGTTTTTAACGTTCTCAGGAAAATACCGTGGAACTCACCACGCAGAAGAACATGTTCACGAATCTCCTAAAATTATGACCTATCCATTAATTGTGTTAGCTATTTTAGCAGCAATTGGTGGGATAATAAATATTCCTCACGTTTTTGGTGGAAATGAATGGCTGGCGCATTGGTTAACAGGCGCAGGCATCGCTCAACATGAATTAGAATTAAGCCATGCCACAGAGTTTGGTCTAATGGGAGCTTCTGTTTTAGCAGCTCTAATTGCTTTGTTTTATGCATACACTAAATATGTTAAAAATGCTCATGTTCCAGTTCCTGATGAAAGTAAACGTTCAGTTTTAGCTAGAATATCATACAACAAATTCTATCTGGATGAAATTTACGATGCTATCATCACAAAACCTTTAGATGCATTTTCTAGATTTTTCTATCGTATTATTGATAAAAAAGTAATTGATGGTTTAGTAAATGGCTTTGGCTGGTCGGCGACTGAAGGAAGTAAAGGTTTACGACTTTTACAATCTGGTAATGTTGGCTTTTATATATTTATGATGGTATTCGGTATCATCGCATTGTTATTGTATACTTATTTATCTATTGCTTAATTCGGTTCAAAACATATAAATGGAATTATTATTACTCCTATTTTTACCTCTTGTAGGTGCAATCATTACCTCATTACTTAAAGGCAATTCAGCTAAATTAAGTGCTTTAGGTTTTGCACTGGTATCGCTCTGCGTAACTATTGGTTTATTAACCCAGTTTACTCCAGATGCAACAACACAATTTGCAGTAAACTATCCTTGGATACAACAATTAGGCATTAATTTCCATGCAGGTATTGATGGAATTAGCATGATTACGGTTATTTTAACAAATGTTTTAATGCCATTAATCATCCTTTCTAGCTTTAAACACGAATACAAAAATGCAAGTGCTTTTTATGCATTAATTCTATTTATGCAAAGCGGATTGTTATTAGTATTTACCGCATTAGATGGATTTTTATTTTATATTGGTTGGGAAGCAGCTTTAATTCCAATTTATTTCATTTGCGCCATGTGGGGTGGAAAAGATCGTATCAAAGTAAACATGAAGTTTTTTGTTTACACGATTGCTGGTTCACTTTTCATGTTATTAGGTATCATTTATTTATACCTTCAAAATCCTGCGAAGAACTTTGATATCAATGCATTTTATGCGTTAAACTTAGATTCATATCAACAAGGTTGGATATTTTGGGCGTTCTTTATTGCTTTTGCTATTAAAATGCCAATATTCCCTTTCCATACTTGGCAGCCAGATACCTATACTGAGGCTCCCACTCCGGGAACTATGTTATTATCAGGTATTATGCTGAAGATGGGTATTTATGGTGTGATTAGATGGTTATTGCCAATTGTACCACAAGGTGTTAACGATTGGGTTTGTGTAGCAATGATTCTTTCAGTTATTGGAATTGTTTATGCTTCGTTAATTGCATTTACTCAAAAAGATGCCAAACGTTTAGTCGCATATTCTTCTATTGGTCACGTTGGTTTAATATCTGCAGGTATTTTCGCCTTAAACACACAAGGTTTGCAAGGTGTAATGGTGCAAATGTTAAGTCACGGTATTAATGTTATCGGTTTGTTTTTTGTGTTGGATATCATTTCATCTCGCCTTAAAACAAATAAGATTGAAGAATTAGGTGGATTAGCTAAGGTAGCACCAAAATTAGCCATTACGTTTTTAATTATTGTTTTAGGAACAGTTGCTTTACCTGGAACCAACGGGTTTATTGGCGAGTTTTTATTACTATTTAGCGTATACAGTTACAATGCATGGTTGGGTTTAATCGCTGGGCTGACTATTATTTTTGGTGCAGTTTATATGCTTAGAATGTATCAAAGAGTAATGTTAGGTGAAACCAATGCATTAACCATCAGTTTCACGGATATTAAAGGAACAGAAAAAGTAGTATTGTATACTATTTGCGTATTGATAATTGTAATGGGTGTTTATCCTAAACCAATTTTGCACTTATCTGAAGCTTCAGTACAACATTTATTAGAACAAGTAAATCAAAAATTAACAGGGGTAAACTAAACATGAACATTATTATAACCATCGCCGCTACGGCTTTAATAGTACTTTATGCAGGTTTGTTTAAGGCAAAAAAAGCCTTATTGCCTCTTACCTTAATTGGTTTACTGGTTGCATTAGGTTTTGTAGCTTGCTCATGGAATAATCCAACAACGTATTATGGCATGATGAGAATGGACAATTTCGCTTTAGCCTTTTCAGCCATAGCTATAATTGGAACTTTCTTTATATTTCTATTAACTCAAAATTATTTTGCCGAAGGAAGCGATAATATTGCAGAGTACTTTACTTTGATTTTGTTTGCCCTATCGGGTATGATAATTATGGTTTCTTATCAGAATATGTCTATGCTATTTATTGGCTTAGAGATTATGTCTGTAAGTTTATATATCCTAGCGGGAATACGAAAATTGAATTTTGCATCAAATGAAGCTTCGTTAAAATATTTTTTAATGGGTGCTTTTTCTACTGGGTTTTTATTATTCGGTATTACCTTAATTTACGGTGCAACAGGCTCGTTTGATATCGCAGCTATTCAGAATTACTTAGTAAATAATGTAAAATCGATTTCGCCATTATTTTATCCAGGCGTTATTTTAATGATGATTGGCTTATGCTTTAAAGTTGGTGCAGCACCTTTCCATTTCTGGGTTCCAGATGTATATGAAGGTTCACCATCATTAATTACTACGTTCATGTCTACAGTAGTTAAAACAGCTGGTTTTGCTGCGTTTTTAAGATTATTCTCAGGAGCTTTCGAGCCCTTACATGATTTTTGGATGCCGGCCTTAATGGTTATCACTATTATCACTTTGTGCATAGGAAATATTACGGCACTTTATCAAAAGAACTTTAAACGTATGCTAACGTATTCGAGTGTATCGCATGCAGGTTATATGTTATTTTCTTTAATTGTGCTAACTGCTAACTCTGCAAGTAATGTGCTAGTTTATGCTGCAGCTTATACATTTGCAACAATCATCGCCTTTGCAATTTTGATTTTGGTGAAACAAAAAACAGGTAATGATAACTTCGAAAACTTTAATGGTTTAGGTAAAAGAAACCCGTTAACAGCCTTCGCATTAACAATTGCAATGCTTTCTTTGGCCGGGATTCCATTAACTGCAGGCTTTATTGGTAAATATGTTATGTTTTTAAATGTAATGGAAAATTATCAAACAGTTTTAGTAGTTATTGCTATCCTAAACGCATTGATAGGATTCTATTATTATTTTAAAGTTATTATAGCAATGTGGTTTAAAGATGGCTCAGATACCGTTTTAGATACGCCATTACAATACAAAATAGTATTAGCGTTGTCGGTAATAGTTACCTTATTTTTAGGGGTTTATCCATCTCTTATTTTAAATTTGATATAGCCTAATGATATAGATTATTATTTGTAGTTTTACGAATAATTCAACTATGCAAGAATTCTGGAATTCACTACAGCATTTTATTGATCCCGAAAAATTACTTAAAGAGGGTGGTTTCTATGTTGTTTTGTTTGTAATTTTTGCTGAAACCGGTTTATTCTTCGGTTTCTTTTTACCAGGCGATTATCTTTTGTTTTTAGCAGGCATGTTTGTAGCAACCGGCAGGTTAGATGTAAATATTTATGTCCTTATATTGGGTTTATGCATTGCGGCTATTTCTGGAAATTTTACAGGATATTGGTTTGGAAAAAAAACAGGGCCATTATTATACAAAAGGAAAGATAGTATCTTTTTTAAGAAAAAATATCTTTTAGCAGCAGAGCGATATTACAGAAAACAAGGTGCCTTTGCTTTAATAATGGGTAGATTTGTGCCAATTGTTAGAACGTTTGCTCCTATTTTTGCAGGAGTAGTAAAATTAGAGCTTAAAAAATTTGCATTTTATAATATTGTAGGTGCAATATTATGGATAGCATCCTTAACTTTGCTTGGATATTTTTTAGGCAGAAGATTTGCCCAACAAATTGAAGAGTATTTGGTTTATATAATAATAGGTTTCATTGTAATTACAACTATACCGTTGGTTATCACATTTGTGAAGAAACAGGTAAATAGAAGTGAAGACGAAGATGAAACCGAGATTGAAGAAGAAGAAAAAAATGAGTAAAGAAGATCATCATCCATGGCATAGTGTTTCTCCCGGAGAGAATCAACCAGCTGTAGTAAATGCAATAATTGAAATCCCTAAAGGTTCAAAAGCAAAATACGAAATAGATAAAGAATCTAATCTGATTAAATTAGATAGGGTTCTTTTTTCATCTGTTATGTATCCAGCAAATTATGGCTTTATCCCACAAACATATTGTGATGATAATGACCCATTGGATATTTTAGTATTATGTTCAGTAGATGTTTACCCGATGACAATTATTGAAGCTAAAGTTATTGGTGTAATGCACATGGTGGATAATGGAGAGCAGGATGATAAAATTATCGCAGTAGCAAAAAATGACATGTCGGTAAATTACATTAACGATTTACACGAATTGCCACCACATACCATGAAAGAAATTGTAAAATTCTTTCAAGATTACAAAGCGTTGGAAGAGAAAAAAGTAACTATTGAACACTTGCTTGGTGTACGTTATGCACACAAAGTGATACAAGAAAGCATAGAGCTTTACGATAAGAAATTTAGAAATATATAATGGGCTGGGATTTATTCTGGACTTTCTTTTTAGTTGCACTTAACGGATTTTTTGTAGCCGCTGAATTTGCTATTGTAAAAGTTCGTGGTTCTCAAATTGAAATCAAAGCAAAAACTGGTAGTCGTGTAGGTAAAATTGCGAAGCATATTATCCATAATTTAGATGGGTTTTTGGCAGCAACTCAATTGGGGATTACCTTGGCTTCACTTGGTTTAGGTTGGGTGGGTGAACGTGTAATGCATGAAATTATTCATGATGGACTAATTAAATTTGGAATAAGTGAATCTGTAATTAATTCTGCATCTACTATTATTGCATTTTCGATCATTACGATTATGCATATTGTTTTTGGAGAATTAGCGCCGAAATCAATTGCAATACAAAGACCAGTTGCCACAACATTGTTTATTGCATTACCATTAAGAGCCTTTTATTTTGTTGGCCGACCAGTAATTTGGCTATTGAATGGATTTGCCTCTCTTGTTTTAAAATTATTTGGAATTAATTCTGCAGGCGGTCACGAATCATTGCATAGCAATGAAGAGCTTCAATATCTGTTAGATCAAGGTAAAGAAAGTGGTGCCTTAGAAGACAATGAACATGAATTAATCAAAAATGTGTTCGATTTTAACGAGCGAGTGGTTAAAAATATCATGGTGCCTCGAACAAAAATTTCTGGTATAGAGCTTAATACTTCAAAAGAAGAAGTTGTGCAGACCATTATTGGTGAAGGATATTCCCGTATGCCTGTTTACGATGATATTATTGATAAGATTATCGGTATTGTACATGCAAAAGATGTATTGCCTCTTTTAGCAGGTAAAAAAGAATGGGCATTAGCCGATATTATTAGGAAACCATATTTCGTTCCAGAAACAAAAAAAATTAACGATTTGCTAAGTGAATTACAACAAAAACGTATTCAAATTGCAATTGTAATTGATGAGTTTGGCGGTACAGCTGGTATGGTTACTTTAGAGGATATTGTTGAAGAAATTGTTGGAGAAATTCAGGATGAATACGATGAGGAAAAGCCAACAGTAGAAAAAATTTCAGATACAGAATTTGTCATTAATGCGTATGCAACAGTATATGATGTAAATGAACATTTACCACATGATTTGCCAGAAGATGAAGACTATGATACTGTAGGAGGATTAGTTTCGCATGCTTTTGGTAAAATTCCTGAAGTTGGAGATAGTGAAGAATGCTACGGTTATTTATTTACCATTTTAAAGAAAACTGAACAGAATATCGAAACCATAAAACTTGAGCTTGTAATTAATAAAAGCGATATGGTAGATACGCATTAAAACCCAAGCTAATGCATGTTTTTTACACACCTGATATTACATCAAATCAATACACACTAAACGAAGAAGAAAGTAGACATTGTAGTAAAGTGCTTCGCTTAATTAGCGGTGATATCATTCATTTAATTGATGGAAAAGGTGGTTTGTACGAGGCTGAGATTACAGGAATGAATAAAAAAAATGTTCAACTGGCTGTAATTAATAAGCAAACAGAATTTGGCAAACGTAATCATTATTTACACATCGCCATTGCGCCGACAAAAAACATAGATCGCTTGGAGTGGTTTTTGGAAAAAGCTACCGAAATTGGGATTGATGAAATAACGCCGATTATTTGCGATCATTCCGAACGTAAAATTGTAAAGGAAGAAAGATTAGAAAAAGTGATAACCTCCGCTGTAAAGCAATCTTTAACTGCCTATCATCCTAAACTAAATACAGCTATTTCTTTTGCAGAACTAATGAAACAAAATGATAGTGGAGAAAAGTTCATTGCACATTGTATTGAAGGAGATAAGCCTTTTATCAATCAACTTACTCAAACACACCAATCGTATTTAATTTTAATAGGCCCAGAGGGAGATTTTACTCAAACCGAAGTTGATATCGCTTTGCAAAATGGGTATAAAGCAGTAACTTTAGGTAGCACCCGATTAAGGACTGAAACTGCTGCCTTAGCCGCTTGTTTTGAAGTTAATTATATCAATAGATGAAGTTGATTTACAAATTGCGATTTACGATTTACAATTTTAAAACAATTAAACTACAGCGGCTCGCTTTAATCTTTGGGCTTTTAGCTTTTAGCTTTCTCACTAGTTTTACTGCCCCGACTTACAAAATGGGTAAGTTAAAGTATAATGGAGGTGGAGATTGGTATGGAAATAGAACTGCTTTGCCTAATCTTATTGATTTTTGCAATAAGAATTTATCGACTAATTTTTCTTCCGATGAAGGAATCGTAGAGGTTGGAAGTGCCGAACTGTATAATTTTCCTTTTGTGTATATGACTGGGCATGGGAATGTTATCTTTAATGATCAAGAAGCGACTAATTTGAGAAAGTACTTAATTGGTGGTGGATTTTTGCATATCGATGATAATTATGGATTAGATAAGTTTATCAGACCTGAGATGAAAAAAGTGTTTCCCGAACTGAGTTTTGTAGAATTACCATCAAATCACAAAATTTACAATCAGAAATTTAAGTTCCCTTCAGGTTTACCAAAAATACACGAACATGATGGAAAAAGACCTCAAGGGTTTGCATTAATCTGGAAAGGAAGAGTAGTTTGCTTCTATACGTATGAATGTGATTTGGGTAATGGTTGGGAAGATTTTGGAACATATCCTACAGATACGCAAGAAAGTCGTAATAAGGCGTTTAAAATGGGCGCTAATTTAATTCAATATGCTTTAACACAATAAGAATGTATCAAATAAAAGTAAACGACAAATATAACTTTGATATAATAGCTGATCATAATCAGTTAAAGGTTAATAATGAAACGATAGCACTAGATCGACTTGCGCTAAACTCTAGTTCTGCTCATGTGCTATTTAAAAATAAATCCTATACTGTTGAAGTTGTAGAATTGAATAAGGAAGAAAAAACTGCTGTAATTAAAGTAAATAATAACATTTACACACTAACCATAAAAGATCAATTTGATCAGTTGTTAAAACAATTGGGAATGGATAATTTGGCAGTAAATAAAATACAGCAAATTAAAGCACCAATGCCTGGCTTAGTTTTGAGCGTTTTAGCAACCGAGGGATCTGAAGTAAAAAAAGGAGATAACCTTTTAGTACTTGAGGCAATGAAAATGGAAAATATGATTAAATCACCAACAGATGGTGTAATTAAGAAAATAGAAATTAAACAGGGCGATAAAGTAGAGAAAAATGAAATACTAATTAGTTTTCATTAAAAAAAAAGGGAAGTAATTTGCTTCCCTTTTTTTTAAATTTTTATCTATTTGCCCTTAACCTTAAATTGAGGTTTGCCAACAGATTTTATTTCTGATGAACCCAACATTGTCATCGCACAACGGAAGCCAATATCAGCTGTAGATTCGTCTTCTTGTAAATATCGTCTAGCAGCAGGGTTTAACCACTGTGCTTGATCATCCCAAGAGCCACCTTTGTAAACTCTAGATTTATTATTCACTAAAGTAGATACACCATACAAAGAGGTTTCTTCATCGCGGTAACCACGTTGATCAGGGTTATAAGTTCCAGTTCCTGTACTTCCAGCAGCCTTACCCGCTTGTAATTCAGCCCAAGTCTGTTTAACACCAGAATTAGCATTTACCATTTCTGGCTTGCCGTATTTATCTTGTTTAAGTTTTCCAGTAATTGGATCTCTATCTTTATTTTGGTATTGGTTACCTCTAAATGCATTTAAAGCATCCGCTTGTTCAAAAGTAGAAGCACGATAAATATCGCGTGTCCACTCATTTACATTGCCCGCCATGTTATACAATCCAAAATCATTTGGCTCATAACTTCTAACATCTTGTGTAAATGCAGCTTTATCATTTAATGAACCGCCAACGCCCATGTAATCACCTTTCCCTCTTTTAAAGTTAGCTAGAATTAAACCTCTTGTACTTTTCTTAGCCGACGTAATTCCTAAACCGTTCCATGGATATATTTTCCTTTCGCCAATGTTTTCGTATTGTGTATTTCCAATTAATCCTAATGCGGCATATTCCCATTCTAATTCTGATGGTAATCTAAACGGTTGTAGAATCACTCCATCTTCCAATCTCACATTTCTCGTTGCAGTAGGTGCACCTCTTCCAGTTGTTGCGGCAGTTCCGTTAGCTGTTGCAGCAGGATTAAGATCTGCTTTTGCTTTTGGTCCTTTATCATCATATTGACCATTCAAATAAATTTCGGTATTGAATGGAGTTGTTGGTCTTGCAGCTGCTGGTGTAGCTGCGGCATTTCTACCAGTAGCCGTGCCATTTACCGTAGCGAAAGAACTCATAAAGCCCTTATCTCTCAATAATTTTTCATTCACCATATCAGTTCTCCAAGCACAATATCTTTCTGCTTGTAAAGCGCTAACACCAACAACAGGATAATTCTGATAAGCTGGATGTCTTAAATAATTATTTACGTAAGGCTCATTGAAAGATAGCGGTCTGCGCCAAACTAAAGTGTCTGGTAATTCTTCATAATAGTATTGAGCATCAGTTGGATAACTACGTTTAATCCAGTTTAAATATTCTAGCCAGTTGGTGTTCGAAACTTCAGTTTCATCCATGTAAAATGAACTTACACTAACCTCTCTTTTATAATTATAGTTGCTCAAATCTTGCCCAGGAATATCTACAGCACTACCTCCCATAATAAATACACCGCCTTCTATTTCAACTAAGCCAGTTCCTGCAGGACCTCGCTTGTATTTGCTTGCAACTTCAAAACCGCCATTCTCCTTTTTATTGTAGGCATAACCAGTTTTGCTCGAAACATCTTTCGTCGAATTCTTATTACAAGAAGTAAAAATTGTAATACTAAATAAGAATATAAATAATTGTAAATATGTTTTTTTCATAATTGTGTCTATGTAACACCTAGCTGATAAAATTACACAAAAAAAGAGCGATCTGCCAAAAAAATATTTTTTAATTTATTGCCAGTTTGTCGACTTAATACCTGTTTTCTCGCTGATAATTGACCAAACGATAGTTTCAAACGTAATCGCTCTTTATTTAGTATAGTTTCTATTCTTTATTACAAAAATAGCTTCTACCATTCTCATACCTTTTCCTTTTATTATACGTTGTATGTTTTAGCAAGAAATCAAGAGAATGAAAGGTGTTATTACTTTGAAATTAGTAAACACTATGTTAACTTGCATACCTGTTATATGTCTATATTTAACTAATGAATCTGAAGTACTTTAGCGCAGCGGCCTTAGGCATGTTTTCTTTAGCGATGTTTTGTAGTAGCGAGCTATTTGCGCAAGTTGTACAACCAGGTACTCAAACAAATGGTAGCCAATCCAATAATATCAATACGGCAGTTCCATTTTTACTAATTACTCCAGATGCTAGAGCAGGCAGTATGGGTGAAGCAGGTGTAGCAACGCAACCAGATGCGAATGCGATGAGTATCAATCCTGCTAAGTTGGCTTTTTTAGATAAGCCTTATGGCTTTTCAGCATCGTATAGTCCATGGTTAAAAAACTTAGTGCCTGACATTAATTTAGCTTACCTAAGTGGTTTTTACAAAGTAGATGATAGAAATACAATAGGGGGTGCGCTACGTTATTTTTCATTAGGACAAATTCAACTTACAGATGCAAATCAGCAGGATTTAGGAATTTATAGCCCTAATGAATTTTCTTTTGATGCAACCTTTTCAAGAAGATTTGGAACTGAATTTTCGTTGGGAACTACAGCTAGATTTATTTATTCGAATTTAACATCTGGTCAATTTTCTGCTGGGCAACAAACTAAAGCTGGTACAGCATTCGCATTAGATGTATCTGCATATTACAGAAAACAAACTGTAGTATTTGGCAAAGATGCTATAGTTGCTGCCGGAGCTAATTTTTCTAACATTGGAACAAAAATAGGTTACGTAGATGGTGGTGATAAATATTTTTTGCCAACCAATATGAAATTAGGAGGGGCTACTACATTGATTATTGATGATTATAATCAATTTACATTTGCCCTAGATTTTAATAAATTGATGGTTCCAACTCAGCCAATAAGAGATTCTAATGGTAATATAATTTCAGGGAAAGATCCAAATCGTTCTGTACCTGCTGGAATTTTTGGTTCATTTAGTGATGCACCAGGTGGATTTAGCGAAGAATTAAAAGAGGTTAGCATAGCTACTGGTGTAGAATATTGGTACAATCAACAATTTGCATTAAGAGCAGGATATTTTTACGAAGCTCCAGAAAAAGGAGATCGTCGTTATTTCACAGTTGGTGCTGGCTTAAAGTATAATATTTTCAATATAGATTTTTCTTATTTATTGGCTGATCCACAAAAAAGTCCATTGGCTAATACATTGAGATTTAGCTTACTATTTAATTTCGGGGATACAAAATAATGAAGATTAAAGTAGGGTTTGGGTTTGATGTTCACCAGTTAAAAGATAATCATCCGTTTATAGTTGGGGGAGTAAATCTAGAACATCATAAAGGTGCTTTTGGTCATTCTGATGCAGATGTTTTATTACATGCTATTTGCGATGCGCTTTTAGGTGCAGCAAATTTAAGGGATATCGGATTTCATTTTAAGAATACAGATCCACAATGGAAGGGAATAAGCAGTGTTATTTTATTGCAAGAAACGGTAAAATTGCTTACTGAAAAGGGATATGAAATTGGGAATATAGACGCAATGCTATGCCTCGAAGCACCTAAAATAAATCCACATATCCCAAAAATGCAAGAAAATATCGCGGCAGCAATTGGAATGTCAATAGATGATATTTCTATTAAAGCTACCACAAATGAACAGATGGGTTTTATTGGTAGAGAAGAAGGTGTAGTTGCGTATGCAGTTTGCCTGATTCAGAAAAACTAAAAAAACCGATCATCACTTACGCAATCATCGGCTTTAAAAAATTAATCAATCCTCTATTCTTCTAAATAGCCAAATTTACCTTCGTTATAATCCGCTATTGCTTGTTGTATTTCTTCAGGTTTATTCATTAAAAATGGACCATAAGATGCAATTGGTTCATTAATTGGTTCGCCGCTTAATACTAGAATTACACTGTTTTCTAATGCTTCTAACTCAATAGCTTCCCCGTCATTTTCAAAGTGAACCATTTGGTCTGTTTTTGCATTTTCTGAGCCATTCACTTTTACATTTCCTTCAATAATTACAAATCCCGTATTAAAATTTGCTGGGAAATTAAAACTAGCTTTTCCACCTTTGTTTAATCGCACATTGTACATTTCTATCGGACTAAAAGTAGAAACACTTCCTTTTGTTCCTTTATATTGGCCAGCGATTACCTCAATTACACCTGCACTTTCTGGCAAATTAAATTTTTCTACTTCGCTGTGTTTAACATCTTGATATTTTGGTGTGCTCATTTTATCCTTAGCAGGAAGATTTACCCAAAGTTGAACCATTTGGAATGGTCCACCTTTTTTGCTAAAGTTTTCTTCATGATATTCTTTGTGTAAAATACCGCTTGCAGCGGTCATCCATTGGATATCACCTGGATAAATAACTCCACTATTGCCAGCACTATCATGGTGCGCAACTGCTCCGTGATACGCAATGGTTACAGTTTCAAATCCGCGATGTGGGTGAACGCCAACTCCACGAGGTTCATTACGAGCAGAAAATTCAATCTTCGCATTGTAGTCGAGCATGAAAAATGGGCTCATGTTCAATCTATATCCGCTAGGAAAGAAATTGTGTACCCTAAAACCATCGCCAACCATATGTGGTGCAGGCGGATTTAATATTGCTGCAACTTTTTTTACATTTGCTTCCATTGTATTTTCCTCTTTCTTATTTAAAAATTAAGCTTGTTTTACAAACTGTAATTCTCCTAAAATTCTTACTTCTTCACTTACCATTACTCCACCAGTTTCTAAAGCAGCATTCCATGTTAAGCCAAAATCATTACGGTTAATTTTTCCGCTCAATGTAAAACCAGCTTTTGTATTTCCCCATGGATCAGTTGCAATACCACCAAATTCTGCAGTTAACTTAACCGATTTGGTCACATCTTTAACCGTTAAATCACCTTTCACGATGTAATCATCACCATCTTTTTCTACTGAAGTTGATTTGAATTCGATGTTTGCATATTTTTCAGCATCGAAGAAATCTGCACTTTTTAAGTGATTATCACGATCTGTATTACCAGTGTCTATAGAACTAATATCACCTTTGAATGAGATATCAGCATTTGTAAAATCATCATCGTTTGAAGTTAATTCTGCAGAGAAAGATTTTAAATTACCCGTAACCGTGGTAATCATTAAGTGCTTTACTTTAAATTGTAATTCGCTGTGGGTTGGATCTAATGTCCATTTAGTAGTTGCCATAATTTTAATTTTTTAATGTCCTTTTAAATTGATAACACAAAATTAAGGCAAGCTGTTTCCCTACACATTGATGTATGGTAAGAAATCGGTTCAATAGTCAATAGCTCATTAGGGAATAGTTGGTTAATGAACAAGTGAACTAATGAACAATTATCTAAAATGTTTTTTGGCTAAATCTTTACGTACTCTGCTTAAAGATTCTGGAGTGATGCCTAAATATGAAGCAATCATCCATTGTGGTACGCGTAAAGTAAGGTTTGGATAGAGTTTAATAAAGTCCAAATATCTTTCTTCCGCAGTTGCGGATAATAACATATTTAACCTTTTTTGCATAAAGCGAATAGAATTATGCAACATTAAAATATTAAGCTCTAATATTTCTGGAACAATATTTTTGATGGCAGGGAAGAAATCTTTTTTAACGATAACAACTTCGGTATCTTCAATTGCATCGATATAAAAAGCCGATGGTTCATTGAAAACAGTAGTATCTCGGTCTGATAGCATCCAATCTTCTGGTGCAAACTGAATGATGTGCTCCTTACCTTTTTCATCGATTGAAAAATAGCGCAATAAACCACTGTTCACAAAATAAGCTTCAGATTTTAAATCACCAGCATTTAAAAGAACTTGACCTTTTTTAATGGTTTTGGTTTTTAAACAACTTACGGCTTCGGTTGCTTGCTCATCTGTAATGGCTAATCGTTTTTGCAGATAAGTTGCGAATTTGCCCAGCATTGCTACTTAGTTTTTAGGCTCAGGAATGTTATCGAAATTTGCAGCACATTTGCCACAACCCGAAGCACAACCATTACTTTTTGGAGAAATGGAACGATAAATCATTCGGCCAACGTAAAATAATGCGCCAGCGAAAATGATAATCATTAAGATGAATTGAATATCCATGTTGCAAATTTACGATTTATTAATTAGGAGCGTTCAGATTAGTGTCAAAATTATGGTTGAACATTAAGAGATTAAGAATAACTGAAGGTTTTAATTCTTACTTAATTGTCTTAACTTCCTAATGTTAAAAAGTTTCCATGAGCCCAACTGTACCACCAACCCAATCGAAATCTGCATTGTATCGAACACCAATCATTTTTCCTCTACTAAGCCTTCCTAAGTTAATACAAAGTTGAGGCTCTTCGCCTTCTGGCCATAAATACATCATTCTAATTTCGGCTTTTACACCTCCATCTGGTGCTTGAATAATGGGTTCATAAACTACTTTTCGTTGCAAAATCCAATTTTCGGGATCTTTAATGGCTTTTACATCCGCTTCGGTTACATCTATAATTACACCCATTCCAGCAAAGCTGAATAATGGTTTTAACACGTAATTTTCTAAATCAGTTGGGATGGTTTTTAAAGTATTTAAAAAATGCGTTTCTGGAACAAATTCACTTTTTAAAAAAGGCATAGTGTATTTGCTAATGCGATAAAACCAATTTGGGTGTGTTATCCACTCTATGTCTAATTCTTCACGAGGATCAAAACTGTTTTTAAAAATATCAGTATTTTCAGCAATCTCGTCAAAAATTAAGCGATTATAAATACGTTTTAATTGGATTTTTTGTCCGTTCTCTTCGTAAAATAGGTGCTTACCTTCTTTGAAAATGTTTTCTAATGCTAAAATTTTAATGCCTAAATGTTTTGCAGTCACAAAAAAATCAATTGCGGTTTTTTGGTTAGATGCATCTACATCCATCAACGCCACTTCATGCGTAGCATAGCCACCTACAATTACTTTTTTAAATAATTCGAAATATGAAGTTTCATCTAAATCATGGAAATAAGGGCTTAGGCTATCATCTAAATTAAAAACCTCTTTGTAGGTCTGAGCCAAATGCGATTGAAACCCATATAATGATGGAAAGCCTTGCATTTCTATTAGCATTGGCTTTATCTCTCCCTTTTCATCTTTACATAATCCGTAATCAAAGGTTAAAAAATGAGGATGCGAAGTTTCATTGGGTACATTCCACTGTTTTGGAATCGCGTTTTGAGTTAATTGTTTGAAATTATCTTGTTTGATGAGCGAAATAATTTCTTCGCCAGCGGCAATTAGCTTTTCTTTTAATGCCTGAGGAATAAAAATTGGCGTTTCTGCCACTCTAAATGGGATAGGAGGAAAAGCTTCTTCCAGTTTTTTGAGCAATTGATTGTATTTTTCTTCAGTAAAATTAGCATTAAATTGCTGACGATATTTTTCAATCATGGTAATGAATTAAATTAATTTACCATTAAACTTCTTGTAAAGTATGAATAGCTTGCGTTAAAAAATTAGGTAAAATCACACTTTGAGTTAATGTAATTCTATCAGGATCATCTAAACTATTTAGCATATCATAATATTTATCCTCTCCGTGATTTTTTATAATCGCTGTTTTCTTTTCATCTTGAAGCAAATACATTTTCATTCCAATTGGATCTGCCTCAGGGTGAAATTGAGTACCAATAATTTCATCTGAAAAACGGATAGCCATAATGCAACGTTCTAAATTTACATGTGGACGTTCTTTCTCTAATGCTAAAATAGAGGCGCCTTTTGTGGCAAAATTGGCTAAATTTGGTTGTACTACTTGCCAATCGCGGTTATCAACCGAGTAAAATGGGTTATGAAGTCCATTAAAAACAACTTCTTCTTTTCCGCTTTCAGTCAGACTTATTGGGAAAATGCCAAAAGAATTTGATTTACGTCTCGTCACATTACCCAATTCGTATTTTCTGCAAGCCAATTGGAAAGAATGACAAATTAAAAAAACATGCTTTTTATGTTCGTTTTGTGCATTAAAATTTTCAATCTGATCTAGCAAAGTAAAAAAATCATTTTCCCATTTTTCTCCTTCACCATCAAACGGGCTCCCAGGTCCGCCACTAGAAATATAAATGTCGTATGTTGTATCTGGTATTTCTCCTTTTTGTCTTAAATCAAAAAGATCGTAGGTCAAATTTAGTTGTGTTTCTTTGCGGTAGCTTTGTAAAAGCTCCTGTATTCCCCTCATCCCTTGGTTTGGGAAGCCATTGTTCATGTCTATAACGGCTACCTTAATATTATTTTTCTCACTCATTTATCCTGCACCTATTAATGTTTGGGTAGTAATGTAATCTACCACCGATTCAAAGCTACCAGTTTTCTCATAAACTGCAAGCTGTCGATCTGCTCCAGTACCATTTGCTAATATTTTATGTACATAGTTAATCTCATTTCTACTACCTAAATCATCAACTACATCATCAATAAAATCTAATAGTTCTAAAATTAAATTACGGCAATTTACTTCCATTTCCTTGCCAAAATCAATTAAATTTCCATCAATACCGTAACGAGCAGCTCTCCATTTGTTTTCATTAATTAATGCTCTAGAATAACTAATGAACTCCATATTTTGTAAACGTAATTTATACAGTTTTGCACATAGAGCTTGAAATAAAGCTGTAAAAGCCATCGTTTCATCAATTAACATTGGGCAGTCGCAAATGCGGAATTCTACCGTATCAAAAAATGGATGTACACGAATATCCCACCAAATTTTCTTGGCGTTATCCATGCAATTCGTTTTAATTAACAGTTTTACATAGTTGTCGTAATCTTCTATGCTATTAAAAATATCAGGAATTCCTGTACGAGGAAATTTATCGAAAACCTTTGTTCTAAATGATTTGTAGCCAGTATTTCTGCTTTCCCAGAAAGGAGAATTTGTTGAAAGTGCAAAAACATGTGGCAAAAAATAACGCACCTGATTTGCAATATGTATCGCTAACTCACGTGATTGAAAACCTACATGCACATGCAGCCCAAAAATTAAATTAGATCGGGCGGCTTCTTGAAGTTCATTTACAATTTCACTATAACGTGGATGTTCGGTAATTAGTTGTTTTTCCCAATGGGAGAATGGATGTGTCCCGGCTGCACCAATGCGTAAACCTTGTTCTCCAGCTAATTGAGAAACCGTATAGCGCAACTGCGAGATTTCTTTTCTGGCCTGATCGGTATTATGGCAAATTCCTGTGCCAACCTCAACCACAGCTTGGTGCATTTCTGCTTTAACCTGATCTTTATGTATTTTTTGCGCAGATTCTACAATTTTTTGGTCGTGTGAAGTTAATTCTCGGGTAACAGGATCAACTACCATGTACTCTTCTTCTATGCCGAGCGTAAATTCATTCATCATTTTAATTCCCTCTTTTAAATCCCTTTATTTTTTTGTTGCTGGGGCTTTTTTAGCTTTTGGTACAGCAGCTTTAACAGGTGTTTTTGGCTTTGCTGTAGCTTTTGGTTTTGCAACGGTTGCTTTTGCTTTACCAAATAGTGGTACGCTTGCGGCAGATGTTTTTACATACTCGCCCCATGTTAAATTATCCTGACCAAATTTCTGTGCTTTAGCTTTTTCAATCGCATAAGTTGCTGCGGTTTCTACTACCCATTCAAAATTTTCTTCACCCACACTTTCTACACCAGCGTCTGGAGCAGGATTACAGAAATCAATTGCTATTGGAATACCATTTCGAACTGCAAATTCAACGGTGTTGAAATCATAACCTAAATATTTGTTTAATTTAAGCGTATACTCTTCAATGGTTTTTAACAATTTTGCACTTGGTTTTGGGCCATCAATCACATAGCGCAAATGGTGCGGATTACGTGGTTCGTATTGCATAATGCGCACATATTTTCCGCCAATGCAGTAACATCTATAGTATTCTTCAAACATAATTTCTTCTTGTAGCATCATTACTGTTTGCTTCGTCTGACTATGTTTATCGAAGAAATCTTCTTTGTCATGTAGTTTATAAACCTCTTTCCAACCACCACCATCAAACGGTTTCATATACGCTGGAAATCCAGTATATTCGAAAATGGCATCCCAATCCATTGGCATGGTTAAATTTTCAAATGATTTTTCTGTAGTATCATCAGGATGTTCTCTTGATGGAATTAAAGCAGTTTTTGGAACAGGAACACCAATATTTTCTGCCAATGCATTATTGAAAAACTTCTCATCAGCGCTCCACCAAAACGGATTATTAATTACAGCAGTACCACCCATTGCAGCATTTTTTAAATATGCACGGTAAAAAGGTACATCCTGAGAAATGCGATCGATGATTACTGCATATTCAGGCTCTTCTGCCTGAAATACTTTACTAATTTTTACAAATTCAGCAGTAATTCCTTTTTCGCCCTTTTGATTTACTCTATCCACAAAAGCTTGCGGAAATGATCTTTCCTGTCCAAATAAAATCCCTATTTTCTTCATATAATTGATGTTTTAGTGGTCTACTTTAAATTTATAATTGAGCTATATAATCTGGAAACATTTGTCGCCAAGTTGGCCAATCGTGATCTGCATTTTGTCTAATATTTAACCAATGATTAATTCCTTTTTGATGTAAAATTCCCGATAATCTTTCATTGTCACCTTTGCACATATCTCGATCCGATGTTCCTAAAACAATTTTCATGTGCCAAAGTTCTTGGTTCATGTCGTTTGGTAAAAAATCAACAGGATTATTAAAATAAGCATCATCGTTATAAAAACCATCTAATTGGCCAGTAATATCGAAAGCGCCGCTCATGCTAAACATATGGCTTACTGTCCAAGGGTGACGAAATGCAAAATTAGCAGCATGATACCCTCCAAAACTACAACCAGCAGTAATCACTTTGTGGTGACCAGTTTCGTCTTTTGCTAAAGGAACCAATTCTTCCAATAAAAATTTATCGTACCAAATGTGGTTTTTAATCCGATCTGCGGGATGAATGCCTTTGTTATACCAGCTTAATTTATCAATCCCATCTGGGCAATAAATTTTTATTTTACCATCATCAACGAAGTTCTGAACGGCATCAATTAATTTAAAGTCTTTGTTTTCGTAATAGCTTCCCATACTCGTGGGAAAAAGCAGAATAGGGTACCCACTATGACCAAATATGAGCGTTTCTATATCTCTATTGAGGCTCGGGCTGTACCATTTTTTTAACTCTTCTTTCATGGTAAATTATTTAGATACCTTAAGGTAGAAAAATATAGGTCAAACACAAAAAAATAAAGCTATTAATTCCTATAAATCTAGCTCTTATGTAAAAAATGTATCTCCTTAACCGATTTTTTAACAAGATGTGTACATTTGCGCCAGATTAGTGAGAAAGCTATTTATTGACTATGTACACCACATTAACATTGCCTACTGTTATCAAAACCATTCATCAGATAAAATCTGTTTTTTTAAAGAAAGAAATTGAAATAGAAATTTTCAGTCCCGATAATTTATTGGGAAATGAACGTGTTAATCTGTTGCTAATAAACGATGGGCAAGATTTAGCTCAAATGGATATGGAGAACACTTTAAATTCTCTATATGAAAAATGGAAGATTGAACCAACAGTTGTTGTAGGAATCAAGGCGTCAGCAGATAGATTACTAGAATACGGAGTTGCTGGCAAACCCGATTTTAAAAAAAGAGGTTCAAAAGCGCAAGGATATACAGATTTCATTATTAAAGAATTGTTGCCGTTTATACAAAGTGAAGTCGATGTTACGATTAACGGTAAACGTGCTTTCGCTGGATTTTCTTTAGGCGGTTTAACTGCTTTTGATATCGCTTGGAACAATGATAATTATTTTGATGCAGTTGGCGTTTTCTCTGGTTCTTTTTGGTGGAGGAAAAAAGATTTAAACGCTGGTTATACCGATGATGATCGTATTTTACATCAACTAATTCGCGATACAAAAACTAATCCTGCTTTAAAATTTTGGTTAATGACAGGTACAAACGATGAAACCGCAGATCGTAATCATAACTTTATTATCGATTCTATTGATGATACAATTGATGTTGTTAAAGAATTGATGAAAAAAGGTTATCAAAGACCTAATGATATCTTTTATTTTGAAATGGTAGGTGGAAAACACGATGTGCCAACTTGGGGTAAAGCTATGCCGAAGTTTTTAGAATGGGCTTTTGGTGAAAAAGGCAACTAAGAATTTCAAAATTTCTACAATCTATTGATTTTCAAAATTTAACGAGAGGAAATATTTATTACGGAGATTTTAAATCCTGATTAACTCCTTAAAAATTCAATAAAAAACCTTATCTTTGCGCCAAATTTATAGGCGCATTTTATGCAAAAGATTAGAAATATAGCTATTATAGCACACGTTGACCACGGTAAAACTACATTGGTTGATAAGATTTTACACTCTTGTTCTGTTTTTCGGGATAACGAACAAAAAGGAGAGTTGATATTAGACAACAATGATTTAGAGCGTGAACGTGGTATCACAATCGTTTCTAAAAATGTGTCAGTACAATACAAAGACGTAAAAATTAACATCATTGATACTCCTGGTCACGCGGATTTTGGCGGTGAGGTTGAGCGTGTATTGAAAATGGCCGATGGCGTTTTGTTATTGTGTGATGCTTTTGAAGGTGCAATGCCTCAAACTCGTTTCGTAACACAAAAAGCTTTGGCTTTAGGTTTAAAACCAATTGTTGTTGTAAACAAAGTTGATAAAGAAAACTGTAGACCAGAAGAGGTTTATGAGCAGATTTTCGAATTATTCTTCAACTTAGAAGCTACAGAAGAACAATTAGATTTCCCTGTAATTTATGGTTCATCTAAACAAGGTTGGATGAGTACTGACTGGAAAAAACCAACTACCGATATTTTTGCATTATTAGATGCTGTTGTTGCTAATATTCCAGCTCCACCAATGTTAGAAGGTACTTTGCAAATGCAGATTACTTCATTAGATTATTCATCTTTTGTTGGTCGTATTGCAATTGGACGTGTACACCGTGGTACAATTAAAGAAAACCAACCTATTACGTTAATTAAACGTGATGGTAAGATGGTTAAATCTAGAGTAAAAGAATTATATACTTTTGAAGGGTTAGGTAAAATTAGAACTACAGAAGTTAGTTCTGGAGATATTTGTGCTGTTGTAGGTATTGATGGTTTTGATATTGGTGATACTATCGCTGATTTTGAAGCGCCAGAACAATTGCCAGTAATTAGTATTGATGAGCCAACAATGAATATGTTGTTTACCATCAATAACTCTCCATTCTTTGGTAAAGAAGGTAAATTAGTTACTTCACAACGTATCAAAGATCGTTTAATGAAGGAAATGGAGAAAAACTTAGCATTAAAAGTTGTTGAAACTCAAGGTGCAGATTCATGGTTGGTTTACGGTCGTGGTATTCTCCATTTATCAGTATTAATCGAAACAATGCGTCGCGAAGGGTATGAGTTACAAGTTGGTCAGCCACAAGTTATCGTTAAAGAAATTGACGGTAAAAAATGTGAGCCAATTGAAACTCTAATTGTAGATGTACCTGGTGATGTTGCTGGGAAGGTAATCGAATTGGTAACTCAACGTAAAGGTGAGTTGTTAATTATGGAGCCAAAAGGTGATTTACAACACTTAGAATTCGAGATTCCTGCTCGTGGTATTATCGGTTTACGTAACAACGTATTAACTGCAACTGCTGGTGAGGCAATTATGGCACACCGTTTTAAAGCTTATGAGCCTTGGAAAGGTACAATACCTGGTCGTCTAAATGGAGTTTTAATCTCTATGGATAAAGGTATGACTACTGCTTATTCTATAGATAAGTTACAAGATAGAGGTCGTTTCTTTGTTGATCCAGGAGTAGACATTTACGAAGGTCAAATTTTAGGAGAGCACATTCGCGATAACGATTTAGTAATTAACATTGTTAAAGGGAAAGCATTAACCAATATGCGTGCTTCTGGTACAGATGATAATACTCGTATTGCTCCAGCCATTAAATTCTCTTTAGAGGAATGTATGGAATATATCCAAGCTGATGAATATATTGAAGTAACACCTCAAAGTATCCGTTTACGTAAAATCTTCTTAACTGAGCAACTACGTAAAGCAAACGGAAGTAAAAACTAAACCCCTAAATCCCATAAAAGGGACTTAAATATTAAAAGCCTGCAAATTCATTTGCAGGCTTTTCTTTTTTGAACTGCATAAACTCTTGTTTTGTCATCGGAGTTTCAAAACTTATAGCTCTAGAGTAAAAATCGTAATACGATGATAATTATATAGTTATAGCTATTTACTTTTGTATTTAAGTTGATCAAAAATGTTTCAAAAAGGGCTCTCATATCTCGGTGTATTTTTTTTAACGACGATATCTTTCTTGCCTTTGGGCTTTTTATACCTATTGGCAGATATCTTTTATGTGTTAATCTATCATGTTTTTGGCTATCGTAAAAAGGTAGTTAGAGAAAATCTATTAAATTCCTTTCCTGAGAAAAATTTAGAAGAGATTAAGGCAATTGAAAAGAGGTTCTTTAAATATTTAGCGTCTTTGATGTTTGAAGTCATCAAGATGAGAAGTATCTCTGCTAAAGAATTGAATAAACGTGTAAAATTCAAGAATGTAGATTTAGTTGAGGCTTATCTAAAGAATAATGAAAGTGTACTTTTCTGCTCATCTCATTACGGCAATTACGAATGGGTATGTATGGCAATTGGAATGACATTTTCTGGACAACATCATCCTATCTATAAGCCATTAAGTAATGAGATTTTCGATAATTGGTTTTTGAAAATGAGGAGTAGATATGGAAACCAAATGGTTTCAATGCGCCAAACAATCAGAGCGATTCAATCGACTAAGCATTACCCAACTATGTTCACTTTTGGAAGTGATCAGGCTCCATCAAAAGAGGATTCACAATATTGGACTACACTTTTACATCAAGAGGCAGCTATTCAATTAGGGGTAGAAAAAATTGCAAAGAAAACGAATAGACCTGTTTTTTATTTAAAAACAAGCTATTTAAAAAGAGGATATTATGAAGTTGACTGTGTGCCAATTTGTTTAGATCCAAAAAATACTGCTGAATTTGAAATAACTGAATTGCATACACGTTTTTTAGAGGATTTCATTAAAGAAGAACCAGCATACTGGCTTTGGAGTCATAGAAGATGGAAGTACAAGCAAGAAAAACCAGTTCGGAAGACTGAGCAGGAAATTAAAACAGATGGAAAAGTACTCCAATCTGAGTTGTAATAAAAAATTAGATCAAAAGGCCACAGATTCGCAGTAGAAGCTGTGGCTTTTTAGTTGATTAGTTCTAAGCGTGTTGTCCCTCATGAACACCTTCGGCAAATTCTTCAACAATTTTATCGTTAAAAGCTGGTAAATCCTTTGGCGTTCTACTTGTTACTAAACCTTGATCAACAACAACTTCTTCATCAACCCAATTTGCACCTGCATTAATTAAATCTTGAGAGATATTTTTTACAGATGTTAATTTTCTGCCTTCTACAACACCAGCATTAATTAATGTTTGAGGTCCATGACAAATTGCTGCAACAGGTTTTCCTGCTTCAAAAAATGCTTTCACAAAAGCAATGGCATCATCATTTACGCGTAGCTGATCTGGATTAATTACTCCACCTGGTAAAACCAGTCCATCGTATTCATCAGCATTTACTTCGCTTAGTGTTTTATCAATATCTACTTCTATAGACCAATGATCGTGATTCCAAGCTTTTAATTTACCACTTTTTGAAGAGATGATATGAACAGTAGCACCTTCTTCTTTCAATCTTTTTACTGGCTCAGTTAATTCAACTTCCTCAAAACCGCTTTCCGAAAGCACTGCAATTGTGCGATTATTTAATTGTCCCATAATAATGTTTTTAATAGAATGATATATTAAATACAGTTAGGGAAATAATTTGTTTAAAATAGATAAAAAATATACACTTGAGTTAGGGCTGTAGATACAAGATTTGAACCTGTGAATGATGATTAGAAATGAAGAGCAAATACACTCTATTAATCGTTCGTTCTTCTATGCCTTAAAAAATATTGCGCCAAGTTTAATGCGATAAAAATATGATTTAACACATTAGGAATAAATCCATAATAATGACTTAGTATTTTAAAACGCTCTTTTAAGCTGGCTAAATGTTTTTGCTTGCTCATGCCACCAACTAGATATTTAGCAACGTATAAGTGTGTATTTACAATATTCGACGATTTTTTAGCAGCTTTGATAATCCAATCAATATCTGAACTGTATTTGTACTGTAAATCATAAGGTTCGGTTAAGCTACGCTTGATATAAATTGCTTGGTGACTAACGTTCATGCCAAACTTAAAACTATGCCAATCAAAATGTTCTGGCGCTCGGTGACGTCGTTGTCCTAAACTTTTCCAGTTTTCATCGTACATTTCGGTTTCACCATAATAAATATCGCCCGATGGTGCTGAAGCAAAAACATCTGTAACCGTTTCTGGTGCATAAATTTCATCGCCAGAGTTCATAAAAAGTACGTAATCGCCTGTGGCCAATGCTAAACCCTTATTCATGGCATCATAAATACCTCTGTCTTGCTCTGAAACAAAGACAGCTAATTTATCCTTGTATTTAGTAATAATATCTGTTGTCCCATCGTTCGAAGCCCCATCAATAACAATATATTCAATATTGGAATAGGTTTGGTTTAACACAGAAAGCATGGTGCGCTCAATAGCTACCACGTTATTATACACTATCGTAATTACGCTAAGTTTCGGATTTATGGTCATTTAGGCAAAGCGTTTAATAAACTTTGATATAATTCTTCGTGTTCATCTGCAATTAGTGATGGTGCAAAATGATTTAAAATAGTTCTTCTGGCTTCTTTTTGAACCGCCTCTTTATCTTCATGTAAAAAAAGCCATTCAATTCCATCAGCTAAATCTGTAGCTGATTCATAATTTGCTAAATATCCATTCTTTAAATGCATGACCATATCTGGAATCCCGCCCGTTTTAAAGGCGATTACAGGCGTTGCACAAGCTAAGCTTTCCATTACAGTATTTGGTAAATTATCTTCTAATGATGGCGTGATAAAAGCATCTGCTGCTGCATAACATTTTGCTAAATGCTCATCTTTAGAAATAGTGCCTAAAAACGTTGTTTTAAAAGGAAACTCTGGAACATCTTTCTCATCCTTATTGCCGAAAATAACCAATTCTATTTGTTCATTCGGTATTTCTGGACGGGCCGCTAATTCATTTAATGCATCTATTAAATATTGAGTTCCTTTATGTTTATCGTTTTTTGAAGGCATAAAGCCACTCATCAACACAAAATGATGCGCAGGTATTTTAAGAATTTTTTTGGCCTCCGCTTTTACATAAGGTTTAAAAACATCAATTTCTAAAGTATTCGGGATTACTGAAATTTTCCTAACGCCCAATAAACTACTTTGTTTGACTGAATTTGCCATCCAATTGCTTGGTGCTACGATATGAAAATTTAATTCTGAATATGCTTTTTGCTTTCGGAGCCAATTTTTATGAGAAATATCATTTGGTCCATCAAATTTTAATAAAGGGCAATTGCCACATTGTTGATGAAAATGCTCACAGCTATAACGCACATGGCAACCACCTGTAAACGCATTACTATCGTGGAAAGTCCAAACAATTGGCTTTTCTAATTCATCTAGCTCTGCTAAAAATTTAGGCGATAAAAAGCCGTGATTAACCCAATGCAAATGAATAATATCAGCAGATTTTAATTCAGGGTGATTGACGATTGATTTACCAAACCACTGCAAAGAAAAAGGTGTTTTAACAGCTTTTACAAATAGTTTAGCAAAATATCGCTCTGCCATGATATTGAAAACAGCTTTAGCTTTAGCGAAAATATTTTTACTGAAAGTATCGATTTTAGGTTTCTGGCCAAATTTATAATAGACCAATACCTTCGAATCAACCCCATTTGATTTCAGCGCATCACTTAAACGCAGGCAAGCTCTGCCAGCACCTCCATTTCCATCGTAAGTATTTAAGTGTACAACTTTCAAATCAATCAAAAATACATTTATTCGAGTAAACCAAATTGTTAATATTGTTAAATTGTTTAACAAACAATAAAACAATTGAACAGTTCAGCAATATAATATAGACATTTTAATATTCATTATACTTTGTGTTTCTTTGTCAAACATATGACGAACCTTTTAACCGACAGAGATTTTTGGGTAAACTATTGGGAAAGTAAAACGGATTTATCGGTTGCTATTCCTTCCACTTATTTATTTCATCGCCAGCTGGCGGATATTGTAGCAGCAAACAACGTAAAAACTGCAATCGAATTAGGTGGTTTCCCAGGGTATTATGCTGTGTTTTTGAAGAAATATCTAACCCTCGATGTTACGTTATTAGATTATTTTGTTCATCCGCCAATTACCGAGCAATTGCTAAAAACGAATGGCTTAGCTACTAACGATATTCATATTATTGAAACAGATTTATTTAAGTATACGCCAGAAAATCAATACGATTTAGTACTTAGCTGCGGTTTAATTGAACATTTTAACGATACTGCCGATATTATTAATCGCCATATTGCTTTTGTAAAACCCGGAGGAACTTTATTTATCACGTTGCCAAATTTTAAAGCGTTAAACGGTTGGTTTCAAAAGAATTTTGATAAAGAAAATTACGATAAGCACAATATCAATTGCATGGATCCTGCTTTGTTAGCTAAAATTTGTAAGGATGCTGGATTAGAAGTAATTCAATCTCGTTATTTCGGTAAATTTAGTTTGTGGTTAGAGAATGAAAAACAAAAATCTTTACCAGTTAGAATGCTAAAAAAAACAATGTGGTTAGGTGGTAAATTATTTACAAAAGTTTTCGCCTTTGATTCGAAACAATTGTCGCCATATATAATTTTGGAAGCTAAAAAGTCTTAAGCTAGTTTTTCTTTTAAATATCTTTTTACTCTTGCCCATAAACTTCCTTTTCTATTCGCTAAAAAGTGTTTAATAGCTTGGTAAGCTTTTTTATTTTCCTCAACAACAGTTGGAAATTCTTTAATAGGTTGCGGATTGATAATCACATTATAAATATCACTCATGCCAGAGTGTATCCCAGTACCATCATGACCAATATTATTGACTAAAGATTGTGAAGGATTTAGTGTTAAACCTCCTTTTAAAAAGATAGATGCATACCAACGTATAGCCCACGAATTATTTTTTCCATTCTTAAAATCCTGCATTTGTTTCCAAAAGTTCATGGTATTTTCTATAGAAAAATCATGTTTCTTTTTGCTATCAAATTGTTGGAGTAGTGTATCGATGTTGGGTTCGAAATTTTGCCAAGCTCTTGCCCAAGTTGCCCACCCCCAGCTAGTCGCGGCTCTATAAAAGAAACTTTGTGGTAAGGTTTCATCTTTTAGCGTATACATGTAAGCGCCAATATGCATCACCTTTTCTTCATCGCGGTAGCGATTTAAGGCTTCATTAAAATAAGTTAAAGTGTATGGCGAAGAAATCAAATCATCTTCAAAAACAATGACTTGTCCATAAGTTGTTGTTAAACGATTCACACCTGCAATCACCGAGTTTGCTAAACCCAGATTGGTTTTACTTTCAATAATTTCTACTGATTTAAAACCATCAATTTTTTTGATAAAATCTCTAACTTCTTTTACTTTATCTTCATCTGCAGCTGTTTTTGCTCCATCAGAAAAAATAAATAAACGACTTTCTGCTGCCAACTCATTTTGTTGCAAAAATTTAACAGTACGTTCGGTATGTTTCGGACGGTTGTAAACAAATAGAGCTATTGGTGCAAAATTCTGCATGATAAAGGGTTATAAATTTAAATACCCAAACAGTTATCGGCTTTGTAAAAAACAGAAGTAGCTTTGTTATAGAACAATCCAGGTGAAATTCCCGTAAACGGTAACTCTTTAAATCCATTAGAGATTAAAAAAGTTCTAGCTTCTTCATAAATTTCTCTTTCAGAATCATCCAAAACTAAAACGCCATTAGGAGTTAATGCAGCAACACTGTTTTTACAACAATTTACACGATCTCTTCCATCAACAATAATTACATCGAATTTTTCGCCCAATAAGGCAGCTTTTTTACTGTATTCGCCACCTTTTTCTAAATGCGTAAAAATCATTTCAGCGTTTTCTGCTTTCTCCTTTACAATTTTATTGAACCAAGCTTCATCGTGTTCCACAGAAACTACTCTACGAACTCTTTTCGCGTAAAATAAGGTAGAATTACCTGAACCATATTCAAAAATAGAAAGGTCTTTAGTTAAACGCGTTTTAATAAAATCAATGAAAGAATAGGTTACCCAAGGAAGTGGTAAACCATTATTATCAACAGCTTGGTGTGTGTCAAATGCGGTAAACCAACCAATTGTAGCTAGATAACCTTTATGTCCATAAGATAATAATGCATTTAGCCTTTTGGGCTTGCTGATTAGGGTTGCTAGTGCTTTAAATTTGCTCAACGTTTAACTATTTTTTGGAATACAGAAATCAAAAATAATGATTTTAACATCATTATTCCTTGTTGACGAGTTTTAGGAATGAATAAAATTAGGAAAGTGGCAGAAAAATAGGCAATAACTGTTGCAATTGCTGTTCCCATCATTCCCATTGAAGGAATTAGGAGAAAATTCAAGATAATATTAATGGCGGCACCCACACCTGTGCGTACAAATGTAAGCTTGTTAAATCCTTCAGTAATTAAGAATTGACTGCTTGCTACGCCTAAGAAGACAAACATACTTCCCCAAACGTGCACCGAAAGAACAGGTGCTGCTGAAGCGTATTCAGGTTTGAAAAGTTTATAGATTAATGGAGAGCCTATGCTGATTACAATTGCGAATGATAAACTTATCCAAACCATTAAGTCGAATAGATTTTGCAAACGTTTTTGATACCGTTCAGGACTGTCTCTTTTTGCATTTAAAATGGCTGGAAAGAGAGAGCTTACGATAACTACTGGAACAAAATTTAAGGCTTCACTAAACATTACCACGGTGGCATAAGCACCAGAAGCTGCATTTCCATCCTCCCCCAAAATTTGCTTCAGCATAATTACATCGATTTTCATGTAAACGGAAACCATGATTCCAGAAATAATTAATGGCCAAGACAAGTGCAATAATTTTTTAGCTAATTCCTTATCGAAATTCCATTTAAAAATACTTAGCCCTTGATTTTTATACACAATTAAATAGCCAAGTGAGAGTATTAGAATATCAAAAAGATAGGCGTAAATAAAATAGATCAGCTCTGCAGAAAGAACATAGATTAAAGTCAATTTAACCAATGCCGAAATAATATTTCCTGCAATTTGTACTTGCATAATGTACTTTGATTTCACTTCTGACTGGAAGTAAGAATCAATAATAGTTAAGGATTGAAATATTCCTGAAAAGGATAAAATAAAAATGAAGAGATAAGGAATGTCTGAGAGAGGGAAATTAAGCCAAAAAACATAAATTAATGGTAAGCCTAATAAACCTGCTGAAACTTTAAGAAAGAAAGCAGTTCCTAAAATGGTGTCTCTCTTTTTTGGAAATTGATGAAGCTCCTTCACAATAAAAGTATCCAAACCTAAAGTTGCCAAGGCCGCAAAAAGATAGATATAAGAAGTAGAAACGTTTAAAAGGCCATTTTTTACGGGCAATAAATAACTGGCTACTAATATGCTTGTTGACATTTTAATCACCATACTGCCAATCCGGCCAAGCATTAGCCAACCTGTATTTTTTAAATACTTGTTAAATGCTTCTTCATCAAAACCTTTTATGGTGGGTAATTTCATTAACGCAAAGATGTAAAAATTTATGCGCTCTGCTGAAAACTCTTTTCTATTCTGCCCAATTGCTTTAAATGATGGTTCAAGTGAATTTCAATAAACCTTAACCATTGTTTTGCATTTAAATAACCTAATCTTGGATGTTTGGTCTTTATTTTTGGATTAGCTTTTTCTAGTAAGGGATAATTTTTTGCCAATTGCAATTCGAAATCTAGTATAAATTGCTCTGCAGCCATTAGATTAATTTTTTTAACCCTTTCAGCTAATCTCTTTGGAACATTATATCTCTTTCCCGGCGGAAAGGAACCAAAAAATAAAACCATTTTAACTGCCAAATGCGTTGGCTTAATTTCTCCTTCGCCTTTTACACAATTATTTAATGCTAATAAGGAAAGTAAACTCGAATCGAAAATATGAGAATAGACTTCACTATAACTCCAACCGCCAATTGGTGGAATATGGACAAAATTTTCTTCATCCATATTCACCAATCTAGCTTTATAAGCAGCAACTTTTTTTATAATCGATTGATATACTTTGCCTGTATTCATTTTATAAAGTTAGCTTATTTCTGCCCTAAAAATTCTAACAATGAATCTTGATTGCTTCTAAATTTGAAAACATCTTTTAAAGTAAAATAGCGTTGTTGGTCAGATACAAAATTATACGCCATTTTTGCGCAAACCAACGCTTTATCTTCAAAACTATACAGTCTTAATAATTCGCCTATTTGTACTGTTGATGGTGCTGAATTTTGAATGCTTGCTTGAATGACTTTTGTTTTGTCATCATCAAACGCTTCACGTTTTACGCTTAACCTTAACTGTTCAAAGGTTATTGCACTCATTCCTCTTTTTCTACCGGATGATTTACTATCGTTTAAGAAATTCAAAAACTCATCTTTGCTACTTAAAAAAGTAAATTCCTCTTTTAATGTATAGTAATTTTGCAAATCTGAAATTACAGGAGCAAGACTTTTAGCAAGGAATAATTTTTTATCGTCTTGACTAAAGTTTTTTAATAAAATGGCGGCTTGAGCAGTTGATAAATAGGAATTTACAGTATACGCTTGGATAACTTTAATTTTTCCATCATCAAATGGCTCTCTTTTTACCATCGCTAATAAATTGTTAAATTGATTCGTTGGATTGCCGTTGGGTATTGTTGGAGGAACTACTCCTGTATTATATGAACCCGTATAATTATCAAAATCATTTAAGGCATATTGTCCATTCCTATAGATTTTCAATTCATTTATTGTCTTTAATCCGCTACGCAACGTAAACGTTAAAACCAATCTTTGTTCAGGGCGAACACTAATTCTACTATTAAAAATGCGTCTGTTCCCCTGTAGAATAGTTAATGATGGAGATGCATTATCAACATCGTAAAATCTAAATCTACCTTTTGAAGAACCAACTAATTCATTATCAAGATAAACAGTGTAGTTACCGCGATCTTCGATTTGTAAAAATACTTCGGAGTTGTTGTTTTGAGCGAAGCTTAGGTGCGCACTCAATAGTGCCATACCTAAAAGGATGTAAGTTTTCATAATAGTTCATTTGTGTGTGTTTGAGCTTAATTCAAACATCAAACCGAAATGTGTTAAGAAATGTTAAAAGTGATTAAGCAGCTCTTCTAAACTAGAAATTTGCCAATCAACATCTGCTGGTTTTTCAATATTTAGCGGATTAAAAAAGATAGCTTTTAAACCAAAATCTTGTGCACCTCGAATATCGGCTTCCAAGCTATCGCCAATCATAATGCTTTCTACTTTTTGGGCGGATGCTTTTGCTAATGCATGTTCAAATATGATTCGGTTAGGTTTATTTACGCCAACATCTTCAGAAATAATTACATGTGTGAAATAAGGATTTAAACCCGAAAGATCCATTTTTGTCAATGTAGTTTCTTTAAATCCATTAGAAATGATATGTAGTTGATATTTCTTTTGAAGGTAAGCCAAAACTTTCTCAGCACCAGCAAATAAATTGGTTTTTGTCGGACTGATTTTTACATAATCATCTTCAAACTGATGCGGAACATGCTCAGGTTTTACACCTAATTCTAAAAAAGTACTTCTAAACCGTTCTTGTCGAAGTGTTTCTTTGGTAATTTCTCCTAAATGATATTTTGCCCAAAGGCGATGATTATTTTCAGTATATCGATCTATAAATTCTTGTGCTGAATGTAAGCCTAATGATTTGAGCGCATATACTTCATAAAGCTCTATTAAAGTTTCTTGTGCATTACGGTCAAAATCCCAAATGGTGTGGTCAAGGTCGAAGAAAATATGTTTAATCATTTTTTTTAATAAGTCACAAAGGTCGCAAAGATTTTCCGCAAAGGGAATTAATGATTATAGATAGATCGCAACTTTTGTTTCAAGCTCGGCAATCAATTCCTTATCCATATATTGGTAATCATCTGGAATATCTAAAACTATTAATTCCTTTCCATTCAAATCCGCTCTAAAACTCTCAGTTAATAGTTGTTTATGTCTTTTCTCCATTACAAAAATTAAATCTGCCCAATTAATAAGTTTAGCATTAATTTTTATTCTTGCAACGGCAGATGTTCCTGCAGATCTCACGTGATGAATAGGATGATTTTGATAAATAGTCTCAGCTGTAGCACTTCTCCATTTATTTCGACTACACACAAAAAGTATATTCATGCTAAGCTTTGGTCCCATAAGCCAAATCTCCAGCATCGCCCAAACCTGGTACGATATAAGATTTGCTGGTCATTTCATCATCAATTGCGCCCAACCATAAATCTGCCTTTGGCAAATTTGCACGCACATGTTTTACGCCTTCAGTACTTGCAATGGCGGCAACTATATGTAGTTTTTTTATTTTGTATCGATTAATTAACTCTTTTGCGCACAAAACCATACTTAGTCCTGTCGCTAACATCGGATCGGCAAGAATAACAACTTTTCCTTCTAAATCTGGTGAAGAAATATGTTCCATTTGAATTACAAAATCACCGTTCTTTTTTGTTTTGCGATATGCGGTAATAAAAGCACAATCAGCACGATCAAAAATACTTAACATGCCTTCTTGCATGGGTAAACCAGCTCTCAAAATAGTAGTTAAAACAGGTTGATTTGCTAGTACTTTACTTTTTGCAATACCTAGTGGTGTTTGCGTATCAATCTCAACATAAGTTAATGATTTACTAATTTCTAACGCGAAAAATGCACCCAAACGTTCCATGTTTTTACGAAACCTCATGGAATCTTTCTGGATGGTTTCATCTCGAAGCTCGGCGATGAATGTATTGGCAATAGAATTAGTTTTGCTTAGGTCGAAGATCATAACATAAAGATAACAAAAAAGATGTCATCTTAGTCTTGCAAAAAGGATAGTGTTTGTTATTAAGTGCTTAATAACTCAGATTTACAATGTTCACTAATTTAATGAATTCTTCAACATTTCATCGTAAACAATTTTCCATCCTTTCCATTTGCCCGTTTCAGAAAGTGATTCATTGTGCCACAAACTGCAAAAAGTTCCGTCGACTAATTTCACACTCAATATCAATTCTTCTATTTTGGCGATAGCTTCTTGGGGATTCAATTTTAAATACTGTTGTAAGGTTACATCCATTACGGCAAAAGGATGAATTTTTAAATGCGTTTGCTTTTCTAATTGTAAATCGTACCAAAAAAATGAGGTACACGTTCCTGCTCTAAAACCAATTTGAGAGGCGTACCCCATAGAGTAATCGTGGTTAATGCCTGCTTTAATGAGTTGTAAATAGGTTTGTGGGAAACTCAATTTTAAAAAATGCTGACGTGAAGCATCAATTCTTTTTTGAGCAATTTCTTGTAATCTTACTAATTCTTCACTAATCTTTTTTGTTTCAGTAGTGGAAGCATAAGATGGATGAAGTCCGATTTGTGCTACTTGAGATACGTCGCTAATTAAATTTTTAAAAGCTTCGTCTTCTGGATCAATATTTTGATCAAATTCTTCATGACCTTGTTTCGCTAATAAAAAAAAGAAAATAGCCCGTAAGTTATATTGAGCATGGATATCCGCTAAATATTCGTAGGTGTCAAAAGGATCGTCTTGACCTAATCCAGTGCTAATTAGATTTGCAATTTTTTCGGTATTCAGTTTTAAAGCAGCTTTAAAAAAGCGAACGGTGTTTTTTAAAATCCCGCTGGAGCGGAAATGATAAGCTCGATCTACATCGATCGTTGGAATAAATTCGAATTTCCTTTTCCCAAAAGTTAGTGTCGGGAATTTTTTCAGCAAAATATTTTTTAAGAGTAGCGCCCAACTATCAATTACAGGAATTTTCAATACATCTAGTTTATATTGAAGGCTTTGCGTAGCAGGATAACGTTGATGTTCATCCGCCTCAAATGGCAAATATTCTTCGTACCTACTTAAAAAGTAAAAGGAAGCTGCAAAAATATCAAACGGTAATGCACCATTCTCTACCGGAAAAGGCACTTTTTGATCGCCAAACAGAGTTTCCTTTATCGTAATGGGTTCAATGTTGTGTTTTGTTAAAAAAGATGAACAGGCAAAAAATAGTTCATCTCCCAATGGGATATCAGTGTAACTGATTTTAGGCAAATTACTAGTGCTAAAATCAGCCGCCACACTGGTAAATTCGAAATCACAATATAAAATCTCTCTAAAAATAAAGTTAAACGTATACTTTATTCGAGGTGTAACTTTAGGAGTGTAAATTAACAACTGCATAATTGCTTAAAGATATTTCTTATTAGTTAAATTATTTCATAAGAATTTGTAATAATTTAAAGAGGTTAAGTATTGGTTCAACTTTAATTCGGATTTCATTCGAACATTGGTCGGATTCAATTGTCACAAGTCCGACCAAACCCCGAACCAACCCCGAACTAAGCCCGTTTTAACAGATGTGTTTTTATCATACAAAAAGGAAGTAAAAAGAACGTATTAAATTCATTTTACACTTTTCACTAAACACGCAAACCAAACCCTTAATCACTTGTTCTTCCCGAGCCAACTTATTATCTTTACCTAACATGAAGTTCAAAATCATTTCGGATTATAAACCGACTGGCGATCAGCCAAATGCGATAAAACAATTAGTAGAAGGAGTTAAAAATGAGGAGCACTACCAAACTTTGCTCGGCGTTACAGGCTCAGGGAAAACATTTACAGTAGCAAACGTAATTGAGCAAACGCAAAAGCCGACCTTAATTTTAAGTCATAATAAAACGTTGGCTGCTCAGTTGTATGGAGAATTTAAACAGTTTTTCCCTGAAAATGCAGTAAACTATTTTGTTTCATATTACGATTATTATCAGCCAGAGGCTTACATGCCTACTACCAATACCTACATTGAAAAGGATTTACAAATAAACGAAGAGATTGAAAAACTACGTTTGCGGACTACATCTGCATTAATGTCGGGCAGAAGAGATGTAATTGTGGTTTCTTCCATTTCCTGCATTTACGGTATGGGAAATCCCGAAGATTTTTCAAGATCAGTTTTCCGCTTTGCTGTAGGAACTAGAATAAGCAGAAACTCTTTTTTACATAGCTTGGTAGAGATTTTATATGCTCGTACTATTAACGATTTTAAACGTGGAACTTTTCGTGTAAAAGGTGATACCGTTGATATTTATCCAGCTTATTTGGATAATGCGTATCGCGTTTCTTTTTTTGGCGATGATATTGAAGAATTATCAGTTATCGATCCAGTTACTGGAAAAACGATTGAAAAATTAGAGGATATGGCAATTTATCCAGCCAATCTGTTTGTTACGCCAAAAGATAGGTTTAACTCTTCCATTTGGGGAATACAGGAAGAATTGGAATTGCGCAAAAATCAATTGTTAGGAGATAGGCAATTACTCGAGGCGAAGCGTTTGGAAGAAAGAGTGAATTTTGATATCGAAATGATGAAAGAGTTGGGTTATTGCTCTGGAATTGAGAATTATTCACGATTTTTTGATGGACGTTCGCCTGGAATGCGCCCATTCTGTTTGCTAGATTATTTTCCAGATGATTACTTGATGATTATTGATGAAAGTCATGTTACCGTTCCGCAAATTAGAGCAATGTATGGTGGTGACCGTTCGCGTAAAATGTCGTTAGTAGAATACGGGTTCCGTTTACCGTCGGCTTTGGATAATCGACCATTAAATTTTGATGAATTTGAACGGTTAGCACCGCAAACCATTTATGTAAGTGCAACACCTGCAGATTACGAATTGGAAAAATCGGAAGGGATTGTAATTGAACAGGTAATTAGGCCTACTGGTTTATTAGACCCAGTTATTGAAGTGAGACCAGCTATTAATCAGGTGGATGATTTGTTAGATGAAATTGATAAAACCATTAAAATGGGTGATCGTGTTTTGGTGACCACATTAACCAAACGTATGGCAGAAGAATTGACCAAATACATGGATCGGTTAAATATCAAGTGCCGTTATATCCATTCGGAAGTGAAAACCTTAGAGCGTGTAGAAATTTTACGTGGTTTACGTTTAGGCGAATTTGACGTATTAGTAGGCATTAACTTATTGCGTGAAGGATTGGATTTGCCCGAAGTGAGTTTAGTAGCCATTTTAGATGCGGATAAAGAAGGCTTTTTACGGTCGGATAGAGCGTTGATACAGACGATTGGCCGTGCGGCTAGAAATGATAGAGGTAGAGTAATTATGTATGCCGATAACATGACTCAATCTATGGAAAGAACGATTGATGAAACGAATAGACGTAGAGAAAAACAAATTGCTTATAATTTAGAGCATGGCATTACGCCAAAAACAGTTGGAAAAACAAGAGAAGAGATTATTGAGCAAGGGTCAATCTTAGATTTTTCTGAAGGTAAAGCTCGTGCAAAAGCATATGTAGAGGTTGATGAAGTTAGCATTGCTGCAGATCCGATTATACAATACATGACCAAGCCAGAAATGCAAAAAGCGATTGATAAAACGCGAAAAGACATGCAGAAAGCGGCTAAAGACATGGACTTTTTAATGGCTGCTCGCTTACGTGATGAAATGTTTGCCCTAGAAAAAGTATTCGAAGAACGATTTAGTAAGTAACGATTTAGCTAAATCAACGCTGTGAAAGTTTTTCTTTTTTAAATTGCAAGCTTAAACACACACAAATGAAATTTTTTAGAAATGCAGTCCTATTTGTTTTACTAATAGGGGGCAAAAATAGTTATGCTCAACTCATAACCGTACCACTTGCTGGTAATGTTTACAGTTCCAATAAAATTGAAAGCAGAAGAAATAGCACGATCAGCAATGAAGGCATTGTACGTTGGACAAATCCTGAGGATATTTTTACAGCATATGTTCGTGTAGCAAAAACAGGGACATTAAAAATAGATCTTGATGATTTTAAAGTTACCGGAAATTCAGAAATCGAATTCAGTATCAACAATAAAACATCAAAACTTTCATTAAACGAAGGAATGACGGCTGTTAGCGTAGGAATGTGGAATATAAAAGACACAGGATATGTAGCCATTAAAATTAAAGGGGTCAGTAAAACTGGGAATGAATTTCCTGCCATAAAGAGCTTAAAATTATCAGGTACAGTTACCGAAGGAAATTTGGGTTATGTGAAAGATAACGAAGGTAGCATGTATCATTTTGGTCGACGTGGTCCATCTACACATTTAAACTATGAATTCCCCAAAAATACAGATGTAGAATGGTTTTATAACGAAGTAACAGTTCCTGTAGGAGAGGATATACTAGGTTCTTATTTTATGGCGAATGGTTTTGGACAAGGTTATTTTGGAATGCAAGTCAATTCGCCAACCGAAAGACATATTTTATTTTCTGTTTGGAGTCCGTTTACTACAGATAATCCAAAAGAAATTCCAGACGATCACAAAATTAAACTCATTAAAAAAGGAGAAACTGTACATGGTGGCGAATTTGGTGGCGAAGGCGCTGGTGGCCAGAGTTATTTAAATTATATGTGGAAAGCTGGGAACACGTATCGCTTTTTGTTACATGTAAAACCTGTTGCAAATAATTATTCAGAATATAGTGCTTATTTCTTTGCCCCAGAATTAGATAAATGGCAATTAATCGCAACTTTTCAACGACCACAAACGCAAACTTATATAACTCAACCTTATTCTTTTTTAGAGAATTTTTCACCTAATATGGGTGATATCACTAGAAAAGTTGGCTTTAATAATCAATGGATTTGTGATACCAAAGGTAATTGGACAGAAATTAACAAAGCTACCTTTACCACAGATGTTACAGGTCGTAAAGGGTATCGTCAAGATTACCAAGGTGGTTTAATGAATGGTGGTTTTTATTTAAAGATAGATGGATTTTTTAATGATTACACTCCGTATAAAACTCCATTCACCAGAGAACTGCACAACAAAAAGCCAGAAATAGATTTTAGTAAATTACCCTAGCCAATTCGTCATTGCGAGGCACAAAGCAATCCCATTACTATGCTTTAAAATTGCTTGGTGCCTCGCAATGACGATAACTTAAAAAATTATGCAAGGACAAAATAGAAAAGACATTTATCCAGGTTTAGAAGTTGGAATTATCTTGAAAAAAGACCAACGCAATGGAAATGTAACTTATGGTGTAGTTAAAGATTTATTAACTTCATCTACATTTCATTCCAGAGGGATAAAAGTGCGTTTAGAGGATGGACAAGTAGGAAGAGTTTGCGAAATCATTGAAGAAGATTGATTCATTAAGGAAACAATTCAAACTAGAAATTGTAATTATAGTGCAATTATCTTTTAAAAAAGTAACAATAAATTAACCACCACGTCTATATTTGCGTTAATAATTATATTATGGTGCTTATCAAATTTCTTCTTATAACAATAATAGTGCTTTGGATTATTCGAGTTTTAATTCGAATGATATTTCCTGTGATGCTAAAAAATGTTTTTAGTAATATGCAAAACCAAGCAACTAACAATCAACAACAAAACTATTCTAAAAAACCAGAAGGCTCTATTTCAATAGATTACATGCCTAAAAAGGAAAAGAAAGGCAATGCCGATAAATTGGGCGATTTTGTAGATTACGAAGAAGTTAAATAGTTTTAAATTGTCATTTTTGGGAGCCTAACATCTCGATACTTGATCCTCACTTCTTGATCCTAAAAAAAATACTTCCTAATCTGTATCAATTTTCTATTTTTGGGATTACTTTAATCTTAAAATAACCTTAATGAACAATTGGTTTAAACAGAATGGCACACACATAGCCATCATTGCATTATTTGTAGTTCTCTGTTTTGTGTATTTCAGTCCTGTTTTACAGGGAAAAGCTCCTGCTCAAAGTGACGTATTGCAGAGTAAAGCAATGCAAAAAGAAATTATGGAGTACAAGGACAAAGATGGTAAAGGACCGCTTTGGACTAATCAAATGTTTGGCGGTATGCCAGCCTATCAAATCTGGGTACAATATGCATATAATGGCGCTACCTATGGTATTGCGTTAATTACTAAAGCATTGCCAAATCCAGTAGGAACGGTTTTATTGTTACTAATAGGCGCTTACTTTTTATTTATAACGCTAAAAGTAAACCCTTGGTTAGCCGCGGCAGGTGCCATAGCATTTGCATTTACCACTTATAATTTTGTTTTAATTGCAACTGGACATAGTAATAAAGCATTAGCAATTGGTTTTTTTGCGCCAATTATAGCAGGGCTAATATTAACTTTAAGAGGTAAATATTGGGTTGGTGCTAGTTTAACCGCTCTATTTTTGGCACTAGAAATTAGAGCGAATCACGTTCAAATGACGTATTACCTATTTCTTTCTATTCTTATTTTTGTTGGGATTGAAATTTATCAGGCATATAAAAACAAAACATTACCAGCTTTAGGTAAAGCATTAGGTTTTTTAGGTGCTGCGGTAGTTTTAGCGGTGATGATTAATGCCAGTTTATTGTGGACAACCTCAGAGTATGCTAAAGAGACCAATCGTGGAAAATCTAATCTAACTACTGCTTCTGCAGAAAAAAATGCTGGCATGAGTAAAGAATATGCCTATGGTTGGAGCCAAGGTGTAGGTGAAAGCTTTACTTTCCTTATTCCTAATTTATATGGAGGTGCGACAAGTATAGATGAACTGATTAAGCCAGAAAGCCACATGTACAAAGCGGTTGCAGAAGTTACTGGAGGCGATCCTAATCAAACTCCACAAGCTATCCAACAACTAGCTTCTCAATATAATATGCAACAATATTGGGGAGAAAAACCTAGTACTTCTGGTGGTTATTACTTCGGATCTATTGTTTGTTTCTTATTTGTATTCGGTTTATTTATTGTTCGTAGCCGTTTAAAATGGTGGATATTAGTAACAACGGTGTTATTTATCCTTTTGTCCTTTGGTAGAAACTTCCCATTGGTTTCAGATTTATTCTTTGATTATTTCCCTTTATACAATAAGTTTAGAGCAGTTGAATCGATCTTAGCAGTAGTGGGATTAATGGTTCCAATACTTGCATTTTTAGCAATTAAAGAAACACAAGAAGGTAATATCGATCAAAAGATTTTAGTTAAAAAATTAACCTGGTCTGCAGGTATAACTGGCGGATTTGCGTTAATCGTTGCTGTAATACCAACATTATTTTTCAGCTTTAAAACAGAAAATCATCCGCAAATTGTACAAGCTTTAACTCAAGCATTACAAAATAATGCTGGTGTAGCACAAAAAATTGCAAATGCGTTAATTGAAGATCGTATTTCAATTGCTAGAGCAGATGCGCTTCGTTCATTCTTATTTATTGTTATTGGTTTTGGTATTGTATGGGCATTTATCACTAAAAAAATGAACATGCAATTGGCTTTTGGTCTATTGACATTAGCAGTGTTAATTGACATGTGGCAAGTAGACCGTCGTTATTTAAACAACAAAAATTTCGAGAGTAAATCTGCATTGGCAAATTATTTCCAACCTCGTGATGTAGATAATTTCATCATGGCAGATAAAGATCCAAACTTTAGAGTGTATGATCAATCTGTTAATACGTTCCAAGATGCAAGCACCTCATCATTTCATAAAACAATTGGTGGTTACCATGCTGCAAAGCTGAAGAGATATGATGAATTGATACAAAATCAATTTTCTAAAAGTGTCAATCAAGATGTTTTGGATATGCTAAATGCGAAGTATTTCATTACACAAGATCCTCAAAATGGTTCTTACAAAATGTCGAGAAATACAACAGCATTAGGTAACGCTTGGATAGTAAAAGGCGTTCAGTTTGTAAAAAATTCTGATGAGGAGATGAAAGCAATTAACAGTTTCGATCCGAAAAATGAGGCTATTGTTGACGAGCAATATAAAAAATCGATAGATACTACACGTTTGGGCGCTGATCCAACGGCGTTCATCAAGATGGAAAAATATCACCCAGACCATATCGAATATTCGTATAGCGCACCAAGAGATGTAATTGCTGTATTCTCTGAAATCTATTACGATAAAGGTTGGAATATGTATGTTGACGGAAAGGAAAAGCCATATTTTAGAGCAGATTACGTATTACGTGCAGCACAATTAGAAGCTGGTAATCACAAAGTGGAATTCAAATTCGAACCTAAATCTTATTATTTAGGAGAGAAAATTTCATTAACTGGATCGATATTATTATTAGGCTTTTTAGGTTTCGCGTTTTATACAGAGAATAAGAAAAAGAAAGCAGCTTAAATAAGCAGTATATAATGAAAGCCATAGATTCACAGATTAAACAAAATCTGTAAATCTGTGGCTTTTTTACTCGCGTCATTCCCGTGAAAACGGGGATCGTAACGCGTAAAAAAAACTTACTATCGTATTAGGATTTAACGTAATCTGCGCATCTGCGACCTTTTATCGCATTACGATGCCCAGTCCAGCTAGGCATGACGGCTAATAAATAGGAGGTTGCCACATCGATTCACTCCTCGCCAAGACAACTAAGGAGCAAACGAGCCAACTTCATGATTTCCATTTGGACGAACATGACGAGCTTATGCTAATTTAATCTGCGAATCTGCGGCTTTAATCTTTAATCCAATTAATAATCTTCCCTTAACATCTTATTAACCTGCGCTTTCCATTTTTGTAAAATAAAATGAATCAAATGCCCGAGTTATTTTTAATTATTTGCTTAGTTGTACTGGTTGCATTCTTCTTTAGTCCTTATGATTTGACTATTGATGAAGAAGAAGACTAAGGCAAATCTTTTTATTTCACTGAATAACGCTTATTTAATAGGCAAGGCATTTTATCCCCAAAAAATTAGGTTATGGAAAAGAGAGAAGTAGAAATTGCTGTAATTTCTGATGTTCACTTAGGTACCTATGGTTGTCACGCCAAAGAACTGTTGAAATATCTTAAAAGTATCAGACCAAAAATGATTATTCTAAATGGCGATATCATTGATATTTGGCAGTTTAGTAAAAGGTACTGGCCCGAAACACACATGAAAATTATTAGAAAACTCATGAAATTTGTGGTTGAAGGAGTTCCTGTATATTATTTAACAGGTAATCATGATGAGCTTTTACGCAAGTTTGCAGATATGCACATGGGCGCATTTCATTTGCAAAATAAATTGGTTTTAGAACTAGATGGTAAAAAAGCCTGGTTTTTTCATGGCGATATTTTTGATGTAACCATGCAACATTCTAAATGGTTAGCGAAGTTGGGTGCAGTTGGCTACGATAGCTTAATCCTACTTAACAGCATGGTAAATTGGTGCTTAGCTGTATTTGGAAGAGAGAAAATGAGTTTTTCACAAAAAGTAAAAGCAAAGTTTAAGGATGCAGTAAAGTTCATCAATAGTTTTGAGCAAACCGCTGCAGACTTAGCAATAGAAAAAGGATATGAGTATGTAGTTTGTGGGCATATTCATCAACCAGAAATGCGTGAAATTACTACTGAAAACGGAAAAGTAATGTACTTAAACAGTGGCGATTGGGTAGAGAGTTTAACTGCTTTAGAATACAACAATAAGGAATGGAAGGTTTTTAGTTATGAATCTAAAGATTTTGAAAAAGATGAAGTTGAACAAGGCGTATTATCTGATAGTGAGGATTTACATAGCAAGCTAGATATTAATACGTTATTGCAAAAGATCAAATTAGAAATTGCCTAAAGCATAAAATCATGATAGCTTCATTCCCATTAAACTATAAATATTGCTGAAAAATACAGATATTAGGAGCAGATGAAGATACTTTATGCAATTCAAGGTACTGGTAACGGACATATTAGTAGGGCAAGAGAAATTATTCCCTTGTTGCAACAGTATGGCGACTTAGATATTCTAATTTCTGGCACACAAGCTGATGTTAAATTAACACAGGAAGTAAAATATCAGTTGCATGGTTTTAGCTTTGTTTTTGGTAAAAAAGGGGGCGTACATCATTATAAAACATGGCGGAACATGAATTTGCCACGTTTTATAAAAGACATGAAAGCCGTTCCTTTACAAGAATATAACCTCATCATTAATGATTTTGAACCAGTTACCGCGTGGGCATGTAAAAAACAAGGGTTGGAAAGTGTTTCTTTAAGTCATCAAGCCGCTTTCAAATCAAAAAAAGTACCCAGACCTAAAACTATCGATTGGGGTAAAATCATTTTAAGTCATTATGCGCCAACCACTCATCACATTGGTTTTCATTTTGAAAAATACGATGATTTCATTTATACACCAGTCATTAGAAGTGAAATTAGAAACTTACAATCAACTAACTTAGGTCACTATACAGTTTATCTTCCAGCAATTGATGATAGACATTTAGTTAAACTATTGAAGCAAATCCCATCAACTAGATGGGAAGTTTTTTCTAAACATACAAAAACAGCTTATACAGATGGAAATGTGTTTGTTGAGCCCGTAAACAATGAAAAATTTAATCGAAGTATGGCAAGCTGTGAAGGCTTGTTTACTGGCGGAGGATTTGAAGGACCAGCTGAAGCGTTATATTTAGGAAAGAAATTATTAGTTGCACCAATGAGATTCCAGTACGAACAGCAATGTAATGCCTATGCCTTAAAGCAATTAGGGTTGCCTGTTATTTGGGGGAGCAATAAAAATTGGTTGCCCATTTTGAAAGAGTTTGTAAATAATCCACAGGAGCATCAGTTCAATTTCCCAGATGAAACGGCTGCAATTATTGATAACATGGTGAAGTCTTTTGCCAGATAAATTTCTTTACTTTGCCTCTAGCAAACAGGCATGATCAATCAATTTAGAAATTTAAACCCCGTTAATCTTTTAATATTAGCTGCATACGCCATATTTATGCGATTGGCTATTTTTTTAAATCTGCCTGATCAGTTAAATTTTGAATTTTTAGAGTCTTACACGAAATTTTTTATCCAAATTCCATTAACAAGCACTTTTTCGCCTGCTGTAAATATCTTTCTTGCGACCTGTATTACCTTTATTCAAGCTATATTATTTAATAGAATAATTAATAACCATGGTTTGTTAGCCAAACCAAGTTACTTGCCAGCTTTGCTTTATATTACTGCATCAAGCTTATTCTTGCAATTTTTAATTCTAAGCCCTCCGCTAATCTGTAATTTTCTATTGATTTGGATCATGGATAAATTTCTGAAAATTGGCAAGTCGCCAAACGCCATGATGAACATGTTTGATGTGGGAATGATCATCGCACTTGGCACTTTAATTTATTTCCCATTTATTGTGCTATTAGTTATGCTTTGGCTTAGCTTATTGCTCTATCGCTCTTTTAATTGGAGAGAATGGGTTGCTGGGTTTATTGGATTTTTAACTCTATTTTTCTTCGTTGCTGTATTTTATTATTGGAATGATAACATTACTCAGTTTTATAAAATTTGGCGACCATTAGTGAACAAATTTCCATCTACACTTAAGATCAATTTCAATGATTATTTAGTGCTCATCCCTATAAGTGTGATTATGATATTGGCTTCACTTCAACTACGTGAAAACTTTTTTAGGAGTTTTATTAGTACGAGGAAAGCATTTCAGATGTTATTTTTCATGTTTATCATCGCAATTATTAGTTTTTACACTAAACCAGATTTCAGGGTTTATCATTTTCTATTGAGTGTTCCGCCAGGCGCAGTACTATTGGCGTATTATTTTTCGAACGCTAAAAAGCGTTGGTTTTACGAATCGTTGTTTGCTGTATTGGTACTTTGCATCCAGTATTTTTTGTTTGTTTAACCTTTTTTAACAATTTGACAGCTTGAAACTTGCTAAAGATTAATAGCTTTGTGGCATGAAGTCTATCCTTGGTAGCACTAATGCATAATCTGGTAATAGATATAGGGAATACAAATAGTAAGCTGGCTATTTTTAATCAGAAAGAGTTAGTGCACTATGAGCGATTAAAAGAGCTGGATGAAACTAGTTTAAAAGGCTTAATTGAAAAGTATCAGATACAGAATGCTACAGTTTCAAGTGTAAATAAAGAGATAAAAGAACTGAGCGATTATTTAAAACAGCTCGTAAACTATATCCCTTTCACTACAGAAATAAAAGGTAAAATAAAGAATAACTATCAAACATTAAGCACTTTAGGGTTAGATAGATGGGCAAAAGTAATTGCGGCACATTGTTTATATCCTGGTAACAATTGTTTGATGATAGATGCGGGAACTTGCATTACTTATGACGTGCTAACTGCTACAAGTGAATACTTTGGAGGAAGTATAAGCTTGGGAATAAGAATGAGATTTGAAGCATTAAACCATTATACAGGCAGATTACCGCTTGTGAATTGGAAAAATGAAGAAAATAATATTCCAGAAGGTACGAATACCATTAATGCCATTAAAAATGGTGTTTTACAAGGAATTTTGAATGAAGTAGAGGGTTTTATATCCTTAGAAAATAAAAAGAATAAGGACCTTAAAGTAATTATTACCGGAGGTGATGCCGATTTTTTGAACATGCAATTAAAAAATAGCATCTTTGCCACCCAAATTATACATGAACCATATTTGGTTTTAAAAGGATTAAATGAAGTTATTACATTATAATATGTACCATAAATTAAAATATACACTTGCTGTTTGCCTATTATTAACGAGTATAGTTGCGAATGCACAAGTTACTGTACAATCACCATATTCTAAATTTGGTGTTGGTAATATAAAGGGCTCAATGTTGCCACAATTCAGAGCAATGGGCGGCATTTCTACAGCGGTTTATAAACCAAGTTTCTTTAACAATATTAATATACAAAACCCTGCTTCTTATGCTGGTATTAATGCGACCACATTAGATATTGGTATGAGTGGAAACATTACGGAGTTAAAAAATAGTACTCAGACAGAGAATAGCTTTAATGCTACATTGAGTCATGTTGCTTTAGCATTTCCAGTAAGTAAAAAGTCGGCATTGAGTTTTGGAATATTACCATATTCTGAATTGGGTTATAACTTTAAAAACACGTTGAAAGTAGGAACTACAACAGCTAATACTAAAACGGTAGATTATAAATACAATGGCGAAGGTGGTTTAACTAAAGCTTATTTAGGTTATGGTATTCAATTTGGAGATCATTTTAGAGTAGGTGCTAATGCTGAATATTTGTTTGGTAATTTATCAGAAAATAGATCTACAGAATATGTAAATGATCCTGGAAGTATCAATTCACGTATGCAGACGAAAAATAGCGTAGGTGGTGTTAGTTTTTCATATGGAGCACAATATGATTTTAGATTAGATAACAAAACATCGTTAGTATTAGGTTATTCTGGTTCTTCTTCATCAAAAATCAATTTGAAAAACAGTCAAGTTGTTACTCAATACTTTAACGATGCATCAGGTAACGAGCAAACAGCTTTAGATACCTTGTCACTTGTAGAGAATAGTCCAACAAATTTGAAATTACCTTTAATACATAATTTCGGTATCAGCATACAAAAAGATAATAAATGGATGGTTGGGGCAGATTACCGCATGGGTAAGTGGTCTAATCTTTCTATTGATAATGTAAATCAAGGCCTACAAGATACGTATGGCTTTTCTGTAGGTGGACAATTTACTCCAGATGTAACTGCAATTAATGGTTATTTTAAAAGAGTGGATTATAGATTGGGTTTCCAATACGATAAAACCTATATCCAAATGAACAACCAAGATATTAAGCAAATGGCTGTTACTTTCGGATTTGGTTTGCCTCTAGCATCCTATAGTAGAGGGACTTTCTATAAAATGAATTTAACTGCCGAATTAGGTAAAAGAGGTACGGTGAGCAATGGTTTGTTGCAAGAAAAATATATCAATATTCATTTAGGATTTGTACTGAATGATAGCAGTTGGTTCCAAAGATTTAGATTTGACTAATGAAAACGTCGGGTATTAAATCTGGCATTTTAATTCTCTTTTTAGTGCAATTAATGGTCTTATCATCTTGTAATGATGATGACTTGAAAAATGCAACTTCTATTTCTGCCAAAAAAATAACATTAAGTACAGATCGCTCTTACGGAGTTGAAATCATTTATAGTGATTCTGCGAAGGTAAAGGCTAAAGGTTATGCTCCGATTTTAGATAAAGTTACTCCATCTGAAGGGGCTATGTATAATGAAATGCCAAAGGGAGTTAAAATAGAATTCTTTAACGAGTTTCTTAAACCTACTGGAACCATTACATCTGGCTATGCGATTAATAAACAAACGGATAAAATCACCATCTTCAGGAAAAATGTAGTCGTAGTAAATGATCAAATTACTTTCACGACAGAAGAATTGATATGGGATGAAAATAAACGAATGTATTCATCGCCTTATGGTACCGTAACTGCAAAAGATGGAAGTGTAGTAACAGGAACAGAATTTACAGCACCACAAGATTTCAGTACGTATAAGATAATTCAAGCATCTGGAACGACCTACGTAAAAGGCGATTTAAGACCTTAAAACGATAATTAATCTAGCTTTGTAATCGCTTAGTTCTATGCAAGTTTCGCTATAAAGATCAAATAAAATTTAATGTTTTCTAATTAGTTGCAAATTTGTATCTTGCGCCCTCTTAAAAAAAAATATAAAATAAGAATAATATGGGATTAATGACTTTCATGCGTACCAAGATGGGGTATTTTCTAGTTGGAGGTATTGCAGTGGTATTGGCGTTATTTGTTTTAGAACCTTTGCTTCAGCACAGTTCTTCACTTTTTGGTTCATCTAGAAACACCGTTGGCTCAATAGATGGTGAGGAAATCAAATATGAAGAGTTTAACCCTAAAGTAGAGCAGAGTGTTGCACAATTTAAGCAACAATATGGTGGTAGTGTAAATGCACAAATGCAAGCTATGGCTGTAGATAATGCATGGCAGGCTGAAGTTGCAGGCAAACTTTTAACTAAAGAATATGCACGTTTAGGTTTAAGTATTTCTGGTGATGAATTATTTGATTTATTGCAAGGCAAAAACCCAAGCCCATTAATTGTACAATATTTTGGTAATCAACAAACTGGTCAAGTAGATCGTTCAGCAGTTTTAAGCTCATTAAAAGCACAGCAAAAAGATCCAAAATTAAAACAACAATGGGACATGTTGCAAGCAGAAATAGAAAAGCAAGCTTTGCAACAAAAATATGTTAATCTTGTTCGTAACTCTGTTTATGTAACTTCTTTAGAGGCTAACGACGAATACATTAACCGTAATAAACTGGTTAACTTCAAATATGTTAATTTAGATTACAGTTCTATTTTAGATGCTGCAGTGAAATTAACTGATGCTGATTATCAAGCATATTATGATGCGAATAAAAAACGTTTTGACAACCCGAATGAAACTCGTGGATTTGAATACGTTCATTTCAGTATTAAACCAACTGCAGCAGATAGCGTAGTAGTAAAAACGCAAATAGAAAAATTAGCAGCAGATTTTAGAACTACACCAAACGATTCATTATTTGCAGCAAATAATTCTGATGTAAAAGTTCCTTATACTTATATCGCTAAAGGAAAATTAGATCCAGCAGTAGATTCAGTAATTTTTAATTACGGTGCAGGTAGCTATTATGGTCCTGTTCTTTCGGGTAACTCTTATAAATTAATTAAGGTAATCGATACTCGTTTCTCACCTGATTCAGTAAAAGCAAGCCATATACTAATTGATCCAAGTAAAATTGGAGAAGCTGCGGCATTTAAATTAGCAGACTCTTTAAAATCTTTAGCTCAAGGGGGTAGTAATTTTGGAGAATTAGCTAAAAAATACAGCATTGATGGCTCTAAAGATAAAGGTGGTGACTTAGGTACTTTTGCTCGTAATACAATGGTAGCAGAATTTGAAAATGCAGCTTTCAATGGTAAAACAGGCGATATTAAAGTAGTTAAATCTCAATTTGGTATTCATGTAATTAAAATTGAAAAACAAATTGGTTCTTCGAGAGTAGCTAAATTAGCTTACATCGAGAAAAGTTTAACCCCAAGTTCTAAAACTAGAGATGCAGCGTATAAAAAAGCAATCAACTTCTTAAATGAAGTGAAAGCAGCTAATTTTAGCTCTTTAGCACAACAAAAAGGATATACAGTTGCAGTAGCAGATAAAATCACACCAACTCAAGGTTACGCTCCAGGATTAGATAGTCCTCGTCCGTTAATTAGAGACGCTTATGAAGCAGAAAAAGGTGAGGTATTACCACAGGTATATACAATGGAAGACGGTTTTGTAGTAGCACATTTAACTGATGTGAAACCAAAAGGGCAGTTATCATTAGAAGATGTTAAAAAACAAATTCAACCAATGGTGATGAATGCTGTAAAAGCTAAATTATTAACTGATAAAATTAATAAAGCTTTAGCTGGTACAAGTTCAATAGATCAAGTAGCTTCAAAACTAGGAAAAACTGCAACACCTGTTCAAAATATGGTATTTGCTAACCCAATTATTCCAGGTTTAGCTCAAGAGAATAAAGTTGTAGGAGCCGTGTTCGGGTCTCAGGTGGGTAAATTATCTAAACCAGTTGAAGGAGAAAAAGGTGTATATGTATTCGTTGTGGATGGGTTTGCTAATCCTGCACCAATAGATAACATGTTCAAACAAAAAGAAACAATGCTATTAGGAATTACGCAACGCTCTTTAGGGGCGGCTTTCCAAGCATTACAAGATAAAAGTGAGATAAAAGACAATAGAGTGAAATTCTATTAATCTTATTTACGTAATTTTGTAACCGTTCTAACATTAGTTAGAACGGTTTTTTATTTTTAAGAGCCATGGATATTCAAGAAAACATCGTTAATAAAGTAGCTTCAAGTGGTTTAGTGACCTTAAATTTAGAGGAGTATTTCCACAAAGGAGAACGATTGGTGTATGATATTAAAGACAATCTATTTCATGGATTGATCTTAAAAGAGCAAGATTTTAGAGCGTTTATAAAAGAACATAACTGGGAACAATACCAAGATAAAAACATAGCAATTATTTGCAGCGCTGATGCAATTGTACCTACTTGGGCATATATGCTATTAGCAAATAGAATGAAACCTTTTGCGAATGAAGTGGTTTTTGGCAACCTAGAAACCCTAGAAACAGTACTCTATACAAGGGCATTGGCTAAAATCAATATTAATGAATTTGCTGGAGAGCGTGTGGTAATAAAGGGATGTGCAGATTTAGAGGTGCCAGTTTCTGCTTATGTAGAAATAACTGCTTTATTAACCCCGGTAGTTAAAAGTATAATGTATGGAGAGCCTTGCTCTACTGTTCCAATTTACAAACGGAAGGACTAACAATTTTGGAGTGCTTTTTGTTTGCATAGCTGTATGAGAAAACTAATTTTATTTCTTGCTCTTGGTTTAATTGGATTTAATAGTTCAGCACAAGAGGAATTACCTTTAAAAAAAGACCCGATCTTTAAAGAGGGTGAAGTATTGAGCTATAAACTAAAATATGGCTTTCTTACCGCTGCAGAAGCGACTATAAAAGTAATGGCTTCTGATGTGAAATTTGATAATAAACCTGTTTACAGACTTGTAGTAGATGCACAAACATCAGGAACCTTTGATATATTTTACAAAGTAAGAGATCACTACGATTCGTATATCGATAAAACAGATTTAACGCCATATTTTTATCAAGAAAATATTCGTGAAGCAAGCTACCGCAGACAAGACAAAGCTAGATTCTATCAGGACTCTAAAAAAGTAGTTGCTAATAAAGGAACTTTCGCAACACCAACTACTCAAACTTTCGATTTAGTTTCTGCTTATTATTTTTCTCGCAGCCTTGATATTGCTAAGTTAAAAGTGGGAGATAAATTTAAACTTAATTATTTTTTGAGTGATGAAATATCTCAGTTAGAAATTCAATATGTGGGTAAGGAAACTATTAAAAGTAAATTAGGTACAATACGATGCTTAAAATTTAGTCCATCAATTAAACCTGGTCGTATTTTTAAAAAGGATAGTAAACTATATCTTTGGATTACTGATGATGGCAACAGAGTGCCTGTAAAAGCGCAAGTAGAAATTTTGGTTGGGTCAGTAACCTTAGAAATTAAATCAGCCGAAGGATTAAAATATCCAATAGGTAAATAATTATTAAATGATAGAAATACAGGGTGCTTTAGTGCATGAAGAGGTGATTAGTGAAAACTTTGTGTGCAATTTAAGCAAGTGCAAAGGGATTTGTTGTGTAGAAGGCGATGCAGGCGCTCCATTAGAAGTGGCTGAGACAGCTATTTTAGCTGAGATTTACCCTAAAATAAAACATTTATTAGCGCTTAAAGGGATAAAGGCCATAGAGGAACAAGGAACGTCAGTAGTGGATGCTGACGGAGATTTAACTACACCATGTGTAGATGGTCATAAAGAATGTGCCTATGTAACTTTCGAAAATGGAATTACAAAATGTGCAATTGAAAAAGCATACGAACAAGGTTTGGTGGATTGGAAAAAGCCTATTTCTTGCCATTTGTATCCTATACGAATTACTAAATACCCAGAATTCGATGTGCTAAATTACGATAGATGGCACATTTGCCATGATGCTTGTACTTTTGGTAGAGAACTTAAAGTGCCTGTTTATCAATTTCTAAAAGAACCCTTAATTAGAAAATATGGTTTGGAATGGTATACGGAATTAGAAAATAGTGTAAATTCAACAGACTAAATATATAGAGCAAAGACGATCTCATATCTAATTACAATGAAAGGAATAATTCTAGCTGGCGGTAGCGGAACCCGCTTACATCCACTAACACTTGCATGTAGCAAACAAATGATGCCGGTTTATGATAAACCGATGATCTACTATCCACTATCTACTCTAATGTTAGCTGGAATAAAGGAAATTTTGATTATTTCTACACCACATGATTTACCAAATTTTGAAAAGTTATTAGGAGATGGCGCAAATTTGGGCTGTAAATTTAGTTATGCTGTACAACATGAACCTAACGGTTTAGCGCAAGCTTTTGTAATTGGTGAAGAGTTTATTGGAAAAGATAAAGTTGCCTTGGTACTTGGTGACAATATTTTTCATGGTGATGGGATGGCAAAGTTACTTCAAGCTAGCTCAGACCCAGAGGGTGGTGTAGTATTTGCATATCAAGTTTCAGATCCAGAAAGATATGGTGTAGTAGAGTTTGATGCTGATAAAAAAGTACTTTCAATTGAAGAAAAACCAAATCAGCCTAAATCTGACTATGCTGTACCTGGTTTATATTTTTATGATAATTCGGTAGTTGATATTGCTAAAAATATTAAACCATCACCCCGTGGTGAATATGAAATTACCGATGTGAATAAAGTATATTTAGAACAAGGTAAATTAAAAGTAGGTGTGTTAAGTAGGGGAACTGCTTGGCTAGATACGGGAACTTTTACCTCATTAATGCAAGCTGGTCAATTTGTTCAAATTATAGAAGAACGTCAGGGTTTAAAAATAGGGTGCATTGAAGAAATAGCCTATCGTATGGGCTTCATTGATGATGAACAATTGAGAAAGATTGCCACTCCATTAGTAAAGAGTGGTTATGGAGAGTATTTGCTGAAAATCATTAAATGATAATTTTCTATCAGATGAAATTAATCTGTATGTTTGCAATTGTGAAAAACCGCTTACTTAATCTATGAAAGTTGCACTTATTACAGGAGTTACTGGCCAAGATGGAGCTTATTTAGCCGAGTTTTTGTTAAAAAAAGGATATTTTGTACATGGTATAAAAAGACGTTCTTCTTTGTTCAATACTGATAGAATAGATCATTTATATCAAGATCAGCATGAGAGTAATGTTCATTTCAAATTGCATTATGGCGACTTAACAGATTCTACAAATCTTATTCGCATTATTCAAGAAACGCAACCAGATGAAATTTATAATTTGGCAGCCATGAGTCATGTTCAAGTAAGTTTTGAAATGCCTGAATATACTGCTAATGCGGATGGAATTGGTACGCTACGTTTATTAGAAGCAGTTAGAATTTTAGGCTTAGCTAAAAAGACCAAAATCTATCAAGCTTCTACCTCAGAACTATATGGTTTAGTTCAAGCAGTACCTCAAAGTGAGACTACACCTTTTTATCCACGTTCTCCATATGCAGTAGCTAAAATTTATGGCTATTGGATTACAGTGAACTATCGTGAGGCTTATGGGATGTTTGCTTGCAATGGAATTCTATTTAATCATGAAAGCCCCTTAAGAGGTGAAACCTTTGTTACTCGTAAGATTACAAGGGCAGCTTGTAAAATAGCCTTAGGATTGCAAAATTGTTTGTACCTAGGTAATCTTTCTGCGCAACGTGATTGGGGGCATGCTAAAGATTATATCGAAGCCATGTGGTTGATTCTACAGCAAGAAAAGGCAGAGGATTTTGTAATCGCTACAGGAGTTACAACCACTGTACGTGATTTTGTAAGAATGAGTTTTGCAGAGTTGGGTATTGACATTGAGTTTAGTGGAAAAGATACAAATGAGCAAGGCGTAATTATCGATATTGATCAAGCGAAAATAAAAAGCCTAGGATTAAATGAAGATAATTTAAAACTAGGCATGACTGTTGTTAAAGTAGACCCGAAATACTTCAGGCCTACTGAAGTTGATTTGTTATTAGGCGACCCAACTAAATCAAAAACCCAGTTAGGATGGGAACCTAAATATGATTTGCCAGCGCTTGTAAAAGATATGATGCAAGCTGATTTGCATTTGATGAAAAAGGATGAATATTTAAAACAAGGAGAGTTTAAAACTCTAAATTATTTTGAATAAATTAATCTTACAAATACCTATGAAAAAAAACATACTTCAATTATTCGCGATTTTGCTGATTACCCTAAGCTTTAGCAGTACTGTACTAGCGCAAAATAATTACGCAAATATTAAAGTAGATGAGCTTTCTGATACACGTATTTTAGAAATCATTAAGCAAGCAGAGTCTATTGGCTTTACCAGTGAAGCTCAATTGGAACAAATGGCTTTAGCTCGTGGAATGAAAGCTGAAGAGGGAAGAAAATTTAAACTTCGCGTTCAGAAACTTCGCAATCAAAATAATACTGACCAAAACTCTACACCTAGTAGAACTTATACTGAAGCTAACTCAGTAGTTGCAGACACTATTCAGCAAAATAGAAAAGAGGAAAGTCTTGCTCCAAAGATTTTTGGTTCAGATTTGTTTCGCAATGGGAATATTACTTTTGAACCAAATTTACGTATTGCTACACCAAAAGGATATATTATTGGTCCTGATGATAAGTTAATAATTGATTTAACTGGGGATAATGAAAAGACATACAATTTACAGGTAAGTCCCGAAGGTATCATCAATTTAGAATTTGTAGGAAGAATTGCTGTTGGCGGATTAAGTATTGAACAGGCTACCTCTAAAATTCGTTCATTAATGTCTTCTACCTATCCAGCATTACGTTCTGGACGAACGAGTGTGGCTGTTAACTTGGGTAATATTAGAAGTATCAAGGTAACAATCACAGGGCAAGTTGTTAAGGCTGGAACGTATACTATATCATCTCTCTCAACTGTTTATAATGCTTTAGGTGCTTCTGGAGGGCCATCTAGTAATGGTTCCTATCGTAATATTCAAGTAATAAGAAATAATAAAGTCGTTTCTACTATAGATGTTTACGATTTTTTGTTAGGTGGTATCCAAAAAGATAATATTCGATTACAAGACCAAGATGTAATTTACATCCCGGTATTTGAAAAGAGAGTTGAAATACAAGGAGAGGTTGTTCAACCCGCTTTGTTTGAAGTTAAAAATAGAGAAAGTTTGCAAGATGTAATCAATTTTGCAAGTGGTTTCACTACAAAAGCATATACTGCCCAAATTAAAAGCTTTCAAAATACAGATAAGGAACGTCGAATTAGTGATATTTCGTCAACAGCGTTTGCTACATATATTCCAAAAAATGGAGATGTTTATTTAGTTGAACCTATCTTAGATCGTTTTGAAAATCGTGTAGAAATTTCAGGAGCAGTCTTTAGACCTGGGCAATATGAATTGGAAAAAGGTTTAACTTTAAAAGCGTTAATTACTAAAGCAGCGGGTTTAACCGAAGATGCTTTTTTAAATCGAGGATATATTAATCGTTTAAATGCTGACAATACGCCTAGCTTACTTTCATTTGATGTCGCTAAGCTTATGGCAGGTACCAGTTCTGATATTCCTTTACAGCGTGAAGACAAGGTGACAATTTCGTCAATTTTTGATTTACGTGATGAATATAAAATTACCATTCAAGGGGAAGTAAGAGCGCCAGGTATATTCAATTATGCAGATAGCATGAGTTTAGAATCAGTTATTCAAATGGCTGGTGGTTTTAAAGAAGGCGCTACTGCTAAACGAATTGAGATCTCTAGAAGAATTAAAAATAGTGATGCAAGTTCGGTATCTGCTCGTACCGCTCAGGTTATTACCGTAAATGTGGATCAAAATCTTAAAATTTTAGGTAACACTATTGTTTTAAAACCGTTTGATGTGATTTCTGTTCGTAGTTCTTCTGGATATCAAGTGCAAAAACAAGTAATGATAGAGGGAGAAGTACTTTACCCAGGTCCTTATACTATTATCAAAAAGGATGAACGAATATCTGACTTAATTAAAAGAGCAGGTGGATTAACTCCATCGGCTTATACAGATGGAGCCTCATTGAAAAGACCGGGAGCTGAAAAAGTTAATCCTACAGACAAAAATGCAATTAATAATAAAGAAGAAGAACAGAAAAAACTATTAAGTTTAAAAAGAATACAAGAGACTGGCGTAAAAGATACACTTTCAGTAGAAGTAGAACAAAAACTAATTCAATCTGATTTAGTGGGGATTAATCTTACTGCTATTTTAGAAAAACCAACTTCTAAACAAGATCTCATAGTGGAAGATGGAGATATAATTCGTATTCCCCGTCAATTGCAAGTTGTTAAAGTTACAGGAGAAGTTCTTAGTCCAAATAGTATCGTTTATTTAAATGGTAAAAGTTTTAGAGATTATGTAAATGGTGCTGGTGGATTTACAGATAAAGCACTTAAAAATAAAGCATATATAAAGTATGCTAATGGAACTGCGGCAGGGGCAAAAAAATTCTTATTCTTTAATAATTATCCTAGAATTAGGCCTGGAGCTGAAATTTTTGTGCCAAAAAGGGCAGAAAAGGAAAGATTAAATGCCCAAGCTTGGATCGGAATTGGAACTGCAATCGCTTCTTTAGGTGCGATTTTAGTGAGTTTGCTTAAATAGTTAAAGCTATTACAATTCTAATGAATAAATATGGACAAAAAGCATACTAGTTTGACGCAAATTGAGGAAGAGGTCTCATTAAAGGATTTTATCTTAAAAATAGGTGAGTTGTGGCGCTATCTTTTATCTAAATGGTTTATTATTTTGATATTTGGAATTCTTGGGAGTTGCATTGGATATTATTATGCATATAAACAAAAGCCAAGTTACACAGCAACAACTACATTTGTATTAGATAATGGAGATAGTCAAAGTGGTGGAATTGGTCAATATGCTGGATTAGCATCAATGGTTGGTATAGATCTAAACGGTGGAGGTGGAGGTATTTTTCAAGGGGATAATATTTTAGAGTTATACAAGTCTCGAAATATGATTGAGAAAACATTGTTAACAGATGTAGAATACCAAGGTAAAAAACAATTACTCATAGAATGTTATTTAAGTTTTAATAAGTTACGTGAAAAATGGAAGGAAGAGCCAGAATTACAAAAAATTGATTTCTCATCTAATAAATCACCAATAACTATCAAGGAAAAACGGTTAAGAGATAGTATTATAAGTGCTATTGTTGTAGATATTAATAAGAACTACTTATCGGTAACAAAACCAGATAAAAAACTAAGTATCATAAAAGCTGACGTTAAAGCGAAGGATGAATATTTTGCTAAAACCCTTAATGAACAAATTGTAAAAAATGTAAATGATTTTTATATTCAAACTAAAACCAAAAAATCCTTAGAAAATATTCAAATTTTGCAACAAAAAACAGATTCAGTTAGATCTGTTATGAATGGGGCTATTTATTCTGCTGCCGCTGTAGCAGATGCTACTCCCAATCTTAACCCAACTAGACAAGTCCAGCGGACGGTTCCTATTCAACGCTCTCAATTTTCTGCCGAAACGAATAAGGCAATTTTAAGCTCTTTAGTTCAAAATTTAGAGGTGTCAAAAATGACATTATTAAAAGAGACACCACTTATTCAAGTAATTGATAAACCCGTTTTTCCTCTATACAAAGAAAGAGTAAGTAAATTGAAAACAATGATTATTGGAGGTCTCCTCGCTGGTTTTTTTATTGTTGCTTTTCTTTTAACTCGAATGGGTTTTAAAAAGATAATGGCTTAGCATTATGGTCAATTATACACTTAAGATTGTTCAAATAAGGCAAGAAACAGCTGATAGCTTAACACTGTGTTTCAAACAACCAGCTTTAAAAAAAATTAAATATAAGGCCGGGCAATATCTTTCATTAATTTTCAGAATTAACGGACGCAGGTATATTAGGCCATATTCTTTTTCTTCTTGCCCTAATGTCGATTCTTTTTTAGAAGTAACTGTTAAACGAGTGCCAAAGGGGATTGTTTCCAATCATATTCATGATCAGCTTAAAGAAGGGGATAGTGTAGAAGTAATGAGCCCTATGGGCGATTTTATTTATGAAAATGTAGAGCCTAGTAAGCAGGTTTTTTTATGGGGTGTAGGAAGTGGCATTACTCCATTAATTTCTATAGCAAAACATGTTTTACACAATGAGGAAAATGTTAAAGTTCACTTAGCTTATGGTAATCGCAACCCTGAGGGAACTATATTCTTAACCTCAATTAGTCAATTGCAGTCGCAATATCCAGCTAACTTTGAAGTAAAACATTTCCATACACAGCCCTCATTAACAGCACAACTTCCAGAAGTAATTCAAGGTAGGATTAATAGAGAGAAAGTAATGGATATTATTGGGGAAGTAGACTTTTTAAACAGCATACATTATATCTGTGGCCCGATTGGTTTGAAGGAATCGATCAAAGAGGTGCTACAAGCTTTAAAAGTTCCAGAATCTAGCATTTTTTCTGAGGATTTTGAATTGATAAAAGACCCGAAATTATTTGAAGATATTCATACCCAGGATATTCGAATAAATTTTAATGGGGAAGATTTAAAATTGGAAGTAATTAAGGGCAAAAGCATTCTTGAAGCGGGTTTAGATGCAAATATAGAATTGGCTTATTCTTGCCAAACTGGAAATTGCAGCACATGCAAAGGAAACCTTTTGGCCGGAGAAGTAAAGATGATTGGATTAAATAAGGAAAGGATGGACCTGCAAACAAATGAATACTTGTTATGTTGTACCTATCCACTAACTGAAAATGTTTATATTGAAATAAGATAATAATTATGAAAGTAGTTATACTGGCTGGAGGCTTAGGCACGAGACTGATGGAAGAAACAGAAGCACGACCAAAACCAATGGTTGAGATTGGAGGCAAGCCCATATTATGGCACATCATGAAAATCTATGAAGCTTATGGCTATAATGATTTTGTACTTTGCTTGGGGTATAAGGCCCAATCCATTAAAGAGTACTTCCTTAATTATTATTTGTACAATTCTGATGTTTCCATAGACATAGAAAAGAACAAAGTTGATGTACATTTTTCTAACTCTGAGTCTTTTAAAGTAACTTTGGTTGATACAGGTTTAACTACAAATACTGCTGGAAGAATAAAGAAAATTCAAAAATATTTGAAAGATGAGACCTTTATGCTAACCTATGGAGATGGTGTTGCAGACATTAATATAAAAGAGTTAGTTAAGTTTCATCAACAACAAGGAAAGCTTGCAACGCTGACATCCATTCAAACACCGGGTAGGTTTGGTAATATTGAAATGGATGAAATGGGTGTGGTGCAAAATTTTGTTGAAAAACCACAGGGTGATGGTATGTGGATTAACGGGGGGTTTTTTGTTTTGGAACCTGGCGTCTTTAAGTATTTAGATGGTGATATGGATGATGTGCAATGGGAAAATAAGCCTTTAAAGGCAATCGCAGAAGACGGAGAACTGTCTGCCTTCAAACATACAGGTTTTTGGAAGCCAATGGACGCCTTGAGAGATAGAATCGAACTGGAACACCTTTGGAATAGTGGTGAAGCTAAGTGGAAAATTTGGTAGTGTATGTTAAGTTATCTTAAAGGAATATATCAAGGTAAAAAAGTCTTTATAACTGGGCATACCGGTTTTAAAGGAGCTTGGTTACTAAAAACCCTAAGCATTCTTGGTGCTAAGGTTAAAGGTTATGCATTAGCTCCCCAAACGCCGAATGATTTATATTGTTTAATTAATGGAAATCAGTTATGTGATTCGATAATAAGTGATTTACGAGATCGGGAGGCTTTAAAAAAAGCAGTCATGGATTTTAAACCCGATTTTATTTTTCATTTAGCAGCTCAACCACTAGTTAGGCTTTCTTATGAAATTCCTTCAGAGACTTTTGAGGTAAATGCGATCGGTACTGCTAATTTATTAGATGCGGTCAGATTATTAGATCAGTCATGTTCGGTAATACTAATTACCACAGATAAGGTATATCATAATAACGAGTGGGATTATCCGTATCGTGAAAATGATCGTCTGGGTGGTTATGATCCATATAGTGCAAGTAAGGCTTGCGCAGAATTGGTGATAGATTCTTATAGAAATTCTTTTTTTAATATTTCAAATTACAATGCACATCAGAAAGGCCTCGCGGTTGGCAGGGCTGGGAATGTAATTGGAGGAGGAGATTGGTCAAAAGACCGTTTAATTCCAGATATTACTAAAGCTTTATCTAACAATGAAGAAATCATTATTAGAAACCCCAACGCTGTTCGTCCATGGCAGCATGTTTTAGAGCCAATAGTAGCTTATTTGTTATTGGGTGCTAAATTGGAAAGCAAGCCAGTGATATTTAGTCAAGCCTACAATTTTGGCCCCTATGCTACTGATGCTTTACCTGTGTTGGAAATGTTAGACTTGGCAATTACTTGTTGGGGAAGCGGTAGTTATAAAGTAGAAAAGAATCTTGATCAGCCTCATGAAGCTGGGCTCTTGAAACTTGATATAAGTAAAGCGGTTAATGAATTGGATTGGAAGCCAAAGCTAAACGCGAACACAGCTGTACAGCTGACAATAGATTGGTACAAGGCATATCAGAAAAGTCGTCAATCAATTGCTGATTTTACAAATGATCAGGTTTTAAATTACTTAAATGCTTAAGGTTTTAATTACAGGAATTACTGGCTTTTTGGGGTCTCACATTGCAAAAGACTTAATCGATAATAATATCTCAGTAATTGGGATAAAAAGATCGAGTTCCGATACGTGGCGTTGCCAAGATTTTGAAGGTCGGATAGAGTGGTTGGATTATGATAATTTAGAAAATTGGAAAAAGGAAAGCCACAATCAGTTATCTATAGTAATTATCCATTGTGCATGGATTGGTGTTGAAGCAAAAGATAGAGATGATTGGCTTATACAATCCAAGAATATCGATTTATTGATCAATTTACTCGATTTAGGCAAATATTTGAGGATTCAGAAATTTATATTTTTGGGCTCGCAGGCAGAATATGGAATCTTCGAAGGGAAAGTTGATGAAGATTATAATGCTTCTCCAACGAGCGCTTATGGAAGTATTAAGCTAGCTAGCTTGGAAATCTTAAAAACATATTCCATTCAAAATAATTCAAGCTGGCTGTGGCTTCGGGTATTTTCTGTTTTTGGTGAAAAAGAAGATAATAATTGGTTAATTCCATCAATTGTTTCATCAATGAAGAAAGAGAAAGAGATGAATTTCACTGCGGGAGAACAAAAATATGCCTATTTATATGTTGATGACTTTTCAAAAATAGTAACAGCACTCCTTAAAGGCGATGTGAAATCAGGAATTTATAACATTTCTTCCAATCAGGTACAACAATTAAAGTCCTTGATCGAATCAATAAGAAATATTGTTAATCCTAGTTTTAGGCTCAACTTTGGAGCAATTCCTTATAGAAACAACCAATCAATGCACATTGAAGGAGACATTACAAAACTTATAAGTGCAATAGGGCCATTTGAGTTCACTGATTTTAATGTAGCTTTGTTAAATACACTTAAATATTATATCTCTAATTAGTACCAAATGAAAGCATCAGATTTTATAGCTAAATTTTTGAGTGAAAAAGGTATTGAAAGTGTTTTTGAACTTTCTGGAGGAATGATCACCCATATTTTAGATTCCTTAAATCAAACGACAAATATAAAGATTGTAACCATGCACCATGAACAGGCTGCCGCTTTTGCCGCAGAAGGCTATGGTAGGATAACGGGCTTACCCGGTGTTGCATTAGCTACAAGCGGGCCAGGAGCAACTAACTTATTAACAGGTATTGGAAGTTGCTTTTTTGATTCGACACCAGCTATATTTATAACGGGTCAGGTAAATACACATGAGCAAAAGGGAGACAAAAATATTAGGCAATTGGGTTTTCAAGAGACGGATATTGTTGCAATGGCAAGACCAATTACTAAAGCTTGTTTTTTAGTAAATGATCCAGAAGAATTAGAAGCTGTTTTTGAAAGAGCCTTTCAAATAGCCGTTGCAGGAAGACCTGGACCTGTACTAATTGATGTTCCTATGAATGTTCAACGGGCTCAAATCGCTATAAAAGAGGGCCTTGTTGAAAAAGAAAAGCACACGCTAATAGAAGACGAAAAACTTTTATCACTAATAACCGATATAAAAAAAGCCAAAAGACCTTTGATTTTGGCTGGAAGAGGCATCAAAGCTTCAAAAAGCCAAGTGTTATTTGATCAATTTATAGCTAAAACCAAAGTACCCGTTGTAACTACACTGTTGGGCCTAGATACCATAGCCTATGAGGATGAGCTTAGAGTTGGTTTTATTGGAAGTTATGGAAATAGATGGGCAAATCTAGCATTTGGTGAGTGCGATTTATTAATTGTATTAGGAAGTAGATTAGATATTCGCCAAACAGGTGCTGACGCCAAATTTATAGAAAACAGGGTTATTTATCATATTGATTGTGAGAAGGGCGAAATAAATAACCGAGTTAAAGGATGTATACCAATTTTAGCGGATTTAAATGCTTTTTTTGAGCAGTTTAATCAACAAATGGAGCATGAAGAATTTCTTTTAAAAGAAGAATGGCTAATGCATCTAAAAGAATTAAGGGCACTTTGGCAAGATACAAATGAGCTTGATCCTATTGGGATAAATCCGAACAAATTTATGCACCTCCTTTCAAAAGGCAGTAAAGAGGCGAAAGTTTATCTAGCGGATGTAGGTAGCCACCAAATGTGGTCTGCACAATCGCTTGAGATTAATAAAGGGCAGCATTTTTTAACTTCTGGAGGAATGGGTGCTATGGGCTTTTCAATCCCAGCAGGTATTGGAGCATGTATTGCGTTGAATAATGAGCCAGTTGTAATATTGGTAGGGGATGGTTGCATGCAAATCAATATCCAAGAACTACAGACTATTGTTAGAAATAACCTTAAGATAAAGATTATCGTGTTAAATAATCGAACATTGGGAATGATTAGACAATTTCAGGATAGTTATTTTGAATCTCGTTACCAATCTACTTATTGGGGTTATAGTGCGCCTGATTTCTCCAAGGTGGCAATTGCTTACGGTATTGATGCTTTAACCATTGAAAATCCCAACGAATTGGAGGATGCTATTTCATGGTTATGGTCTGAAGCCAATAAGGATAAACCACAACTGCTTCAAGTTATGATTGACCCACATACCAACACCTATCCAAAAATTGCATTCGGCCGGCCGATTACAGAAATGGAGCCATTTGCAAAGCCTTTAGAAATGGAAGGCACTTAAAACTTACTTTAATTAATTAGTTATAAATATTTATGTTACAAAACATAACGGATGAAACTCTTAAAAATGCTTTAAGAGAAATTGCAAAAAGAAAAACCACCCAAATTATAATTCCAGGTCAAAATTATATTCCAGTTACCGGAAAGGTGCTGGATGAAGAAGATGTTCTATTGGGTGTAGATGCTGCTTTAGATGGCTGGCTTACCGCGGGCAGATTTGCCAATAAATTTGAACATGATTTTGCTGCTTATTTTGGTGCTCATAAAGCCTTATTGGTAAACTCTGGTTCATCGGCAAACCTAATTGCATTTTATGCATTAACCTCTCCCAAATTGGGAGAACGCGCAATAAAACCTGGTGATGAAGTGATTACTGTAGCAGCAGGTTTTCCAACTACAATTAATCCATTAATTCAGTTTGGAGCAATTCCGGTTTTTGTTGATGTAGACATCGCTACACATAATGTACTAGCTGAAGATATTGAGAAAGCCGTTTCACCTAAAACAAAAGCCATTATGATTGCTCATTCACTAGGAAACCCTTTTGATTTGGATGAAGTAATGCGCGTTGCAAAGAAGTATAATCTTTGGGTAGTAGAAGATGATTGTGATTCTTTGGGTGCTACCTATAGAGGGCAAAAAACTGGAACATTTGGTGATATTTCTACCTTTTCATTCTACCCTGCTCATCATATTACCATGGGCGAAGGTGGGGCAGTTTTGATTAACAACCCTGAATTATCAAAATTAGCAGAAAGCTTTAGGGATTGGGGAAGAGATTGTTATTGTGAGCCAGGAAAGGATAATACTTGTGGATGCAGATTTTCGCAGCAATTGGGGTCACTTCCTTATGGTTACGATCATAAATATACTTATTCGCATATTGGCTTTAATTTAAAAGTGACAGATATGCAAGCTGCATTTGGCGTTTCGCAGATTAAAAAAATCGATCATTTTGTACAGCGAAGAAGAGAAAATTACGCAGCCCTTTACGAACGAATGAAAGAACTTGAAGAGATATTTATCCTTCCAGAACCTACGCCAAATTCAGATCCCTCTTGGTTTGGCTTCCTTTTAACATTGCGAGAAGGAGATTCAAACGATCGACACATGTTAGTTCAGCACCTAGAAGAAAAGAAAATAGGAACAAGGTTGTTATTTGGTGGCAACCTATTACGTCAACCTGCCTATGCAAATATTGAACATCGTGTAATTGGGGATCTAAAAAATACTGATATCATTATGAACCAATCTTTTTGGTTAGGTGTATGGCCAGGATTAAATAACACCCACTATGATTACATATTAGACGTCATCAAAAAATATTTAGACTAAATTCTTTTAAAAATTGATATGAATATAATTTCGGAATTAAAAAAAGTAAAAAGAGATTTTTTACAGAAGTCTAGATTTAAAAAATTAGCAAATAAGGTCGGTGTCGATATTATTCAATCAACTAATTTTAAAAATGTAGATATTAAAGAATGTTTTAAAGATAGAATTATCTCCACCAGAGAGGAAATAATAATCGAACGTATCATTAAAGCATATCGTAAAGCAAAACAAGATCAAAAAGGTTTTGCAGCGCCATATCAGGTTGGAAATGAATGGCTTCCTATTTATGAGCGTTATATGAATAGTATTATTAAAGCTTTAACCGCGGGAGATAAGCAAGCTGTCAATAGCATATATGAAAATTTTATGCGTGAAGACTGTAGTGTTGGTCTTCATGGAATGCCAACTAATATGGCTAATACTTATTTTGGAGACAAAATCACAAAAATTGCAGCACAAGAATATTTATATGATGCACTTTATCGATACAAGCATTGGAAAGAAATTACAGCTAATCAATACGGATTAAGTGATTTAAAAATGCCTGATTATGGCAATTCCTATGGCTATTATGTAGATAATGAATATGTTAGAACAGGTGCAGAATATCTCCATTATTATGCAACTCGAATTGCTGAATTGACAAGTAAAGAACAAGGCAAGAAAATTGTGGTAGAGCTTGGAGGGGGCTACGGAGGCCTTGGCTACTTTATTAATAAATTAATTCCTGAAGTAACTTATGTTGATTTTGACCTGCCAGAAAATATGGCATTGACATCGTATTTCTTGATGAACAGTTTCCCAGATAAAAAGATTTTACTTTATGGCGAAGGCGAATGTAATGAAGAAAATCTCCAAAAATATGACATTATCATCATGCCTAATTTTGAAATTTCAAAATTGCCCACAGCGAAGGCAAATCTGGTATTCAATTCTTATAGCTTAGCGGAAATGTCTACGGAGACAATTAACACCTACATTCCAGAACTAAAAAGAGCAAGCAAAGCATACTTTTTCCACGTTAATCATTCACAATTATCACATTCTTTAAAGGCGGATGAATTTGGGATAGATGATGAGAATTTCAAGCTAATTTCTAAACAGCCAGCTTTATGGAATATGGGTAGAGATGCCAATATGGATGAATTTGAATATTTATACGATAAGTCAGCCTCAGGAGAGTTGAAAAAAGCGAATAATAAATGACGTATTTAAACAAGCTTAAATTACTTAGCCGTGAGAGGATTTTAAATTCTATTAAAGTAAGCATCACCAAAGATGTAATGTTTACTTTGCTAAATAGCTTCTGGCGCATCATATCGGGGCCAGTAACGCTACTTTTTATTCCTTTATTTCTTACTTCGGAGACCCAAGGATTTTGGTATACATTTATGAGCTTGTCTGCATTAACCATTTTTGCAGATCTAGGATTTACAACCATTGTCACTCAGTTTTCTGCTCATGAATTTGCACACCTCACCCTAAACAAAGAAACTGGCTTATTTGAAGGAGATGAAATAGCAATAAAGAGAATAGGTTCTCTATTTCGATTTGTAATGAAATGGTCTTTAACGGTTGGCGCAATTGGCTTTCCCATTATTCTTTGCATTGGCTTTGTAATGTTCCAAGGTAAAAGTCTTCATGTAAATTGGGTTTTACCATGGTGCATTTTCATCTTATCATCAGGTTTGAGTTTCGCGAACGGGACAATGCTCTCCTTTTTTGAAGGCTGTGGACAAATTGCAGCCATTGAAAAGAATAAGTTAATTGGTAGCATCTTAGCAACGATATCGGTTTTAACTTTACTTTATTTTGGATTTAATCTTTATTCACTTGCAATTACTACACTACTTAATATAATAGTTAACATTTCTCTGCTGTACGTTCGCTTTGGAAAACTGATTTTTCAAATCATTAAGGTAAGTAAAAATTTTACGGCTAACTGGAAAGCTGACTTTTTGCGATTAATATGGAAGTACGCACTCAGTTGGAGTAGCGGATATTTTATCTTTCAGATTTACACACCATTAATGTTTCATTTCCATGGACCTGTCGAAGCTGGAAGAGTTGGAATAAGTGTTGCTCTAGTTACGGCTGCTTTTTCTATCGCAAATGTTTGGCTTTATGTAGCAAATCCAAAGCTTAATATGCTTGCTTCATTGAGAGACTGGGGGGCTATGGATAAGCTCTTGGCAAAAAGCCTTGCTTTATCTGTGCTAACTTTTTCAATAGGAGCGTCATTTGTGCTACTTTTCATCTATTTTTTTCCTCACCTAGCCATTCTTGAAAGATTTTTGGGCATAGTGCCCATGAGTTATTTATTTGGTTCTTGGGTGTTGCTTATTGTAATAAGTGGATTAGCATTATACCTTAGAGCTCATAAAGAAGAACCAATGGTTGTAATCTCTATATTAACCGCTATTTATATTGTTATTACAACATTTTTGGTTATTAAATATATGCCTCCAAAGTACTTGTTTCTAGGATTTTTAACAGCTCAAATATTAGGCCTGCCTGCAACGATAGCGGTATTTATTAAAAAACGGCGGGAATGGCATACGTAATTCAATAGTTAACTTAGTGCTTGATGTTGGAAGTAAATAAATACGATCTGTCAATATGTATTCCTACCTACAATCGTTGTGAGATTTTAGACAGTACCCTTCATGCTCTTTTTTCTAATCCAGACTTTGATGCTGAAAGGGTAGAAGTTATAGTGTCAGATAATTGCTCATTGGATAATACTACTGAAATAGTTGCAAAATATCCTTTAGCTAAATATTATAGGAACATAGAAAATGTAAGAGATCGCAATTTTTCCATCGTACTGGGATATGCAACCGGTCATTATATAAGATTATTTAATGATACGATAATTTTTAAGCCTGGCGCTTTAAAGCTAATGCTTTCGAAGATTCGAGCATACAATTCAAGCAATCAAAATATTTTTTTCTGTGAAAACATGTTCCTGAATAATAAATGCATAAAGGAAGTGGCCGCCTCGAAAGATTTTTTGGAACAACTAAGTTTTTATAGCACATGGATTGGTAATTTTGGTGCTTGGAAAGAAGATTTTTTAAAAATCCAAAATATAGATGATTTTGCATCCCTACAGCTAAGTCAAGTAGATTGGTGCTACCAGATTGTAAAGAATGGTAAGCGTACCTTTTTGTACTTTGATCAGTTTTTTGAGGTTGTAGTGCCAAATAAAAAGGGTGGATATAATGTTTTTAAAATATTTGTGGATAATTATTTGCACATTATTAGCCAGCATAAGGTATCTGTATTTTCTTATGAACTTGAAAAGTATCGTCTATTCCGATATTTTATCTATCCTTGGCTAATAAAACTTTTCATAACAGAGAGCGAAACATTTGATTTTGATGTAAAGGGAGCATACCGAATTATTTTCGTTAAATATTGGTATGAACCCTATTTCTATGCCATGATATTTCTATTTTTGTTGAGAACAATGCAAAATAAATGGCATGGTAAATAAAATAATAAAACACGTTGTTAGGCTTTTTTCTCTTATTTATTCGCTAAAACTATCAAAGAGGTTATCCTTATTATTTAATGTATGTTATTCCGTGTGGGTGAGTCGTGAATTTAAGTCTTTTGGAATAGGTCTGATCATAGCTCGGCCATTGTATTTGAATGGTGGTAAATACATTACAATTGGAAAAAATTTTGCGTGTGATAAACGATTACGATTAGATGCAATTGATGAATGTATGGGTGAAAATTTTACGCCAAAAATCATTATAGGCGACAATGTCTTTATACAAATGGATTGTCATATCGGCGCTATTAATAATATAACCATTGGTGACAATGTGTTATTGGCTAGTAAGGTATACATTACAGACCATTTTCACGGTAAAATTATAGCTGAAGAAATGCATTTACCACCTGCCCATAGAAAACTTTTTAGTAAGGGTCCAGTAATTATCGAAAACAATGTTTGGCTTGGGGAAGGGGTAGTAGTTTTACCTGGGGTCACCATTGGAGAGAATAGCATTGTGGGAGCAAATGCTGTAGTTACCAAATCAATTCCAAAAAATAGTGTGGTTGGGGGTAATCCTGCAAGAATAATTAGAGAAATATGTTAATGGATGTTTCAATAATATTTGTTAATTACAATACCATTAGCTTGTTATGCAATGCTATAGACAGTGTGTTAGCTAAAACCAAGGAGATTGACTATGAAATAATCGTGGTTGACAATGCGTCCCAAGATAATGCACAGCAAGTTTTGCAAGAGAGGTTTAATAATACCATCTTTTTTTTGCCATTGCTTGAGAATATTGGATTCGGACGAGCCAATAATGAAGGTATTAAAATTGCAGAAGGAAGAAATATTTTTCTCCTAAATCCAGACACAATTTTAGTAAACAATGCAATTAAACAATTAAGTGACTACTTGGATGGTCATGTGGATGTTGGTGTAGCTGGAGGTAATCTGTTTAATGAAGATGGTTCGCGTCAACCTTCATTTTCGCGTTATTATCCGTCAATTGGCTTTGAAATTAGCAATCTTTTACATATATTAACTTTATACGATAGACAAACATTTGTAGATACTTCTGAACCTGTTGAGGTAAAAAGAGTAGTGGGTGCCGCCATGATGATTAAAAAGCAAGTAATCGATGAGGTTGGGGCTTTTAACCCTCGATTTTTTATGTATGCAGAGGAAGATGAATTGTGCTACCGTATTAACAAAGTCGGATATAAAATTGTCCATTTGCCACAAACAGAGATTATTCACTTAGATGGACGTAGTTTTCAATTTACAGAACAAAGGCAAAAAAGGAGACTAGAGGGACTAAGAACTTTCTATAAGATATCTTATTCTCCAATTTACTGCTTCGGATTGAAGGTCGTTGAATATTTAACTATCCTAAGCAGATTGGCGTTGGCGCAACTCTCAAAAAATAATGAAAATATAGCATATTGGAGCTTCATGTATAAAAACAGGAAATGGTAATTAAAAATGGTAAGTACAAATGAAGAAAATTCTAATTATACATCATGGAGAAGGAGTTGGTGGAGGTCTAATCGCATTATTAGGTTTGATCGAGGAGCTAAAACAAACCTACCATGTAGAAGTTCTTTGCGTATTTAATAGCACTGCAATTCCTTATATCGAGCAAAAAGGAGTAAAAGTGGTTCTAACCAAATCTTTTTTCTACTTAAGAATATATAGGTTATTCTTACACAGCGAGGCATCTTGTTTTAATTTACTAGATTTTGCGAGATCAATTCTGAATTTTATCTGCTATTTTTTAAGTAAGTACTTTTTTGCTAAAGAAGAATTAAAACAGCTTTCTGATGATTATGAATTAATTTATTTGAATTCTACCTTTATCTCAGATTGGGCATTGGCAGGAAATGTTTTAAATAAAAAGGTGATTATTCATGTTAGAGAACCTCTAGCCAAAGGTGTCTTAGGCTTTAGGCGTGCTGTGATTAGAAATACTATTAAAACTTATTGTGATTGGATCATTGCAATTTCAAAAGATAATGCAGACAGAATTAATGTTCGAGAAAAAACCACCGTTGTATATGATCCTGTAGTAATAAACAATAGAAGTGAACAAAGTTTAATTGTTTTGCAAAAAGAAATGAGGTATTTTTTATACTTAGGTGGCATGCAAAGAATAAAGGGATTTGAGCAATTGGTAAAATCTTTGCCCTATCTTAAGGATAATATCCGGATTTTTTTTCTTGGCGGAGGCCTTCATCTACCAGAAAGCAAGATTAAAAGATATACACGTTTATTGTTAGATCCATTTTTGTGGAGGATAGGGAAATTAATTAAACAGTTAAATCAATCTAAACATATTATAAATGTGGGATTGGTCGATCATGTATTTGATTATTATGCAAAGTCGTTGGCTGTTATCTCGCCATTTGCAAAACCACATGCGGCCTTGCCAATTTTAGAAGCCTTTTCAATGGGAAAACCAGTAATCGTTTCTGATATTAAAGGCATGGATGAAATTGTAAATGAAAACAATGGTGTTTTTTTTGAAAACCATAATTATAAATCTTTGGCATTTGCTATTAATTCACTAGCAGATCTACCAAAAGAACAATATGAAGGTTTATCAAAACATGCGAAAGCTAGCTATTTAAGTCTATATCAAAATGGAACTGTACAAAGCGTAGTTGAAAATGTACTTAATTATAATAAAGAGAAGGAATAAACCAAGTTATTATGGCTGAAGATTTTAATCCCCTAATTCACAAAAGCAATTATTATTATCTAATTATTTTCTTTGTTGTAACCTTCATTTCTGATGATACTTTCACTTTTGGAACAAATCAAACATTTGGATTTATTATTGTTAAATATGTAATGTACTTTTTGTTAACAGTATTGTTGTTAGTTAAAAATTCTTTACAAAGTTATATTTATCCTACTAAAGCTAATTTAGCCTTAGTTTTCATCTCCTTTGCTGTAATTTTAACGGCAGCATTAAATATAGATTTAACGGGTGGTTATATTTATCAAATCTGGCTTGCCTTACTTGCGTTTTTAATTACCCAATATATACCTCGGGAACAATTAGTTAAGGTTTTTACTCAATATATATATGTATTAAGTATTATATCAATTATTATATATATTATAGCCAGTTACTTCCCTTTTCTATTAAATCCATTTCCAGTTCAGATGAATACAGGTGACGTTGAGTTTCATAATTTGGGCATAGGCATTGTATTTAAAGATGTTCAGCAAGTTAGAAATACCGGAATTTATAGAGAGCCAGGGGTTTTTATGATTTACTTGATGATTGCGATAATAATGGAACTTTTTTTTAATGAGGTAATTAATAAGAAAAAATTAATCATTATTATTATAGCATTGTTACTTACTTTTTCTACCGCAGCCTTTATTATATTGGCAGTTGTTTGTGTGGCTTATTTATTCAAGAACAACGATAAAAACACCGTGAAAAATAAGGTATTTATTCTTTTAGCAGGAGTTGCAATAGTGGTGGTGGTACTTTTATCTTCTGATATTTATTCTTTAGTATTTGATAAGATTGGTAAAGACTCAATAAATGAAGGTAGTTCCCTCGCAAGGGGAGCATCAGTGCTTATCAATTTGCAAATATTTTTTGACAACCCCATAAAAGGGGTTGGTATTTCTAATTTTGAAAATAGTTATTCACTTTACTCTTTAAAGCTATTTAATTTGAATTTCGCTATTGGAAATAATACCAATACAATAACTACTATATTTGCAATTTATGGTATCCTCTTTGGAATGATATTTTGTTGCCTTGTTTTCATGCTCGCAAAAAAATTATCAAATTTAATTATACCAAGAGTATTAATAGCATTAGCCTTGTTGATGATGTTTAGTAATGAAGACTTAAGATATTCTCTAATGTCTTTCGTTTTTTTATTTTGGGGTTTAAAATCTGAACCAGATACAAACGATTTAGGGAATGCTGTTTTAGAATAATGTAAAAACAAATATTAATGGCTTCATTTAGAAAAGTACTGATAATAACTTATGATTTTTATCCTGATAACTCACCAAATACTTATCGTTGGTTTAATATTGCTAAAAATTGGCAGGAAAAAGGTGTTCAAGTATTTGTAATAGCTGCAAATAAAAATCAATTTCCCCCTTACGAAGAGGTGAATGGCATTAAAATATATCGTACGGGCGAATATGCAATAGGAAACCTAAAGTATAGTTTTGACATGCAAAATAATATAGCTGCTATTCCAGTTAAAAAGAATTTTATAAGACCTAAACAAATGTTAATCAAGTTATTACGTAAAATTTATAACTTAACATGGTCTAAATTATATTGGCCAGATTACGCATTTTTGTGGAAATATAGTGCTTATCCTGCTGCAAAAAGGTTGATTCAAGAAGAGCAAATTGAAAAGATCATCACCGTGTCTTGGATGTTTACTGCTCATACTATTGGGCTTAAGTTAAAAGAGAATTTCAAACAGTTATTTTGGTTAGCAGCAACAGTCGATCCTTTTAGCTTTAATAGCAAAATCAATAATATTTCAATATATACTAACCAAAATGAAGCAATTGAAAGAAAAGTTTTTTTAAATGCGGACCTTAATAGTGTATTAACAGAAAGGATAAAAGAAGAATATATTTTAAAATTCCCTGAAGCAACAAAAAAAATAGTAGTTAATAAAAATGTTTTTTTACCTATTAATTCAAATCTTACAAACAAGTCAGAAAAAAAAGGGATAATTAACTTAGTTTTTGTAGGAACTTTAAGTGAAGAGACGAGGCCGCCAGAAAATCTTCTAGCTTTATTTAATAATTTAACGCTTAAATATCCCCAAACACAGTTTGAATTAAACTTTTATGGCGATTTTACTAATTGTTTACCCACATTGTTGGCTGCTGAGGGGATAAATAAAACGGTATTTCTGAATAGCCGAAAAAGTAAGGCAGAGATAAATGTTATCCTTAATGAAGCTGATGTTTTGGTTAATATTGGCAATAGCAATAAATATCAAGAGCCAAGCAAGGTTATTGAATACATGTATTCTGGCAAAAAAATATTAAATGTATGTACTATTAATGAAGACACATCAGCTAATCTTTTAAAAATATATCCATTACATTTGAATGTTTTTCCTGATGCATTAGATTTAAGCACAACTTTACAATGCGTATTTGAATTCTTGAATAGGGAAATGATAATTGAAAAAGAAGTAATAGATAATATACTTAATGATTACCTATTAAATAATGTAGCTGATAAATATTATAAATATGTTTTTGAATCATAACATTAACTATTTAAGCAATTTTAAATTTATAATTCATGTTTAAAGACAAAATATTACTTATAACTGGCGGCACTGGCTCTTTTGGATCTGCAGTTTTAAATCGATTTCTACATACAGATCATTTTAAAGAAATAAGGATTTTTTCTCGAGATGAGAAAAAACAAGATGACATGCGTAATTCGCTAAAAAATGATAAGCTAAAGTTTTATATCGGAGATGTGAGAGATTATAATAGCATAAATAATGCTATGCGTGGGGTAGATTATGTATTTCATGCAGCTGCCTTAAAGCAAGTGCCTTCTTGTGAATTTTTTCCAATTGAGGCAACTAAAACAAATGTTTTTGGCACACAAAATGTAATTGATGCAGCAATAGCATCAAAAGTAAATAAAGTAATATGTTTAAGTACTGATAAAGCAGCCTACCCAATTAATGCCATGGGTATTTCTAAAGCCTTAATGGAGAAGGTAGCAATTGCAGCATCAAGAAATTCAACTGAAACTAAAGTTTGTCTAACTAGATATGGTAATGTAATGGCCTCAAGGGGTTCTGTAATCCCACTGTTTTTAAAACAAATTCAATCTGGTTTGCCATTAACCATTACCGATCCAAATATGACACGATTCTTAATGTCTTTAGAAGATGCAGTAGATCTTGTTTTATTCGCATTTGAACATGGTAATCCAGGAGATTTATTTGTGAATAAAGCACCTGCAGGTACGATTAGAGATTTGGCGCAAGCATTAAAAGAATTATGCAAAGCAGATAATGAGATTAAAATAATTGGCACCAGACACGGAGAAAAACTATATGAAACCTTATGTACTCGTGAAGAAATGGTAAAGGCAGAGGATATGGGCGAATTCTATCGTATCCCAGCAGATAATCGCGACCTAAATTATGCACAATATTTTTCTGAGGGCGAGATTGATGTCTCTACAATTGAAGATTATCATTCTCACAATACCCAAAAACAAGGCGTAGAAGGAATGAAAATTCTTCTTTCGAGTTTACCTTTAATTAAAAAAGAAGTATTTGGAGATTTAACTGCAATACAATACGCTGGATAAAATGGAATTACCACGATTAATAGAAGGAAGCAATTATTTAGATGAACGTGGAACATTAAGCTTTGTAAATGATTTCAGCATGAAAGAAGTACAACGTTTTTATGTTATTAAACACCCAAACACTCATATTACTAGAGGTTGGAGAGCTCATAAAATGGAACAGCGTTGGTTTTACGTAACCAAGGGAGCCTTTGAAATTAAATTAATAGCAATAGATAACTGGGAAGTGCCAAACCCTGAATTAGCCCAAACAGTTTTTAATTTAAAAGAAGAAAGTAGCAATGTTTTGCACGTTCCAAAAGGATATGCTACATGCTTAAGAGCCTTATCAAACGACTCGCAAGTAATTGTTTATGCAGACTACGATATTATTCATGCAAAAAATGATGAATATGTATATCCATTAACTTATTTTAAATAAAATAGAAAAGATGAAAATAAGAGTGGGAATTACTGGACAAGAAGGGTTTGTTGGACAACATTTGTTTAATACATTAGGTTTATACACTGATGAGTTTGAAAGGATTAACTATGATAAAGATTTTTTTAAAGATGCTAAAGCCCTAGAAGAATTTGTTAGTAAATGCGATGTGATTGTACATCTAGCAGCTATGAACCGACATAATGATCAAGAAGTACTTTATACTACAAATATTGATTTAGTAAAAAAATTAATAATAGCACTTGAAAATACAAAAAGCAAAGCCCATGTCCTATTTTCATCCTCTTCACAAGAGGAAAGAGATAATCATTATGGAAAAAGTAAAAAAGAAGGGCGTGAATTACTCGCTAACTGGGCATTCAATGCGAATGGAATATTTACTGGGTTAGTTATTCCAAATGTTTTTGGCCCATTTGGAAACCCCTACTATAATTCATTTATTGCTACTTTCTCGCATCAATTGACACATAATGAACAACCAAAAATTGAAGTAGATGGAGAAGTAAAGTTAATTTATGTTGCCGAATTGGTAATTATTATAATCAATGAAATAAGAAGTAAATCAGGTAAATCTTTATTTAGCATTCCACATTCGTCAATCAATAAAGTTTCAGATATACTGGATTTATTAGAAAATTTTAAAGCACAATATTTTAACTTAGGTATAATACCAGAGCTAAAAACATCATTTGAGCTTAATCTATTTAATACTTTTAGATGTTATATCAATATTAAGGAACATTATCCTGTTCAGTTTATTAAACATACCGATCCCAGAGGTGCCTTTGTAGAAATTATTAGGCTAAATGTTGGTGGGCAAATTTCTTTCTCCACAACAGTACCTGATATTACCAGAGGAAATCATTATCATACTCGAAAAATTGAGCGCTTTGCGGTAATTAAAGGAAAAGCATTAATTCAATTAAGAAGAATAGGTACTGATGAGGTATTAGATTTTTATTTAGATGGAGAAAGCCCTTCTTATGTAGATATGCCTATATGGTACACTCATAATATTAGAAATATAGGAGCAGAAGAATTATACACAAATTTTTGGATCAATGAATTTTACGACCCAAATGATCCTGATACTTATTTTGAAGAAGTATGAAAGGAAGTATTAGAGATAAGTTAAAAGAAAACAGATTCATTTATAAGGTTATACATAATATTGTATTGTTTATAAATAAATTGAAAGGTGGCATTCAAGGAAGTGGTAATGTAATTAAAGATATCAGTTTGATTTCTGATATTAAATATGATATTATCGGTAATAATAACTCTATATTTTTTAATGAGGGATCTAGAATATCAAATTTAAAAGTATTCATTAGAGGAAATAATCATAAAATTAGTATTGGTAAAAACTGTATAATAAAGATGGGAGTGATATGGATTGAGGATGAAAATTGCAGTCTAATAATTGGAGATGACACTACAATAGAAGATGTTCACTTTGGAATAACCGAACCAAATAGTAAAATTGAGGTAGGTAATGATTGTATGTTTTCTTCTGGTATAAGAATTTTAACAGGAGATTCTCATTCCATCTTAGCACTGCAAACGCTTAAAAGAATTAACTATGCTGGTAATGTAAAAATTGATTCTCATGTTTGGGTAGGGCAAGATGTACTGATTTTAAAAGGGGTTGAGATTGCACATGATACTATTATTGGAAGTAGATCTATAATTACTAAAAATCAGGGGCCAAATTCAATTGTGGCAGGTGCTCCTGCAAAACAGATAAAAGAAAATGTAACCTGGGATAGAAAAAGAATTTATTTATGAGAAAATTAAAAGTAATGACAGTTGTAGGAACCCGACCAGAAATTATCAGGTTATCTAGGGTAATGGCTGCACTAGATCATTCTGAAGCAATAGAGCATATAATTGTTCATACGGGTCAAAACTATGACTACGAACTTAATCAAATCTTTTTCGACGATTTACAGATTCGTAAACCTGATTTCTTCTTAAATGCAGCAGGTGCAACTGCTACCGAAACAGTTGGGCAGATTTTAATAAAGATAGATCCGATTTTAGCTGAAGAGCAACCAGATGCTTTTTTGGTATTGGGAGATACCAATAGTTGTTTGTGTGCCATTCCTGCAAAAAAACGTCATATTCCAATTTTTCACATGGAAGCAGGAAATAGATGTTTTGATCAACGTGTACCTGAAGAAACAAACAGGAAAATAGTAGATCATATTTCTGATGTAAATTTAACTTATAGTGATATTGCGAGAGAATATTTACTTAAAGAGGGGTTACCTGCAGATCGTATTATTAAAACAGGTTCTCCAATGTTTGAGGTTTTAAATCACTATCTTCCTACTATAGAACGTTCTTCTATATTGAAAAGTTTAAATCTAGAAAAACATAAGTATTTTGTAGTATCCTCACATCGTGAAGAAAATATCAATAGCGATAAGAATTTTGCAGGTTTAATGGACAGTTTAAACCTTATTGCAGAAAGTTATGGTTATCCGATCATTGTGAGTACTCATCCTAGAACAAGAAATATGATTGAGGCTAAAAACATCAAAATGCGCAGTGAAATACAATTTCTAAAACCTTTAGGTTTTAACGACTATAACTGCTTGCAAATGAATGCATATGCGGTATTATCTGATAGTGGTACTATTTCTGAAGAATCTTCTACTTTAAATTTTCCAGCATTAAATTTAAGAGAAGCTCATGAAAGACCAGAAGCAATGGAGGAAGCATCAGTAATGATGGTGGGTATGAATAAAGAACGTATTATGCAAGCTTTAACGCAATTGAAGTATCAGAGAAGAGGAACTGAAAGAAATTTCAGAAAGGTAGCAGATTATTCCATGCCAAATGTTTCAGAAAAAATGGTTCGGATAATAATTAGTTATGTAGATTATATTAAACGAGTAGTTTGGTCTGAACAACATTAATATGGTATCAGTAATTATTCCGTTGTACAATGGGGAGAAAACTATTTTAAGATCACTTAACTCGATTAAATCCCAAACTTATACTGACTTTGAAGTTATCATAATTAATGATGGCAGTAAAGACAAGGGACCGAAATTAGTTCAAGAATATATTGAAATTAATAAGGATTTAAAGATCACATTTGTAAACAAGGAGAATGGGGGCGTATCTAGTGCAAGAAATGCTGGCATGAAGCTTGCAAAGGGATCATTTATAGCTTTCCTTGATGCTGATGACGAATGGAAAGCTAATAAATTAGAAAGACAATTATCTGTTTTTGAAGAAAACAAGGAACTAGATTTTTTAGCCGCGATTTTACATGAACCAGAAGAAAAAAATGCAAATCAATTAAGGTTCATCAAGCTAGAGGATTTGATTTATAAAAACTATTTTCAACCCTCTACAGTTTTGATGAAAACAATTGTTTACCAAACCATAGGCGTTTTTAATGAGGCGCAACGATATGCCGAAGAGGGGAATTACTTTATTCGTGTTGCCAAACAATTTAATTGCGCACTTTTATACGATAAACTGATTGTTTATGGTGATGGTAAAAATGCTTTTGGTGAAAGTGGTTTAAGTGCAAACCTACTTGAAATGGAAAAAGGGGAACTAATGAATCTTAGGTTTGCATATGAAAGTGGTTATATCAGTTATATTACTTTTACTATTGCAAAATATTTCTCTTTAATGAAATATTTTAGGAGAATCATAATTGTTAAAATGCGTAAAATATGATTAGAAGATATGGAATTAAAGGAAGTATATCTTTATTGGTGTCTTTACTATTTACAAAGCTGTTTTATGCGAAATCTAGAATAATTAGGCTGCCTTTTGATATAAGAAATAAAAGATACATAAATTTAGGTGAAAAACTGACTATAGGAAGAGGGTGTAGATTTGAAGCTTATCCTTTAGAGAATAAAATAGTACTTCATATCGGTAAGAATGTTCAGATGAATGATTATGTTCATATTACAGCAATGGAAAGTGTGTATATAGGCGATAATGTGCTTTTGGCTAGTAAAATTTATATATCAGACTGCGCTCACGGGGCTTATACAGGTAAAATAGGAGAAAGTAATCCTCATACTCCACCGGTTAACAGGAAACTAATCTCCAAACCAGTTAAGATAGAAGAAAATGTTTGGATTGGTGAGTTTGTAAGTGTATTACCTGGCGTTACTATAGGGAAAGGAACTATTGTAGGCGCAAACTCGGTAGTTACTAAAAGCTTACCAGCATTTGTAATTGCAGTAGGTTCACCTGCAGTACCTATTAAAAAATTTAATTTCGAAACAGAAAATTGGGAAAACCTAAAAAAACAAAATGAATTATAAGATATTAATAACTGGAGGCGCAGGTTTTATTGGCAGCAATCTAGCATTAAAGTTGATTTCAAAAGGATATATAGTTACTGTTTTAGATAATTTATCACCCCAAATACATGGTGACGATCCTTTTAAAACATCATCATTATATAAAAGTATTAACGGGAAGGTAAACTTTATTGAAGGAACAGTAACATCAAAGAAAGATTGGGAGTTAGCAATAAAAGAACAGGACATTATTGTACATTATGCTGCAGAGACAGGAACTGGACAATCCATGTATGAGATTCAAAAATATGTTGACGTAAACATAAATGGTACAGCTATTCTATTGGATTTACTCGCCAACCGTCCCCATCAGGTAAAAAAAATAATTATTGCCTCTTCGCGTTCAATTTATGGCGAAGGGAAATATAACAGCAAGGAATTGGGTTTCGTGTATCCCAAACATCGTGTAGCCACAGACATGGATGGAGGAGATTTTGAAGTCAAATATCCCGATTGCGAGGTACTGGAGTTAATGGCCACAGACGAGGATTCTAAGATTCATCCCTCTTCAGTTTATGGAATAACCAAGCAAAATCAGGAACAAATGATCATGACCGTTTGTCCAACTTTAGGAATAGCTCCTGTGGCTTTTCGTTATCAAAATGTTTATGGTCCAGGGCAATCTTTGAAAAATCCATACACAGGCATTTTGTCTATTTTCTCAACCCAAATTAAAAATGGAAACGGTATCAATATTTTTGAAGACGGTAAAGAAACAAGAGATTTTGTGTTTATTGATGATGTAGTTGACGCTACGATTTTGGGAATAGAAAAAGATGAAGCCAACAATGAAGTTTTCAATGTTGGAACTGGCGTGCCAACAGACGTAGTTACCGTGGCCAAAAATTTAATAAAAAACTATGGAGTTGATGTTCCAATTACCATAAGTGGTAACTATCGCCTTGGAGATATCCGCCATAACTATGCAGACTTAACTAAAATAAAAAAAAGGTTAAACTTCACGCCAAAATTTTCTTTTGAACAAGGGCTTAAAGCTTTTACAGCTTGGGTAAAGACTCAAAAAATAGAAAAAGACAACTATAAAAAATCCATTGAAGAAATGAAAGCAAAAGGTTTGTATAAATAATGACGATTAATGAAAAAATAGCCAATAAGAATATTATTTTTTTTTCTGTACAGACTTTTAATTTAGAAAAAGCAATTAAAAGGAAGATGGAAGAATTAGGTGCTAACGTTTTTTATTATGATGAGAGACCTAATAATAACAATTTCACAAAGGGTATTATTAGATTAAAAAGAAACCTTTATCAAAAAAAAATAGATAGCTATTATAGAGATATTTTAGAAGAAGTTAAGAACATTTCTTTTGATTATTTATTTGTGAACAGAGGAGAAGTTATCCCCGATTTTTTTTTAGAAGAATTCCGAAAATTACAACAACATTGTGAATTTATATTTTATACGTGGGATTCCTTTGCAAATCATGATCATCCCACCACAATATTAAAATATTTTGACCGTAAGTTCACTTTCGATCCCGAAGATTCGCTTAAATTCAACATAAATTTTAGGCCATTATTTTACTTGGATGACTTTAAAGCTTTAACTAGCCTTCCAATAAAATATGATATTCTATTTTTAGGTACAGCACACTCAGATCGATATCGAGTTAGTGTAGAAATAAGTAATTGGGCTTTAAAAAACAATCTAAGTGCTTTTTGTTATTACTATATGCATGGTAGATTAGTATATCTATATAAGAAATTATTCGATAAAACTTTTAAGCAGTTTGACTATGGTAAGTTAAGTTTTAGATCGTTGAACATATCAGAAATCATTAAACTCTATAAGGAATCGAAAGTAGTTTTAGATATTAATCATCCTAATCAAAAAGGATTAACTATGCGTACTTTTGAAGCGATTGCGGCAAAGAAAAAATTGATTACAACCAATAGTGAGATAAAGAAATTTCCATTTTACAATGCAAATAATATTTATATTATTGACCGCAATAATATTGTTTTAGACAAAACATTTTTTGAAACAAATCATATAGAAATAGATAATCAAAGTTATGATAGACTTTCTATTGAAGGTTGGCTTTACAATATTTTTGTTGATGAAGAAGCGTTATTATGGAATAATTGCAGATAATATCATTGAATTATGGAAATCTTAATTACGGGAGCTTCAGGCTTTGTAGGCCAGAATCTAATTTTATCTCTTGAACAATCCGATCTACTTATCAGAACAGTTCAGAGAAGTAAATTACAACTTATAAAATCTGAAGATATTTCTGATTCAAGTGTGATTGTACATTTGGCTGGAAAAGCACATGACTTGAAAAAAAATGTTGATCCAAGCGAATATTACTATGTTAATTTTGAACTTACTAAAAGATTATATGATGCTTTTCTAAAATCAAATGCTAAGAAATTTATTTTTGTTAGCTCCGTAAAAGCTGCTGCAGATTCTGTTAAAGATGTTTTAACTGAAGATGTAATTCCTTTACCCCAAACTCCTTATGGAAAATCAAAGCTTATGGCCGAAGAGTATATTAAGTCTCAACCACTTGCACAAGGCAAATCTTATTATATTTTAAGACCAAGTATGGTTCATGGGCCAGGAAATAAAGGTAATCTCAATTTACTTTACCAAGTTGTAAAGAAAGGCATTCCTTATCCACTTGCAGCATTCGAAAACAAACGAACTTTTTTGAGTGTAAAAAACTTATGTTTTATAATTAATGAATTGATTAATCAAACTGAAGTTCCTTCAGGTATTTATAATATTGCAGATGATGAAGCATTGTCAACCACAGAAGTAGTAAAAATATTGGCTCAATCAATGAGTAAGACTCCAACACTTTGGAGAATTTCAAAAACGCTAATCACTACTATTGCGAAATTTGGAAATATCTTAAAATTGCCATTAAATACAGAACGTCTAAATAAACTAACCGATAATTATCTAGTAAGCAACCTAAAAATAACGCAAGCTTTAAATATCAAGCTGCCAATAAATGCCAGAGAAGGATTAATTGAAACGGCAAATTCTTTAGCTATTTATAATGAAAAGGCCAAGAAATAAAGTATTCTTTACATAAATACTAAATGAATCTCCTAATCGTTGGGAGATATTAATTAAATGAGATATCAATTAATCAAATATTTTTATAATTTATATTGGAAAGTGATTGGTAGCTCTTGGCTAATTGCTTCAAAAAGTAAACATAGTAGTAATAATGAAATTAATTTCACCATAAGTATTGTAACATACTTAGATCGATTTGATTTATTTTTCAAACCTTTAATAAAACACCTAAAGTTTTGCTTTCCTAATACCGAAATAATAGTAGTTATTAATGGTTACTACGATTTAAAAAAACAAAAACGATATTTAGTTGCTGTAAAACAATTTTTAAGCAATTTTGATTACGTAAAAGTAATTGATTTTGAACAACCACAAAGCCTTAGTAAACTTTGGAATTTGGCAATAATTGCCGCTATAAATGAAAAGGTGCTCATAATGAATGATGACTTAAAAATTGTACCATGGTTTAATAAAGATTTAATGAAAAGTAATATTTTATCTGAAGAAATAGCACTGATTAATCGAAGTTGGAGCCATTTTATAATTTCAAAAAAGATTTTTAAAGAAATTGGATATTTTGATGAGCGATTTCCTGGCGTTGGAAATGAAGATGAAGATTATGAATGCAGATTAGTTTTAAAGGGCATTTTGATAAAGACCTTTAAAATTAAAAGTTTAAAGAATATTGTATATAAAACAAAAAATTTCTCTTACGGAGAAAAAGTCATTACAATTAATGAAAAGTATGTTAAGGCAAATAAAATATTTTTTGACTCTAAGTGGCAAACATCGACTACTGTACAAGATGGATTTAATTACGTTGAAATTTTAAATTTATATGTAAAGCTTAAAACAGGAATGGAAACACCAAATTTTTACAAATAGAATGGCGAAAATTTTAGTTACTGGTGCAGCGGGATTTATAGGGTCGCATATTGTTGATGAGTTAATTAATCTGGGCCATGAAGTTATTGCAATAGATGATTTAAGTGGAGGAGTAATTGAGAATATTAATCCATTAGCTAAATTTATCCAAGCAAATATTCAAGATACCAGTACAATAGATGAGATTTTTCAGAATAGTAAGATTGAATACATTTATCATCTCGCAGCATATGCTGCTGAGGGTTTAAGTCATTTTATCAGAAGATTTAATTATGCCAATAATATAATTGGTAGTATAAATTTAATTAATGCAGCTATTAAATACGAAGTAAAATGTTTTGTATTTACTTCTTCAATTGCAGTTTATGGTAAGAATCAGCTGCCATTTACAGAAGAAACTACTCCTAAACCAGAAGATCCTTATGGTATAGCAAAATATGCAGTAGAATTAGATTTGAAAGCAGCAAAAGAATTATTCGGCTTACACTATGTTATATTTAGGCCACATAATGTATATGGTGAACGACAAAATATTGGCGATAAATATCGTAATGTGGTTGGTATTTTTATGAATAATATCTTAAAAGGAGAAGCGCTACCTGTATTTGGGGATGGATTACAAACAAGGTTATTTAGTTACATTAAAGATGTAGCTATTCCAATAGCCCATGCAGGTTTTATGCCCCAAACTTACAATCACGTTTATAATATTGGTACAGATGAGATTTGTACAGTTAAAGATCTTGCTGAGATCATTTCGAAGACATTGGAAGTAAATACAAACATTATCTATAATGAAGCTAGAAATGAAGTTGTACACGCACAAGCTTCTCATCATAAAGCAAACATTGTCTTTGGACATTTAATTGAAAATGTATCTTTAAAAGAAGGAATAAAGAAAATGGTTGATTGGGTAAAAATACATGGCTCTAGAAAAACAAATAAGTTTAATCATATTGAAATAGAAAAGAATTTACCTAAATCATGGAAATAATACATCTTTTACGTAAATGGAAATTCACTTATATCGGTTATAGGAATAGACGTAAGTACAACAATGTTGATAATTTAAATGCTTTACTAAGACATCATTCAAATATAGAATCCATTGGGATTACAAGAGTGGGCTTAATTTTAAAGCTAAAGAATAATGTAAATTTTGAATGGGATCTGAGAAAACCAAACAGTTTCCTAATAGCTACGAGTGATAATTATGAGAAGCTTGAGAGAAGTTTAATCGAAAAGATTTTAAAACCAGGCGATACCGTTTTTGATATAGGAGCAAATTTTGGATATTTTACAGTACTAATGAAAAGATTTTGCCCAGATATTTGTCTATATAGTTTTGAACCCATAAGAACGACCTATGCTACACTGCTTCGAAATCTAAAGCATAATCAATTAGATGATGTTAAGGCTTATAACTTTGGATTTTCTAATGAACAGGCAATGGTAACGTTTTATATCCCTGAGCAATTAGGCGATGCATGGGCATCGATGGGGACAGGCGTGAAAACTGTATTCAATTACAAATTAAATAAAGAGATTTGCCAAGTTCAGAAAATAGATGATTTTGTAGTTGAAAATAGTATTGAAAAGATTGACTTTATAAAGTGCGATGTGGAAGGAGCAGAGAAATTGATTGTAGAGGGGGGAATGCAAACTTTAAAAAATCATCAGCCTACAATAATGCTCGAAATTGGAAATATGTGGACTGCATCTTTTGGCTATAATAGACAGCAGCTAATAGGATTAATGATCGAAGAATTTGGGTATAAATGCTTTGGAATTTTGGAAGATATTGTTGTCGAATTACCACAACCGGAATTAGTCCAAAAATACCCTGAACAACATATGTATAATTACTTTTTTGTAAATCCATCCAAACTTGAGGTAATGGATTCAATTTTGAGCTATATTGGGAAAAAATAATTCAAATGGAGAACAAAATAAAATAATAAAAAGCGGGTTTTCTACGGTTTTACAAATCGTTGTTGCTTCCGTCAGCTATGTTGTTATTTACTTGCTTGTTCTCAATAAATTAGGAAAAGAGCAACTTGGCGTGTGGTCTCTTATTACCGCAATACCTGCAGTGGTTGCTTTTTTAGGTTCCGGAGTATCTGGTTCATTGGTGAGGTATATTCCTATATATCTTAAAAATAAGGAAGAAGAAAATATCCAAAAGATTATCTATAACGGGCTTGTGTTCAATTTGGTAATTAGTCTAACACTTGCACTTTTAGCTTTTGTTTTTGCGATTGATATTTTAAAATTTATGTTTGGTTTAGCAACAATTCCTGTGCTTTATAAGCAACTTTTCTATTGTTCCATTTTTACGTTTCTTATCAACTTTTTAAGCTCGGTCTTACTTGGCGCATTGGATGGTTTGCAGCAAATTGTTTTAAAAAATAAAATCATCATCTGCTGTTCTGTAGTTTTTTGCATAGCCGCAGCTATTCTAATCTTCAATTTTGACTTGATAGGACTTTTATACGCGCAACTACTTCAAGCCATATTGGTATTTATAACAACTTTTTTTGTGCTGCAATGCAAAGACTTATTTAAAATAAATTTCAGAAAGACTGATAACGATTTTCTTAAATTATTTTATCGCTATGGCGGTAAATTACAATACGTTTCTATTCTTAATATTTTGTTCGAACCAGTTAGCAAATTCTTCTTAAACCGATACTTTAATTTAGGAGTTGTTGGTACTTATGATATAGTAAATCGGATTATAAGTCTACTAAGAATGCTGATTGTTAATTCCATTCAAGTGATAATACCATTTGTTGCAAGCAAAACGGAAACGAGCACTATAACCTTAAATATCTATGCAAAGTCTTTTAGAGGCGCATTATTATTGTCATCCATTTTATTTGGTGGATTAATTACTGCAGGATTTTCATTAATTTATGGCTTCGAAAAGATTAATGTCAATGAGTTTCAAGTAATCCTGATTTATCTTTCTATCGGGTATTTAATTAATATTTTATCAGCGCCAGCGTATGCAATACGATTAGCTACAGGTAAACTAAACTATCTGATTACTGCACAACTGCTATCAACAGGATTAAATATATTGCTATTTGTTCTACTTGGACAATTCCCTCAGTCCTTCCTTATGCTTCTCCCTACTTGTTTGGCAGTAGGCATTTCTTCCGCTTACATTATCTTAAGCTATCAGCCTACTTTTGATAAATCATTAAAAATTATTGATAAAAAAGATAGACATATTTATGTCGCAAGTATTTTATTTCCATTAATTTGCATAGTGATTTCGAGGTACTATTTTAATATTTTTGCGTTAATACTTGTCATCTGTTTCCACGCCTTAGTAATGATTTTTTTAGTTTATAAGAATGATTACTTAATGAATGTTATCCATATCTTAGTAAAAAAAGAGAAGAATATACTAAATGAATAATACCAAAGTCTCGGTCATTACAGTGGTATATAATGGTGTAGCTACTATTGAACGTACCATTAATAGTGTATTAGCTCAAACCTATCCTAATATAGAATATATCATTATTGATGGTCAATCTACTGATGGAACTTTAAAGGTTATTAATCGTTACCGTAAACAAATATCTCATCTCATTTCCGAACCAGATAATGGAGTTTTTGATGCTATGAATAAAGGAATTAAACTTGCAACTGGAGATTTGATAGGCATAATTAATAGTGATGATTGGTACGAGCAAGACGCAGTTCAAATAATGATAAACGCATATACACAAAATCCAAATTTTTCGATTTTCCATGGTTTATTAAGATTTGTGGATAAGGATGGTGCTATGCAACAAGTCTTGGGTAATCATCATAATTTTTTAAATAAAGGAATGATCGAACATCCTACATGTTTTATACATAAAAGTGTTTACAAAAAACTGCAATTTGATACGGATTATTCAGTAGTAGCAGATTATGATTTTATGCTGAAGGCTGTTCAATATGGATTTAAGTTTTATTTTATAGAACAAATTATTGCAAATTTTAGCTATGGAGGAATGTCAACTTCATTCAAATCAGCGAAGGAAACTTTAGCACTTCAAAAGAAGTATAAGCTGATCACAAACTTTAAAAGGCACCTATTAACTACTTATTTTTGGTTCAAATTAAGCAAATGAAAATCGCTTTTCTCATTAGTGACATTTCCTTAAGTAGGGGTGGCGAACGCACAACTTCAGTGCTAGCCAACTCCTTATCAATTGAAAATGATATTGTTATAGTATCACTCTATAAAGAAAATGACGAGAATTTCTTTACTATAAATGACAATATCAAGCAAATTAATGTCAATAATAAAAGAATTAATAATGTATGGAAGAATAAAATCCAATTAAAATATAGAGAAATCAAGCATTTGGCTACCTTAATTAAACAGAAAGATATAGATTTATGGATAGGTGTAGGAACCTATTGTAGTATATTATTAGGAGCGCTTAATTTCTTAAATAGAAACCAGAAATATATTGCTTGGGAACACTCTAACTATGAAGCTGCTAGTAAAAAGTGGATGAATCTCAGAAAGTTTTTTTTTAAACGATTAGATGCAATTGTTTGTTTAACCGAAGGTGAGGATAGGTTTTATAAGAGAATTTCAAATAAGGTAGTTGTTATACCGAATATGGTTCCATTTGAGGTTTCAAAAGGAGCGGTAAGAACATCAAAAACAATCATTTCCGTGGGAGCGTTAGAAGAAGAGAAAGGTTTTGACCTTTTAATAACAGCATTTGCTCATATTGTAGATCAAATAGATTGGAATCTTAAAATTATTGGATCAGGAAGTTTACGCAATGATTTATTAGGATTAATTTCAGCTAAACAAATAACTTCACGAATAACAATTGAAGAACCAACTCGTGAAATTGCAAATCAATACTTGTCAGCATCTATGTATGTACTTCCTTCAAGAAGAGAAGGTTTCCCGATGGTATTACTTGAAGCTAGTGAATGTGGACTTCCATGCATTGCATTTGATTGTCCTACAGGGCCTGCTCACTTAATTAAACATCAAGTAAACGGATTGCTCGTTCCGGCGGAAGATATTAATTTACTTGCACAATCCATGTTTTTATTGATTAATAGCGATGTACTATCTACACAACTTGCACTTGCAGCAAAAGAAGAGGTGAAAAAATATTATCCGCAACAAATTTTAAAGTCTTGGTATTCACTATTTAAACAGTTGAACAATTGATTATAGGAATTGATTATCGGTTTGCAGTGAATAGTATACGCGGCATTGGCTATTATGTTAAAAGTATAGTAAATGCCCTTTCCATCCTTGATCAAACAAATACTTATTATTTATATGTAGATCAAAAAATTCAACTTTCGTTTCCAACCAACTTCAACATAGTTGTAATAGATTGTAAAAATTTAATCTTGTTTGAACAGTATCATTTACCAAAGAGAGCAAAAAAGGATGGTATTCAATTACTATGGTATCCATCCAACTCCGGTCCAATTTTCTTAACGAAAAATAGTAAACTCGTAGTTACCATCCATGATCTTGTTAGTTTAAATTATAAGCTATCGATTGATGACTTTTTTAAATGGAAAAATTTTAAATCTGCAATGGCAGAAAAATACCGTGCCTTATTTCTTAAATTAGGTCTAAAACGAATTAAACAACTAATTACCGTTTCCGAGTTCTCCGCTTTGCAAATTCAAAAACAGCTTTATAGAAAAGCAAAAGTTATAGTTAACCATTCACATCCATTAAAAGAGACTGAATCTGGTAAACGTATTTTGAATAAATTGAGTATCAAAGCGAAAAATTACATATATGCACTAGCAGGTCCAGGTAAACATAAAAATTTAAAAGGATACTTTGAGCTATTTAAACATGGTGAAGTGCCGCAAATCTTAGTAATTAGTGGTGTAATAGATTTAGATTTAATGGAAAGATATCATAGTGATTTTATTATTTTTACTGGGGAAGTTACAGAAGCAGAAAAAGCATCATTATATGCAAATGCATCTGCTTTTCTATGTTTATCTTATCATGAAGGCTTTGGATTACCTATTTTAGAAGCAATGCAATTCCAAATTCCTATTATCTCTTCTAATAAAGGCGCTTTGCCAATGGTTTTGGGTGATGCTGGAACGCTAATTGATCCTGATAACCAGGAAAAGGTAAGAAAGGAGTTGAAATTAGCAATTGAACAAGAATCTGAAATAATGAAAAAACGACAACGAGAACAATATGCTAAATTCTCGGACTGGTGCACTTCTGCAAAAGAACATCTGGATTTGTTTATGAGTTTGAGAGAAGAAAGATGAAATTGCTATTTCTAGTACCAAATATTTCTACTTCAGGAGGTGTAGAAAAAGTAGTTTCGTTGCTTACTGCGCATTTAACTAATGTTCATCAACATCAAATTACCATTTTGAATTGTGAGCCATTTAACGGCAACAATTTTTATGAATTGAACTCGAAAGTTGATATGCAATCCTTAAACATGCTGACATATCCTGTAGGATTTATTAAAAGAATGTTTTGGTATAAAAGGCTAAGCAAGTCACTCTCTTCTTATTTAAAGGAAAACTCATTCGACATTGTTTTTGCACAAGGAGCATACGTTGCAATGAGCTTGAGTTTGATTAGAACAAATTCAATTAAAGTGGGATGTATACATGTTAGTTATAATGCCATTCATTTTTTTCCAAGATTTTTGAGTAGGTTTCTGTTTAAAAAGTTATTTGCTTTAGTAGTTTTAACAGCTCACGACAAAACGTATTATGATAAATTTTTAAAAAAAGTATATATCATTCCAAATTTTATAGCAGAGTTGCCAATTGAGTATAGCCAGCAAAATGAGCAAATTATTGTTGCGGCTGGTAGATTGGAACAACAAAAGGGTTTTGATTTGTTAATTTCAGCTTTTAGTAAAGTTCATGTTCAACATCCACAATGGAAGTTGATTATTTATGGAGAAGGAGGAAAACGAAAAGTACTGGAAAAACAAATTAAAGAAGAACAATTACATCACGTAGTTACATTACCGGGAGAAACAACAGAATTAAACAATCACCTTAGAAGTGGAGCTATATTTGTACTTTCATCAAGGTATGAAGGATTTCCCTTAATTTTATTGGAGGCAATGAGCTTAGGCTTATGTTGTATAAGTTTTGATATAGATGTAGCACTTACACTTTTGAAAAATGGTAATGGTTTTTTGGTAAACCAAGGTGATGTACATGATTTAGCAGAAACAATTTGTAAATCAATTTCTAACATAGAGCAACGAAAAGAAATGGGTAAAGGAGTTAGAAAAATTGCTAAACAATATGAATTATCAATAGTAGGAAATCAATGGCAAACATTAATCAAAAGAGTTAAGGAGGCTTAATTAATGCAATTTAGTGTTTTAATGGCTGTTTACAATCAAGAAAAGCCTGCATATTTTGAAGCAGCTTTGAAGAGTGTTGTTGAACAAACGCTATTGCCAAATGAAATTGTACTGATAATTGATGGGCCAATATCTACTGAACTACAGACTGTTATTGATCATTTTAAGCTCAACTATCCTCATCTCTTTCAAATCATCTTGCTTGATAAAAATATGGGATTGGGGTATGCTTTGCAGATTGGTGTGCTTGCCTGCAGCTATGAGATTATTGCTCGGATGGATACAGATGATATTGCACTACCCCAAAGATTTCAAAAACAAATAGATTTTTTAAAAGAGAATAAGTCCTTTGCTATTGTTGGTGCCAATGTAGAAGAATTTAATAGCATACCAGGCGATAGTAAAATTTTTAAACGAATGCCTGAAAAAGGGCAAGAGCTAATTGATTATGCTAAATATAGAAATCCTTTTAATCATCCCACTATTGTTTTTCGTAAATCAGCTGTAATTGCTGCGGGGAATTATACAAGTGAAATTAGATTATTTGAGGATTATATGCTTTTTATAAGAATGTTATTAAAAAGCTATCAATTTTACAATATCCAAGAAGATTTACTTTATTTCCGCGTTGGAAATAAATCGGAATACATTAAACGCAGAAGTGGCTTACATTACTTAAAAAAAGAGCTTCGGTTTTTAATATACGCAAAAAGATTGAAATATCTTAATGAATGGGAATTTATTAGATCAATTTGTACAAAGCCAATTATCAGGATATTGCCTACGCCAATCATTTTATGGGGGTATAAATTTTTTTTAAGAAAACAAACCTAAACAATTCAAACATTATCGCGTTATGTTTCTGAATGGTTGTTGCCTTTCCCACTTTAATCTGTGGAAGTAAAATTCGGTATCTTGATTAAATAACTATCTTTGGAATATTTAGTAAAACAATGCGGCCCTAACTAATGAACAAAATATATATCTATCTGCTATTTTTTGCTTTTTTGTTTTTAATGATGGCAATTTATTTTAAATTGGCTGATAAATACAATATTATAGATAAGCCAAACTCAAGAAGTTCTCATACTCTAGTTACTGTAAGAGGAGGAGGCATTATTTTTCCGATAGCAGCATTTCTTCACTATTTTTGTTTCGGTTCCAAACATCCTTGGTTTTTAGGAGGCTTGCTCTTAATAAGTGTGGTGAGTTTTGTAGATGATATTATTGAACTAAATGGAAAAATCAGATTAATTTTCCAGTTTATTGCAATGAGCATGCTACTGCTTAATTTTTCATTATTCGATCTTCCATTTTATACCTATATACCTATATTGATTTTAGGCATTGCAACGATTAATGCTTGGAATTTTATGGATGGGGTAAATGGAATTACTGGAGGTTATAGCTTACTAACATTAGCAACCATTATTTACTTAAAGGACCAAGTATTGGGGTTTGCTTCAACCGGTTTTACAGTTGCAATAGCATTAGCGTTGTTGGTTTTTATATTTTATAATTTTAGAACCCAGGCACGTTGTTTTGCGGGAGATGTTGGAAGTGTTAGTATCGCATTTATTATTGTTGCCTTGATGATTAAACTAGTCAAGACTACGGAGAACCCTAATTATATTCTTTTTATTTTAATTTATGGGCTTGATTCAGCTACTACAGTTTTTTTTAGAGTCTTAAGGAGAGAAAACATATTAGATGCCCACAGAAGTCATCTCTATCAATTTTTGGCTAATGAAAAAGGTTTGCCCCATAATAGTGTATCTCTAATTTATATTTTTGTTCAGCTTATTATCAATATCTTAGTAATTATATTTGCTTTAACTAGTGTAAATGCTTTCATAATTTGTTTAACTATCGGTTTGGTTGTTTTCGTTTCAGTTAGATTTGCACTTGAGGGTAAGGAACGACTGTTACAAAAAGCTTAGCTAAATAATTAGCTATATTGATCAAAATATTGAAGCTATGAAACGCTAATTACATCAGTAACAAATGAAAATAAAATGGATACTTTGCTTCGTTAGCCTTTTTTTTGTGCATACAGTTTTTGCACAGACTTTGCCTGTTGGGCTTCTTAAAAATATCGATGATAATTTTAGAAGACAACAATTGCTTGGGAACGATACTTCCAATTCATCCTTTATGATCAGGCCTATTTTTATTAATAAAATTAATATGAATTTGTCAGATGATCCAGATGCTAAAAATTTACAGGATTGGAATAAGTTGCTTTGGCAAAATGCAAGAGGAAATGGCGAATTACGCTTGCTACCAATAGTCTGGCAACAACAATACACTACTCACCATCCTTATAGTATGAATGATGGAGCAATGATTCCTTCAAAAGGGTATGAAACTCTATTTTCGGCAGGTGTATATGCAAAGCTAGGGCCTTTAAGTATCCAATTAAGACCGGAGTTTGTATTTGCAGAAAATGCAAACTATGTATTAATGAGTCAGATAAATAATGGGGCTGCATTTTTTAAGGAATACAGAGGCTATATAGGTTCTATTGACCAACCAGAGCGATTTGGAAATGGGCATTATCAAAAATTAAATTGGGGACAAAGCAGTATTCGTCTAAATTTTGGTCCAGCCTCGATAGGTTTGTCTAATGAAAATTTATGGTGGGGGCCAGGGATTAGAAGTTCTCTGTTAATGAGTAATAATGCTGATGGATTTAAACATCTGACATTAAATACCACTCGTCCAGTTAAAACACCAATTGGCTCTTTTGAAACTCAAATCATTGCTGGGCGCCTTGAGGCATCCGGAATTCAACCAGCTAAAAGCTTAAACTTACCTAACAAGAGTTCAGACTGGCGTTATCTTTCTGCAATCGTATTTGTATATCAGCCAAAATGGGTGCCTAATTTATTTCTAGGATTTGATCGTTCTTTTACAATCTATCGTAAACAAATGGGCAATGGATTTTTTGACTATTTTCCTATCTTTTCCGCAGTCGCAAAAAGAAATTACCCGTATAGTTTTGATACTAATACTACAACCGAAGATGATGTTCCGCGAGATCAGCGTCTTTCTTTGTTTGCAAGATGGGTAATGCCAGAATCTAAATCTGAAATTTATGTACAATATGGCAAAAATGATCATAATTATGATCTTAGAGATGTGATCTCTGAGCCAGAACACTCTAGAGCTTACGTGGCGGGGTTTAGAAAATTGGTCCCTCTTACTAATCCTGATACGTATATTCAGGTAGGCTTAGAGGTTACACAGTTGGAGGCTGCAGGTACAAAAAACATTAGAGGCGCAGCTTATTTTTATAATAACAGGCAGGTTCAAGGATACACAAATAATGGCCAGGTGATGGGCGCAGCAATTGGCTCAGGGAGTGACATGCAATCCTTAGATGTTAGTTGGGTAAATGGGTTAAAACGAATTGGATTACAATTTGAACGAATAGTACAAAACAATGGCTTAATGTACAGGTCGGTAAATGATACTCGTAGGCATTGGATTGATCTTGGTGTTACCGGTAAATTAGATTGGGATTATAAAGGATTTATTTTAAATGGCGAACTTGCATACATTCGTTCATTAAATTATCAATATCGCTTTGAGAACCAGCAAGCTTTTTATTGGGATTGGGATAAACAAGACGTTAACAACTTGCAATTAAAAGTGGGACTGTTATATCGTTGGTAATAAAGTTTGATTTTTCAATAATCCACTCTCTATTAAACGTGTGAAATGTTTACTTAATGGCACTCGCTTTAAAATTTCAAGATGTTTGGTGTGGTGAAGATCGGTTCCCATAAAATCAATCATATCTTTTTCGATTAATTTTTCGGCTATTAATTTGATGTGTTTTCCATAATGTTCGGTTAAAGAAAGGGCATTGACTTGCAATTCTACGCCCATTTCTTTTAAGCGGTTAAAATAGTCGAAATTTTTATGGAAAAATAAATAGCGTTCTGGATGAGCCAAAATGATTTGATAACCTTGAAGATTAATTTCAAAAATTCTTTGCTCTAAATCATGCGGTTTAGAGATCTGACTAAACTCTACTAACAAACGGTTGCCTGGTAGAGGCATTACTGCATTTTCTTGAAGTTGGTTAGTAAATTGTTCATCTAAATAATACTCGGAAGAAAGCGTCAAATTAATCCCAACAGGGATTTTTTGATCTAATAAGCTATATCCAGCTGTTAACGTTTCTTGCGTATTTGGGTGGATATCTTGTAGCGTATGTGGAGTGGTAATTAAATCACTAAATCCCAATTCTTTTAATCCAGCAATTAAGCGTAGGCTATCTTCAACATCTTTCGCTCCATCATCAACTCCAGGAATAAGGTGAGAATGCATATCAATACCGATTGCGCTAAAGTCTGTATAGGAAGTTTTGCGAGAACGATTAAAAAAGAACATGTAAGTAGGGAGTTGATTTAGGACTAAGCTAAAAAAAATATTTAAGGGATGAAAATTAATCTTGCATCCTAAGTATTACTACCAAATTTGTAATGCATATTTACTCTAGAGTTTTTAATAAAGGACCATCCTAGCCTATTAAAAAATAAAACTTCCTGCATAACTACTCATAGAAATATGTTCCCTGTCATCTGAAATAAATGAAATCCAGGTATGAAATTCATTTCCTTTTTCAATTGTTGGTATTTCCAATGTATCGAAACCAGTCTTTCTTCGGGCACCGCTTACTATACCGTAGACTCTCTTTTCTTTTACATTGTAAGCAGCCAGCATCACTTGATCAGTTTCCCTAATCCACATGTTTCCTGTATTATCCGTCCAATTGAAATGAAAACCCACATCATCTTTTGCTATGACAGGATTTTCTACCCCAAGCAGATCCCCATAAGTTAGCCGAACTTTAGTGCAATCAATTTCTCCATTTGAATCTTGTGCATGGAGCATATTGTAAGATTTTGCCACATTGTGTGCAGTCATTTGCCTCAATTTGGATTCGAGATTAAAACCCACCCGAATAAAGGCAATTAGAGGATTTAGGAAGTGCTGCATCTTGGTAAAGCCAGATCTACATGCATTTTGCTTCGTCGTCCCTTTTTTGTTTTTTAAACTAACTTTGGGTAAACCTTTCATTACCCATTTGCCATTTAGCTGATAGCCTATTGCGCTACCTACTTTTCCTGTGAAACCCCCGTTGATTCCATTGTTGAATGTTGCCATAATTTTTTAAGATTATGGGATGATTAACGCTAATATACAAAGTATTGCTCTAACTAGCTAATGCTTTAGAGAAATTTAATACGTATTTAAGTCGCACTTTGGTCGGATAGAATTGTCACAAGTCCGAACCAACCCCGAACCAACCCCGTCTAAAGGCTGTTTTAACAGATGGCTTGTTAAGTAGAGTGACTTTTTAAATTGTGGACATTGAAATTAATTTTTCTTTGCTAAATAAGTTCATAATTGATAGCGTATTCAGCTAAGATATTAGTTGAATTAAGTATTATTATTATCTTTGGTAATTAAATCCCTAACTATATCTATGAAACAAATCTTCTATGTTTGTATTGTTGCCCTTTTATTTAGTGCTTGTTCTACTGCCAAATATAAACAGGTTACTTACTTTAATGATTTAATTGATAGTGGTACGGTAGTTCAACGAATTGAAAATTATAATCCTTTAAAAATTCAGAAAGATGATATTTTAGCTATTACCGTAAGTAGCTTAAATACTGAAGCATCGGCAATTTTTAACATGGGAAATACCAGTTCCACCCTAGGAAATGTCAATTCTAATAGCACATCTGCAAATGGTTTTACAGTAAACCTTAATGGAGAAATTCAATTGCCTTTAATAGGTTCAATGAAAATAGCTGGATTAACAACTGAAGAAGCAAGATTACTCATACAAAAAACTCTTTTAAATTTTTTAAAAGAGCCTGTGGTTAGTTTACGAATTGTTAATTTTAAAATTTCTGTCTTAGGCGATGTTGTAAAACCAGGGGTATATCCTGTAAATAGTGAACGTGTATCAGTAATCGATGCCTTGGGTTTTGCTGGAGATTTAAATATTACAGCTATTCGAAAAAATGTTTTACTAATTAGAGAGATAAATGGCGAAAGGAAGATGGTAAGATTAAATCTTAACAGTAAAGAACTCTTTAATTCTCCCTATTTTTATTTACAGAATAACGATGCATTATACGTACAGCCGGGAGATGCTAAATACGCGAGTGTAGATACACGCTATCGGAATATAAGTATTGGTTTATCCGTTTTATCCATTGTTCTTGTGGTCATAAGTCGCCTATAATATGAATTCAGAATACCAAAATCCTAATTTCGACAATCAAGAAAATGAAGTTGAGAACGTCAACATTGGAGACGAGATCAGAAAATACCTTTACCATTGGCCAGTTTTTGTAATTGCTGTTGTGCTGTGTCTAAGTCTAGCTTACTTATACCTAAGGTATACACAGCCAATTTATCAGGTAACAAGTACATTACTAATTAAAGATCAAAAAAAGAGTAGTGCTGGACAAGATGATCTTTTAAGCCAAATTGATCTATTTGGTGGCTCTAAAGTTGTAGAAAACGAAATAGAGATTTTACAATCTAAAACCTTGATGAGAAAAGTGGTTAATCGTCTAAACCTCAATATCAACTATCAGATAGAAGGTCGAGTAATCAAAACAGATGTATACGAGACAAGACCTGTAAATATCGTTTCATTTGGTTTAAATCCTGCTTATTATGGTAAGACATTAGAATTAAGCTTTCCGAATGCTAACCAATATACCTTGGAATATCAAGGTACAGGAAAGAAAATTACAGGAAAATTAAACGAAATACAGCGTAATTTTTATGGAGTGTATCGAATTGATAAAACTACAGATTTTGTAAGAAATAAACTAAATCCAATTACTATTCATTTTTCTGATCCTCTTACCATAGCAGATAGTTTCTTGTCTCGTTTATCAGTTAGTTTAAAAAGTAAAGTGTCTTCGGTATTGGAAATAGACTATGAAGCCACAAATATTAAAAGAGGTAAAGATATTTTAACTACTTTGATTCAAGTGTATAATGAAGCTGCAATTTTTGACAAAAATCAAACTACGCAAAGTACGTTGGACTTTATCGATAAACGTTTAGGACTTATTAGTGGAGAACTGACGGATGTAGAAAAAGATGTTGAGCACTTTAAAAGTAGTCAAGGATTAACCGATATAAGTAGTGAAGCTAATCTTTATTTGGAAAATTTGAAAACAAATGATGCTAAACTGAATGAAGTTAATCTGCAAATTAGTGTGGTTAAGGAAATTCAAAAGTATGTAAATTCAAAGTCTACTCGTGAAAAACTACCAACTACGATGGGTATTGTTGATCCGGTTTTATCCACTCAAATAGCAGAGTTAGGGGAACTACAATTGAGACGCGACCAACTCCTAGCCACTACTCAACCAAATAATCCCTTGGTAACCCCTTTAACGAACCAAATCGAAACTACTCGAGCTGGTATACTATCAAGTATTCAAAATATATATGCATCTCTTTTAAGCACACAAAGAGCACTAGAAAATAACAATTCAAAATATCAAGGTTCTATTAAAGAAATACCTGGGCAAGAACGGCAGTTCATTAGTATTAAGCGTCAGCGAGATATTAAGGAATCCCTATACCTATATCTTTTACAGAAAAAGGAGGAAGCAGCTTTATCATATGCCGCCGCTGTTACCGATAGTAGAGTAGTAGACGAACCCTTTGCGAGTAATTCACCTGTATCTCCTAAAAAGCAAATTATCTATTTGGGGGCATTATTATTGGGAATTCTTTTGCCTGTAGGCTATGTGTATGGTAAAGATATTTTAAATAATAAAATTAATACGGTAATTAATATTTCGAAACTAACAAGTACCCCAGTGCTTGGAGAAATCTCGATGTCTCAAGACGAGAACCCGATAGTAGTACAGGCTAACAGTAGGAAAGCTATTGCTGAACAATTTAGAGCTATACGAACTAATATGCAGTTTTTAGTTGGAAAGCGTGTGGATGGAGTTGGTAATGTAACTCTATTTACGTCTAGCATGTCTGGTGAAGGAAAAAGTTTTGCAGCTAGTAACGTAGCAGCTGCATTTGCAGTGAGCGGCAAAAGAACGGTTTTATTAGAACTCGATTTGAGAAAACCAAAGATTAGTAAGTACCTGCAATTAGAAAATAAATTAGGGCTAAGTAATTACTTAATTGGAAAAGCCGAAATTAAAGACATTATTCAGGTTTCTAAATTCAATGCTAATCTTTCTATAATTGGATCTGGACCTGTACCACCCAATCCTTCTGAATTATTAATCCAACAGGAAATTGAGGAATTATTCAACTATTTAAAAGCAAATTATGATGAGGTTGTGGTTGATACACCTCCAATTGGTTTGGTAACAGATGCTCAAATTCTGGCAAGAATTGCTAATGTAAGTGTATATCTGGTTAGACAAGGTGTAACGACGAAAGATCAGGTAAAACAACTAAATAGACTTTATCAGAGTAAGAAATTCCCAAAATTAAATGTGGTTTTAAATGGTATTGAACAAGGCGGGCGTTATGGCTATGGTTATGGTTATGGCTACGGTTATGGTTATGGCTATGGCTACGGTTATTATTCGGATGATGTAAGCACTAAAAAAATAACTTTTACTAAACTGATCAAAAACTTCTTTAAACGTTTTTAGGTACTGGTAATTCTTCGTCATTACGCTATTATAATGCAAATCAAAGAAACAATTTTAATAACGGGGGGTGCTGGTTTTATCGGCTCAAACCTGACTGAACATTTTTTAGAGAAAGGGTATCAAGTAAAGGTATTGGATAATTTTGCAACGGGTCATCGGCATAATATCGAAGCTTTTTTACTTAATCCAAGTTTTACATTGATAGAAGGTGATATAAGAAACCTTTCAGACTGCCTTAACGCTGCGAAAGACGTAGATTATATTTTACATCAAGCAGCCTTGGGTTCTGTGCCTAGGTCAATTAATGATCCCATTACTAGTAACGATGTGAATGTCTCTGGCTTTTTAAACATGTTGGTTGCGGCAAGAGATCAGGGTGTAAAGCGCTTTGTTTATGCAGCAAGCTCATCTACTTATGGTGATTCACCAGCTCTCCCTAAAGTCGAAGACAACATAGGTAAACCACTGTCTCCTTATGCGATCACTAAGTATGTTAACGAACTATACGCTGATATTTTTTCAAAAACGTATGGATTGGAATGTATTGGCTTGAGATATTTCAATGTATTTGGGAGAAAACAAGATCCAAAAGGTGCGTATGCAGCTGTAATCCCAAAATTTGTCATGCAATTAATGGCACATGAGAGCCCTGTAATTAATGGATCTGGAGATTATTCCCGTGATTTTACTTACATTGACAATGTAATCCAGATGAATGAAAGAGCGATGACAACCCAAAATCCGTTGGCAATAAATACTGTTTACAATACTGCAGTAGGTGATCGCACTAATTTGAACGAATTGGTGGCTTACTTAAAGAAGTATTTGAGTTTATATGACCCAATAATTGCGACTGTTAAAGTAAAATATGGACCACAAAGAAACGGAGATATTCCTCATTCTTTAGCCAGTATTGAGAAAGCCAAAAGCCTTTTAAACTATCAGCCTTCACATACAATTGATAAAGGATTGAATGAAGCTGTTGCTTGGTATTGGGAAAACTTAAAATAAAATTTCAAAATTAAATCCTTAATGAAATCTACTCTACAAACTAAAATTGCGGTTATTGGCCTCGGATATGTAGGGCTACCTCTAGCTCGGCTTTTTGCAACTAAATACCCTGTAATTGGATTTGATATTAATCAGTCTCGTATAGATGGATTAAATTCAGGTACAGATTCAACCTTAGAGGTCTCTGATGAAGTATTACAATCTGTCTTAGTAGATGGACCTTCAGATGCAAATGGTTTATATTGCTCAGCAAATTTAAATGATATAAAATCCTGTGATATTTATATTGTAACTGTGCCTACTCCTATTGATAAAAATAATCGTCCGGATTTAACACCACTTTATAAATCAAGTGAAACCGTAGGAAAGGTATTGAAAAAGGGAGATATCGTGATTTATGAATCTACTGTTTACCCAGGAGTAACTGAAGAGGAATGTGTACCAGTTCTAGAAAAAATATCAGGATTAAAATTTAACGTTGATTTCTTTGCAGGCTATTCACCTGAAAGGATTAACCCTGGTGATAAGGAGCATACCGTTGAGAAAATACTAAAGGTTACTGCTGGATCTACGCCTGAAATCGGTATCAAAGTAAATGAACTTTATCAATCAGTAATTACAGCTGGAACTCATTTGGCACCAAGCATCAAGGTTGCTGAAGCAGCCAAGGTAATTGAAAATTCGCAACGGGATATTAATATTGCTTTTGTGAATGAACTATCAAAAATATTTAACTGCATGGATATTGATACTCATGCAGTATTAACAGCAGCAGCAACAAAATGGAATTTTTTGCCATTTAAACCTGGTTTAGTGGGGGGGCATTGCATAGGCGTAGATCCCTATTATTTAGCACAAAGAGCACAAGAATTTGGCTACCATCCGGAAATAATTTTGGCTGGACGTAGACTAAATGATAGCATGGGAGAATATGTAGCTTCCCAAGTGATTAAATTAATGATAAAAAAAGGCATCAATATTAATGGTGCTGATGTGTTAATGTTGGGTATAACTTTTAAAGAGAATTGTCCAGATGTACGCAATACAAAGATTGTTGATGTGATTGCTGCTTTGAAAGAATATGGTGTTAATGTTACAATTTTTGATCCTTGGGCAAGTTCTGAAGAAGTGAAGCATGAGTATAATTTAAATACTGAAAAAGTTTTGCCTAAATCAAAGTTTGATGCGATAATATTAGGTGTAGCACACCGAGAATTTCTTGAACTTGATATTGAAATTCTACGGAAAAGTACGAGTGTATTGTATGATGTAAAAGGAATACTAAAAGTTAACGTTGATGGAAAGCTATAACAGAATATATTATTAGATATTATAACTATGAATATATTAAGTTTAATCGATAGGGAAAAAGAGTTATTTAACGAAGATATTGATAGAAATTCAAATGAGCTAAGTGCCGAAGTTGCTAATTCTCGTTTTTTAGTACTTGGTGGAGCAGGTTCAATTGGACAAGCTGTAACGAAAGAAATTTTTAAGAGAAATCCTAAGAAGCTCCATGTTGTGGACATTAGCGAAAACAACATGGTAGAATTAGTAAGGGATATTCGGAGTTCATTTGGATATATTGACGGGGATTTCCAAACTTTTGCATTGGATATTGGTTCGATTGAGTATGATGCTTTTATTGAATCTGATGGACAATATGATTATGTGTTAAATTTATCAGCATTAAAGCATGTTCGTTCTGAAAAGGATCCTTATACCTTGATGAGAATGATTGATGTGAATATATTTAATACAGATAAGACTATTCAACAATCAATTGAAAAAGGAGTAAAGAAATATTTTTGTGTATCTACCGATAAAGCAGCTAATCCAGTAAATATGATGGGAGCTTCTAAACGGATAATGGAAATGTTTTTAATGCGTAGAAGCAAGAATATCAACATATCGACGGCTCGTTTTGCCAATGTAGCTTTCTCAGATGGTTCCCTATTACATGGTTTTAATCAACGCATTCAAAAAAAGCAACCTATTGTAGCCCCAAATGATATTAAACGTTATTTTGTAATTCCAAAAGAGTCGGGTGAATTATGTTTAATGTCTTGTATTTTCGGAGAAAATAGAGATATTTTTTTTCCTAAATTAAGTGAGCGTTTGCATTTAATAACTTTTGCAGATATCGCTATAAAATACCTAAGTGAATTAGGCTATCAACCCTATCTTTGTAAGGATGAAGACGAGGCAAGAGCACTAATTGAAACGTTACCTGTTGAAAATAAATGGCCATGCCTTTTTACAGCAAGTGATACTACAGGCGAAAAGGATTTTGAAGAGTTTTTTACCGAAAATGAAGTATTAGATATGGAACGCTTTCAGAACTTAGGTATAATTAAAAGCGAACTTAAAATTAATACAGAAAATTTAGATTTGTTTAGTGCAAAAATACAAGCGATGAAGGCAAGTAAAAAGTGGACAAAGGAGGAGCTTGTGGCATTATTTTATACCCTGATTCCAGATTTTGGACATAAAGAAGTAGGTAGGTATTTAGACGCTAAAATGTAATTGATGAAAAGTTCAGCTCAATTTAAAAAAGTCGTTGATTTTGTTAAATTACAGTTTCCCAATAAGGATTTTATTTCACTGCATGAACCTGTATTTATAGGCAATGAGCGAAAATACGTATTAGATGCAATTGACTCTACATTTGTTTCTTCAGTTGGTGCTTATGTAAACCATTTTGAAGACATGATGGTTAACATTACTGGAGCAAAACATGCAATTGCAATGGTTAATGGCACAAATGCCTTGCATATGGCTCTTTTACTTGCAGGCGTTCAACAACAGGATGAAGTATTATCACAAGCCTTAACGTTTATTGCTACTGCAAATGCAATTAATTATGCGGGTGCTACACCAGTGTTTATTGATGTAGATAGAGAGACTTTAGGTATGTGCCCTAAAGCATTAAGGAACTTTTTAGAGTTAAATGCAGAGCTAAAACCTAATGGATGTAGTTATAATAAAAACTCTGGGAAAAAGATTACAGCATGTGTACCCATGCATACTTTTGGTATTCCATGTACCATTGATGAAATAGCTGCGATATGTGAGGAATGGAATATTATACTGGTAGAGGACTCTGCAGAGTCTTTAGGTAGTTATTACAAAGAAAAGCATACGGGTACCTTCGGTAAACTCGGTGTGTTTAGTTTTAACGGGAATAAAACGGTTACTTGTGGTGGAGGTGGAGCCATTGTAACCAATGACAAAGCTTTAGCCGAACGAGCTAAGCATTTAACAACCCAAGCAAAAGTGCCTCACAAATGGGAGTTTGTGCACGATGAAATAGGCTATAATTACAGAATGCCTAATTTAAATGCCGCACTTGCTTGCGCCCAATTAGAACAACTAGATCTATTTGTGAAAAATAAAAGAGAATTAGCTAAGCATTATATTAATTTCGCTAACGAAAATGGATTTTCATTTATTGCTGAACCAAAGGATACTAAAGCAAATTACTGGTTAAATGCATTTGTGCTAGACGATTTAAAAGAGAGAAATGATTTTCTTGAATACACAAATGCAAATGGAGTAATGACGAGGCCAATTTGGGAACTGATGAATAGATTGCCCATGTTTAAGCATTGTGAAACGGATAGTTTAGTAAATAGTATTTGGCTTGCAGATAGGGTAGTGAATGTGCCAAGTGGATTTAGAAAATAGTAATTATTGATATTAAGATTATTTTGATGTCCGTAAAAATAAGTTGATGGGAAAAACGATAATTATTGCAGAGGCTGGAGTAAACCATAATGGAAGTTTAGAAAATGCTTTTAAACTTGTAGATGCGGCCGCAGCTGCAGGTGTTGATTATGTTAAATTTCAAACTTTCAAGGCAGAAAAGCTCGTATCAGCTAGTGCAAAAAAAGCAGTTTATCAAATTGAAAATACAAACAATTCAGAGGAATCTCAATTGCAAATGCTCCAAAAATTAGAGTTAACTAAAACAGATCATGAGCAGTTAATTACTTACTGTAAAAAGAAACACATTAACTTTTTTTCTACTGCGTTTGATTTGGATTCTTTAATGTATTTGTCGGAAATTGGGCTTGATATGGTGAAAATTCCATCAGGAGAAATAACAAACCTTCCTTATTTAAGAAAAGCTGCTCAGTTATTTACAAAAGTAATATTATCAACTGGCATGGCAACCTTAAAAGAAATAGCAGATGCATTGAATGTTTTTTTAAGGGCAGGTATTCCTAAAACACATATTACTATTTTACATTGCAATACAGAATATCCAACACCAATGAAAGATGTGAATTTGAAAGCGATGTTGCACATTAAAAATGAATTTACCACCGCAATAGGCTATTCAGATCATACGTTAGGAATAGAAGTACCTATTGCTGCTGTTGCCTTGGGTGCAACCATGATTGAAAAACATTTTACATTAGATAAAAAAATGGATGGCCCGGATCATAAAGCTTCTTTAGAACCGAATGAATTGAAAGAGATGGTAGCTGCCATTCGAAATATAGAACTCATAATGGCTGGTTCTGGATTAAAAGAACCGTCAGAATCGGAGATGAAAAATATCGATATTGCAAGAAAAAGTATAGTGGCTAAAACAGAAATAAAAAAAGGAATGCAATTTTCTGAGGAAAACCTGACAGTGAAAAGGCCTGGATATGGCGTTTCACCAATGAAATGGGATACTGTTATAGGTACATTTGCAACTAAAGATTTTGTGACAGATGAATTAATTGTATTGTAAATGAAGATTTGTATAGCAACTGGCACTAGAGCAGAATATGGCTTATTAAAACCTTTAATTGATAAGGTTATTGCAGACCGTACCCTAACTCTGCAATTATTAGTTACCGGTGCGCATCTTTCGCCAGAATTTGGGTTAACCTATAAGCAGATAGAACTTGATGGCCTAAAGATAGATGAAAAAGTAGAGATGTTACTGTCATCAGATACATCAGAAGGCATTACAAAGTCTATGGGGCTTGGAATGATTGGTTATGCAGATGCACTTAAACGATTATTGCCAGATCTTCTCATCCTATTAGGAGATCGGTATGAGATGTTAGCCTTAGCCTCTGCTGCCATGATATTTAAAATTCCGATTGCTCACTTACATGGAGGAGAAATAACTGAAGGGGCATATGATGATAGCATACGTCATGCCATTACTAAAATGAGTCACCTGCACTTTACTTCAACCGAACAATATAGACAACGTGTAATTCAATTAGGTGAACAACCTAATGTTGTCTTTAATGTGGGTGCAATAGGACTGGATAATATTAAATCACTTGATTTGTTATCAAAAGAGGAGTTAGAAGTGGAACTAGGGATCCGTTTTAAAACCTATAATTACATTGTTGCATTTCATCCAGAAACGTTAGCTGATGTATCTGTTGAAGAGCAAATTGAAAGTTTGCTTAGAGCCATAGAGAAACAAAAAGATAGTTTCTTTATTTTTACCAAAGCTAATGCGGATACCAATGGTAGAATAATTAATTCGATGATTGCCTCATTTTCAGGGACACATCCTGATAAGGCAATACTTTTTTCATCTCTTGGTTCTTTAAAGTTTTTATCAGCATTGAAAATTGCAGATGCCATTATTGGGAACAGTTCTAGTGGAATTATTGAGGCTCCTTCATTAAATACATCAACGATAAACATTGGCGATAGACAAAAAGGAAGAATGCAATCAAATAGTGTAATAAATTGCGCTAGCAATGAAATGGAAATTATGAATGCGTTTGAGCAATTGAAATCAGCCGCTTGGAAAGAAAATTTAATTGGAATAGAAAATCCTTATGATAAAGATCAAACCTCAGCACAAATTTTACAGGTAATTAAAAATGTTGATATAGCTTCACTAAAAGTTAAATCTTTTTATAACATTAAATGATAAATTTAATAGATAAACACATCATCTCTAGAAGAGAACATGTTAGATCAGCCTTAACAAAATTGGATTTGTTAGGTGCAGATGCTATACTCTTTGTTACCGATGAAAAATATAGATTAATTGGCTCATTAACAGATGGAGATTTGCGAAGAGGTTTTATTAAAGGACTTGGCTTCGACGACTCTATACTTGATTTTATTCAAAATAACCCTGCTTCTATTTTAGAAAATCAATATTCGATGGATTTAATAGAAGTGCTTAGAAAGAAGAATTTTAAAATTATTCCAATATTGAATAGTGAGGGTGTAATTGTAGATATATTTAATTTTAGAACGAGGACTACACTTATCCCTGCAGATGCAATACTTATGGCAGGGGGAGAAGGCAAACGCTTACGTCCTCTTACATTAACTACCCCTAAACCACTTTTAAAAGTAGGAGAGAAGCCTATTATCGAATACAATATTGATCGTTTAATTCATGTTGGCATTAAAACAATAAACCTTAGTATCAACTATCTTGGAGAGCAAATTGAGGCTTATTTTGGCGATGGGAGTAAAAAAAACGTCAATATAGCTTATGTAAAAGAAACAAAACCGTTAGGCACCATAGGATCAATAATGCTAGTTGATAAGTTTGAGCATGAGGACATTATTGTAATGAATAGTGATATTTTGACTAATATAGATTTTGCTGACTTCTACAAAACCTTTAAAGAATCAGGAGCAGATATGGCTGTAGCAACCACAAGCTATAATGTAGATGTTCCTTATGCGGTATTGGAGTTGGGCGATGAGAATACAGTTAAATCGTTAAAAGAAAAACCTCGTTATACGTATTATTCTAATGCAGGTATTTATATCCTTAAAAAGAAACTTTTAGCGATGATCCCTAAAGATGACTTTTTTGATATAACCGATTTAATGGAAAAGGTTATAGCAATGGATAATAAATTAATAACCTATCCTATAAATGGATATTGGTTGGATATTGGGAAACATGACGATTTTAAGAAGGCACAGGAAGACATCAAACATATAAGATTTTAACATGGAAGATGTATTGTTTCTTATACCCGCAAGAAGTGGATCAAAAGGTGTACAAGATAAGAACATCAAAGAACTTTTTGGGATTCCATTACTTGCAATAAGAGGATTAAGTGCATTGAAATTAACCGCTGCAGAACATATTTGGCTTAGTACAGACTCAGAACACTATGCAGAAATTGGAAGAAAATATAATATAACCGTACCTTTTATTAGACCATCTAATTTGGCAGATGATACCTCTACCTCCGCAGATGTTGTTCTTCACGCCATGAATTTTGCAGATCAGCAGGGGTATGCCTATAAAATGGTAGCCTTGTTGGAGCCTACCTCACCTTTTGTGTATAGTGCTTACCTGCAAGAAGCTATAGCGGAACTGAGTGCAAATAAAGATGCTTCGGCAATAGTTGCTACGAAAGAGGTAGAAGTAGCAAGTACTTTTATACAGCCACAATCAAAGTATTTGGATGTTTTGGCAGAAAATTTAAGGAAAGCTAAGACCATGAGAAGGCAAGACTTTAAAAATGAAATTACACCAGCTGGAGGTTTTTACATTGCAAAATGGGATCACTTTCTTACCCATAAAACATTTTACACCGATAACACACTTTCCTATCTTCTGCCAACTGAAAATGCTTTAGAAATAGATCATATGATACAATTTCACTGGGCAGAGTACATGGTTGAAAAAGCCATAATAGATATAAAAAAAATAATATAATCATGAAAACATACAAGGAGAGGCTACATGAAGTAATCCCTGGGGGTGCACACACCTATTCTCGGGGTGATGATCAATTTCCGATAAATGCACCAGCCATATTAGAAAGAGGTGAAGGGGCTTATGTTTATGACCTTGATGGAAATAAATATTTAGATTATGGCATGGGACTTCGTTCTGTGAATATTGGTTATGCAAATAAAGAAATTGCTGATGCGTGTTATGCTGAAATATTAAAAGGAAATAATTTAACACGTGCATCCCTAACCGAGCTAGAGGCAGCAGAACTACTTGTAGAATTAATTCCTGCTGTGGATATGGTTAAATTCGCTAAACATGGCTCTACAGTAACAAGTGCCGCCATGAAGTTAGCTAGAGCGTATACAGGCAGAAAATATATTGCAGTGCCATTTGAGCAACCTTTTTTCTCTTTTGATGACTGGTTTATTGGCTCTACGGTTATGAATAAAGGAGTGCCTGAAGAGATAAAGCCATTGACACTTAAGTTTCATTACAATGATATCGAATCTTTAAAACAGCTTTTTGATCAATATCCCAATCAAATTGCAGCAGTAATGATGGAGGCCGTAACCACTGTTGAACCCATTTCTAACTTTTTGCAAGACGTTCAAAGTTTATGTAGAGCGAACCAAACTGTATTTATTATAGATGAAATGATTTCTGGATTTAGATGGCATTTACAAGGGGCACACACTTATTTTAACTTAGAACCAGATTTATGCACCTTTGGAAAAGCAATGGCCAATGGTTTTGCAGTTGCAGCATTAGGTGGAAAACGTGAGATTATGCAATTGGGAAGCATTCTTAACGAAGGCCAAGAACGGGTTTTCTTAACTTCTACTACACATGGTGCAGAGATGAGTGGATTAGGAGCCTTCATTAAAACTATGGAAATTCTAAAAAGAGATAATGTAGTAGCGCATTTTTGGAGTTACGGAAAAAAACTGATGGATGGCATGAATGAAATTTCAACTAAATTGGATATAAACAAGCAGTTTTATGTAGAAGGATACCCATGCTCACCAAGTTATATTACAAAGAATAACGATGGGGAAATATCACTACCTTTACGTACCTTATTTGCGCAAGAAATGATAAAAATGGGCATAATGATGCCATATATTGCAATTTCTTATGCTCATCAAGAAAATGAACTAGCCTTAACCCTAACTGCAGTTGAACAAGCTTTAATTGTATATAAAAAGGCGTTGCAAGGAAATATAGCCGATTACTTAAATTCAACAGTTATAAAACCAGTATTTAGGCAATTCAACTAATAAAAAGGAACATGGATTTATTAAATAAGGTTATTATTGTTACTGGAGGGAACGGATTAATTGGACGAGCTATTGTTAACAAATTAAAAAAAAATAATGCCTTTGTTATTAATGCGGAAATTAATATTGATACAAATTTAGAGCAAGGTATTGTAAATTGCGATATTACATCGCCTCAGTCTATAGACCACTTAATTGATTCAGTTGTTGCAAAGTATGGGAGAATAGATGGATTAGTAAATAATGCTTATCCCCGCACTGAAGATTGGGGCAATAAGTTTGAAGATATTTCCTTTGAATCTTGGCGAAAAAATGTAGACATGCAAATGAATACAGCATTTTACCTTTGCCAAAAAACATTAGCAATTATGAAGGAGCAGAACTCTGGCTCAATTGTTAATGTTGCCTCAATATATGGTGTTGTAGGGAACGATTTTACGATTTATGAAGGCTATGGTGGAACTTCGCCAGCAGCATATGCTGCCATTAAAGGAGGATTAATTAATTTTAGTCGATACTTAGCTTCCTATTATGGAAAATATAACATTAGGGTAAATTGTGTTTCGCCAGGTGGAATATTGGATGTAAAAAACCAACATCCTTCGTTTATTGAAAAGTATAGTGAAAAATCTCCACTGAAAAGACTTGGTAATCCCGAAGAGATTGCACCAGCAATAAATTTCTTATTATCTGATGAGGCTTCATTTATTACAGGGCACAATTTAATGGTAGATGGTGGATGGACTGCAGTATAATTAAGAAATAAACTATGAAGTTATATTATTATTTTTCTGTCAATGACAAGTTTTTTACAGAAGGAACGAAACGGTTTATAGAATCCGATGATACACATGAGTTTTATGGCTTAGCTGGCGGGAGAAGAGATTTCCTAGATGCTAATATTTCAATCTATAAATCTATATCCTATCTATCTGAACTTGATTATGACCTTCCAGTAGACTATGCATACCTATCACAAATAGAGGAAATATATAGTATTAGGATAGCCGAATTGATAAATGCTGACCGTACATTCTGGAGGCTTGAGAAGAGTAAAAGAATAAAATATGCTGAGGTTATAATTCGTTGTATTGAAGCTAATTATGCCTCATATAATTTTAATTCCATCTTTGCAGAGGGAATAGATGACTTTCCTAGCTATTTTTTACAGGAATTTGCAAAGAAGAACGAAATCCCATTCTATTATTTTGTATATTCAAGGGTCGGTGGTAGTGTATTTCTTTCAGATAGAAAGGATACTGGGCCAATTGGTCTTGAAAAGCATTATGAAGAAAATCGAATAGAATTTGTAAATGATTCTACTAAATTTGATCAAACAATCGACTTTATTAATACTTATATAAAGAATAAAAGCCAACCATATTATGTCACACAAAGCCAAATGCTCTACAAAGCATTTTCCTTTGATGATGTAAAAGTTTTAATCAAAGCTTTTAGAAACTTCATTAAAGATAAAACTGCTTATCATGCTTATGAAAATCCTTTAAGATTTCCAATAAATAGATACATAAAGATTAAGCGAAAAAGGCAATATAAGGATTACTTTAAAAATAGGTTTATAGATTCTTCAGAAATAAAAAATAGGAAATATTTTATTTATCCTTTACATTTTCATCCAGAAGCTGCAACTTTAATACAAGGAAGATGGCTCAATGATCAAAAAGCTATAATAGAAATGTTTTCAAAAGTATTGCCTGCTGATATCATATTAATAGTTAAAGAACATAAAGTTTCAATAGGTAGAAGACAGTTAGCGTTTTATACAGAGATATCTAAATTGCACAATGTTCATTTTATATCCGAAAATCAGGATGTATATTCTTTAATTGAAAATAGTTTAGGTATTGTAACAATATCATCCTCTATGGGACTAGAAGCAATAATGTTAAATAAGCCCGTAATAACCTTTGGAGATATTCATTATAATATATTGAGTCAGGTTATTAAAGCCAGAGATTTTTCAAAAATGAAAAGCTATGTTGATCTCGCCTTAGATTTTCAATGTTATGCCCGAGATGAGTATTGGTCATTCCTCAAAACTATTACAGAAAATTGTTATGAAATGCCTGGATATTCACCTCATATTTTTAATGAAGCGCATTTGAATACTTTTATTAGCATGTTAAAAAGAGTGGCAACCCATACATCTTAAGATGAAAAATTCTAAGATTCTTATATGGAACACACTAACTAATCTAATTGCAGCCCCTGTTAGGTTCAGCTTAAATTTGTTTTTAGCATCCTGTTTATTACCAGGAGATTATGGTGCAATGGTAATCCCAGCCGTAATTGTAGGTATATCTACTATTTTGATCGATTCTGGTCTTAAATCATCCCTAATACAGAAATCTACACTTAAAACGGATCATAGTTCAACTATCTTTTTTGTTAATCTTTTGGTCTCTGTTGTATTAAGTTTAATCTTCACAGTTTTAGCATATCCATTGGAATTATTTTTTAAAGTACATAACCTCTCTTTGTTAATCATCTTAGCATCAGTTTCCTTGATAATTAGATCAGTTTCGATGGTTAGTGAGGCAAGGCTACAAATTAAAGGTAAATATGGTGCGTTAACGATTATTGAGATGATTTCCTATGTTGTAGGTTATCTTGTTGCAATATATTTGGCTAAGCATAATTACGGTCCTTTTAGTTTAATTAGCTTAGCTCTTGTAAGCGCATTTATTTATTCACTTGGCTTATTTTATCTTGAAAGATTTATCCCTAAGTTTAAAGCAATGTCGAAAAAATTATTTTGGCTGCATTGGCGGATGGGTAAAAATCTATTAGGTCAGGGATTATTGGAGGCATTTTCAGATAAGATTGATGAAGTGATATTAGGAAGGTTAATAGGTGTCTCTAAATTAGGATTATATAGTAAAGGAAGAGAATATTCAAACACTCTAGGAGTAATTGGTTCTAAATTTTTTGCTAGGCCCTGGTTCTCTATAATGTCTAAATTTTCTACAAATAAGGATTTTTTTTCAAAAAGATATAAAGTGGCTTACCTTCTATTAATAGTAGGTGGAATGATCATGATTAGCGCAAATTATTATTTTGGAAGAGTTTTTATAAAAACTGTATTAGGAAAGCAATGGATGCCTTTAGCGTCATATTTTCAATATTTTATAATTTCTACAGCGATATATTACTTGGTAACATTTAATAAATACACCATCTTAGCGCTTGGCAAACCACAGGTTAATCTCAAAATTGAAATTGCTTATTCAGTTTTTAGATTAGTCAGCTTAATTTTTGTATTCTTCTTATATGGTAAATCAGAGAATCTAGTTTACATGCTAATATGCTTAGATATTATATCAAGAATTAGTATGATTATTCTTCAATCATTATCATTAGGAGAAATACTTAAATCAAAGGCGAAAATTTTTATAATGCTTAGTACATGTTTATTGATATTTCAAGGATCTGTTTCTTTGATAACTTCAAGTAAGTTAATTTACGGGACTACATTTTGTTTTTTCATAATCATTCTATTTTTTAATTTAAGATTAAAGTTTTTAAAGCAACGCACTATTTAAATTAAGTAATGTTATTTAACTCTATTAATTTTGCAATATTTTTACCTATAGTTTTTGCACTTTATTGGTTTGCAACTAGTAAAAGCCTAAAACTACAGAACATGCTTTTGTTGTTCTCCAGCTACTTTTTTTATGCTTGTTGGGATTGGAGATTCTTATTTTTATTAATGTTTTCTACACTTTTGGACTACTTTACTGGTTTAAAGATGTGTGATTCTAAAAATAAAAATATAAGGAAGATGTGGTTTTGGCTGAGCATAATTGTTAATCTTGGTTTTCTTGGGATTTTCAAGTATTATAACTTTTTTGCTAGCTCTTTTGCCGATTTGATTGCAAATTTTGGATTTCAAATAAATCCTTGGTCCTTGAATATAATATTGCCGGTAGGAATTTCATTCTATACCTTTCATGGGCTTTCATATGTAATAGATATTTACAAAGGAAGAATTCCAGCGGAAAGAAATTTCATTGACTATTCGGTCTTTGTAAGTTTTTTCCCATTGTTGGTTGCGGGTCCAATTGAAAGAGCTACACATCTTTTACCGCAAATTAAAAAGAAAAGAGTATTTGATTATAGCAAGGCTATTGATGGATTAAGACAGATATTATGGGGTTTATTCAAAAAAATTGTTATTGCTGATCAATGCGCAGAATTTGCTAATCAAATCTTTAACAACTCTGCCGATTATTCAGGAAGTACCCTTCTTTTGGGTGCAATATTTTTCACTTTTCAAATTTATGGAGATTTTTCTGGGTATTCAGACATTGCATTAGGTACAGCTAGGCTTTTCGGAATTGATCTATTGAGGAATTTTGCTTTTCCTTATTTTTCAAGAGATATAGCTGAGTTTTGGAGGCGTTGGCACATGTCTCTATCTACTTGGTTTAGAGATTATTTATATATTCCTCTTGGAGGTAGTAAAGGAGGGATGTGGATGAAAATTAGAAATACCTTCATTATATTCTTAGTAAGTGGATTTTGGCATGGTGCAAATTGGACTTTTATCGCTTGGGGTTTCTTGAACGCTTTATTTATCATGCCATCTATTATATTTAATACTAATAGAACTAATCTTGATATCGTAGCTCAAGGCAAATATCTGCCGAGTATTAAGGAATTAATCTCTATTATAATCACATTTAGTTTAACAGTTTTCGCATGGATTTTCTTTAGGTCCGCAAGCCTGGCACATGCTTTCAGCATTGTTTCTGAGATCTTTTCGTCTTCACTGTTAGCTGTTCCCAAGTTTGTTGGAATGGGTAAGAGCTTAATAACTTTAGTTCTTGTCGCTATTTTTATTTTGATTGAATGGCAAGGCAGAGAAGGTCAATACGCTATTTCTAGTTTAGGATTAAAATGGAAAAAACCCCTGCGCTTTGCTTTTTATTATGCATTAATAATCGGGATATTTTGGTTTGCAGGAAATGAACAAGAATTCATATATTTTCAATTTTAGATATGAAGACGTTTTTATATAAGCTCATACTTTTTCTTCCCCCAGTCTTTCTCTTTCCTTTATTTTTATATTTCAGTTTCGTATATGTTGAGAACAATGTACAATCGAAGATTAAGAATATAGTAGGCTATGAATGTTTAATTATGAGAGATTATCAAATGAAGCTGAAAATGGTTTTAGCTAATGGGAACAATATTAAAAGAGTAATTTTAGGCGTTTCTGCCAATAACTTTGAGTCCGTTTATCTAGAATTGGTGGATTTAAAATTTATAGAAGGAAAAAGCAGCCCCGAAAAATACTTGTACTTTGTTGACCCATTGGATAATCCTCTCTTTGACATTAAAGATATTTTCTATCAGAAAAATTTCATAAGCGGTGTTTTTTTGCCCTGATTAGGGTTGTTATTATCATTCAACAAGCAAAAATCCAAGTATGAAAATTATAGATAAAACCTTGAATATGAATTATCAAAAGAGTTCAATATGTTGATTGATATCAGGAATCAGAAATATTGTTTGGGAGAAATAGTAGAGTGCTGTAAAAAATATGCAGTCGAATTGGCACTTAGCTCAACACTATATTATTCAGTTTATAAGCGCAAAGCTAAAAAAGAATATTTTAATATTCTTAAAAAAAGTAATAAATGAACAAATAGACATAATTTATTTTAATTATTTGGATGATCAAACCCCTGATTCATTAGAAGAAGGCTGTTATATACTTTAATAATATTTATAACTAAATGAAAAAATTTCTTTTAAACTTGTCAATTTTTTTACTTCCAGGATTGCTGTTAATTTCCGTACCATTAATCATCTTAAAGAAATCGAAAGAAGTTTTTTATGATATAGATGAAACAATCAAAAATAATGACAAATATATTATTGGTTACGCCTATGATGAAACTAATTATAGGTATTTAAAATGGAAACGAATTAAAGAGTTGGAGAGAAGTGAAGTTTGGAGTTTAGGTTCGTCAAGAACCTTGCAATTTAGAGAAGGAATGTTTTCTATACCATTTTATAATGCTGGATATACGATAATTGGTTTAAATGATTTTAGTCAATTTTTAAAAAGTGTATCTAAGTCTAAATACCCTAAATATTTAATTATTGCACTAGATCAATGGATGTTTAATGAGAAATGGGATGATCTCAGTACTAAACCTAAAACTGATCTATGGCGAAATAGTTTTAATAAATATCCTCAAGGGAAAACAATAATTAAGGTTCTCTCTGATGTGCTCGTCAAAAAACATAATTTAAGTTTTTTATTCAGATCAAATGATAACTTGATCGGACTAAACTCAATTTTAAATCATAAAGGATTTAGAAATGATGGTAGTATGCTTTACGGATCGCAAATCTATAGACTAGAAAATAAAGATGCTACTGCAGATGATTATGAATTTAACGATACATTTAAAAGGATTGAAAAAGGAAACGCAATGTTTGAATATGGTAATGATGTTAATAATAACGCTATTCCTGTTTTAGAAGAATTATTGTCATTTTGCAGTTCTAATAACATTAAAGTTATCGCATATTTGCCACCTTTTGCAGATAAAGTTGTCTCAAAAATGGAAAAATCAGGTAACTATAAATATATTAATAATATATATAGTACTATTCATCCCACTTTTGCAAAGTATAGATATGAGGTATATGATTTTACTCATTTATCTAGTATTAACGCGAATGATAATGAAATGCTAGATGGCTTTCACGGAGGAGAAAGTGTTTATTTAAAAATGCTAATTAACATTGCTGAAGCTGATACATCATTACATGATATAGTTAACCTGACTAAATTAAAATTAGATTTAAAAAACGTTAAAAATAACTTTACAATATATAATTATTAAGGATATGTGTGGAATACTTTATGCAAAGGTAAAGTCGAATTTAAAAAACGACGAGATATTTAAATCATCATTCATTGATGCGCTTGATTTAATGAGTTATAGGGGGCCAGACGCAAAAGGAATTGAAGTAATAAATAACCATTATTTTGGACACGTAAGGCTTAGTATAGTAGACTTAAATGAAACTTCCAATCAGCCATATCAGGATAACGATTGTTTAATGATATTTAATGGGGAGATATATAATTTTAAGGAACTTGATCCAAGTTCTAATTCTGATACTAAAACACTCTTTAGTTCAATGAAGACTATGGAGAACCCCTTTCAAAAATTAAGAGGGATGTTTGCTTTTGGTTGGTTTGACAAGAAGAATGAGAATATATCTTTTTATCGCGATTTCTTTGGGGAAAAACCACTTTATTATTATTCTGATAATGAAATAGATATAGTTTCTTCAACTATTAAATCGATAGTTCATCTAGTTAGAGCTACTGGTAAAGAATTGAAATTAAATATAGACAAGATAAAAAAGGATTTCTTTTTATTTGGCTATTTAAGAGAACCAAGTACAATATGGGAAAATATTTCGGCTGTTCCACCTGGACATAGGCTGCATTTTAATGAAGGCAAGGTTAATATTGATTCCTTGTTTTTTGATGTTAAAAGTTCAAACTTTTTGTGGAATAAATCACATTATATTAAAAATACTTTTATAAGTACAGATGTGCCAGGAACATTGTTGTTAAGTGGAGGAATTGATTCTACATTTTTACTTGCTAATGCGTTTGAGAATAAAATATCATTGCATTTGGGTATATATAAAGCTAATGATCCATTAATTGATGAATCTCCCTCAGCTTTAGATAATATCTCTAAAATGAAATTAAACCAGGATCAATTCCCTATAAATGTGTTATCGGGTGCTGAAATTGAAAAATTGGATATAGATGGTTTTGTTAAAATTTTAGAGCAACCCTCTTCCGCTGGACTTCAGGTTTTTCATTTACTTGAACATTTGAAAGGAAAACAACCGAATTTGAAGCTAGTTTATACTGGACTTGGAGGAGATGAATTGTTTGGAGGTTACCCAACATTTTATAACTTTAAAAAGATTAATTTCTTAATTCACATTCCATTCATTGAGTATTTCTTACCAGCAATTAAGAGATTTAAAGTAGGGAAAAAAATGCTGAAATCTTGGGATGCAGACATTTACAGTTTCTTGTATAGAATTAACTTTAAAATGTTTAGGGAATTATTTTCAAATGATGAAAAGCTAGAAGATATATATAAGGAGTATAGATTTTCCTTAAATAAAATCCCAAAAGAGCTATTAACAAATTTCCAAAAAAATCCTTTGTCGGATATCAAAAAAAACGAAATGTTCCAATATGGGATGAATCAGCTTATAAGAGATAATGATAATATTGCTATGCATTTTGGATTAGAATCTAGAAGTCCACTTCTCAATCCAGATTGGTATAATCAAAAGCCCGATAAAAAGTTCAGGTTAAAAAACGTACTTAAGCTAAATTATAACATACAATTTGGGAAAAAGAAGGGCTTTACTCTAGATGAACCGATGCATAAAAAAGTATATATTGATTATATTAACTTAAACAAAAAATATCTTGAACCTATTGAGATATCAGAAAGATTTAATTTTGCGCAAAATAATGTAGCAGAATTGAGAACATTGGCTATTTTGTGTGGCTGGTTGAAATATAACTATAGTATATGTTAAGAAAATTTTTTATACGAAAACTTCAAGCATTTTTTTACAATCTAAACTTTATACTAGTTAAGAATAAAGGCAGCATACATAAGAGTGCATTATTAAGAGGTTGTCGTATAAATGGAGATGTTACCTTAGGTGAAGGATGTAAAATTATTGGTGGAGTATTATTAAGTACTGAATCTAAGATCATAATTAACAGATACTCTTCGATAAACGGTCCAAATACCGATTTAATAAATTATATAAACCCAATAATAATAGGTTCTTTCACCAGTATAGCTAGAAATGTAAGTATTCAGGAGTTTAATCATAATTATGATACAATTACTAGTTATTTAATTTTCAAAAATATTTTCAAAGAAAGTAAAAGTAAAGATATAAGCTCAAAAGGGCAGGTAACTATTGGGAATGACGTTTGGATTGGTACACAATCTATAATTTTATCTGGTTCTTCTATTGGAAATGGCGCAATTGTAGCAGCTAATAGCGTGGTAGTTGGAGACATCCCTCCATATGCTATTGTGGCTGGTTCTCCCGCTAAAGTGATAAAGTATAGATTCTCAGAAGAAATTATTGAAGCTTTAGAAAAAATTAAATGGTGGGATTGGTCAATTGAAAAAATTATTGAAAATAAGGAGTTGTTTTCTGGTAAATTAACAATTGAGAAATTAAATATGCACTTGTATAAACTATAATAAATAATGCTAATTTCTATAACTATACCAGTTTATAATGATGCTGAAGGTTTGAAAGTCTCATTAAATAGTTTAATTAAACAAACGTACACTAATTGGGAGGCAATTATTGTAGATGATGGGTCTATAACTAATGTTGAGCACATTGTAAAAGAATTCAAAGATGATAGGCTCAAGTTTTACCGATTAGAAAAAAACATGGGGAGACCAATTGCTAGGCAAAAAACTTTTAAACACATACAGGGGCAATATATTGGCTTTTTAGATGCAGGAGATACTTACACGATTGACTTTTTAAGTAATATTATTCGGGTTTTAAAGGTCTCAAATATATTAGGCGTTTCTCAATCTATGACGGTGAATTATAAAAATATATCTTATCTAAGTAATTATCAAGATGAGTGTATTGACATAGCTAGTACAAAGTATAACCATATAAGTTTTGCTTCTACTGTTTTTAAATCCGAAGTTTGTAAAGATTATAAATTTGATCCAACTTTGAGATTTTCCCAAGATAGACACTTCCTCGATTTCATTTCAGTTAATTTTAAAGGAGAGATATGCTTAATAAATTCTCATTCTTATAACTATAATCAAGGAGATAAAATGAAAGTAAGTACTCTTTTCAAAAAATATTACTTTTCTGCAAAAAGATTGTTTAATGAACGAAAATATATAAAGGCAACAAGGACATTGATGAAAATGATCGTATTTCCTTTAATTCAAATCGTTTTTGGATATGAAGTTATATTGAATTTAAGATATGAAAAACAAGTAAATAAGAGCCTATAACAATGAAGAATTCATCCATATTTAAAGTAATTTTTTGGCTGTTTTGTTTTTATGTTATTCTTTGTCCTTTTTATGTTTTCCCTAGTGGAACGCCACAACCCGCTGACTTTATTTTAGCATTAAATGGTTTATTAATGCTTTTTGTATTGAAAAAAAGGATCTTAAAGCACCCTCCTATTAAAAGTTTGATATCTCTAGTTATTTTAATTGCTATTGTAAATGGTATGAATCAATTAGATATGGCCTTATCTAATATCGATGGAGATACGTCTATGTCTACCTTGTTTTATATTTTTAACTGCATGGCTTTTATAATGTCATTTTACATAATAAAACACGGTGGAGAAAAAGCTGTCAATTTTATTTCTTTAGCCATCCTTATTTCTATTTCAATTCAATGCTTATGTAGTATTTTAGGCCTCGGTAGCACCGGAGGACGTGGAACAATATTCTTTAATAATCCAAACCAACTTGGATATTATGCCTTATGCTCTTTTACTTTGTTTGCAATCATTCCAAGTAAGTTTAGAAGAAATAAAATTAGTTTATTCTTTATGATTGGAATGTGTTGTTATTTAATGCTTGTTTCTGAATCTAGAGCAGCATTAATTGGAGTTGCCTTATTGACAATAGTAACAATAGTTAAAGAGAATTTTAAGATAGAATTAACTTCGATTTTTACTTTGCTGTTGAGTGGGTTAATAATCTTCTTCTTTATAAAAGATAGCAAATTCATAAAGAATCAAATTGATAAAATAGAAACACGTAATGAAAATAAGTCTACTTCTTTTAATGAAGAAATTAAAGTTAGAGGTTATGATAGAATAATTTTATATAGTGATTATATATGGTACGGGGCTGGTGAAGGAGGTAATTTAAGGTTTAAAAAGGCCTTTCACCAAGGTGAAATACATTCTGGATTAGGTACAATATTGTTTTCTTATGGTATTTTAGGTTTGATTTTATTTTTTATCTTTCTTTTTCGTGTTTTAAAGTATAATTTCTTTAATGGACTTGTTATTTTTCTACCCATTTTATTATATAATTTAACTCACCAAGGTTTAAGAGATTCGTTTTTTTGGGTAATTTTATCATTTATATATTATTTTTCAATTAGAAAAAATAATGATGCTAATTCATTAATCAAAATATCTTCAAATCCACGCCATAATATTGCAACAGCTAAAAGATATGATATCGCCTAAACTTTTGCGTATTACTACTGTTCCTCTTTCTCTACAAAAATTAATTTCAGGTCAAATGAAATATATGGGAGAACAGGGTTTTGAGGTAGTGATGATTTCATCTGATTTTGCAAAAAAAGATCAATTAAGAGCCGATGAACAAGCCGAATTTATTCCGGTGAATATGACTAGAACGATATCGCCACTTGCAGATTTAAAATCGTTATATCAATTAGTTAAGGTATTCAGAAAACTTAAGCCCAAAATCGTTCATACTCATACCCCAAAAGCAGGATTATTAGGTATGTTAGCTAGTTTTATAACTGGAGTTCCTATTCGGTTACATACAGTGGCTGGTTTACCTTTAATGGAAACAAGAGGCGCTAAAAGAAAAATACTAGCACTAGTGGAACAACTCACGTATGCATGTGCTACCAAAGTTTATCCTAATTCTAGCAATTTAAAAGAATTTATTATCCAAGAAAAATTCACAAAAGCTAATAAATTAAAGGTAATTGGAAATGGAAGTAGCAATGGGATCAATACTGAAATCTTTAAGAAGAATGATGAAGTCCTACAAAAAGCTGCCGTGTTAGCTCAACAATATCATATATTACCAACTGATTTTACCTTTGTTTTTGTGGGTAGATTGGTTAAGGATAAAGGGATAGAGGAATTAGTTTATGCATTTCAGCAACTCTCTGTGAAATATCCTGCTCTAAAGTTAGTATTGGTTGGGCCCGAAGAAAGAGAACTGGATCCCTTGTCTTCACAATGCCTTGAGATAATTAACACAAACAAAGCAATTATTGCGGTAGGCTATCAAAACGACGTGAAGCCTTATTTAGCACTAAGTAAAGCTCTAGCTTTCCCAAGCTATCGAGAAGGCTTTCCTAATGTACCTATGCAGGCTGGATGTTTTGATTTGCCGGCTATTGTAACCAACATTAATGGTTGCAATGAAATTGTAGTTAACAATGAAAATGGCTTAATTATTCCTACAAAAGATAGTGAAGCTTTAAGGAGTGCGATGGAGTGCTTATATTTGGATCAAGATCTTTATCGCCATATGGCAGGGCAAGCTAGACCAATGATTGTAGATCGCTACGAACAACAAAAGGTTTGGGATTTAATTCTAGCCGAATATCAATTACATTTAAAAGAGAAAAGCATTGTATACTAGAATTGTGAAACGTCTTTTTGACTTTGTGATAAGCAGCCTTGCTTTTGTCGTATTACTTCCAGTCTTTTTAGTTATTCTGATTCTATTGTTTTTTGTGAATAAAGGTAATCCATTGTTCTTTCAGCTAAGACCGGGTAAGGATGGCAAAATCTTTAAAATTTTTAAGTTTAAAACCATGACTGATCAACGAGATACAAATGGAGATTTATTGCCAGATGCAGCTCGTTTAACATCGATTGGTAAATTTGTAAGGAAGACTTCAATAGATGAAATTCCTCAATTAATCAATGTAATTAAGGGCGATATGAGCTTAATTGGGCCTAGGCCTTTATTACCTGAATATTTAGCTCTTTATTCTGAAGAACAGCACCGTAGACATGAAGTCAAACCTGGTATTACAGGCTGGGCACAAGTAAATGGAAGAAATACAATAGGTTGGCAACAAAAATTCGAATACGATGTTTGGTATGTTGATCATGTTAATTTTTGGTTGGATTTGAAAATAATAGGTTTAACGATAAAAAAAATTCTAATTAGAGAGGGTATATCTTCAGCTACCTCTCTTACCATGGAAAAATTTAAAGGGAATCAATAAATGCATATCATCGGAGCTGGCGGACATGCTAAGGTAATTATAGACATACTTTTAACCTCTAATGAAGAGATTAAAGGCGTTTGGGATGAAAACTCTACTATCAAAGCTGTACTAAACCAATCAGTTGTTGGAAACTTCGCTGCTTTAAAAGCAGGTGAATTTGAACCTGTTATTATTGCTATAGGTAATAATCTGATTCGCAAAAGAATTGCAGAAGAGCTTAATATTAAATTTGGAATTGCCATTCATCCAAAAAGTGCTATTTCTCCTTCATCTTGGTTGGGAGATGGTACAGTGGTAATGGCCAATGCGAGCATAAATGCAGATGTGCAAATTGGTAAACATGTGATCATTAATACAAATGCATCTATAGACCATGATTGTGAAATTGGAGATTTTGTACATCTTTCGCCACAAGTAGGTTTAGGCGGAAATGTGCATGTTGGAGAAGGAACTCATATTGGAATTGGGGCTTCAGTTAAGCAAGGTATAAAAATAGGAAAATGGGCAACAATAGGAGCTGGAGCGGTAGTCATAAGAGATATTCCAGATTATGCAGTTGCTGTAGGCAATCCAACAAGGGTGATTAAATACAATGCACACTAACCAAGAAACATTCAGGGCTTTAATAGGTTTTGTCAGATTTGTAACAAATAAGTTGTTTATTCTTTTCTGCTCTATAATAGTTAAAAAATTAACTGTAAATTTACATTCACAATAAAATGCTATTATTTTAAGTATAAGGGTATTTTTGTAATCTAGTTTATTTAAATATTGAATACGATTTAATGAGTTCAAAAATCTGGCTTTCCTCTCCACACATGGGTGGAGCTGAACAAAAGTATGTCAATGAGGCTTTTGAAACTAATTGGATAGCTCCTCTTGGTCCTCAGGTAAATGCTTTTGAACAAGATTTAGCTCAATATACAGATACAAAATATGCAGCAGCCTTAAGTTCAGGCACTGGCGCATTACACTTAGCCCTTATTATGCTTGGTGTGCAACGTGGAGATGAAGTGATTTGTCAAAGCATGACTTTTTCGGCTAGCGCAAACCCTATTGCCTATTTAGGTGCTTCCCCAATATTTATAGATAGTGAAAAAGAAACCTGGAATATGTGTCCTGACTTATTGCTTGAGGCGATAAAAGACCGTATTGCAAAAGGTAAAAAGCCAAAAGCGATTATCCCTGTTCATTTGTATGGCATGCCAGCTCAAATGGATAAAATCATGGCTATCGCAAACGAATATGATATTCCAGTAATAGAAGATGCGGCAGAGGCCTTAGGTTCTACCATTAATGGCAAAGCTATGGGTAGTTTTGGATTGATGGGGGTACTTTCTTTTAATGGAAATAAAATTATTACTACCTCTGGAGGAGGAGCACTATTATCAAATAACGAAGACTATATTCATAAAGCTAGATTTTTAGCTACTCAAGCTAGAGAAAATGCACCTCATTACGAGCATAACGAGATTGGGTATAATTATCGGATGAGCAATGTATGTGCTGCTATTGGTCGTGGACAGATGGAGGTTTTAGACGAACGAGTAGAACAAAGAAGAAAGAATTTTCAGTTCTATAACCGAGCATTATCAGTATTTGAAGGGGTTAGTTTAATGGAAGAACCAGCTGGTTATTATAGCAATCGTTGGTTAAGTACCTTATTAATTGATCCAGAAAAAAGTAATGGAGTAACTAGAGAATTGGTGGCTGCTGAGCTAGCCATTGAGAATATAGAAAGCAGGCCGTTGTGGAAACCAATGCACCTACAGCCCGTTTTTAAAGGGACCGCATTTTATGGTAATGGCGTGTCAGAACAATTGTTTGAAAAAGGTCTTTGTTTGCCTTCAGGCTCTAACCTAAGTACGGAAGATTTACAAAGAGTAGTTGACAATATATCTAAAACACTATCTCTAGAAAAAAGTAATCAAATTACCGTTAAAGCAGGTATTAGATAAATTTCAGTAATCGCCAGCATTTATTTTTATTTATTCTTAACTTTAAGCATTAAACTAACGCTAATTCATGTTTAAACTTGAGATTGTTTCTCGCTGGGTTATTTTTGCAATAGATTTTTTCCTTTGCCTAGTCGCGTTGGTTTTGGCTAAAATCGTACGACATAATTTTATCATCCAAGAAATTGATTTATTGGCACTATACAAATCAATTTTAATTTTTTCAATAGTTAATGTAATTGTATTTTGTAGTGTAAGAACCTTTACAGGAATTGTTCGTTATACTAGTATTCAAGATTCTTTCAGAATATTTTTCGCTGTTATAATTAGCTCTTTCCTGGTGTTTTTAGTTCATTCTGTTTTTTTATTATACGGTTTAAAAGACTTTATAATCAACACTACCATAATTATCCAGGCGCTGTTTAGCTTTTTGTTTTTAATAATATATAGGGTATTGATTAAATACTTTTTTATGTACATTAAAAATGCTAGGCTTAATAAAACTCGAGTACTCATTTATGGGGCAGGAGAAGCTGGTGTGGCTACTAAACGTACGTTTGATCATGATGCAAAAGTGAACAAAAGTATAATAGCATTTGTAGATGATGATTTACGCAAAGTAGGAAAAACTATAGATGGAATTCAAATTTTAGATGCAAGTAAACTAGCCTATCTTATTACTAACCATGAGGTAGATGAATTAATTTTTGCTGCACATGCAATTAGTGCCGAACAAAAGGATAAAGTAACGGATATTTGTTTAACGCACAAGGTAAATATATTGAATATTCCATTGCCAGAAGTTTGGCAAAGAGGAGAACTTACCTTAGCGCAATTACAACAGGTGCATATTGAAGATTTATTGGACAAGACAGCTATTGAAATTAATACGGAAGAAATTAAATACCAGTTAAAAGAGAAAAGAATTTTAATTACTGGAGCGGCTGGTTCTATTGGAAGTGAACTCGTAAGACAACTATTAAAATTTGATACAGGTTTACTCATTTTGTGTGATCAAAACGAAACGGCACTACATCATATTTATTTGGAGCTAGAAGAGTGTCATCCGAATCGTTCTTTCCATGCTTTCGTTGGCGATATAAAAGATGTTGATAGAATGGAACAGCTTTTTGAAGCCTATAAACCTCATTTTATTTATCATGCCGCTGGATATAAGCATATCTCATTGATGGAAGATAATCCTTCTGAAGCTATAAAAACCAATGTTTTGGGTACTAAGGTGCTTGCGGATAAAGCGGTGAAGCATGGTGTTCAAAAGTTCATTATGATTTCTACCGATAAAGCGGTAAATCCAACAAACATCATGGGAGTGTCTAAACGAATTGCAGAGCTGTATGTGCAGTCATTAAATAGTTCTTTACATGCTGTAAACCATATTTTTAGTAATGGTTTAAGTTATATTAACGAATTAGAGGTAAGACCAATTACCAAATTTATAACGACAAGGTTTGGTAATGTATTGGGTTCAAATGGTTCTGTTATCCCTCGTTTTAAAGAGCAGATTGAAAAAGGTGGACCAGTTACAGTAACACATCCAGAAATGACTCGTTATTTTATGCCTATACCAGAAGCATGTAAATTAGTTTTAGAAGCAGGTGCAAGTGGTGAAGGTGGTGAAATATTTATATTTGATATGGGCAAATCGATTAAAATACTTAATCTAGCAAAGAAGATGATTCGTATCGCTGGATTTGTGCCTAATGAAGATATTAGAATTCAATTTTCTGGGTTAAGGCAAGGAGAAAAATTGTATGAAAAGTCATTTAATGACGAGAATACAAGACCAACTCCTCATGAAAAAATTAAACTGGTAGATGTAATACCTATTGCTTTTAATGAGATAGAGCAACAAGTTTATAAACTGGTGATTCATGCTACTGCAAATAATAATGCTCAGCTGTTGTTGCAAATAAAAAAAATAGTACCAGAATTTAAGAGTAAGAGTGCTGTTTATGAAATAGCGGAATAATTAGTTTTTATGCTAATTGGCAAGATTCTTGCATTTAACGAGACTTGGTTAGGTAATTAAAATTGGGTTAAATATATATTATACTTAACTTTACGAAAAACTTAAGCTTATAAGAATTTGTTTACTAAAATTAATATAGTTCCTCGTTGGATCATTTTCTTACTTGATCTGATTATCTGTACTTTTTCTTTGGTATGTGCCTATAGTTTAAGACAGAATTTAGATATAAGTGCTATTGGTTTTCCAGAATTATATAGAAATATTTTAATTTTAGGCTTTATCAATAGTGCTGTTTTTTTAAACGTAAAAACGTATACAGGTATTGTAAGATATACTAGTGCGCAAGACTCTTTCAGAATTCTATTTTCGGTTCTTGTATCAAATGGGACCTTCTTCGTTATCAATCTCTTCTTTATCTCTTTCTCACAAACATCACTTATTTCAAATGCTATTTTAGTAACTAATGGTTTAGCGAGTTTTCTTTTTTTAATTACCTATAGAGTAATGATAAAGTACTTTTTTTTATACATTAAGAACTTAAATTTAGATAAGAGGAAAGTAATTATTTATGGTGCAGGTGAGGCCGGATTAGCAACTAAACGTACATTTGATCATGATGGGAAGGTAAATAAAACCATTATGGCTTTTGTAGATGATGATGAGCGTAAAGTAGGTAAAACTATAGATGGTATTCGGATTATTGCTGCGGAGAAGTTAGAGGGGCTAATTAAAGAACATGAACTAGACGAACTGATTTTCGCTTCTTACAGTATTCCGATCGAGCGGAAAAATCAAATTGTAGATGTTTGCTTAGAAAACGAGGTTGTAGTACTAAATATACCTCCAGCTGATGTTTGGGCAGGTGGAAAACTACACACTACACAAATACAAAATATTAATATTGAGGATTTGCTAAATAGAAAGCCCATTCAAATTGATATCGAATCTATTCAAAATCAATTACAAGATAAAAGAATATTAATTACAGGTGCTGCTGGCTCTATTGGTAGTGAGGTTGTTAGGCAGTTACTTAAATTTGAAACAGGTTTAATCATTCTTTGTGATCAATCTGAAACAGCTTTGCACCATATTTATTTGGAGCTAGAGGAATCCCATGCAAGTACTAATTTTCACGCCTTTGTAGGAGATGTAAGGGATGAGAAAAGAATGAACCATCTTTTCGAAACCTATAAGCCTCATTATGTATATCACGCTGCAGCTTATAAGCATGTTCCTTTAATGGAAGATAATCCATCTGAAGCGATTAAGACAAATGTTTTAGGCACAAAAACGATTGCAGATTTAGCCGTAAAACATGGGGTGCAAAAGTTCGTGATGATTTCGACAGATAAGGCCGTAAACCCTACTAATGTAATGGGCGCATCAAAACGTATTGCAGAAATTTATGTTCAGTCGCTTAATAATTCGTTAAGTACAGATCAATTTATTTTTAGTAACGGATTAAGCTATATTAATGATTTAAGTATAAAACCAATTACTAAGTTTATTACCACACGATTTGGAAATGTGTTAGGTTCAAATGGGTCTGTTATTCCTCGCTTTAAACAACAAATTGAGAAAGGCGGACCAGTTACAGTTACTCATCCAGAGATTACTCGTTATTTTATGACTATCCCAGAGGCTTGTCGCTTGGTTTTGGAAGCTGGATGCATGGGTAAGGGCGGTGAGATATTCATATTTGACATGGGTAAATCTGTAAAAATAGTTGAACTGGCTAAGAAAATGATTAGACTAGCTGGTTTAGTACCTAATCAAGATATTAGAATTCAATATTCTGGATTAAGACCAGGCGAAAAATTATTTGAAGAATTGTTGAATGATAACGAAAATACAATGCCTACACATCATGAAAAAATTATGATTGGCAAGGTGCGAGAGTACATTTTTTCTGAAATTGAACAACAGATATATAAATTATTAGATCACGCCAAAAGAAACGATGACCGTCAGGTTGTGATGGCAATGAAAGATCTAGTAAGAGAATACAAGAGCAAGAACTCTATTTTTGAAGAGCTAGATCAACACAATTAACGGGCTCAGTTAAATTACACTTATTACTATGAAAAAATATATTTTTGGACTACTACTGGTCTTTTCAACTTTTTGTGTCTTCGCTCAACAAATTATTCCTTATAGTTATAATCAATACCAACGATTAAACCGTTCGTTGTACAGCCTAGATACTAGATTCCACACGTCTTTAAAACCAGTTATAGGTGATGATACAATTCTAACACGCCAATTAGATTCTCTTTTGATGATTGGGACCGATCAAACTCGTAATTCATGGGTTGCACGTAAATTATATAACGAGCACTTAGTAGAAATAAATCGTGAAGATTATAGTGTTTATATTGACTTTCTTCCGGATTTTCAAATTGGTAGAGATTTCAGCCATGCCATTACCACATGGAATAATACACGTGGATATCAAATTGGAGGTAATATTGGTAAGAAATTCTCATTCTATAGCAGCGGATTTGAAAATCAAGCTCGTTTTAATAACTATCTGAATAATTATGTAAATACCAAAAATATAATTCCAGGAATGGTAAATGATAAATTCTTTTATGAGGTTCCTAGAAGAAAGATTAAAGATTGGGCATATGCTACTGCTGTTCTTAATTATACTGCTAATAAATATTTCACTTTTACGCTAGCACACGATAAAAATTTCATTGGCGATGGTTATCGCTCAACTTTATTGTCTGATGTTTCCGCTGCATACCCTTACTTTAAAATAACTACTACTCTTGGAAATGTAAAATACATGATGATGTGGGCTCAGTTTCAAGATCCTACTAGTCCTCAGCTTTCTTACGATAATGGGTTTAGAAAAAAATGGGGGGCATTTCATTATTTAGACTGGAATGTAAATAATCGATTGTCACTAGGATTTTTTGATTCGATTATATGGCAAGATGCAGACGAAAAAGGAAAGCGGGGATTTGATGTTTCTTATTTAAATCCGGTTATATTTTTACGTACGGTAGAAGGAATGAATAATTCTCCTGATAACGCTTTATTGGGCTTGACGGCCAAGTATAAATTATTTAGTAATGGAACTGTTTATGGTCAGTTGGCTTTAGATGAATTCACAGCTAAAGAAGTATTTAAAGGCAAAGGCTATTGGGCTAATAAATCTGCCTTTCAATTAGGTTTTAAAGGGTTTGATGCGTTTAAAGTTGCTAATTTAAACTACTTAGTTGAGTTTAATACGGCTAGGCCATTTACGTATACTCAACGGACTTCTATCTTAAATTATGGAAATTATGCTGAAGCTTTGGCTCATCCAATGGGTGCTAATTTTAGGGAATTCTTAACAATTTGGAATTATCAATTAGGGCGTTGGGGGTTTTATGGGCAAGGGAATTTTGCACAATATGGCTTAAATGAGAATGGAGAAAACTATGGTAAAGATATTAACGAATCTTATTTTACTCGTAAGCAGGAGTATGGTTACAAAACAACCGGGGGTTTAAAAACAAATTTCTATTATCTAGATGGTAGGATTTCTTACCTTCTTAATCCTAAATATAACTTAAGATTTGAAGTAGGGGGAATTGTACGAACAGAAAAAAATAGTTTAGGTATTGAGCGTACCGGTCAACTAACTTTTGGATTGAGAAGTACATTCAGAAATATTTATCAAGATTTTTAATAGTCAAATTAGTTGGCTAACTTGCGCCATATTAACATTTTCATCTACCTAATTACTTTTATCCATGATTATTCTTTGGAAGAGTATTGTGAAGTGTTAAAGCCGGAATAATTACTTATGGGTTACCAAGATCACAAATGCAGAGTATGTGGTTCTGATTTTCATTATCAGATACCACGAGGGTTTTTATTGAAAAATGTCTTAGGCTTTTTACCAATTCGGATATACTGGTGTCCAAGATGCATCAAAGGCAGATACGTGTGGGTTAACAACACTACAAATTCTAAAAAATAATTTTAGATCAAAGTTTTAAGTGTGTTTACTTAAATAATCTTGATAAGCTAATTTTAAACCATCCTTTAGCTCAATTTGGTGCTTCCAACCTAAAGCATGTAGTTTAGAAACATCCATTAATTTCCTAGGTGTTCCATCAGGTTTGGTACTGTCAAATGTTAAGCCTCCTTTAAAGCCAACAACTTCTTTTATTAATAAGGCTAATTCTTTAATGGTCAGATCTTCTCCTGTACCTACATTAATTAGGTTAGATTCATTATACGTTTGCATTAAAAAGTAACAGGCATCTGCTAACTCATCAGCAAATAAAAATTCACGCATAGGTTTCCCGGAGCCCCAAATTACAACTTCATCGGCTCCAGATTTTTTAGCCTCATCAAATTTTCTAATTAATGCTGGTAATACATGTGAGTTTTGAGGGTGATAATTGTCATTATAGCCATACAAATTGGTTGGCATGACAGAAATAAAGTTACATCCATATTGAGCACGATAAGCATCGCACATTTTAATCCCTGCGATTTTAGCTATTGCATAAGGTTCATTCGTTTCTTCTAACAAACCGGTTAATAAATATTCTTCTTTTAAAGGTTGTGGAGCTAATTTTGGATAAATACAACTTGAACCTAAAAACATTAATTTTTTAACACCGCTTACATAAGATTGATGGATAACATTATTTTGTATAGCCAAGTTCTCATATAAAAAATCTGCACGATAGGTGTTGTTCGCTACGATGCCGCCAACTTTTGCTGCTGCTAAGAAAACATAATCTGGTTGTTCTGAACTAAAAAAATCCGTAACTGCTTGCTGATTTCTTAAGTCTAATTCATCTGAAGTTCTAGTGATGAGATTTGTAAAACCTTCTTTTTGAAGTTTACGATAAATGGCTGAACCAACCATGCCTCTATGACCAGCAACGTATATTTTTGAATTCTTTTCCACTAATGTTTAAGTTTATTGATATTCTTCGCTTGCTCTGAATGATGACTATGACTAAGAAGCCATAGTTTTAGTTGTACGACTTACAGCTATTTTTTTCACGGCAGTAATAATGGCATTTTTATCATAACCACATAATGTCCAAAGCTCAGGTTGTTCGCCATGTTCAATAAATTCATCTGGAATACCTAATCGTACCACATTTGCTTTATAGTTATTGTCGGCCATAAATTCTAAAATCGCACTACCCATTCCGCCTTGTATACAGCCATCTTCTATTGTGATGATATTCATATGCCTTTTAAATACATCATGCAGTAAAGCGGCGTCTAAAGGCTTTACAAAACGTAAATCATAATGAGCAGGATGGATTCCTTCAGTACCTAATTCTTGGCAAGCTTCAACCGCGAAATTACCTACATGTCCAATTGATAAAATGGCCACATCTTCGCCGTCACAAATTTTGCGCCCTTTACCAATTTCTAATGCTTTAAACGGGCGTTTCCAATCTGGCATTACTCCATTTCCACGTGGATAACGAATAGTGAATGGTCCCATGTTTTCTTGTTGTGCGGTAAACATCAGATTGCGCAATTCCTCTTCATTCATAGGAGAGGCAACAACCATATTTGGAATGCAACGCATATAAGCTAAATCGTAAGCGCCATGATGGGTTGCGCCATCAGATCCTGCTAAACCAGCTCTATCTAAACAAAAAACTACATTTAAATTTTGTATCGCGACATCGTGGATGACCTGATCGTAAGCTCTTTGCATAAAACTCGAGTAGATATTGCAAAAAGGAACTAAGCCTTGAGTAGCTAATCCAGCTGAAAAAGTAACTGCATGTTGTTCGGCAATACCTACATCAAAAGCACGGTCTGGCATCGCTTTCATCATAATATTTAAAGATGAACCCGATGGCATAGCTGGAGTAATACCTACTATTTTTTTATTAGTTTCTGCTAGCTCAACCATCGTATGACCAAATACATCTTGGTATTTTGGTGCCTGTGGTTTATCAGGTACTGATTTTTTAATTTCTCCAGTAATTTTATCAAAGAGACCTGGAGCATGCCATTTGGTTTGGTCTTTTTCCGCCAATGCGAAACCCTTGCCTTTTACCGTTACGCAATGCAACAATTTTGGACCAGGAATAGCAGATAAATCTTTTATAATAGACGCTAAACGTTTCACATCATGACCATCTACTGGACCGAAATATCTAAAATTTAGCGCTTCAAATAAATTACTTTGTCTAAGTAAAGTGCCTTTAATGCTCTTTTCTATTTTCTTAACGTATTTATGTGCATTTGGACCAAGCTCAGAGAGTTTGGTTAATACATGAGATACATCATCGCGAAAACGATTATATGATTTAGAAGTGGTAATGCTAGTTAAATATTCTTTAAGTGCACCTACATTTGGATCGATAGACATGCAGTTATCATTCAAAATCACTAAGAGATTTGAATTTTCAATACCTGCGTGATTTAATCCTTCAAAAGCTAAACCCGCTGTCATTGCTCCATCGCCAATTACAGCAACGTGTTGTCTATCTTTTTCACCTTTATAATGAGATGCAACTGCCATGCCTAACGCAGCAGAAATAGAAGTAGAGGAATGACCTACGCCAAACGTGTCGTATTCGCTTTCACTGATTTTTGGAAAACCACTTATACCATTTATAATACGGTTGGTATGGAACTGATTTCTTCTTCCTGTTAAGATTTTATGGCCATACGCTTGATGACCAACATCCCAAACCAGTTTATCGTAAGGGGTGTTTAATGCATAATGCAAGGCAACCGTTAATTCTACTACACCTAAACTTGCGCCAAAATGTCCCCCATTCACACTTACAACATCAATAATATATTGACGCAATTCTTGACAAATTTGCTCTAAGTCTTGCTCGCTATATTGCTTTAGGTCAGCAGGATAGTTGATAGTAGATAATAAAGCTCCGGTTTTGATTTCCATGCACTATTTTAAAAATACAAATTACGGTATTTTGTTTAATACTTTTAGCTTGTTTTTTGGTTTTTTGGTTTTTTCAGCTAACCAGTCAATTAACAAAACACCTAACCAACTAACAATTAAGCAATAATTTATTATTTTTACCAAAAATACATTCCCATAATGAAACGAGATACTTTAATTTTTGACTTAATTGATAAGGAATTAGATAGACAAGAGCATGGCCTTGAACTAATTGCATCAGAAAACTTTGTAAGCAAACAAGTAATGGAAGCTGCAGGTTCGGTGTTAACTAATAAATACGCAGAAGGCTTGCCAGGTAAACGCTACTATGGTGGTTGTCAGGTAGTAGATGAAATAGAAAATCTAGCTATTGAAAGAGCAAAAAAATTATTTGGTGCAGCATGGGTAAATGTACAGCCTCATTCTGGTGCGCAAGCAAATGCTGCGGTTATGTTAGCCGTTATTCAACCAGGAGATAAAATTTTAGGATTTGACCTTTCACATGGTGGACACTTAACGCATGGCTCTCCAGTAAATTTCTCTGGTAAGTTATATCAGCCACATTTTTATGGAGTTAAAAAAGAAGATGGTTTAATTGATTATGCAAAATTAGAAGAAGTTGCTTTAGCAGAAAAACCAAAACTGATTATTTGTGGTGCGTCAGCTTATTCTAGAGAATGGGATTATGCGTTTATTCGCAAAGTAGCAGATAAAATTGGTGCGTTAGTTTTAGCAGATATTTCTCATCCGGCTGGTTTCATTGCAAAAGGATTATTGGCAAATCCACTTCCACATTGTCATATTGTAACGACTACAACCCACAAAACGTTACGCGGTCCACGTGGTGGAATGATTATGATGGGTAAAGATTTCGATAATCCATGGGGATTGAAAACTCCGAAAGGCGAAATAAAAATGATGTCAGCTTTGCTGGATATGGCTGTTTTCCCAGGTACACAAGGTGGACCTTTGGAGCATATCATTGCCGCTAAAGCAATTGCTTTTGGTGAAGCATTATCTGATGAATATTTAACATACATTAAACAAGTTGGTGCAAACGCACAAGCGATGGCAAAGGCTTTTGTAGCAAAAGGATATGGAATTATCTCTGGTGGTACAGATAATCATTTGATGTTAATTGATCTTCGTAATAAAAATATAACGGGTAAACTAGCGGAGAAGGCATTAGAAAATGCTGATATTACAGTGAACAAAAACATGGTTCCTTTTGATGATAAATCTCCATTTGTAACTTCTGGTATGCGTGTAGGTACTGCAGCTATAACCAGTAGAGGATTTAAAGAAACAGAAATGGAGCAAATTGTAGATTTGATCGACCAAGTTTTAACTCAACCGGAAGATGAAAATAATCTTCAACAAGTGAGAGAAAAAGTATTAGCTTTAGTTAGTCGATTTCCTCTGTATAAATAAAAATTTCTTGTCAACACATGTTTACTAATCCTATTTCTTCCGAAGATGAGGAACAACGCTTAAAAGCTTTGTATTCTTATGATATTTTGGGAGATGGATTAGCGAATGAATTGGATAATTTGGTAAAATTAGCGGCACAAATTGCTAATGTACCTATGGCTTATGTAGCTTTTGTAGATCGAGAAAATATTATTCTTCGCTCTGCAATTGGCATAAGTAATGAGTATAAAAAAATACCTAGGGATATGGCAATTTGCCAGCATACAATGATGTACGATCACATTTTTGTAGTGCCCGATGTGCAGTTGGAGCCAGAATTCGCAAACAATCCTAAATATGCTCATGTTGATAATATCCGTTTTTATGCTAGCGCTCCCTTAAAAGATGCTGAAGGTTTTGCATTGGGCTGTTTGTGTTTATTAGATTATGAGCCTAGGAATTTAAACGAAAATCAGTTTGAAGCATTAGAAACCTTAGCAGTTCAAGTTGTAGCGCAACTCGCATTAAAAAGGAAAAATCTACAATTAGAAGCGCAAACTAAGCGTTTTGAAGAGTTTGTAGACATATTTACTGCCTCTCCAGAAATTCATTGCATTTTGGATAGGAATGGTGCAATACTTTTTATAAATGATGCTGTTACTCCTATGCTGGGTTATACAGTAGAAGAGGTGATTGGACATAGCATCTGGAGTTATTGCTATCGTGAAGATATTGATAGAACTGTTTATGCTATTGAAAAAGGGTTAAAAAATAAAGATAAACAGTTTAACATCGATTTTAGATTAGTAAGTAAAACTGGACAGGTGAGGTGGATTGGTTGGGGAATGGTATTCAAAGGTGATCGGTGGTATTCTTATGGAAGAGATATTACTGAGCGAAAAAAGGTTGAAAGTGAGTTAACCAAACTTTCATTTGTAGCTAGTAAAGTAAATAATGGTGTTGTTATTAATGACGCCAATAATAATGTGACTTGGGTTAATGATGCTTTTGAAAAAATAACAGGTTTTAACCTCGAAGATTTAAAAGGTAAACCATTAGGTGATTTAATAAGTGGACCTGATACCGATTGGTCACTGATAGAAAATGCTAGAGCACTTACTCAGAAAAAGCAATCTTTTACTGTAGATATCTTAGCTTATCGGAAGGATAAACAGCCTATTTGGTTATCCATATACAACACGGTTGTTTTGGATGATGAGGGGAAAGTAGAAACTGAGGTTGAGATTATTATCGATATAACCGAAAAGAAAAAAGCAGAAGAAGAGCTACAAATCTTATCTCTAGTTGCTAGTAAAACCAATACTGGGGTAACCATATCTAATGAAAATGGGGAAATTACATGGGTTAATGAAGCTTTAGAACAACTTATAGGCTATTCATTGCAGGAACTTTCGGGTAAAATGTTAGGGGATGTCTTATCCACAGCAGATACAGATAAAGAACTTATTTCTCAAGCTAGAAAAAAAGCATCCAACAAACAAGCTTATACAATTGAGGTTTTAGCACTTAAAAAAGATGGTACGCCTATTTGGTTATCCGTAGCTAATACACCAATTATAAATGCAATGGGGCAGTTAGAGCGACAAGTTGAGCTTATTTATGACATTACTCAACGTAAGCAAGTAGAGAGGGAAATGGTGGAAGCTCGCGAACAAGCATTACAATTAAGTGAAGCTAAGGAAATGTTCCTTTCGGTAATGAGCCATGAAATTAGAACGCCTTTAAACGCGGTAATTGGAATGACCCATTTATTGCTAGATAATCATCCAAAGCCATCTCAAATTGATGATTTGAATATTCTAAAATTTTCTGGAGAGAATTTATTGAATATTATTAATGATATTCTCGATTTTACAAAGATTGAAACTGGTAATCTGCAACTGGAATCTATCCCTTTCGATTTGCATACGTTGTGTGTAGATATCACCAACTCTTTACAGGTGAGCGCTGGCAAAAAAGGCAATTTGCTAACATTAATATATGATGACAGGGTGCCTGAACAATTGTTAGGAGATAAAACTAGATTGTATCAAGTTATTGTAAATCTGTTAGGCAATGCGATTAAGTTTACTGACAAGGGTAAAATAGATTTTAAAGTAAAACTAAAATATAACGATACTGATTCATGTTTAATTTGTTTTGAAATTAAGGATACAGGAATTGGTATTCCAAAAGATAAACAATCGTATATTTTTGAAACTTTTACTCAAGCGGGTGCTGATATTTCTAGAAAATACGGAGGCACAGGCTTAGGTCTTGCCATTACCAAAAGATTATTAAAACTGCATAATTCTGAAATTAAAGTAGAAAGTACAGAAGGAAAAGGAACTTTATTTTCTTTTGTAATTGATTTCAAGAAAATATCAAACGCTGTTGTAACTCCAGCAGTTGCTGCTAAACCAAATGCATTTACAGGTAAAAAAATATTAGTAGTTGATGATAATGAAGTAAACATCTTAATTGCAAAAAGATTTTTGAGTAAATGGGGGTTGATTATTGATTTTGCAACTAATGGCGAAGAAGCAATCAATAAAATTGTAAATAATGTTTACGATTTGGTATTTATGGACATCAGAATGCCTGGCATTGACGGTTTTGACACCACTCGTATTATTCGCGAAATTTCTGGTGACTATTATAAAAAATTACCAATTATTGCATTAACAGCTTCAACTTTGCATAACGAGAATATGAAGTTTAAAGAATCTGGGATGAATGGACATATTTTAAAACCATTTAATCCTGAAGAAATCAAAGAAGTTTTGGCAGTTTACTTGAAAAAGTAAAGGGCCGGTATTTCATGAAGAAATATCGACCCTTACCATCTAAATTAACGCTCTCGAAATAATAAACGCCAGCGATTGTCAATTGTTTTAAAAAAGTTTATAATTTTTTAATTATTTTCATAACAACCTAATTCAGAGGGAAATATTCTTGATTTATATATTAAGTCTTTGTGCAAATAAGTATTAAAATATGCGTCTGAACTTAAATTAAACCCTTTATTATTCGCCGGACTAACTTTGTTTAATTTAAAATTTCCCATTTCAGGGTTTATAAATGAAGGATCCATATTTAAAATGTTTCCATTAGTAGCATAAGTCGTAGTAGAAACTTTTAATAAATTATTTTTTATAGTTGCTAGAACGGTTGTCTTGGCATCTTTTTTATCAATTGTAAATTCATCCGCTAAGTTGCCCCAAATAATATTATTGTAAAGTTCTGCAGTTAGATTAGCGGATTGAGTATTGCTAATATAATCTGATAAATAAACTGCTGCTGTCTTTCTAGGAAAATTTAGATTGTAACCCGCAAAAGTATTTTGTTTTAAATTGTATATACCACCACCAACGCCATACAACAAATACTGACCACAGTTAAAAAAGAGATTGTTAAAGGCTGTTAATTCTGTTTGATAGCCCAAAAAACCAACCACTTCCATATTTTTAATAATACTATTGGTTAATAAAAGTTTCGGTTTACTGTTCTCTGATAGCGAATCAACAGTAATCCCTGCGACTCCATTTTTTATAATCGCATAATTAATTTGAGAATTCTTACTTTCTGGATAAAAATGAAGTCCGTTCCATTGGCCAGTTTCATCCATGTACAATTTTTCTAATCGATCGCCAGCAAATAAAATGCTATCCGATTTAGTGCCAATTGCTGTTAGCGTTCCTTTAATACTCATGGTAGAATTGCCATGAAAAAGGATTTTCGTGCCAGGTGCTATGGTTAAATTAGCATCTTTAGCCACGGTTACAGATTTATAAATTAAGTAGGGAAGTTTACTATTCCAAGTCGTATTGGTTTGAATTGTACTGCTGTTTATAAAATTAGCGTTTTGTCCATAAGCCACCAATGGGATGCTTTGCTTTTTGCCATTAAAATAGAACAGAATTGAATCTTGTACAATAAATGGTAAGCTTTGATTGGTAGGATTGATATTGACTTTTATAAAAACGTTTATTGAATCATTACCATTTATCTTTAAATCGCTAGTTTCTGGAGTTGCCAATCCATTAATATTTAAGCTAAACGCTGAAGCATTACCGCCGCTTAATTTTATGTTATTGATATTGATTGCTTTTGCATTCGGGTTATAGACCTTTAAGCGTCTGGTGCTAGAACCAATGGAAGTAAAAACGGTATCGAATAAAACACTGTCGATAGAAAAATTAACCTTTGCATCTAAATCAAAAGTAACATCCTCATCCTTATTGCAAGCAGCAAAGAAGAAACTAAGAACAATACCTAGAAATAGTAATTTTAAACGCATAATTATTTTGCAAAAGCAATTGCTGCTATACTTAATTTTTTAATGCCGATAGTTAATAACGCATTACCACAAGCTTCTAATGTTGCGCCTGTTGTAATTACATCATCCACTAGCAAAACGTGTAGGTTTTCTATTTGTTTTGCATGATGGACGTTAAAAACCGATTGCATATTCTCGTAACGCACATATCTTGATTTTTTAGTCTGACTATCTGTAGATTTATCGCGTAATAAGTGAGTTGTGCTCATTGGAATATCCAAAACTTCGGCTATGCCCTTAGCAATAAATTCACTTTGATTATAACCTCTTAATTTTTCTTTTTTTGGATGAAGCGGAACGGGAATAATCAAATCTATATCATTGTATTGCGTACTTAATTTTAATTTTTCCCCTAACAGATTTCCTAATCTTACACCAACATCAGTTTGTCCTTTGTATTTCAAACTGTGCATCAAGTTTTGAACTTTTGTGCCCTTTCTAAAATAAAGCATTGCCATTGCAGCATTGCAGGGTAATCGACCCCATAATTGTTTAGCTACTGGATTATCTGCATACAAATGATAGTCTGTATAAGGTAAATCGTACAAACATTTTGTACAAATTTCCTTTTCTCCGTAATATAAATGCGTGCCACAGGCGTTACACAAATCTGGAAAAAGCAATCCAATTATATCTGTGGCTAAACGTTTTACAGCTATCATAATTCCAATTTAGTAAATTTTTAAGGAAATAGAGAATAGAAAAACGAAGTAGGAAATGGAACGACAGGTCTTCGACAAGCTCAGACTGACAATTGTCTATTGGAAACTAAAAAACTAAGCCTTTGCTTCTTCTTTAACCGCCAATTGTCCGCAAGCTGCATCAATATCTTTACCACGGCTGCGCCTAATATTTGTATTTACACCATGATTACGCAAATAAGTTGCAAAAGTATCAATTTTATCGCCTTCTGCATTAATAAAATCTGCAAATTGAATCGGATTATATTCAATTAAATTCACCTTGCAAGGTACATGTTTACAGAATTTAACAAGGTCCATTGCATCTTCGATTTCATCATTAAAACCATTAAATACAATGTATTCGTACGTAACCGGATTTTTAGTTTTTTGGAAATAATATTTTAGTGCTTCAGCCAAAGCTTTTAATGAATTATGCTCTGTTATGGGCATAATTTCGTGACGTTTTATATCGTTGGCCGCATGTAAAGAAAGTGCTAAATTGAATTTTGCGCCATCATCACCTAATTTTTTAATCATTTTTGCAATGCCCGCAGTAGAAACAGTAATCCGTTTGTAGCTCATGTTTAAGCCATCTGGGGCGGTAATGCGTTCAATTGATTTTAATACATTGGCGTAGTTAAGCAAAGGCTCACCCATGCCCATGTACACAATATTGGTAAGTGGAATATTGTAATTTTTTTTCGCTTGTTGATCAATTAAAACAACTTGATCGTAAATTTCATCAGTGTTAAGATTGCGTTTGCGATCCATATAACCAGTTGCACAAAATTTACAGGTTAAACTGCAACCAACTTGCGAACTCACACAAGCAGTCATGCGTTCTTCGGTAGGAATTAAAACACCTTCAACGATGTTGCCATCGTATAAACGGAATGCGTTTTTAATGGTATGATCATTACTAAATTGAGCACTATTTATTTCAACAACGTTGATGGAATAGTTATCATCTAACTTTTTACGAAGATCCTTAGATAGATTGCTCATTTCCTCAAAACTTCTCGCTGATTTCTCCCAAAGCCACTGATAGACTTGTTTTGCTCGGTACGTAGGCTCCTTCATTTCTGTGAAATGTTGTTGCAAACTTGGCAAATCCAACGAACGAATATCTATTTTCTTAGTGCTAACCATTAAGTGCAAAGGTAACTAATTTTTGTATTATGGTTTATGAGTTGATTGTTGTGATATTAATTTCAACTATAAAATGACTTTATATCCAGACCTTTAACTAATACTTGGGCTTTTAATGTTATTTTCTTTTTGGGCTACGAGTTTTTGCACCTGGTGCACCTTGTTTGCCATTTGATGGACGAGTTGGCCTTTTGCTAGGTCCAGATTTAAACCAATCAGAACTAGGTGAACCTCCTCCTCTGGGTGAAGATCCAGAAGCTTTAGAATCACCTTTTGGTTTTGAACCACGAGTTTTATCTTTTGCAAAGCGTTGTGCAGGTCTTTCTTCTTTTTCTGGTGCTGATTTTTTGTTAACTCTTTTGGGTACAACTGGTTTTTCAGAACTAGATTTAGCTACTAATTTGAATATTTCGGTTTGTTCTTCTTCTGTCAACTCTCTCCAATCGCCTACGGCTAAACCTTTAAGGGTAATATTCATTATGCGTGTTCTTTCTAACTTTGTTACTTCAAAGCCAAAGTGCTCACACATTCTACGTATTTGACGATTTAAGCCCTGTATCAATGTGATTTTAAAAACAAAAGGACTTTCTTTAGTCACTTTACATTTTTTAGTCATTACGCCCAAAACAGGTACACCTTTACTCATTCCTTCAATAAATTGATCGGTTAAAGGTTTATTTACAGTTACAATGTATTCTTTCTCATGATTATTTCCAGCACGTAAAATTTTATTCACTAAATCGCCGTTGTTGGTTAAGAAAATTAACCCTTGCGAGTCTTTGTCTAATCTTCCAATAGGAAAAACACGTTCGCTATGATTTACATGATCTACAATATTTCCTTTTACATTAGCTTCCGTTGTGCTGGTAATACCAACAGGTTTATTATATGCTAAAAGAATAGAGTTTTCAGCTTGTTTAGGTTCAATAGTATTGCCATTTACACTTACTAAATCGCCAAAAAATACTTTGTCGCCAACTTTAGCTTTACGGCCATTAATAAAAACCTGACCTTGCTCAATATATCTATCAGCAGCTCTTCTTGAGCATAAACCGCTTTCGCTAATGTATTTATTTAATCGTGTTGTAGAATCAGACATTGAGTAGAATTAGTAATTTATCTACAAAGTTAACATTTTAACACATCTATAGAGTACAACCAAGTAGAAACATAGGCCCATCGTTATAAATCTGATGTGCCTATGTGAAAAAGGTTTAAAAACTTTGATCGTCGGCGGTTGGCCCATAACTTGAAGGAACTGGAATATTTAATAAACGGAAGTAAACACCCAATTGTGCTCTATGGTGTGTAGTTTGACTAAATGCGATGCGAATAATTCCATATTTATCCATGTCACTCAAAATTTGCTCACCATTACGTAAAACCCATCTTTTAGTTAATTCTTCTTCTTTTGCTTTCGCTAATTCTTCTTTTGCACCTTCATAACTTTTTTCAAATAGTGCTAGCAACTCTTCATTATTATTTACTACAATAGGTTCGTAAGGTGCAGTGGCAAAATCTAACTCATCAGTTGTTAAACCTAAGCTTATCCAACTGGGCAACTCTGCAATATGAGTTGACAATGGCATCATTTTCATGCTTTTTTCATGTGGAGCCCATTCTGCTTTATCAAATGGAACCAATGCTAAAAATTTACGAGTAGTTTGAGCTTCGCTTTCTAACTCTTTTGATAATAATTCAATAATGTTCATAATTTCTCTGTTTTATAATACAAAGAAAAGTCAGCCGACTGACAACCCTATGGCAGTGTAAAAAAAGAAATAAAAAAATAGAATTATTTTGAAAGAGCATCATTTCCACCCAGATGGACATGACATAAACTCTATAATACTATGTAAGTAGTTCCATCTATGTCTTGACCTATACAACTACAATTGCAATCCACATCAAGTCCGCTATTTTGCAGTAATACGCGGACTAGATGCGGACTAGATGCGGACTTACTCTAACGAAAACTAAGCTTATACTACTTAATAACCGGAGTGTTCGATTAATCAAGCTACCTGCATTTCTTATAAATCGAACTCTAAGTTAATAGTTAACAGGAAGTAGTTTCATATAGTCGTTTAAAGACATATGCGCTGTTTTTCTGAAAGGAATTTCAGTACATTTTATAGTGATGATATTATTTAACTTAAAATCACGATACTCATTTCTTAAATGGCACCACGCAATTAAATGCCAACTAAATGCATAAAAAATTAGTCCAATTGGTTCTACCTCTCGCTTGCTAACTTCCTCTTTATTATTTTTATACGCTATTTCGATGATGCATTTAGCTGATATCGTATTTTGTAGCACTGATAGATAGTCAAAATCATTTGTTAATCGTTCGGGCAATTGTAATTTAATGTTCTCATTTAAGAGTTCTAATTTTTCTTTTTGTGCAGTACGAAGTACAGTTTTAACTTTATTTAGTGCCGTTGTATAATGTTGAGCGATAGATTTATCTGCAAAACCACCTAAAAAACGTTCCATTAATAATAATGCATTTGCTTCATCAGAATTAAAAGAAATAGGGGGTAAAAAATAACCTTGTACAATAAAATAACCTTTGGGTTGCTCAAAACTCAGGGGAATTCCTTGTTCACTAAGCGCTTTCATATCTCTGTAAACTGTACGCACACTAATGTCAAATTGATTAGCAATTTTTTCGGCAGTAACGTATTTTCTTGATTGCAAGAGTATTAAAATTCCAAAAAGTCTATCAATGCGGTTCATCAAATATGGGATAATTTACTAATTGCCAAATTAGCTAATTATAGCGTAATTTGCTACATGTATATCTCGGCAAATGTAGTTTATCCTGTCAGTAATGCGCCACTTAAAAATGGAGTAATTGATATTAATGAAGATGGAAGTATCAATGCTGTTTTGACACAAGAAGAGGCTCAAGGAATTGAAAATATTCAACATTACGATGGTATTTTAGTGCCAGGATTTATCAATACACATTGCCATTTAGAGTTATCACATTTGCAGGGAAAGATTCCAGAAAAGACTGGACTAACAGGATTTATTAAACAGATATTAAGTTTGCGGCAACAGCCGGAAGAGGAAATGATGTCGGCTATGCAAAGTGCTGATCAAGAAATGTACGAAAATGGAATTGTAGCTGTGGGCGATATTTCAAATCTATTAATTTCTAAATCAGTTAAATTAGATAGTAAAATCTATTATCACACATTTGTGGAAGTCTTTGGATTTAACCGGCCTTCTGAACCTATAATTGAGCAAGGATTACAGTTAAAGAAAGATTTTGCACCACTAAAAGCATCTGTTGTCCCACATGCTCCATATTCTGTTTCAAGTTCACTTTTTAATGAAATTGAAAAAGTAATAAATGACGATGATATTTTAACTATTCACAATCAGGAAACGATAGGAGAAAACGAACTTTTTGAAACTGGTACGGGAAAATTTGCCGACTTTTTTGCTGAACTCGGAATAGCACAAAGTGATGCACATAATTCGAAACAGAATTCTTTAAACTATCATTTGCCACAACTTTCAAAAAAGGTAAATACGTTGCTGGTTCACAATACATTTAGTAGCAAAACAGATGTAGATTTTGCAAAAAGTGAACATCAAAAACTGTACTGGTGTTTATGTCCAAATGCGAATCTTTATATTGAAAACACATTACCTGATGTAGATGTATTAAAAACTGAAAATCTAAAAATCACCTTAGGAACCGATAGTTTGGCAAGTAATCATCAATTAAATATTTTGAAAGAAATGCAAATTTTGCAAGAGCATAAAAATATTTCTTTTGAAGATTTGTTAAAATGGGCAACATTAAACGGAGCAGAATTTTTAGGAATTGAATCACAATATGGAAGTTTTGAAATAGGCAAAAAGCCTGGCGTTGTTTTAATCAGCAATGCTGAAAACGGAATTATTACTAACGAAACCACTATAAAACGTTTATTTTAGCAAAATGGCTAATCGCATTACCACACTTTTCAATATTAAATATCCCATTATTCAAGCAGGAATGGTTTGGTGCAGCGGTTGGAAATTGGCGTCGGCAGTTTCTAATGCTGGTGGTTTGGGAATCATTGGCGCAGGTTCTATGTATCCAGAAGTGTTGCGAACGCACATTCGGAAATGCAAACTTGCGACGTCAAATCCTTTCGCTGTAAATGTGCCATTGCTCTATCCAAATGTTAAGGAGATTATGGATATTTTGGTTGAGGAAGATGTGAAAATTGTGTTTACATCGGCGGGTAATCCAGCAACTTGGACTTCATTTCTAAAAGAAAAAAACATAAAAGTTGTTCATGTAATTGCCAACACTAAATTCGCGTTAAAGGCACAGGAATGTGGAGTAGATGCCATTGTAGCTGAAGGCTTTGAAGCTGGTGGACACAACGGAAGAGAGGAAACGACAACATTGTGTTTAATTCCGATGATTAAAGCTGCGGTTAAAATCCCTGTAATTGCTGCAGGTGGAATTGGAAGTGGTAAAGCAATGCTAGCTGCATTTGCATTAGGTTCAGATGCTGTTCAGGTAGGCTCGGCTTTTGCAGTTGCTGAAGAATCGTCAGCACATCCAAATTTTAAGGAGAAAATTATTTCTTCTGCTGAAGGCGATACTAAATTGCGAATGAAAAAATTAGTGCCAGTACGCTTACTTAAAAATGAATTTGCAGATGCTGTTGCACAAGCCGAAGCGCAAGGTGCAACTATTGAAAAACTTATGGAACTTTTAGGTAGGGCAAGAGCAAAATTGGGTATGTTTGAAGGTGACATGGAACAAGGGGAATTGGAAATTGGACAGGTATCGGCTATGCTGAATAAAATTAAACCTGCTGCTGATATTTTACACGAAATTTGGGATGAGTTTTTGAAAGAAAAACAAGTATTAGCTAACCTTAAATTTGAAAATTAACATAATGAACACAAAAATATTAATGACGATTAGTGCGCTTACCATGTTGGCTGTTGGTGTATTATGCTCATTTCTTCCCAATGAAATTTTGCAATATATTGGAGTAAGTGAAACAAGCGTTCTTCCTCTAATCATTCAGATTCTTGGTGCGATTTATTTTGGATTTGGTTTTCTTAATTGGACAGCAAAAGCTAATTTGATAGGAGGAATTTATAGTCGACCAGTTGCTATAGGCAATCTAATTCATTATGTGGTTAGTAGTTTAGCGTTGATTAAATTTTTTATGGCACACACAGATATAAAAATACTATTGGTACCAGTAATTATCTACAGCATTCTTGCCATTTTATTTGGGAAAGTTGTTTTTGGAAGTCCAGTTTAACCTAAAACATTTTAATACTTACTAATGATTTTAAAAAGGATATTAGCGCTAATAACAATTATCTTACTTGTAGTAGCTATCATTTTGGTAAAGAAGAAAGCTAAAAATATGCAGCAAGAAAAATTGAAAACAGAGATAAAAAGCAGGAAATAGTTATAATGAAGCACATCAACATAAAAGTAATAGGAAAAGTTCAAGGTGTTTTTTTTAGGGCAAGCACTAAGGCTGTGGCAGATCAGATGGGAGTAAAAGGTTTGGTGAAAAACGAAAAAGATGGATCAGTTTACATTGAAGCAGAAGCGGATAAAACTACATTAGAAATGTTTTTGGATTGGTGTAAAGAGGGGCCAGATAAGGCTAAAGTAGAAAATGTAGAAGTTGTAGATGGAGAACTTAAAAATTATCGCAACTTTGAAGTTGTAAAAAAGAACTTGCTTTGGTAAAGTAGATTTACAATTTTAGAGTTAGGGATTACGATTGAATATCAATTAAGGAAAATTATGTATTGAATTTTAGATTGTATTTTTGAGCATACTCCAGAAATCTAAAATCTAAAATCTAAAATCTAAAATTAACTTGTCTGTATATAAAAAATTTCTTGGACAAACAGCGGTTTACGGCATTAGTACCGTACTTTCTCGGTTATTCAATTTTATTTTAACGCCAATTTATACAAAGGTATATGCGAAAAGTACCTATGGCATTTTTACAAATATGTACGCAAATGCATCATTAATTAATGCTGTTTTGGCGTTTGGCATGGAAAGCACCTATTTTCGTTACCTCAATAAATTCGAAGATAAAAAGCAAGAAGTATATAACAATTCCTTTTTATGCATTGCCTTTATTTCTACACTTTTTCTGATTACGGGGTTGATTTTTTCAACACCCATTGCAGCTTATTTAGCTGGAAAACCAAGTGAACTTGCTGATTATAAAAACTACGTTAGTTTTTTCTTATGGATTTTATTTATTGATGCCATTTGCGTAATTCCGTTTGCGAAACTACGAGCAGATGAAAAAGCAGTTAGTTATAGCATAGCCAAATTTCTAAATATTGGCTGTTTCGTTGGATTTAACCTTGTCTTTATTTTTTTAGTTCCTGCAATTATTAAACATCATTGGTTAGGTGCAGATTGGTTTTCTTCGTGGTACCATGAAAAATGGATTGGATATGTGTTTTTATCTAATTTAATTGCCAGTTTAGCCACTTTTATTTACTTGTTGCCAGAGTTTTTAAAATTACAATTCAAGTTCGATAAGAAACTATTTGGTACGATGTATTCGTATAGCTGGCCAATATTGGTCGCCAATTTATCATTTATTGTAAATGAAAACCTTGATAAAATTGTGCTTAAAAAATTGTTGCCTATCGATATTGCTGATGGCGAGGTTGGTATTTATGGAGCCGTATGTAAAATTGCTATTTTCTTAAGTATATTTATTACAGCATTTAGACTTGGGGCCGAACCGTTTTTCTTTAGCCATGCTAAAAATGAAAATGCAAAAAAAACATACGCTACTATTTTGCACTATTTTGTAATTGCATTGGCCATTATTTTTATCGGATTAATTGCCAATATCGATATCTTAAAATTCTTTATCAGTAGAGATGCAAAACATTTGGCTGAATATTGGGTGGGTTTACCAGCAATACCATATCTGCTTTTCGGTTATGTATGTTTAGGTATTTACATGAATCTTTCTGTGTGGTATCGTTTATCAGACCAAACTCGATTTGGTCTATATATTTCTGTTGTAGGCGCTGTAATTACAATTGTATTAAATATCGTGTTAATTCCAAGATATAGTTACATGGGTTCTGCTTGGGTAAGTATGTTAGCCTATTTTGTAATGATGGTTTTATCGTATGTATTGGGGCAAAAATATTATCCAATTCCATATAATTTGAAAAGAATTTTAACCTATCTCATCGTTTCAACCACCATGGTATTCTCATCATTCTTTATATTTAACCATAATATTTATATCGGTAATGCCATGTTAATTGCCTTTATACTAGGGGTTTTTTATTTTGAAAAGGCCGATTTAAAGAAAATATTGAAAAGGAACTAAACTTTATGCAAATCAAAATCATCAACAACTCCACTCATCCACTTCCTGCTTATGAAACTGCTCATGCTGCAGGTATGGATTTAAGAGCATTTACACCAGAGCAAATTACAATTAAGCCTTTGCAACGTCTTTTAATTCCAACAGGTTTGCATATAGAATTACCAATTGGTTACGAAGCGCAAATTAGACCGCGTAGCGGATTAGCATTTAAGCATGGAATTGGAATTGTAAATTCTCCAGGAACAATAGATGCAGATTATCGCGGAGAGATTAAAGTGTTATTGGTAAATTTATCTGATATAGATTTTGTGATTAATGATGGCGATAGAATTGCTCAAATGGTAATTGCAAAACATGAAACCATTAGTTGGGAAAGTGTTGAAGAATTAAATGATACCGCTCGTGGAGCTGGTGGCTATGGGCACACAGGTAAATAGTTTTATTGATAATGAGGTTCAAGTTGATATTTCTTTTCTTGCTTTTTGTGAATAACGTACTATTTGCACAAGAATCTCCAGCTCAAGAAAGTAGAGAAGAAAATGCTATCAAAGAACTTTTTTTTGCTGGTTTGAAAGAAAAAATGGCAGAGAATTATGCGAATGCCAGCTTAAATTTCTCTAAAATTCTAACAATTGATCCAAAAAATGATGCAGTATATTTCGAACTGGCTTCACTTAATTATCGACAAAATAAATTGTTAGATGCTGAAACTGCAATTAAACAAGCAATTAGTTTAAATCCTAAAAATAGCTGGTATTTAAAACTTCAGGCAGAAATATATAAACGCAATGGCAATATGGAAGCATTGGTTAGTGTATTTAATCAGCTTATTCAATTATCACCAGAAACTGATACCTATTATTTTGATAGAGCAAATGCACTTTTTATTGCGGGCAAAACAGACGCATCGAAAAAAGCTTACGATGAAATTGAGCAAAAATTTGGAAGTTCTAAAGAGTTAACGTTTGCCAAACAACGTTTTATCATTCAAGGAAATGATACACCAAGTAATGATGCGATAAACAAATTGGTGGCAGAAAATCCAACAGATGTAAAAAGTTATCTGTATTTGAGCGGAGTTTTGTTAGAAAAAGATAAAAAAGAAGAAGCGTTAGTGCTTTTACAAAAAGCTAAGGTTTTAGAACCGGATAACTATGAAGTTGATTTGGCAATGGCTGATATTTATAATTCTCAGAAAAACAATGAATTAGCAATTGTTCCATTGAAATCTGCTTTTGCACATCAGGCGATGCCAGTTGCTAATAAGCTTAAAATTGTTAGTTTAATGCTGCCAAGATTTAACAATCAAACAGTTGTTAAAGACGCTACTGATTTAATACAAATTGCTGTAAAGACACATCCTAACGATCAGAAACTACTGGTTTTGTATGGTGATGTGCTCTATCAACAAAATAATTTAAGTGGGGCAAAAGAACAATATTCAGCAGCGCTAAAAATTTCAGATCAAATTTACGGAGCTTGGGAAAAACTATTAGGCATACAAACTTTATTAGGTCAATACAAAGAGGCGATTAAAATAGGAGAAGAGGCAATCTCAATTTATCCTAATCAAGCGATATTGTATTATTATCGTGCGTTTGCTTTGCATAGAAACGGTCAAAATGCGGAAGCTGGGCTAGAAATCAAATCTGCTTTGCAACTAGATCCTGATGATACGAATTTAAAAGCGATGATTTTTGCACTGCAAGCAGAAGTATTAATCGATCAAGAAAAGCTGAAAGAGGCAGATGTAGCATTTGATAAAGCCATCGCGTTAGCTCCTGATAATTATTTAACATTGAGCAATTATGCTTATTATTTGGCGTTAAGAAATCAGAATTTAAGCAAGGCCGAAATGTTAGCTGAGAAATCAGCTAAGGCGTTACCTAAAAATGCATCAATACTAGATACCTATGCATTAGTGCTTTTTAAATTAGGCAAATATGATTTAGCCTTAAGTTGGATAGAAAAGGCTTTGCAAAACAATGAGGCTTCAAATCCTGTTTATTTAGAGCATTATGGCGATATTCTTTTTCTAAAAGGAGAAAAAGATAAAGCGATAACGCAATGGCAAAAGGCCAAACAAGCAGGAAATGTATCCGAAAAATTAAACAAGAAAATCAATGAAAAGAAATATATTAAATAGCCTTTTATTAGCTGTATTAGTAGTATTGGGTGTTGGATGTAGACCAAAAAAAGTAATCGTTACTACTCCGCCAGTTGGACAAACTGAGGAGCTTAAAGTTGACAAGAAATCTGAGAATTTAGCGTTATTAAAAGGTAAAGATCTTTCTTTTACAACATTGGCTTTAAGAGGAAAAGCGGAATTGGATATTAATGGCGATGAGAATAATGTAACCATGATTATCAGAATAGAAAAGGATAAAAAGATTTGGGTAAGCGTTACTGCAATTGCAGGAATAGAAGTTGCTAGAGCTGTAATTACACCGGATAGTTTATTGATATTGGATCGTTTACATAAGAAATTTACCAAAAAACCATTCAGCTATATTTATAACTATACCAATAAGCAAATCAACTTTGGGTTGTTACAAGCGGTGTTCTCTGGCAACACAATTAAAGATTTTATGGTAGAAAAATCGACATTGGTACAAGAAAATGGAGTTTGGGTTTTAAGTGGTACAACAGGTGATTTGGCTTATCGTAGTTTGTTTAACACCTTGCTAAAAACTGAACAAACAACCTTAAATGATGCAAAAACTGCTCAAGCTTTTAAAGTGACTTACGGAAATTATACTCCAGTAAATAATGCATTATTCCCTTCTAGCTTGAAAATCAATTCAATGGCTGGTGATAAAAAAATAAATGTAAACATCGATTTTATTAAAATAGAAAGTAATACTCCAATTGATTTTCCTTTTACTGTTCCTAAAAGTTTTGAGGTAATCAACTAATTTTTTATATTTTTGGTCTAATGAAGTTAAAAAAACTACTCCTTTCCTTATTGTTTTTAGTGCTTTGCTCAAGCAGTTTTGCACAATCTAGTAAAGAACTTACGCGTAAAAAGGAAGCGCTACAAAGAGAAATCGAATTAGCGCAGAAAAACCTGAATCGGACCACAAATGGTAAAAAACTAACATTAACTCAAATTAATGCGATAAAGGCACAAGTTCGATTGATGCAAGAGAAAATCTCGACCATCAATTCTGAAATGAAAAACTTGGATAATCAGATTACAGAAAATACGGGCAAAGTACATAACCTACAAACTCGTTTATCAGATTTAAAAAAGGAATATGCAGCAATGATTAGATTTGCTCAACGCAATAAAAATTCCTATGATAAAATGATGTTTATTTTTGCGGCAAAAGACTTTAATCAGGCCTATAAACGTATTAAATACCTACAACAATTTGGACAATATCGTAAAAAACAAGCTGCTTATATCCAAGGAACTGAGAAGGATTTAAACAATAAAATTGTTGTATTGGATAAAGATTTAAAGAATAAAAATAACTTACTAAAAGAACAAGTAAATGAAAAAGGTAAGTTAGACAAAAAGAAAAACGAGCAGGCAGTTGTACTCAATCAATTAAGTAAACAAGAGAAACAGTACAAGCAAGATATTTCTAAAAAGAAACAACAGCAACAAGCTATAGATAGAGAAATTAGAGCCGCTATTCAACGTGAAATTGCGTTAGCTAAAAAGAAAGCAGAAGACGAGCAAAGAGAGAGAGAGCGTATTGCAGCAGCAAAAGCGAAATCAGAGAATAAGCCAGCACCTGTTACTTCATCTCCAAAAGCTCAAACAAATAGTGAAGCTTTAAGAGCCACACCAGAGGCCGCCAAACTTTCGGCTGCTTTTGAGAACAATAGAGGTAGCTTGCCTTCTCCTGTTGCGAATGGATATATCACCTCTCACTTTGGGACGTATATGGTAGATCAGGCTTCTGGCCGAAATGAAGGGGTAACGTATCAAACTAGTGAAGGTGCTGCGGTTAGAGTAGTTTTTAATGGTCAGGTTTCTACTATTTTCGATAAATTTGGCAAATATTATGTGATTGTAAAACATGGTGAATATTTCACGGTGTATGAAAATTTAAAAAGTGTTAGTGTAAAAAGAGGGGATAACGTAACAACTAAACAGACCATTGGTGTTGCTGGTACAACAGACGGTGTTCCAGAGGTTGGATTCCAAATTCATAGGGGTAGCACTCCACAAAATCCAGAAAGTTGGATTGCCCGATAAACTTTTAGGAAATATATTTGTCTATATTTGTATAAAAATCAATTAGAGATGTATTCAGGCGTATTATTGGAGTTCTTAAACATGGGTGGCGGAGAGGTTGCACTCATTATGGTGGCTATACTTTTGTTATTTGGAGGTAAAAAATTGCCAGAATTAGCAAGAGGTTTAGGAAAAGGGATTAGAGAGTTTAAAGATGCTTCGGAAGGTGTTAAGCGTGAAATCCACCGCAACATTAATTCCGTAGATATAGACAACGAATTAAAAGCTGAAGAGGAAAATCATGCACAACGTCATCATCCAACAGAAGAGGATACGTTAATGCATGCAACTTCAACAGATGAAAGTAAAGTAGTTTCAGAAGAGGACGCTGCTGATCAAAAAAATAAAGAAACTTATTCTTAAAAATAGTTTCAATTAACCAGATTAAAAAAAATTAAAATAAATCCAATGGCACAACCTACAATTTTAGTAGCCGGTTTAGGTACAGGTGAGATCGTATTAATAGTTTTAGCACTTTTATTATTATTTGGTGGTAAAAAAATCCCTGAATTAATGCGTGGTTTAGGTAAAGGCGTAAAAGAATTTAAAGACGGTAAAGATGGCGTTGATGGAACTAACGAAAACAAGCCGCTTTAGTTTCAGTAATTTTTTGTCTTTTAAATTTAAGTTTTGAAGAAATATACCTCTTTAACAGAGATACAGGGAAAATTTACGCAAAAGGAACTCGCTTTACCAGAGCTTTTATCGTACTACTTTAAACAAATAGAAAAAAATAAACACCTCAATGCGTTTAATGAGGTGTTTTTTGATTCTGCAACAAAGCAGGCAAATCTGGTACAAGAAAAAATTGAAAAAGGTATTGCTGGTAAATTGGCTGGCATGGTAATAGGCATTAAGGATAATATCTGTTATTTAGACCATAAAGTTTCTGCGTCTTCAAAAATGTTGGATGGTTTTGTGTCTCCTTATTCATCAACTGTTGTAAATCGTTTATTGCAAGAAGATGCCATTATTATTGGCAGATTAAACTGCGATGAATTTGCGATGGGTGGTTCTAATGAAACCTCGTATTTCGGACCAGTAAAAAATGCTGTTAATGAAGAAAGAGTTGCAGGAGGTTCATCTGGAGGTTCGGCCGTGGCAGTACAAGCAGATATGTGTTTAGCCGCTTTAGGTACAGATACAGGCGGATCAGTTCGTCAACCTGCAGCATTTTGTGGTTGTATTGGCTTTAAGCCTACTTATGGTCGTATTTCTCGATATGGAGTTATCGCTTACGCCTCTTCTTTTGACCAAGTAGGTACACTTACTTCCTCTGTTAGTGATGCAGCTTTATTGCTAGAAGTTTTGGCTGGAGTGGACGATTCAGATAGTACAGTTTCATCAGTACCAGTTCCAGCTTATTCACAATATCTTTCACAAAGTGGAAAAAAGAAAATAGCAGTTTTAAAAGAAACAATTGAAAACGATGCACTTGATTCAGAAATAAAATCTGCCATTTTAAACGCTATTGAAACATTGAAAACTCAAGGCCATAGTGTTGAATACGTTTCTTTTGATTTATTAGATTACTTAGTGCCTGCTTATTATGTATTAACTACCGCCGAAGCTTCATCGAATCTTTCGCGTTACGATGGTGTACATTATGGTTATAGAAATACACAAGCCGAAAGTCTTAACCAGCTATATAAAACCTCAAGAGCCGAAGGTTTTGGGGAAGAAGTAAAAAGAAGAATTTTACTGGGTACTTTTGTATTAAGCGCAGGATATTATGATGCTTACTATCAAAAAGCGCAACAAGTACGTAGACTGATTAGAGAAAAAGTAGAAGGTTTACTAAACGATTTCGATTTTCTATTAAGTCCTGTTACACCAACACCAGCGTTTAAGATGGGCGAGAATATACAAGATCCATTGGTGATGTACATGGCAGATATCTATACGGTTTTAGCGTCTTTGGCTGGTATTCCAGCAGTTGCATTACCTTTGGGCAATAATAAAAGAGGTTTGCCGTTAAGTGTTCAATTAATGACCAAACACTTTAATGAGCAAGAATTGCTCTCTTTATCACATCGTTTTTTAAACGAAGTTTAGCTTAAAAATCTTAGATTAGATTTTGCAACTGATGGCCTATGAGAAAAATAGTACTAATTCTGTTGAGTTTTTTGGCTTTTTTAAATGCCACGGCACAAACTCCTAAAAGAACAATACAAGGTGATTCACTTTTAAAAGAGATTGTTGCTGCATTGCCTTCAGATACAATTGCAGTTCCAGTTATCGACAAACCTTTGTTTTTCAATCAGAATTTAGTTTTTAAGCTACGTTTAGATTCTATTCAAAAAATTGTACCGCTTAGCTACAATGAGTATGTTCAAAATTTCATAGATATTTATAGCAGGCGTAAAGATATGATGGGCAAAATGTTAGGCCTATCAAATTACTATTTTCCAATATTCGAAAGAGCGCTCAAAGCGTATAATATTCCTGCCGAAATTAAATATTTGCCGATAATAGAATCGTCAATGAATCCACATGCTATATCAAGAGTTGGCGCAACAGGAATGTGGCAGTTTATGTTCAGCACTGCAAAAGCATATGGCTTAAATATGGATAATTTTGTTGACGAGCGCAAAGATCCTATTCAAGCAAGTTATGCAGCAGCAGCATATTTTAGAGACGCATACGAAGAACTTGGTGATTGGCTTTTAGCAATTGCAGCCTATAATTGTGGTAAAGGGAACGTAACTCGTGCCATTGATAAAGCAGGCTCAAGAGATTTTTGGGTGATAAGACCGTATTTACCAAAGGAAACACGAGATTATGTGCCAGCCTTTATTGCAGCTGTTTACGTGATGAATTATGCGAGTACTCACAATATCGCTAAACAAATTCCTGCCATCAATTTTAAAACAGATACTATTCAGGTTAACCATTTTGTGGCTTTAGCAGATATTGCTAAGGCAATAAATTACGAAGAATCGACTTTGTTTGGCTTAAATCCATCTTACAAAAAGAAAATTGTAAATGGTACTGTAGCTTTACCAAAAAGGATAATTTTGCCCAAAGTCGAACAAGGTGATTATGCTAAAGTTTACGAAGTTTTAAACGCTGACATTGAAACAGAAAGAGATATTATTCTGGCATCGACGGATGATGTAAGAGATTTGCGTAAAAAAGCAAAGAGCAAACCAACAGCTCAAATCACCTATTATAAAGTTAAGCCAAGTCAAAGTTTAGGTAGTATAGCAGATCTTTATAATGTGGAGGTTCAAGATTTAAAAGTTTGGAATAACTTAAAAAGTAATACCATTATTCCTGGTCAAAAACTAAAAATATACGGAGTGGCATCAGCGCCAAAACCATTAACAAAATCATCTTATATTACCTATAAAGTAAAATTAGGTGATACTTTATCTGGCATAGCCGAAAAATTTGATGGAGTAACTGTAGCAAACATTAAAAAAGTTAATCGATTAACAAAAGTAACCTTACAACCTGGTATGTTATTAAAGATTAAAGGTTAGACTTTCGTTTAAAGAAATCACATCAATAGTGTAATCTAATAGCTTTCTTTTCTAATTCTTGATGTTCTATAGCTTATAGAACACTAAAAAAACAGATTATTACCATAAAAATAATTGTAACTTTGCCTGTTACCAAAAAGTATTTTATGAGTAAAACGAATAGAAAACAAGACGCTTTAGATTACCACTCGCAAGGACGACCAGGCAAAATTCAGGTTGTACCTACAAAACCATATTCTTCACAAAGAGATTTAACCTTGGCATATTCGCCAGGTGTGGCTGAGCCTTGTTTAAAAATTGCTGAAAATAAAGATGATGTATATAAATACACAGCTAAAGGCAATTTGGTTGCTGTAATTAGTAATGGTACAGCAGTTTTAGGTTTAGGAGATATCGGCCCAGAAGCTGGTAAGCCTGTAATGGAAGGTAAAGGTTTGTTGTTTAAAATCTTTGCTGATATTGACGTGTTTGACTTAGAACTCGACACTAAAAATGTTGATGATTTTGTAAAAATAGTGAAGTCATTAGAGCCAACTTTTGGCGGAGTAAATTTAGAAGATATTAAAGCACCAGAGTGTTTTGAAATCGAGCGCCGCTTAAAGGAAGAAATGAACATTCCTGTAATGCATGATGACCAACACGGTACCGCAATTATTTCTGCGGCAGCCTTGTTAAATGCATGCGATTTACAAAAGAAAAAAATTGATAAAGTTAAAATTGTAGTTAATGGTGCTGGTGCCGCTGCAATTTCTTGTTCTCGTTTATACGTTTCATTAGGAGCGAAAAAAGAAAACATTGTAATGTGTGATAGAAGTGGCGTTATTCGTCACGACCGTGAGAATTTAGATGCAATAAAAAGAGAGTTTGCAACAACTCGTAAAATAGATACCCTGGAAGAAGCTTTAAAAGATTCGGATGTATTTATCGGACTTTCTTCAGCAGACTGCGTAACTGCTGAAATGTTGAAATCGATGGCTAAAAACCCTATCGTTTTTGCAATGGCGAACCCAAATCCAGAAATTGCATACGATTTAGCAATTAGCTCTCGTAAGGATTTGATTATGGCAACTGGTCGTTCAGATTATCCAAATCAAGTTAATAACGTTTTAGGATTCCCCTATATTTTTAGAGGCGCTTTAGATGTTAGAGCAACCAGCATTAACGAAGAAATGAAAATTGCTGCGGTGCGTGCTATTGCAGAGTTAGCTAGGAAGACCGTTCCAGAGGCGGTAAATATGGCATATAATGCTCGTAATATTAAATTTGGAAAAGAATACATTATTCCAAAGCCAATGGATTTCCGTTTAATGACGAATGTATCAATGGCAGTTGCGAAAGCGGCAATCGAATCTGGTGTTGCACGTAAAACGATCACAGATTGGGATGCATATGCAGAAGAATTGAAACGCCGTTTAGGAATGGATGATTCAATTATGCGTGCTATCACTAACAAGGCAAAATCTGCCCCTAAACGTGTGGTATTTGCAGAAGCTGATAACTATAAAATTTTAAAAGCGGCTCAAATAGTTAAAGATGATAACATTGCAATTCCTATTTTATTAGGAAATAAAGAAGCTATACAACAAATTATAGATGAAAATGCTTTAGACCTTGAAGGTGTTCAAATTATCGAGCCAGCTTTAGAGCCACAGAGAATGAAGAAATACGCTGAATCTCTTTATAATAAAAGACAGCGTAAAGGAATTACATTATTTGAAGCGAACAAATTATTAAGAGATCGAAATTATTTCGGTGCTTCTATGGTTGAGTTTGGCGAGGCCGATGCAATGATTTCTGGCTTAACAAAGAATTATGTATCTACAATTAAACCAGCATTACAAGTTATAGGTACTGAAGAAGGCGTAAATCGGGTAGCAGGTATGTACATGATGATGACTGAAAAAGGTCCTGTATTTTTCGGTGATACCACAGTAAATGTAGATCCGACTGCTCAAGAATTGGTAGATTTAACATTGTTATTGGAAAAATCAGTAAGGAAGTTTAATATTCAACCGAGAATTGCATTATTGTCGTATTCTAACTTTGGTTCTAATGAAGGAACAGTTCCTGAAAAAGTTAGAGAAGCTGTTAAAACATTACACCAACAACATCCAAATATCATTGTGGATGGCGATATGCAAGGTAACTTTGCGATTAATAATGCCATGTTAAGAGAGAATTTCCCTTTCAGTCGTTTGGCAGATGCACCTGCAAATACATTAGTTTTCCCAAACTTAGAATCTGGAAACATTGCGTATAAACTTTTGCAAGAATTAGGTGGCGCAGAAGCTGTAGGGCCAATTTTATTAGGATTAAAAAAACCTGTTCATATTGTACAATTAGGTAGTTCGGTAAGAGAAATTGTAAATATGATTACAATTGCCGTATTAGATGTACAAGGAAAAGAAGAAACATCAAACTCAAAAAAAAGAAGTATTTTAAATAGAATAGCTAAAAAATAAACGCTCATGTTTGCATATATTGATGGTAAGTTGACATTTAAGTGTCCAACATATATTGTTGTAGAAGCTGGTGGTGTTGGTTACCACATCAATATATCGCTAAATACCTATTCCGCTTTGGCCAATACCGAGCGATGCAAGGTATATACTTGGTTGCATGTAAAAGAAGATGCACATACGCTATATGGTTTTGCAGATGAAGGTGAAAGAAGACTGTTTTTACACTTAATTTCCGTTTCTGGTATCGGACCAACTACATGTAGAATGATGCTTTCATCAATTACTCCTGTAGAAATTCAAAATGCAATTATACAAGCAGATGTGGCTTTAATACAACAAATTAAGGGAATAGGAGCGAAATCTGCCCAAAGAATCGTACTAGAATTACAAGATAAATTAAAGAAAGAAGGTCCAGATTCTTTAATTTCTATGCCACTACATAATACAACTAGGGATGAGGCGTTATCTGCATTAATTATGCTCGGATTTGGTAAACAAGTTGCAGAAAAAGCCATAGATAATGCTGTCAAAAAAACAGATCAGGATTTAACTGTAGAGCAAATGATTAAAATAGCTTTAAAAAATTTATAATTTAATTTCGCTTGAGAAACGCACTTATTCTAAGTATTTTCTTGTTTTTTATTCTTGTAGGCAAGAGTGCCTTTTCTCAAATTACGCCCTCACAATCGAGAGCCGATTCGTCAAAAAACTCTTTTAATTTACGTGAAAAGCAATATTTGGGTCTGAGAACCTATACTAATCCATTTTTAACTTTACCTGAAAATATTAAAAGGGAAGTTGAATACGACGCACAAAACAAACGATACATTATTACCGAACGTATTGGAAATAAATTGTATTCGCCTCCACAATATTTAACTATTGAACAATATTTAAGATTAGTTAACAGCGAGATTAAACGTGATAACTGGCGTGTTTTATCAAACGCAGAAATTGCTGATGTAAGAAGAACGGGTATTATCCCTCAGGTAAAAATTAACAGTCGTGTTTTTGAGAAAATATTTGGCGGAACAACCATTGATATTCAACCTCGTGGAGACGCGGAACTTACATTCTTAGGCCGTGTAAATAAAAATGAAAACCCTTTATTTAATGAACGACAAAGAGTTCAAAGCAATTTCGATTTTAATCAACGCATACAAATGGATGTTGTTGGTGATATTGGAACGAAGATGAAAATCAAAATGAACTACAATACAGAAGCTCAGTTTGATTTTGAAAATCAGGTTAAATTAGATTACACGGGTGGTAAGGATGATATCATTAAAAAAATTGAAGCTGGTAATGTAAGTTTACCCTTAAATAGTACATTAATTAATGGTACACAAGCCTTATTTGGAGTTAAAACTCAGTTGCAATTTGGTAAATTAGATGTAGCAGCAGTATTTACTCAGCAGAAATCACAATCTAAAGAAATACAGATAAATAACGGTGCTCAACAAAATGAATATCGACTTAGTGGTAGTGATTATGAGGCGAATAAACATTACTTTTTAGGTAAATATTTCCGAGATAATTACAATAAGTCTTTATCTAATCCACCAACAATAACATCAGGTGTTTTAATTACAAAAATTGAGGTTTGGATTACTAATAAAACAGGAAATACACAAGATTCAAGAGATGTATTAGCTTTTCTTGATTTAGGAGAAAATCAACCTTATAATACGGCACAAGTAACAGGCGGCTCATCGGTTTTACCATCTGCTTTTACAAACCCAACTTTCCCACCACAATCCAATAATTTATTAGCGAATATTCCAGCAGATTCTAGGCAAACAAATAGCAATAGTGTCATCTCTTACTTTGCAGCAAATGGTGCAACTGATAATTTTGCCAAGCTAACCTACGCTAGAAAATTAACCGATAGAGAATATAATTTCCAACCTCAATTAGGATATATTTCACTAAATAATGCTTTAAATGCCGATGAAGTTTTAGCAGTTTCTTATCGCTATACGTACAATGGAGTAGAATACCAAGTTGGAGAATTTTCTACCGATGTGACTTTTGATCAGGCTACGCCTAAAGTTTTATATTCAAAATTATTAAAGAATGAGACGATAAAAACTAATTTGCCAACTTGGGATTTGATGATGAAAAACATCTATTCAATTGGTGGATATCAAATTAGTAATCAGAATTTTAAGTTAGATATTTTTAGAATTGACGACAAAACAGGAATAGAAATGCCTTTGATTAGAGAGGGTGCAAAAACTGCTTTAAAACAATACATTGCATTAACGAATTTAGATCAGTTAAATCAGCAAAAAGAACGTAAACCGGATGGTGTTTTTGACTTTGAAGCAGAAGATAAACCTTTTGTGAATAATCAAACTCAACAAAATAATCAAAGCAATTATTCCCCAACCGGAGCTGGATTAAGTAGTTTAATTAACAATACAAATAGTGGGTATGTTACTATAGATCCTTTAAATGGAAGAATAATTTTTCCTTTAATTGAGCCATTCGGAAGCGATTTGGCCGCTAAATTTAATCTTCCTGCAGAGCAAGCTTTAGCAGATAAATACACATATCAGCAATTATATGATTCTACAAAAGTTGCGGCACAACAACAGTTCAGCAATAAAAATCTTTATATAATTAAAGGTGCTTATCAATCTGAAATCGCTTCAGAATTTTCATTAAATTCTATCAATGTAACCGAAGGCTCTGTAAAAGTTTTTGCAGGAACAATTCCATTGCAAGAAGGGGCTGATTTTACAGTAGATTATCAAGGTGGAAGAGTTAAAATTGTGAATACGGCATTGTTAACTTCTGGTCAGCCAATAAGAATTACCACAGAAAACAACGAGCTTTTTGGATTGCAACAACGTTCGCTCTTTGGTACACGTTTCGATTATCATGTAAATAATAAATTAACGTTGGGCGGGACTTTAATGAACCTCACAGAAAAACCGCTTACACAAAAAGTAAATTATTTAGAAGAACCGATTTCAAACACCATTTTCGGCTTCGACATGAACTATAGTTCTCCGTCTCGATTTTTAACCAAGCTAGTGGATAAAATTCCTTTTATATCTACTAAAGCTCCATCAAGTATTACGTTTGCGGGAGAATATGCGAAATTAATTCCAGGACATCCGAGTGCTATCAATTCTGGGGGAGAAAAGGGTGGCTCAAGCTATTTAGATGATTTCGAAGCATCTCGTTCTATTATTGACCTTAAAAGCTCTGTGCCTTGGCAAATAGCAGGTACGCCACAGCTTTTTCCAGAATCGCAATTGGTAGATAATTTAGCTTATGGTTACAATAGAGCAAAACTTGCGTTCTATAATATTGACCCTACGTTTTACAATAAAAACTCTACAACTATACCAGCAAGTTTAAGAAACAATAGAGCTGAATTATCTAATCACTATGTACGAGAAATTATTGAGCAAGAAGTTTTTCCATTTAAAGAAATAAGCACTGGGCAAGCAATTAATTTACCAACTTTAGATTTAGCGTATTATCCTAATATCCGTGGACCTTACAATTTTACTCCAACTGGGTTTTCTGCAAATGGGCTTTTAACTAATCCTAAAGCACGTTGGGGAGGAATTACCAGAAGAGTAGATATTAACGATTTTGAGGCCAACAATATCGAATACATTGAGCTTTGGGTGATGGATCCGTATATGTATAAGCCAACATCACAAGGTGGAGATTTATATTTTAACATTGGAAATATTTCGGAAGACATTTTAAAAGATGGAAGAAAATCGTTAGAAAATGGATTGCCTGCAAACGGGGATCCAACTAAATATGATCAAACCAATTGGGGAAGAGTTGCAAAATTACAACCCGTTGTACAAGCTTTTGATAATGAACCAGCCGCAAGAAAAGCACAAGATGTTGGTTTAGATGGGTTGTCAAATGCGAATGAGAAAGTGAAATTCGCTGCATTAATCAATCAAATAAAATCACAGTTAAATCCTGATGCAGCACAAGCTTTTGACAACGATCCGTCATCTGATGATTACTCTTATTTTAGAGGAACAAACTTAGATGTTAGCAATGCTGGAATTTTAAAACGTTATCAAAATTACAACGGTACAGAAGGGAATTCTAAAACTTCGCAACAATCTGCCGAAGAATTAGGATTAGAAAATTCAGCATCAACTTCGTTGCCAGATGGCGAAGACATTAATCGGGATAACAATATGACACAGTCTGATGAATATTTTCAGTACAAAGTGTCTATGCGCCCAGGCGATTTAATTGTAGGACAAAATTTTGTTACCGATAAGGTAGTTTCACAAGTAAAGCTTGCTAACGGACAAACTCAAAACTCCACTTGGTATCAAATTCGTATTCCTTTAGCGCAATACCAACAAAAAGTGGGCGGTATTCAGGATTTTAAATCGATACGATTTGTAAGAATGTTTATGACCAATTTTGCAGATACGGCGATTTTAAGGTTTGCAAAAATACAATTGGTAAGAGGAGAATGGCGCCAATATAATGCCAAGAATGAGGCTCTTCAAGTAATTGCTGATCCTTCTTTATTGCCAGCAAGCCCTGATAATTCTACTATAGAAGTGGCCACTGTAAATATAGAAGAGAACGGTAAGCGTACACCAATACCTTATGTAGTGCCTCCAGGAATTGAGCGTGAACGTGATTTTAGCAATTATCGTGGAGATACACGTCAAAATGAACAATCATTAGCAGTAATTATAAAAAAATTAAGAGATGGTTATGGTAGAGCTGCGTTTAAAACTGCTATAAATGATTTTAGATCGTATAAACGCTTAGAAATGTATATCCATTTGGAAGCGATTAATGGTTCAGTTTTAAATGATAATGATTTAAGTGCTTTTTTACGTATTGGAACTGATAATCAAGATAATTATTACGAATATAACCAGCCATTAAAGGTTACCTTACCGGGTACAAGCGATCCATATTCGATTTGGCCAGATCAGAATAAAATGGACATTGATTTGGAGTTATTCCAAAAAGCGAAAACAGCTAGAAATAATGCTCGCACAACTGGCGGATTACCTTGGCCAATAAATGTGCCTTTTACCTACATAGATAAAGGAAATACCATTATTGTAAAAGGTCAACCAGATATGAGTAAGGTTAGAGTTTACATGTTGGGGCTTAAAAATCCATTGCGTAATGCGGCATCACCAGCGGGTGATGATGGGATGGAAAAAAATGCACAAGTTTGGTTTAATGAACTTCGATTAACTGAATTTGATGAACGTGGTGGTTGGGCTGCAACGGCTAGAATGAACGCAAAATTAGCTGATTTTGCTGATTTAAATATCTCAGGCAGTAAATCTACTATTGGTTTTGGTTCTTTAGAAAAGAAAGTTAGTGAGCGCAATAGATCAGACAATACTTTTTTTGATGTTTCATCAAGTTTAGAATTAGGTAAATTCTTGCCGCAAAAATCAGGCATCAAAATACCAATGTACATTAGTTATTCTAAACAAGTACTCACACCACAATACGATCCTCGTACACCAGATATCGAACTGAAAAATGCATTAAATGGGGCATCAAAAGTTCAACGTGATTCAATTTTAAATTTTGCTCAAGATTATACTACAAGAAGCAGTATTAACTTCACGAATGTGCGTAAAGAAAGAACTAATACCGAAAAGAAAGTAAGGTTATGGGATATAGAGAATTTTAATGTTTCTTATTCGCAAAGTAAATTTTCACACCGTGATTTTATAAATGAAACAAGTATTCAAAATACATATAGAGCTTCATTAGGATATAATTATGCAAGTACACCTAAAAGTTATTTGCCATTTGATAAACTAATTAAATCAAATACATTAAAATTATTGAAAGATTTTAATTTCACGTTGTTGCCAAGTTCTATCAACTTTAGAATTGATGTGGATCGTTTTTATTCAGAAAACACGTTGCGAAATAATGATCCAAATAATTATATCCCAATTAATACCACATTTAATAAGAACTTTTTGGTTTCGAGAGTTTATGGAATAGCTTGGGATTTAACCAACTCATTGAGCTTAGATTTTGATGCTACAAATTATTCGATTGTAGATGAACCAGATGGTAAAATTGAAGGTTTGAAAAGAGATACACTTTGGCAAAACTTAAAAACATTAGGTCGTACCACAGATTATAATCATAATTTAAATATTAGATATAATTTGCCAATTAATAAAATACCTGGTTTAGATTGGATTAATATCGCCACGATTTATGGTACTAATTTTAACTGGCAAACAGAACCATTGGCTACATTAAGAGATCCAAATGTTAATCTTGGTAATACTATTCAAAACTCAAGAACAATACAGGTAAACCCTACCTTAAGTATGACAACTTTATATAATAAGTTAGGATTTGTAAAGAGGAGTTTGAATAAAACGGATTCTGTTACTAAATTTTCTGATGTTTTGGTAGACTTGTTAACAAGCATTAAAAATATAAATGTTGCATTTACTCAAACAAAAGGAACATTTTTGCCAGGATATTTACCTAAAACTAAATATTTTGGAATAGATGATGTAACTGGAGCGCCAGGTTTAGGCTTTGTATTCGGTAGTCAAAGAGATATTAGAGAGATGGCGTTAAATAACGGTTGGCTGTCAACAGATGAACTTCAAACACAGTTATATATTAATACGTTGCGTGAAGATTTTCAGTTAACAAGTACTATTGAACCTTTAAAAGATTTTAAAGTTACGCTAAGTGCAACAAGAAATAGAACGTTAAATTATTCGACAAACTTTAAATACGATAATAGTATAGGCTCTTTCAGAAATCTGAGTCCAACGACAACAGGGGATTATAGCGTGTCTATTATTACATTAGGGACAGCTTTTAAAGATAAGAACGGAAGCATTGTTTCGAGTTTGTTTAATGAGTTTATGGCTAACAGACAAACTATTTCTCGTCGTTTAGGAAGTGAGAATCCAAATTCAAATGGTAATGCGAATGGATACGCAGATGGGTATGATAAAAACGCTCAAGATGTAGTAATTTCTTCATTTATTGCAGCGTACACAGGCAAAAATGCAAATACAATAAGTTTAAATAATTTGCCAAAAATACCATTACCAAACTGGAGAATTACATATGGTGGTTTAACGAAAATCCCTTTCTTAGCAGAACGCTTTTCTGAATTAGGTTTAAGGCATGGATATCGTTCTACATATAGTGTAAATGGATTTAATAGTTTGTTAAAATACCAAGAAACAGATGGTTTTGTAAGTAGCCGAGATGTAAATCAGAATTTCTTGCCTTTATATCAATTTGCTCAAGTTAGTATTTCAGAACAGTTTGCGCCTTTAATTGGAATTGATACCAGATTAAAAAATAATTTAACAGCCAACTTCGAAATTAATAAAACCCGAATTATGGCCTTGAGTTTATCAAATAGTCAATTGGCACAATTATCAGAAAATAACATGGTATTCGGATTAGGTTATCGAACCACTAAATTTAGATTTCCTTTTGGTTGGTTTAGTCAAATGAAAATGAATAATAATATGGATTTCAAACTTGATGTTGCTGTTAGAGATAATAAAACGGTAATTTATAGAGCAGATATTGCTGAGGCAGAAGTTTCATCTGGACAAAAAAATATTACGTTAAGACCAAGTGTAGATTACGTATTAAACCAACGGTTTAACTTAAAACTTTTCTACGATTCTAATCTCACTAAACCTTATACTTCTCAATCGTTTAATACTTCATTTAGTAATTTCGGATTTAGCTTGCGTATAACTCTTAATTAGTAATTGGTATAAACGCGTTTAATAATTACCTTTGATGTTAATAGAGTTTTCCAGACTCTAGAAAAACAGATTGATTTAAAAAACTAACATAAAAACAATGAATTTTCCATCAGAATTAAAATACACCAAAGACCACGAATGGGTAAGAGTGTCGGGTAATGAAGCTTTTATTGGTATTACTGATTTCGCTCAGCGTGAATTAGGTGATATCGTTTATATTGATATTAACAGCGTTGGCTCTGAAGTAAGTAAAGACGAAGTTTTCGGTACAGTAGAAGCAGTTAAAACAGTTTCAGATTTATTTATGCCTGTAACAGCTACTGTTTTAGAATTGAACGGCGATTTAAACGATAACCCTGAGTTGGTAAATTCTGATCCTTATGGTAAAGGATGGATGGTTAAAGTATCATTAACAGATGCGACTGAAGTTGATGGATTATTAAACGCAGATGACTATAAAGCTTTAGTAGGCGCTTAATTAATGAATAACATATTCAAAGCACTAAAACATCAACGATGGTCTATAGTTTGGGCTATTATTGTTTTAGTGCTTTGTAATATTAGAATGCCAGAAAGTGATGGCACATCCAAATTTTTCTTTGATGGATTTGATAAAATGACACATTTAGGCTTTTTTTATGTGCTAACCATCTTACTGTTTTATGGCAAAATTAAGTACCAACATAATTATGCTTTTCGTTCATTAACCATATTTAAAATAGTCCTTATCTCTTTCCTATTAGGTGGTGGAATAGAATTATTACAATGGAAGGTGTTTACGTATAGATCTGCCGAATGGTGGGACTTGGGAAGCGATATGATTGGATGTTTTATGGGAGTATTTAGTTATGTTCTATTGCATCTATCAAATTACAATGAGAAAAAGGTTTAAACTTATTTTAATTTTATCGCTACCACTGGTATTTAATTCTTGTAGCCTTTTTAAACCTTCCTGCCATTGCCCTAAAATGCCCCGTGCTAATTATTCAATGCAATAATTACACATTATAATTTAACCCTCTCCCTACCATCAAAAAGCAATTTAATCCAATTCTGTAACGATAAAGTTAGTTGTATTTAAAATGTTACCCACATTTTAACACTTCTTAACAAACTTTTGCGGCTTGCGCTAGTCTGATAGGTAACTTTACAAAAAATATAAAAAATAGAAATGAAGAATTTTTTACAAAGATCTATACTCATCGCTCTTTTATTCGTGAGTTATTTTGCAAACGCTCAAACTAGTGGAACAGCTACTGGTAAAGTGATAAATGGCAAGGATAAATCACCTGTTGATTATGCATCTATAGCTATTAAAAGATTAAGTGATTCAAGTACCGTTGGTGGTACTAACACAAGTGCAACTGGTACATTTACAATTAATGGATTAACGCCAGGGAAATACAAGTTATACGTAGTGTACTTAGGTTTTAAAACTCTTACTAAGGATTTTGAACTTACTGCTGCAAACCCAGGTATTAACTTTGGTAATTTAACCATGGAAGATACTGGTGTTACATTAAACGCAGTTGAAATTAAAGGAGAAATCCCTCCTGTAGTAGTTAAAAAAGACACCTTAGAAATTAGTGCATCTACTCTTAAAGTAAAAGAAAATGCAGTAGTTGAAGATCTTTTAAAGAAAGTGCCAGGCATAGATGTATCTAAAGACGGTACAATTACTTCACAAGGTGAAACCATCAAAAAAGTAAGAGTAGATGGAAAAGACTTTATGGGAAGCGACCCATTATTAGCAACAAGAAACTTACCTGCAGATATGGTTGATAAAATTCAAATTATCGATGATATGTCTGAGCAATCTAAATTCTCAGGAGTTGACGATGGTAACCGTGAAAAAATCATTAACATCACTACAAAAAATGGTGTTAAAAATAAAGGTATTGTAGGAAACAGTACTGTGGGTTATGGTACAGATGATCGATATGATGTGAATTTAAATGCAAACTATTTTAACAAGCAGCAACAAATTTCATTCATTGGTCAATTCAATAATGTAAACAAACAGAATTTTGGAGGCGGCATCGGTGGTGGAGGCGGCGGCGGTGGCCGAGGTATTCAATTTAGTGGTGGCGGTGGCGCATCGTCTGGTGGAATTACAACAACTAATGCCGCAGGTATTAATTTTGGTGATACCTATGATGATGGCACTCAAGTGAATGGAAGTTATTTCTTTAACAAAACATCATTGTTTAACACTAACAATAGCTTTACACAAAGTTTATTAGCTAATAATACTATTACCAATTTAAGTGATTTGAATAGTACAACTGATCGTTTAAACCATCGTTTAAATTTCATGATTGATACTAAACTAGATAGTAATACATCTATTAGAATTCAACCTTCAGTATCTTATTCAGAAAATACAGGCAGTAGTTTGTATAATTATAACCGTACTGTAGGAGCTAACAATACAATTGGAAATCAGAATTTACAAACTAGTTCAGAAACGCCATCAATTAGCAACAGTTTATTAATTCGTCACCGTTTTCAACGTAGAGGCCGTACTTTATCATTAAATATCAATACAAATATTAATGATAGTGATGCAGATAACTTTAATTATAACTTGCAAACTGTTAAAGTTGGATCAATTTCTACAAATACGTTGTTAAACCAATTGAATGATAATAACACACATTCTTTAAATAATACTTCACGTTTAGTATTTACTGAGCCTTTATCTAAAACCCTAAGTTTAGAAACAAATTATCAAAATGGATATAGTTTTGATAACAAAGAACGCTTTGTATACAGCTTCAATAATGCAACTCAGAGCTATGATATTAAGGATAATACTTATAGCAATGAATATGAAAATACAACGTGGACAAACTCAATTGGTTTGAGCTTACAAAAAACTGAGAAAAAATACAATTGGAACGTAGGTTTAGCTGGTCAATACACTACACGTACAAACGTAAATGTTACTACAGGCCAAGAGCTTAATCAAGATTTCATTAATCTTACACCAACAGCACAGTTCAGATATAATTTCAGCAATAGCAAACGTTTAACAATCAGATATAACGGAAGAACGAATCAACCATCAATTGATCAAATTCAACCTATCCCTGATAATACTCAAACACAAATTGTTCCTATAGGAAATCCAAACTTGAAACCATCATTTCAGAACAGTTTGAATATCTTCTATAACAATTTTAATTTTGCTACCTACAGAACGTTCTTTATTGGTGGATTTTTCAATCAGTATTTCAATGCCATTGCTAATGATCAAAGGGTAAATACAACTACTGGTATTATTCAAAATGGTTATACCAATGTAGATGGAAACTTTAATGCTGCTGTATTTGCAAATGTTGGTCAACCAATTATCAAAGGAAATAAATTGACATTGCAAGTGAACTTAAATGGAAATTATGATAAGAGTACCAATCTATCATCAAACAATAATAATGTTTCTGTAGAAAATGTTACTAAATCTTTATCGTTAACAAACGGTTATAAGTTAGTATCAAACCTTGATAAATTAGATTTAATTGCTGGGATTTCTGGTAGCTGGACACATGCTGATTATTCATTAGCATCTACAGTTAATTCTTATACATTAGCACCAAATGTTGATGTTAGTTATTTGTTCCCAGGAAATATTCGTTTACAAACAGATGTAACGTATAACCAAACAACTGGTAGAGGTGAAGCATACAATACTAGCTATACATTAGTAAATGCGTATATGAGCCGTCAGTTCTTTAAAAATAAAGGAACATTTAAACTATCTGTAAACGATTTATTCAATGAAAATACAGGTATTTCAAGGTCAGTAGCAAACAATCAGATTTCTGATGTGAACTTTAATGTGTTAAAACGCTATTATATGTTCTCATTTACCTATTCATTAGGAAATGTAGGCGGAAGATCAATGAATATGCAAGGTCAAGGTGGTCAAAGAATGAGAATGGGTGGAATGTAAGCCTATCCGAATATAAAAAATCGTCATCAATTAATTTGATGGCGATTTTTTTTGTCTAAAAACAGCGTTTTATTTATTTTTTGTTATTTGGATTTAATATAAATAAAGGGTAAATTGCGCAATATTTCATTATGAAGCTTTCACAGTTAAACCCAGGAGAACAAGGAACAATCGTATCGTTTACAGATTTAGAAATGTCTGTGAAATTGATGGAAATGGGCTGCTTGCCAGGTGAAGTTGTAGAAGTTGAACGCTTTGCTCCACTTGGAGATCCTATAGCTATCCGCGTTGCGGGATATCAACTTTGTTTACGTAAAAGCGAAGCTTCGGTTATTATAATTCAGTAATACATTGGCAGATATTAAAGTTGCATTAGTTGGTAATCCGAATACCGGAAAATCTACCCTCTTTAATCTGTTAACTGGATTAAATCAAAAAATTGGAAATTTCCCTGGTATTACGGTTGATAAGAAAGTTGGTTTTTGTAAACTATCGGCTACCCAAAATGCTGAAATTATAGATTTACCAGGTACATATAGCTTATATCCAAAAAGTAAGGATGAAAGTATCGTTTTTCAAGTATTAGCAGATAAAAGTAACCCAAGCCATCCAGATGTTGTAGTTCTGGTGGCAGATGCCACTAATTTACGCCGTAATCTTTTATTGTGTTCACAAGTAGCAGATTTGGGTTTACCAATGCTGTTAGTGCTCAACATGACAGATATGGCCCGTAAAGAGGGGATTCATATTAATGTAAACAAATTAGCAGAACGATTAGGAATACAAGTTGTAGCCATGTCTGCAAGAAAGAGTGATGGATTAGAAACACTAAAAAAAGCCATTTCTCATACTACTTGGGTTAGCACTCAGGTTACAGGTATAGATGTAACCATTTTTGCTCCAGAGGCAATAGAAGCTGTAAAAGAAAAAATCAAAACAAAAAATGATTATTATGGATTGCAAGTTTTGCATCAACATGAGCATTTAACATTTTTTACAGATAAAGAACAACAAGAAATTGAAGAGATTGAAAAGGCTCATCATTTCGAATCATCAAAAATACAAGGTGCAGAGACTATAGCAAGATATCGATATTTAAGTACTGTTTTAACAGATCTAATTTTTGATACAGGTGCAGAAAAGAAGTTTAAGGTTACCGATAAATTAGATTCAATTCTAACTAATCGCTTTTGGGGATTTCTCATTTTTATCCTCATTCTATTCTTCGTTTTTAATGCTATTTTCTCTTGGTCTTCTTATCCGATGGAACTCATTGAAAATGGTTTTGTCTGGTTAACTGAATTCGGTCATGCTCAATTACCTGCTGGAGTATTAACCAATCTTTTATTAGATGGGGTTGTTGCTGGGCTAGGGGGAATTATCATATTTATTCCGCAAATTGCTATTCTATTTGCTTTGATTTCCATTTTAGAAGATACTGGCTATATGGCTAGGGTGACCTTTATGATGGATAAAATTATGCGAAAGTTTGGTTTAAGCGGTAAATCTGTAGTGCCAATGATTGGCGGAATTGCTTGTGCAGTACCATCAATAATGAGTGCTCGTAATATCGAAAATTGGAAAGATCGCATTATTACTATCATGGTTACGCCATTAGTAAGTTGCTCGGCAAGATTACCAGTTTATACTTTATTGATATCGTTAGTTGTACCTAATAAAATGATATTAGGATTTTTAAGCTTACAAGGCCTAACGCTAATGGCAATGTATGTGATTAGTATTCTGGCTGCAATTTTAGTCGCTTTTGTGATGAAATTTATTATCAAGGCTAAAGAAAAATCGTATTTCATTATGGAATTGCCTGTATATCGCATGCCTCGATGGAGCAATGTGATTTATACGATGTATGAAAAATCTAAAACCTTTGTGCTCGAAGCAGGTAAGGTAATTATTGCAATTTCCATTGTATTGTGGGTGTTGGCTACATACGGGCCAAGCAAACGATTTGATGCTATAGAAAAGAAATATACTGCAATTGAAGCAAGTTCTACTGATAGGGTACAGTTAGCATCTTTAGAAAGAGATAAGGCTGCAGAAAAATTGGAAAATTCTTATGCTGGTATTTTAGGGCAGACTATCGAGCCAGCCATTAAACCTTTGGGTTTCGACTGGAAAATAGGTATTGCGTTAATTACTTCTTTCGCCGCTCGTGAAGCGTTTGTGGGAACAATGTCTACTATTTATAGCGTAGATAATGGGGATGAACAAACAGCTACTATTCGCAATAAGATGAGGGATGCTAAAAATCCTGAGACAGGTTTACCTGTATTTACTTTCGCTACTTCATTGTCACTGATGTTATTTTATGCTTTCGCGATGCAATGTATGAGTACTGTTGCGGTAGTTTATAGAGAAACCAAATCTTGGAAATGGCCAGTAATACAATTGGTTTATATGACTGCAATGGCTTATGTGGCAAGTTTGATTGCCTATCAATTCTTAAAATAATTAGTAAATTTACTTCGTGGATAAAGTTGATGTTTTAGCACAGTATATGCCTGCGCCAGCAGCTCCAATCATTGCCAAATGGATTGATTATTTTCAGTGCGAGTTTAAAATTTCAAAAAACAGAACAACTAAGCTTGGCGATTATAGACATCCGTTTAAAGATAAAGGGCATAAAATTTCTGTAAATAATGACCTCAATCCTTATGCTTTTTTGGTAACTACTGTACATGAATTTGCCCATTTATTAACCTGGAACGATCATAAAAATAAAGCTAAACCGCATGGCACAGAGTGGAAGCATAATTTTAAAAGAATGATGAATCCATTTTTCGAACTTCAGATTTTTCCTGCAGATATTCATCATACTATTATCAGTTATCTAAATAATCCGGCAGCATCTAGTTGTACAGATTTGAGATTGGCTAGAGCATTAAAAAAATACGACACACATTTAGCGACTACTAGAATTGAAGAATTACCATTAAATACAGTGTTTACACTAAAGGATGGTAGGAAATTTACAAAAGGCGAACGAATAAGAAAGCGATATAGATGTGTTTGTTTAGATAATGGAAATACTTACTTATTTAATCCATTAGCAGAAGTATTGCTCGCTACAGGAACATAAACCGCTTCTTTATCTTTTACAACCCATTTAAAATTCAATTTCTGATCTTTAAAATTAATGGGATCATTTAACAGGCTATCGATTAGTGCATCTCTTTCTTTAACTAAAACACTTGCACTGTAGCTGTTTTGAATTTTGCTTCTTAAAATAATATATCTTGAATCTGGGTAAGTAGTAATGCTTTCGAATACTACATCGAATTTATCATTACCGTTTACGACATTATTTAATGAGTTTACATTTTCAAGATAACTTTGATCGGGCTTATTATTCTTACTTAAAGGCAAATCTATATAAGGTAATGAGTTTAACGCAGCCTGAGTTGATGCTGTTTTATTCTCTATTTTAAATACTGTATTACTACGTAGATAAGTACGTGCATCTTTAAAGACAGTCCCTTCTTCGTTAGCTAATTCATTTTTTTCTTTTTCTAAAATTAAGCTGTCGTTTTTAAAATAATATTTTTTTAAGCTATTGCTTGTACCTCCATTGTACGAATGTTCGACTAATAAAATGGCTTGGTTATTTCGGCTATATTTTTCTACATAGAATGATAAATCGCCAAGCATGTAAACTAAACTTGTGCTTTTTGAGAATTGGGAAAGATTCTTGTCTATTGAATCGGTATACTGTATAATAGATTTAGTAGTAAGATTTGTTGCATTTGCATCGTTTAAATCTGCTTGTGGATGATCAGACTTAATGTAATTGCAACCAAGTATTGTACTAAATGCACCAATTATAACCAAAAAATATACACTTTTCATACTGCTTCTATAAGTTAGTATCTTATGGAAGATTAGGCTATTATCGTGCCAACTGCGGATATTATCCTTCTTCTAATATTAAGTTTATTTTAGTAAGGAAGAAGATTTTTCTGCAATAGGTAAAAAATCTTTCGAAAAGACAAAGAATTAATTAATAAGCCAATATTTTATCTACTGTTTCAGCTAATCTATTTTTTGCAAGGAAACTGTCTTCTAAAACTTTACTCATTGGAATGGCAGTATCAAGACTAGCGCAACGGAGTACTGGGGCATCTAGATCTGTGAAGCAATTTTCTCCTATCCATGCAGCTAATTCGGCGCCAAAACCATTGCTTAATGTATCTTCATGTAGAATAATCACTCTGCCTGTAGCTTTTACTGCAGCCTCAACAGTTTCTTTATCCCAAGGTTGTAAGCTTACTAAATCCACCAATGTGGCAGAGATTTCTGGATGATTGTTTAGGTATTCTAAAGCCCAATGTACACCTAAACCATAAGTGATGATGGTTAATTGATCGCCTTGCTTTAATACATTTGCCTTACCAATTTCGACTGTGTAATACCCATCGGGTACCATGCCTGTTAAGCTGCGGTATAAATATTTGTGTTCGAAGTAAATTACTGGATTTGGATCTTCAATTGCGGCGATTAATAAACCTTTTGCATCGTAAGGAAAAGCTGGGTAAACAACTTTTAATCCTGGTGTTTTGGTAAACCAAGCTTCATTACTTTGCGAGTGAAATGGGCCAGCACCTGTACCTGCACCAGTTGGCATGCGCACTACAACATCAGCTTTTTCGCCCCAACGGTAATGTGTTTTGGCTAAATTATTTATAATCTGATTAAAACCGCAGGTAACAAAATCTGCAAATTGCATTTCTACAATGGCTTTATATCCATTGATAGAAAGTCCTAAACCAGCTCCAACAATTGCAGATTCGCAAATAGGTGTATTACGCACTCGAGCTTTGCCGAATTGGTTTACAAAACCATCAGTAATTTTAAATGCCCCTCCATATTCTGCAATATCTTGTCCCATGATAACTAAATTATCATAGCGTTGCATGCCTTCTTTCAAGCCATCGCTTATTGCATCTAAATATCTTTTTTCTGTTTGCGCTGCAGAAGGATTAATTACTTTTTGGGCATAAGGCACATACATATCCTCCAATTCTGTTGTAGGGTCAGCTAGAGGTTCTTGCTCGTTAAATGCGGCTTCTACTTCGTGCTCTATTTCAGATTTAAAGCTACTTTTAATAGTGGCAATTAATTCTTCGTTTAATATGTTTTGAGTAACTAAATACTCTTCGAAGTTTTTAACAGGATCTTTCTTTGTCCATTCATCGAACAGATGTTGAGGAACATATTTTGTGCCTGATGCTTCTTCGTGACCACGCATTCTGAATGTTAAGCACTCTATTAAAACCGGGCGAGGATTTTGTCGGATGCTAGTAGCAATTTCACTTAATTTATCGTATACTTCAAGGATATTATTCCCGTCTATTTGAATACCTTCAATTCCGTAACCAATTGCTCGATCTACTAAATGTTTACACTTAAATTGTTCATTTATTGGTGTTGATAGGCCGTACCCGTTGTTTTCTATTAAAAAGATAACTGGTAAATTCCATACAGATGCGACATTGATGGCTTCGTGAAAATCACCCTCACTAGTAGCTCCTTCACCCGTAAAAACTAGAGTGGCATGTTGTTTATTTGCAATTAAATCTGCGAGTGCAATTCCATCGGCCAATGCCATTTGAGGACCCAAATGAGAAATCATGCCTATGATTTTATACTCTTGCGTACCAAAATGGAACGAACGATCGCGGCCTTTTGTGAACCCAGATATTTTGCCTTGCCACTGCGCCATCAACTTTTTAAGTGGAATATTTCTGCTAGTAAACACGCCTAAATTGCGGTGCATGGGCAAAATATATTCATCGCTTTGCATGGCTAAAGTACTGCCCACTGCAATTGCTTCTTGTCCGATGCCAGAAAACCACTTGCCAATTCGCCCTTGGCGGAGAAGGATAAGCATTTTTTCTTCTACCATGCGGGGATAAAGCAATGTTTTATACAGTGCTAGTAAGTGAGCATCGTCTTTATCTTTTCTATCGAATTGCATAGTTGGGTTTAATATTTGGATGTATTTATCTTTAAATTAAGACTCTAGATTTTTATTGCGTTCTTCCCATTGTTTAGCAAAAGATTTTGGTGCAATTTCTGGCATTGAGCGGTATTTGCCCCAACTCTTTTTAAAGAATTTTTTAAGGAAGAAATTTTTCATTTTACCACTTACCATATCCATTAAAGAACGTTTTTGCATTCCTTTTTTCCATAAACTCCAGCCAATTTCTTCGGTTTTAGTATTGATATGTTCGGTGGCTGCATCTCTTCTATTTAAGAGTAGCATTTTGTGAATATCTATTTTAACTGGACATACTTCTGAACATTTTCCGCATAGGCTAGATGCATAGCTTAAATGTTTAAATTCTTTCATCCCTTTAAAATGCGGGGTAATAATAGAGCCGATTGGTCCACTATATGTTGTGTTATACGTATGACCGCCAATATTTTTATATACAGGACAAGCGTTTAAACATGCTCCGCAACGAATACAATATAATGCTTGTCTTTGATCCTTTTGAGCCAGTAGGTTGGTGCGTCCGTTATCTAAAAGGATAACATACATTTCTTCTGGGCCATCTGTTTCATTTGCTTGTCTTGGTCCACTTAAAATGGTATTGTAAACTGTTAAATTTTGTCCAGTACCATGACTTGCTAATAATGGCCAAAATAAATCGAGATCTGCAATGGATGGAATTAATTTCTCGATACCAACTATTGCAATGTGTATTTTAGGAAAAGTAGTGCATAAACGAGCATTGCCTTCGTTTTCTGTTAAGGCGATGCTACCTGTATCGGCAATTAAAAAATTCCCACCAGATATTCCGATATCCGCTTTAAGGTATTTATCTCTTAGTAATTCTCTAGCTTTTTGTGTGAGCTGCTGTGGTGTTGCGTCTATTGGTGTTCCAAACTTCTCGTGAAATAATTGAGCAATTTCTTCTTTGCTTAAGTGCATTGCGGGCGTTACAATATGATAGGGTTTTTGACCCAAGAGTTGTACTATGTATTCGCCTAAATCGCTTTCTAATGATTCGATATCATTTTGCTCTAGAAATTCGTTCAAATGAATTTCTTCGGTAGTCATCGATTTAGATTTGATAACCGTTTTGCCGTTATTTCTTTGAATGATATTTAGGATTTCTTTTTGAGCTTCTGCAACATCATTTGCCCAAATTACTTTACCACCTCTTTTTTGAAAGTTTGCTTCGAACTCGGGTAAAAATTTATCTAAATTCTCCATCACACGCCATTTTACTACATGTGCTTTTCTTTTTGAAGCTTCTAGGTTTTCGAATTTCGAGAGACCTCGTTCTACTGCGGTATTGTATTTCCCAATGTTATGATTAATAGTTTTACGATGTGGTAAGTCAAAAGCTTTTTCATCAGCTTTTACCAAGAATTCTTCTGCAGTATTGATCATATTCAAATATACTAGAAAATGTAAAAAAGAAGACGTAAAATGTTAAATGGATAGGGCAAAAAAAATCCCGATAAGTTAAAACCTATCGGGATTTAATAAATTTAAATAATCTAGTTTGTAGTTTTAGGAGTGCCGTTTTGATTTTTATCTACAACTGGTCTATTTGCTCTGTTTGCAAGTTCCCAAGCTATATAATAGGTTAAATGCGCTCTTTTTGCTAAAAGATCAAAATTGATTTTACTCACTTCATCACCTAAACCATGGTAATCTTTACCTAACATACCATCGTAAAAGAAAATGATTGGAATGTTGTTTTTAGCAAAGTTATAGTGGTCAGAACGATAGTAGATTCTTTCAGTATCTTTTGGATCATCATATTTGAAATCCAATTTAAGGTTAGTATAGGTGTTGTTTATTTGTTCTTGGATTTGACCAAGTTCTGTACTTAACATCGATGAACCTACAGAATATACATAGTTTGCACTATCTGCTTTTCCTAAATATTCTTCGCCAATACGACCAATCATATCTGTATTTAAATCTGCAATAGTGTTTGCTAAAGGAAATACAGGATGTTCTGAATACCACTCAGAACCTAATAATCCTTTTTCTTCGCCAACTACTGTCATAAATAGAATGCTTCTTTTAGGACCTTTACCAGCTTTTTTCGCTTTTGCAAAAGCTTCAGCCATTAATAAAACACCAGTTGTACCTGAACCATCGTCATCAGCTCCGTTGTATACTTTATCAGTAGCATTTGGATCTGGATTTAAACCTATATGATCATAATGACCAGTAAGTACTAAAATTTCATTTTTTAATTTAGGATCAGAACCTTCTAAAAACCCTAAAACGTTTTCTCCACGTTGTGGAGTTTCCACTTTCTTAGCTGTTGCAGCTAATGTTGTTGCCACAGTTGCTGAAGATGGCTTCACATTATCCTTGATTTTTTTTGCTAACTCTTCAACTGTAGTATTGCTAGCTTTCAAGATTTCATTTGCAGTAGCAGGAGAAATAGTTATTGTAACTAATGGATTTGCTCTTTGTGGAGCTGCTGTTGCAGGAGCATCTTTCTTTAGCATAATTCTACCAACTGTTGAAGCGATTTTTGAATATTCTGGTACCTTATCAAAATTCATGTCAACTAATAAAATAGCTTTTGGTTTAGCAGCCATTAAACCAGTCATCATTTTTTGTCTAGCCATCATTGCAGCACGACCGGTAAGTGCAGGTTCGCCTGCTTTAGCAGTTGGGTCGCCAGCAGAGAAAATCATCACAACTTTGCCTTCAGCATTGATGCCATCAAAGTCATTGTATCCTTCTTTAGTAATTCCGTATCCTGCGAAAACAATTTCACTAGCATTAATATCTAGTCCTGTAGCAGAAACGCTATTACTAGGAATTACAAAGTCTTTGTACAATTGTTTTGCTTTTCCATTGATAGAAAGTGCAGCGCCAGAAACATCATTTGTTATTAAGCCAATTTTTTGAAAATATGGATCACCACCATCTTTTACCGGTCCTTTTAAGCCAAAGCTTTGAAATTGCTTTTTGATGTACTCGGCAGCCATCCAAGCACCTTTTTTACCAGTCTCTCTGCCTTCATACTCATCAGAAGCGATAACTGAAAGATGGCTGTATGCTCTACTCTTATTTATAGTTTCGCTAAATTTAACAGCATCAGGATTTTTCTGAGCTGTAGCACTCAAACTTAGCATTATTGCAAAGCCGGTGTATAGAAATTGTTTTTTCATCAGTTTTATATTGTTTTTATGGTCATGAAACTTTCGTTTCATTAGTTTATAGTTAATAAGGTTGTTAGCAGGATATTTTTTCTACTCTTTTCGCATGTCTACCACCCTCAAAAGCAGTATTTAAAAAAGTTGTGGCCATTTCTTTTGCTAAATCGGCTGATACAAACCTCGCTGGAATACACAAAATATTGGCATTGTTATGTTGTCTGGCCAAGGCTGCTATTTCATTTTGCCAACAAATCGCAGCACGTATTTGCTGATGTTTATTGGCGGTAATAGCGATACCATTTGCACTACCACAAATTAATATGCCAAAATCAAACTCTTTGCTTTCTACCGCTAATGCAACAGGATGAGCAAAATCAGCATAATCTACAGAATCTGCAGAGTATGTTCCGAAATCTTTCAATTCATGTGCTGCTAAATAATCTTTTAAGATTTCTTTATACTCAAAGCCAGCATGATCTGATCCAATAGCAATTCTTAATTTATCTTCTGTAGGCATTTTCAAATTTAAATAGAATTATACAGCTTACGCGTAAATTTTTTGTTGCGCTTATTTCACTATAATTCTTAATTTTTATAGAATAATGCTTCGGCTTTTAGTTTTTTCCTTTGGATATTCGCTGAAATCATGATACTCAATTCATACAATAAGAATAAAGGCATCGCAACAATCATCATGGTGAAAGGATCTGCAGTAGGAGTTACTACTGCCGCAACTATTAAAATCAACACTGCTGCGTATCTTCTATTTTTCCTCATAAATTGAGGCGTCATTACACCAAGTTTAGAAAGGACGAAAATAACAACGGGTAGTTGGAAAATTATTCCAGTTCCCAATGTTAAGGTAAGTACGGTAGAAAGATATGAATCAATTGTAAATGTGTTTTGGATACTTGGATCTACAGTGAAATTGATTAAGAAATTGATAGACCAAGGTGCGATGAAGTAATATCCAAATAACACACCTGATAAAAATAAGATTGATGCAAAAAATACGAAACCTTGCGATGATCTTCTCTCGGTTTCTAACAATGCAGGTTTAATAAACAACCAAATTTCGAATAAAAGATAAGGAACACCTAAAATTAATCCAGCAGTTACGCAAGAACTCATTTGCAAAGTAAACTGACCGGACATTTCCGTGTTGATAATTTTTGCATCAATCTTTGTAATACAAAAATCTTGTCCAATAGATGGAAACATGGCAGCAATCTTACATCCCATTCTATATGTCCAGAAGCTTGGATCTTTTGGGCCCATAATAATCTTGCCCCAAATGAAATCAGAATAATAAAAAGCAACACAGGTAAGTAAAGTTACTACAGCTAATCCTCTTAATAAGTGCTTACGTAATACATCAATGTGATCAAAAAAAGACATTTCTGCCTCTAAACTTTTTCCTTTATTTTTTATGGATTCAATTAGATCCTTTGCTTTGTTCTCGCTCATTGAAATTAGTTAGTAAACAAAAATACCATTCTTTTGATATAGAATGGTATTTACGATTTAAATCTATGAAAAGATTATATTATTCTGAAAATTCGAAAGTTTCCATAAACTTCGTAGTAAAATTACCAGCTCTAAAGTTAGGGTCTTTCATTAATTGTAAGTGAAAAGGAATAGTTGTTTTTACACCTTCAATTACAAACTCACTTAATGCACGTTCCATTGTACAAATTGCTTCTTCACGTGTTTGTGCCACACAAATCAGCTTTGCTATCATTGAATCGTAGTTAGAAGGAATTTGATAACCTGCATATACATGGGTATCAACCCTTACACCATGACCACCTGGAGAATGAAAATTGGTTATTCTACCTGGTGAAGGTCTGAAATTATTAAATGGATCTTCCGCGTTAATGCGGCACTCAATCGCATGCATGTTTGGCACATAATTATTTCCCGAAATCGGGATGCCAGCAGCAACTTTAATTTGCTCTTTAATTAAATCGAAGTTAATTACTTCTTCGGTTACGGGATGCTCTACCTGAATACGGGTGTTCATCTCCATAAAATAGAAATTACGGTGTTTATCTACCAAAAACTCTACTGTTCCAGCACCTTCATAACTAACAGCAAGTGCACCCTTAATAGCCGCTTCACCCATTTTCTCACGTAATTCTGGAGTCATAAATGGAGATGGAGCTTCTTCAACTAATTTTTGGTGACGACGTTGAATTGAACAATCTCTTTCTGATAAGTGACATGCTTTTCCATATTGATCTCCAATGATTTGAATTTCAATGTGACGAGGATCTTCAATGTATTTTTCTAAATAAAGACCGTCGTTACCAAAAGCAGCGCCAGATTCTTGACGAGCACTATCCCAAGCATTTTCAAATTCTTCATCTTTCCAAACAATGCGCATACCACGACCACCTCCACCGGCAGTAGCTTTTAAAATTACAGGATAACCCATTCCTTTGGCAATTTCAATTCCTTCTTTAACGCTTGATAACAAACCTTCAGAACCTGGAATTGTAGGTACTCCTGCAATTTTCATGGTTTCTTTAGCAGAAGCTTTATCGCCCATGCCATTGATTTGCTCAGGAGTAGCGCCAATAAATTTGATTCCGTAATCGCGGCACACCGAAGAAAATTTAGCATTTTCTGAAAGGAAACCGTAACCAGGATGGATAGCATCAGCATTAGTTAATTCTGCTGCTGATATAATATTTGGAATACTTAAATAAGAATCTTTACTAGGAGGAGGACCTATACAAACAGCCTCATCGGCAAAACGTACATGTAAACTCTCTCTATCTGCAGTAGAGTAAACAGCAACCGTTTTTATGCCCATTTCTTTACAGGTACGTATAATACGCAAAGCGATTTCGCCCCTGTTGGCAATTAATATTTTTTTAAACATATATTTTAAATTAGCTAATTGGCTAATTAGTTAATTAGCTAATTAGATAGGTTCTACTAAGAATAATGGTTGATCGTATTCAACTGGTGATGCATTATCCACTAATACTTTTACGATACGACCAGCAACTTCACTTTCAATTTCGTTAAATAATTTCATTGCCTCAATAATGCAAACTACTTTACCAACCCCAACCTCATCACCAACATTTGCAAATGAAGGTTTATCAGGGCTAGATGAACGGTAAAATGTACCAATCATTGGTGATTTAATAGTGATATATTTTGATGTATCCTCAGCTGCTGGAGTACTTGCTGCTTTAGTTTCTGCAGCTTGTGGAACCGCTACTGCAGGAGCAGCTGCTGGTTGTGCTGCAACTGGTGCAGGTAAAGCCGCATTTACATAAACCGGCGCTTGGTTAGTTTTAATGGTAATTTTGAAGTTTTCTTGCTCAATAGCAACTTCATTTACCCCCGACCGAGAAACAAATTTAATGAGTTCCTGAATTTGTTTAATATCCATTCTTTTGTTGTTATGTTAAAAAAATTGGTGTCTTTATGAATTAACTAAGTTATAGTTTTTTTTGGTTTTTTAATTTTTTGACTTTTGGATTTTTAGAGCTAGTTGCTCTAAAACAACTAACAAACTATCCATCAATTAATTGCCGTAGGCCCACTTTAAATATACAGATCCCCATGTAAAACCTCCGCCAAATGCGGCTAAAATAAGGTTGTCTCCTTTTTTGAGTTTACTTTCCCACTCCCATAAACACAATGGAATTGTTCCGTTGGTTGTATTGCCGTAACGCTCTATGTTGATCATTACTTTGTCTGTGCTAACGCCCATTCTTGAAGCAGTTGCATCAATAATACGTTTATTTGCTTGATGTGGAACTAACCAGGCAACATCATCTGAAGTTAAGCTATTACGTTCCATGATTTCTGCAGCTACATCTGCCATATTTGTAACAGCAAATTTAAATACAGCCTGACCTTCTTGATGAACTACGTGCTCATTATTAGCCACAGTTTCTGCAGTAGCAGGACGAGCAGAACCACCCGCTTTTTGACCTAAATAATTTCTTCCAGAACCATCAGTACGTAAAATAGAATCTTGTACGCCTAATCCTTCTTCGTTTGGTTCTAATAAAACAGCACCACATCCATCGCCAAAAATAATACAAGTTGTACGATCTTGATAATTGATGATAGATGACATTTTATCGCCACCTACAACTAATACTTTTTTATGTTTACCAGATTCGATAAATTGAGATCCTGTTGATAAACCGAAAATAAAACCTGAGCAAGCTGCCTGCAAATCATATCCCCAAGCATTTTTTGCGCCTATTTTATCAGCTAAAATATTTGCAGATGCTGGAAAAGGGAAATCTGGAGTAGTGGTACAAAAAATAATTAATTCAATTTCTTCTGCGCCAATTCCTCTCTTTTTAAGTAATCCATTTACCGCTTCAACAGCCATATCAGATGTACCTAAACCTTCTCCTTTTAATATTCTTCGCTCTTTAATGCCTGTTCTTGAAGTTATCCATTCGTCTGATGTATCGACAATGGTTTCCAGTTCTTTATTTGTTAAAATGTAATCTGGAACGTAACCATGAACGGCAGTAATAGCAGCGTGAATTTTGTTCATTTTCATCTATTTATATATATCTTCAGTTGTGATGAAGCTACCATGATTTTGAGTGTTCTTTTTGTGATTGTAAATCATGGTGGTTTATTTTGATTTAAATTATTGGAATGCGGCTTGTATTTTTCCAATTAAGTCAGATGTTATCATATCTCTAGATTGGAAAATCATATTTTTTATAGCTTCAGGGCTAGAAATTCCATGACCAATTAATACCGGCGCATTTACTCCTAAAACTGGGCTACCACCGTAGTTTTCGTAATTAAAGCGATCAAAGAATTCATCTTTTAATCCTTTTTTAATGGTTAATACATAGAATGATTCTGCAAGTTTAAGCATAACATTTCCAGTAAAACCATCGCATACAATTACATCGGCTTTTTCATTAAATAAATCCCGACCTTCAACATTCCCTACAAAATTGAAAAGTTTTGTTTCTTTCATCAATCGATGACTAGATAAAGCAATCATATTACCTTTCTCGTCTTCTTCACCAATATTCATTAAGGCAACTTTCGGATTGTTAATTTGCATCACATTCTCAGCATATAAACTGCCTAATACACCAAAATCCATTAAGTTATCTGGTTTGCAATCTGCATTAGCACCTACATCTAATAATAATCCAGTACCGCCTTTTAATTTAGGCACGATGGTACATAAACAAGGTCTAGAAATTCCTGCTATTGGTTTTACGCTAAAAATGGCGCCAACTAACATTGCACCAGAGTTTCCTGCACTTGCAAAAGAATCTAATTTACCTTCTTTTAATAATTGAAAGCCTACAGCAATACTTGAATTTGGCTTTTGAAGAATAGCCTTTGTGGGATGTTCGCCCATACCAATTACTTCTTCGGTATGTACGTATTCAAAGTGATCGGGGTTGAATCCGGTCTCTTGGAGTAGAGGTTTAATCTGCTGAGTATCTCCAATAAGCACTAAATGCTGATCGGGAGCTAGGGATTGATGAGCTGCTATTGCTCCCAAAACATTTGCTTTGGGAGCATAGTCTCCGCCCATAATATCGAGACCTATTTTCATAGTAAAAAAATCTTTTGTGTTTAAGCTAAATCGCTTTTGTATTCATTCATCTAAGGTAAACTTAAACCAATGTAAAACACAAAAATTTTCTTAGAAAATTAACCTATTGATGTGTTTTCTATAACTAATTTACCGTTGTAGTACAAGTTACCATCAACATTGTAAGCATGGTGAGGAACGTGTATAGCACCAGTAGTTTGGCATGTTGCCAAAGAAGGAGCTACAGCTTTATAGTGAGTTCTTCTTTTATCTCTTCTTTGTTTAGAAATCTTGCGTTTTGGATGTGCCATTGTGCTTTATTTAATTATTATTTTAATTTTTTTAATGCTTCCCAACGAGGGTCGTCATTTTGTTCTTCTTCTTTTTCTGCTGTTCCGCTTGCCAATTTTTCTAAAGTTGCAATCATTTCTGGATCGCATTTTTGACCTTGACCTGCTTGTTCGCAGTTATTTATATAAGGTACCGATACGTTGATGAATTCGTAAATCATTTCCGAAACATCTAATGCACTTTCCTTTTTATTTAGCATGATGATCTCTAAATCATCACTTTCTAAATCGTCTTCAGCAAACTTTACAATTTGCCTTTCATTAACTTCAATTGGTTGTGAAAACTCAGCTAAACATTTATCGCAATTAAGTTGAATTGTGCCCCAAATATGGAAGTGCAAAATCAACATTGTTTCTTGTTTATCTAATTCAACTTCAACTTTAAGTGCTCCATCTTTTACTAAAGAGTACTCAAATGCATCAAAAAAGCTTTTATCAATTTCAAAATCAAATTGATGTTTGCCCAATTTTAAGCCTGTAAACGGGATTGAAAATTGTTTTAATGCCTTCAATTGTAACTAAATTTTAGCCTGCAAAGGTAGAAAATATTTTTATTAAAAGAAATGTTTTTTAGAATTAAAACTTGCTAGGCTTCACAACTTTATCGGTTTTTACTTGTTTTATGTGAAAATATATTCAAAATGGAAACACAAGAAAAAATTGATTTGTTAAGAATCATTAACGAACAAGTGAGTTCTTCTATTCTTGGAGGAGAAGAAGCAGATTATACTGCTCTGGAAAATGAGGGTTACATTAAAATTGATAGAAGTTCGGTGCAATGGTGGGCCGTTATGACACCTTTAGGCCGAGCATTTTTGGAAGAGAATTGGTAACATTATTTTTCGGCTAAAACCATTTCTTTATTATTTCTACTCCATTCACTCCAAGAACCCACGTATAGTTTCGGAATTTCTAATCCTGCATAATCCATTGCTAAAAGCATATGGCAAGCTGTTACACCAGATCCACAATGCACAATTATATTTTCTGATTTAAGATCAGCCAATGCTTTAGTATATTTCTCTTTTAAAATAGATGGAGCTAAGAATAACCCATTTTCGTCTAAATTTTCTGTAAAGGGAATATTTATAGCATTTGGAATATGACCTGCAATTAAATCTATTGGTTCTGTTAACCCTGCAAAACGATTCGCGTCTCTTACATCAATAATGGTTTGATTTTTAGTTTTGCTTGCAATTTCAACTTCATTAATATCTGCTAATGGTAAAAACCAGTTGGTGATCTTATAATCATTTGCAATTTTAGGTTCTTCAACTTTTGAACTTGTTGGAAAGCCAGCTTTAATGGCAACATTAAATCCACCATTTAAAACTTGGACTTTTTCATGTCCAATGGCTTTTAGCATCCACCAAAAACGAGCGGCGGCGTTACTGCTATTTTTATCATCGTAAATAATTACATGACTGGTTTTATCAATCCCGAATTGTTTAAGTACCTCGGAAAACCGTTCTAATGTTGGTAATGGATGTCTTCCACCAATGGCGAAATCTTGAATATTTGCTAAATCAGTATTTAGATCAATGTACAATGCACCGTCTAAATGGTTTTCAATATATCTAGTTTTTGATCCAGCACTTGCATCGATTAATACAAAATCATTCGAATCTAAGTTAGTTAACTCTGTTGGCTGTATGATTGGAGCTAGTTTTGACATTCTTAATTTGCATCGTCCTTCACATCACTCGCTGTTTCTATTAATTTTCCGCCTGTGCGTAATTGGTTACTTAATAGGTTTTCTTGCTCTCTGCGGTGTTTAACAATATGAACAGCGGCAAAAACTGCTTCCATAAAAGATGTTGGATCGGCCAGATTTTTACCAGCAATATCATAGCCAGTTCCATGATCGGGAGATGTGCGTACAAATTTTAAACCTGCAGTATAATTTACTCCAGTACTAAAAGCAATGGTTTTAAAAGGAATTAAACCTTGATCGTGATACATTGCTAAAACAGCATCGAATTGTTTGTAAGTTCCATTTCCAAAAAAACCATCGGCAGGATATGGGCCAAAACAAATAATACCCTTATCAAATGCTTCTTGTATAGCCGGCGAAATGATTTCTGCTTCTTCTTTTCCTAATAATCCATTATCACTTGCATGAGGATTTAACCCCAAAACTGCAATTTTTGGCTTTTCTATCCAGAAGTCTTTCTTCAAGCTATCGTTAATTAATTGCAGTTTTTTAACAATTTTTTCATGACTAATCGCCGTTGGTACTTCTAAAACAGGAATATGGCCAGTGACTACGCCAACGCGTAGAGCTTCACTAATTAAAAACATGAGTACATCGTTGCTTTCGCTGCGTTCTTGTAAATATTCGGTGTGACCAGGAAAGCTAAAATTCTCAGATTGAATGTTATTTTTATTAATAGGAGCGGTAACTAAGGCATCAATTGCACCACTTACTAAATCATCGGTTGCCTTTTGTAAAGATAATAAGGCATATTTTCCGCCAGTTTCATTAGCTACGCCTAAATCAATTTTTACATCTTCTTCCCAGCAATTAATCATGTTAGCTTTACGTGGATTTGCATCAGCAGCTTTATTGATCACATTAAAAACGAAATCGCTCATGTGCAACGCTTTTCTATGAAAAGATGCCACTTTTGTATGTCCATATACGATAGGCGTACAATAATCTAGTATTTTACTTTCGGCCAAAGTTTTTAAAATAACCTCTAACCCAATGCCATTTACATCACCAATACTTATACCTATTTTAACTTTATCACTCATGCTGTATTAAAAGAATTTAGCGCAAATTAGCGATTTTGAATTAAACAGTTATAAAAATAATAGAGAAGTTCAATAGTATCATTTGTTCACTGGCTCATTCGGTATATAGCACAAATGAACTAATGACGAATGAACTGATGAACACATAAAAAACCTTAACTTTGCGACAATGAGTTTAGTAAAAGCGAAAAAACATTTAGGTCAGCACTTTTTAACCGACAAGAAAATTGCGGAGAAAATTGTAAATGGTCTAATTCATACCGATCAATACCGCCAAGTTTTAGAAGTTGGACCAGGAATGGGAATTCTTTCAGATATTTTATTGTCGAGAGAAGATTTGGAAACTTTTTTAATTGATATTGACGTAGAATCGGTAGCTTTTTTAGCTGGTAAATATCCCCAGTTGGGAGAACGATTAATTAGTGGAGATTTTTTAAAGCTAGACTTAACCTCAATTTTTTCAGGTAAATTCGCTATTATAGGCAATTTTCCATATAACATTTCATCTCAGATTTTATTTAAAATTCTGGAACATAAAGATCATGTAGTTGAAATGGTTGGAATGTTTCAAAAGGAAGTTGCTGAACGTTGTGCTTCAAAATCTGGCACTAAGGAGTACGGGATTTTAAGTGTGTTGATACAAGCTTATTACGATATCGAATACCTGTTTACTGTAAAACCCGGTACATTTAATCCACCACCAAAAGTAAATTCTGGCGTTATTCGCTTAAGTAGAAATAGTATGGAAACTTTGCCATGCGATGAGAAACTCTTTTGGCGTACGGTAAAAGGTGGATTTAATCAGCGTCGTAAAACATTACGTAATGCATTGTCGGGTACTATTCCTAAAGATAAAATGGATAATCATCCGTTTTTTGATAAACGAGCAGAACAATTAAGCGTGGAAGATTTTATAACCTTAACCCAACACCTTAGTTTTTTAACAGGTCAATAACGATGAGCAAAAGAATTTTAATTATAGATGATCTTCACCCTGTGTTTAAGGAACAAGCTATAGCTTTAGGTTTTGAAGTAGATGATTTGCCTTTGATTACGAGAGCTGAAACATTAGCTGTTATAAAAAATTATGTTGGCATCGCCGTGCGAACTAAATTTAGAATTGATAAGGAATTGTTTGATTTAGCTCCGAATTTGAAGTTTGTTGCGAGGGCGGGGGCGGGTTTAGATAATATTGATGAAGCTGATGCGGCTGAAAGAAATATCCAATTAATTAATGCTCCAGAGGGAAATAGAGATGCAGTTGGAGAACATGCGATTGGCCTTTTACTTTCGTTAATGAATAATTTTCGCAAAGCAGATGCAGAAATTAGAAACGGAATTTGGAACAGAGAGAATAATCGTGGTTACGAATTAAAAGGCAAAACTGTTGGTCTAATTGGTTACGGATTTATGGGACAAAGTTTTGCTAAAAAATTGTCTGGATTTGAAGTAAATGTAATTGCCTACGATAAATATAAAACTGGTTTTAGTGATGCTTTTGTTCATGAAGTAAGCATGGAAGAAATAGTAAAGCAAAGCGATGTCTTGAGTTTGCATATTCCTTTGACGAAAGAAACCAGACAAATGGTGAATGAGGAATATTTATATCATTTCAGAAAGCCAATTTTCTTTATCAATACAGCAAGGGGCGAAGTAGTAAATACATCAGCTGTGCTGGATAAAATAAAAAGTGGCAAAATTTTAGGTGCAGGTTTAGATGTATTAGAAACTGAAAAATTTCCTGCGTTGAATGAACAACCTTGGTTTGATGAGTTGAAAAAATCGGGTAAGGTAATTTTAACTCCTCATGTTGGCGGATGGACTTTTGATTCGTATCGTAAAATTTCTGAAGTTTTGGCTCAAAAACTATCGGGAATCAAATTATAAATCCTTAAATTGCTAATAAGAACTAAACATCAAATATCTTATGGCAAAAGAACATCAATATAAAACCAATTTGGTTTGGGCAGGTAACAAAGGTTCAGGAACAATGGATTATCGCTCATACGATCGCGATTTTGTAGTATCTATTGAAAATAAAGCACCAATTTCTGGTTCGTCGGATTCCGTATTCCTAGGCGATAAAACAAAATACAACCCAGAAGATTTACTACTTTCTTCAGTTTCTTCCTGTCATATGTTATGGTATTTGCATTTATGTTCTAAAAATGAAATCGTTGTGATGGAATATAAGGACAACGCGATCGGTATAATGGAAGAAAACTCCGATGGGAGTGGACAGTTTAAGGAAATTTTATTGCAGCCAGAAGTAGTTATTTCTAAAAAAGAACAAAAAGATTTGGCAAACTCACTTCATGAGGAAGCGAATAAAATGTGTTTTATTGCTAATTCTTTAAATTTTCCTGTTAAGCATACACCAAGTTGCTCGGCAATTAACGAGTAGCTTTAGATAAAAAGAATAGCCGCAGATTTGCAGATTTACATTTTAATCTGCAAATCTGCGGCTATTAATCTTTAAAAATTATTTCCCTTGCCAAGTATTATCGTTAGGAGTAGCATCCATAAAAATACCATTATCTATCGTAACAGATTTAACCTGTCCTTTAGTAGTAAATTTAGCTAGGAACGATTTTTGATTTCCCTTCCAAACTGCGGGTGTATAGTGTTTTGTTTCAGTTTTTCCATCCTGATAAGTAACAACAAGATCAAAAGGAATTGCAAAACCACCTATGTTTTCAATACCAAATTTATATTCTCCTGCAACTTTAGAAAGTATGTGTCCAATTCTTAAATCCAAATAATTATTGCTGAAAAACCAGTTGTTAAAAAACCAATTTAAGTTTTGTTTAGCGCCACTGTTCATCGAGTTAAAATAATCCCATGGAATTGGATGTTTACCATTCCAATTATCCATATACGTGTGTAAAGCAGTTTTAAATAAATCATCGCCCAACATATCTTTTAAAGCTAAGTACGATAAAGAGGCTTTTCCATATGAGTTGTTGCCGTAACCCGAGCCAGATAATTGTGTAGACATAGAAATAATCGGCTGATCTTCTTCGGTAGATTTATCTTTAATGTAACTGTTAACTCTAAAAGATTTATAGAATTTATCTGCAGCATCTTTACCATGTTCGGCAATACCGATTAAATATTCTAATGTAGTTGCCCAGCCTTCATCCATAAATGCATAACGAGTTTCATTTATGCCCATGTAAAATGGGAAATAAGTATGTGCAATTTCATGATCTTGTACTAACTGCGCAAATGTTGCGTCACCAGTTTGTGAATCATTTACCATTCCAGGATATTCCATATCAGCAAAACCTTGGAAAGCCGTCATTTTAGAGAACGGATAAGGAACTCCTGGCCAGTTATTAGAGAACCAAGCCAATGCATAATTATTGTTTTTAACAGAGTTGACAAAATCTGTTCCTTTCACATCGTACGCTGCTTGAGTGCTTACTCTGCGGTTCGTTTTATTATCCACAACTACACTTCCAGCATCCCACAAATATGTGCTACTTAAACCAAAACAAACATCAACGATGTTATTTACAGAGAATTTCCACGTATTCCAGTCGTTTTGTAAAGTAACTTTGCCACTTTTCATTTCTTGTTCGGTAGCTACGTGAATTACTTCATCACTTGTGTATGATTTCTTTAATCGAGCAGCAAATTCTGGCTGTAAAACTTCATCAGGATTTAATAAATCGCCTGTGGCATATACCACAAAGTTTTTAGGCGCTTTTATAGAGAAAACATAATCGTTAAAATCGTTATAAAACTCCTGACGATCCGTGTGTGGTATTCTATCCCATCCATTGTAATCGTCGTAAACAGATACTCGTGGATAGCTATATGCTACATACATCGTTGTTGGATCTATTTGGCCTTCGCGACCGCTTTCTTTTGATAATGGATAATTCCAATCGATATTTAATAATGCTTTTTTACCAGGTAATAGAGGAGATTTTAACCTTACATCGCCTGTGGTACCCCAACCTTTTGTGTTTACATTATATACCTCACCGTTAATTTTTAAAGAGGTAATGGTTAACCCAGCAGATAAAAAATCTTCACTCACGCTACCACCTCTTGGTGATGTTGGTTTATGCAAATTGTTTACAAAGCGAATCGTAATTGTTTTTAAGGTATCTCTACTGTTGTTCGAATAATCGATACTTTCTGTTCCACTTACAATTTTTGTATCGGTATTAACTTTGATTTCCATGTTATACTTACCATGGTTTTGCCAATAATTTTTACCAGGTTTTCCATCCAAAGAACGAGTTCCTTTTTGATAAGCTGCCTTGATATTTCTAGGCATATATAATTCTTGCGCAAACAGTGTAGTAGTACAGGTAAGCACGACTAATGTGAGAATAAATTTTTTCATGTAATTTTTATTTGAAAGCTAAATTAATGAAAATTATAGGTAGCCTATATACCTCACTTTATTTTTACGAGAGCATAAATGTTATCGAATTGTTTTTTAAATTAAAATATTTGCTTTTGTAAAAATTGCCTTATATCTTCGTTTTAATTCAAAGCAAGACTATGTAGGCTAATGGCCGATGTAGTCTTGTTTGTTTTTTAGAGGATTTCATAAAAAATAATTAAGTATGTCAGACGTAACTTATTATACCCAAGAAGGTTTAGATAAACTGAAAGAGGAATTACACAAATTAAAAACTGTGGACAGAGCGGCAATATCTAAGGCTATTGCAGAGGCTAGGGATAAAGGTGATTTATCTGAAAACGCAGAATATGATGCGGCAAAGGAAGCTCAAGGTTTACATGAAGCCAAGATTTCTAAAATGGAAGCCACGCTTTCTACTGCTCGCTTAATTGACGAAAGTAAGTTAGACTTGTCGAAAGTTTTGGCTTTATCTATTGTTAAAATTAAAAATATAAAAAACGGTGCAACAATGACTTACCAATTAGTTGCAGAAAGCGAAGCTGATTTAAAAACTGGGAAAATTTCAGTTAAATCTCCAATTGCTCAGGGGTTATTGGGTAAATCAGTTGGCGACACTACCGAAATTCAAGTGCCTGCCGGTAAAATGGAATTCGAAATATTAGAAATATCAAGATAATACATATCACTTAAAACTTTAAGGATGACTATATTTTCAAAAATTGTAAGTGGAGAAATTCCTGCACATGTTGTAGCAGAAACTACCGATTTTATGGCATTTTTAGATGTAAATCCATTAGTGATGGGACATGTATTGGTTATCCCAAAAAAGGAAATTGATTATATTTTCGATATGGATGATGAGCTTTATGCGGGTTTAACACTTTTTGCAAAGCATGTAGCCAAAGCCGTTAAAGCAGCATTCCCATGTAAAAAAGTTGGTGTAGCCGTTATTGGATTGGAAGTTCCGCATACACACATTCATTTAATACCCATGAATAACGTAAGTGATATGAATTTTGCGAAAGAAAAATTGAAACCAAGTCAAGAAGAACTTAGTGAAGCTGCTACCAAAATAAAAGCAGTGCTATAAAAAAAGCCCCGACAACAATCGGGGCTTTTTTATTTTAATTTCTCGTTATTCTTATGTCTATCTGCATCACGCAAAGTTTTCTTCTCTAAGTTTTTAGTCAAAGCATCATTTAAATCGATGCCAGTTTGATTGGCAAGGCAAATTAAAACAAATAGAACATCAGCCATTTCATCTGCCAAGTTTACTTCTTCGTCACTTTTTTTAAAAGACTGTTCCCCATATTTTCTTGCCATGATCCGAGCAACTTCACCAACTTCTTCCATCAAAATAGCTGTATTCGTTAGCTCATTAAAATAACGAATTCCAGTAGATTTAATCCAGTTGTCTACGGTTTCTTGTGCTTGTTCGATAGTCATGTTATTTGTATTAGTGATTGTCTTTGTCTTTTGTGTCCATTATGATGGTTACGGGTCCATCGTTTACTAAACTGATTTTCATATCAGCTCCAAAAATGCCACAGGCTATTTCCTTATTTAGCAAAGCTGATAAAGTCCTAATCATTTCCTCATACATCGGAATAGCTTTATCAGGTCTGGCAGCTCTTGTAAATCCAGGTCTATTTCCTTTTTTAGTTGCGGCAAATAAAGTAAACTGACTAATTAATAAAATATTCCCATCAATATCAGCTAACGCTTTATTCATCAATCCATTTTCATCACCAAAAACTCGCATATTCGCAATTTTCTGAGCCAGCCATTCCAAATCTTCTTGCGTATCTGCATCTTCTATACCCAATAGCACTAAAAATCCAGTATCAATTGCTCCAGTAATTTTATCGTCTACTGTACAGCTAGCTTGTGTAACTCTTTGTAAAACTGCTCTCATTTCTGTTGTAGGTTGTGTGTTGTGAGTTATGGGTTTGGATGCATAAGTAATTGGTGCGGTTTTTTAGCTGCCCAGACATGTAACAGGCAACTCGTAACCTGCAACGCATTACGCTCTTGTATCATTGCCATGAAAAATGCTCAAATAACTCTCGTATCTGCTTATTTCAATTTCACCATTTTCTACTGCTTTAATTACAGCGCAACCAGGTTCGTTTACGTGTCTACAATTGTTAAATCGACATTGATTTAAACGATCTCTCATCTCTACAAAATAGTGGCTTAACTCTTCTGGTTTAATGTCAAAAATACCTAATTCTCTAATTCCTGGAGTATCAATTAAGTAACCACCAAAAGGTAAGGTATGCATTTCGGCAAAAGTTGTGGTATGCTGACCTTTGTCGCTCCAATCAGAAATTTCGCCAGTTTTAATATCGAATCCAGGTAATAATGCATTAATTAAACTAGATTTTCCAACACCTGAATGTCCTGAAAACAAAGTAGTTTTATCCTTCAATAAATCCTTAATCTGATCTACATTGGTGCCTTTTAAAGCCGATACCTCATAGCATGGGTAACCAATTTTCTCATAAATGGCTTTATATTCAGCTAAAATTTCCAATCCCTGCTTACTAAATAAATCAAGTTTATTAAAAATTAGACAAGTGGGGATGCTATAAGCTTCTGAAGTAACTAGAAAACGATCAATAAAACCCAAAGAAGTTCGTGGTGATGCTAAGGTAACAATCAGAAAAGCTTGATCTAAATTGGCGGCAATAATTTGTGCCTGCTTACTTAAATTAATGGATTTGCGGATAATGTAATTCTTCCGTTCCTGCAATGTGTCAATTACACCAGTTTCTGCATTGGGCTCCAATTCAAAGCCAACCTTATCGCCAACTGCAATTGGATTAGTAGTTTGTATACCCTGAATCCTAAATTTACCCTTAATTCGGCAATCGTAATTTTTGCCATCCTCGGCATAAACCTGATACCAACTTCCTGTAGATTTTATAACTAATCCCTGCATATTATGTCGTAAAGGTAGTAATATCATTACATGCATAAAAATACTTCTATAAATATCATGCGTAGCTCCATCCTTATCATTGCCAACTGCTTTTCAAATCTTAAAGCAGCACTAATTTCTACAAGTAAATTTCTGTTTTCGAGAATGATGAGCAGAATCATTTATTCACATGAGAATACCTTTTCAAAAACCTATAAAAACAAACTTATCGTTACAAATTTTTCAAGTAAGTAGTGATTTTCATAAAACATTTCAATTTTTTTTAAATAATGCTTGACATTGTAAAAAATATTCCTCTACTTAGCGGTGTAGAAAATACACTAAGAAAAGAAATGATTTTTAATAACACGATTATTACCATTATTACATCAACAACAGGTCAATGCCTGATGGGGAAACGCTAGTGGTATAATTGAAACACAACATATAAAGCGCTCCCGAGAATATCGGGAGCGCTTTTTTTTTAACCCATTATTATGAATATTTTAAAATTTGGCGGTACTTCAGTAGGTTCAGTAGAAAGCATCAGTGCTTTGTTGAACATTTTAGCAAAGGAAAATCAGCAGCAAGAAAAACCTATAGTGGTTTTGTCCGCAATGAGTGGCGTAACTAATTTGCTTACGGCAATGGCAGAAAAAGCTGCCTTATGTCAGGATTATAGCGAAGAGTTAAAAGCATTAGAACAACGTCATTTTGATGTGATTAGAGCATTGTTGCCTGCTGCGGCTCAAAATCCAGTTTTAACGAAGTTGAAGTTATATTTTAATGAGTTAGAAGAATTACTGCAAGCTATTTATAACCTACAAGAAATCAGTTTACAAGCGAAAGATTTAGTGTTAAGTTACGGCGAACGCTGCTCAACTTTTATGGTTTGCCATATTGCAAAGCAACAGTTTCCAGAAGCAGTTTTTGCAGATGCAACTCAGTTTATTAAAACAGATGGAAATTTTGGGCAAGCTAAAGTGGATACACAATTAACCGACTTTTTGGTTAAAGATTTTTACCAAACCAACGCTGGTAAGCTTCTTTTCGTTACAGGTTTTATTGCAAGTAATGATGCTAATCGCGTAACTACATTGGGAAGAGGTGGTAGCGATTATACTGCAGCAATTTTAGGTTCCGCATTAAATGCTAATGAAATCCAAATCTGGACGGATGTAAACGGAATGATGACTGCCGATCCACGAATAGTGAAAAAAGCATTTTCATTGCCAGAATTAAGCTATATAGAAGCAATGGAGTTATCTTATTTTGGTGCAAAAGTTATTTATCCGCCAACAATGACACCTGCTTTTTTAAAGCAAATACCTATTGTAATTAAAAATACATTCGATACAGATTTCGGAGGAACATATATTCGTCATGGTGCAAAAGCATCGGCTTTGCCTATAAAAGGGATTTCGTCTATAGATGAAATAAGCATTGTTAATTTGGCTGGAAGCGGAATGGTTGGAAAAGCAGGGTTTAGCGGTCGCTTATTTTCTTTACTATCGCGAGAGCAAATTAATGTGGTGCTAATTACCCAGTCCTCATCAGAACACAGTATCACTTTTGCAGTAAAACCTTCGGATGCTGTTAAGGCGGTAAAACTTATTTCAAAAGAGTTTGATTTAGAATTACAGGCCAAGAAACTTGAGAAACCAGAAGTAGAAAATGGTTTAGCGGTTTTAGCTATTGTTGGCGAAAACATGAAGCATACACCAGGTATTTCAGGCAAACTGTTTCATGCATTGGGTAGAAATGGCGTGAATGTTCATGCGATTGCGCAAGGATCTTCAGAGTATAATATCTCAGTAATTATCGCAAAAGCGGATTTATCTAAAGCGGTAAATGCGGTACATGATGCGTTTTATACTTCGCTGAATAAAACACTACATATCTTGTGTTTGGGAACTGGAAATATCGGTAAAACCTTATTCAAACAATTGCAAGTTCAAATGCCTTTCTTAGCTAAAAACAACGATTTACAGGTGAAAGTAATGGGGATAAGCAATACGCGTAAAATGCTTCTATCGCCCAATGGCATAGCTTTAGAAAATTGGGAAGAAACGCTAAATGCACAAGGTGAAACTGCCAATTTAGAAGAATTCGTCGCAAAAATGAAAGCCATGAACTTACCGAACTGTGTATTTGTAGATAATACTGCGAGTCCGCAGCCTGTACCTTTTTATCAAGGAGTTTTTGAATCAAGTATTTCTGTAGTTACCTGTAATAAAATTGGTAACTCAGCTAGTTTTGCACAGTACGAAGCATTTAAAAATACAGCTCGAAAATTCGGTGTAGATTTTTATTACGAAACAAATGTAGGTGCGGGTTTACCAATTATTAGAACCTTAAAAGATTTGATGATGAGCGGTGATAAAATTGCTCGGATTGAAGCAATCCTTTCGGGAACTATCTCTTATATATTCAATCACTTTAAAGGCGATGCGGCTTTCCACGAAATTGTAAAGGAAGCGCAAGAAAAAGGGTATACAGAACCAGATCCTCGTGACGACTTGAACGGAAAAGATTTTATGCGGAAAATGTTAATTCTGGCTCGTGATGCAGGTTATGCTTTCGAAGAATCTGATGTAAGTATTCAGAATATGCTACCAGATGCTTGTTTGCAAGCACCAACAGTTGAAGAATTTTACAAGCAATTAGAACTAAATGCTGCTTATTTTACCAAGTTGAAAGATGAAGCAGAAGCGAGTAAAAAAGTGTTACGCTACATTGGTAAACTAGAAGATGGCAAAGCATCTATCACTTTACAAATGGTAGACGAAAACCATCCATTCTATATGCTTTCAGGAAGTGATAACATTATTTCATTTACAACTGATCGATATAAAGAACGTCCTTTGGTGGTAAAAGGGCCTGGTGCAGGTGCTGAAGTTACTGCTGCTGGTGTTTTTGCAGATATTATAAATGTTGGAGGCGAAAAAGCTTAAGATTAAAAACAGAGCGTAGGAATAAGACAAACGTCTCCATTCACATTGCTTACTCATTACAAAATATGAAAGAAATAAAAGTTTTCGCTCCTGCTACCGTTGCCAATGTAGTTTGTGGATTTGATGTTTTAGGTTTTGCTGTAAACCAACCTGGAGATGAAGTAGTGATGCGGTTAGTAAATGAACCAGGCGTTCGTTTATTAAAAATTACTGGAGATGACGGTCGATTACCGCTAGACTCTACAAAAAATACGGTGAGTGCAAGTGTGCAACATTACCTAAAGCATTTAAATAGGGAAGATGTTGGTGTAGAAATTGAACTGCATAAAAAGATGCCAATTGGCAGTGGATTAGGTTCCAGCTCTGCGAGTACCGTCGCGGGTTTATATGCGATTAATCAATTGATGGGCAATTTGCTAACTGCAAAAGAACTTGTTCCATTTGCAATGAAAGGTGAAGAATTAGCTTGCGGATATGGTCATGCAGATAATGTTGCGCCAGCTTTAATGGGTGGATTTGTCTTGGTTCGCAGTTACGAGCCACTAGATTTAATCGCTTTGCCAACGCCTAAAGATTTGTTTGCTGCAATTGTTTATCCAGAAGTGGAAGTGCCTACAAAAGATGCACGACAAATGATACGTGCTAAAGTTTTATTAAAAGATGCCGTGACTCAATGGGGAAATGTGGCTGGCTTAGTGAGTGGATTATTTTTAAACGACATTGATTTGTTGGGGAGAAGCATGAAAGATGTTTTAGTGGAGCCAACTCGATCGATTTTAATTCCAGGATTTGAAACATTGAGAGCACTTGCTATGGAGAACGGAGCAGTAGGTTTTGGGATTTCGGGTTCTGGTCCATCTGTTTTTGCTTTAGCTAAAGATGAAGCAATTGCTCGAAAAATAACCGATGCACAACAAAAACACCTAACAAAATTAAATATCAATAGTAATGCTTACGTGTCTTCGGTAAATGCCGAAGGACCAAGAGTATTGTAAATAGTTACGGGTTGCGAGTTACAAGGTTACATAGCTAAATGCTTAAGCTATAAGACCCATAACTCGCAACTCGTAACTCGCAACTTATAATTAAATGAAATTATACTCAACCAACAATAAAGACCTTCGTGTTTCCTTCCAAGAAGCAGTTTTCAATAGCATGCCACAGGATAAAGGATTGTACATGCCAGTAGAAATTCCTCAATTAGAAAAGGAGTTTGTAACTAATATTGAAAAATATTCTCTTCAGGAAATTGCTTATAAAATTGCATCCACTCTGTTAAAGGATGAAATACCTGCAACTGATTTGAAAGCTTTAATTGAAGATGCTGCCAATTTTGATGCGCCAGTTGTAAAACTAGATAAACAAACATTTGTGCTCGAATTATTTCATGGTCCATCTTTGGCATTTAAAGATTTTGGCGCTCGATTTATGAGTCGAGTAATGGCATATTTCTTAAAAGATGGCGAACAGTTATTAGATGTTTTAGTGGCTACTTCTGGCGATACTGGAGGAGCGGTTGCGCTTGGGTTTTTAGGTGTGCCGAATACTAGAGTTACTATTTTATTCCCGAAAGGAAAAGTGAGCGAAGTACAACGTTTACAATTAACTACCAATGGTAAAAACATTAGAGCAATAGCTGTTGATGGTACTTTTGATGATTGTCAGGCATTAGTGAAACAAGCTTTTGCTGATAATGAATTGAATGCTAAATTCAGATTAACTTCTGCTAATTCAATCAATATTGCACGATTAATTCCGCAAACTTTTTATTATTTCAATGCGTATGCACAATTGAAAAGACAAGGATTTGCATCTGTTGTTTTTTCAGTGCCTAGCGGGAATTTTGGGAATATTGGTGCAGGGCTATTAGCCTATAAAATGGGCTTGCCAGTTCATCAATTTATTGCGGCAACAAATGCAAATGATACCGTTCCACGTTTCCTAGAAACTGGAGTGTATGAAACAAAACCTTCCGTACAAACCTATGCTAACGCAATGGATGTTGGTGCGCCAAGCAATTGGGTTCGGATTATGGATTTGTTTAAGGAAGATAGAAAAGTTGTTCAGGAATTGGTAAAGGCGTATCGTTTTACGGATGAAGAAACCTTAGCAGGAATAACAAAAATCTTTGAGAAATTTAATTATGTTGCCTGTCCGCACACGGCAATTGCTTATTTAGCTACTAAAGCTTACGCTGAAGAAAATCCTACAGATGAAAGTGCAAAAGTGTTTTTGTCAACAGCTCATGCCTGTAAGTTCCCAGAAGTTTTTTCAGCAGAAATGTTAGCGAAGATTGAATTACCTGAACAAGTGAAATCCCTTAAAAACAACCCAGAGGTATATGATGAATTGGGTAAGGATTTTGAAGGATTTAAGGAATATTTATTGGGAAAATAACAAGAATTTGTCATTCCGAACTGCGAGGAATCTCTATGCTAATTGTTAAGGGATTCTTCGCTACGCTCTGAATGACAAAGGTGCTTTGAATGACAGAACTAAAATACGGCTTGTGCAATCCTTTTAGTTGGTTCTGGATTACTCATGGTATAGAAATGCAGTACTGGAGCTCCAATTTTAACTAACTCTTTGCATTGAGCAATCATAAATTCGATACCTACTTCTTTAACTTCAGCCTCATTTTTGCAAGCATGAATAGCTTCACTCAAATCTTCAGGTAAATCGATATGGAATACTTTTGGTAAACTGATTAATTGTTTAGAGGACGTGATTGGTTTTAAACCAGGAATAATCGGTACATTAATTCCATTTTCTCTACATTTCTGTACGAACTCGACGTATTTAGAATTATCAAAAAACATTTGAGTAACTATAAATTCGGCGCCCATATCCACTTTCTTTTTCAAATACTTGAAATCGGTTTTAAGATTAGGTGCTTCAAAATGTTTCTCAGGATAGCCAGCAACACCGATACAAAAATCTGTTTTAAAAGCATCGTGATCTTCGTGTAAATAACGACCACTATTCATGTTCATTACTTGCTCTAAAAGATCTGTCGCATACGCATGGCCACCTGGAGTTGGAATAAAGCTTGAATCTGCATGGCGAGCATCCCCACGTAAAACCAACACGTTATCAATCCCTAGAAACTGCAAATCGATTAATGCATTTTCAGTTTCTTCCTTAGTAAAACCGCCGCAAATTAAATGTGGAACAGCATCTACTTTATATTTATTAATAATTGCTGCACAAATAGCAACTGTACCAGGTCTTTTTCTGTACGATATTTTCTCTAATAAACCAGTTTCATGTTGCTTATAAATATAATCCTCTCTATGATAAGTAACATCAATAAAAGGTGGATTAAACTCCATTAATGGATCAATAGCATTGTAAATAGCCTGAATACTTTTACCTTTTACTGGTGGCAAAAGTTCAAATGAGAATAAGGTTTTACCCTTTGCGTTTTTTATATGGTCTGTAATCTTCATAGTGTGAGTTGCGTGTTATGAGTTGTGGGTTGTAGGTTTGGATGTCTATTTTACAAGTTGCTGGTAATATTTGATAAACCCATGTAAAAGTTTTCTTGTAGTCTCGAGTTTAAGTAATAAGGGATTTAAACTTTCTTGATTAATGAAATTCAAGTCTAATGCAATATATAGTTGCGTTTCAATTTCATAAATTGATCCTCTAGCAATAAAAAAGAATTGAATGCTATCTTTGGCATGATTACGACCACACCCTTCTGCAATATTTGAAGGAATTGAAACTGCTGCTCTCCTAATTTGACTTGTCAATCCAAATTTTTCTTCGGTAGGAAAACTAGCAGATACTAAATAGATGTCTTTGCAAAGAGATCTTCCTTCTTTCCAAACATCCAAATCAATATAATTTTTTTTCACCGTGTCCATTTAATTCGTTTTCTATTTGCACTCAGACTTGCAACTCACAACTCATAACCCACAACTCTAATAAGCTAAATTGGGGCTTAACCATCTTTCGGTTTCTTCTAAATCCATTGCTTTTCTATTTGAGTAATCTTCTATTTGGTCTTTGGTAATTTTTCCTAACCCGAAATAACGAGCATCGGGGTGAGAGAAATAAAACCCGCTAACAGCTGCAGTTGGGTACATTGCATAACTTCTTGTGATCTTTAACCCAATCTTTTCTTCTGCATCTAGTAGCGCAAATAAGGTTCCTTTTTCGGTGTGCTCTGGACAAGCTGGATATCCTGGCGCTGGACGAATACCTTCATATTGTTCCTTAATTAGCTGTTCATTGGTAAATGCTTCATCTTTTGCATAACCCCAATAATCTTTGCGTACCAATTCGTGTAGTTTTTCTGCAAAAGCCTCTGCTAATCTATCAGCAAGAGCTTTTACCATTATGCTATTGTAATCATCATAATTCTTTTCGAATTCAGCTACCAATTCATCACAACCTATACCCGTTGTCACTGCAAACCCACCGAAATAATCTTGTACCCCACTTTCTTTGTCGGCGATGAAATCTGATAAAGCATAATAAGGCTGTCCATCTACTTTTTCAGCTTGTTGACGTAAAGTATGAATTCTTACTTTTTCAGCTGCACCGTTTTTCAGCTTTTCATCGGCTTTAAGAGTGCTACTTTCTACAGCTAACTCTATGTCATCGCCTATAGCATGAGCAGGCCAAAAACCAAATACTGCTTTGGCAGTTAAGAGCTTCTCATTCACAATTCTAGTTAATAGTACTTGGGCATCATCAAACAATTTTTTTGCCTCAATGCCAACAAATTTGTCGTCGAAAATTTTCGGATAGCTACCGCGAAGTTCCCAAGTATGAAAAAATGGTGTCCAATCAATATAGGGAACAAGCTCTGCTAAAGGATAATCATCCAATATCTTTGTGCCGGTAAAGCTTGGTGCAGGTGCAACCTTTTTAAGGTCTAATTTAAATTTATTAGCCCTTGCCTCTTCAATAGTTTTAAATCTTTTATCAGAACGTTTATTTAAATGCGCTTCACGAGCTTTATCGTATTCGGCTCTAATGCCAGCCACGTATTCATCTTTTGTTTCTGGGTTCATCAAGGTACTACACACCGTAACACTTCGCGATGCATCTAAAACGTGAATAGCTGGTCCAGAATAATTAGGTGCAACTTTTACCGCAGCGTGAATACGCGAAGTTGTAGCACCGCCAATAATTAAAGGAATGGTAAAGTTTTCACGTTCCATTTCTTTAGCAAAGTGAACCATTTCATCTAATGATGGCGTGATTAAACCACTTAAACCAATAATATCTGCATTAATTTCTTTGGCTTTTTTAATGATATCTTGAGCAGGCACCATTACACCCATGTCTACTATTTCGAAGTTATTACAGGCTAAAACTACACCTACAATGTTTTTTCCAATATCGTGTACATCACCTTTTACAGTAGCCATTAATACTTTTCCGGCAGATGAATTTTGATCTTGATCTGGATTATCTAATTTTTCTTGCTCAATAAATGGCAGGAGATAGGCCACAGCTTTTTTCATTACCCTAGCCGATTTTACCACCTGTGGTAAGAACATTTTTCCGGCTCCAAATAAATCACCAACAATATTCATCCCATCCATTAACGGACCTTCAATTACTTGAATTGGGCGAGGATATTTTTGTCGAGCTTCTTCAACATCATCGTCTAAATATTCTACAATTCCTTTTACCAAAGAGTGAGATAATCGTTCCTCAACCGTTCCCTTACGCCATTCTTCATCACGAACTATTTCTTTTCCTTTACTTTTTATGGTATCGGCATATTCTACCAAACGTTCCGTTGCATCATCTCTACGATTCAACAATACATCTTCTACACGTTCCAATAATTCTGGTGGAATTTCTTGATAGACTTCTAACATACCTGCATTCACAATTCCCATATCTAAACCAGCCTGAATAGCATGGTATAAAAATGCAGAGTGCATGGCCTCACGAACTGTATTGTTTCCTCTAAATGAGAATGAAATATTAGAAACACCACCACTTACTTTAGCGTAAGGTAAGTTTTGTTTAATCCATCGTGTGGCATTAATAAAATCGACAGCGTAATTGTTGTGTTCTTCTAAACCCGTTGCTACGGTTAAAATATTCGGGTCGAAAATAATATCTTGAGGAGGGAAACCAAGTTCATTCACCAAAATATCATAACTCCTTTTACAAATTTCAGTTCTGCGTTCGTAATTATCAGCCTGACCTTGTTCGTCAAAAGCCATAACCACAACCGCAGCACCATATTGCATGATTTTACGAGCACTTTCTCTAAACTTATCTTCTCCTTCTTTTAAGGATATAGAGTTTACAATTCCTTTTCCTTGCAAGCATTTTAAGCCATTTTCAATAACCGACCATTTAGACGAATCGACCATGATAGGTAATTTTGCAATATCAGGTTCTGATGCAATTAAATTCAGGAATTTGGTCATTGCCGCTTCCGAATCAATCATACCCTCATCCATATTTACATCGATGATTTGTGCGCCGCCTTCTACTTGTTGTAGCGCAACGGCAAGAGCAGCTTCATAATCGCCACCTAAAATTAATTTAGAAAACTTTGGAGATCCCGTAATATTGGTTCTTTCACCAATGTTTACAAATATGCTTTCGGGAGTGATAGTTACGGGTTCTAGTCCGCTTAAGCGCAGATAGGGCTCAACTGTAGGAATTCTCCTTGGACTTGCTTTTTTTGCTTTTTCGGCAATACAACCGATGTGTTCTGGCGTAGTGCCACAACAACCACCCACAATATTTACAAAGCCAGAGGCGATAAAATCATCCACTAAATGTGCAGTTTCATGAGGTAACTCATCGTAAGCGCCAAACTCATTCGGCAAACCTGCATTTGGATAAGCAGAAATATAACAACCTGCTTTTTCTGATAATTCTTCAATGTGCGGACGCATTTCTTTAGCTCCCAACGCACAATTAAACCCAATACTTAAGGGATTAGCATGGATGACAGAGTTTAAAAAAGCTTCGGCTGTTTGTCCAGATAACGTTCTTCCAGAAGCATCGGTAATTGTTCCAGAAATCATAATTTCTAGCTTTCTACCAATTACTTCTTCATATTTTTTGATTGCAACAATTGCTGCCTTACAATTTAAGGTGTCGAAAATGGTTTCGATTAATAAAACATCAGATCCACCATCTACTAAACCTCGAACTTGTTCATAATAAGCGGCTTCTAATTCATCGAAATAAATAGCTCTAAAACCAGGATCATTTACATCTGGCGACATAGAAAGCGTACGATTGGTTGGGCCAACAGCTCCAGCTACAAAGCATTTCCTATCGGGATTTGCAGCCATAAATTCGGTTACTGCTTGTTTAGCGACTTTAGCTCCTTCAAAACTTAACTCGTACGACAACTCTTCCATTTGGTAATCGGCCATGGAAATACGTTGTGTACTAAAGGTGTTGGTTTCTATTATATCAGCGCCAGCTTTTAAATATTCTAAGTGAATTTCCTTAATAATGTCGGGACGCGTAATATTCAGCAAATCGTTGTTGCCTTTTACATCACATGGATGATTCTTAAAGCGCTCTCCCCTGAAATCTTCCTCAGTTAAAGTATAGCGCTGAATCATGGTACCCATTGCACCATCTATAATTAAAATACGTTTCTCTAATTCTTCTCTAATATCCATACTAGTATTTAGTAGTTAGTATATAGTATCAAGACATTTGACACACCATAAAACTACATTTAGACCTAATCATATTAGTTAGCACTTATATCTAAATACTATAAGCTAGGTACTTTAAAAATGCTTCTAAAAAGTCTGGATTCTCTTTTCTCCTTAAACTTATCTTCTCTCGCCACTGCTGAGATTAGAAATTAGCACCTTGTTGGCACAGGTTGCTAAGACTTCGTTGGGTCTACTCCCTCCATCTTTCTTAATAAGCAATACAAAGGTGCAACAAAGCATTATCAATTCCAAAAAATTGGCTGCTAATGCCAAATAAAATTACAAAGGCCACGCAAATCTGCGCAGCCTTCGATATAATATTCTGAAAATGTTTGTTTTTACTTTCTGCTTCCGAAAATACGAAGTAAGAAAAGGAAAATATTAATAAAGTCTAAATACAATGATAAGGCTGCCATTATTGCTAATTTTTTGCTGTCAGTTGCAACCATTTGATCTCCGTTGGCTTCAATTCCTAAACCTATTCTTTTAATTTTTTGAACATCATAGGCTGTCAATGCTGTGAAAATTGCAACCCCAAAAAAGCTCATGATATAGTCAAATTGAGAACTTCCAATAAACATATTCACTACACTTGCAATTACAAGTCCAACCACACCAACCATTAAGATGGGACCAAATTTACTTAAATCAACTTCTGTGGTATAGCCTAAAAATGCCATGATACCAAAAATTCCTGCAGCGGCTACAAAACAGCCAACCACTGAACCCATCTGATAAAAGATTAATATTGAACTTAAGCTTACGCCAAGTAATGCCGAGAATAAAATAAAAACGCCCAAAAGTGCTCCATAAGATAATCTGCTAAAACCTGCACCCATTAATAAAACCACACCTAAAGGCGCAAAAGTTGCAATATATCCCAAAGTAGTTGGTTTAAAAGTTTCAGGATTTCTGATTAAACTAGCAGCGTTGGGAATTTGATTCATAAATATTGCTGCTGCGGTAGATACCCCTAAAGCTACAAACATCCACAAGAAAACATTGGCAAAGAATTTTTTAGAAATAGAGCCTTCTTGTACGAAAACGCTATCGTTTTGATATTGATAATTTTGTTCTTCCATTTTGATTGATAAATAATTCTAGGTTAAAAATAAGCGTTTAATTTAATCTTTTTGTCAAGAGTTCTTCAACTTTTTTAAAGAACTGTCGTGGTTTAAGCTTTCGCCAATGCAAATCATCTAGTTCGCCACCAAAGTTGATGTAGTAATCGATGCTATTATCGCGAAACTCTCGAACGACATGTTCGTTGAAGTTAACCCCTGCAATCCAACCATCTTCCACATCTTGAAACCATTCTTCATAATAACTATCATCAGATGCATGGAAATTCAATACATTTTCTCCTATTAGGATAAATTTATTAATCCCTTCATCAATCATTAGCTCTAAGATTTCTCTTTTAAGCATCATGATATCGTTGTTAATGGCATCATTCCATTCACCCATCAATTCTATGATTGCATATTGCTTATCATAATCTACAAACAATACTTTAATGTAAAGGGTATTTGAACCAAACGTATCCCATTGGGGATGAATTAGAAAATTATAGAGTTGTTTATCGTAGTAAAATTCAGAATACTCGGTATCGAAAAATGGCGAACGCTCATCTTCTGCAGCAATATAATCGTCTCTCCAAAGATAAAAAGGTTCAATTTCGTGCATCAGGTAAATTTTAGATCTTAGATTGACGATTTTAGATTTTGTGCACTTGCAAATTTACAATCTTACAACTTAATTAATGCTGCGTAAATTGTAAATCTACAATTGTAATTTATTTGCTTGCTTCAACAGCTTTGCGCACACTTCCATATTTTTGTAGTAAATCTGCCGCTTGGTCATGGTCAATATGTAGTTCATCCATTACCATTTGCGTGCCACGATCTACCAATTTATGATTAGTTAATTGCATGTCTACCATTTTATTCCCTTTCACACGGCCCATTCTAATCATTACCGTAGTGCTCAACATATTCAGTACTAATTTCTGAGCAGTTCCAGATTTCATTCGGGTTGAGCCAGTTAAAAATTCTGGACCTACCACTACTTCTACAGGGAAATCCGATTCAGCAACAATTGGTCCACCTTCATTACAAACAATACATCCCGTTAAAACGCCGTGTTTACGAGCAGTATTTAATCCTCCGATAACGTATGGTGTAGTTCCAGAAGCAGCTAAGCCAATTAAACAATCTTTCTCACTAATTTGATACTCTTGCAAATCTTCCCAAGCCTGTGTTGTATTGTCTTCTGCAAATTCAACCGCTTTACGGATTGCTGTATCGCCACCGGCAATAATACCAACCACCGTATCGAAAGAAACGCCAAAAGTAGGAGGACATTCAGAAGCATCAACCACACCTAAACGACCGCTTGTGCCTGCACCAATATAAAACAATCTTCCGCCTTTAATCATTCTTTCGGCAATTGCCGATGCTAATTTTTCGATTTGTGGCAAAGCATGCTCAACAGCTAACGGTACAGTCTTGTCTTCGTTATTAATGCCTGTCAAAATTTCTAAAACAGACATTTTATCTATATCATGGTATTTGGATTCTTGCTCGGTAACTCTATTCATGGATTTATTAAAAGTTAAAGTTCGTTAATTTATCAATTAACAGGAAATATTATGCGTAAAACCCTGCAATTTTAGAGAGAAGATTATTCCCTTGCAAATATTTGCTTCAAAAAAATCAAAAAACTAAATGTTTTGCCCTTTGTTATTTAAATAACAGGCTTATTCTCATCTGTTTGTAATTTGTTTTTTTATTTGCGATGAGGTATCCATGTTTTTGATATTCATACAGTTATGAGCTTGGTAAAATCACTGGGGTTTCATAACTTTGCACTATCCCATCCCTAATGAAAAAAAGTACGAGATTTAACCTTCTTCTTGCCTTAACCTATTCCATAACTTTAATAGGTGGGATGTATTTAGGTTTTAAATTTTTAAAAGATCAAGGATTTAAAATCGAGAAAAGTACTCGGTACGCTGATAACAATCAAAAAGTAGAAGATATTATCCATATCATTAATAAAAACTACGTTGATGATGTGAATGCAGATAGCCTTCATCATTTGCCAATAGACAGTTTATTGCATCAATTAGATCCCCATAGCATGTATTTGCCAGCGACTAAAGCATTTGAATTGGCTGAAAGTTTAGAAGGTAATTTTGAAGGAATAGGTGTAGAATATTATATCCTTAACGATACATTGCTAGTCACAAATGTGCTGAAAGATGGCCCTGCTTTTTTGGCTGGTGTTAAGCAAGGTGATAAAATATTAAAAGTAGATAGTGCCAACGTAAGTGGGAGAGGATTGCCTCGTTCTCAAATGATTGGGAAGATTAGAGGTAGAAAAGGTACGCCAGTACAACTTACCTTGTTGCATTATGGAGCTGTTTCGCCAGCTGTTTTAACTATAAAAAGAGGTAGGGTAGAAGTGAGCAGTATTGATGCCGCCTATATGCTGAATACAGAAACGGCTTACATTCGCATCAGTAAATTTGGTGCAAATACCGACGAAGATTTTGTAAACGCTGTAAAATCGCTTAAAACCAAAGGGATGAAAAAGCTAGTGCTTGATCTTCGGGATAATGGTGGAGGCTATTTGAATGCGGCGACAGGTTTAGCTAATCAGTTTTTGCCAGAGAACAAATTAATCGTGTACACACAAGGCAAACACGAACCTCGCACAGATTATTTTGCAACTGGGGGTGGTGAATTTGAACAAGGAAAATTAGCGGTATTAATTAATGAGAATTCTGCCTCTGCTAGTGAGATCTTTGCAGGAGCGATACAAGATTTAGATAGAGGTATTATTATAGGTAGACGTTCTTTTGGCAAAGGATTGGTACAAGAGCAGTTTGCATTTGAAGATGGTTCTGCTTTAAATTTAACTATTGCAAGATATTATACGCCACTGGGCCGAAGCATACAGAAGTCCTATAAGAAAGGCTATGCGGCTTACCAACATGAGTTGGAAGATCGTTTAAATGATGGCGAATTGACGGCTAAAAATGTAAAAGCCAAAGATAGTTTGCAGAAGACTGCTGCATTTGTCACACAAAGTGGAAAAAAGGTTTTTGGTGGTGGCGGCATCCAGCCAGATGTGTATGTGAAACTAGATACTGCAGGTTACACTAAATTATATGCTACACTGATTAATAAAAAGATATTAATTGATTTTGTATTCGATGTATTGGCTGATCGATATACACCAAATTATTTAGCGCAAACGTTAAATACATTTAGCATTAACGATAGTGATTATAAAGATTTATTGAAATACATTCAGTCTAAAAATGTTGCTATTGATGCAAAACAACTAATGGCATCAAAATCTATTATTTATAACGACCTAAAAGTGATGTTGTGTAAATATCACTTAGGAGATGTGGGTTATTATAAAGCGCACAACCTAACCGATAATGTGGTTAAACAAGCATTAGCCAGTTTGCAATAAAGCAGTTCAAGAAGTTTTTAGTCCTAAGATCGTAGGCCATTCGTCATTGCCAGCTCGACTGGCAATCGTAATAATTTAAAAGGCTTTTTAGTGATTTGTATTGCATTACGATTCCCGTTTTCACGGGAAGGACGTAGTAGACATAGTAGGGTAACAAGTTAGAGCTTTCCGTCTTCCGACTACTTAACCTCTATCTCAAAAAGATTTAAACTTATTCCTTCATAATGTTTAGGTAAGCCGCTATTTGGAGCAATTTTAATCATGCCTACATGATTAAAGCCGCAACCCGTATAATAGGCCAATAGTTTTTCATTATCTGCCCAAGTATCCATACGGATGAACTGAATAGTGTTGTTTTTTGCGTATTCTTTAGCCCAATCAATAATCACGTTTACAAAACCATACCCTCTAAAATCAGGATGTGTAACGATGCGATGAATGTAAATAGCAGAATCTGCATTTCTTTCTTCCCAAATTTGAGGATCGCTAAAGGTGACCGCAAAAATGCAAGCAATTTGTCCATCAACAAGAATTTTATATTGCCTATTCTCTTCAATTTCTTGCGTAATCAAATCCAAACTAAAGCCTTGCCAATGGTGATGGAAAACCTTCTTTTGGTGCGCAATAGCCATATCGTAAAACTCAAAAATGGTATTGAGATCAGCTGATGTACTCGAAAAAACTTGTATTGATTTTTGCATTCAATGATATATTTGTGGTCATTACAAATAAACAACATTCAGATTAATTAAGAAAATTACTTAATGCTTAACTATAATGCAGCTGTGGAATAATAAAATCACCCTATAATTGAACATTTCACTGCTCTTAGCTGTTTAATTGTATATCATAATTTATGAGTTATGGAAACAGAACCTCAACCTCAGCAACCGGAAATGAATTTGCAGCCTGCAGATCTTAAGCAATTCTTTGTGAGTCACCTCAATAAGATCTATTGTGCCAAGAACCATCTTGTGGACAACTTTCCTGCCGTCCTGAAACTTGCAACCTTTGCAGATTTGAAAGGTGTAATTGAAGAAAGTATCGGCGAGCTTCGCAACCAGATCACACGCATGCGTGAGATCTATCAAATCATGAAACAAAATTATGAACCCACAGCATGTAAAATGTTTACTGGGCTTATCGATGACCTTTTCTATGGGGCAGAACATGAATACAATAGTTCGGAGCTTAAGGATATGTCTATCATTTATTATTTGCAAAACATTGAAAGTCTTGAAATGGCTTCCTTTCATGCCTTGCAAATGGCAGCCATCAAATTTAAAAATGACGACATTAATGCATTGTTAAAAGACAATTTTGAAGAAGCAAAAACAGAAAGAACAATGCTTCGATTAATCATGGCTAAATACCTGACGAGTTAAACGAGCAATTTTTAAAAATTAATCATTGTTTGAGCATTTAAAGAATTAAAATTTACTATCTAATATTATGGACTTTAGATATTTATTGCATAAAAAGTTTGCAAATATGCTGCAAGCCCTCCCAGAAGATTTTAACGTGTTAGCTATGGCATTAGAATCGACAAATTCTGGTGTAGTTATTACAGATTTCCGTCAGCCTGATAACCCCATAATTTTCTGTAATCATGCTTTTGAGAACCTTACAGGATATAATCGTGAAGAAATTATCGGTCAAAACTGCCGCTTTCTTCAGGGGAAAGACCGAGTGCAAGACTCACTCAAACTGCTTCGTGAAAGTATTGAAAATGGTGCTCCCGTAACAGTAGAATTGCGTAATTACGACAAGAATGGAGTGTTGTTTTGGAATGAATTGTCAATCGCTCCCGTTCGAGATAGCGAAGGTATGGTTACTCATTTTATCGGCATTCAAAATGATGTAACCAGAAAAAAGACATTGGAAACCGACTTGATGGAACAAATTGACTTATTGAATAGTAGATTGGCGAAGCAGCAAAAATATATTAGAAAGGTGGAAGAAATTTTGTTTGGTATCATGCAAACAAGCCGAGAATGCCTGATTATCCTTGATCAAAATTTAACGATAATAAAGGCCAACTTAAACTTTTACCATATATTCCAAGAAACTGAAGAAGATCTTGTTGGTAAAGCATTTGAGTCCATCCAAAGTGGACAGTGGAGCGATCAAAAGTTGCATTCATTGCTTTTAACAACCTTAAATGAAGGTGAATCATTTGATGATTTTCCATTGTATTTAACTAAACCGAATGATAAATGTAATAGGATAACGCTTGCCGGAAGCAAAATTAACATGGAGGGAATGGAGAAGAATTATATATTGCTAACCATCCGTTGCAACTTTACTAACGAAGAAAAATCTAAAGCCATGACCTCGCTGACGGGTTAGTGTGCTGTTAATTATGATGTTAGTACTAATAGAAAAGTGTATATTTAAACCCTTTCCATACCTAACGATTTCCGTTACAAACCCCAATTATTTCTTAATGCTTACCGCGACATTACGGCGACCTTACCGAGACTTATGTCCTAGCAGAGTTCTAGTTTAGTTCTGCTTTAGTTTAGGTTATATGCTAGTGTTGGTGTACGCAGTTCTTTAAAATTGGCAACTTTCTGAACAAGACTAGGATTAAACTAATGTAAAAATGAATCGAAGCATCATTGTTGGAATTAAACCAATGAAATAAGACTTGCTCCAAAACGTTTACGGAAAGAGGCCTCTAATAACTCTCTATGGTCAGGATGTGAGATAGAGATCAGCTCCTTAGCTCTTTGCTTTAAGCTTTTGCCGAAAAGATTTACAATCCCATATTCTGTAACCACCCAATGTACATGCCCTCTAGTTGTAACCACACCCGCACCTTCTTTTAAAAACGGTACAATTCTACTGATGCCTTTGTTAGTTTGGGAAGGGATGGCAATAATCGGTTTTCCACCATCAGAAAGAGAAGCTCCATGAATAAAGTCCATTTGCCCGCCGATACCAGAGAATTGAAAGGTTCCAATTGAATCAGAACATACTTGTCCAGTTAAATCAATTTCAATAGCGCTATTGATAGCGGTAACCTTTGGGTTTTGCCTAATAATACTTGTATCGTTAACATAATCTATCGCCATTGTGCGAATAGATGGATTATCGTTCACAAAATCGTAAAGTTTTCTTGTACCCGTGATAAATGAAGTTACCGAACGACCTACATTTAATTTCTTTTTACTGTTGTTGATCACACCACTTTCAATTAATGGAATAATTCCATCAGAGAACATTTCGGTATGAATGCCAAGATCTTTGTGATGAGTCAAGTTTTGGAGAACCTGGTCTGGAATTGCCCCAATTCCCATCTGAAGTGTTGCTCCATCTTCTACCAACGAGGCAACATTATATCCTATTTTGCTTACGATATCATTAGATAGGTTACCATAATCAACTTCGGGTAGCGCAGTACTATACCACACCATTGCATGGATTTTACTAATGTGTATAAAACCGTCCCCATGAGTTCTTGGCATTAAAGGATTTACTTGTGCAATTACATGTTTGGCATTTTCTACCGCTGCTCTGGCAATATCCACAGATGTGCCTAATGAGCAATAGCCATGCGCATCAGGTGGCGATACGTGTATCAATGCCACATCAATTGGTAAGATATTTTTTCGAAAAAGCTGCGGAATTTGGCTAAGGAAAATTGGCACATAATCGCCATGCTCACTGTTGGCTATATTTCTGGTTGCCGCCGAGACAAAAAGGGAATTGAAAAAGAACGAATCTGCAAATTCTGGACTATCAAAATTAACATCGCCCAAGGTAGTAATGCTTACCAGTTCGACATTTTTGAGTTGGTGATGCTTTTTTTGGAGTGCTTTAACCAAACAAACTGGTGTAGCTGCTCCTCCATGAATAAAAACTCGATTTCCAGATTTTACTACTTCTAGTGCATGGTCTTCTGAAATATAGATTGGATTGGTCATATTTTAACTCCTTCCACTAAATCAAAAAGATCTTTTTTAATGATTCTATCCGTTGCTAAAAGTAGTTTGATTTCCTTGCCAATCGCTGTATTCTGTTCTATCAATTCTAATCCTATCCGTTGTTCGCTATCAGCGAATATAGATTCAAGTAAATGCTGATGCTTACTAGTGAGATTTTCCAAATCTTCTATTTTCTGCTGAAGTAAGGCTAGACTTGTTCCAATCAGTTCCACCTGCTCTTTGCCATGTCTTATCTTGGCTAACTTTTCTGCATTAAGCAGTTTTGTAAAAAAGCGATGTTCATCTTTTAAGAAATCTATTTCAGATCTCCATTCCTTATTTTCGAGATATAGCTCTTGGAGTTCTTGTGATAATTGTAAATCTGGTATAGTATTCATGACGATTTTTTTAACAAATTTCTGTAATCAATTTCTGTACTTAGCAGACCTAGGTCAGACAAAAAAGTGATATAGATTACGTGTAACCTACTTTACTTGTTGAAGATTGAGTTCAAAATCAACATTAAGTTGATCCTTTGCCTGAATAAGTTTCCCCATTTTTTGTGGAGGCACCAGTTTGAAATCCGAAAACGTTATGGCTTGGCATCCGGTAAGTGTCATTCCATTAGTACTGGTTTTGAGCTGGTAAAAAATTAGAAATCTTTTTTTAATTCCAGCGAGCTCGATTTCCACAATTCCCTTAATTCCATTCTCTGTCTGCTCTGTTATCGGTATTCCTTTTAATGAAAGAAATGTCACATGTAAAAATGGATATTTGTCTTCCTTCAGGGTTTTATGCAACTGCTTAGTCATGATCATATTATTGCAGTCAAAATTTTTAAGATCTAAACTAACCCTACCTTGCAAAGCGATCTGCTTACCAATCTCGGAGTTGATGATTACTGTATCAGTTTTGGGATAATTTAAAATAGCACAAGAGAATCGATTGATATTAGTGCTGCCATTCACCCTAAGCTTACTGTTTTCGGCAATCACCCATCTGCTTTCGTTTTTAACAGATGTATTGAAGTTTGGGGCCGCCAAAACTAACATCAGGAAAAGTGCTTTTATGATCATAACCTAGAAAAAAGAAGGAAGAGGCGTAAACCTCTTCCTTTGTATGCATGTTCTAAAATCCTACTACGGCTTGGATAACATAGCCTTTGAATTTCCCGGCATTTCGGTAATCTGTTGTAGGAAAATCCTTATACTTTTGGGTTACATATTCGCCTTTTAACAAGATGTTTTTGGTCATGAACCAACCAGCTGCAAAAGCTATTCGGTCAACCTTTACATCGCCTGTATAAATGATAGCGGGCGCTGGTGTTGCACCTGTTACCGCAGGTACGTTCGCTAGTTTGGCAGTAACCACATTATATTTAGCTCCAATAAAAAAGTCTTCACTTGTTCCAAACCTGTACACGCCATCTATGGCCATTTGCTCGGCAGCTCTTACATCTGTCTCGGTTTTTGATCTGCCTTTTGCATTTTCATAAGTTGCAAAAACCTCTAATCCATGGCATTTCACAAAGGCATTCAACTGTACAGCATTTACTTTTTTGCTGAAACCAGGATTAAATCGTCCAGAAAATGCATTCGTGGTACTTACTGCGCCAACTTTTTCCAACACCATAAAATAGTTAGATCCGGTACGGTCGCCACCATATAGTGTTTGGCCCCCTGAACTATTGTTGCTGTATAGTGAAGCTGAAAATCTGAATCTTAAATGGTTGTTTAATTGTTTATCAAAAGTACCCTTTGCATAAATTGCTGGAGACTTATGGATATTTGCATCTTGAGGGGTGGCAATTAAGCTATCAATATTTCCTTTAATCATCCCGTTAGATACGCCCACTACTGCTGATAATGGCCCTTTTCTTACCATAATTTCTCCACCAATTTCAGTGGTAAATGCATCCATGATATAATTTTCTATGAATGGGTTATAAAGGGTTTGCCCGCCATCAGATCTTCTAAAGTGTTGGTCTCCATAATTAATTTCCATGTGCCCAATCTTGATGGTTGTAAACGACATGATATCTTTCCACAATTCTCCTTTAAACGGAAGTTTATCAAACTGAATGTAACCACCTTTTACCCAAGTTTCATTGTGGTGGCGAGAAGAAAGATAGCTGGTTAGGTTTAACCTAATTCCATCGGCCAACTGCACATCCATAAAAAGATTGGCATTTGCGGTATTAAATCCTGGACTCATTTTATATAATCCTCCCGATGCATTTTCATGCTTCAACCCTTGAAATGATTGCGTAAAACCTGCGCCAAATTGAACTTTCAATTTATCAAATACGGCGTTACTATCTTTTGGAGCTTCGAAAACATTTATTCCCGATTTGTCGTAAGGACGAAGGTTATAAACCTGTGCCTTAGCATATGAAAAGAATAGGCTAATAAAAGCAACAGCAATTGCTGAAGTCTTTTGGATTGTTAATTTATGTTTCATGATGTTAACGTTTAGTAATAAGTGAAATTTATTTAGTTGCAGTTGCTTTGGTGTAGTTGAGGTTAAATTTTACAGTGAGGTCATTGCCTACTTTCATTGCGCCTAGCATAAAACTTGGCGGCTCAATGCCAAAATCGGTAAGTTTAAGTGGTGTATTTCCAGTACAGGTGATCGATTTGTCTGCATTTAAAGCTGCAGTAACCGCCATTGTAATTGGCTCTGTTTTACCAGCAATAGTAATCGTTCCTTTGGTTAGGATCTTGAACCGATTAGCTTGGACTATTGAGATTTCAACAGACTTTAATTGGTAACTAATGGTAGGAAACTCATCCGCTTTTAGGCTTTTATAGGTTCTGCTATCCATTGATGATTTGCCACTTTTAAGGCTTTTTGCAGAAACAGTTAAATTAAAATTAGCAAGGCCTATAAGTTCGTCTTTTGCATTAAACTTAAAAGCTCCTTGGCTTTCTGCCGAGGTTGAGACCATTGTCCAATCGTGCACATTGGATGTGCCAAGTACGGTCAATGTTGCGTCTTTTCCGCCATCGATTTTATAGACGGTTTGAGCTGATGTTGTTTGCAGCGCTAGAAAGAAAAACAATAGTGTTATTTTTAGTTCCGGCCAAATGCCTAGTGATGTTTTTAGCGTTTTCATGATGATCTATCTTTGTGAATTGATAGTCAAAAGTACCCCCAACAAAGAGTTAGGAAGCTGATAGAGGACAGCTTAAAAACTGATATTCATCAGTAATGACAACTACATCAGTTGATTTGATGTCACACTTTAATTTCTTCAGAATGTCTTCAGATTCGATAATTATCTTTAGTTGATTAATAATGACCAATGAAGCCAATAAATAACATTCAAAAAAAATATCCTGCATCAATTCGATTTTGGCACTGGGCTAATTCACTTGTAATCTGTGGATCTTTACTTACGGTTTTGCTAAACTCAACACTTTTCGATGTGCGTGATAATGCTACCTACATTCAAGGGGAATTAGCGAAATCGAATGTGGCCGTTACTACTGAACAGGCTCGTTCGGTTGCCCACAGTTTAGAAGATAAAGTTTGGGATATCCATATTTATTTTGGCTATGTGCTTGCAGCATTATTTCTATTACGTATGATCTCTGAAGTTTTTCGTGCGAAAACAAACTTTGGCAATGTATTAAAAGAATCATGGTCGCTTTATTTTACCAAAAAAGTTAAGTCTTCACGTCATGATCTAGGTATAAAGCTAGCTTATGTAATGTTTTATGTGGTCTTGTTTTTAATGGTAATAACAGGGCTTTCTATTGCGTTTGATACTGAACTTGGACTAACAAAATCTTTCAGCCATTCACTTAAGGAAATTCATGGGTTTTGCATGTACTTGATATTAGGGTTTATCGTTTTGCATATTGGAGGCGTTTTTATGGCAGAGAGAAAAGATAAAAAAGGTATCGTATCGGATATGATTGGTGGAGGAAACTTAAATGAATAATCAAAACCATCCAAATGGGCATCACAGCGAAAAGCACCTAAAAAGCTCTGATTTTATCACGGATGTGGTTATTGGAATGAGCGATGGACTTACGGTTCCATTTGCATTAGCTGCGGGGCTTAGTGGTGCAGTAAGCAGCAATTCGATAATTATTACTGCAGGTATTGCAGAAATAGTAGCGGGCTGCATAGCCATGGGCCTTGGCGGCTATCTTGCTGGAAAGACTGAACAAGAACACTACCAAAGCGAATTGAAAAGAGAATATGAAGAAGTGGAACGTGTGCCTGAGCGAGAAATGGAAGAAGTAAAGGAGATATTTGCTGGGTATGGGATTAGCGCTCATGGACAAGATATATTAGCAAAGGAGCTTGCTAGTGATAAACATAAATGGGTTGATTTTATGATGAAATTTGAGCTTGGGCTAGAACAACCAAATCCAAATAGAGCTCGAAATTCGGCTTTAACTATAGGAACTGCTTATTTCGTTGGTGGATTGCTACCACTATCTGCTTATCTTTTTACAGCAACTCCAGAAAAGGGCTTAATTGTGTCATGCATTTTTACCACTATCTGCCTATTTGTTTTTGGCTATTTTAAAAGCAAGATGACTGGGCAGGCGCCAATAAAGGGGGCGTTGAAGGTAACCATGATTGGATTAATTGCCGCTGCCGCTGCATTTGGTATTGCAAAACTTGTCGGTTAAAAGCCTATGGAGAAAGATTACGTTAGCTAATTAATTATGAAACATCTACTATTTATCGCACTAGTTGCGATTTCGTCGATAATACCTTGGGAACAGAACTTTGAAACTGCTCAAAAAAACGCAAAAGAACAGCACAAACTTATTCTTCTGAATTTTTCGGGCTCAGATTGGTGCGGCCCCTGCATTAGAATGCACAGTGAAATTTTTGCTGATCAAGGATTTTTAAAAATGGCAACAGCAAGCCTGGTTATGGTCAATGCAGATTTTCCTAGAAATAAGAAAAAGCAACCAGCTGTACTAATCAAAAAGCAGAACGAAATGTTAGCCGATAAATATAACCCACAGGGAAAATTTCCTTATACCGTAATTCTGGATCAGGATGGAAAAGTAATCAAGTCGTATGATGGGTTGCCAGATCAAACTGCAACTGAATTTACAAGCGAGCTCAAAAAAATCTGCGATGCAAAAAAATAGAGAAATGCAACTTCTCGAAGTTTTTAAACACACAGAACGCTTAATGGGGAATACCTTTGAGTTAACCGTGGTTGCAGACAATGAAAATTGGGCATTGCAAAAGATAGCACTCGCGATTGATGAAATAAAACGAATTGAAAAACTGTTCACCACATTTGACGAGAACAGCCAAACCAATCAAATCAATCGACAAGCTGGAATTGCTCCTGTAAAAGTAGATCCAGAAGTTTATCAGCTAATAGAACGTTCAATACGAATATCAGCAATTACAGACGGTGCATTTGACCTTACTTACGGCTCAATTGATAGGAAGTTATGGAATTTCGATAGTACCATGACCCATCTTCCCGATAGCGAGACGGCCAAATCTATGGTGAGGTTGATTAATTATAAAAACATCATTCTTGATCCACAAAATTATACCGTGATGCTTAAAGAAAAGGGAATGCGAATTGGTTTTGGGGGAATAGGAAAGGGTTATGCCGCTGAAATGGCAAAAGCGCTATTAAGAAAGGAAGGAGTACAAGCTGGAATTGTAAATGCTTCTGGTGACCTCACCACTTGGGGTACGCAACCTAATGGAGAGCCATGGACAATTGGTATTGTTGATCCAGATCACAAAAACACACCCTTTTCTTATCTGGATGTAACGGATATGGCCGTTGCTACCTCTGGTAATTATGAGAAATTTGTAAACATTGGTGGCAAAAAGTATTCACACACCATTAATCCTAAAACTGGTCTTCCAATTAGAGGCATAAAAAGTGTGACCATTATCAGTCCAAATGCAGAAATAGCCGATGCCATGGCAACTCCAGTTACCGTAATGGGCATTGCAGCAGGCTTGGATATGATCAACCAAATTAATTACCTGGGTTGCATCATTATAGACGACAATAATAAAATTTATACCAGTAAAAATATTAACCTAAAATGAAAGCAAAAGTGATAAAACGAATGCTCGTGATGGCAATGGCACTTGGTGTAATCCTAGCTACACCTTCCTGCACCACAGTGAAAGAATACCAAAAGAATAGATTGAACGATGCAGAAATGGTGCTAGGGAATAGGAAGATTGAGAAGACTGAGCTTAGCTTTCAGGGATACAGAGAAGGTGCATCAGGTGCAAATTCAGGAAAAAGTGGCGGCGGTTGTGGATGTAATTAAGTAGAGAAACACATGAAAAAAATATTTCTAACTGCAGCGGCTGTTTTCGCATTGCTGCATTCCTTTGCCCAAACAACACCAAAGGACACTACGGGTTTTCAGAGCAGGAAACTTAAACTGGATGAGGTAAACCTGGTTTCAAGTTATTATACTCAAAATGGCAATAATGCTGCTGTTACAGGCGGTATCGGTTCACAAAAACTAACGGATATTGCCAATATATTTGATGTGAAAATGATTAAATATGACTCAAATTCACGAAAGCATACTTTTGGTCTTGAAGTTGGAATCGATCATTATACATCGGCATCATCGGACAAGATCGATCTTCAAGCCAATTCTTCTGCTTCTCATGGCGATACAAGGATTTATCCTTCGTTAAGCTGGAGCGTTGAAAACGAAAAGAAAGGAACTACATTAGCTTTGGGTCTTTCCTCATCAACAGAATTTGATTACCAATCATTTGGTGGTAACATTAGTTTCTCTACAAAAACCAAAGATAGAAGTGGAGAGTTTACTGCTAAGCTACAGACTTACCTAGATCAGGTTACGCTGATACAGCCGGTTGAGCTCAGAACAAATACGATGGGTCATGAGCAGTATGGATCAGCAGCACGAAATACATTTGCGGGTTCTTTATCTTACTCACAGATTATTAATGAAAGATTGCAGGTGATGTTGCTTGCCGATGTAGTGCAACAGAATGGCTATCTCAGCCTTCCTTTTCATAGGGTCTATTTTAAAGACAATTCGGTACATCAGGAAAACCTGCCTAATAAAAGACTGAAAATACCTCTTGGCTTTAGGGCAAATTACTTTATAGGAGATAATCTGATCATTAAGACCTATTACCGATATTATACGGATAATTGGGGACTGAAATCACATACTGTTGATCTCGAAGTACCAATCAAAATCAATTCCTTCTTTTCCATCAGCCCCTTTTATAGATATTATACCCAAACAGCAGCTAAATATTTTGCTCCGTTTCAAACACATACTGCAACTGAGCAATATTATAACAGCAATTATGATTTATCTAAGTTCAACAGTGATTTTTATGGTGCTGGTATTCGCTTCGCTCCGCCAAAGGGTGTGTTTGGTATGCAACATTTTAGTATGCTCGAACTTCGCTATGGGCACTATACAAAAAACATTAACATGAGTTCAGATATTATTTCATTAAACATCAAATATAAATAAGGCTAGTTTAGCTATCTTGTAGCAATTCAATATACATGAAAATACTAGTTATAGAGGACGAGCATACGTTACGAACAAACATTATCGAATACCTAATGGCAGAAGGTAATGTATGCGACCATGCTAAAACTTTTGCTGAGGCTGCACAGAAAACCGCCCTTTACAGTTACGATTGTATCTTATTAGATCTTACTCTATCAGATGGGGATGGGCTAAAACTGCTCAACGATCTCAAAAAGATGGAGCGAAAAGATGGCGTAATTATTATCACTGCAAGAAATTCTGTAGACCAGCGAATAGAAGGTCTTAGTCTTGGTGCAGATGATTACCTCATTAAGCCTTTTCATCTTTCAGAACTTAGTGCAAGAATAATGGCTGTTATCCGTAGGCGCACATTTAATGGAAGCGATCACGTAGTATTTAACGAACTTGATATTGATATCCAAGCAAAAGAAGCCAAAGTAAATGGCAAGGTAATTAGTCTAACCAGAAAAGAATTTGATTTATTGCTTTATTTTGTGGCCAACAGATCGAAGGTGATTGCTAAGTCTGCCGCAGTTGAACACATTTGGGGTGATCATGCAGATATGGCAGACAGTTTTGACTTTATCTACACCCACATCAAGAACATCCGTAAAAAACTAGTCGATGCAGGTGCAAAAGATTATTTTCATTCGGTTTACGGTGTAGGATATAAATTTGCTGACTTATGAAGCTCTTCTCTCGATATAACCAAGTTCTGTTAGCGACCGCAATTTTTGGTCTGTGCATGATTGGATATCTTTTTTACCTTACGATGGGTCGATATCTCAATGAACAAGTTGATCGATATCTGGTAGAGGAGCAGTTAGAGGTAAGGGAAAATGCTCATTCCATGGAGACAGACAATGCACATGAAATTTTTAAGGACCTGGTGGTAGACTATCAGAAAATCCATCAAATATCTCTCAAAAAGCATTTTGCAGATACCGTTTTTTTCAACCCTAAAAAAAAGGCAAGGGAATCTGCAAGGTATCTCAAAGAGGACCTAATGCTAAATGGACAACCAGTTAGAGTAACTGTTATTGTTTCAAAAATTGCCCATAGTGAACAAATCAAAGGTATATTCTTAAGTATCATGCTTCCAGTTGCTGCTCTTTTTGTGCTGCTCTTACTTGTTAACCGAATGATGATGGCAAGACTTTGGAAGCCTTTTAGGCAATTACTGCTTAATTTAAAATCATTTAACATAAATCAACAAGATAACTTTAGACAGGTTGAAACCCCCATATTAGAATTTAAAGAGCTAAATGATGCAATCGCAGAAATTTCCCAACGCATTCGTTCAGAATACAGAGAGATTAAGCTCTTTACTGAGAATGCTTCGCATGAAATGATGACTCCTATTGCGGTAATCAATTCTAAACTTGAAATGATGCTCCAGAGTAATGAGCTTAGTGAACAGCAGGGTAAGGATATACATGAACTTTATAAAGCGACTTCAAAGCTCACTAAGTTGAATCAATCACTACTGTTATTAGTAAAAATTGACAATAATTTATTGCGAGACCAACAAGAAGTTAATCTAAAAGATGTAATTGAGGAAAGGATAGGTTACTTCCAAGAACTGTTGTATAATAAAAAGATTTCTCTTAATCTTCAATTAGAAGAAAAAACAGTTTCGATGAGTAAATTTTTGGCTGAAACGCTGATAGATAATCTTATTGGTAATGCAATTAGACATAACCATGTTGACGGCACTATCCATCTATCGCTTACTAAGGATATGCTTAAAATAACCAATACGAGCACGCTTCCTGCCATAGACCCTGAACATGCATTTGAGCGGTTTTATAAGGGCATGCAGTCTGAAGGAATGGGTCTCGGGCTTGCCATTGTGAAACAGATTGCTGTGCTCCATAAATTTAAAATTTCATATAGCCATCAGGAAGGAAAACATACTTTCTGTCTTAATTTTTAGTGCTACAGACTTTCTTCAGTTTTCGAGTGTAGTTTTATCTCTTGAACCTGCACTATGAAAATATTTACAGTAATACTATTATTCCTTTCGCTCCAACTGCACGCCAGACAAATTGATTCACTAAAAAGAATAGATAGCATTTCTGTAATTCCTAGTCCACAAAAAATAAAATCGTATATCGTACCCTCTGTTTTTATAACCTACGGCATAATTTCTCTAGGCAATAACCCCATTCGAAACCTTGATCTGAGCACCAAAGCTGAGTTAACAGAAGATCATCCACTTTTTGCAGCGCATGTTGATGATTATAGCAAATTTGTACCGCTTCTAGCTATGTATGGATTAGACCTTGCTGGAGTTAAAGCAAAAAGCAGTGTACTAGACCAAACAGCTATGGTAGTGATTACTTCCGTGATATCTACCGTTGTGGTTACTGATTTAAAAAAATGGACACATCGATTGAGGCCAAATGGTTCGAGCTATTCGTCTTTCCCTTCAGGGCATACAGCTACTGCTTTTGCTGCTGCTGAAATGTTAAACCAAGAATTTAGAGACAACAGTCCTTGGATTGGATATGCGGGATATGCTGTGGCAACGGCAACTGGAGTTTTAAGGATGTACAATAATATGCATTGGGTTAGTGATGTTGTGGCTGGCGCTGGATTTGGAATTTTGTCAACAAAACTTACCTATCTAATCTATCCCAAGTTAAAAAAGCTTCTTGGTATCACTCAAAGAGAATTTAATATTAGTCCGTCTTATCAAAATCACCAACTTGGCTATAAATTAGTATATAAGTTTAAGTCTAATCACTAAAGGAAAATTAAATTGTTTTGCTAACTAGAAGAAAATCAATTTCAAGCTCTACCTCGTCGTCAATCGTTCCAACAAGATAGGCCGGGATCTTTATACCACATTGGCTTAGGCTAATCGTCTGCTTACCTTGTATCCTTAGTGTTTGATCTGTATTAAGTTCGTAGTTAACTTGTAGCGGCAGTATATACTTTCCATTTAGCATATTTATTTCTCCAATTACATGAATTTTCTTCATGATGGGAAGAATCATACTAAGGGTCTGTTTAAAGTTTAGCTGTTCACAATTATTTTTTCTGAAAATCTCAGCAACAGTAGACTCTAATTGGTGGTTGTCAGATTTAAGCATCGTAATGGGAATCGTAAAGCCAAGATCATTAATGGTAAGCAATTGATGATCGCTTACTTCGAAGTCTCCAGAGCAATTAACTGAACTGGCCTCCATTTTCCACTTGTTGGCATTCCCCGAACCAGAAATGATGATTTTAGATTCTGCAACTTCATAAACAACGTTTTCTTTTTTTTCTTCGATGGATGATATTGAAAACAAGATCACTGCGATAGCAATAATAGAGATGATGCTAGCTCTGCTAATGGTGAATTTTTTTAGATCTTTCATTTTAAGAGGGTTAATGAGAAATTAATTTTTAGTTAACATCTAATTTAAGCCCTTCATTTATAGATAATTGTGATGCTCGCTCTTTAAAAAAATGATGTAAATCACTATTTAGCATAAATGAGAGTAATAGCTCTCATGTACTATTTACATTCGGCAATATGGTTATGTACCTTGATATTATGCTCAGGTGAAAGAAATGGTATTCCAAGTTCGGTAGACCTTAAAATAAAGAGTGCACCTAGAAATAGCATAAACCAAGGAATGAGTTTATTTGGATTAAAGCGAATGTATCTTTTGAGATAAATCCCTCCTAAAGATATAAGCAACATTAAAGGGGTGGTACCAAGACCAAATAAAAACATAAAGCTTGCTGCGTCTTTTATTGATGCAGAATTGAGTGCTGTTGCTAAGGCAAGATAGACCATGCCACAAGGAATAAGCCCATTCAGCATTCCAGCGAAAAGCCCCCAAAAGGGAAGACCATAAATTCTGCCCATCAATCTACTAATAGGAGAAATGAGTATCACTTGAAAACGGTCGAGAGATTTAAAATAACGTCGTGAGAAATAGATGAAGGTGAAAATGATTAAGATTATGCCTACAAAAAGGCTTAATGTTTCTTGATTTGTGAATAAAATAATGCTATTGCCAATTACGCCGACTAACAGCCCTAAAAAAGTGTAAACGATAATCCTACCCAATTGATATAACACGAGTTGAACAGCGTACCACATCTGGTTCTTTTGCGATATAGGTAAACTAAGCATGAGCGGTCCGCACATTACAGCACAGTGCAGGCTACCAAATAGACCTAATAAAAACGCTAAAGGTAAGCTGCTCACAATGTGATGTCTTTCTTAAACAAATATTCTTTGTTGTTACTTTTCCATTTTAGCTCTAAAAACCAAAGTCCCTTTGGCATAGTTGTAGAATTCAACTGAATGAGGTTTGACTTTCCAGAGGTATTTCCTTTGATAAGGATATCATCCTTAACAGTAGAAGGGCGTTGAAGCTTCAGTTCAAATGCAGCACTATCCTTTAACTGAATACTTACTTGAGATTTGTTAATATTGATAATTGGTTGAGCGCCTTCGTCAACAACATTCTGCTTTGCGTTGTATTCTTGGTTATAGTTGATACCCTTTTCATAATAATCTTTGTCAACCAGTGCATCATTTCCATGTACACTAAACATATATACCACCATAGCGACAATAAAGAGCATAAATGCAATCATCCCTAAAACTATTTTTGTTCCCCAATTCATATCTTTTTGTATTTAGTATAATAAGTTTGACGATTACGGTTGCGAAAAGAATGAAGTAGATGCCGTACTGATGATCTTTCCATTGGCAGTCACTTCAAAGTCCACATCAGATTTAAAGTCTTTAAGTTCACTTTGTTTCTTAATGAGGAAGAAGGTTAAATGTGTTGTACCTTCTTTCACCAAAATTTCAGGTCTCTGAATAAATTTGATTACATCGCTCTTATTTTGAGAACTAAATATGAACTTTATATCCTTATTTGTTTTATTGATGAGCTCCGCATTGTAAAGATTGCTCACCGTTCCGTCAGTATTGAGTTGGTACATTGTTCCGCTAGCCCTTAATACAGTGGTTTCTACATCCTGCCTTTTATAAATTAAGCTAGAGAAAACCAACATCACTAAAAATAACACCGCAGCATAACCGTAGGCTTTTAGTCCTAGTTTAAATGGCTTTTTAGTTTTGATAAAATCTTGAGTGTAAAAGCCAATGAGGTTTGGTGCCCTATTAATTTTTAGCATTACTTCATTGCAGCTGTCAATACAGGCTGTGCAGTTCACACATTCTAGCTGTGTACCTTTCCTAATATCAATACCAGTAGGGCATACCTGTACGCATAGCCCACAATCGATGCAGTCGCCCTTAGTTGGATCTGTATTATTTTTTTGTAGGAACGCTCTTGGCTCACCTCTTGGCTCATTGTAGGCAACAATTAGACTCTGGTTATCTAACAAAACGCCCTGCAAACGACCATACGGACAAATTACTGTACAAACTATTTCTCTCACATAAGCGAAGACACCGTAAAAAACAAAGGTGAAAAGCCATATGGATAGAAACCCGCTAATATGGTTACTAATGGGTTCTGTTATAATTTTATAGAGTACATTTGAACCAATAAAGTAGGCCAAAAATGTATTGGCTATCGCAAAGGATATTAATAAAAAGAGAAAATGTTTAATCGCTTTTTTAAGTATTTTTTCGCTGTTCCATGGTTGCAGATCTAATTTTTTTTGGTGATTAGCATCTCCCTCGATCCAGTATTCTATCCTTCTGAAAATCATTTCCATGAATATGGTTTGAGGGCAGGCCCAACCGCACCAAAGCCTGCCAAATATTACCGTAAAACATACTATAAAAATGATAAAGATGAGCATGGCTAGGGCAAACAGATAGAAATCCTGTGGAGTGAAAATCACACCAAAAAAAACAAACTTCCGTTCTATAAAATTTAGCAATACCAATTGTTCACCTCTTAGCTTTACAAACGGAAACGAAAACAAGCAAATCAGTAGAAGATAGCTAAACCATTTCCTATATGCATACAGCTTACCTGCAGGTTTTTTTGGATAGATAAATTCCCTACCAAAAATTTTTAGTTGCTTAATTTTTTGCAATGGTTTCATTATTCACAGTATCCTTCACACTTTTAGCTTCGTATTTTTCTCCCTGTGGTGCTTTGGCGTTAGCTGGTTTTGTGCCTTGCAACGACATGATAAAGTTGACCACTTCAGCAATATTTTTCGAGCTTAGGTTTTTCTCCCAGCTCGCCATTCCTTTTGCAGGAACCCCATACTTTATCGTTTTGAAAACATCGTTGATACTTCCGCCATGCAACCAGAATTCATCTGTTAAGTTTGGTCCAACTATTCCCTGTCCATGTTCACCGTGGCAAGCAATACAGTTAGCCATAAATACTGATTTCCCATTTTCGATTAATGAAGCGTCCAGCTTAATTGAATTCTCGTCAAACTTTTCAGCAGCCACTGCTAAAAATGCTTTTTTATCGGCTGCGGCTTTTTCCATTTCAGTGATATATTCCTGATCTTGTCTTGGTCCATCGCCAATATGGTAATAGTAGAGGTAGCAACCTGCAAAAATCATCGTGCCATAAAACAATACATTAAACCATCTTGGAATAGGATTATTAAGCTCATGAATGCCATCATAACTATGAGGAATAATCATTGATTCTTCTTCTTCAAGTGGCCTAAGACTCAGGATCTTTGTCCAGATATTCGGTTTGCTCTTTTTCAGCTTCATCCATTCAACATAGTCCAATGGTTCTGGCTCTTGATATTTTACGAATGGCGTTGGGTTCATTCGTTCCTTTATCATCACTTTTAGTGCATTTAAAATTACAATAGCGGCAAACAGTGATGCTACTCCAAATAGAAGCAAAGCGACAATTAAAAGCTCAGAGGAACTTAATCCAATGCTTGGCTCAGGTATAACAGCAGCAACGTCTGCCTTCGCTGCAGAAAAAGCCTGCAAACTGATTAGTAAAATGGTAAAAGTTAGGCTAATCTTCTTCATGTTCTTGAGGATGTTGATTTTCGATTGGAAGATTACTCATTAAGGTTACGTGATGTTTGCTAAGTTTAAAAAGATAAACTGTAACAATGATAAAGAACACCATGAATAGTAATAATGAGGTGATAAGGTAAAATTCGCCTCCGGCTAGATCTCGTATTTGATTGAACATAACTATTGATTTGAAGGAATTGTTGATTTATTAGCTTTGATGTCGGTTCCCAAACGTTGGAGATAGGCGATAATGGCAATGATCTCTTTGTTACTGGCAACCTTAATATTGTCCTTTCGAAGGTTTGAGGAGATAGAATCGGCTTGTAACCTAAGGTCTCCATTTGCTTTCTGGTCATAACCAAGCTCATATGGTACACCCAATCGCTGCATTGCTATAATTTTCGCTGCAGTTGTAGATGTATCTAGCTTTTGGCTAATTAACCATTGATAAGACGGCATGATACTACCTGGAGACATAGAGGTTGGATCTAGCAAGTGGTTAAAATGCCACGCATTGCTATATTTTCCACCAACGCGGTGCAAGTCTGGTCCTGTACGCTTGCTGCCCCATAAAAATGGATGGTCATAAACAAATTCTCCAGCCTTGCTGTATTCTCCATAACGCTCTGTCTCCGAACGGAAAGGTCTCACGGTTTGAGAATGACAGTTTACACAACCTTCACGAATGTATAAATCTCTTCCCTGAAGTTCTAAAGCTGAATACGGTTTTACACTCGCAATAGTAGGTATGTTTGATTGGATGGTAAACGTAGGCATCATTTCAACCATACCGCCAATTAGAATAATGATCAATGCGAACACCATGAATTTGATTGGCTTGCGCTCTAATCTGCGGTGCCATTTTTTATCTCCTGCATCTTCTACTACAACTTCTTGCAATGGCATTGCCTCTGCAGGTTCATTGGCAACCAATTTTGCTCTTAGCATTGTTTTGCCAAGGTTGATTGTCATTACAATTACCCCTGCTAAATAAAGTGTTCCACCAATCGCTCTTAACACATGCATTGGAATGATCTGCAACGTAGTTGATAAAAAGTTTGGATATTTTAACAATCCTTCTGGAGTAAATTCTTTCCACATTAGGCCTTGCGTAAATCCAGCCCAGTACATTGGCACCGCATAAAAAAGAATACCTAATGTGCCAATCCAGAAATGGAACGAAGCCATTTTTTTAGAGTACAGTTCAGTTTTGTAAATTCTTGGAATGAGCCAGTATAATATACCAAAGGTCAAAAAGCCATTCCATCCCAATGCTCCAACGTGTACGTGTGCTACAATCCAATCGGTAAAGTGTGCAACACCATTAATTTGTTTTAGCGAAAGTAATGGGCCTTCGAAAGTAGCCATACCATAAGCGGTTAAAGCAACTACCATAAATTTGAGTGTCACATCTTCACGAACCTTGTCCCAAGCGCCTCTAAGGGTAAGTAACCCATTGATCATTCCGCCCCAACTGGGTGCAATCAGCATAATAGAAAATGCTACACCTAATGATTGTGCCCATCCTGGAAGAGAAGTATATAATAAGTGGTGTGGGCCAGCCCAGATGTAAATAAATATCAGCGACCAAAAATGCAGGATACTCAGTTTGTAAGAATAGACTGGTCTGCCGGCCATCTTAGGTAGAAAATAGTACATCATACCGAGATATGGTGTAGTTAAGAAAAATGCTACGGCATTATGACCGTACCACCATTGTACCAAGGCATCTTGAACACCAGCGTACACATAATAACTTTTGAAAAATGAAATTGGAAGCTCGAATGAATTAACAATATGTAGTACGGCAATGGTTACGAATGTGGCTATGTAAAACCAGATCGCAACGTATAAATGTCGTTCTCTGCGTTTGATGATTGTACCAAACATATTTATTCCAAATACAACCCAGATAAGTGTAATGGCGATATCAATTGGCCATTCTAATTCTGCATATTCATGCGATGTAGTTAAGCCAAGCGGTAGGGTAATCACAGCTGAGACGATAATCAATTGCCAGCCCCAAAAATGGATTTTGCTCAGTACATCACTAAACATTCTTGCTTTGAGTAATCGCTGAAGGGAATAATAGACACCCATAAAGATGGCATTACCCACAAAAGCAAAAATTACGGCATTAGTGTGCAACGGTCTAATTCTACCAAAAGTGGTGTATTGATTGCCCATGTTCATGGCTGGCTTGAACAGTTGCATTGCTACAAGCAAACCAACAGTCATTCCGATAATGCCCCAAATAATGGTAGCGAGGCCAAAATTGCGAACAATCTTATTGTCGTAGGTAAATTTTTCTAACTGCATAAAAAATAGAGTTGTTTGTTATTTGTAATAGCTCAAAAGTATTTACAGCGCATTGATTGCTAGTTGACGGGTGTTAGCTGAAAAAGTGATCTTTATCACATTACGTGTTTTTTATTATGATTCGCTTTCTTCATCAATCTCGTCATCGAAAAGAACCCTCATTCCTGGTGTCACCACATCATCATGCTGTCCGTTTTTTAGCGACCATACAAATGCTCCTAAAAAAATCAGCGCCATAACTACGCTGCACCCAACCAAAAAATAAAGAATGTTCATATGAGATGGTTTTTACGTGCAAAAAATCTTGTTGCTATTGAGGTAAAGCTGATGATAGTGATAGTACTAATGGGCATTAGAATGGCCGCAACAAGCGGATAAAGGGTTCCTTGTACGGCATAGAAAAGGCCAATACAATTGTAGAAAATGGCAATTGCGAAGCTGATTTTAATGACTTTTAATCCGTCTTTACTTAATTGGTGAAAGTTAGGCAAATAGGTAATCGAGCTTCCCTTTAATATTGCATCGCATCCTGGCGTAAAGTTATTGACGTTATCGGTGATGGCAATACCAAAATCGCTTTGTTTTAAAGCTCCAGCATCATTTAGCCCATCGCCAAGCATCATCACTTTCTCTCCATTTTTTTGCTTGCTTAAAATGGCTTCGAGTTTATCATGCGGGCTTTGTTCAAAGCCAATAATTACATCTTGAGGAAAAATATTTTGTAATGCTTTCTTGTCTTTATCAGTATCTCCAGACAATACAGTTAAGCTAAACTCTTCTTTAAGCGTCGAAACCAAATCTATTAATCCCTCTCGCCATTGCTGCTCAACTACAAAAGTGCCTTTGTAAGAGCTATTAATTACAATATGTACTCCGCTTTGTTTTTCGGCTTTGATATTAAATGGCAAAATAGATTGGTTGCCGGCATAAACCATTTGATTGTTTATCAATCCACGAATTCCTTTTCCAGGGATTTCATTGTATTTTGAGATAGTATAAAAACCACCATAACCTAAGCTTTTTAAGATTTGCCTGCTTAATGGGTGAGAGGAATTTGTAAGTAGTGATACAACAAGTTTATGTTCTTCATCATTTAGCGTTCCCGTAAAGAAAAGGTTCGTATTTTCAGTAGTGGTTAATGTTCCTGTCTTATCGAACACAATAGCATTACATTTGGCTAAGTCTTCTACAGCATCGGTGTTTTTTACATAAAATCCTTTTTTATCAAATACAGCTAAAATAGCCGATAAGGTAAATGGAGTGCTCAACGCTAGGACACATGGACAGGCCACTATAATCACGGCTGTAAATGCAGCCCAAGCTTTAGCACTATTACCTTCAAAAAACCAATAACTCATAGCTACAAAAGCAATTACAAACACAGCAATGCTGAAATATTTAGCTACACTATCATTAAAATGCTGTTTGAAATTATTGGAATAATGCTCTTTGTTCCATAATCCAGTTAAGTAACTTTGTGAGGGTACTTTTACAACTTCTAGCTCCACACCTTCACCCATTTGTCTGCCTCCTGCATAAACAATTTCTCCTAATACTTTTTGTTGAGGTTCAGTTTCACCAGTAACGAAACTCATGTCGAGCCAGGCGCTCCCTTTCATCAGGATAGAATCTGCAGGTATGAGTTCACCATTTCTAATCCAAAGACGATCACCAATTGTTAATTCATTAATAGCCTTGGGTTTTTCCTTTCCATCAACAAGTGTTGTAATAGCAATTGGAAAGTAAGAACGGTAATCTCTATCGAAAGAAATGTGATGGTAAGTACGCTGCTTTACCCACTTGCCCATCAATAGCAAGAATACCAGTCCTGTCAAGGTATCTGCAAACCCTGGTCCAGTATTTAAAACCACTGAATACGCAGTACGTAAGAAAAGTACAGCAATAATTAGTGCTAATGGCGTATCTAAGTTAACGTGTTTATGCTTTAAGCTGTTCCATGCAGAAGTAAAATAGTCTCGACCACAGTATAGTACAACTGGAATGGAAAAAGCAAGATTTAGCCAACCGAATAAGGCCTGAAATTGCTTCTCTAAACCAGAAAGCCCAAAATATTCTGGAAAACTGAAAAGCATCACATTACCCATACAAAAGCCAGCAACAGCAATTTTTAAGATGAGACTTTTGTTTACCGAATGGTTTTTTTCTTTTACTACATCTTGCAAGTTGATAGCGGGCTCGTAACCAATTTCTACCAAAGTCTCCACTAAATTCCTTAAACTTATTTCTTTGTTTTTAAAACTAATGGTAACCTGCTTTTTTAAAAAATCAATTCGTGAGCTAAAGATGGCAGGATTGATTTTGTATAAATGTTCTAATAACCATATGCATGAACTACAATGTATAGCGGGCACATAAAATGTAACAATTGAGTTTTTGTCGTCTTGATAATCGATCAGTTGTTTAATGATGTTTGGCTCATCTAAATATTCCAAATGACTTTGGTTTGTGGATCTCTTGCCTGGAGCATCATTATACGCATAATAGGCACAAAGGTTATTGGAAGACAAAATTTGGTAAACACCCAGACATCCTGCGCAGCAGAAATGCTTGTCTTCTAGTATACGGTCTGTTCCAACCACGTCTTCCCCACAGTGATAGCATACACTGGTGTTCAGGGTTTTTTGCTGTTCTATCATTTTAAACGGATTGACTGAATAAACTTGTGCTGGGCTCTTTTTGCCATAGGCGCTCATCAAAAGCCATACACACATTTCTTAAAAAGGCCATGCCGTTTTTTGTGATCTGCACTTGAGGACCATCAAGCTCAACTAAATGATCAGCTACTAAAGGTGCTAACCTTTCACGAACAGAATCTGGTATAGCTATGCTAAAACAAGTAGCCCCTTTGCACATTAGGTTAAGGATATGTTGGCGAATATCAAGGTCTCTATCTGTTAAAATATGGCCTCTGTAGACAGGAAACTCTCCTTTATTTATCTTTTCAAGATATTCTTCTACAGTTTTACTATTTTGAGAAAAAGCAGTCTGGCAGTCACTTATCGCTGAAACACCTAAACCAATCAATACATCTGTACGTTTATCGGTGTAACCCATAAAATTGCGATACAGTTGGTAATTTTCTGTTGCCTTATATAAACTATCTTTTTTCAGTGCAAAATGATCCATGCCAATCTCCTCATAACCAGCATTGATCAACATATTTCTCCCCAGTTGATAAAGAGCAAATTTTTCGTCGCCTTGAGGAATATCCTTTTCTGAGTAGTGGCGCTGCCCAGGTTTCATCCATGGCACATGTGCATAACTATAAAAAGCAATACGCTCTGGTCGCATAGTTAGCACTTCATCCATGGTTTGCCCCAATCCTCCCAGTGTTTGTCCTGGCAGCCCATAAATCAGGTCAAAGTTGATGGAATCATATCCCAGTTCTCTAGCTTTTAGCATTATACTAACTACTTGCTCAGGAGTTTGGAATCGGTTAATCATCATTTGTACCTTAGGATCAAAATCCTGTATGCCTAAACTCATGCGCTTAAATCCTAATTGCGCAAGGGTTTGGAGATGTTCAAATGTGGTATTATCTGGATGCCCTTCAAAAGAGCAGGTAGTTTCGTCATCAAAATTTTCCAAAATGGAAGTAATGAGTTTTTCTAAGTTTTCTGGACTAAAAAAAGTTGGTGTTCCACCCCCAAGGTGCAATTCTTTAATTTTAGGTGTTTCGCCTAGCAAATCGCAGTACATGCGCCATTCTTTAACCAATGCTTCGATATAGGGCACTTCAACTCCATGATTTTTTGTAATCCGTGTATTACAACCACAATAGGTACAAAGGCTTTCGCAGAATGGTAGATGGATGTAAAGACTTATTCCTTGATTTTTATGAGCTTTATAAGCATCAACTAATGATCCACACCATTTCCCAATTGTAAAAGATTCTGCTTCCCAATATGGAACTGTTGGATAACTTGTATAACGGGGTGCAGCTATAGTATACTTTTTAAGTAATGTTGATGTCTCCATATCATTAATGCGTTTCTATTTTGATGGCACAATCCTTTTGGCAACAACAGGCATCACCAACGCATTTTCCTGCAGACCAATTATCTAGATTAGCGATAACCTGGTGCATATTCTCCAATGCTCCTCCATCTTTAAAAGGAATATTGGCGATTTTAAGACCGGTCAATCTTGCTGCGTCCAAATCAATATGATCATATCCAAATGTTGAACTAGCAATGTATTTGATGCCAACTGCTTTTAGACCTTCAATTAGTGGTGCATCAATCACATCCTTATTAAATACGATTAGCGCCTCCTTACCAGCAGCAAAATTCAATGTATCCAGCGTTAAACTGTTGGCTATGACGGTTATATCATGCTTTTTATAATTGGCGAGGATAAGCCATTCTTTTTCTTTGGTATTGATGTTATAAGCGATAGCTTTCATATGCATATTTTTTTCTACCCACAAAACTATCAGCTATAGATTGGGTAACCCGTGAGATTGATTAGGAGAAAAAATGATTTTAGTCACGAAAAAATTCATGGCTTGGGAGATTTTGCGCATAATCACTTCAAAAAGTGATGTCAATCAGATGGTAAAAGCCATAAAAAGGGAAACTTTGAGCATGATAAAAAAAGACATCGAAAACATTCAGGACATACAACAATTAGTCGACTCTTTTTATAGAAAAGTACAAAGAGACGTTCTTTTAGGAGATATTTTTGCAGCTAAGATTAGTGATTGGCCAAAACATTTGGAAAAAATGTATCGCTTTTGGCAGACTATCCTTCTTGAACAGCATACCTATAGCGGAAGTCCTTTTCTGCCACATGCAACAATGCCGTTAACTGGTCAACATTTTGATCGCTGGTTAGCTATTTGGAAAGAAACTATAAATTTGTATTTCCAAGGGGTTAAAGCTAATGAAGCAAAGTGGAGGGGAGAGGCTATGGCGGCAATGTTCCTCGCAAAAATTGAATTTTACAAGGGCACAACTAGAGCCGCATTGATATGAAGAAAAGTATAGGGTTTGGATTTATATGCATATGGATTGGCTTTATAGGTGCCATTAGCTTTATGGAAGCATGGTTAAAATTCAAGGCACCTGGTGTAACCCTGCCTATAGGACTCGGAATTGGACGGTTGGTATTTGCGGCATTAAATAAAATGGAATGGGTTGCATTTTTAATCTCTTTCATTTCACTTGTGCAATTTAAAGCCAGATTGAAATCTACAGAAATGTTCCTGCTATTTGCTGCTGGAATTCTTATCGTGCAAACCATATGGCTGTTGCCAGCACTTGATGCACGTGCTGAACTGTATATTACCAGAAACACTGTGCCACCGAGCAACCTACATGTTTACTATGTGGCCGCAGAAGGTCTAAAAATGATTGCGCTTATTACAGTCGCAATCTCCTTATTGAAAAGAAAAAGTTAAACAACTACTGTTTTACGTTCTTCAGTTTTTCTATGGAAAGAATTTGGATGGCATTACCACTTTTCTCGATGAGTTTTTCATCCTTAAAATCTGCTAACATCCGGCTTACCGTTTCACTAGCGGTACCTACTAAGGCAGCTAAGTCATCACGAGAAATCTTTAGTGTACAAGTATCTGAATCTGGTTGTCCGAATTTAGCCGCCACCTGTACCAGTGCATCAGCTACACGTTTACGTACCGAAAAATAAGCTAGACGAAGCATCTGTTCTTCTTTTTCCCTTACGCTGCCTGAAAGCAGTCCAAGAAAAGCATTTGCAATTTCCTGATGATTAAGCAAATATTCCATAAAATCACCTTTAGTAATTAACGTAAGTTCTGAATCACTTAATGTCGCAGCATTTTCAGCATATGGAGCCGATCTGCATAAACTTTCGTAACCAAAAAAATCGCCTTCGCTATATAAAGTGGAAGAAAGTTCGCGACCATCTTTAGCACGTATATAGGTCTTAACTTGCCCCTTTTTTACAAAATAAAGGTATGCTGGTTCATCTTGTTCTACATAGATAATCTGTTTATTGGCAAAAGACCTAGTTTTCCCTTTGGCCTTCATCGACTCAAAAAGCGAAGCGCTATCACCTCCAGCAGATCTGAAACCAGTGGGCTTGCTACGTTTCTTCAATCTACTTTCTATGGCATTGAAAAGCTCAACATCATCAAAAGGTTTAGTTAGGTAGTCATCTGCACCCATTTCCATTCCTTTGCGCATATCAGCACGTTCAGCTTTAGCGGTCATAAATATGAAAGGAATATTCGCTGTTTGGGCATTCTTTTGCAATAGATAAAGCACACCATAGCCATCCAATTCAGGCATCATAATATCGCAAAGAATAATATCTGGCAAATGTTTAATAGCTAATTCTACGCCGATCTTACCATTCTTCGCTGCAAATGTTTCATAGCCAGCTAAGTCTAGCATTTCTACAATTCCTTCTCTGATATCATCACTATCCTCAATGATTAGTGCTTTTTTCATACTATATTAAAATTTAAAATGAAGCCTAAAAGTAGTTCCGCTATTCTGCTCGCTTTCGCAGGTACATGTGCCATTCATTAGGCCAACATAACGTTTTACGATGTTCAATCCAAGACCTGTTCCTGGAATGTCACCAGTGTTATGTGCCCTAAAAAAGGGTTCAAAGAGATTATTCATTTCCGATGTCGGAATGCCAATACCATTATCTTTAATATCGATGATAAGTTCATGCTTTTTAACGATACTATTAAACTGGATCATGGTATCCTCTCCTGAATATTTGATTGCATTGGAAATGAGATTAATGATACAGTTCTTCAATAGGTTTTGATCCAAAAATACCTGTCCAGTTGTGCCTGTATGTTCGTATACGATGGTCTGCTTCTGTTTAGTCATCAACTGCATCTCTTCTGCAATTTCTTCCGAGAAAGAAAAAATATCAAACCATTGCGCATTGGCCTCCACTTTTCCAGCTTCTAATTTTTCTAAAGAAAGAAAATCGTTAAGAATAGTAGTTAGATTATTTATGGAGTTTTTGATTTTTGATGTGTGTTTCTCAACGCTTTCTACATCGTGTTTTTCAATATATTTATTAATTAACGATGCGGATAGTTGTATTGAGCTTAATGGCGTACGGAACTCATGTGAAGCCATAGAAACAAATCTTGTTTTTAACTGGTTCAGCTCCCTTTCTTTTTGGAAGAGGGCACTCATATGCTCTTTTGCAGATTCAAGCTCATTGATGGATTTCATCAGTTCGCGTGTACGATCTTTGATTTTTTCTTCTAGTTCTTCTGTATAACTTTTAATCTTGATTTCGTCCTCTTTTTGCCTACTTAAATCATGGATGAACCCAGTATAAATTCTTCGATCACTAAATTTGATTTCGCTTACGCCAAGTCTGAATGGGAAAGTGCTGCCATCCTTACGTTGACCAGTAACTTCACGGCCAATACCGATGATTTTCTTCTTTCCTGTATGCTCATAATTGGCCAAATAACTATCATGCTTGCTTCTATCAGGTTCAGGCATTAATACAGAAACATTTTTACCAAGCAGCACATCTCTGCTAGGGTAGCCGAAAAGTTCCAGTGCCGCGGGATTAATGTTTTCGATTAGACCACGATCATCAATTGTAATGATACCATCAATTGCGTTTTCGATTATAGCAACTAATAATTTTTCTCTTTCCATAGTTGAGTATTCCATCCAAATATAGCTGAAAATTATTAGATGAATAATTTGTTCAACGTAGTTTCGGCAGAAAGCAATGGGTTATAAAATCTATCTTTAAAAAAACTTACATTCTCAGGAAATTGTGTAAACAAGCTTTTATAATAATCGATACCTGCTAAAAGTTGAGTTTTAAATTTGGCTAGTTGCACATGTTTCTTTTCCGTAAAATCGTCCATCATTATCTTGATTTCTGTATTTAGGTAATTGACATAAAGATCTAGTTCTTTAATTAATACATTTGGACGTTGCACCTTCTCTAATAGATTTTCTCTACCGTAAATATGTCCAACCATTTCATCCAAAGAATACACTCTCGAAAAGTAAGCAAGGTTAGGACCAGGGCATATGGCAACTGCTTTACTTTCTTTTGGTTTGAGTATGCCTATCTTTTGATATGTTGAACTACAAAGGCCTTCGCACAGGCATATTTTCTCAGTTACCTTTTCCAACTGTTTTTCAAATTCTGCAACAGACAGCTCTTTGGTTTTCAGCTCTTTTATTTTCAAATGCTGATATTCTCTTGATGCGGTACAGATAGGTAATTCGGTAAACTCAGTATTGGTACATAAGTATTTCTTTTTGCAGGGACTACCTGGCCTTCCTTTTTTGATCCTGTCCAAGCGCTCCCTATCGATGCCACTGTTCTTAAAATTATTGAATAATACCCCAAGTGGCGAAGAATTGCTTAGGTAATATGAATCTTCTTTTGCGTTTGTAAGCTGCTGCAGCGTGGCTTCATCTACATTTGTAACCTCTGGCACCAAAAGAAATGGGCTTCCCCAACCCGTAGAATCCAGCTCATAGTGCCTGATTAAAAAATCATTTTCTGCAGCAGTTCCAATTCCTCCCTGTACACTAATTCGCTGGTTTGGTAAGTTATCAATACTTATTCCTTTCTCTTTTAAACCATTAGTATATAATGAAAAGAGATCCTCCTTCATTTGATGCTTATTCTGCTTGAATTCTTCTAATATTGGTCCTAAAAGATATCCTGCTGTAGCGAATGCATGACCTCCGCAGTTTAGCCCACTTTCTACTCTAAACTCTGAAACCCAAATTCCTTTTTTTGCTAAGAATTTAGCTTGGATAAATGCCGATCTAAAATCGCTTACTTTTAGAATGATCTTCTTTTGGATGATATTATTTTCGTCTGGGAAAAAATCATTAAATTGTTCAATATAGCTATACAGTCGTGGGTTCATTCCCGCAGAGAGTATCAAAGACGAATTTAATCTGCTATTGGCAAATCCACGTAGGGCTGTAAGTGCATCGCTCTCTTCATCTCCTGTAATCCCAGCTCCATTTTCGTGGTTAACACGATCCACTTTAGACATGATATTTACATCTATCGATCCCATCTCCATTCGATTACGCAAAATATTCTGGAAGATAGTTTTACGCTCTCCATCTGGATAATCCATCATTAATTCATATCCATGCTTCAATTGCGAATCATTGGGCAAGAGTTCAAAATATCTACATAGATCGTTCCCTGCTTCAAAGGGTAGTTGCTTTAACTCCTCGAAATCTTTTGTAACCATCCGCTGCATCATGTTGAGGTAACAGGTTATTCTTCTTGCACGTTTATCAAAACTCTGTTTTAAAATTGGCGTAAATGTTTCGCCACGCAGCTTGGTATGATATTCTCTCATGCGTTCGATCAGTTCATCATCTACAATAGAAACTACTGATGAAATGCCATACTTAGCTACCTTAAGTGGGCTGTCTATTGAAAAGCCAAGTCCTAAAACAGGGATGTGAAATTTATGTGCCATGTTATCGTGTTGTTATGATGTGCCAAAAATATCAGCCATGCTTAAATCAATCGGATGCTTTCATCAGCTAAAAAAATGATGTTGGTCACTTTTTCAACTAAAATGATAGCAAGGGCAAACATTTAGCGCATGCGATTGATTGCATGATATCACTTTTAGAAGTGACCAACATCAGTATTTCCAAGCCCCACCTTTCTGAACTTTACACTATCAAAACCGAATAATATGAAACCACAGTATAGGGCTTTAACTACTCCAAAAAAAGATGATACCAAAACGATACTCATTATTGGAGTTGTTATCTTATTCTTACAGCTTGCTTTTCATTTAACAGTTGGCGCAAAATCTGTAGAGCGGAGATCTTCCCTGAATAAAGATTCATTGAATTACCAATTAAGCCTACAGCTTAATAATGCCGAAATAATTAAGCAATTAAATTTTCCCAATACGGTAAAACGCTTTTACGATCAAAGTAAAATGGAAACGAACTGGCTAAGGTCTGAAGAAAACTCAGGGCCAACTGTAATGGCTATGCTCTTGCTTGATTGCGTAAAGCAATATGGTTTACAGCCACAAAATTATCACCCGAAGGTTTTGACATACGAAAAGATGCATAGCTTATTCAATGCAAATCCTCAGCTATCAGCTATACAAAAAATAGAGTTTGAATTGATGCTAACAGATGCAATGATCAGTGTAATTAATAATCTTCATTATGGCGCATTCAACCCCACACTTCACAGATCTACAATAGATAATGGCGTAAAATCGGGTCTTTGGGCAGATGTTTTTCTTCATAATGCTACCAATAGTCTAAATCTAAGGGAGACAATCCTTACTGTGCAACCAAAAATTGAACAATACAAACAATTACAAGGTTATATGAAGCTCATCATGGGGCAATATACCTGTGATTCTTATGAAACACCAGAACAGGAAATAAGAACAATTGCTATTAATATGGAACGTCTACGCTGGATAAGTATGGAAAATAGCAGTTACCTACATGTAAATATTCCTTCCTTCAAGCTGACTTATTATACCCCTTTAAAAACAACTGAGTATAAAGTCGTAGTAGGAAAAGCCTCAACACCAACTCCAACGCTTGTAAGTGTGGTTAGTTATCTCGAGACGGCACCTGATTGGAGAATACCCAACAAAATTTTCATTAACGAAATGCTACCTAGGGCGCAAAAGAATTTAACATACTTCGAGAATAATCATATGGCCGTTTACGACCAGCAAGAAATTTTTGTTCAAATAAATGCACAAACTATTGCCAAGATCAAACAAAATTCAACAAAGTACCATGCGAGGCAGACCGCAGGTTGTGATAATGCGCTTGGAAAAGTGGTCTTTCGCTTTTCAAATACTCATGATATCTACTTACATGATACGCCCGAGCAACAATATTTCAATCAAAATAAACGAGCCGTTAGCCATGGCTGCATTAGAGTTTCAAATGCAGAGCAACTGGCTGCGATTTTATTGCAAAATGATGGACAAGAAAATCGAACAATTGACCTAAAAAAGGCAATGTCAACTTACAGCAAACAAAAATTTGCACTTAAAACACCGCTTCCAATTATTATAACCTATCTCACTATTACAGTTGAAGATGGCCTATTAGCCAAGCATGCAGATATCTATTTACAGGATAAAGTTTTAGAAAGTAAAATGTATAAAGCTGAACAACTGACCAGCACAACAATTAAATAATTTAAACAGATGAAAAAGATACTTGTTCCAATAGACTACTCCTCGCATTCTGATAATGCAGTAAGCTATGCGATAGAAATTGCAAAGAAAATAAATGCGGATATTCATCTCTTTCATGGTTTGGAAGCCCCAGAACTTATCGCTATGCCTGGTTTCATGGTTTGGCCAGCCGAAGATTTTTCAGAAATGAAAGAAGAGGCAGATGAAGACATGGAAAAATATTTGTCAAAACTTAAAGAGAACCCAGTATATCAACAGCCCTATTTTCCAAATATCACTTTCAGTACTTCAATTGGCATTACTACACAAGTAATCAATGAAGCTATCATAGAGCAACAACCTGACTTAGTTATAATGGGAATGGAAGGTAAGGGTAAAATTGACCGTTTCTTTCTTGGCAGCACCAGCAAGCAAATGATTGAAAAAGCTTCAGTACCAATTCTTTTGGTTCCTGCAACAGATCAGTACCGACCCATAAACAAAATAGCTTTTGCCACAGATCTTTCAGAAAACGATCTGAATTCAATCCACCACCTAGCCAGATTGTTTTGTTTATACAATCCTGAAATCCTTTTGGTGCATGTTGATGATCAACCATCGGATTTCCATGATCCAAAAAGTCCATCAAATCAATTTTTAAACAGGGTGACATGCAATATTAATTATGGCAAAATCTATTACCGATATATTAATGAAACGGATATCGACAAAGGTCTAAAATGGTTGAGCGAAAATGGACAAGCCGATATTCTTTCCATGATCCATCGCCATCCAAGTATTTTTTCGAGAATTCTGGAGGGTAGCCACACCCAAAAACTTGCAAACTCAATTCACTTACCATTGCTAGTTATGCCCGAAAATAAAACACCGATTGGGTGGTAATCTTTAGAAAACATGAAAAAACTGATCTTACTTACCGACTTTTCAAAAACAGCACGTAATGCGGCTAATATCGCACTTGAAATAGCGATCAAAATGCAACTTGACATTGTGTTAGTGAATTCCTATTTAACGCCTTTTGCAATTTTTGCAGCAGAGGGCGAGGGTAGATCGCTCCTTGATTCTGCATTAATAGCTTCTGCCAGTGAAGATGGGCTTAAAAAGGAAGCTAGGCGTTTACGTAGGGTTGTTGATTCGAGTGCCCAATCGGCACAAAAGATCAACATTGAAACAATCGCTACACTAGAAACAGTAAGCCAAGCAATTAAGTCATTAACAGAAACTTTTGATGTTCAAATGATCGTAATTGGCGTTCATGAAACAACTCTTCCACTGATTTTCTCTGCAATTGACCTAGATCAATTATTACATCAATTGATATGCCCGCTACTCATAGTTCCGAAGAAATTTATAAATCTTAAAGTTAATGATTTTGTATTTGCTTCCAATCTTGGAGTAGGTGACTTTGCGGTATTGAATAAGATATCGAGTTATGCAAAGATTTTTAAGTTTAATATCCATGTATGCCATGTTTCTGAGCCTGTTTTTGTACCTGATTTTATTGAAGAAGAAATGGTGCTTAAATTTGAACACCATATTGCACTGCTTGGTCAGGGAAATATTACTTTCACCAACCTGAAGGGGAAAAACCTTGCAAAAACGCTCAATGAATTCAATACCTCAATTGGAGCCGACATGCTGGGGATTATTTTTAACTCACATTCAATTGGTTGGAAACTTTTAAATGAAAGTCATACAGCAAAACTAATTCGAAACCAGCAGCTACCACTACTAATTTTCCCTGCAAACACTTAAAGTTACATTAATGGGAAGCTTAAAAACATTTTTTTCATTAGAGCTCAGACGGGCCCGAGCATTGGTCAAAAGGATTTATACTGGCAAACATAAACTGGAAGAACTCCCGATTGCTCTACAGCATTTCCTCATCCAGTCTGGATTTATGGCGGTTGGTAATATTCACCAAACAAAAATTGAATGGAAGAGCGCAGCACTTAAGTTTAGTAAAACTGGGCAATGGAAACATATCGATTGTACACAGCACAACTTTCTTCCTGACCCTATCCGGTTGGCTTATATGAAAACCAAAATGTTTGGCATAGTTGGCCTTGAAGCTTTTGACAGTTTTCGTCACGGGCACGGAGGAATGATGATAAGAATGGCACAACTATTTAATATGACGAATGCCAAAGGTCCAGAAATGGATAGGGCAGCACTGGTTACTATATTAGCTGAGGTTATGATTATTCCTGATTATGCAGTACAGACCTATATCCAATGGGAAGAGATCAATCCTTATACACTTCGAGGAACAATAAACTATCATGGACTAAAGGCCAGCGGAATATTTTATTTCAATAGCAATTTTGTAATTGAAAAGTTTGAGACTACTGATCGTTGCTACATGGATAAAAAAGGCAAATTTCATCCCGTTAGGTGGACAGCAGAATGTAGTGGTTATACCAGGCATGGCAAGATAAGTTTCCCAACAACATTTAAATCTACATGGAATTTCCCAACAGGAGACCTCACTTACTTCCATGGGAAAATTGACACTATAATCATTAACCCCTAAACCATGTATACGATAGACACTACATACCCTAATCAGACAATAACCGTTGAAAACAAAATTTCAGAGAAGAAAAAAGATAGTGAAAAAATATTCTTGGAAGGCCCCAGGTCTCGTATCAAAGAATTGATTTTTACCATCAAGGTATTGTTCGAGTTTATTTCAGGATTTAGGATGCTACACTTTCTTGGTCCATGCGTAGCTGTATTTGGTTCTTCAAGAATCACTGAAGATTCACCCTATTATGAAAGCGCAAGAAAAATTGGCGCTGGTTTGGCAGGTCAAGGCTTTACAACCATTACAGGTGGTGGGCCAGGAATAATGGAGGCAGCTAATCGTGGGGCGAAGGAAAATTTGGGTCAGTCTATTGGCTGCAATATCCGTTTACCGAAAGAACAGCACCCTAATCCTTACTTAGATAAGTCGTTTATCTGCAAATACTTTTTTGTAAGGAAGGTATTGATGTTCAAATATTCAGATGCTTTTATCATTATGCCTGGTGGTATTGGAACTTTAGATGAATTCTTTGAGGCGCTTACGCTGATCCAGACTAAAAAAATACTTGACTTCCCGATTATTCTCTTTGGAAGAAAGTTTTGGGAACCCTTACAACCATTATTTGCTACTATGTTGGAAGCCAAGATGATTGGTAGTGAAGACCTAAATCTTGTGCTGTTCACAGATTCTGTTGAAGAAACCTTGCAACATATTAAAACTATAGCAATGGTTAAACATGCGGAAAAACGTAGACAAGCTTTCAGAAGGTTGCGCATTTTAGGCGAGTAATTATGGAAAAATACTGGCTTTTTTATCTCTTGGCTTTAATAGCTGAAATTATTGGTTCGGTTAGCGGGTTTGGCTCATCCATTCTTTTTATCCCTATAGCCTCTTTATTTTTTGATTTTAAGATTGTGCTGGGAATTACAGCAATCTTCCACATCTTCAGCAACCTTTCCAAAATATATCTTTTCAAAAACGGCATAGATAAGCGAATTGCACTAAAAATGGGTATTCCAGCTATAGTTGCAGTAATTATTGGTGCTTTGATTACCAATTTTCTCCCCCAAACAGAACTTGAGATGATTATGAGTGCTGCGATATTCTTTATAGCCCTATATCTTCTTTTCAACACCAATAGAAAATTGAAAGATACCAATACAAACCTAATCAATGGCGGTCTTGCTTCAGGATTTCTTGCAGGGCTGGCCGGGACCGGAGGTGCTATACGTGGGCTTACTTTAACCGCATTTGGACTAGAAAAAAACGTATTTATTGCCACTTCTGCTTTGATTGATCTTGGTGTAGATACGAGCAGAGCAATAGTATATGCGGCTAATGGATACGTTAGGAAAGAGTTTTTGTTTATGCTGCCTTTTCTTTTAATCATCAGTTTTATAGGAACATGGATGGGGAGAATAGTTTTAAAGCATATACCACAGAATTGGTTCAAAACAATAGTGCTTATAGTCATTCTACTAACTTCAATTATCCAGTTATTTATTCGTCTATTCCACATTATTAAATAAAAAAACCGCTCCAAATTAATGGAGCGGTTTTTCAATGCTTGGCGAAAGGAACAGGCCTTGTGAAGTTGTTAGCTTATCTGATCTGTTCCTGTTGGCATTAATAGTAGAACTGCCTAAAATTACGCCGCGAGAGTGAATTAGCTATTAATTGAATCAATAACTAATTAAAGTATTTTTTCCTTCTTTTGATCTGTCTATACACTGTTTTAAGCTTTCTGAGTTGTTGGGAGAAAAAAATCCTAAAGGCTCCAGAAAGTATAAACGCAATTCCTGTTAATTTGACAACATTTATAAATTCAAAAAATGGATAGATTAAGATAACTAGTGATGGTAAAATGAGCAAGATGCTGGTCACCATAAGCCAAACCCAATATTTTACGCCAAGCGCCTTTAAGGTAACGGGGCTACTGATCGTCATAAACCCGCGAAAAAGCATCCAAATTCCAATCACCAATGGCATTAAGATCATGGTCAATAGCGGGTAATTAAATACGTATATGCCAAGTATAGTATCAACGAGCCCTCCTACAAATATCCATCCCCAATCTTTAATCTTGTGGATATGGAAAAGAGAAAAGATTGATTCGAAAAGTCCAGTAGTCAGCATTCAAACAGCCAGTAACAAGCTAAGGAAAAGATATGATTTTTCTGGGGATAAGATAATCCAGACACCCAAGACAATAAAAAGCACACCTCCTCCTAATAACAGCCACCAATACCTGGTATCGTAACCTATCACATTAAATTTTCTGGGTTTCATTTCATTACCTATTTTTCTGCTGAAATATAAGCAGCGGTATGTTTGTGAATCTAGAGAGTTTATGTACGTAACTGCCATTTACCAATCTGTCTACTAAGCTATGCTGACGATGTACCATTGCAATGATATCAACTTCCTCATTGTTTCTGATCCATCTAAAACCTTCATGAATGTCGGAGTGCCATATGTTTTCGTATTTGATTTTTTTATAGTCAAGCTTGGAAACTACATTGTCATAAAAGTCCTGATCCATTCCCTTAACTTCCTCAAAACGTTTTGATTCTGCGCTTGTAATATGGTAGACTAAAATCTCTGCATCTAATGGTTTTGCCAATGCACAAAGGAATTGAAGAGGCGCAAGATCATCACTTGATAAGTTGGTCGCAAACGCAATTCTTTTGATGCCATGGAATGTTGCAACACTTGGCACATAGAGCACAGGGAAATCGGCTTCATCAATCATTGTTTTGCTAGTACTGCCAAGTGCCCATTGAACCAATTGCCCAGCACCAGCCATGCCCATCACTACGAGATCAATCCTTTTCCTTTTTACAGCTTCTTTTATCACCTGGACCACATCCCCTTTTTCACTTTCAAAAGTGATTTCTGGGCAATAGGTATCAAGAGTACAAGCATTGTTGCTCAGTTTTTCGACAAGTTGAGTAAGGCTACTATCGGATTCTTGTTCCATGTCTTCCTCATTTACTAATGGCCAGGCAACTTGTGCGGCCATTGGTGCGTCGGCAGGAACCTTAAAAGCGTTGCATAAAGTTACATTTGTCTTTATCTGCTTGGCCAATTGAATGGCGTAATGCGCTGCATTTTCTGCGGGCACCGAAAAATCAGTTGCAATTAAGATCGTTTTCATATACTATGCGTTTACTGTGGATCGGAGATTTGAAGCACTATCCTTCCTTCTATTTCTCCTTTTTTCATTTGTTCAAGAACTTCATTGATATCCTCAAGTTTTGCCGAATGTACTGTGGCCTTAACTTTCCCTTCTACTGCAAACCCAATAGCCTCCTGCATATCCTTTCTGGTGCCAACAATAGAACCTCTAACGGTGTATCTGTTAAGTACGGTTTCAAAGATGGGAAGGTCAAAACTGCCAGGCGGAAGACCATTTAGTGAAATGGTTCCTTTTCTTCTCAACGCTGTCAACGCCTGTTTAAAGGCAATTGGTGAAACTGCAGTAACCAACACACCATGCATACCACCTGTCTCTTTCTTTAAGTATAGGCCTGGGTCATTTTCAAGTGCATTAACCGTAAGGTCTGCTCCCAATTTTTTTGCTAAAGCAAGTTTTTCGTCCGAAACATCGATAGCTGCAACATGCATGCCCATCGCTTTGGCATACTGTACCGCAAGATGACCTAAGCCCCCAATTCCAGAAATGGCCACCCATTCACCGGGCTTAGTCTCAGTTTCTTTTAATCCCTTGTATACAGTAACACCTGCGCAGGTGATAGGGGCCATCTCCAGAAAATCTATTCCTTGAGGAAACCTAGCAACATATCTTGCATCTGCAACTACATATTCCGCATAACCACCATCCACACTATACCCGCCATTTTTTTGGCTTTCACAAAGGGTTTCCCAACCTGTGATGCAGTATTCACAGCATCCACACGCACTAAAGAGCCATGGTGCACCCACAATATCACCTTCTTTGATATGTTCAACACCTCTGCCAAGGGCGACTACATAACCTACGGCCTCATGCCCTGGAATAAGTGGAAGTTTTGGTTTTACAGGCCAATCGCCCATACAGGCATGTAGATCGGTATGGCATACACCACTGCTAACTACTTTTATTAAGACCTGGTTTTCCCCAGGCATTTTTACTTCTACGTGTTCGATGGTAAGGGGCTTGCCGAACTCATGGAGCACGGCAGCTTTCATTGTTTTTGGGATCATCATTTTTCTTTTGGCAAGGGATTGTTATCAATAAATTGCTTATCCAAATATGTTGATTATGAGAAGTTTAATTTGTGATGAGCATCAGTTTTCGATATGATGTTGAACATACATTAGCCAGCTTAAAACCAATCAATTCCAATGCACTAAGCATACTTCAATATGATAAATCTCATTCCATTGCATGACCTGTATCATTACCTATAGCAATTTAATTCAACAACTTTGAGGTGTTAATTTCAATAAAATATACGACAGATGAACCCAGTCCCAACTTCGATACTCAACACAACTTTAAAGCAATTAGTGATCTTATTTTCTATAGTAATTTTACTCAGTTCATGCAGCGTTGAAAAAAAATATGATCAAATCCTTACATCTAGTGCACATGATACGCTGGCTAAACAAATCAATTATAATGCAGTAAAGAGTATTGGCTCTATAAAAGAAATAAAGAATGATGCATTGGCATTTGATCAATATATCGCAAATGATTTCCGTTTCCCTAAAAAAAAGGAGGATAGTGCTGCAATCATCAATTATTTTGTGAAAGAATCATTTGCTCAATTAGGGAGAAGAGAATTTAGACAATGGGATGTCGTTGTGATAAGAGGAGTACTCTTTCAAATTAATCTAGAAAAGAAACCTGATTTTGAGCGACCCTTAATTCACAATCGCCCAAAAATAGAACTGATTGGTATGCTCTTTTTGTTGTTGGGAGTTTATTTTTTTAATTAGATGTTCATCAACAATTTTATTTTCAATAGGTAACAGCTATAAAGATGATTTGGCATTAAGTATCACTAGGTAATTAAGTAGGTCACTTTAATTTAAAGTTTAATAAGTTTTTGCCCAAAGAAGCGTATATTTAAAACCTTTCCATACACACCAATCTTCCATTTCAAACCCCAATTATTTCTTAATGCTTACCGCGACATTACAGCGACCTTATGGCGACCTTACCGCGACTTATGTCCTAGCAGAGTTCTAGTTTAGTGCTACCTTAGTTTAGGTTATCCACTAGTGTTGGTATATACAGTTCTTTAAAATTGGTCATTTTCTAGAGCAAGACTCGGACTAATCACAAGCAAGTGTGAATTAAGTAAATTTATTTGCTGATTTTAAAATAGCTAGTGAGATAGTTGCGTAAACGCAAAAAAGGCTGCTAACATATCGTTAACAGCCTTTCTTTAATTTAAAAATCGTAGCCCGTAGGGGAATCGAACCCCTGTTTCCAGAATGAAAATCTGGCGTCCTCACCCCTAGACGAACGGGCCATTAAATAAGAAGTGTCATTTCAACTTCTTTGGTAGCGGGGACCAGACTCGAACTGATGACCTTCGGGTTATGAGCCCGACGAGCTACCAACTGCTCCACCCCGCACGCTATACAATTTGAGGTTTTCGTTAAATCCTTAACTCTTCCCCCGAATTGGAATGCAAAGATATAATTCGTTTCTTTGCATTACAAATTTATTTTAAAAAATATTTTTATGTCGCATAAAGCAGGTTTTGTAAGCATCATCGGTAAGCCCAATGTGGGTAAATCAACCCTCATGAATGCCCTAGTGGGTGAAAAACTTTCTATCATTACGCCCAAAGCGCAAACCACACGTCATCGTATTTTAGGAATTGTGAACGAAGATGAGTTTCAAATTGTATTTTCAGACACACCTGGCATCATAAAACCGCTTTACGGATTACAAGATTCGATGATGAGTGCTGTGAACGGTGCATTAAGTGATGCAGACTTAATTCTCTTCGTTACCGATATTCATGAGAAGCATGATGAAAATGATGTTTTAGAAAAGATCACTAACACAACCATCCCTTTGGTTGTACTTTTAAATAAAATAGATAATGCTACGCAAGAGCAAGTAGATGAGAAGTTTGCGTATTGGCAAGAAAAATTAAATCCTAAACATATTTATGCAATCTCTGCCCTGCATCAATATAATTTAGAAGGCATTTTGCCAATGATTTTGGATCATATCCCAGAACATCCAGCATATTATGATAAAGAAGAACTGACGGATCGTAGTCAGCGATTTTTTGTTTCAGAAATTATTCGTGAAAAAATCTTCTTTAATTACAAAAAAGAAATTCCTTACAGTACAGAAGTAATTGTAACTGCATTTAAAGAAGAAGAAAGTAAAGGCGGTCCTATGGTTCGTATTACTGCAGAAATTATTGTAGAACGCGATTCTCAAAAGAACATACTGATCGGTACGGGCGGCGCAATGCTTAAAAAAGTTGGTATGGAAGCTCGAAAAGACATCGAGAAATTTTTAGATAGCAAAGTATTCTTAGAAACATTTGTTAAAGTTTTACCAGACTGGAGAAGTAAAAAGAATTATTTAAAAAGCTTTGGATACGATAGTTAATTGGCTAATGGTCAATAGCTAATAGCCTATATGCATAAACAAAATGGCTAAGCGTCTAGGCCATGGTTTATTAGTCACGACCATTGACCAACCACATAAACAAGTTTCAATTCCCAATAATTTACCGTACCTTTGCACTCCTTTTAGGAAAGTTAATACTTTAAAACAAAGAGAGTTACTACTGGTCTGTAGTGGATGGTTAATAGTCAGTTGCCTAATGCGAAATGCTTAAGCATCCAAGCTATGGTCCATTAGCCATGGTCCATTAGCCAAAAAACACCAACACCATGAGCAATATCATAGCAATTGTCGGAAGACCAAACGTAGGCAAATCTACCCTTTTTAACCGCTTAACAGAAAGTCGCAAAGCTATTGTAGATGATTTTAGCGGTGTAACCCGTGATAGACATTATGGTAAAGCCGAATGGACCAATAGAGAATTTACGGTTATTGATACTGGTGGTTATGTTGCCAATTCTGAAGATGTTTTTGAAGCTGCCATTCGTGAACAAGTAGTGATTGCCATTGAAGAAGCTACTGTGTTAGTATTTATGGTGGATGTAACTACAGGGATTACTGATTTAGATGATGAGATTGCACAATTACTTCGTCGTAGTAAAAAACCCGTATTTGTGGTAGTAAACAAAGTTGATAATCATCAACTAGAAAATGACGCAACTGTATTTTATGGTTTTGGTTTAGGCGAAATCTATACTATTTCTTCAATGACAGGTTCTGGAACTGGAGAATTATTAGATCAGGTAATTACTCACTTTGAAGATGTTGTTGAGGAAGAAAATGCATTACCTAAAATTACCATTGTAGGTCGCCCGAATGTTGGTAAATCTTCATTAATTAATGCTTTAATTGGTAAGGATCGTAATATTGTAACCCCAATTGCAGGTACCACTCGTGATTCAATTCATATTCACTACAATCAGTTTGGCCACGAATTTATGTTTATTGATACCGCTGGTTTGCGTAAAAAGACCAAGGTAAAAGAGAACATCGAATTTTATTCGGTAATGCGTACGATTAAGGCGCTAGAAGAAGCTGATGTTGTTATGTTGATGATTGATGCAGAAGATGGGTTAGAGTCTCAAGATGTAAACATTTTCCACTTAGCAGAGAAAAACAAAAAAGGGATTGTGATTTTAGTTAACAAATGGGATTTAATTGAGAAAAACAATAAAACCATTAAAGAGTTCGAAGATCAAATTCGCACTAAATTACAACCATTTACTGATGTGCCGATTGTGTTTATCTCGGTATTAAACAAACAACGTATTTTCAAAACAATTGAAACAGCTTTAGAAGTTCATAAAAACCGTAGTAAGAAAATTCCTACTTCAAAGTTGAACGATGTGATGTTGCCAATTATCGAAAACTATCCGCCGCCTGCATTAAAAGGGAAATACATTAAGGTAAAATACGTGACGCAAATCAATGCTACCTCACCTATGTTTGCATTTTTCTGTAATCTGCCACAATACATTAAAGAGCCTTATAAGCGTTTTATAGAGAATAAATTGCGTGAGCATTTCGATTTTTCAGGAGTTCCGATACAAATTTATTTTAGACAGAAATAAAGGAGTCAGAAAAGTCCGCAAGATAAAAAGTCCGAGGATAAATCGTATTAAAAAATACGTTTAAGAAGTTATAAACGACTTCTGATATTGTAGTGGGCTTTTCCCTGTGATGCTTTTAAAGTATTGGTGAAAGCTGGCGAAGTTATAAAAGCCACTATCGTAACACACTTCTTTTACATTCACTTTGCCATCCATTAAGAGTTTACAGGCATGGCTAACTCTAATCTCATTAATAAACCTTGAATAGGTTTTCTTACTTCGTGATTTGAAATATTTGCAAAAAGAATTTGGGCTAATTTTAGCTACTTCGGCTATGGTTTTTAAATCGATTTTCTCCTTAAAATTAGAGATGGTATAGTTATAAATAGAGTGCATTCTATCTTTTTCTAATTCTTGAAAATGATACTTAAAGCCCATAGAAACTAAATGTTTTACCTCTTTAGTTGCTGCAATAGAAAGCAAGGCTTCCATTAGGTTTATAATTTTCCGACTGCCATTGGTTTCAATTACATTGGTAATTAACTTGGCGACTTCCTTTCTAGCAGTACCTACAATTTGTACTCCTAATTGAGATTGTTTCAATAAGTCTTTTAATTCTTTATTCTCTGGAATATCTAAAAAGTCTGCTCCCCAAAAATTCTCATTAAAGTGAATTACCCTTACATCCACATCGTGGTCATCTTCAGTTACACTATCAAAACGCCAATAATGCGGCACATTACTGCCTACTAAAATTACATCTCCAGAGTTAAAAGTTTCAATGCTATCTCCAATAAACTGTATTCCACTGCCTTTTGCAAAATAAATCAGCTCAACCTCTGGATGATAATGCCAATGGCTATTAATGTCAGGAACAACGTCTTTTCTAGCACTAAAAGAATGAATTAAATCTGTCGATACTTTTAAAAGTTGGGGTTTCATCGTCTCGTTTAGTAAGTAATAATTCAGTGTTATTGTTAAATTTTAACTAAAAATAATTAAAATTATATCATATAGCTTACTATTGGGCAAAATTAAAACTCAAGACATGATTTTGCTTTTTAATATCTTTGCTTGCAGAAGCGTAGTGAAAAATGAAACATATCCTAGATAATCCTATTTATAATTCTTTAACAACTGCTCATGATAGTTTTGCTAATGGAATAGAAACTGTGAAATATTATGCTAGTGATGTTGCTCCGTTTGCGGGGTTAAAAGATAATTCTGTTGAGGACTTTAAACTATTGTATGAGAACAGCGCTGCGGAAAGTACGTTTGTTGTTTTTACTCCAGTAGCGTATCCTATTCCTAATCAATGGAAATTACTCCATCAAATTAACATGTATCAAATGGTATATGAATCTAAGCAACTCCCAGCAAGAGATGATATACACTTTGCAGATTTAAATACATCCCATGTTGAAGATATGTTAGCGCTTGTTAAGTTAACCGAACCTGGGCCATTTCGTTCGCGGACAATAGAATTTGGAAATTATACCGGAGTAATGAATAGTGATGAGTTGGTGGCAATGGCTGGCCATCGCTTTAATCCAACACCTTACGTAGAAATCAGCGCAGTCTGTACACATCCAGACCATTTAGGTAAAGGATATGCTTACGGACTTATTCGCGAACAAATCAAAAGAATAGTACGAAAATCAGAAACTCCTTTCCTACATGTTAGAAATGATAATGATGGCGCAGTGAAGTTGTATCAAAAGTTAGGGTTTCATATTCGGACTGAAATGATCGCTTATGTTATTCAAAAAGTAGTGAAATAGTATCCTATTTATTCCTAAAAGTCTTCAAAATTATCATCCGATTATGAAAATGCAGCTTAAAAACGGAAGTGCTTTTCATTAGATCATACATCTTATTGCTAATTATTAGTTGATATTTCCTTCAATTACACAAGTTGTTTACTCTTAAATTGTTTATTTCTGTTCTATTTTAAAGGATTTATATTTTTTTTCACTTTTTTTTAATGTGCTTGAAGCGTATTGGCTAAAAACCCTTCAAATGCGTCACAGCAATGTTACGGTGCGATTTTATAGTATTTGTATTGTGATTTAAGCGTATCAAAATAATTATAACTATCTAATTATTAGCTATTTATGTTATTTTTTATTTTGCTATTCTATAAATTTTAAAATAGATTTACGTTTACAAACTATTCTAACCAAATGTAACATGAGAAAAAAAATTACCCTACTTATTAGTATGGTCCTTTTCACCTATGTATTCTGTTTCGCTCAGGATGTCACGATTAAAGGTAGTATAAAGGACAAAAATGGATCTCCGCTACCAGGAGTTTCAGTAACAGTTAAAAACTCAAAATCTGGAGTTTCTTCAAATGGAAATGGAGAGTATTCTATTTCCGCCCCCGGCAATTCTACCTTAGTATTTTCTATGATCGGTTATAAAATGCAAGAGGTTGCGGTGAATAATCGGACACAACTAAACATTGAATTGCTCGAATCTGTAAATGAACTCTCGGATGTTGTTGTAGTGGGCTACGGTACAGCACTTAAGAAAGATGTAACTGGAGCAATCTCCAGCGTAAAAGCCACACAGCTAGAAAATGAAAATCCACAAAGTGTTGCCGATATCCTTAAAGGGAACATTGCGGGTTTATCAGTTGGGATGAATACAAGTGCTAAAGGTGGTGGTGATTTGTTAGTGCGGGGAAAAACAACATTAACCGCTAGTACATCGCCATTAATTGTTTTAGACGGAGTTATTTACATCGGACAACTTTCAGATATCAATCCTAATGATATTGAAACAATAGATGTATTGAAAGATGCAAGTTCGCTTGCCGTTTATGGTTCTAAAGCTGCAACTGGTGTGGTAGCAATTACAACAAAAAAAGGTAAGTCAAGTGCGCCAACAATTAACTTCAATACCAATTTCGGTATTGCTACGCTCTCAAAAGATCAACCAGTTTATGATGGACCTGGTTTTTTAGCATGGCGTGGTGATGTTTTAAGAAGTGCAGGAACAAGCCCTGCTTATATTTATAATGATCCAGATAATTTGCCTGCAGGGGTTACTTTAACGCAATGGCTTAATGGACAAACGACTACCAATCCAAAGGATCTTTGGCTAACCAGACTAGGTTTACTGACCAACGAAAAGAATAATTACTTTGCTGGTAATACGATAAATTGGTATGATTTACTATTCCGTACTGGTCAACGCCAAGATCATACGTTAAGCATAGCTGGTAGAAAAGACGAAGTTAATTATTACATGTCTTTAGGCTATTTGAAAAACGAAAACCTAATTGAAGGCGGCGAATTTAGTACCGTTAGAACTAGAGTAAATTTAGATGCCAGAGCTGCTAAATTTTTAAATGTTGGTCTTAATTTTCAGTATGCAGATCGTGATGAAGGTTCAATAGAAGCAGATTGGGGTCAGTTAACAAGTTTATCACCTTATGGCGATTATTACAATACCGATGGTTCATTAAGAAGAATTCCAACTGATGACAATGGATTGAACGCAAGAAATCCGTTCTTAAACCCAACGTATAACAGTAGAATGGTAAGATTGAATACGTTATTTGGAAGTATTTATGCGAAAGCAACTTTACCATTTGGAATTACTTACCAATTGAATTTTAGCCCTGGTATAGATATGTACCGCACATTTAATGCATCTTCTTCATTAAATCCAAACGTTACTACACCAGGTGGTTCTGCTACAAGAGCACAAGAAACAAGATACAATTGGCAAGTGGATAATTTGTTGAAATGGAATAAAACGATTGGTAAAATCCACAATTTTGATGCGACTTTCTTAGTAAATGGAGAGAAATATCAATCATGGTATACCTTATCAGGAAATGAAGGGTTTATTCCAAGCGATGTTCTTGGATACCATAACTTAGGCAGTGGTATTAAAGCAAGCGTTAGTAGCGATGATCAAGCTTATAAAGGAGACGCTTTAATGGGCAGAATCAATTACTCATTAATGAGTCGCTATAATCTTTCTTACACGATACGACGTGATGGTTTCTCTGGCTTTGGTGCTAATAATAAAAGAGCAACTTTCCAATCTGCAGCTGTTGCTTGGACCTTTACAGAAGAGAGTTTCTTAAAAGATATCAAATGGCTTAATTATGGAAAGCTGAGAGTTTCTTACGGTGAAAACGGAAATAGAGTAGTAGATCAATACTCTAGTTTATCTGCCGAGGATTTAGTAAAGTACCAATCTGTAAATGCAAGTGGAGTGCCAGCAGAAGTAAATGGTTTAGTTGGTGGTGCTAGAATTGGAAATCCAGAATTGAAATGGGAGAAAACGAAATCATTAAACGTTGGTTTAGATTTCGGAATAATCAATAATAGAATCAATGGTGCTTTAGAATATTATGATAAAAGAACTTCTGATCTATTAATTAGTCAAACCTTATCTAGTGTATCTGGAGCATCCAATGTAATTTCTAATATTGGTGCAGTTAACAACAAAGGTTTTGAGCTTTCGATTAGTAGTAAAAATATCACCTCTGGTAATATTCTATGGAACTCTAACGTGATATTCTCACTAAATAGAAATAAAATCATCCGCCTTGCGACACCAAATAACGACCCAGGTAATGGATGGTTTATTGGAAAAGATATCGATGTAATATGGGATTATAAAATTTTGGGGGTATGGCAAACTAATGAAGTTGCTGAAGCCAACAAATTTAACAAAGGGATAAAACCAGGCGACTACAAATTGCAAGATGTTGATGGCAACTATGTTTATAATGATGCTGATAAACAATTTTTAGGATACCGTAATCCTCGTTTTACTTGGGCGTTTAGAAATGAGCTTAATATTTACAAAAGCTTCGATCTTTCGTTCCAATTGATTTCAAATTGGGGACAAAAAGGACAAGATAACCAAGGTCTTAATCAGCCAGGTAGTGTTGGTTTTGGTAGAACTAGTTCTTATGTTGTTCCTTATTGGACTGTTGATAATCCAACTAACGAATATGCTCGTTTAAGTTCTGGCTTAAGTGGAACCAGTTTTAACGTGTACAGAAAGAGTTCATTTATTAGATTAAATACAGTGGCACTTTCTTATACCTTACCAACAAGTTTAATCAGTAAGGTGAAATTACAAAGTGCAAAAGTATATTTCAACGTTAATAACGCAGCACTTTACGCACCAGATTGGAATACATGGGATCCACAAAATAATGGTCCAACACCAAGATATTATACACTAGGACTAAATATTTCATTATAGAACTTATAGACATGAAAATTTTAAATAAAAAATTAATTACAGCACTGGTCATGTTTATGATTATGGCTAATAGTTGCAAGAAGGCTGATCTTGACTCAGAGTTTCTATCGAAATTTGAACCAGAAGTAGCTTTAAGTAATGTTGCTGGTATGAAGGCTGCATTAGCCGGATTAGGGTTAAATGTTAGACAAGAGTTTTTTGGAGATATGGCTCCAATAGTGACAGAATCTATCTTTTCTGATGTAGCCGTAGATGGTACGACTGATAAAAGTACTCAAGCTCAGGATATGAATACGAGAGTAACACCTGATGCAGAGTTAAACAACCCAGATTACAATAGAATTGGTTTTTATTGGACTGAAGGTTTTAAAGGCGTAAGGTATGCGAATACAATCATTAATAACATCAATAAAGTTACCTTTAAAAACGACGCAGAAAAAAACGCAATCTTAGGATCAGCATTATTTTATCGTGCTTATTACTATTATCGTTTAGTTCATCAATTTGGGGATGTGCCTTTGATTTTAGAAGAGTTAACAGCGCCAAAGCTTGATTATTATTCTACAAAGCGTGAGGTTATCCTTAAAAAGATGAAAAGTGATTTATTGTTCGCTGAGCTTTGGGTTTTGGATAATGTAGATAGAGGTGAAGTAACAAAAGGTGCTGTAAGTCATTTGTTGACAAAGGTAAATTTAGCATTAGGTGATTTTGATGATGCGATTACATCTGCAAATAATGTGATTAATGGAGGAAAATACGCATTAATGAAAAACCGTTTTGGAAGTACAGCTGGAGATGCAACAAAGAATGTGGTTTGGGATTTACATAGAATGGATAACAAAGCAATTGCAGCTAATAAAGAAACTTTATTTTTAGCAATTGACAGGGAAACATTAGCTGGTGCAACTGCTTTTGGCTCTCAGGTAATGCGTAACTGTGTTCCAGCTTGGCACTTTGCAAATTTAAGAACTCCGTCAGGACTAAACCCAGCTATTGTAGATGGTGTTACGGTAGAAATCCCTTTAACGTTAATGTATGGTAGAGGAATTGGTAGATACCGCGGAACGCCATATAGTACCAAATACATTTGGACAGATAATACAGATTATCGCCATGCGCCAGGTATGTGGGTAAACATGACTGATCTAGTGTATAACAATCCAGCGTTAAAAAATTCTTCTAATGCAACAGAAAAAGCATTATACGGCAAACCATTAGTTGATGCAACACCTGCAAACATTAACAATATGTTTTTGAATAAAGGTTTAGATACTATTCGTCACTTTTTTGGCTGGCCACATTATAAAACGTTTATCAATTCGACAAACGCGTTGGCAGTTGATAAATATTGGTCGCCACCAAGAGGAACAAATACAGATTGGTATATTTTCAGATTAGCAGAAACGTATTTGTTAAGAGCAGAAGCTTACTATTGGAAAGGTCAATTAGGTTTAGCAATGGATGATATCAATCAGGTAAGATCAAGGGCAAATGCAGCTTTGCTTACTGATGCAACTAAGATAAACATTGGAACAATATTAGACGAAAGAGCTAGAGAATTGTATTATGAAGAGCCACGTAAAACGGAATTAACGCGTATCGCATATATTTTCGCTTCTACTGGTAAAGTTGCCTATAATGGGAAAACGTACAACATGGCAAGTTTCTCAGATAATAATTTTTTCTATGATCGAATAATCGAAAAAAATGATTTTTATAAAAACCAGGTGCCAACAGTCTCTGGTGTAAATTTCAAAATTTCTCCTTACCATATATTATGGCCAGTTCCAGGAAGCGCACAACGCTTTAATACAAATGGTCGTATTAATCAGAATAAAGGATATACTGGTTACGAGAATAATGTCCCAGCACTGGATAAAATACCTTAAGTAATTATAATTGGTAATTTATAATCAGAAGAGGCAGTACTTGAAAAAGGCTGCCTCTTTTTATTGAGATGATTTATTGTTAATGTCTAATCTTTTTTTTAAGTCCAATTTAGGGACTTTAACAATCAAGAATAGCGCAACAGATGTGATCACAATTTGTAAAATAACCAAACTTATTGCATACGTATTGAACTGTGGAGAAGTCTCTAAATTAAATAAACGATGTATATTTTTGGCTATTAAAATAATTAAAAGATATTTTGCCCAGGTAAAACGCCTTTTTATTAAAAAGACTGAAAAGTACCTTAAGCATAAAAAAATGCCTGAAATAAGAATATCTCCCCAATCCTCCAGCCCACGTATAAATACAATTACAAGTCCAATTATAAAGCTGCATAAAACAAGATTGGAGGAAATTGTATAGTTTTTACTAAATTTATTCATCTGAGATCATCAATTCCGGTACCCTCAAATATCGATAATTCTTTTTTTACGCCCTAATTTTTTACGTAATTTCTCTGTTTAAATAAATTTAATTCTCACATTATGAGCAATTAACAAAAGCCTCATCTCAATTATTAAATAATTCGACATATTTGATTCGTAATTAATAATTCGGTTATGGAAGATATCAAGCTAGATTTAAATGATAAAGGCCGTGGAGCTTTTTTTATCATGGATGGGGAAGAGCAATTAGGAGAAATGGCATTGGCTATTTCTGATGGAGATTTAATTGTATACCACACTGAAGTAGCCCCAAAGGTAGAAGGTAAAGGATTAGCAAAAAGCTTACTGAATGAAATGGTAAGTTATGCTCGCAAACATGCTCTTAAAGTAGTTCCACTATGTCCGTATGTTCATGCTCAATTCAAAAGACATCCCGAAGAATTCGAAGATATCTGGAAGAAATCCAAAGAAGATATATAGACAAACGAATTAATTTAAAATAATTTCATAAATGAATGAATATTCATTTATATTTGTGCCATGCGAACTAGAGACGAAGACAAAGTCAGTTTAGTTAAAAAAATGGCCATTAAAAGCATTGTAAAAGAAGGCTTTGAAGGTTTTAGCATGAATAAACTTGCTAAAGCCTGTGGAATTTCTGTAGCAACGCTTTACATTTATTACAAAGACAAAGATGATTTAATCATCAGTATTGCTAAGGAAGAAGGAGATGCCATGGGTGATGCGATGATTAAAAACTTTGATCCGACAGTTTCTTTTGAAGAAGGAATGCGAGTGCAATGGCAAAATCGTTATGCCTATATGCTCGAGCATCCATTTTCCGTTGCATTTTTTGAGCAATTGCGAACTTCTACCTATCAAGCTCGTTTTCTAGATAATTTCATGAAGAAATTCAAAGAAATTATAGGTCAGTTTATGGATAATGTGGTTAAAAGTGGCGAAATTAATCCAATGCCATTGGAAGTATTTTGGTCTATTGCTTACGCACCACTTTACTCTTTAGTGCGCTTTGATAATGAAGGGCAAAGCGTTGGCGGAAGGCCTTTCAAAATGACAGATGAAGTGTTATGGCAAACTTTTGATTTGGTTATCAAAGCATTAAAAAATTAATTCCTTATGGAGAATTTTGATCATATCCTATTATTTAAAACCGACATTAAAAGCGAAGAATGCAAAGCAAAATTGCAATCTATTTTAAACGCTTATGAAGGTATTGAGCAATGGAATGTTGCGTTAGATGATCAAGATTGTATATTAAGAGTAATATCATACACCTTAAATCACCAACAAATTATAGAACTTATTACTAATCATGGTCACTATTGCTGTGAATTAACTTAATCCAATGAAACAAGAAATTATTCCTTTCACAGGCTATCAAAAAATAGTGATTTTCCTTTTAGCTGTTACACAATTTACAGTAATACTAGATTTTATGGTGATGTCGCCATTGGGCGATATTTTGATGAAATCAATGTCATTGCAACCAAAAGCATTTGGCTTTGCAGTTTCTGCCTACGCCTTTAGCGCTGGTATTTCTGGTTTGCTTACTGCCGGTTTTGCCGATCGTTTTGACCGCAAAAAATTGCTGATGTTCTTTTACTTTGGCTTTATTGCCGGCACATTTTTTTGCGGTTTAGCGCATACCTATGCTGAGTTGGTTGCTGCCAGAATCATTACTGGATTATTTGGCGGAGTAATTGGTTCCATCTCTATGGCAATTATTACCGATTTATTCAGCTTACAACAACGTGGTCGGGTAATGGGCTTTGTCCAAATGGGTTTCGGCGCTAGTCAGGTTTTAGGCGTGCCAATAGGACTTTATTTAGCAACCTTTTGGGGCTGGGAAGCACCTTTTTTAATGGTAGCTTCGTTAGCGGTTCTTATTGCTATCCTGATTTTATTTCAATTAAAACCAATCACAGCTCATTTGGCCATTCAAAAAGACAAATCTGCATTATTGCATTTATGGCATACCGTTAAAAAGCGTAAACATCGTATTGGTTTTACTTCTACTGCATTATTATCTATTGGTGGTTTTATGATGATGCCATTTGGTAGTGCTTTTGCCATTAATAATTTAAAGATTTCTAATGATCAGTTGGTGATGTTATTTACCGTTTCTGGTTTAAGCTCATTAGTAATTATGCCAATTGTTGGTCGCTTGAGCGATAAGATTAGTAAGTTTAAAATATTTGCTATTGCGACCATTTGGATGATGGGAATGTGTGTACTCTATACAAATCTTTCTGTTACACCATTTTGGATTGTAGTTATTTTTAATATTTTAATGATGATGGGGGTGATGAGTAGAATGATTCCTTCATCGGCTTTAACAAGTGCAATACCAGAAATGGAAGATCGAGGTGCTTTCATGAGCATCAACGCATCATTGCAGCAAATAGCTGGTGGTGTTGCTGCGGCAGTTGCCGGAATGATCGTAGTACAAAGAACTACATCTAGTCCATTAGAAAACTATAATATAGTAGGTTATGTAATTGTAGTAATTTCTATTATCAGTATTTTCTTGCTATCTAGAGTAAGTAAAATGGTAACAGAAAATACGGTTAAATCTAAACCTATAGTTGCGGAAGAATTGATATAGTTAATATTAGTTCAAAGTGTTATTTGACAACCACTACAAATCCACTACTCGATTGGCTAATTAATTTGTTTTTAAGCGACTAGGCAAACCTTTGCGTAAAATTATAAATTTACAGGCGGCCTAACTATTGGTTTGTGCTTTTAAAATGAGGAAATTGCAATTCGATTTTATCGAACCAATTTTAGATACAAATGAACAAATCAAAACAAATTATTTTATTAGCTGCTTTAACTTTTACTACTGTGTCATCTTTTGCACAGCAAAAAGCAAAAACTTCTTTTTCAACCAAAAAGGTAATTGTGTATTCAACTGTAAAAGGTTCGGATAAACCTATGGAAGAAACAGGAACGCTAACTTTCAAAACCTTAAGACAACCTGTAGAAACACAAACGTTGGTTTTTGTGGACCCTACTAAAACTTTTCAAACCTTTGTAGGAATTGGAGGAGCGATTACAGATGCTTCTGCGGAAGTTTTTGCGAAGCTACCAAAAGCAGCTCAACAAGAATTTTTAACTGCTTATTACGATAAAAAGAAAGGCATTGGCTACACTATCGCTCGTACAAATATAAACAGTTGCGATTTTTCTAGCGGTAGCTATACCTATGTTGCAGAGAATGATAAAGCATTAAAAACGTTTAATATTGAACATGATCGCAAGTTTAAAATTCCATTAATAAAACAAGCTACAGCAGCAGCTGGAGGAAAGATTAACCTTTTTGTAAGTCCTTGGAGTCCGCCAGCGTGGATGAAAACCAATAACAGCATGTTAAAAGGTGGTTCTTTATTACCAGCTTACAACCAGTCTTGGGCTAATTATTACGTGAAATTTATTCAAGCTTACGAAAAAGAAGGCATGCCTATTTGGGGCTTAACAGTTCAAAATGAACCAATGGCAACTCAAAGATGGGAATCGTGTTTATACACAGCAGAAGAAGAAAGAGATTTTATCAAAAACTTTTTAGGTCCAACCTTGCAAAAAAATAACATGGCAAGTAAAAAGCTAATTGGTTGGGATCATAATCGTGATTTAATTTATCAAAGAGCTTCAACATTATTAAATGATCCACAAACAGCTAAATACCTTTGGGGAATTGGTTTCCATTGGTATGAAACTTGGACCGGGAGCACTCAAAATTTCGAAAATTTAAAGAGAGTACACGAGGCTTTTCCTACAAAACAATTAATTTTTACAGAAGGATGTGTAGAGAAATTCAGCTTAGATAGAATTAACGATTGGTCGTTAGGTGAGCGTTATGGATTTTCTATGATTAACGATTTTAATGCAGGCACAGCGGCATGGACAGATTGGAATGTTCTTTTAGATGAAAATGGTGGGCCTAACCATGTAGGTAACTTCTGTTTTGCACCAATTCATGCAAATGTTCAAACAGGAAAATTAATGTATACCAATTCGTATTATTACATTGGTCATTTCTCTAAATTTATTAAGCCAGGGGCGAAAAGAATTATCAGTTCTCCAAGTCGTTCGATGCTAATTAGTACAGCATTCCAAAATCCTGATGGCTCTGTTGTTGTGGTTGTAATGAATAACACAGATCAGAAATTGCCTTACCAATTATGGATACAAGGAAATGCAGCAGAAACAGAAAGTTTACCGCATTCAATAAGTACGTTAATTATTAAATAAATTGTTTAGTAAGCGACTACGGTCAGCGTAGTTGCTTACTCTTTTCAGAAAGACTGGTAGATCTGGAAACCGCATAAGCAACACCCCCAGTAGAAATTTGATATCCAGTAGAAACTGTATAAACTAATTTTTCAGCAATTAATCCTGTACTGTTTTCTAAAATATAAGTGCCATTAGAATTGCTATTCAGCAAAGGAGTAACTATAGTACTGCTAAACTTTATAACTGTATTTTTTGGATTAATGTCTTCAATCCAAAACTTTGTCACTAATTTCTGTTTGTAAATTTTAACAGAGTCAGTCCAAGTGTAGCCTTTTTTATAGGTACTATTAATATTTATATCTGCCAATAGACCTAATAAAGTTCCTTTTTCAAATGTTTCCATTTGTAGTCCTGCAAATGAAACTAACGTATCTGTAGCTAATTCACTTTTATATTCTGTTGAAGATAAAATAACACCATATTTATCAATGGCAACATCAACAGGTTTATTAAGCATAAAGTTTAATGCTTTTTCAATTCTAGAAGTACTATCTCCTTTACCTTCCGAATTGTAATGGAATTGCTTACCTAAAGCATCAATTAGATTATCCATTTTTTTAATGGTTACGTTTAAATCATAACCTTTATCATTGGCGTTTACTACTTTATATGATTTAGTAAGCGAAGAAGTGGTGTTAACTGTTAATGTTTGATTTCCGCGTTGAACTACTGCTTTTGAGTTTGATAGAATTTCTTTTTGAAATTCATTACCTACTTTTAGCGTAAAAACACGGTGTTTCTCTTGTGCCTGTATAGTGAAAGACACCAAAAGAATTGAAAAGAGTAGTGCAATTTTTAAAATTGACTTATGATCATTATTCATAGAGCTGGCGTTAATAGTTGCCTTAAGGATTAATTAATCTTAATTCCGGAAGTGGTGGAATTGGTGGAACTGGTGGTAAAATAGGAAGTGATGGTAATGTAATAACCGTTGGAGTAACTGGTGCAGAAGCTGCTGCTGCGGTTGCCGAAGGAGTAGGTGGAGTTGGAGCCGCAGGTGTAGGTGGAATAGCAGGTACAACTGCATTTGCTGCTGGTGTATTTACAGGAACTCCTGGTAAAGCTGGCATAGTAGGTGCCGGTGGCACTGTAACAGGCGCAGCTGTTGGTGTTGCAGTAGGCGTCGCTTTCGGAATTGATGGTGCTGGCAATGGCACTTTCCAATCGGAATTGTTATTTAAACCATTTTGCGCATTTGCGGTTTTTACACTAAAGGCTGCTACAATTAACAGCAAAATAAAAATTAGCTTTTTCATTAGTTTATGTGTTTATATTGTTTTTTTATTTAAAGAAATTGGATAAGATAATGTTCCTAGGATAGACGGTTTGTCACCCGAATATTTGGTTAAATTATAAACTCCGAAGCCAAGTGTAAGTGCAGAATTTTTAATCGGTCTAACCCCCGTAGAGAAACCTAAATTTAACCCTGACCATTCAGCATTGATATTTATTTGTCTAAGCACTTCAAAAGAAACGTTTGCAAAAACGCCAGTACCATATTTACCTTTACCAGATGCTATATCATAAGGGCTCTTGTATAAAAAACGCCCAGTACCGAAGCCAATAGTATAGCCTAAAGCAGAATAACCAGCGGTTTTAGAGCGCACTGTTTGCACAGCATGACTAAAAGCAATGTAATACGTTCCATCGGGAGAATCTGATACAGAAGAATTGGCAAAGAGTTGAACACCTCCTACAGAAATACTACTTGCTTTAAATATTTGTCTATTTACAACTAAATTAACAGAAAGGTCACGTAATTCGGTCACTCTTGTGATGTTTACACTAGCAGAAACATTGACACTTTTTGAAGGATTACCAAATGTAACACCTAATGCAGATATTAAGTCTGCTTTCTTGCTATACGCCGAAGGATGCACACCTCCTATTACACCAAATATATAAGTGCCCGTACTACCCCAAGCTGAAGGAGTCATAAGACTTTGTATTCCGTTATTTGGTAACATAGTTTGACCAATTAATAATGGACCTTTTTCTTTAATTAAAGAATCCATCTTCTTTTTTAGTTCGATTTCAAAACTATTCTGAGCATATGTAACTCTAGGGCAAAGCATATAAACAACTAGCGCAAAAAGAAAACCAGTTTTTAATGGGTGATTTTTTCTAATTGCCTTATTCATGAATTTGAGCATTAATGTGTAGTATTTGAGCATTATATATGTTAACTGAGCAAAAAATGGTTAACAAGATGCAAAGTAAATAAAAGTTATAACAAATAATGGCTTTTTTAACAACAAAAATTATTTAAGTGTTTAGATGACAAATATTTGAACAGGTACATTTCCTTTAAATTGACCTTACTTCATAAAATATTCCTCTCTTTTTGATTCTTATATTAATCCTTATTTAATTTTCGTTGTCATAGCAGTGTAATTGCCATTGATATGAAAAAAAATATTCACAGTTTTTATGTATGCAGCATAGCATTTATTTGTGCCATGGTGCTTTCTTCTTTTGTAAGAATTTCACAACAAAAAGAACAAATTTTCTTGCCTTATAAAAAAGCTGGCTTAACAGAGCAACAAGCAGCAGCACATTTATTAAGTCGTTTTACCTACGGCGCAAAAGAAGGTGATGTAGAATTAGTCACAAAAATGGGTTTAGAAAAATGGTTGAAGCAACAATTAGATGGAAATCTAGAAGACACTGCTTTAAACCGAATGCTCGATAAGTTTGATGCCATAAATTTAACCAATACAGAAGTAGAAAATGTTTTTCCACGCAATGCTCAAGTAGTTAGGTTTGCTGTTAGAGATGGATACATTCATAAAGATTCGGTAAACAAAGCCAATAGTAAAGAATATAGAGCAACATTAACTAACTATATGAAAGAAAAGGGCATTAAGCCTCAGCAAGAATTATATAGGCAGTTTATCAACCAAAAAATACTACGAGCGGCTTATACACATAATCAATTAAGAGAGTTGATGACCGATTTCTGGTTCAACCATTTTAATGTGGCCTTAAGCAAAAATCAATGTGCATCTTATATCCCAGCTTACGAACGTGATGTGATACGTCCTAATGTTTTTGGAGATTTTGAAAACTTAGTGTTAAGCACAGCTAAATCTCCAGCAATGCTGGCTTATTTAGATAATTTCAGTAGTACCGGGACTAATATTCCTGTAAATGAATATGGAGAAGACATGATGATGGGCGGCCAACAAAAACGTAAAGGTCAGTTTGCGGCACAAGTGGCTAAAGCAAAAATCCCTCAAAACAAAAATAAAAAAGCGGGCTTAAACGAAAATTATGCCCGTGAAGTAATGGAATTACATACGCTAGGTGTTGATGGCGGTTATACACAAAGTGATGTTACCCAAGCGGCTAGAATATTAACTGGCTGGACAATAGCACCTATGGGGGAAAATGGTTACGGTGCGCCAATGAAAAAAATAATAGAAAATGTTGGTGATGATAACCTTAAAAAACGTGGCTTTGTACATGAAGGAGATTTCCTTTTTGTAATGACTCGTCATGATAATGGCGAAAAAACAGTTTTGGGACAAAAATTCCCTGCAGGTGGAGGTTATGAAGAGGGAGTAGCTTTATTAAAAATGCTGGCTCACCATACCTCTACAGCTAAATTTATTTCTAAAAAAATTGCCACTCGTTTTGTAAGTGATAATCCACCGCAAAGCTTAATCGATAAAATGGCAAAAACATTTTTAAGTAGTAATGGCAATATAAAAAGTGTATTGATGACCATGGTTAGTGCGCCAGAATTTTGGTCGGCAAATTCGCTAAGAGAAAAAACAAAATCACCATTTGAACTTGCCATTAGTGCAGTGAGAAGTTTAGATGCAAAAATAGATCAGCCTTATCAATTGTATACTTGGATTAACAAAATGGGTCAGCAAATGTATTATTATCAAGCACCAACTGGTTTTCCAGATAGAGGTCAATATTGGATAAATACAGGCTCATTATTAAACCGAATGAATTTTGGTTTGGCACTAGCTTCACAACGTATTCCTGGTGTCAGGTTTAATTTGGCAGCTATGAATAATAATCACGAGCCAGAAAGTGCAGAGGCTGCATTAGTAATTTATAGTAAAAAGATGATGCCAGAACGCAAGCTCGATGAAACGATTGCACGATTAAAACCGATGTTAAACGACCCAAATTTAGAGGGGAATGTTGCAAAGGCCGCATCGCAAACTGCACCGCCACAACAAAAAAATACGATGGCAAATGAAGACGCCAATATGATGGAGCAAAGTGCTGATAAAGAAAAGTTAAAAGGTAAAAAAGCTTTATTGAATGCCTCACCTGCACAGAAGGCAGGCACAAACACAATGCTTGCTCAAGTTGTAGGAGTTATTATCGGATCACCAGAATTTCAACGTAAATAAATTTATCATGACATCAAGAAGAGGATTTATCAAAGCTGGGGGCTTAGCCTTATTCGGAATAAGCTTAGGAGGCATACCAGGGTTTTTAGCGGATGCTGTTGCAGGAACTGTTGCACCAGGGTTATTTAAAAAGAAAAAAATAATGGTTTGTATCTTTCAAAGAGGTGCAATGGATGGTTTAATGGCGGTAACTCCTTTTACCGATCAATATTTAAAAGCAGTTCGACCAAACCTATTTATGTCTGCAGCGCAAGGCGGAAAAGAAAAATCATTAATAGATTTAGATGGTAAATTTGGTTTACACCCATCAATGAGTGCTTTTGAACCTATGTTTCGTGAGAAAAGACTGGGAATTGTACATGGTATTGGATCACCAAATAATACGCGTTCTCACTTTGATGCCCAAGATTTCATGGAATCAGGAACGCCATTTAATAAAGGCACAGCAAGTGGTTGGTTAAATCGTGCGGTAGGTTTGTTAGGTCATGAAGCCTCAACTCCGCTACAAGCAGTCAGTCTAACGTCTTCTTTACCAAGATCATTTTATGGAGATAACCCAGCAGTTGCTATTAGTAATTTGGCCGATTTCAATATTCAATTAAGAGGTAACCAAGCAGGTGCAAACATGGCTTCTAAAAGCTTCGAAGATTTGTACGATCAAACCTCATCTGGCTTATTAAAAAATACAGGGAAAGAAAGTTTTGATGCCATTAAGATGCTTCAAAAAACAAATGTTAAAGATTATAAGCCAGAATATAACGCCGTTTATCCAGCTACTGCATTAGGTAATTCCTTAAAACAAATTGCCCAATTAATTAAAATGGATGTAGGAATGGAAGTTGCTTTTGCAGAATCAGGCGGTTGGGATACACATTTTAATCAAGGTACAGACACTGGAATTTTTGCCCGTAATGTGAATGATCTAAGCAATAGTATCATGGCGTTTTGGACTGATATGGGTAAATACCAAGACGAAGTTACAGTAATGACGATGACAGAATTTGGACGTACTGTAGCTCAAAATGGTACTGGCGGAACAGATCATGGTCGTGGTTCATGTAATTTCATTTTAGGAAATAGTGTGAACGGTGGATTGGTTCATGGATTAATGAATCCATTAGCTAAAGAAAATCTTGAAGATGGTAGAGATTTAGCAGTGACCACTGATTTTAGAGCTGTATTTAGTGAAGTAGCCGATAAACATTTAGGTATTCACAATGATAAGGTACTATTCCCAGATTGGTCTGGAAAACAGATTGGTGTGATGAGAGGCGTATAATAAGCTTAATATGATAGTAGATGGCTCGTGTTTCACGAGCCTTTTTTTTGTCATTCCAAGGTATGAAGCAACCGAGCGTAGAGAGTTAGCGAACACCAAAAAACAATAACCTAATGTGATTTAATCTTAAAACTTTAGCAAATTGTCTTTGACAACTTTTGACAACTTTTGGGAGAATTTATAGAGCTTCGCAAAATCCATATATGCCTTAATATAGGTAAAAAAGCAGTTTCCACTAATTTATCATCAGCAATAATCCCAATTGTATGCGATACAATGGTCAATGTATGCTATACAATGACTAAAATATAGCATACAATTAGCTTTGTGTCGCATACAATGGTCGATGTATCGCATACAATTGGCTTTGCATCGCATACAATTGACTTTGTATCGCATGCAATGTTTAACCCTTTACTTATCGTACATCCTGTAACTTATTTGATGATTGTTGCTTAAAACCGTAGCAATTCCTATCTTTCAAACAGGAAATAAACTAACAAAACTTATAAAATGAAAACTACCCAAAAAACTAAATTGTTACTATTTGTAGCAGCAATGCTGAGCAGCAGTTTAACTTTTGCTCAAACTAAGGAAGCTTTTGTAGCAAACGTTACTAAAGAAGCAACTGAAAACTCACAATTAGAAAAATTAGCTCACGAACTTTTTGATGTTGTTGGTCCGAGATTAGTTGGAACACCACAAATGAAACAAGCAGGTGATTGGGCAGTAAAAAAATACAGTGATTGGGGAATTTCTGCTAAAACTGAAAAATGGGGCGAATGGCGTGGTTGGGAAAGAGGAATTACCCACATTGATTTAACAAGTCCAAGATTAAGAACTTTAGAAGGTACTCAATTAGCGTGGAGCCCATCTACAGTTAAAGGAAAACCAATTAATGCCGAAGCAATTGTATTACCGTTAGTAACAGACTCAATGGCTTTTGTAAACTGGTTGCCAAAAGTAAAGGGCAAATTGGTATTAATTTCTCAAGCTCAAATTTCTGGCAGACCAGATAAAAACTTTGAAGATTTCTCAACAAAAGATGGTTTAGCGAAATTCAAAAAAGATAAAGAAGAAGCGGCAAAAGCATGGAGAGATAGATTAGCTAAAACTGGCTTAAACGCTAAAAATTTAGCTTTAGCAATAGAGAAAGCAGGTGCTGCTGGTATTATCATTAATAACTGGAGTGCTGGTTGGGGAGTAGATAAAGTATTTGGTGCTAACACAACTAAAATACCAACGGTAGATTTATCTGTAGAAGATTATGGCTTAGTGTTTCGTTTAGCAGAAAGCGGCAATAAACCAATGCTTAGAATAGAATCTGAATCTAAAGAATTAGGTGTAGTGCCAACATTTAATACCATAGCAGAAATAAAAGGTACTGAAAAACCAAACGAGTATGTAATGCTATCTGCTCACTTCGATTCATGGGATGCTTCTAGCGGCGCAACTGATAACGGAACTGGAACTATCATGATGATGGAAGCGATGCGTTTATTGAAAAAATTCTATCCAAATCCTAAAAGAACAATTTTAGTTGGTCATTGGAGTAGCGAGGAGCAAGGCTTAAATGGTTCAAGAGCTTTTGTAGAAGATCATCCAGAAATTGTAAACAACTTACAAGCATTATTTAACCAAGATAACGGAACCGGAAGAGTAGTAAATATTTCTGGTCAAGGTTTTGCGAAAGCAAAAGACTTTTTACCAAGATGGTTGGCTGCAGTCCCTGATACCATTAAAAATCAAATCAAAACAAGTTTCCCAGGTTCACCAAGTGCGGGCGGTTCTGATAACGCATCGTTTGTTGCAGCTGGCGCATTGGGAATTTCTTTAGGTGCGTTGCCTTGGGATTATTTCAGCTATACGTGGCATACCAATCGTGATACGTATGATAAAGTTGTATTTGATGAGGTGAGAAGCAACGCAATTTTAGCTGCAATTTTAGTATATATGGCTAGTGAAGATCCAGAAAAAACATCTACAGAGAAAGCACCTATGCCAGTTAACCAACGTACTGGACAACCAGGCACTTGGCCAGCGCCAGTTAAGGCTAACCGTAAAGGTGGTTTAAACTAAACACAATATAATTTTTGTCATTCTGACGAAGGAGGAATCTATCGTATAGATTCTTCCTTGTCAGAATGACAAATTTGTTTTAGCAGTATTCATTATCAATCAAGCTCATGCTTAAAAAATCTCTACTACTTGTTTCATTAACTTTAATGTGCTTTCAACTTTGCTTAGCTCAAAAAAATGATGACTTAAAAAATCAACCGCCAAAACCTATTCGAGAATTTAGAGCAGCTTGGATTGCAACGGTAGCGAATATCAATTGGCCTAGTAAACCAGGCTTAACTACTGCCGAACAGCAAAAAGAAGCCATCGTATTGCTAGATTTATTGAAGAGTTTGAATTTCAATGCCGCTATTTTACAAATCAGACCTCAGGCAGATGCCTTATACAAAAGCGACTTAGAACCTTGGTCTTATTTTTTAACGGGCGAACAAGGTAAAGCGCCAGAACCTTATTACGATCCGTTGCAATTTTGGGTGGAAGCAGCACATGATCGCGGACTAGAATTGCATGTGTGGTTAAATCCTTATCGTGCTCACCATTTATCTGGTGGAGAAGAAAGTGCAACTTCAGTTGTAAAGTCAAAACCAGAGTTAGTGGTTAAATTAAAAGATGGACAATATTGGATGGATCCTTCTAAAAAAGAAGTACAAGACCATTCGGCTGCGGTGGTAAGAGATATTGTAAAACGTTACGACATAGATGGCGTTCACATTGATGATTATTTTTATCCGTATGATTCATACAATGGCGGTGCTGATTTCCCTGATGACCAAAGCTGGGCTGCTTATCAACAAAGTGGCGGTAGATTATCAAGAGGTGATTGGAGAAGAGAGAGTGTAAATACATTTATAGAGCGTATTTACAAAGAAATTAAAGATGAAAAGAAATATGTAAAGTTTGGTATCAGTCCATTTGGTATTTGGCGACCAGGTTATCCTGAATCTATTGAAGGACTTGACCAATATGATAAACTATATGCAGATGCTAAATTATGGTTGAATAAAGGCTGGCTAGATTATTTCAGTCCACAGTTGTATTGGAAAATAAACGATATTGCACATAGTTTACCTGTTTTATTAGGTTGGTGGCAATCAGAAAACACAAAAGGCAGACATTTATGGCCTGGCTTAAACGTTGGTTTAGGTGGCGATGATAAAAATGTAGATGAAGTTATTAATCAAATAATGATTACCAGAGGAATGGTGCCAGCAAGTAAAGGTGCATTACATTGGAGTATAGCAGGTTTAGTAAAACACGAGAAATTAAGACAAGGATTAATTGATGGTCCGTATAAAAAGGAAGCCATTGTACCAGCTAGCGAATGGTTAGATAAAAAAGCACCCGAGATGCCTATCGTAACGGTTGCTCCTAAAGATTCATTATGGCAAATTAGGTGGAATCATCCTGAAAAAAGTGATGTATTTAGATGGGTAGTGTATTATAAATATGGCGACAAATGGAATTATCGAATTATGAATAGAAGCGATAAAAGTTTGGATGTACTAGTTGCGATCAGTAAAACACCAACAAGTAAAGATAAATTAATGCTCACCGCATTTGGCGTAACTGCTATTGATAGAACTGGAAATGAAAGTGAGTTTCATGAATATACAATAGGACAAGGGTTTTAAAATGAAAAAACATTCGAAGGAACAAATTGAAGCTACAGCAAGTTCAATTATGGAACATTTCATTCCAAAAGATGCTGCTGAGCAAACGTTGAGTTTTCATTTTACTATTCCCCCCTCTTCTAATTATAAAGTAACTTACGAGAAAGATGCCAAAGGGAATTGGAATTTTACAGCATATGAGGTAGACGAGAAGTAAGGTTTATCTATCGGTTGGTGTCTCATCGACCGAAACGTTTTTAATGGATTTCGGCAGGTGAGGACACCAGCCGATAGGTGCAAAAGTAAGTCAGTCTGTACATCTTTGCGTCATTCCCGCGAAAGCGGGAATCTTAATGCGGTAGTTGCTTTTTAATAGCATTACGATACCCAATCAAGTTGGGTATGACGAACTAAAAATGAGCTTAACAGTACTAAGCAGTTATTCCTTCTTTTTTAAGGATATACTCGAAAATTCCTTCAATAGGTTTTTGTAGTATTTTACCAACTTTAATAGCGTTCTCTGCAAAAACAGCTCTCAATTCATCTTGGTAATAAAAAGCAATAGAACCCACAAAATGGCATTCTAACGTTTTGTATGCTTTGTAATCTTTAACATTAGTATCTATAAATTCTTGGAAGCCATCTTTTAAGAGTTGCTGTATAAAAGGATGTGTTTTATGATCTGCCATAAATCTGCTGAAAGATGCTAAATAAGAATTAGGAAATGGCTTTTGGTAAATATTCGTGATTACACTTTCTTTATCCACATTAAACGTTTTTGCAAAAGCCTTACTTAACTCTTCGGGCATTGTTTTATATAAATAAGAAACCAACACTTTTCTTCCAAAGTAGGTTCCAGAACCTTCATCGCCTAATACATACCCTAAACCATGTTTGCCATCGTGTACATTTGTACCATCGTAATAAGAAATGTTAGAACCCGTACCTAAAATGCAGGTTAACCCTTTTTTATCGCCACAAGTGGCATAAGCAGAACCAATCAAATCATGATCTACACTAATAAATGCATTTGGAAAAAAGGTTGATAATCCGTTAGAAATGATTTCATGTTTATCGGGAGATGAGCAGCCAGCACCAAAAAAATATACCTCCTTCATCATGTTTGCGTATGCAGAGATATCTTTGTTCTTAGCCAAGATTTTAACTACATCTTGTGCATTCACAAAATAGGGGTTTATACCCTGGGTACTGAACTTAATAGTATGGTTTGGGCTGTAGGCCATCCAATCTGTTTTGGACGAACCGCTATCTGCAACTAAAATCATGCACTAAAAATAGCAATTTATTGAATATTTAAAGTTCCGCTTAGCTCTTTTAGTGCAATTTCTGCCAATTTAGCCTGATATTGTATTTCTAAATACCTGCTATTTGCATCTAAAGCATTTCTTTGAGCTTCTCTTAATTCCAATGGAGCAATACTTCCTAAACGATATTTTTCTAAAGTGATATCTAAATTCTGTCTGGCAATATCAACATTTCCTCGTTCTAACTTCACCAACTCTAAATACGTATTGTAATTCTGATAAGCTGAAGTCAGTTGAGCAATAATATCTTGTTTAGTTTTAGTCAAGGTCAGTTCCGATGAACTAATTTCAATCTTCGCATTGCGTTCATTTTGGCGTTGCAAAAAGCCATTAAATATGTTGATGCTTGCCGTTAAGCCATACGTTAATCCATTCGCTCTAAGGCTGGTGTTAAAGCCAGTAGGAGTAGTACTACGGTTAAATTCATAACCGCTATTTAAACTTACTTGAGGATATCTTCCTGCTTTAACTTGCTTTAAATTAAGCTCAGCAATTTTTTTATTGATAAACGCATTTTGTAAATCCGGATTTAATTGTTCTGTTTGACTAACTAATTCGGTATAGTTTAAACTTTTATCGATGTCTATCTGGTCATTAACCGAAAACCTAATATTTACATCTCTAGCTAGTAATTGATTTAAACTAACCATGTAAGTCACCAACAGATTTTTTTGTTGTAAATAAGTGGAGGTATCTGTATTGTAATCAACCTTTGCAGAAAGTACATCTAATTTAGAACCACGACCAAGCTCTAATTTATTGTTCGCAATTTTTAAACGGAGGTTAGAAACATCCATTGCACTATCTGATGCCATTACTAATTGTTGCTGTTTTGCTAAATTGTAATAACCTGTAATCACGTTAGAAATGGTAGTTAAAAGTTGCGCTTTAAGGTTGATTTGCCCTTGTTGCTCTAATGCTTTTAATCGATCGTAATTGGCAAACATTCTAAAGCCATCAAAAATTGTCCAATCTAAACCAACACCATAAGACATGTTTGTACTTCGAGCACCATCTGTTCTTCTTTGTGTACCAGTAGATTGAGTTTGAACTGTATTTTGTCTACTTCCGCCTGTACTAAAACTACCCACTGCAACTGGCAATATGCCTGCATTGCCTAAATTCACATTGTTTTTAGCAATGGTAACATCATTGTTTACTAATTTAATATCGTAGTTGTTTTGCAATGCAATAGTAATTGCATCTTGAAGGCTTAATTTTTCTTGGGCAAACAACTGTTGATTAGCGCTTGCAACCCATATGGCCATAAAAAATATAAAGTGCTTCATCTTAGTCATTTAATTTTTTTGCTGCAGCTTCATCAGCCAATGCTGATTTTAATGAATCTGTTAAATCTTTATTCTCTTTATGTTCTTTAGACCAATAAGAATAGATCGCTGGAATTACAAATAGCGTTAACACCAACGAGAACAATGTTCCACCTACAATTACAATACCCATACTCATACGACTTTTTGCCGCCGCACCTAATGCCATCGCAATAGGTAACGCACCAATAGCAATGGCTAAACTTGTCATTAAAATTGGTCTTAATCGAGAAACAGCCCCTTCTCTAATGGCGTCGTGTACAGATTTGCCTTGCTCTTTTAACTGATTAGCAAACTCTACAATTAAAATACCGTTTTTAGTTACCAAACCAATGAGCATAATGGTACCAATCTGACTAAAGATATTCCAGCTCTGACCACATAACCAAAGCGATAAGAATGCTCCTGCAACCGCCATTGGTACGGTTAGAATAATGATAATCGGATCTTTAAAACTTTCAAATTGTGCTGAAAGAATTAAATAAACCAATACTAAAGCTAAACCAAAAGCAAACATCGTGTTTGATGAACTTTCTTGAAAATCTCTTGATTCGCCACTTAAATCTGTGGTAAATGTTTCATCTAATACTTTTGCAGCGATATCATCCATCGCTTTAATACCATCGCCAATACTTTTTCCTGGTGCTAAACCAGCAGATACAGTCGCAGATATTAAACGGTTGTTTCTATACAATTGCGGCGGACTACTTTCTTCTTTCGCAGTCACCAAATTATCTAATTGGATCAGTTGTCCTTTATCATTTCTTACATATACCGAACTTAAATCTAAAGGTTCTTTACGATCGCTTATATCAAACTGTCCAATTACTTGGTATTGTTTTCCATTCATAAAGAAATAAGAGAAGCGCTGACCGCTTAACCCCAATTGAAGTGTTTGTGCAATATCTACAATAGAAACTCCTAAGTTTTTAGCTTTTGCTCTATCGATAGTTAAATTGATTTCTGGCTTATTAAATTTCAAGTTTACATCTGAAGTAGAGAACGTAGGGTCTTTAGAAACTTCATCCATAAACAAAGGCACTTTCTCACGTAACTTTTCGAAGTTCTGCGCCTGTAAAATATAACTGATTGGTAAACCACCACGTCTGCCTACAGAAATAGTAGGTTGTTGATTTACCGTTACTTTACCTTCTGAATATTTTTTAGTGATTTTCGTTAGTTTTTCAGCAATTTCTTTCTGACTCCGTGTTCTTTCTGAAGGATCAACTAAACCCATCCGCATAAAACCAGAGTTGGTAGAACCTGCGCCGCCAAAACCTGGTGAAGTGATGGTAATGTTCACATTCTTCTCTGGAATAGAATCCATCACCATTTGGTTCAGCTTAGAAATAAAATTATCTGTATACGTAAATGATGAACCTTCTGGCGTAGATACGTTTACATTTATTGCACTTCTATCATCGTAAGGAGCCGTTTCTTTTGGTAGTAAATTCCAAAAAAGAACAATTAAACCTGTACACACCACAATAATTGGAATGGCTAGCCATCTTCTATTTAAAAATGCATCTAAATTAGATTTATAACTCTCGTTCAATTTTATAAAATACGGTTCCGTTAAATTGTAAAATTTAGAAGGAGTATGCCCACCTTTTTTCATCAAGTAAGCATTTAACATTGGAGTTAACGTTAACGATACAAATGCCGAGATTAATACTGCGGCACCAATTACCACCCCAAACTCCCTAAACAGTCGACCGACAAAACCTTGTAAGAAAATTACGGGTAAAAATACCGCAGCTAGTGTTACTGAAATGGAAATAACTGCAAAGAAAATCTCGTTAGAACCTTTAATTGCAGCTTCAATAGGTGAGTAACCTTCTTCTACCTTTTTAAAGATATTTTCGGTAACTACAATACCATCATCCACTACCAAACCTGTTGCCAATACAATAGCCAATAAGCTCAATACATTTATCGAATACCCGAAAATGTACATGATAAAAAAGGTAGCAATAAGTGATACAGGAATATCAATTAAAGGTCGTAAGGCAATTGCCCAATCTCTAAAGAATAGGTAAATAATTAAAATTACTAGGAGTAAGGATAGTAAAATAGTTTCGGCAACCTCAGTAATAGACTTCTTAATAAAAATAGTACTGTCTTGCGAAACATTTAATTTAATATCGCTTGGCATATCTGCCTTTAGTTTATCGTAACGCTTATAAAATTCTTTGCTAATATCTAAATAGTTTGCCCCGGGTTGAGGAATAATTGCAACAGCAACCATTGGTTTCCCCGATTCACGAAGTACAGTTTCTTCGTTCTCAGAACCTAGTTCTACCAAAGCAATATCTTGCAGTTTTACTACATTGTTGCTGTCACTTTTAATAATGAGGTTATTAAATTCTTCGGCAGTCGTTAACTTACCTAAGGTTTTTACGGTAAGTTCGGTTGTGGCACCTGTTAATTTTCCCGAAGGTAATTCTACATTTTCTTTATCAAGCGCAGCTACAATATCTTGTGAGGTTAAACCATACGAAGCCAATCGATTTGGATCTATACGCACACGCATGGCATATTTACGTTGCCCTTGAATTTGCACACTACTTACACCAGGTATCGTTTGAATTCTGTCGGCAATTACGTTTTCTGCAAAATCACTTAAATCGGTTACACTTCTCTTATCACTTTGTATGGTCATAGAGAGAATATTGTCCGAATTTGCATCGGCTTTGCTCACTACAGGTAAACCATCTATATCTTTTGGTAAACTACGTGCAGCTTGAGAAACTTTATCACGAACATCATTTGCTGCTTCTTCAATGTTTTTACCTAAATCAAATTCTATGGTAATATTACTCGTTCCTTGATTACTTGAAGATGAAATATTTCTAATCCCATCAATAGAGTTGATCGATTTTTCTAGCGGCTCTGTAATTTGAGATTCGATAATATCTGAATTGGCACCAGGATAAGAGGTACGCACCGAAACAACTGTTGGATCAATTGATGGGTACTCACGAACCCCTAAAAAGTTGTAACCAATTACCCCAAACAAGAGAATTAGTAAGTTCATTACAATCGCAAGAACCGGTCGCTTTATACTTGTGGTGGATATACTCATTTTTTTTGTTCGTTCATTAATCTATGGGTCAATGGTTTTTTAGCCCATGGTTAATAGTCAAATTGCTTAGTCCAACCAAGCAATTAACTATAGCCCATTAACTATTATCTTCGCCTTATTCTTTCTTCTTTCCGCCTTTTTCTTTGCTACCTGCTATTTTAACTTTAACTGTTGCATCTGGTTTTAAAGACATTGCCCCAGTAGTTAGTACCGTATCGCCAACGTTTAAGCCAGAAGTAATCACAATGTTGTCTGCCGTACGTGTACCAGCTTCTACTTTAACTTGCTTTGCTTTTCCATCTTTGCTGATGTACACCATTTTTCCATTTAAAACTGGAATAATAGCTTGTGTTGGAACTAAAATGACATTTTCTTGTGTAGCTAAAGCGAGTTTAACTTTTGCAAATGAACCAGGTAATAGTTCATTATTTGGGTTTGGTGCTAAGGCTTTAATTTGTAATGTGCGAGTTTGCTGATTGATGCCAGGTTCTATGGCAAATACTTTTCCGGAAAAACGTTTGTTAGATCCATCTGTAGTAAATGTAATTTCTGAGTTTAATTTAATCTGACCAATGTATTTTTCTGGTACCGAAAAATTAATCTTAACAGGATTTGTACTTAATAAATTGGCAATTACGGTAGATGGAGTTAAGTATTCGCCAACAGAAATAGAACGTAATCCTACTTTTCCGCTAAAAGGAGCAACAATAGTGGTTTTAGCTAATTGAGCTCGTACTATTTGTGCTTGTGCTTTTAATGATCTTAAGTTCGCAAGTGCTATATCATATTCTTCCTGACTTATAGCGCCTTTTTGTAGCAATTGCTTTGCTCTGTTTTCGCTTGTAGCCGATAAATTTTGTTTTGTTAATGCATCTTGTAACTGCGCCTGAATATCTTTATCGTTTATTTTTAATAAAGTAGCACCTCTGCTTACATTACTTCCTTCTTTAAAATAAATACCAGTTACTAAACCAGATACTTCACTACGTAACACAACAGATTCATTGGCTTCTATGGTACCTGTAATTTCTAAATCGTTGGTAAAAGAACTTGCTTTTGCTATAATACCATCAACTGATAAAGAACCACCTGCTCCCCCAGGACCGCCTTTTGCGCCTTTTCCACCTTTTGGTGCACCGCCTCCATCAATTTTTTTATTTTCAGAAATTCTATAATAAACTAGGTAAGCTAACCCTAAGGCGAGAAGAGCATAAATGATATATCTAATTTTCATATGTGTTTTATGATTTGGATAACGCACAAAAATATTTAATTGTTTCCTTTATCACATGATGTACTTAATATGTTACAGCTTATTAGTTTAGTTGAGGTAATTACGGAAGCACGAATGTTACTATTTTACATTAATATCTAATTTATAATAGTAAGTAAGTGTTCTTTATTCTTCATTAAATTAATTAGATTGAATCAATATTCTGTGAGTAATAAATATAGACTGCTGAGCTTGGTTCAGCGGGGTGCAAAATTCAACTAATTGAAGAATAATAAACCTATTTAAGATGAAATATATTTTAATATTAATAATGCTGACAAGTATGTCATACACTACATATGCTCAAAAAAATATCGATTTAGAAGGTTTTAATGTAGAAGTTGGGAATTCATTAGAGTTCTTACGGATTCCTGGTGATTGCAAATCAGTAGCATTTTTGATTAAGATAGATGTTGATAGTACAAGTATAAAGGAGATAATTTTGTCAGATGGCCTAGAGGGTCCAATTAGAGATTTGTTTGTAGAAAGATTGAAACACCTAGATGCTACATTGCTACTAAATTATGCCAAAGAAAATAAGCTACCCTCCATTTCATTTTTATTGCCAGTATACTATTTAACAAATAGTAAAGGTTGTCTAAATCCAATGATAGATTGGGATGCAATAACTCGTTTTAGCAAATTTAAAGATCAGAATTTTGTTGGGAAATGTATTTGGCTTAAATCTTTGTCTATGAAGTATACTATTGATAAGAATTGACAATGCTAATGTTGAATAAAAATCTTTAAATAGTTTTACTCCTTCATAACCTTATGGGAGAGTATGTAAAATATCTGTGAATTCCCGTTTAATCGGGATAATCATGTTCTTAAGAGAAATAAAGTTATATTTTTGCGTTAAAAGATTTCAACTATGTTTATAAAAAAATCAATTTTCGGATTAATTGTATTCCTATCCATAACTATGGCGGCAAAATCACAAGTTAAAACAGCCTTTCAGGTAAGCTTTACAGAACCACAAGCGCATTATGCAGAAGTAGAGATGAACATGACTGGTTTAGCTACTAAGAGTTATGTAGATGTAAAAATGCCTGTATGGACCCCAGGTTCTTATTTGGTGCGTGAATTTGCTAAAAGTGTAGAAGGTTTTGGTGCTACAGTTGGAGGCAAAGCTGTTAAAGCAGAAAAGGTAAATAAAAATACCTGGAGAGTTTACAATGCTAAAGCAAACGCTGTAAAAATTAACTACCGTGTTTACGCTTTCGAAATTTCTGTTCGTACAGCATTTATCGATGCTTCTCATGCGTTCTTATCGTCGGCAAATATTTTTATGTACCCTGCCGGGATGATAAAAACACCAAGTACGGTGAAGATTATTCCGTTTAAAGGTTGGGATAAAGTAAGTACAGGTTTAGAGCCAGTAGCTGGACAACAATTCACCTTTAGTGCACCTGATTTTGACATTTTATACGATAGCCCATTAGAAGTGGGTAACCAAGATATATTTGAATTTACAGCTGCAGGTGTTAGACATGAAGTAGCAATGTATGGTGGTGGTAACTACGATAAGGAACGTTTAAAAGTAGATATGGCTAAAATAGTTGAACAAGAAACAGCTGTTTTTGGCGAGAACCCAAACAAACATTATACCTTCATTGTGCACAACTATGCACAAGGTGGTGGTGGTTTAGAACATTTAAACTCTACCGTTTTAGGAGCAAGCAGAAATGCATACGCTAGCGAAAGAGGATACCAAGGCTTCTTAGGTTTGGTTGCACATGAATATTTCCACTTATGGAATGTGAAAAGAATGCGCCCAATTGCTTTAGGTCCATTTGATTATGATAATGAAAACTATACAACTAACCTTTGGATTGCAGAAGGATTTACCTCTTATTATCCAAACAAAGTGATGTTAAGAGCTGGACTTATTACTCCAGAAGGCTTCATAAATGCTAATTTAGGTGGTATTGGTACAGTAATGAATACACCAGGCGCTAAAGTTAACTCGGCAGCAGAATCTAGTTTTGATGCATGGATTAATCCAGCATATCGTCCATCAGAAAATGCGAATAACACTTTCATCTCTTATTATTCAAAAGGTCAAGTAATTGGTAATTTAATGGATTTAGAAATTATCAATGCTACTAAAGGAGCTAAAAGTTTAGACGATGTAATGAAAGCGATGTATATACAATGCAAAACTTTAAAACGTGGCTATACTGATGCAGAATTTAAAGCAATGGTAGAGAAAGTAAGCGGAATCAGTTTTACTAATTTCTGGAATAAATATGTTACCGGTACAGTAGATGTTGAATTTGCTAGGTATTTCGGTTACGCAGGTATCGATGTAGTGAATGAAAATGAAGGCAAAAGTGTACCTTATTTAGGTGCTAATGCTGGCAGAGCTTCAATGGGATCTGGTAAAGTTATTGTTGGTAGCGTAGCTCGTGGATCTGGTGCTTGGAACGGTGGCTTAAACGTAAACGATGAAGTAGTGACTGTTGATGGTGCACCTGCTGAAATGATGTTAGAAAGAATGAGCCAAATTACCAGCAAAAAAGTTGGAGACGTGGTGAAAATTAGCATTGTTAGAGATGGTCTTAAAAAAGATTTAGATATCACATTAACAGCAAACCCAGTAGTAAGATTAAAAGCAACCGTTAAAGAAGATGCAACGCCATTACAATTGGCAGTTCGCAAAAAATGGATGGGTAATTAATACCTGTTAGATTAATTTAAAGAAAAGCCTTTTATTGGCATTACGTCTAGGCATACCGTCATTGCGAGGTACGAAGCAATCTTACAACAAGAGAAAGTTTATAACCTATCACATTAAGATTGCTTCGTACCTCGCAATGACGACATGTTAAATAAAAAAATCCCGTTAGCTTTGTCTAACGGGATTTTTTGTTTGAGAAGAAATTCTTTGTCATCCTGAGCTTGTCAAAGGACACATATAAAAGTCTTCGACAAGCTCAGACTGACATGCATAATTCTAACTCCACTTCAATATTTCTAAACTCTTATTTAAAAATGTATCTAAAGCCGATTTGAAATCTTGCGGCATTAAAATCATTTCCACCATCAAAGAACTGCCAAGCTGGTCTCCAATCTAAAGATACACCAAGTGGTGCGCCACTAATTTTATAATCTAAACCAGCATTAGGTCTAATTAAAAAGTTCGTGTTATTACTTCCAATTGCAACACCAGGTCCAACACCTAAATCCCATCTTAATCCTGGAGCTCCAGAAATATCACCATGGTATAAATATAGTGCTTGGATAAAAGTTACATGATTTGCAAATAGAACATCTCCTTCAATTGCTCCGTTCGCATTAAAGAAATGTTTAATGTGCGGACCAACTAATGTAGATCCATCACCAAAGTCGATAGCTAAACCGCCTGCAGTTTTGTAATCTTGCGCTTTAGCATTAGATATGCCTAGGGTAAAAAGTGCAGCACCCGCAATAAAAGTAAAAAGTAGCTTTTTCATAATTCAAAAGGTTAAATATTTAAATAGTTTTCATCAACATAACAAGATTTGTGCCGTTGTGTTTAAATAATGAAGATTATTTGAATTTAAATTGAAATGAGAAGCTATTTGAGCAGTAATTGAGGTTAGTTAGCTAATTGTGATATGCTTATAGTTCATTGTTCTTGAACAATTGTGTTTTGTTCATTAACAATAGTCTTTTGTTCTTGAACAATAGTATTTTGTTCATTGACAATTGTGTTTTGCTCATTAACAATAGTCTTTTGTTCTTGAACAATTGCTTTTTGTTCATTGACAATAGTCTTTTGTTCTTGAACAATTGTGTTTTGTTCTTGAACAATTGGGTGATGTTCAAGAACAATTGGGTAATGTTCATGAACAATTGAGTAATGTTAATAGCTTATGAACATCATAAAAGCCAAAATAACTTTTGTTTAAAGTTATTTATTGATGGTTATCAGTATTGCTCAAAGCTTGATGTATTTCTGCAAATAACAGTCCGCTTCCACCGCCATAATGTTTAACAAGCGGCAAGTTTGGCTTGTGTTTAACTAAGTACCGTTTTAATACCAACTCTTGTTCTTCCTCAATACCACCACCAATAAGTACAACTTTAAAATCTTGTTGTAAACATATGGCTAGTGCATCCTCAAAAGAGAAAGCAATAGTAGCTTGCCATATCCCATCTCTATCAATTAATCTAGCAATGGTTTCCATAATTGGTTTATTGGTGCCTATGATAAGTATTTGAATGAGCTGCATTTCTATTTAAATTAAAATTTAATTATAAACTTTTAGCCCGTCATTCCCATTTTCACGGAAATGACGAGCGATAAGCATTTAATTAAAACTCCATTGGAACTTCCATTAACAAAAATTCTGCATCGGCTGTTGCTTTAATTTCGACAGAATTTGTATCCCAAATACCCATGCCATCTCTTGTATCTAAAGCTTCACCGTTTACTTCAACTTTTCCTTTCAAAACAAAAACATACAAGCCATTTCCTTCTTTGTGAAACGAATAGGTTTTTGCAGTGCTTGCTCTGAAATTTGCTAAATTAAACCAAGCATCTTGATAAATCCATACGCCTGCATCGTCTTTATTTGGCGACAAAACTTGTACAAACTCATTTTGCTGATCCGTATTATTTAATACAATCTGATCATATCGTGGAGTTACATTTCTTTTGTTAGGGAATAACCAAATCTGTAAAAATTTAGCGGGTTTTGTTGCGTCAGAGTTGTATTCTGAATGGTAAATTCCTGTTCCAGCACTCATTACTTGTATTTCTCCAGCTTTAATGGTCGCTGTATTTCCCATGCTATCTTTATGTTGTAATTCTCCTTCTAATGGGATAGAAATAATCTCCATATTATCATGGGGATGTTCTCCAAAACCCATGCCTCCAGTTACAATATCATCATTCAGAACTCTTAATGCACCAAAATTAATTCGCTCTGGGTTGTAATATCCAGCAAAGCTGAAACTTTGATAACTTTTTAACCAACCATGATCTGCCACCCCTCGGGTGTTAGCTTTGTGTATTACTGTTTGTGCCATATCTGTTATAAATTAGTAATACAAAGATAAGCTCACTTGTAAATTTGGTTCTTGATGTAGGATAAGAAATCTTAACCACATAGGAACATAGAACACAAAGCTAGGCTTATTAAAAACAATGTCTTTCTATGTGTCTATGTGGTAAAGAAATAAAAAGTCGACGAAATGTAAACAGTCGATTAAAAGTTAGAACTGCAAATGGAAAAACATAACTTAGTGAAATGGTAAACCGAGCAACATACCAAGCAGCTAAATTAGTGGCTTCGAAAATAGAAGTGCATTTTGCAAAACATTTGGCTGAAGCTAATGCTAAGGGCGAACAAGATTTAGCACCACAACCACCTGCACGAGTTATAGAAGCAATATTAGATGCTGCCTTTTGGTCGAGCTTGCGTAAAGAAGAAGGGCACTCTCCAAAAATATCGATTGCTTTTTTACCACCAGAACAAGCTGGTAAGCCTTTGCTTTTTAATCATAAGTTACCATTAAATCCAAATGTATTAACCAAATTAGCACCAGGTGTAGAACGTGGAGGTATTCATATCGGTGTATGGCACGATGGATATAATCTACATATTTGGGGCACTACCTTAAATATTCCTAATTACTGTTTTGTAGTTGATGTTTCAGAACCAGCGCTATTGGTTATTAAACACCGGAGGATTTATGGCTTCGGTAAATACACTAACGTAGCCGTTTTAAAAGGCGATCAAATCAAAATTGTTGAAGATAAAAGTGCAAGCAGTCCAGATTGCCCTTCCATATTATTATCATTATTAGATTTAACTGCACATTCGTATTGGAATGATTCTGCAAATATTTTAATTCAATTAGCAGTTTCTATGCGAGCGCATGGAAGAGGAGGAGCGTTGTTGGTTGTGCCACAAGGTACAAAGGATTGGGAAAGTTCGGTTATTCAGCCTATTAGTTATGCATTGAACCCTTCATTTAAAGGATTAGCTGATTTAGTGCATAAAGATAGACCTGATGCGAGTGAAATATTTTGGCAAAGTGCCTTAAAAAGAGAAGTAGATCATTTAGCTGGATTGACTGCAATTGATGGGGTAACTATTATTACAGATGAATACCAGTTGCTTGCTTTTGGTGCTAAAACAGGAAGAGCGAATAGTAGTGCTCATATTCAAGAATTATCATTCTCTGAACCCATTGCAGGCGGAGAAGCTGTAGTTGTTCATCCTGCAAAAATTGGTGGAACTCGACATCTTTCTGCTGCTCAATTTGTGTTTGACCAAAGAAACGCACAAGCTTTAGTGGCTTCACAAGATGGACACTTTACTGTTTACAACTGGTCGCCAACTTTAAATATGGTGCAAGCACATCGAATTGATACCTTATTGCTATAAATCTATATCAATTAAGATAAAATAATAGCAGCAGCAATTGCGAGTAAGTAAGAAATACAAATAGCTAAACGATCGGCTTTAACTCTATCCCTTAACGTTAAAGGGCTAGTTACTTTTACTACTTTATGTCTGGCATAAAGGATAGTTGGTAGGGGTAATTTAATAATCATGGGATGATGTTTTTATAGGTTATTGTTTTTATTACAAAACTTAAGCCAATGATTACTAAGTTGTTTGATTTTTTGAAAATCTAGCTATACGTTCGATGTTCGCACTTTTTAATTTTCGCTTTTCCCTTGATTACATCACCTGTATGGTTTCTTAAACAGGTTGTTTTATACAGTGTTCTTTTTTCTGTATAGCAATTAAGCTGAATTCATTTTCGTGTGATTTTTTGAATAAAACAAGTACACATTTAACACGGTTTTTATTAAAATCTATCTATTTTATTGTACAATGTAATTTTTATAAAAAATAAATGGAAAATTATTGTAATGATAATCAATAAGTTATATCATTTTGTGAAATAATTATAGTACTATGTATTGCATAATACTATATGAAACATATATCTTTGTTATATGATAGCAGAAAATACGCAAACACAAATGCGAAAAGGCATACTTGAATATTGTGTGCTTTTAATTATATCGAGAGGAGAGATTTACGCTTCAGATATTATCGCCGAATTAAAGCAGGCAAAACTACTCGTAGTTGAAGGAACATTATATCCTTTACTGACCCGCTTAAAAAACAACGGATTGTTGAGTTACAACTGGGTTGAATCTACATCTGGTCCACCACGTAAATATTATGTGCTTACCGAAGATGGCAAACAGATTTTAAAACAATTAGACACCACATGGGAAGAATTAGCTTATGCAATTACCACTTCTCAGCATGGTGCAACTAAACCAACAGACGCTCAAAATTAAACACAGCAAACATGAAAAAGACACTTATAATAAATATTGGTAATTCCATCATTCACATTGAAGAGGATGCCTACGAGATATTAACCACTTACTTAAACGAGATTAAACAACATTTTGCGAAAAATGCGGATGATTTTGAAATTGTAACCGATATAGAAAATCGAATTGCTGAAATGTTTTCGGAAATTTTGCAAGCTGGACAAAAGCAAGTAATTGAATTGGCAGATGTTCAAAGTGTAATTGCACAAATGGGTCGTGTTCAAGACTTTCAAACAGAAGATGAAGAAGAAGCCCCAAAAGCAAGTGCGTATACACAATTTGCTGGCAATAAAAAATTATACCGAGATACTGATGAAGGAGTAATCGCAGGTGTTTGTGCAGGTTTAGGTCATTACTTAAACATCGAAGCACGTTGGATAAGATTAATCGCTTTCTTATCTATCTTTTTGGGTGGATCTGGAATATTAGCCTATTTCATTTTATGGTTTGCAATGCCAAGAGCAGTTTCTAGATCAGAAAAAATGTCGATGAAAGGTGAAGCAACCAATTTATACGGCTACCAAAGAAGTTTTGATGAAGAACTTGCTGCCTTTAAAGAAAACATGAAATCTGCAAATGCACACCTCGGACCAATAGTTAAACGTTCAGGAAATTTTATTACTGAAATGATAGAGGTATTAGGCAGATTTTTAAATGGTACTGGTAAAGTAATTATGAAAATTATTGCAGGCTCATTTATTATTTGCGGTTTTGGAATGATGATTTTTTTAGTTTGTGTTGCAGTATTTATAGGCTCTTGGGATACTGATGTTTATAATAGTTTCCCTTTTTCTGTAATTAATGAAGTATACAGAGATGGAGTTGTTTTGGCGGCTTTTGCTACGCTATTTATTCCAGTTTTAGCACTTGTATTATTTGCAATTCGTATTGTCTTTAACAAAAAAGCTATTAACAAAACACTTTCATTTGCATTGTTAATCATTTGGTTATTGGGCGTTTCAGCAAGTGTTTATTATACAACTAAAATTTTATCAGAGTTCCAAGAACATGCAGAATTGGTACAAACCACAGAGTTAAAAACTTATCCAACGTATGTAGTTGATGTAGATAAAAGCATGGTGTTAAGTAAAGACGATAGCGTAGCGTATAGAATTAGTGAAATGGATTTTGGCAAACGCATCATTGTTGATGATTCTGATGATCATCCTTTTAGAGTTCCACGTAATGTAAGGATAGAAATTGTAAAAAGCGATAATGCAAAAACTACTATGGTTCAAACTTACGAATCGCAAGGAAAAACGTTTCAAGTTGCTTTGCAAAATGCGCAAAACATTAATTATAAATACACACAAAAGGATTCATTGCTAATACTTAGTCCGAGATTAGACTTAAAGAGAGAAAGCATTTGGAGAAACCAAGAAGTCCACATTACCTTAAAAGTGCCAGTTGGAACACATTTATTCTTAAACGATAATATATATAACTATTTACAATTCTACTATTACTCTTGCAATACAGATGATCAAAAAGACAGTGAATACAGAGAATGGGTAATGACTGAAGAAGGTTTGAAATGTAAAAGTGAACTAGATCATCCACAAAACGAAATTCATCCTTAAATAATTGTTTACTGAGTGAGTGGAGCACATTTTCCATTCACTCAGACAAACAAAAAGAACAGAGAAATCATGAAAAATTTACTAATGCTATTTACATGCCTTTTGGTGTGCGGGGCTTCTTTTGCCCAAAAATTAAATAAGATTTCTGGTAAAGTAACCAACGAGAAATCTGAAAATGTACCGTATGCCATTGTTAAACTTGTGCACTTACCTGATAGTAGTTTAGTTAAAAGTGCATCGGCAGATTTGGATGGTGGTTTTGCTTTTGAACAAATTAAAACAGGCGACTATTTACTTTCTATTACTATGGTCGGCTACAAAATGTTAACAACAGCAAAGTTTACGGTTGAACAAGATGTAGTACTTCCAGCAATTAAAATAGAAAGTATCACCAAACAATTAAAGGAAGTTACCATACAGGGTAAAAAATCTTACATCGAACGTAAAATAGATAAAACTGTACTAAATGTAGAAGGAAGTATTGTTTCGTCGGGTAACAGTGCACTAGAACTTTTAGAGAAAGCACCAGGCGTTACCGTAGATAGACAAAATGACGAGATTAAATTGAATAATAAATCGGGTATTACGGTAATGATTGATGGAAAGACTAACTTTTTATCGGGTGCAGATGTAACTACGTTGCTAAGTAATATGAGTAGTGATCAAATTGCAACGATAGAATTAATTACCAATCCATCTTCAAAATACGATGCTGCAGGTGCGGCAGGGATTATAAATATCAAGTTGAAACGTAATAAAGCTTTTGGTACAAATGGAAGTTTATCGTTAAATACTGGTCAAGGTTTTCAGCCTAATTTCCCAAAAGATATGTACCGCGTTGGTTTAAGTTTAACGCTTAATCATCGCGTAAATAAATGGAATGTATATGGAACTGGAGCATTTAATAGAAAAGTTGGCTTTAACAACATTAATGTTCTACGAAATACTTCCACGAAAAACTTGGCAAGTTCTTTTAACCAGAATTTTGAGAGAAATACGACAGGAGTTGCCTACATGGGTAAATTGGGCGCAGATTATTATGTATCCGACAAAACGATTATAGGTGTAATGGTTGATGCAAATACCATAAATTCTGATTTAAATAATGTAAGTCAAACACACATTAGTGAAATGCAAAGCAGTATTGCAACTTCTAATACAGTAAATCAATTAGCACTTTCAGATTCTCCAGTAGGAAATTTAACGGCGAATTTTAACATCAAACATGATTTTGATAAAGAAGGAACTAATTTGACTTTTGATGCAGATTACTCTGGTTTTAGCAATAAAAAGAACGATAAGTTTAACGCACAATATTTAGACAATACAGGAACTTTAACTAAAACTACAGCATTAAGGAACTTTACTGATGCACAAATAAATGTGGTAGCAGCGAAATCAGATTTTACATGGGCCGTAAATAAAACGGTAAAAGTAGAAGCTGGTTTAAAAAGCAGTTACGTTGTTACACATAATGATTTAATTTCTGAAAACTATTTAGCTGGAGCTTGGCAAAACGATGCTGGAAAATCTAATAGTTTCATTTACAAAGAAAACATAAATGCAGCATACACCAATTTTGCGAAGGAATGGAAAAAATGGCAAATCCAATTAGGATTAAGAGCAGAATACACACATTCTAATGGTAATTCGGTAACGAGTAATAAAGTTGTAGATAGGAATTACCTATCACTATTTCCAACCTTCTTTGTAAATCAAACCTTAAATAAAGACAATAGCATAAATTATTCTTTTAGTAGAAGAGTTGATAGACCAAATTATCAGCAATTAAATCCTTTTGTCTTTTACATGGATCCCTATGCTTTGGATGAAGGAAATCCATATTTAAAACCTCAGTTTACCTATAATTATGAAGTTGGCTATACATATAAAGAAATCTCATTCTCTTTAAATTATGCAGATACAAAAGATATGATTACTCAAATTAGTCAGCAAAATGAAGAGACAAGAATTATTAATGTAATTCGTAAAAATTTAGGAAGAGCTCAAACCTATTCTGCTAATTTATATTTTCCTGTTAAGGTGGCTAAGTTTTGGAGAATGCAAAATAACATAAGTATGTTTTTCGTAAAGTTTGATGATGGAAATTTAGAAGGTGCAGCATATACTGCCAATAAAATAGCCTATAATTTTAATACAAACCACTCTTTTACCTTGCCTCAAGATTTTTCGTTAGAGCTTAATTTTTGGTTAAATACACCAAGTTTAAGAGGGGTGGAGCAAACTACAATTACACAATATGCTTTAAATGCCGGTATTCAAAAAAGCTTAATGAATAAGAAACTGAAAATTAGATTGAGCATGGATGATATCTTTTTAACCAATCATTGGGAAGGGAAATTGCAGTACCAGAATGTAAATTTAAATGTGGTTAATCGATATTTAAGCAGACGAGGAGCATTTACAGTTAACTATGCTTTTGGAAATCAGAATGTAAAATCTGCAAGAAATAGAAATACTGCAACTGATGATATTAAAGGTAGAGCAGGAAGCAATTAAAGCAATCATAAACCTTTGTCATCCTGAGCTTGTCGAAGATCTGCACAAAATTCTTCGACAAGCTCAGACTGAAATAATAATTTATTAAAAACAACAACATGAAAAATAAACACTACTTATTCGCATTTATGTGCTGCCTAGTATTTGGATGTAATTTAAATCAGTCTAACCAATCTATTAGCGTTAAAAGAACAGAAGCAGCGTATAACTTTGAAGCTTCTTATCCCGAAAGGAAAACAGCAAAAGTAATTGCATATATAGAAAGTACATTAAAAGAGGATGATCTTTTTCCAACTGTAAAAAGTAAGCACAACTCGGAGGTTGTATTAATAGACAGCACTCGATTTTATTTAAAAGCCGAACCAGGTTTTATAATTATCGATGTTAAGAAACAGAAAAATTCGTTTGCTTCTTATCAAAAAATGGAGAAACTATGTATGGGCATTAAAGATGTAATTAGCGAAAACTAAAAAGGCTGATGTTTTCATCAGCCTTAAGGTAAAATTTAGGTGCGGCGGAAACGCTGCACTTTTATTTTTATAATTATTTATTTAACCGTGTAACGATAAACAGCTCTACCCACATTTCCATTTTTATCAATTCCTTCTACAACGGCACGATAAGATCCTTTACCATCAGCATTAAAAAACTCAAAACTCACATTGCCTTTATCGTCAGTAATTAATTTAGGATTCCAGTAAATGGTTGTACGTAAATCGTTATTTTGATACGTAACTGATGGAAGGTATTTTGGTGAATAAAACTCACGCTCTTTACTATATCCCATTGGACTAAACGTAATGATGTTTGTTTTTGGTAACATGTCCATCAATTCTTGTTTGCTTATTTTTTTGCCAACTGGAGCCTTTTTAGTGTTAATTACCAATACACCTTTTGTTCCGTATGCTCTATCAACAGTACCTAAATCATCTTTTAAGAATACCTCAACAGATTCTACTTCTGCAGGATTTACATTGTTAACGTCTCTAGTATCTACTGGATTTCCATTGATGAAAACTTGAACTGGCGTTCTGCCGCCTTGATTATAATCTCTTGAAACATAGAAATTCTCAGTGTCAAAAGTCATTCCCGTAGCCATCGTTTTTAAGCAGTTTAAAAATTGACCGCAACCAGTTGAAAGACGATCTCCTGTAATTAAATGATCTGGCACCATACTTAAACCAGCTAAAGCGCTATGATCTGCATGGCTTGGTTTTTTAACAGCTGTACCTTTAATTTCAACCGTTTTAAGTGTGCGCAAGTATCTATATTGTTTCTGACTATTGCTTAAGTAAGCAGAAAGTACGGTGTCAATGTTAGTTACTTCATCAGCATTATTAACGTTTTTTGCAGCACCAGCCGTAGGAGTTCCATCAAGCATAATCATTAAATTTGCTGCATTCGGATTGTATTTAGCGCTAACAACTACTTGAGAAGAGTCTGGAAAAGTTAAATTCTGAAAATTAAACAAACCCATATTACTGGTTATCGTTTCTGAAGAAATTGGTTTTCCAGTAACCATTAAACGCATTGCACCTTTTCTTATTGGCATGCCTGTACGGTCTCTTAACGTACCTGTAATGTTAATTCCTTGCTCTGGTAAATAGGTAACAACCGGATAACGTCCAGCTAAAATATCTTTATAAGCAAACCTGCGATATCCTTGAGTAAGCATTAATTTATCTAAATCACCAAGTTTTTTATCGTCGGTCTTAGTGAAATAATAATTTGGTTTTTCAATGTATCCTTTTAAATCTGATGTAAGTAACAATGAACTTAAAATCGTGGTTTCACTATTTTCATCTACAGGTACTTTTTGTTCATCAATAACCGATACAGAGAAATCTCCTGCAGTTGGCAAACCAGCACTTTTAGCATCTAATGACATTTTTACTTTTTGACGAGGCTTGTAAACTGGTAAATCTGTTTTAACAGTTAAATTCATTGCATCTGGATGCAAAACAAAAGTTAACCTTTCACTTAATGGTTCATTATTTGCATTAAATAAAGTGATTTGAACTACTCCTGATGGAAAATTCTTTTTAGGAATTTTAGTCATGATGACTTGATTTTTTAAACTGGCTTTAGCAGCATAATAAATCACATTAGCATTTTGTGCAACAACAAAAAGCGATTTATCTGTATTCGCTTCATAAAAGGAAGCATTAGCTAATATTTTAAGATTAATGAATTCTGCATTAGAATTAACTATTTGTAAGGTAATACCAGAGGCAACTGCTTTTGGCAAATCAAAAGTTTTTATGGTGCCATCTTTAAACGTAACCTTAGCTTTATAGTTTTTGCCATTTTCTGGAGTAACGTAAAAAGAACCCATACCTGCGTAAGAAGAAGTAAAAGCAGTTACTTCATTATTTTGATCATCTATAATAACGCCTTTTGCATCAATGCCTAAACCTGAAACTTTAATTGCCTTAAAACCTATTTGATTAGGTATGCCACTAATCAATTGTCCTCCCTCTGGGAAAAATTGAAAATCTACATTATTTAAAGTTTGTTTTAGGTTAAAGCTTGCATTCGCAACCTCTTTATCTGCAATGTTTATATCGGTTATTAAAGTTCCTTTTGTAATGAGCTCTTCAGCTTTGCTATTTACCGTGACTGTTAAAATACCGTTTTGATCTGTAGTGCCTCTGCCTTTTAACACTACATCGTAATTAGAAATCACTTTCCAGTTTACTGTTTTATTAGCGTAAGGTTTTTTGGCAATATCTTTAAATTGAATTTTAGCTGTAGTTTTTAAATTCTTATCGTTTTGCTCGTTACTATATGAAATATTAGTAATTAACTTTTTATCAATCGCCTCACCAAGTGGAATGGTTTTGGTAAAGAAATAATCATTGCTAAAGTTGAGCATCCATAAAGTATACGCTCTTACATAATAATTACCCTGTTTGTAGTTTTGCATGTTAAGCGGAATATTGCCATAAGCAACTCCATTTTTGAGGGGTAATTTTACAGTTTGCATCAAAGAATCTTGTGCATTCCAAACTTCCACGTACACTATTTTACTTAAAGGTGAAGGCAAGTTTTGATCAATAGTTGCATAAGCCTTAAACCACATCGTATCTGCAACAGCATAATAAGGCTTGTCAAAATGCAGGTAAATTTTTTCTACTGGTTGTTCGTCAGCTAATCTTTTAGTTTTTGTAATGATGTTATTCAATGCAATACTATCCTGTTGTGCAAAAGCAGCTGAATTCAGAATAAATATAAAAGCGACTAACGTAAAGAGAATTTTTGGAAATTTCATCTAATTGGATTAAGCTTTGGAATGTTTGCTAATATATTGATTATTGATTGATGGATAAGCATTGTAACTAATCTTTAACATATTTTTACAATTCAAAAGTGCATAAAAAAACGGATGTCTTTTTGCAAAGCATCCGTCTATAGCTAATGTATTTTTTACTTGAATTCGATAATGAATTCTGATTTTGGTTGACGTACTTTTTTTAGTCCTACTAACCAATCACCAGTTTCATCACGATAACCTAAAGGCATAATTGCAACGCTTTTTAATCCTTTTTCTGTCAATCCTAAAATTTTATCGTATTCAGCATTGTCAAATCCTTCCATAGGTGTAGCATCCACTTTTTGAATAGCTGCTTCGGCCAATGCCATTCCAAAACCTATGTAAGCCTGACGAGCTGCGTGATTAAAATTCACATCTTCACTTCTAGGTACGTAGTTATTCACCAACATTTTTTGATAATCTGTTGTGCTTTCTGGAGGAGTACCACGTTCGTTATGTGTATGCGTAAACACACCATTAATTCTATCTTCTGTATAGGTATCCCAAGCTGCGAAAACCAAAAGATGAGAAGAATCTATAATTTGAGATTGATTAAATGAATGTGGTAAAAGTGTTTGTTTTAAATCTGGATTAGAAATTACGATAACTTTATAGGGTTGTAAGCCAGAAGAAGTTGGTGCTAAACGAGCAGCTTCTAAAATCAAATCTACTTTTTCTTGCGGAACAGCTTTGCCGCTCATTTTTTTAGTGGCATAACGCCAATTTAGTGCTTCTATTAAACTCATTTTATATATATCAATTTTATTTACAAAAGTGATTAATATAAATCGATCTCCTCTTGATGTATGATAAGTAAATTGTCATTTTAGGCGTAATGACAATTGGATTGCGAAAGTTTTTGCCACAGCTTAACAGATTTTAAATTTCAGACTTATCTACCCCAAAAATCTGTTAATCTGTGGCTATATTATTAAAGGGCTATCAATTTTTCAGCTTTGCTCTAAATAATTTTTCTAGCTTTTCCATTTTAGGTAAAATCACCAAACGGCAATAAGGAAGCTCGCCATTTTTAATAAAATAATCTTGGTGATAATTTTCCGCTACATAAAAAGGCTCAGCTTTTACAATTGTAGTTACCACAGGCTTGCCAAAAGCATTGTCTTTATTTAATGCCGCTTTATATTTCTCTGCAATTTCCTTTTGTTCATCGCTATTATAAAATATAACCGAACGATATTGTGTACCAACATCTGCACCTTGTCTATTTAATGTAGTAGGGTCGTGGCTTTTCCAAAACACCTCTAACAATTCATCGTAACTAATTTTTGCAGGATCATAAGTTACTTCAATAACTTCTGCATGATTTGTAGTTCCTGTACAAACTTCTTCATAGGTTGGGTTAGGAACATCACCCCCTTCATACCCTGATTTAACATTACTAACGCCGTTTAAGCGTTGAAATAAAGCTTCTGTGCACCAAAAACAACCCATTCCAAAGGTTGCTTTTTGTAATTTCTGTTTTTGAGCTTCGGCATCTTGCATAGATAAAAGAATTAAAACCATAATTGCGATATATTTCATCTTGATATTTTACTTAAGTAATAATACGCAAAACAAAATAGTATAGTTTTTTAAAGTTAAAAAGGGACTTAACCTTGACAAATTGTATTTTTAATTGTGAATTGAGCTAATTTGTTAATAACTTAACTTTTTGTTGTTTAGTTTGTTAAATAACAAAAAATAGAAGGGTTAAGATTTATTAACATATCTTTTCTAATTTTAATGTTCATTAAATAAAATATTATGTCTACACCGTATATCCCTTGCCTTGATTTAGGTACGTATATTAATGGAAATGAAGAACAACGCAAAAAGTTTTCTGACGAATTGGGAAGAGCTTTTAACGATTCTGGTTTTGTAACCATCACCAATCATGGCGTAAGTCAGGAATTGATTGATAAATTATATAAAAATATTAAAGGAGTTTTCGCTTTACCTGTAGAAACGAAACGTAAATACGAAAAACCAGAATTAGCTGGACAACGTGGCTATACAAGTGCGGGGAAAGAAACTGCAAAAGGCGCTAAAACGGCAGATTTAAAAGAGTTTTGGCAAATTGGTCAGGAAGTAAGTGATGGGGATCCCATAAAGAACGAATATCCTGATAACGAGGTATTAGAAGAAATCCCAGAATTTAATCCAGTAACAAGAGAAATTTATACAAAACTAGAAGAGAATGGTAAGCATCTATTGCGTGCTATTGCTACGTATTTAAAATTGCCAATTAATTATTTTGACAAACATGTACACAATGGAAATTCTATTTTAAGAGGGATTCACTATTTCCCAATTGAAAATCCAGAAGAATTACCTGATGATGCTGTACGTGCAGGAGCGCATGAAGACATCAACTTAATTACCTTACTAATTGGTGCAAGTGCCGATGGTTTAGAAGTTCTAACTCGTAGTAATGAGTGGTTAGCGATTAAAGCAGAACATACGGATATAGTGGTAAATGTTGGCGATATGTTGCAACGTTTAACCAATAACAAATTAAAATCTACTACACACAGAGTAGTAAATCCACCACTTGAATTAATGAAAACTTCACGTTTTTCTGTTCCCTTTTTCTTGCATCCGCGTAGCGATATGGATTTAACTTCATTGAGTTCTTGCATTGATGCAGAACATCCAAAAGCATATAGCGATATGACTGCTGGAGAATATTTAGACGAAAGATTAAGAGAGATTGGCTTAAAGAAATAAGCTTATAAAACAAAAACGGGTTTCACATTGTGGAACCCGTTTTTGTTTATTTAAAGTTAAGAATCTAATCTATTAGATTCTTCCGAAATCGGAGTGACAAAATTATTTCTTTCCTTTATCTATTGCCCTGTTAATTGCATCTTGTATTCTAGGGCGGATATTCATTCTTCCAAGTTGCTCACTTACAGTTGGATTTACACGATTCGATAAAAAGATGTAAACCAATCCTCTAGATGGATCTACCCAAACACCAATTCCAGTATAGCCTGTATGTCCAAAAGTTTGAGGAGAAGCCAATTCTGATGGGTATTTTTTAGTCAAATCTGGATCCCAACGGTCAAAACCTAACCCTCTTCTGCTCACATTAGATTGCTTACTGGTAAATGTTTCTACCGTTTGTGGTTTAAAATATTGCTCACCACCATACGTACCTTTATTTAACATAAGTTGGTAATAAATAGCTAAGTCATTAGCACTTCCAAACAAGCCTGCATGCCCCGCAACACCACCTTTTAGAGCAGCACCTTGATCGTGTACATAACCTTCTAACAAAGTTTTTCTAAACACTTGATCGTCTTCCGTAGGTACGATTTGATCTTTACTGAAACGATTACGCGGCAAATAACCTGCAGTTTGCATTCCTAAAGGAGTATAAAAATTATCTAATACATATTGCTCTTCGTGTTTTTCTGTAATGTGCTCTACAATATCTTGCATTACATACATGCTGATATCACTATACACATATGTTCCACGAGTTTTAATTGGAGAGTTTAGCATTTTTGGCCACATGAAGTCACTAAAAAATCCTTTTTTAATGTAATATCTATCTGCAACTTTTGTTGGATATGCAGCTGATGAATCACGACTATAATCTCCTTCTTTAATATAATTATGAAAAGGGATGTAAGGAATAAATCCTGCTTGATGTAGCATTACCTCGCGAACATTTATCGCATTCATTGGTGTATTTCTTGCTCTCGGAATATAATAACCAATGTTAGTATCTAGCTTTAATTTTCCTTCTTCTACCAAACGCATTACAGTTGGCGTTGTTGCGGTAACTTTGGTAACTGAGGCTAAATCGAAAATATCAGTTACTTTATCTGGCATTACGTTATCATAGGTGTGGTAACCAAAAGCCTTATTGTAAATTACTTTACCATCTTTAGCAACTAAAACCACCATTCCTGGCGATGCTTTTCCTGCAATTCCTTCGGCAACAATTTTATCAATTTCATTTAAATCTTCAGTATTTACACCTGCATCTTCAGGAACTGAATATTTTAAACGAGTAACTGTAGTTTTAAAACCAGAACCTGCAGTATATTTTGCAGAAAATCCTTTGGTTAACGTTTGTTGTGTAGCTATTCCTCCAAAAATAAGCTGCGGAACAACCATTGCAGCTTCGTTGTTATTTTGTGGACTCCATACAATGGGAGCGCTTAAATTATCAAATGAACTTAGGCTTTTTCCATCGCCAAAGACAGCTAAAACTACATCTTTATGTTTAGCTACATCACTAATAAAATTTAAAAAACGACCGTTGTTTGCCATTTTATCAGTAATACTGATGATTACAGTGCTGTAATATTTCAAATCATCTGCTAAGTCATTTAGCGTTGCTGAATCACGGTATTTTTCGGCGCTTAAAGATTTTACTTCAGCATATTTATTTAATAAACTATCAAATGAAGATTGATATTCGAAACCTAAATTAACCGAAACGAATTTTTTATCCGCCAGTTTAGTAACCGGAATAAAACCTTGTTGATTGTTTAATAGAACTGAACTATTGGCAATGGCATTTATATTTTTTAATCGGTTTTCATTTTGTCTGTGATCTTGAGCACAAGCACTCATTGTGAAAACTATAGTTAAACAAGTGGCAATTACGCCGATTAATTTATTTTGCTTCATATACTTTTTCTCCATTTAGATAGGTTTTTAACACTTTATTTTGTAATATTTGTTGGTGATTTGCTTTCATAATATCGTTTTCTAGGATGACAAAATCTGCAAACTTGCCAACCTCTAAACTTCCTTTTTCTTTTTCTTCAAAGTTTGCTTTTGCTGCCCAAATGGTCATCCCTCTTAAGGCTTGTTCTGGCGTTAATGCATTTTCCATTTGAAATCCACCTTTTGGGAAATCTTTAGCATCTTCTCTCACGGTTGCAGCATAAAAAGTAAGCATCGGATTTATTTGCTCCACTGGAAAATCAGTTCCTAAAGGTATCCAACCATTTTGATCTAACAATTGTTTGTAGGCATACGCACCTTTTACTCTTTCTTTTCCTAAACGATCTGCTGCCCAATACATATCTGATGTGGCATGTGTAGGTTGCACAGAAGGCACAATACTAGCACTACCAAATAGATTAAAATCGCTTTGCGCTACCACTTGTGCATGTTCTATTCGCCAACGTTTATCATTTTTTCCTCCTAAAACCTGATTGTATATTTTTAAGATGGTACGATTAGCTGAATCTCCAATGGCATGTGTGCACATTTGAAAACCGTGTTCGTTAATTTTTTTAGCTACTTCTTCAAAATGTTTACGATCGCTTAACAGGAAACCAGATTTAGTTGGCATATCGGTATATGGATGTAGTAAACAAGCTCCGCGAGAACCTAAAGCCCCATCAGCATACACTTTAAATGAACGAACATTTAGTCGATCTGTCTTTATTTTCCCACGTTTAAATAAGTAATCGTAGTTTTTTTCAGCATCTGAAAGCATCACGTACATTCGCATTTTTAACGATTTGTTGTTATGCATTTTCCCTATAAATTCTACGGCATCAAAATTTAAACCGCAATCATCAATAGTAGTTAAACCTGCAGCAAAGCAATTTTTCTGTGCATCTAATAGAATTTTTGTTGCTTTTTTCTCATCTGGAGGAGGGATTTTATTTGATACTAATTCCACTGCATTATCAACAAGTAAACCGGTTAACTTTCCATCTTTTTCTACAATATCACCTCCAGTCAATGCAAATGATTTGGTGATACCAGCTGCATTTAAAGCGCTTTGATTAGCTATAGACGCATGTCCGTCAATTCGTTCTAATAAAACTGGTCTGTTAGGGAATAATTCGTCTAATTTTTCTTTACTTGGAAACTGTTTGTCCTGCCAGTCATTTTGATCCCAGCCTCTTCCCGTTAACCAACCATCGGGATGGGTTTTTGCAAATTCTGTGAGACGGTTTAACACATCTTCCCAACTCGTTGTTCCTGTTAAATCAGCGCTCTGTAAGCTTTCGCCATAGCCAAAAAAGTGTGCATGTGCATCAATAAAACCTGGATAAATTGCTTTTCCTTTTGCATCAACTTCTTCAGTTGCACCGTATTGTTTACGAATATCAACACTGCTGCCTACAGCCAAAATTTTGCCATCCTTAACAGCTATCGCTTCTGCTATATCAAATTTGTCGTTAACTGTGTAAATTTTTGCGTTATAGATTAGTAAATCTGCTTTTGGTTTGCTGCATCCAAATAAAATTAGGAGCAAAGCAAATAATGGGAGAATTCTTTTCATATTTTAAAGATATAAAATCAGTATGGAGTTTTTGAGTAACAAAATTAAGATAGCCGCAGATTCTATTATTTATTATCTATTAATTAATCTGCATATCTGTGGTAAAAATAATAGCAATTTGACAATTAAACAATCAATTTTTGTAGCCTAGATTAGCCTTATTTTAGTTAAATTAGCAGCCTTACTAAAGAATATAGATGTCTGATATTATACAACTTTTACCCGATAGCGTTGCCAATCAAATTGCAGCAGGAGAGGTGGTGCAAAGACCTGCATCAGCGGTAAAAGAATTACTAGAAAACGCCATAGATGCGGGTGCGGATAAAATACAATTGATTGTTAAGGATGCAGGAAAAGCTTTAATCCAGGTTATAGACAACGGTTGTGGCATGACAATTACGGATGCCAGAATGTGCTTCGAACGTCATGCGACTTCTAAAGTTCGCAAAGCGGAAGATTTATTTGCTATACGCACCATGGGTTTTAGAGGTGAAGCGATGGCATCAATTGCGGCGATTGCACAAGTAGAAATGAAAACCAAACGTCATGAAGATGAATTAGGGACATTGATACAAATTGAAGGCGCTTCTTTTATTAAACAAGAACCAGTTGCCACAGCAAATGGCACCAGTATTTCTATAAAAAATCTGTTTTACAATACACCTGCTCGAAGAAATTTTTTAAAAAGTAATCCAGCAGAAATGCGTCATATTATTGATGAATTTCAACGTGTCGCCTTAGCAAAACCACACATCGCTTTTAGCTTACATCATGATGGATTAGAAGTTTATCGCTTGCCAGCATCTGCCATGAAACAACGTATTGTGCATTTGTTCGGCAATAATTACAATGAACGATTAATTCCAGTAGAAGAAGAAACGACGATTATTAACCTAAAAGGATTTATTGGAAAACCAGAATTTGCCAAGAAAACAAGAGGTGAACAATTCTTTTTTGTGAACGATCGTTTTATAAAAGATGCTTATTTAAATCACGCTATAAATAAAGCATATCAAGAGTTATTGCCTGATGACAATTTTCCATTGTACGTGTTGTTTATTGACATTGATCCTGCGAAAATTGACGTAAATGTGCATCCAACAAAAACAGAAATTAAATACTTGGATGAAAAATCAATCTATGCGATTATTCATTCGGCAGTAAAAAGATCTTTAGGCCGATTTAACATTAGTCCAACTATTGATTTTAATCAGGAAACTGGTTTTAGTAGTATGATCAGTCATAAAGCACCAGAAGATATTGTGCCACCAAGTATTGCTTTTAATCCAGATTTTAATCCTTTTAGTGCAACAAGTACTGAGACAAAACAAACTTCTTTTTCTAGAAATGAGAGCAAAGGAAGCATGGCTCCAAGTAAAAACTGGGGATCTTTGTATGAGATAAGTAATCATCAGGTTCCAGAACAAGTTTCCATAGATTTAGGAAGTCAAAAAGATGATCAATTTGAGCCTGTACAAAAGCAATTTATGCAGATACATCATCGTTATATTGTTTCTCAAATTAAATCTGGAGTAATGATTATAGATCAACAAGCTGCTCACGAAAGAATTTTATACGAACGATTTTTACTGCACTTGGATGATAGAAAAGGAGCATCGCAACAAAGCTTATTTCCGCAAACCGTTACATTAAGTCCTAATGATTATGAATTAGCTAAAAGTTTGTTAGACGATATTAAAAGTTTAGGTTTTGAAGTTAGAGAGTTTGGCAAAAACACCTTGGTAATTGAAGGTATTCCTGTCGATTTAGGAAGTGCAAACATCAATGAAACTCAATTGTTTGAACATCTAATAGAAGGGTTTAAAAACTCCCAACAAGAGCTTAAATTAGATAGAAGAGATGCATTAGCTAGAAGTATGGCAAAAAATAGTGCAATAAAAGGTGGAACAGCTTTAAGTCAGCAAGAAATGAATACCCTAATTGAAGAACTTTTTGCCTGTAAAACTCCTAATTTTAGCATTAGTGGTAAACCAGTTATACAAACTATTGCATTAACAGAAATCGCTCAGAAATTTGATAAATAAATATGAATAACATACATATACCACCTGTTGTAAAGAATTTGCTCATTATCAATGTGATTTTCTTTGTTGCAACTTGGGTTTTCAAACAGCAAGGAATTGACTTGGCTGAAATTTTAGGCGCTCATTATTTCGATTCACCCAAATTTGGTATTTGGCAACCGATTACCTATATGTTTATGCATGCCGATATCACACATATATTTTTCAATATGTTTGGTCTTTTCATGTTTGGCGGAATTTTAGAAAGTCGTTGGGGAGCTAAGCGATTTATTAATTTTTATCTAATTACAGGTTTAGGAGCTTTAGCTTTACAATGGGGCGTTCAAGCTTTTGAACTTTATCAAGTAACAGGTTCTGTAATTAATCATGGTAATTTGCCATTAGATTTATTAGCGATGGATCGTTACAACCCACAGCTTTTTTCTGAGGCAAATTCTGTAAAAATTGCTTCAATTTATTTTGGAACAATGGTTGGTGCATCTGGTGCAGTATTTGGAATAATGACGGCTTTTGCGATGTTGTATCCAAATGTAGAATTATACCTGATGTTTATACCTGTCCCGGTAAAAGCTAAATACTTTATTCCAATTTATATTGTTATAGAGTTGTTTTTAGGTGTGGCACGTATTCAGGGAGATTCTGTTGCACACTTTGCTCATTTGGGTGGCGCTTTAATTGGCTTTATTTTAGTGAAACTTTGGAAAGATAAAAACACATTTTACGATTATTATGAATAGCAATTTGTGGAACGATTTCAAGCTGAAGTTTTTTAAATCGGGGAATCCGGTTTTTCTTTACATAGGTATTAATATCCTTATTTTTGTAGGGGTATCGTTAGCTTCGGTAATTGTTTTTTTTGCCGGTTATCGAGGGTTGGTTAACAATTTAATAGATAATTATTTAGCTTTTCCATCGGTTCCAGAGTTATGGTTAAGCCATTTGTATACCCTTTTAACCTATCAGTTTTTTCACGCTGATTTCTTTCATATTTTATTCAATATGCTATGGTTATATTGGATGGGACAACTTCTTTTAGATTTTGTGAAGCCACGCCAATTCCATGTGTTATACATAGGTGGCGGGATTTTAGGTGCAGTTTTTTATGCTTTAATTTTCACCATAGTTCCTGTTTTTAAAACTGCAGAGAATATTCCATTAATAGGTGCATCGGCAAGTGTAATGGCTATTTTTACAGCTTTAGTAACCTTAGTTCCAGATTATAGTATTCGTTTAGTATTTATTGGTGAAATAAAAATTAAATATCTTTTATTAGTTTATATCTTATTAGATTTAATTGGAACAACGTCACCAAATGTAGGTGGAAGTTTAGCTCATTTAGGCGGGGTATTATTTGGATTTTTATACATTAAACTACTGCAAAATGGAACCGATTTGAGCTCCATTTTTAAGAAAAAACCGAAACTGAAAGTAGTTCGAAATGAAAATGTAAAAAAACAAGGAAACGTTGTTAATCAAAAAGAAATAGATGCGATATTAGATAAGATTTCTAAAAATGGATATGATAAATTAAGCAAAGAAGAAAAAGAGACTTTGTTTAAGGCAAGCAAGAATTAATGAAGAAAAGTAAATTAACCTTTTTCGATAAACTGATCATTTTTATAGCAATACTAGTTGCTGTAGGTTTAGTATGTGGAATGCTTGCGGGTAACAATGATCCTCGTCAACACATCATTCTTGCTTTTTTCGGATTAGCCTATCCATTTTTTCTATTGGCAAATGTGATTTTGCTGTTTTGGTGGATCTTACGTAAAAAATGGATTTTCTTCTTGTTAACGATTATCGTTATTGGTGCTGGTTGGCATTCGTTAATTGCTACGTTTGGTCTTTTCGGTACTGCTGGAAAAAATGAGAAAGCAGAAGCTAGTTTAGTCAGAATGATGACTTACAATGTGCATAATTTTAAACCTTACGGTGAAGAAATAACAGAGAAAGTAAAAGAGAAAATGTTGGGAGTTGTGAAAACGCAAAATCCAGATGTTATTTGCTTTCAGGAATTTTATACCAGATATAAAGGTCCATATGACACGGTAGATAGTTTAATGAAACTATTAAATACGAAATATTACTATTTTCAACCAACTATGGAAAGCCGATCTGAGGCAATTGGTTTAGCTATTTTTTCCAAATATCCCATAAAAAATAAAGGAAATATAGTATTCGGGCCTGATGCAGGAAATGGGAGTATTTTTGTGGATTTAGATATTAATGGACAATCTTTAAGAGTATATAATGTTCATTTGCAATCCATTTCATTTGGAAGTGAAGATTATTCTTACTTGGAAAAAGTAACCAAAGAAATGGATGCCGAGATGAATTCATCTAAAAGGATTTTACGAATGCTGAAAAATGCATTTAAAAAACGCAGCGAGCAAGTTGATTTAGTGAAAGCACACATGAAAACTTGCACTACATCATATTTAGTTGCTGGCGATTTTAATGATACCCCTGCATCTTACGCGGTAACAAAAATTACCGATTCACTTAATAATGCTTTTATCAAACAAGGACGGGGATTGGGAAGAACCTATAATGGTAAATTCCCTAATTTTCAAATCGATTATATTGCCACCACTAAAGATATTGAAGTTACAAATTATCATATTATCCAAGCTAAATTATCTGATCATTTTCCTTTGCGTAGTGACTTGCGTTTAAAAGCAACCAAGCGCTAATGCTAGCTTCATCCCTCTATTAATCTCTTTTTATATACATTTGCAGCATGAAACAAGATCTTCAATTATACAATACCATTACACGAAAAAAAGAACTATTTAAGCCATTAAACGCCCCGCATGTAGGTATGTATGTGTGTGGTCCAACAGTCTATAGTGATGTGCATTTGGGTAATTGTCGCACCTTTATTTCATTCGATTTAATCTTTAGATACTTAAAATATAGTGGCTATAAAGTTCGCTATGTTAGAAATATAACCGATGCTGGTCACTTAGAGGGAGATAGAGATGAAGGTGATGATAAATTTGCAAAAAGAGCGAAATTGGAGCAATTGGAACCAATGGAAATTGTTCAGAAATATACCTTAGGTTTCCACGATGTGATGCGAGTATTTAACACCTTGCCACCAAGTATAGAACCAACAGCAACTGGGCATATTATCGAGCAAATCGAAATGATTAAAAAAATTATCGATAATGGGTATGCGTATGAAGTTGATGGAACCATATATTTCGACGTAGAAAAATACAGTCAGCAATATAACTACACCATTTTAACCAATCGCAATTTAGAAGATATGCTGGCAAACACCAGAGAGTTGGGCGGACAAGATGATAAACATGGTAGATTGGATTTTGCACTTTGGATTAAAGCTAAACCAGAAACATTAATGCAATGGACTTCTCCATGGGGAATGGGTTTTCCTGGTTGGCATATTGAATGTTCGGCAATGAGCGCTAAATATTTAGGGCAGGAGTTTGATATACATGGTGGTGGAATGGATTTAGCAGCAACGCACCATACCAATGAAATTGCACAATCAGAAGCATGTAGCCATCACCAGCCTGCTAAATATTGGATGCATACAAATATGTTGACGGTAAATGGTACTCGCATGTCTAAATCGGCAGGTAATGGTTTCTTGCCAGGAGAATTATTTACAGGAAATCATCCTCTGTTGCGTAAAGGATATAGCCCAATGACGGTTAAGTTTTTTATGTTACAAGCACATTATCGTAGCACGCTTGATTTTTCTAACGATGCTTTAGATGCATCTGAAAAAGGTTTTAGAAGATTAATGAATGCGGTTAGCTTATTGCCTAAACTTGTTGCGAGCGAAAGTGGTGAGGTAGAAATTGATCCACTTCGTTTGAATTGCGAAAATGCAATGAACGACGATTTTAACAGTCCTGTTGTGATTGCAGAATTATTTGAGGCGGTTAGAATTGTAAATACGGTTTACGATGGTACTTTAAAGATTTCTGCAATAGAATTAGATAAATTGACAACCTTAATGTATGATTTTATCTTCGAAGTTTTTGGTTTAAAAGATGAAGATACCAGTAATACTGAATTAAATGAGGTGTTAGATATGGTCATCGCTCTGCGAAAAGATGCCAAAGAAAATAAAGATTACGCAACTTCTGATATGATCCGAGTAGGCTTGCAGAATATTGGTATCCAATTAAAAGATAGCAAAGACGGAACAACTTGGAGTAAATCTTAATTAGTACCAAATGATGAATAGAAAATTTTTAGTGCTTGCCCTGGTAGCAACGTTCACTCTTCAGGCTTGTACATCTGATAAAAAAGAAACGAAAGAAGAGACTGAACAGGTTGTAAAACTAACTTCACCAGATTTTAATGCAGATAGCGCTTTTGCTTATACTAAAGCTCAGGTAGATTTTGGTCCACGAATTCCATCAACTGAAGCGCATGCTAATTGTGCTAAGTATTTGGTAAATAAATTTAAATCTTTTGGCGGAGAAGTGTTTGTGCAAGAAGCACCTGCGAAAACGTATGATGGAAAAAGTCACCGATTAAAAAATATTATTGCAGCCTTTAATCCTGAAAAAACACAACGAGTTTTAATAACTGCCCATTGGGATGCCCGTCCGTTTTCAGATCAAGATCCTGATGCGAATATGCATGACAAACCTTTTGATGCAGCAAACGATGGTGCAAGTGGGGTAGCTGTAATGTTAGAAATGGCTCGTCAAATTAAACAAAAGCAACCTAATGTTGGGGTAGATTTTATTTTGTGGGATATTGAAGATTATGGGAAATCGAAAGACGAATCTCAAAACGAAACTACATGGTGCATTGGCTCACAATATTGGGCTAAAAATCCGCCAGTAAAAGGATACAAACCTTTATATGCAATCAACTTAGATATGGTTGGCGGTGGAAATGCACAATTTGCTCAGGATGAAATTTCTAGAAAATATGCTCCTGCTATCGTTAAAAAAGTTTGGGATATTGGAAATGAAATTGGCTACTCAGCCTATTTTATAAATGTAACTTCAGGTAGTTTAATTGACGATCATTTTTGGGTAAATCAAGCTGGAATTCCTTGTATCGATATTATTCATTACACAGATGCTGCTGGTTTTTATATGAATTGGCATACACAATTGGATAATTTAAATAATATCGACAAAAACACCTTGAAAGCAGTCGGTCAAACGGTATTAGAAACTATTTATAGAGAAAAACCATCTGCATAATGTGTAATTGTTAATTACTTTTTAGGAAGTCTTAACGTTCAAATCCTATATTCGCAACACTATTTTACTTGTCATGATGAAAAAGATTATTTATTCAGTTTTAGTTGCTACAATTAGTGTGAGTGCATTTGCCCAAAAATCAGATGGCACTACAAAATCTTTGGTTAATGCAGAAAAAACATTTGCTGAAGAAGCAGTAAAAGATGGAACAAAAGCTGCTTTTAATAAATATGCAGCTTCTGACGCGTTGGTTTTTAGACCAAATCCTATAAATGCAAAAACTTTTTATGCAACTGCGCCAGATATGAAAAACTTAAACTGGACGCCAACTTTTGCAAGGGTATCTAGAAGCGGAAACTGGGGTTTTACAAGTGGAAACTATGTGGTTAATGGCGAGAAAAAAGCTTACGGGCACTATCTTTCGGTTTGGAGAGTAGAAAATGGGAACTGGAAGTTTATTTTAGATTTAGGTGCAGAGACCAATAAACCTTTGAGCAAAGTGACCACAAATTTTGTAGAACCTAAAGATCATTTTATTCCAAAATATACCACAGACAAGGAATTAAAAGCAGGTAGAGAAGTTATTTTAACTACAGAGAAAACATTAAATACTACCTTAAAATCATATGGCGCAAGTGCTTTTGCAGGGTTTTTAAATAAAGATGCTCAATTGATGTTTCCAGGAACTGAAACAATTGTTGGAAAGGAAAATATTCAAGCATTTAATAATAGAATGATTGATAAAATTAGTTTAAAAACTACTTCAGCTGATAAAGCTTTGGGAGGGGATTTAGCCTATACATTTGGTGTAGCTACAATTGATTATAAAACTGATTTACGTGAAAGCTTCCATTATGTGTTTATCTGGGAACGTCAATCTGATGGAAACTGGAATATTATGAGCCAAATTTTTACCTTGGCAGAACGCTAACCTAAACAAACCAAATATAAATCTTAAGGATTTCGGCGCTGCTGAAATCCTTTTTTGTTTGTTAATGTTTTGGATTGTTAGCTGCGCATAAATAGTAATCTTTGGCGTTATTATTGAAGACAATTCAAGCATGAAAAAACACTTACTACTAGTTTCATTATTAAGTATTTCTTTAAGCGTATTAGCTCAACAAAAGTTCGATGTACAAGGTCATCGCGGTGCTAGAGGAATTATGCCAGAAAATACAATTCCTGCAATGATAAAAGGATTGCAATTGGGTGCTACAACTTTAGAAATGGATATTGTAATTTCTAAAGATCGACAAGCAGTTGTATCTCAAGAACCTTATTTTAATCACGAATATAGTTTAACACCAGATGGAAAATCCATCTCATTAAAGGATGAAAAAAAGTATAACATATTTAAAATGGATTATGAAGAGGTGAAGAAATTCGATGTAGGCAGTAAAATTCATCCTCGTTTTCCCGGTCAACAAAAAATTAAAGCTTATAAACCTTTATTAGGAGAATTAATAGATTCAGTTGAAACCTACGTGAAGTTGAATAAATTGGCAAAACCAGATTATAACATCGAAACTAAACTTATTCGCAAAGGTGACGTAGAATTTCAGCCAAGTCCAGAGGAATTTGTAGACATTATCATGGAAATTGTGAAAAAGAAAAAATTAGAAAAACGTGTGATTATCCAATCCTTTGATATGCGTACGTTGCAATATCTCCATAAAAAATATCCTAAAATGCGAACTTCCTTAGGCATTGATGAAAAGGAAGATTTCGAAAATAACATTAAGGATTTAGGATTTAACCCAACCATTTACAGCCCGTATTCTGTTTTAGTAGGGAAGAATTTAGTGGATAAATGTCACGCAGCTGGAGTTAAAATTATTCCGTGGACGGTAAACTCAATAAAAGATATTGAATATATGATGAACCTTGGTGTGGATGGAATTATAACAGATTATCCCAATTTAATGGGACAGTTAAAATAAGTTTTAAAACAAATCTTTAATAATCTGTTCGATAGTTAAACCTTCGGCTTCTGCTCTGTAATTACGCACAATTCTGTGGCGTAAAATAGGTTCAGCAACTGCTTGAACATCTTCAATATCTGGCGCATATTTACCAGAAATAGCAGCATGACATTTAGCACCTAAAACCAAAAACTGAGATGCTCTTGGTCCAGCGCCCCAAGAAACATAATTATTAATCGTTTCTGATGCTAATGCAGTATTTGGACGAGTTTTAGCAGCTAGTTTAACAGCATATTCCAATACATTATCAGTAACTGGAATATTTCTAATCAGCTTCTGGAAATATTGGATTTCCTTAGCACTGATAATTTTCTCCAACTTAACTTCTCTATTGCTTGTAGTGTTTTTTACAATTGTCAATTCATCAGCAAATGCTGGATAATTTAACTGAATATTAAACATGAAACGATCTAATTGAGCTTCTGGAAGAGGGTATGTTCCTTCTTGTTCAATAGGGTTTTGAGTAGCCAAAACGAAAAAAGGCTGAGGTAAAATATGAGTATGACCTGCTGCGGTAACCGCTTTTTCTTGCATCGCCTCTAATAAAGCAGCTTGCGTTTTTGGTGGTGTACGATTAATCTCATCGGCCAAAATAATATTAGAAAATATTGGTCCTTTAATAAACTTAAAATGACGATCTTCTCCTAAAATTTCTGCCCCAATTATATCGCTAGGCATTAAATCTGGTGTAAATTGTATGCGATTAAAGTCGAGGCCTAAAACATTAGCTACCGTTTGAACTAATAAGGTTTTTGCCAAACCTGGAACGCCAACCAATAAACAATGTCCATTGCTAAATATTGCAATAAGCACAGATTTTATGATTTCATCCTGTCCAATAACAACTTTACCAATTTCGGCTTTAATGTTTTTAAAAGACTGGTGCAGGGCATCTACGGCTTCGACATCGTTAGTAAACTGCATTCTTTATTTTTTATCCTTATTAACCCAAAGTTTCATCTCATCACAGGTTGCAAACTCATCATCAACTCTAATATAAGTAGTTTCTTTACGTTTTTGAAACCACTCACTCATTACACGAGCTTGTTTTTCGCTTTGCGCTCTTTCTTTAAATTTAGGATAATCTTGCTCTAAATTACCTTTATGAGGAGGTATTTTAGATTTTAATAAGAAAATTTTATAACCTTCTTTCCCATCTTGTGGATTGTTAAATGCAACTGGTTTAGAGATATTACCAACTTTCATGGTGTCAATTACTACAAACACAGCAGGATCTAATTTCTCTACAGGAATAAAAGTTGTTCTTGCGGTTTGGTTATCTGCATACAACATCATACCACCATTGTATTGAGTTTCTTTGTTGTCTGAATAGGTAGAAGCAGCCGTAAAGAAAGGTAATTTTTTATCAGTAATGTCTTTGTAAATACTATCTGCTTTTAACTTAACTCGCTCTAAACTTGCAGGTGTAGTTTGTGGGCGAATTAATATATGTCTTGCATGTACTTGTTCACCACGACGCTCTATTACTTGCAAAATATGGTAACCATTTTCAGTTTCGAAAACAGGAGACATTTCGCCCGCTTTTAGTTTAAATGCCATAGCAGTAAACTCCTTAACCATTTGGCTTCTGTCAAAAAAACCTAAATCACCACCTTCAGATGCAGAACCCGGATCTTCAGAATACGTTTTAGCCAAGAAACTAAAATCCTCACCGCTTTTAATACGCAACCTAATTGCATCAAGTTTATCGTAATATTTTTGCTTTTCGGCTTTAGTTAATTTTGGATATAAAGCAATTTCACCAATTTCAACTTCAGTACCAATATCTGGTAAACTGTCTTTTTTATATGTTTCGAAATACTTTTTAACTTCTAATGGAGTAACGTTAGTATTCTCGGTAATTTTAGCTTGCATTTTTTGAGCAATCAAACCTTCTTTGATATCTGGTCTCATCTCATCTTTGTACTGCAATACAGATTTTTGAAGAAATTGCTCTAAGCGCTCTTGTCCACCCATACGTTGTATTTGGTAACGCATACGTTTATCAAGTTCATCATCAACCTGGCTGTCATCTACCATAATTGAATCTATTTCGGCTTGTTGTTTTAATAATTTTTGAACCAACATTTGTTGCAAAAAATAACATTTAGCCTTTTCATCTGCCGGATTACCTTGATTTAAATAAATAGCATATTGTTGATTTAAATCAGATAAGAGGATAATATTACTTCCTACTACCGCAACAACTTTATCGAGGTTTGTTTTTTGTGCTTGTACATTTAAAAACAGACACATTAAACCGCCTGCTATTAATAAAAATTTCTTCATTCTATTTTTGTTCAATTGTATTTCTAGTGCAAAGTTAATATTATTCGCTTTATAAGCTGGTTAAGGCTTTGCAAGCTTTCTTAATTCGTCTTCGTTAATCTTTACTGTATATTTTGCTCTTAAGGTTTTAATCCATGCGTTTTCTAAACTTTGCTGATAATCTGCCGTAACTTGTCCACGTACTTCATCGTAACTTTTACCCTGATAAGCATTTATGTTTTTGTTGTAAAAATCTTCAATTGCAGCTTCGCTATCTTGTAGTTTACTCCAAATCTTTTTTTCAGATACGTTAAACATCAAAACACCTTCTCTATATTCATTCATAATAAAATTATACTCGATATTTTTCGGAGAAGTCTTTTTTTGAGCTTTTAAAGCATTTTCATATCCGTTAATTTCCTTTTTATAAGCAGTATCAGCATCTAAATTCATTGCTTTTGCTTCAGCCACCTTTAATTTGAAATTTAAGTAAAGATCTAAGTAAGATGCTAAATCCTGATAAGAAGCAGTTGCAATACCCGCATGGTTCTTTTTATAAACCCACATAAACTCCTTACTGCTAATTGATTTTCCATTAACAGAAGCGACATTTTGTGCAAATGTAACGCAGGTAAAAAAACATAAAATAAAAATGCAACAGACTTTTCTCACAAAAGACAACAGCTATATAATTTTAATGGATAAAAGTAACAATTTAAGGCGCTATAATAAGATATTTAACTAATTTTAACAGAAAATAATTTTCATTAAAAAGATAAGATGGATAACCAACTAACAAGTAACGCTGAAGCCTTACGTTTATTTTTTACCGATGATATTTATTTGGTAAAAGATGATGTGCAAAATGCTTTTGCAGAGCCAGTTAAGCTGAGTCCAGATATCGCTCCACAAGAAACTCTTTCTAAGCCAATAATAGAGATAAATGCAGTTGAAGATTTGCCGTTAATTGTTGAAGAGCCAAAACCAATTCTGAAAAAGGAATTTAACTTCGAGTTTTTAGGTAAAAATCAAAAAGGTATTTTGATTTTGGTAAATGACAGTGTGAATAAAGTGAGTTCTGAGCAAGGAACAGAGTTGTTACGGAAATTGGTGAAAGCCATTGAACTCACAAATAACGATTTTGCATTGGTTAATTATGCCAATTATAATGGTGCAACTTTTGAAGATTTAAGCAGATTTTTTAACTGCCAGTTGGTATTGTCTTTTGGAGTCGAAACTCAGCAATTAGGTTTGCCTGCTCAAACTTTACATCAATTATGCAAATTAGGTAATACACGATTAATTTTCACATCGAATCTACATGATTTAGATAGCGATCAGGCAAGTAAAAAAATACTGTGGACAAATTTACAACAGCTAAAAAATGGCTAATCAATTAGTTTTTGCGACCAATAATGCACATAAAACACTTGAAGTTAGGGAATTGTTAGCGCCTAAATATGAGGTTTTAAATTTGACAGGTATTGGTTGTGATGTAGATATTCCAGAAACTGGAAGTACGTTTGCTGAAAACGCAACTTTAAAAAGCACCTATGTGGTAGAAAATTTTCACATTGATTGTTTTGCAGATGACAGTGGATTAGAAGTTGAAGCTTTAAATAACGAACCAGGAATTTACTCTGCCAGATATAGCGGTGCTAAAGGTGATGCTGAGAACATGAAATTCTTACTTCAAAAAATGGAAGGTGTGGCCAATCGCAATGCTCGATTTAAAACTGTTATTTCTTTAATCCAAAATGGCAAGAACCATCTTTTTGAAGGAGTAATTTATGGTAAATTAAGAACGACACCAGTTGGAGAAAAAGGTTTTGGCTACGATCCAATATTTGAGCCAAATGGTTATTCCATTACGTTTGCCGAAATGGAAATGGAACAAAAAAATAAAATCAGTCACCGAGCACTAGCTATGCAAAAACTGATTTCTTTTTTGCAAGAAAGCTAAATCCGATCAATTTACAGATTGAATTTTCGTTTTAGTAGTATCAACTTTTACGGGAGGAGTAATGGCAGGTTTAGTAGTAGGTGTTGTTTTACCTTTATTCGGATCTACTGTTGGTTTTTTAGTTGGTAAAATTGGTTTTATCCCAGAAGGATCATTGCCTGTAACTTTTACAGCTGGTTTTGTTGTTGTTGAATTTTTCGAAGTTGATTTAATCGCAGGTTTACCTTTAATAATATCAGCTTTGCTTACAGGCCTTAATTCTGGTTTCCAAATAAAACCTGTTAAAGTTGTTTCTTTTGGCAATTTATTCATTGGATTTGTTGCGCCCTCAGCTTCTTTAATGTATAAAATGTCTGTTAGCTCTTTGTCTTTAAATAAAAATTTAATTCGACTACTCACAGATTGGTTCATTTTATCATAATTACCTTTTTCATCTTTCGAATAGTAGATGCTTTCGGCATTGCCATCCACATACATATTTCTTAATTCGCCTTCTCTAAAAAAACCTGTAATTTTCTTTCCTTTTACCTGATTAAATTTGGTAGAATCGGTTTCTACATTAACCAAAAATCCATTTTGTAAAACTTGAAAACTATGGATTTTGTCATTCTTGAAAAAAACATGAATCGTGTCGCCTGTTTGCTGTGTTCCTTCCGACCACAAAATTGGATTTTTATACCAACGTAAGGTGGAATCAGCGGCGGTATAAAACAACGAATCTGCTTTTGCTTGCATATTAGATTTATATACTCTTACGTTGTGAAATGCCTTAATCACTCGAGTTCTTACTGTATCAGCAGGATTAAAAGTAGCTACACTGTCCTTTTTAAGCGGGTTAACACTTGAGGTTTTTGGTTTAATTCCATTTGCAGTAGTCAAAATCGCCTTTTTATCGTCTGATTTTACTACAACTTTTTTATCAGTTTGAACGGAATCTTTTTTGCTCGACACTACCGTTTTGTTTTGAGTAGGTAGTGGTAGGATTTTTTTTAAACTATCCGTTTTTATACTGTCAATACCAACTTTTGTACTATCCAATAATTTAGGTGGCGGTGGATTATTTTTTAAATCTTTAGCCTTTTGCTCGGCTAGTTTTCTTTCTTTCTTGGACAGTTTTTTCGTGTCAATATTTACGACAGCTGGTTTTTTCACAGCTTGTGCAGCTGCAGCAGCTTTTCTAGCTTCAGCTTTTTCCTTCTCTTTTTCTTCCTTCGCTTTCTCATCTTCTGCACCTACCTCGTTATCTTTCTGAATAATCGGTTTATTCAGCAATTTTAAGGTGTGTTGTAATACTTTTTGTGTTTGTAACGTATCTGCACCAAGCCATAATGTATCTGGTATCTTCTTATTATTAACCGTAATGGAATCTTTAGTTGCCATACCGAAATATGCATTTTTTGTTACGACTACACGTTCATCCGCTTTGTAATATTCACCTAATTGTCCTCTTAAAAGTGTTCTATCAGACGTATCAATAAATACAATATTTTTTACTGCTCTACCATATCCGGTTTTACCGTAATAGTATAAACTATCACCTTTTAATGATTTTGTATTTTGCGTATAAAGATTTTTTTTACCGAAATATGCATTTTCGCTTTTGGTATTATAAGCGCCATTTTCAGTATACAAATTATCGTCTTTTCCTTTAATATTCGTAGGGCCGTAAAAGTAAGTCCAATTGGTAAAGGTGTTGTAACGTAGCGTATCAGATTTAATAGTGCTTTGTGGTGTAACAACTACAACATTATACCTAAAATAAGCATCTTTGGTATTGGCAAAATAATAACCTCTTTTACTAGTTAATACGACATCTTTATTTACAATTTTCCCTCCAGTACTGTATTCCCCAATTTTAGTAGCCATATTATAATCCAAAATGTTAGTAGTCAACGTAGAGGTTGGATCAATCATTTTTACATTATTAGATAAATGCGCTTTTTTTGCATTTCCATCATAATTTAAAAAATCAGAGTAAATATTTACGGTATCCCCTTGGTTAATATGAACATTTTTAAAAGCTTCAAAGTAATTGCGATCTTTATAAAATACTGCACTATCAGATCTTAAAGTAGCATTGTCTTGCCTAAAAACGGGATTTATAACATAGTTTACATTTGTTTTAGTGTCCACAGTCAAACGATCAGAAGAAACTAATTCAATTTTAGTCCGCTGTTGCGCAAACAAAATGCTGGGAAAGAGTAACAAAAGAAAGAAAAAGCGTAATTTCTGCACTTTACAAAGTTATGTTTTATTTTTTTTTAATGATGTAAGCTTATCACGGTTAAATTAAATATTTTTGAAACATGTTACCGCTACAGCTGTTTACTGATTACATCAAAAAAAATGCCCTTTTCGCCAAACCAGATAAAATCTTGTTGGCTGTAAGTGGAGGTAAGGATTCGGCTTTGATGGTTCAGCTATTTAAACTCGCCGGCTTTCAATTTAGTATAGCGCACTGTAATTTTAATTTGCGAGGCGACGAATCTCAACGCGATGAAGCCTTTGTAAAACTCTTAGCAACAAGTTTGGAACTTCCATTTCATGTAGTACATTTTGATGCAAAGGCTTATGCGAATGAACATCACCTGTCTATTCAAATGGCTGCCAGAGATTTGCGTTATCAATGGTTTGAAAAGATAAGACAAGAAAATGGTTATAGTTTTATTGCTTTAGCGCATCACCAAAATGATTCTATTGAAACGCTATTGCTTAATTTAACACGTGGTACAGGCATAAGTGGTATGCATGGTATTTTGCCGAAAAGAGATAAATTAATCAGGCCTTTATTGTTTTTATCACGACAGCAAATTGATGAGTTGGTGAAAGAAAATGACATCAACTTTGTTGAAGACAGTTCGAATGAAAGCACAAAATATGCTCGTAACAAAATACGTTTAACCGTTATTCCGCAACTGCGGGAAATTAACCCAAATTTAGAACACACTTTTGCCCAAAATATAACTCGATTTGCAGAAACTGAAGAGGTTTTACAGCGTGTAATTACACAAACACGTAAAGAAATTGTAAGAGAAATAAATGGCGAATTTTATTTTTCAATCGAGAAAATAAAGGAGTTAAAGCCTCAAAAATTGCTCTTTTTCGAATTGTTAAAACCATATCACTTCACCGACAAAGTAATTGATGAAATTTTAGAATCATTAACAAAGCAAAGTGGAACTTCATTTTATAGCCATACGCACCGTGCAACTATTAATCGAAATGAGGTAATAATATCTGCTTTACCTAAAGAAAAAACACATACAAATCAGTTTATCCACCCAAAAGATGAGCGAATTTTAGTAGAAAATCAGCAAATTTTAATTGCCTACACTACATCAAACGCAGTTGAAAATAATAGAAATAAAGCATTTATAGATGCAGATAAATTGATATTTCCTCTTGTTGTTCGTTTTAAACAAGATGGAGATCGTTTTATGCCATTAGGAATGAAACAGTATAAAAAGCTAAGTGACTTTTTAATTGATAGTAAAGTGCCATTACCGCAAAAGGAAAAAATTCCGTTAATAGTTAATGGAAATGGAGAAATAATTTGGGTTGCAGGTTTACGACAGGACAATAGATATAAAGTAAATGCAACAACAAAAAAAGTTGCTATATTCGAATTGTTAAATGCATAATGGATCATAAAAATATCTATATCGAAAAACAATACATCGGCCGCGATTATATCCGAATTTGTATTAGGCTTGTAATGGCAGCTTTTTGTTTTGCAGCCTATGTTTATGAGCGTGATCGGGATAATACTGTAGACCTTTTTTTAGTCGTTGGTTTTGGTATTATTGGTGTTTCTATTATCCTTTTATTCCTAATTCAATATAAAATACGCATCGAGAATAAAAGCGTAGTGATTGATGGATTGTGGACTGCGAAGAAAGTTAAAATAGATTTAAACAGTATTGTAAAAGTGCGCAAAGCGACATACAGCAATTATATGTTTAATAATCCGGTGTATAATTTACATAAAAAGGGAAGCATACGTTTTTATTCTTCTGGCAAAGATGCCATTGTTTTAACCGATAGAGACGGTTTGGAATATTTTATCGGCACTCAACGCCCTAACGAAATGTATTTAGTGATTCAAGAAGAAATGAGAAGTTAATTTTCTTTCGCTAAATCATTTTGCTTAACATCAATTTTATTACCAATAGATAACACAAATTAAATAAGATATAGGTTAATTTGCTTTTGTAAAACTTACGGTTTACATTTTATAAAAATATTAATGAAAATAGGAATTGTTTGTTACCCTACATTTGGCGGAAGCGGTGTTGTTGCTACTGAATTAGGTAAAGCTCTTGCAAATGAAGGCCATCAGGTTCATTTTATCACATATAGCCAGCCTGCTAGATTAGATTTTTTCTCGGCCAATTTATTTTACCACGAAGTTTCGGTAAGAGATTATCCATTATTTGATTACGCTCCTTACGAATCTGCCTTAGCAAGTAAATTGGTTGATGTAGTTCGTTTTGAACAATTAGATATCTTACATGTACACTATGCCATTCCCCATGCTTCTGCAGCATTTATGGCTAAACAAATATTAGCGACTTACGGTATTAATATTCCTTTTGTTACTACGTTGCACGGTACAGATATCACCTTGGTAGGTAAGGATGCAACCTATAAACCAGTGGTAACTTTTTCAATTAATCAGAGCGATGGTGTGACGACAGTTTCTCAAGATTTAAAAGAAGATACCTACAAGCATTTCGATATTCAAAAGGAGATTAAAGTAATCCCGAATTTTATAGATTTTAATCGATTTAGTTTACAACCCAAAGGACATTTTAAAAAAGCAATTGCGCCAAACAACGAGCGTATTTTAATTCATACGTCTAATTTTAGAAAAGTGAAACGTACTGAAGATGTGATTAGGATGTTTCAGAAAGTGCAGGAAAGAATTCCGTCAAAATTGTTAATGGTAGGAGATGGGCCAGAACGTACAGCAAATGAGCAACTGTGTCGCGAACTTAATATTTGTGAAAATGTTCGGTTTTTAGGTAAACAAGATGCTGTTGAAGAAATTTTATCGGTTTCAGATTTGTTTATTATGCCTTCAGAATCTGAAAGTTTTGGTTTAGCTGCATTAGAAGCAATGGCCTGCAAAGTTCCGGTAATTACGTCTAACGCTGGCGGTTTACCAGAATTAAATATCGATGATTATTGCGGTTATATGTGCGAAGTAGGTGATATAGAGGATATGGCGAATAAAGCAATTACTATTTTAAGCAATGAAGATACATTGAGCTATTTTAAAGAAAACGCATTAAAAAGAGCTCAAGATTTTGATTTAAAGAAGATTTTGCCAATGTATATTGATTACTATAAAGAAGTTATTGAAAAATCTTTAGTGGCGAATTAATCCTATTTGCTAAAAATCAAACAAACAGGTACACCTACGTTAATTCTTTTACCGCTATCTTTTAACATGCCGGTAATTTTATTTCTATTAAAAATTACAACATCATTGGTGTATTGGTGTGCGACTAATACATGATTTCCACTCGGGTCTATCGCGAAATTTCTAGGACCTTTACCTAGCGTGCTTACTCGTTCTACAAATTTTAAAATCCCAGTAGGAAGAATAGAAAATACAGAAATTGTATTTGCATCACCACGATTGGTTTCATATAAAAATTTCCCATCGGGAGATACATGAATATCTGCACCATCTATTTTTCCAGTAAAATCTTTTGGAGCAGTAGCTATTTCTTGAATTTTTTTCAAACTCCCATTTGTATAGCGAAATGCAGTGATGCTTCCGTCAAATTCATGCGCTAAATACGCAAATTTTCCATTCGGACTAAAAGTTAAATGTCTTGGGCCAGTCCCTGCATTTGTTTTGATAACCGTTGTTATGGTTAAGATCTTATCAGGACTTGCAGAGTTGTAGTTATAAATGTAAATAAGATCTTCGCCTAAATCATTGCTGATTAAATATTTATGATCTGGCGTAAATTGAACCTGATGTACATGAGCACTTTCTTGTCTTTTTTTAGAATCAATACTTTTGCCACTATGCTGAATGATTTGTTTAGCATCAGTTAAAGATCCATCCGCATTGCGGCCAAAAACTGAAATTGTACCCCCACTATAGTTTGCCAAAATCACATTTTTATCATCAACAGCAATAAAACAGGGATCAGCGCCTTCAGAGGATTTTTTATTTAGAAAAGATAAATCTCCACTTTGAGAATTAAAACTAAATGAACTTACAGCACTATTTTTTCCATCTTCATTTACACTATAAACAAATTTTTTATTACTACTTACAGCTAAATAACTAGGATTAACAACGTTTTTAGCAATACTTTTTAAGCTTGTTTCTGCAGTTAAACTGTTATAATTATAAACGTAAATTCCTTCGCTATTGCCTTTATTGGTATAGGTTCCAATTAGCAAATTATAGTTTTGTGCTTGAGCTTGAAAAGTAAAAAAAACGGCTAATAAAATGAAGAAATATTTTTTCATGAGAATTGATTTCAATTTTAATGCAAAGTACACAAAGAAAAAATACCTAAAGAAAAATTTTAGATTTAGCTAAAAAGCACAAAAGTCGCTAGTAAAACTAACGACTTTTGAGATTTCCGCTTTGCGGTTATATTATTTTATCAAATGCTTAATTTGAATTAATTCATGTTCTTCTAAGAAACGCCATCTACCTCGTGGCAAATCTTTCTTTGTTAAATTACCATAAACTACACGATCAAGTTTAACCACATCATAGCCTAAATGTTCGAATATTCTACGTACAATACGGTTTTTACCACTGTGAATTTGAATACCAACCTCACGTTTTGATGCTCCAGCTACATAAGAAACATTATCTGGCTTAATTAAACCATCTTCTAATTCTAAACCAAATTGAATTTTATTAAAATCGCCTTGGCTTAAACTTTTGTTTAATTCTACATGATAAATTTTAGTGATGCCATTTTTAGGGTGCGATAATTTATCTGCTAATTCCCCATCATTGGTCATTAAAATTAATCCAGTTGTATTTCTGTCTAAACGACCAACTGGATAAATACGCTCACGACTCGCTTTTTCTACTAATTGCATTACAGTTCTACGTTCCTGAGGATCGTCTGTAGTAGTGATATAATCTTTTGGCTTGTTTAATAAAACGTAAACTTTCTTTTCGCGTTTTAGCAATTCGCCATTGTAACGTACTTCATCTTTGTAGGGATCAATTTTATGTCCTAACTCAGAAACTGGAGATCCATTTACTGAAATTACTCCAGCTTCAATCAATTCATCCGCCTTGCGACGTGAACAAATACCGGAGTTTGCGATATAACGATTTAAACGAATTAAGCCATCATCTTTCGGTTCGGCTGTTTTTCTTGCTCTAGTTGCAGGAGCTACTCTTTCGCCACGATCTTCTTTGCCTTTGTAGCCACCTTCGTCGCGTTTTCTGTATGGGCGACTATCTGTACTTCTAGATGCACCACTTTTTTTATCGGCGAATTTAGATTTATCTCCGTCGGTTATGAAATTATCTTTTTTAATGTAGCTACGTTTGCCTTCTGCGTTTTCATCTCTTGAGCTACCTTCTTTGTATGCTTTTGGTTTATAACCAGCATTGCCGCTTTCTTTCTTTTCCCAAGGTTTAAAACCACCTTTGCTATCGCTTTTAGGCTTATATTCTCTTGGCTCGTCTCTATCGGTTCTTGGTTTAAAATCTTTTCCAGCTGATGTTCTAGGTGTATACGATTTAGAATCGCCGTCTCTTGATGTTCTCGGTTTGTAATCTTTAGATGCACCGTCTCTTGGTTTAAAGTCTTTACCAGCTGATGGTCTTGATGTGTATGGCTTTGAATCGCCATCGCGAGATGTTCTTGGTTTGTATTCTTTTCTGTCGCCAGTAGCAAAACCAGGTTTGCGTTTTTCTTTATCGTCTTTTTTGTCAAAGCCAGAACTGTCTTTTCCGTCTTTGTCGCTAAATCTACTTTTGGGTTTATCAGTGCCTGCAGGTCTTCTGCTTGTACTTCTATCGCCCGCCTTGGACTTGTCATCGCGACTGTTCCTATTATTGTTTTTTATCATGATACGCTTTTATCCACATAAAATATGCGGGTGCAAATTTAATAAAAATGTATCAATCTATTTCGTAAAAATTGAGCTAAAATCACAAAAAAGAAATGTGCGTTTAAGCAGCTTTAAACCTTGATTTTGGCAGAAAAATACGTAACTATTTGATAATTAGCCAAATGTATTGTACCTTTGCCGATACAAATATATTTGTTCACCAAAAAAAGGAGGAAGATGATAAAGAAACACCTCATTCCATGTACGGTAATTTTAACATTACTGGTTATGGCAAAAGTGTTTGCTTATAAGCTGCCAGAAGTAAAAACAAGTCTAAAGAAAGACAACAATACCACCATAAAAAAAGAAGCTGAAGAGCCAGCATTTACATTAGCTCAACTAGAATTTGCAGATGAAAATTTGCCCTCGGGCGATGCAAGGATTAACGGTAAAATGAAGAAAATTTTAGCTTCTTATGCCTACCAAAATTTGCAAACCAATCGTTTACACCGCAAAGCGGCAGAATGGTTCCCAATTATTGAACCGATTTTAGCAGCATATGGTATCCCTAACGATTTTAAATACATGCCTTTAGTAGAATCAGGATTACAAGGTGGTACGTCTCCAAAAGGCGCATCGGGTTATTGGCAATTTATGCCAGGAACTGCTCGTACCTACGGATTAAAGGTAAATGGAAATGTAGATGAGCGTCAGAACTTAAGAAAATCTACAATTGCAGCTTGTAAATACATTAAAGAATTATATAGCATTTTTGATAGTTGGACTTTAGTTGCAGCGGCTTATAATGTTGGAGATGTGCACATGAAGAGACAAATCAACAAGCAAAATCAAGACAATTATTTTAAAATGAAATTGAATCGTGAAACAGGTGGATATGTTTACAAACTTATTTCAATGAAAGAAATTCTTGAAAATCCAGCTCGTAACGGTTACACGAGTCAAAAAGCATTAATTGCCTATACTGAATCCCAACCTACTACAATAGAATAAGGTTTAGTGACTGGAAATTTATAGAGCCATTCGTATTATGCGGATGGCTTTTTTGATTCTTTTATAAGTCTTGTCATTCAGAGCGCAGCGAAGAATCTATTTTATTAATCTTTAGGAAGAGATACTTCCTTCGTCAGAATGACAAATGTTTACTATTTTAGTCGCATGTCATTGCAAAAACTCCGAGTTATTTCTGTAATTAAGCAAGCTAACGAAGTTTTAACTATTAATTTCGAAACCCTAAGTGGTGAAAAGTTGAACTACAAAGCAGGTCAGTTTTTGCCCTTAGTTTTTCAGGTCAAAGGGAAAGAATCAAGACGTTCTTATTCTTTTTGTAGTTCACCAGATGTTGATGAACCCATTTCTATTGCAGTTAAATTGGTAGAGAATGGAGAAATTTCGAGATTTATTCATCATCAAATAGCTATAGGAGATACAGTAGAAATAGCAAAACCAAACGGGCAGTTTATTTATCAGCCAGATGGCGATGTTAAAAGAACAGTCTTTCTATTTGCAGCTGGAGTTGGAATTACGCCTCTTTTATCTATTTTGAAAACAGCATTGGTTGCTGAAGCAAATTCCAAAATCGTATTAATTTATAGTAGTCGCTCTGCTGAAGAGACCTTATTTATTGAAGAAATTGCAAAATGGCAAGTAGAACATTCGGCTAGATTAAAAGTTATTCATTTGTTTAGCAATTCTAAGAATTTATTTAGAGCAAGATTAAATGGTTTTCTCATCAACCAGTTGGTGAAAGAAAATATGGAATTTGAGGCTGAAGATGCTTTGTTCTATACTTGCGGACCAGTAGATTATATGGATGTTTGTCGCATTACATTGTTGGGTGCAGGTTTTAAACCAGATCAGGTTAAGCGTGAAACCTTTGTGTTGCCAGAAGATGAGGCAGATGAAGACGACTCTACAGAAAAAATAGTGGATAAAAATACATATTCTGTTAATTTACATTTTAAAGGAGAAATACATCATTTGCTAGTTCCTTGGCCCAAAAGAATTTTAGAAGTTGCGCTCGAAAATAAAATCAATTTACCTTATAGTTGTAGCGGTGGAGTTTGTAGTACATGTACAGCAACTTGCATTTCTGGTGGTGTAAGGATGGATTATAATGAAGTTTTAACGGATGATGAAGTTGCAAAAGGTAGAGTTTTAGTGTGTACAGGGCATCCGACAGTTAATGAAACTACGATAACTTGGGAGTAATGGTTACGGGTTGCGAGTTACAGGTTGCAAGTTTGGGTGTTTTAACTTGTAATTCACAAAATATAACTTACAATCTCCTTTCTGGCAATGGCACAAAATCAGTTTCTCCTGGCACTGGCGGATATTCTTGATTTAGCCATTTCGTTTTGGCTTCTTCAATTAATTCTTTGCTAGATGCTACGAAATTCCAATAAATAAATCGCTCTTCAGGGAAAGGTTCGCCGCCAAAAATATAAATGGTTGTATTTTCTTGCATAGTAAATTCGCAAAGAGAACTTTCTTTTGCAACTAATAACTGTTTTGGTTGAAAAGTATTGCCATCGTTTTCAATAGCACCTTCTAAGATATAAATTCCGCTTTCGCCAAAAAGTTCATCGCCAATTTTTACTATTGTGCGAGATGAACTTTTCAATTCCAATAAATACAAAAGGCTATAGACTGGAATTGGAGATTTATGACCTAAAACTTCACCAGCAATTAATTTATAATGAACTCCGTTATTTTCCCATGTTGGAATTTCATCCGCCTCTGCGTGGAAAAACTCAGGTTCCATTTGCTCCAAATCTTTTGGTAAGGCTACCCAAATTTGTAACCCATGCAAAGATTTAGTAGAGTGACGAAGATATTCGGGAGTTCTTTCTGAATGAACAATTCCTTTTCCGGCTGTCATCCAATTTACCTGACCAGCTTTAATTTCTACTTCAGTTCCTAAGCCATCTTTGTGCATTACGTTGCCTTCAAAAAGGTAGGTGAGTGTAGATAATCCGATATGTGGATGCGGTGGAATGTCTAAATTTTTATGATCGCTCATTACAGTTGGCCCCATGTGATCGATAAAAGAAAAAGGACCGACCATTCTTTTTTCTCTGAATGGCAACAATCTACCAACCATAAAATTGCCAATATCACTTGGTCTTTCTTCAATAATGAGCTTAATATTCGACATCAGATTTTTTATTTAAAGGTAATAATTTGGATTGTAAAAATCTATATCGTAATATTGCAATATTAAAATATGAAATCATGGGCGCATCTAAAACGGAACACTTTACACAAAAGCAAAATGAAATTGCAGCACTAATGAAAGCGTTGGGTCATCCGGCTAGAGTTGCTATTATTGATTATTTGTTGACGGTTGATACTTGTATTTGCGGAGATATTGTAAATGAATTGCCTTTAGCGCAACCAACAGTTTCTCAGCATTTAAAGGAGTTAAAAAACGCTGGATTAATTAAAGGCAATATTGAAGGAAATGCAATCTGTTACTGCATTGATGAAGAAACATTTGCTAAGTTTCAGAATTTCCTGTCGGAAGTTTTTGGAAAAATTAAGGTACAAAAGAATAACTGTTGTTAATTTAAATCGCTATAAAATGAAATTATCAGAAATTAAAACAATGTTAGCTACAGCTGAGGCTGTGAATTTTATATTAGAAGATGGTACATCTGTACCTGAACATTTTCATGTAACTGAAATAGGTGTGGTAAGTAAACACTTTATAGATTGTGGTGGAACGGTTCGTACGGAGAAAAAAGCTAATTTTCAATTGTGGGATGCTAATGATTTTGAACATCGCTTAAAGCCTGGTAAACTGTTAAACATTATTGGGCTGTCTGAAAAAGTTTTAGGAATGGAAGATTTGGAGATAGAAGTTGAATACCAAAGTGATACCATTGGTAAATACGGATTGGATTTTAACGGGAAGGATTTTGTATTGACAAGTACTAGAACTGCTTGTTTAGCTAAAGATGCCTGTGGTGTTCCGACAGAAAAACAAAAAGTAAACTTGGTTCAATTACCAACTGCAAATGCTTGTGTGCCAGGTGGCGGTTGTTGTTAAGTATGAAGAGAATATTAGTGCTTTGCACAGGAAATAGTTGTCGCAGTCAAATTGCAGAAGGTTATTTGAGATATTTTGCAAAGGGTAAAGCAGAAGTTTATAGTGCAGGGATTGAAACGCATGGTGTAAATCCTAGAGCTATTGCTACTATGGCGGCAGATGGAATTGATATTTCTAACCATACTTCAAACAATATTGATGAATATAGAGATATAGAGTTTGATTACCTAATCACGGTTTGCGATCATGCGAAAGAGAATTGTCCGTTTTTTCCTAGCGAGGCGAAGAAGTTTCATTACAATTTTCCAGATCCTGCAAAGGCGAAGGGAACTGAAGAAGAAATTGTCGCGGAGTTTAATAAGGTTAGAGATTTAATTAAAAGTTATTGCCATCGTTTTATAAAAGAAAACCTCATCCAAAATTAATTGAATGAGGTTTTCTTTTCTCGTTCTAAACTTGTTTCAGAGTCTAGTTTAAAGATGCTGAAATGAATTCAGCATGACGAGTTATTCTTCTTCTTTAGCTTCTACTAAGCCAGGTACATCTACCATTTCGTTTACGTCAGCTTGGTAATTTACACCTGCTACATCAAAACCAAATAAGTTTAAGAAATCTGTTTTGTAACCTGCTAAATCGCCTATGGCTGGTAAGTTTTCTGTAGTTGCTGTTTTCCATAACGTAGCTACTTGATCTTGCACATCATTACGCATTTCCCAATCGTCAATTCTAATGCGACCTTCTTCGTCTACAGGAACATCACCATCGGTGTATAATCTATCTTTAAATAATCTGCCAATTTGTTCAATACATCCTTCATGAATGCCTTCTTCTTTCATTATTTTGTACAACAACGAAATGTATAATGGGATAACAGGAATTGCTGAACTTGCTTGTGTAACTAAGGCTTTGTTTACCGAAACATAAGCTTTTCCTTTTAGGTCGGCTAATTTATCTGTGATGGTAAATGCAGTTGCTTCTAAGTGGTTTTTTGCCATACCAATTGTTCCTTTGCGGTAAACTGCTTCGGTTACGGCAGGGCCGATATACGAATAGGCAACTGTTGTAAAACCATCGGCTAATAGATTTTCTGCTTTTAAAGCGTCAATCCACATTGCCCAATCTTCGCCACCCATTACGGCTATTGTATTTTCAATTTCTTCTTCGTTTGCTGGCTCGATTGATACTTCCGAAACTATGCCTGTATGGAAATCGACTGTTTTATTGGTAAATGAACCGCCAATTGGTTTTAAAACAGAACGGTGCGTAATGCCTGTATTTGGGTTTGTTCTAACTGGTGATGCTAAGCTGTAGATAATTAAATCGATTTGACCTAAATCGGCTTTAATTAGATCGATGGTTTGTTGTTTTACTTCATTTGAGAAGGCATCTCCATTGATGCTTTTTGCATATAAACCTGCTTTGTTAGCTTCAGTTTCGAATGCTGCAGTGTTGTACCAACCTGGTGATGCAGTTTTGCCTTCTTTTGGTGGTTTTTCGAAATATACACCTATAGTAGCTGCCCCTGAGCCAAACGCACTTGTAATTCTGGATGCTAAACCGAAACCGGTTGATGCACCAATTACGAGTACTTTTTTAGCACCGTCTATTTGGCCTTGAGATTTGATATAGTTAATTTGATTAATTATGTTTTGCTCACAACCTTTTGGGTGTGCGGTTAAACATATAAATCCTCGCATTCTAGGTTCAATAATCATAATTTTTTAAAGCTATTACTTAAAAATTAACGCTGGTTTAAGTTAGCAGCGTTCTATTCTTCAAAACTATCCTTAATTTCTTTCCATTCCAAATATATAGTTGATTTGTTCAATTGTTCATTGGTTCAATTGTTTATTCGGGGCATAATCTTGGATTTTATTAGATCGGTTAGCTGAAGCAAATTGCAAGGAATAGTAAAGCAGTTGATAAAAGCCGGAGTGCAGTTGATGTTTGTAGAAGTGAGGGTTTAATAAGTTGGAGTAATGTTTATAAAAACTGGAGTGCAGTTGATTTCTGCGGAAGTGCGGCTTAAATAAGTTGGAATAATTATTAAATAAGCTGGAGTGCAGTTAATAAAAGCGGAAGTGGTTGTATTAAAAGTCGGAGTACTTTTTGTAAATGTGGGAGTAAAGTTGATAAAAGAGGGAGTGAACTTGGCTGTTCTATAATTTCGCTTGTAAGTTATTTTTATTTATTTGTTATATGGTGGAGATTGCCACAATCGGTGGAAAACCTCCTTTGCAAGGACGAAGCGTTTATGGTGCAGGTGTATTTTTTATTGCACTGTTTTGAGTTTATAAACCTGATAGTAGCGGAAATACTTTTTGTGTGCATCATCTTGTGTTGAATTGCACTGTTTAAAGATTTCTCGGCTGCTCTCGAAATGACGGAAGACTTTGATTCAAAAAGATTGGAGTGAATAGCAGGGCTTACTTTACAAAGGTGTTGCTGGTTGGGCTTTTCTAATTTATTTATCACATAGATACATAGAAAAACATAGGTAAGATGGCTAATCCTTTATGTAGTGACTTGACCTATTTAGAGATTCTTCGCTGCGCTCTGAATGACAAATTAGTATGACATTAAACTGTGTTTTAACTAGTGAAGATCAATAGCTTTTGTGCTTAAAATTCGTTATTTTTGCAGGCTGTTTTTTAATACCGAGAATTACAAATTTATGAGCAAAAAGAACATTGACCTAGGCGAGCAAAAAGATGTTGAAGTGTATGGTGCTAGGGTGCATAATCTTAAAAATATTGATGTTAGTTTCCCAAGAAATAAACTGGTTGTTATCACTGGTTTGAGTGGTAGCGGTAAATCATCATTGGCTTTTGATACCATTTATGCTGAAGGACAACGTCGTTATATGGAGACATTTAGTGCGTATTCTCGTCAGTTTATGGGTGGGATGGAACGTCCTGATGTGGACAAGGTTTCGGGGTTAAGTCCGGTTATTGCAATTGAACAAAAAACGACGAGTAAAAACCCACGTTCGACAGTAGGTACGATTACCGAAATTTACGATTTTATGCGCTTGCTTTATGCTCGTGTTGCTGATGCTTTTTCTTACAATACGGGTGAGAAAATGGAGCGGATGAGTGAAGATCAAATCCTTAAAAATATTTACAAAAAGTTTAATACGATGCCGGTAAATATTCTTGCACCTGTGGTGAAGGGAAGGAAAGGTCATTACCGTGAATTGTTTGAGCAAATTCGTAAACAAGGTTATGTAAAGGTTCGTGTTGATGGAGAAATAATGGATTTAACTGCTAAAATGCAGGTTGACCGTTATAAAATACATGATATTGAGATTGTTGTTGATCGCTTGATTATTGATGAAAAAGATCATAAACGGTTATTAGATAGTATTCAAACGGCTATGCGTTTGGGTAAAGGAATTATTAAAATAAGTGATAAGGATAATAATGTAGCGCATTTTAGTAAGTTCTTGATGTGTCCTACTACAGGAATCTCTTACGATGAGCCACAGCCAAACAGTTTTTCGTTTAATTCGCCTTATGGCGCTTGTGAGCGTTGCGATGGGTTGGGTTATATTTTTGTGGTTGATAAGGAATCGGTAATGCCGAACATGAAACTGAGTATTTTAAACGGTGGTTTGGCGCCATTAGGCGAATATCGTGATGTGTGGATGTTTCAGGTATTGAAAGCTTTAGCTAAAAAATACAGTTTCTCTCTTTCTACTCCGCTAGAAAAATTGGGCGATGAAAATATTGACATTATATTGAACGGTACACATGAGTTGTTGAGTGTTGCGGTTGAGTACAATAAATGGAATGTGCAGAATTACCAAATCACTTTTGATGGTATTATTAAGTTGTTGGAAGAACAACAGGAAAAAAGAAGTGATACCGCAAATGCGGATGATATGGATGCTTTTCGCAAATTAAAAACTTGTCCGGAATGTCATGGTGCTCGTTTGAAAAAGGAAAGTCTGCATTTTAAAGTTGATGGTAAGAATATTTTTGAGCTTGCCGAAATGGATATCTTTAGTTTAAAAACTTGGTTTACAGATGTTGAAACTCGTTTAAACGAAAGGCAAAATGTGATTGCGAAGGAGATTTTGAAAGAGATTAGAGCTCGAATTGGTTTCCTAACCGATGTGGGTTTGAATTATTTATCGTTGGATAGAACAGCTAGGACACTTTCTGGTGGTGAGGCACAACGTATTCGTTTGGCTACGCAAATTGGTTCGCAATTAATGAACGTGATGTACATTTTGGATGAGCCGAGTATCGGTTTGCACCAACGTGATAATGAGCGTTTGATTGGCGCTTTGAAAAACCTTCGTGATTTAGGGAATACGGTGTTGGTGGTTGAACACGATAAAGACATGATTTTAGAGGCTGACCATGTGATTGATATTGGTCCGGCGGCAGGTGTACATGGAGGTGAGGTTGTTGCTGAAGGAACACCGGCTCAGATTTTAAAATCGGGTACGTTGACAGCAGCTTACTTGAATGGAAAGAAAGGAATTGAGGTTCCAAAAAAGCGTAGAAAAGGGAATGGGCATAAGTTATCTATTATTAAAGCTACTGGACATAATTTAAAAGAGGTTTCGGTTGATTTTCCTTTGGGTAAATTTATTGCGGTTACTGGTGTTTCGGGGAGTGGGAAATCGAGTTTAATTACGGAGACGTTATATCCAATTTTAAATCACCACTTTTTTAGGGCGAAAAAACACCCACTTCCTTACGAGAAAATTAATGGTTTAAAGGAGATTGATAAGGTAATTGAGATAGATCAAGCGCCAATTGGTCGTACGCCAAGATCAAATCCATCTACCTATACTGGTGTTTTCTCTGACATTAGAAATTTGTTTGTGCTGTTGCCGGAGGCGAAAATTCGTGGGTATAAACCTGGTCGTTTTTCGTTTAACGTAAAAGGCGGTCGTTGTGAAACTTGCCAAGGTGCGGGAATGAAAGTGATTGAGATGAATTTCTTGCCAGATGTTTCGGTTCCATGTGAAGAATGCGGAGGAAGAAGATATAATCGTGAAACGTTAGAGGTTCGTTATCGTGGGAAATCGATTAGTGATGTATTGGACATGAGTATTGAAGAGGCTTGTGCTTTTTTTGATCAGATGCCTGCGATTTACCGTAAAATAAAAACATTGAATGATGTTGGCTTGGGGTACATTAGACTAGGTCAATCGTCTACTACGCTATCTGGTGGAGAAGCACAACGCGTTAAATTGGCTACTGAACTTTCTAAAAAAGATACTGGAAAAACCTTTTACATTTTAGATGAACCGACTACTGGTTTGCACTTTGAGGATATTAATGTGTTATTGGGTGTGTTGAATGAATTGGTTGAAAAGGGGAATACTGTTTTGGTAATTGAGCATAATTTGGATGTAGTAAAGGTTGCTGATTGGATGATTGATTTAGGTGAAGAGGGTGGTGCTGGTGGTGGTCGGATTATTTTTGAGGGTACGCCTGAGGGGTTAATTCAAAATCCGATTAGCTTGACTGGAAAGTTTTTGAAGAAGGAAATGGAAGGGTAGCAGACTCGTCATTGCCAGCTTGACTGGCAATCGTAATGCTATCAAAGTTTGAATATATGCGTATATATCGCTTTACGATTCCCGTTTTCACGGGAAGGACGGCAGAGTAGATTATTTTACTAATTAGAAAAGCACATACAGAAGCTCGATTAGTGTTAGTCGGGCTTTTTGCTACAATCTTTTGTGCTTCGACAAGCTCAGCATGACAAAAAGGATTTTCGCTTCAATCCCGTTTAGATAATGTTCGTTTGTGGTAGGTAACTTCCCGTGCTAATTTCTTTCCAATGTTCTATTATCATTATTTTTCCACATTTGTCTTAGAATATATTTTGATGGAATTTCGTTCATTTCTGTCCCCAACTTATTCCATATTTCAATATGGTCTATTTTCGAATCTATTATATAGGTATTGATATCGCAAAGTAAATCCATTTCATTATTTTCAAGTTCAACGCCATTAAATCTTAAATCTGATTGATTATATTCATCATTTAAAACATTAAGTTTAATTGTGTTTTCGTTGTTGTCAAAAGTAATGAAGCAGCCATTTTCAGTAAATTCAACATTTTCGAGCTTTATGTTGTCAATTGCAAATTTTAAACTTTCTGGTGTGAATTCACTATCTAAAGTTAAGATTAAGATATCGCTAATAAATTTATGTAATTGAGAGTCCATATTCACATTTTTGGAGGCATTGCTCATAACTCAAATATATGCGAAACTTTATGATTTGTTATAAGTATTGCGGAGATTGCTTCGTTCCTCGCAAAGACGAGTTGGGGTTTTACAGGTGTTGTAAGATTGCTTCGTCATTCTTCCTCGCAATGACGAGATGGTTTATAAAGCTGTGTGAATAATCGCTAAATATTTCCCATGATGACTAATAGAAGCAAAATGACTTTCTGCGTTAGTTTTATCCACTAAATTCGGAATTCCATTTATATCTTTTTTGAGAATATAGCGGTTAGATTCTGAATTAAAATCCGACAGGTAAGTATTGGTATTTTCTAGATAGGTACTTTGTATATTTTTAAGATTTTCGTTTGTTGAGGATGCAATGGTATGAATGAAATGTTGATTGATTACACTTTTGATGTGCATTATTTTGCCTTCGAAATCCACAAAGCCATTATCCCCATTGATTTTGCAAATGAACTTTTTTGGGCTATAAAATCTTTCAGAAGTTTCTCTATTAATGATTTTATAAGCAGCTTCTTTCATGCTCCAAAATAACCAAAGTGTAGTTTCTGGATGATTCGACGACAGAATTTGTTGCTGTTCCTCAGTATTGAAAAGCTTCTCTAAATATCCTTTTCGACGCCAATTACTTTCTAAACCTGCTTTTTGCAAGTCTACAATGTCGTTACCCAGCATTTTCTGCTAATTTTTCTTCGATTACGGCAATGGTAGCTTTTACAGTTAGCATTTTATTCATGGAAGCATCATCTATCGTTATTCCGAATTTCTCTTCTATATCTAAAACAATATCGACTAAATTAGCAGAGTTGATTTTTAGATCTGTCAGAAAATCAGTGTTCTCCGAAATAGTTTCTAATGCGGTTTTATCATCTACATATGGCGTGATAATTTCTTTGAGATCGTTTATTATGGGCATTTTATTGTTTTTTAAATTTTTTAAAGATAACACAGGCATTCACATCGCCAAAACCAAAGTTAGCTTTTGCTAAAGTAGTAAGTTCTTTGTGTATTACTTTAGTAGGAATGCGATCTGGATCAATTATGTTTTTTATTTCTGGATGTATGACTTCACAATTGATGTTTGGAAATATAAAATCATCTGCTAATTGCAAAACCGAAGCGACACATTCCATACTTCCAGCAGCGCTTAATGGATGGCCTATCATTCCTTTTAGTGAGTTGATATAAGGAAAATCTTTACCAGATCGGTTAAGTGCCTTTGACCAGTTTTCAATTTCTAGCGAATCTTTTGAGGTTGCAGTTAAATGGCCATTAATGATGTCGATATCTTTTGCTGTTATTCCAGCATTTTTTAGTGCATCTGTAATACATCGCTGTACAGCTACAGGATTTGGAGCAGTCATTGTACCTAATCCACGTTGACCTCCAGAATTTACATTGCCGCCTAAAACTTCGGCATAAATTTTAGCTCCTCTTTTTAAAGCACTTTCTAAAGATTCAAGAACTAAAGCACCAGCGCCACTCGAAGGTACAAATCCGCTTGCGGAAGCACTCATAGGTCTGCTTCCTTTTTCTGGTTCGTGATTGTGTTTATTGGTGCACACTCTCATGGCATCAAACCCTCCCCAAACATATGGGCCGCTATCAGTAGAACTGCCTGCTAGCATTCTTGTGGCTTGGCCAGACTTTATTCGTTCGTATGCCATTAATACACTTTCAGTTCCTGTTGTGCAGGCAGATGAATTTGTAGTTATTTGATTGCCTAATCCTAATTTGCCACCAATAAAAGCACTTACACCACTTGCCATAGTTTGCGCTACGACAGTACTGCCCAATCGTCGAACTTGTAATTCATCAATTTTATAAATAGACGATCTAATTTTCTCTATTCCAGTGGTGCCAGTTCCGAAAATTGTACCGCTTTCCCAATCTGGATTTTCATTATTTTCTATAACTAAACCAGCATCCTTCCAGGCTTCTAATGCAGCTATAACTCCATACACTATTGCTGTGCTCTCTAAAGATTTAAGTTCAAGCTCGGTAAAAGCAGCTAGAATAATTTCATCGGTAAGTTCTGGTTTTCCAGCAATCTGACAAGAGAAATTTAATGCTTCTAATTGCGGATCATGACGAATGCCAGAAATACCATTTTTTATCGCGTCTTTAAATTGTGTAAGATTTATGCCGTTTGGCGAAACTATGCCTAAACCTGTAATGACAACTCGATTATTCATGCGATTTTTCGGTTATCATTCCAGCGATAATTCCCTTGCAAACAATTTCTCCAGCTTCGTTTTCCATTTTTACGTTGCAACTTAATTTATTGAAACGAAAGTAAATCTTTTCGCTAGTTACCGTTACTTTTTCCATAGGGAAAACTGGCTTTAAAAAATCTATGGTGTTTGAAGTCATGGCTACCGCAGCTTTAGTAAGTGCATTTTGATTTCCCAAAAGATAAATACCCAAACACACCAAGCCAATTTGAGCCATCGTTTCAGTGAGGATTACACCCGGTGTAATGGGAAAATCTTTAAAATGACCTTGGTAGAAATCTAATTCTTTAGCGTATGTATAAGTTCCTTTTATGCCGTTTTCATCAATGAATAGCAATTCATCTACAAAAAGGAATGGTTTACTGTATGGAAGTTTTTCTAAAATCTGCTGTGCATTCATATTTTACCATTGCAATATAATTCTTTGTGCTGAAAACCCTGGACCGAAACTCAACATTAATCCTTTTTCTCCTGCTTTTGGATTTGTTTCCATGAATCGCTCTAGCACATATAGAACTGTAGCGCTCGACATATTGCCATACAGTCGTAATACTTCTTTAGTGTCATCTATGTTTTTTCCGAGCTCTCTAAAAAGAGATTCAACTAATTGCACTATTTTTTTTCCTCCGGGATGAAAAATTAAATGATCAATATCTTTAATTTCTAATCCTTGTTTAGCTAAAAAAGGATGAATAATATTTGGGAAATGTTCGGTAATTGTTGCTGGAACCGCTACATCAAGCACCATTTGTAAGCCTGTATTGCAGAGTTTAAAACCCATCATTTCCTCAACGTCGTAAAAATGGTACATTTCTTCTGCTATTATTTCTGGACCTTCATCAGCTGGATCAGAACTTAACAACACGCAAGCTGCGCCATCACCAAAAATAGCAGCACTTACAACGTTTGCCATCGAAAAATCGTTAAGCTGAAAAGTTGCGGTTGGAGATTCTACTGCAATTACTGCGGCTCTTTTACCTGGATTTGCCTTTAAAAAATTCTTCGCGTAAATTATACCAGAGATCCCTGCTGCACAACCCATTTCCGTTACAGGAAGTCTCACGATATCTTGTCGAAGTTTTAATGCATTGATTAAGTAAGCGTCAAGAGATGGAATCATTATACCTGTACAACTAACTGTGATGATGAAATCTAAATCTTGAGGTTGCCACTTTGCTTTTTCCAATGCAGTTTGCAAGCACTTTGTTCCTAATTTAATGCATTCTCGACTATATATATCATTTCTTTCTTCAAAGCTTAAGTCACTAAAAACCTCTTCAGGCGACATAATTGAATAGCGTCTATCCACAGCAGCATTTTCGAATATCTTTTTAACTTTCCTAACAAAACGCTCTTCTTTTCCATTTAGCCAAATATCTAAAAAAGGTATAATTTCGGCTGTTGTTCTGGTATAATTAGGGAGGGCTTTGCTTACGCTTTTTATTTTTACACTCATGCTGTTTTTATTATCCATTGGTAGCGGAATGCCCATTTCCAGTTAATAGAACAAAATTTTAAATTTAGTTGTTTTGAATATCGTTGTAAATCAGCTTTTTTAAATCCTCTTAAGATGGAAACTAAACCATCTTCTCTAGACATATCATTTAGTCGGAAAACAAAGCACAACGCATTGAATAAATAATAAGCAATGGCACTGCGATGTAAATCGTTAATTACTATACCAAGTTTTGCCAAACGTTTAAAATTTTGAAGTAGCTTGATGATATCTTCGTCTGTAAAATGATGCAGAGTTAAGGTACATAACATAATATCACATTTGGTAGATTTGTCTAACTCCTCAAAAATATCTTTGCATTCGTAACTGATGTTTTGATAATTAACCGATAAGCTTCGAGCATGTTCTATTGTGAAATTATTTGCATCAATTCCTATCAATTCAAAATTTAAATTCTCGTTTTTGCCGTAATCAGCCAAAGCTCTTAACATATCGCCATTTCCACATCCAATATCTAAAATACGTATAAGTTGGTGTTTTGGTTTGCTGCGGATTAATGCTTTTACACCATCTAATGTAACTTTGTTTCCGCCTAATAATCTGTTTATGCTAGCAATTTTATCGAGTGCATCTCTTAATATTTCACCCTCTAATTCAAAATCGTCCATTATTTCTGGAGCGGTGCTTCTACGACTTGTATCTATCATTATTTACTAATTAGAGGTTTGCCATGTGTTTTTTTAATGATTTTCTGAAGGATGAAAGGCATTTTTATGACTCCAGTCAACAATACATCCGTTAACTTATCTTTTCTTAAAATTGAAGATAATATACTGCCCATTTTTAGGCGAGATCGAAATTGTTCATTCCACAACGATGTATACTTCCTTTCTAGTTCAACTCTTGAAGTTATTATTCCATCAAAAAATAGAAGTAGTAATTCTGAGCAGATTTTGGCGCTGTGAATTGCCATTGCCATACCGTTCCCGCAAAGCGGATGAATAAGTCCAGCAGTATCACCAATACATAAAATATGATCGACAACTGCAGTTTTAGCTCCAAAAGCTAATTGACTAATTGTTAACGGAGCATCGAACACCATTTCACTATTTTCGAAAATTTGTGCTAAATGTTTATTTTGATACAGAACTTTTTTCTGATGGGTTTCTATGTTTTTATGTGCCTTGAACGTTGCATAATCTGCCAAATAGCAAATATTCAGGTTTTGATTTTCTACTTGAGAAACTCCACAATAACCACCGTTAAAATTATGCACTGCAACTAAATCAGCTGGAAAATCACCTTTATAATGTGCTTTAACTGCCAAATAAGGTGATTTCTCCTTAATAAAAGGTCGATCCAATTTAACATCTATTGTAGATCGTTTTCCATATGCACCAATAACTTGCTTAACCGTAAATTCTTTTCCAGCTAAAGTATGTACACAGAAAATATCATTGTCAAAAGCGATTTCATTTACTGTGTCTTCAATAACCTCAATTCCTTTTTCCAGCAGTTGCTGATAGAGAAAATTATCTAATACGTATCTGCTAATCCCAAAACCGCCTAAAGGTAAATTAACATGTATGCTTTTTCCTGAAGTCATAGTGAGCTGCAATCGATTAATGCGACTTGGGTGTAATTTGTTGATATCAATATTTAGCCATTCGAAATAGGGAAGAACTTCATTTGAAACATATTCACCACAAACTTTATGATGTGGATAGGTATTTTTTTCAATTAAGATAATTTTTAAACCTGCTTTATGAAGATGTAAAGCTGCCGTTAAACCTGCTAAACCACCACCAATTATTAAAATATCTGTTTGAAAGGGCATAAATTAAAACAACATCATTTATAAAAATATAACATATTAAGCAGGTATTTGTTATTGATGAAATTAAAAACCAAATCGCAAATTATCTTTTATCAATTTACGCTAACTTTAAACTATGCAAACTTTATTAAACGCTGCTCAAATGCGAAATGCTGATGCTTATACCATAAAAAATCAGCCTATTTCTAATATTAATTTAATGGAAAAAGCTGCAAAAGCATTTGTGAAAGTTTTTAAGAAGGAAGTTTCAGATAAAGATTCTAAAATTTCCATTTTATGTGGACAAGGAAATAACGGGGGAGATGGTTTAGCAATTGCAAGACTTTTAGCTAGTGAAAACTATAAAAACATTGCTGTTTACTTGATTGATTTTTCAACAAATCAGAGTGAGGATAACAAGAAAAACATAAAACGATTGCTGAAGCTTAAAGTTCCAGTAACTATTATTAAAGAAGCTGAAAAAGTAAAGGATTTACAGACAGATGTACTAATTGATGCAATTCTTGGATCTGGATTAAATAAGCCTTTGCAAGGAGATTATGCAACTATAGCGTCTTTTGTTAATGAATTAAAAACCAAAGTTATTGCGGTTGATGTACCAACAGGATTTAACAGCGAAGGTGGAATAGCCGATAAGTATAATGGTATTAAAGCAGATTTAACCATTTGTTTTCAACGACCAAAAATCAATTTTTTCTTTCCTGAATCTGTAAAAGCATTAGCCAAATTTAAGGTTGTAGATATTGGTTTGGATGAAAATTTTATCGAAAACCAAAAAAGTGAATGGAAATTAACTACTGAATCGGAAATAAAACAACTGCTAAAACCCAGAGAGAATTTTAGTCATAAAGGCACATATGGACATGCATTACTCGTTGCAGGGAACAATGCTACAATGGGCGCTGCTTTATTATCCGCTAGTGCTTGTTTACATACAGGAGCAGGTTTAACTACGGTTTGCCTTCCACAAAGTGGATTAATCGCTTTAAATACATCTTTGCCAGAAGTGATGGCTTTACCAAGAAATCAGTATTTAGCAATGGAGGCTTTTGATCGATTTTCAGCTATTGCAGTTGGTCCTGGGTTGGATGTAGAAGAAGAAAATGAAGAGTTATTAGAAAAATTAGTTTACTTAAGGAAGCCTTTGATATTAGATGCAGATGCGCTTACTCTTTTAAGCCAGAGAGGAGATTTGCTCCATGAATTACCAGCGGGAAGTGTTTTAACACCACACATGAAAGAATTTGACCGCCTATTTGGCGAACATAAAAACTGGTGGAAACGAGTTGAAACAGCGAAGAGAGAAGCGGTAGAGAGGAATTTAATTTTTGTGTTAAAAAATCAATATACGTTTGTCTGTTTGCCTGATGGAAATGTGCATATTAATTCAACTGGTAATCCGGCAATGGCTACTGGTGGTATGGGTGATGTTTTAACAGGAATAATCACAGCTTTACTGGCACAATCTTATTCTTCAGCCGATGCCGCAATTTTAGGGACATATTTACATGGAAAAGCTGGAGACGAACTAGCGAAAAAGAGATTTACGGTAAGTGCTTCACAAGTGGCTCTGCAAATTCCTAAAACAATAAAAAAACTGTTAGCTAAAGGTTAGGCAGATAAACCAGATTATATTTATGCAAAGTCAAGGTGCAAAACTAAATTGTTGCGCCGCCCATTACCACCATTTTTTCCATGGTTGGGTTTTGGCTTCCGCCCATTGGCTCAATTGTCACTGCAAAAGCTTGCGCTTTTTCAATGGTTTCCATTTGTTTTACAGCTTCTTTAGCATTTTCGCCAAATACACCTAAACTTACGGGTTTACCGTCCACTAAAGCCCATAATTGATACTCGTGAGCTAAATCTGTTTTAGGCAAATCCATCGCAGCATAGTTAATTAAGATATTTTTATTGGTTTTATTCCAGTACACTAACATTTTAGCTTTAGGTGAATTTTTAACACCAGCTAATTTAACTGTAGCCCACTCATCAGTTTCAGTCATGGCTATTCTGTTTTCCATGCCTGCTTTATTGAATTCCAATTTAGATACTGTACTTGCAAATTGATCTCTTTGTGTACTCAAACTTGCAATTTGATCGTGTGCCGAATTTAACTTATTGTAAACTGAAATTAATGCGGCAACGCTAATCACTAATAATGCTACACAAGCCACTAAAGCAAAACGTAACGCTTTAATTTTTCCATCATTTGCACCTTCGTATAAAGGAACAATTTTAGATTCAACTTCAATTTTATCAGTTGTAGTAGAACTTAATTGTGCTAAAATTTTATTTTCAAGATCAATAGATGGAGTAATTGCATTTTCTACGGCGTAAGATTCCATAGCAAGTTCGATTGCCAAAATTTCTGCTTTAATTTCAGCATGTTTGGCAGCCATAGCTTCAACTTCATTACATTCTTGAGCAGATAATTGCCCTAAAACGTAAAGTTCAAGTATGCCAGATTCGATATATGCTTTTACTTCTTCCACCTCAATTAAATTTTTTCCTCAATTCTAATATAGCCATTCGCACACGAGTTTTTACAGTGCCTAAAGGTAAATTTAGTTCTTCTGCTGTCTCAACATGTGTATAACCTTTAAAATAGACCATATCTAAAACGTTTTTAAAATCAGGTTTAAGTGTTGTCACCATTTCTTTTAAACCTAAAGTATCCGCATTAAAACTAACCTTTTTTTGTTGGTCAATGAAATCTACGTTATTTTCTATGTCTTGGTTTTTGTTGGAATTTTTAAAATCTTTTGATCTCAATTTATCAATCGATAAGTTGCGAGCTACATTCATCATCCAGGTAAATAAACGCCCTTTTGATGAGTCGTAGCTACCTGCAGAATTCCATATTTTCACGAAAGTCTCTTGTAAAACGTCTTCGGCAATTTCAGTTTGTTGTATAATACGAGAAATTACGCCGAACAAAGCACCAGAATACATATCGTACAATGCTTTAATTGCGATAGTATCTTGCCTTTTTAAAGCATTAACCAACTCTTCTTCTGAAAGGGATATTTTTTTTGCTGTTGCCAAGATTGCTAATATACAGAAACTATAACACGGAAATAAAGAATTTGTTCATTCACAACGTATAGCTCTAAAAATCAAACAAATGTTTTTCAGCGTGATAAGATGAGCGCACCAAAGGACCGCTCTCTACATATCTTAAACCTTTTGCTAAACCTATTTCTTTGTATTTCGCAAACTGATCTGGGTGTATCCAATCTACAACAGGGTGATGACTTTTTGTAGGTTGCAAATACTGTCCTAATGTTAAAATATGTACACCATTTGCAACTAAATCATCCATTGCTTCTAAAACATCTTCTTCCGTTTCGCCTAAACCTAGCATAATCCCAGTTTTAGTTCTTAAGCCAAATTCAGATATTCTTTTTAAAGCTTCTAAACTTCTATCGTATTTGGCTTGGATACGCACTTGTTTGGTTAAACGTCTTACGGTTTCCACATTGTGCGACATTACTTCTGGTCTTTCTTCTAAAACGCGGTATAAATTATCCCACTGTCCTTTAAAATCTGGAATTAAAGTTTCTAACGTAGTTTCTGGACTTTCACGTCTGATTGCTTGTAACGTTTCTGCCCAAATAATAGAACCACCATCTTTTAAATCATCACGATCTACTGAAGTAATAACGCAATGTTTTACTTTCATCAGTTTTACAGAATTAGCAACTCGAGCAGGTTCATCTGTGTCAACGGCTAGCGGTCTACCAGTAGCCACAGCACAAAACGAACAAGAACGTGTACAAATGTTACCTAAAATCATAAAGGTAGCTGTACCAGCGCCCCAACATTCGCCCATATTAGGACAATTACCACTTTCGCAAATGGTATGTAGTTTATGCGTATCCACAAGACTTCGCACTTGCGCATATTCCTTACCAACAGGCAATTTAACACGTAGCCAATCTGGTTTACGAGGTTTTTCTGTTGCAACAGGAACTACAGGAAGTTCAATCATAGTACAAAGTTAAACAATCTTGCCGAAATGTTGTAGCAATGAAATGTTTAAGGGTTGTAATTTTGCAGGATATATGGAGCTTTAAATTTCGATTTCGAAAATCTTTTGTTGTTTGTTCTGAGAAAACCCAACGTTTTCATAAAATTTATGACTTTCGGTTCGAATAATATTACACCGAACTCGAATTTTCTTTATGCCTAAAGAAATACTCCATTCTCTTACAGCTTCAATTAAGCCTTTTCCAATATTTTGTTTTTGCCGTTGATGATCAACCACTAAACCGGCAATTTCTACAAATAATGGAGATTCTATTCTAACTGCTCGAAATCCATGAATCCAACCCACAATCTTTCCATCAAGTTTAGCTACGAACACACAATCATTTTTGCTTTTCAAAATTTCTTGAGCTCTGTCTAAAAGATTTTCCATCTTATTTTCGTAGCCAAGTTGAGTAGATAATGCTGTTATTTCTTCAGCATCTTTTAACGTAATTGCTAAAAGTTGAGTTATTATCTTTTCCAATTGAAAATTTTTAAGCTAAGATAAAAAATAGCGCTATAAATATTCATTTCAATCTCAAATTGATGGGTTTATGTTTTTCTATTTCTTCAAAATCTGTAAATTTGCGGTTCAAAATCACAAAAATGGCTACTTCAAAAATTACGTACACGGGCGATTTAAGAACTTCATCTATCCATTTAAAGTCTGGCAATGAAATTATAACCGATGCACCTGTAGATAATCAGGGTAAAGGAGAGGCTTTTTCACCAACGGATCTACTAGCAACCTCTTTAGGAAATTGTATGCTTACTATTGTAGGTATTACCGCAAGAGCACATCATTTTAATATTGATGGAACAACTGCTGAGGTCACTAAAATTATGGGAGAAAATCCACGCCGTGTAATAGAAATTAGCGTAATCCTACAATTCCCTTCGAATAACTATACAGAAAAGGAAAAGTCGATTATTGAGCATGCAGCTAAAACTTGCCCAGTTTCGTATAGCCTTCATCCGGATATTAAACAAGATATAACTTTTAATTATTAGCATAAAATGACTTTTATTGGCATTAATTATGCTTTGTAAAAATCAAGCCTCTTTTGGGTTTAATTTGAGAAATGAGTAGAAAAAAAAAGACGGTTGTTGAAACCGACGCAGATGTAATTTTAATTGGTGCAGGTATAATGAGCGCCACACTAGGGTTGCTTTTAAAAGAATTAGAACCTAATTTAAGCATAGAAATTTACGAACGTTTAGATATCGCGGCGGCAGAAAGTTCTGATGCTTGGAATAATGCAGGAACGGGCCATTCAGCATTTTGCGAATTAAATTACACGCCTCAAAAAGAAGATGGTTCTGTAGATATTAAAAAAGCAGTTCAAATTGCCGAATCTTATGAGGTTTCTAAACAATTTTGGGCTTATTTAGTCGAAAAAAATATTCTTTCAGATCCACATTTATTCATTAGAAATATCCCACATTTAAGTTTTGTTTGGGGTAAAGAGAATGTCGATTTCTTAAAAACTCGTTATACTACTTTGCAAAAGTGTAATCTATTTGAAGACATGGAATATAGTGAGGACCCAAAAGTAATACAAGAATGGGTGCCACTAATTATGGATGGTAGAAAGAAAAAAGAGAAAGTTGCAGCAACCAAAATGGATTTAGGAACTGATGTGAATTTTGGTTCGCTAACTCGCGAAATGTTTAGCTATTTAAGTAAACAAGAAAATGTGAAGTTGCATTTTCATCACGAAATACGTGAATTAGATAAAACTGATGATGAGAATTGGAAAGTTAAAGTTAAGAACCTAGAATCTGGTAAAAAAGATAAGCGATTGGCGAAGTTCGTTTTTATTGGTGCTGGTGGAGGTTCTTTACCATTATTAGAAAAGTCTGATATTCCAGAGGGAAAAGGATTTGGTGGTTTTCCCGTAAGCGGACAATGGTTAAAATGTACAAATGAAGAAGTAATTGCAAAACACCATGCAAAGGTGTATGGAAAAGCTGCAGTTGGTGCGCCACCAATGTCGGTTCCGCATTTGGATACTCGCATTATTAATGGAAAACAAGCTTTATTATTTGGCCCTTATGCTGGGTTTTCGACTAAGTTTTTAAAACACGGATCATTCTTAGATTTACCTTTATCTATCAAGTTTGATAACATTAGACCGATGGTTTCTGCAGGATTAAAAAATCTCGATCTAACAAAATATCTAATTGAGCAAGTACGTCAATCTCCGGAAGATAGATTTGAGGCTTTAAAAGAATATCTTCCAAATGCCAAATTTAAAGATTGGGAATTGGAATATGCTGGGCAACGAGTGCAAGTAATTAAAAAGAAAGCAAGTGGTGGTGGGATATTAGAGTTTGGTACAGAGGTAGTTAGCGCTGCTGATGGATCAATTGCTGCTTTATTGGGTGCCTCGCCGGGCGCTTCAACTGCGGTTTCTATTATGCTTGATTTATTAGACCGTTGTTTTAAAACCAAATTGAAAAGTGAAGAATGGCAAGCCAAAATTAGGGCTATGATTCCTACTTATGGAGAGAAACTAGCTAATAATACATCACTTTGTAAAGAAACTAGATTGCGTACTTCGGCTGTGTTGAAGCTGAATGATTTGAATGCATAAATATGTCATACTGAATTTATTTCGGCTTATTTCACACTACAAGAGTCTAAAATAAATCCAGGATGACATTTAACAAAGAATAGCTTAAGCGGTAATCTGCTCAGCTATTCCTTCAGCAGAAATATCGCTATGCGATAAATCTAAAATACATTCGCCATCTTTTATTAATAACACTTGTGGAGATTCGTGATGAACCTGAAACGTTTCAGCAATTAATGCGGAAATATCTCTATGTGCAATTAAATCTAAAAAATAAAGAGTTGTATTTTCAGGAATGGCATTCCAATCTAATTCGAAATTTCTTTTAGCCATTAAACTAATAGAGCAACGCGTACTGTGTTTAAAGATCACACTGTATCCGTTCGTTTCTTTTATTAATTTGACTTGTTCTTGGTTGTTAAGACTTATCCACTGCATTTTATCTTCTTCTTTTTCCTTCCGGATAAGAACTATAAGCAGGACACAAACGAGAAGAGCAAGATTCTAATACGGCTATTGCGCAAAATAAAAATAATAATAGAATAACAATCTTTTTCATCGATTTGTGTTTTAAATTTTCCTTGATTAAAGTTCTAAATTACAAATTTTTATGAATATCAAGCAACTTGTTAAATTGTTGCAGAAAAGTGCGCCATTTTCAAAGCAGTAATGGCAGCTTCATCTCCTTTATTGCCATGTTTACCACCAGCTCTGTCTAACGCTTGTTGCTCATCGTTGGTGGTTAAAACTCCAAAAATTACAGGCTTACTGTGTTTAATGCCAACATTTGTAATTCCGTTTGCAACAGCATCGCAAATAAAATCAAAATGTTTAGTATCACCTTGTATTACACAACCTAAACAAATTACAGCATCTAAACCAACATTTTTAGTTAATAAAATTTCTGCTGCACCCGTTAATTCAAAACTTCCTGGTACTGGCATAGAAATGATATTTTCTTCTTTCACACCATGCTTTATCAATGTGTCAAAAGCCCCTTGATACAATGCGCCTGTAATTTTAGCATTCCATTCTGCTACAACGATAGCGATTTTAAAATCTGCGCCATTTGGAATGGTTGTGTGAGAAAAATCTGAAAGGTTTTTAAGATGTGTTGCCATGCTACAAAGGTAAATTTATTGTTTAAATGTTAAAAGACTATAAAGTTGTAATGTTGTCATAAAACAAAAAAGACCCTGCATATACAGAGTCTTTTTAATCCGCAATGCGGAAAATTATTTTAATGAGGCTTGCACACGAGCAATGTACTCATCAATCATAGCAGCTTCTTGGCTATCTGGATATTGAGTTTTGATTTTAGTGTACGCTTCTTCAGCACTTTTTAAATCTTTAAGAGTTTCATAAACTAACCCTAATTTTTTAAGGAACATTGGCGATGTAAATTTATTACTCGCTTTATCAGCTGCTTTTTGATAGTAAGTTGCAGCTTGTTTGTAATCCTTTAGTTCGCTATATGCATCGCCTAATAAACCTAATGCTAATGGATCTGCCACTGGGCTACCAGTAGCTGTATATTTTCCTAAAGCTTCAGTAGCTTTTTTGTATTCACCTTTACGCAAATAAATACCACCCAAATACAAGTTAGCTAAGTTTGCAGATTTAGTATTGTCATACTCTTCAGCAATTTTTTCAAGACCAGGATAACCGCCTTCGCCATTAATAGCTTTGTTAGCTAACGAATCAATGCCAACATACTGTTCTGCTTTATACATTTCACCAGCAGCTTTTTCTGCTCTATTTGGCAAGTATGAGTAAAAATAATAAGCGGCAATTGCTCCTAAAGCTAAAATTGCAACACCTATAAATAAAAAGCTTTTACCATTCTCTTCTAAAAAACCACCTTTTCTAACTGGTTGAGTTACTGTTTTATCTGTTGTAGACATTTATTTAAAAAAATTAAGGATTGCAAAAATACGTTTTTCAATGAAAGTATCAAGTTCTTTTTAACTATTTAATTAAACTTTAGTCGATTAGCATTGGTAAAAAAGGTAAATTGCAGCCTAATTTATGTGGTTAAAAAATATTACTCTTCTCAATTTTAAAAATTATTCATCTGCCGAGCTTCGCTTTTCAAAAACTGTAAATGCGTTTGTAGGCAATAATGGCGCTGGTAAAACCAATTTATTAGACGCAATACATTATTTATGCCTGTGCAAAAGTTATTTCAATCCGATAGATAGTCAGCAAATTAAAACCAACGAAGATCTTTTTTTAATACAAGGAGATTTTGAGCGAAAAGAGAAAAATGAAAAAATCACTTGCGGTTTAAAACGGAATCAGAAAAAGCAGTTCAAAAGAAATAAAAAAGAGTACGATAAGTTGGCAAATCATATTGGGCTTTTCCCTTTGGTAATGATTTCTCCTTACGATGTGAATTTAATTATGGATGGGAGTGAGGAGCGACGTCGGTTTATCGATAACGTAATTTCTCAAACCGATTCGAATTATTTAGATGAACTGATTACGTACAATAAGCATCTTTTAAACCGAAATGCATTATTAAAACAAGTTGCTGCTACCAGAAAATTAGATGTGACTTTATTGCAGATTTTAGATGAACAATTAATCCTATCAGGAAATAAGATTTTTGAGAAAAGGAAAGAGTTCTTAGCTGATTTTATTCCATTATTTAATAAGCACTACACTTATATTTCTGATCAGGCTGAAGTAGTAGCTTTAAATTATCAATCGCAATTAAATGACCAAAGCTTTGAAGAACTACTCGCTCAATCAATAGAAAAAGATAGAATTTTAGAAAGAACTACAACTGGTATTCATAAAGATGAATTGTTATTTACGATAGATAATATGCCTTTAAAAAAGTTTGGATCGCAAGGACAACAGAAATCTTTTTTAATCGCTTTAAAACTGGCACAATATAGTTATTTGCAGAAATTTAAAGGTTTTAAACCTTTGCTCTTATTGGATGATATTTTTGATAAATTAGATGACCTAAGAGTACGTAAACTAATGGAAATGGTTTCTCATCACGATTTTGGTCAGTTATTTATTACTGATACAGGAAAAGAAAGAGTAGTATCTGTTTTTAATGAGATTAAAGTTGATGTAACTTTGTTTGAAGTAGCGAATGGAGTAATTGAACATGCGTAAACCAAACGACATATCCTTAAAAGACGCCATTACTAAAATGCTTTCGGTTTATCGATTGCGTGGAAAGTATGATGAAACTGGCGTTGTGGTACATTGGCCAGAATTAATGGGTACTGCGGTGGCAAATCGTACTACACAAATTTATGTGAGCAATAAAAAGCTTTTCGTCAGAATAGAATCCTCGGTTATTAAAAACGAATTACTGATGGTTAGAACTGGCATTATTCAAAAGCTAAACGAAAGAGCCGGCTCAGAAGTAATTACTGAAATTGTCTTTTTATAAAAAATCAGTGCAACATGAGTTACACTGATTTTTTAATTTCTATTGCCAAATACTTTAGAGATTATCCAAATAATTAAAGCTAAAACAATTACTACAACAATTATTGCAGTCCAAAATCCTGCTTTAAATATTCCTTCAACTAATTCGCAACTGCTCAAAATTGTCGCTAATAAGGCAACTAGAGCTAATGGGGTGTATTTTTTCATTGTCATCTGATTTATTTTTAATTTAAAACATACCAAATCACAATTAGTTTGATTTTAATTACTCACCAACTTTAATCAGTTCTATTTCAAATATTAAAGTACTAAATGGAGGAATACTTCCATCTGGAGTTTCTCTACCGCCATAAGCCAAATTATAAGGGATAAAGAAACGATATTTCGATCCAGTTTCCATTAATTGAACACCTTCTGTCCAACCACTAATTACTCGATTTAAACCAAATGTTGCAGGCTCGCCTCTTTTATAAGAACTATCAAATTCAAACCCATTAAGTAATGTGCCTTTATAATTTACAGTTACCACATCTGTTGCTGTAGGTTTAACTCCAGTTCCTTGTACAATAACTTCGTACTGCAAACCGCTAGCAGTTGTTTTAATACCTGGCTTAGTTTTGTTTTGTGCTAAAAAAGCAGCGCCAGCATTTACATTAGCGGAGTATTTTTGTTTATCAGCGTCCTCTTTTTGTTTGTTAAAACTAGTAAAAAGGTTATTGATAACAGTTTGACATTGTTCTTGAGTTAAAGTTGGGTTAGCTTTTGCAAAAACATCTTTAATGCCTTTGTTAAATAATTCGTAATTAATGGTGTTTAAACCGCCATTTTTAAAACTGCTGGCTACATTTATGCCTAGTGCATAACTAGCAGAATCTAATGTGTTTTTAAACAGTGGAGCTTTTGTTGGTGTTATTTTACCAGCTGTTACTTGTTTTTTAACCGGTGTGGTTTTTTTTGCAACTGTTTGAGCATTTGCGCTAAGTCCAACTAAGGTAACTAGCGATGCAAGCATTATTTTTTTCATTTATATATAATTTTGTTTTTCAATAGGTTTCTCAGATTTTTTTAAGGTCGAAATATAGATAAAAAAATAAGCACCCTAACTAAATAAAGTGCTTATACATAATTTATAGTGATTTAATTAAAAGCGCTCTGCAGCAGTAAAAAAGAAATCTCCTTCAATTTGTGCATTTTCATCAGAATCAGATCCGTGAACAGCGTTTGCATCAATAGATTTTGCATATTTCTGACGGATTGTTCCTTCTGCAGCTTCAGCTGGATTAGTAGCGCCAATTAAAGTTCTAAAATCTTCAATTGCATTCTCTTTTTCTAAAATAGCTGCAACGATAGGTCCAGAAGACATAAAGCTTACTAAATCATTGTAAAATGGACGTGCTTTATGTACCGCATAAAATTCACCAGCAGTTTCTGGAGTTAATTTCGTGTATTTTAAAGCAATGATTTTAAAACCTGCGTTCGTAATATCATTTATGATTGCGCCAATATGCCCGTTTGCAACCGCATCAGGCTTAATCATGGTAAATGTTCTATTTGTACTCATTGTATATTTAATTCAAATTTTTTGCAAAAATACAATTCTTTACCTTAATATTAAAGCTATTGAATAAAAGCTATCAATTAAATCTAAAATTATTAGCTTTGCAGGCGAAAATTATGATATCAATTTCAGAATTAAAAACAGTACTGGCTACGCCACAAAAGATTGTCATCACAACACATCATAAACCTGATGGCGATGCAATGGGCTCTTCTTTGGGATTATATGCTTATTTAATTCAAAAAGGACATCACGTTAGTGTAATTACACCTACAGATTATCCTGATTTCTTGCATTGGTTACCTAATAATTCGGATGTAATTATATATACAGAGGCTGAGGAAAAGTCTATAGAATTAGTTAATCAAGCCGACTTAATTTTTTGCTGCGACTTTAATACCTTAAGCAGGATAAACGAATTAGGCGAGCATATTCGTCAAGCTTCAGGTTTAAAATTAATGATTGACCATCACTTAGAGCCAGAAGACTTTGATGATTATCGTCATTGGAATATTAATGCATGTGCAGCCGCTCAATTAGTTTATGATTTTATATTAAATGAACTAAATGATGGCGAATTGATTAATAAGGATGTAGCAACTTGTTTGTATACTGGTATTATGACGGATTCTGGTTCTTTCCGTTTCCCTTCAGCAACTTCATCTGTATATAGAATTGCAGCAGATTTAATCGATTTAGGAGCAGAACATTGGCGCATTCACCAACTGGTATACGATAATGCCTCAGAAAACCGTTTACGTTTCTTGGGTCATTGTTTATCAAACAAATTAGATGTGATTAGAGAATTTAATACCGCTATAATTACAGTTAGTGCAGAAGAGTTAAAACAATATAACATTGCCACAGGCGATACAGAGGGAATTGTAAATTATGCGCTTTCAATTAACGGTATAAAACTAGCTGCATTTATTATAGAAAGAACTGATAAAGTTAAATTATCTTTACGCTCTACTGGAGATTTCCCTGCAAACGAAATATGTAAAAAGTATTTTAATGGTGGTGGACACAGAAATGCTGCTGGTGGTGCTTCTGATAAGAATTTAGTAGATACAATAGCAGAATTTAAATCAATTTTAACCGAATATAAAACGCAATTATTACAATAATATAAAAACCAAAAGAGTAAGCACTCTAAATCAATCTAAAAAAATAGAAAATATAATGAAAAAAAGTTTAGTAATTCTTTTTGCAGCTACATTAGGCTTAGCTGCTTGTAACACAGAAAAAAAAGGTCCAGGAGGTTTGTTGTATACTATTCACCATTCAGAAGGAAAAGAAAAAATTAAAGAAGGTGATATTATTAAAATGAACTTTATTATTAAAAATGATAAGGATTCAGTTTTTTATAGTTCATTTGAGAATGGAGTTCCTCAAGTATTCCAAGCACAAAAGAAAATGTATGCTGGTGATCAGCAAGATGCATTAACATTGATAGGAGAAGGTGATAGCGCAACTTTTAAAATCAATTTAGATACCTTAGCTTTCTACACTAAACAGCCTAAAGGCGAGCAATTTAAAAACGATAAATACCAAACGTTTGTAGTTAAAATTGAAAAAGTATTAAAAAAGAATGCTAACGAAGCAGATTCTACTTTCCAAAAAAGAGCTGGCGAATTTTTCCAAGCAGATTATAAAGCTACTATGGATAAAATTAAAAACGGTGAACCTGCAAAAATCAAATCTTATATCGCAGATAATAGCTTAAAAACTAAAACTACAGCAAGCGGCTTAAGTTACATCATTTCTGCACCTGGTAATGCGGATAGAGCAACAACGGGTGATACTGTTGAAGTAAACTATACCGGTAAATTAACCAAAAAAGATAAAGACGGTAAATACAAAGTATTTGATACTAGCGATCAGAAAATAGGAAAAGAGTGGAAATTAGATCGTCCAGGAAAAGTTTTCGGTCCAACTAAAATGGTGATGGGTGGTACAGTACCAGGTTTTACAGAAGCTTTAACTATGATTGGTAAAGGCGGTAAAATAATGGTTGTTATTCCTTCTAACTTAGGTTGGGGCGAACAAGGAGCACCACAGGCAGGTATTGGTCCATATTCTCCAGTAGTATTTGATGTTGAAATTGTAAACATTATTAAAGGTAAGCCAGCTCCAGCTGCGCCACCTGTGCCAGTTCCAGCAACAAAATAAGAGTAAGTAGATTATAAAATATTAAACCCCATTCATTTAGTTGAATGGGGTTTTTTTATGAATATATTTCAGCATTGCTGGAAATAAAAATACCTTTGTATATGTTGTTAACCGATACCCACACCCATTTTTATTACGAAACAGATGCAGCTAAACAGGCCTTAATGATGGAGCGTTGTCTAGCTAATGATGTAAAACGTTTTTTTTTACCGAATGTAGACGTTGCCTCCATTAAAATGATAGATGATTTGGTAAATCGATATCCTGAAAATTGTTTTGCTATGGCTGGTTTGCATCCCTGCGATGTGAAAGAAGACTATCAAACACAATTAGTTACTATTCATCAAAGTATAATGGGTAGAAAGATTTATGCAATAGGAGAAATAGGCATTGATTTATATTGGGATAAAACAACTTTGGCCATTCAGCAAGATGCTTTTAAGCAACAGATTAAGTGGGCAAAAGAATTAAGTTTGCCAATTGTTATTCACTGTCGTGAAGCTTTTGATGAGGTTTTCGAAATTTTAGAAGAACTGAACGATGATAAACTAAGAGGGATTTTCCATTGCTTTACAGGTAATTTGGAGCAAGCAAAAAGAGCAATAGCATTAGGATTTTATTTAGGAATTGGAGGTGTAGTGACCTATAAAAAAGCAGGCCTAGATTTAACACTTGCAGAAATTTCGCTTAATGATATCGTTTTAGAAACGGATTCTCCTTACTTAGCGCCAGTACCATATCGTGGTAAACCAAACGAAAGCAGTTATTTAATTCATATTGCGCAAAAAGTGGCAGATATTTATAACATCAGCTTAAACGAAGTAGCCGAAGTAACTACCGAAAACTCGAAGAAAGTATTTGGGGTTTAGTTTTTTTACCATTAAGAAGTTAAGGAAAACGAAGGCTTAATTAGCTTAATTCCTTAATGTTTAACATTTCTTATAGGTTATAAATCATTTCTACCTTTAAGAAGTTAAAGCTTACTATTTCATAATGCCTTAAGTTAAATTTTTATATTTGTTGCCAATGACAAAAATCCTCATCATTTATACGGGTGGAACAATTGGAATGGTAAACGATGCTAAAACTGGCACCTTAATTCCTTTTGATTTCGAGCAGATTCAAGAAAATGTGCCAGAATTAGCTAGGCTAGATTATCAACTATCCATTCATTCCTTCAATCCTATTCTCGATTCTTCTAATATGAACCCAGGAATTTGGGCAGAATTAGCAAAGTTGATTCAAGAGAAATACGAAGAATTTGATGGCTTTGTAATTCTGCATGGTTCGGATACGATGTCATTTACAGCTTCGGCATTAAGCTTTATGTTACAAAATTTAGCTAAGCCAGTTGTTTTAACAGGCTCTCAGTTGCCAATAGGTGAGATTAGGACAGATGCCAAAGAAAATTTAATTACAGCTTTAGAAATTGCGGCAACAAAAAAAGGCGACAAAGCAATGGTGCCAGAAGTTTGTGTTTATTTCGACTATCAGTTGTTCCGTGGTAATCGCTCTATCAAATATAATTCAGAGAAATTCGAAGCGTTTACTTCACCAAACTATCCAATTTTAGCAGAAGCAGGAGTGAGCTTGTCTTTTTATCCTAATTACATTCTACCAATTCCACAAAAACCATTTGAAATCCATACTATTTTTAATGCAAATATTGGGGTGTTAAAAATGTATCCAGGCATAACTGAAAATGCAGTAAAAGCAATTACCGAATCTGGTGTTGAAGCTATTGTATTAGAAGCATTTGGATCTGGAAACACAACTACAGCGCCTTGGTTTATCGCTTGTTTAGAGAAAGCTATTAAAGACAACAAGATTATTATAGATATATCACAATGTAAAGGTGGTTCAGTTCAATTAGGTGTGTACGAAACCAGTAGAAAGCTACAGCAAATGGGTATTATAAGTGGCTACGATTTAACATTTGAGGCTGCAGTAACCAAATTAATGTACTTAATGGGGCAGGGTTCGTCGATAGAAGAAGTGAAAAGATTAATGGAGGTTTCAATAGCAGGAGAGTTAACCAATTAGTTTAACATAACCTCATTTAAGTAAAACTTCTGCAATTATGATGAAGATCATATCACTTATATAAGATTAACGCTTATTTTTGCTAAAATTGATTATGATAATTAAGCAAATATATACTGGATGTCTAGCCGAAGCGGCTTATTATATCGAAAGTAATGGCGAAGCAGCTATTATTGATCCGCTACGCGAAGTAACGCCTTATTTAAAAAAGGCAGCTGATAATGGCGCAAACATTAAGTATATATTCGAAACTCATTTTCATGCAGATTTTGTATCGGGACATATAGATTTAGCAGAAAAATCTGGAGCTACTATAGTTTATGGTCCAACCGCCAAAACAGATTTTAAAGCACACATTGCTACCGATGGTGAACAGTTTAAAATCGGTGATATTACCATTACAACTCTACATACTCCAGGTCACACACCAGAATCTACAACTTATTTATTAACGGATGAAAATGGTAAAGATCAATGCATTTTTACCGGAGATACATTGTTTATTGGAGATGTTGGTCGACCAGATTTAGCACAGCAAGGCGAGCTAACCATGGAAGATATGGCAGGAACGCTTTATGAATCGCTACATAATAAAATCTTAACGTTAGCAGATGATGTGATCGTTTATCCAGCTCATGGCGCAGGTTCTGCTTGCGGCAAGAACATGAGTAAAGAAACATTTGATACATTAGGACATCAGAAAGAAGTTAATTATGCTTTAAAAGCAAAGTCTAAAGCAGACTTTATTAAGGAAGTAACTAATGGACTTTTGCCTCCTCCACAATATTTTGCTAAAAATGCAGCGATGAACAAAGGTGGTTACGATAGCATTGATGAGGTATATGAAAAAGGTTTAGTTGCTTTATCACCTGAAGAATTTGAATTAAAAGCAAACCAAACAGATGCTTTAATTTTAGATACTAGAGATCCTCAAGTATTCGCAAAAGGTTTTATCCCAAAATCGATAAACATTGGTTTAAATGGTCAGTTTGCGCCTTGGGTTGGTGCTTTAATTACCGATTTGAAACAAGAACTATTATTAGTTACGGATGAGGGTAAAGCCGAAGAAACCATTACACGCTTAGCAAGAGTAGGTTACGATTATACCATTGGTTATTTAGCTGGCGGAATAACTGCTTGGCAAAATGCAGGAAAAGAAATAGATCAGATTGAATCCATTTCGGCTGACGAATTCGAAACCATTTTAAATGCGAATGATTCTATACAAGCTTTAGATGTACGCAAGCCTGGCGAATACGAAGCGGAACATTTAGAAGCTACACTTACTCGTCCCTTAGATTACATTAATGAATGGACAACAGAGGTTCATCCAGATGAAACCTATTACATTCATTGCGCTGGCGGTTACCGCTCTATGATTGCAGCTTCTATTTTAAAAGCTCGTGGCATCAACAATGTAATTGATATCGCTGGAGGTTATGGAGCAATAAAAGCTACGAACTTAAAACGTACTGACTTTGCTTGCCCAAGTAAGGCAATGAAAGGTTAATTAATCTTAAGGCAAAAGTTCAGCAAGTTTCTTTTTTAATTCGTCGCCTCGCAGATTTTTTGCGATGATAATTCCTTTTTCATCAATTAGATAATTTGTAGGGAATGCATTGATGCCGTAAATCACGACCGCTAAATTTCTATCACCTTTTAAATCACTTACATTTTCCCAAGGTAGTTTATCATCTTTAACTGCTTTTAGCCAATCTGCCTTATTATCATCTGCAGAAACGCCCAATATTTCGAAACCTTTGCTTTTATATGCATTGTAAGTGTTTACTAAATTTGGATTTTCTCCTCTACATGGTCCACACCAAGAAGCCCAAAATTCTAGTAATATATATTTGCCTTTAATAGCGGAAAGTTTAACTTTTTTGCCACTTATATTTTCTTGCTCGAAATCTTCAAATTTGTTGCCGATTTTAATTTCTTTATTTAACGCAAGGTATTCATTAACTGCCTTGCCAAATTTCGATGATTTTTGCTCAGCACTAATGTTTTGGTATAATTCTCTTGTTTTTTCTTTTCCCCAAGAAGAAGCATACACTTGTAATACGTTAGCAGCAATTAGGGAATTTGGATTGTCTTTCACATAATTCTGATAAACTTTTTGTTCTTCATTACGAGTAGCTTTTATTTTATCCCATATAGCCGCTGACTCTGCACTACTTTTACCTTTTAAAGATTTTGTTAAGCTATCTTGGAGTAGATCTATCCCACTTAAGTTACTTCTTAAAACATCGGCCTCTGTTTGAGTTTTAGAGCCCATTGCGATTGCCTTTTTAAACTCTCCAGCTTTAAGCGCTACCGTTATATCTTTTGGTTCAACCCACAACATGGTGTAGTCTTTATAGTTTGCTGTGTATATGATCATTTCAACAGCCTTTTCTTCAATACTTCCTTTTAGGGTAAATTTCCCATTTAAAATTATACTCGAATCAAGTTTTACTTCTGGAGTAGCAGTTCTTAAAAAAATCCAAGTGCTATCTTTTAAACCAGTTACCGTTCCATGTATATTGAATTTTTGGGCAGAAGCCGTAAAAAATGGAGTAACAAATAAAAGAAGTACAATTAGCCTACTACACAGATTTTTCATGGAAATAAAGTTTTGATTAAATATAGGCTATTTCAATGTGTTATGGATGACACTATAATAGTTGAGTATCGTCGCAATAACCCAAAACCAATTATTAATTACTAAATAACCAAGGAAGTAAAGTAGGCTCTGCAAAAGCAGAATCCCAACTATTGTGATTGGCTTTTAAGTAAATAGTGTATTTTGGCTCATGCTCTAATTTCTTTAAGGCTCTGTACACATTGTAAGATAATTGTGGGTTAACCACATCATCTAATCCTCCGTGGAAAATCCATAAGGGAACATTTTTATATTTTTTTGCATTTGCAGGATTATCACCGCCACAAATTGCAAATGCTGCGGCAAAAGTATTGGGTTTGCGCCTTAAAATTTCAAATGTTCCCATTCCTCCCATAGATAAACCACCTACATAAACTTTGCTTTTATTAACAAAAGATTGATTTAAAACATGATCGGTTAACTTTAATAAAAGTTCCATTGGCTTTGTGGGTTCACCACCTTTCTGAAAAGTAAAAAAACGTTTACCACTTACTTCTTCAATTTCTACATTAGACCAATAGCCATTTTCTGCACATTGCGGAAAAATAACAATAGCTGGATTAGTTTTTCTAAACTCATCTGTTAGAAATAATTTGGCTCCATGAGTTAATTGCTTTTCATTATCATTACCTCTTTCACCGCTACCATGTAAAAAGAAAACAACAGGATATTTTTTTGTGGCATCAAAGTTTTCAGGATATAGAATTCTATACTTTAATGTATCAGTACCATGAATAAAATTCTCTTTTTTGTACTTGGATAAATCTTGGCCAAATGCTAAAGAAATGGTTAAGCAAAATAATATAAATAAAATAGTCTTTTTCATGTTGTGCTTTATGAGTTTATGCTGAGAGATTGCTTTTTACTTCACCAATTTAAAATTAGCTTCTTTAACATCTCTAACATTTGAACCTACAAATACTTTAAAATCGCCAGGCTCAGCAACAAATTTAAGATCGCTAGTGTAGTATTTCAAATCTCCTTCAGTGAGGTTAAATGTAACCATTTTACTTTCTCCAGATTGCAATTTAATTTTTTGAAATCCTTTTAGTTCTTTAACAGGTCTAGTGCTTGTGCCAACTAAATCACGTATATAGAGTTGAACTATTTCTTCGCCAGCTAATTTTCCAGTGTTAGTTATCGTTGTAGAAACAGTTATTTTTTGACTAGGTTTTAATGTGCTCGAGCTCAATTTTAAATCTCCATAGGTAAATGTTGTATAGCTTAAACCAAATCCAAAAGGATATAGAGGTTCATTACTTACATCTAAATAATTCGATTTGAATTTTGTAAACCATTTTCCATCTGGCAATGGTCTACCTGTATTTTTATGGCTATAATAGATAGGAACTTGTCCAACATTTTGAGGGAAGGTTACAGGTAGTTTACCAGAAGGATTAATATCTCCAAATACTACATCAGCAATTGCATTTGTAGTTTGAATACCACCAAACCAAACATTTAAGATGGCTGGCACATTTTCACTTTCCCATTTTATAGCTAATGGTCTCCCAGTAAATAAAACCAAAACAACAGGTTTTCCAGTTTTTAATAAAGCGGCTAATAGTCTTTTTTGGTTTTCAGGAATTCCAATATCCGTACGACTTGAACTTTCTCCACTCATTTCAGAGCTCTCTCCAAGTGCTGCTACTACAACATCAGCTTTGCTAGCATTTTGTACTGCTTCTTTAATTAATTCATCTTCGCTGCGGTTGTCTCTTGGTATTTCCCTACCAAACATGGTCGAGTTTATTTGCAGCGTTTCATCAGTTGTAAGATTTGAACCTAAGCTATAAGTAATCTTTACATTATCACCACCTACATTTTTTAAACCTTCCAATAAAGATGGGACTAAATTCATATCAGCATTTACACTCCATGTACCTGGCATATTTGCTTTTGTATTCGCCAATGGGCCAATTAATGCAATGTTGCCTGATTTTTTAAGTGGTAAGGTTTGATTTTGATTTTTTAACAATACAAAAGTTTTAGTTGCTGCTTCTCTAGCAAATTGAATATTAGCAGGAGTTAAGATTTCATTTTTTGCACGTTCTTCATTACAATATCTAAAAGGATCTTCGAACAAACCTAATTTATATTTTGCTTGTAAGATTAAACGACAAGAATTATCTAATTGACTGATGGTTACTTTCTCTTCTTTTAAAGATTGTTTTAACGTCGATAAAAAACCTTCGCTCACCATATCCATATCAGTACCCGCTTTTAAGGATAAAGCAGAAACAGTTTTCAAATCACCTAATCCATGATCTATCAATTCACTTACTCCAGTATAATCCGAAACGACAAAACCTTTAAAGCCCCATTGTTTGCGCAATACATCTGTCAACAACCATTTATTTGCAGTTGCTGGAACTCCATTTATATCGTTAAACGAAACCATAATACTGCCTGCACCCGCATCAAGCGCAGCTTTATAAGGAGGAAGATAATCGTTGTACATTCTATCCAAGCTCATATCGGTTGTATTGTAATCTCTACCAGCTTCTGCTGCGCCATATAAAGCGAAATGTTTTACACAGGCCATAATGGTATTGTACTTTGATAAATCATTTCCTTGATATCCTTTAACCATTACTTTGGCAATTTGTGAACCCAAGTAAGTATCTTCTCCACTTCCTTCTGCAATTCTACCCCAACGAGCGTCGCGAGCAATATCTACCATAGGGGAAAAAGTCCAATTTAAACCGTCAGCGCTTGCTTCCATAGCCGCAATACGAGCTGTTTTTTCTATTAAAGGTAAATCCCAACTCGCAGCTAAAGCTAATGGAATTGGAAATGTGGTTTTATAACCATGTATTACATCTTGCCCAAAAATTAGAGGAATTTTTAAGCGACTTTTCATGGCAATTTCTTGGGCTTTGCGAATTTTCTCAGGAGTAGTTAAACTAAAAATCCCTCCAACATTACCTTTTGCTATTTTAGATTCAACATCTGTACTTACTGCTGCTCCAGTTGTTGCTTCTCCGCCAGTTAATAAATTTAATTGTCCAATTTTTTCATCAACAGTCATTTTAGCTAGTAAATTGTTAATGAATGTATTCATCTTTTGCTGCGCAGGATTTACTGTTTTCTTTTGCTGGGCAAAAATAGAATTTGAGATAAGAGCGGCTAATAAAAGAAGGTAACTGAGTTTTTTCATCGTGTGTGTATTTTGTTATTCAATTTTTTATTTTTTGTAGGTAAATCCTAATTTATCCAATCCCTTTTGAACTTCTGGAGCACTCATAAATAAGTTCCATAATAAACCAGTTCTTCCGTTTTCTATCATAATCACAATAGGGCCTTGGTCAATACCTAAATATCTTTTTGGATACCAATTTGCAGTTTCACTATAAGCATCATAAAATCCGTACTCACCCCAAACTTTATCACCTAAATCTTCATATAAATGTCGAATCATTTTCATTGATTCATGAGGTGTATATGGATAAGAAGCTAGAGCGGCAGTTGGAGAAATTACACCTACATCATTCTTTGGACTATGGGCCGAATATCCATTTACAGAATAACTTGCAGTAAAGCCCCAAGAATCTGCCCCATAGCCTTTGTATTTTTTAGGATTTTCTAAGGCATAATCGTAATGAATTAAGGCATGATTTGTATTCTCTTTCCAATAATCAGCATAGCGATCCTTTAACCCTTTCGGATTTAATCCTAAATAAGAATATTGTGCCCAAAATAAAGGACCAACGTTGTTTTTTTCGCCATTATGCGCTAATTTAATCTCATGGCCGTATAAAGTAAAATCAGTATTGATACCACCACTTTTAGCCCAACCTTCATGGTAAACTTCTCCAGGGATAGTGTGAGTAGGTGAGGCTGCGGCCATGATATACATGATTAAACATTCGTTGTAACCTGTCACTGGAAAATTCATTTTCCAACCAATATTTGGCGACCAATGCCAGTATAAAACATTTTTTCCGCCGTTGCGATACCAATCAAAATCTATTTCTTTCCATAATTTGTCTATTTGATTGGCTAATGCTCTCTCTTTTTCATTTCCATCTTTAAAATACTGACGAACACATAATAAACCTTGTGCTAGGTAAGAGGTCTCTACTAAATCACCACCATCATCGTTTTTGCCAAAAGGTTTTACTTTTCCAGAAGGATAAATCCAATGTGACCAAGCCCCGTGAAAACGATCTGCTTTTTGTAGAAAATTCACGTTTTTTTGTAAACGTTCGAGACCTTGCTCACGGGTAATAAATTTACGTTCGATAGCAACCAAAATAGACATGACACCAAATCCAGAAGCTCCAGTGGCAATTACGTCTTTGTCTTTATCAGGGTAAATATTATCGCTGTGATAGCGTTCTCTTGCTAAGCCAGAAATGGGTTCAGCTCCATCCCAAAAATAATTAAAGGTCTGTTTTTCTACGAGGGTTAGTAATTGGTCATCAGTCAATTTTTCCTTGACGACAGTTTTATTCCCTTGCTGCACATTACAGCCATTTAGTAATAAGAATAAAATTGATATATAAATAAGTTTCATTTGTGGTGAGTAGAGATGTTGTTTATAAGTTTGGGCTTGTAAAGCCTAAGTTTGTCATTCCTGTTTTTACTTCTGGAGCACTCATAAATAAGTTCCAAAGTAATTTAGTACGGTGATTTTCTATCATAATAATAATTGGCCCCTGATCTATTGCTAAGGTTGATGAAGCAAACCAAGGATCATTTAGCTTAAATGAATCTACAAAACCATAGTCTTTCCAAATTTTATCACCTAATTTATAATAGAAAAATTTAAGTGCAGCCATTGATTCGGTTGGCGTATATGGGAAAGAGGATAAGGCTGCAGTAGGAGCAATTACACCTAAATCATTTGTTGGAGAACAGGCTGCATATCCATTCGGAACATCACTAGCTGTAAGTCCCCAACATTCAGCGCTGTAACCCACATTTTTTGCTGGATTGGCAACGCAATAGTTATAGTTAATTTGAGTATGTGCTTTAGTTTGGGTTTCATAATTAGCGTAAGCATCAACCAAACCCATTGGATTTACCCCTAAAAAAGTATAGTGCGCTAGAAATAGTGGCCCACCATTTGCCACGCCCAAAGGCAATTGCACACCGTAATATGTATTTCCATTTTTCATTGCACCGCTTCTTGCCCAGCCTAAATCATAAACTGATTTTGGAATGGAATAAGTAGGTGATGATGCCGCCATGATATACGTGTTTAGCGCTTCATTCCAGCCTTGTAATGGTAAATTCATATCCCAATTATATGTCGGGCTCCAATGCCAATACAACACATTTCCACCATCTTTTCTAAACCAAGACCATTCCACCCCATTATATAGTGTGGTAATGTCGCTCCTTAAAGTTGTTTCTGCAGCATCAGCACCAGTAAAATATTGTCTGGCAGTTATTAAGCCTTGCATTAAGTAAGAAGTTTCTACTAAATCAGCACCGTTATCTTTTGTGCTAAAAGGAATTACTTTTCCAGTATTTCCATCTAACCAATGCGAATAAGCGCCATGAAAACGATCTGCAGTTTTAAGAAAAGCAACAATTTTTTGCAATCGCGTAAGGCCTTCAGTTCTTGTGATAAAATTTCTACTAATTCCAGTTACAATAGCCATGATACCAAACCCAGAACCTCCTGTAGTTACTATATCTGCAGATGAATTTCTTTCTCTTGCTAAACCACTTGTCGGGTGCCCGAAATCCCAAAAGTATTTAAAGGTTTGTTTTTGAACTAGGGTTAAAAGTTCATCATCTGTAATGCGTGGAAATTTATCTGTGTTATCAAGTCCAGAAACTAATGTAATATTAACAGGGTTGATTAGATTTCCGCCATTAGCAGATTTTAAATTGTTATTGATAGAAAATGTATACGTTGAAAATGATTTCAAATCATTTTGTGGAGTAATGATGGCTATTTTATTTCCATCTTGATACGTAATAGTTGTAGAAATTGCATTCCCTGCAGCATCGGTAAAAGTAGTGCCAGCTGAAACTGTAGCCGTATTTATGGGTTCTGTAAAGCTAAATTTAATGACAGGTTTTAAATTCGTCACGCTATACTTCAACGTGCCATTGTATACATCATTCACTGTAAATGAAAGTGAGGTATCTGTATTTTTAATTGGTTCTGTTTTACTCTTTTTACAGTTGGAAAACAATGTTGCAAACAACATAGCTACAACTATAAAAGAGATGTTTAAAGAAGAGCTATATGCTTTGAATTTCATAGATGGATGTTGTTAGATAAAAACGCAGCATCATACTACTAATGCTGCGTTTGATAAAAACATTAATTATTTGCCAGCTTTACCTAGATTGTATAAAGTTTTAATATAAGCATCTGGAAGAACAGTATTAAAAATCCTAACTTCATCAATTGAGCCAGTCATAGCGCCAAAGCTTGCATCTGCATTTACTGATTTACCAGGGATAAGGTTGTAATTTGCCCCCATGATTATTTCGCTAGGCTCGTAAGAATTGAAAAGACTATTCCCTGTACCTCTATCTGGATAGTTTCCAATTTTCGCTGCATTGGCCCAAATGTTAAAAGTTCCAGTAGCGCCATTATAAGTTAGCAGTAAGTGAACCCAAACATTTGCACCAATTTTTGGTGAAACATTTACAGCACCATAATTATTGATATTGTCTTGTCTACCGCCACCAACAGTTGTAAAGTAGGGGTGAATTTGTATGTAATCAGTATTACTTGCTGGGTTTGCATTGGTTTCAAGAATAAAATCTAAGCTGCCATCAAATAATCCTGGTCTGGCGATTTGGAATAGCATCGTTTTTTTAGAACCATTATTTAAAATTTGTACCCATTCACTAATGGTAAAGCTTTTTAATGCAGCAGTTTTAACTGCGTCAAACTGTTTTCCATAATATAGATAACCAGCATTTAATGCAAGCGCTTGACCTTTTACACCTCCGGCAATGAAACTGTCGTTTAAAGAAGATGTAGGAGCACTCGCAGATTTTAGTTCGTTTTTAGTGCCATCGAAAGACCAATAGGCGACTAAATTTTTCGGGTAAATTTCATCGGAACTACTGTATCCATCAATTTTACCGACATAACTAGATGGGTCCACGTCAGGCAAATTATTAGGATTTCCATCTTTTTTACAAGAAGAAAAAGTAGCTGCAGCAAAGGCAAGGCCCAGCATGCATGATTTTATATGAATAGTTGAAAATTTCATTTTCTAAATGTTTTAAATTAATAACCAAAATTCTTTGTAAGTACACCTTTACTCAAATCGATTTGAGCTTGAGGGATAGGTAACAAATTATCACGACTAGCAACAAAAGCTGGTCTGCCAGCTGCAGCTAAAGCAGTTTGTGAAATCCCCCAACGTACCAAGTCAAAGAAACGATCGTATTCCATTGCTAACTCAATTCTTCTTTCGTGTTGAATTGCTAAACGTAATAAGAGTTGATCTGTAGTTGTTACATTAGGAAGTATAGCAGCATTTCCATTTCTAGCTCTTGCACGAACACTATTTAAAGCAGCTAGAGCAGCTGTTGTATTTGTTGCTCCACCAACCTCATTAGCAGCTTCTGCATACATTAATACCACATCAGCATAACGTAAAATACGAACGTTCATCCACCAGCCAGAGTTGTAGCCATAAGCAGCTCTAAACGCAGGATTTGTGTATGCTTTATGATTATAAATTGGATTATTCCAAGTAGTTGCGGTAACTTCCCCATACACAGTTTTGTATGGATTTGGAGAAGCTAAAGTTGCAGCAGTATTTCTGTATAGAAATGTTCTTGCTTTACGAGGATCATTGGCCTCATATGCATTTTCTAGGTTACTATTAGGTACATTCCATCCATATCCTAAGTTCCAAATTCCACCGTCTCTAACGCCTTGGAATTGAGTAATTTGCACTCCGTTCGCAGTTTGAACTGTAGCACTTGCTGTTGCTTGAACTTCAAATACTGATTCTTTACTGTTTTCGCCAGCTTCACCAAATATTTTATCATATGGTGTAGAAAGATCATATTGACCGCTTGTCATTACTGCATTAGCCGCAGTCATTGCTGATCCCCATTTTTGCTGAGTTAAGTACACTTTTGCCAATATTCCATTTGCAGAACCACTAGTTGGACGACCAATGAATTTTTTATCCCAGCTAGCTGGTAAATAATTAACTGCAAATTTCAAATCGGTTTCAATAAACGCATACAATTGAGCAGGTTCACTCTGAGGTATGTTTATTTGTGCTACGGTTAAAGGTTTATCAATTAAAGGAACTCTTCCAAAAAAGCGCACCATGTTAAAATAGGCATAACCACGTAAAAATCTGGCTTCAGCTTCTGATTGCTTTTTAACCGCATCTGTTGCAACAATATCTTTGTTGTTTTGGATTTGGTCTATTGCTGTATTACACTTGTTAATTAAGGAAAGATATTCTACCCACATTCCATTAACGATACCATTACTTGGCGAAACTGGAAATTCATCCATGCTATTTGCATCTGCACCACCATCGCCTGCAGTACTTCCTTTATCAGCATCATCACTTCTAACGTTTGTGGCTAAAAAGAAGCCAGTACAGTGTACGCCATATGCTCTTAAATCATTGTATGCACCAAAAAGAAATTGATCATAAGGACCAGCACCTGTTGGATATGGATAATTTTCGGTAGTATATACTCCTTGTCTTTCTGTGTCTAAGAAACTCTTACATCCAGAAACTGAAGAAATTAGGGCTATTACAACTAGTGTAGCAACAAAATTTCTAATTGTATGATTAAATTTTTTCATTTTATCTTTAATTTAAATGATATCGATTAAAAAGTTACGTTTAAACCAAATGAATAGATGGCAGGTACTGGATAGATTCCATTATCAGCACCGCTTCCCAAAACACTTCCCAACTGTGCTTCTGGTGTATAACCTGTCGCTTTTGTCCATGTTTTAATATTTTGGCCACTTACATATAATCTTAATTTTTGAATACCAATTTTGCTCATCATTGTATTGCCAAAAGTGTAACCTAATTGTACGTTACGTAAGCGGAAATAATCTCCTGGTTCTAAGAAGTAACTGCTAAATAATAAATTGTTAGCACGAGAATTATCTAAAATTGGTTCAACGTTAGATGTTCCAGCAGCTGTCCAAGCGTTTAAACGATTGCTTTCATAATTTAAAATCGCAAAATTACTAGTTCTACGTTGGGTATATATTTTATTACCAGCAACACCTTGACCTTCAACTGTAGCATCAAAACCTTTGTAGCCAAAACCAATGCTTAAGCCATAGCTATAAGGAGGAAATGGAGTTCCTAAATACGTTCTATCTAAAGGAGATATTACTCCATCACCATTAATATCTGCATAAGAAATATCACCTGGTAATGAATTTGAGAGACGAGGAGTTTTATCTAAATCAGCTGTTGATTGGTAAATACCAGTTTGTTGGTAACCATAAAAATAACCAATTGATCTTCCTGTTTCTGTAAGGTTTACAGTTCCATTTCCAAATAACTGGAAGTTAGTATTATTACCAATCGATTTTACCATGTTTTTGTTGTAGCTAAAGTTTCCAGCTACACGATAAGAAAAATCTTCTCCTATTTTATCATTCCAGCCTAAGCTTACTTCAATACCTTTATTGGTAATTTTACCTAAATTGGTAACATAACTTTTTGTAGTACCTGGTAAGGTTATACCCGTGATAATATCACTTGACGTTTTGTTATACAGGTTTATCTCTGCATTTAAGCGATTTTTTAGTGCTCTTACATCCAAACCTAAATCTAATCCTTGCACAACTTCAAATTTCAAATCCGGATCTGCAAAGAAATCTTCTGAAACTGCAGTATAAATATAATCTCCAAAAACAGCTGTAGATCCGTTGTTTAATCCAACTTGTGATCTGTTTTCTGTTGCACCATTTGCATTTCCTAATCTACCCCAAGCAGCTCTTAATTTTAAGAAATCAATTCCTTTAACGTTGTTTTTAAAGAAGTCCTCATCGCTCATTACCCATCCTAAACCCACACTACCAAATGTACCCCATCTGTTTTTTGGAGCAAAAATAGAACTGCCATCTCTACGAATAGATGCATTTAATAAGTATTTATCTTTATATGCATAGCTGATACGTCCGAAAACACCAGTATTAGAGAATTCTGTACCACCACCACCATTAGAGCTAGGGTTGTTGGCGTTAATTACATCTAAATACCATAAGTTCTCATTATTAGGAACGTTTAATGTTGTATCTCTACGTGAACCATTTAATGATGTTGAAGATTGATAAAAAGAAGTAAAACCTACAATTGCATTTAATTTATGATCGTTATTAAATATCTTATCATAATTCAATGTATGATCTTGTTGATATCTTCTACCTTCAAAAGTATTTTGACTTACAGTTGTTCTTACGGTATTATCATAAAATGTAGAAGTAGGGACAGTACCTTCACCTAAATTAACGATGGTATAAGGAAGAGGTGAATAACTTCTAGTATTATTAAACCCTAAATCTGTGTAAACTGTAGATTTAAAAGTAAAATCTTTTAAAAACTTAACTTCACCATATAAGCTACCACTAAATCTGTAACCCCTATTAATTGAAGTATTGCGATTACGTTCAGTCGAATAAACTAAGTTGCCAACTTGTGCTCTTTGAAATGATGGCATACTATAATATAAACCTGCATCATTTTTTACTGGAACAATAGGAGCTGACCACAATGCATTATTTAATGATGCTGCAGTTGGCTCATTTCTCCAATGAAAACCTGTTAAATCTGCACCGATTTTAATCTTGTCATTTATTCTAATTTCTTCACTTAAACGAGCAATGAATTTTTTATAGTTATTGTACTTGATAACACCATCTTGATTATTGTAACCAATATTAACCAATGTGGTACTCTTTTCACTATTGTTAGAAACAGTTAAAGAGTTAGTATTAATTACTGCATCACGAATCATTTGATCTTGCCAATTGGTATTTCCAGTATAATTAGTGTAATCAAATGGAGCTGCACCTAAGTTGGCTAATTGAGCAGAATATAATTTTTTAAAGCCAGAAGCATCTACCACTTCAATTTGATTAGGTACATGTTGCATACCTATCGTACTTTGGAAGTTTACGGTAGTTTTTCCTCTAGCTGCACGTTTAGTAGTTACTGCAATTACACCATTAGCACCTCTTAAACCAAAAATTGCAACAGAAGAAGCATCACGTAATAAGTCGATAGATTCAATATCTGAAGGATTTAGATAATCAATATTATCTTGCAATAAACCATCAACTACATATAATGGATTTGCACTACCATTTGTACTGTTAATTCCTCGAATACGTACGGTTGGACTTGAACCCGGAGAACCTGAATTACTAACAGTTAACCCAGGAACCTTTCCCTGCAATGCAGAAATAGGATTGGTAACAGCTAATTTTTCAATTTCTTCTCCTTTAACACTTGCAATAGAGCCTGTTAAATCTCTTTTTTTCTGCGTGCCATAACCCACAACAACAACTTGCTGTAAATCATTTGCAGAAGATTTAAAATTAACATTGATAGTGGTTCTATTGTTAATGGCAATTTCTTGAGTAACAAACCCTATATAGGTAAATACCAATGTACCGTTTGCCGGGGCACTAATGGAATAATTTCCATTAGCATCTGTTTGTACTCCATTAGTTGTTCCTTTTACTATAACGCTAGCCGATGGTACAGTTACACCTGTCTCATCTTTTACCACGCCCTTAACTGTAACATTTTGGGCCCAAGCAACGTTTAATAGTAATAAACAAAAGAAGGTTAGAACAGAAAATTTTGTAAAGATTTTTTTCATACTGTTATGCATATTTGTTTAATTGATTAATCTAATTTTCTGTTTTTGTTTGATTTCTACAAGTGAACGCACCTATACATTAATACATCAAAGTATTCATGTGTACTTTCTCACCTAAGTAGATAAAATCGTTTTTTAGTTCAAAAATGATGTTTTTTGAACGATAACAAGAAAATTACAGCTACTACAAAGTGAATTTTGAGTAGGCGTATTAATGTAAAGAAAATTAAAGGATGAGAGGTAATGATGTAGTCCTAAAGTTCCATTAAAAACTCAACTAGGTTTTTATCATGAGGAACTTCTAATTTTTTACGCAAACGATAGCGTCGTATTTCTACACCTCTAAGCGATATATTTAGGAGTGAAGCCATTTCCTTACTGCTCATGTTCATGTGTAGATAAGCGCAAAGTTTTAGATCATTTGGAACAAGATCTGGATGATTAGCTTTTAGTTTTTTGAAGAAACTTTCATGTGCTTCATTGAAACTGCTTTCGAATAAATTCCAATCCCGCTCATCATTCATGCCATCATCAATTACTTTTTGAATTTTACGCAATTGATCCTCAGAAAGCTTTTTGCCGTTTTCATCTTTCAGCTTATTCATCTCCTCACTTAACTTCTGAAGCAATTCGTTTTTATACACTAAACTCATGGCAGAATTTGCTAACTCTCTATTTTTGCCAGCCAGCTCAGCTTGTAGTTTTTCAGTCTGTAATTTGATAATGTGTTTTTCTGTAGCTTCTGCTTCCTTTTTTAAGAATTCTTCTTTTTCAGTTTGTAGCTTTTGACTAATAGCGTGTTGATCTTTACTTAATTTGGCTTCGTATATTCTTTTTCCTGCTACTAGTGCAATTACACCAATTAAGGCATAACATGCCAAAGCCCAATTATTGCCATACCAAGGTGGTAAAACACTAAATTCAAAAACCGTGATGTCGCTTATAGTTTCTTCATTTATTTTAGCTCGAACTCTAAACTTATAATTTCCCCTAGTTAAGTTAGTGAAGTCTTTTTGTGTTGCCGAACTCCAATCAGACCATTGCCTAGAATATCCTTCTAGGTAATATTGAAATTTAATTTTTGACTGACGATAATAGGGTAGGGAAAAAGAAATGCGAATATTGTTTCTGCTAAATGGAATTTCAACCACTTCACCATTATTTCCATTTTCTGTTATCGTAGAATATTTATCAGTAATATCTTCTATTTTTCTAATTAAAACGGATGGTAATTTTAATTTTTCTTGCTTGTTTTCAGTATTGGTAGTGTTATAAATTACAAAGCCATCATCAACACTTATGAGATAAATTTTACTGCTGATCTGACTTATATTTTCATAATACTGTACCATTCTTCCATCTAGAATGCTAAATCTGTTTGAATCAATTAATATTTTGCCAGGCTCACTTAAATTAACCAAACTCATTTTGCCGTGGTTAATAAACCAATACTTTTTAAAACCAGCGTTAATAATTTTGTTGGATGAATAAAAACTACCTAAATTTTTATTGAGCGCATCGTATTTGCTAAAGCGATTGCTAATTTCATCGTACACTAAAAACCCAGAATCTGAAGAAAAAAGAATTTTATTCTCTACATTAAAAATATTGATGTTAAAGCTTCCTGGTAAGCCGTTTTTTTCATCGTAATACTTTATATTGGTTGCTCTTTTTAAATCTGCACTTAAGGTTAATTTATACAAACCTTTATACGCATGACTTATCCATATATCTCCTTTTGTGTCTTGCTCTACATATCGTGATGGTTCACCAAAGCCAGTTACTTTATGACTGAATTTCCAGTTACCGCTGGCATCTTTTGCAAAAATAACTAAGCCATTGTAGGTTCCCTGAATTAAAAAATTAGGATTAGAGTTCAATTTCTTTATTGTCCATCCGCCACTAATGGTTGATATTCTTTCCATTTTGTCGCCAACAATATTGAAGGTTCCATCGTTGTGACCGCATATCAACTGACCATCAATTTGACTAAGTTCCCAGACCTGCCCTTGCGAATTTGGTATTAATTTGAAATCGAAGGAATTAAATAAATTCCCATTTTCTGGTAGCCACGGGCTAGTGAATAAACCTTGATTTGTACCGAGATATATTTTGTTTTTTACAATTAAACTAGAATATACTGTGCCGAACTGACCAGCTTTATCGAAGTAAAAATATAATGGAGAATTTAGCTCTACTCTATCAATTCCGTTATCTAAACCAGCCCAAAGATTTTGTTCATTATCTGCATATAAGCTTAATATAGTATTGTTTTGTAAACCACTTGATTTGTTTATTCGTTGAACAACATTCCCATCTTCATCGATGATAATTAGGCCATTTAAAATGGTTCCATAGGCATAATATTTATTTAATATTTTAACACCGTTATTCAATTGATAGGTTTTAAGAAAGGAATTTGCAGCGCTTACCATTGGACTAATCGTCTGACCATCATAAATGAAAAGTCCGTTTTTACTAGTGCCAATAATAAAGCTGTTGTTTTTGTAAGGGAGGATAGAAAGTACGCCCGTTTTTAAAAGCACCTCACTTCCAGCTATTGGAACTAAATTTTTACCTTGTAACTCAAAAAGGCCTTTCCCTAAAACTTCTGCAAAAAGGCGATTTCCTGCTTGATGCAGAAACAAAAATGCACTCGGTGCTTTAACAACGCTTATTTTTTTATTTTCGTAACTGTAAATGGTAGAGAAAGACTGAAAAATAATCTTTTTTCCCACCACATAAATTTTCCAAATTTCATCAGTTATTTTGTTCGGTTTTGGAATTAACTTAACAAACGAAGTATAGCTAAGGCGTTTATTTTGGTAAGACCAATACCCAAACTCACCAAAACTTCCAGTGTAAATCATTCCGTTTGTATCGGTAGCTACGGCACGTACTATTTGGCGATTTGGCATTTTATATTGCTGCCAATATTTGCCATCGTACGTAAGCAAACCTTCTGCATTGCCAAAATACATGATCCCATTTTTATCTTTTGCTATCGACCAATTTTGATTGCCTGATAAATAAGATGATTTAGGATAATTTTGAACATAAGGAACCCCAATACTTTGTATATCGCTAGCCAAAAGAGTAGTTGCCTGGAGTAAAAATGCTAAAGAGACAAGAAGATATTTAAAAGATTTATTTTTCATTTATAGCAAATCGCAACCTAATTCATTGCAAAATAAATATTTAAACTATATAAATGATGATGTATTGTTATTTCTTAATGAATGCAAAGAAAACAGCAAGAATAATGAGCGCAAATGCCACCATGTGATTCCAAGCAATCTTTTCTGTTTTAAAAAATAAAATAGAGAAAATAAGAAAAACACTAATTGAAATAGCTTCTTGTGTAATCTTTAATTGCATTAAGCTAAAAGGACCACCGTTTTCTTTAAAGCCAAATTTATTTGCTGGTACTTGAAAAATATACTCGAACAGGGCAATTCCCCAACTAATAGCAATAATGCTAATTAACCCTAAACTTTTGCTCCATTCCATATCCTTAAACCTTAAATGGCCATACCAAGCCAAAGTCATGAATGTATTTGAAATGGTTAAGAACGCTATGGTTATAAGTGCTCTCATGCTTTTGCAACCTGTTGAGGGACTTTTACGTAATAGCCCGTTCCATCGTAAGGGCGTTTGCGAGGATGGGTAGTACATTCTACTGAGCAGCAACCTTGCAGTTCTTCACCACATTCATCACATTGTGTAAAATGCTCATTGCACTCTGGATTTGCACAATTAATCATTTTTGGTGTGGTTTTGCCGCAATTATAACAGGTAGAAACAATTGTTGGATTAACAGAATTCACATCAACTGCAATACGGTTATCAAAAACGTAGCACTTGCCTTCGAAATCCTTACCGCCGGCCTCTTTCCCATATTTAATAATGCCCCCATGTAATTGATACACATCTGTAAAACCATGGTGCAATAGCAAAGCTGATGCTTTTTCACATTTAATGCCGCCGGTGCAATACGTCATTATCTTTTTGTCCTTGTATTTGGCTAATGCATCAATTTGATCTGGAAAATCACGGAAATTCTCAATATCAAGTGTTACAGCATTTTTAAATTTGCCTAAATTATGCTCATAGTTAGAACGGACATCTAAAACAACAACATCATCGCGATCTAGCATTTCGCTAAACTCGGCAGGTTCTAAATATTTGCCTGTTTTTTCATTAGGATTAATAATACTGGTATCACGTAGACCAGAGTGTACAATTTCTGGTTTATATCTACAGTGCATTTTAATGAAAGAAGGCTCTGTAACCTCGTCAATTTTAAAGTCTGTTTTAGCAAAACGTTCATCCGCTTTTAAATGCTCCATGTAAGTAGCACAAGCTTCTACGGTTCCAGAAACAGTTCCATTTAGACCTTCTTCGGCAACAATAATGCGACCTACTAAGTTCAAAGATTTACAAAAAACCAAATGATCTGCAGCAAATTGTTCTGCATTTGCTATTGGAGAATAGCAATAATAAAGTAAGGTGTTATATATCATAATTCATTGATACCGCTGCAAACGGCGTTTAATGCGTCACAAAGATAAGTAAATTAGTCAGGAAGACGGAAAGTCCGGAAGTTTAATTTGCAAATTCTATAATTGGCTTTAAAAACTCCAGACTAAAGACCTCGGACTTTCGGACTAATTAAAATCCATAGGTTATTCTAAATCCTTGGTCAACCTTCTTATTCCCGTCGTATGCATAGCCATAACTTGCGCCAAAACCTAAACGTTCAATGCCAAAATAAAACTCTTTGTAATTTCTTTTGCCTGGTTGAGTTAAATAGTTTACACCTATAATTTCCTCTAATTTAAGCTTACGTAACAAAGGGACTTTATTAAGCATGAAGCCCGCAAAGTTATGCTCAAAATGAATTTCTACATACTCACGACTTGTACTGTATTGATAAAAATCTAAAAATCTAAATTTCCTCAAGTTAGGAGGGAATATGGTTGAGTTATTTCCTCTAAAATGTTTCATGTCTGGATAAAAGACGGTGGTGTTATTTAAAAATTTACCAGCACCTACCACAAAAGACGAATAGCCCAATAAACCTGTACTAATGCGATCTTGATAAACTTCAACACTTAATAAATCATAATCTACATCACTATTTAAAACACCTTTAAGCCCTTTTCTATACCCTATTTGAAAACGAGGATATTTGGAATCTTGATAGAATTTCCCATCTGGTCTAGTTATATATTTTTGCCCAATAGTATACGTTAAAGCCGCCGAAATACTTAGTGAAGTATACGTTGGAAATAGCGGTGTTTCAGTAGTTGGTGTAAATGGATTGTTGGATGTATATTCTTCGTCTTTAAGGTCTCGAAGTTTATAATTACTAGTGTTTTTTAAAGTAGAGTTTTTACTGTAATCTATACTTGCAGAAGCTTGTAAACCATCAGCCAATTCTCTTGTACTATTAATATTGGCGAACTCCTTTTTGTAAAATTTAGAGAGATTTCGCTCAAAAAGTAACGTATTAATAGAGTTAGAAAGCAAACTCATCGAGCCATATCGATTAAGATCTGAAATATCTGTTCCAAAACTTGCGCCCACACTAGCCCGCTTTAAGGGGTCGTAATAATAACTTCCGCTTAAATTTGCTGTAAAAATATGATTAGAAAACCCATACCGTACTTCAGGTCTAATCATGTAATTTTTTCTATCCTCTAAATTTTTTTGAAACGTTATACCGTACTTTAATCCAAATCCCTCAACAGTATTGTAAAAAACAGATCCAATAATTGGGTCGAAATGGATGTATTTTTTTTCGTATCGCTTATTAATGCTATAGCCAGTCAGCATCATTTTTACGATGCCAAATTCATTTCTTGCTTTTTCTACAGAATCTAAATATTGCTTAGAAGTTTTACGCAATGCGATGCTATCTTTCTTTTTGTAGTCGTACTTTTCTTCATCCGTTAAGGGAATTGGACGGATATTCATCCAATACAATGAATCCTTTTTATTAACTGCCTTAGTTACTTTTAAAATCTCTGCTGTAAAGTAGTTTTTAGGGAAATTAGGATGGATATTATAATCGCTGTAAATACCTACATAATATCCTTCAAATTTGAAACCAAGTACATTTCCATTAAATTGAAATTTGATATCAGAAGGCATGTAAACATTTTCAATCTTTATGAACTGCTGACTTATATTTAACGTGTCTACAAAATTAATCCCTGCATCCTCTGTTAAATTAAGGTTTGTGCCCATTAATCGCCAACTATCATCAGCTATGTAAACTATACCTCTAAAAACAGGGTCATTTGTACGACGAGGAATTACTTCTATTTTATTAATGGTTACTCCATTTTCTTCTGTAGTTCCTAAAAGTTTGTACCTATAATAGAATAAAGCGTTATCTGCAATTGGCGAAACAAAACTTCTAGAACTTAGACCAGTTCCTTCTAGCAACAAATTTTCGTAGAAATTGATAATTAAATCAGATGCTTTATTAAAACTGAAAGAGTTATTTCTACCAGAAACCTTAGAAGAAACCATCTCTTCATGAATTTTATTTGGACGCTTAAAACTAAAAATTGATTGAGATTCTGATAAATACAAAATTCCCTTTCTATTCGTATCTAAATCGAGCGTTTTTTGAATATCTCTTCCAAAAAATTTCTTTGGAGCGCCAACTAATTTTTGCAATCCTTTAATATATACACTGCTGCTATATTCATCAACTTCGTTTAAATGTATTTTTCTGTTTTTAATGGCTTGCCTAATTATTTCATAAGCTGGGTCTTCAGCATTTGGCCTAATAGTCACGTTTTTAAGCGTATAACTTTCAGATGCAAGTTTTTGATTTAACGTTAAATCTGAGCTAACGGTTACCACCTGTTCTGTAGTTTTAAAACCAATTGCTTTATATACAATCGTATAGCTGCCTTTGTCGAGTGAAAGTTTATACACCCCATCTGCATTTGCAGAAACGCCTTTTGCAGTATTTTTTACATACACAGACGCAAATGGAATGATTTCACCACTGTTTTCTGTTATTTTTCCACTAATCTGATATTGTTGAGCTACTGAAACATTAAAAAGAGCTAACATTAAAATTAGCAAGAGGTTAAATTTGTTCATATAAGATGATAAGCTATAAATATCGACTAAGTTCTAGAAGTTAACACAAATATTATGTTAAAGTTTGTTAACGAGCAAAATATTATATTTGCCAAAGCGAATCGTTATACCTACGATTGGTAGCACCAAAATTTAAAATCATGTATAAAACTCTACAACCTGTATTACAAAAAGAACTCGAAGAAATAGAAAATGCTGGCTTATATAAACGCGAACGCATTATTACCACTCCACAAGGTGCAGATATTAAAGTGAGCACTGGCGCAGAGGTAGTTAACTTTTGTGCAAATAACTATTTAGGCCTTTCGTCACATCCAACAGTAATTGAAGCTGCTAAAAAAGCAATTGATGAATATGGATATGGAATGTCGTCGGTTCGTTTTATTTGCGGTACTCAAAATATTCACAAAGAGTTAGAAGCTAAACTGTCTGAATTTTTAGGTACAGAAGATACGATTTTATACGCTGCAGCTTTTGATGCGAATGGAGGAGTTTTCGAACCTTTGTTTAATGCTGATGATGCTATAATTTCTGATGAATTAAATCATGCTTCTATTATTGATGGTGTTAGATTGTGTAAAGCACAACGTTTCCGCTATAAAAATGCAGATATGGCAGATTTGGAAGCGCAATTAATTGCTGCAAAAGACTGTAGACACAGAATTATTGTAACTGATGGTGCTTTTTCTATGGATGGTTCAGTTGCTCCACTTGATAAAATTTGCGACTTAGCAGATAAATATGAAGCTTTAGTAATGATTGATGAATCGCATTGTACGGGTTTTATTGGTAAAACCGGTCGTGGTACACACGAACATTTTGGAGTAATAGATCGTGTTGATATTATTACAGGAACTTTAGGTAAAGCTTTAGGTGGCGCATCTGGCGGATTTACCTCAGGCAAAAAAGAAATTATCGATATGCTACGTCAGCGTTCACGCCCATATTTATTTTCAAATACATTAGCTCCAGCAATTGCAGGTGCATCTGTGGCTGTTTTAAATATGTTAAGTGATACGACTGCATTACGTGATAAATTAGAAAATAACACTAAATATTTCCGCGAAAAGATGACAGCTGCAGGTTTTGATATTAAACCAGGTTTCCATCCAATTGTTCCGGTAATGTTATATGATGCTAAAATTGCGCAAACTTTTGCTGCAAAAATGCTCGAAGAAGGAATTTATGTGGTAGGATTTTTCTATCCCGTTGTTGGACAAGGAAAGGCTAGAATTAGAGTTCAACTTTCTGCGGCACATGAGCAACATCATTTAGATAAGGCAATTGCGGCATTTACAAAAGTAGGTAAAGAATTAGGTGTTATTTAGTATTCCTTTTAGTTTGAATCATTTATGAAAAGCATCTCGAAAATTAGTGGTGTAGGGTTTTTAGTGTTAATGCTTTTCATGGCTTGTGAAAAAGTTGAGCAGCCTTCGTATCAAACAAAAGCAGAAGCTCAACTCATAACAAATTTAGCATACGGTACCGACGCAAAACAAACCATGGATGTGTATTTGCCGCCAAATCGAACCTCAAATACCAGTGTACTAATTTTTGTGCATGGTGGAAGTTTTATTGGCGGCGATAAAAATGATTTTAATAAACACGCTATATATTTAGCTGGCTGTGGTTATGCTGTAGTAAATATCAATTATCGTTTAGTAAATGGAACAGGCTTAACCGAGACGCGATTAGAACCACCGCATATTGAAAGCGAAGTAAAGATAAAAGATCAGGTTAATGATGTAGCAACTGCTGTAGATTTTGCAATAGCACATGCTAAAGAGTGGGTAGTTAGTAATAAACGAATTGCAATTGCTGGCCATAGTGCTGGTGGTACATTAGCCTTATTGTATAGTTACGATGCAAGAAATACCAATAAGGTTCAAGCGGTATCAAATATGGCTGGAGCTTTAGATTTAGTTTTTACAACTGTTTCAAATTGGCAATCTTACCCTAGATCTATTTTTGAAGGTGGTTTCCGATACACCGGATTTGATATTTCAATAGCTAATGAGAAGTATTACAAAGAGATCAGTCCACTATATACTGCAAATGCGAATAAAAGGATTTCAACTTTAAACATTTTTCCGCAAAATAATGAAGTAATGGGATTGCCAAACCAAGATTTTGCAACCTATGATAGATTTACTGCAAGATTAGAAGAACTTAGAGTACCTAATGATTTTTTATTTGTTAGTGGTGCAGATCATAACTTTTCACAAACTGGTAAATGGCAACTTGTACTCGATTCAACAGTTGCTTATTTCAATAAAAATATAAAGTAACGCAGAGTAGATTATTTTGTGTTCTTAGTTCATTTTCTTGTAATAAATACGTTTCAAGTTCATTTATAGACTCGTAAGCTGTAAAATATTTCTATTAATTGCTGTATATTTGGCAGATGTTACAAGACCAGATTACACAGTATACGGCAGAAATCAATTCATTTGATACTACTAGTGCCGAAGAACTGGAACAATTCCGCATTCGTTTTTTAGGAACCAAAGGTATTATTAAAGATATTTTTGATGAGTTTAAAGCGGTTTCTCCTGAAGAAAAAAGAACATTAGGTAAAGTATTAAATGAGTTTAAGCAATTAGCTGAAGCTAAATATCAAGCTTTAAGCGAAGTTACTGCAAGCGCAAAACAGAAAACTGAAAGTTCTAAAATAGACATGACATTGCCTGGCGAAGGTTTCGAAGTTGGCGCTCGTCACCCTTTGGCTTTAGTTAGAAGAGAGATTATAGAAATATTCAATAAGCTAGGATTTAGCGTTGCTGAAGGCCCGGAAATAGAAGACGATTGGCATAACTTTTCTGCCCTAAATTTCCCAGAAGAACATCCAGCAAGAGATATGCAAGATACTTTCTTCATCCAAAAAGGAGGAGAAAAAGGCGATATCGCTTTGCGTACACACACTTCATCTGTACAAGTGCGCATGATGGAAGCAGGTCAGCCACCATTCAGAGCATTAATGCCAGGTCGTGTGTACCGTAACGAAGCAATTTCTGCAAGAGCACACTGCTTTTTTCATCAAGTAGAAGGATTGTATGTAGATGAGAGCGTTTCCTTTGCAGATTTGAAACAAACCTTGTTTTACTTTGTTCAGGAGTTATATGGAGAAGGAACAAAAGTGCGTTTCCGCCCATCATATTTCCCCTTTACAGAACCAAGTGCAGAAATGGATATTTCGTGTACCATTTGTAAAGGAGATGGATGTCCAATGTGTAAGTATAGTGGTTGGGTAGAGATTTTAGGTTGCGGTATGGTAGATCCTAATGTATTGGAAAACTGTGGAATTGACAGTAAAAAATATAGCGGTTTTGCATTCGGAATGGGTATTGAACGTATTGCCAATTTAAAATTCGAAATTAAAGATTTGCGTTTATTCTCTGAAAATGATGTACGCTTCTTAAAACAATATAAAACTGCAATTATATAATGAATAAGCTAATCGGTTTATTTTTGATTGTTTTACTTGGCGCATCTTGTGCTAAGGAAGAAAATCTAATACCCGATTTGCCAGTAAATTTTAGTGCGCCATTAACAGATCCAAGGTTAAGCAGATTAAGCACAGCAGGTGGTGCGGTAAGTTTAACAGGGTATGGTGTAGCAGGTATTATCATTTATCGTAGGGCGGATAATGCATACGTAGCATACGATCGTTGCAGTACTGTAAATCCTGAAAAGAAGAATGCAGTAATTGTAGATGATCCCTCATTAACGGCAACCGACCAAGTATCTGGAGCTAAATATTCTTTGTACGATGGCAGTCCGGTAAAAGCACCTGCTAAAACATCACTTAAAAAATACACTGTGATCATCACAAGTTCTACTATCCAAGTAATCAATTAATGGAACCAGAAAAAATAAAAGAAAGCATCATAAGAGCTGCTAAAGAGTTATTCAGAAAATATGGTTACCATAAAACCAGTGTAAATGAAATTGCCAAAAAAGCACGAATTGCAAAGGCAACTATTTACAAATATTTCGATAGCAAAGAACAAGTTTTAGATGCTATTTTAATGGATTACCTAGATGTAAATCTTCACGAAATTTTAAGCAATAAGGTAACTTTTGCAAGTGAAGAAGAGCATTTAAAAGCTTTGGTGATGAAGACTTGCCGTTTATCCTATACGGTTTGTAATGAGTTTATAGGTTGGGATTTCGTTCGTGAAAATGCCAATTCTCAAGAATTCTTAAAACATCTTTCAGATCAGTTAGAAGCACTTTTACTTTCTGCGTACCTAGAGCTTGATCATTTTAAAAAGAACCCAGCTCGTCGTGGTGGATTGGCATTTCTACTAAAAGCCAGCAAAAGTATCGTTTTCTCTTTCGCCTTCACTTCCGTTAGCGACGCCGATGTACGTAAGAACTTTGTCACTTTCCAAAAAGAGATATTGCCTTATTTGGTAAAGGCAGCTTTGTAGTATTCTTTCATTTCTTTTTCTTATCGGTTCGTATCTTGTTAAGCAAGATCTAATTGTTTTTCAATCTTTCTAAGTTTGCAACCTTGACAGATTATAAGTTTAAACACTTAATTAGTTTTAATTGTCACATCTTTTATAGCCTTAAAGGATAAGACTTTCTTTTAAGGAGTCTTTTGCAATCACGCTGATAAGGGCGCTATGTATTCATATTTTATGAATAAGTTGCTCTTAGCTTCTTCGGAGTTCCTTCGGAGCTTCTTCGGAGTTTGTTCGGACTTACAACGGTTAACTCCGAACAAACTCCGTTTTAAGTGCGAATGAAGTATGAATGAAAGATTAAGCTGTTAGAGAAGCTGTATTACTTTTTTTCCAAATTATTAGCATTTAATATTGTTTGTTGTAACTTTTTTTTACATCTCTAATGCCAAATAGAGCTATTTTTGCACTTCGTCATCTCGACTGGAGCAATGCGGAATGGAGAGATCTTTCTAGATGCAATATTTAAATAATTTTAGTTTGCTCAGTACTTCGTGGTTCTGCACTACAGTTTGATGACGGAAAAAACTTAACAGAAAATTAACATATACCGTTTTGGTTTTTGGTTCATAATAAGCTATATTTGCAATAACATCAGCATAAAATACAATGAGTAAAGAAACTTTAGAGATTTCTGTAATGGTTGATGAACAATTTGACATGAGCTTTAACTTAGTAGAAGGCATTTTTGGATTAATCCTTAAAGTTTTTGGGAAGTAAAAAGATCAGTTGATTGTTTGGCCTCACCCAACCCTCAACAAAGGGAAGGGTTAAATATGCTTTAAATTTTTAGCCACAGATTAGAAGATTCTCCTAATTTATTTGTCTTATCTCTCTTTCCAAACCTTCTACCTTTAAACCCTCTACCTTCTACCTTTTTATTATATTTGCAACAATGAGTAGAAATAGAAAAAATGCTGAGCCGATTCGAATTTCGGGACTGAGTATTATTGACATTGCCGAAGAGGGAAAAGGTGTTGGCAAAGCCGATGAATTAGTCATTTTTGTTGATAAGGCCGTTCCTGGAGATGTGGTTGATGTGCGTGTAGTGAAGAAGAAAAAGAACTTCGCAGAAGCCATTGTGGAACACATCCAAACCCCATCAGAATTGCGTCAAGATCCTTTTTGCAGTCATTTTGGTACATGTGGTGGGTGTAAATGGCAACACATGGAGTACGATGCACAATTAAAATTCAAACATAAAAATGTAGAAGCTGCCTTACAGCGGTTGGCAAAAATTGATACATCTGCTATGGAACCAATTTTAGGTTCAGCCGTAAATAGATATTACAGAAATAAATTAGAATATACTTTTTCAAACAAACGTTGGTTAAATGCGACTGACATGGAATTTGAAGCGGAAGGAAGAGAAATGAATGCTTTGGGTTTCCACGTTCCATTACGCTTTGATAAGATTTTAGATATTGAACATTGCTATTTACAAGCCGAACCAAGCAATAGCTTGCGGTTAAGAGTTCGTGAATATGCATTAAAAAATGGATTGAGTTTTTATGATTTGCGTAATCACGAAGGTGCGCTACGTAATCTAATTATCAGAACTTCATCAACTAGAGAAGTGATGGTAGTTGTTGTTTTCGCTTATGCAGAGCAAGATCAGATTAATGGTTTAATGGAATATTTGAAAGTTTCATTTCCTGAAATTACGGCTTTGCTTTACATTGAAAATCAGAAAAAGAATGATACCATTTTTGACCAAGAAGTCATAACCTATTCAGGCAGAGATCATATTTTTGAGCAAATGCCAGTAGAGAATGGTGGTGTAGTTAAGTTTAAAATAGGGGCTAAATCATTTTATCAAACGAACTCTGAGCAAGCATATGAATTATATAAAATAACAAAGGAGTTTGCTGGTTTTAAAGGTGATGAATTGGTGTACGATTTATACACTGGCGCTGGCACAATTGCCAACTTTATTGCAGGTAGTGTGAAACAAGTTGTAGGTATTGAGTATGTGCCAACGGCGATAGAAGATGCTAAATTTAATTCGTCGCTTAACGGAATTGATAACACCATTTTTTACGCTGGCGATATGAAAGACATTTTAACGGGTCATTTTATTGCTGAGCATGGTAAGCCAGATGTTGTGATCACTGATCCGCCAAGAGCTGGGATGCATGCAGATGTGGTAGAGCGTTTATTAGAAATGGAAGCAGAAAAAATTGTGTATGTAAGTTGTAATGCTGCTACGCAAGCTCGTGATTTAGCTTTACTAAAAGAAAAATACGATGTAGTGCGCATTAAACCTGTAGATATGTTTCCACATACACAACATGTAGAAAACGTAGTTTTATTACAACTGAAATCATGAAAAAATGTTGGATTTATGTAGTAGTAATTGCTGTATTAGCTGCCTGCAAAGGTAATGTTAAGACCGAAGAAAAGTCTGAAAAAGCACTGGATTTGGCAAAAGCAAAAATGATAGTTGATACCACAAAACAAGTAGTGGATACTATTTTACTAAGTAAATCTGATACCGCATTTGTGGTTAAAAATAAATTAATACAAGATGATATTGGCGATAAACAAAAGCAATATATCGTTCAAATCTTTTTTACAAATGAACATTGGCCGGTATTAATTTATAAAAATGCAATTGGTGCAGATTTAGCTTTAGCCGGAGATTTAAATAGCGATAATCAACCAGAGTTATTACTAAGACCAGAATGGTTTAGCAGTTGTTGGTCGAGTGTAAACTTGTTTTCATTAAACAAAAATGAATGGAAATTAGTTAAGAAAGGCAGCATGTATTTTTGTGCTGATAAATATCCACTTGCTAAAAGAATTGTGAAGACAGATAAAGGTTATGGCTTATTAACAGATAGCTTAACCGATGATAAATTTATTACCCTAAAAAAGGAAATCAAGTTTTAAGATATGGAGAGTGAAGAGTTATTGGGCAATTTAAGCTCAGATGAGAATGGGGCGCCCAAAAAGGAAAAGAAAAGTCCGCTAATAAGTTTAGAAAAAGACTTAACATTTTATGCAGACTCGATTAAAGAAGTAGCAGTAGAGATTATGATGGAAGGGATATCATTAAATCCAATTTTTATTGCGCATCAACATGAAGTAAGCATAGGTGAAATAATTTTAAATAGAGCAGATTTAAATACGGATTGGACAATCCAAGCGTCAACGTTAGAAGAATTTATTCAGAAAGGAATTATTCATCCTGATAAGAAAGAACAGTTTTTAAAAACCTATAAAAAGCCAGAAAACTACATGTGTGTTTTTGTGGTAGTGCCTGAAGGAGCGAACTTTGTTTATTATCCTTATCCGAAAGGGAAATAGTTGATCGTCGATAGTTAATAGTCCATGGTCCATTGACTATTAACTAGAATGCAAAAGCCAATAGCGCATCCACACTATTGGCTTTTCCTTAAACTAAAAACTAAACTAAATTGTACTAATTTACGTGATTAACATCGCCACTTTTTGAAGAAGTGGTTTTCTTTAATGACGCATTTCCTTTATAATTTACATCGCTACCGCCACTTGCGCCAGCTTCTAATCCTTTGTTTACATAAATATTAGCATCAGAACCGCCGCTCACACTTACTTTAGCGTAATTTACGATATAGCTAAACGCATCTACGTCACTACCGCCACTCGCAGTTAACTGCATATTCTCTCCACTACCTGTTAAATCTGCGTCAGAACCACCACTTACGCTCACTGTTAGATCTTTACATGCTAACGTTAATTTAAGATCAGAACCACCGCTACCTCTTAGGTTTAACACATCTGCTTTTAAGGTATTTTGAGTATACACATCAGAACCTCCACTAGCTGTTAAGCTTTTCAATGTTTTAAAGTTCACATACACTTTAATGCTTTGGTTTCTAAATAATCTACTCCAGTTCACACCTTCTTTGTATTTAATGGTAACAGCACTTCCGTTTTGCTCAACAATTACATCTTTAATTAAATTATTATCGCCTTTTATAGTTAAAGCCTCGCTAGTACCTTGTGTTAAATACAAATCTATTCCGCTACTTACGGTTAGTGTATTAAAGTTTTTTACACTTACATTTTTGCTTTGCGCTTGAGTATTTATATAACTTAAAATGGCAATGGCCACTAAACATGCCGATTTGGGTAAACTGCTAAATTTCATAATTATTTTTTTTAAGGTTTGTATTCATTAGACGCTCTTACCCCTGCAAACGTTGCAATAAATTGAAATTATTTTTTTATTTGATTTTGAGGCTTAAAATCGTTCTTTTGTACAGTACAATAAAAGCGCTTAATCATGCCCGAAAATCAAGTACTTATTTTAGATAAACAGCAAATCGAACAAAAGATTAATCGCATTGCGTATCAGATTTTAGAAGATAACTTAGAGGAAAAAGAAATTGTATTGGCTGGTATTTGGGATCGTGGATATAAACTCGCTTTGCGTTTAAAAACTGTATTGCAAGAAATTGCCAGTTTTAAAGTTACTATGCTGCGTATTGATCTCGAGAAACAGAACAGTAAATTAGTAGCGAAAACAGATCTGCAAGAATCAGAGTGGAAAAATAAAGTAATTATTTTGGTTGATGATGTACTAAATAGTGGCAAAACATTAGCTTACGGCTTGGGCGTTTTCTTAAACACACCTCACAAAAAAATCCGTACTGTGGTATTAGTGGATAGAAGTCATAAGATTTTTCCAATTGCAACAGACTTTGTAGGTTTAGAGCTTTCGACTATTCTAAAGGAACATGTAGATGTAGTGATGGATGTCGCAGGTGAAGAAGATCGAGTTTATTTAAGCTAATTACTCCCATGAATATATTTGCAAATCAGCCCAATTTTTTGCAATTTTCCTAAATGTATCATTCTCGTAAAAATGGTTTTACCTTTCATTGTTATTCATGGTATATCAATTATATCTTAAAGAAAGATTTTTCTGCTTTTACCCATAATCAGCTAGTTATTAAGGAAGATGAAGCTGTTTTGCTCTTGGCAAATCGTTTCAGCTGGTGGGATGGTTTTATGCTGTTTCAACTCAATAAAAAAGTTTTTAAAAAAGAGTTTCACGCCTTAGTTACCACAGATGATTATAAACAACTGAATTATTTAAAATATTTTGGCTGTTTTGCTCCAGCAAGTAAAGGAAAAGATATGCTGGAAACCTTAATTTATGCAGGCACTTTATTAGATGACCCTAAAAATTTAGTACTAATCTTCCCACAAGGAAAAATTAAATCATCTCATGTAGATACTATTGCATTTGAAAAAGGAGTAATGCAACTCATAAATGCTTCCAAAAAGAAATTTCAAACTGTGTTTTCTGTTATTCTTACAGACTATTTTAACAATAGAAAACCTAAAGCAAAAGCGTATTTAGCTAGTTGGCAAGCCGAAGAGTACATAAGCTTGCAATTGCTTAAAAGCGAATACAATAAACATTATGACGCTGCGATTTTAAAACAAATACAAAAAGCATCTTAAGCGTTAACTTCTCAGGCTCTTTTTGTGTATTTTTGTAATTGTAATTGTGGTAATTTAAAATGGGATACAATTTAAACGTAACAATCGATAAATCTTCTGGCTTTTGCTTTGGTGTTGTATATGCGATAGATATGGCAGAGGACATTTTAGATAATGAGGAATATTTGTATTGTTTAGGCGATATTGTACATAATGACGAAGAAGTAGAACGCCTAAAAGCAAAAGGGCTTCGTATTATTGACCATGATCAGTTGCATCAGCTTTCTAACGAAAAAGTATTAATTAGAGCACATGGCGAAGCACCATCAACCTATGAATTAGCCTTAAATAATAACTTAACGTTAATTGATGCTTCTTGTCCTGTAGTTTTAAAATTACAAAATCGCATCAAAAACTCTCATGATGATAATGAGCAAATTCTCATTTTTGGTAAACATGGCCATGCAGAAGTTATAGGTTTACAAGGACAAACCAACGGGAGAGCAATTGTTTTTCAGGATTTAGCAGAGCTGGATGAAATGGAATTGCCGAATAAGTTTACGTTGTACAGTCAAACTACTAAAAGCACAGATAAATTCTATCAAATTAAAGACGAATTGTTGAATAGAGGGTATGATGTAAAAGCGAATGATACAATTTGTCGACAAGTTTCTAATCGATATGAAGAACTAGAGAAATTTGTAGCAGACTTTGATAAAATTATATTCGTATCAGGTAAAAAATCATCGAATGGCAAAGTTTTGTATGATGTTTGCAAAAAATACAATACCAACTCTTACTTTATCTCTAATGTAGAAGAATTAGATAAAAGTTGGTTTGAGCCAAATGATAAAGTTGGTATTTGCGGCGCAACTTCTACACCAATGTGGTTAATGGAAAAAGTAAAATCTGAGTTAGAAAAACTTTCGTAAATACGTCCGAAAACCACCATTAAATGAGTAGAAAATTTACTTTAGCACTTCTTTTTTCTTTTTTAAGTTGCACAGTTTTTGCCCAGAATGCTATTATTAAGGGGAAAATTACCAATTCATTTACAAACCAGCCAATTGAAGGAGCCACTGTATCTGTTCAAGGAAAAACAAACAACGCTATTACCGATAGTTTAGGGAATTATAGTTTATCAAACTTAACTCCTGGAGTTTATAATCTAAAGATCAATTTTATTGGTTATAAGTCTAAATCTGTTTTTGATATTGCAGTGAACAATGCAAAAGCGACAGTTTTTGATGTAACATTAGAAACGGAAGTAAGTAATTTAGATGAAGTTGTAATTCAAAAAGCAAGATTTGTCAAGCCAATAGAAAGTCCGTTGTCATTAAGAACTATTGGTGCTACGGAAATTAAAAGAAATCCTGGAGGGAATAGAGATATTTCAAAAGTGATTCAATCTTTACCTGGAGTTTCTGCTCCGGTAAGCTATCGGAATGACATTATTATTCGTGGTGGAGCACCAAATGAAAATAGATTTTATTTAGATGGCGTAGAAATCCCTAATATTAATCACTTTACCACACAAGGATCTTCTGGCGGACCTGTTGGGTTAATTAATGTAGACTTTATAAAAGAAGTTGACTTTTATTCTGGAGCATTTCCGGCATCAAGAGGAAATGCCCTGAGCTCAGTTTTTGAATTTAGACAAAAGGATGGGAATCCAGATAAAATGGGTGCGTCATTAACGGTTGGTTCTAGTGATTTTGCAGTAGTGGCTGATGGGCCAATGAGTAAGAAGACAACGTATATGGCATCCTATAGATTATCTTACTTACAGGGATTATTCAAATTATTGGGCTTACCGTTTTTACCTTCTTACCAAGATTTTCAATTTAAGCTTAAAACAAAATTTAATACTAAAAATGAGCTGACAATAATAGGCTTAGGCGCTATTGATAAAGCGGTACTTAATTTCAACACTGAAAAAACCGAAAGTAATTTATATACCATATCTAATTTTCCAGAGAATAAACAAGATAATTATACCATTGGGGCAGTATATAAAAACTATCGGGAAAAAGGGTTTTCTACCTTTGTTTTAAGCAGAAATTATTTAAATAATAAGGCTTATAAATTCCAAGATAACGATGAAAGTAAAATTCAAGTATTAGATTATCATTCTACTGAAACGGAGAATAAACTAAGAGTAGAAAACTCATCTCGAGAAGGAAAATATAAGATAAACTTTGGTGCAGGAATTGAAACTGCAGATTATACAACGAATAGTTTACAGTTTTTACCAGGTGGAGTAGAAGGCTATACTTCTGCCATTAATTTTATTAAATACGGTGCTTTTGCTCAAGTAAGTGCACCATATTTTGAAGAAAAGTTAAATCTTTCTTTTGGAGTTAGGTTAGATGGAAATAATTTTAATGCAAAAGGAGAAAATCCTCTTAAAACGTTGTCACCTAGATTTTCTGCTTCGTATAACTTTAATGAGAAAATAAGTTTCAATTTTAACACAGGTATTTATTATCAATTACCAGCTTATACAGTATTAGGTTTTAGAAATAATACGGGTGGTCCATTAGTAAATACAAATGTTAATTATATCCGCTCTGCGCAAGTTGTTGCTGGCCTTGAATACAATACTTTAAAGAACACGAAATTTACAGTGGAAGGTTTCTATAAAAATTATAGCCGATATCCTATGGTTAAGATATTTGGAGATGTAATTCCATTAGCAAATTTAGGTGCAGATTTTGGCGTGGTTGGAAATAAACCTGTAGTTGGAGAAACTGATGGAAGAAGCTATGGGTTAGAATTTTTTGCGCAACAGCGATTAAATAAAGGTTTTTACGGAATTTTTGCATTAACACTTTTCCGAAGTGAATTTAAAGATAAGTTAAACGAATATGTTCAGTCGAGCTGGAATAATAGATATATCTTAAGTATGACGGCGGGGAAGATATTTAATAGAAATTGGGAGGTTGGTGCTAAGTTCCGCTTAGGCGGAGGAACACCGTATACGCCATACGATATTGCTTATTCATCACTAAAAAGTAATTATTCTATATTTCCACAGGGAGTTCCGGATTATGATCGATTGAATGACAATAGATTAAAGGGTTTTTATCAATTGGATGTTAGGGTAGATAAAAAGTATCCTTTTAAGAAATTTAACCTTAACGTATATTTGGACATTCAAAACCTGACATACAATAAATACGAAACACAACAACAATTGGTGTTGGATAGAGATATGAATGGAAATGCGCAAGATGCACCTGGAGATCCATCACGCTTTAAAACAAAACTATTAACAAATACTAGTGGAAATATCTTGCCTACACTTGGTGTAATATTCGAATTATAAATCATGGGAAAAAAAGGAGTTTTATTAATTAATTTAGGTACGCCAGATAATCCAGATGTCCCTGCAGTACGCAGGTATCTTGATCAATTTTTGATGGATGAAAGGGTAATAGATATCCCTAAATTTAATAGAACTCTATTGGTAAAAGGAATTATTGTTCCTTTTCGTAGTCCAAAAACTTCTAAGTTATACAAGGAAATTTGGAATGAAAAAGGTTCTCCATTATTATATTACAGCAAAATTCAAGCAAAATTATTGCAAGAAAAATTGGGAAATGACTACCAAGTTGAATTGGCAATGCGTTACCAAAATCCTTCTATTGAAAGCGCTTTGGAGAGATTAAAAGCGGGTTTGGTAGAAAGTATTAAGGTAATTCCAATGTTTCCTCAATATGCATCGGCAAGTACAGGTTCGGTTATGCAATTGGTAATGGAATTGGTAAGTAAATGGCAAACTATTCCACCAATTTCATTTGTGAATTCTTTTCATGATAATAATTTAATGCTTGAAGTTTTTGCAGAAAATGCAGCTAAGCATCAACCTGAAACTTATGACCATGTGCTTTTTAGTTTTCACGGTTTACCGGAAAGACAATTGTTAAAATGTGATCATACTGGGAATTATTGCTTAAAAAAGGATAATTGTTGTGATGTATTAAACGATACCAATAAATTTTGTTACTCCGCTCAAGGTCATCATACTGCAAGTCTAATTGCTGCAAAACTAGGATTGTCTAGAGATAAGTATACCGTTTGTTTTCAATCTCGTTTGGGTAAAGAGCCTTGGGTACAGCCGTATACAACGGACGTCTTAAAGAAATTAGCTGCGGAAGGAAAAAAGAGATTATTGGTTTTTAGTCCTGCATTTGTAGCCGATTGTTTGGAAACTTTATATGAAATTACAGTAGAATATCACGAAGAATTTAAAGCGCTTGGTGGTGAACATGTACAATTGGTAGAAAGCTTGAACGATCATCCAAAGTTTATTGAGGCATTAGTAGAATTAGCGAAAAACTAATTAAGCGATTGCTTTTATGATCATTTCTGTCGCTCCTTTTTTCTGCATTACATATTTTTTCGCATTGGCGGATGCCGTTTCATTTGCCTTAAAAAATTCAAAAGCACTAATTAATTCACCAGCTGTAGTAATGTTTTTGGCAGCGCCGATGGCAATTAAATCTTTGGCTTCTTGAAATTTATCGTATTTGGGACCAAAAATTACAGGCAAACCAAATGCTGCGGCTTCTAATGTGTTATGTATTCCTGCTCCAAAACCACCACCGATGTAAGCTACACTAGCATATTGATATAAAGAAGAAAGCATTCCAATATTATCGATAATTAAAACTTGAGATGTGTTAGCTTTTAATTGTGAATACTTTGCAGCAGTTGGAAATAGCTTTTCAATTTCTTCAATATGAGAAATTCCAATCTCATGTGGAGCAATAATAAACTTCCAATCTGGGTATCTTTCTATTAGCGAAACCAATAGTTTTTCGTCGGGTAGCCATGTGCTTCCGGCTATAAAAACATTATCAGCGCCGCAAAATTGCTCAATCAGTTCTAATTTTTTAGGATGCTGAGCATTTTCATACACTCGATCAAAACGAGTATCGCCACTTAAACTAACATTATTAATTCCGATACCTTTTAAAAGAGAAACACTTTCTTCATTTTGCACAAAGAAGTGCGTTACAAATTTTAAAATCCCTCTATAAAAACTACCATACCATTTAAAAAATACTTGATCTGATCTAAAAATGCCAGAAATTAAATAGAGAGGAATTTGCTTCTTGTGTAATTCATTAAAATAATGATACCAAAATTCATATTTGGTAAATACAGCAAACTTTGGGTTTACACTATTTATGAACTTCTTTGCATTGCTAGCCGTATCTAATGGTAAATAAAAAACATCCGCCAATGCGTAATTTTTCCTAACTTCATATCCAGAAGGAGAAAAAAAAGTAACTACAATTCTCTGCAAAGGGAAATCAGCTTTTAACTTTTCTAATACTGGTCTTCCTTGTTCAAACTCCCCTAAAGAAGCAAAGTGAAACCATATTGGTCTGTCATTAATATTGATTTTTTGTTGGATTTTATCGAAGATGTTTTCCCTTCCAATCACAAATAATTTGGCTTTGGCATTAAAAAGTGATACCAACCTTAGTAATAAGCCATATATTACAATCCCAATATTATAAATCCAAAGCATTTTGTGTCTTAATTTCTTATCTTCGTCCGAAGATAAATGAATAAATTTAAAACCTTCAATTAATATATGAAGATAGCAGTAATTGGAACAGGATATGTTGGTCTTGTTACCGGAACATGTTTAGCAGAAACTGGCAATAGCGTAATTTGCGTAGATATTAACAAAGCAAAAGTTGAAAAAATGATTGCTGGAGAAGTTCCAATTTACGAACCAGGGCTAGACGTGCTATTTCATCGTAATATTGCTCAAGGACGTCTATCGTTTACAACAGATTTAGCACTTGCAGTTAAAGAATCTCAAATAATTTTTATGGCATTACCGACTCCTCCAGGTGGAGATGGCGCTGCCGATCTTTCTTATATTTTAGGTGCTGCAAAAGATATTTCAAAGTTAGTTACAGAATACAAGGTAATTGTAAATAAATCTACCGTTCCAGTTGGTACAGCAGATAAAGTTCAGGCAGTTTTTGCAGCCAATACTTCGGTTGAAATAGATGTGGTTTCTAATCCTGAATTTTTACGCGAAGGTGTAGCTGTTGATGACTTTATGAAACCTGATCGCGTTGTAATTGGTACGCGTAGTGAGAAAGCACAAAAATTAATGACAGAATTATATGCGCCTTATGTTCGTCAAGGTAATCCTATTTTCTTTATGGATGAGCGTTCTTCTGAATTAACTAAATATGCCGCAAACTCATTTCTGGCAACAAAAATTACCTTTATGAACGAGATTGCAAATCTTTGCGAAATTGTAGGGGCAGACGTAGATGCAATACGCAAAGGAATTGGCTCTGATGATCGTATTGGTAAGCGTTTTCTTTTTCCAGGAATTGGATATGGAGGAAGCTGTTTCCCAAAAGATGTACAAGCTTTAGCTATTGCTGCCGATACTCATGATTACGATTTTCAAATTTTGAAAGCTGTAATGAATGTAAATGAAAAACAAAAAACAGTTTTAGTAGATAAGTTATTAAAATATTATAAAGGTGATATTAAAGGCAAGCATTTTGCGCTTTGGGGTTTGGCATTTAAGCCAGAAACTGATGATATTAGAGAAGCGCCAGCTTTATATATTATTGGTGAATTGATTAAACAAGGTGCAACTGTAACGGCTTTTGATCCAGAAGGAATGCATAATGTAAAATCGATATTAGGTGATAAAATCAATTTTGCTGAAAATCAATACGATGCTTTACAAAATGCGGATGCGTTATTAATCGCAACAGAATGGTCGGTGTTCCGTAATCCAGATTTTGAGAAAATGGATGAACTATTGACCAATAAAGTGATTTTTGATGGAAGGAATTTATTCGACCTACAGAAAATGATCGATTTAGGTTATTATTACAATAGTGTAGGTAGGAAATTAATAAACTAATCATGGAGCGAAAAAGAGTTTTAATAACAGGAGCAGCTGGATTTTTAGGTTCACACCTTTGCGATCGCTTTATTAAAGAAGATTTTCATGTAATTGGAATGGATAATCTAATTACAGGTGATTTGCAAAATATCGAGCACTTGTTTAAACTAGAAAACTTTGAGTTCTATCATCATGATGTTTCTAAATTTGTTTATGTTCCAGGTAATTTAGATTATATACTACATTTTGCTTCTCCAGCAAGTCCAATTGATTATTTAAAAATTCCTATTCAAACATTGAAAGTTGGTTCTTTAGGTATTCATAATTTGTTAGGTTTAGCAAGATCAAAAAATGCTCGTTTATTAATTGCTTCAACTTCTGAAGTGTATGGCGATCCAACTGTAAATCCGCAACCAGAAGAATACTGGGGAAATGTAAATCCGGTTGGACCTCGTGGTGTTTACGATGAGGCGAAACGTTTCCAAGAAGCGATGACAATGGCATATCATACTTTTCATGGATTAGAAACCAGAATTGTACGAATATTTAATACCTATGGTCCGCGAATGCGATTAAATGACGGACGAGTTTTGCCAGCATTTATTGGACAAGCATTAAGAGGAGAAGACCTTACTGTTTTTGGCGATGGAAGTCAAACACGATCTTTCTGCTATGTAGATGATTTGATTGAAGGAATTTATCGTTTATTGTTTAGTGATTACGCTCAACCTGTAAATATTGGTAATCCTGATGAAATTACAATGTTAGATTTTGCAGAAGAAATTATCAAATTAACAGGAACTACGCAGAAAATTATTTGCAAGGAGTTGCCAACAGATGACCCTAAGCAACGTCGACCAGATATTACCAAGGCAAGAGAATTGTTAAATTGGGAGCCAAAAGTAAATAGAGCTGAAGGCTTGAAGATTACGTATGATTATTTTAAATCCTTACCAAAAGAGGCACTTGTAAATAAAGAGCACAAAAATTTTAAAACGTATAATAAATAATGAAGAAAATATTAGTTACGGGAGGTGCAGGGTATATTGGTTCTCATACTGTGGTAGAACTTTTTAATGCTGGATATGAAGTTATTATTGTTGACGATTTTTCAAATTCTGATCCTAAAATGTTAGATCAAATTGAAAAAATAAGCGGTAAAAAACCAGAGTTTGTAAAACTTGATCTTTGCGATGAACAAGCTGTTCATGCATTTGCCAATCAACAGCAAAACATTAGTGGCATTATTCATTTTGCAGCATTTAAAGCAGTTGGCGAATCGGTTCAGCAACCTTTAAAATACTACCGTAATAATTTTTATTCTTTAATTAACATTATAACAGCTTTTAATAGTAAAATCAAATTAGTATTCTCATCATCATGTACGGTTTATGGCCAGCCTGATCAATTGCCAGTAACGGAATCAGCACCGGTAAAAAAAGCGGAATCGCCTTATGGGAATACCAAACAAATTGCGGAAGAAATTTTACAGGAAACTTGTGCGGTAACACCCGATTTAAAAGTAATCGCTTTGCGTTATTTTAATCCAGTTGGTGCACATGCATCGGCTTTAATTGGCGAATTGCCAATCGGTGTACCGCAAAATTTAGTGCCATTTATTACACAATCTGCTATTGGTAAACGTGGTGCAATTACCGTTTATGGTGATGATTATAATACGCCAGATGGATCTGCGATAAGAGATTATATTCACGTAGTGGATTTAGCGAAAGCGCATGTTGCTGCCATTAAAAGATTAGAGGCTGAAGCTGGAGATAATTATGAAATCTTTAATATCGGAACAGGCAAGGGCTCATCTGTATTAGAAATTATTCATGCTTTTGAACAATCTACTGGAGAAAAATTGAATTACACAATTGGTGCACGTAGAGAAGGGGATATTGAACAAACATATGGCGATGTAAGTCGTTCGAATACTGTTTTAGGTTGGAAAGCAGAGTTGGGTATTAATGAAATGATGAGTTCGGCATGGAATTGGGAGAAGTATTTAAGAGATAACCCTTTTTAAATGAAACTAAGTGAGCACAAAGAGCTTAAAATAGAAATTTTGGCATTGCCGCCAAAAGAGAAGGATAAATTATTACTTCGCTTGGTAGCAAAAGATAAAGTGCTTACTGAACATTTACATTTTTTATTATTAGAGGATGAAAGCCATCTGCGTGATCGGATAGCTACTATTAAAGAAAGCATTCTGCAAAATATGCAGAGTTTAAAAGAGTTAAAAAAATTAAATGCTAAAGATGTATTAGTGAATTTACGTAAATTGGCAAAACAGGTTAATCATAATTTAAGGGTAACAAAAGCTAATTTTGAAGATGTTGAGTTAAGGATATTTCTTTTTAATAATACCATTACTCAATTTAAATCAGGTATCTTTTCATCTAATAGAAACTATGAACAACTTTTTGCAAGTTATTTTGTAAAATCTACTCTAATAACTTTGCGCAAATTTGATAAATTGCATGAAGACCTTCAATTTGATTTACAAGAAGGAATGAATAACTTGCTGACCAAAATATACAATGGAAACATGGCGAAAATTGCTCATGAGCTAGGTTTACCAGAACAAATATAAATATGAAGAAGATTTTAATTACTGGCGGTGCTGGTTTTATTGGCTCACACGTAGTCCGCAGATTTGTAAATAACTATCCGCAGTATGAAATAATTAACCTCGATGCGCTAACCTATGCGGGAAATCTGGCTAATCTAACAGATATTGAAAACAAGAATAACTATAGGTTTGTAAAAGCCGATATCACAAATGCAACAGAAATAAACAATCTTTTTAAATCAGAGAATTTTGATGCTGTCATCCATTTAGCTGCAGAATCTCATGTTGATCGCTCTATTGCAGATCCAAGTGCTTTTGTAATGACTAACGTGATTGGAACTGTGAATTTGTTAAACGCAGCCAAAGAATATTGGAAAGGCGACTATGAAAGTAAACGTTTTTATCATGTATCAACTGATGAAGTTTATGGTGCGCTAGGAGAAACTGGAATGTTTACAGAAAGTACAAGCTATGATCCTCATAGTCCATATTCTGCATCAAAAGCTAGTTCTGATCATTTTGTACGAGCTTATCATGATACATATGGCTTGGATGTTGTAATTTCAAACTGTTCAAACAATTATGGATCACATCATTTTCCTGAAAAACTGATCCCACTAGCGATCAATAATATTAAAAACAATAAACCAGTACCAGTTTATGGTAAGGGTGAAAATGTACGCGATTGGTTATGGGTTGAAGATCATGCAAGAGCAATAGATGTAATTTTCCATAACGCTAAAACTGGTCAAACCTATAATATTGGTGGTCATAACGAATGGAAAAATATTGACTTAATTCATTTGTTATGTCGAATAATGGATCAGAAATTGGGGAGAGCTGAAGGAGAATCTGCAAAATTAATCACCTTTGTAACCGATAGGGCCGGACATGATTTACGTTATGCGATAGACTCTACGAAACTACAAAATGAGTTGGATTGGGTGCCAAGTTTGCAGTTTGAAGAAGGTTTAGCAAAAACAGTAGATTGGTATTTGCAGAATGAAGATTGGTTAAATAATGTAACTTCGGGTAATTATCAAGCCTATTACGATAATCAATATAAAGGGAGGTAAGTTTGTTAGGGTGGTTTAAAAAGGAGAAAGAGCCTGAGTTTAATTTTTCAGTGATTGGAACAGATATGCACTCGCATATCATTCCAGGAATTGATGATGGAGCAAAAAGTCTCGATGATTCTTTGTTATTGGCCAAACGTTTTAAGGCATTAGGGTTTAAAAAACTTGTTGCTACTCCTCACATTATGGCAGATTATTTCCGTAATACGCCAGATATTATCCATAGAGCACTTGATGTTTTACGTGAAGGTTTATTGCAAAATAACATCGATTTAGAAGTAAGCGCTGCTGCCGAATATTATTTAGACGAAACTTTTGAGAAAAAAATAGAGAAAAAAGAAGTGCTAAGCTTTGGTAAAAATAATTATTTACTTTTCGAGCTGTCTTATATCAATCCTCCTCATAATCTTTTCGAAGTTATTTCTAAAATTCACCATGCTGGTTATCAGCCTGTTTTAGCCCATCCAGAACGTTATCCTTATTACAATGGTTCTTTAGAAAGCTACCAACAAATTAAAGATGCCGGTTGCCTTTTACAATTAAATACCATTTCATTAACAGGATATTATGGTAAAAGCTGTAAGCAAACCGCAGAAGAATTAATTGATAATTATTGTATTGACTTTTTAGGGAGCGATATGCACCATCTTCGTCATGCGGATGCTCTAAAAGATAGCTTGACTATAAAAAGGTTACAAAATATCCTATCGCAGCCTCAAATTAGTAATCTCCTATTGTAGATAAAGAGACTTACAATTAATAAATAACAATATTACTAGCCTAATCGTCATTTCGAGCGAAGCCGAGAAATCTTTGAATTCATAACTACTTGTTGAAAAAAGATTTCTTCATTCCGCTATGCTCCAGTAGAAAGGAAGATATTCCTATCAGACTTCATCTGTCAACTGAGAACTGACTGATTATTCGTAGCGCAATGCCTCTACTGGATCAAGTTTAGATGCTTTCTTAGCAGGATAATAGCCTGAAACTATACCTACAATAACGCATAAAGCAAAGCCGCCAATAATAAATAGCCACGGAATTAAAAACGATCCTCCCATAGAGAAGGATATTAAATTCCCTATTCCAATACCTAGTAGAATTCCAAGTGCACCACCCATTAAACAAATTACCACAGCTTCAATTAAAAACTGCTTTCTAATTACTGCTGGATTTGCACCTATAGCTTTTCGTATTCCAATCTCTCTAGTTCTTTCAGTTACAGAAACCAACATGATATTCATTAAACCAATAGAAGCACCAATTAATGTAATTACGCCAATGGCTATACCACCAACTCGGATATAAATTAAATTCTCGAAAAGAGTTTGTGCAACAGCATCACTTTTAGTGATTTCAAAGTTGTTGGCTTCGCCTACTTTAACTTTTCTAATATTTCTAAATTCTGCAGTTGCTTCACCAATAACGTTATCCATTAAATCTGCATTTGGCACCATTACAGTTACAGTATAAGAAGGATTGTCGTTTGAATTAATCAGCTTTGCTTTATATAAAGGTACATATACGGCTCTATCGGTATTAGAACCCATACTCGAACCCTTCGATACCAACACGCCAATCACTTTCAATCGAGTACTCCCAGCTGTGATAATTTTATCAATTGGTGATTCCTTTTTAAAGAGTGTACTTGCTATTTCACTTCCGATAACACAAACATTATTACCAGATAAAGCTTCTGCATTATTAAAATTCCTTCCTAAAGCAAGTTCTAAACCTTGTGAAGCTAATCCATTCTCATCTATACCTTGTACACTCGTATTTGGATTTGTTTTTTCTTGTTCGTATTTAACCGTAGAACCACCACTTGCAAAAACGCTGACAGAAACGGTCGCAGGCGTATTTAATCTCTCCTTAAATTTAATTGCATCTTCATATCGAATAGATTTAAAAGGTTTTGGTCTTTTGCCAGAACCTCCAATTCTAATTCCAGTACCTCTATTTCTAATATTAAAAGAGTTTGCGCCCATGCTCGAAAAAGCATCAGTCATACTTTTTTTAATTGCATCTATTGTAGTAAGAATGCCCACTAATGCCATAAGGCCAAGTGCTATGATCAATGCGGTAAGCATTGTACGAAGGCGGTTACTTTTAATAGATTGTAGCGCAAGTCTTACGTTTTCGGTATAGGTCATTTGATAGAAATAAAATTCTGTGGAGATAAAAATAAAAAGTCCCGCTGTTAAGACAACGAGACCTATTAAAATGTTACAAATATTATATGCTTAAACGGAGAAACTTGTTCCGCATCCGCATGAACTTGCTGCATTTGGATTGCTAAACGTAAAACCTCTAGAGTTTAATCCATCTTGCCAATCAATCTGCATTCCTAATAAATACATTTGATGTGCTTTGTGCATATAAATTTTAATATCGTCAATTATAAATTCTTGATCGCCTTCTTTCTTTTGGTCAAAACCCAAAACATAACTCATGCCCGAGCAACCGCCACCTTCAACACCAACACGTAAGCCAAAATCATCAGCAATTTCTTGTTGGTCTTTTAGTTTCAAAAGTTCTTTAACAGCAGTTTCGGTAAACGATACGGGCGCAAAAGCAGTTTCTACAGTATTACTCATGTTTTTAAAATTTATCTGTTACAAATATAAATAATAATGCACATTTTTGCCTTTATCACCTTATTATATTACGGTAATTAAACAATACTCATGAATGGTATGCAGAATCTCATCAATCTAATAACTTTGCTATTTGGTATCTTTTTCGGGTTAATGGCATTTTATCAATTTGTGAAAAATGATATTAAGCGCTTTTTTGATTTGAAAACAAGCGAGCTTAACAAAGAAAGTAGAACCGCATTACTTCCTTTACGTTTACAGGCACACGAAAGGTTAATCGTTTTTATAGAACGCATTAATCCTGCTAATTTATTAGTGCGCTTGCATCAACCTGCAATTGAACTTTCGGCATTACAATCCTTAATTTTAAATGAAATTAAGGCAGAATATCAGCATAACATAGCTCAACAACTTTATGTAGATTCTACGAGTTGGAGCGTTGTTCGAAAGCTAAAAGACGATACCATTGCCATGATTAATAATGTTGTACAAGGTTTGCCAGAAAATTCAACAGGTGTTGATTTAAGCAAAAAAGTACTACAACACATGAGTACGATAGAAGAAAATCCGTACGAGTTAACCATTAATATCCTTAAAAAAGATATTCAAGCTTTATTTTAAGTGCCATGAGCGATAAAAAATTTACAACTACATCTGGAATAGAAATAAAGGATGTATATACTTCGGCAAAACCGTTAACAGAAACGCCTGGAAAATTTCCATTCACCAGAGGGATTCAAAAAGATATGTATCGCGGTCGTTTATGGACGATGAGGCAATATGCAGGATTTTCAACTGCAGAAGAATCAAATAAACGCTACCATTATTTATTAGCGCAAGGAACTATGGGTTTATCTGTTGCTTTTGATTTACCCACACAAATTGGCTATGATTCTGATCATGATATGGCGGAAGGAGAAGTTGGTAAAGTTGGTGTGGCTATCGATTCATTAAAAGACATTGAAATATTATTTGATGGGATTGAATTAAAAAAGATTACCACATCAATGACGATAAATGCAACTGCATCTATATTATTAGCTATGTATATCGCCTTAGCTAAAAAACAAGGTGCAGATTTGAAAGAAATCTCGGGTACAATACAGAATGATATTTTAAAAGAATACGCCGCAAGAGGAACATATATTTATCCTCCAAAGCCATCAATGCGTATTATAACTGATATTTTTGAATATTGCAGTAAAGAAGTTCCAAAATGGAATACAATTTCTATTTCTGGATATCATATACGTGAAGCTGGTTCAACAGCTGTTCAAGAATTAGCGTTTACATTAGCAAACGGCAAGGCGTATCTAAATGCAGCCTTAGAGAAAGGATTGGATATTAATGTTTTCGCAAAGCGATTATCTTTCTTTTTCAATTGTCACAATAATTTTTTTGAAGAAATTGCAAAGTTTAGAGCGGGGAGAAGAATGTGGGCACACATCACAAAATCACTCGGGGCAACAGATGAAAAAGCAATGATGCTTCGATTTCATACACAAACAGGTGGATCTACATTAACAGCGCAACAGCCATTAAATAATGTAATTCGTGTAACCAACCAAGCAATGGCTGCGGTGTTAGGCGGTACACAATCTTTGCACACCAATGGATATGATGAAGCATTATCGTTGCCAACTGAAGCGGCCGCCAAAATCGCTCTGCGTACACAACAGGTTATTGCGTTTGAAAGTGGAGTAGTGGATACAGTAGATCCGCTTGCCGGCTCTTATTTTGTAGAAACCTTAACAGATGAAATTGAAGCTGCGGCTTTAGCCTATATAGATAAGATAGATGCGATGGGCGGTTCTGTAAATGCAATAGAAAACGGATACATTCAACAAGAGATTGCTAACTCTGCGTATCAGTATCAAAAGGAAGTAGAATCTGCAGAACGAATTATTGTTGGTGTTAATAAATTTACTCAACAGAAAGAAGGAATTACCGACGTTTTAAATATAGATGAATCGATACGGACCATACAGACTGAAAAATTAAAGTTGTTAAAAGCTGAGCGAAACAATGAAGCTGTTAATTTAGCATTAGATAACTTACAGAAAGCAGCAAAATCTGACCAGAATTTAATGCCCTTTATACTTACAGCAGTAGAAGAATATGCTACACTTGGTGAAATCGCAGATTGTATGCGAAATGTGTTTGGAGAATATTAAATTTCATGTTAAAAAATAGTTATCAACACAAAAAATTTAGGTTAAGTGGTTTATGATACTGCTTTTGAACTACTTACAAATTAATTGAAATATTTGTTCTTTTTGTTGATAATTTTTTGAATATTCGATGTTCCAAAAGGGCATGTCCGTAATGCCTTTGTAAGAACTGAAAACCAACAAATTAACGATTAACAATGGAAAAAACTTGTACCGAAGTATGGAAGAACTGTCTTCAAATAATTAAGGATAACATCCCGACCCAAAGTTTTAAAACTTGGTTCGAACCGATATCAGCACTTAAATTAGAGGGGAAAGTTTTAACCATCCAGGTGCCTAGTTTATTTTTTTACGAATGGCTAGAAGAACACTACGTTGGTCTGCTTCGTAAAACAGTAAAAAAGCAATTGGGAGACGAGGGGAGATTAGAATATAATATCGTAGTTGACAAGTCGTCAAATAGCGGTTCTCCTTACACAACAAACATGCCCTCTAACGGAAATGGGGCAGAAGCGAAAATGCAATCAATGCCAATTCCTGTTTCAATAAATAAGGATATCAAAAATCCTTTTATTATACCGGGATTAAAAAAATTGACTGTTGATCCGCAATTAAATGCAAACTATACTTTCGAAAATTATATTGAAGGAGACTGCAATCGTTTGGCTAGATCTGCAGGCTATGCTGTGGCAGCAAAACCAGGCGGCACCTCATTCAACCCATTAATGATTTATGGTGGTGTAGGCTTGGGTAAAACGCATTTGGCGCAAGCAATAGGTAATGAAATTAAACGTAGCATGCCAGATAAATTGGTGATCTATGTTTCTTGTGAGAAATTTTGCCAACAGTTTGTAGATTCATTAAAGAACAATACAATTAATGATTTTGTGAATTTCTATCAAGCAATGGATGTCATCATTATGGATGATGTACACAATTTTGCAGGTAAAGAAAAAACACAAGATATTTTCTTCCATATTTTCAATCACTTACATCAATCAGGTAAACAAGTGATCTTAACGTCTGATAAAGCACCTAAAGATTTAGCTGGTTTAGAAGAAAGATTATTAAGTCGTTTCAAATGGGGATTATCTGCAGATTTGCAAATTCCAGACTTAGAAACTCGTATTGCTATTCTTAAAAAGAAAATGTATGCTGATGGTATTGAATTACCTGGTGAAGTAGTTGAATATGTAGCACACAATATTGATAATAACGTTCGTGAATTAGAAGGTGCAATGGTTTCTCTATTGGCACAATCTACACTTAACAAAAAAGACATCGATTTAGCTTTGGCTAAACAAATGTTGAAGAACTTTATCAAGAATACGTCGAAAGAAATCTCAATGGAATATATTCAGAAATTGGTTTGTGAATATTTCGAAGTTCCAGTCGATATGGTAAAATCACAAACACGTAAACGTGAAATTGTACAGGCTCGTCAAATTTCTATGTATTTGTCAAAAAGCCATACCAAATCATCATTAAAAACGATTGGCGCTTTCTTTGGCGGTAGAGATCACTCAACTGTAATTTACGCTTGCCAAACAGTAGAAGATTTAATAGAAACTGATAAAAAGTTCAAAGCTTACGTTAACGATATTCAGAAAAAACTAAAAATGAGTTAATTCTTTTACTAATTAATTCACCGCATAAAAAAAGCCGTTCGATTATCGAACGGCTTTTCTTTTGAATACTAGTATATTTATTTCTTAGTCACTCTCAGCATTTCTTTAACAGCAGCTTCAATTTGAGTGTCTTTTCCAGAAAGGAAAGATTCATAAGGAAGCGTAACTTTAATATCTGGCTCAACTTGTAGGTTTTCTGTCGTTCTACCTTCTTTGCCAATTGTACCAATCATCGGAATACCAAACACAATAGTTGGGTCAATTTGAGTTTCCCACCAAACTGCAGTTCCTGTACCTGGAACAGGCATACCAATTAATTTTCCAGTACCAGTTTGTTTATAGATGTATGGGAATATAAAGGCATCACTGTAATTGCTTTCGCTCATCACCACCGTACTTGGTTTAGTCCAAGTGTTAAAAGGTTCTTGTCCTTTCAATGGATTGCCCTGTGAGCTAAATGTTAAATAAGGTTTGCCGCTTAGGAAAGCATTAAGGTCATTGTGCAACCATCCCCCACCATTAAAGCGTGTATCTACAATTAATGCATCTTTTTCTTTATTTATCCCTAAAGCTTCATCTACTACTACACGATAACTCCCATCATTCATTCCACGAACATGTACATAACCAATTTTTCCTCCACTAAGTCTGTCAACCATCTCACGCATGCCTTTAACCCAACGTTTATACATTAATTCGTTTTCTTCACCCGCAGAAATGGTTTTAACAGCTTCATCAAATCTTGTTTTACCAATTGGATCGTAAATACTTAATAAAATTGTTTTTCCAATTTCTCGGTTTAAATATTTTGTCCAATCATCATTAGCAGCGATTTCATTTCCATTTATTTTTTCAATGATATAGCCAGCTTTAATTTTAGATTCAAATTTATCCAAAGGTCCAGAGGTTAGTACTTCTGCAATTTTAACTCCTTTGTCCGCATAAGTTTCATCCTCCAAAATTCCAATTGATGCAGTTTGATCAGGTGCAACTGGTCTTGGTGCATATCTGCCACCAGTATGCGATGCATTTAATTCACCTAACAACTCACTCAATAATTCTTGGAAATCGAAGTTGTTTGAAATATGAGGTAAAAATTTGGCGTAACCAGCTTTATATCCATCCCAATTTACATTATGCAAGTTCGGATCATAGAATTTCTGTTTTACTTGACGCCAAATATGTTCGTAAATATACGCTCGTTCACCAACTGTGTTTAAGGTAATTTCACCATTGATATTAATTGGAGATATTTTTCCATTTTCAGCATCTACTTTAACTAATCTGCCATTATTGCTCACAAAAAGTGATTTTCCATCTTTACTAATTTCTAATCCACTCGGAGAACCGCCCAATTTAGCTAGTATTTTTGTGTCGTGTGTTCTAGGCTCTGTCACCCATAAATCATACCCGTTCTCAAATTCTGCCAAATAAAAAAGTTTGTTTCCTTCATTATTTAAAGCATAATCACTAATCGAAGAACTGTTAATGGTAAGTTTAATCGTACGATTATCAAGATCTTTTAATTCAAGGACATTAACTTTCTTAATGCTATCTGGAGTTTTTGTGTCTTTTGCAGGTGTTTTGGAAGCAACCGTTTTTGTGGTGTCTTTTTTTGCAGCGTCACTTGTTTCTTTCCATAGATTAAATTCGTCTTTACTAAGTTTGAAATTATCGTATGCAGCTTTATCAAAAAAGGAAATAAAAATATCCGTTTCTGCAGATCCTTGTTGCGCCAAAGATTTCCTTCCATTTTTGCTATTTGCCCAAGTCAATGCTTTTCCATTCATTGCCCATTTTCCACTGCTTTCTCCAAATCCACTATTAATCGGCTGAACAATTGGACCAGATCCATCTGCCTTAATTAATGAAATGTTACTTGCAAAAGTGTAGCCATTTTGATCATCCACGACAAGCCATTTACTATCTGGACTCCAGTTGAAGCCCCAATCGCCATCACTATAAGAATGATTTCGTCCTTCAGGTAATACTGTTCTCGTGTTTTTTGAAGCTAGATTATAAATCTTTAAGATGTTCCTATTTTCTACATATGCAATCTCTTTTCCATCTGGTGAAAAGTCTGGCTGAAATTCTTCTGCCGCAGTTGCAATAATTGCTTCTTCTTTCAACACAGTTGAAGCATAAAAATAAGGTTCTGATGAACGTGTTCTTTGAACTCTGAATACATCCCAGCTTCCATTTCTTTCTCCAGCATAAACAAGACTTTTTCCATCAGGACTCCATCTTACCGAACGTTCTTGTTGTGGCGTATTGGTAATTCTTTTGGTTTGTCCATTCTCAACACTTGAAACAAAGATTTCTCCTCTAGATACAAATGCAATTTCCTTTCCGCTAGGACTAGCTGCAAATTCGCTGATATTTGTATTGATTGGAATATTTTTTTCGATCTCTGCGCTAGTTTCATTTCCAATCTCTACGTTAACTTTTCGAGGTTGACCATTGGCAGCCATCACATAAATTTCACCATTATAGGTAAAGCATAAGGTGTTGTTATCAGCAATGCTTAAATTCCGAACTGGATAATCTTTAAAAGAGGTTAATTTTTTGGCAGGTCCAGCAGCGGGCTGACTGTACACGTTTTGAGTTCCATCTCTTTCATTTAAATAAAATATTTGATCGTCATTTGAGCTATAAACCGGTTCACGATCTTCTCCTTCAAAATCTGATATTTTTTTATAGGCATTGTTTTTTAAATCTAGTTCCCAAATATCTCGTGTTACCGAAGAAACATGATGTTTTCTAAAAGCATCTTCGTATCCTTTTCTATCTTGGAAAATAATCTTTGTGCCTTTGCTATTGTAATGTGCGTTTTCTGCTCCAGCGGCACTCACTAATAATGGTCGCCCGCCTGTGGCAGTTACCGTATATAGGTTCAAAAATAATCCACGTTGTGGGAAACGTACACTCGCTGCGGTAGATTGATGTCCTGAAGAGAATAGTACACTTTTGTTGTCCACTGTAAAATCTGATGGATAATCATTCGCACTGTTAAAAGTTAAACGTTTTGCAGCTCCGCCAGTTGCAGGTAAAGTGAAAATGTCAAAATTGCCATATCTATTGCTCGCAAAAGCAATAGTTTTTCCATCATGACTCCAAATAGGCATTTGATCGTGATATTCGGAGATGACTAAAGGAGTGGCTATTCCACCTTCGGTGCTAATTTTGTAGATATCTCCTTTGTATCCAAATGCAATAGTTTTTCCATCAGGAGATATAGACGGATACCGAAGCCATAAGGCATTGGTTTGCGCAAATGAAAATAATGCGCTAAATGAAAATGCTGTAGTGCACAGCATTGTTCTGACTAGATTAAATTTCATAAAAGGGCGTAAAATAGGTGAGTAATTAAGTTAATTTCATTAAACCATAATAAAGACCAGCAACATGAAGGGCTTGATCAATTTTATTGTCTTTTAATAATTGTTGTACTTCTTCTATCGTATATTCTTCTACATTTAAGATTTCATGTTCATCTAAATGCTGTTCATGAGTTTTTATTCCACCTTTTAGTAAATATGTAAAGGTTTTATTGGTAGATGTTGCCGGATTAGGATAAAGTGTGGCAATCAATTCGCAGTTTTCGAAAGTATAGCCTGTTTCTTCTTGTAATTCGCGTAAAATAGCAGTTTCAGGATTTTCATCATCATCAATTACTCCTCCAGGAATTTCTAAAGAAATAATATCAGCGGCAAAGCGATATTGTCGAACTAAAATGATTTTGTTTTCTTTAGTTAAAGCAATTGCATTCACCCAATTTGGATATTCAAGCACATAATAATCATCTTTTATTGTGCCATTTTGCAATTTGCAAGTATCTACTCGTAGCGTAGCCCACTTTTCTCTTACTAAATATTTTGAGGCTAATTTCTGCCACTTTAAAATTTCCATTCTTTTTTATAGGTATTGTTGAATCATTTTCTGTCTTCCTAAATTAATTAAATGTACAACTTGATGGTCATCCATTAGAGATTGATAGATTAAATTTAGTTTCTGTGCAAACAAATTTGATGTTATCGGATTATTTTCAAAATCAAGTTCGCTGTAAAGGAAATCAGTTAATGCATTCAACTTCTCGGCGTTAAGGTTAGATTTTTTTAGCCAATTCGTGAAGCCTTCAGTATCATTTTCTAACAAAATAGACGGATTTAACCCGAAACTAGAATTTAATGTTTCATTAAATAAATCTTCAGCCTCTTTTAGCTTTAACTCAGTTTTTAAACCCATTATTCTCGCTAAAACTTGAGCAAGCTTTTCTATTTCGGCAGTAATTAAATCTCGTCTGTACATGGTTATTTAATGTTTATGGACGCTGTCAATTCGCTCCTTAGCAAAATCGTCAATCGTAATTGGTCAATCTAAAATATCAATTACCAGCTTCCGCTACTACCTCCACCACCAAAACTTCCACCACCAAAGCCGCCAAATCCTCCACCGCCTCCGCTACTTCCTCCGCCGAAACCACCACCAAATCCTCCACCAGAACTACGGCCACCACCTAATAGCATACTCCAAAAAAGTGCATCAGCAACGCCTCGTCCACCAATTACTTGACTTCCACCGCCGCCTCCTCCTTTTCTCAAAATGATGACGATAATCACTATAATGATCAACACAATAAAGCCTGCACTTCCTTTTCCACCTTTAGATTTCGCTTTAGGGTTGTCGTTTTTATATTCTCCTTTAATTAAAGATATAATTGAATTTGTTCCAGCATCAATGCCAGCATAATAATCATTTGCTTTGAAAAATGGTTTAATATCATTTTCGATTATTCTTTTGGTATAAATATCTGGCAAAGCGCCTTCTAACCCATAACCAGTTTGAATAGCTAATTTTCTATCGCCAATGGCAATTAATAAAATTACTCCATTGTTTTTGCTTTTTCCTCCAATGCCCCATTTTCGTCCTAGTTCAAGCGCATATTCATTAATATCGTAATCGCCAACGGATTTCATAATCACAACCGCAATCTGGTTAGATGTAGAATCATCATACGCTACCAGTTTTTGCTCTAACTGTTGTATCTGACTTGAGGTGAGCGTTTGTGTATAATCGTTAACTAAAGTGTTCGGCTTTGCCGGAAAATCTTGCGCAAAGCTGAAACTATAACTAAGCGTTAAAAGAAATAGGATGATTAATTTTTTCATCAATATATAGTTTGTTTTTTAAACGTGACGAAGCTATCATGAGCACGTAGTGTTATTTTAGACAGTATGCTCATGATGGTTTCATCAGTTATTTGGGTTCAGCTTGATCCATATATATAATATCATTAGGCAATTCATTCACATCACCACTTTGGTAAGGGAAAAATAAAGCTAATTTTTCGCCAGCCAATGCCACACCAGCAATAATTCCTTCCGCTAAATTTCCACTTAAAAAATGAGCTTTCATGGCTACTTGTGTAGTTTCCCAAAAATCAGCTGGAACAACCGTGTCAATTCCACGGTCACCAATAATAGCGAATTTCTTGTCTTCGTGAGCTAAGTAAATCAGTACCCCGTTATGTTGAGCCGTTTTGTCCATTCCTAATTCAGCGAAATATTGAGTTGCTCTTTCAAAAGCACTACCATGGCAATGTTTCTCAATGGCAATTCTAATTTCTCCTGAAGTTGCTTTTTCAGCTTCGGCAATGGCATTGGCAATTAATTCTTGTTCTTGTGTTGTGAAAAGAGACATATTCTTTTGTTTTAAAAAGTAAAGGGTAATATATGTTTAGTCCATAAACATATATTACCCCGAAATGTTAGTGTATAACTAAAATTCTACTTTAGGTGCATTTTGAGCTCCTGCATCGGCAACAAACCCTGATTTCTCTTTGAAACCGAACATTTTTGCCCAAATATTGCTTGGAAATGATCTTATACTAGTGTTATAGCCCTTAACTGCATCGTTAAAATCTTTACGAGCAACAGTAATACGGTTTTCAGTACCTTCTAATTGTGCAGAAAGATCACTAAATTGTTGTGTAGCTTTCAATTCTGGATAATTTTCAGTCAATACCATTAATTTGCCTAACGCCTGAGTAATTTGACCTTGAGCAGCCTGATATTTCTCAATATTTTCCGAATTTAGTTTATCTGGATCAATGGTGATTTTACTTGCACTTGCACGAGCTTCAATTACCGCAGTCAATGTACTTTGCTCAAATTTAGCAGCACCTTTAACCGTACTTACCAAATTAGGAATTAAATCAGCCCTACGTTGATATTGCGCTTCAACTTGGCTCCATTTATTTTGAACTTCAACATCAGATTTAACTAAACCGTTATAGCTATTACATCCGCCAATTAATGCAATTAAAACTACAACTGCAATTATTCCAATTACTACTCTTTTCATGTTATTGTTTTTGTTTTAGGTTTCTATTTCAATTTAGATATCAATATTCATACCTTGTTACGAAAACAGACAAAATACTGACAACTTGCCACAATTGACTAGTTAAATATACCAAATATTGGATAAGGTGCAAATCTGCGTAGCATTGTTGAATTGGGAACTGCGAACAGAAATCTGTATTTTTGCGCATTCGAGATAAAAACTCGACAAACCATATGCAAAAAGAAATCGAAATTACCGTTGCTCCAGAACATGTTGCTAATGAACAAGTAATCCTTCAAAATTTGGCTAGAGCCTTAAAAGTCGAAATCTCTACCATCAAACAACATAAAGTTTTAAAGCGTTCTATTGATGCCAGATCACGTAAAGTTATTTACAGATTACAGGTTCGGGCTTACATCGATGAAAATCCAATAGTTGAAGAAAGTAAATTTGCTTATCAAAAAGTAACTAATGCTAAAACAGTTATTATAGTAGGTGCTGGCCCTGCGGGATTATTTGCAGCTTTACAGTGTATTGAAAACGGCTTAAAACCCATTATCGTAGAACGGGGCAAAGATGTAAAGCAACGTAGAAGGGATTTGGCAGCCATTAATAAGCAAGGAGTTGTAAATACAGAATCTAACTATTGCTATGGCGAAGGTGGTGCGGGAACATATTCCGATGGTAAATTATATACACGCTCCAATAAACGTGGAGATATCAATAAAGTATTGCAAGTATTTGTGCAACATGGAGCAGATCAAGATATTTTAATTGATGCTCGACCACATATTGGCACAAATAAATTGCCTCAAATTATTACCTCAATTAGAGAAACAATTCAAAATGCTGGTGGCGAGGTGTTATTTGATTCAAAACTTACAGATTTCATTATTGAAGAAGGGAAGATAAAAGGAATAATAATTAATCAACAACAAGAACTTTTAGCTAACTCCGTTATTTTAGCCACAGGCCATTCGGCAAGAGATATTTACGAACTATTACATCAAAAAAACATTTTAATTGAAGCTAAACCTTTTGCGCTAGGGGTACGCATTGAGCATCCTCAACAAATTATAGATAGTGCTCAATACCATTGCGATACAAGAAGCGAGTTCCTGCCGCCAGCATATTATAGTATGGTAGAACAGGTAAAAACAAGAGGTGTATTTTCATTTTGTATGTGTCCTGGAGGAATTATAGCTCCTTGCGCTACAGATTTAAACGAAATAGTGGTCAATGGATGGTCGCCTTCAAAAAGGAATAACCCATATGCAAATTCGGGAACAGTAGTACAGGTTACTTTAAATGATGTTCAAGGTTACGATCCATTAAGAATGTTAAACTTTCAATCAGAGATAGAACAGCTCGCTTTTGAAGCAGGAGGTGGTAATTTGGTGGCTCCCGCACAGCGGATGATAGATTTTGTAGAAAATAGATTATCAATCGATTTACCAAAAAACTCATACCTACCTGGAGTAAAGAGTGTAATGTTAGATAATATTCTTCCAGATTTTGTAACTCAAAGTTTAAGATCAGCACTTCCATTATTTGGCAAAAAAATGAAGGGATATTATACCAATGAAGCTATTTTAGTAGGTGTAGAAAGTCGTACTTCATCTCCAGTACGCATTCCGCGTGATAAAGAAACCCTCCAACATCCACAAATCACAGGTTTATTTCCTTGTGCCGAAGGAGCGGGTTACGCCGGAGGTATAGTTTCGGCAGCAATAGATGGTATTAATTGTGCCAATGCAATTTTAAACAATTAGGCGTCTGAAACGTTATACCTATAATTTCTTGATCATGATTAATTTAATAGACGAATTAGAAAAAGCCTACAATGGCGATACGTGGCATGGAAGTAATGCTTTAAATTTGGTGCTACAAGCAGATCCCCAAAAAGTTTTTACGCATCCAATTCCTAATGCGCATTCAATAGCAGAATTGGTATTACATCTCACCGCTTGGACAGAAGAGGTATTAGATAGAATAGAAGGTAAAGAGGCAAAATCTCCATTGCGAGGAGATTGGCCGATGCCAATAGAAAAATCAGAGCAAGAATGGGAGACGATCGTAAAGGATTTCTCATCAGCTAATGAAAGATTAATTTCATTTGTTAATAATATTACGCCATCACAATGGTCTAATATTATTAAGGATAAACGAACTCCAGAATTAGGAACTGGTGTAAACAATTCCCAGCTTATCAATGGATTAATTCAACATCATGCATATCATTCGGGGCAAATCGCTTTACTTTTAAAATTTTAACCAAATGAAAAAGACATTAATTATAGGAGCAACCCCAAATGCAGATCGCTACGCTTACCGAGCGGCTCACATGCTTACAGCAAAAGGACACCCTATTGTGAATGTTGGTGTTAAGCAAGGCGAAGTTGCAGGTGTTAAGATCGAAAAACAAGGGGCTCCGTATCATGATATTGATACAATTACCTTATATATAGGTCCAGCTTTGCAAATCGGTTATTACGATTATATTTTAGAAACCAAACCTAAACGCGTAATATTTAATCCGGGGACTGAAAATCCAGAATTTGAAAAAATGTTAGATCTTCACAATATAGAACCAGTCGAAGCCTGCACATTGGTATTATTAAGTATTGGTCAATATTAGAAAAACAGCTATACCTACTATGTAAGGTTAGTTCTAAAATCATTCAATCTTTTTTATCAAACTTTCCTTAACCTCCACCTTAGTGGAGAGTCACGAATTTCTTAACCAGCCAAATTTTAACAGCACGTTTAATCTTAAAAAATCCCTTAAATAATCTTAAAAAATCCCTTAAAACTGTATGTGTTAAAAGGGGGTTTGGTCGGGGTTGGTTCGGGGTTTGTTCGGACTTGTGACAATTGGATCCGAACCAACCCCGTTCCAAATAGGTGTTAACTTGGTCAGATAGCTGTGGCTGTTCGGATGTTGATCTTCCTGGGTATGAGATTTAGGCGGACCACAACCTATATATATAGGCTGCACCTAATCTTTTTGATAGGGGGAAGCCCTTAGCCGTCCACTGGGTTTTCCCCTTAAAGCGCCTAAAGCCACCAGCTGCAAAAAGGCCCAGTCAAACTTTTTCTGTGTGTGTTTCATACACTTAGGTTGTTTTCCAAACAAATTAGGGGTGTTTCCTTGCCGGATCGGGGAGGATTTGCTACCTTTGCATCCCGCTTCGGAGGAAGGGGTTTGGTGGT